>Ga0209794_1000003_pt1 | contig 934892 bp, 888 predicted proteins | sample EBPBio232013_DNA_FD_185869 | JGI IMG/M metagenome (GOLD analysis project Ga0209794, IMG submission 185869) | Wastewater treatment Type I Accumulibacter community from EBPR Bioreactor in Madison, WI, USA - Reactor 1_5/23/2013_ DNA (SPAdes)... | ecosystem: Engineered > Bioreactor > EBPR >...
GATGTGCTCAAGACGCACCGCTTCAACAGCGCCGAGGACTTGCAACAGACCTTGCATCGCTATGTGCAGCTCTACAACCATCAGCTGCCTCAGTCAGCCCTGCAAAGCCTTACGCCCATCCAGACCATGAAGAACTGGTACAAATCCCATCCTCACCTGTTCCATAAGCGTCCTTATGATCATCCGGGATGGGACACTTAGCCATCGCCTGAACTTTCGCGCGCGAAACCAACATGAGCAGATTCAACCCGCACTTCCCCAACGCCGCTCAGGTCTTCGACGCTGCTGACAAGTTCAAGCAGCGCTGCCTGCTGAACCAGGAGTCCCTGTTCCTGGACGGCCAGACGCTGTGGACAGCCGAGCACTTCCAGGCCCTGATCGACAACTACGTCAAGCAGCCCGACGTGGGCGACGGCGGCTTTTACGACAAGCTGGCCAGCCAGCTGGCCACATGTCAGGCGCTGGACGTGGCGCTGATGGCCGAGGTGTTCTGGATCGTGCAGCTTGGCCCTACCAACCTGCGGGCGCCGACGAAGGCGAAAACGCTGGAACGCATTTGGAACATGAAGCCGGCCGCGCCGTTCCCTTCGGCGTCCCCGTTCCTGGCAGCGCCGGTGTTGTCCGGCCTGGGCAGCGCCGGTCCTGGATACAACCAGTACCTGTGGATGGAGATCGTGTTCGCCGTGGAGGCGTTCTCCGCCTTCGTGACCAAGCCTCGCAGCGAACGCGAAGCCTTGTTGAACGACGCTCAGGCCTTCGCGGCGTGGCTGGACAGCGTCCCCTCCGGCAAAGGGCGGCAGCTGTATCACACGCTGTGCCATGTGCTGTTCCCTGATGCCTTCGAGCGCATCTTCAGCCAGGGCAACAAGTACCAGGTGGCACGGGCCCACAAGATTTGGACGCCAGCACTGGGCGAAAGCCGCCCCGCAATGGACACCGCCCTACAGGACCTGCGCAAGCGCCTGGAGGTACAGCACCCCGGCTCGGTGGACTACTACGAACTGCCGGTCGGCACGCTCATCAAGCAACAAGGGGTCCATCCAGGCAAGGTCGCAAACAAGGCTGCTGGCAGCCCCGACGACACGACCGATCCTGCTCCGCTGTCCGCGCATGAGCCAGACCCGGAGTACGACGTAGAAGCAGCAACCAATGCCCAACCAACGCTGCGCCTGGCAGACAACCTGATCCTGTACGGGCCGCCCGGCACGGGCAAGACCTACGAGATGCAGGCGCGCATGAAGGAGGCCTTCGACAAAGGCGAGGACTTCGCGTTCGTAGCCTTCCACCCCAGCTACGCCTACGAGGACTTCATCGGTGGCTTGCGACCGGTGGCCGCCAAAGATGGTTCCGGGGTGGCCGTCATCTTTCAGAAGGGGCCGTTCCTGATGCTCTGCGAGAAGGCTCATGCCAACCCGACGCAGCAGTTCACCCTCTTCATCGACGAGATCAACCGCGCCAACGTCGCCAAGGTCTTCGGCGAACTGATCACGCTGATCGAGCCCAGCAAGCGCGTAATTGCCGGCAGCAAGGTCAACGAGGCGGGTGCCTGGGTCACGCTGCCGGGTCTTTCCGCGCGCTTCGGCGTGCCCGACAACCTGAACATCGTGGCCACGATGAACACGGCCGACCGGTCCATCGCCATGATGGACATCGCCCTACGTCGGCGCTTCCGCTTCCAGGAGTGCCCACCGGAGCCCAAGCGCATCGAGCCCGCCATGGTGGGGGCCATTGACCTGCCCGCTTTGCTCCAGCGCCTGAACGACCGGCTTGAGTACCTGTTGGACCGCGACCACGCCATTGGCCACGCAGTCTTCATGGGCGTCAACTCGCTCGTCGAGTTGCAGCAGGTGCTGGCGCAGCGCGTGATCCCTTTGCTGCAGGAATACTACTTCGAGGACATGGAGAAGGTTCGCCTCGTCCTGACGGGCAACGGCAAGGACAGCGTCTTTTTCAAGTCCCGGTCGCTTTCGCCATCAGAGCTTTTCCCCGGCGCCAAACAGGCTGTCGGCACTGAAGCGCGACCAGCCTTCTCGGTGGGAGAGCCCAGCACCTGGAACGAGGCCCACATCATGGGCCTGTACGGTGCGGCGCCGGTCGCTGCGCCGCCGCCAGCGTCTACCGGTGATACCCCGACCGAAGGTGCCGGCACCACGAATAGTGCGGGGTGATGCAATGGGCGGCCCGCGCACCGTCACCGTTCTGGAGCACGAAGTCGTCCCCATCATCGCGGGTGGCGATCAGCCGGGCGGGGTTGCGGACACTTTTCCATGGTTTTCGGACGCCGAGGCTCAGGCACTGCTGCGACTGAATGACCTGCGCCGGGGCTTCTGCCAGCGGCTGTCGGGCGGCATCAAGCTCGCGCAATACTGCGGCATCGTCCGCTTGCCAACCTGCTTGGTGGAGGTACTGCCCAAGGTGGGCATGGCCGATGTCCGGACGCCCGACGAACTGGAACGCGCGCGCGCTGCCCTCCTGGCCATGCTGCACAGCGCTCGGCAGGTCGCCATCACCAAGATCGGCCCAGTGCCTCAGCAGGCCGTGCACGCGCCGCTCCTTGACATCTTCATACAGTCCTTCCTGCACTGCGCGCTCGATCAGGCCCGGCATGGCCTGTTGAGCCGCTATGTGGTGCATGCGGACGACGTTCCCGTCGTCAAGGGGCGCTTCCAGGCCCACGGGCACATCCGGCGCAACCTTGCACGGCCGCACCTGCTTCACTGCGAGTACGACGAGTTCACCGCTGACAACGCCTACAACCGCGCGGTCCGCGCCACGCTGGAAGTGTGCCGGCCGTGGGCAAGCAGAGCCAGCACACAGCGGATGTGGTTCGAGACGCACTCCCGGTATGCCGGCGTTTCGGCCGTGAAGATGTCAGCGGCCGACGTGGCGCGCTTGCCCAGCGACCGCACGACACACCGCTACGGCCCGTTGCTGACTTGGTGCGAATGGCTGCTGGCCATGGCCAGCCCGGCATTGAGCGCTGGGGTATCGCAAGCGCCAGGCCTGCTGTTCGACATGAACAAGCTCTTTGAGGCGCACGCGGCCCGGCTGGAGGAGGTTGGTGCCGGCCCGGACCGCATCGTGCACCTGCAAGGGCCGCCACTGCCGCTGGCAACCCACGGCCAGGTCGATGCGTTCACGCTGAAGCCAGACATCACGGTTTGGCACGTCGGCGACGACGGTGCTGCCGCAGGCATTGACCGTGTCATCGATGCGAAGTGGAAGCGGTTGAACCCGCACGCGGCGGACTTCGGCGTGGATGAAGCTGACGTTTACCAGCTGCTGGTCTACGCCATGCGCTACGGGTGTACGTCGCTCGAGCTGGCGTACCCGCAGCCGTCTGACACCGAAAATTTCTTGCAGCCCCCGGTGTTCAAGCTCCAGGCTGCGGGCGTGGTCGGCAGCATCACGATCACGGTGAAGCTGATGCCCCTATGGTCGAATTTGGCGTCTGAGCAAGACCACGGGGCTGCGCACTTCGCCGAGGCGGAGGCCGCATGACTGGCCCGCACCTCAACCCGGCCGAGGCTCTGCGTGACCCTGCGTCTGCGATGGCCCCCGACCCTCGAACCGGCATGTTCGCCGGCCAGGCGGCGTTGTCCTTGGCCGCGCATCATGCGGAGATCGCCACAGTGCAACTCAGCCCTGCCGTCCCCGAACCGATTGCCATTCAGTTCGAGACCGCCAGGAATCTGTACCTCTACGCCTGGCACGTCTATCGGTTCTACATGGTCGCCGCCACCCAAGCGCTGACAACGCTGGAGTTCGGCCTGCGCGAGCGTATGCCGACACGGCTGCCGGAGCGATATCAGCGGGCGAAGCAGAAGCAGCCCATGCTGGCAGGCATGCTGCGCTATGCCATCGACCAAGGTCTGGTCCGCAACGATGGTTTTCGACGCTGGCACCAGGCGGCCGAGCAGCTAGCACGCGAACGACGATCCCTGGACGCCATCCAGACCATGATCGATCAAGGACTGCAGCGCATGGAAATCGACGACGACGCGCCGGTTGAGGTTGCGCCGCAGGATCAGCAATGGGATCTCGTGGCCATCCTTAGCGACGGCCTGCCGAGCCTTCGCAACCAACTGGCCCACGGTAGTCCGATGTTGACCCGTCAGGTTCTGGGCACGTTGGAACTGGTGGCGGAAATCTTGAACCAGATCTATCCGGCAGAGCCGGCAGCCTCATAGGGCTACGGTGCAGCTTCGGTACACCAGCGGTACAGCAACCCGTTCTTTTTGCCTACGCTCAACTTCGCTAAACTCCCTACGGTCTCCTTCCTTCCACTGGGAAAGCGTACGTTCAACCCCTCTCGATTGGCATTGTTTTGTGGCGTTCTGGCCCGACTGTTAATCCGTAGGTCCCTGGTTCGAGCCCAGGTCGGGGAGCCAAAGAAAACCAAAAAAGATCAAAGGCCTGCACGCGAGTGCAGGCCTTTTTCTTTGGCCGCATCACAAAGCAAACGGGACGCCTACTGGACGGCACCCGATACCCACCCCGAGATCACGTCATGGGCTCGCGTGTGCCAGCCCCGGCAGCACCGCCTGCAGCCCGGCGACGACCATGCCCACCGCGATGGCCAGCAGGATCATGCCCATCAGGCGCGTGGTGATGACGCGTGCGCTGTCGCCCAGCAGCTTGCCCAGCGCGGCCGCGAAGTACAGCACAACGAAGCCCAGGCCGACCACCAGCGCGACGGCTGCGGCCACTTCGAGCGACGCCTCGATGGAGCGCGCGTGGGCGCCGTAGATGATGAGCGTGGCCATCGTGCCGGGGCCGACGATCATCGGAAACGTCAGGGGGTAGAACGCCAGCCCGCTCAGGTCGGTCATCTGCTGGCGCTCGTCGGCGGTGCCGTGATGCGACGCGACCTCGGCGCCGTTGAGCATGGACCAGGCGATGTGCGCCAGCACCAGGCCGCCAGCGATGCGGAACTGATCGACGCTGACGCCGAAGAGGCCGATGATCTGATGGCCGGCGATGAAGATCACGGCGCACATCGCCGCCGTGAACAGCCCCACCCGCACGGCCAGGCGGCGCTGCTGCTCGACGGGCAAGCCATTCGTCAGCGCCAGAAAAATCGGCAAGGTGACGAACGGGTTCATGATCGCGAAGAACGCGGCGAACGCCTTGATGAGCTCGCTGCTTTGCATGGATCGTGCCGGTGGATGCCGACGCGCGCTCAGCCCGCAGCCGGCGCCGAGGGTGCCCGCGGCGGCGTTGCCCCGGGCGGCGCCATCGGGTACAGCTCAGTGCCCGTGGGCAGGGTCTCGACGTAGATCGACTGGCTCGGAAACGCAAAGTCCGAGCCGACCTCGGCGACCAGCGTCTTGATGAACAGCGCCAGCGCCTCCTTGATGCGCAGCCACTCGCCCCAGTCGGTGGTGCGGGTGAAGGTATAGAGCATCAGGTTGATCGCCGAGTCGCCAAAGCTGTCGATGCGCACGATCACCGGCGCCTCGGGCGGGCACACAAAGTCGGGGCTGGCCAGCAGGTAGGCCTCGATGCGGTCGCGGATCTGCCGCAACTGGTCAACCGACGTGCCGTAGGTCAGGCCCACCGTCCAGGAGATGCGGTAGTGCGTCATCTGTGAGTAGTTGATCACCGCGTCGTCGGCGAGCTGGGTGTTGGGCACGTAGACCGGTGCCAGATCAAACCGCCGCACGCGCGTGGTGCGCAGGCCGATCATCTCCACCGTGCCCTCGATGCCGCCGTTGCCGCGTATCCAGTCGCCATTGGCGAACCGCCGCTCGGCGATGATGAAGATGCCTGCGAACAGGTTCTTGAACAGGTCTTGCGCGCCCAGGGCGACGGCCGCCCCCACGAGCCCGAAGCCGGCCAGCACCGGCCCGATGTGGATGCCCCAGATCTCGAGGATGGTCGCCGCACCGATGCCGATCAGCACGATGCGCGCAATGTGCACCGTCCAATCCAGCATCGCCGGGCTAAAGGCCGCCGCGCGGCCACGCGCGTGCGCGAGCAGCGGGCCGACCACGGCCAACAGCGCCCAGAACACCGCCAGCACCACGAGCGAGCGGCCCACGTCCTGCAGCAGCAGCTTGGGCCGCGCGCCGTCAACGGCGAATTCGGCAATCAGCAGCACCGCGACGATGACGGGCACCAGTTGCAACGGCCCCACGAGTGCGTCCACCGCCACCTTGGCCGGTGACGGGAGTTGCGCCGGCGCGCCGGCCACTGCTGTCGTATCCGGGCGCCGCCGCACCGTTGCCCGGTGCAGAGCGCGCACGGCCAACCGCGCGAACGGGCGGCGCAGCAGCAGCGCCACCGCCAGCCCGCCCAACGCCAGCACCGCGCGCATGACGTCAAAGCCGCGATAGCCATGCGCCCACACATCCCCCAGCGTGGACCACAGCGCAGCGGTATCGATGGCGTTCATGGCAGCGTGGCGCGGGGGCGCGCGGGTTGGGACATGCGCCGCATGCTAATGGAGACGGTCACCGCGCGTTGAAGCCCGCCGCCACGGGCCGCTGTGAAGCATGACGCTCCAGCGTGCGTGCCGCCAGATGGGCCACTTCATCGCGCAGCGCTTGCGGCGTGATGACCTCGGCCTCTGCCCCGTAGCCCAACACCTGCCGAGCCCCTTGCTCGATGGATTCGATGGGGATGCAGACGCACTGCCAGCCATCGGGCACGGCCACATGGGCGGGCAACTCGGACAGCCGCGTGAACCGGCTGCGCGCGTGAGCGAGCCACACCATCGCACGTGGCGACAGGAGCACCTGCGCCTGAAGCGGGTGCAGTTCGGACTCGAAGCGTGCCGACGACTCACGCCAATAGCCCGCCAGATCGAACGCGCGCGGGCGCTGAAAGCCCGTCTTGCTGACGGCCATGGCCTGCACGCTCGCCAGGCGGTAGGTGCACACAGCGGCCTTGTTCACCTCGCGTGCAGCCAGGTACCACGCACCCGCTTTGAGCACCAGCCCCAACGGTTCGAGATGGCGGCGCGAGGTGCCGCGCCAGCTTGTGTAGGCGATCTGGACGCGCTTGCCGTGCCACACGGCGTCGGCCGCCTCACGAAGAAACGCTGGCGTGTCGGTCGCGCGGTACCAGTCCAGTGGATCGATATGCAGGCGCTCGGCCACCGTGGCCGCACCCTGCCGCAGCGGCTCAGGCACGCTGGCCAGCAGCTTGAGCTGCGCCGACATCGCGGCCTCGCCCAGCCCCAGGTCGGTGGCCGATGCCGGCATGCCAGCCAGCAGCAGCGCGTTGGCCTCGGCCTCGGTCATGCCGGTGAGTTGCGTGGTCCAGCCTGCACGCAACTGGAACCCGCCCTGGCGCCCACGCTCGCCCCACAGCGGCACGCCGGCGGCGGAAAGCTCATCGATGTCACGCAGGATGGTTCGCTCGGAGACTTCGAGCGCACGCGCCAGCGCGCTGGCCGTGACGCGGCCACGCGTCTGCAACAGCATCAGGATGGACAACAGGCGGCTGGATCTCATCGCGGCAAGAAATCACGACAGACGTTGTCATATTACCGGTGCCATGATCGGCTATCGATACCCACCCTGGAGCCAACCTGTGACGACCGAAACCCCCGCGACGACCAGCGCCATCCGCGACTTCGACTTCCTGATCGGCACCTGGCGCACGCATCAGCGCCGCCTGAAAGCACGTCTGCAAGGCAGCAGCGACTGGGAGACCTTTGCCGCCACATCGTCCGTGCAGCAACTGCCCGGCGGCGTCATCAACTTCGACACCCTGGTTGCCGAAGCGTGGCGCCCGGGCTGGGTGGGCATGTCGCTGCGCATCTTCAATCCGGCAACCAACCTCTGGAGCATCTACTGGGTGACGAACGAAGGCGGCGGCATCGATGCGACGACGAACCGGTTGAGTCCACCGGTGGTTGGGCGCTTTGCCGGCGACGAGGGGCTGTTCGAAGGCGAAGACGACTTCGACGGGCGACCGATTCGCGTGCGCTTTCGCTGGCGGCGGCTGGGCACCGATCAGGCGCGTTGGGAGCAGGCGTTCTCTGCCGACGATGGGCAAAGCTGGGAAACCAATTGGGTGATGGCGTTCGAGCGCACTGCTGGAACTGATGGCGCTGAACAGCCGTTGGTACGCGGCGCCTGAGCTTCTGCGGCTTGGTTGCGGCGTGATGACGCCTTGCCTGCAGCGCCCTTCAGCGCTTGCGCCGCCCCGCCGCTCGCTGGCGGCGGCGGGCCTCGCGCTCGGCGTCGCGCACCGCATCGGCGGCGGCGGCCTCGGCCTGCCACTGGGCCAGCTCCTCGGGCGTCTCCAGCGTCACGCCGCCCAGCTCGCCCATGCGGAAGTCGTTGAGCAGGATCTCGGCCGCCTTGTGGTTCTCGGTGCGGCCACCCGGACCCAGCGCACCCCGGCGGCGGGCGATGGCGGCCAGCAGCGCGTCGTCGGTCTGCGCGGCCGCGTCCTCGATCTGGTAGCGCTGCATCAGGCAGCCCGGTGCCCGGCGCTTGATGCTGGCCAGCAGGTCCAGCGCCACGCTTTCTTCGTCGTAGGCATTGCGGCCCACGGCGCCGCTGGCGGCCAGGTGGGCACCGCTTTGCGGCACGGCAATGCGCGGCCAGAGGATGCCGGGCGTGTCGTAAAGCGTGATGCCGGGCGCCAGAGCTATGGGCTGCTCGGTCTTGGTGATGCCGGCCTCGTCGCCCGTCTTGGCCGAGCGCTTGCCCGTCAAGGTGTTGATCAGCGTGCTCTTGCCCACGTTGGGCACGCCGCAGATCAGCACGCGCAGCGGCTTGTCCAGCGTGCCCCGGCCCGGGGCCGCCGCCTGGCAGGCGGCCACCAGCGCCCGTGCCGGCTTGCGCTCACCGGCGTCCAGCGCAATGGCCTGGGTGGCTGGCATGGCGTTGTAGTGGTCCAGCCAACGGGCGGTCAGCAGCGGGTCGGCCAGGTCTTGCTTGTTCAGAATCTTCAACGCCGCCTTGCCCTGGGTGGCCTCGGCCAGCAGCGGGTTGGCGCTGGAGCCAGGCAGGCGCGCGTCCAGCATCTCGATCACCACGTCGATCAGCGGCAGCCGCTCGGCCAGCGCCTTGCGCGTGGCATGCATATGGCCCGGGAACCACTGGACGCTGGGGCCGCCGCTCATGGCTTGTCCACCTCGCCGGTGTGCTCAACCACCTGCAGGCCGTTGTCACGCGCGAACGCCATCACGAACTCCCAGGCCCTGGGCTCCACCGCCTCCAGCGCCTGGCTGACCAGCACGCTGCGCACGCCTTGGTAGAGCTGGGGCACGCAGTAGGGCGAGTAGCAGATGAAGGGGCTGGGGCGGCGCGATTGCTCGCCATCGGGACCGAAGGACGACATGGCGCCGGCCAGACGCTCGGCCCAGTCGCTGGGGCGGAAGGGTTTGCCGTCGGCGGTCAGGCCGACGATGAAGTACTCGCGGGGCTGGGGGGCGTCAGAAGTCATGCAGCAGGCAGGTCAATCCGCCATTTTCCTTCACAATCATTGCTTGATCCTTGCGCAGCCAGCACCGCCATGAAAGCCCCGTTGACCCACTATTTGCAGTTCACCGACTTCAGCGCGGAGGACTACGCCTACCTGTTTGACCGCGCCCGCATCATCAAACAGCGCTTCAAGAACTACGAAAAATACCAGCCGCTGGCCGACCGCACGCTGGCACTGATCTTCGAGAAGGCCAGCACCCGCACCCGCGTCAGCTTCGAGACCGGCATGTACCAGATGGGCGGCTCGGTGGTGCACCTGACCAGCGGCGACAGCCAGTTTGGCCGCGACGAGCCGTTCGAGGACTCGGCCCGCGTCATCAGCCGCATGGTCGATCTGGTGATGATCCGCACCTTCGAGCAAACCAAGCTCCAGGCCTTCGCCGCCCATTCGCGCGTGCCGGTCATCAACGGCCTGACCAACGAATACCACCCCTGCCAGATCATGGCCGACCTCTTCACCTGGCTGGAGCACCGCGCCCCGCTGGGCCTGCGCGGCCACGACCTGGGCGCCCTGCGCGGCAAGACCGTGGCCTGGGTGGGCGACGGCAACAACATGGCCACCACCTGGCTGCAGGCGGCCGACCTGCTGGGCTTTACGCTGCATGTCAGCTCGCCCGTGGGCTACGAGGTCAACCCCGCGCTGGCCGGCCTCAAGAACGCCGATTGCTACCGCCTCTTTGCCGACCCGCGCGACGCCTGCCGCGGCGCCCACCTGGTCACCACCGACGTCTGGACCAGCATGGGCTACGAAGCCGAGAACGCCGCCCGCCGCGACGCCTTCGCCAACTGGCGGGTGGACGCCGCCATGATGGCGCTGGCCGCGCCCGATGCCCTGTTCATGCACTGCCTGCCCGCCCACCGCGGCGAGGAAGTCACCGCCGAGGTGATCGACGGCCCGCAGTCGGTTGTATGGGATGAAGCAGAAAACAGAATGCACGTGCAAAAAGCGCTGATGGAATTTTTGCTGCTCGGACGCATCGGCGCATGACCCACATCTGGGACATCTCGCCGCCCGTGGACCCGGCCAGCCCGGTCTTCCCCGGCGACACGCCCTATGCACAGCAGTGGGTGGCGCAGATCGCCCCCGGCTGCCCGGTCAACGTCAGCGCCGTCACGCACTCGCCGCACGTGGGCGCGCATGCCGATGCGCCGCTGCACTACGACCCGGCCGGCGCCGCCATCGGTGCCGTCGGCCTCGATCCCTATCTGGGCCCCTGCCGCGTGGTGCACGTGCTGCACGCGCGCCCGCTGGTGCGGCTGGCCGACGTGGCGCACGCCCTGCCCGGCCTGCCGCCGCGCCTGCTGCTGCGCTGCTATGCGCGCCAGCCGCAGGCGTTCGATGCCGACCTGCCCGGGCTGGAGCCCGCGCTGATCGAGGCCCTGGCCGATGCCGGCGTGCAACTGGTGGGCACCGACTCGGCCAGCGTGGACCCGGCCGCCAGCAAAACCCTGGACGCCCACCAGGTGCTGCGCCGGCGCGGCCTGCGCGTGCTGGAAAACCTGCTGCTCGACGACGTGCCCGCGGGCGACTACGAACTCATTGCCCTGCCGCTCAAATGGATGCAGGCCGATGCCTCGCCCGTGCGGGCCATTCTGAGGAGTCTTCATGGCTAGAACCCAAGCCCTGGCGCTGGACGCCGCCGACACCCTGGCCCCGCTGCGCGCCCAGTTCGCGTTGCCCGAGGGCGAGATCTACCTGGACGGCAACTCGCTGGGCGTGTTGCCGCGCGCCGCCGCGCCCCGCGTGGCCGAGGTGGTCAGCCAGGAATGGGGCCACGGCCTGATCCGCTCCTGGAACCAGGCCGGCTGGATCGACCTGCCCCAGCGCGTGGGCGACCAGATTGCGCGGCTGATCGGCGCCGCGCCGGGCGAGGTGGTGGCGGCCGACTCCACCTCCATCAACCTCTACAAGGTGTTGCACGCCGCGCTGACGGCCAACGCCCGCGACGGCCGGCGCGTCATCGTCTCCGAGCGCAGCAACTTCCCCACCGACCTCTACATCGCCCAGTCGCTGGCCGCGCAGTTCGGCTGCACGCTGGAGCTGCTGGAAGGCGAGGCCATCGCCCAGCGCCTGGGCAGCGACGTGGCCGTGCTGATGCTCACCCACGTCAACTACCGCAGCGGCGCCATGCACGACATGGCCGCCCTGACCGCCGCCGCCCACCGCGCGGGCGCGCTGGCCCTCTGGGACTTGTGCCACTCGGTGGGCGCCGTGCCGGTGGACCTGAACGGCGCGGGTGCCGACTTCGCCATTGGCTGCGGCTACAAATACCTGAACGGCGGCCCCGGCGCCCCCGCCTTCGTCTGGGTGCACGCCCGCCACGCCACCGCGCAGCAGCCGCTGACGGGCTGGATGGGTCACGCCCACCCCTTCACCTTCGAGACCGGCTACCAGCCTGCCGCCGGCATGGCGCGGTTTTTGTGCGGCACGCCGCCCGTGGTGGCGCTGGCCGCGCTGGAGTGCGGCGTGCAGACCCTGCTGGCGGCCGAGCCGCTGGGCGGCATGGCGGCGCTGCGCGCCAAGTCGCTGGCGCTGACGCAGCTGTTCATCGAACAGACCCGCGCCCTGCCGCTGACGCTGGTGACGCCCGAAGCGCCGGCCCAGCGCGGCAGCCAGGTGGCGCTGGCCTGCCCGGCCGACATCGACGGCTACGCCGTCATGCAGGCCTTGATCGCGCGCGGCGTCATCGGCGACTTCCGTGCCGGCGCGGGCGGTGAGCCCCACCTGCTGCGCTTTGGCTTCACACCGCTGTACACCCGCTTTGTCGACGCCTTCGACGCCGCCCACCTCCTGGCCGACACGCTGCACAGCCGCGTCTGGCAAGAGCCGCGCTTCACGCACAAGGCCGCCGTCACCTGATCGCCCGCTCATGAAGTCCAAGACCTACGCCACCTGGCTGGCGCTGCTGGCCGGCCCGCTGGGGGCCCACCGCTTTTACCTGTTCGGGCCGCGCGACGCGCTGGCCTGGCTGCACCTGCCGCCCACGCTGGTGGGCCTGCTGGGCGCGCTGCGCATGCGCACGCTGGGCGTCGACGACCAGCTCGCCTGGCTGCTCGTGCCGGTGCTGGGCGGCATGATTTCGCTGGCCTGCCTGCAGGCCATCGTCATGGGCCTGACGCCCGACGAGCGCTGGGCCGAGCGCTGGGGCCAGCCGCTGCAGCCCACCCGCTGGGGCCCGGTGCTGGCCGTCATCGCCGCGCTGCTGATCGGCACCACCGTGTTGATGGGCACCATCGCCTTCGGTGGTCAGAAGTACTTCGAGTACCAGCAGATGGCGGGCTGAGCCCAGCCGTCGAAAGCGGGCTGGGTTCAGCCCAGCCCCGTGGGCACTCAGAACTTGTAGTTGGCCGACAGCCGCACGTCGCGGCCCGGCTCGGGTAGGCAGGCCGTCTGGTTGGTGTAGCAGAAGTTGGTCTGGCTCAGGTAGCGCTTGTTGCCCACGTTCTGGATGGCCAGGTTCAGGTTCAGCACGTCGGTGGCCAGCGGCTGCCAGGTGATGCTGACATCGTGCACGCCGTAGCCGGGCTTGGCGTCGTGCCCGCTGACCGCACCGGTGGTGTCGTCGTACAGCGGCACCGAGAGGCGCTGCTGGTAGCGCCCGCGCCATGACACGGTCACGCGCGGCGCGGCAAAGCGGTAGCTGACCGCGCTCAGCCACTGGCGGCCGGTGGGCACGTTGTCCAGCGTGGACTGCTCGTAGCGCCCGTTGACACGCGGCTCGCTGTAGGTGGTGCCCAGGCGCAGCGCCAGGCCGTCCTGCTGCCAGGCCACGGCCAACTCGTAGCCGGGGCTTTCCAGCCGGCCGATGTTGGCCTGGGTGGTGATGTCGGTGGCGGCGTCGTAGCGGCTGCCCAGGTAGTCGCGGATGGTCTGTTTGAACACCGTGGCCGTGGCGCTCAGCGGGCCATCGTGCCAGTCCAGCCCCAGCTCGCGGCTGAAGGCGCGCTCGGGCTTGATGTCGTCCGCCAGCCGGTAGGTGTCGCCCCAGGGCAGGCCCAGCACATAGGCCTCGTGCAGGCGCGGGCTGCGGCTGGCCTGGGCGGCGCGCGCCGTCAGATCCAGCCGGGGCGAGACCGCCCACACCGCCGCCAGGCTGGGGTTCCAGACGCCGTCTTCAGCCTGCTGGCTGCTGGTGTTGGTCATGCGGTAGCGGTCGTAGCGCAGGCCGGTGGTCAGCGTCACCGGCTCGAACGACCAGATGCCCTCCACATAGACGCCCTGGTCGGTCTTGTCCTCGCGCCCGCGCCCCACCGTGGCACCGGGGTTGCGAATCTCCTCGCGGCGCAGGTTGTAGCCGTAGAGCAGGCGGTGGTCGCCCCAGTCGCTGGCCAGCTCCAGGTTGGCGCCGCTGCTGTGCAGCTCGGCCCGGCTGCGGGCCGGCAGCAGGCTGGCAAAGCCGGTGGTGGGCATGGGGCCGGCGGCATTGCGCTGGTCGTCCACCTGCATGTCGAAGACGTTGGCCCTGACCTGCGTCAGAAAGCCCAGGTCGGCCCCTTCGTATTCGAGGTTGGTGGTGGTCTGGGTCAGGTCGCTGTCGAACGGCGGCAGGCCGGCCAGGCCCAGCACGTTGAGCCGCAGCGGGCGGGCGCCCTGCTGCGCCTCGCGGCGCTGGCTCAGCACCAGCCGGTGGCCGTCGGCCAGCGTCCAGCCCAGCTTGGCCAGATAGGCATCTTGTTGCACGGCCGAATACGGCACGCTCTGGCCGTCGCCGTCGTCGTAGGCGCGGTCATCCACGCGGTTGACCACCAGCAGCGCATCGAATGCGCCCACGCGCCCATAGCCGGCCAGCGAGCCCGACCAGCCTTCGTTGCTGTGCGCCCCCAGGCTGACGCGTGCACCCACCGTCTGCCCCTCGGCCAGCAGGTCGGTGGCGTCCACCGTGGTCATGCGGATGGCGCCGCCCGTCACGCCGATGCCGGCGCTGGCCGCGCCGGCGCCCTTGTCGATCTGGATGGTCTTGAGCAGCGCCGGGTCGAACATGAAGCGGCTCTGGTGGTGAAACACCTGGGTGCTCTGGCCCGCGCCGTCCACGGTGAAGGTCAGCTCGTTCTCGCCCAGGCCGCGCACATACCACTGCTGCGAGGCGCCCGAGCCGCCGCTGACCGACAGGCCCGGCTGCTGCACCAGGATGTCTTTCATGTCCAGCACCGTGCTGCGCTGGATGGCTTGCCAGGTGGGCCGCGTCTCGCCGGGCAGGCGCGAGGCCGTGATGACCACCGTGTCGGCGGCCGGCGCCTCTTCAACCGGACGCTCAGGGCGCGCCGCGCCTTCTTCGGCCAGCGCCGCCCCGTACACCCCTGCCCAACCCATTGCGCACGCGGCAACTGCCCGCGCATTCCAAGCTCGCATCAGAATCACTCCAGTTTGAATGCAAATGATTCGCAATCGTATCACCATGATGCGGCTGGGGATGCTGCCCAGACGCTGTCGCGGCGGCCCCGCACCGCACGCCGGTGTGCGGCGCGGGCCAGCACCGCGAACACGGCGGCGAAGGCCAGCGCGGCCAGATCCACCGCCACGCCGGCGCCGGGGTGGCGCCAGGCACCCGCCAGGCTCCAGGCGCCCAGCGCACTGGCCAGCGGAATGCATAGCGTGAACACCGTGCACAGCGCCAGCAGGGCCGGCGCCGCGCGCGCCGCACCGCGCGCCAGCGCCCACACCACGGCGGCCACAAAGACGGCGTGGTAGATGCCCTCATGCCAGGCTGCGGGTGCCGCCACCTGCTGCGGCAACCACCGGGCGGCGGCCAGCGTGGCCGACACGCCGGCCGCGCAGCCCAGGCTCACGCCCACCGTGAGGCGGGCCAGCCACTCGGCGTTGCGGGCCTGCGGCGGCGGCTGGCCGGCCCGCCGCGATTTGCGACGCGACTCGATCCACAGCAGGTTGCCGCTGTAGAACACCACCGCCCCCGCCAGCCCCAGCAGCAGGTACATCAGCCGCACCGCGTCGCCGCCAAAGCTGCCGAAGTGCAGCATGAAGAAGGCGTTGACCGCCGCGTCGTAGCCGGCCATGTGGCTGGGCAGCTCGTGCGCGTCCACGGCGCCGGTATAGGGGTCGACCGGCGTGCTCATGTGGGTGCGCTGGCGCGTGCCCCAGCGGCTGTCCTGTCCGGTGACGAGCGCCCGCATGCCTTGGGGCGTCTGGTGCCAGCTCAGGTGGGTCACCGTCAGGCCGGGCAGTTGCGCCTGCACCGTGTGCAGCAGTGCCTCGGGCGCCAGCAGCGGCGCGGGTGATGACGGCACCGGGTGCGGTGCCTCCCAGGGCATGTCGCCGCCATAGACCAGCTTGCCCTGGGCCTCGTAGATGGGGTCGTGGAAGGCGAACACCACGCTGGTCAGCGCCATGACGAGGTGGAACGGCAGGCTGACGATGCCCAGTGCGTTGTGCACGTCCAGCCACATCCGCTTGAGGTTGGCGCCGATGCGCAGCGCAAAGAGGTCGCGCGCCAGCGTGGGCAACACCAGCACCACGCCCGACACCAGCGCCACCGCATAGAGCAGCGCCACCACCCCCATCACCGTGCGCGCCAGCCCATCGGCCAGCGGCAGGCCCACGCGCTGGTGCAGCGCGTCGATGAAACCCGCCACCGGGGCCGGCGCCAGGCGCTCGACCTGCAGGCTGCCATCGGGCGCCAGGCTGGCGCCAAAGGTGGTGCTCTGCCCCCGCGTGGCGCCGCGCTCACGCCAGATCACCCGCGCCGGCTGCTCGGGCGTGGGCGTCACCACCAGCGTCAGGTCGGCCGCCGCCTCGGGGTGGCGGGCCAGCACGGCCTGCATCAAGCCCTGCGCCGCCCCCAGCGGCGGTGGAGGGGCCAGTTGGGTGGGCGGTGCCGCCCAGCGCACCAGCGCCGGCTCGAACACCGTCAGCGCGCCGGCATAGAAGGCCACGAATAGCATCAGGCTGGACAGGATGCCGACCCAGATGTGCACGTCTTTGTAGACGCGCAAGATGTCGCCGCGCACCTTCATGGCGCCCCCAGCGCCACGCGCGTCAAGGCCAGCGCCCCCATCGCGGCGGCCGCCATCAGGCCCAGCCCCAGCCAGGCCCGCCAGCCGCTGCGAAACAGGTGCACGGCGCACAGCACGGCCACCCAGATGGGCGCCACCAGCCACATGGTGAATTGCAGCTTGCCATCGCCCCCCGGCATGCCGCCCGGCCCCAGCCAGGCAAACAGGCCACTGAGGCCCAGCGCAATCACCGGCCCCAGCAGCACGGCCGCGCTGGTCTTGCCCAGCCAGTGGGCGCTTTGCAGACGGACGCGCGCCTCAGCCATGGGCACACCCCCGGCTGCGCGCCCGCCAGGCGCCGGCAAACGGTGCCGCCGAGCCCACCAGCATCACCAGCGTCAGCCAGGTGAAGCAGGCGGCGGCAGGCCCCATCAGGCTCAGCAGCAGCGCCAGCGAGGCCGCCAGCGCCACCACCGCCGGCCACCTGGCCCGGGGCCAGTGCCCTTGAGCCCGCCATTGTTGTTGGGGCGAGGCCAGGTACAGCCCCCACGCCCCCGCGCCGCCCAGCAGGGCGGCCAGAATCGCTGTCGTCATGTGCAATCGAGAACCTTCTGCGCCCACGTGGTCATGAGCGTTCGGCACCCGATTGGCACAGCCCCTGGTCGCCCCAGGCCTCACGACGCAGGCGCGTTGCCTTCGTAATGAGAATTATTATCGTTTAAGTCGCTGGCGCACTTCGCTACGGGGCGCCGCCCCAACCCAGCCGACTGCCGTGGATCCGGCTTGGCCGGTCCACTGACAGGGCCAACCGGCTCGCAGGCCGGTTGGTCCTCACGGGCGGCAAGGCCGATCTGTGACCGCGTAGGGGGGTCGATCAGGCGGCCACCTTGAAGATGGCCACGGCCTGCACCAGTTGCTGGGCCTGCGTCTTGAGGCTGTCGGCCGCCGCCGCGCTTTGCTCCACCAGCGCCGCGTTTTGCTGGGTGGCCTGGTCCATCTGCGAGACGGCCTCACCGACCTGGCTGACGCCTCGGCTTTGCTCTTCGCTGGCCATGCTGATGTCGCCCACGATGTCCGACACGCGCTTGATGCCGGCCACGATTTCGTCCATGGTGGCGCCCGCCTGATCGACCAGGGCGGTGCCTTGGTCGACCTGGCTCACGCTGGTCATGATCAAGGTCTTGATCTCTTTGGCGGCCTCGGCCGAGCGCTGGGCCAGCGAGCGCACCTCGCCGGCCACCACGGCAAAGCCGCGCCCCTGCTCGCCGGCGCGGGCCGCTTCCACCGCCGCATTCAGCGCCAGGATGTTGGTCTGGAAGGCGATGCCGTCGATGACGCCGATGATGTCGGCGATCTTCTTGGACGACTCGGAAATGCCCCGCATGGTGCCGACGACCTCGCCCACCACGCGGCCACCTTCAAGGGCGGTGTGCGAGGCGCTCAGCGCCAGCTGGTTGGCCTGGCGGGCGTTGTCGGCATTGGTGCGCACGGTGGAGGCCAACTCATCCATGGTGGCCGCCGTTTCCTCCAGCGCCGAGGCCTGGTGTTCGGTGCGCTGGCTCAGGTCCATGTTGCCCTGGGCAATCTGGGTGCTGGCGGTGGCCACGCTGTCGGAGCCCTGCCGCACGGCCGAGACCGTGCGCGCCAGGTTGTCGGCCATCTGATCCAGCGCGCGGGCCACATCGCCGATGACGTCGGGCGCCGCGTCGGCCGTGCGCCGCACCGTCAGGTCGCCCTGTGCCACGGCCAGCGCCATCTGCACGGCCCGCGCCAGCCGCCTGCCTATCCAGCAGGCGATCCGCCACATCAGGCCCACCGACGAGATGGCCAGCAGCAACGCCATGCCCACCACCCCCATGAACCAGGCCGAGGCGGTGGCCGAGGTGGTGTCGATCGCGGTCTGCGTGCGCCGATCGACCTGGGTCAGGAATTCGTCCACCGGCTTCATGATCCGGGCCTTGTCCTGGTGGTATTTGAGGCTGTGCATCATCTCGCGCGCCTGGACAAAATCGGGCTCGCGGTGCACGGTGAACTGGCCGGTGCCATCGTCGTACAGGCCTTTGACCATGTTCATGGCCACGGTCTCGGTGGTCACCAGCGCGTTGGAGTTGGCGGCAGCCTCCTGCAGCTTGGCGAACTCTCCCTCGGTAAAGCCGGCCTGCTTCATCAGCGTCTCCAGCGACACGGTCTCGCCCGTGCCGCGCGACGGCTGGGTGCCTGCGGCGCGGAAGTCCCAGTAAATTTTTTCGTACTCGGCGGGGCGCGGCTTCTTGCCGTTGCGGATGTCCAGCACCTCGAAGTACTGCTGCTCCCAGCGCGCATCGCCGGTGATGACGAAGGTGCGGGCCAGGCGGGTCAGGTCGTCTGAGCTCTGGCGCAGTTCGTCGGCCAGCAGATACGAGCGGTAGCGGGTGTCTTGCGCGGCCCGCAAGTGGCCCGATGCCGTGCTGTAGTTGTACAGCGAGGCCGACAGCAAGGCGCCGCACGCCACGATGGCGGCGGTGGTAATGCCAAAGTACTTCTTGAGCGTAAGCATGAGGTCTGTCCTGATGAAATAGAGGGAGGTTGATCAGGGACCGTCGCGATGCACCAGGAGTTGGACAGGGTGTCAGTCTCGATCTGGATCACAAAGACCGGTCGGGTGCACGGACGGCACCGGGACCGGATGTGGGCTGTATGAAGGCGCCATATTGGGCGTGCAGCCCAGGTGGCAAAGCGCCGATTACGGGGCAGGATTGCCCGCAGTTCGGCCTGAACGCTCAAGTTGGCGCGGGGCCGCCCTGCGGGCGCGCCCCAGGGCAACTACCACGCGCGCATCTTCACGCGCAGCCTTGCGATGGACTGGCTGTGCAGCTGGCAGACGCGGCTTTCGGTGACGCCCAGCACGGCGGCAATCTCTTTGAGATTCATGTCGTGCTCGTAGTACATGCTCATCACGTACTGCTCGCGCTCGGGCAGGGTCTTGATGGCGTTGACCACGGCCTCGCGCATGCGCCAGTCTTCAAGCTGGGCCAGCGGATTGGCGTCCTCGTGGGTGACGTGGCGGTCCAGGAAGTCGTCGCCGGCCTCGTCGCCGGTCATGTCCTCCAGGTAGACCAGCTGGGTGCCGCGCACCTTGGTCAGCACGTCGTGGTACTGGGCGAGCGAGATGCCCATTTCGGCGGCGATCTCGCTCTCCAGCGCGGGGCGGCCCACGCGCTGCTCGACCTTGCGCACGGCCGACTCGATCTCGCGCTGCTGGCGCCGGTCGCCCCGGCTCATCCAGTCGGTGCCGCGCAACTCGTCGAGCATGGCGCCGCGGATGCGCTGGGTGGCGAAGGTCTCGAACTGCACGCCTTGCGCGGCGTCGAAACGGCCCATGGCGTCGTGCAGGCCGATCATGCCCACCTGCACCAGGTCGTCCAGCTCCACATTGGGCGGCAACTTGGCAATCATCTGGTGGGCCAGGCGGCGCACCAGCGGGCTGTACTGCTTGAGCATCGCGTGGGTATCGAGACGGCCTTGGGCGGTGTACATGGCAGAGGCTTTCAACAAAACGGAGCGAATGCGGATTCGTGGACGTCCAGCACGGTGGGCGCCAGATGCAGGGTGGCCAGCTCGGTGAGTGCGGCGGGCATGGCAGCCGCGTCGCGCGTGTCGAGCTGGGCGCTGTGGCGCAGCACGGCCGACAGAAAGCTGTCGGCACAGCTGCCCAGGCGCTCGATCACCTGGCGGGCGCGGCGCGGCGCCGGGCTGGCCGCGCCGATGACGGCGTCGAACACCACGCAGCCGCAGCGCTGCTGCAACTGCTTCATGGCGGCGTAGGCCTCGGTCAGGCTTTCGGCGTCGTGGCCGGCCAGCACCACGGGCACCACGGCGGCGCCGCCCTGCCCTTCGGGCAGCAGGCGTGCCAGCTCGCGGGCACTGGCGTGCAGCAGCACGCAGTCGGCCCAGGGCGCGGCGTCCTGCACCTGGGCCAGCCAGCCGGCGCTGCTGCCGCGCGCGTCCACGTGGCGGCGCGCGGCGCCGCGCGCGGCCAGGTAGACCACGCCGGGGTGCACGGGCACCATGCAGGTGGCCAGGTCGATGTCGATGAGTTCGCTGGGCGTGGGTGCCAGTTCGCCCGCGTCCACCACCAGCACGCGCGCCCCCAGGTTGGCAAACGCGCGCGCCAGCGCTTCAAGCCAGTAGGGGCTGTCGTCCAGCTCCAGGTTGGCGGCCACCGGCACCAGGCAGCGGCGCTGCTGGTCGGCAAACAGGCGGCGCAGGCCGGCGGCCTGGTCGGTGGGGTGGATGGCGGTGCGCATGGGCCGCTCAGGCATGGGCAAACGCACCGGCGCCCGCGTTCACGCCGGGGGCGGCAAACACCAGTTGCACGTCGTCGGCATGCAGGCGGTAGGCGGGCGCGCCGCCGCCGCGCAGCGCCTGCTGCAGCAGCGCGCTGGCCGACAGGCGGTGCCAGTCTTCAGGCACGCGCTGGCCGTTGGCCACGCCCAGCACCTTGAGTTTGTGGCGGATGACGGCGTCCAGCGCCGGGGCCAGCTTGACGGCCTCGTCCAGCTTGCTGAGGATGACGCCTTTGCACTGCGCGGCGCGCCAGTTGGTGACCACGTCGTCGATGGTCTCGCCCTGGGCTGCGGCGTCCACCACCAGCAGGCGCTGGATGCTGGGGTGCGAGAGCATGTCCAGCAGCTCGCGGGTGCGGGCATCGCGCTGGGCCATGCCGGCGGTGTCGATGAGCACCATGCGCTTGGCCGACAGCAGCTCCAGCAGGTCTTCGAGCGAGGCGCGGTCGTGCGCGGTGTGCACGGGCACGCCCAGGATGCGGCCATAGGCCCGCAGTTGCTCCTGCGCGCCGACGCGGTAGGCGTCCAGCGTGATCAGGCCCAGGTTGGCCGCACCGTACTGGGTGGCGAAGGCCGCCGCCAGCTTGGCGGTGCTGGTGGTCTTGCCCACGCCGGTGGAGCCGATCAGCGCATAGACGCCGCCCTGCGATTCCAGCGAGGGTTCGTGCTCGCCGGCCAGGATGTTGCGCTCCAGCACGGCGGTGGCCCAGGCCAGCTCGTCGGGCGTGACGGCGGGCAGCGGCTGGGGCATGGCGTCCACCAGCTTGCGCACCAGGCCGGGAGAGAAGCCCACGTCCAGCAGGCGCTGCACCAGCATGGCCTCGCCGGGGTGGCGCTGGAGTTTTTCCATGAAGGCCAGCGCGCCGAAGCGGGCTTCGATCAGCCCCTTCATGGCGCGCAGCTCGTTCATCATTTCGATTTGCTCGGTGTGCGTGGCCGGCTCGGTCAGCACGGCGGCCGTGGGCGCGCGGCGGACGGGCGGCGGGCTGTAGGTGGGCGCCTCGATCGGGGCGTCGTGCAGCGCCACCTCGGGCGGGGCGGCCATGGGCGTGGCGGGCCGCTGCGGGGTGGCCTGGGCAAACGCCGGCATGGCGGGATCCTGGCGCGCCGGGGCGGCGGCCTGGCCTTCCAGCGCGGCCTGGCGGCGGCGCAGCATGCGCTCGCGCACATAGTCCTGGAACGACAAGGTGCTCATGGCAAGCTGCTCCACGTCGCGGCCCACGTCGGCCTCGGCCTCGGCGCTGGGCAGGCGGGCCTGGCGCTGGTCGTGCTCGCGCCGCTCGACGCGCTCGGCCAGCGACGGCCGGCGCGGCGCGGCCGCGGCGGGCTGGGCCATCTGGTCCACCGCGTCGGCGGCCATGGCCAGCACTTCGACGCCGCCGTTGGCGGGGCGAGTGGACAGCACCACGGCGTCCTCGCCAAAGGTCTGGCGCACCAGCGCGAAGGCTTCGCGCGAGCTGCGGGCGGTAAAGCGCTTGACGGGATTCATGCGTGGCCTCCGAGGGCTGGCGCGCCGCCGATGATGGCGCCGATGCGGATGGAATGGGTGTCGGGAATCTCGCTGTGCGCCAGCACCTTGAGGCGCGGCGCGGCGCGCTTCAAGAGGCGCGCCAGCGGGGCGCGCAGCGCGTCGGGCACCAGCAGGCAGGCCGGGTGGCCCAGGCTCTCCTGGCGCTCGGCGCTGCCGGCGGCTTCACGGGTGAGGTGGTCGGCCACGCCGGGGTCCAGCGCGGGGCCGTTGGGGGATTGCAAGGCTTGCGCCACCATGCGCTCCAGGCCGGGCTCCAGCGCAATGACGTCCAGCTCGTGGGCCGGGCCGTAGATCTGCTGCACGATGGCCGGCGCCAGGTGGATGCGCAGCACCTGCGCCAGCTGGGCCGGGTCGGTGATGGCGGCGGCATGGTCGGCCAGCCCCTCGATGATGGAGCGCAGGTCGCGGATGGCCACGCCCTCTTCCAGCAGCAACTGCAACACCTTCTGGAACACGGATACACCCACCATCTTTGGCACCACGTCATCAATCAACTTCGGGATGACGCGGCCGATATGCTCGATGAGCTGCTGGGTTTCAGTCCGGCCCAGCAGACGCGCCGCGTTCACCTGCATCAAGTGTGAAAGATGGGTGGCCACGACGGTCGAGCAATCAACCACCGTAAAGCCGGCCATCTGCGCCTGCTCGCGCAGCCGCTCCTCTATCCACACGGCCGGCAGGCCAAAGGCGGGGTCGGTGGTGGCGGTGCCGGGCAACTGCGGCGCGCTGCCGCCAGGGTTGATGGCCATCAACATGCCGGGAAAGGCCTCGCCCTCGCCGATGATGGCGCCGCGCAGCGTGACGCGGTAGGCGCTGGGCTTGAGGTCGAGGTTGTCGCGGATGTGCACGGTGGGCGGCAGGAAGCCCACGTCCTGGGCAAACTTCTTGCGCACGCCCTTGATGCGCGCCAGCAGATCGCCCCCGCGCTGGCGATCGACCAGCGTGATCAGCCGGTAGCCCACCTCCAGGCCCAGTGCGTCCACGGGTTGCAGGTCGTCCCAGCTGGCCTCGCCGTCGGCGGCGGGTTTGGCCTCTTCGGTGGGCGCCGGCGCCGCGGCCTGCGCCGCCTGGCGCCGCGCCAGCCAGCGGGCATAGCCGCCCAGGCCGGCCGCCATCAGCAGGAAGACCACGTTGGGCATGCCCGGAATCAGGCCCAGCAGCGCAATGATGCCGGCGCTGACGCCCAGCACCTTGGGCGAGTTGAACACCTGGGCACCCAGCTGGGTGCCGATGGCGCTCTCGCTGCCCACGCGCGAGACCACCATGGCGGCGGCCACCGAAATCAGCAGCGCCGGAATCTGCGCCACCAGCGCGTCGCCCACGGCCAGCAGGATGTAGCTGTTGGCGGCCTCGCTGGCCGACAGGCCGTGCTGGGCCACGCCGATGATGAAGCCGCCCACGATGTTGATCAGCAAAATCAGCATGCCCGCCACCGCGTCACCGCGCACGAACTTGCTGGCACCGTCCATGGAGCCGAAGAAGTCGGCCTCCTCGCCCACCTCCTGGCGGCGGCGCTTGGCCTCTTTCTCATCGATGAGGCCGGCGTTCAGGTCGGCATCGATGGCCATCTGCTTGCCGGGCATGGCGTCCAGCGTGAAGCGCGCCCCCACCTCGGCAATGCGCTCGGCACCCTTGGTCACCACGATGAAGTTGATGACCACCAGAATGGCAAACACGATCAGGCCCACGGCAAAGTTGCCGCCGATCAGGAAGTGGCCGAACGCCTCGATCACCTGCCCCGCCGCGCCCGGGCCGTTGTGGCCCTCCATCAGCACCACGCGGGTGGAGGCCACGTTCAGCGACAGCCGCAGCAGCGTGGTGATCAGCAGCACCGTGGGGAAGGCCGTGAAGTCCAGCGGCCGCACCATGTGCGACGAGACCATCATCACCATCAGCGCCAGCGCGATGTTGAAGGTGAACAGCACGTCCAGCGCAAACGGCGGCAGCGGCAGCACCATCATGGCCAGCACCAGCACCACGAACACCGGCACCATCAGCGCCTGCGCCAGGCCCGCGTGGCGGCCAAACCATTGGTTCAAAAAAGTGCTCACCGGCCATCACCTTTTGCGGTCAGCGGATCCAGCTCGGCCGGCACGCTGACCTGCGGCGCCGCCAGGGCGTGCCCGGGCGCCTGGCGCAACTGGTAGACCCAGGCCAGCACCGCTGCCACGGCGGCGAACAGCGCGGCCGGCACCTCGGCCTCCAGCTCCACGTGGGTGTAGAGCGCGCGCGCCAGCGGCGGCGCCTCCAGCACCGGCACCGCATGCTCGCGGGCCAGATCGCGAATGCGCAGCGCCAGCGCGTCGGTGCCCTTGGCCACCACGCGCGGCGCGCCCATGCGGACCTCGTCGTACTTGAGTGCCACGGCGTAGTGGGTGGGGTTCATCACCACCAGGTCGGCCGTGGGCACGGCCGCCATCATCCGGCGGCGCGCCGCCTCGCGCTGCTTTTGCTTGATCTTGGCCTTGACCTCGGCCGAGCCCTCGGCGTCCTTGTGTTCCTGCTTGGCCTCTTGCTGCGTCATGCGCAGGCGCTTTTCCCAGAAGAAGCGCTGCAGCGGCACGTCCACCAGCGCAAACGCCGCCAGCAGCAGCAGCAGGTAGCCAAAGCCCTGCGCAATCTCGGCCGCCATCACGGCCGTGGCCTGCGCCATGGGCAGCGCCAGCAGGTGCACGAACACATCGAACCGTTGCCACAGAAAAAACCCGCCCACCGCCGCAATCAGCAGCGCCAGCAACCAGCTCTTGCCCACCTGGACCCAGCTTTCCTTGGCAAACAACCGGCCCAGGCCGGCTATGGGGTCGAGCTTGGTCAGGTCGGGCGTCATGGCCTTGACCGAGAAGTTCCACCCCCCCGACAGCACCGCGCTGGCCACTCCGGCCACCATCATCAGCACGCCCACCGGCACCACCACCGCCAGCCCCAGCGCCATCTGGTGGCCCAACTGGTCCAGCATGGCGTTCGGGTCGGCCACCGCACGGCGGTCGAACGTCAGCGCACCGGCCAGCCCGTCTTGCAGCCAGCCCGCCAGCGGCGCGCCAGCCACCAGCAGCAAGCCTCCCGCCAGCGCCAGCGCGGCGAAGTGCCCCAGATCGCGCGAGCGCGGCACCTGCCCCTCCGAGCGGGCACGGGTCTTCCTGCGTTCACTCGCAGGCAGGTTGCGGTCTTGGGCGGAATCGGCCATATGGGCTCACATGCTGCCCGGATGGGGGCGGCACTTGAGCCGGAACAGAGGGGGTGGGAGGGGGTAATTCCGTCAGATGGGGCGGCGGCGCGGCGATGGCGCCCTGCTCACCCTGCCCTGATCGATGTGCTTGACCGGCTACCTGTCGTCGGCCGATTGCCGACTATCGAGCGCTTTCGCAACTCGAAGTACTGCCTTGCTTGAGGCCCCGAAACCGGCTCCAAGCACTGCAAAAAGGGTAACCAGAAAGACCCCATTCGACACCGAATAGCCATTGGCCTCAAGCAAGTCTCGAAGCCAGTAGACAGCACCGGCCAACACAAAGATCAGCACCAACCCGGAAAGTGTCACCGTGATGAGGCGAAGACAAGGTTTCATTTTCCACACCCGCCGTCATTGTCAACTCTACCCATCAAGAGATTAGTGGGAAATCGACATTCTGTATTAAAAGTGAATATCCGCTCGACATCAAAACCAATCAATCAGATATTCAATCTCGTTCTTGATATTTTTGGAATAAGCAAGAAATCAAAAGCCAAAGATCACCGCCAAACCAAAAATACCATTAATTAAAAATGCAAACGATGGAAAGCCATCCATCAACAAATCAGCGGCGGCACGACCTCCTGCAGAAAAAGCAGTACCGAGTAGCAATCGCCACACCAAGGATCACGTGATTGTCTATTTACTTACTTTTCACAGCCGCAGCCCCCATCTTCTGATTTAACGGCATCAATTGCAGCACCAGTTAAAGTGGATGTTAGAAACAACTGTTGGACGCACCTGCCGATTGCCGGCCACTAAATCTCACCTCAACGGGGAATGATTCCACCCAACAAAGGAGCCTCTTCAATAAACCAATTACAACGCGCACTGGGCTCGCCAACTCTGTATGTCAGTCGTCGGTCATTTGAGCCAGCGACCGCGCCCATCCATGGGGTTAGCTCATCAGCTCGCAGACCCTGCAATTTGAATTTACCAACCAACCTGAGTTGGCTGGCAATAGTTGGATCGGCAACAAGCTGGGTGACGAATCCAGCCACTAGATTGATATTCAATTCGTCAGAGCTCATCCAATCCGCCTTCACATGCCCGCTAGATTGGGTACTGACAAAACCAGAGCCATTGCCAAGCCATGCACTTCCGCCGCGTGAAGCTCTTGCGGACCAATCTGCCAGTGGCGCGGAGTAGCGCCTTCCCGCCCCCAAGTCGGGCAACATGATTGTCACCTTCCAGTACTGGGCCGCATCATGGGTTTCCGGATTTCCATCCAAGAATGAGCGAAAAACAAGCGCCGTACCACTGCCCGGAACCAACTGGTGAATTGTTACGGGCGAGGAGAAATAGGTTGCGCTATCTGAAGGCAACCCCTTACTAGGCGGCCAGTCAATTGAAGAGAACCTGACATTCTTCACAAATGCACAATCGATCTCGACTGCCAACACAGGGCGACATATGACTATAGCGCCAACTATAACCAGCTTTCGCAACCACATTTTGTCTCTCTCGCCCCATCTACACCCGCATTTCCCCGGCCCTGGATTTTCATGCAAGGCTTCATGGATAACGGTGGTTGGAAATTATTTTTTGACGGAACCCACTCAGGATATTAAGAAGGCGCGTCAACGAATGTCGATAAAATATTCACATCACCTTGTTTTATACAGATCCACCCCAAAGCATCAATTCTCGAGTGAAATATTCATTGGATAATATCAAGGCATTGGCAAATCGCACACTGCCTTGTGCGCGACTCTGCACAAGCAAAAAGTTATCAACCCGCCAAGTCCAAAAGCCGCCACAAAGACAATAATCTGCATCCACATGATGCGACCCATTTCCTTCCCGATCGCTCGATCTATACCGTCAACACTCATCACATAGCTTCTTAATACTTCGATTGGATTAATCACTGAGCTTGGCCATCGCTCCATTGAAACAATCGCCGACTTAGCAAGGATGACCTTTGACTCGTATGAATCCAAAATTGCCTGCAGTGCGTAGTTGCAATATACCGCCCCCAGCACCACAACGATCATAAGAAATCCGACCAGAAATATAATCAATCGTTGCCGCATGATTTTTCTCTTGGAATAGGGGGCCGGTTCAAACTTGAAGCTCGACATCAGCAATATTCATTGGTTTAAGTTGGGATAATATCTGCGTCAGGTTCAGCCGCGCCTGAAGATCGTGAATGATTTGCGCGATCTGCCACCAACAATTCCATCGCCGACATCACCTCCATGACGTGAGCACGGTGCTCATGTCGGCAACGCCGTCATCCGACCTAGCCATCTGACCGGCGTCGCCCCACGCCCTCAATGCGCCGTGCGCGCGCCATCTACCGGATAGATGGCCCCGGTGATGATGCTGGCGTGGTCCGACGCGAGGAACAGCACAAGACCCGCGATCTCTTCCGGCTCGGCCACGCGGCCAATCGGTGAGTCGGCCAGAACCCGGTCGCGCAGCACAGGGTCGGCCAGCCAGCGCTCGATCATCGGCGTGCGCACCAGGCCAGGCGCGATGGCGTTGACGCGGATACCCTGCGTTGCATAGTCAAGGGCGGCAGCCTTGGTCAACCCGGTGACGGCGTGCTTGGCCGCAACGTAAGGCGCCATGCCCGGGTCGGCAATCAGGCCGGCAACCGATGTGGTGTTGACGATGGCGCCCCGACCGACTTTGGCCATATGGGCCAGTTGGTGCTTCAAGCACAGAAACACCCCGGTGAGATCGACGCGCAGGATGCGGTCCCAGTCGGCCTCGGTCTGTTCAGCCAAAGGCGCCGTGGGCGGCAGCAAGCCGGCGTTGTTGAAGGCAATGTCCAGCGAACCGAACGCCGTGACCGCCCGGTCGACCAGCGCCTTGACCTGCCCGCTGTCGCCCACGTCCGTCTTCTGGAACACGGCCCTGCCGCCCGCCGCAACGATCTCACCCGCCGTGGCTTCGGCACGCGCATCCACGTCGCCAATGACCACGGCCGCCCCCGCGCCGGCAAACGCCAGCGCCGTTGCCCGGCCGATACCAGTTGCCGCGCCGGTGATGAGCACCGTCTTGCCGGCAAAACTGAACGCCATTGTTTGGTCACCTGCTTTCATCGGACGCTCCTTTGCGAAAACACTTGCGATGGTGTTGCATCCCGGACGGCCCGCGCCCCAACCCAACACGTCACTTCAGATTTTTGCGGCGGCTTCCTGGGCGGACACCGGCTTGCCCAGCCCCCCCACCTCGTGCAGGTCGCCGCCCACTTCGATGCGAATGGACTGGTCGGCGCCGCCGATGGGCACCGGCGCATAGCCGCTGGCCTCGATGAGTTTGGCCACCACGTCTCCTGCATCCTGGTCGTCGGTGGCATAGAACAGCGCCGCCAGATCGGGCGCGCGCCACGCCGCCTCGCCCAGCGACTTGGCCGTGAGCGTGCCAAAGGCCTTGACGAACCGGGCGCCAGCCGGCAACAGCGCGGCAATGATCTGGCCTGACGACTGGTCTGCCGGGATGATTTTGTTGAAGCCGCCCTTGCCATCCGGTCCGATCGGATTGGACGGATCGACCACGATTTTTCCGTCAAGCGCCGCAGCGTATTCGGCAATCAGCTGTTGCTCGGCGTCGAAGTAGATCGCCAGAATGATCACATCGGCCTGCTGGATGGCCTGGGCAACCGGCATGACCGTCACGTTGCTGCCCAGTTCACTGGCGAGCTGTTCGGCCCTGTCGAGCGTGCGGTCTGCGGCGATGACTTTCTCACCCCCGCGAACGAGGTTGGTCACCACGCGGGTGCCGATGTTGCCGATGCCGATGATGGCGGTGGTCATGGTGGACTCCTTTGTCGATGGTTGCGCGGATCGCGGGTGTGACGGCCCATGGCAAAACACAACGCCCTCCGGACAGCGCATCCGCCCCGTGGTCAGGCCAGGAGGCCATGACCTGCTCCCCCCATCGAGCGGGCCCAGCGGCGCCCTGGCAGGTTCGCCGCTTTCGGGTGGGCTCGGGCGCCCATCCAGGCGCGCCCGGTCGAATCGGGGTGGACGACAGCGCTTGCGTCGCAGGCCACCTTCACAAGGGCCGGGAAACACAAGCAGACACGGGTGGCGGCCTGGGGCTAGCCTATCACCTCGTCGGGCATGGGGTCTGCCGTGACCGGCGGCGACCGCGACGACGTACCCGACGTGCGCGGGCGATGCCAACGCGTCTACCCAAACAACGCCAACATCCGCCCGATGGCCTGCGTGAATGGCGCCTCCAGCAGCGGCAGCATCAGCACCAGCCCCAGCAGCCCGGTGAGCATGGTGATGGGAAAGCCGATGGCGAAGATGTGGGTCTGGGGGGTGACGCGGGCGATGACGCCCAGCACCACGTTGATGAACAGCAGCATGGCAATCATGGGCAGCGCAATCCACAGGCCCAGGCTGAAGATCTGCGCGCCCCACAGGTGGGGCTTGGCCTCGCGCAGGAAGGCGAACGGCTCGGGGCCCACGGGGAAGGCGGTGAGGCTTTGCACGATGGCCTGGATGGCCAGCAGGTGGCCGCCCAGCACGATGAAGACAAAGGCCGCCAGCGTGGCGAAGAAGCGGCCCAGCGCGGTGCTCTGGCTGCCCATCAGCGGGTCGAAGAAGCCGGCAAAGTTCATGCCCATCTGCAGGCCGATGACCTCGCCGGCAAACTCCATGGCGGCAAACACCACGCGCACGGCAAAACCCAGTGAGAGGCCGATCAACACCTGCTGCACCACCAGCAGCACGGCCAGCGCCGAGTCCAGCGGCACCGGCTCGATGGGCGGCATCACGGCCTGGGCGCAATAGGCAATGAAGAAGGCCAGCCCCACCTTGACCCGCGCCGGCACGTTGCGCTGGCCCAGCACCGGCAACGCCTGCAACATGGCCAGCACGCGCAGGAAGGGCCACAGCACCGGCGTGATCCACGCCAGCAACTGCGCCTCGGTGACTGAGATCACATCCAGCCCCGGTAACAGCCCAGCATCCCTCGACAGCGCACCACCCAACCAAGCGACCGCCGCGGAACCGGCTTTGCCGGGCCGCTGGCGGTGCCAGCCGGCTTGCAAGCCGGCTGGCCCTCACTGGCGACAAGCAGTCCGCAGGGACTGTTTGTCCGTCCCGTTCGGCCCCCTTGGGGGGGCTGAGCCCGGACATGCCCTGTCCCTACGGACAGGGTATGCCTGGCGAAGGGCCGCAGCGTCCCCGCTGCGGCGCGGCCGGCAAGGCCGATCTGTGATCGCGTAGGGGGGGGGAGGATCATGCCGCTGCGGTTGCGATGGAGATCAGCATGCTGCGCAGATAGTCCACCAGCACCGACAGCATCCACGGCCCCATCAGCGCGGCCACCACGATGGCGGCCAGCAGCTTGGGCACGAACGACAGCGTGGCCTCGTTGATCTGGGTGGCGGCCTGGAAGATGCTGACCACCACGCCCACGGCGAGGATGACCACCAGCAGCGGCCCGGCCACCAGCAGCAGCGTGTAGATGGCCTGCTGGGCAATGGTGAAGACAACTTGCGGTTCCATCAGCGCCTCGTCACGTGACGAACGATGCCGCGAGCGAGCCCAGCAGCAGGTTCCAGCCATCGGCCAGCACGAAGAGCATGAGCTTGAACGGCAGCGCCACCAGCACGGGCGAGAGCATCATCATGCCCAGGCTCATCAGCACGCTGGCCACGATCATGTCGATGATGAGGAAGGGGATGAAGATCAGAAAGCCGATCTGGAAGGCGGTCTTGAGCTCGCTGGTGACGAAGGCCGGCACCAGCACGCGAAACGGCACGTCCTCGCCCTTGACGCTTTCGGGCAGTTTGGCCAGGCGGGCAAACAGCGCCACGTCGCTCTGGCGGGTCTGCTTGAGCATGAAGCTGCGCATGGGCACCTGGGCCCGGGTCAGCGCCTCGTCAAAGCCGATGCTGTTGTCTGAGTAAGGCTTCCAGGCCTGGTCGTAGACGGCGTCCAGCGTGGGGCTCATGACGAAGAAGGTCAGAAACAGCGACAGGCCGATGATGACCTGGTTGGGCGGCGCGGCCTGGGTGCCCATGGCCTGGCGCAGCAGCGACAGCACGATGACGATGCGGGTGAAACCCGTCATCAGCAGCAGCACGGCCGGCAGAAACGACAGCGCGGTGAAGAACAGCAGCGTCTGGATGGGCACCGAGAACTGCCCGCCCCCGCCCTGCCCGATCAGCAGCGGCAGCGTGGGGCCGTCGGCGGCCAGGGCCAGCGTGGGCGCCAGCAGCGCCAAGGCCAATACGAGGCGGCGTTTCACAGCTGCGCCCCGCCGCGCCAGCGCGCAATGAGCTGGTCCACGGTGCCGGCCTGGGGTTGCAGCACGTCGGGTGGCACGTCGGGTGGGGCGTCCAGCGTGGCCAGCGCGTCGATGCGCCCGGCGCTGACGCCCAGCACCAGCCAGCGCGCGGTGTGGCCGTAGCGCAGCTCCACCACCGTCACGCGCTGCGAGGCCGACAGCGGCAGTTGCGCCACCGTGTGCAGCAAGTCGGTGGGCCGCCCGCCGGCCATGCCGCTGCGCCGCAGCAGCCACAGCGACAGCGGAATCGCCGCCACCACCGCCACCAACGCCAGCAAAGAAGTCCACAGATTGGGCATGGCAATGATTTGTTGTCTACATCCGGGACAAGCGCCGCATCCGCTCACTGGGCGTGACGATGTCCGTGAGGCGAATGCCGAACTTGTCGTTGACCACCACCACCTCGCCCTGGGCGATCAGGTAGCCGTTGACCAGCACGTCCATGGGTTCGCCCGCCAGCGTCTCCAGCTCCACCACCGAGCCCTGGGCCAGTTGCAGGATGTTCTTAATGGGGATGCGCGTGCGACCCAGCTCCACGGTGAGTTGCACCGGGATGTCCAGAATCATGTTGATGTCGTTGCCAGCCGCCGCATTGCCGCCACCCCCGCCGCCGCCACCAAAGTTGGTGAAGGCGGCCGGGGCCACGGTCTCGGCGGGGCCGGCCACTTCGCTGGCCGATTCGGTCGGTTTGGACTCGGCCAGGGCGGCTGCCCAGGCATCGGCCATGTCGTCCTGGGGCTCTTCGCTGGCTTGGGGTTGGTCTTCAGCTGACATCTTTTTTCTCTCCGATCCAGCTTTGCTGGGTGCTGGAAATCAAGTGCTCCACGCGCAGCGCGTAGCGGCCTTCCGAGGTGCCGTAATGGGCCGCCAGCACGGGCACGCCATCCACCTTGGCCTCGATCACCGGGGCCAGGTCCAGTTCGATGAAGTCGCCGGGCTTGAGCGCCAGCACCTGCTCCACCGTGGTGCCGGTGCGGGCCAACTCGGCCACCAGGTTGACCTGGGCCGACTGCACCTGCTCGGTCAGCAGCTTGACCCAGCGGTGATCGGGCTCCACCGAGTCGCCCTGGATGGTGGAGTACAGAACGTCGCGGATGGGCTCCAGCGTCGAGTAGGGAATGCAGATGTGGATGGTGCCGGAGGCGTCGCCGATCTCCAGCGAATACGAGGTGCACACCACGATTTCGCTGGGCGTGGCAATGGCGGCGAACTGGGGCTGCATCTCCGAGCGCTGGTACTCCAGCTCCAGCGGATAGATGCCCTGCCAGGCCTTGCCGAACTCGGTGATGATGCAGCTGACCAAACGGCCGATGACGCGCTGCTCGGTGGCCGAGAAGTCGCGCCCCTCGATGCGGGTGTGGAACTTGCCCACACCGCCAAACAGCGCATCGATGATGGCGAACACCAGTGCCGGGTCGCACACCACCAGGCCCGAGCCGCGCAGCGGCCGCACCTGCACGATGTTGAGGTTGGTGGGCACCATGATCTCGCGCAGGAAGGCGCTGTACTTCTGCACCTTGATGCCGCCGATGGACACCTCGGGGCTTTTGCGGATCATGTTGAACAGGCCCACGCGCACGTTGCGCGCAAACCGCTCGTTGATGATCTCCATGGTGGGCATGCGCCCACGCACGATCCGCTCCTGGCTGGAGAGGTCGTAGTTGCTGATGCCCCCTTTGGCCTTCTCTTCGGGCTCGAGCTTCTGGCTCTCGCCGGTGATGCCCTGCAGCAGCGCATCGACCTCGTCTTGCGACAGGATTTGCTGGTTCATGGACTGCCCTGGCCCGGCGCTTACTGGATCAACAGGCTGGAGAACTGCACCGCCTGAACGGGCCAGTCCTCGGTGGGGTCGCGGCGGCGCTTGCCCTTGCCCTCGACCTGCGGCTCCAGGTCGGACTCGTCGGCGTCCACGCCCATGCCGCGCACGGCAGCCAGGCGCACCTCGTCGGCCAGCTTCTCGCGGCCCTCGGCATCGCCCAGGTCTTTGGCCGTCTTGCGCGCCAGCAGCAGCAGGATGTTGTTGCGCACAGCGGGCATGTAGCCCTTGATCTGGTCGCCCACCTTGGCATCCTCGACCTGCAGCGTCACGCCGAGCTGCAGGTAGCGGTCGGCATCGCGGTCGGCCAGGTTGACCACGAACGGATCCAGCGGCACGAACACCGGCGGGTGCTCGTCCTGGGCTTTTTTCTTTTTCTTCTCGACCTTCTCGGTCTTGGCGTGGCCGTCGCCCCCCTCCTCTTCCGCCTCGGCCTGCTTTTTCTTGAGGAAGAACAGCGCGCCGCCGCCTGCGGCGGCCAGCAGCACCACCACGATCAACACAATCATGATGAGCTTTTTCTTGCCGCCTTTGGGGGCGGCCTCGGCGGCGGGCTTGGCGTCGGACATGGGGGCGAACTCCGGATCGGTATGCGCCCATTGTTCAAGGCCGGCCCCTGCCGCGATGGGGGGAAAAAGCCCCTAATTTCAGGCGTACAGATCGACCAGCCCGCGCCCCGCCATCACCGGCCGGCCGAGGGCCGCCAGCCCCTGGGTCAAGGCCGCCTCGCCCGCACGCGGCAGGCCTGCGGCGGCGGCGTTGGGGCCGCCTTGAGGCGCGCCTTCACGCGGCCCCTCGCGGCCGCCCTGGCGGGTGCCGGCCGACAAGGCCAGCTCAGCGCCTTCGAGCTGGGCCGTCAACAGCGGCAGCGCCTGCGCCAGTGCCTCGCGGGTGGCGGCCACGCCGGCCAGCAAGTCCACCTGCGCCTGGCCACCGGCCACCGCAATGCGCACGTCGATGGGCCCCAGGTCGGCCGGGTTCAGCGACAGGCGCGCGTGGGCCACGCCGTTTTTCAGCCAGGTGCGCAGCTGCTGGCCCAGGGCCTGGGTGAAGGCCTCGCTGCCCGGCGTCTGCGGCAGGTGCGCCTGATAGGCTGCCGCCGGTGCGGCTGGCTCGCTGCTGACGGCCGTCAGCGTGGGGTCGGCGGGCGCCACCAGGCTGGGCAGCGCCCCCTCGGCGCTGGGGATGATGGGCACGACGGCCGACGCGGCCTCGGGGGCCGCCTGCCATTGCGCGCCCTGCAGCGTGTAGGCACCGGCGGCTTCGGCCGCGCCGTCGCTCTCGGCGGCAATGGGGGATCCCGCGCTGTGGCCGGGGTCCAGAGGCTGGGCGGCGTCGGCGGGCACGCTGCCTGGGGCCGGGCCGTGCGCGCGGGCCACGGGGGCCAGTTCGGGGTCGGCGCCTTCCGTGGGCATGCTGCGCGGCGCACCGGCCCCCAAGGGCAGGGCCGGCGCGGCTGCGGCATCGTCCTGCGGCGGCTCGGTCGGGGCCGCGGCCACCGCGGGCGGCACCGGTGTGGTGGCCGGCGGCGGCGTGGGCTGTGCCTGCGCCTGCGGCGGCACCTGGGGCGCGGCGGCAGCCGGGGCCTCGGGGGTGGCAGGTGCGGGCGCTTTGACCGTGGGCGCCTGGGGTGCGCCGCCCTCCAGCTCGCCAGCCAGCAGGCTGGCGAAGTCGGCACCGGATGCGCCCGATGCGTCCGCAGCCCGGCCCCCTGCGGGCGGGCGCGCGGCCACGGCGGCCTTGGGCGTGTGCGTGGCGGGCGTGGCGGCGGTCATGTGGGGTACTCCTTGCGATGGTGCAGCAGCCGCTGCGCGGCGGCCTCGTCCGCGCGCCGCTGCTCGCGGCGGTCTTCGGCGTGGGCCAGGCTGGTTTCGGTGCGCTCGATCAGCCGCTCGGTGGTGGCCAGCCGGGTTTCGCGCTGGGTCAGTTGGGCGCGGGCCTGGTCCACGCGGGCGTCATGGCCCCGGCAAGCGCCTTGCTGCAGGCCGATGGCGTGGTCCAGCCGCTGGCCGAAGTCCTGGTAGGCACGCAGCACGCCCATGTCCAGCCGCTGGCCGGGCTGGGCACCCCAGCGGGCGTGAAAAGCCTTGTGGTAGTCGGTCAGGTCATCGGCCTGGCGCTGGGCGGCCAGTGCGCGCTCGCGGGCCTGCTCCAGGTGGCCGCGCGCGGTGTCGCGCTGCTGCTTTTGCTGCTGCATCAAGGTGGCCAGTGTGGTGAGGCGGCTCTTGCTCATCGGTCAGGGTCCAGCGCCAGCAAGGCGGCTTGGGCATGGGGTAAGTCGGCGCGCTCGTGCATGTCCTGGCGCAGCAGCGCGGTGAGCTGCGGCGCCACGCGCACCGAGGCGTCCAGGTCGGCATCGCCACCGGGCACGTAGGCGCCCAGCGCAATCAGGTCTTTGGCGCGGTTGTGGCGCGCCAGCCAGTGGCGCGCCTGGCGGGCGGCCAGCTGGTGCTCGCGGGTGGTGACGCTGGTCATCACGCGCGAGATGGAGCGCTCCACGTCGATGGCGGGAAAGTGGCCGCTTTCGGCCAGCTCGCGCGACAGCACGATGTGGCCGTCCAGAATGCCGCGCGCGGCGTCGGCTATGGGGTCTTGCGGGTCATCGCCTTCGGTCAGCACGGTGTAGAAGGCGGTGATGGAGCCCACGCCCGCCAGGCCGTTGCCGCTGCGCTCGACGAGCTGCGGCAGCTTGGCAAAACACGAGGGCGGATAGCCTTTGGTGGCCGGCGGCTCGCCAATGGCCAGGGCGATCTCGCGCTGGGCCATGGCATAGCGGGTCAGCGAGTCCATCAGCAGCAGCACGTGGCGGCCCTGGTCGCGGAAATGCTCGGCCACGGCGGTGGCGTAGGCGGCACCCTGCATGCGCACCAGCGGCGGCGCATCGGCCGGCGCGGCCACAACGACGCTGCGCGCGCGGGCATCGTCGCTCAGGATGTCTTCGACGAATTCCTTGACCTCGCGGCCCCGCTCGCCCACCAGCCCCACGACGATGACGTCGGCCTGGGTGTAGCGGGCCATCATGCCCAGCAGCACCGACTTGCCCACACCGGTGCCGGCAAACAGGCCGATGCGCTGGCCCCGGCCCACGGTGAGCATGGCGTTGATGGCGCGCACGCCGGTGTCCAGCGGCTCGCGCACCGGGGCGCGGTCCATGGCGTTGATGGGGCGGCGCATCATGGGCTCATCCCGCACGTCGGCCAGCGGTCCTTCGCGGTCCAGCGGCAGGCCCTGGGCATCGACAACGCGGCCCAGCAAGCCATTGCCCATGGGCAGGTGCAGGCCGCGGTCCACGCTGCGGCGCCAGGGCTGGTTGTCGCAGCCAAAGCGCGGCGGCGTCTGCGCCGCCGGCAGCGGCGTGACGCGGGCGCCGCTGGCCAGGCCTTGCACGTCGCCACTGGCCATCAGGTAGGCGCGGTCGCCGTTGAAGCCCACCACCTCGGCCTTGACCGGCGCCTCGCCGGGCATGGTGACGGCGCAGGCGGCGCCCACGGGCACGCGCACGCCGGCGGCTTCCAGCACCAGGCCGGTGACGCGCACCAGCACGCCCTGCATCTCCAGCGGCTGGGGCAGCTCGGCGTAGGCGGTAAGGTCAGCGAGGTAGCGCTGCCAGCGCGCGCTGCGCTGGGCGGTGTCCATCATGGCGCGGCCTCCTCGGCTTCGCCCATCCAGGGCAACGCGCTGCCCATGGCCTGGGCCGCCTGCTGCCAGCGCGGCTCGATCCGGGCATCGACCTGGCCGATGTCGCTGCTGACCACGCAGCCTCCGCGCGCCAGGCTGCCATCGGCGTGCAGCACCACGCCGCGTGCCGCCAGGTCGGTCTCGGCGCCAGCCTGCACCAGCGGCAAGTCGTCGGGGTGCAGCGCCACGCGCAGATGGCGGGCACTGAGCATGACGGCGGCCACGGCCTCGCGGGCCACGGTGGTCACGTGCTCGGGGGTCTGCGTCAGCTCGCTGCGCAGCACCTGGCGCGCCAGCCGCATGGCCACGTCGGTGACGGCCAGCGCCATCTGCGCCTCCAGGGCATCGAGCTGCACGCTCCACGAGGCCATCAGCTGCTGCATCTGGGCGCTGGTGTGCAGCGCAAACTGGCGCTTGGCGGCGTCCAGCGCGGCCAGGCCGTCGCGGTGGCCGTCGTGGTAGCCGGCGTCACGCGCAGCGGTCAGGCGCGCCGGCACCTTGGCCAGCAGCTCCTCGGGCGTGGGCGGCGGCGGCGGGGCGGGCTCGGCCGAGGGTTTGGCCGGGGCGTGGACGGCACCGGGCTGCCAGGCGGCGAAGTCGGCCAGCTCCTCGCGCGGGATGAAGCGGCTGTAGGGGGTGGCCCGGGGCGGTGCCTTAGACGAAGTCATCGCCGCCACCCGAGGTCAACATGATCTGGCCCTCGTCCACCAGACGGCGCACAATCTTGAGCATTTCCTTTTGCTCGGATTCGACCTCGGAGACGCGCACCGGACCGCGCGACTCCAGGTCTTCGCGCAGCGACTCGGCGGCGCGGCTGGACATGTTCTTGAACACCTTCTCGCGCAGCTCGGGCGTGGCGCCCTTGAGCGAGATCAGCAGCGACTCGGTCTGCACCTCTTTGAGCAAGGCCTGGAAGCCGCGGTCGTCCACGCCCAGCAGGTCTTCGAAGGTGAACATGTTGTCCATGATCTTCTGCGCCAGATCGGCATCGGCCTCACGGATGTAGTCGAGCACCGAGGTTTCCACCGAGCTGCCCATCATGTTGATGATCTCGGCCGTGGTCTTGACGCCGCCCAGCACCGTGCGGTGGTGGCGGTCGCCCCCCGACAACACCTTGCTCATCACCTCGTTGAGGTCGCGCAGCGCAATGGGCTGGATGCCGTCCAGCGTGGCGATGCGGATCAGCACCTCGTTGCGCTGGCGCTCGGTGAAGTTCTTCAGGATGCTGGAGGACTGGTCCTGGTCCAGGTGGGCCAGGATGGCGGCCACGATCTGCGGATGTTCATGGCGCAGCAGCTCGGCCACCGAGGTGGGGTCCATCCACTTGAGGCTCTCGATGCCCGAGACGTCGCTGCCCTGCAGGATCCGGTCGAGCAGCAGGTTGGCCTTGTCGTCGCCCAGTGCCTTGCGCAGCACGCTCTTGACGTACTCGTCGTTGTCGGGCACCAGCATGTGCTGGTCGGCGGCGGTGGCCACGAAGCGCTCGAGCACGGTCTCCAGCCGCTCGCGGGGCACCACGCGCAGCTTGGCGATGGTCTCGCCCAGGCTTTGCACCTCTTTGTGGCCCAGGTGGCGAAAGATCTCCGCCGCCTCTTCCTCACCCAGCGACATCAGCAAAATGGCCGCGCTCTCAACGCCTCCTTGACTCATCGGGGTGCCTCTTCATTGACCCATTCGCGCATGATGTTGGCCACGGCCGCGGGGTTCTCGCGGGCCAGGCGGCGGGCAGCTTCGAGCTTTTCATTGGTGCGCGGCGCCTCGAGGGCCGGCAGCTCGCCGCCGGCGGGCAGTTCCTGGGCGTCGTCGACCACGGCGTCCAGCAGCGGCGCACCGCCCGCCCCCGCCGTGCCGGGCGCCGGCTCGGGCAGCGGCGGCGGTGCGAGCTGGCGAATGGCCGGGCGCAGCACGCCAAAAATCAGCCCCAGCGCCACCAGCGCCAGCGCGGTGGGCGCCACGGCGCTGCGCAGCAGATCGGTCAGCCAGGGCTGCTTGAACAGCGGCACCTCGACGGGCTCGGCCTCGGGCTCTTTCTGGAACGGCGCGTTGACCACCTTGACCGAGTCGCCGCGCTCCTTGCTGTAACCAATGGCCTCCTGCACCAGCGTGGTGAGCTTGTCCAGCTCCTCCTGCGACAGCGGTGCGGTGGCGTTCTTGGCCTTGGGATCGGGGTTGGTGCGGTGGTTGACCACCACGGCCGCGTTCAGCCGGCGCACGGTGCCCACGGCGTTGCGCGTCACGCGCACCGTCTTGTCCACCTCGAAGTTGGTGGTGGCCTCGCGCCGGCTGGCGCCGCCGCCAGCGCCGCCGCCCATTTGCGCGCCCTGCAGCGCCTGCGCCTGGCCGTTGATGGGGGCCGATGCGGGCGTGGGCGGCTGGTTGCTCATGGCCCCCGGCACGCCGCTGGGCATGGGGCTGCCAGGGCCGCCGGATTCGCTGGTCTGCTGGCTGCGGATGGCCTGCGGCTCACCGCCCTGGTTGGGGCGGAACTGCTCGCTGGTGGCCTCGCTCTGCGTGAAGTCCACATCGGCGGTGACGGTGGCGCGCAGGTTGGCCGCGCCCACCACGGGCGAGAGGATGTCCTGCACGCGCTTGAGGTAGTTGCCCTCGATCTGGGCCACGTACTGCAGCTGCTGCTCGTCCAGCGACTTGCCGCCGCCGTCGTCGCTGCTGGAGAGCAGCGCGCCGCGCTGGTCGATGACGCTGACCGACTTGGCCGCCAGCTCGGGCACGCTGGACGAGACCAGGTGCACGATGCCGGCAATCTGGCTGCGCTCCAGCGTCAAACCCGGATGCAGCGTCAGCACCACACTGGCGCTGGGCTTTTGCTGCTCGCGGAAGAACCCGTTCTGGTTGGGCAGCGCCAGGTGCACGCGGGCATCCTCCACGCTGTCGAGCTTGCTGATGGTGCGGGCCAGTTCGCCCTCCAGCGCGCGTTGCATCATCAGCCGCTCCTGGCGGTCGGTCTGGCCCAGGCGCGGGTTGTCCAGCAACTCGTTGCCTGCCCCGGCCGCCTTGGGCAGTCCGGCGGTGGCCAGCCGCATGCGCACCTCGTGCACGCGGTCGGCGGGCACCAGGATGGCGCCGCCCACCTCGCCGTACTTGTAAGGCACGTTCATCTGCGACAACTGGGCGACGATGGCGCCGGCCTCTTTGTCGGGCAGGCTGGCGTAGAGCACCTTCCAGTCGCCCCGGTTGACCCACAGCACCAGGGCCACCAGCACGGCCAGCAGGGCGGCCAGGCCCACGCCCAGGCGCATGCGCGCCCCCATGGGCATGGCCCTGAACCGGTCCAGCGGTCCGCTGGACGGTGTTTGGGGGACGAGGGGGATGGGTACTGCGGCGGTCTGATCCATGACAACGCCATTGTTGGCGCGGGGCCGCCGACCACATGGACGCAAAAAAAGCCTAAAGCCCGGGCATCTTCCGTCGATGGGGTGGCGCCCGCACTGCCTACAGTGACGGCCATGGACCTGAAGCTGCAACCGTTCGACTTCGCGCGTGCCGCCGCCCGTGCGGGCCTGGCACCCGACGGCTCACCGCTGGCCAAGCCCGCCGCCGCTGCGCCCGAGGGCGAGAGCTTTCGCACCGCCATGACCGGCGCCCTGCGCCAGGTCAGCGACAGCCAGCTGGACGCCCAGCGCCTGCAGCGCGAATTCCAGCTCGGCAGCTCCACGGTCAGCCTGGAGAGCACCATGGTGGCGATGCAGAAGTCCCAGATCGGCTTCCAGGCCGCGCTGTCGGTGCGCAACCGGATGGTGCAGGCCTATACCGAGGTCATGAACATGCAGGTCTGACGCCCACCCCCTACGCGATCACAGATCGCGCCCCCTCAAGGGGGCACCGCTGGCGGACCGGCGAAGCCGGATCCGCGGCGGTTGCTGGGTTTGGGTGGTGGACTGCGGGGCGCAGTGGGGCGAACCATAGAATGGTGTTTCCAATCAGAGGAGAGATGGATATGGCGCAGAGCCTCGAAGAGATCAAGCAAGGCGTGCACGACATCGTGCTGCAGTACTGTGTGGGCAAGACGCTCGACGATGTGGCGGCCGCCAATACGTTTCAGGATCTGAATCTGGATTCGGTGGCGCTGGTCAGCATCCTGGGCGATGTGGAAGAGGCGTTCGCCATCCAGCTCGAGGATGACCCCAGTATCGAGATCACGCTGCCCGAGTTCGTGAACATGGTGGCCGAGCGGGTGAACGCCAAGGGCGCCTGACGGTCTGCGGGGCGCGCACCGCGCTCCGGCCCCACCATGGCGCGTGACACGAGACTTCACCAAGGAGACCGCCGTCATGAGCATCGCCACCCCCCTGAGCCCCAGCCAGTTGGCCGCCTTGCGCGCCCTGCTGATGCAGCGCCGGGAGGCCCTGCGATCCCAACTGGCGGCGCACCGGCATGGCCAGACCGCTGCCGACCACGCCCATGACGTGCTGACACAGGACGGCGACGACGCCGCCCAGCGCCTGCCCGAGCGCGATATTGCCGCCGCGCTCACCGCCCTCGAGGAGCGCGAGCTCAACCTGATCGATACCGCCCTGCTGCGCATGGACGATGGCAGCTACGGCGTGTGCGTGGACTGCGGCGTGGACATCGCCTACGAGCGGCTGACCGTCGAGCCCTGGGCGGTGCGCTGCATCGCCTGCGCCACCGCTGCCGAGAAGCGCGGCTGACGGCCGCCCTGCGGGTCAGGTAAACACAATCTCGGCCGCCCCGCTGGCGGCCAGCGCCCGCCAGCGCTTGAGGGCCTCGTCGCTGGGCCAGAACCGCGCGGCCTCGCCCAGGTCGATTTCGGCCACGGCGCCATCGCGCTGCACCGCCAGCCGCACCCGCAGGCCGGCCCGGATGGCGGGCTCGCCCGCCTCGCCCTCGATCAGCCGCGCCGGGTGGCGAGCCAGCACCTCCTGCATGGCCGCCAGCGCCGCCTCGGCCTCGACCCGCGCGGCCAGCCAGCGGCCAAAGCGCGCGCGCGCACCGGCCAGATCCCACACCTGGGCAACGTTGAGCCGCAGGCCACCCGAGAAGCGGTCGGGCTGCACCTTGCCCTGCACGACGATGAGCTCGTCCTCGCGCAACTGCTCGCGGTGGGCGTCCATCAGCTCGCCCTGGATCACGGCCTCGATGGGCTCGCTCTTGTCGTCCAGCTTGAAGATGCCCACGCGGCCGCGCTGGCCGTTGACCACGCGCAGCTCGCCCACGATGCCGGCCAGCAGTTGCGGCTCGCGCGAATCGATCAGGTCGCCGATGCGGCGCGGGCAAAAGCGCCGCACCTCGGCCTCGTCTTCGTCGAACAGGTGGCCCGACAGGTAAAAGCCCAGCGCGGTCTTCTCCAGCATCAGCCGCTCGCGCACGCTCCAGGGCTCGGCCGCCGCCAGCGGCGGCTCCTGGGTGTGCGAGCCGTGGGCGCCTTCACCCAGCATGTCGAAGAGGCCGCCCTGCTGGGCATGCGCGGCCTGGGTGTCGGCCCAGTCGAACGCCAGGCCCACGCTGGCCAGGGTGCGGGCGCGGTCGGCGTGCAGGCCGTCGAAGGCGCCGGCCTTGATCAAGGCCTCCACCACGCGCTTGTTGACGCGGCCTTTGTCCACGCGGGCACAGAAGTCGAACAGGCTCCTGAACGGACCGTCCGCCTCGCGCGCGGCGGCAATGGTGTCGATGGCGCCCTGCCCCGTGCCCTTGATGGCGCCCAGGCCGTAGCGGATGCGCTTGCCACCCACGGGCTCGAAACGGTAGACGCCTTCATTGACGTTGGGCGCATCAAAGGCCAGGCCGAAGTGCTTGACCGCGTCGGCCAGCAACACCTTGAGCTTGTCGGTGTCGCTGATTTCCACCGTCATGTTGGCGGCAAAGAAGGCCGCCGGGTGGTGCACCTTGACCCAGGCCGTGTGGTAGGCCAGCAGCGAGTAGGCGGCGGCGTGCGACTTGTTGAAGCCGTAGCCCGCGAACTTCTCCATCAGGTCGAAGATGTCGTCCGCGCGGGCCTTGTCGATGCCGTTTCTGGCCGCGCCCTCGGCAAAGATGGCGCGGTGCGTGGCCATCTCGTCGGCTTTTTTCTTGCCCATGGCGCGGCGCAGCAGGTCGGCGCCGCCCAGCGAGTAGCCGCCCAGGATCTGGGCCACCTGCATGACCTGCTCCTGGTAGACCATGATGCCGTAGGTCTCGGCCAGCACGGGCTCGACCAGCGGGTGCGGGTACTCCACCGGCTCGCGCCCATGCTTGCGCGCGACGAAGCTGGGGATCAGGTCCATGGGCCCCGGCCGGTACAAGGCGTTGAGGGCGAACAGGTCTTCGATGCGGCTGGGCCGGGCGTCGCGCAGCATGCCCTGCATGCCGCGCGATTCAAACTGGAACACGGCCTCGGTCAGGCCGTCGGAGAAGAGCTTGTAGACCCTCGGGTCATCCAGCGGCAGGTCCTCGTAGGCAAAGCCGGGCTGGTTGATGAATGCCTTGGCCAGCTCCAGGATGGTCAGCGTGGCCAGGCCCAGAAAGTCGAACTTGACCAGGCCGGCGGCCTCCACGTCATCCTTGTCGAACTGGCTGACCACCGAGTCGCTGCCCGGCTGCTGGTAGAGCGGGCAGAAGTCGGTGATCTTGCCCGGCGCGATCAGCACGCCGCCAGCGTGCATGCCGATGTTGCGCACCAGCCCTTCCACGCGCGCCGCCAGCGCCAGCAACTCGGCCACCTCGTCCTCGGCGGCCTCGCGCTGCTCCAGCTCGGGCGCCTCCAGGCGGGCGTAGATCAGCTTGGGGTCGGGCTGCTCGGGCACTTTGGCCAGCGTCACCGTCTTGCCCGGCGGCGCAGGGATGAGCTTGGCGATGGAGTCCACGTGGCCAAAGCCCATGCCCAGCACGCGGCCGATGTCGCGCAGCGCCGCCTTGGCGGCCATGGTGCCGAAGGTGGCGATCTGGCTGACCGCCTGGCGGCCGTAGCGGTCTTTGACGTAGTCGATGACGCGGTCGCGGTTGCCCTGGCAGAAGTCCACGTCGAAGTCGGGCATCGACACCCGCTCGGGGTTCAAAAAACGCTCGAACAGCAGGTTGTATTGCAGCGGGTCGAGGTCGGTGATGAAGAGCGCATAGGCCACCAGCGAGCCCGCGCCCGAGCCCCGCCCCGGCCCCACCGGGCAGCCGTTGGCCTTGGCCCACTGGATGAAGTCCGAGACGATGAGGAAGTAGCCCGGGAACCCCATTTTGAGGATGGTGGCGGTCTCGAACGCGAGCCGCTCCAGGTAGCGCGGGCGCTCGGCATCGCGGCGGGCCGCATCGGGGTAGCGCGCCAGCAGGCGCTTTTCCAGCCCCAGCCGCGCCTCGTCGGTGAAAAAGTCGGCAATGGGCGTGGGCGTGCCATCGGCCTGCTGCGGCGTGGGGAAGTCGGGCAGGCGTGGCTTGCCCAGCACCAGCGTGAGGCTGCAGCGCGCGGCGATCTGGACCGTGTTGGCCACCGCCGCCGGCAGGTCGGCAAACAGCGCCTCCATCTGGGCCTGGCTCTTGAAGTACTGCTCGCGCGTGAAGCGGCGCACGCGGCGCGGGTTGGCCAGCGTCTCGCCGTCGGCCACGCACACCCGCGCCTCGTGCGCCTCGAAATCATCGGGCGCGAGGAATTGCACCGGATGCGTGGCCACCAGCGGCAGGCCCAGCTCGGCCGCCAGGCGGGCGGTGGCGCGCACCAGCATGTCCTGGCGCGGCTGGCCGGCGCGCTGCACCTCCAGATAGAAGCGGCCGGGCAGCAGGTCGGCCAGCCGCTGCGCCTGCGCGCGCGCCGTGGCGGCATCGCCCTGCAGCAGCGCCTGGCCCACCGGGCCGTCCTGCGCGCCGCACAGGGCGATCAAGCCCTCGCCCAGCTCGGCCAGCCAGTCCCAGCTCACCCAGGCCTGGTTGCGCTGCACCCCTTGCGTCCAGGCGCGCGCCAGCAACTCGCTGAGGTTGAGGTAGCCCTGGGTGTTCTGCACCAGCACCAGGATGCGCTGGGCGGTCTTGGCGCCGGCTGGCGGCGTCAGCCACAGGTCGGCGCCAATCAGTGGCTTGATGCCTTTCCTGCGGCAGGCCTGATAGTGCTTGACGGCGCCGAACAGGTTGCCCAGATCGCTGATGGCCAGGGCCATCTGGCCGTCGGCGCGGGCGGCGGCAACCGCATCATCGATGCGCAGGCTGCCGTCCACGACTGAGTATTCGGAATGGGTGCGCAAATGGACAAACGGCATCGCGGGATTGTACGAAGACGGCTTTTGCGCATCCCCCCGCATGGGGGCATACTGACTGAGGCGCCACTGCCTCACCGACCCGCTGCTGCCATGTCCGATTCCGTGGATCCTTTGGCCAGTTTCGACGCTCCGGCCGCCTGCCCCTCGCCCAGCGAAGCCCGTCTGCGGGCCATCCTGGAGCGGGCGCCGGTGTCCATCGTCGAAGAGGACTGGACCGTGACCCGCGACCTGCTGGCAGGCCTGCGGGCCCGGGGCGTGGTGGACGGGCCCGCCTACTTCGCCGCCCACCCGTCGTTCGTGCGGGCCTGCCTGCAAGGGGTGCGCGTGGTCAGCCGCAACGCCCAGGCCCGGGCCTGGGACGACGCCCGCATGGCCCAGCCCGGCGATGATTCGCTGGCCGCCGTCTTCGATTCGCCACAATCGCTGGCCTGGTTCATCGACGAGCTGGATGCCATCTGGGCCGGCCACGCGGTCTACACCGCCCGGCGCACCCAGCGAGGCCCCGACGGCCGGCCGGCCACGCTGCAGGTCACCGTGGCCCTGCCCGACCTGTCACCGGGCGGTGACGCCACCGCCCTGGTCAGCGTCACCGACGTCACGGAGCTCAAGCGCATCAACAGCGAGCTGGGCGCCTCGGCCGACCACCTGGCCCGCGCCAACCAGGAGCTCGAGTCCTTCACCTATTCGGTCTCGCACGATCTCAAGGCGCCGCTGCGCGGCGTCGAGGCCTACAGCCGGCTGCTGCTGCAAAGCCATGGCACGGCGCTGAACGACGAGGGACGCCAGTTTCTGGGCCACATCCGCAAGGGCACCCTGCAGATGGGGGCGTTGATCGACGACTTGATGGCCTACTCCTGCGCGGAGCGCGCCCCGATGGCGCTGGCGCCCCTGGCGCTTGGGCCCCTGATCGAGGCGGTGGTGGGCGAGGTGCGCGACGCCTACCCCCAGCAGAGCCTGCACGTCGAGCTGGACGTGCCCGCGTCCAGCCAGGCCAGGGGCGACGCCAGCGCGCTGACCATGGCCCTGCGCAACGTGCTGGACAACGCCGTCAAGTTCACGCCGCGCGACCGCCCGCCGGTGATTCAGGTCAGCACCCAGGTGCAGCAAGGCCAGGTGGCCATTGCCGTGCGCGATCACGGCGTGGGCTTCCAGATGAAGCACCACGACCGCATCTTCGAGATCTTCCAGCGCCTGCACCCGGCCGAGGACTACCCCGGTACGGGCGTGGGCCTGGCCATTGTGCGCAAGGCCATGGAGCGCATGGGCGGCACCGTGCAAGCCCACAGCAGCGCCGGCCACGGCGCCACCTTCACGCTGTACCTGCCGGCGGCACAGGCATGAGCACGCCGGGCCGCTCCCAAGTGCGAATCCCGAAGCACGCAGTGCGAAGGGGAGTCCGGTGAGCACGCCGGGCCGCTCCCAAGTGCGAATCCCGCAGCACGCAGTGCGAAGGGTAGTCCGGTGAGCATGCCGGGTCGCACCCAAGCGCCATTCCTCGCGCACGCACCACGGAGGTCCATCTGATGAGCGAAGTGACCCCACCCCCGTTGCTGCGCGTGCTGTTGCTGGACGGCCACCTGGCCGATGCCGCGCTGACCCGCGAAGCGCTGGCGCGCGAACCCGACCTGCGCGTCGAGAGCGCCACCACGCTGGCCGAGGCCGAGGCCCGCCTGGTGCAGGGCGACCCCGACGTGCTGCTGACCGAGCTGAAGCTGGCCGACGGCAGCGTGCACGGCCCCATCCTGGCGCTGCGCCGGCGCATGGCGGCCACCGCCGTCGTGGTGCGCAGCGACATCGGCGACGCCCAGGACGTGCTGGCGCTGCTGCGCCTGGGTGCCGACGACTACCTGCGCAAACGCGGCACCAACCTGGCCGCCCTGCCCGCCGCACTGCGCCAGGCCCATGCGCGCCGGATGCAGGGCAGCCGGCGCCACGACCGCCTGCTGGACGTGCTGTACGTGGAGAGCGACGCCATGGACGCCGACCTCACCCAGCGCCATCTGGCGCGGCACGCCATGCACCTGCGGCTGCACCACGTCAACCGCGCCGACGACGCGCTCAGCCGCCTGCCCAGCGGGCCCGGCCAGCCCTGCGCCTACGACGTGGTGCTGACCGACTACCAACTGCCCGGCGACAACGGGCTGGAGCTGCTCCACGCCGTGCGCGAGACCCGGCGGCTGGACATCCCCGTGGTGCTGCTGACCGGCCAGGGCAACCATGCGGTGGCCGCGCAGGCGCTGCGCGACGGCGCCACCGACTACCTGGCCAAGGACGACAACCACCTGGCGCTGCTGCCGCTGACGCTGGAGAACGCCTTTCACAGGGCCGCCTCGGCGCGCGAACACGCGCGGCTGCTGGCGTCCGAGCAGCGGCTGGCGCTGATTCTGCAAGGCAGCAACGACGGCGCCTGGGACATCGACCTGCGCACCCGCCAGGCCTACGCCTCCGCCCGCTGGTGGGCCATGATCGGCCACAAGCCGCAGCCGCAACTGCAGATGGCGCAGATGGTGGACGCCCTCGTGCCCGAGGAGCGCGAACCCATGGCGGCCTGGCTGGACACCTTGCTGCAGCAAACCCGCGACGAGCGCTTCGAGGTCGAATGCCACCTGAGCCACGCCGATGGCCGCCCCGTGCCCATCGTGGCGCGCGGCGTGGTGTTGCGCGACGACCAGGGCGCCCCCATGCGCATGGCCGGCACCAACACCGACTTGACGGCCTGGCGACGCATCGAGCACGAGATGCGCGAGTTGGCCGCCTCGCTGGAGCTGCGCGTGCAGGCCCGCACCGACGAGCTGGCCCAGGCCAACAAAGAGCTGGAGGCCTATGCCGAGAGTATCTCCAGCGACTTGCGCGCCCCCCTGCATGCCATCGACGGCCTGGCCCAGGTGCTCAGTCGCGAGCACGGCACCGCGCTGGGCGGCCCGGGCCTGCACCTGCTGACGCTGATGCGCGGCTCGGTCTACCGCGCCGAAGGCCTGATCCGCGACCTGCTGAGCTTTGCCCGCAGCGCGCGCGAGCCGCTGACCCGTGGCCACGTGCCCATGGGCGCCGTGGTGCGCCACTGCGTCAGCGAGCGCGCCACCGCCATCGCCGAGCACGGCATCACCATCCAGATCGACCCCATGCCCAACGCCCGGGGCGACGTGGGCCTGCTGCGCCAGGTCATGGCGCAGCTGATCGGCAACGCCATCAAGTTCAGCGCCGGCCGGCCCGAGCCGCACATCCAGATCGGCCACGACGGCCAGGCGTGGTTCGTGCGCGACAACGGTGTGGGTTTCGACATGGCGGCGGCCGAGGGGCGGCTGTTCAAGCTGTTTTCGCGGCTGCACAGCGCAAACTACCCTGGCAACGGCGTGGGCTTGGCCATCGCAGCACGGCTGATCGAGCGCCACGGCGGCACGCTGGTGGCGCGCAGTGCGCCTGAGCTGGGCAGCACATTTGCCTTCACCCTGGGCGGCTGACAATCCACCTGAACTTCCATGAAAGAACCTGTCACACGATGAATATCCGCAAAGCCGTCTTCCCCGTCGCCGGTCTGGGCACCCGCTTTCTGCCCGCCACCAAGGCGCAGCCCAAGGAGATGCTGCCGGTGGTGGACAAACCGCTGATCCAGTACGCCGTTGAAGAGGCCTACGCGGCCGGCATCCGCCAGATGATCTTTGTCAATGGCCGCAACAAGCGCGCCATCCCCGACCACTTCGACACCGCCTACGAGCTGGAGCACGAGCTGGAGCACGCCGGCAAGGACGACCTGCTGGCCCTGGTGCATGCCGTCAAGCCCGACGACATGGAGTGCATCTACATCCGCCAGCCCAAGGCGCTGGGCCTGGGCCATGCCGTGCTGTGCGCGCAGTCGGTGGTGGTGGGCGAGCCCTTTGCCGTGCTGCTGGCCGACGACTTGATGGTGGGCCAGCCACCGGTGCTGGCGCAGATGGTGGAGCAGTACGCCGAGTGGCGCGCCAGCGTGCTGGCCGTGCAGGAGGTGCCCGAAGACCAGGTGCGCCGCTATGGCATCGTGGCCGGCGTGCCCATCCACGAGCGGCTGCTGGATGTAACCGAGATCGTCGAAAAGCCCCAGCCCAAAGACGCCCCGTCGCGCCTGGCCGTGGCCGGCCGCTACCTGCTGACGCCGGGCATCTTCCGCGTGCTGTCCACCCAGAAGCCCGGTGCCGGCGGCGAGATCCAGCTCACCGACGGCATCGCCACCTTGCTCAAGCGCGAGAAGGTGTTTGCCTACCGCTACGAGGGCAAGCGCTTCGACTGCGGCTCCAAGGACGGCTTTTTGCAGGCCAACGTGGAGCTGGCCTTGCAGCATCCGCAACTGGGCGCCGGCTTCAGAGACTATCTGCGCGGGCTTGAGCTTTAAGCGCGGGGGCGGTTGAGCGCGTCATCAACGAAGCGCCACAGCCGCTCGTCCTCGCACCACGCCACGTTGAAGCGCAGCCAGGGTGAGGTGCGCAGGTCGGGCGTGAACAGATGGCCCGGCCCCAGCATGATGCCCTCGCGGGCGGCGGCGTTGGACAGCGGCAGCGCATCGGGCAGCGCCGCATGGCGCGCCCATAGAAACATGCCGCCGCCGGGCTGGGCGAACAGCGTGAAGCCGCGCGCCGCGAGCGCCGCCGCCACCCGCTCGTGCGCCTGGGCCAGCCGCTGGCGCAAGGCCTTCAGGTGGCGTTGCCAGCCGCCGCTTTGCAGCACGCTGAGCACCAGCCGCTCGCCCAGCTCGGCCGAGGTCAGCCCGGCCAGCATCTTGAGCCGGGCAAAGTCGTCCGCCAGATCGGCCGGCGCCGCCAGCCAGCCCACGCGCACGCCGGGCGAGACGGTCTTGGAATAGCTGCCCAGCCGCACCACCCGCGCCAGCCCGTCCAGCTCGCCCAGCGAGGGCAGTGGCGCGGGGTCCAGGTCCACATAGATGTCGTTCTCCACCAGCGTCAGGTCGTGCGCTTCGGCCAGCTGCAGCAGGCGCTGGCGCTGGGCCAGCGTGGCGCTGGCGCCGGTGGGGCTGGGCAGCCGGGGCTGGGTGAAAAAGACGCGCGGGCGGTGGGCACTCAGGTGGCCGGCCAGCACATCCAGATCCCAGCCTTCTGCCGTGCGTGGCACGCCCAGCAGCACGGCCCCCTGCAGCCGCAGCGCCAGCAACAGGTTGGCGTAGCCGGGGTCGTCCACCAGCACGGCGTCACCCGGGCGCACCAGCCGGCGCACGGCCACGTCCAGCCCCTGGCTGGAGCCCTGGGTCAGCAGCACCTGGGCCGGGGTACAGCCCAACTCTTCCGCCAGCCGCGCCCGCAGCGGCGGGTGGCCTTTGGGGTCGCCATAGCCGCTGCCCGGTGCCGGCTCAGCGGCCAGCGCCCGCAGCGCCCGGCGCAGGCCGTCTTCATACAGCCATTCCGGCGGCAGCCAGCCGCAGCCGGGTTTGATGGCCAGGTGGCGGTGCTCGAAGATCTTGTGCAGATACCACTGGGCATCAAAGCCTTGCGGCGGCGGCTCGCTGGGCTGGGCCGCCCGCGCCCGCACGAAAAAGCCCGCCTGTGGGCGGGCCTGCAGCAGCCCTTGCGCCACCAGCCGGTCATAGGCCTCGACGACGGTGAACACGCTGACGCCATGCGCCTGCGCAAACTGCCGGATCGAGGGCAGCCTGGCCCCCGCCGCCCGACTGCCCGCCGCGATCTCGGCCGCCAGCCCCTGCACGATCTGGGTGACGAGCGGCGTGGTGGCGGTGGGGTCGAGTTGCATCGGTCGGAGGCTGTACTGGGCGGGGTGTACATGGCGCCCGGCGCGGGGCGGCGTACATTCTCGGGTATTCACCCAGAACCCAGGAGCCTGCAATGCACCGCGACAACCCCGTGACCGCCAAAACCAACGCCGCCCTGATGGCGCGCCGCCGTGCCGCCCTGCCCGCCGGCCTGGGCCAGACCTATGAAATCTTCGTCGAGCGCGCCGAGAACGCCGAAGTCTGGGACGTCGAAGGCAAGCGCTACATCGACTTCTGCGGCGGCATCGCCGTGCTCAACACCGGCCACCGCCACCCCAAGGTGGTGGCGGCCGTCAAGGCGCAGATGGACAAAGTCCACCACACCGCCTTCCAGGTGCTGGCCTACGAGCCCTATGTGGAGCTGGCCGAGCGCCTGATCGCCAAGGCCCCGGGCAGCTTTGCCAAGAAGGCCTTCTTCATGTCCACCGGCGCCGAGGCGGTAGAGAACGCCGTCAAGGTGGCGCGTGCCTACACCAAGCGTTCGGCCATCATCGCCTTCGGCGGCGCCTTCCACGGCCGCACGCTGATGGGCATGGCGCTGACCGGCAAGGTCGCGCCCTACAAGGCCGGCTTCGGCCCCATGCCGGCCGAGGTCTTCCACGCCAAATTCCCCACGCCCCTGCACGGCGTCAGCACGGCCGACGCGCTGGCCTCGGTCGAGGCGCTGTTCAAGTACGACGTGGAGCCGGCCCGCGTGGCGGCCATCATCCTGGAGCCCGTGCAGGGCGAAGGCGGCTTCTACGTGGCGCCCAAAGACTTCATCAACGGCCTGCGCAAGCTCTGCGACACCCACGGCATCCTGCTGATCGCCGACGAGGTGCAGACCGGCGCCGGCCGCACCGGCACCTGGCTGGCGGCCGAGCAATGGGACGTGGCGCCCGACATCATCACCATGGCCAAGTCCATGGCCGGCGGCTTCCCGCTGGCCGCCATCATCGGCCGCGCCGAGGTGCTGGACGCCCCGGCCGTGGGCGGCCTGGGCAGCACCTACGCCGGCCACGCGCCGGCCTGCGCGGCGGCGCTGGCCGTGCTGGACGTGTTCGAGCAGGAAGACCTGCTGGCCCGCAGCCGCGCCGTGGGCGAGCGCCTGACGGCCAGCCTCAAGAAGCTGGCGGCCAAGCATGTGTGCATCCAGGACGTGCGCGGCCTGGGCGCCATGGTGGCGGTGGAGCTGTTCGACGGCGGCGACCGCAGCAAGCCCGCGGCCGAGCTGACCAAGCGCATCTGCGCCGAGGCCATCCAGCGCGGGCTGGTGCTGCTGTCCTGCGGCACCTACGCCAACGTGCTGCGCATCCTGGTGCCACTGACCGCCAGCGACGCCGTGCTCGATGAAGGCATGGCCATCATGGCCGACGCCTTTGTCGCCGCAGGAGCTTGAATCCTCCCACCACCCCCTACCGGCTGCGCCGGCCCCCTCAAGGGGGCGCTGCCAGTGGCCCGGCAGAGCCGGTTCCACGGCAGCCGCCGGGTTGGATCGCGGCGGTTGAGGTATTGAGCGTTGACTTTGAATCGGAATGGAAGACCGTATGAACTCTCCCCTGGCGCTGCTGGCCGATGCCGGCCTTTTCAAGACCGACGCACTGATCGGCGGTGAATGGGTGGCGGGCACGGCCCGCTTCGCGGTGACCGACCCGGCCACCGGGCAGGAACTGGCCCAGGTCGCCAACCTGGGCGGCGAGGCCGCTCACCATGCCATCGTGGCGGCCAACAAGGCCTGGCCCACCTGGCGCGCCAAGACGGCCAAGGAGCGCGCCGGCATCCTGATGAAATGGTTTGCGCTGATGCAGCAGCACGCCGACGACCTGGCCCGCATCATGACCGCCGAGCAGGGCAAGCCGCTGGCCGAGGCCAAGGGCGAGATCGCCTACGGCGCCAGCTTCATCGAGTGGTTTGCCGAGGAAGGCAAGCGCGTCTACGGCGAGACCATCCCGGCCACCGACCCGACCAAACGCTTTATGGTGCTCAAGCAGCCCATTGGCGTGTGCGCCGCCATCACGCCCTGGAACTTCCCCAACGCCATGATCACCCGCAAGGTGGCGCCCGCGCTGGCGGCCGGCTGCACCGTGGTCATCAAGCCGGCCGAGCAGACGCCGCTCTCGGCGCTGGCCTGCGCCGAGCTGGCCCAGCGCGCCGGCATGCCGGCCGGTGTGTTCAACGTGGTCACGGCCGATGCCGAGCAGTCCATCGAGGTGGGCAAGGTGCTGTGCACCAGCGATGTGGTGCGCCACCTGTCGTTCACCGGCTCCACCGAGGTGGGCCGCATCCTGGCCGCGCAGTGCGCGCCGACCATCAAGAAGCTCTCGCTGGAGCTGGGCGGCAACGCGCCCTTCATCGTCTTTGACGACGCCGACCTCGATTCGGCCGTCGAAGGCGCCGCCGTCAGCAAATACCGCAACGCCGGCCAGACCTGCGTCTGCACCAACCGCTTCTACGTGCAGGCCTCGATCTACGACGCCTTCGTCGCCAAGCTGGCCGCCAAGGCCGCCGCCATGAAGGTGGGCAACGGCTTCGAGCCCGGCGTGGTGCAGGGGCCGCTGATCGACGCGGCGGGGCTGGAGAAGGTCGAGGCCCACGTGGCCGACGCCGTGGCCAAGGGTGCCCGCGTGGTCACCGGCGGCGCGCGGCAGGACGAGCGCTTCTTCACGCCCACCGTGCTGGCCGACGTGACCGCCGACATGCGCGTCGCGCGCGAGGAAACCTTCGGCCCGCTGGCGCCGGTGTTCCGCTTCGAGACCGAGGCCGAGGCCGTTGCGGCGGCCAACGCCACCGAGTTTGGCCTGGCCAGCTACTTCTACAGCCGCGACATCGGCCGCGTGCTGCGCGTGGCCGAGGCGCTGGAATACGGCATGGTGGGCATCAACACCGGCATCCTGTCGGCCGCCGAAGTGCCCTTCGGCGGCATCAAGCAATCGGGCCTGGGCCGCGAAGGCGCCCGCCAGGGCATCGAGGACTACCTCGAAGTGAAGTACCTGTGTCTGGGGGATGTGCACAAGTAAGGCGCCCGGCGCATCGGCACCTGCACGCAGACCTGCGACGCCCGAAGACCTGGTGGACGAGGTTGTTAGACCTCGCCCACCGCACGAAGCCTGGCAAGCCCAACCAACGCGGCGCGGGACGACGTCTGCATGGGCTCGCCCCGCGCCTCCCGGATGGCCAGTGCCTGCGTGAAGCGGGATTCGGCCTCATCCAGACGGCCTTGCTCCACCAGGTTGCGCCCCCAATGGTGAAGCGCCATGGCCTCGATGCGCTTCCAGCCGCTCTCCTGGGCCACGGCAACCGCCTTGGCAAAGCAGCCTTCTGCGCCTTCACGTTGACCGACATATTGCATTGCAGTGGCCAGCGCATTCCAGTACCAGGCGCTCTGTTCGACGGTGCGGTGCGCGTCGGCCAGCGATTCGTGCTCGCGCAGCAGCGTCAGCGCGGCGGCCTCGTCACCCGCCGTTGTGAGCAGGCCTCCCAGGTCGGCCGCGTGGTCCAGGATGGCGCACTCGTCGCCACGCGATTGCGCCTGGGATAGCTTCATCTGCATGTCCCGGATGCGGCGCTCAAGCGCCACCGGATCGAGGGTGGCGAAGCGCATGAACGCCGCCGGGGCAGGATGAGGCATGAGCGGTTGGCTACGGCATCAACGCATCGACTGAGCGGCAGCCGGTTCTACACCGGCGCCAACTGCCCCTCACCCAACGTAGCCGTCCACAGCGCGGCCTCGTCGATGCTGGCCAGCCATTCGTCGAACGAGACGCGCGCGTCCATGGGGCCGACCGGGGTGGTGACCAGCGAGGCCTGCGGGCCGCGCGACACCAGGGCCGCCACCCGTTTGGCCAGCAACTGGCGCAGCTTGAGCAGGTCCACCAGCGGCAGCTCGCCCATCAGCGCCATCAGGAACTGCGGATCGGGCTCGCGCACGGGCTCCATCTGCTCGCCCTTGGGCATGGTGTCGTCAAATTCGATGTCGTACTGCGCTTTCAGCGCCGCCGCAAAGCGCTCGCGCAGCGTGTCCACCACCACTTTGCGCTCGCGGTGGCCCAGCACGTACTTGACGGGGCTGAGCACGCCGGTGTCCAGCAGCCGGTTGGTGGAGTTGATGGCCGTGGTGGCCATCTGGCGCAACTCCTGCACCTCGCCCACGTCGCCCAGCATGCACAGCAGAATCATCACCCGCACGTCGCGCGAGGCGTTCTTGACGTCGGCCTCCAGCGTGCCCAGCATCTCCAGCCCCACAGCGCGCTGGAAGGCGGCGATCAGCCCACCTTCGGCCTTGACGTCGTCGTGGAAGTTGCGCACGGTCATCACGTCGGCCACCTCGGCCCACGGCGCCAGCAGGCGCGGGTAGTCCATCTTGGTGATGACTTGCTCGTCGCGCCAGAACTCGTCGATGGGCGGAATGCCTTTGAAGTCCTTGACGCGGATGACCTGGTTGAAGAACGACTCGGCAAAATAGTCCCAGCGCCGCAGGTAGCAGACCACCTGCACCTCGTAACCGGCCTCGCGGAACTGCTCGAAGAAGCGGGCCACGCGCGGCTTGAGCGACAAGCCCTCGTCGGTGATGAACAGGCGCTGCGCACCCGACTCGGCAAACTCCTTGTGCAGGGCCTCGAACTCTTCGCGCGCCTCTTCCTCGCCGGCCATGGCGGCGCGCACGACGGAGACATGGCGGTTTTTGTGCTTGGCGCGGCCGGTGCCGGCGTACAGCATGCCGCCTTTTTTCAGCATCTCCTTGCCGGCCAGATGCAGCGCAGTCTGCACCGTGGTGGTGCCGGTCTTGGGCGTGCCAATGTGCACGACGACTCTGGGCTTGCTCATGGCGTCCCTCCTTCCATAAAAAATGAAGCTTACATGGCCTCGTTGGCGGCGTTGTCACGCCACATCAGGCGGCCCATGGCGTCGTCGCCCAACTCGGCGGCGGCGCTGCGCAGCAAGGTCTGGGCGTCGCGGCCCTGGGTGGGGTAGAGCGCCACCGCACCGCGTGCGCGCAGGGGCACGGTCTGGCCCGCCACCTGCTGCGGCTGGCTGATGGCGGCCAGCAGCTTGGCCAGCACGTGGCGGCCGTCGTCTGCAGTGTCCATCCAGGCCAGCAGCACAGCATAGACGCCCTCGCCCAGCGCCGCCACCACGTCGCTGGCGCGCAGGCTGGCGCGCAGACGCACGGCAATTTTGCGCCGCAGCACGTTGCCGGCCTCCATGCCCAGCGACTGGGCCAGGGGCTGGGCGCCCTCGATCTGGATCAGGATCAGCGCCATGGCCGCCGGCTCGCGCTCGCGCAAGGCCAGCAGGTGGCTCATGTGCTCCAGCAACTGCGTGGCGTTGGGCAGGCCGGTGGCCAGGTCGATGCCATAGGCGCGGCGCGTGGCCACATCGGCCCGGTGGCGCTCGATGGCCAGCCGCAGCAGCCGGCCGCAGCCATCACCCGCCGCCTCGCGGGCCGACACCACGTCGCGCACGCCCAACTGCAGCAGGCGCTGGCACAAGGCCCAGGTGGGCTCGGGCGCCACCACCACCACGGTGGTGTCCACCAGCGCGGCCGACAGGCCGGGCCACTGCGCCAGGCGCTCGGCACCGCCCACGGCGGTCAGGTCCAGCCACAGCGCATCGCAGGGTTGCAGCTTCATCTGCGTCGCCACCTCGTCCAGGCTGTTGCAGTCCTGTATCACGAAGGGGCCGAAGCCACTGGTGACGAGATCGGGCGCCTTGGGCGCGAGGCAGAGCACATGCAACGGATTGGCCATGGCCGGCATGATGCCAAACATGGGCGACCTTTCCCCTCGGCGAAAACACTAGCGGCGCGCCGGTGCCCTCCCCACTTTGGGCTGTACCGCCCTGGCGGGCGGCGCCAAACGGGCACAGCTCGTTACACACCCGCCGCCGTGGGCCGGGTCAGTGGGCCTCATCCCAGTTGCTGCCCTCGCCCACCTCGGCCACCAGCGGCACGCGCAGGCTGGCCACGCCGGCCATCAGGCGCGGCAAGGCTTCGCGTGCCCAGGCCTGCTCGGCCTGGGGCACTTCCAGCACCAGCTCGTCGTGCACCTGCAGCAGCAGGCGCGTGGCGCGGCCTTCGTCCACCAGCGCCTGCTGCACGGCCAGCATGGCCAGCTTGATCAGGTCGGCCGCCGTGCCCTGCATGGGGGCGTTGATGGCCTGCCGCTCGGCGCCGGCCTTGCGCGGGCCGCTGCCGCCGTTGATGTCGGGCAGCGTGATGCGGCGGCCGAACAGCGTCTCCACGTAGCCTTTGGCCCGCGCCTCGGCCTTGGTGCGCTCCATATAGGCTTTGACGCCGGCAAAGCGGTCGAAATAGCGCTCGATGTAGCTGCGGGCCGCCTGCTGCTCGATGCCCAGGCTTTGCGCCAGGCCAAAGGCGCCCATGCCGTAGATGAGGCCGAAGTTGATGGTCTTGGCGTAGCGGCGCTGCTCGGCGCTGACGGCCTCGGGCGCAATGCCAAACACCTCGGCGGCCGTGGCGCGGTGCACGTCCAGCCCCTGTGCAAAGGCACGCAGCAGCGCCGGGTCTTCGGACAGGTGGGCCATGATGCGCAGCTCGATCTGCGAGTAGTCGGCACTCATCAGCACGTGGCCGGGCGGCGCAATGAAAGCCTCGCGCACCCGCCGCCCTTCGGCCGTGCGGATGGGGATGTTCTGCAGGTTGGGGTCGTTGCTGGCCAGCCGCCCGGTGACGGCCACCGCCTGCGCATAGGTGGTGTGCACGCGGCCGGTGGCGGGGTTGATCATCTGCGGCAGCTTGTCGGTGTACGTGCCTTTGAGCTTGGCCAGGGTGCGGTGCTCCAGCAGCTTGGCCGGCAGCGGGTAGTCGACGGCCAGCTCCTGCAAGACCTCTTCGTCGGTGGAGGGGGCACCGCTGGCCGTCTTTTTCTTCACCGGCAGGCCCAGACGGGTGAAGAGAATCTCGCCGATCTGCTTGGGCGAACCCAGGTTGAAGGGCTGGCCGGCCAGCGCGTGGGCCTCGGCCTCCAGCTGCATCAGCCGCTGGCCCAGCTCGTGGCTCTGGCGCACGAGGCGCTCCCGGTCCAGCAGCACGCCGGTGCGCTCCATGCGCGCCAGCACGGGCCAGCAGGCCATCTCCAGCGCGTAGGTGCGCGCCAGGCCGTCCTGCGCCTCGATCTGCGGCCACAGCAGCTGGTGCACCTGCAGGCACATTTCGCTGTCCTCGCCGCTGTAGATGGTGGCGCGCTCCACGTCCACCTGGGCGAACGGAATCTGGTTCACGCCCTTGCCGCACAGGTCTTCATACGACAGGCCGCGCCGCCCCAGGTGGCGCAGGGCCAGGCTCTCCAGGCCGTGCGGCTTGTGGGCTTCGAGCACATAGCTTTGCAGCAAGGTGTCGTGGGCGTAGCCCTGCACGGCAATGCCGTGGTTGGCCAGCACGTGCCAGTCGTACTTGACGTTCTGGCCCACCTTGGGGCGGCCGGGGTCTTCCAGCCAGGGCTTGAGCACGGCCAGCACCTCGTCCAGCGGCAGTTGCTCTGGCGCGCCGGCGTAGCTGTGGCCGGTGGGCACGTAGGCGGCGCGGCCCGGCTCCACGGCAAACGAGATGCCGACGATGCGGGCATTCAGCGCGTCGAGCGAGTCGGTCTCGGTGTCGATGGCGGCCAGCGGCGCGGCCATCAGCCGGGCCAGCCAGGCATCCAGCGCGGCGCGGGTGGTGACGGTGTCGTAGACGCGCGCCAGATCGGCGGGCGGTGGTGGCGGCGTGTCCTCCTGTGCCACCTCCAGCTCGCGCAGCAGGGTGCGAAAGCCGTTGGCGCGGTAGAAGGCCATCAGGTCGCCCGCCTCGGGGGCGCGCAGCGCCAGCGCGTCCAGGCCGGGCCAGCCGGGCACGGTGGCGGCCAGGTCGCAGTCGGTCTTGACGGTGACCAGCTGCCGCCCCATGGGCAGCCAGTCCAGCGCCTGACGCAGGTTCTCGCCCGCCGCACCCTTCATGGTGGGCGCGGCCGCCATCACCCCGTCCAGCGAGCCATGCTCGGCCAGCCATTTGGCGGCGGTCTTGGGCCCCACCTTGGCCACGCCGGGCACGTTGTCCACGGTGTCGCCCATCAAGGCCAGGTAGTCGATGATGCGATCGGGCGCGACGCCGAACTTGGCCGCCACGCCGGCCTCGTCCAGGCGCTCGCCGCTCATGGTGTTGACCAGCGTGACGGCAGGCGTCACCAGTTGCGCCAGGTCTTTGTCGCCGGTGGAGATGAGCACCCGGTGGCCGCTGGCCTCGCCCACGCGGGCCAGGGTGCCGATCACGTCGTCGGCCTCCACACCGCCCACCTCCAGCACCGGCCAGCCCAGCAGCCGCACCACCTCGTGGATGGGTCCGATCTGCGCCCGCAAATCGGGCGGCATGGGCGAGCGGGTGGCCTTGTACTCGGGGTACCAGCCGTCGCGGAAGGTGGGGCCCGAGGCGTCGAAGACGCAGGCCGCATGGCCCGCTCCCACCTCCTCGCGCAGCTTGCCCAGCATGGCCACCATGCCGTGGATGGCGCCCGTGGGCTGGCCATCCGGCCCGCGCAGATCGGGCAGCGCGTGGTAGGCGCGGTAGAGGTAGCTGGAGCCGTCGATCAGCAGCAGCGTGGGGTGGTCGGGCGCATTCATCGCGCCATTGTCGGGGCTCGCTCGCGGGCTTGCGTCAGGGCGCGCAGTGCGCGTCCAGCTGGGCCTGGCAGAAGTCTTGCGCCTGCTGGCGCGTCAGCGGCGCCACCACCTCGCGCATCACGCGGTCATAGGTTTCACGGTAGACGGGCAAGGCACGCAGCCGCTGGCGGGTCTGCGCGTCTTGCGGGGTGCAGGTGTAGGGCGCCTCGTGCAGGCGCGCAAACCGCGCCGCGTCCTGGGGCTGGATCTCGCGGCACAGCGCAATGGCCGCGTCGGTGTGAGCCAGGCGCTCGGCAGCGGCCTCGTCGGCCCGCGCCGGCAGCGCCAGCAAGCCGCAGGCCACGATGAAAGCGGTTGTGAGGGCACGCATGGGCGGCCACTGTAGCGCGGGGCCTTGGTTACACTGCCTGCCAGCCCTTTTCTGCCCCGTTTGCCGCCGACGCATGGCCGTCTACACCGAAGTCTCCGAAGCCGCCGCCCAGGCCCTGCTCGACCACCTGCACCTGGGGCCTCTGCAGGCCCTCTCGCCCATTGAGGCCGGCATCGAAAACACCAACTACTTCGTCACCGCCTGCGGTGGGCGCTGGGTGTTGACGCTGTTCGAGCGCCTCTCGCACGCCGAGCTGCCGTTCTACCTGGGCCTGATGCGCCATCTGGCCCAGCAAGGCCTGCCAGTGCCGGCGCCCTGTGCCGACGCGGCCGGCCATCTGGTACACACCGTGGCCGGCAAGCCGGCGGCGCTGGTGCAGCGGCTGGGCGGGCGCGACGTGGTCGCCCCCGATGCCGCCCACTGCCACGCGGCTGGTGCCATGGCCGCCCTGCTGCACATGCATGCGGTGGACTTTGCGCTGGCCCAGCCCAATGCGCGCGGCGCAGACTGGCGTGAGGCCACCGCCACGGCCGTGCAGCCCTGGCTGACGCCCGCTCAGGCCGCCCTACTGCAGGCGGAGGTCACCCACCAGCGCCTGTTGCTGGCCTCGGCCGAGGCCGCCGCGCTGCCACAGGGGCCGGTGCATGCCGACATGTTCCGCGACAACGTGCTGTTCGAGAGCGGCGCCATCAGCGGCGTCATCGACTTCTACTTTGCCGGCGTGGACCACTGGTTGTTCGACCTGGCCGTGTGCCTGAACGACTGGTGCGTGGACATGACGAGCGGCCGCCTCAACGAGGCGCTGGCACAGGCACTGACCGCTGGCTATGCCGAAGCGCGCGCCCGGCTGGGCCAGCCCGTGACTGGTCTGGAGTGGCGGCTGCTGCCCTCGATGCGGCGGCTGGCCGCACTGCGCTTTTGGCTCTCGCGGCTGGCCGACTGGCACATGCCACGCGAGGCCAGCCTGCTCAGACCCAAAGACCCGGCGCAACTGGAGCGTGTGCTGCGCCAGTGCGTGGAACAACCCTGGCATCCGCAGGAGGGCGCATGGGCGTAAAGCTGCTGACGGTGCCCGCCCAGCGCGGCCCCGCCTGGGTCAAGGCGGGACTGGCGAGCCTGTTCGCCCACCTGCCGGGCTATACCCTGCTGTGCCTGGTCTTTCTGGTGGCGGCCGCGGTGCTGTCGCTGGTGCCGGTGGTGGGCAGCGTGGTGCTGCTGGCCGCGCTGCCGCTGTTCAGCCTGGCCTTCACCATGGGCACGCGCGAGGTGCAGGCGGGCCGCCCCATCACCCCGGCGCTGTACCTGGCGCCGTGGCAGCAGCGGGCCACGCGCAGGCCGCTGGCGGTGCTGTGCCTGGCCTATGCCGTGGCCACGCTGGCGCTGGTGGCGCTGGCCGATGCGCTGGACGGCGGCCGCTTCTACGAGGTGATGCAGGCGGTCACTGCCCAGCCCAACCCCGAGCAGATGGCCGAGCTGCTGGCGGGTGGCGGGCTGTTCGAGGGCTTCGTGCTGCGCACGCTGCTGATCACGCTGCTGGCGGTGCCGTTCTGGCACGCACCGGCGCTGGTGGTCTGGGGCGGCCAGGGTGCGGCCCAGGCGCTGTTCTCCAGCACGCTGGCGCTGTGGCGGGCACGCGGCGCCTATGTGCTCTACGGCCTGGGCTGGACGGCGGTGACGCTGGGCGTCAGCCTGGTCGGCGGCCTGCTGCTGGGCATACTGGGCACGGCCGTGGGGCCCTGGCTGCTGCTGCCGCTGTCGCTGCTGGTGACAATGGCCTTCTACGCCTCGCTCTACCCCAGCTACGTGGACTGCTTCGGCACGCCGGACGAGGGGGTTTAGGTTTAAGCGCTGTCTGCGACCTGCAGCCGGCCATCGGCCAGTGCGCCGTCCCAGTCGGTGACCAGGGTTTCCAGATCGGCCAGCGTGTCGATGCGGGCGCCGGTCACGCCCACCGTGCGGTCGCGCCCGCCCGCCTTGGCCGCGTAGAGGGCGGCGTCCACCAGCCGCAGCGCCGCCGGGCCGTCCAGCTCGACCGACTGGCCTGGCAACGGAAAGAGGGCCCAACCCATCGAGATGCGCAGCGGCAACACCGTGCCGTTGGGCAGTTGCACGGGCTCGTCGGACACGGCTTGCGCCAGCCGCTGGGCCAGCGCCTCGGGCGCGCCGGTTGGCGTGTGGACGAGAAACTCCTCGCCGCCCCAGCGCCCCACCAGGTCGTGCTCGCGCAGCACGCCCTGCAGGCGCTGGGCCACAGCCGCCAACGCGGCGTCGCCCGCAGCATGGCCATGGCGATCGTTGACGCGCTTGAAGTGGTCGATGTCCAGCAGCAACAGCGCGCCCGTGAAGGGCTGGCCCGGCTCACCCAGCCGTCGGGTCAGGTGGCGCCGGTTGGGCAGGCCGGTGAGCGCGTCGCGCTCGCTTTGCAGCCGCAGTGAGGCCTCGCTGCCCGCCATCTGGTTGCCCACGTCGCGCAGGCGCTTGAACGCGGCGGCCAGCGCCACCAGCACCAGCACGGCCAGTGAGGAGCTGGACAGCCACAGCCATTGCCGCTGGCGCAGGCTGTCCTCGCGGGCAGCCGACAACTGGTTCTGGCGCGTGAGGCGAGCCAACTCGTCCTCGGCCACGTCGGCGGCGTAGCGGTGGCGCACCGCAGCCAGCGCGTGCTGGCGGGCCTGGGCCTCGGCGTGCTCGTCCAGGGCCAGTTCGCGGTGCCAGACCACCATCGCGGCACGGGGGTCGCCCAGCTCGGCCAAGGCGTCGGCGTATTCACGCAGGTGGATGCGCACGTCGCCCCAGGCCTCGGCGCGGGAGAGTTCATCCAGCGTGGCCTCCAGGTCGGCCACGCCGCCCGCCCGGTCGCCCGCATGCAGCCGGGCGACACCGCGGTTGTGGTGGGCGGTGCGCAGCAGACGGGTGTCGTCCAGGCGCTGCAGCCGCACCAGCGCCTGGTCGATGACGGGCACGGCCTCGGCCCATTGGCGCCGGTACATCCACTCGTCGGCCAGGTTGAGCAGCGCGAACACCTCCCAGCGCGGCATCTCCAGCCGCCGCGCCAGCTCGGCAGCCTGGCGCCAGATCTGGTTGACCTGCACACGCGCGGGCAGTTGCGCATGCCGCACATAGGTGGCCTGCGCCACCAGGCGCATCATGTCCACCCGGGTGCGGGGGTAAGGCGCCGCCAGCGCGGCCAACCGCTCCATGCAGCGGGTGGCGCCGGCACTGTCGCGCAGGTCGTACAACAGCAGGGCCTGCACGCCCAGCGACTGCACCTGCTTGTCCACGTCGCCCAGCTGCTGCGCCGCAGCCAGGCCCAGCTCCCCTGCGGCGGCGGCCTGCGCCGGGCGGCCTTGCGACCACAGCCGCAACGCAATGCGGTTGTAAAGCCGCCAGGCCAGGGCGGTGTCGCAGCCCGGCAGCGGCTGCGACACCGCGCACAGCAGCTCGTAGCTGCGGGCGGCGGCCTGGGCATGGGCCAACTCCTGCACCATGTCGGTGTTCTCCACCAGCGTGGCGCGCGCCACGTCGGCCTCCAGCAGCGTCAGCGGGCTCTTGGCGTCGGCCAGTGTCAGCATCTGCGCCAGCGCCGCCTGCGCCTTGGGCTTGTGGCGCGGCGCACTGCGGGCGGCCACCAGGGCCTGGGTGCGCCAGACCACGCGCCACCAGTCGGCGTCATCCACCCCGACCGGCACGGGTTCACGCGCCTGGCGCGCCACCTCGGCCAGGGCCTGGTCGGGCCAGTCAAAGCCGCGATCGATCCAACGGTCGGACCACTGTTGCAAGGCATTCAGATCGGCAGGCCCGGCCGTCGCGGCGCCGGCCCCGAGCAGGACGGCCCACACCAGCCCCAGCAGCACGGCCCGCACGGTCGTGCGTCGGCGGCGTTGCCGCGGGACGGTCCAGCCGCTCACCGGACGACCTTGCCATCGAGGTGGCCCCAGTCGCCACGCGCCAGGGCCGCCTGTGCGGCCGCGGCGTCGGCCGGCATGGCCAGGGGCCGAAACACCACCACGGCACGGTTGCGGCCCAGCAGCTTGGCGCCATAGAGGGCGGCATCGATGCTGGCCAGCGCCGCGTCCCACGTGGGTGACCGGGCATCGGCGGGTGTCGGCCAATCGGCCAGGCCAATGGAGACGCTGATGGCCAGCGGCGTCTGCGCCACCGCGCTGGTGACGGGCTCGCCCGCCACGTCGGCCAGCAGCCGCGCCGCCAGAGCCGCCGTGGCGCCAGCGCGCGCCGGCTCGGCCACGAGGACCAGGAATTCCTCACCACCCCAGCGCGCCACCAGGTCGTCCGTGCGCACGGCGCGCCGCAGGCGCTGGGCCAACTCCACCAGAACGGCATCGCCAGCCGCGTGGCCATGCCGGTCATTGATGCGCTTGAAGCGATCCACGTCGATCAGCATCAGCCCGCCTTGCGCCCGCACGCCCATGGCCCCCATGCGATCCAGCGCGTGCTGGCGGTTGGCCAGGCCGGTCAGTGCGTCTTGCGTTGCCAGCTGCGCCAGCGCGGCGTGTTCGCGCTGGCGTCGGCGCATGGCATGGCGCAAGACGCGGTAGCGGGCCGCCGCCAGCAAGGCCACCAGCGAGAGCACGGCGGCCACCACCAGCACGGTGCGCTGGCGCAAATCGGCCAGCCGCTCGCGCTCGGCGCGCAGCGCGGCCTCATCGCGCTGGGCCTGCTGGCGGGCGTGCAGCACGTCGGCTTCGAGCTGGGCCTGCAGGTCGGCCACGGCCTCCTGGCGGTCTTCGGTGACGATGCGGTCGTGCACGGGGCGGTAGTCCATGACGACGGCATAGGCCTTGGCATCGTGGCCGGCGCGCTCCAGCTGGGTGGCCAGCTCGTAGAGCAGATCCGCCACCCGCTGGGTGGCCTCGATGCGCTGCAGCTCGGCAATGGCCTGCCGCGACAGCGCCACGCCGCCGCGCGTGTTGCCCTGGCCGATCAGCGCCAGGCCCAGGTTGTGGTGGGCCATCGCGCTCAGATCAGGCCCCAGCTGACTCCGCTCGGCCACCGCCACCGCCGCACGGGCATTGGCTTCGGCCCGGACGTAGTCGCCCGCCTGCAAGGCATCGTCTGCCAGGTTGAGCTGCGCCACACCGATGCCGCGGGCACTGCGCGCCTCGCGCCACAGGCGCAGCGCCTCCTGGCGCAACTGCTGGCGCAGGTTGGCGTAGGCGGGCTCGTGGGGCGTCAGGGTGGAGCGGTCGAGCAGCACCTGGGCCAGCACCGTGGCCAACCCGCTCTGGCGGGCCAGGACGATGGCTTCGTCGCTGTAGAACAGCGCCCGCTCGCCGTCGTCGGTGGCGTACAGAAAACGGGCCAGGTTGGAGCGTGCCAGCGCCCGCAGCGGCAGCGCGTCGGGTTGGGTGTCGGCCGTCACCATGGCGGTGCGGGCGTGGCGCAGCGACAGCCCCGACTGGCCCCGGGCGGCGTAGGCTCGCGCCAGGCCCAACTCGCAGGGCACCCGCACCTCTGGGTCCAGGTTGGCGGCGGCCTCTTCGGCCAGTGCCGGCTCCAGCGTCTGCACGGCCTTGCGTGCCGAGACGTATTGACGCTGGTACAGCCCCAGCGCGCAAGCCCCTGCGGCAGTCGGGCCGCCAGCCGCCGGCACCTGCTGGCTCAGGCGCTCCACGGCCTCGCCCTGGCCCAGCGCGGCGGCGACCCGCGCCTGGGCCCAGTACAGCCGCCAGCGCTCGGGCTCGGTCGCCGCCATGCGGGCCGCCATGGCCCGCAGCGAGGGCTCGGCCTGCCCTGGATCGTCCATGATCAGGGGCGCCAGCCGGCGCAGCTGAACGATTTCGGCCGATTCGGCGGCTGCCGCCTGCGCCTGAGCCGGCAGGCCCAGGATGAAGGCCAGCCCGATCCACCTGATCAGGTCCGACCATCGGGCCCGCTTCATGCGATGACGGTGAGCTTGGCCAGTGCCAGCGCCAGCCACTTGCTGCCGTGGCGACCAAACCGCACCTGGGCGCGCGCGTCGTCGCCCTGGCCTTCCAGCGTGACGATGACGCCCTCGCCGAACTTGTTGTGAAACACCGCCTGGCCTACCCGAAACCCATGGCCGGGATGGGCCGGCGCAGGCGGCGGCGGCGCCGGGGCGGTAGCCCAGGCGGCGGGCGCGGCGCTGTGCCAGGCCGACGGGCTGTGACGTGGTGACAGCCATTTGAGCGTGCCCTCGGGCAACTCTTCCAGAAAACGGCTGCGCACATGGTAGCGGGTCTGGCCGTGCAGCAGTCGGGTTTGACTGAAGCTCAGGTACAGCCGCTGGCGCGCTCGGGTGATGGCCACGTACATCAGCCGGCGCTCCTCCTCCAGCCCATCCTGGGCGGTGAGTGCGTTCTCGTGCGGAAAGAGCCCATCTTCCAGGCCGGAGAGAAACACGGCGTCGAATTCCAGCCCTTTGGCGGCGTGGATGGTCATCAACTGCACCGCGTCTTCGCCGGCCTGGGCCTGGTTGTCGCCGGCCTCCAGCGCGGCGTGGGTCAGGAAGGCGGCCAGCGGGCTCTGGATCTCGCCGGTGTCGGCGTCGGGCGCAAGGCCCGGGCCGGCGCCCAGCTCGTCCACCGGCAAGGCCACGGCGTCGCGGCCAAAGCCCTCCTGGGTGACGAAGGCCTCGGCGGCGTTGACCAGTTCCTCCAGGTTTTCGATGCGCTCGGCGCCCTCGCGCTCGCTGCGGTAGAAGTCGATGAGGCCGCTGGCGGCCAGCATCTGCTCGATGATGTCGCGCAGGCGCAGGCCGCGTGTGTCCGTTTGCAGCCGCTCGATCAAGGCCACGAAGCCGCCCAGGCTGGCCCCGCCGCGCCCACCCACGGCCGAGACGCTCTGCCACAGGCTGCGGCCGCTGGCGCGGGCGGCGTCCTGCAGCTGCTCCAGCGTGCGCGCGCCGATGCCGCGCGTGGGGAAGTTGACCACGCGGGCAAAGCTGGTGTCGTCGTTGGGGTTCTCAACGAGGCGCAGGTAGGCCAGCGCGTGCTTGACCTCGGCGCGCTCGAAAAAGCGCAGCCCACCATAGACGCGGTACGGAATGCCGGCATTGAACAGCGCCGTCTCCAGCACGCGCGACTGGGCGTTGCTGCGGTAGAGCAGCGCGATCTCGCGGCGCGCCAGACCCGCGCGGTGCAACTGCTGCACCTCGTCGAGGATCCAGGCCGCCTCCTGGAAGTCGCTGACGGCCTCGTGCACGCGCACCGGCTCGCCCGGGCCGGCCTCGGTGCGCAGGTTTTTGCCCAGGCGGCGGCTGTTGTGGGCGATCAGGCCGTTGGCCGCGTCCAGGATGTGGCCGTGGCTGCGGTAGTTGGTCTCCAGCTTGATGACCCGCTGCACGCGGAACTCGCGCTCGAAGTCGGCCATGTTGCCCACTTGCGCGCCGCGAAACGCGTAGATGCTCTGGTCGTCGTCACCCACCGCCATCACGCTGGCGCCGGGGCCGGCAAACAGCTTGAGCCAGGCATATTGCAGCCGGTTGGTGTCCTGAAACTCGTCCACCAGGATGTGACCGAAGCGGTGCTGGTAGTGCTCGCGCAGCGGCGCGTGGTCGCGCATCAGCTCATAGGTGCGCAGCATCAGCTCCGCAAAATCGACCACGCCCTCGCGCTGGCACTGGTCTTCGTAGGCCGTGAAGACCTCCACCAGCCGCGCCGTGTGGGGGTCGTGCACCACCACGTCCTTGGGCCGCAGCCCCTCTTCCTTGCTGCCCGAGATGAACCAGGCCACCTGGCGCGGCACGAAACGGGCCTCGTCCAGGTTCATGCCCTTGATGACGCGCTTGACGGCCGAGAGCTGGTCGCCGCTGTCCAGAATCTGGAACCCCTGCGGCAGCCCGGCCAGCTTCCAGTGCGCGCGCAAAAAGCGGTTGCACAGGCCGTGGAAGGTGCCAATCCACATGCCGCGCGTGGCCACCGGCAGCATGGCGGCCAGCCGCGTCAGCATCTCCTTGGCGGCCTTGTTGGTGAAGGTCACGGCCAGCACCCCGCCGGGCGAGATCTGGCCGGTGTGCAGCAGCCAGGCAATGCGGGTGGTCAGCACGCGGGTCTTGCCCGAGCCGGCGCCGGCCAGCACCAGCACATTGCCGCTGGGCGCCGTCACGGCGGCCCGCTGTTCGGGGTTGAGGCCGCGCAGCAAGGCGGAGTCGGTGGTGTGCATGGTTTCAATTCTAGGGATGGGGTTCACGCGGCCGCGCCCGTGCCGTCCAGAATGCCCGTTTTGCTGACCCGCCCAACCTGACCATGACCCGCACCCTGCTTGCCTCGCTGGCGCTGGCCTGCTGCCTGCCTGCCCACGCTGCCTACCCCGACGACCTGCGCCTCGCGTCCTGGAACGTGATGCTGCTGCCCCAGGCCGCCTTCCCCAACTACGGCCAGATGCAGCGCGCCAACCTGATCGCCAAGGCCGCCTTCCTGGCCGACCAGGACGTGGTGGCCTTTCAGGAGGTGTTCGACAACGCCGCCGCCGCCCGCCTGCGCAAGCGCACACTGGCGCGCTTCCCGCATCAGACCCCGGTGGTGGGCCAGACGCGCAGCGGCTGGGACGCCACCGAAGGCCACTGGGACGCCAGCGCCGTTACCAACGGCGGCGTGCGCATCGCCAGCCGCTACCCCATCACGCGCCAGGTGCAATACCTGTTCAACACCGCCGGCTGCGGCGACGACCAGTTCGCGCTCAAAGGCTTTGCCTATGCCCGCATCGACGTGGCCGGCCAGCCCTACCACGTGCTGGCCACCCACCTGCAATCCGAGACCAGCTGGGGCTGCGACGCGGCGGGCGGCCATGGCCGCGTGCGCCTGGCCCAACTGGCCGAAATCAAGGCCTGGATCACCGCCCAGGGCATTCCCGCCCACGAGGTGGTGATGACGGCGGGCGACCTCAACGTCAACAAGCGGGACACCGCCCACTACCAGGCCGCCCTGGCCGCGCTGGGCGCCACCGAACCGCGCTACGTGGGCATGCCGGACACCTTCGACACCCAGGGCAACGGCCTGGCGCTGGAGCGCTACGGCGCCCGCACGGGCGACCCGGTGGAGTACCTGGACTACGTGCTGATCGACCGCGACCACCGCCAGCCCACCGTGTGGCAGAACCTCACCATCGACCCGCCCTCGCCGCAGTGGACGGTGCAGGCCTCCGGCGTGGGCCGCACCTACGCCTACACCGACTACTCGGACCACTACCCGGTGCTGGCCTTCGCCCGCGCCAACGCCGCCACGCCCACCCGCTCTTACGTGCCGCGCCAGGGCAGCGTGCGCGACGCCACGCTGTGGAGCGAAGGCCACCAGCGCTACGTGCAAAGCGATGCCGCCGACGACGGCTGGCTGCGCAGCAACGCCGCGCGGGCCGAAGACAGCCAGGGCCGCGCCTACTACAACCTCTCCAACAACTTCGCCATGCGCGACAGCGGCTGCATCCAGAGCGGCCAGTACGTGCGCATCGAGCGCGCCGACCGCCCGGGCCACTTCTGGCGCTGGAGCAGCGCCGCCGCCACGCAATACCAGTACCACACCGAAGACGGCCCCCTGAACGCCGCGCCCGAGCTGCGCCTCATCAACCAGACGCGCAAGAGCGGCTGCCTGCGCGACGGCGACACCGTGGCCTTCAAGGACTGGGCCCGGGCCGCCGACTACTACGTCCAGGCCTGGAATGGCGGCGCCGCCAACCAGACCTTGTGGCTGTGGAGCAGCCGCATCGGCCCCTACGAGCGCTTCACCGTGCGCTTTGCGCCGCGCACCGACTACGTGGACTGGGCCGCGCAACTGATCTATTGACGCAGCGGCGCCGCATCGGCGGGCAGGCGGCCAAACACCGTCGCCGAGCCCGCCGCCAGCAAGGCCAGCGCCACAAAGGTGGCGGCAAACGCACCCGGCGCGGCCAGGCCGCCAAACGCGCCCAGCAGCAGCGTCGCACTGCTCACGCCCAGGCTGGCCGACAGCTGCATGACCACCGACAGCAGCGCATTGCCGCCGCCCGCCTGGGCCGCATCCAGCTCCATCAGCGTCACCGTGTTCATGGCCGAGAACTGCATGGAGTTGACCAGGCCGAACGCGGCCAGCAGCGTCAGCAGCAGCGGCGTGGGCGTGGCGGAGCCTACCGCCGCAAACAAGGCAATCAGCGCCGCCAGCGTCAGCGTATTGCCCACCAGCACGCGGCGGTAACCCAGCCGGCGCACCAGCGACGGCGCCACCACCTTGGCCGCCATGGCGCCCAGCACCACCGGCACCAGCGCCAGCCCGGCCCGCGCCGGCGGCCAGCCCAGGCTCAGCTGCAGGTACAGCGGAATGACGAACGGCATGGCGCCACTGCCCAGCCGCGCCCAGAGGTTGCCCGACAGCCCCACCGCAAAACTGCGCACGCGCAGCAGCGAGGGCGCAAACAGCGGCCGCTGCGCCCGCCGCGTGTGCCAGACGAACAGCGCCAGCGCCAGCGCCGCTGCCGCCAGCCACCCCGGCCGGGGCAGCCCGCCCTCCCCCAACCCCACCGTCAGCCCCACCACGGCGGTGGCAAACAGCCCGAAACCCCGCGCATCGAAGCGGCCGGCGTCGTGGCGCCGGTCGGGCATGTGCCGGCGCGCCAGCCACAGACCCAGCACCACCACCGGCAGGTTGACGGCGAAGATCCAGCGCCACGACGCCCACTGCACCAGCATGCCGCCCAGCGGCGGCCCCAGCAGCGGCCCCACCAGGCCCGCCATGGCCACCAGCGACAACACCTTGATCAGCTCCTCACGCGGAAAGGTGCGCAGCACCGCCAGGCGCGCCACCGGCAGCATCAGCGCCCCGCCCGCCCCTTGCACCACCCGCGCCGCCACCAGCGCCGGCACGCTGGGCGCCAACGCTGCCGCCAGCGAGCCCAGGCCAAACAAGGCCAGCGCCGCCATGAACACCCGCCGCGTGCCGAAGCGGTCGGCCAGCCAGCCCGAGGCGGGAATGCACACCGTCGCCGTCAGCAGATAGGCCACCACCACCGGCTGCAAGGCCAGCGGCGCCACGCCCAGGGCCCGGGCCATGCCCGGCAGCGCAGTGTTGAGGATGGTGCCGTCCAGCGTCTGCAGAAAAAACGCCACGGCTGCCAGCCAGGGCAGCCAGCGATGGGCGGCGGACGCGGAGGAAGGCGGCATGGCGGGAGTCTAGGTGGCAGCGCAGCCCGGGCCCACCGACGCCCCCAAACGCCGCCGCGCTGACGCAACCCCGCCACGCCCCCCTAATTTGGGGGAGGCAATTCATCACGTCTGCCCGCTTTTGGGGATGTTCAAAGCAGGGTCTTTAGATTCAAAGTGTTACAAACGGATCACATTGTCAGGAAGTACCCCTATGTCACACGCTCGCCACGCCGTGCCGGCATCGCTTGCCGCCCTCATATTGACCACGCTGCTGGCCGCTTGCGGCGGCGGCAGTGACGAGCCAGATGCCAAAGCGGCGGCAACGGATCCCACCCGTCGCCAGGCTTTGGCCACACAGAACGTGACGCCGCCCAGCGTGGGGTACTGGTCACCCGTCTACACGCTGCCGCTGGTGCCCGCCGCTGCCGCCAACCTGCCCGACGGCAAGGTGCTGCTGTGGTCGGCCGAGGAGAAATTCAGCTTCAACTCGGCCACCGGTCGCACCTACTTCGCCACCTTTGACCCCGCCACCGGCACGGTGACCGAGCGCACCGTCACCGAGACGGGCCACAACATGTTCTGCCCTGGCACCACCAACCTGGCCGACGGGCGGCTGTTGGTGAACGGCGGGCTGACCGCCGCCAAGACCAGCTTGTTCGACCCCGCCACCGGGGTCTGGTCGCCCAGCGGCAACATGAACATTCCGCGCGGCTACCAGGCCAACACCTTGCTGCCCGACGGGCGCGTGCTGACCCTGGGTGGTTCGTGGTCGGGCGGCCTGGGCGGCAAGCATGCCGAAGTCTGGAGCCCCAATGGCACCTGGAGCCGCCTGCCCGGTGTGCCCGTGGATCCGTTCCTGGTGGCCGACGTGGGCCAGAACTTCGCCATGGACAGCCACATGATGCTGGTGCCGGCCGCCAACGGCAAGGTCTTCCACGCCGGGCCAGGCCCGTCCATGCACTGGATCAACCCCACCGGCGACGGCCAGATCACCAACGCCGGCCTGCGCAGCGACGACGAGTCTTCGATCAGCGGCAACCTCGTCATGTACGACGCCGGCATGCTGCTCAAGGTCGGCGGCAGCCGCACCTACCAACACGTCGAGTCCAACGCCAACAGCTACGTGATCGACGTGGACAACGGCGCGCGTGTGCGCAAGATCAACCCCATGGCCTACCGCCGCGCGTACCACAACAGCGTGGTGCTGCCCAACGGCCAGGTGATGGTGGTGGGCGGCCAGACCTATGCCGTCGGCTTCTCGGACAACAACTCGGTGCTGACGCCCGAGCTGTGGGATCCGGCCACCGAGCAGTTCACGCCGCTGGCCGCCATGCAGGTGCCGCGCAACTACCACAGCGTGGCCTTGCTGCTGCCCGACGGCCGCGTGCTCTCCAGCGGCGGTGGCCTGTGCGGCGCCGGCTGTGCGGCCAACCACCCGGATGTGCAGGTCTACACCCCCAGCTACCTGCTCAATGCCGATGGCACTCCGGCCACGCGACCGGCCATCCAGAGCGTGCCGGCGCGCTGGGCCTACGGCCAGACGGTGGAGATCACCACCGACACCCCCATCGCCTCGCTGGCCATGGTGCGCGCCTCGTCCACCACCCACACCGTCAACAACGACCAGCGCCGCCTGCCCCTGAGCTTTCGTGCGCTGGGCGGCGGCCGCTACGCGGTGGACGTGCCGCGCCACCCCGGCCTGGCCCTGCCGGGCGACTGGATGCTGTTCGCCATGACCGATGCCGGCGTGCCCTCGGTGGCCCGCATCGTGCGCGTGGTGCGCGACGGCGCGCCCACCATCACCCCCATCGACGACGCCACCGGATCCGTCGGTGCCACGGCACTGGTTCAGCCCACCCTCACCACCCCGGCCGGCACCACGCTGCGGGTCGCGGCGAACAACCTGCCACCCGGCCTCGCGGTGGATCCGGCCAGCGGCCGCCTGAGCGGCCAGCCCACCAGCGCCGGCACCTGGCGCGTGACGCTGCTGGCCACGGCCAGCGGCGGCGCCAACGGCGACGTGACGGTGGCCAGCGACTTCATCTGGTCGGTCAACGCCGCCGCGCAGTTCCAGCCGCGCTACGTGCGCCTGGAGGCGCTGGGCGAGCTCAACGGCAACCCCTGGAGCAGCGTGGCGGAAATCAACCTGCTGGGCGCCGACGGGCAGAACTTGCCCCGCACCGGCTGGACGGCCAGCACCGACAGCCAGGATGGCAACCACCCCGCCAGCGCCGTGCTGGACGGCCAGGCGAGCACCCTCTGGCACACCGCCTGGGTCAACGGCAATGCCCCGCTGCCACATCAGATCACCATCGACATGGGGCGCCCCCAGCTCGTGACCGGCTTGCGGCAACTGCCGCCCCAGCCGCCCTACGTCAACGGCATCATCACGACCTACCGCGTCTGGCTGTCGGCCGACGGGGTCAACTGGGGTACGGCCGTCGCCACGGGCGACTTCGCGCGCCTGGGCGGCCAGCGGGACGAAAAAACCGTCTACTTCGGCAACGTGGCCCTGGGCAAGGTGGCTTCGCAGTCCAGCATCTGGGAAGGCGGCAACCCGGCGTCCCGCGCCGTGGACGGCAACACCAACGGCAACTACGGTGCCCGCACCATGGCGGTCACCAACCTCGACGCCAACGCCTGGTGGGAGGTGGACCTGAGCTACAGCCACGCCCTGACGGCCGTGCGCATCTGGAACCGCACCGACTGCTGCGCCGAGCGCCTGGCCGGCGCCCGCGTGCTGGTGTCGGACACCCCCATGGCCGGCCGCACCTACGCCGACCTGCTGGCCGACCCCCTGGTCTGGAAAGTCTCCCCCAGCGGCATCACGGCGGCGGTCACCACCGTGGCCGCCACCGGTGCCCGCGGGCGCTACGTGCGGGTGCAACTGCCCGGCACCAACTACCTGCAACTGGCCGAGGTCGAGGTCTTCGGCCAACGCGCCGACAACCAGCCGCCCGTCGTACTGGCACCAGCGGTCATCCGCGTCGAGCAAGACGTGGCGGCCCAACTGCCCGTGCCCACCAGCGACCCCGACGGCGACACCGTCACCCTGACGGCCGGCGGCCTGCCTCCCGGCCTGTCGCTGAGCACCACGCCCCAGGGCGGCTGGCAGATCAGCGGCACCGCGTCGGTCGCGGGCAGCTACGACGTCACGCTGGCCGCCAGCGATGGCCGTGGCGGCAACAGCGTGGCACGTTTCACGCTGACCGTGGACAGCGCACGGGCCCAATGGAGCGGCGGCATCCAGGCCCCCATCGTGGCCGCCGGCACGGCGGCGCAGTGGGACGGCACCCCCAGCTCCAGCGGCACCTACAGCTACCGCTGGGACTACGGCGATGGCGCCACCAGCGACTGGAGCGACAGCCCGCTGGGTGGCCACACCTACGCCAACCCCGGCCTGTACTGGGTGACCTTGACCGCACGCGATGCCGACGGCCGCATCAGCGTCATCACCTTCTGGCAAGCCGTTCAGGGCGCCACCGGCCAGGCCGGCCGCAGCAGTGGCACGCTGGCCTTGAGTGGCAGCCGTCTGTGGACGGTCAACCCCGACAACAACTCGGTGGCCGTCATCGACACCGCCATGCAGACCCGCGTGGCCGAAATCGCCGTGGGCCAGCGGCCACGCACGCTGACCGTGGCGCCCGATGGCCGCATCTGGGTGGCCAACCAGGACAGCGCCTCGCTCAGCGTCATCAACCCCACCACCCTCAGCGTGGTGCAGACCGTGGCCTTGCCCCGCGCCTCCCAGCCGTTTGGCGTGGTCGCGGCGGCCAATGGCAGCGTCTACGTCAGCCTCTCTGCGGTGGGTGAGGTCATGCGCCTGACCGCCACGGGCAGCATCCAGGCCCGTGCCGGCGTCATGCCCGAGGTGCGGCAGCTGGCCCTGAACGCCGCCGGCACCGACTTGCTGGTGAGCCGCTTCGTCACCGCACCGCAGACCGGTGAGGCCACCGCCCGCCCGGGCACCGACGGCGGCGGCGAGGTGCGCGTGCTGGACGCGGGCACCCTGGCCTTGCGGCGCAGCGTGCGGCTGCAGCACAGCAGCGCGCCCGACACCACCGTCAGCGGCCGCGGCGTGCCCAACTACCTGGGCGCCCCCGTCATCGCCCCCAGCGGCCAGTTCGCCTGGGTGCCGGGCAAGCAGGACAACATCTTGCGCGGGCGCCAGCGCGATGGGCTGGATCTGAACTTCGAGAACACCGTGCGCGCCGCCACCTCACGCATCACGCTGGACGGCCGCACCAGCGACGACCTGGCGGCCCGCATCGACCACGACAACGCCAGCCTGGCCAGCGCGGCCGCCTTCCACCCCACGGGCAGCTATTTGTTCGTGACGCTGGAGACCAGCCGCCAGGTGGCGGTCATCGACCCCCTGCGCAGCCGCGAGGTCTTCCGCACCGACACCGGTTTTGCGCCGCAAGGCGTCGCCGTCTCGGCCGACGGGCTGACGCTGTACGTGCAGAACTTCATGGCGCGCAGCGTGGGCACCTATGACCTGCGCCCGCTGGTGCAGCAAGGCCAGAGCCGCATGCCGCTGGTGAACACCACGGCCAGCGTGGCCACCGAGGCCCTGGCGGCCAACGTGCTGCGGGGCAAGCAGCTCTTCTACGACGCCCGCGACCCCCGCCTGGCGCGCGACGGCTACATGAGCTGCGCCACCTGCCACGAAGGCGGCGGCGCCGATGGCCGCATCTGGGACATGGCCCATGCCGGCGAAGGCCTGCGCAACACCATTGCGCTGGTGGGCCATGCGGGCCAGGGCCGCCTGCACTGGACGGGCAACTTCGACGAGGTGCAGGACTTCGAGGGCCAGATCCGCAACTTCTCGCTGGGCACCGGGCTGATGAGCAACGCCGACTTCTTCGTCGGCTCGCGCAGCCAGCCGCTGGGCACCCCCAAGGCCGGCGTCAGCGCCGACCTGGACGCCCTGGCCACCTACGTGAACAGCCTGACCACCGCCGCGCCCAGCCCGCTGCGCAACGCCGACGGCACGCTGACCGCCAGCGCCCTGGCCGGCCGCACCGTGTTCGCCAGCAACTGCAGCAGCTGCCACAGCGGCAGCGCCTTCACCAACAGTGCGGGCGGCACGCTGGTCAACGTGGGCACCCTCAAGCCCACCAGCGGCCAGCGCCTGGGTGGCCCGCTCACGGGGCTGGACGTGCCCACGCTGCGCGACGTCTGGGCCACCGGCCCGTACCTGCACGACGGCTCGGCCGCCAGCGTGGCCGGCGCCATTGCCGCGCACACCAACGTCAGCCTCAGCGCCACCCAACTCACCCAGGTGACCGACTACGTGCAGCAGATCGGCCGCGAGGAGCCGGCCGCGCCCCTTCCCGTCAACACGGGTCTGGTCGGCGAGTACTTCACGGGCGAGGCCCTGGCGGGCCAGCCGGTGCTGACCCGCATCGAGGCCGTCAACTTCGGTTGGGGTGGCGCCAGCCCTGGCGCCGGCGTGCCGGCCGACTACTTCTCGGCGCGCTGGACGGGCAACGTACAGGCCGAGGCCGCCGGCAGCTACGTCTTCCAGACCGTCTCCGACGACGGTGTGCGGCTGTGGATCAACGGTCAGTTGGTCATCGACAACTGGACGCTGCACGGCCCCACCACCGACACGGCGGCGGCCATCACCCTGGCGGCGGGGCAGCGCGTCAGCATCAAGCTGGAGTACTTCGAGCGCACCGGCGGCGCCACCATGCAGCTGCTGTGGCGCAAGCCCGGCGCCAGCACCAGCGAGGCGGTGCCGATGTCGGCCCTGTCTCGGGACGGCGCCGGCCTGATCGGCCAGTACTTCACCGGCGAGGCGCTGGCGGGCACGCCGCTGCTGACCCGCGCGGAGGCCGTCAACTTCAACTGGGGCGGCGGCAGCCCCGGCCCCGGCGTGCCCACCGACCACTTCTCGGCGCGCTGGACGGGCACCGTGCAGGCCGAGGCCGCCGGCAGCTACGTCCTCCAGACCGTCTCCGACGACGGTGTGCGGCTGTGGATCAACGGCCAGTTGGTCATCGACAACTGGACGCTGCACGGCCCCACCACCGACACGGCGGCGGCCATCACCCTGGCGGCGGGGCAGCGCGTCAGCATCAAGCTGGAGTACTTCGAAAGCTACGGCGGCACCGCCATGCAACTGCTGTGGCGCAAACCCGGCGCCAGCGCCAGCGAGGTGGTGCCGGCCTCCGCGCTGTTCAATTGAGCGTCGCGGGTATGCGACGCCGGCGAACGTGGCGCGTCCTGCTGGGCGTGGTGGGTCTGGGCACTTTTGCCATTGCGCAGCAACTGTACTGGCGGCACCAGGGCGAGGCGCTGTTCACCGGCCAGGCCGCGCTGCCTGCGCGGCTGGCCGGCCATGCCGACCCGCTGCCCGTGCAGGCCGCCCGCTGCATCAACTGCCACGGCGAAGGTGCCGACCGCATCGGGCCGCTGCTGAGCAGCGCCACCCTGACCACCGCCCAGGCGCGCCGCGGCGGGCCGCCCAGCGTCTATGACGAGCGCACCCTGTGCCGCGCCCTGCGCGAAGGCGTGGACCCGGCCCAGGTCACGCTGACGCGCGCCATGCCGCTGTACACCGCCGCCGACGCCGACTGCACTGCCTTGTGGACCTTTTTGTCACGTCAATGATGAACCGCCGCCAAGCCCTGTTGGCCCTGACGCCAGCATGGCCCGCCTCCACCGCCTGGGCCCATGAGGGGCTGGGCCCGATCACGCCCCGCTCAGCCCCGCCCACGCTGGCGCTGACCACCAGCAGCGGCCAGGCCACCACGTTGGCCGACCTGCTGCGCGGACGCTGGACGGCGCTGCAGCTGATGTACACCAGTTGCAGCAGCACCTGCCCGGTGCAGGGCGCCGTCTTTGCGGCCTTGCAGCGGCGCCTGGCGCAGCACCGGCCACCGCAGGAAACCCGCCTGCTGGCGCTGCTGTCGGTCAGCATCAGCCCGCTGACCGACACGCCGGCCGCGCTGGCCGCGTGGCTGACGCGCAGCGGCGGCGACGCCAAAAGCCCCCTGCCCTGGCGGGCCGCCGTACCCGGTCCGCGCCACGGCGACCTGCTGCTGGACTTTCTGGGCGCCCGCCGCACCGGCAACGACCGCCACAGCGGCGAGGTCGTTTTCTTCGATCCCCAGGGCCGCTTTGCCTACCGCTGCGCCGACCTGGCCAGCGCGGCCGACCTGGCGCGGCTGCTGGTCGAACAGGCCAAGGCGGGCTGACCGCCGGGCTGCGCCCCACTCCTACAATTCAAGGTTTTGCCCCGGGGCCCGCGCCGCGCCATGACCGAACTCGCCAAATCCTTCGACCCCGCCGCCATCGAAGCCCGCTGGGCGCCCGAGTGGGCGCGCCCCGAGATCGGCCAACCTACGCTGGACGCGAGCAAGCCCTCGTTTTCCATCCAGCTGCCGCCGCCCAACGTCACCGGCACGCTGCACATGGGCCACGGCTTCAACCACACCATCATGGACGCGCTGGTGCGCTACCACCGGATGCGGGGCGAGAACACGCTGTGGCTGCCGGGCACCGACCACGCCGGCATCGCCACGCAAATCGTCGTCGAGCGCCAGTTGCAGGAGCAGGGCCAGTCGCGCCACGACCTGGGCCGCGCCGCCTTCATCGACAAGGTCTGGCAATGGAAAGAGCACAGCGGCAACACCATCACCGGTCAGATGCGCCGCCTGGGCGACACCGTGGACTGGGGCCGCGAGTACTTCACCATGGACGAAACCCAGTCCAGGGTGGTCATCGAAACCTTTGTGCGCCTCTATGAAGAGGGTTTGATCTACCGCGCCAAGAAGCTGGTCAACTGGGATCCGGGCCTGCGCTCGGCGGTGTCCGACCTGGAGACCGAGAGCCACGAGGAAGACGGCTTCCTCTGGCACATCCGCTACCCGCTGACCGATGGCTCGGGCGATCTGGTGGTGGCCACCACCCGGCCCGAGACCATGCTGGGCGACGTGGCGCTGATGGTGCACCCCGACGACGCGCGCTATGCCGCCCTGGTGGGCAAGACCGTCACGCTGCCGCTGGTGGGCCGCATCATCCCGGTCATTGCCGACGCCTACGTGGACAAGGACTTCGGTACCGGCGTGGTCAAGGTCACGCCCGCCCACGACCACAACGACTACGCCGTGGGCCAGCGCCACGGCCTGCCCGTCATTGGCGTGCTCAACCTCGACGCCACGCTCAACGACAACGCCCCCGAGGCCTACCGGGGCCTGGACCGTTTCGTGGCGCGCAAGCGCGTGGTGGCCGACCTGGATGCGCAAGGCTTTCTGGTCGAGACCAAAAAGCACAAGCTGATGGTGCCGCGCTGCGCGCGCAGCGGCCAGGTCGTGGAGCCCATGCTGACCGACCAGTGGTTCATGGCCATGACCAAGCCGGGTGCCGACGGCGAATCGCTGGCCGGCCGCGCCATCCAGGCCGTGCAGCGCGGCGACGTGCAGTTCGTGCCCGGCAACTGGGTCAGCACCTGGGACCACTGGATGAGCCACATCCAGGACTGGACCATCAGCCGCCAGCTCTGGTGGGGCCACCAGATTCCGGCCTGGTACGACGAAGACGGCCGCGTCTATGTCGCCCGCAGCGAGGCCGAGGCCCAGGCCCAGGCCGGGGGCAAGACGCTGACCCGCGACCCCGACGTGCTCGACACCTGGTATTCGGCCGCGCAGTTCCCGTTCTCCACCCTGGGCTGGCCGGCCAAGACCATCGAGCAAGACCTCTTTTTGCCCTCCACCGTGCTGGTCACCGGCTTTGACATCATCTTCTTCTGGGTCGCCCGGATGATCATGATGACGCTGCACTTCACCGGCAAGGTGCCCTTCAAGCACGTCTACATCCACGGCCTGGTCTATGACGCCCACGGCAACAAGATGAGCAAAAGCGAGGGCAACGTCATCGACCCGGTGGACCTGATCCAGGGCTGCGCGCTGGACGAGCTGGTGCGCAAATCCACCACCGGTCTGCGCAAACCCGAGCTGGCGCCCAAGGTGGCCGCGCGCGTGCGCAAGGAGTTCCCCGAGGGCATGCCCGCCTACGGCGCCGACGCGCTGCGCTTCACCATGGCCAGCTACGCCAGCCTGGGCCGCCAGATCAACTTCGACACCAAGCGCTGCGAGGGCTACCGCAACTTCTGCAACAAGCTGTGGAACGCCACCCGCTTCGTGCTGATGAACGTCGAAGGCCAGGCCATTGGCACCGACGAGCCCGGCAGCGCCATCGATCGCTGGATCGAGGGCGAGTTCGCCCGCACCCAGGCCGCCGTGGCCGAGGGCTTTGCCGCCTTCCGGCTCGACCTGGTGGCCGCCGCGCTCTATCAGTTCGTCTGGGACCAGTATTGCGACTGGTACCTGGAGCTGGCCAAGGTGCAGTTGCAGACCGGCACACCCGAGCAGCAGCGGGCCACGCGGCGCACGCTGATCGCCGTGCTCGAGGCCGTGCTGCGCCTGGCCCACCCGGTGATTCCCTTCATCACCGCCGAGCTGTGGCAGACCGTGGCCCCGGTGGCCGGCCAGGACACCGCCACCGGCATCGCCCGCGCGCCCTACCCGCAAGGCGGCACGGCAGACGCCGAGGCCGACGCCTTCGTGGCCCGGCTGCAGGCCCTCACCGGCCAATGCCGCGCGCTGCGCAGCGAGATGGGCCTCTCACCCGCCCAGCGCGTGCCGCTGCTGGTGCACGCCAGCGGCCCGGCCGTCGCCTTCGTGCAGCAGGCCGCGCCTTATGTGCAGGCACTGGCCAAGCTCTCGGGCGTGGAGGCCACGGCCGATGCCGCCGCCTTCGACGCCGCCACCGCGCTGGCCCCGGTGGTGGTGCAGGGCGACATGCGCCTGGCGCTCAAGGTCGAGATCGACGTGGCCGCCGAGCGCGTGCGCCTGGCCAAAGAGGCCGAGCGCCTGACCGGCGAAATCGCCAAGACCGCCGCCAAGCTGGGCAATGCCAGTTTCGTGGATCGCGCCCCTCCCGCCGTGGTGGCCCAGGAGCGCGAGCGCCAGACGCGGTTCGAGGTCGAACTGGCCTCGGTCCAGGCCCAACTCGCCCGACTGACGGCCTGAAGCGGCCCAAGCCGCGCCAAAGGTCACACCCCCCTCTTCTGGTGGGTGTACAGACAGGCTGGGCTTGCGACAATGTAAGGGTATATGTCCTACGTTGCAGCCCACCATGCCCACGCCACGCCAGTCTGACCTGACCCGCCGCCTGCTGGCCTTGTTCGAGGACGTGGCCGGCACCGACTTGGCGGGCGTTGCCCACGAAACCAGCTTTCTGGAGCTGGGGCTGGACTCGCTGACGCTGACGCAGGCCGCCATCCAGATCAAGAAGACCTTCAAGGTGCCGGTGACCTTCCGCCAGTTGATGGAGTCGCACCGCAGCGTGGCCGAGCTGGCCGCCTATCTGGACACCCAGTTGCCGCCCGACGCGGCCGCACCCGCGCCGGCGGCGCCCACCGCAATCGCACCCGCACCGCAGGCGCTCCCCACGCTGGCTCCGCTGGCCCCCATGGACGGCGGCGATGCGCTGCTGCAAGCCGTCATCGCCCAGCAGATGCAACTGATGCAGCAGCAACTGGCGCTGCTGGGCGGCGCGCCCATGGCGGCGCCGGCCACGCCACCCCAGGCCGCGCCTGCACCGGCACAGGCGGCGACCGAGCCGGCTGCCGAGCCCCAGCGCTACGACGTCAAGAAGGCCTTCGGCGCCATCGCCCGCATCCACACCCAGCCGCAGGCGCTGACCGAGCGTCAGCAGGCGCGGCTGACCGCCTTCGTTCGCCGCTACACCGACCGCACGGCGGCCAGCAAGGCCTACACCCGTCAGCACCGCCCGCACATGGCCGACCCGCGCGTGGTCAACGGCTTTCGGCCGGTGCTCAAGGAGATCACCTACCAGATCGTCATCGGCCGCTCCAAGGGCTGCCGGATGTGGGATCTGGACGGCAACGAGTACATCGACGTGCTGTCGGGCTTTGGCATGAACCTCTTTGGCTGGCAGCCGGACTTCGTGCAAGAGGCGGTGCGCCAGCAACTGGAGCTGGGCTACGAGATCGGCCCCCAGCACCCGCTGGCCGGCGAGGTGGCGGCCCTGGTGTGCGAACTGACCGGCCACGACCGCGCCGGCCTGTGCAACACCGGCTCCGAGGCGGTGATGGCCGCCATCCGCATCGCCCGCACGGTCACCGGCCGCAACACCGTGGTGTCGTTCACGGGTTCCTACCACGGCACCTTCGACGAGGTGCTGGTGCGCGCCGGCCGTGAAGCCCACGGCATCCCGGCCGCGCCCGGCATCATGCGCGGCATGTTTGGCGACATCCGCGTGCTCGACTACGGCACGCCCGAGGCGCTGGCCTACATCCGCGAGCATGGCGACGACATCGCCGCCGTGCTGGTCGAGCCGGTGCAAAGCCGCCGCCCTGACTGGCAGCCACGCGAGTTCCTGCACGCGCTGCGCGAGGCCACCCAGGCCAGCGGCAGCTGCCTGATCTTCGACGAGGTCATCACCGGCTTTCGCAGCCACCTGCGCGGCGCGCGCGCCGTGTTCGGCGTGGACGCCGACCTGTGCACCTACGGCAAGGTCGTGGGCGGTGGTTTTCCGGTGGGCGTCATTGCCGGCAAGCGCGCCTACATGGACGCACTCGACGGCGGCCAGTGGCAGTACGGCGACGACTCCATCCCCACGGTGGGCGTCACCTACTTTGCCGGCACCTTCGTGCGCCACCCGCTGGCGCTGGCCGCCGCCAAGGCCGCGCTGCTGCATTTCAAGGCCCAGGGCGAGGCCATGCAGACCCAGCTGAACGCCACCACCGCCGCCATGGTCGCGCAGATGAACGCGCACTGCCGGATCGTGGGCGCCCCCATCGAAATCCGCCACTTCGCCTCGCTGTGGCGTGTGACCTGGCTCGAAGACCACCCGCTGCAAGACCTGCTGTTCGCCATGATGCGCAGCCGCGGCATCCACCTGCTGGACAACTTCCCCTGCTTCCTGACCACCGCCCACACGCCGGCCGACGTGGCCGCCATCGTGGCGGCCTTCCAGGCCAGCGTGGGCGAATTGCAGGAAGCCGGCCTGCTGCCTGGCGGCACACCAGACGCGCTGGACGCCAACAACCCGCCGGTGCACGACGCCCGCCTGGGGCGCGACCCTGCCGGCAACCCGGCCTGGTACGTGCCCGACCCGGCGCGCGCCGGCAAGTACATCAAATACACCCCATAAGCCTCAGAGCGCTGCCAACTCATGTCCCTGGATACCGACGATTTCGATCCTTTCGCGGGCGGCCCCATTGCCCGCGCCACACCGGCCACCGAAGGGCAGCGCGAAATCTGGCTGGCCGATCAGCTCTCACCTGAAACCTCGCTGGCCTACAACGAGGCCGTGGCCTTGCGCATCGGCGGCACGCTGGACGCCGCCGCCATGGGCCAGGCCCTGAATGCGCTGGTGGCCCGCCATGAATCGCTGCACAGCCACTTCAGCGCCGACGGCAGCCAGGTGCTGCTGGGCCAACCCGAGCCGGTGGTGCTGGCCTACAGCGACCTGCGCGGCCTGACCGACGCGGCGCGCGGCACCGCCGTGGCCGGCGCCTACACCGAGGCCGTGACCACGCGCTTCAACCTCATGGCCGGCGCACGCCTGCGCGCGCACTGGCTGCAAACCGGCGACGCCACGCACGAGCTGGTGCTGGCCACCCACCACCTGATGGCCGATGGCTGGTCCTGGGGCGTGCTGATTGCCGACCTGGGCCACCTCTACAGCGCCGCGCGCGGCCACGGCGCCGGCCCGGCCCCCGCCACCCCGCACCAGGCGTTTGCCGACTGGCAGCGCAGCGCCGAAGGCAGCGCCCGCCACGCGGCCGACCTGCAATGGTGGGTGCAGCACTTTGGCGGCGGCTCGCTGCCGGTGCTGGACCTGCCCACCGACCGCCCCCGCCCGCCGCTGCGCAGCTACGCCGCGCGCCGCCTCGACGTGGACTGGCCGGCCGAGCTGGTGGACGCGCTGCGCGCCCGCGCCCGGGCGCAAGGCCAGAGCCTGTTCGGCCTGTGCTTCGCCGGCTTTGCGGCCACGCTGGCCCGGCTGGCCGGGCAGGACGAGGTCATCGTCGGCGTGCCCATGGCCGGCCAGGCGGTGGCCGACCTGCCCCAGGCCGTGGGCCACGCCGTCTACACGCTGCCGGTGCGCACCCCGGTCGATGGCACGCTGCCGTTCGACACCTACGCCCGCCAGACCAGCAGCACGCTGCTGGACGCGCTGGATCACCCCCACCTGACCTACGGCAGCCTGCTGCGCGAATTGCCGCTGACGCGCGACGCCAGCCGCGCACCGCTGGTCAGCGTGCTGTTCAACCTCGACCCCGTGGGCGTGGCCGGTGCCGACACCTACGACGGCCTGGCCGTGCGCGCCTACACCGTGCCACGCGCCTACGAAGCCTTCGAATGCTTCGTCAACGCCGTGCCGCTGGATGGCGGCCTGCGCATCGAGGTCCAGTACAACACCGACCTCTTCGACGGCGCCTCGGTGCGCCGCTGGCTGGCTGCCTGGCAGCAGCTGATGCGCTCGGCGCTGGCCGCTGGCGACACGCCGCTGGCCGCGCTAGGCTGGGTCGATGCCGAGGAGATGGCCCGCCTGCAGGCCTTGCAGCCGCCGCCGCGCACTGTGGCGCACGCGCTGGCGCATGCCGGCTTTGCCGCCCATGCCCGGCAAGCCCCCGAGCGCATCGCCGTGCGGGCTGGCGCTACCCAGCTCAGCTATGGCCAGCTCGATGCCCAGTCCCAAGCCCTGGCCGCCCAGTTGCAGGCGCGCGGCGTCCAGCGCGGCCAGCGTGTGGGCCTGGCGCTGCCGCGCGACGCCGACATGGTGGTGGCCGTGCTGGCCTGCTGGCGGGCCGGCGCCGCCTATGTGCCGCTGGACCCCAGCTACCCCCCCGCGCGCCTGGCCTATTACGCCGAGGATGCCGCGCTGGCGCTGATCGTGGCCAGCCCGGCCTCGCAGGCGGCCGTGCCCATGCAATGGAGCCAGCAGGCCGGGCAGCGGCTGCTGGTGCTGGGGGCGGGCGATGCCTGGCGCAGCGCCCCGCTGGCGCCCGTGGCCGACGTGGCCAGCGGCGAGGACGCCGCCTACGTGCTCTACACCTCCGGCTCCACCGGCAAGCCCAAGGGCGTAGAGGTCCCCCACCGCGCCGTGGCCAACATGCTGGCGGCCATGCAGGACGTGGTGGACCTCACGCCCGCCGACCGGCTGGCCGCCGTCACCACGCTGTCGTTCGACATCGCCGTGCTGGAGCTGCTGCTGCCGCTGCACACCGGTGGCACGGTGGTGGTGGTCAGCCACGAAACCGGCATGGACGGCGACGCCCTGCGCACGCTGATCGAGACCGACGGCGTCAGCGTCATGCAGGCCACGCCCGGCCGCTGGCGCGCGCTGCTGGAGGCCGGCTGGCTGGGTCGCCGTGGGTTCAAGGCCTTGATCGGCGGCGAAAGCGTGCCCATCGACCTGGCGCTGGACATGCTGGAGCGCGACCTGGTCGTGTGGAACGTCTACGGCCCCACCGAGACCACCGTCTGGTCCACCGCCTGGCGCATCGAGCGCAGCGCGCTGCTGGCTGGCGGCATGAGCATCGGCACCCCCATTGCCAACAACACCGTCTGGGTGCTGGGCGAGGCCATGCAGCCTTGCCCGCAAGGCGTGCCCGGCGAGCTGTGGATAGGCGGCCTGGGCCTGGCCCACGGCTACCTGAACCGGCCTGAGCTGACGGCCGAGCGCTTCGTGCAAAGCCCGTTCGGCGCTGGCCGCCTCTACCGCACCGGCGACCGTGGCCGCTGGCGCGGCGACGGCCTGATCGAACACCAGGGCCGGGTGGACTTTCAAATCAAGGTGCGCGGCTTTCGCATCGAATTGGGCGAGGTCGAGGCCGCCTGCGCCAGCTACCCAGGCGTCAGCCGCACCGTCGTCGTCGCCCATGAGCCCATGCCGGGCGACGTGCGGCTGGTGGCCTACCTGGCCGCGCCGGCCGCCGTGGCCGCCGAAGAGCATGCGCTGGCTGCCCACCTGGCCGCGCGGCTGCCGGCCTACATGGTGCCGCACCAGATCGTCTGGCTGGAGGCCCTGCCGCTGCTGCCCAACGGCAAGATCGACCGCAAAGCCCTGCCCGAGCCAGCCGAGCGCGCCCACGTGGCCGAATACGTTGCGCCGCGCAATGCCACTGAAGAAGCCATCGTCGATGCGATGGAAACCGTGCTCAGCCTGCCCGGCGTGGGCGCCACCGAAGACTTTTTCGCACTGGGCGGCCACTCGCTGCTGGCGGCGCGGCTGGTCAGCCAGCTCAACCGCATCTTCGATCTGCACCTGCCGCTGACCACGCTGTTCCAGGCCCCCACGGCCGAGAAGCTGGTGGTGGTGGTCAACCAGGCCCGTGAACAAGGCGCCAAGCGTCTGATGGTGCCCAGCCAGCCCGGCCGCAAAGAGGCGCCGCTGACGGTGATGCAGCAGCGCGTGCTGTTTCTGCACGAGTTGCACCCCGAGCGCGTGACCTACAACACGCCCTCGGTGCACCGCCTCGCGGGCCCCATGGACGTGGCCTTGCTGCGCCGCGCCCTGGTGTTGATGACGCAGCGCCAGCCGGTGCTGCGCACCGTCATCAGCGGCGGCAGTCAGGCGCGCCAGACGGTGCTGGACAGCGTCGAGATCCACATGCCTTACATCGACCTCAGCGCCGTGCCCGAGGCCGAGCGCGAGGACGAGTTGGCGCGCCGCCTGCAGGCCGAGGTGGACGAGCCCATGGACATCTTCCAGGCCCCACTGCTGCGCACGGCGCTGTACAAGCTCAGCGAGCGCGACCACGCGCTGCTGTTCATGACCCATCACATCATCTGGGACGGCTGGTCGTTCGACCTGCTGTACGACGAGATGGCCGCCCTCTACGGGGCACTGGTCGAAGGCCGCCAGCCGCAGATCGAGCCGTTGCCCGTCACCTATGGCGACTTCGCTGAATGGCATCAGGGCTGGCTGCAAGGCGAGGACGCCGCGCGGCAGGTCGGCTACTGGAAACAGCGCTTTGCCCGTGTGCCGCCGCTGCGGGCGCCGGCCACCGACATGCCGCGCGGCGCCGGCATCACCGGCGAAGGTGCAGCCGAGTGGATCCGCATCGAGCCCGAGCTGGTGGACCGCCTGCAGCAGATCGCCCAGGGCAGCGGCGCCACCTTGTCCATGCTGATGCTGGCCGTCTACGCCGCCATGCTGGCCGACGCCATCGACACCCACGACGTGGTGGTCGGCATCCCGGTGCGCGGCCGCCCGGCGGCCGAGCTGGAGCCCGTGATGGGCTTTTTCAACAACCTGCTGCCGCTGCCCATCCGCGTCGAGCGCGACCAGTCGATGCTGAGTCTGATGGCGTCCGTCAAAGAGGAACAGCTCGCTGCCCTGCTGCACCAGGACGTGCCGTTCGAGCGGCTGGCGCGCGAACCCGAGTTGAGCGCGCGCAGCCTGGAGGCCGGGCTCTACCAATCGCTCTTCTCCTACCAGGACGCGCGCCTGCGCAACCGCCACTGGGGCGGCCTCACGCAGCGCAACCAGCTCGTGTTCCAGCGCGGCGCCACCCAGGATCTGGGCCTGTGGGTGATGGACTTGCCGCGCGGCATGGAGGGCGGCATCGTCTACAACCGGGACATCTACAAGGCCGAGACCGCCCGCGCCGTGCGCGACCGCTACCTGGCGCTGCTGCGCCGCATGGCCGAAGACCCCAACCAGCACGTCGCCGCGCTGGTGGGCGGCGACGATCCCGAGGCGCTCGTGGTGCGCCGACTCGGCGCGGTACCCTCCACCAGCCCGGCCCCGGCGCCCGTCGGGGCACCGCCGGCCGAGCCGCTGTCGGCCACCGAGACCGAGCTGGCCACCATCTGGTCCAAGCTGTTGCACCTCGACGTGAGTGCCATCCGCCGCACGCACAACTTCTTCGACCTGGGGGGCGACTCGCTGCAGGCCATGAACGCCATCGCCGCTGCCGAACAGGCGCTGGGCTGGCGCACCGACCCGCGCCGCTACGTGTTCGAAGGGCTGGCCCAACTGGCACAGCCCCCGGCCGCTGAGCCCGCGCCTGAACCGGCGCCCGCCCCCGACTCACCCAGCCTGCTGGGCCGCCTGTTTGGCCGCCGCACCCGCTGACGGCTGGGTGGACGGCGTCACCCTGCACGCCCTGCCCACCGTCAGCATCGACGCCCTCGCCGATCTGGCGCTGCTGGACAGCGCCCAGCGTGCCCGCGCCCAGCGCTTTGTGCGGCCCGGCGACGCGGCCGCCTACGTGGCCCTGCACGCCGCGCTGCGGCGGGTGCTGGCGCCCGAGGCGCCCGCTGCCCTGGTCTACACCCAGGGCCCGCACGGCAAGCCTGCGGCCCGTGGCGGCCCCGAGTTCAGCCTCAGCCACTGCCCCGGCCACGCCTGGGTGGCGCTCAGCGCCGGCCCGCCCGTGGGGCTGGACATCGAGGTGCCACGGCCCATGGCCGAGCTGGCCGGCATGGCCGCCCAGGTGATGACGGCCGCTGAGCACGCGGCCTGGCTGGCCCTGCCCGAAGACCAGCGGCTGGCGGCCTTTGTGCGGCTGTGGACGCGCAAAGAGGCCTGCCTCAAGTGCTGGGGCGTCGGCCTCTCGCGCAGCCCGGCAATGCTGCACACCGGCTGGGACACCCTCACCGACGTACAGGGCCTGCGCCTGTATACCGACACATACAATCCAGGGTGTTTGGTGCTCTCACTGGCCTTGGGAGGCCCTTAGGCAGACGGATGCAGCCTTTTTTCTTTGGCCCCGCCGAGCGCCAGCACTATGGTGCCTGGCACCCCGCGCAAGGCCAGCGCCGCCGTCTTGGCGTGCTATTGCTCACCTCTTATGGACAGGAAACCAGCCGTGCCTATCGCTTGCTGCGGGTGCTGGCCGAGCGCCTGGCCATGCAGGGCGTCGACGCGATGCGCTTCGACTGGTCGGGCTGCGGCGATTCGGCCGGCGCCGACGACGAGGCCAATCTGAGCGCCTGGCGTCAGGACGCCGCCCTGGCCCATGCCGAGCTGCTGGCCCGCGCCCAGCCCGAGCGCATGGTCTGGGTGGGGGTGCGGCTGGGCGCCACCGTGGCCTTGCAGGCCGGGCCGGCGCTGACCCATGAACTGGTGTTGCTGGACCCCGTGCTCGATGGCGCGGCCTTGATGCACACCTGGCATCAGGCCCACCTGCACAACCTGGGCGAGCGCTTTCCGCCCACCAACGTGCTGCAAAGCGCGCTGTTGCAGGCCGTACCCGATCCACTGGCGGGCGAAGTCATGGGCTTTGGCCTCTCGCCCGCGTTTGCGGCCGAGCTGCAGGCCTTGCGGCCGGCCGATCTGCCCCTGCCCGCCGGCTGCCACGCCGACGTGCTCACCCACGGCGAGACCGCCGGCCTCGCGTCCTGGCTGGCCGCCCAGCCGGCGGGCACGGTCAGCCACCAGAGCCTGCCGCAGTCGCTGCCCTGGGCCGCCATGGACGGCAGTGGCACCCCGCTGGTGCCCGCGCCGGTGCTGCAAGCGCTGCTCCAACGGTGCCTGAAGTGAGCAGCCCCCACGCCCGCCATGACTCGCCGCCCCCCGAAGGGGCGATCAGTGGCCCCGGGCAACCGGGCGCCACCGAGGTGACGGCCTCCTACCGCGAATCCGTGGCCTGCTTCGGCCCGCAAGGCCGGCTGGTCGGCATCTTGTGCGAGCCGCTGGCCACGCCGGCCGCCAGCGTGGCCTGCCTGCTGACCAACACCGGCGTGGGTGAGCGCATTGGCCCCAACCGCGTCAACGTCAAGCTGGCCCGAGCCCTGGCCGGGCAAGGCGTCACCAGCCTTCGGTTCGACATCTCGGGCCTGGGCGAGAGCCCCTCGGCCACCACATCGGTCGGCGGCTTCAGGACCCAGGTCGTGCGCGACCAGCAGGCCGCCATGGATTGGCTCACCGCCCAGCGCGGCTTTGCCCGCTTCATGCAGTTCGGCATCTGCTCTGGCGCCGTCAACGGCTACCTGCTGGCCGAGGCCGAGCCGCGCCTGGTGGGCCTGGCCATGTTCGACGGCTTTGCCTACGTCACCGGCGCCGCGCGGCTGCGCTACCAGTGGCTGGACTGGCGCCGCACGCCGCTGGCGCAGTGGCCCGCCAAGCTGGGCGACAAGCTGCATGGCCGCGTGCGCCGCGCCACCGGCAATGTGCAGGCCGCACCCGACATGTTTGCCGGCGACAGCGTGCCCATCACCCCGCCACCGGCCGCCTTTGCCGCCACCCTCAATGCGCTGACGGCGCGCGGTGTGGAGGTGGCCATCTGGTATTCGGGCAGCGGCCTGTTCGAGGTCAACCACCCGCGCCAGTTGCACGAGGCCTTTGCCGGCCAGCCCTTCATGGCCGAAGTCACCACCGACCTGTTGCTGGACGTGGACCACATCGTCACCCCGTTGAGCGCCCAGCGCCGCATCCTGGCCCTGGTGGGCGACTGGGCCCGGCGCGTGATCGCCCGCCAACCCAAGGAGGTTTCCTGATGTTCACCGGCATCGTCCAGGGCCTGGCCCGCGTCGCCGCCCTCACCGACCTGCCCGGCCTGCGCACGCTGACGCTGGCGCTGCCGCCAGGCTTCACCCAGGATCTGGCCGTGGGCGCCAGCGTGGCCTGTGACGGCGTCTGCCTCACCGTCACCGCCACCCATGGCGACGAGGCCACCTTCGACGTCATGCAGCAGACGCTGGGCCTGACCACGCTGGGCCGCTTCGTGCCCGGCAGCGCCCTCAACGTCGAGCGGGCCGCGCGGGACGGTGCCGAGATCGGCGGCCACCCGCTCTCGGGCCACGTGGACGTGCAAGGCACCGTGCTGGCCGTGCGCCAGCCCGACAACAACCACGTGCTGCGCATCGGCGTGCCAGCGCCCTGGATGCGCTACATCTTTGCCAAGGGCTATATCGCCATCAATGGCGCCAGCCTCACCGTGGCCGAGGCCGACCGCCAGGCCGGCTGGTTCGAGGTCTGGCTGATTCCCGAGACGCTGCGCATGACCAGCTTCGGCAGCAAGCAGCCGGGCGATGCGCTCAACATCGAGATCGAGCGCCAGACCCAGGTCTTCGTGGACACCGTGCGCGACGTGCTCGACGAGCGCCTGGGCGCACTGGCGCCCGCCATCGAAGCCTTGCTGGCCCAGCAGGGCGGCCCGCTGCAACTGCCGCGCCCATGAGTTTTTTCTGGCACGACTACGAAACCTTCGGCGTCAACCCGCGGCGCGACCGGCCCGCGCAGTTCGCCGGCATCCGCACCGACGCCGAGCTGAATGAAATCGGTGCCCCGCTGGCGCTGTACTGCCAGCCCACGCCCGACTTCCTGCCCGAGCCCGAAGCCTGCCTGCTCACCGGCATCACGCCTCAGCACTGCCTGGCGCACGGCGTGCCCGAGCCCGCGTTTGCCGACGCCATCCTGGCCGCGCTGGCCGAGCCGGACACCATCGGCGTGGGCTACAACACGCTGCGCTTCGACGACGAGGTCACGCGCCACCTGCTGTGGCGCAACCTGCAAGACCCCTACGCCCGCGAATGGCAGCATGGCAATGCGCGCTGGGACTTGCTCGACACCGTGCGCGCCATGCACGCGCTGCGGCCGCAAGGCCTGGCCTGGCCGCGCCGCGACGAAGACGGCCTGCCCTCGTTCAGGCTCGAACACCTGACCGCCGCCAACGGCCTGGCCCACGAGGCCGCCCACGACGCCGTCAGCGACGTGCGCGCCACCATCGCCCTGGCCCGCGCCGTGCGGGCGGCCCAGCCCAGGCTCTGGGACTTCTGCCTGACGCTGCGCTCCAAGCACGCGGTATGGCAGGAGATCGGCCAGGACCGGCCGTTTCTGCATGCCTCAGCCATGTACGGCAGCGCCCGCAACCACCTGGCGCTGGTGTGGCCGCTGGCCATGCACCCGACCAACGCCAACGAACTCATCGTCTGGGATCTGGCGCACGATCCGGCCGAGCTGGAATCCCTCAACGCCGCCGACATCCGCACCCGCCTCTACACCCGCAGCGAAGACCTGCCCGAGGGCGTGACGCGGCTGCCCATCAAGACCATCCATGCCAACCGCTCGCCGGTGGTGGTGGCCAACCTGCGCGTGCTCAGCGACGCCCAGGCGGCCGCCGCCGGCATCGACCTGAGCGCCCAGCTGGCGCGCGTGCCCGAGGCGCGGCGCGTGACGCCGCTGCTGGCCGGCATCTGGCCCGACGTCTACCGGCGCGAGGCCCTCGGCCCGCGCGACGTGGACGAGGCGCTGTACGACGGCTTCATCGGCCGCGCCGACCGCCAGCGGCTGGACCGGCAGCGCCGCGAGCCTGGCCGCGCGATGAGCTTTGACGACGCCCGCCTGGACGAGCTGGCCTTTCGCTGGCGCGCCCGCCACCATGCCGCGCTGCTGACCGAGGCCGAGCGCGAACGCTGGGCCGAATGGCGCGCCGCGCGGCTGCACCACGGTGCGGGCGGCAGCCTCACGCTGGCCCGGTACGCCGAGCGCATCGACGCGCTGTACGAAACCGCCGACGCGCGCGGCCAGGCCATCCTGGAGCAGCTCAGCGACTACGCCGAGCAGATCGCACCCCCGGCCTGATCCTTCCTAGGGGGGATTCCCTCCACCCGGCCGCAGGATTACCCTGCCACCTCTGACAACAATTCAGGTGGAGGTGGTCATGGAGGACACAGCATCCACGCCGGCAGCGCCAGCGCCCCCCCGCGCCGACGCGCAAGACCGCATCGAGGCCCGACGCCGCACCCTGCTCGACGCCGCAGCCCAGCAGCGGCGCCAGGCGCTGGAGCTGCCCGAGCAAGGCGGCCTGTGGGGCCTGGCCCTGTCGGGCGGCGGCATCCGCAGCGCCACCTTCTGCCTGGGCCTGCTGACCGCGCTGGCGCGCCAGCGGTTGCTGCTGCGCTTCGACCTGCTCTCCACCGTCTCGGGCGGCGGCTACATCGGCGCCATGCTGGGCGCGCTGTTCAGCCGGGCCGCCAACGCCGATGACGCCCGCCGCGTCGAAGCCGCGCTGGGCGACAGCAAGGCGCATGGCTTTGCCTGGTGGCTGCGTGCCAACGGCCGCTACCTGATCCCCACCGGCGGGCGCGACCTGCTCCACGCCGGCTCGCTGTATCTGCGCAACTGGCTGGGCGTGCACGTGGAGTTGGGCCTGGTGGCCGTGCTGGCGGGCCTGCTGCTGGCAGCCTTTGACGCCGGCCTGTGGTGGCTGCTGCACCAGGCCGGCTACTGGGTGGCCACCGATCCGCAGGCACCGGGCGGCTTCTTCACCGCCATGCGCTGGCTGCCCACCTGGTGGGCCGCACCCTGGGTGCTGCTGCCGCTGACGCTGTTCATCGCTGCCACCTGGGGGGCCGCCTACTGGGCGCTGCAAGCCATGGCACGGATCAGCCTCGCCGTCTTCGTGGTGGTGCTGGTGGTGCTGGTGGCGGCCAGCGGCGGCTACCTCGCCTGGGCCATGCAGCCCGATCCGGGTATGGAGGCGGCCTCACGCTACCTGGTCTGGGCCGCCGTGGGCGTGCAAGGCCTGATCCTGGCGCTGGCCCTGGTGCTGGCCCGCCACACCATCAACCGCCCGGTGGACGGCAAACCCGCTGCCACCGTGGGCGACAGCCTGCGCATGGGCATCGCGCGCAACCGCGTGACCCGCAAGCTGGCGTTCTGGATCCGGGCCAGCGCCCTGCTGCTGGGTCTGGGGTTGCTGGACCGGCTGGCCTGGTTCTGGGCCTTCGAGGCGCGGCAACTGCTGAGCCTGGGCGTCGGCCTGACCCTGGCGGTGGCCGCCTTGCGTGCCGCCCTGCCGCTGGTGCGCGACATGCGCCCCGGCCGCATGGGCATGGGCCTGCTGCTGACGCTGGCCCACTTTGCCGGCTACGCGCTGCTGGCCCTGGTGGCCAGCGGCTGGATCGCCCTGGTCTACCGCGTGGTGTTCAGCGCCCTGTGGCTGGAGCCCGACGCCAGCGGCGCCGCCACCGCGCTGGCGCCCTGGGCCAGTACCGCCACCTGGCTGCTGCTGTTCGTGCCCGTGGTGACCTACCTGCTGCTCACCGGGCGCAACGTGGACTTTCTGAACCGCTCCTCGCTGCACGGCTTCTACACCGCACGCCTGGTGCGCAGCTACCTGGGGGCCGGCAACCCCTACCGCTACCGCGACCCCGCCGACCCCTCGCCGATCGACCCGCTGGGCGCGCTGGCCCCCACCGCCGATGCACAAGGCGCCATGGCGTCCAGCCGCCCCAGCATCCACGAGGTGACCAAGGGTGACGACCGGCCCTGGGCCGAATACCGGCCGCAGGCGCATGGCGGCCCCATCCACCTGGTCAACGTCTGCATCAACCAGACCCTGGATCCACGCGGCCGCATCTTCAACCGCGACCGCCGGGGCCTGCCGCTGGTGGTGGCCTCCACCGGCCACACGCGGGTGGCGCAGGAAGATTGGGCGCCATTGCCCCCTGCCGACCACGAGCAGCCCACGGTGGGCGGCTGGACGGCCATCTCGGGCGCCGCCGTGGCCCCCGGCCTGGGCAACCTGACGCGCGGCGGCGTGGCCGTGCTGACCATGCTGGCCGGTCTGCGGCTGGGTTATTGGTGGCAGCGTGAGGCCGAGCGGCGCTGCGGTCTGCTGGCCAAGTCGCGCGCCATGTGGAGCGAGCTGACCGCGCAGTTCGGCGGCGCCGCCACCGAGCGCTGGTTCCTCACCGACGGCGGCCACTTTGAAAACACCGGCGCCTACCCCTTGCTGGCCCAGCGTGCCAACCTCATCGTGGTGGCCGACTGCGGGGCCGACCCCGACTACCAGTTCGGCGACCTGGAAAACCTGGCCCGCAAGGCACGCATCGACCTGCGCACCGAACTCATCTTCCAGCGGCCCACCGACCGCGCGGCCCTGCCCGGCTTCGGCTCGCTGTCCGATCTGGCCTCGGCCACCAGCGACGCCAGCCTGGCACTGGCCCGCATCCGCTACCCCGGCGACGCCACGCCCAGCGGGCTGATGGTCATCGTCAAGCCCAGCCTGAACGCGGGCCTGGCCATCGACATCCTGAACTACCACGACGCCAACCCCACCTTCCCGCAGCAGACCACGGCCGATCAGTTCTTCTCCGAGGCGCAATGGGAGAGCTACCACCAGTTGGGCCTGGCGCTGGGCAGCCTGCTCAGCGGCCCGCTGCTGGAGCGCCTGCTGGCCAACCCCATGGCCTATATGGAAGCCGACCACGGTGCCGTGGCCACCGCGCTGGCGGCCGCCGCCGCCGCGCCCACTGCCCCACCGCCCAGCGTGCGCCTGCCCGGCTGGCTCAACGGGCGCACCGTGGTCAAGTCCACCCTGGGCCTGGGCGCCGTGGTCACCACCGGCGTGGCCGTCTGGCAAGGCCTGGATGCCTGGCGCAACACCGGCACCCAGGCCGCCACCCAGCAGCGCGCGGCGCTCAAGGAGCTGGCCACGCTGTGGGCCGCCCTGCCCGGCGGCGCCCCCGAGCGCGGCCGGCTGGCCGCCGCGCTGGTGCATACCGCCGACACCTTGTGCCCCGGCGGCGAGGCCAGCTGGTTCACCGACTCGCCGCTGGCGGGCCGCATCGTGGCCGAGGCCTGGCAGGCCTGCACCGACCTGCCCGCCGCCGAGCGCCCGGCCTCGTGCGAGGCCTTGCGTGAGGTGGGCATCCCGCGTGCCGCGCACGACGGCCAGATCCCCACCTGCCTGAGTCTGGCGCCCGATCTGCGCCCGGCGCAGCGGCTGCGCCAGTCGCCCTACCAGTACGGCATCCACCGCTACACCGAGGCCGCTCCGTACTGGCTGCGCCACCCTTGCGACCCCGGCCGCGCGCTGACCGAGTACGCCGAAGACCAGTACGAGACCAAGAGCGCCCCGCTGTACCAGCGCGACAGCCCACGCCCCGACCTGACCGCCCAGCGCTGGCCGGCTGCCGGCTGCACGCTGGCCGTGACCCACCAGCCCCAGCAGCCCCAGCCCCTGCCGGAGCCACCCGCCCAGCCGGCGCCGCCGCCGCAGGCCCTGCCCACCCCACTGCCCATGCCCATGCCCGTACCCATGCCGGCGCCCCCGCCACCCGTCGGCGGCACCGCCGCGCCGGCACCGGTGCCTGCCGCCCTGCCGTGCAGCGGCCGCACCATCTACGTGCAGATCTACAGCGAAGGCCAGCGCAAACAGGCCCTGGCCTGGGCCGCCACCTGGCAGAAACTGGGGGCCACCGTGCCCGCCGTGGAAAACGTGGTGCGCACCGCGCGCGACATCGGCCGCCCGCCCCCCGAGCCGATTGCGGCCAGCACCGTGCGCCACCACGACCCGGCCGGCCTGGCCTGTGCCCAGACCCTGGCCAAGCCCCAGGGCTGGCGCGTGGAGCCGCTGTCGCCCCGGCTCAAGCCCTCGCCCGGGGTGATCGAGGTGTGGCTGGCGCCGGGGAGGCCGCCGCAGTAACCCGCAGGCAGGCGCGCCGAGGAGCGCCCGGCCTCATGTAGCACGGCAAGGCGACGCAACGAAGTCAGCGCCTTGGTTGCGAAGCCGTATCAGGTCATCACCAGACCCAGGATCAGCACCACCGTGGTCGTCAGCGTCACCAACGCGTGCAGCAGCATCACCGCCACCGCGCGCAGGCCGGCGCCAACCAGCCCGCCGCCATACACCCGGCGCATGGCCAGCGTCAGGTAGACGACGAGCACCGCCAACCACGCCGACCACGCCGCATCGCCCAGGCGCGCTGCGGCCAGGCCCAGCCAGCCGGTCAGAAAGGCAAATGCATGCACGTGCAGCGCAAACACCACGTGGACGCCATAGGCCATGCGCCGCCGCCTTTGCACCAGCGCCACCCCACCGGCAAACACCGGCACCAGCGCAAACACGGTGTAGGGCAATGCCGCCTTGATCCGATGATCCAGCCGGGCGCTGCGGGTGGTGTCTGTCAGCGTGGCCTCCAGTTCGCGGCTCAGCCAGTCGTCACCATCGCCGGTGGCGTCACCGGCGGTGGCCGCCTCGGTCGGCGCCGGGGCCGCCGCGTCTGGCGCCAGCATGTGCCCCGGTGCCAAAAAAGCACTGGTGAGAAAGTAGACGAAGCTCAGCGTCAGGTACAGCCGCAGCGGATTGATCCAGCGCTGGCGCCGGCCTTCCAGCCACTCCAGCGTCAACTGCCCCGGCCGGCGCAACAGCAGCAGCAGCGTGCGCCACAGCGCCCCCTCCAGCGCCACATAGTGCGTGACGAACTCGTGGGCAAACTCGGTCAGCGTGGGCGGATGCAGCTCACGGGCCTGGCCGCACATCGGACAGTAGCGGGCCTGCGCCACCGCCGGGCCGTTGGCATTGCAATTGGGACAGGTGGTGGGCGATGGGACATCGCTCATGGCCCCGACTCGACCAAGGCCTTGAGATTGGCCAGGCCTGCGTCGAAGTCGGCGCGCATGGCGCCGCCCATCACCAGCGGCATCCAGTGGTACAGGGGGTTGGCGCCCATGTCGCCCGTCATCGTCCAGGTCACGCGCGTGCCGCCGGCCTCGGGTGCCAGCACCAGCTCGCCGGTGGAGGTGGTGTCGAAGTCGGGGAAGTACAGGTCGTAGGCCACGCGGTGCGGCGGCTCGGCGGCCGTCAGCGTCATGGTGCCGTCGCCCTGGCTCTTGCTCTTCCAGCTCCACACCGCGCCCGCGCCCTGCTCGGGGCCGCTGTACGCGATCTGCATGGCCGGGTCGCGCCGGTTCCACACACTCCACTCCGGCCAGTGGCGCGGCGTGGCGATCTGCGGGTAGATGCGCTCGGGCGGCGCCTGCATCAGCGCACTGCGCTGCACCTCGAACGTGCGCGGCAGCATCAGACCGCCGACGGTCAGCACCGCCACCAGCGCCACCAGGCCAATGGCCAACCACTTGAGCAGCTTGCCCATGATCTCAACTCGTCCGTTTGGCCAACAGCGCGCGCGCCACCCGCGAGCCCGTGGGCTGGCCCAGCGCGCCGCGCACGAAGACGCCGGCATCGATCAGCGCGTCCAGGTCGATGCCGGTCTCAATGCCCTGGCCATGCAGCAGATAGACCACGTCCTCGGTGGCCACGTTGCCGGTGGCGCCCTTGGCGTAGGGGCAGCCGCCCAGGCCCGAGACGCTGGTGTCGAAGGTGGCAATGCCCAGTTCCAGGCTGGCCATCACATTGGCCAGCGCCATGCCGTAGGTGTCGTGGTAATGGCCGCTGACCTCGGCCACCGGAAAGTACTTGAGCGCCTGCTCCAGCGCCGCCTGCACCTTGCGCGGCGTGCCCACGCCGATGGTGTCGGCCACGCCCGCGTGCTGCACGCCGATGTCTTTCATCAGCCCCGCCACATAGCCCACCTTCTCGGGCGCGATGGGGCCTTCATAGGGGCAGCCCACGGCGCAGGAGATGGCCGCGCGCACCTTGACACCGGCCTCGCGCGCGGCCGCCACCACGGGGGCGAAGCGCTCCATGGACTCGGCGATGGAGCAGTTGATGTTCTTCTGGCTGAAGGTCTCGCTGGCCGAGCCAAAGACCACGATCTCGTCGGGCCGGGTGGCGATGGCCGCCTCCCAGCCCTTCATGTTGGGTGTCAGCACCGAGTAGCGCACGCCCGGCTGGCGCCGGATGCCGGCCATCACCGCCGCGCCGTCGGCCATCTGCGGCACCCATTTGGGGCTGACGAAGCTGGTGGCCTCAATCTCCTTGAGGCCGGCGGCCTGCAGGCGTTGAATCAACTCCACCTTGACCTCGGTGGGCACGGGTTGCTTCTCGTTTTGCAGGCCGTCGCGGGGGCCGACTTCGACCAGCGTGACGCGGGTGGGCAGGTTCATGGGGGGCATCTCCTCAGGGGGGCGAATGTTTGTTGTAGCACGGGTGGCGCAGTCATCTCAAGCGGACGGGCGCGTGGCGCTGGCCGAGTAGTCGTAGACATCCTGGAAACGCAGCATGTCGGCCAGGCGCTCCTCGGCACGCCCCGGAAAGCCACAGCGCGGCGTGAAATCCACGGTGTCCTTGAAGGTGCCGAACAGGCGATCCCAGATCGTGAGGTCACCAAAATTGTATTTGTGCACATCCAGTTGATGATGGATGGAGTGGTGCTCGGGCCGCTGGATGACCCAGCCCAGCCAATGCGGCGTGCGGATGTTCGAGTGATAGAAATACTCGCCCACCGCGCCGAAGAACGAGGTCCAGGCGCCCGCGAGGGCGGAACCGCCGAACACGCCGTAGATCAGCAGGCCGGCCAGGATGGAGTCGGCGGCGATCTCGATGGGGTGCTTGTAGAACGACGTCAGCACCTCGATGCGGCTGGGGCTGTGGTGGACCTGATGGAACACCAGCCAGAAACCCTTGGCATGCCGCAGCCGGTGCCACCAGTAGAAGATGAACGTCCCGACAAACCAATAGAACGCGCCTTCCAGGATAGGGCTGTGCCAGTACCCGAGGTTCAACAACGCGTGCTCGCGAAAGTAGCGGTTCCAGACCAGGCCGCCCACGCCGATCAGGGTGATCTGCATCACGTTCATGAGTGCGGCGCGCAGGTACCAGCCGGGCACGACGGGTAGCTCCCTTCCGGGCCGAACGCGCTCGAGCACGAAAAACAAGAACGTCACCAGGCAGATGAGCGTGACGGGAAGGGCTTGTTCGAGAAGTTGCGGGGGCACGAATGGGGGGCGAGATGTGGCAAAGGGTTGGACTATGCCCGCTTGCGGCGTGCGTTCAGGCTGAATGAAGGTCAGACATCCGCTCTATCCGAGCGGTGCCAAAGGCGACCAGCCTGGATCACCTTGCAGTGATAGCAGCCACTGTGTTCGTCATCCAAGTTGTACCAAGCGTGACCGCCGCCTGCCGCCTCACAGTCCATTCCTTTGCCTGCGATGCCCAAGTCAATGAGAAACCACGGAAGGTTCCGCCGGACAGCGGTTCTCCATCGATACGGTGATGGTTTTGTGGCCGTGTTCATCTGCCCTGCTCAGTCCACACCGCCCTACCCCAGCGCCAGCAACACCAGCCCCACAGCCGCCGGCACCGCCTGGATGAACAGGATGCGCCGGTTGGCCGTGGCGGCGCCATAGAGCCCGGCGACCAGCACGCACAGCAGGAAGAAGACCTTGATGGCGTGGCCCTCCGGCCCCAAGGCCAACCCCCAGAGCAGGCCTGCGGCCAGAAAGCCGTTGTACAGGCCCTGGTTGGCGGCCAGCACTTTGGTCTGCTCGGCAAACTCGGGGGTCAACCCGAACGCGCGCCGGCCGGCTGGCCTGGCCCACAAAAACATCTCCAGCACCAGGATGTAGAGGTGCAGCAGGGCCACCAGGGCGACCACGGCGTTGGCAATGAGGGGCATGGGTTTGAACCTGGGTTGGGGCGTTGGAGCGACTTGCGCTTCGCATCATAGGCAGGCTGGCCCACCCACACGCGGATGGCCATAGGTTGCGCGCAGATGGTTCAACAAGTGATGTATTATCGAATCATGAACGAGGCCCACGCCATATCCGCCCTGAGCGCCCTGGCCCACACCCAGCGGCTGCGCGTGTTTCGCGCCTTGGTCATCGCCGGCCCCGAAGGGCTCACGCCGAGCCTGTTGGCCGATCAGCTCGACGTGGCCCGCAACACCTTGTCCTTCCATCTGAAGGGGCTGGCCCATGCCGGTCTGGTCACGATCCAACAGCAGGGCCGCAACCTGATCTACCGCGCCGACTTCGCCCACATGCAAAGGCTGCTCGGTTACCTGACCGAGCACTGCTGCCAGGGCGGCGTGTGCGAGGCCAACGACGCTCCCCCTGCCTGCACCGCGTGCTGAAAGGACGCCACCATCAAGTACTTTCACATCCACCTGCGTGCCGATGACCTGAACCGCCGCGCCGATCTGCCACTGCCGCCGCTCGGTGCGGCATGCGTTGGGCGCCATCGGCGTGCAGGGGGATCGGCAAGATGAATGCGACGAGCGAGTCCTTGCCAGCGGGGCAGGCGCCTGCGCCGGCGCCCATGAGCGCCTTCGAGCGCTATCTGACGGTGTGGGTGGTGCTGTGCATCGTCGCCGGCATGGCCTTGGGCCAGGCGGCGCCCGGGGTGTTCCAGGCCATCGGCCGCATGGAGGTGGCGCAGGTCAACCTGCCGGTGGGCCTGCTGATCTGGGTCATGGTGATCCCGATGCTGCTCAAGGTGGATTTCGGTGCCCTCGGCCAGATTCGCCAACACTGGCGCGGCATCGGCGTGACGCTGTTCATCAACTGGGCGGTCAAACCGTTCTCGATGGCGCTGCTGGCCTGGTTGTTCATCCGCCAGGTCTTTGCCGACTGGCTGCCGGCCGACCAACTCGACAGCTACGTTGCGGGCCTGATTCTGCTGGCCGCCGCGCCCTGCACGGCGATGGTGTTCGTCTGGAGCCGGTTGACCGGCGGCGACCCGGTGTTCACGCTGTCGCAGGTGGCGCTGAACGACACCATCATGGTGTTCGCCTTCGCGCCCCTCGTCGGGCTGCTGCTGGGCCTGTCCGCAATCACCGTGCCGTGGGACACGCTGCTGGTCTCGGTGGTGCTCTACATCGTCATCCCCGTCTGCCTTGCGCAGGTGTGGCGGCGCGCGCTGCGGCGGCGCGGCCAGGCCGCATTCGACGCCGTGCTGGCGCGCATCAGCCCCCTGTCGATCGCGGCCTTGCTGCTGACGCTGGTGCTGTTGTTTGCCTTTCAAGGCCAGGCCATCGTGCAGCAGCCGCTGGTGATCGCCATGCTGGCGGTGCCCATCCTGATCCAGGTGTTTTTCAACTCAGGCCTGGCCTACTGGCTCAATCGCAAGGTGGGCGAGCGCCACGCCATCGCCTGCCCATCGGCGCTGATCGGTGCGAGCAATTTCTTCGAGCTGGCGGTGGCGGCCGCCATCAGCCTGTTCGGCTTTCATTCCGGCGCCGCGCTGGCCACCGTGGTCGGCGTGTTGATCGAGGTGCCGGCGATGTTGCTGGTGGTGCGCGTGGCCAACCGCTCGCGCGGCTGGTACGAGCGCGCGCCGTCTGCGCCGTCTGCGACGTCATGAAAGCCACCATGAACCTGGCCGAACACCTCAACCTCTCTTGCGCATGCCGCACGCTCGACGCGCAGCGGCTGCACCAAAGCCTGCCCACGTCGCTGGCCGACAGCCATCCCCACCTGTTTTCGGAAACAGTGGTGTTCATCAGCACACCCACCCGGGATGCCATCGCTCAGGCCGTCGCGGCGTTGACGCGCATCACCGGCCTACCGGGCTACCAGCAGGCGGTGGCCGTGCGCGCACAGGGCACGGACGCGCTGGCGCCGGATTTCGGCCCTTCCGGCGTGTTCATGGGCTACGACTTCCACCTGGCAGCGGACGGCCCACGCCTGATCGAGATCAACACCAACGCAGGCGGCGCCCTGCTCAATGCCGCCCTGGCCGACGCACACACCCCCTGCAGCGCGGCCATGGACCAGGGGTTGGGCCGCACCGACCTCGCCCAGGCCTTCATCGACATGTTCCGCGCCGAATGGCAGTCGCAGCGGGGAGCGCAGCCCTGGCGCACCGCGGTGGTGATCGATGACGATCCGCAACAGCAGTACCTGGCCCCCGAGTTCGAGCTGGCCCGACGCTTGTTCGAGCGTCACGGCATCCAGGCCGTGGTGGCCGATCCGCGTGAACTCGAATGGCGCGACGGTGCCTTGTGGCATCCGGCGTTTCCCGCCGGACGGCCGATCGACCTGGCCTACAACCGGCTCACCGATTTCACCCTGTCTGAGCCCTCGCATGCCGCGCTGCGCCATGCCTACCGGGCGGGCGCGGTGGTGCTGACGCCGCATCCCCGGGCACACGCCATGCAGGCCGACAAACGCAACCTGGTCTGGCTGGGTGACGATGCGCAGATGGCCCGCTGGGGCGGCAGCGAGGCCGACCGCGCCGTGCTGCGGGCCGTGGTTCCCGTTGCCCAGACCGTCCAGCCTGCCAATGCGGATGCCCTCTGGCGCGACCGCCGCCAGTGGTTTTTCAAGCCCATGGCGGGCTACGGCGGCAAGGCCGCCTACCGGGGCGACAAGCTGACCCGCAAGAGCTGGGCGCACATCACCGCAGGCGGGTTCGTGGCCCAGGCGCTGGTGCCGCCCAGCGAGCGCGTGGTCGCCATCGATGGCGTGCCGACCCGGCTCAAGATGGACGTCAGGGCCTACGCCTATCGCGGGCGCATCCTGCTGCTGGCGGCGCGAACCTACGCGGGCCAGACCACCAACCTGAGGACACCCGGTGGGGGATTTGCCCCCGTGCTGGTGCTGCCGCCAGACAACCTGGCAGGCGCCAACGATGCCCCCTTCACCCTTCACAAGAGGCTTGCATGAGCGCCATGTCGATCTTCCATCACCCGGATTGCGGCACCTCTCGCAACGCGCTGGCGATCATCCGGGCCAGCGGCATCGAACCCCAGGTCATCGACTACGTGAAGACGCCGCCCACCCGCGAGACCTTGAAGGCGCTGATCGCGCGCATGGGCCTGGGCGTGCGGGACGTGTTGCGCGTCAAGGGCACCCCTTACCAGGCGCTGGGCCTGGACGCCGCGCATTGGAGCGATGACGAATTGATCGACCAGATGCTGGCGCACCCCATCCTCATCAATCGCCCCATCGTGGTGTCGGACCTGGGCGTGCGCCTGTGCCGGCCCTCGGACCTGGTGATGGCCCTGCTGCCGACGCGGCCGGCGAGCGACGTGCGCAAGGAAGACGGCGCGCCGCCTCTGGTGGATGCGCCCATCGACGGCAGCGACGCGGGTCTGAGCGGCGCGCTGCAAGAGGCCGGCCTGCCCACGGACGACCTGACCGAGCCGGGGCGCCGCTTTTTTGCCTATGCCACGGCATCGGGGGAACACGTGGGCTACGCCGGCTTCGAGCGCGTGGGCCGCGATGTGCTGGTGCGCTCCCTGGTCGTGCGGCCACACGCCCGCCATGGCGGCATCGGCGGCGGCATCCTCGCGCTGCTGCTGCGCCGCGCCTTCGATGAAGGGGGCCGCGCCGCCTGGTTGCTGACCACGACGGCCGCCCCGTTCTTCGAACGCGCCGGCTTCAAACCGGTCGAACGCAGCGCCGCCCCGGCGGCGATCCTGGCGACGCGACAGGCGGCGCAACTATGCCCGTCCAGCGCGGCGCTGCTGGCGCGCGCGGTATCGCTGTGATCCTCGTGGCCTTGACCGGCATGGCCCGCGCCGCAACAGGACGGCCAGGCGCGCTATGGCGATGCCGGCACCTGCCGCCGCTCAGCCCGCCGCGCCGCCTTCCGGCGGCGCAAACTGCGCAAGCACCTGCGCCTCGGTCAGCATGGGCGTGACGTTGGCAAACGCGTAGTAGTCGGGCTTGTTGTCCACATAGATCTGCGCGCTCAGCTCGAAGTCATTGGACTCGAACACCCCCGCCGGCACGAAGTACTCGCCCGTGGGCAGCAGCTTGTAGTACAGGTGGGTGCCACAGGTGCCGCAAAACGCCCGCTCGGCCCATTGCGAGGAGGCAAAGACGCTGATGTGCGCGCCGCCCTCGAACTGCACGTCGCGCCCGCAATGCGCCATCAGCGACGGCCCGCCGCCCCAGCGGCGGCAAAAGCCGCAGTGGCAGGAGCCGACTTCCCGGGTGTCGGGGGATGTGATGCGGACGGCGCCGCACAGGCAATGACCTTGCATGGATTCCTCCTGTGATCGGGGGCACGCAGCGGCCACCGCCGCGTGCCCGATTCTGACCGCTGCGACCGCGCAGGCAACATCGCGGCGGTTTGCGTTTGGCGGGAACCTTGGCACCACCACGGCCTCCAACCACGACCGCGCAACCGCGCGGCACCCCCAAGGAGACCCGATGAAATGCCCCGCCTGCCCTGACACGACCCTGCTGATGAGCGAACGCCAGGGCGTCGAGATCGACTATTGCCCGAGCTGCCGCGGCGTCTGGCTGGACCGGGGCGAACTGGACAAACTCATTCAGCTCAGCGCCGGCCAGAACCCGGGCCAGGCCACCAGCGCCCCGCGCACCGCCGCCCCCGATCCCCGCCGGCGGCCCGATTTCCAGGACTCCGACTACGGCAAACACCATGGCGGCTACCGCCGCAAGTCGTGGCTGAGCGAGATCTTCGACTAGGCGTTGGGGCCCACACCCGCCAGCCCACTGGCATCAGGGGTCGGCCTGCGGCTCGGCAGTGCTGGGTGCCAGCAGCCACGCCAGCAGCCACAGCCCGACCAGACACACCATCACAGAAACCAACCACCCCAGGGCGGTCGGGGCACACCAGCCCCAACCGCAAGCGCCGTTGTTCTGCAGCAGACCGGGCACCCCCAGGTAGGCCAACAGGTAGCAGCAAAGCAGCGGGGCCATCACCAGAATGCCCATAGGCGTATCCAGATAGGCCGGCCAGATGGCACCCGGCACCAGCAGCAGGAAGTAGCCGCACACGAATGCGGCCAAAAGCTTGAGGGTGCGACGATCAAACATGCCGGTGCGATCCTGGAGGGCGTTTTGGCTGATTGTGCAGGCTGGCGCATGACAGCTGTCATGCCACCCACCTGACCGCTGCGACTACCGCGCCCCAGCCGGGCTGCGCACACTGAGGGCATCGACCACCCGTCCTTGCCCACGATGTCGCTCACCACCTCCCCTCCACCCCCGGCCACGGCCGAACCCGTGGCCCGGCTGGCCGCCGCGCGCAAGCGCTATGGCGCCACGCTGGCCCTGGCCGATCTGGACCTGACGCTGGCGCGCGGCCAGGTGCTGGCGCTGCTGGGCGCCAACGGCGCCGGCAAGAGCACGGCCATCGCCCTGCTGCTGGGCCTGGTGGCGCCCGACGCCGGCAGCGCCCTGCTGTTTGGCCAGCCGCCGCGCACGCTGGCCGCGCGGCGCCGCGTGGGCGTGATGCTGCAGGCGGCCGCGCTGCCCGAGCACAGCACCGTGGGCGAGTTGCTGGAGGCCACCCGCGCCTGCTACCCCGCGCCGTTGCCGCTGGCGCGCTGCGTGGCCATGGCTGGGCTGGACGGCCTGCTGGCGCGGCGCTGTGGCCGGCTCTCGGGCGGCCAGCAGCGGCGCGTGCAATTTGCGCTGGCGGTCTGCGGCGACCCGGCGCTGCTGTTTCTGGACGAACCCACCACGGGCCTGGACATCGAGGCCCGCCAGACCTTGTGGCAGGCCATCGCCGCGCTGCGCGCCGCCGGCACCGCCGTACTGCTGACCACCCACTACCTGGAAGAGGCCGAGGCGCTGGCCGACCGGGTGCTGGTCATCGCCCAGGGCCGCGCCGTGGCCGAGGGCAGCGTGGCCGCCATCCGCGCCCGGGTGGCGCGCCAGCGCATCCGCTGCCGCAGCACGCTGGCGGCAGGGGTGGTGGCGCAATGGCCCGGCGTCATCGAGGCCTTGCGCGAAGGGGACGAGTTGCTGCTGACCACCCACGACGCCGTGCGGGTGCTGCCCCCGCTGCTGGCCGCCGACCCCGCCCTCACCGACCTGGAGGTGACCCGCGCCGGCCTGGCCGATGCCTTCCTGGCCCTGACCCGAACCGAGGTGGCCCCCGCATGAACACGCCCCGCATCTACTGGCTGGAGACCCGCAACGAATGCCTGCGCACGCTGCGCATGCCCAGCTTTGCGCTGCCCGCGCTGGCGTTTCCGCTGGTGTTCTATCTGATGTTCGCCGTCTTGCTCAACCGCGGCAGCGCCCAGGCCGGCACCTACCTGCTGGCCACCTACGGCGTGTTCGGCGTGATGGGCGCGGCGCTGTTCGGCTTTGGCGTGCAGGTGGCCGTGGAGCGCGGCAACGGGCTGCTGCGGCTCAAGCGCGCGCTGCCCCTGCCGGCCGGCGCCTACCTGGCGGCCAAGACGGGCATGGCGCTGCTGTTCGGCCTGCTGATCAGCCTGGGCTTGCTGGCCCTGGCGGTGACGTTGGCCGGCGTGCGGCTGGCGCCGCAGCAGGCGTTGCTGCTGGTGCTGATCAACCTGCTGGGCACCGTGCCGTTTGCCGCGCTGGGCCTGTACATCGGCACGGTGACCACGGGCCACAGCGCGCCGGCCGTGGTCAACCTGGTCTTTCTGCCCATGGCGTTCCTGTCGGGCCTGTGGATGCCACTGACCCTGCTGCCCGGCGTGCTGACGCAACTGGCGCCCCTGTGGCCGGCCTACCACCTGTCGCAACTGACGCTGAAGGTGGTGGGCCAGGACGCCGGCCAGCCCATCGGGCTGCACCTGGGGGTGCTGGCGCTGGTGACGGCGGTGTTCATGCTGCTGGCCCGCGCCCGGCTCGCAGGGGCCGAAGCATGAGGCGCCTGCGTGAAGCCGCTGCGCTGGCCCTGCTGGCGCTGGTGCTGGGCGGTGTGGCCTGGTGGCTGCCGCGCAGCCCTGCGCAGGCTGCGGCCCCAACTGCCAGCCTGGCCATTCGCGACGTGCGCGTGTTCGACGGCGAGCGCGTGATGGCCCGCACCACCGTGGTGGTGCAGGACGGCCGCATCGCCACCGTGGCACCCGACGCCGCCATCCCGGCCGGCCTGCCGGTCATCGACGGCCAGGGCCAGACGCTGCTGCCGGGCCTGATCGACGCCCACACCCACAACTGGGGCGACGCCCAGCGCGACGCGCTGCGGCTGGGCGTCACCACCGAGCTGGAGATGATGGGCGCGGTGCCCAGCCTCGCGGCCCGGCGCACGCACCGCGACGCGCTGGCCGCCACCGACGAGGCCGACGTCTGGTCGTCGGGTGCCGCCGTGACCGTGCCCGGTGGCCACGGCACCGAATACGGCTTTGCCGTGCCCACGCTTGAGGCTGGCGGCGATGCCGACGCCTTCGTGCAGGCGCGCATCGCCGAGGGCAGCGACTTCATCAAGCTGATGATCGACGACCTGCACGCCTATGGCGGCAGCCGCCGCATGCCCACGCTGGCGCCGGCCCAGATCGAGGCGGCCATTGCCGCCGCCCGCCGCCACGGCAAGCTGTCCCTCGCCCACGTCGGCGCCCAGGACGACGCGCTGCACGCCGTCGCCAGCGGCGTGGACGGGCTGGCCCACGCCTTCATCGACCAGCCGGCCAGCCCCGCGCTGGTGGCGGCCATGCGCACGCACCGGGCCTTCATGGTGCCCACGCTGTCGGTGATTGCCGGCATGCAGCGCAGCGATGAAGGCGCCCGGCTGGCCGCCGATCCGGCGCTGCAGGCGCGGCTGACCGAGGCCCAGAAGGCCACGCTGCGCGCCACCTTCCCGCCCGGCCTGCCGCCGCAGCCGCAGGCGCTGGAGCACGCCCTTGAGACCGTGCGTCGCCTGCATGCGGCCGGGGTCGAGGTGCTGGCCGGCACCGACGCCGGCAACCCCGGCACCGCCCACGGCGCCAGCCTGCACGGCGAGCTGGCGCTGCTGGTGCGCGCGGGGCTCTCACCCACCGAGGCGCTGCGCGCGGCCACCGCACGGCCGGCCGCCCGCTTCGGGCTGGCGGACCGGGGCCGCATCGCGCCCGGCCTGCGCGCCGACCTGCTGCTGGTGGCGGGCGACCCCAGCGCCGACATCACGGCCACGCGCCGCATCGTCGGCGTCTGGAAGAACGGCCACGCGCTGACCGCCGACGCACCAGCGCGCACCGCCCCCCGCCTGCCCGACGGCGCCCACCTCGTGTCCGACTTCGAGGGCGGCGAGCTGACCACCCAACTGGGCAGCGGCTGGCGGGCAGCGGGCGACCGCATCATGGGCGGCCGCTCCCACGCCACCAGCCACTGGCTGGCCGGCGGCGCCCAGGGCTCGCGCGGCGCCATGCGCACCGAAGGTGAGGTGGTGGCCGGGGCGCCCTACCCCTGGGCCGGCGCCTCGTTCTCGCTCGGCCCGACGCCCATGCAACCGGTGGACCTGCGCGGCCGCCAAGGCATCAGCCTGACCCTGCGCGGCACGCCGAACGCCTATGCGCTGATCGTGCTCAGCGGCAGCGGGGCGCCACTGGTGCACCCGCTTGAGGTGGGGACGGACTGGCGGCATGTGCAGCTGCGCTGGGCCGACCTGCCCGGCATCGATCTGTCGCAGGTGCAGGCCATCGGCGTGGTGGCCAGCCAGCCCGGCCCGCTGCGCTTCGATCTGGACGATGTGCGGCTGGACTGAGCCCTACCATCGCGCCCATGCCCCACACCGCCCTGCTCCACCTGCGCCGCGCCATCGTGCCGGACGCGCATGGCCATGGCTGGGCGCCGCTGGCCAGTCTGGGCTTTCTGCTGTTTCTGTTCATGCCGCTGGCGCTGCGGGTGTTCGCGGGCGTGGCCATGCCCTTTCACCTGGGGGCCACGCTGGCCTCCATCGTGCTGTTCCTGCCGCTGTACGCGCTGGCCTGGCGGCGCGAGGGCGGCTGGCAACTGGCCGCCGTGCTGGGCATCTTTGCGCTGGCCTGCGCGCTGGTGGCGTTCAACACCTATGCCAACACCTATGTGATTTACGCGGCCTCGCTCAGCGGCGCGCTGACCCTGCCGCCGCGCTGGCGGCTGGCGCTGCTGGCGGCCATGCTGGCCGGCTTCGTGGCCTGGGTGCGGTGGCTGGGTGCGCCAGGCGATGTGGTGTGGATCATGGCCCTCATCACCATCGCCGTCGGGGTGTCGGTGTTCTTCTCGACGCAGCACCAGGTGGAGCGCGACCGCAAGCGCGCCGAGCTGAAACTCACGCAGGACGAGGTGCGCCGCATTGCCGCCGTGGCCGAGCGCGAGCGCATCGGCCGCGACCTGCACGACCTGCTGGGCCACACCTTGTCGCTGGTGGCGCTCAAGGCCGAGCTGGCCAGCAAGCTGGCGCTGCGCGACGCCCCGGCCGCCGAGGCCGAGATGCAGGCGGTGGCCCACATCGCCCGGGAGGCGCTGAGCCAGGTGCGCAGCGCGGTCAGCGGCATCCGCCACACCGCCATCGCCGGCGAGCTGGCCTCGGCCCGGCTGCTGCTGGAGGCCGAGGGCCTGACCCTGAGCGCCCGGCTGGACGCCGTGGCGCTGCCCGCCGAGGCCGAATCGGTGCTGGCCCTGACGCTGCGCGAGGCGGCCACCAATGTGCAGCGGCACGCCCAGGCCCGCAGCGTGGCGGTGCGCCTGATGCATGAGGACGGCGCGGCCGTGCTGCAGGTGGACGACGACGGCTGCGGCCGGCCCATCCGCCCTGGCCACGGCCTGCGCGGCATGCGCGAGCGCATCGAGGCGCTGGGCGGTCAGCTCGACGTGCAGGCCCAGCCCGGGCGCGGCACGCGGCTGGCGGCCCGCCTGCCGCTGGAGCCGCAGCCGTGATCCGCGTGCTGCTGGCCGAAGACCAGGCGCTGGTGCGCGGCGCGCTGGCGGCGCTGCTGGGGCTGGAGGGTGACTTCGCCGTCACCACCGCCGCCGACGGCGAGGCCGCCTGGCAGGCGCTGCAGCAGCAGCCCTGCGACATCGTGCTCACCGACATCGAAATGCCCCGCCTCAGCGGCCTGGAGCTGGCCCAGCGCATCCAGCAGCAGGCGCTGCCGGTCAAGGTGGTCATCGTCACCACGTTTGCCCGCGCCGGCTTTCTGCGTCGCGCGCTGGATGCCGGCGTGCGCGGCTATGTGCTCAAGGACGCGCCGGCCGAGCACCTGGCCGCCGCGCTGCGCCGGGTGGCGGCCGGCGGCCGCGCCATCGACCCCGAACTGGCCGTGGCGGCCTGGGGCGAGAGCGACCCGCTGACCGACCGCGAGCGCCAGGTGCTGCGCCTGGCCGGCGAGGGCTTGAGCGCCGGCGACATCGCCACCCAGCTGCACCTGTCGCAGGGCACGGTGCGCAACTACCTGTCTGAGGCCATCGGCAAACTGGGCGTGGGCAACCGCATCGAGGCCTACCGGCTGGCGCGGCAGCAGGGGTGGCTTTAGCGCCTCGCCCCCGCCGGGCGCGCATTGTGCAGGCCCATGGACACGCATTTCACGATGCCGCCCTTCTGGCGGCGCCCTCTGTCCGCATCTGCTGTTCTCCTCAACACGCCGGCTGTGCCGGACTTCCCCTGACAGGAGCTATAGAAATGACCGCCATCGACACCGTCGCCCGCAACAAGGAAAACCTGCGTGCGCTGCTCCAGGACGCCATGCCCAACGGGCGCTTCGACCAGATGGAAGCCCTGGTTTCCCCCGACTGCGTCACGCGCCGGGCAGGCTTTGCCAATCTCTTCGTCGCCCGGGGCGACGCCATCCCCGAAAAGGGCAACTTCCTGCAGTGGCTCAAGGCGGGCTGGAAGCCCCTGTCCGATGCGCTTCACATGCAGCCGGTTGAAGTGATGGACATCGTCGGCGAGGGCAACATGGCCATGATCCACTACAAGATGACCGTGACCCACACGGGCACCTTCGTGGGCATGCCCGCCACGGGGCGCACCATCAGTTGGGAAGAAATCGGCATCGCTCGTTTCGGGCCAGACGGCAAGATGACCGAGCTCTGGTTCATGTGCGAAGAACTGAAGATGGCGCTTGAACTCGGGCTCAAGTTGGGTGTGTGAACAGAGGCCATGGCCACCCCTATCATCGGAGGCGACCGTCCTCCAATGGAGCAGCAGATGAACCAATTGCTGGCGATTCGCGTCTTCGTGCGCCTGGCCGAAACCGGATCGTTCACCAAGGTCGCGAACCAGCTTTCCCTGCCGCGCTCGACCGTCAGCAAGCTGGTCTCGGACCTTGAGCAGCACCTCGGCATCAAGTTGGTCCAGCGCACCACCAGAGCCGTCACCCTGACGGCCGAGGGCGCGCACTACCACGCCGCCGTCTCTGGCCTGATCGTGGATCTGGACGAAGCGGACAACCGTCTGCGTGGGCGGCACGCCCATCCTGGAGGGCGCTTGCGCATCGACGTGACGTCTTCGTTCGCCAACCTGTTCCTGATCGACAGACTCCCCGATTTCCGCCAACGCCATCCGGACCTCGTACTCGAGATCGGCATCTCCGATCGAGTCGTGGACATCGTGGGCGAAGGGGTCGATTGCGCCATTCGCGTCGGCGAACTTGAAGACACCACCTTGATCTCCCGGCGCCTGTTCACCGCGCAGACGTCGCTTTGTGCATCGCCGGCCTATCTGCGCCGCAAAGGCACCCCGCAGTCCATTGACGACCTGCTGGCCCACGACCTGGTCGGCTACTTCTTCGCCGCCACGTCGCGGCCGGCTCCCATCACCGTGCGAACCCCGAGCGGGACGAGAGAGATTCGCGCCTTCTCGGTCCTGGCCAATGAAAGCACCGGCCACATCAATCTGCTTCTCGCGGGACTGGGCATCGGACAGGAGATCCGCCCGTTGATGCAGCCGCATATCGACGCGGGCAGGCTGGTTGCGGTGCTGGACGACTGGCCGCAGCCCGTGGTGGCCTACCACCTGCTGTACCCCTCCAATCGCCACAAGAGCGCGCGGCTGGGCGCCTTCATCGACTGGATCACCGAGCAGGTGGGCACGCGTTTCGGATAGCGCACGCCTTGCCCTGACGCCGCCAGCTCGTGTGCGCAAACCGTCGTCAGCATGGGCGTTGCCTGCGCAGGCAAGCGGTCAACTGCCGGGTTTAGGGTCAACTGCCGGGCTTAGGGTAAGGCCGCCCGTCCTTGTGCTGGAAGCGCCATTGGCCGTCCACCACCACGCCGTCCAGATCGTCGTCCGGATAGCGGCATTCGTCGGCCGGCTTGCGGGCGCCCACCTCCAGGTAGCTGGCCGGCGTGGATGAGGCGTTGACCAGCCTATGGCCATTGGCTTCACCAGCCTTGAAGCCGGCGCACATGCCCGCCGTCAGCCGCGTCAGGCCGCCATCGGTGTGCAGCATCACCTCGCCTTCCAGCACGTAGATGAATTCGTCTTCCAGCGTGTGCCAGTGGCGCAAGGCGGATGAGGTGCCGGGCGCCAGCGTCACGTGGTTGACGCCGAAATCATCCAGCCCGAACCGGTCGCCCAGCACCCGCCGGTCACGCCCCGTCATGCGCGCCGCGAACGGCGGCGGGTAGCCGGTGTTGGGGGTGTGGATGGGCAGGTCAGTGGCGTGGACGGGCGGGGGCGGGGTGTGGGGTTTCATGGCTGCCTTGTGTCGGGGGATGCTCTCAAGGATGCCATCGGAAGCCCTCATGAATCGCCAACCCGGTGAACTGCCCAATGAACGCCAAGACTAGAGATCAGACAGGCCACAGGAAGGCACCAAGCCAGCACCAAGACAAGTTGTCCAAACGCAGGCGATACGGGCGACCAAATGGACACTTCCAACCAGAAGTGTGACCCAGCAAAAGCACTGAGGCCCGCCAAGCCCCACCAAGGCACACCCGCTCTGAAATACTGAAGTATGAAGTTGCAGCCGAGCGACGATGCCACGAGAAGTCCAAACGCCTGTATGGCCACGCCCTCTCGTCCAGCCTGGGTATACGCAAACATGGCGTGAAACACACCCCCACCGATTGGGAATGCGCAAAACAAGATGAGGCTGTTGGCGAACTCAAAAAATCCGAGGCAGCCAAGCCACCGCAAGATGACTTGAAGCTGTCGGTTGGTGCGCTGACGAAAACCGGTGGAACGCGTCATCTGAGGGCTACCAAACAGACGACATCATCCCGCTCCGAGGTGCTCGTGCGGTGGCCATGAAACCAACCAACGCTTTGGCAAGGACCAAGCGCAGCAAGATGGCGATGCCACATGGCGCCCATCCTGCGACGCGCCAATCGTGCCGACCCAAGGGCCTTCATTCGGCCGCGCTCGCTGTGTCTGCCGCGCGCGCCAAAACGACCGCCTGCCGGGTTGCGCGCCACTCCGTTGACGCCGGCACGGTCAGCCGGCCGAGGTTGAGTCCGTGCAAACACCTGAACCTTGACGACAGGCGACGAAGAATGCGGCCCTCCAGCCATGCGAGGTCAAAGCCCGACCATTCGCCTGCCACGGACAGCAGATTGGCCCGGCAGATCGGGTAGACCTCGTCGACGAGGATGGCCTGTAACTCTGCAATCGTATAAGGCGAGTGGGCCAGCTGCTGAACGCGCCACGCGCGGGATAGCGAGGTGTCGGTATCCAGGAACAGGTCGGACAAGGCCTCCCACACCGGCCGTCGAGCCGCGAGATCTTCGGTGGCTGGTTTCAACCTAAATCCCGTGGTTGAACACGCCTGAGCAGCCCCAGGTTGGCTTCAGTCAGCACGTGCTGGTCAGTCAGCAGCAAACTGTTGATCTCTTCACTCATGGCGGGGCTCTCCTCTTGACGGCGACCCGTTTCGGGCCTGGGGGTGCTCCCAAGAAAACGAAGGGCCGCTCCCGAGTTGTCTTGACCCCCTCGGGGGGCCTGACGCGCAGCGGCAGGTTGGGGGGCACTCAGTACACCCCCAGTATGACCCCATGCCAGGCCGTGCCGGGCGCATCGGCAGCAGGCACTTCGGCGCGGATGGCGGAGTCGGCCGGCAGCACGGCCAGGAAGCGCGCCACGGCCTCGCCGCGCTGGGCGCCGCCGGGCTGTCGCTGGCCTCGGCGGCGGCCAGGGCCGCCAGCGCCCGGTTGCGCAAGGCCAGGGGGTGGCCGGCTGGCAGCAGGCGCTGCCACAGCGCAGCGGCCTGCCCATGGGCCTCGGCGGCCTCGCCGGGCTGGCCGCCCTGCCGGGCCAGCAGGCCCAGCGCGTCGAAGTCGTAGGCCATCTGCATGCGCTGGTCGTCACCCACGTTGGGACCCTGGTGGGCGGCGGCGCGCACCGGGCCGGCCACCGCCTGGGCACGGTCGCGCTCGCCGACGCTCAATTCGGCCAGCAGCGCCAGCCGCTCTGCGCGCCGCCGCAGGTAGCTGGTGGGCACCACCTGCATGGCATCCATGCGGGCCTGGGCGACGGCCAGGGCCGTGCGGGCAGCAGCGGGCTGGCGCAGGCCGATGGCGGCGGCAGCCAGCTCCAACTGGCCGGCGGCCTCATCCCAGTCCTGTTCGGTCTGCTGGGCCTCGTCCACGGCCTGTTGCGCGGCATCCCGTGCCTGGGCATAGCGGCCCTGGGCGGTCAGCGCGCGCGCCAACCCGCGCCGCGCACGCAGTTGCGACTCGGTGTTGTCGGCCTGGGCCAGCAGGCGCGCATAGCCCTGCCGCGCCGTTTCCCAGCGGCCCATCTCGTAGTCCACCACGGCCACATTGCGCGCCAGCACATAGGCGTCGATGGCGCGCAGCTCGGTGCCCGCCACCAGCCGCTCGGCCTCGCGGATGGTGCGGTCGGCATCCAGGATGCGGCCGTTGGCGTAGTAGGCCAGCGTCAGGTCGCACAGGATCACCAGCAGCCCGGGGTCGTTGTGGCCCCAGGCCTGCCGGTGCGCTTGCAGCACCTGCTCGGCCAGCTTCAGGGCACGCGGGTCGTCGCCCGCGCGGGCGGCCACCTGCATGCGGGCCCTGAGGGCATCGACGCGGGCGGGGGCGCAGTCGGTGCGCTGGGGCGGGCAGCGGGTCAGCACGTCCTGGGCCATGGCGTCGGCCACGGCCCAGTTGCTGCGCGGCTGACTGCCATCGCCCAGCCGCTTGGCGATTTCGGCGCGCACCATCAGCAGCTTGGCGTCGTCCGCCGGCGCATGGGCCGCCAGCACGCCTTCGGCCTCGCGGTACAGCGCCAGGGAGTCGGGCAGGCGCTGCATGTCCATCAACAACAGACCCAGCTCGTACAGCACCTCGCCTTGCAGCAGCGGCTGGTCAGGGAAGGCGACGCGGGCGCGCTTGGCGGCGGCTTCGATCTGGGCCACCAGCGGCCGCGCGGTGGCGGCATCGGCGGCCAGGGGCAGGCTGTCATGCAGCACATCGAGCATGAAGACCTTGAGCTGCTCGGCGCGCAGGCGCTGGGCCTGCTCTTCGCGGCTGAGGACGATGTAATAGGCCAGCGACGAGCCCAGCACGACGACGAACGCCGCAGCGGCCAGCAGCGCCGGCCCATGGCGGCGCACGAACAGGTGAGCGCGCCAGCGGCGCGGCAGCGGGCCGGCCTGCACGGGCCGCGCGCGCTGGACACGGGCCAGGTCGTCGGCCAGTTGGGTGACCGTGGCGTAGCGCTGGGCCGGATCGGGTTGCAGCGCCCGCGCCAGCACGGCGCGCAGGCTGGGATCCAGCGCGGTGAGTTGGCGCACGTCGCGCTGGCGCGTCTGGCCGCTGAGCAACTCCAGCAGCACCACACCCAGCGCATAGATGTCCAGCGCGGTGCTGACGCCGCCCTGCGCCTGTTCGGGCGCGGCATAGTGAGGCGTGAGCGAGGCGCCGCCGTCGCTGGCGTCGTCGAGCAGGCTGGCGATGCCAAAGTCCAGCAACTTGACCTCGCCGGCCTCGGTCACCAGCAGGTTGCTGGGCTTGATGTCGCGGTGCACGACGAGGTGTTGGTGGGCGTGCGCGACACCCGCGCAGGCCTGCTGCATCAGTGCCAGCCGCTGGGCGGTGGTGGCGCCTTTGGCCTCGCACCAGGCCACGATGGGCTGGCCTTTGATGCGCTCCATGACGAGGTAGGGTCGCCCGTCATCGGTCACGCCGGCGTCGTAGAGCCGGGCGATGTTCTGGTGCTCCAGCAGCGCCCCAATCTGGCGCTCGCGGGCCATGCGCCCGGCCAGATCGGGGCCGCGCAGCAGCCGGGGCAGCTTGAGCGCCACCTCGCGCTCGAAGATGCCGTCGGCGCGCTGGGCCAGCCACACCCAGCCCATGCCGCCGCGCCCCAGGGCTTCCAGCAGCCGGTAAGGGCCGATGCGGTCGCCGGGCTGCACGCCGGCATCGGCCTCTTCGCCCGCAGCGGCGTCGAGCGGCGGCAGGCCGCCTTGCAGGAAGGCGCAGTCGGCCTCTCGCCGGTCGTGCTCGGCCAGCAGTTCGCGCAGCGCCTCGGCGTCCTGGGGCGGCAGGCGTGCCAGCCAGTCCTCGCGCTCGGCGAGCGGCACATCCAGGGCCACGTCCAGCAACCCGTGCAGATGGGCCAGACGCGCGGCAGAGAGTGTCATGGCCTTACTTCAGCAGCGCCATCAGCAGCAGGCGGGCCTTCTCCCAGTCCCGCTGCACGGTGCGTTCGGTCACGCCCAGGGCCTGGGCAATCAGGGCTTCGGTGTAGCCACCAAAGTAGCGCATCTCCACCACCTGGGCCAGCCGGGGTGCCTCGGCCGCCAGGGCCTGCAGCGCCTCGTCCACGCGCAGCACCTCGTCCTCGGGTGCACCCAGGTGCGCCTCCAGGCCGGTGGTGAGCGCCAGATGGGTGGCGCCGCCGCCGCGCCGCTGTGCCTGGCGCTGGCGCAGCCCGTCGATGACCACTGAGCGCATGGTGCGTGCGGCATAGGCAAAGAAGGCACTGCGGCTGGCCGGTTTGAGGCCGCCGCTCTCCACCGCCCGCAGGTAGCTCTCGTGCACCAGCACGGTGGTGTTCAGCAAGGTGGAGCGGCCGCCGCGTTGCAGCCGCGATTGGGCCAGCCGCCGCAGCTCGGGGTAGGCTGCCGCAAACAAGGCGTCTTGCGCACCGGGTTCCTCGGCATTGACTCGCGCAAGCAACTCGGCCATTTCGGTCACAGCCGCCGTGGGCGCTGGTGGCATGGGCATCAGCCTTTTCTGAAACAGGACAGACGATGCGGCCGGGCACCCTCGCCCACCAACGCCCGGGGTGATCCATGGGCCGCTCAGACGATGGTAATGCGGCAATCCACCGGGCACCACACGCGCAGCTCGGCATAAGGGGTCAGGCCGATGTAGATCGGCCGCGCGCCCTCGTCCAGCGACAGCACGCCGTGGCGCTCGAACGGTGCGGCCGCCGAATGCACCTCAAAACGCACCCGCGCCAGCGGCTCGCTGGCGGCCACGAAGATGAAGCCGGGCAGCACCGGCCCCTCGAAGACCCGGGTCCAGACCTGCGCCGCGCAGACGATGGGCTGGGCACTGACGACAGAGGGCATGGCGACGGCATTCATGCGGCGACTCCGATGGGTTGGTTGGATGCAGACTCCGTAAGTTGTGAAGCGCGGATCAGCACCACGGGCGCCACGCTGTGCACGCGGCGCAGGTTGCGCTCGTGGCGGCAGCGCAGCAGCGCCATATAGACCCGGCCCACAAAGTCGCTCTCGTTGCGAATGGGAAACCAGGCGTCGTGCAGGTACAGCGCCACGGGTTCGCCGTCGGCCGCAAACACCGGGGCCAGGGTGTTGGCCGAGGTGAGGGGAAAGCCGAGGCCAGCGGTGCGCAAGCGCTTGAGCCACTGCGCGCATTGGCGCAGCTCGGGCATCTGTCCGAGTGCGATGTCCATGACCTCGAAATCCGCGAGGTCAAAGCGAATGCCGGCTGCCCCGGCCATCCCGGTGTTCGTCTCGCTCGGGCTCATGTGCGTCTCCTTGCCGCTGATCGGCGTGTCCCCATGACACCCCGTTCACTGCAACAGACGCAACGGACCCACCCAAACCCGACAGGGCCAGGTGAAAACCCCTAGTGCCCCCAGCGCCCCGTCAGCGTGGCCTTGGCCAGCGCGTGGGCGTGGAGGTTGAAGCCCACCATGGCGCCGCTGGGCAGCTCGGGCAGCTCCAGCCGGGGCACGTCCAGCGCCCAGACGGTGAAGATGTAGCGGTGCGGTGCGTCGCCCTTGGGCGGGTAGGCGCCGCCGAAGCCGGTCTCGCCGTAGTCGTTGCGGCCACTCTGGGCGCCGGCCGGCATGGGCGCACCGGCCGCCAGCGCGTGCAGGCCGGGCGGCAGGTTGACCAGCAGCCAATGCCACCAGCCGCTGCCGGTGGGGGCGTCGGGGTCGTAGCAGGTGATGGCAAAGCTCTGGGTGCCGGCGGGCTCGCCCTGCCAGGCCAGTTGCGGCGAGCGGTTGCCGCCGCCCAGCCCGCCGTGCACCTGGGCCAGGCCCAGGGTGGCGCCTTCAACGAGGTCGGTGCTGGTGAGGGTGAAGGTCATGTCATGCTCCTTGCAGTGCCTGTGAGAAATCGGCCAGCAGGTCGGCCGCGTCTTCCAGCCCCACCGAGACGCGGACCAGGCCGTCGGCGATGTCCATGCGCGCCCGCACCTCGGGGCCGGCCTCCCAGAAGATGGTGGGGGCCACCGGAATCACCAGGGTGCGCGTGTCGGCCAGGCCGGTGGCGGGGATGGCCAGTTGCAGCCGGTTGATGACGGCGTTGGTCTGGGCGGCGTCGCGCAGCTCGAAGCTCAGCAACCAGGCGCCGGCCTTGAACAAGGCCTGCGCCCGCGCGTGCTGCGGGTGGCTGGGCAGACCGGGGTAGCAGACGCGGGCCACGGCTGGGTGAGCCTCCAGCATCTGCGCCAGCGCCAGCGCGGTGGCGCTGCTGTGGTCGACGCGCAGCGCCAGCGTTTCGGCGCCCGTGGCCACGTCGTGCGCGGCCTGGCCCATCATGGCGCCGCCCATGTCGCGCAGGCCTTTGCGGCGCACCTGGGTCAGGCCCCATTGGGCGGGGTCGCCCTGGCGATAGGGCGCAAAGATGTGGGGGTAGCCGCGCCAGTCGAAGCGGCCGGTGTCGGTCACCGAGCCACCCATGGCCACGCCGTGGCCGGCGATGGATTTGCTCAGGGCGTTGATGACCAGATCGGCCCCCACGGTGCCCGGCTGGAACAACCACGGCGAGGTGACGGTGTTGTCCACCACGAACAGCGCCGCATGGGCCTGGCAGATGGCGGCAATGCCCTCGAAGTCGGGGATTTGCGTGCCGGGGTTGGCCAGGCTTTCGACGAAGACCATGCGCGTGTTGGGCTGCATGGCGGCGGCCACGGCGGCCGCATCGGTGGGGTCCACCCGCGTCACCTGCACGCCCAGACCAGTCAAAGTGCCGCACAAGCTGTTGGTGTTGCCAAAGACGAAATGGCTGCACACCAGGTGGTCGCCGGCCTTGAGCAGGCTGAAGAACACGGCCGTGACCGCTGCCATGCCGGTGGCAAAACAGATGGTGCCCACGCCACCTTCCATCTGGTTGATCTTGGCCTCCAGCGCCGCCACCGTGGGCGAGCTCTGACGGGTGTAGACGTGCACGCCCTTGACCTTGCCCTGGAAGACGTCGATCAGGTCTTCGACCCGCTCGAAGCCGTATTGCACCGAGGTGTGCACGGGCTTGCGCACGCCGCCGTGCATGACACCCCCCCGGCGGTCGGCGTGGACGAGGTTGGCGGTGAATCCGGCGGGTGCAGTGGACATGAACGGCTTTCGGCAAATCGTGAAGGCAGCCTCGATTCTAAAAAGGCCACGGTGGCCGCCATGGTGGCAGAATCAAACCGTTCGCCACACTCACGCGGGTTCTATAGTTCCTTGAACCGATGCTCTCGCGAGCCTGGGCTTGGAACATCGCAGAGTTGGTGTGATCGTCTCGCGTCAGATGAACCCGAAGCACTGCTGACCTCGCCCACCTGAATCCCCTGGGTTCAGGAATGCGGCCCAAGGTTTGTGGCGAACACCTCCTTTCTTGTCCACTGCCCGACGCACCCTCCCCCGATGCCCAACGCCTGGTTGATGAAGATCGAACCCACCGAGTGCTCGATCGACGATCTGGCGGCGCGGCCCGGTCAGCAGGTGCCGTGGACGGGCGTGCGCAACCATCTGGCACGCAACTACATGCGCGACGCGATGCGCGTGGGTGACGACGTGCTGTACTACCACTCGTCCTGCCCCGAGCCGGGCATTGCAGGCCTGGCCAAGGTGGCCAGCACGCCCTACCCCGACCCGACGCAGTTCGACCCCGAGAGCCCTTATTTCGACGCCCGCGCCACGCCCGAGGCGCCGCGCTGGTGGCTGGTGGACGTGGCGCTGGCGCGCAAGACGCGGCTGCTGCCGCTGGCCGAGTTGCGCGGCATGCCCGAGTTGGCCGAGATGGTGATCCTGCGGCGAGGCAACCGGCTGTCCATCACGCCGGTGACGGCCTCCGAATGGCGGGCCGTGCTCGATCGGGTCGCATGAGACACCTGACCGGGGCTGCAGGCGGGGCTGCCTGGTGATGCTGCTGGACGCCGTCACCTGGCCGCTGGTGCTGGAGCTGCTGGCGCTGGGCAGCGTGGTGGGCGTGCTGGCCGGCCTGCTGGGCATAGGCGGCGGCATGATCATGGTGCCGTTTCTGACGCTGATGCTGGAGCATCGCGGCGTGCCCACGGCAATGGCCATGAAGATGGCCATTGCCACGGCCATGGCCACCATCACGGTGACGTCGCTGTCCAGCCTGCGCGCCCACCATGCGCGCGGCGCGGTGCGCTGGCCGGTGGTGGCCGGCATGGCGCCGGGCGTGGTCCTGGGCGGGCTGGTGGCCGGCGCCGGGGTGTTTGCGCTGCTCAAGGGCAAGGTGCTGGGTTTTGTGTTTGCGGGCTTTTTGCTGTTCTCGGCGCTGCAGATGGCGCTGGACCGCAAGCCCAAGCCCTCGCGCAGCACGCCGGGGCCGCTGGGGCTGGCCTCGGCCGGTGGGGTCATCGGCCTGGTGTCGGGCCTGGTGGGTGCCGGCGGCGGGTTTCTGACGGTGCCGTTTCTGGTCTGGCGCAACGTGCCGGTGCACCAGGCGGTGGGCACGAGCGCCGCGCTGGGTTTTCCCATTGCGCTGGCGGCCACGGCGGGTTATGTGATCGGCGGCTGGCGGCTGCCGCCGGCACTGCCGGGGGCGTTCGGCTACCTGTACCTGCCGGCGCTGGTGCTCATCATGGCCACCAGCATGTGGACGGCGCCGCTGGGCGTGCGGCTGGCCCATGCGCTGAACGTGGCCCAGCTCAAGCGGGGCTTTGCGGTGGTGCTGGTGGGGCTGGCCGTGACCATGTTCTACAAAGCACTGCACGCGTGAGCATGGCAGCCGGCGCCTGGGCGTTGCGACTGGCCGGACTGGCGCTGATGGTCAGCGCCCTGTCGCTGCCGCTGATGCGGGCGCCCGAGCGACCGGTGGAGACGCTGGTGGCCACCTGGGCCCCGTCGCCCTCGGAGTTTGCCGAGTTGGAGGGCCAACTGTTGCACTGGCGCGACCAGGGCCGCACCGGCGACCCGACGCCGCTGGTGCTGTTGCACGACGCTGGCGCCAGCCTGCATGTCTGGGAAGGCTGGGTGCGGGCGCTGACCCCGCGTCACCGCGTGCTCACGCTGGACGTGCCGGGCAGCGGCCTCTCGGGCCCCGCACCGGATGGCGACTACCGCCCCGCCGCCCAGGCGCAGCGCGTGCGCGCGCTGTTGGCCCAGGCCAAGGTGCGGCGCTATGTGCTGGTGGGCCAGGGCGCCGGGGCTGACGTGGCCTGGGCCATCGCCGTGGCCGATCCGCATGCGGTGCGTGGCCTGATGCTGATCAACCCGGGCCGGCCGGCACATTGGCCACCGCTGTGGCGGCTGGCGCGGCTGCCGGGCTGGGCCAGCATCTCCACCGAACTGCTGCCCCGCGCCCTGATCCAGGTGCAATGGGATGAGTTGCTGGGGCCGGCGGGCAGCGTGTCGGCCGTGCAGACCGACCGCCTTTTCGAGCTGACCCGCCGCAGCGGCAACAGCGCCGCCTTGCCACTGCTGCTGGCCCAACTGGGTGCGCCGCAACCCGCACTGCCCACCGACATGCCGGTGCTGCTGGCCTGGGGTGAGGCCGATGCGGTCACACCGCTGACCCCGGCGCGACGTGCGACCCTGGGCAACCAGTTGCCGCAGGCCCGCTGGGCCGTCTGGCCGGGGCTGGGCCATTGGCCGCAGGAGGAAGATGCGGCGCGCACCGTGACGTCGCTGCAGCAGTGGCTGGGCGAAGCAGCCGGTGGCGCCGGCCCGATTGCCTGGGGGGCGCCGACCGCTGCCGGCTGGTCTCAGCGGTTGAGCAGCGCCAGCATCTCGGACTGGAACTCGCGCTGATAGAGCACCCACACCACGCAGACGGTGGCCACGATGGCGGCCACGGGTGAGATGAACCAGGCCATGACGGCGAACGACATGTAATAGGTGCGCAGGCCGTCGTTGAAACTCTCGGCAGCCAGCCCCACGACGCGGCCCGCACGCTCGGCAAAGGCGTCGCGGGTGGCGTCTGTCCAGTAAGGGTCTTCGGCCAGCGGCGCGCTGGCCAGCAGCAAGGTGCCAAAGCCGTACTGGCGCATGCTCCAGGTGAAGCGGAAAAAGGCAAAGACGAACATGCCCAGCATGACGACCAGCTTGAGGTCGAACAGCAGCATGGAGGTGCGGGCGGCAAACGGCAGGTCGCGCATGAAGGCTTCGGCCTGGTTGGAAGCGCCCAGCACGGCCACCAGGCCACCGATGATGAGGATGGTGGTGGAGGCGAAAAACGACGGGCTGGTGGAGAGGTTTTGCACCACCGCGCCGTCGAACAGCCGGTTGTCGCGCCCGGTGGCGCGCCACATCCACTGTCGCCGCTCACGGTTGGTGCTGCCCAGCAGCGAGGGGAATCCGTGGCTGCGGCGGTGGGCGAAAATCGTGTAGCCCACCCAGGCCGTGAACAGGCACACCAGCGCCAGCACGTCCATGAGGCCTATCGAAGACAAGATGTCGCTTGTGATCCAGGAAGCATTCATGCCCGCGCATTGTGGCGCAGGCACCAGCCCCTATGTGGGCCGTTTCGCGCCCTCGCCCACGGGTTTGCTGCATGCGGGCTCGCTGGCGGCGGCACTGGCTTCGTGGCTGGATGCGCGCGCCCATGGCGGGCGCTGGCTGGTGCGCATCGAGGACGTGGACACGCCGCGCTGCGTGGCGGGTGCAGCCGATGGGATCCTGGCTCAGCTGGCGGCCCTGGGCCTCGCACCGGACGAGCCGCCCTGGTGGCAATCGGCGCGCAGTGAGGCCTATGCCCAGGCGCTGGCAGCCCTGCAGCACGCAGGCCTGGCCTACCCCTGCGGCTGCAGCCGCAAGGCGGTGGGCGACGGCCCCTACCCCGGCACCTGCCGCAACGGCCTGCACGGCAAGCCGGCGCGGGCCTGGCGCCTGCGGGTGCCGGATGGCCCGCTGCGCTGGCACGATGCGCGGCTGGGCGCACAGGAGCAGGACGTCGCCCGTGCGGTAGGCGACTTCGTGATCCGCCGCGCCGATGGGCTTTGGGCCTACCAGTTGGCCGTGGTGGTGGACGATGCGGCCCAGGGCATCACCCACGTGGTGCGCGGCGAGGACCTGGCCGACAACACGCCGCGCCAGATGCTGCTGCAGCGCGCGCTGGGACTGCCGACGCCGGCCTACCGGCACACGCCGCTGGTGCTGGCGGCCGATGGGTGCAAGCTGTCCAAACAGAACGGGGCCGCGCCGCTGGACCTCACCCAGCCCCAGCTGGCGCTGGCGGCGGCCGGTGCGGTGCTGGGGCTGCCTGCGCTGGCGGCGGCAACCTTGCCCGACTGGCTGGCGGCGGCCGTCAGTGCCTGGCGGGACGCCACACGGGCAAGGCCATGACCTCGATGCCCTCGTCCGCCAGCGCCTCGCGCTCGGCGGCCGAGGCCTGGCCGCGGATGCCGCGCTCGGGGGCCTGGCCGTGGTGGATGCGGCGCGCCTCGTCGGCAAAGCGCTCGCCCACGTCCTCGGTGCGGGCCAGCACCTGCTGCACCACCTCGTGGACGATGGCCTTGATGGCCGAGGGCGACATGGGCGCATCGGTGGCGGGTTGCGCCGCCGGCGTCGGTTCGGCCGGCGCCGCAGCATGGCCCAGGTTCAGGCGCGGCGCGCTGGGCCGCTTGCGGATGTCGCCGGCATCGCAGATGGGGCAGACGAGCAGGCCGCGCTGCTGCTGGCCGGCGTAGTCGGCCTCGCTGGCGAACCAGCCTTCAAAGGTGTGGCCGTGGGGGCAGACGAGATCGAGAACCTTCACGCCTGCCACTGTAGCGGCCAATCGCCCGCGCGCCAGCGTTGCAGCCACAGCAGGCCGATCAATGTCTTGGCGTCGGTCAACTCGCCGCGCGCAGCCAGGGCATCCAATTCGTCGGCGGCCATCAGGCCCACGTCGATGTGCTCGCCCACGTCGAGCTGCTGGGCGCCGGCCTGCAGGCCACGCGCAAACCAGATCTCGATGGCCTCGGTGGCGTAGGCGGCGGCGTTGTGGATGACGCAGGCCCGTGCCCACTCGCGGGCGGTGTAGCCGGTTTCCTCGCGCAGCTCGCGCCGTGCGGTGGCCAGCGCGCCCTCGCCCGCGTCGATCTTGCCGGCCGGAAACTCCAGCAGCACACGGCCCAGTGGGTGGCGCCACTGGCGGGCAACGACCAGCTGGCCGTCATCGGCCAGCGGTACGACCATGACCGCGCCGGGGTGGACCACGTATTCACGCGTGGCCAACTCACCCGTGGGCAGGCGCACGGTGTCGCGGCGCACGTGCAGAAAATTGCCGTCGAGAATGACCTCGCGGCCGACTTGTTGCTCGATCAGGTGGGCGTGGTCATCCATCAGCCGCGCCGCAGGTAGCGCCAGACAAAGCCTGGAAAGGCCAGCGTGGCCAGCAGGCAGACCCAGGCGGCGTAGAACTCCCAGCCCTGGGGGCTGCGCTGGCCCAGATGGCTCTCCAGCGCCACGCCCACGCCCATGGCGGCGGCGCCCAGCAGCAGCCACTCCAGCAGCCGCCAGCCAAAGGCCTTGGGCGCGCGACGCGGGCCCACCAGCAGCAGGCGCTCGTTCAAAAACGGCAGGTTGGCCGCCACCACGGCCAGTGCAATGGTCAGCCAGACGGCGACGCCGGGCGTCATCCGTGCATCGTCATGTAGATGGCGTCCACGCACAGCGCCATCAGCCAGCCCGGCGCCAGGCCCAGCGCCAGGGCCGCAGCGCCGTTGGCAGCCAGCAGCAGGCTGACGCCACCATGGGCGACCGGGACCTGGGCACCCACCGGGGGCGCGTCGAAGTACATGACTTTGACGATGCGCAGGTAGTAAAACGCGCCGATCAGCGACAGCAGCACGGCCACCACCGCCACCGCAATGTAGCTGCCCTGCCCCGTGGTCACCAGCGCCTGCACGATGGCGAACTTGGCATAGAAGCCCACCAGCGGCGGAATGCCGGCCAGCGAGAACATGAAGATGGCCATGACGGCAGCCATCCAGGGGCTGCGCTTGGCCAGGCCGGCCAGGTCGGTGATCTCTTCGCTCTCAAAGCCTTGACGCGACAGCAGCATGATGAGGCCGAAGGTGCCCAGCGTGGTCAGCACGTAGCTGATGGCGTAGAACATGGCCGAGCTGTAGCCGTTGGCCGCGCTCAAGGTGTTGGTGGCGATCACCGTAGGGGTGAAGCCCAGCAGCATGAAGCCCAGTTGCGCAATGGTGGAGTAGGCCAGCATGCGCTTCAGGTTGCGCTGGGCAATGGCCGCCAGGTTGCCCAGGGCCATGGACAGCACGGCCAGCACGATCAGCATCTGCTGCCAGTCGTGGGCCATGCCCGAAAGGCCGTCAACCAGCAGCCGCATGGTGATGGCAAACGCCGCCAGCTTGGGCGCGCCAGCCACCATCAGCGTGATGGCCGTGGGTGCGCCCTGGTAGACGTCGGGCACCCACATGTGAAAGGGCACCACGCCCAGCTTGAACGCGAGGCCGGCGACGATGAAGACCACGCCAAAGGTCAACACCATGGGGGTGATGCCGCCGGACTGAATGGCCGCGAAGATTTCGGCCAGCCGCAGCGAGCCGGTGGCACCGTAGAGCATGGACATGCCGTAGAGCAGAAAGCCCGAGGCCAGCGCGCCCAGCACGAAGTACTTCATCGCCGCCTCGGTGGCGGACGCATGGTCGCGCCGCAGCGCCACCAGCGCGTAGAGCGAGAGGCTCATCAACTCCAGGCCGACGTAGATCACCAGCAGGTGGTTGGCCGAAATCATCACGCCGATGCCCAGCAGCATGAACAGCGACAGCGTGTAGAACTCGCCCTTGCGCAACTCGCGGCTGCCGATGTAGGGCTGGGCATAGGCCAGCGTGGCCATCATGGCCAGCGCCGCGCAGGCCGCCAGCAACTGGCCCATGGGGTCGGAGACCACCAGCCCCTGCATGCCGTACTGGCTGGCGGCAGCGCCGCCCACAGCCAGCCCGTCCTGCAGCGCCAGCACGTGCATGAGGGCATAGGCGCCCATGGCCGCCTGCGTCAGCCACAGCGTGGTCTTGCCGCCAGGTGCGGAGGTCAGCACATCGATGATGAGGATCGCGCAGGCGGCGACCAGCAGCATCAGCTCAGGATAGACAACAACCCAGTTCATCACAGTCATGGTGGGCGCCTTCAGGGCAATTTGGACGTCGCGACGTGGCGCAGCAGTTCGGTGACCGACACATGCATCACATCGGTGAAAGGCTTGGGATACAGGCCCATGTAGAGCACGGCCGCTGCCAGCAGGGCCAGCATCAGGAACTCGCGGGCGTTGATGTCGGTGAGGGTGCGCACGTGCTCGTGGCGCACCTCACCGAAGTAGACCCGCTTGTACATCCACAGGGTGTAGGCAGCGCCAAAGATCAGCGCGGTGGCGGCCAGCATGCCGATCCAGAAGTTGACGCCCACGGCGCCCAGGATGACCATCCACTCGCCCACGAAACCGGCCGTGCCCGGCAGGCCGCAGTTGGCCATGGCAAACAGCAGCGCGAAGGCGGCGAACTTGGGCATGGTGTTGACCACGCCGCCGTAGTCGGCAATCTCCCGCGAGTGCACGCGGTCGTAGAGCACGCCGATGCACAGGAACATGGCACCCGAGACGAAGCCGTGCGAAATCATCTGCACGATGCCGCCCGAGACACCCAGCTCGTTGAAGAGGAAGAAGCCCAGCGTGACAAAGCCCATGTGGGCGATGGACGAGTAGGCCACGAGCTTTTTCATGTCCTGCTGCACCAGCGCCACCATGCCGATGTAGATGACGGCCACCAGGCTGAGCGTGATGATGAACCAGGCGTACTCGTGCGCGGCATCCGGCGCGATGGGCATGGACAGCCGCAGGAAGCCGTAGGCCCCCAGTTTGAGCATGATGGCCGCCAACACCACCGAGCCGCCGGTGGGCGCCTCGACGTGGGCGTCGGGCAGCCAGGTGTGGACCGGCCACATCGGCACCTTGACCGAGAACGCGGCCAGGAAGGCGAAGAACAGCAGCGTCTGTGCGTTCATCGGCAGCGGCAGGCGATGCCAGTCCAGGATGGCGAAGCTGCCGCCCGATTTGAAGTACAGGTAGGCCAGCGCCACCATCATCAACAGCGAACCCAGCAGCGTGTAGAGGAAGAACTTGAACGCCGCATAGACGCGGCGCGGCCCGCCCCAGATGCCGATGATGATGTACATCGGGATCAGCGTGGCCTCGAAGAAGACGTAGAACAGCAGCCCGTCCAGCGCCGAGAAGACACCGATCATCAGCCCCGAGAGGATGAGGAAGGCGCCCATGTACTGGTGCGGCCGGTCGGTGATGACCTCCCAGCCGGCAATGACCACGATGACGGTGATGAAGGCCGTCAGCGGCACGAACCACATCGAGATGCCGTCCACGCCCAGGTGGTAGCGCACGTTGAAGCGCTCGATCCAGAACCAGTTTTCCTGGAACTGCATCAGCGCCGTGGTGGTGTCAAAGCCGGTGATCAGCGGCAGCGTGACGACCAACCCCAGCAGCGAGCCGACAAGCGCCAGCCAGCGCACCAGCGACACGTTGCCGCTGCGGCCAACGATGAGCAGCAAGGCGCCGAACGCGATCGGCAACCAGATGGCAAGACTCAACAGCATCGTATTTTTCTCCGCCTGTATTTTTATTGACCCAAGCGGCTCATCAGATACGGCCACAACTGCCAGGTCATCAGACCAAACACACCCAGGGCCATGGCCAGCGCGTACCACGACAGCACGCCGTTTTGCAGTGCCCGCGTCCAGCCAGCCACCACGCCCACGGCCCGTGCCGAGCCGTTGACCACCAGCCCGTCGATCAGGCCGGCATCGGCCCCCTTCCACAACCCCACGCCCAGTTTGCGCGCGCCGGCCGCGAAGATGTGTTCGTTGATCCAGTCCATGTAGTACTTGTTCTCGAGCACGTTGACGATGGGCGCAAAGACGCGCGCCAGCGTGGCCGGGATCTCGGGCTTGACCAGGTAGAACACATAGGCCGTGACCACGCCCGCCAGCGCCAGCCAGAACGGTGCCGTGGAGAAGGCGTGCAGGGCCATACCCATGGCACCGTGGAACATCTCCTCAAGGCCGGCCATGGCCGGATGGGCCGCCGTGTTGACCACGATGGCGCTCTTGAAGAAGTCACCGAACAGCATGGGCTCAATGGTGAAGTAGCCGATCACCACCGAGGGCACCGCCAGCAGCACCAGCGGCAGCGTGACCACCCAGGGCGATTCGTGCGGCGTGTGGGCATGGCCATCACCATGGTGATCGTGCTCACCGGGGAAGGGCTTGTGGTGGAAGCGCTCCTGGCCATGGAAGACCAGGAAGTACATGCGGAAGGAGTAGAACGCGGTGATGAACACCCCGGCCGTCACCGCGAACGCCGCGAAATGGGCGCCCGGCAGGTGGCTGAAGTGCACGGCCTCGATGATGCTGTCCTTGGAGTAGAAGCCCGAGAACAGCGGCGTGCCGATCAGCGCCAGCGAACCCAGCAGGGAGGTGATCCAGGTGATGGGCATGTATTTGCGCAGGCCACCCATGTTGCGGATGTCCTGATCGTGGTGCATGCCGATGATGACCGAGCCGGCCGCCAGGAACAGCAGCGCCTTGAAGAAGGCGTGCGTCATCAGGTGGAACACCGCCACCTGGTAGGCCGACACGCCCAGCGCCACCGTCATATAGCCCAGCTGCGACAGCGTGGAATAGGCCACCACGCGCTTGATGTCGTTCTGGATGATGCCCAGAAAACCCATGAACAGCGCGGTGATGGCGCCAATGACCAGCACGAAGTTCAGCGCCGCGTCCGACAGCTCGAACAGCGGCGACATGCGGGCCACCATGAAGATGCCGGCCGTCACCATGGTGGCGGCGTGGATCAGCGCGGAGATGGGCGTGGGGCCTTCCATGGAGTCGGGCAGCCACACGTGCAGCGGGAACTGCGCACTCTTGCCCATGGCGCCGATGAACAGGCAGACGCAGGCCACGGTCAACAGCCCCCAGTCGGTACCCGGGAAGGTCATGGCCGCCATCTCGCTGCCCTTGGCGAACACCTCGCCATAGTTCAGCGAGCCGCTGTAGGCCAGCAGCAGGCCGATACCCAGGATGAAGCCGAAGTCGCCCACGCGGTTGACCAGAAAGGCCTTCATGTTGGCGAAGATGGCCGTGGGCTTCTTGAACCAGAAGCCGATCAGCAGGTAGGACACCAGGCCCACGGCCTCCCAGCCGAAGAACAGCTGGAGCATGTTGTTGCTCATCACCAGCATCAGCATGCTGAAGGTGAACAGCGAGATGTAGGAGAAGAAGCGCGTGTAGCCCGGGTCTTCCTCCATATAGCCTATGGTGTAGATGTGCACCATCAGCGACACGAAGGTGACCACGCACATCATCATGGCGGTCAGGCCATCGACGAGGAAGCCCACCTCCATCTTGAGGCCACCGATGTTCATCCACTCGTAGATGGTCTGGTTGAAGCTCGCGCCGCCCATGACGGCCTGCAACACCAGCACCGAGATGATGAACGAGAGGGTGACACCGGCGATGGTGATGAGGTGCGCGCCACGGCGGCCCACGGCCTGGCCGGCCAGGCCGGCCACCAGCGAGCCCACCAGCGGTGCCAGGGGCACCGTCAGCAGCAGGTTTTGGGTGAGTTCGACGGCCATCGGATCAGCCCTTCAAGGTATCGAGCTTGTCCACCGCAATGGTGGCGCGGTTGCGGAAGAGCACGACGAGGATTGCCAGGCCGATGGCCGACTCGGCCGCCGCCACGGTGAGGATGAAGAACACGAACACCTGGCCGTGCAGATCGCCCAGGTAGTGCGAGAAGGCGACGAAGTTCATGTTGACCGCCAGCAGCATCAGCTCGATGGCCATCAACAGCACGATCAGGTTGCGCCGGTTCATGAAGATGCCCACCACCGACAGGGCAAACAAAAAGCCGCCCAGCGTCAGGTAGTGGTAGAGGGTGATGCCGGAGGTCATGCCTTGTCTCCTTGCTCGGCAGCGGGCGGTGCGCTGGGCTGCTCCACGGTGGCCGGCATCTGCACCAGCCGCATGCGATCGGCGGCCTTGACGCGCACCTGCTCGGCCGGCTTTTGCGAGCGGCTGTCCTTGCGGCCGCGCAGCGTCAGCGCCACGGCAGCCACCATGGCCACCAGCAACACCATGGCCGCCACCTGCAGCGGGTAGAGGTATTCGGTGTACATCAGGATGCCCAGCGCGCGGGTGTTGCCTTGCGCCAGCACCTCGGGCGGCAGCGGCTTGGCCAGCGGCAGGTTGAAGCCGCTCTTCATCACCAGCGCCATCTCCAGCGCGATGAGCACGCCCACGAAGGCCGCCACCGGGAAGGCCGACCAGAAGCGCTCGCGCACCTTCTCGCGGTCCACGTCCAGCATCATGACGACGAAGAGGAACAGCACCATCACCGCGCCCACATAGACCAGCACCAGCGCGATGGCCAGGAACTCGGCATGCAGCAGCATCCAGACGAAGGCCGCGTTGACAAAGGTCAGCACCAGGTACAACGCCGCATGCACGGTGTTGCGTGCGGTGATGACCTTGAAGCCGGCGGCCAGCAGCACGGTGGCAAAGATGAAAAACAGGAGGGAGGTCATGTTCATGGTGTATTGCGCCCAGGCACCGCGTCAGCGGTACTTGGCGTCAGCCTCCTTGCGCTGGGCGATCTCGGCCTCGTAGCGATCCCCCACGGCCAGCAGCATGTCTTTGGTGAAGTACAGGTCACCGCGCTTCTCGCCGTGGTACTCGAAGATGTGCGTCTCGACGATGGAGTCCACCGGGCAGCTCTCTTCGCAAAAGCCGCAGAAGATGCACTTGGTCAGGTCGATGTCGTAGCGCGTGGTGCGGCGGGTGCCATCGCCGGCACGCTCGCCCGCCTCGATGGTGATGGCCATGGCCGGGCAGACGGCCTCGCACAGCTTGCAGGCGATGCAGCGCTCTTCGCCGTTCTCATAGCGGCGCAGCGCGTGCAGGCCACGAAAGCGCGGCGACAGCGGCGTCTTTTCCTCAGGGAACTGCACCGTGATGTTGCGGGAGAAGAAGTGCTTGCCGGTGACGGCAAAACCCTTCCACAGCTCCAGCAGCAAAAAGCTGGAGAAGAAGTCTTTCAGGGGAGCGGCCATTGCAGCTTGCCTTTGTCTCGTCAGGGCCAGATGTTCAGCGGGGACTTGATCCACACCGCCACCACCAGCAACCACACCAGCGTGACCGGGATGAAGATCTTCCAGCCCAGGCGCATGATCTGGTCGTAGCGATAGCGCGGGAACGAAGCACGCACCCACAGGAACATCGAAACCACGCAGAACACCTTGATGCCCAGCCAGATCCAGCCGGGGATGAAGTCCAGGAATGCGAACGGGGGCAGCCAGCCACCGAGGAACAGCAGCACCGTCAGCGTCGACACCAGGATCATGTTGGCGTATTCGGCCAGGAAGAACATGGCGAACGACATGCCCGAATACTCGATCATGTGACCGGCCACGATCTCCGACTCGCCCTCGACCACGTCGAACGGGTGGCGATTGGTCTCTGCCAGCCCCGAGATGAAGTAGACGAAGAAGATGGGCAGCAGCGGCAGCCAGTTCCACGACAGGAAGTTCAGGCCCATGGCCGCCATGTGCCCACTGCCCTGGCTGGTCACGATGGCCGACATGTTCATGCTGCCCGAGACCATCAGCACCACCACCAGCGCAAAGCCCATGGCGATTTCATAGCTGACCATCTGCGCCGAGGCGCGCATGGCGCCCAGGAAGGCGTATTTGGAGTTGGACGCCCAACCGGCAATGATGACGCCGTAGACCTCCAGCGAGGTGACTGCCGCGAGGAACAGCAGGCCGGCGTTGACGTTGGCCAGCGCGACCTCGGGGCCGAACGGAATCACCGCCCAAGCCACCAGCGCCGGCATGATGGTCATCACCGGGCCCAGGAAGAACAGCCCTTTGCTGGCGGCCGTAGGACGGATGATCTCCTTGAAGATCAGTTTGACCGCATCGGCAATGGGCGTGAGCAGGCCGAATGGGCCGACGCGGTTGGGGCCGGGGCGGATCTGCGAGAAGCCGATGCCTTTGCGCTCCCACAGTGTCAGATAGGCCACGCAGACCATCAGCGGTGCCACCACCACGATGATCTTGATCAGTGACCAGACTACTGGCCACCACACGTCGCCCATCAGGTGCAGGCCGCCCTGGTTGAAGGTGTCAATCATGTTCTCAGGCTCCGGCTTTAAACCGCCTCCACCGTGATGGGGCCGAACAGCGCCCCCAGCACACCGGCCGGCACGCGCACGGCATCAGCGGCCAGCGTGGGCTCCTCGCGCGCAACGAGCACGGCCTCGGCACCGCCCTGGCGCACGCGCACCTTGGCACCTGGGGTGAGGTTCATCTGTTGCCACAGCGCCGTAGGCAAGCCCACCACACGCGCAGCCCGGGCATCGGCCGTGCGTTGCAGCGCCTCGGCCCGGCGCACCAGCGCATCGGCCCCATAGAGGTTGACGCTGCCCATGCGGTGCAGGCCGCCTTCGGCGTCGGTCAGCGCCACCGGCTCCTGGCAGGCGTTGGACAGGCGCGCGGCGCGCTGCGCCTCGGTGCCCAGCCCGGCCAGCGCCTCGGCGCGGACCTCTTCCACGCTGTCCTGCTCAAAGCCAGCCAGGCCCAGCAGATTGCCCAGCACGCGCAACACCTTCCAGGCCGGACGGGTGTCGCCCAGCGGGCGCACCACGCCGTGGAAGCTCTGCACGCGGCCCTCGATGTTGACGAAGGTGCCGGCCGTCTCGGTGAACGGGGCAATGGGCAGCAACACGTCGGCGTTCTCGACCTGGGCGTCCTTGAACGGCGTCAGCGCCACGACGAGGCCGCTGCCTTGCAGCGCGGCCTGGGCCGCAGCGGCATTGCCGCCATCGGCGCCCGGCTCCACGTTCAGCAGCAACAGGCCTTGCATGGGCGCAGCCAGCATCTGCGCGGCGTTCTTGCCACCGGGGCCCGGTTGCACGCCGGCCCACTGAGCGCCCACGCTGTTGGCTGCCTCGCCCAGGTAGCCCACGCTGGCACCGGTGGCTTCGGCAATCCAGTTGGCCAGCGACAGCAATTCGGCCGCCTGCGGGTGATGCGCGGCCGCATTGCCCAGCAACACGGCCTTGTCCTTGCCCGACAGCAGCGCCTCGGCCATGGCGTTGGCGGCGGCGCGGGTGACGGCGTCGCTGGCGTCTTCGGCCTCGGCCGGCACCGGCGCGTCGCTGCCCTGGCGGTTGGCCACGGCCACCGCCACGGCAGCCAGCACGTTGACCCAGTGCTGCGGCGCGGCCACGAGGCTGGTGGCCACGGGCATGGCCCAGTCCTCCTGGGCGGCATCCAGACGCATCACCTGCGCACCATGGCGCACCGCCTGGCGCAGGCGCTGGCCCAGCAGGGGCTGGTCTTTGCGCGGGTTGGCGCCGATGACCAGGGCACGATCCAGCGTGGTCAGCGAGGCCACGCTGCGGCCCAGCCAGCGGGCGCCCCGGGCGCTGCCGGCAGCGCGCGCATCAGCGTGGCGCAGGCGGTGGTCGATGTGCTCGCTGCCCAGGCCACGCACCAGCTTGGCCAGCAGGTGCAGCTCCTCAAACGTGCTGTGCGGCGAGGCCAGCGCACCGATGCCTTCGGCACCGAACTCGGCCTTGACGCGCTGCAGGCCATCGGCCACGTAGTCCAGCGCGGTGGCCCAGTCCACGGCCTGCCACTGGCCGCCCTGCTTGATCATCGGGGTGGTCAGGCGCTCGGGGCTGTTCAGCGCCTCGTAGCTGAAGCGGTCGCGGTCGGCCAGCCAGCATTCGTTGACGGCTTCGTTCTCTTGCGGCACCACCCGCATCACGCGGTGGTTCTTGACCTGCACCACGAGGTTGGCGCCCACGCCGTCATGCGGGCTGATGCTGGTGCGGCGTGCCAGCTCCCAGGTGCGGGCGCTGTAGCGGAAGGGCTTGCTGGTCAGCGCGCCGACCGGGCAGACGTCGATCATGTTGCCCGAGAGCTCGGAGTCCACCGTCTTGCCCACAAAGGTGGCAATCTCGGAGTGCTCGCCGCGGTTTTGCATGCCCAGCTCCATGGCCCCGGCAATCTCCTGGCCGAAGCGCACGCAGCGCGTGCACTGGATGCAGCGGCTCATCTCCTCCATGGAGATCAGCGGGCCCACGTTCTTGTGGAAGACGACGCGCTTTTCTTCGGTGTAGCGCGAGGCACCCTTGCCGTAGCCCACGGCCAGATCCTGCAGCTGGCACTCGCCGCCCTGGTCGCAGATGGGGCAGTCCAGCGGATGGTTGATGAGCAAAAACTCCATCACCGAGGCCTGGGCCTTCTTGGCCCGCTCGCTCTGGGTGCGCACCACCATGCCTTGCGTCACGGGCGTGGCGCAGGCGGGCATGGGTTTGGGGGCTTTCTCGATGTCAACCAGACACATGCGGCAGTTGGCCGCAATGGAGAGCTTCTTGTGGTAGCAGAAATGCGGGATGTAGGTGCCCGCCGCATCGGCCGCATGCATCACCATGCTGCCTTCGGGCACGCTGACCTGTTTGCCGTCGAGTTGGATGTCAACCATATTGCGCGCGCTCAGACGTGAGCACCGACCGTGCAGGTCTTGTGCTCGATGTGGTGGACGAATTCGTCGCGGAAGTGCTTGATCATGCCGCGCACGGGCATGGCCGCTGCATCACCCAGGGCACAGATGGTGCGCCCCATGATGTTCTCGGCCACGTTGTCCAGCAGCTCCAGATCCTCCGGGCGACCGTGGCCATGCTCGATGCGCTGCACCAGCCGCCACAGCCAGCCCGTGCCTTCGCGGCAGGGGGTGCACTGGCCACACGACTCGTGCATGTAGAAGTACGACAGGCGCAGCAGGCTATCCACCATGCAGCGGGTGTCGTTCATGACAATGACCGCGCCCGAGCCCAGCATGGAGCCGGCCTTGGCAATGCTGTCGTAGTCCATGGTGCAGGCCATCATCACGTCGGCCGGCAGCACCGGGGCCGACGAGCCGCCGGGAATCACCGCCTTGAGCTTGCCGCCCTTGACGCCGCCGGCCAGCTCCAGCAGCTGGGCAAACGGGGTGCCCATGGGGATCTCGTAGTTGCCGGGCCGCTCCACGTCGCCCACCATGGAGAAGATCTTGGTGCCGCCGTTGTTGGGCTTGCCACATTCCAGATAGGCCTGACCACCGTGGTTGATGATCCAGGGCACCGCGGCAAAAGTCTCGGTGTTGTTGATGGTGGTGGGCTTGCCGTAAAGGCCGAAGCTGGCCGGGAACGGCGGCTTGAAACGCGGCTGGCCTTTTTTGCCCTCGATGGATTCGAGCAGCGCCGTCTCCTCGCCGCAGATGTAGGCGCCGAAGCCGTGGTGGGCATGCAGGTCGAAGCTGAAGCCGCTGCCCAGAATCTGGTTGCCCAGCAGACCCGCCGCGCGGGCCTCGGCCAAGGCCTCCTCGAAGCGCTCGTAGACCTCGAAGATCTCGCCGTGGATGTAGTTGTAGCCCTGCGTGATGCCCATCGCATAGGCGGCGATGGCCATGCCTTCGATGACGATGTGGGGGTTGTAGCGCAGGATGTCGCGGTCTTTGCAGGTGCCCGGCTCGCCCTCGTCGGAGTTGCAGACCAGGTACTTCTGCCCCGGGTAGATGCGGGGCATGAAGCTCCACTTGAGCCCGGTGGGGAAGCCCGCACCGCCACGCCCGCGCAGGCCCGAGGCCTTGACCTCGGCGATGACCTGATCGGGCGTCAGCGCCTCCTGGCCGTCCAGGCCCAGGATGCGGCGCAGCGCCGTGTAGCCGCCGCGGGCCTGGTAGTCGGCCAGACGCCAGTTGCGGCCGTCGAGGCCGGCGTAGATCTGGGGGTTGATGTGGCGGCCATGAAAACAGGTTTCGGTGCCGGTGGCTTGAAAGCGCGAGAGATCGAGCGCCATGCGTCAGCCTGCCTTCCTTGCGTCAGCCTGCAGCGTCTCGACCAATTCGTCGAGCCGCTCGGGGCTCATGTAGCTGAGCATCTGGCGGTCGTTGACCAGCATCACCGGCGCGTCGGCGCAAGCGCCCAGGCATTCGCACTGGGCCACGGTGAAGAGGCCGTCGGCGGTGGTGCCACCGGCCTCCACGCCCAGCTTGTGGCACAGGTGCTCCAAAGCCCCCTGGCCATGGCGCAACTGGCACGGCAGGTTGGTGCAGACGTTGAGCTTGTAGCGGCCCTGCGGCTGCTGGTTGTACATGTTGTAGAAGGTCGTGACCTCGTGCACGGCCATCTCGGGCATGCCCAGGTAAGCGGCGATCTGCGCCTCGGACTCGGGCGAGACCCAGCCCAGCTCCTGCTGGACGATGGCCAGGCAGGCCATCACGGCGGACTGCGCCTGCTCTTTCGGGTATTTGGCCACCTCGTGCGCGAAGCGCTCCAGCGTGGCGGCGGACAGCGGGGATTGACTCATCGGTCGATCTCTCCAAACACGATATCCATGGTGCCGATGACGGCCACCGCGTCGGCGATCATGTGACCGCGCGACATCTCATCCATGGCTGCCAGATGGGCAAAGCCAGGGGCGCGAATCTTGAGCCGGTACGGCTTGTTGGCACCATCGCTGACGAGGTAGATGCCGAACTCGCCCTTGGGGTGTTCGACGGCCGCATAGGCCTCGCCTTCGGGCACGCGGAACCCCTCGGAGAACAGCTTGAAGTGGTGGATCAACTCCTCCATGCTGCTCTTCATCTGCACGCGCGACGGCGGCGCCACCTTGTGGTTGTCGGTGATGACCGGGCCCGGGTTGGCGCGCAGCCAGTCCACGCATTGCTTGATGATGCGATTGGCCTGGCGCATCTCGGCCACGCGCACCAGATAGCGGTCGTAGGTGTCACCCTGCACGCCCACCGGCACGTCGAAATCCATCTGGGCGTAGACGTCGTAGGGCTGCTTCTTGCGCAAGTCCCAGGCAATGCCTGAACCGCGCAGCATGGGGCCGGTAAAGCCCAGGTTCAGTGCCCGCTCGGGCGTGACCACGCCGATGCCGACGGTGCGCTGCTTCCAGATGCGGTTGTCGGTCAACAGGGTTTCGTAGTCGTCGACGTGGCCGGGAAAGCGCGCGCAGAAGTCGTCGATGAAGTCCAGCAGCGAACCCTGGCGGTTGGCGTTCATGGCCTGGATGGCCCGCGCGTTGTGGATTTTGCTGACCTGGTATTGCGGCATGGTGTCCGGCAGGTCGCGGTAGACGCCGCCCGGACGGAAGTAGGCGGCGTGCATGCGCGCGCCCGACACCGCCTCGTACATGTCGAACAGATCCTCGCGCTCGCGGAAGGCGTAGATCAGGATGTTCATGGCGCCGCAATCCAGCCCGTGCGCGCCTATCCACAGCAGGTGGTTGAGGATGCGGGTGATCTCGGAGAACATCACGCGGATGTACTGCGCGCGCAGCGGCACCTCCAGACCCAGCATCTTCTCGATGGCCAGGCAGTAGGCGTGCTCGTTGCACATCATCGAGACGTAGTCCAGCCGGTCCATGTAGGGCAGCGCCTGGATGTAGGTCTTTTGCTCGGCCAGCTTCTCGGTGGCGCGGTGCAGCAGACCGATGTGCGGATCGGCGCGCTGGATGACCTCGCCATCCAGCTCCAAAACCAGCCGCAGCACACCGTGGGCTGCAGGATGTTGAGGACCGAAGTTGAGGGTGTAGTTCTTGATCTCAGCCATGCTCAGAGTCCGCCGTAGTGGTCTTCACGGATCACGCGCGGCGTGATCTCGCGCGGCTCGATGGTCACCGGCTGGTAGACCACGCGGCGGGTTTCCTCGTCGTAGCGCATCTCGACGTGGCCCGACACCGGGAAGTCTTTGCGCAGCGGGTGGCCGATGAAACCGTAGTCGGTGAGGATGCGACGCAAATCGTCGTGACCCTCGTAGATGATGCCCACCATGTCGAAGGCCTCGCGCTCGAACCAGTTGGCGCTGCTCCAGATGGGTGTGACCGAAGGCAGCACGGGCACCTCGTCATCGGGCGCAAAGGTCTTGACGCGCAAACGCCAGTTCTTGGCCACCGACAGCAGGTGGATGACGCTGACGTAGCGCAGCCCCTCGTGCGGGGCGTCCTTCCAGCCGGACATGTCCATGCCAGCGAGGTCGATCAGTTGCTCGAAGGCCAGATCGGTGTGGTCGCGCAGCGTTTGGGCGCAGGCAACGAGGTCGGCGGCGGCCACCGTGATGGTGATCTCGCCGAGTTCACGTTTCAGATCGCGGATGCGCTCACCCAGCACGGCGGTGAGCGCGGCTTGGAGTTGATCGAGTTTCTGGGTCATGGGCGGCTCAGGTGCGGGCGATGGTGTTTTCGCGGCGGATCTTGGCTTGCAACTGCAAGATGCCGTACAGCAAGGCCTCGGCCGTGGGTGGGCAGCCCGGCACGTAGACGTCCACCGGCACGATGCGGTCGCAACCGCGCACCACCGAGTAGCTGTAGTGGTAGTAGCCACCACCGTTGGCGCACGAGCCCATGGACAGCACCCAGCGCGGCTCGGCCATCTGGTCATAGACCTTGCGCAGCGCAGGGCCCATCTTGTTGCACAGCGTGCCCGCCACAATCATCAGATCGGACTGGCGCGGGCTGGGACGAAACAGCATGCCAAAACGGTCGATGTCGTAGCGCGCCGCACCGGCATGCATCATTTCGACCGCACAGCAGGCCAGGCCGAACGTCATCGGCCACAGCGAGCCGGTCTTGGACCAGTTGATGAGGCTATCGACCGAGGTGGTGATGAAGCCTTCTTTGAGTACGCCTTCAATGCCCATGGGGTGCCTTGGTTAACGACGCGAGGGCTGCTTGCTGCCCTGCTGCGTCCGGGTGCCACGAGGGGGATTATTCCCAGTCGATAGCGCCCTTCTTCCATTCGTAGACGAAACCGACGACCAGGATGGCCAGGAACATCATCATGGCCCAAAACCCGGGCATGCCAATGTCGCGCAGCGACACCGCCCAGGGAAAGAGGAATGCGATTTCCAGGTCGAACAGAATGAACAGAATGGCCACGAGGTAATAGCGCACGTCGAACTTCATGCGCGCGTCTTCGAAGGCCTCGAAGCCGCACTCGTAGGGGGAATCCTTGGCTGCATCGGGCCGGTTGGGGCCCAGCAGGAAACCCAGCACCTGGGGTGCTACGCCAACCCCAATTCCGACCAAGATGAAGAGCAGAACCGGAAGGTAGGCTTGCAAATCCATGATGTGTGCTGCGGTTGTCTTTGATGTTGGTGCCGACGGCGAGACTCGAACTCGCACAGCTTTCGCCACTACCCCCTCAAGATAGCGTGTCTACCAATTTCACCACGTCGGCTCGTGTGTTGCAGGGCTGGGGTGCAACGCCCCTTCCGCACATCACATCAGGGGTTTCGATCGCATGAGGTTTGGCTCTCGAAACAGCCTTGGATTCTAGCCTTGTTTCACAGGGCCTTTACGGAGCCGAGGCCGCCGCAGTCGGGATTTGCGGCGTTGCCGGTGCGCTGGGCGCGGTCTGCGCGGGCGCCGCGCGGTCGAGCACACTGCCCCCGTCGGTCAGCGCCGCACGCGGCGTATGCGACAGGAAGGCCAGCCCCAGCGTGGCCACGAAAAACAGCGTGGCACAAGCCGCCGTGGCGCGCGACAGGAAGTTGGCGCTGCCCGTGGCGCCAAACAAGCTGCCCGAAGCCCCCGAGCCGAACGATGCGCCCATGTCGGCGCCCTTGCCGTGCTGCACCAGCACCAGGCCAATCATGGCGAGCGCTGACAGGATTTGCAGCGCCAGCAACAGATTCATCCACACCATTGAAATTTCTCCAGTTGAGTCGTCATTCGGCGGCGCGGCAGATGGCAACGAAGTCGCTCGCCTTGAGCGCCGCGCCACCAATCAGCCCACCGTCGATGTCGGCCTGCGCAAACAGCGTGGCCGCGTTGTCGGGTTTGACGCTGCCGCCGTAGAGCAGCGTCATCTGGTCGGCCTGGGGCGTGGCTGCGCGCAACTGGGCCCGCAGCACCGCGTGCACGGCCTGTGCCTGCTCGGGCGTGGCCACCTTGCCGGTGCCAATGGCCCAAACCGGCTCATAGGCCACCACCATCTCGCTGGCGCAGTGGGCCAGCGTGTGGATGACGGCCGAGAGCTGGCGCTTGACTACCGCCTCGGTCTGGCCTGCCTCGCGCTCGGCCAGGGTCTCGCCCACGCAGACGATGGGCGTCACGCCCCGGGCCAGCGCGGCCTTGGCCTTGTCGGCCACCAACTGGTCAGACTCGCCGTGGTAGGCGCGCCGCTCCGAGTGGCCGACGATGACGTAGCGGCAGCCGAACTCGGCCAGCATGGGCACCGACACCTCGCCGGTGTAAGCGCCCTGCTCGTGGGCTGAGCAGTCCTGCGCACCCCAGCGCAGGTCCGTGCTGGCCAGCGTCACCGCCGTCTCGGACAGATAGGGAAACGGCACGCACACCGCCACGTCACAGCCGAATGGGCGCGCACCGGTGATGCCCGCCAGCAGCTCGGCATTGGCCTTGTGGCTGCCGTGCATCTTCCAGTTGCCCACCACGAGTTTGCGTCGCATCACTCATCACTCCTTTGTCTGTGCCAGCGCAGCAGGATTTTCCCTACGTGTGCGCCGGACTCCATATACGCATGGGCAGCGGCCGCATCGGCCGCCTCGAACACCCGTGCGGTGACGGGCCGGATGCGGCCCGCCTCGATCAGCGGCCACACCCGCTCGCGCAGTGCCTGCGCAACACCGGCCTTGAACGCCACCGACCGCGCCCGCATGGTGGAGCCGGTCAATGTCAGGCGGCGGCGCAGTACCAGCCCGGCGTCGAACGCCGCCTGGGTGCCGCCCTGCACGGCGATGATGACCAGCCGACCGTCTTCGGCCAGGCATTGCACGTCGCGCGCGACGTAGTCGCCAGCCACCATGTCCAGAATCACGTCCACGCCGCGCCCATCCGTCGCCGCTCGCACGGCGGCAACGAAATCGACCTCGCGGTAGTTGATGGCCACATCGGCACCCAGCGCCAGGCAGGCGGCGCATTTTTCGGCGCTGCCCGCAGTGACCATGACCCGCGCCCCCATGGCCTTGGCCATCTGGATGGCGGCCACGCCGATGCCGCTGGTGCCGCCATGCACCAGCAGCGTCTGGCCCGCCTCCAGCGCCCCGCGCTCGAACACGTTGTGCCAGACGGTGAACGCCGTCTCGGGCAGGCCGGCCGCATCCAGCGTGGACCAGCCAGCCGGCACGGGCAGGCATTGGGCAATGGGCGCCACGCAGAACTGCGCGTAGCCGCCACCGGCCACCAGTGCACAGACCGCATCGCCGCGCTTGAAGCCGGCCTGCTGCAACTCCGCCTCGTCGCCGGCGTCGATCCATCCGGCCACTTCGAGGCCGGGCAGATCGCTGGCGCCGGGCGGCGGCGGGTACGCCCCCTTGCGTTGCAACACGTCGGGGCGGTTGACGCCCGACGCGGCCACGCGGATGCGCAACTCGCCTGGCCCTGGCTGGGGCAGCGGCCGCTCGTCGAGCGCCAGCGCCTCAGGGCCGCCGGGTGCGGTGATGGCAATGGCTTGCATCAGCCTTGCTGGGGTTCGTGGCCGCCGTCGGTGGCCGGCGGTGCGCCGTCCTGTTGGTCACGCGGCTCGCGCGGCTCACGGGGCTCACGGGGCTCGCGGTACTCGCGCGGCTCGCGGCGGGGGCGGTCACCCCGATCGCCACGGTCGTTGCGGTCACGGCGCGGGCGGTCGAACCGCGGCTCCTCCTCGGGCATGCCCTCGGGACGCGGCAGCAGCGCCTTCATGCTGAGCTTGATGCGGCCCTTCTCGTCGGTCTCCAGCACCTTGACCTGCACCATCTGGCCTTCCTTGAGGAAGTCCTCGACCCGCTCCACGCGCTGGTGGGCGATCTGGCTGATGTGCAGCAGGCCGTCCTTGCCGGGCAGCACGTTGACCAGTGCACCGAAGTCCAGGATCTTGGTCACCGCGCCTTCGTAGACCTTGCCCACTTCGGCCTCGGCCGTGATCTCTTCGATGCGCTTCTTGGCCATCTCGGCCTTGCCCGCATCGGTGGAGGCGATGGTGATGGTGCCGTCTTCGCCGATGTCGATGGTGGTGCCGGTCTCTTCGGTCAGCGCGCGGATGGTGGCGCCGCCCTTGCCGATCACGTCGCGGATCTTCTCGGGGTTGATCTTCATCGTGTACAGGCGCGGCGCAAACTGGCTGACCTCGGCCTTGGCCTCGCCCATGGCCTGCTGCATTTTGCCCAGGATGTGCAGACGGGCTTCCTTGGCCTGGGCCAGCGCCACCTGCATGATTTCCTTGGTGATGCCCTGGATCTTGATGTCCATCTGCAGCGCGGTCACGCCTTGCGTGGTGCCGGCCACCTTGAAGTCCATGTCGCCCAGGTGATCTTCATCGCCCAGGATGTCGGTCAACACGGCAAAGCGGTTGTCTTCCTTGATCAGACCCATGGCGATGCCGGCCACGTGGGCCTTCATGGGCACGCCTGCGTCCATCAGCGCCAGGCAGCCGCCGCAGACCGAGGCCATGCTGGACGAGCCGTTGGACTCGGTGATCTCGCTGACCACGCGCATCGAGTAGGGGAAGTCGGCCTTGTCCGGCAGCACCGCCACCAGCGCCCGCTTGGCCAGCCGGCCATGACCGATCTCGCGCCGCTTGGGGCTGCCCACGCGGCCCGTCTCGCCGGTGGCGAACGGGGGCATGTTGTAGTGCAGCATGAAGGGCTCGGAGAACTCGCCGGCCAGCGCGTCAATCTTCTGCGCGTCGCGGTCGGTGCCCAGCGTGGCGGCCACCAGCGCCTGCGTCTCGCCGCGCGTGAACAGGGCCGAGCCGTGAACGCGGGGCAGCAGGCCATTGCGGATCTCGATGGGGCGCACGGTGCGGGTGTCGCGGCCGTCGATGCGCGGCTCGCCGGCCAGGATCTGGCCGCGCACGATGCGCGCCTCGATCTCGAACAGCAGACCGTCCACTTCCACGCCGTCGAACGCGGCGCCGGCTTCGGTCAGCGCGGCCTTGACCTCGGCATACACCGAGCGGCAAGCCTGGGTGCGCGCCTGCTTGGAGCGGATCTGGTAAGCCGCGCGCAGCTTGTCCTCGGCCAGGCCCGTGACCTGGGCAATGAAGGGCTCGTTCTTGGCCGGTGCCGTCCAGGCCCAGGCGGGCTTGCCGGCGTCACGCACCAGTTCGTGAATGGCGTTGATGGCCACCTTGCCTTGCTCATGGCCGAAGACCACGGCGCCCAGCATCACCTCTTCGGTCAATTGCTGCGCCTCGGACTCCACCATCAACACGGCCGCCTCGGTGCCCGCCACCACCAGGTCCATCTTGGACTCGGCCAGTTGCGTCTTGCCGGGGTTGAGCACGTACTCGCCGTTCACATAGCCCACGCGCGCGGCGCCGATGGGGCCCTGGAACGGCATGCCCGACACCGCCAGCGCGGCGCTGGTGGCAATCAGGGCGGCGATATCGGCCTGCACCTCGGGGTTCAGTGACAGCACGTGGACGACCACCTGCACCTCGTTGAAAAAGCCTTCCGGGAACAGCGGACGGATGGGGCGGTCGATCAGGCGGCTGGTCAGCGTCTCCAGCTCGCTGGGACGACCTTCGCGCTTGAAGAAGCTGCCGGGGATCTTGCCGGCCGCGTAGGTCTTCTCGATGTAGTCCACGGTCAGCGGGAAGAAATCCTGCCCCGCCTTGGCTTCCGTGCGGGCCACCACAGTGGCCAGCACCACGGTGTCTTCGATATCGACCAGCACAGCGCCGGTAGCCTGGCGGGCGATTTCGCCGGTTTCCATCCGCACCTGATGCGGACCCCATTGGAAGGACTTGGTTACCTTGTTGAACATCGTCATTGCGTTTCTCCTTGGTTCGTGGGGACGAAAGCAAGAGCGGCTTGCGGCGCGATGCCATTCCAGCGATCCGGGCCCAGCCGGATCGATGGAATGACACACAGCAGCGCCATGCGGCAACCCCTGCCAAAAGTGAAGCCAGCCTGGGCGACGCGATCGCGCAGGCTGGCCATGGTGTTTACTTGCGCAGGCCCAGTTTCTGGATCAGCGCCGTGTAGCGGTCGGCGTCCTTGGCCTTCAGGTAGGCCAGCAGGCGCTTGCGCTGGTTGACCAGCTTCAGCAGACCGCGGCGGCCGTGATGGTCTTTGGCGTGCAGCTTGAAGTGGGGGGTGAGTTCGTTGATGCGAGCGGTGATCAAGGCCACCTGCACCTCGGGCGAACCGGTGTCGGTCGCCGCGCGGGCATGGGTTTTGACGATCTCGGCCTTGTTGATGTCTTGAACGGACATGCGATTTCCTGTGGAGCTAGGTGAAACCGCGCCGCACGGCTGACGCCGCCAGAATGTGTAGGCCACGGTTTCGAGGTTGGGACTTGCGAACGCGGGTGAAACCGACCCGCGCCGTGCTGCTGTTGCAGGCCGCACCAGCGACCGCAACCCGAAGATTGTACGCCATGCGCCTGGCGGCACCGGCCCACCTGATAACCACAATCAGCCTGTGGTCACCCGCACCGGGCGCAATCGCAACACCATGTTGCTCACAGTGACCAGCCGTAAGCCGCCGCGCAGGACCCCCCATAAATGAAGCCTGTCAACGTGGAAAAAAATCGACAGATGGGTGTTTTCCCTGCCACCGCAAGCGCGCCGGATTCTTACAGTCCGGCCTGCGGACAACCTCGATCCGCGTCACAAACCCCCTCGCAGATGAAAACCTTCTCCTCATCCCTGATTGCTCTGGCTGCGGCCGCTACGTTTGCCTTCCCCGCCATCGCGGGCGAAGACGGTCGCTCCTGTGGCGCGCACACGCCCACTGCGGCCGAGCAAATGGCCGTCGACGCCGAACTGGCCGCTTTCGCCAGCACCATGGAAGCCCGTCCGCGCACGCTGTCGGTGGCCAACCCGACCATCATCCCGGTCTACTTCCACGTCATCAACAAAGGCTCCGGCATCGCCAACGGCGACATCCCGGCCTCGCAGATCGATGCCCAGATCAGCGTGCTGAACGCCTCCTTCGCCAACACCGGCTACCAGTTCCAGCTGGTGAGCACCGACCGCACCACCAACGCCACCTGGTACGCCATGTCGCCCGGTTCGGCTGCCGAGAAGGCCGCCAAGACTGCGCTGCGCCAGGGCACTGGCGCCGCGCTGAACCTGTACTCCGCCAACCCCAGCGGTGGCGTGTTGGGCTGGGCCACCTTCCCCTGGAACTACGCCGGCGCCAAGAGCAGCGACGGCGTCGTCATCCTCTACAGCAGCGTGCCCGGCGGCACCGCCACCAACTACAACGAGGGCGACACCGGCACCCACGAAGTGGGTCACTGGATGGGCCTGTGGCACACCTTCCAGGGTGGCTGCAAGGCCAAGGGCGACCAGGTGGCCGACACCTCGTCCGAGAAGTCCCCCGCCTATGGCTGCCCGGTGGGCCGCGACTCCTGCGCCGCCAAACCCGGTCTGGATCCCATCACCAACTTCATGGACTACACCTACGACAGCTGCATGAACACGTTCTCGGCGGGCCAGATCACCCGCATGGACACCTCGTTCCAGAGCTATCGCCAGGGCGCGTCCCGCGTCGCCATGAACTGAGCCAGGCTCAGCCTTTGACCCACCAACCCGCTGCGGCGGGTTTTTTCATGCCGCGCTCAAGTCCCAGCGCGGCTGCACGTCAATGGCGTGGTCGCGGCGCAGCAGGGCCTGCCCCGCATGCAGCCGCATGGCGGCGGCCAGCGCAATCATGGCGCCGTTGTCGGTGCACAGCGCCAGCTCAGGGTAGTGCACGCGCAGGCCACGGCGGACGGCGGCGGCATTCAGTTGCTCGCGCAGCAAGGTGTTGGCGCCCACGCCGCCAGCCACCACCAGGCGGTTGAGGCCCGTGGCCTGCAACGCGGCCAGGCTTTTCTTGACCAGCACCTCGACGATGGCCGCCTGGGTGCTGGCCGCCAGGTTCATCTTGTCGCCCTCGGTCGGCGCCCCGCCCAGCTTCTTGAGCGCCACCGCCACGGCCGTCTTGAGGCCGGCGAACGAGAAGTCCAGGTTGCGCTGATGCAGCAGTGGCCGGGGCAAGGCAAATGCGCGGTCGTCGCCCCCCTCGGCCAGCCGGGCCAGCGCCGGGCCGCCCGGATAGCCCAGGCCCAGCAACTTGGCTGCCTTGTCGAAGGCCTCGCCCGCGGCGTCGTCGATGGTTTCGCCCAGCAAGGTGTAGTGCCCGACGCCGTCCACGCGCATCAGCTGCGTATGGCCACCCGAGACCAACAGCGCCACGAACGGAAACTCGGGTGCGTCGGCCGACAGAAACGGCGACAGCAAATGACCTTCCAGGTGATGCACGGGCAGCACGGGCTTGTCCAGCGCCGCAGCCAGCGCCACGGCCACGCCGGCGCCCACCAGCAGCGCGCCGGCCAGGCCGGGGCCGCGCGTGTAGGCCACCACGTCCACGTCGGTCAGCCTGGCGTCGGCATCGGCCAGCACCTGCCGCGCCAGCGGCAGCACGCGGCGCACGTGGTCGCGCGAGGCCAGCTCGGGCACCACGCCGCCATAGTCGGCATGCAGCGCCACCTGGGTGTGCAGCGCCTGCGCCAGCAGCACGGGCCGCTCACCGCCGCGCACCAGTGCGACGCCGGTTTCGTCGCACGAGGACTCGAACGCCAGAACCAGTGGCTCAGTGGTTTTCACGCGCGTGGTTGATGGTGTACTTGGGCAGCTCCACCGTCACGTCGGCATCGGCCAGCAGGGCCTGGCATGACAGGCGCGAGGTGGGCGTCAGGCCCCAGGCCTTGTCCAGCAGGTCTTCCTCGATCTCATCGGGCTCGCCCAGCGAGCGGTAGCCCTCGCGCACGATGACGTGGCAGGTGGTGCACGCGCAGCTCATCTCGCAGGCATGCTCGATGGCGATGCCCGCGTCCAGCAGCGCCTCGCAGATGGAGGTGCCGCTGGCGGCTTCGATCACGTCGCCTTCGGGCGCGAGTTGGGCGTGGGGCAATACGGTGATGGTGGGCATCAGATGTCGTCCAGATGGCGGCCACTCAAGGCGGCGCGGATGCCTCGGTTCATGCGGCGAGCGGCGAACTCCTCGCTACCCTGGGCCACGGCGGCCACGGCCGCGGTGATGTGCTGGGCGTCGTCACCACGTGCCGCCGCATCCATGGCGGTGAGCACAGCGTCCAGTTCGGCCTGTTCGTCGCCAGAGAGCAGATCGCCATCGGCCACCAGCGCGGCGCGGGTGGCTTCGGCCATGCGCTGGGCCTCGACCCGGGCCTCGGTCAGCGTGCGGGCGTGCATGTCGGCCTCGGCGCTGGCAAAGCCTTCTTGCAACATGCGAGCAATGTCGGCGTCGGCCAGCCCATAGCTGGGTTTGACCTGCACCGCCGCCTCCACGCCCGAGGTCTGCTCGCGGGCGCTGACGCTGAGCAACCCGTCGGCATCGACCTGGAAGGTCACGCGGATGCGCGCCGCGCCGGCCACCATGGGCGGGATGCCGCGCAGCTCGAAACGCGCCAGCGAGCGGCACTCGGCCACCAGCTCGCGCTCGCCCTGCACCACGTGAATGGCCATGGCCGTCTGGCCATCCTTGAAGGTCGTGAACTCCTGCGCCTTGGCCACCGGAATGGTGGTGTTGCGGTCGATCACCCGCTCGACCAGGCCGCCCATGGTCTCCAGGCCCAGCGACAGCGGAATCACGTCCAGCAGCAGCGGGCCGTCGGGTGTGTTGCCCGCCAGCGCGTCGGCCTGGATGGCGGCACCCAGGGCCACCACCTCGTCGGGGTTGACGTCCACCAGCGGCGGGCGGCCGAAGAGTGCGCCCACGGCCGCGCGCAGCGCCGGCATCCGCGTGGCGCCGCCCACCAGCACCACGCCCTCCACGTCGGCGGGCGTGGCCTGGGCATCGCGCAGCACGCGGCGCACCACGATCAGGGTGCGCGCCAGAATGGGTTGCAGCAGCGCGTCGAAGGTGGCGCGATCCAGCGTCAGTGCCTGGCCGTCCAGCTTCAGCGTGGCAGCGTCGGCATGGCTGAGTTTTTCTTTGGCGCTGCGGGCGGCGGCCAGCAGCCGGGCGCGCGCGGCCAGGCCATCGGCGCTCAAGCCCTGGGCCAGCGCCCAGTCGGCCACGGCGTGATCCACGTCGTCGCCGCCCAGCGCGGTGTCGCCGCCGGTGGCCACCACCTCGAACACACCGCGCGCCAGGCGCAGCAGCGAGACGTCGAACGTGCCGCCGCCCAGGTCGTAGACGGCATACAGCCCCTCGCGCCCGCTGTCCAGGCCATAGGCCACGGCGGCGGCGGTGGGCTCGTTGATGAGGCGCAGCACATGCAGGCCGGCCAGCTGGGCGGCGTCTTTGGTGGCCTGGCGCTGGGCGTCGTCGAAGTAGGCCGGCACGGTGATGACGGCACCCGTCAACTCGCCGTCCAGCGTGTCTTCGGCGCGCTGGCGCAGCGTGGCCAGAATCTCGGCGGCCACCTCCACCGGCGTCTTGGGGCCCTGGCGGGTGGCAAACGCCAGCATGCCGGGGCCATCCACCACGGTGTAGGGCAGCTTTTCAAGCCCGGGCGCGTCGGCGCGCGGGCGCGCCATGTAGCGTTTGGCCGAAGCGATGGTGTGCTCAGGGTCTTCGGGCTGGGCCGCCAGTGCGGCATGGCCGATCTGGCGCGCGCCACCCTCCAGGTAGCGCACCACCGAGGGCAGCAGCACGCGGCCGGCGCCGTCGGGCAGGCATTCGGGCACGCCATGGCGGCGCGCGGCCACCAGCGAATGGGTGGTACCCAGGTCGATGCCCACGGCCAGGCGACGCTGGTGCGGGTCGGGGCTCTGGCCCGGCTCGGAGATTTGCAGCAGACTCATTCGGGATAGAGGCGGCGGGCGATGTCCGCCTTGAAGCGCTTGATGAACAGCAGCGCGCGCACCTCGGCCGCCGCTTGCGCAGCGTCGGGCGCGGGGCCGTCCAAGGCAGTGGCCAGCGCAGCCAGCCGGGTATTTTCCGCCAGCGCCACCTCGGCTTGCAGCGCGGCCAGATCGGCCTGCTCGTCCAGTGCCTCGCGCCAGGCCATTTGCTGCATCAGGAACGCCGGCGGCATGGCGGTGTTGCGCTCGGCGTCCACCGGCGCGCCGCGCAGCGCGGCCAGGTAGGCGCCGCGCGCCAGCGGCTCCTTGAGCCGGGCATAGGCCTCGTTGACGCGCGCGGCCCATTGCAGCGCCAGGCGCTGGGCGGCGGGGCCATCGGCGGCGAAACGGTCGGGATGGACGCGCGCTTGCAGCGCTCGCCAGGCTTGGGCCAGTTGCCCCATGTCCTGGGCGAAGCGCGGCGGCACGCCCAGCAGCGTGAAGTCGTCGTCGTCGAGCTTCACACCCGGAACGACTCGCCGCAGCCGCAGCGATCCTTCTCGCGCGGGTTCCTGAACTTGAAGCCCTCGTTCAACCCCTCGCGCGCGAAGTCCAGTTCGGTGCCGTCCAGGTAGGGCAGGCTTTTGGGGTCGATGAGCACCGTCACGCCGTGGCTCTCGAAGGTGTGGTCCTCGGGCGCCACCTCGTCGGCGTACTCGAGCTTGTAGGCCAGGCCCGAGCAGCCGGTGGTCTTGACGCCCAGGCGCACGCCGACGCCCTTGCCGCGCCGGGCGATGTACTTGCTCACATGCCGCGCTGCGGCTTCGGTCAGGGTGACTGCCATGGCGCGCTCAGGCCTGGGCGGCGTGGCGTTGGCGGTAGTCCTGCACCGCCGCCTTGATGGCGTCTTCGGCCAGGATGGAGCAGTGGATCTTCACCGGCGGCAAGGCCAGTTCCTCGGCGATGGCCGTGTTCTTGATGACCATGGCCTCGTCCAGGGACTTGCCCTTGACCCACTCGGTCACCAGCGAGCTGGAGGCGATGGCCGAGCCGCAGCCGTAGGTCTTGAAGCGCGCGTCCTCGATCAGCCCGGTGGCCGGGTTGACCTTGATTTGCAGCTTCATCACATCGCCGCAGGCGGGTGCGCCCACCATGCCGGTGCCCACGTCGGCATCGTCCTTGCCAAAGGCGCCGACGTTGCGGGGGTTTTCGTAGTGGTCGATGACTTTGTCGCTGTATGCCATGTCATTGCTCCTTGTTCTTTGCTATGCGTGCCAGGGCCCGTACCGATACGCCCGGCTGGCGGGCCTGTTCAATGCGCCGCCCACTGAATGGTGGTCAGATCGATGCCGTCTTTGTACATGTCCCACAGCGGCGACAACTCGCGCAGCTTGGCCACGCGGTCGGTCAGCGTGGCGACGGCCTCGTCGATCTCGGCCTCGGTGGTGAAGCGGCCTATGGTCAGGCGCAGGCTGGAGTGGGCCAGCTCGTCGGAGCGACCCAGTGCCCGCAGCACGTAGCTGGGCTCCAGGCTGGCCGAGGTGCAGGCCGAGCCCGACGACACCGCCAGGTTCTTGACGCCCATGATCAGCGACTCGCCCTCCACGTAGTTGAACGAGATGTTCAGGTTGTGCGGCACGCGCTGGGTCAGGTCGCCATTGACGAAGGTCTGCTCGATGGCGGTCAGCCCTTTGACCAGCCGCTCGTGCAGCGCCCGGATGCGCGGCAACTCGCTGGCCATCTCCTCGCGGGCGATGCGGAAGGCCTCGCCCATGCCCACGATCTGGTGCGTGGCCAGCGTGCCCGAACGCAGGCCGCGCTCGTGGCCGCCGCCGTGCATCTGCGCCTCCAGCCGCACGCGCGGCTTGCGCCGCACGTACAGCGCGCCGATGCCTTTGGGGCCATAGGTCTTGTGCGAGGCCAGGCTCATCAAATCCACCGGCAGCGTGGTCACGTCGATGGGCACCTTGCCCGTGGCCTGGGCCGCGTCCACGTGCAGGATGACGCCGCGCTCGCGGCACAGGGCGCCCAGGCGGGGAATGTCCTGCACCACGCCGATCTCGTTGTTGACCAGCATCACCGAGGCCAGGATGGTGTCCGGCCGCAGTGCCGCCTTGAACGCCTCGAAGTCGATCAGGCCGCTGGGCAGCACATCCAGATAGGTGACCTCGAAGCCCTGGCGCTCCAGCTCGCGCATGGTGTCCAGCACCGCCTTGTGCTCGGTCTTGACCGTCACCAGGTGCTTGCCCCGCGCCTGGTAGAAATGGGCGGCGCCCTTGATGGCCAGGTTGTCGGACTCGGTGGCGCCCGAGGTCCAGACGATTTCGCGCGGGTCGGCGTTGATCAGCGCCGCCACCTCGCGGCGGGCGTTCTCCACCGCCTCCTCGGCCTCCCAGCCCCAGGCATGCGAGCGCGAGGCCGGGTTGCCGAAATGCTCGCGCAGCCACGGAATCATGGCATCCACCACGCGCGGATCGCACGGTGTCGTGGCGCCGTAGTCCATGTAGATGGGGTAGTGCGGGGTCATGCTGCTCATGGTCATTTGGTCAACGTATCGCCCAGGGCAAACACGGAGTTGGGCGCGGTGATTTTGATCGGCTTCGGCGCGGGCGGGGCCACCCGCTGCCCCGCGTCGTCCTGCTCCAGCACACCTTTGGCGATCTGCTGGGCCACCAACTGGGCCAGCGAAATCCCTTCCAGGTACTCGATCATTTTGGCGTTCAAATTGGTCCATAGCTCATGCGTCATGCAAGGCCCGGTGCCCTCGCCCATGCAGTCTTCCTTGCCGCCGCAGCCGGTGGCATCGATGGGCTCGTCCACCGCCGTGATGATGTCGGCCACGCTGATGCTCTCGGCCTTGCGGCCCAGGGTGTAGCCGCCGCCCGGCCCGCGCGTGCTGTTGACCAGTTCATGGCGGCGCAGCTTGCCGAAGAGCTGCTCCAGGTACGACAGCGAAATGCGCTGACGCTGGCTGATGGCCGCCAAGGCCACCGGGCTGGCGCCACCGCGCAAGCCCAGATCGATCATGGCAGTAACGGCAAAGCGGCCTTTGGTGGTGAGTCGCACGGCTATCCTCCTGGCTGTGGCTAATCCGACTAAACAACTCAATTATAGCCACGATCTGCCACGCCCCCAGGAAAACCCGCAGCCCGGCACCGATTGCCCCCTCACGCGCCCCGTTTCTTGATCTGGGTCATACTACATATAGCGTTTGGCACGCATCATGAACACTACATCTAGTGTTTCAGGATTGCACCCATGTCCGCTGCCACCCTCTTTGCCCCGCCTTGCCAGGTCATCCGCCGCGACGGCCAGCGCGTGCCTTTTGACGCCAGCCGCATCCAGCATGCGCTGGCCCGGGCGGGTGCGGCCACCGGCGCGTTCGACGATCTGCTGGCCGACCAGTTGACCACCCAGGCCACGCGGCTGCTGGCCCACCGCTGGCCGGGCGAGGCCCTGCCCATCGAGCGCATCCAGGACGTGGTGGAACAGGTGCTGATCGCCGCCGGCCACGTGGCCACCGCGCGCGCCTACATGGCCCACCGCCAGCGCCACGCCACGCTGCGCGCCGACCGGCAAACCATGGTGGACGTCGAGTCGTCCATCAACGAATACCTGACCCGCGCCGACTGGCGCGTCAACGCCAACGCCAATCAGGGCTATTCGCTGGGTGGGCTCATCCTCAACGTGGCCGGCAAGGTCACCGCCAACTACTGGCTGTCGCACGTCTACGCACCCGAAATCGGCCAGGCCCACCGCGAGGGCGACATTCATATCCACGACCTGGACATGCTCAGTGGTTACTGCGCCGGCTGGTCGCTGCGCACCCTGCTGCACGAAGGGCTCAACGGCGTGCCCGGCAAGGTCGAAGCCGGCCCACCCAAACACATGTCCTCGGCCGTGGGGCAGATCGTCAACTTCCTGGGCACGCTGCAAAACGAATGGGCCGGCGCCCAGGCCTTCTCCTCGTTCGACACCTATATGGCGCCCTTCGTGCGCCAGGACGGCATGGACTACGCCGCCGTGCGCCAGTGCATCCAGGAGCTGATCTACAACCTCAACGTGCCCTCGCGCTGGGGCACCCAGACGCCGTTCACCAACCTCACCTTCGACTGGGTCTGCCCCGAAGACCTGCGTGAGCAGGTGCCCGTCATCGGCGGCCAGGAAATGCCCTTCTGCTATGGCGAGTTGCAGGCCGAGATGGACCTCATCAACCGCGCCTACATCGACGTCATGACCACCGGCGACGCCAAGGGCCGCGTGTTCACCTTCCCCATCCCCACCTACAACATCACCGCCGACTTCCCCTGGGACAGCGACAACGCCCGGCTGCTGTTTGAAATGACGGCCAAATACGGCCTGCCCTACTTCCAGAACTTCATCAACTCCGAGCTGCAGCCGCACATGGTGCGCTCCATGTGCTGCCGGCTGCAGTTGGACCTGCGCGAGCTGCTCAAGCGCGGCAACGGCCTTTTTGGCAGCGCCGAGCAAACCGGCAGCGTGGGCGTGGTCACCGTCAATTGCGCCCGCCTGGGCCACCTGCATGCCGGCGACGAGCCCGCCCTCTACGCCGCGCTCGACCACCTGCTGGACCTCAGCAGCCAGAGCCTCGAAGTCAAGCGCAAGCTCATCCAGCGCCTGATGGACCAGGGGCTCTTCCCCTACACCAAGCGCTACCTGGGCACGCTGCGCAACCACTTCTCCACCCTGGGCGTCAACGGCATCAACGAGATGGTGCGCAACTTCACGCGCGGCGCCCACGACATCACCACCGACTGGGGCCACGCCTTCGCCGTGCGCCTGCTCGACCACGTGCGCGCCCGCATCGTTGCGCTGCAAGAAGAAACCGGCCACCTCTACAACCTGGAGGCCACGCCGGCCGAAGGCACCACCTACCGCTTCGCCCGCGAAGACGCCAAGCGCTGGCCCGACATCCTGCAGGCTGGCACCCCCGACAAGCCCTACTACACCAACTCCTCGCAGCTGCCGGTGGGCTTCACCGACGACCCCTTCGAGGCGCTGGCGCGGCAAGAGGTGCTGCAGTCCAAATACACCGGTGGCACCGTGCTGCACCTGTACATGGGCGAGCGCCTCTCCAGCGGCGACGCCTGCCGCGAGCTGGTGCGGCGCGCGCTGACCCGCTTCCGGCTGCCCTACATCACCATCACCCCCACCTTCTCCATCTGCCCCACCCACGGCTACCTGGCGGGCGAACACCCCTACTGCCCGCACTGCGACACCGAGCGCCTGGCCGCCAAACGCGCCCAACTGGCCACCGCCTGAACCGATTCACCACCCCGACCCTGGAGACCTGCATGACCCCCACCCACACCACCGAAGCCATCTCGCTGACCGACGCCGAGCGCCAGCCCTGCGAAGTCTGGACCCGCGTCATGGGCTACCACCGCCCCGTGGCCAGCTTCAACGTCGGCAAACAGGGCGAACACGCCCAGCGCCAGTTCTTTGCCGAGCCCAGCCGTGCCCCCTGCCACGCCGGCTGACCCGCTGCGCCTGGGCGGCCTCACGCCGCTGACCACCATCGACTTCCCCGGCCGGCTGGCCGCCGTGCTGTACTGCCAGGGCTGCCCCTGGCGCTGCGGCTACTGCCACAACCCCGGCCTGCTGGACGCCACCGCCCCGCCCGCCCTGCCCTGGACCGAGGCCCTGGCCTTTTTGCAGCGCCGCCGCGGCCTGCTCGACGGCGTGGTCTTCTCGGGCGGCGAGCCCACGCTGCAAGCCACCCTGCCCGCCGCCATCGAGGCCGTGCGAGGGCTGGGCTTTGCCGTGGCCCTGCACACCGGCGGCATGTACCCCCAGCGCCTGGCCGCGCTGGCCCCGCAACTGGACTGGGTGGGGCTGGACATCAAGGCCGCACCCGCTCATTACGACGCCATCACGGCCACCCCCGGCAGCGGCGGGCGCGCCTGGGCCGCACTGGACGTTCTGCTGGCCAGCGGCGTGCCCTTTGAATGCCGCACCACCTGGCACGCCGGCCTCTACGACCTGGACGCCCTGCACGCCATCGCCGACGCCCTGCGCCAGCGCGGCGTGCGCCACTGGGCCGTGCAGGCCTGCCGCACGGCGGCGGGCACCACGCCGGGCTGGCCGATGGTGGCTGAGCAGGTGGCGGCGCTAAGGGCGGGGTTCGAGGGATTTGCGCTGCGCGGCGCTTGAGTCAGAAGTAATAGGTCAGCATCAGCGCGCCGTAGCGGCCACCGGCCGTGTCGCCACCGCCCTCGGGCGTGAAACGATGGTCGGCATAGCGCAGCTTGACCCCCATCTGCGGCATGAACAGGTACTCGGTCTCCACCACCGCGCCAACACTGCCTTGGTAGTTGCGCCGCACCCCATTGGCCGCACCGGTACCCGACACCCGGGGGCGCGCCGCATACTCAACGCCCACGCCCAGACGCCAGGCGTCGGACAACCGGTAATAACCCACCAGATTGACCGGCACCCGCGCGAAGCGCAAACCGGTATCGGGCAGCGGCGTGGTGTCTGAAAGGTGATAGCCCACCGTGGCCTGCACGTCCACCCGTTCAGAGGCTCGCCATTCGCCACCGGCATAGGCCATGAAGCGCCCACCCGTCGAAAGGTGCTGGGTGGTGGCACCCTCATAAGTCAACTGCACCAGCTTGTCACCGCCGCTGCTCAACCCCACACCGATCAGCGCCCGCACGCCGCCCACCGGGTTTTCGGCCGGTGCGGTAGACCGCGACGTGACCCCGAATTGCCGCTCAAGCGAAAAATGGAACGCCTGGGCCTCGTTGGCTCCCGGATTGATGAACCAGGCCAACCGCGCCCAGACGCCGGGGCTCAGCTCAAGCCCCACCTGCGGCGCCACAAGCGGCACCACGTCCTTGCCGTTGGCGTCCTCGTAGCCCGAGATCGCCCCCACGAAGAGGCCAAAGCGCCTGGCGTCGTCGAATGACAGCAGGTAGCCACCATAAACACTGGTCTTGCGGTAGCTGTTGCGCAGCGCACCCACTTGTATCCCATTGGCCCACCGGTAGTAAGCACCGGGCGTCACGTCCTCAAACCCCGGGTGGCTGTGCACGCTGTACAGGTGCAGGCCCATCACATCACCGTTGGCAGGAAACTCCGCCTCGTCGGCTCGGGCGGTCAGGGAAAGGCTCAGCAGCAATGCCGCCGTACCACCAGCAAACATGTTTCCAAAACAACTCACTCCATTGCTCCTTGTCGATTTCATCTTGAATGGACAGATCCAACCGGTTCAAGCCTTGCTCACAACCACCGCCCCACCCACCCCGCATCCAGATGCGCCTCCACCAGATCCGCCAGCCTGTCAAACGTGGCATCCAGCGTGCGCACCTCGGCGCCCAGCCAGGCGCGCAGCCAGATGGGGGATTCGATGAGGCCGTGGGCGTAGAGGCCCAACACGCTGCCTTGCTGCCAGCCCAGCGGCGTCTGGCGTTCGTCCCACAGCACGGCCTGGGCGCCCTCGCCCACTGCGTCGGTGACGCCGTGGTGGATTTCGTAGGCGTCGGCCACCACGCCGGCCACGGCCGCCCAGGCGCCCTGGGTGGCGCCCAGCCGCAGCGGGGCGCGGCGCACGCGCTTGTGGGCGTCGTAGCGGGTGTGCAGCGGCAGCAGGCCCAGGCCTTCGCTGGTGCCGGGCCGGCCATCAATGCCTTGCGGGTCGGCCAGTGAGCGGCCCAGCATCTGCAAGCCGCCGCAGATGCCCAGCAGCGGCCGGCCGGCGGCTGCGTGGGCGGCCAGCGGCGCGGCCAGGCCTTGCGCGCGCAGCCAGGCCAGGTCGCCGCTGACCTGTTTGGAGCCGGGCAGGATGACGACCTCGGCCCCGGCCAGCGCCCCGGCGTCGCGCGCCCAGGCCAGGTGCCAGCCAGCCAGGTGGGCCAGCGGCTCGAACTCGTCGAGGTTGCTGGCATGCGGGTAGCAGACGACGGCGATGCGCCGCGCGCCGCCGCCCTGGCCGGTGGCGTCGAACACGCCGTCTTCCTGCGGCAGACCGTGCTCGCGCCACATGGGCAGCACGCCCACCAGCGGCACGCCGGTGCGCGCTTGCAGCAACTCGGGGCCGGGTGCCAGCAGGCTGGCGTCGCCCCTGAACTTGTTGAAGACGAAGCCAGTGAGCCGCCCGCGCAAGTCGTCAGGCAGCAGCGCCCAGCTGCCGTAGGCGTGGGCAAAGGCGCCGCCGCGGTCGATGTCGGCCACCATCAGCGCGTGGGCGTCGGCCCAGCGGGCGGTTTCCAGGTTGACGTAGTCGGTGTCAGCCAGATTGATCTCGGCCGGCGAGCCGGCGCCCTCGATGATGATCAGCTCGTGGCGGGCCTGCAGCCGCGCCAGGCTGGCGCGCGCATGGGCCGCCAGTTCGCGGCTGCGCGCGCGCCAGGGCAGGCGCGTGAGGCGGGCATCCACCTCACCATGGACGATGACCTGGCTGGCCGTGTCGGCCTCGGGTTTGAGCAGCACGGGGTTCATGTCCACGTGCGGCGCCACGCCGGCCGCCAGCGCCTGGAAGTACTGGGCGGCGCCGATCTCGCCCCAGCCACCATGAAGGCCCTCCACCACGCGCGCGTGGTTGCTCATGTTCTGGGCCTTGAACGGCACCACGGCTATGCCGCGCCGCGCCGCCAGCCGGCACAGCGCCGTCGCCAGCCAGCTCTTGCCCGCATGGCTGCTGACCCCCCAAATCATGAGGCCCCCACGCTTCCTCCCGGTCGCTGCCCCCCGAGGGGGCGCTCGGCTGTGGACCGGCAAAGCCGGATCCACGCCGATACCGGGTTGGAGTGGTGCGGGGCGGGAAGTGGGTGCCATGAAACGCCAGGCGGTTTCGAGCGCGGCTTGGGCCTCGGGCGGCTGCACGGCCAGGCGCGACCAACCGGGCAGGCCGAATGAGGTGGCGTCGCGCAGCGCGATGCCGTGGGCGCGCAGCGGGGCGGCCTCAACGCGCACCAGCCGGTAAGGCGCGGCGCTGGGTTGGTGGGCGATGCCCATGGCGTCCAGCCACGCCGTCTGGGCAGCGCGCCAGGCGCGCAGCGGCGTGAGGCTGGCGCGCACCCAGGCCTGCACGTCGGCCTGCGCCCAGGCCGTCAGCAAGGCCACGCCGTGGGCGCCCAACGGCCATGAGGGGGCCGCAGCCTCCAGCGCGGCCACGGCCGGCTGCCAGTGCGGGGCGGCGGGGGCAATCAGGTAGGCGCCGCGCACGCCGGTCAGGCCCAGGGCTTTGTTGGGCGTCCAGAGCTGGAACACCGCATCGCGGTCGGCCGTGCGCCAGGGGCTTTCGCCGTCCAGCCGCAGCGGGGCGTAGGCGCAGTCCAGCGCGCCCCAACCATCGAACGGCACGGGCGCCGCATCCTGCCCATGCGGGCTGCTGGGGTCGGCCCACCAGTGCAGCGTGGCGCCTGCGCTGCCCAGCGCGCGGCCCCAGGCGGTGGCGGCCGCCGCGTAGTCGCCATAGGCATGCGCCGGCACGGCCACCGGGCCGGGGGCCAGCCGGGCGCTGACCGCCGTCAGCCGCTGGATGGCCTCGCTGCCGCTGGCAGCGATGACGACCCGCCACGGCGCCACACCATGCAGCGCGGCCAGCGCGGTGCGCACCGCCGTGTGCGCCGGGTCGGGGTAGCGCGTGCAGTCGGCCGCCTGCACGGCGGCCAGGGCCGCAGGGCAAGGGCCGGCGGCGTTGGCGTTGGTGGAAAAGTCCCAGCGCGCGGGGCCGTGGGCATCGGGGCCGCCGTGCGGCCTCACCGTGCGCCGCCCCAGGCCAGGCCCGCCGCAGCCAGCACGGCAGCCACCCAGGCCACGCGGCCAGCCCAGGCCAGCGCGCGGGGGGTGTCGGCCGGGGTGGCGGCGCGGCCCTCGGGGTTGAGCACGTACACGCCGGGCTTGGTCAGCCGCACGCCCAGCGCGCGCGCCAGCGCCCCCATGCACCAGCCGCCATTGGGCGAGGGGGTGGCGCGGGCGTCGCGCCACCAGCCGGCCGTGGGGCGGGTGCGGCCGGCGGCCAGCAGCATGAGGCCGGTGAGCCGCGCGGGCAGCCAGCTGAGCACGTCGTCGGCCCGCGCCGCCCATTTGCCCAGCCACTCGCGGTCGTCGCGGTAGCCCCACATGGCGTCGGCCGTGTTGGCAAAGCGGTAGAGGGCCATGCCGGGCAGGCCGGCCACGGCCAGCCAGAAGAGCGGCGCCACCACCGAGTCGTTGAGGTTCTCGGCCAGTGTGGAGAGGGTCGCCTCGCGCACCTCGGTCTCGCTCAAGGCGCTGACGTCGCGGCTGACCAGCCGCGCCACCTGCATGCGCCCGGCGGTGAGCGATTCGGCCAGCGCCGCCTCCACCGCCGCCACCTCGCGGCGCAGCACGCGCCAGGCCAGCAGCGGCTTGACCAGCACGGCCAGCAGCAGCACCGCCAGCCAGGGCGTCAGCGTGCGCGCCAGGGTTTGCAACAGCGCCGCCGCAACCACCACGGCCAGCGCCAGCGCCAGCCACACCAGCGCCCCGGCCGTGAACGCCAGCGCCGGCCGCAGCCGGGCCAGCCTGGGCGTGAGCCAGCCCAGCGGGCGGCCCATCCAGACGACGGGGTGCAGCCAGGCGGGCGGCTCGCCCAGCAGGCGGTCGATCAGCAGCGCCAGCAGCGGCACGCAGGCCCAGTGCAGGGCAGTCATGGCGGCATGGCTCGCGGCCTCAATCTTCGATCCCGCGCTGCGCCGGCACGCCGGCCTTGAAGTGGTGTTTGACCAGCGCCATCTCGGTCACCGTGTCGGCCGCGTCCACCAGCTCTTGCGGCGCACCGCGCCCGGTGAGCACCACGCTGACGCCCGGCGGGCGCTCGCGCAGCGCCGCCAGCACGTCGTCCAGCGCCAGCCAGCCGTAGCGCAGCGGGTACATGATTTCGTCCAGCACCACCAGAAACCACTCGCCGCTGGTGAGCGCCGCGCGCGCCTGCGCCCAGCCGGCGCGGGCCAGCTCGGCCGAGTGGTCCAGGTCGCGGCTCTTCCACGAGAACCCATCGCCCAGGCCCATGATGGGCAGCCCCATGGCCTCGAAGGCGCGGTGCTCGCCAAAGCGGCTGCTGGGCACCTTCATGAACTGGTAGATGCACACCTTTTTGCCGCGCCCATGCGCGCGCAGCGCCAGGCCAAAGGCGGCCGTGCTCTTGCCCTTGCCGTCGCCGGTGTGGACGATGACCAGCCCGCGCCGCTCGCCCTCGGCTCGCTCGTAGCGGCGCTCGGTGGGCGGGGCTTCAATCTGCATAGTCGGGGCTGAGGCGGCAGGTCTCGCTGATGATCAGCAGCCCCGGCTGCGGCCCGTAGGCGGGCGCGGCCTGCACCAGCCGGGCCAGCGGCATGGCCCACACCTGCTGCGTGCTGCGCGTGCCGTCGCGCACGATGGCGGCGGGTGTGGTGGCTGGCAGGCCCTGGGCGATCAGCGCCTGCGCAATCAGCGGCAGCCGCGCCACGCCCATGTAGAAGACGCGGGTCTGGCCGGGCCGGGCCAGCGCCGCCCAGTCGGGCTGCTGGTCGCCATCGTCGTCGGACTTGCCCTCGGCCAGGTGGCCGGGCAGAAAGACGCAGGACGAGGCCAGCTCGCGGTGCGTCAGCGGAATGCCCGCCGCCGCCGCGCAGCCCGAGGCCGCCGTGACACCGGGCACCACCTCAAAGGCCACGCCGGCCGCCACCAGCGCCTGCACCTCTTCGCCGCCACGGCCAAAGATGAAGGGGTCGCCCCCCTTGAGCCGCACCACGCGCTGGCCGGTGCGCGCGGCGGCCACCAGCAGCTCGTGAATGCCTTCCTGCGGCACGGCGTGATCGCCCGAGGCCTTGCCCACGTAGATGCGGCGCGCGGTGGCCGGAATCAGCGCCAGCACGCTGGCGTCGATCAGCCGGTCGTGCACCACCACGTCGGCGCGCTGCAGGCGGTCCAGCGCGCGCAGCGTCAGCAGATCGGCCGCGCCAGGGCCGGCGCCCACGATGGCCACAAACCCCTCAGCCATGGTGCACCCCCGAGCCAGATGGAAGGGGGCGGCGGTGGCCGATCCGGGATGGGGTGGTCTGGGTCATGGGGCTTTCTCGGCGTGAGTCGCTACAAGGCACTGGCGGGGCGCGGCGCACCCCTTGCGGCGCCCGACCACGGGGCGCAAAACCAGTGGTCTGGATTCTAGTCAGGGCACCCGCTGGCTCACCCGCCCGGCGGCGTCACGCAGCCGCCAACAGCGCGGCCACCACGCGCGGCACGCCCACGGCAGCGCGCTCGGCCACCACGTGCACGCCGTGCAGGCCGCGCACGGGGTGAGGGTCGATCAGGTAGACCTGGGCATGGGCCGGCGCGCTGTGCACCAGCCCGGCGGCCGGGTAGACCTGCAGCGAGGTGCCGATGACCAACACCACGTCGGCGTGCGCCACCAGCGCCTCGGCCTCGTCCATGGCGGGTACGGCCTCGCCAAACCAGACGATGTGCGGCCGCATGGGCGCGCCCTGCGGGTCGCACAGCGTGCGGGGCTGGTCCTCGAACCAGTCGATGACGTGCTGCGCATCGCCCGTGCTGCGCAGCTTGTTCAACTCGCCGTGCAGGTGCAGCACGTGGCGGCTGCCGGCGCGCTCGTGCAGGTCATCGACGTTCTGGGTGATGACGTGCACCTGGTAGCGCTGCTCGAGTTGCACCAGCGCGTCGTGGCCGGGGTTGGGTTGCGCGGCCTGCAACTGGCGGCGGCGGGCGTTGTAAAAGTCCAGCACCAGTTGCGGGTTGCGCGCAAAGCCCTCGGGCGTGGCCACGTCCTCGATGGCGTGGTCTTCCCACAGCCCGTCTTCGTCGCGGAAGGTGCGCAGCCCGCTGTCGGCGCTGATGCCGGCGCCTGAGAGCACGACAACGGTTTTCATGGGTGGGTGTCTCCGGGTTGTTGTGGTGTTGGCCACCAGGGTATCAAGACGCCAGCGTCTTGCCGTAGACGAAGAACACCTCGTCGCGCACCCAGCCCTGGCTGGTGTAGAGCGCCTGGGCGCGGGTGTTGCTGCGCGCCGTGGACAGCTCCATGGCCACGCAGCCCGTGGCCCGCGCATGGGCCTCGGCGGCCTGCATCAGCGCCTGCGCCGCACCGCTGCCGCGCGCCTCGGGCACCACGTACAAGTCGTTGAGCAGCGGCGCCGGGCCAGGCCGGGGCGCGGTGGACGAGAACAGCGGGTAGCACTGGCACAGGCCCACGGCGGCATCGCCCTGCCAGGCCAGCGCAATCCACGAATCCCCGCGCGCCAGCCGCTCGCCAATGAAGGCGCGCGCCGTGGCCAGGTCGGCCGGCTGCGCGTAGAACTGGCGGTAGGCGTCAAACAGGGCGGCGGCGGTGGCCGCATCGGCCACGGTGGCGCGGGCCACGCGCAAGAGGCTGGAGGTCATGGTTCGGGTGGGCTCCGGTAAGGGCTGTGCTCGCGCAAGTCGTCCAGGTAGGCGGCCACGCCGCCGCCCTCGCGGGCGAGGAAGTCTTCCACGGCCCGCGCAAACGCGGGGTGGGCCAGCCAGTGCGCCGAGGCCGTGGCCACCGGCAGCAGGCCGCGCGCCAGCTTGTGCTCGCCCTGGGCGCCGCCCTCGAAGCGCGCAAAACCCTGGGCGATGCACCAGGCCAGCGGCTGGTAGTAGGCGGCCTCGAAGTGCAGCAGCGGCACCGCCGCCAGCGCACCCCAGTAGCGGCCCCAGGCCACGCCTTGCGCACGGTCGATGGCCAGCAGCGACGCCGCCACCGGCTGCCCGCCCTGATGGGCCACGAACAGCAGCCAGTGCGCCGGCATGGTGGCCGCCATGCGGGCAAAAAAATCGCGCGTGAGGTAAGGCGTGCTGCGGTGCTCGGCATAGGTCTGCACATAGCAGGCGTAGAAGAAGTCCCACAGCGCGGGCGTGATCTGGGCGCCTTCGTGCACGCTGAAGCTCACGCCGGCCTCGGCCACGCGGCGGCGCTCCTGCTGGATCTTCTTGCGCTTCTCGCGCTGCAGGCCGGCCAGGAAGTCGGCCATGTCGGCATAGGGCGTGCCCGCGCGGTTGTGCCAATGGAACTGCACGCCGCTGCGCAGCAGCCAGCCGGCCGCGCGCGCGGCGGCCAGGTCGGCCGCGTCGCCAAACAGCAGGTGGGCCGAGGTGCCCTGCCCCCGCGCCAGCTGCTGCACGCCGCGCAGCAGTGCCAGGCGCTCATCCGGCCCGGTGGCCAGCAGCCGGCTGCCGGTCACCGGCGTGAACGGCACCGCCACCACCTGCTTGGGGTAGTAGGCCAGGCCGTGGCGGGCGTAGGCATCGGCCCAGGCCCAGTCGAACACGTACTCGCCATACGAATGGGCCTTGGCATAGACGGGCGTGGCGGCGGCCAGCGTGGCCCCGCGCCACAGCGCCAGCACCTGCCCGGCCCAGCCGGTGGCGGCCTGGGCGCTGCCCGACTCGGCCAGCGCCAGCAGATAGGCATGACACATGAAGGGCGTGGGGCTGGCCTGCTGCGCCAGCAAGGCGTCCCAGGCGGCGGCGGGCACCTCGGTCAGATGGTCGTGCAGCGTCAGCTCAAAGGTATCCACGGCAATGAGTATCGCGGCTACCATGCGCCCATCTCAAAACGTAACCGGGAGACGGCCATGACCGAAGCCATCGACTTCGACCAGGTGCGTCGGGCGTTGGGTCAAGGGGAGTTGTTTCTGGAGTACCTGCCCTTGATGCGCCTCGATGGCAGTGGCTGTGTCGGCGCCGAGGCGCTGGTGCGGTGGCGCCGGGGCGACCAGGTGGTGCCGCCAATGGATTTCATCCCGGTGATTGAGAACACCCCCATGTCGGGTCTGCTGACGTATTGGGTGATGGACACGGTGGCCGCCGAGCTGGGGGCCTGGCTGCGCACCCACGACCACGTGCACCTGAGCATCAACGTGCCGCCCGAGGTGCTGGGGCGCGGCTGCCTGGCCTATGCGGCGCAGAAGAACGACCTGGTGCAGGTGCGCAACCGGCTGGTGCTGGAGATCACCGAGCGCGGCGCGCCCGATCGCATGGGCCTGCAGGAGATCCGCATGATCGCGGCCGAGAACGTGCTGATCGCGCTGGACGACATGGGCCTGGACGACAGCAACCTGCTGGTGCTGTCGCGCGCGCCGGTGGACATCATCAAGATCGACAAGGCGGTGATCGACCACATCACCGACCCGTCCATGGACGGGCCGCTGGCGCGGCTCAAGTCACTGATTGCCGCCAGCGACCGCCCGCAGGTGATCGCTGAAGGCATCGAGCACCCCGAACAGGCCCAGCGCCTGTATGCGGCCGGCGTGCAGATGGGCCAAGGCTTTTTGTATGCCCGGCCCATGCCGGCGACCGACTTCGTCGCCTGGCATGCCAAACACGGGGCGGCGGCACCCGCCTGACGGCCAGCGCCACCGCCGCTGCTTACTTACCCAGCTTGCCGCGCGGTGAGCCCACGCCGGTGCAATAGTCCCAGCCGATACCGGCGGCCGCGCCGTTGCTGCCGGTAGTCACGTCATAGAAGTTCTTGGCGTACTCCTTGGCCGTGCCCAGTTGGGCGTAGAGCAGGTTGTTCTCCATGTTGGAGTAGAAACCGCCCCCCGTCGGCGCCACGCCCAGCTTGTTGCCGCTGTTGTTGACGATGCCGGCCACGATGGGCGCAGCCAGGCTGGTGCCCGCCACCACATTCGCGAAAATCATTCCGAAACGCCTGGATTTTCCATTTTTTTATTTTCATTTGCAATCATTTGAATATAGATTTTTAACCAAACGAGATCGTTTTTGTTTTTGACGCACTGCGTATATAGTTCTTCGACATCCAACGCCAAAGACGACGGCAGCATCTTGCTGTTGATGCTCTTGCAGGGTGAACGATCTGACATTGCAGATTTTAGAAGAGGGTGTTGGTCAAGCAACTCAATAGCCCCTTTACTCAACTCACGTCCGGTCTCTGGCGAGAAAGGCACCGGAGAATATTTTTGGATGACGCCAACAGCCCATGCTTTGGCGGCATTTCTATCTTCATGCAACGGCTCTCTTAAAACCTGCATTGCGAGTTGGACATAGTCTTTGCTTATTGAAACCTCTACCGCCGACGCCTGGGCCTTCCATCCAACAATTGCAACAACTATCGGCGTTCCTATAAAAGCAAAAATTTGGGCAATCGTATAAAATCGACCAAGCAGTGAATCAACATTTTTAAGATCCATATTATACCCCCTTAAAACAATAACAATATCGGGGCGAAATATATTAATTGGAGGCGCCAGAAATAATGCCCAACCCAACCACCGACTCGAGTGCTACGGCAAACCAATGTGAGCGCCCGGCCGCTCAGGTGGGCGGCATGGTTTCATCATGCCCGCCCGCTCCCCAGGCCTGCTCCTTGAGCAGCGCGAGCTGGTCGCGCACGCGGGCGGCCTGCTCGAACTCCAGGTTTTTGGCGTGCTCCAGCATCTGTTTTTCGAGCTGCTTGATGCGCTTGGCCAGGTCTTTCTCTGACAAGTCCTGCACCTCGGCCGCGGCCTGGGCGGCGCGCAAGTCGTCCTTGGCGCCGCGCTCGGTGGCCACGCCGTCGATCATGTCGCGCACGGCCTTCTGGATGCCGCGCGGGGTGATGCCGTGCTCGGCGTTGAAGGCGGTCTGCTTGGCGCGGCGGCGGGCGGTTTCGTCCATGGCCTTGCGCATGGATTCGGTGACCTTGTCGGCATACAGAATGGCGCGGCCGCTGACGTGGCGCGCCGCGCGGCCTATGGTCTGGATCAGGCTGCGCTCGGCGCGCAGAAAGCCCTCTTTGTCGGCGTCCAGAATGGCCACCAGACTGACCTCGGGGATGTCCAGCCCCTCGCGCAGCAGGTTGATGCCCACCAGCACGTCGAAGGCGCCCAGGCGCAGGTCGCGGATGATTTCCACCCGCTCGACGGTGTCGATATCGGAGTGCAGGTAGCGCACCTTGACGCCGTTCTCGGCCAGGTAGTCGGTGAGCTGCTCGGCCATGCGCTTGGTCAGCGTGGTGACCAGCACGCGCTCGCCGCGTGCGGTGGTCTCGCGGATTTCCTGCAACACGTCGTCCACCTGGTGGGTGGCGGGGCGCACCTCCACCACCGGATCCACCAGGCCCGTGGGCCGCACCACCTGCTCCACCACCTGGCCGGCATGCTGCTTCTCGTAGTCGGCCGGCGTGGCCGAGACGAAGATGCACTGGCGCATCTTGCGCTCGAACTCCTCGAACTTCAGCGGCCGGTTGTCCAGCGCCGAGGGCAGCCGAAAACCATAGGCCACCAGCGTGGTCTTGCGCGCGCGGTCGCCGTTGTACATGGCGCTGAGCTGGCCCATCATCACGTGGCTCTCGTCGATGAACATCAGCGCGTCCTTGGGCAGGTAGTCCACCATGGTGGGTGGCGGATCGCCGGGCGCGGCGCCCGAGAGGTGGCGCGTGTAGTTCTCGATGCCCTTGGTGTGGCCCACCTCCTGCAGCATCTCCAGGTCGAACCGCGTGCGCTGCTCGATGCGCTGAGCCTCCACGAGCTTGCCCTCTTTGACGAAGCGGTCCACCGTCTCGCGCAGCTCGGCCTTGATGCCCTCGATGGCGCGCAGCACCGCGTCGCGCGGCGTGACGTAGTGGCTGGCCGGGTAGACCACGAAGCGCGGCACCGTCTGGCGCACCTGGCCGGTCAGCGGGTCCAGCAGCGACAGGCGCTCGACCTCGTCGTCGAACAGCTCGATGCGCAGCGCCAGCTCCGAGTGCTCGGCCGGAAAGATGTCGATCACGTCGCCCCGCACGCGGAAGGTGCCGCGCGCGAAGTCCACGTCGTTGCGCTTGTATTGCATGCGCACCAGCTGGGCAATGATGTCGCGCTGGCCATGCTTGTCGCCCACCCGCGTGATGTAGCGCATCTGCGTGTAGTCCTCGGGCTTGCCGATGCCGTAGATGGCACTGACCGAGGCCACCACGATGGTGTCGCGCCGCTCCAGCACGCTTTTGGTGGCCGACAGGCGCATCTGCTCGATGTGCTCGTTGATGGCCGAGTCCTTCTCGATGAACAGGTCGCGCTGCGGCACATAGGCCTCGGGCTGGTAGTAGTCGTAGTAGCTGACGAAGTACTCCACCGCGTTCTTCGGAAAGAACTCGCGGAACTCCGCATACAGCTGCGCCGCCAGCGTCTTGTTGTGCGCAAACACGATGGCCGGCCGCCCCAGCCGCGCAATCACGTTGGCCATGGTGTAGGTCTTGCCCGAGCCGGTCACGCCCAGCAGCGTCTGGTAGGCCAGGCCGTCGTGGATGCCCTCCACCAGCGCCTCGATGGCCGTGGGCTGGTCGCCCGCCGGCGGGAAGGGCTGGTGCAGCTCGAACGGCGAGTGGGGGAAGGTAACGACGGTGGGCTCGGACATGGGCAGCAGAGGTGGCGCGGGTTAACCGGCCATCGTACCGCCCGCAGGCCGTCGCCCTGCCGCATTGAGGTGCCCGCGCCATCAATCGGCCGGCCTTTAATAAATGCGAATAATTCTCATTAGAATGCCACCACCTCGCCCGTTTGGCGAGGCGTTGGGCAAGCCGTCGCCAGCCTGTATCACCGCCTGCCGTGCACCTTGCACGAGCGGCGCCAGACGCCGACGCGATGCCGCCAGACCACTGCCTCCCAGCCGAAACCGCCCCCAACCGCCGCACGCCGACGATGAGCCCGCGTGCGCTGCGGGCCTGGAGCTGGACCCACAAGTGGTCCAGCCTGGTGTGCACCGTGTTCATGCTGCTGCTGTGCCTGACCGGCCTGCCGCTGATCTTCCACCACGAGATCGGCCACCTGCTGGGCACCGAGGTGGAGCCGCCCGCCATCGAACACAGCGGCCCCTGGGCCAGCCTGGACACCGTGCTGCAGGCGGCCCGCGCGCGGCACCCCGAGCGCATCGTGCAGTTCGTCTCCCAGGCCGAGGACGACGACCGGTTGTGGTTCGTCACGCTGACCCCGACGCCCGAGCCCACCGACGACTTCAAGTCGGTGGCCGTGGACGCCCGCACCGGCCTGGTGGTGGCCGAGCCCAGGTTCGACGAGGGCTTCATGTACTGGATGTTCCGGCTGCACGTGGACTTGTTCGCCGACCTGCCCGGCAAGCTGTTTCTGGGCCTGATGGGGCTGCTGCTGGTGGTGGCCATCGTCACCGGGCTGGTGCTGTACGCGCCCTTCATGCGCAAGCTGGCGTTTGGCGAGGTGCGGCGCGAGCGCTCGGCGCGCGTGCGCTGGCTGGACCTGCACAACCTGCTGGGCATCGTGACCCTGGTCTGGGCGCTGGTGGTGGGCGCCACCGGCGTCATCAACACCTGGGCCGACCTGCTGATCAAGTACTGGCAGCACGACCAGCTCACCGCGCTGCTGACGCCTTACCAGGGCCAGAGCCTGATCGCCGAGGCGGATCGCGCCCCGGCCCAGGCCGCGTGGCAGGCGGCCCAGGCGCAGGCGCCCGGCATGCGGTTGTCGTTTGCGGCGTTTCCGGGCACGGCGTTTTCCAGCCCGCATCACCTGACCTTCTTTCTGCGCGGGGAAACGCCGCTGACCGCTCGCCTGCTGCAGCCCGTGCTGGTGGACGCCCAAACGGCCCAGGTCACGGCCGCCCCGCCGCTGCCCTGGTACCTGACGGCGCTGCTGGTGTCGCAGCCGCTGCACTTTGGCGACTACGGCGGCCTGGGGCTGAAGGTGGTCTGGGCGCTGCTGGACGTCATCACCCTCATCGTGCTGGGCAGCGGGCTCTACCTGTGGTGGAGCCGCCGGCGCCTGCCTTCCCCATCCCGTTCCCCCCGTTGGAGTCCTCCATGAAGTTCCCCCTCCTGGCTACCGCCTGTGCCGCTCTCGCCAGCCTGACCCTGGGCGATGCCCGCGCCGAAGAGGCCACCACCGAGACCGTGGCCACCGAAACCGTCGTCGTCACCGGCAAGCGCCTGGGCCGCGTCTCCAAGGGCGCCACCGGCCTGCCGCTGGAGATCAAGGAAACGCCGCAGACCATCTCCACCGTGGGCCAGCAGGAGATGCTGGACTACGGCTTGAGCGGTAGCAACGACGCGCTGCGCCTGGCCACCGGCATCAACGTGGAGCAGTACGAAACCAACCGCGCCGTCTTCAACGCGCGCGGCTTCGAGGTGCAGCTGACCCAGGTGGACGGCCTGGGCATGACCAACGACTGGGGCACCGTCGTGGGGCAGATGGACACCTTCCTCTTCGAGCGCATCGAGCTGATTCGCGGCGCCAACGGCCTGCTCACCGGCGTGGGCAACGCCTCGGGCACCATCAACTACATCCGCAAGCGGCCCACCAATGTGGACGGCGGCCAGGTGCAGTTCTCGGCCGGCTCCTGGGGCCTCAAGCGCGGCGCGCTGGACTACAACAAGGTGCTCACCGAAGACGGCAGCTGGGCCGCCCGCCTGGTGGTGGCCCATGAGGACAAGGACAGCTACCTGCGCGCCCTGCACGACCGCCGCAGCACCGTCTACGGCGTGGTCGATGGCCAGATCGGCGACGACGGCGTGCTCACGCTGGGCTTCACCCACCAGGACGCCCGCCAGCGCTCGCCCATGTGGGGCTCGCTGACGCTCAACCGCGTGGACGGCAGCCGGGTGGACTTCGACACCTCGGCCTCCACCTCGCAGGACTGGACCTACTGGAACACCCGCTCGCAAAGCGCCTTCGTCGAATACGCCCACAGCCTGGGCACCGACTGGGAAGCCAAGCTCACCTACACCCACCGCCGGGGCGAAGAGGACGTGCGCCTGCTGTATGCGTTTGCGTCGGCGGGCGGCCTCAACGCCGACAACACCGGCCTGGCGGGTTGGCCTTACGCCAGCTTCGTGACCACCCGCAACGACATCGTGGACGCCAACCTCAGCGGTGAGTTCAAGGCCCTGGGCCGCAGCCACCACCTGATCACCGGCATCAGCCACTCGCGCCAGAAGACCGCCACCGACCTCTTCCCCTACGACACCGCCACCTACCAGTTTCTGCCGCTGCCCGCCTTCCCCTACGGCGGCAACGTCTACCCCGAGCCCGTCTGGGGCGCCCGCACGCCCAGCACGGGCGGCACCCAGAGCCTGACCCGGCTCTATGCCGCCGCGCAACTGGGCCTGACGGAAGAGGCCAAAGCCATCGTCGGCCTCAACGTCGTGCGCCTGCGGCGCGAGGGCAGCTCGCTCTACGGCAGCGCCGCCACCACCAACGCCTACCCCACCACCAGCGAGGTCAGCCCCTACCTGGGCCTGACCTACGCGCTCACGCCCGACACCCTGGCCTACCTGTCCTACTCGGACATCTTCCAGAACCAGGACCACACCGACGTCAACGGCGCCTACCTGGCCCCCATGAAAGGCGTCAACCAGGAGGTGGGCATCAAGGCGCAATGGCTGGGCCAGCAACTGCTGACCACCTTCGCCCTCTTCTCCGCCGAGCAAAAAGGCATGGCCACCTATGCCGGCGTCACCAGCGGCGGCACCTACTATTACGAGCCCAAAGACGTCACCTCGCGCGGCTTCGAGTTCGAGGCCACCGGCAAGCTGGGCCAGGACACCCAGCTCACCCTGGGCCTGACCCGCCTGCGCCTGACCGGCCCCGACGGCCAGCCCATCTACGAGTGGGTGCCGCGCACCACGGCCAACGCCCGCATCGACACCCGCGTCAGCGGACTGCCCGCGCTGCGCGTGGGCGCGGCGGCGCGCTGGCAGTCCGGCACCAGCAAGACGGGCGCCATCAGCCAGAGCAGCTACCTGCTGCTCAACGCCTTTGCCGCCTACCGGCTCAGCGATGCCGCCACCGTGCGCCTCAACCTCAACAACGTGCTCAACAAGAAGTACGTGGGCGGCCTGGTCTACGGCGCCATCTACGGCGCGCCGCGCAGCGCCACCGTGTCGCTGGAATACACGTTGTGAGCGCCCCCAAACCTGCCGCTGCGCGTCAGGCCCCCCGAGGGGGTCAAGAAAACTCGGGAACGGCCCTTCGTTTTCCTGAGAGCCACAGCCTGCGCCAGATCTTCGCCATGCCCCTGGTGGTGGCCTTGATCAGCGCCGCCGGCCTCATCAGCGCCCTGGTGGGCGACGGGCCGTGGGACACGCTGTCGTGGCTGGCGCTGGGCCTGGCTGTGGTGCTGTGCGCCTGGCATGGCCTGCCGTGGCGCCGGCCACCCGCCTGACCCACCCTGCCGCACCTTACGATGCGCGCCATGACGGACCCCTCCCCCAGCCCCTACGCCCTGCTCACCCCCGACCACGTGCTGGACGCGCTCGACGCGCTTGGCTTTGCGCCCGATGGCCGGCTGCTGCAACTCAACTCCTACGAAAACCGCGTCTGGCAGGCGCACACCGATGGCGGCGAGGTGGTGGTCGCCAAGTTCTACCGCCCCGGCCGCTGGAGCGACGCGCAGATTGCCGAAGAGCACGCGTTTGCGCTGGCGCTGGCCGAGGCCGAGGTGCCCGTGGTGGCCCCGCTGGCGCTGCCCGCCACCGCCCATGCGCCGGCCGGCACGCTGGCGCGCTGGCCGGTGGGCGAGCTGGCGTTTCGCGTGGCCGTCAGCCCGCGCCGCGTGGGCCAGGCCGCCAACCTCGAAGACCCCGAGGTGCTGCGCCGCCTGGGCCACCTGATGGGCCGTGTGCACGCCGTGGGTCGGCGCCAGCCATTTGCCCACCGCCGCCCCATCAACGTGCAGACCCTGGGCTGGCAGCCGCGCGAGGCGCTGCTGCAAAGCCCCTGGCTGCACCCCGCCACCGACGGCGGCTGGCCCGCCGCCAGCGCCGCCGCGCTGGAACTGGCCGAGGCCGCGTTTGCGCGCCACGGCCCCATCGCCCCGCTGCGGCTGCACGGCGACGCCCACGCCGGCAACCTGCTGTGGCGCGAAGACAGCGGCCCCCACCTGGTGGACCTGGACGACTGCGCCAGCGGCCCCGCCGTGCAAGACCTGTGGATGCTGCTGCCCGGCGAGCAGGGCGCCGTGGACGCGGCGCTGGCCCACCTGCTGGCCGGCTACCGCACCTTCGCCGAGTTCGACGAGCGGGAACTGGCCCTGATCGAGCCCCTGCGCACGCTGCGCCTCATCCACCACAGCGCCTGGATCGCCGCCCGCTGGGACGACCCGGCATTTCCGCCGGCCTTCCCGTGGTTTGAAGAGCCGCACTACTGGGCAAGGCAGGCGCAGGTGTTGAGAAAGCAGGTGGGGAGGATGGGCAATGGCTAGTGCAGGCCCCACTCGGCCCGTATGGCCTCGGCCTCTTCGGCCGACACCTTGAACCAATTGCCCTTGCCCGTCAGGATGTTGGCCAACTTCAAACCGGCTATCGAGTCGTCCACATAATGCAGCCCCGCCGCCACGCGGTGCTGCGCGACCTTGCGCGCGGCCAGCATCAGCGCATCTCGGCGAGCGGTGTCCTTGGGAAACAGCACACGTCCAAACACATGGGCAGTCGCGGCGGCCATGGTGGCGTGCCCGGACGGGTAGGCCGGGTGGCGCGGATAGAGCTGGTCCGTGGGCGCAATGACCGGCGTCAAGTTGCACTGCTCTTGCGGTCTGGCGCGCGCCGCAGCAAGCTTCAGGTGCAGCAAGGGCTCCTCAACCGCTGCGTGCAGGCGCTGGATCAGGGCCTGGGTGTTCAGCAGCACATCGCCCTCCACGTTTTGCTCCCGAGCCGCCTCCAGCAGAACCGTCTGCATGGCATCGACGGTCAGTGCCTCAGCCCGTATCTGGTCGCGCTCGCCGACGTCTTGCTGCATGGCGCGGCGCACGTGCTGGCAGGCCACCTCCGGATCGCTGTCATTTGCGTCCTTGAGCAATCTCTTTTTATCTATGTCCGAGATGATCTGCTTGGCCTTTTTGGCCGCGTCATGGACCGCAGGATCCCAGCCGGTAAACACCTTCCATGGCGACGCGTTGGGCTTGGCCACGTTCGCACGCCTGGCGTCGAGCTCGCCCACATCCACCGCCATTTGCGGCAGGGTCAGCTTGACTAGGGTGTAGGCGTGGGCATCTGCACGCCACGCCAGCCCCTCGGCCGACACGATCCACGCCCTCGCACCATCCAAATCACCCAAGGGCCACACGAACCGCCACTCACCCCGCTCGCCACCGGAAAATGAGCCCAGCGCGACACCAATCAACTCATCGGTGTAGTTGGCATTGCAGGGGAGGCCAAGGCGCAGTTCCCCGGTGATATCGTCGCGACACCGCCTGTAGTGCCCCATGTATGCATCGGCGGCCACAATCTTGGGGGGAGGCCGCCCCAAGAGTAATCCGCAGTGTGTGCCGCTTGGTGGAACAGAACAGCTGCCGTAACCTGCCCCTGACAATGGAAACTGGGCCGGTGTCGACGGATCGGTCAATTTGACCCATACGTAGAAGACCGCTGCAGCGGCTTGGATGGCATCCATGGTCTGTTCTCCTTTGAGGGGTCTTCGTGCATGCAGATACGAACCCGCAGACTACTGACCGGCTTGTTAAAACTCAATAGGCCATTGGTCTTATTGGTGGCTGCTTGCGTGGTCACGGGCTTGGTTCGGGACACGAGGCCAGCGACATCCTTGATCCTGTACCTTGGCGACCGCAGCGCCGTGCAAGATGGGGGCTTCATGCGTTATCGCGCCGCGCTGGGGCTATCACCCAACAGCGACACCCGGCTCATCCATCACGTGCGTCTCCACGCGGACGCGTCACCCGTTTGGCTGAGCGGTCTCCAAGGCTTGCCGCCTCAAGTCGTCGTGTCTCCAACCGCTGAGGCCGCGCTATGGGCCCGAAAGCAATGGCCGCAATCGCAGCTCGTTTTCGCCAGCTATGCCGACCCCATTCAACTAGGCCTGGTGCGCAGCCAACGTGCACCCGGCACCATGGCAACAGGCATCTGGATCAGGGACGATCTGGATGCCAAACGGCTGGAAATCATCGCGCAGTCCATGCGAAAGCCCGGGCGCGTGGCGATTCTGTCGGACGACGATTGGGCGACGCTCGGCGGTGGTGCGGCACGCGTGTGGCAAGCCTGCGAAAGATTGAGACTGACCTGCCATCTGCACTCCGCGGCGAACGCGGCTGCCGTCCAAGCACTGCTCGACTCGCCCGGTTCAGCGCGATATGACGCCTGGTACATACCGCCGACCACCATCGCGTATCAAGCCATGCGCACCCTCATCGATGGCTTGCGTGGCACTGGTCACTACACGATGTGGAGCTCCCGACAGGAGGTTGAGCAAGGTGGGCAAATGGCGTTGGAGTACGACACCGCGTTTGCCTATAGCACCATGGCCGAGTTGACAAGGCGACTTCTTGCCGGCGAACGTGCGGGCGACATTCCCGTGGAGCGTCCATTTCGCTATGCATTGATCGTTCACGACGGAGGCCCCTATCCGGTGCTACCGGCTGAGATCATGCGCCGCGCCGATGTGGTCATCAGCGACTGACCGCCCCACCCCATGCGCCACCCCAGCCTCGCCCGCCGCTACGCCTGGCAGATTGGCCTGGTGGCGCTGACGCTGCTGCTGGCCCAGGGCGCCTGGGAGATGGCCTTTGGCTGGCACGAGGCGCGCAACCAGGTGGCGCAGATGCAGGCCGTGCAGGCCCACGCCGCCGCGCGCGAGATGCGCCAGCACCTGGCCGCGCTGGAGGCCGCGCTGGCCGACGCCACCAAGCTCGCCCCCGACGACCTGGCCCAGCGGCGCGAGGAGTTCTACCGGTTGATGGTGCTGCACCCGCTGGTGACCGATTTGCAGGCGGTGGATGCAGGGGGCCGCGAGCGGCTCTTCGTCTCGCGCACCGAGCCCGACCGCGTGGGCGCCGGCACGCCGGTGGCGGCCGTGCCCACCTTGAGCGCCCACTACGGCGACACCTTCTACAAGGAAGGCAGCGAACCCTTTGTGCGCCTGACGGTGCCCGAGCCGCGCCGCCCGGGCGCCGTCACCGTGGCCACCGTCAGCCTGCGTTTTCTGGGCGACGTGCTGGCGGGCATGGCACTGGGCGACGCCGGCAGCGCCTATGTGGTGGACGCCCGCAACCGGCTGGTGGCCCACCCGCGCGCCACGCAGGCGCTGCGCCAGCTGGACCTGGCCGGCCACCCGCCGGTGCAGGCGGCACGCGCCAGCGGCCTGGCGGCGGCCGACACGGTGGACTTTGCCCAGCAGGCGGTGATTGCCACCGCCGTGCCGGCCGGGCCACCGGGCTGGCTGCTGGTCGTTGAGCAGCCGCGCGCCGCCGCGCTGGCGCCGGTGTGGGCCACGCTGGCGCGCACGCTGGCGCTGACGGTGGTGGGCGTGCTGCTGGCGATGGCGGCGGCCTGGGTGTTCTCGCGCCGCATGGCGGCGCCCATCGTGCGGTTGCGCCACGCCACGCAGCAGGTGGCGGCGGGCGACCTGGCGCAGCGCATCGAGGCCAACGGCGGCGACGAGGTGGCGGCCCTGGCGGGCGACTTCAACCGCATGGCGGCCGAGCTGCGCGCCTCTTACGCGGGGCTGGAAGCCAAGGTGAGTGCGCGCACCGCCGAGCTGGCCCAGCGCCAAGAGGAAGCCGACCGCGCCAGCGCCGCCAAGACGCGCTTTCTGGCCGCCGCCAGCCACGACCTGCGCCAACCCATGCACTCCATTGGCCTGTTGGTGGGCGTGCTGCGCCAGCAGCTGATGGACGCCGGGCAGCAGCAACTGGCCGACAAGGTGCTGCGCGCCGTGACGGGCATGGAGCACCTGTTTGCCAGCCTGCTGGACATCTCCAAGCTCGATGCCGGCGCGGTGCAGACGGCGCCCGTGGTCTTCCCGCTGGCCGACGTGCTGCGCGCGCTGGACGCCGCCTACGCGCCGCAGGCCGCCGCGCGCGGCCTGCGCTGGCGCGTGGCGCCCTGCCGCGCGGTGGTCTACAGCGACCCGGCGCTGCTGGAGCGGCTGCTGGGCAACCTGGTGGCCAACGCGCTGCGCTACACCCGCCAGGGCGGCGTGCTGGTGGGCTGCCGCCGCCGCGCGGGCGGGCGGCTGGCGGTGCAGGTGCTGGACACCGGGGTGGGCATTGCACCCGAGCAGATGGGCCATGTGTTCGAGGAGTTCGTGCGGCTGCCCGCCGGCGAGGCCAACCCCGGCGGCGCCGACGCCCAGGGCCTGGGGCTGGGCCTGGCCATCGTGCGCCGCACCGCCGCGCTGCTGGGCCACACGCTGCACGCCCGCTCCCTGCCCGGGCGCGGTTCGGTGTTCGAGATTGAGCTGCCGCTGGCGGCGGGACCGATGGCCAGCGGACCCGCCCTGCCGGCGCCCGACGCCACGCGGCTGGCCGGCGCCTTTGTGCTGGTGGTGGACGACGACGCGGCCAACCGCCACGCGCTGCACGCACTGGCCCTGCACTGGGGCTGCCACGCGCTGGCGGTGGCCGGGCGCGCCGAGGCGCTGGCGGCGCTGCAAGGCCATCTGCGCACGCCCGACCTCGTCATCACCGACTACCGGCTGGCCGGCAGCGAGACGGGCTTCGACGTGCTGGCCGCCGTGCGCGCCGCCACCGGCGAGGCCACGCCCGCGCTGGTGGTCACGGCCGACGTGGCGGCCGACCTGCCCGCCCGCGCCGCCGCCGCCCAGGCCACGCTGCTGCACAAACCGGCCAGCGCCGAGCGCATTCAGCAGGCGGTGCTGGCGCTGCTGGGCTGACGGCGCGGCACCGGAACCGGCCGGCGCCGGCCGTCAGAAGGTCAACCCCAACCGCCCCGCCGCCACCACCGCCTGGGTGCGCGTGGTGACGTTGAGCGCCCGCAGCACGGCGCTGGTGTGGGCCTTGACGGTGCCGGGGGCCAGGTCGAGTTCGCGGCCAATGAGCTTGGCGCTCTGGCCTTGCAAGATCAGGTGCAGCACCTGGGCCTGGCGCTCGGTCAGGCCCAGGCTGGCCGGGGTGGTGCGCGGCGCGGGCGCGGCGGGCGCGGGCGAGAGGAACACCGACGGCGGCAGGTAGACGCCCCGCGCCAGAATCAGCCGCAGCGCGGCGATGAAGACGGCGGCGCTGGCGCTTTTGGGGATGAAGCCCATGGCGCCGGCGTCCAGCGCGCGCAGCACGGTGGCCTTGTCGTCGCTGCTGGAGAGGGCCACCACCGGCACGGCCGGCAGGCGCTCGCGCATCAGCGCCATGCCATCCAGCCCCGACATGCCGGGCAGGCCCAGGTCCATCAGCACCAGGTCGGGCGCGCTGCCGGCCGCCACCTGGGCCAGTGCCTCCTCGCAGGAGCCGGCCTCGCTGGTGGTCAGGCCCTCTTGCAGCGGCCGCAGCAGCAGCGCCACCCCCTCGCGGAACAGCGCGTGGTCGTCGATCAGCAGCACATGCATGGCCGTCACCTCCCGAGGTGGGCACGCCTTGGCCACACCCGTGCGCAGATGGTAGGGGCCACCGCCCGCCGCTGCCATCCCCCAGGCGGATGAGCCATCAGGCCCATATGCAAACCGCCTCGCGGCCGCTGCAATGGATGCCATCACACCGACACCATACAAGGGGGACAAGCCATGGACACCACCACCGACGCCGACCTGCTGACCCAGGTGCTGGACGAGATTGACTGCGGCCTGCTGCTGCTGACGCGCAGCGGCCGGCTGTGCCAGGCCAACCGCGTGGCCGACCGCCGCTGGCTGGCGGCGCGCGAGCTGGAGCTGGATGCCGCCGGCCGCGTGACGGCCCACCACGCCGCCGACCGGCCCCGGCTGGCCACCGGCCTGGCCCAGGCCTTGGCCGGCCGCCGCAGCCTGGTGACGCTGTGGCGCGAGGGCGTGCCCCTGACCCTGGCCTGCGTGCCGCTGCACGCGCCGGATGAGGCCGCCGACGCCCCCGCCGTGCTGCTGATCTGTGGCCGCCCGGCCGGCTGCAACGCGCTGTCGGCCGCCTTCTTCGCCCAGGCCCATGGCCTCACGGCCGCCGAGGCCGGCGTGCTGCGCGCGCTGCAAGCCGGCGCCACCCCCGCCGCCGCCGCCAGCGCCAGCGGCGTGGCCCTGACCACGGTGCGCAGCCACATCGGCGCGCTGCGCAGCAAGACGGGCACCCACAGCATCAATGAGCTGCTGCAGCAATTGACGGCGCTGCCGCCCATGGCGCCGGCAGGGGCGATGTTGTCTTGAGGCGGGGCGCAATGCCAGGGATGCCCAGACGCTCACTTTTGGGCTACATGCCCCATGCTATGTATGTGGTTTCCTACGCCCCCAAACTCCCCTCCAGACCCAGCCTGTTGACGAAAGCGTCAACTGCGGTTAGACTGCTGCGGCTGGGTCGGCTCCTATCTATCCGAGCTTGTCCGGCACCTGCCCCCTCTTTAGGGGGCTTATCTATTTCTAGGGGTGCAAAAGATGAATCGCTTCGTCGTGATGGTCGATGCCGGCTATCTCCTTCGCCAGGCTATTGAGATCGTCAGCAACAAGGCAAGCACTTTGCGGGCCGATCTTGATATCACCGACCCAGCCGGTTTGATCAAGGCCTTGCTGGCCAAGTCGAATGCGACCTTGAACCTTTCCGGTAAAGAGTTGCTGCGCGTCTACTGGTATGACGGTGTGATGGCCAATGGCTTCACTCCCCAGCAGCGGGCATTGGTCAACGTCGATGATGTCCAGTTCCGTGCCGGGACCATCAACGGGCGAGGTCAGCAGAAAGGCGTTGACTCCCTGATCGTCACCGACCTGATCGAGCTAACGTCGCACCATGCAATCTGTGATGCAGTTCTCGTGACTGGTGACAGCGATCTGGCTGTCGGCATTGAAGTGGCACAGAAGCGTGGCGTTCGTATCGCTGTGCTTGGCGTCGAAGACCTTGCTGCGGGCGTTGCTCACCACCAGAGCTTTGAAATCACTAGCCGAGCTGATCGGGTTGGCATGCTTGGGCAGGCTGAACTCGTCCAAGTGCTCAGCTACGTTCCAGCTCAGCATGCTGCGGCGCATCAGCCTTCGCTTCCTGCCGCCTCTCCCTCGCCGGCCCCTGCACCGGTTGACCGTCAGCGAATTGAGGCAGCCGTGAAGGCATTCATTTCTCAGCAAGCGGCACCGCTCACAGGGTCAGTGAATCAAACAACCAAGCGTATTGATTCGACCGTGGACCGTGCGTTGCTGCACCATGTCTTCACTGAGATGGGGCATGGTCGCTTGGCCGAAGGCGAGAAGGTATACGCTCGGCAGGTATTCCGCGCGGAGGTCCACCTCGTAAATTGATGACAGGTTTGCGAGCCATCAAGTCTGAACCTAGATTCCTTGCGCCACTTCGCCAACACAGGTGCGGGCTGGAATCATGGCAAAACAAAAATGGCCCGCACACTGCGGGCCATTTGATACGGGCCAAATGCGGCGCTCAGCGCCGCTTACAGCCGCTCAAACACCGTCGCAATACCCTGGCCGCCGCCGATGCACATGGTGACCAGTGCGTACTTGCCGCCCACGCGCTCCAGCTCGTAGAGGGCTTTGGTGGCAATGAAGGCGCCCGAGCAGCCGATGGGGTGGCCCAGGGCGATGGCGCCGCCGTTGACGTTGGTCTTGCTCATGTCCAGCTCCAGCCCGCGCGCGACGGCGATGGCCTGGGCGGCAAAGGCTTCGTTGGACTCGATGACGTCGATCTGGTCCAGCCGCAGGCCGGCCTTCTTCAGCGCCAGCTTGCTGGCCGGGATGGGGCCTTCGCCCATGATCTCGTTGGGCACGCCGGCCACGGCGTAGCCGACGATGCGGGCCAGCGGCTTGTGGCCGTCGCGCTCGGCGATGGCGCGGTCACCCAGCACGAAGAAGGCGGCGCCGTCGTTGATGCCCGAGGCGTTGCCGGCCGTCACGGAGCCGTCTTTCTTGAAGGCGGGCTTGAGCTTGGCCAGGCTTTCCATGGTGGTGCCGGCCTTGACGTATTCGTCGGTGTCGAAGACGACCTCGCCTTTGCGCGTCTGCTTGACGATGGGCACGATCTGGCTCTTGAAGCGGCCCTCGGCGATGGCCGCCGCCGCGCGGCGCTGGCTCTCGACGGCCAGGGCGTCCTGCTCTTCGCGGCTGATGCCCCACTTGGTGGCCAGGTTCTCGGCCGTCACGCCCATGTGGCCGACGCCAAACGGGTCGGTCAGCGTGGCCACCATCATGTCAACCATCTTGGTGTCGCCCATGCGCGCGCCGGTGCGCATGGCGGGCGAGAGGTAGCCGGCGCGGCTCATCACCTCGACGCCACCGCCAATGCCGTAGTCGCAGTCATCCAGCAGGATTTGCTGGGCGGTGGTAACGATGCCTTGCAGGCCCGACGAGCACAGCCGGTTGACCGACATGGCCACGCTTTCCATGGGCAGGCCGGCCTGAATGGCGGCCACCCGCGCCACGTAGGGGAAGCGCGCCTCGGTGGGGATGGTGTTGCCCACCGTCACGTAGTTGATCTTGGCCGCATCGACGCCCGAGCGCTCGATGGCCGCCTTCATGATCTGGCCCGCCAGTTCGGCCGGCTCGATGTCGGCCAGGCTGCCGCCGAAGCTGCCGATCGCCGAGCGCGCTGCGCTCAATACCACCACTTCACGTTTGCTCATGTTCACGTCTCCTAGGATCGAAATACGTTGACGATACCAACAATGCCCGCGAGGCGGTCAGACCGGCCGCACCAGCCGCGAGCGGGCCCAGGCATCGGCTTCGCGGGCGGGGGTGTTGCCGCTGGCCTTGATGCGCTCCAGCAGCTCCAGCACGCGGTCGCGGATCTGCTCGACCTCGGCCTTCACCGCCGCCACACTGCCCTCGCCCCGGTGCTCACGGGCCACGCTGACGATGCCGCCGGCGTTGACCAGGTAGTCGGGCAGATAGAGGATGCCGCGCGCCGCCAGAGCGTCGCCGTCGGCGGCGGTGGCCAGCTGGTTGTTGGCCGCGCCGGCCACGATCTTGGTTTGCAGCGCCGGGATGCTGCCGGCGTTGAGCACGGCGCCCAGTGCGCAGGGCGCCAGCACTTCGCAGGGCTGGGCCAGGATGGTGTCCACGCTCACCGCCTTGGCGCCCAGCTGATCGACGGCGCGCTGCACGCGCTCGGCGTTGACGTCGGCCACCACCAGCTTGGCGCCCGCCTGGCGCAGGTGCTCGGCCAGATGCCAGCCCACGGCGCCCAGGCCTTGCAGGGCCACGGTCACGCCGTCCAGCGAGCGGCCCAGATGGGCTTTGACGCCGGCCTCGATGGAGACGAACACGCCCAGCGCGGTCATGGGGCTGGGATCGCCGCCAAAGCCGCCGTCGTCGCGCGGAATGCCGCTGACGTGGCGCGTCTGGCGGCGCACCACGCGCATGTCGGCCGTGGTGGTGCCCACGTCCTCGGCGGTGATGTAGGCGCCGCCCAGCGAATCGATGGCGCGGCCAAAGGCAGCGAACAGCGCCTCGCGGTCGAACGTGCCGGCCGGCTTGAGGATGACGGCCTTGCCGCCTCCAAACGGCAGGTTGGCCAGTGCGTTCTTCAGGCTCATGCCCTGGGCCAGGCGCAGTGCGTCCTGCAGGCCGGCCAGCTCGTGCGGGTAGCTCCAGAAGCGGCAGCCACCGAACGCCGGGCCGCGCGCCGTGCTGTGCACGGCCAGGATGGCCTTGAGCCCCGTGGCCTCGTCGGCGGCCAGCAGCACGCGCTCGTGCGACGGCTGGTCGGGCAGGCCAAACAGCGAATGGGGCAGCGTCTCGGGCGCATCTTGCAGCGCGCGGCTCAGGTCGGCAGAAAGAGTCATGGCAGTGGCGCTCGGGGCGCGGTCAGGGTAAGGGGTGCGCCGCAGGCGGCGGCGAGCAATCAGTGTAGGCCAAGGGGTGGGCCGGGCACAGCCCGGCCCTGGGGGCCCTCACAGCAGCCGGAAGGCCGCTGCGGCGATCAGCGTGGGCACCAGCGCCGCCACCAGCAGACTCAGCGCATTGACCGTTTCGCCCGGGAAACGGCTGCGCAGGATGGAGATGCCCGCCGGGTTGGGCGCGTTGGCCACCACGGTGAGGCCGCCGCCGGTGACGGCGCCCATCACCAGCGCCATCTTGAAGTCCAGCGTCAGCCCGTCCACCAGCGAGCCCAGATAGGTCAGCGCCGCGTTGTCGGTGATGGCCGTCAGCGCCGTGGCGCCCCAGAACACCTCGTTGGCGTCCATGCGCATCAGCAGCGGCTGCAGCCACCAGCGCTGCTGGCCGCCCAGCACCACGAGGCCGGCCAGGAAGAAGGCCACCAGCAGCGCCTCACGCAGGATGAGCCGTTCCTGGTGCCGCTCGTAGGCGGTGGAGTAGCCCATGAACGCCAGGAAGATGCCCAGGAACACCACCGGGTAATGCGCCGAGGCCACCACGCCGGCCAGCAGCAGCAGGTGCACGGCCACCACCGACAGCGGCACGCGCCGCAGCCGCGTGCCGCTGGCTTCCTTGGGCATGGCCGCCAGCTCTTTGTAGAAGATGGCGGTGAACAGGCTGGCGTTGACGATGGCGGCCAGCGCCGCCTTCCAGCCGAAATGGGTCAGCATGAAGCTGGTGTCCCAGCCCCAGGCGGCCGCCACCATCAGCACCGGCGGCGCGGCAAACGAGGTCAGCGTGCCGCCGATGGAGATGTTGACGAACAGCAGCCCCAGGCTGCCGTACAGCAGCTTGTCCGACTTGGCATGGGCAAACACCGTGTCGCGCAGCAGCAGGGCCGCCAGCGTCATGGCCGCCGGCTCGGTGATGAACGAGCCCATCAGGGGCACCAGCCACATCACCACCCAGTAGTTGGCGGCACCTCTGGCCATGGGCGTGATGCGGGCCATCCCGCGCACCACGTCGCCCGCCACCTGCAGCACGGCCCGCGTGCCGGCCATCACCATGATGGCGAAGACGAACAGCGGCTCGGTGAAGTTGAGCGACTCCAGGTAGTTCAGCGTCGGCTGCGAGCCGGTCATGAACAGCATGATGAGCGCCAGAATCATGGCCCAAAGCCCGAACACCACCTCCACCTCGGCCAGCAGGTGGAACAGCCCCGCATGGCGCGGCATCTTGTGTGACAGCACGTCGAACAGCTTGGTCGAAAACGTGTGGATGAGCGCCAGCGCAAACAGCACGGCCGCCACGATCTGCATGGTGGTGGGGTTCATGCGCGTAGGATAGACCACCCCTACGCGATCGCAGATCGCGCCCCCTCAAGGGGGCACTGCCAGTGGACCGGCCAAGCCGGATCCACGGCAGTCGCTGGGTTTGGTGCGGCGCTTTGCATACGGCAGCGCACCTGTCACCGCCGCTCGCTGGTTTAGGAATTGCCCATGGCGCTTTATGAGTTGGACGGCGATGTGCCGGATGTGGATCCCTCGGCCTATGTGGCAGCGGAGGCGGTGTTGATCGGCAAGGTCACCGTGGGGGCCGGGGCCAGCATCTGGGCGGGGGTGGTCATCCGGGGGGACAACGAGCGCATCACCATTGGGGCGCGCAGCAATGTGCAAGAGGGCACCGTCATGCACACCGACATGGGCTTTCCGCTCACGGTGGGTGAGGACGTGACCATCGGCCATCAGGCCATGCTGCACGGCTGCACGGTGGAAGACGGTGCCCTGATCGGCATCCAGGCCGTGGTGCTCAACGGCGCCGTCATCGGCAGCGGCTGCCTGGTGGGCGCGGGGGCGCTGGTCACCGAAGGCAAACGCTTCGGCCCGCGCCAGATGCTGGTGGGCAGCCCGGCCCGCGTGGCGCGTGAACTCACCGAGGCCGAGGCCGCACGCCTTGCGCTGGGCGCAGCCCACTACGTGGCGCGGGCGCAGAAGTTCAAGACGGAGTTGCGGCGGGTGGATGGGGAGTGAGCATGTCACGACCGACCCTATCCCCATCTATCCGACGCATCAATGCCGTTTGCGCAAGCTGCACGCCCAGTTGGGTGTGCCAGCCGAGGCGCTGATTGGTGCCTGACTGCGTGGTTACCCTTGCGGCGCCCGTCGGTGCGGCCATCGATCTGCAGACCGCCTGCGCTGCGGTGCTGACCACCTTGCCCGACTGGTTCGGTCAGCCCCAAGCGCTGGCCACCTATGCCGAGGATGCGGCCCGCTGGCCGACCTGGCTGGCTCGCGATGCAGACGGCGCAGTGTGCGGCTTCGTGACGCTGCGCGAACACCATCCGGGGGCTTGGGAGGTGCATTGCCTGGGTGTCTGCGAGGCCCAGCATGGCCGAGGGTGGGGACGTCAACTGCTGGACACCGCAAGCGCATGGGCACGGGCGCGAGGTGGGCGCTGGTTGCAGGTCAAGACTCTGGCCGCCGAACACCCCAGCACTGCCTATGCAAACACCCGCGCCTTCTATCTGCACATGGGCTTTACGCCGCTGGAGACTTTTCCTGCGCTGTGGGGCCCGCATCTGCCCTGCGTGCAGATGCTGAAGGCGCTGTAGCCCCCTGCCCCTCCCACCTCGGCGTCGCCGCCAGCACCTCGTCGAGGCTGGTGCGGCCGGCCAGCACCTGGGCCAGGCCGGCCACGCGCAGTGGGCGCAGGCCGCTGGCGACGGCGGCGCGGCGCAGGGCGCTGGCGTCCAGCCGGGGGTGGATGGCGTCGCGGGCGGCTTCGTCCAGCAGCATCATTTCGTAGAGCGCCACGCGGCCTTTGTAGCCGGTGCCGCGGCAGGCGGGGCAGCCCACGGGCTGGTAGACGGTGCCTGTGGGCAGTTGCCAGGGCCGTGCCAGCTGGGCCGCGCGGGCGGCGCCCTCGGCCTCGGGGGCAGGCGCTTTGCAGTCGGGGCACAGCGCGCGCACCAGCCGCTGCGCCAGCACGCCGGTCACCGTCGCGCCAATCAGGTAGGGCTGCACGCCCAGGTCGGCCAGCCGGGTGATGGCGGCGGGGGCGTCGTTGGTGTGCAGGGTGGAGAGCACCAGGTGGCCGGTCAGCGCGGCCTGGATGGCCATCTCGGCGGTCTCCAGGTCGCGGATCTCGCCCACCATGATGATGTCGGGGTCCTGCCGCATCAGCGCGCGCAGGCCGGCGGCAAAGCCCAGGTCGAGCTGGCTTTGCACCTGGGTCTGGTTGAACGCCGGCTCGATCATCTCGATGGGGTCTTCCAGCGTGCAGACGTTGACCTGGCTGGTGGCCAGTTGCTTGAGCGTGGCGTAGAGCGTGGTGGTCTTGCCCGAACCGGTGGGGCCGGTGACCAGCACGATGCCGTGGGGCTGGCCCACCAGCGTGCGCCAGGTGGCGGCCAGCTCGCCAAAGCCCAGCGCCTCGTAGCCCTGATCGACCACGCCGGGGTCGAAGATGCGCATGACCACCTTCTCGCCAAAGGCCGTGGGCAGGGTCGAGAGGCGCAGTTCCACCTCGCCCTGGCCGCCCGGCCGGCGGGTCTTGATGCGGCCGTCCTGCGGCCGGCGGCGCTCGACCACGTCCATGCGGCCCAGCAGCTTGATGCGCGCCGTCATGGCCGCCATCACCGGCGCCGGCACCTGGTGCACGGCGTGCAGCACGCCGTCGATGCGCAGCCGGATGGTGCCCATGTCGCGGCGCGGCTCCAGGTGGATGTCGCTGGCGCGCTGCTCGAAGGCGTATTGCCACAGCCAGTCCACCACCTGCACCACGCCCTGGTCATTGGCGTCGAGCGCGTCCTTGCCCTTCAAGTCCACCAGCTGCTCGAAGCTGGGGGCGGCGGTCGCGGCGGCATCGCCCTGCTGGCGGCGCGCGGTGCGCACGCTTTGGGCCAGGCCGTAGAACTCGGCGGTGTAGCGGGCCACGTCCTCGGGCGTGGCCAGCGCCAGCAGCACGCGGCGGCGGGTGTGGGCTTCGATCTCGGCCACCCAGCCCACGTCCAGCGGCTCGCAGGTGGCGATGGTGATTTCAGCCGGGCCGTATTGCAGCGGCAGCGCGCGGCGGCTCTCGGCGTAGGCCTGCGACATGACCTCGGCCACGCGCGAGGCGTCCACCCGCAGCGGATCGATCCGCACCAGCGGCAGGCCCAGGCGCTGCGCCAGCCAGGCGGTGAGCGCCGGGGCGTCCAGCGCCTCGCCGCCTTTCAGGTTGACCAGCCCTGCGCCGGCCAGCCGGGTCAGCGGATGCAGGCTGGACGCAGTGGCGCCCAGGCGGGCGGCCAGGCGCTGGGCGTCGGCCGCGGTGATCAGGTGGTCGGCCTGCAGCCAGGCGATGAGCTGGCGCAAATCGAGCTTGCCGCGCGGCAGGGTCTTGGTGGTCATAGGGCAAGCGGCTTGACCATGCGCAGCCATTTGCGCGCCGGCAGGCCGTACTGGTGTTCGATGTGGGCGGCGCGCGCGGTCAACTCGTCGCGGCCCGGCACGGTCACGCCGCGCGCGGCCACCAGCACGGTGTTGCCCTCTTTGGTGGGGCGCAACTGCCAGACCTGATCGAGCCCGAAGGCGGCGGCCACGTGGGCGGCGCTGCGCGCAAAGCTGGCATGGCGGCCAAAGAGGTTGACGCTCATCAGACCGCCCTCGTCCAGCACATCGCGGCAGGCGGCGTAGAACGCCACGTCGTCCAGCACCGGGGCGGCGGCCTCATGGTCGTAGAGGTCCACACACAGCACCTGGGCCGTGTGACGGTGGGCGGTCTCGCGCACCCAGCGGCCGGCGTCGGCCTGCACCACGCGCAGCCGCGCGTCGTCGGCCGGCAGCCGGAACCACAGCCGGTTGGCGTGGATGACGGTGGGGTTGAGCTCCACAGCCGTGGTGCGCATCTTCAGCACCTTGTGGCAAAAGCGGGTGATGGCGCCTGCGCCCAGGCCCAGTTGCACGGCGTGGCCCTCGTTCAACTCGGCGGTGGGCCGCCACAGCATCCAGGCCATCATGCGCTGCACGTATTCCAGCTCGATGGCCTGGGGCTTGGCCAGCCGCATGGCGCCCTGCACCCAGATGGAGTCCAGGTGCAGGTAGCGCACACCGGCGTGTTCGCTGAGGGTGGCGGTAGGGAGGTCGGCGAGCGTCACGGCCTGGATGTTAGTGGCCGCCGCTCGCTGGCGTCAGTTCGGCGAGAGCAGGCGCGCGGCCTGCTGCTCCTGGCGCTCCTGGGTGCTGATGAGCTTCATCTGGCTCTCGAAGTGGCGCGCCGCCGAGATCATGGCCACCATGGTCTCCACCGCGCTGACGTTGGAGCCCTCCAGCGCGCCGTCCTGCAGCCGCGCCGTGGCATCGGCCGGCAGGTCGCCGTCGGGGTTGCGAAACAGGCCGTCGTCACCGCGCTTGAGCGGGGTTTCATCGGTGGGCGTGACCAGCTTGAGCCGGCCCACGGTCTGGCGCGGCCCGCTGCCCACCTGGGCCGACAGCGTGCCGTCGGCCGCCACCTGCACGGTGGCGCCGGTGGGCACGGTGATGGGGCCGCCGTCGCCATTGACGGGCAGGCCGGTCTGCGTCACCAGCAGCCCCTCGGTGTTGACCTCCAGGCTGCCGGCCCGGGTGTAGGCCTCGGTGCCGTCCAGCCCCTGCACCGCCAGCCAGGCGTTGCCCTTCATGGCCACGTCCAGGTTGCGGCCGGTGGTCTGGAGGGGGCCCGGCGCCTGGTCGTAGCCCACCGTGGTCTCCAGCGCGTAGACGCGCGTGGTGGCACCGTCGCCGCGCACGGGCACCGCGCGGTGCGCCGCCATCTCGGCGCGAAAGCCGTTGCTGCTGACGTTGGCCAGGTTGTGCGCCAGCACGTCCTGGCGCGCCATGGCGGCCTTGGCGCCGCCCATCGAGAGGTAGATCAGGCGGTCCATGGCTTACCTACCGCAGGTTCACTGCGGTTTGCATGACCTGGTCTTGCGTCTTGATGGTCTGGGCGTTGGCCTGGTAGTTGCGCTGGGCGGTGATCATCTCGACGAGCTGGCCGGTCAGGTCCACGTTGGACTCCTCCAGCGCACCGGACTGCAGATAACCCAGGTTGCCCGAGCCGGGCACGCCAGGGATGGGCGAGCCGGCGGCAAAAGTGGCGCCCCAGAGGTTGCCGCCCAGTGGCTGCAGGCCCTGCGGGTTGCGGAAGTTGGCCACCTGCACCTGGCCCGCCGTCTTGGTCTGGCCGTTGGAGTAGCGGCCGGTGATGGTGCCGTCCTTCTCGATGACCACGCCCGTCATGTTGCCGGCGGTGTAGCCGTCCTGCGAGAGCCGGGTGACGGCGAAGACCGCGCCGTACTGGGTGGTCTGACCAAAGTTCATGGTCAGGTTGTTCATGTTGGGCACCACCCCCGACAGCGCCAGCGAGGTGCTGCTGGCCGATTGCAAGGTGCCGTTGGGGCTGAAGGTCAGCGTCGAGACCGGCTGCGGGTTGGCGGCGGTGCCGCCCACGGTGGTGCCGTCGGCCGTGGCGTAGACGTTGACTTCGCCCGGGTTGGCCCCTTGCTGGAAGTAGAAGTTGACGGCCACCGGTTTGCCCTGGGCGTCGAAGGTGGTGACGCTGGTGGCCTGGTTGTAGGTCAGGCGGTTGGCGAAATCGATGCGCGGGGTCACGGCGACGCCGGGGTCGGTGGCCGTCCAGCGGGCGTCGAGGTTCATCTCCAGATCGACCCGGGTGCTGGGGTTGGGCGCAATGCCGGCCGTGGGCAGTTGCACGGCGGCGGCCGAGCCGGCCAGGATGTTGCCCTGGTTGTCGGCACCAAAGCCCATCAGCTTCATGTTGTCGTTGTTGACGATGAAGCCGTCCTTGTCCAGCTTGAACTGACCGTTGCGCGTGTAGTTGACGCTGCCCGACGGCGCCGCAACCTGGAAAAAGCCATTGCCGTTGATGGCGATGTCCATGGGGTTGTTGGTGGTGGTGATGTTGCCCTGCGTGAACTGCTGGGCCACGGCGCTGAGCTGCACGCCGATGCCGATGTTGCCCGCGCCGCCGCCGCCCGAGAGGGCCACGGCGTACATGTCGGCGAACTCGGCGCGCGACGACTTGGCGCCGTAGGTGCCCGAGTTGGCGATGTTGTGGCCGATCACATCGAGGTTTTTGGCCGAGGCGTTGAGGCCCGAGAGTGCGGATTGGAAGCTCATGGCGAGGACTCCTTGACGAGCGAGTGGCTGATGATTAGAGGTAGGCCCAGATGGCGGTGTGATCGATGCGCTGGCCATTGGCCAGCTCCAGCGCCACGGTGCTGCCCAGGTTGCTGACGGCGGCAATGCGCTGGTGGGCCAGTTGCATGACCTCCACCTTGGCGCCGGCGGCGGTGGCGCTGACTTCAAACGTCAGATCCTGGCCCTGGTACTGGCTGGGCACGTCCCAGTTCAAGGTATGGCGACCGGCGGCCTGCGGCCCCAGCTTGAGGGTGTCCACCACCTTGCCGGCGCCGTCCTTGATCTCGACCTGGACGGCATCGGCCTTGGCGCTGAGCTCAAAGCCGCCGTCGGCCTTGCCCTCGATCTGGCGCAGCGTGTTGCCCTCAAAGGCCACGTCATTCCCCACCAGCGCCGCCGCCTGCGTGGCCTGCATCTGCATGAACTGGGACGACAGCGCCGTCATGCTCTGGTTCAGCGTCTGCAAACCCGTCACCGTGCTGATCTGCGCCATCTGGCTGGTGACCTCGGCGTTGTCCAGCGGGTTGAGCGGATCCTGGTTCTGCATCTGGGTGACCAGCAGCTTCAAAAAGCGGTCGGACGCCTCGGTGGTGGCGTTGGCCGTCTTGGAGGCGTTGCTGGTGTCGGTGGCGCCGCTGGCGCCGGTTACGGCTGTGGTCATGGCTTACCTCAAACGCCCTGGCCCATCTGCAAGGTCTTTTGCAGCAGGCTCTTGGCGGTGTTCATCACTTCGATGTTGTTCTGGTAGGAGCGCGAGGCGGAGATCATGTTGACCATCTCCTCCACCGCGTTGACGTTGCTGTAGGTGACGTAGCCATCGGCATCGGCCGCCGGATGGCCCGGGTCGCGCACCTTGCGGCCCACCGACTGGTCCTCGGCCACGGTGGCCACGCGCACGCCGGCGCTGCCGCCAGGGCCGTCAAAGCCCGTGCCGCCATCGGGCTGGGCGCCCACCAGCAAGGTCTGGAACACCACCTGGCGCGCCTTGTAGGCCTGGCCGTCGGGGCCGGCCACGGTGTCGGCATTGGCCAGGTTGGAGGCCACCACGTTCAGGCGCTGGCTCTGCGCGCTGACCGCGCTGCCCGAAATGTCGAAGACGTTGAAGAGACTCATGGCTCAACTCCCTGTGCATCAGCCCTGCGACGGGCTCTTCATCGCATCCAGCGTGCTGCGCACCTGCCCGTTGATGAAGCGCAGCGTGGCTTCGTACTTGACGGCGTTCTCGGCAAAGCTGGCGCGCTCGCGGTCCATGTCCACACCGTTGCCGTCCAGATTGGTCTGGGCCGCAGCGGCAAAGCCCAGCGTGCTGGCCCCCACGCCGCCGCGCACGCCGGTGGCCATATGACCCGGCTGGGTGGCTGCCATGCGGGTCTCGCCCTTGGCCATGCCGGTGGCCACGCGCAGCGCGCGGGGGAAATCCATCTCGCGGGCCTGGTAGCCCGGGGTGTCGGCGTTGGCGATGTTGCTGGCGATGACACGCTGGCGCTCGGCGCGCAGCGTCAACGCCTGGGCGTTGAAATCGAGGGCGTTGGTGAGGCGCTGCAACATGGCTCAAGCTCCGACAACAAGCGGCCGACATCCGGAATGAACGTCGGTGCCTCGATTGTGAAAACGCTGCCCCCCGCCCCAGGCCCGAAGAAGTACGGCCTAAACCGGCCAATTCCGCGCCCGGTGCGGCACCCTGCGCCCTACAGTGCCCTGCATGCCAACCCTGTCACGCTTTGCCCTGCCGCTGCTGCTGGCGGCAACGCCCTTGCTGGCGCCCGCGCAGGCCGTGCCCGATGGCGCCGGCCAGTTGCTGAGTGCCCGCGCGGCGGCGGCCGAGCCGGGCGCGCGCGTGGAGGTGCAAGTGGGCCAGCTCGACCCCCGGCTGCGCCTGGCCCCCTGCCGCAAGATCGAACCCCAGGTGCCCCCCGGCGTGCCGCTGGCCGGCCGCACGCGGCTGATGCTGGCCTGCGTGGAGGGCGACAAGAAGTGGCGCGTCAGCCTGCCCGTGACCGTCAAGATCTGGGCCAGTGCCCAAACCGCCGCCACCGCCCTGCCCGCCGGTACCGTGCTGCAGGCCCATCACCTGGCGAGCGCCGAAGTCGATCTGGCCGAAGCCCCCAGCCCTGCCGTGCGCGAGGCTGCACCGGCCCTGGGGCGCACGCTGGCGCGGCCGCTGGCGGCGGGCGCCACCTTGCGCCAGATCGACCTCAAGGCGCGGCAGTGGTTCGCCAGCGGCGACACCGTGCGCCTCGTCGCCCAGGGCCCGGGCTGGCGCATTGCGGCCGAGGGCCAGGCCTTGTCGCCCGGCATCGAGGGCAGCCCTGCGCGCGTGCGGCTCGACAACGGGCGTGTGGTCCAGGGGCAACCCGTGGGCCCCAAGGAATTGGCGCTATGAGGTGCCCAACGGAAATGGCCTCTGAAAACCCCTTAATTCCGCCGCTGGGTCGGCCGATATACCGGCTACGATGGTTCCAGACCATGGCCCCATCGGTGCCCAGGAGTCCCGTATGAAGATCAACCCACCCGACACCGTTGCGGCGCTGCATGCGCCGCTGACCCAGGAGCGCAAGCCCGGCCAGCCGGGCGCGCCCACCGTGCAGGCGCGCGAAGCCCAATCGGCCAGCGCCCAGGTGCAACTCTCGCCCGCAGCCACCGCCCTGGCCAGCGCCGAACAAGCCGACGGCAGCTTCGACATGGACAAAGTGCAACGCATGGCCCAGGCCATCCGCGAAGGCCGCTTCGAGGTCAACGCCGACAAGATCGCCGACAAGCTGCTGACCAACGCCCGCGAGCTGCTGGCCACCCGTCAGCAGGCGCAATGAACCAGCCCGCCTCGCCGGGGGCTCTTTCCGCCCGCGCCCAGGCACTGGCGCAAGCGCTGGCGGGCGGCGAGTCCGGGGCCATCGCCTCGGCCGCACACGATTTGCAGATCGCCTTGCAGCACGCGCGCCCGCCCACGGCGGCCGAGTTGCCGCAGTTGCAGGCACTGGCGGCGCAGGTGCACGTCCAGCGCGAGGCCGTGGCCCGCGCCCTGGCCCAGGTCAACCAAGGCCTCGCCGCCCTGCTGCCGCAAGCTGCGGCCGGCGCCCTCTATGGTGCCAGCGGCCACGCACAGCGCGCACGCAGCACGGGGCTGGCGCAGGCCTGAAGCAGGCCGAAACCGGTCAGTAGCGGCGCGACACCCCGGCCACCCGCAGATACCAGCGCGTTGCCGTCGCCACCAGGCTGCGGGCCAGCCAGGCCGTCACACCGTCCGGCGGCAGGGTCTTGACCTGCTCCGATTGGGCAAATGCCCGCTCCAGCGCCGCCCGCAACTCGCCCGTCACACAGGTGTCGTCCACCACGACGTTGGCCTCCAGGTTGAGCACCAGCGACAGCGGGTCGATGTTGGAGCTGCCCACCGTGGCCCAGTTGGCGTCGATGCAGGCCACCTTGGCGTGCAGGTAGGCGGCCTTGTACTCGTAGATTTCCACCCCGGCGCCCAGCAGCTCGCGGTACATGGCCCGGGCCGCCAGGCCCGCCAGCCGGTAGTCCACCTTGCCCTGCAGCAGCAGCCGCACGCGCACGCCGCGCCGGGCGGCGTTGCGCAAGATGCCGCGAAAGCCGGCGCGCGGATAGAAATAGGGGCAGACGATGTCCACCCGCTCGCGCGCGGCCAGCAAGGCCACGGTGTAGGCCTGCTCGATGCTGCTGCGCTGGCGCACGTTGTCGCGCACCACGAAGCGCAGCCGCACCGGGGTGGGCAGCGGCTGGGGCGCCAGCGGCTCGGCCGGCTCGGCGGCCACGATGCGCAGCCGCTCCAGCAGCCGGCGAGACAAGGCCAGCGGCTCGGCCGAGCGCCACAGCGCCCCCAGCTCCTGCTGCCAGTGGCGGCCCAGCGTGGCGCGCAGCCACACGGCACGCGCGGTCTGGCGCACCTCGTCCACCAGCGGGCCGGTGACGGCCAGCGCAAAGTCCAGCCGGGGCTGCTCGGTGGGGCCGTGGTTGATGTCCAGCCGGTCGGCCAGCAGGTTGATGCCGCCGACGAAGGCCCGGGCATCGTCCACCACGCACAGCTTCTGGTGCAGCCGGCGCAGCTGCTCGGATTGCAGCCAGTTCCACCAGCGCTCCAGCGGGCGGAACACGGCCAGCGCCACGCCGGCCGGCTCCAGCAGCGCGCGCAGCGCAAACAGCGCCTTGGCGCTGCCAAAGCCGTCCACCACCACCTGCACGCGCACGCCGCGCTGGGCGGCCCGCACCAGGGCGGCGGTCACCGGGCGGGTGTCGGCGTCGTCGTGGTAGATGTAGGTGGCCAGCCAGACCTCGTCCTGCGCGGCGTCGATGGCCGTCACCATGGCCGGGAACAGCGTGTCGCCACCCGTCAGCAGGGTCACGCCATTGCCGCCCCAATAGGTGGCGCGCTCACCGGGCGAGGCGCCTTGGCGGCGCGCCGGCTGCGGCAGGGCGACGCGGCTCACTCCAGATCCAGCTCGATGACCAGCGGCAAGTGGTCGGACATGCGCGCCCAGGCACCACCGCGCGGCACATGCCCGCCCACGCAGCGCAGGCCGCGCGCGTAGACGCGGTCCAGCGCAAACACCGGCACCCGCGAGGGGAAGGTCAGCAGCCGCCCGCCAGGCGGCACGGCCCGCGTCAGGCCTTGGGTGCGCAGCAGCGGGTCCAGCCGCTCGCCCCAGTCGTTGAAGTCGCCGGCCACCACCAGCGGCACGTCGGCCGGCACCTCGCGCTGCAGGTACTCGGCCAGCCGCTGCACCTGGCGCACGCGGCTGCCATGCATCAGGCCCAGGTGGGCGACCACGGTGTGCACCGTGGTGCCGCGCCAGTTGACCGGCACGTGCAGAAAACCGCGCTGCTCGAAGCGGTGGTCGGACACGTCGTGGTGGCCCACCTCGCCCAGCGGCCAGCGTGCCAGCAGCGCGTTGCCGTGCTCGCCGTCGCGGGTGATGGCGTTGGTGCGGTAGGCGGTGGCGTAGCCCTCGGGCGCCAGGAATTCGGCCTGCCCCGCCTCGGGCCAACCCAGGTGGGTGCGGTGGAAGGCGCGGGCATGGGTGCGGTGGAACAGCCGCACCTCCTGCAGGCAGACGATGTCGGCGTCCAGCGCCTCGATGCCCAGGCCCAGGTTGTGGATCTCCAGCCGCTGGCGCACCAGCACCCCGCCGCGCACGCCTTTGTGGATGTTGTAGGTGGCCACGCGCAAGGGGCCGGTGAGGGCGAGGACGGATTCGGAGAAGGTCATGAGGGCATCGAGGGTCAGCGCGGGGCGGCGCTATTTTGGCGTGGCCGCAGCCTCCAGCAAGCCCAGTTGCGCCAGCAGCTTCAGGGCCAGGCTGATGCGCGCGGCACCGTGGGCCTCGGTGGCGATGTCGAGGTTGAGCGCAAAGCAGCTGCGCGCGCCGCCTTCGCGCTCGACCCAGCCGACGAACCAGCCCAAGGCCACCCCCTTGTTGTTGGCGTTGGTCCAGCCGGTCTTGGCAAAGAGCTGCCAGCCGGGGCCGCTGTCGCGCCGCATCACCGTGCGGGCCCGGGCCAGCGTGGTTGCGGCCATCGGCAGGCGGCCTTCGCTCAGGCGACGCAGGAAATCCACCTGCTCGGTGGCGGCGATGGCCAGCGGCCCCTCGAGCCAGAAGCGGTCGTGCGCCGCAGGTGCGCCCACGTCGGCGCTGCCGTAGCGCAGCTGGTGCATCCAGGCCCGCATGCCGGCCGGCCCCACGCGCCGCGCAATGGCCTGGTAGACCCAGACGGCCGAGACCTGGTAGGCCTGGGCCAGCGTGAGGTCGCGGTTGAGTTCGGCCCGGTCGCGCCGCACGCCATCCCAGCGAAAGACCTCGTCGGGGCCACTGACCACGCCGGTCTCCAGGCCGATCAGCGTGCCCACGATCTTGAACGTGGAGGCAGGCGAGTGGCGCACGAAGGCCCGGCTGCCGTCCGAGGTGATCCAGCGGCGCGTGGGCGCGTCGTAGACGACGAACACACCGCGTGTGCCCACGGCGCTGAAGGCGGTGGCCAGGTCGATGCGCTCGTCCCAGGTTTCGGCCAGCGGCTCGGTGGTGGCGGACGGGACGGCGGCGGTGGGCCGCGCCAGGCCCAGGGCAGCCGCCGCCGTCAAGGTGGCGGCGGCATGGCGGCGGGTGATGGAAAGAGACATGGAGGGCTCCTTGGTTCAGGGAGTGGCCATGCTGCCCAAGGCCCGCCTGTTGCGGGGGCTGGCACTGCGTTACGGCGGTGACAGCCGGGCCTGCGTGGCGGCGATCTCGGCCTCGTAGCGCGTGCGGCGCGGGCCGGCGCGCAGCTTGCGCGCATGGTGGCGCGCCTGGCCCAGCAGCTCCAGTGCGGTGTAGAGGTCGCCCTCTCGCTCGGCGTGGCGCGACCACAGCAGCACGAAGGCGCAGCGCTGCTCGGCCGGCACCTGGGCCAGCAGCGGCCGACATTGCGCCCAGCGCGCCGCCGCCCAGGCGGCAAAGCCCTCGCCCGCCAGATCCAGCCCCACCTCGGCCGCCAGGGCGGCCACCTGGGCAAAGCGCAGCGCGTGGCGGTCGGCCATGTTGAGCAAGAAGATGGCCCCCAGCAGCGAATGTGGCGCCAGCCCACGGCGCGCACAGACGGCCTCGCTCAGCAGCAACCAGCGCAAGGCGTCGGGAGCGGGTGGTGCAAGACCGCCCTCCTCCAGCCGGTGCAAGGTGTTGGCCAGGTTGGCGCTGACCACCTGCAAGGCGTCGGCCACGCCCGCCAGCGTGGCGGCGCGCAGCGCGGCGGCCAGGTCATCCAGTGCGGCGTGGGCCAGGGCTGCATCGCCGCGCGCCAATGCCACGTCGCGGCGCGCCAGGCCGCGCAGGTTGAGCGCGTCGGCCTGCAAGACGGGATCGGCCGCCCACAGGCGCTGGTCCAGCGCGGCCAGCCGCTGCAGCGCGGCATCGGCATGGCCCAGGCTGGCCAGGCAATGCCAGGCGTCGAGCAGCGCGGCGCGCTGGGTGTAGGCGTGGCGCGTGGGGGCGTCCAGCCCGGCATCGGCCAGCCGCGCCCGCAGGGTGCGCAGGCTGCGCTGCAGGCCGGCCCAGTCGCCCAGCCGGCGGGCGATGCGGGCCTGGCGCTCGAGCACGGCCAGCGCGGCCCCGGTGTCGCCGGCAGGCAGGCTGGCAGCGGCCTCGGCCAGGCAGGCGCGGGCCGGGTAGAGGGCGCCGCGGTCGAGCAGGTGGTCGGCCCGCGCCAGCGCCTCGACATAGGCCATGGGCAGCAGTGGCAGTGCGGCGCTGGCGGGTGCCGGGGCGGGCACGGCCAGCGCGGCGTCCACCCGCCAGGCCAGTTGCGCCAGGCAGCCGGCGTCCAGCCAATAGGGGCCGCTGCTCAGGGCCTGCGCCTGCACCAGGCCGGCCAGGGGCGTGCCGGCCAGCCGGCCCCAGGCGCGCCACAGCTGGGTGCGGTGCAACTCGGGCAGTTGCAGCCGCGCGCGCAGCTCGGCCCGGTCGCAGGGGCGGTCGGCCCGGGCGCCGCCTTCGGCATGGGCTTGCAGCAAGGCCGCCAGCAGCCGGGGCAGCAGGCGCGCGCCGATGCGCCCGCCAGGCCAGCACACGGCCGTGGGTTGCAACTCGATGGTCAGGGATTCGCCCGCTTGCACACCGCATTGTGGTGGGCCGGTGCGCGAGGTGTGTGGCCGCGTTGGCGTTACGGCGGTGACAGCCGCGCCAGATGCAGGATGGCCTCGGCGTTGCTGGGCGAGAAGCAGCGGTCGGCGGCCTCGCGCCAGGGCAGCCACGCGTGGGCGGTGTGCTCGCGCGGCGCAAGGGTCACCGGCGTACCGGCGGGCACGGCCAGGCCAAAGACGTGCTCGGTGTTGTGGGTGATGCCGGGCGCATAGCGCTGGCGCCAGCGCGGGTAGAGCTCGTAGACGTTCTCCAGCGCCCAGTCGGTAAGGGTGCCGGTCTGAATGCCGGTCTCCTCGCCCACTTCGCGCCAGGCGGCAGTGGCCAACGGTTCGTCCTCGGCGTCCAGCGAGCCGGTGACGCTTTGCCAGAAGCCGGGGGCGTCGGCACGCTCCAGCAGCAGCACGTCCAGCGCGGGCGTGTGGATGACGACCAGCACGCTGCGCGGGATCTTGTGCGTCACGCCGCGCGCTCCCGACGCGTGCGCACGGCGGCAGCCAGCTCGCGCAGCAGCGGTGCGGTGTCGTCCCAGCCCAGGCAGGCGTCGGTGACGGAGATGCCGGGCTGGGGCAGGCTGCCGTTCGCGACGTCCTGGCGGCCTTCGAGCAGATGGCTTTCAATCATCACACCGCTGATGCGCCGCTCGCCGGTGGCGATGCGCGCGGCGATGTCGCGGCCGACCTCGATCTGCTTGCGGTGCTGCTTGCTGGAGTTGGCGTGCGAGCAGTCGATCATCACGTGCTCGCGCAGGCCGGCGGCCTTGAGCGCGGCGCAGGCGGCGTCCACCGAGGCGGCGTCGAAGTTGGGCGCCTTGCCGCCGCGCAGGATGATGTGGGTGTCGGGGTTGCCGCGCGTCTCGAAGATGGCAGCCACGCCCATCTTGGTCATGCCCATGAAGCTGTGCGGCGCGCGCGCGGCCAGCAGCGCGTCGGCAGCCACCTTGACGCCGCCGTCGGTGCCGTTCTTGAAGCCCACCGGGCACGAGAGGCCCGAGGCCAGTTGGCGGTGGCTCTGGCTTTCGGTGGTGCGCGCGCCGATGGCGCCCCAGGCGATGAGGTCGCTCATGTACTGCGGCGACAGCAGGTCCAGGAACTCGGTGCCGGCCGGCAGGCCCAGCGCGCAGACATCCAGCAGCAACTGGCGTGCGCGGCGCAGGCCCTCGTTGATGCGGTTGGAGCCGTCCATCAGCGGGTCGTTGATGTAGCCCTTCCAGCCCACGGTGGTGCGGGGCTTTTCAAAGTAGACGCGCATGACGATGAGCAGCTCGCCCGCCAGCGCCTGGGCCTCGCGCTGCAGCAGGCGGGCGTACTGCATGGCCTGGTCATGGTCGTGGATGGAGCACGGGCCGACGACCACCAGCAGCCGCTCGTCGCGGCCGGCCAGCACAGCGGCAATCTCGCTGCGCGCGCGCTCGATCAGCGGCTCGATGGCGGGCGTCACCGGCATGTCGTCCTGCAGCATGGCGGGCGAGACCAGCGCCCGCACGGCGGCGATGCGCGTGTCGTCGATGCGGGTGGTGTCCTGGGTCGAGAAGGCGGCGTGGGTTTCGCGGTCGAGGTCGGGCATGAGATTCAACGGGGATGGGTGTGGGTGCGCAGCCAGGCGGCAAAAGTAGGCTCATCCCACTCGCTGCTGGCCAGGGCCAGCATGGCCACGGTGGCGTCGGCTTGGCTGACGCTCAGACGATGACCGTTGAGGCCGAGGAACAGACCGACGCTGAGGAAAGCTGCTCGCTTGTTGCCATCGACGAAAGCGTGGTTCTTGATCAGACCGTAGGCGTAGCTGGCGGCGAGAGCCGCCAGGTCGGGGCTGCCATAAGCGGCGAGCTGGCGCGGCCGGGCCAGAGCCGACTCCAACAGCCCGGCGTCACGCAGGCCTGCCGCACCGCCGTGTTCAGCCAGGCTTTCGTCATGAAGCAGGCTCAGCAGCCGTTGGTCTACCCAGCGCCAACTGCTGTTGGCCGTCGTCATTTGGCCAACGCGCGGAAGGTGTCGCGGTACTCGCGCATGAAGGTGCGACCCAGCTCCACCTGCTCATCGAAGCCCGGCTCATACGCACTCAGCGCCACGCCGTCGGGCGTCTCGCTGACGTAGACGGTGTCGCCTCGCTCCAGTTTCAGGCGCGCCAGCACCTCCTTGGGCAGGATGACGCCAACCGAATTGCCGATCTGGGTGAGTTTGAGGGCGTGCATGGCGGACTCCGCTAAGTTGTTATAACGAATGTTATACCACGCACGCCCGGGCCTCAACCCGCTGGTTGGGCGTTGCGCAGCCGGATGTGCAGCTCACGCAACTGCTTTTCGTCCACCATGCTGGGCGCACCGGTCAGCAGGCACTGGGCGCGCTGGGTTTTGGGGAAGGCGATGACGTCGCGAATGGACTCGGCTTTGGTCATCAGCGTCACCAACCGGTCCAGGCCGAAGGCCAGGCCGCCGTGCGGGGGAGCGCCGTACTGCAAGGCATCCAGCAGGAAGCCGAACTTGACGCGCTGCTCCTCGGGCGTGATGTTCAGCGCCTCGAAGACCTTGGCCTGCACGTCGGCGCGGTGGATACGCACCGAGCCGCCGCCCAACTCCCAGCCGTTGAGCACCATGTCGTAGGCCTTGGCCACGCAGCGGCCAGGGTCGGTGGTCATGAAGTCCTCGTCGCCGTCCTTGGGCGCGGTGAAGGGGTGGTGCACGGCGTTCCAGCGGCCGGCCTCGTCGTCGCGCTCGAACATGGGGAAGTCCACCACCCACAGCGGCGCCCAGCGGTCTTCAAAGAGGCCGGTCTCTTTGGCGAAGTCGCTGTGGCCGATCTTGAGCCGCAGCGCGCCGATGGCGTCGTTGACGACCTTGGCCTTGTCGGCACCGAAGAAGAGGATGTCGCCGTTCTGCGCGCCGGTGCGCTTGAGGATCTCGGCGATGGCGGCGTCGTGCAGGTTTTTGACGATGGGCGATTGCAGGCCGTCGCGGCCATCGGCCAGCGCACCGACCTTGATCCAGGCCAGGCCTTTGGCACCGTAGATCTTGACGAACTCGGTGTAGCCGTCGATCTCGCTGCGGCTCATCTTGGCACCGCCCGGCACGCGCAAGGCGACGACGCGGCCACCCGGTGTGGTGGCCGGGCCGCTGAAGACCTTGAAGTCCACGTCCCGCATGACCTCGGTCAGCTCGGTGAACTCGAGCTTGACGCGCAGGTCGGGCTTGTCCGAGCCATAGCGGTGCATGGTGTCGGCATAGCGCATCACCGGGTAGTCGCCCAGTTCCACGCCCATGGTCTCCTTGAAGACGCTGCGGATCATGGCCTCAAACATCGCGCGGATCTCGACCTCGCCCAGGAAGCTGGTCTCGATGTCGATCTGCGTGAACTCGGGCTGGCGGTCGGCGCGCAGGTCTTCGTCGCGAAAGCACTTGGTGATCTGGTAGTAGCGGTCGAACCCGGCCACCATCAGCATCTGCTTGAACAGCTGCGGCGACTGCGGCAGCGCGAAGAACTGGCCGTCGTGCACGCGGCTGGGCACCAGGTAGTCGCGCGCGCCTTCGGGCGTGCTCTTGGTGAGCATGGGCGTCTCGATGTCGATGAAGCCCTGGGCGTCCAGGTAGCGGCGCACGGCCATGGCCACGCGGTAGCGCAGCATCAGGTTCTTCTGCATCTGCGGGCGGCGCAGATCCAGCACGCGGTGCGTCAGGCGCACGGTCTCGGAGAGGTGTTCGTCGTCGAGCTGGAACGGCGGCGTGACGCTGGGGTTGAGCACCGTCAGCTCGTGGCACAGCACCTCGACCTTGCCCGACACCAGGCCGGCGTTTTCGGTGCCGGCCGGGCGCGGGCGCACCTTGCCGACGACTTGCAGGCAGAACTCGCCGCGCACGCCTTCGGCGGTGGCGAACATCTCGGGGCGGTCGGGGTCGCAGACGATCTGCACCAGGCCTTCGCGGTCGCGCAGGTCGATGAAGATGATGCCGCCATGGTCACGGCGGCGATGGGCCCAGCCCATCAGGGTCACGGTCTGGCCCAGCAGCGATTCGCTGACGAGGCCGCAATAGGTGGTGCGCATGGGATTCACTCCAGATTCGAATAGAGGGTGGCGCGCCGGCTGCGGCACGCGGACGACAGGCGGGGTCGGGTCAAGGGCGCCGGAGCGGCGCGCTCAACCCACCCGATTGGGGTCGGCCTCCCGCGGCTGCGGCAGGGATGCACGCGCCGCGGGCGCGACGACGCCCATGGAGATGATGTACTTGAGGGCCTGGTCCACACTCATGCCCAGCGGCCGCACGGCGCTCTTGGGCATCATCAGGAAAAAGCCCGAGGTGGGGTTGGGCGTGGTGGGCACGTAAAGGCTGACATGCTCGCCGTCCAGGTGCGCCGCCACCTCGCCGCCGGGTTTGCCGGTGACGAAGGCGATGGTCCAGGAGTCGGCATGCGGATAAGGCACCAGCACGGCCTCGCGAAACGCGTTGCCGCTGCTGGAGAAAAGCGTGTCCGACACCTGTTTGACCGAGTTGTAGATGTTCTTGACAATGGGAATGCGCCCCATGGCCGCGTCCCACCGGCCGGCCACCCATTGACCAAAGATGTTGGTCACCGCCACGCCGGTCAGCAGCACCACCGTCAGCATCACCAGCACGCCGATGCCGGGCACCTCACGCAACTGCCCCAGCGCATCGGCGGCCACGGCCGGCAGCAGGGCCTGGGCCACCCGCAGGATGACGGCGAAGATGCCGTCCAGGATGCCGGTCAGCCAGACCAGCACCCAGACGGTGATGGTCAGCGGCAGCCAGGCCAGCAGGCCGGCGAGCAGGTAGCGCTTGAGTCCGCCCACGATGACCTCAGCTGGCAGCGCTGCCGCCGCCACTCCCGCCGGACGCAGCAGGAGGCGATGCAGGTGTCGCTGCGGGCGCCGGGGCCGGGGCCTCGGCGGGCTTGCCCTCGGAATTGCCTTCTGATTTGTCGGCCGGCTTGGCGCCAGCGCTGTTGCCGCCGCGGAAGTCGGTCACGTACCAGCCCGAGCCCTTGAGCTGAAAGCCCGCCGCCGTCACCTGCTTGGCGAACGCATCTGCCCCGCACTGCGGGCAGACGGTCAGCGGCGCATCGGCAATTTTCTGCAACACGTCCTTGGCATAGCCGCAGGCGCTGCAGCGGTAGGCGTAAATGGGCATGGCGGGCCAGAGAAATCCAAACCTGCCATTCTACCCAAGCGCCCCGCCAGGTGCAGTCAGGGCGTGTCGGCGTAGGGCGCCAGTTCGGCCAGCCGCAGATAGCGCCAGAGGAAAGGCCGCATGTCGTCTGCATAAGGCCCGCTGAGGTTGAGCAGCACCGAATGGGTGTTGCGCTTGTGCTGCACCCGCTCGCAGACCTCACCTGCGGCCTGCATGGCGCTGCAGGTGGCGGCCACTTCGCCATCCCAGGTCGCGCCGGTGTGCGGGTCGGTCAGGGCGTGGTAGAGCTGCACCGGGGTGTCGTCGGCGTCGAACAACTCGGGGGCCAGCGTCTGGCCCCGGTCGTACAGCGTGGCCCCGGTCGAGAACGCCACGTCAGCCCGTGCGCAGATGCCTGGGTAGTCGCCGCCATCGTCGTTGGACGCGGCCTCGTTGTCGGCCTTGACGGCGTTGATCAGTGCCAGCGCGCCGCCGGCCCGGTCACCCACCACCGCAATGCGCGTCGGGTCGATGTTGTATGTGGCGGCGTTGGCGCGCAAAAAACGCAGTGCGTTGCGCACGTCTTCGGCGGCCTCGAAGACCGCTTGCTGACGCACGGCGTCGGGCGAGTAGGAACCGTCGGGCAAATCGTCGTTGTAGGGTGTCAGCCGGTAGTTGGGCACCGCCGTGATGTAGCCGGCCTTGGCGAAGTCGCGCCCCCGTTTGGGCGAGTCGGCACTGTTGCGGCCGTTGCGCTCGAACTCACCGCCGTGCAACCACAGCACGGCGGGCCGGGGCTCCCCCACGTTCCAGCCGGGCGGGCGGTAGATGTCCATGTCGAGCTTGAGTGCCTGGTCGGGGTGGGCCTGCTCGTAGGCCTGCCGTTTGCTGGAGCTGTACTGGCAGCCGCTGTACACCGTGCCGCTGGCCCCCACGACCGAGATGCAGCGCGGCATGCGCGCGGAAAACTGCGGCGTGACGCGCCCGATGTCGGCATCCACGTACTGCTCGCGCAGATACAGCCCCTGCGCCGTGGCTTCTGGCAACGCCGCCGGACTGAAGGCGGCCAGCGGGCCGCAACCCTGGGCCTGGGCCTGGGCCGCGCCCAATGCCACCGCGCCACATAGCGCAGCGACCATGCGCACGCCCACCAGGCGGTAGCCGGTCACCGGCACCGCAAACGAAAGATGCTTCATCAAACCGCCCTGAAATCACATATTGAAACATGTTGGTCCGTGCGTCATGACAATCAGATACGTGTTTCCCCGCTGGGTGCGGCATGTCCGCCACAATGGAGCGCCCCGCCCGTGGCATGTGCACGCCCTGCCCCGGCTTTGTGTGATGACCCGCAGCCACTGCTGCACTGGATTCGAGGAGTTACCGCGATGACCTCACTGAACGGGCCAGCCCGCCGCTCGGCACTGGCAACGGCCATCGGCCTGCTGGGCCTGGGGCTTCTGGCCGCCTGCTCGCCCAGCGACAAGCCCGCCGCAACCGATGCCGCCGCGTCCGCGCCGGCTGCGGCGCCGGCATCGGCCGTGGCGACCGCAGCCCCGGTCAACCCGGCCTGGGCCAGCGAGGCCAAGGTGCTCAACATCTACAACTGGTCGGACTACATCGCGCCCGACACGATTGCCAATTTCGAAAAAGAAACCGGCATCAAGGTGCGCTACGACAATTTCGACAACAACGAAATCCTGCATGCCAAGCTGGTGGCCGGCAAAACGGGCTACGACATCGTGGTGCCGGGCGCCCACTTCGCCAAGCAGCAGATCGAGGCCGGCTTGCTGCAGAAGCTGGATCGGGCCGCGCTGACCAACTGGAACAACCTGGATCCGGCGCTGCTGGAGCAGATGGCCAAGGTTGACCCGGGCAACCAGTACCTGGTGGACTGGATGTGGGGCTACAACACCGTGGGCATCAACGTGGACAAGGTCAAGGCCGCGCTGGGCGACATGCCCATGCCGGCAAACGCCTGGGATCTGCTGTTCAAGCCCGAGTACGCCAGCAAGCTCAAGAACTGCGGCGTGAGCATGCTGGACTCGGCCTCCGAGGTGTTGCCGGTGGTGATGATTTACGCCGGCAAGGATGGCTACAGCAAGAACCCCGCCGACTACAAGGCGGCCGAAGAGATTCTGATGAAGACCCGCCCGTCGGTGACGCGGTTCTCATCTTCGGGCTATATCGAGGAGTTGGCGGCAGGCTCGCTGTGCGCGGTCATGGGGTATTCGGGTGATATCAACATCGCCCGCGCCCGCGCGCACAAGAGTGGCTCCAAGGTCAACGTCGAGGCGCTGATCCCTCCCACCGGCGGCACGCTGTTCTTCGACTCGATGGCCATTCCGGCCGATGCCGAGCACCCGGGCAATGCGCACCAGTTCATCAACTACATCCTGCGCCCGCAGGTGGCGGCCGGCCTGACCAACCAGGTGTTCTACGCCAACCCGAACAAGGCCTCACTGCCCTTCGTGGACAAAGAGGTGGCCGAGAACCCGACGGTCTTCCTCAGCGCCCCCGACCTGGCCAAGATGACCGCGCCGGACGCCGTGCCGCAAGACATCCGCCGCGTGCAGACGCGCATCTTCCAGCGCTTCAAGGCGGGCCGCTGAACAGAGAGCGTAGACCCCAAGCAGAAGGCGCCCCGCAGGGCGCCTTCTTTTTTGCCTTACTGCGCCGCCGCGCTGGCGGCCTCCTGCAAGGCCTTCATCGGATCGTCGTCCGCCGGGGGCGCCTCCGAGGCCGGCAGGTCGAAGCCCTCCATCGGCGGGGTCACCGGCATCTCCATCTGCTCCAGGGCCTTGTCCACGTCGATGTGGAAATCCTCGGGCGGCTCATGCCCCACCAGCTGCGGGAAGCCGATGATGAGGCCCACCATGATGAGCTGGATGACGACGAAGGGCACGGCTCCCCAGTAGATCTGGGTGGTCTTGACCGGCTCGATCACCTTGCCTGACACACGGTCCTTGTAGCGCTCGGCGGGCGCCACGCTGCGCAGATAGAACAGCGCAAAGCCAAACGGCGGGTGCATGAACGAGGTCTGCATGTTGACCGCCAGCAGCACGCCAAACCACACCAGATCGATCCCCAGCTTGTCGGCCACCGGCGCCAGCAGCGGCACCACGATGAACGACAGCTCGAAGAAGTCGAGGAAGAAGGCGAGCACGAAGATCAGGATGTTGACCGCAATCAGAAAGCCCGTCTGGCCGCCAGGCAGGCTGGTCAGCAGGTGTTCCACCCACAGCGGGCCGTCCACACCCTGGAAGGCCAGGCTGAACACCGTCGAGCCGATCAGGATGAAGACCACGAAGCACGAGAGCTTCATCGTCGTGTCCATGGCCTGCTTCATCAGCGGCAGCGTCAGGCGCCGGCGCACGATGGCCATCACCAGCGCCCCCACCGCGCCCATGGCGCCACCCTCGGTGGGCGTGGCCACACCCAGGAAGATGGTGCCCAGCACGAGGAAAATCAGCGCCAGCGGCGGAATCAGCACAAAGGTCACGCGCTCGGCCAGGTTGGACAACAGGCCCAGCTTGAAAACCCTGTTGATCATGGCCAGCACGAAGGCCACGCCCACGCCCACGCACAGTGCGACCACGATGAGCTCGTCCTTGGCCGTGCCCTCGGGCCGCGAGTGGGCATAGGCCAGCGCAGCCACCAATGAGAGGACAAACACCACCAGCAGCGAAGGCATGCCGCTGTTGCCGTTGGCCTCACGGATGGTGCGCGCTTCGGGCGGCAGTGCGGGCACGTACTGCGGGCGGAACAACGCCACCAGCACGATGAAGCCCACGTACAACCCCGTCAGCACGAAACCGGGCAGGAAGGCGCCCTTGTACATGTCGCCCACGCTGCGGCCCAACTGGTCGGCCATGATGATGAGCACCAGCGAAGGCGGGATGATTTGCGCCAGCGTGCCGGATGCGGCAATCACGCCTGAAGCCAAGCGCCGGTCATAGCCGTAGCGCAACATGATGGGCAACGAGATGAGGCCCATGGAGATGACCGATGCCGCCACCACCCCGGTGGTGGCCGCCAGCATGGCGCCCACGAAGATGACCGCGAAGGCCAGGCCGCCACGCACCGGGCCAAAGAGCTGGCCAATGGTGTCGAGCAGGTCTTCGGCCATGCCCGATCGCTCCAGGATCAGGCCCATGAAGGTGAAGAACGGGATGGCCAGCAGCGTCTCGTTTTGCATGATGCCGAAGATGCGCAGCGGCAGTGCCTGCATCAGCGAGGCCGGCAGCAGCCCCAACTCCACCCCGATGAAGCCGAACAGCAGGCCGCAGGCCGCCAGTGAGAACGCCACCGAGAAACCCAGCAGCAAAAACAGGATCAGGCCCACGAACATGACCGGGGCCATATTGGCTTGCAGGAACTCCATCATGATTTGGCCCCTTCCTGTGCGCGGATGGCCTCGGCCAGTTCGTCCTCGGCGCTTTTGTCACCACGCCGTGCCGGATCGGGTCCGGCACCCGTGAGGAAGGCCACGCGCTTGATGATTTCGGACAGGCCCTGCAGCGCCAACAGCGAGAACCCCGCCGGCACCAGCGCATACACCGGCCAGCGGATCAGGCCACCGGCGTTGGACGACATCTCGCCCGAGACATAGGCCCGCACCACCAGCGGCCAGGCCAGGGTGATGACCTCATAGCAAAACGGCAGCAGGAAACACACCAGCCCAAAAATCTCGATCTTGATCTGCGTGCGCCGGCTCCAGCGTGACAGCAGCACATCCACCTTCACATGCTCCTGGCGCAGCAGCGTGTAGCCGGCGGCCAGCAGGAAGATGGCGGCGAACAGATACCACTGGATCTCCAGGTAGGCGTTGGAGCTGACGCTGGCCACCTTGCGCACGATGGCATTGCCGGCCGAAATCAGCACCGCCACCAGCACCAGCCAGGCCACACTGCGGCCCACCCACTCGCTCAGGCGGTCGATGCCGCCCGCCAGACGCAACAGCATGTCCATCGCGGCCCTCCAAAAAAGTTTGCGCGACTGTACGCGAATCAGCTGTCCTGCTCACGCCCCAATTGATACAGCCGCGACACCCGTGTGCCCGAGCGGCAGTAGGCGACGATGGGGCGCGGCAGCTCGGTGATCAGGCGGGCAAACGCCGCCGCCTCTTCGGGCGTCTGGTGGGCGCCGTTGACCGGCAGGTAGCGGTAGGCCAGACCGGCTGCCTCGGCCGCATGCTGCATCTGGTCGCTGGTGGCCTGCTCGGGGCCGCCTTCAAAGTCCGGGCGGTTGTTGATGATGCTGCGGATGCCGCCGCGCGCCAGCGCCGCCAGGGCGTTTGGCGTCAGTTGCGCCGTGGCATAGAGCCCGTCTTCCAGCGTGTTGAGTGTGATCTCGGACATGGGTCTTCCTTTGCTAGCCAGAGTTGCGCAGCGCCGTGGCGATGCCGTTGATGGTGATGTGGATGCTGCGCCGCAGTTTCTGGTCGCCGGCCTCGCCGCCCGCGCGCCAGCGCCGGATCAGCTCCACCTGCAGGTGATGCAGCGGGTCGATGTAGGGAAAGCGGTGGCGGATGGAGCGCGCCAGCGCCGGGTTGTCGGCCAGCCGCTGCGTCTGGCCGGTGATCAGCGCCAGCGCCTGCACGGTGCGTTGCCACTCGGCCTCGATGGCACCAAACACGCGTCGGCGCAGCCGTGCATCCGGCACCAGGCTGGCGTAGCGCCGCGCCAGCGCCAGATCGCTCTTGGCCAGCACCATGTCGATGTTGGAGATCAGCGTGGTGAAGAACGGCCACTCGCGGTGCATGGCCTGCAAGGTGGCGGCATCGGCCGCCCCACTGGCCAGCGCCGCCTCCACCGCGCTGCCCAGGCCGTACCAGCCCGGCAGCGTGGCGCGGCTCTGGCTCCAGGAGAACGTCCAGGGAATGGCGCGCAAGTCTTCGATGCGACCGCTGGGCTTGCGCGAGGCCGGACGCGAGCCGATGTTCAGTGCGGTGATCTCGCGCAGCGGGGTGGCGGCGTAGAGAAACTCGGCAAACCCCGGCGTCTCGTAGACCAGTGCCCGGTACGCCTTGCGGCTGGCCTCGGACAGCGCCTGGGCCACCGCCAGATGCCGCGCCGGCACCGGCTGCGGCGGCGGCAGCAGCGTGGCCTCCAGCACGGCCGCCACCAGCGTCTCCAGGTTGCGCCGGCCGATGTCGGGGTTGGCGTATTTGGCGCCGATGACCTCGCCCTGCTCGGTCAGCCGGATCTGGCCGTTCACCGTACCTGCCGGCTGCGCCAGGATGGCCTGGTAGCTGGGGCCACCGCCCCGGCCCACGCTGCCACCGCGGCCATGAAAGAGGCGCAGCCGCACATGCTTGCCCAGCCGCGCCATCAGCGCCAGCTCGGCGCGGTACAGCGCCCAATGGCTGGTGACGATGCCGCCGTCCTTGTTGCTGTCCGAGTAGCCCAGCATCACGTCCTGCTCGCCGCCGCTGGCCGCCAGCATGGCGGCAATGCCGGGCGTGGCCAGGTAGTCGGCCATGATGGCCTCGGCGCGCTCCAGGTCGTCAATGGTCTCGAACAGCGGCGAGACGATGAGGCCGGCCCGCAGATCGCGCCCCAGCGTGCCTTGGGCCAGGCCGGTTTCCTTTTGCAGCAACAGCACCTCCAGCAGATCGGAGGTGGCCTCGGTGTGGCTGATGATGGTGTGGCGGATGGCCTCGGGGCCGAAGCGCTGGCGCAGCTCGCGCGCGGCCTCGAATACCGCCCATTCGCTCTCGAACGCCGCGCTGTAGCAGGCCTGCGGCACCCGCAGCGGCCGCGCCTCGGCCAGCAGCCGCACCAGCAGCGCGCGGCGGGCCTCCTCGCTCAGTTGGGCGTAGCCGGTCTCGACGCCGGCCACGGCCAGCAGCTCGGCCACTGTGGCCTCGTGCACGTCCGAGCTCTGGCGCAGATCGACGGTGGCCAGGTGAAAGCCGAACACCCGCACCGCGCGCTGCAAAGGCGCCAGCCGCGCCTGCGCCCAGCCACCAGCACCGGCGGCCACCAGCGCATCGGCCAGCGTCTGCAGGTCGGCCAGCAGCGCTTGCGGCGACGCATACGGCGTGCTGGCAGCCAGGGCGTGGCGCATGGCCTCGCCGCCGGTCAACGCCGTCAGCGTGGCCGCCAGGCGGGCGTAGATGCCCACCAGCGCGCGGCGGTAGGGCTCGTCGTCACGATGCGGATTGGTGTCGCCCGCGGCGTCGGCCAGCGCCTGCAGCGCTGGCGGCACCGGCGCGAGGCGGGTGGACCACGACAGCTCGCCGCCCAACTGGTGCACCACGGTCAGGTGATGGCGCAGCGCCACCTCGGCCTGGCGCCGCAGTGCGTCGCGCAGCGTGCCGGCGTTGACGTTGGGGTTGCCGTCGCGGTCGCCCCCCATCCAATGCCCCATGCGCAGGAAATCCGCCACCGGCTGCCCCGGCAGGGCGGCCTCCAGTTCGGCGTACAGGCTGGGGATCTGCGGCAAAAAAGTGGTGGGGTAGTAGCCCAGCGCGTTGTCGATCTCGTCGCCCACCGTCAGGCCGGTGTCGCGCAGCAGCCGCGTGTGCCATAGCTGCAGCACGCGCAGCCGCAGCTTCTCTTCGATGGGGGCCAGCATGCGGGCGCGCGCCTGCGGCAACTCGGCCACGCGCGCCAGGGCGGCATCGCGCTCGGCCAGCAGCCCCATGATGGCGCGCTCGGCCTGCAGCACGCTCTGGCGCTGTACCTCGGTGGGGTGGGCGGTGAGCACCGGCGAGACATGGGCGCTGGCCAGCATGGTGGCCACCTTCTTGCCGGACACCCTAGCGGCACGCAGGCGCTGCATGGCGCTGGCCAGCGAGGCCCCGGCCACGTCGCCCTGCAACGCCCGCTGCTCGCGGCGGCGGATGTGGTGCCGGTCTTCGGCCAGGTTGGCCAGGTGGCTGAAGTAGGTGAAGGCGCGCACCACGGCGACGGCGCGCTCGGTGGACAGGCTTTTGAGCAGCCGATCCAGCTCGCGCTGGGCCTTCAGGTCGTCCCGCCCCCGGTAGGCCACCGACAGCGTGCGGATGCGCTCGATCACGTCGAACGTGGGCTTGCCTTCCTGCTCGCGAATGACGTCGCCCAGCAGACGGCCCAGCAGGCGGATGTCCTCGCGCAGCGGCGCTTCGGTGTCAGGTGTGGTCATGGTGTTTGCCGGCGGCTCGCGCGATGCCGCGCAGGATGTGGATGTCGTCGCTGGACAGCCGCGCCCGCAAGGCCATCTGCGTCAGGCGGGGCAGCAGCTTCTTGGGCGCAGCGGGGTCGAAAAAGCCGATCTCGCTCAGGGCGGCCCGCCAATGGTCGAGCAGGCCGTGGACGGCCGCCTGGTCGGCCAGCTTGCGCGCCGGCGCGCGCGGCGCCACCGCAAAGGCGCCCAGCGCCTGGCGCCATTCGTAGGCCACCAGCTGCACGGCCTGGGCCAGATTGAGCGAGCCGTAGTCGGGCGCCGTGGGGATGGACAGGCAGACGTCACAGCGGTAGACGTCGTCGTTGGCCAGGCCAAAGCGCTCACCGCCAAAAACGAAAGCCGGCACCAGCCCTTGGGCCGCCACGGTGGGCAGGTGGTCGCGCGGCGCCGCCGTCGGCGGGCCGAAGTCGCGCGGCGTCATGGCGGTGGCGCAGGTGTGGGTGATGCCGTCCAGCGCCTCGGCCAGCGTGGGCACGATGCGCGCGCGCGCCAGCACGTCGGTGGCGCCGCTGGCAAAGGCCAGGGTTTCGTCGCGCATGAGCACGTCGGCAAAGCGCGGTGCCACCAGCACCAGGTCGTCAAAGCCCATGACCTTGATGGCGCGTGCCGCTGCGCCCACGTTGCCGGGGTGGCTGGTGTGCATCAACACGAACCGTGCGGCCGGCCGGGCTGGGTAAAATGGGGGGTTCACCGTCATCGGGCGGTTGCTCTTTGTCCTCGTCGTGCCCCTGATTTTGCTGGATTACGTATGTCCCAAGCCTTGCATCCCATGCTCAACATCGCCATCAAGGCGGCCCGCGAGGCTGGGCGCATCATCAATCGCGCATCGCTGGACCTGGAGGCACTGACCGTCAGCCGCAAAGGGCCGGGTGATTTCGTCAGCGAAGTGGACCACGCCGCCGAGGCCGCCATCATCGATACGCTGCTGACGGCCTACCCGGGCCACGCCATCCTGGCCGAGGAATCGGGCCGCGCCCGCGGCGCCAAGGACAGCGACTACGTCTGGATCATCGACCCGCTGGACGGCACCACCAACTTCCTGCACGGGCTGCCCACTTACGCCATTTCCATTGCGCTGGCGTTTCGCGGCAAGGTCGAGCAGGCCGTGGTCTACGACCCGGCGCGCAACGACTTGTTCATGGCCTCCAAGGGGCGCGGCGCCTTCCTCAACGACAAGCGGCTGCGCGTCTCGCGCCGCACCCAGCTGGCCGACGCGCTGCTGGGCACGGGCTTTCCGTTCCGGGCCGGCGACGACTTCGAGCAGTACATCGACGTGCTGCGCACGCTGATGCCGGCCTGTGCCGGCCTGCGCCGCCCCGGTGCGGCTGCGCTGGACCTGTGCTACGTGGCCGCCGGCTGGTACGACGGCTTCTTCGAGTGGGGCCTGTCGCCCTGGGACGCGGCGGCCGGGGCATTGATCGTCACCGAGGCTGGCGGCCTGGTGGGCAACTTCACCGGCGAGCCCGATTACCTCTATCAGCACGAGATCGTCGCCGGCTCGCCGCGCATCTACGGCCAGCTCGTCAAGCTGCTGGCGCCGCATTCACGGGTGGCCAAGCCGGTGCCGGTGCCGGTCGAGCCCGCCAGCGCCGAGGTGCAACCCGCGCCGCGCAAAACGGTGCGGCTGAAGAAATCTAGCCTTTGAGGTAGGCCGCCGCGCCGCGGTTGGCCAGCGCGTCGGCGCGCTCGTTGCCGGGATCGCCCGCATGGCCTTTGACCCAGTGCCAGCTGACCTGATGGCGCGCCGCCTCGGTCTCCAGCCGCTGCCACAGGTCGGCGTTCTTGACCGGGCCACCAGCCGCCGTGCGCCAACCCTTGCGCTTCCAGTTGTGGATCCAGGTGGTGATGCCGTTCTTGACGTAGCTGCTGTCGGTGTGCAGCGCCACCTGGCTGGGGCGCTTGAGCGAGGCCAGCGCCTCAATCACCGCCAGCAGTTCCATGCGGTTGTTGGTGGTCAGCGGCTCGCCGCCCCACAGCTCTTTTTGATGCGGGCCGCTGGTCAGCCATGCGCCCCAGCCACCAGGGCCGGGATTGCCTTTGCAGGCACCGTCGGTGTAGATGATGATGTCGTTCATTCGTGTGTGCGTTGGGTGGCCATGGCGGGCGCAGCCACGCGCCGGCCACCCGTTGAAGTCAGCCCCACCAGCCGCATGCCGCGCACGCGCTTGACGCCCACCAGCACATAGGCCGCGCCCAGCACCGGCCACCAGCGCGCGCCGTGGTTTTCCATCCAGGCCATGCGTGACAGCCCGCGCGGCGTGCTCATGGGCGCGCCGAAGCAGCCAAACTGGCCCACTTCGATCTGAAAGCCCAGCAACCGCAGCCAGTCGCGGGCGCGGCGGTAGTGCAGCCAGGCCCCTTGTTGCGGCAGGTACAGCGGCCGGCGCGAGCGAGTCACCCCACGCCAGGCGTAGCCGGTGGCCTGGCGCAGGCCCCAAAGGCTGGCGCGATTCAAGGCCGTGAGCACCACCCGCCCCTCGGGCGCCAGCACGCGGGCCACCTCGGCCAGCGCCTCGTGCGGATCGCTGGCAAATTCCAGCGTGTGCGGCAGCAGCACCAGGTCCAGGCTGCGGTCGGCAAAGGGCAGCGCCTCGGGCTCGCCCAGCAGCGCCACCGGATCGGCCAGCGGCGCCAGCGACAGCGCCGGATCGGCGGGCATGGGTTGCAAGGGCTCCACCAGCGGCGCCGCCTCCTGGGCACTGCCCGCCATCACCCAGCGGTGAGGCATGCGGTTGGCGCGCAGACCAGGCACGCCCGGCAGGCCGATCTGCAGCGCGTGGTAGCCAAAGTAGTCGGCGACCAGATGGTCCAGCCTGTCCTGCTCCCAGCCCAACAGGCGCTGGCCTTGCGGGGTTTGCAGCCAATGGCCGAACTCTATAATTCCGGGATTACTCGTCATGAATCTGGTAGCGCTCCCCGCCTTTGCCGACAACTACATCTGGATGCTGCACGACGGCGCTGGCGCGCTGGTGGTCGATCCGGGCGATGCCGCGCCGGTGCGCGCGGCACTCGGTGCCCATGGCCTTGAGCTGACCGGCATTCTAGTGACCCACCACCACCCCGATCACGTCGGCGGCCTGAACGGGTTGCAGCCGCTGTTGAACGGCGCGCCCGTGTACGCGCCGCAGCGCGAACAGGCCGCCATGCCGGTGCCCACCACGCCCGTGGCCGGGGGCGATTGCCTGACCTGGCAGGGCAAGGCCATTCGCGTGCTGGACGTGCCCGGTCACACCGCGGGCCATGTGGCCTATGTGCTGGACGACCTGCTGTTCTGCGGCGACACCTTGTTCTCGGCCGGTTGCGGCCGCCTGTTCGAGGGCACGGCCGACCAGATGCACCGCTCGCTGCAGCAGCTGGGCGCACTGCCCGGCACCACCCGCGTGTGCTGCGCCCATGAATACACCTTGGCCAACCTGCGCTTTGCGCGGCAGGCCGAGCCCGACAACGCCGCCGTTGCCCGCCATGAAGCCGCCTGCCTCGCGCAGCGCGCGGCGGGCCAGCCCACCCTGCCCTCCACGATTGCGCTGGAGTGGCAGATCAACCCTTTTTTGCGCGCGCCCGATGCCCAGCGGCTGGGCGAGCTGCGCGAATGGAAGAACCGATGCTGAAACCCACTCTTGCCCGCACCGGCGTGGCCGCTGCGCTGCTGGCCCTGCTGACCGGCTGCGCCACCACCCTGGACCCCGCCGCCGCGCCGCCCGTTGAGGCCGGCCACGTGGCGGTCGCGGACGCCCCTGCTCAGCCCACCGCCACGACACCCGCTCCGCAGACGCCCGCCGCGCAGCAGGGCCTGCCTGACGAAGCCATGCAGGCCCTGGCTGTCGATCCCCTGGCGCCCGACCGCAGCGTGGACCCCGAGGACGCCACCTCGCAGGTGGACTTGTGGGTGCGCATCCGCAACGGCTACGCCATCCCCGACCTCGAAGGCCCGCTGGTGGCGCAGTGGGAGCAGTACTACGCCAAGCGGCCCGACTACGTGGCCCGCATGACCGACCGTGGCGGCCGCTACCTGTTCCACATCGTCGAAGAGGTGCAAAGCCGAGGCTTGCCCACCGAGCTGGCGCTGCTGCCATTCACCGAGAGCGCCTTCAACCCGCAGGCCATGTCCACCGCCAAGGCTTCCGGCATGTGGCAGTTCGTGCCCGCCACCGGCCGCCACTACGACCTCAAGCAGAACCTCTTCCGCGACGACCGCCGCGACGTGCTGGCCTCCACCCGCGCCGCGCTGGACTATCTGGAGCGCCTCTACGGCATGTTCGGTGACTGGCAGTTGGCGCTGGCCTCGTACAACTGGGGTGAGGGCAATGTGCAGCGCGCCATCGCGCGCAACCAGAAGGCCGGCCTGCCCACCGACTACGCCAGCCTGCGCATGCCCGACGAAACCCGCCACTACCTGCCCAAGCTGCAGGCGGTCAAGAACATCGTCATGCAGCCGCTGGCCTACGGCCTGACGCTGCCCGAGTTGGACAACCACCCTTACTTCCTCAGCGTGGCCATCGAGCGCGACATCGACGTCGATCTGGCCGCCAAGCTGGCCGGCGTCAGCACCGAGGAGTTCCAGCAGCTCAACCCCCAGATGAACAAGCCCGTCATCCTGGCCGCCGGCACCGAACAGGTGCTGCTGCCTTATGACAACGCCAACCGCTTCGTGGCCAACCTGCGCGCCCACAAAGGGCCGCTGGCCTCGTGGACGGCCTGGGTCGCGCCGCGCACCATGCGCCCGGCCGACGTGGCACGCGAGGTGGGCATGAGCGAAGAGCGCCTGCGCGAGGTCAACCGCATCCCGCCGCGCATGGTGGTCAAGAGCGGCAGCGCACTGCTGGTGGCCCGTCCGGCTGCCATCATCGACGACGTCTCGGCCCAGATCGCCGACGGCGGCATGCTGGCCCTGGCACCCGATGCACCGCCGCTGCGGCGCCAGACCATCCGCGCCGGCAAAAAAGGCGAAACCGTGGCCTCGGTGGCACGCCGCTACAAGGTGGCGCCCTCGCAGGTGGCGCAGTGGAACAAGACCACGGCCAGCGCCCGCTTCAAGGCCGGTCAGGCCATCGTGGTGTACGTGCCCAAGAGCCGCTCATCGGCCGCGTCCACCCGCACAGCCAGCAGCAAGAGCAAGGCCAGCGCAACCCGGCAGGCGGCCAGCCGCAAGCCCGCCGCCACCGCCAGCAAAGGCAGCAGCGGCCGGGCGCGCAGCCGCTGACTGCGGCGCGTCAGTCGGGCTGCCAGACGTTGCGACAGCGCGTCTCGACCACGAACCACGCGCTGGCCGCTCCCAGCAGCGCACAGGCCACCACCACCCACAAACCGGTCTGCCAGGCGGCCAGGTCGTAGATGCGGGCGCCGTCCTGCATGCGGCCGGCCCAGCGCGCGTCCATCAGCGCCCCCACCACAGGTTGCAGCAAGGCCGCGGCCAGAAAGCTGCCCATGTTGGTCAGGCTGGTGGACATACCGGACAGCTGCGGCGGATTGACCTCCTTGGCGCTGGACCAGGCCAGCGTGAAGCCCGCCGTCATCACGCCCAGCACACCAAACAGCACGTAAGAAGCGGCCAGCGGCATGGGCTCGCCGGTCAGCAGCCACAGCCAGATGGCGGCAAACGCATGGGTGGTCAACAACATCACCGGCTTGCGCCGGCCCAGCCGGTCGGACAGCACCCCCAGCAGCAGGCTGCCCACCGCGAAACTGCCAAACCACAAAGAGAGGTGGGTCGCCGCCTGCACCCGCGTCAGGCCATGCACCTGCATCAGGAACGGCACCGTCCACAGGCCGGCAAAGATGAAGAACGCCCCGCTGGTGCCGGTATTGACCAGCATGGGCGGCCAGGTGGCCCGGTTGCGCAGCACGCTGGCCAGCGCCGTCCATACGGCCGCCCGGCTGGCCGGCACCGGCGCCGGCGCACCAGGGGGACGGTCGCGCACCACCCAGGCGCACAAGCCAGCCAACAGCAACGACGCCAACCCCACGCCCACGAACACCTCGCGCCAACCGCTGGTCTGCGCGGCCCACGACAGCGGCGCCCCCGCCAGCACCGAACCCAGGTTGCCCACCAACATGCCCACGCCCACCAGCGTGGCAAACCGGCTCTCGTCAAACCACAGCGCAATCAGCTTGAGCATGGCCAGAAACACCACCGACACGCCCAAGCCCACCAGCAGCCGTCCGACCATGGCCAGGGCCAGCGACTCCGCCGTCCCGAACAGCAGGCTGCCCAGACCGGCGATGACCCCACCCAACGCCAGGATGCGACGCGGCCCCAGCGTGTCCACCAGCACGCCAGTGGGCACCTGCATCACCGTATACACATAGAAGTAGGCGGCGGCCAACACGCCCAGCGAGGCGGCCGAGGTCTGGAACGCCGCGGCCAGGTCCTGGGCAATGCCAGCCGGTGCAAAGCGCTGGAAGAACGACAGCACATAGGCCAGCGCCACGATGCCCAGCGCCCACCACCGGCGCGTGGCGTAGACGGGCACGGCTTCACGGGTCGTCATCGGCTCCTGCTCGCACAACGCACTGGCGCCAGCCGGCCCTCCTCACGCACACCCGAGTGCACGTGGGGGTGGATTCAGCTGAGGCAGTAGTCAATCAAGGGTATCCACAGGTCATGACCCACCGCCCACAGCGCAGCCCCGGCCAGCATGGCACCCGAGAGGCGCACCAGCAGCTTGAGCACCCGGCCTTGCACGGCGCTGACAGATGGGGTGCCGCGCCAGCGCAGCCACAGCGCCGGACCGATGCCCAGCGCCAGCGCCGAGCCCAGGCCGAATGCCGCCATCACCACCGCGCCATGCATGGCGTCGTTGGCCAGCGCCGCCAGCAACAACGCCGATTGCAGCAGGCCACAAGGCCAGGCAAACCACAGGCTGCCCACGGCCGAGGCCCGCAAGGCACTGCCGCCCTTGCCCTGCGGCAACCACCGCACGGGCTGCACCGTGGTCGTGGGGTTGCGCCCCAGCCGCGCCAGCCAGGCCGGCTGCTCGCCGCGCACCAGCAGAAACAACCCCAACGCCAGCGCCGCCAGATGGACCAGCAACCACAGCGGCCGCAGCGCCGGGCTCCAGGCCGACAGCCCCACCAGCGCGCCCACGCTGGCCGCCACCACGGCACCGGCCGCCATATAGCCAGCCAGCCGGCCGACGTGAAAGCCCAGCCAGCCCCAGCCGCTGGCGCCCGGCGCCGAGCACATGCGCACGGCGGCCGCACTGGTGGGGCCGCACATGGCCACGCAGTGGATGGAGCCCGCCACGCCCATCAGCGCGGCGCTGACGACGAGCGCGGTGTTCACCGCCAGATTGTCTTAGATGATTTTGGAGAACCGCTCGCGCGACTGGGGTGATTGCACGTAGCGGTCGAACACCATGGCAACGGCGCGCACGAAGAACCAGCCGCGCGCGGTGACCCGCACCGACCGCACCTCGCGCACCACCAGGCCGGCCTGCTCCAGCTCGGCCAGTTGGGCCAGCTCGGCCGCGAAGTACTCGGCCACGCGGATCGGGTGCTCGGCCTCGACGGCATCGAAGTCCAGCCGGCCCTGGCACATCAGCGCCATGATGACGTTGCGGCGCAGCTCGTCGTCGCGGGTCAGCCCCAGCCCGCGCTGCACGGCAAAGCGGCGCTGCTGCATGGCGTCGTAATACTCGGGCAGCGTCTTGGCGTTCTGGCTGTAGGTGGCACCCACGCGGCCAATGGCCGAGACGCCCAGGCCCAGCAAGTCGCAGCCCGGCTGGGTGGTGTAGCCCTGGAAGTTGCGGTGCAGCCGCCCCTCACGCTTGGCCACGGCCAGCGCATCGTCGGCCAGCGCAAAGTGGTCCATGCCGATGTAGCTGTAGCCATGCCCCAGAAAGCCGGCAATGGCGCCGGCCAGCATCTGCACGCGATCCCCGGCCGGCGGCAGTTGGGCCGCGTCGATGCGGCGCTGCGGCTTGAAGCGCGTGGGCAGATGGGCGTAGGCATAGAGCGCGATGCGATCGGGCCGCAGCTGCGCCGTTTGCGCCACGGTGCGGGCGAACGACTCTGGCGTCTGCTTGGGCAGGCCGTAGATCAGGTCGGCGTTGATGGAGACGTAGCCCAACTCGCGCGCATGCGCCATCAGCGCCTGCACGCTCTCGAACGGCTGCACGCGGTGCACGGCGCGCTGCACCTCGGGGTCGAAGTCCTGCACACCAAAGCTGAGGCGGTTGAAACCCATGGCGCGCCAGGCCGCCAGCCGCCCGGCGTCGGCGGTGCGCGGATCGACTTCGATGGACACCTCGGCATCGGGTGCGATGCGAAACGACGTGCCCAGCTTGGTCATCAGCCGCGCCAGCTCGGCGTCCGAGAGGAAGGTGGGCGAGCCGCCGCCGAAGTGCAACTGCGACACCTGCTGCTCGCGGCCCAGGGCCGCCGTGTGCAGGTCGATCTCGACGTCCAGCGCATCCAGGTATTCGGCCGCGCGCTCGTGGTGTTTGGTGATGACCTTGTTGCAGGCGCAGTAGTAGCACAGCGACTCGCAAAACGGGATGTGCAGATACAGCGACAGTGGCTGCGCCTGGCCAGCCCGCTGCGCGAGGGCACGGGCATAGTCGTCGGGGCCGAAGGCCTCAACAAAGCGGTCGGCGGTGGGATAGGAGGTGTAGCGCGGGCCGGGGGTGTCAAAGCGTTCAAGCAACTCCACCGGCAGGCGTGTGTCGTCGGCGGACTCCGGCGCCCGGCTGGGCGCAGTGGGCATATTCATGGCCGCACATGGTGCCCAGTCGGGCCGCCCGGCGCCTTGATGTGCCTCAAGGATAATGCGGGTATGGACATGCCCCGCGACCTGGGCCAATTAGCGCCCGACCACCCCAAGAGCGCCTGCTCCAATTGCAATCTGCGTGAGCTGTGCCTGCCCGTGGGCGCCTCGCCCGACGGGCTGGACCGGCTGGACGAGTTGGTGGCCACGCGCCGCAGGGTGGCCCGCGGCGAGGCGCTTTTCCGCGCCGGCATGCCGTTCGAGTCGCTCTACGCGGTGCGCACCGGTTTTTTCAAGACCTGCATTTCGTCGGCCGATGGCCGCGATCAGGTGCCTGGTTTCCACATGGCCGGCGAGGTGCTTGGGCTGGACGGCATCGGCCAGGATGTGCACACCTGCGACGCCGTGGCCCTGGAGGATTCGCAGGTCTGCGTCATCCATTACCGCCAGTTCCAGGAGCTGTCGCGCGAGTTCACCGAGCTGCAGCACCAGTTTCACCGCATCATGAGCCGCGAGATCGTGCGCGACCACGGTGTCATGCTGCTGCTGGGTTCCATGCGTGCCGAAGAGCGACTGGCCGCTTTTTTGCACAACCTGACGCAGCGGCTGCATGCCCGTGGTTTTTCGGCATCCAGCCTGGTGCTGCGCATGACGCGCGAAGACATCGGCAGCTACCTGGGCCTGAAGCTGGAGACGGTCAGCCGCACCTTCTCCAAATTCCAGGAGGAGGGATTGCTGGAGGTCAACAAACGCGAGATCCGCATCCTGGATCAGGCCGGCCTGCAGGCACTGGTCAAGGGCGTGTGCTGCTGACCCTTTGGGTGCGCGCCGCTCAGGCAGGCCCCGCCAGCTTGGCCAGTCGCTCGACGATGTCGTCCATCCGCCCCGCGTCGCGGGCGAAATCGGCCACCGAGAGGCCACGCGCATTGCGCAGCCGTGGGTTGGCGCCGCGCGCCAGCAGCAGCGTGAGCTGATCCAGGCCGCCGTAGCGGGCGGCCATCATCAGCGGTGTGGTGCCATTGGGCGAGCGGGCGTTGGCGTCGGCCCCCGCATCCAGCAGGATTTGCGCTGGCGCCAGCTCGATCTGGCTGCACGCATAGTGCAGCGCGGTCCAGCCGTCCTGGTTGACCTTGGCGCCGCGCGCCAGCAACTGCTTGAGCAGCGGCAGTTTGGTGCGGATGGCGGCCAGCATCAGCGGCGTCTCGCCCGCCGCGTTGCGCGCCTCCACGTCCACGCGCGGATTGGCAATCAACCAGGCTGCCACCTTGTCGGCGTCCTGGCGCAGGGCCCCCACCAAGGGCGGCTCGCCGTCGGCGCTGGGCGTGTTGGGATCGAGCCCCGTGCGTGCCACCAGCCGCGCCAGATGCCAGTCCTGGTCGTAGGTGATGGCGGTCCAGTAGTCCTTGGCGTCATCGGCCCAGGCCGGCAAGGCCAGCGCGGCCAGGGTGATCAGACCGTGACGGCGGCGCATGATTGGGGGACTTTCACGTTGAAGAGGCGCTCGAAGTTGGCCGTGGTGGCCGCAGCAATGGTGGCCACCGGTTCGCCGCGCAGCGCCGCCAGGGCCGTGGCCACATGGGCCACCCAGGCGGGGCGGTTGGACTTGCCCCGGTGCGGCACCGGCGCCAGATAGGGGCTGTCGGTCTCGATCAGCAGCCGATCCAGCGGCAGCCAGCGGGCCACGGCATGCAGGTCGCGGGCGTTCTTGAAGCTGACGATGCCCGACAGGGAGATGTAAAAACCCAGGTCCAGCGCCGCACGGGCCACGGCGTCGGTCTCGGTGAAGCAATGGAACACGCCACCAGCGGCCTCGCCGCCCGCCTCGCGCAGCACGCCCAAGGTGTCGTCGCTGGCGCTGCGGGTGTGGATGATGAGCGGCCTGGCCGCCTGCCGCGCCGCCTCGATGTGGGTGACGAAGCGGTCCCGCTGCCACTGCATGTCGGCCACGCTGCGGCCGTTCAGGCGGTAGTAATCCAGCCCCGTTTCACCCACGGCCACCACTTTGGGGTCCTGGCAGGCGGCCACCAGCTCGGCCACGGTGGGCTCGTGGATGCCCTCGTTGTCGGGATGCACGCCCACGCTGCACCAGAGATTGGGCGCGCGGTGCGCCAGCGCCTGCACGGTGGGCCACTCCTCCATCGTGGTGCAGATGGTCAGCGCAGCGGCCACGCCCGCGTCCTGCATGGCGGCCAACTCGACGTCCAGCCCACCCATCAGTTCGGGAAAGCTCAGGTGGCAGTGGGAATCGACGAAGACGGTCACAGCGTTTGCGTGGGCTTGTTGGACGACAGCGACGTGCCCAGCAGCTCCTCGATGCGGGCCTTGAGCAGCCTGGTCTTTTCATCGGCCGGGAAGCGCACGCCCACGCCCTGGGCGCGGCCACCGGTGGCGTTGGGCGGCGTGATCCAGGCCACGGAGCCGGCCACCGGATAGCGCTGCGGATCGTCGGGCAGCGTCAGCAGCAGGTAGATGTCATCACCCAACTGATGCGAGCGCGTCGTGGGCACGAAGATGCCCCCTTCGGTGAACAGCGAGATGTAGGCGGCGTACAGGGCGCCCCGCTCCTTGAAAACCAGCTGGACGACGCCCGGTCGGGCGGCCGGGGGTTGCGGGGCGGCGGGCGCGTTCACTGCCTGGCGGCCTTGAGCTGGCTCAGCATCTCGGTGACCATGGCGGGCAGGTCGTACTGCAGGCGCCAGCCCCAGTCCTGCTGGGCCGCCGTGTCGTCGATGGAGCGCGGCCAGCTCTCGGCGATGGCCTGGCGGAAGTCGGGCGCGTAGTCGATGACGAAGCCCGGCTGCTGGCGGGCAATCTCGGCGGCGATCTCGGCCGGGGTGAAGCTGATGCCGCCCAGGTTGTACGAGGTGCGCTCCTTGACCTGCGCGGCCGGCGCATCCATCAGCGCCAGCGTGGCGCGTATGGCGTCGTCCATGTACATCATGGGCAGCGCCGTGTCTGCGGCCAGGAAGCAGGTGTAGCGGCCCTCGTCCAGCGCGTGGTGGAAGATGTCCACCGCGTAGTCGGTGGTGCCGCCGCCAGGCGGGGTCTTCCAGCTGATGAGGCCGGGGTAGCGGATGGAGCGCACGTCCACGCCGTGGTTGCGGTGGTACCACTCGCACCAGCCCTCTCCGGCCTTCTTGGAGATGCCGTAGACGGTGGTGGGCTCCATGATGGTTTTTTGCGGCGCGCCGTGCGCCGGCGTGGTGGGGCCGAACGCCGCCATGGAGCTGGGCCAGAAGATGCGGTCAAGCTGATGGGTGCGAGCCACTTCCAGGGTGTTGAGCAGCCCCTTCATGTTCAGGTCCCAGGCCCACATCGGGTGCTTCTCGCCGCGCGCCGACAGCGCCGCCGCGAGCTGGTAGATCTGCGTGACGCCGTGGCGCTCGACGATGCGGGTCAGCGCCGCCGCGTCGGTGACGTCCAGTTGCTCGTGCTGGAGCTTGGGCAGGCGGCCCTGGGCGGCGATGTCGCTGGTGATGACGGCCTGGTTGCCGTGGCGCTGCGCCAGCACGTCGGCCAGTTCGGTGCCGATCTGGCCATTGGCGCCGACGATGAGGATGCGCGGTGCCTGGGTCGTCATGCCACCAGCCCCAGTTCGCGCCCGGCCTGAGTGAAGGCAGCCACCGCCGCCTCAAGCTGCGCCCGGCTGTGGCCGGCACTCATCTGCACGCGGATGCGCGCCTGACCCTTGGGCACCACGGGGAAGAAAAAGCCCACCACATAGACGCCCAGATCCAGCAGGCGCGCGGCCAACTGCTGCGCCTTGACGGCGTCATAGACCATGATGGGCACGATGGGATGGCTGCCCGGCTTGATCTCGAAGCCGGCGGCCTGGATGGCGGCGCGGAAGTAGGCGGTGTTGGCCTCCAGCGTGTCGCGCAATGCCGTGGAAGCCTCCAGCAGGTCCAGCACTTTGAGCGAGCCGCCCACGATGCTGGGCGCCAGCGTGTTGGAGAACAGATAGGGCCGCGAGCGCTGGCGCAGCAGCTCCACCACCTCCTTGCGCGCGGCGGTGAAGCCGCCGCTGGCGCCGCCCAGCGCCTTGCCGAAGGTGCCGGTGACGATGTCCACGCGGCCCAGCACGCCGCAGTGCTCGGGCGTGCCCCGGCCGGTGGCGCCCATGAAGCCGCTGGCGTGGCATTCGTCCACACCCAGCAGCGCGCCATGCTCGTCGCACAGTGCGCGAATGCGGTCCAGCTGGGCAATGGTGCCGTCCATGGAGAACACACCGTCGGTGAACACCAGCTTGAAGCGGCAGCCGGCGGCAGCCGCCTCCTGCAGGCAGCGCGCCAGGTCCGCCATGTCGTTGTGCTTGTAGCGCCAGCGCTTGGCCTTGCACAGGCGGATGCCGTCGATGATGGAGGCGTGGTTGAGCTCGTCCGAGATGATGGCGTCCTGTTCGCCCAGCAGCGGCTCGAACAGGCCGCCGTTGGCGTCGAACGCCGCCGCGTAGAGGATGGCGTCCTCGCAGCCAACGAAGCGGGCAATTCGCCCTTCCAGTTCCTTGTGCGTGTCCTGCGTGCCGCAGATGAAGCGCACCGAACTCATGCCATAGCCATGCGAATCCAGCGCATCGTGCGCGGCCTGCACCACCTCGGGGTGGCTGGACAGCCCCAGGTAATTGTTGGCGCACAGGTTGAGCACCTCGCGCCCATCGGCCAGCCGCACCATGGCCTGCTGGGGCGAGGCGATGACGCGCTCGCGCTTGAAGAGGCCGGCGGCCTCGGTCTCGGCCAGCGTCTGGCGCACCTGCTGGAGAAAATCAGTCGCACTCATGGCGTCACCGCAAGAATGGAGAAAGGCGCCGAGTGTAAGGCGCCACGGGGTCGGACGGGATTGGGCGGTATTTGGCGGCGTTATCCGCCGATGGGCGAGTGGACGGGCCGCCGAAGATGCCAGCAAACCACCTTTCTCAGGGAACCCCTATGAGCCGCAACCGTCCGCCCATGACCGTCGCCACCCGCATGTCACTGGCCTTTGGCAGCATCTTGGCCACGCTGGTGGGCGTCAGCGTCTATGCCACCGTGCAGATGCACGGCCTGGCCAACGACCTGAACGACGTCACCGACAGCCGCATGGTCAAGATGGCCCAGTACAACGAGTTGACCGCCAACCTCAACGCCATCGGTCGCCATGTGCGCAACGTGCTGCTGACCGGCGACCGCAAGGTCGAGGCCGAAGAGCTGGCCCGGGTGGCCGATTTGCGCAAGAAGAACTCCGAGCTCCTGACCGCCCTGGACAAGACGCTGACACTGCCCCTGGACCGCAAACTGCTGGAGCAGATCAACACCACGCGGCCTGTTTACAACCGCTCGCTGGACAAGGCGATCGCCCTGGATCAGGCCGGCGACCATGAGGCAGCCACCGCAGCGCTGCTGACCGACAGCCGCCCGCTGCAAAACGAGCTGTTCCAGACCGTGGACGAGGCCTTGCTGCGCCAGAGCACCATGACCCGCGAGCAAGCCGTGGCAGCCGCCAGCAGCGCCCAGCACGCCAGCGTGGTGATGCTGACGGTGGCGGCCTTGCTGGGACTGGCTGGCCTGGTCATGGGCTGGGCGCTGGTGCGCAGCCTGCGCCGCGAACTGGGCGGCGAGCCCAACGCAGTGGCGGCAGCCGTCACGGCCGTGGCCGAAGGCGATCTGGCCCGGCCGCTGGCCATCCAGCCTGGCGACGACAGCAGCATCATGGTGGCCGTCCAGCGCATGCAGCAGTCGCTGGCCCGCACGGTCAGCAGCGTGCGCGCCAACGCCGAGAGCGTGGCCACGGCCAGCGCCCAGATTGCGCAAGGCAACCAAGACCTCTCATCGCGCACCGAGCAGCAGGCGGCCGCCATCGAGCAGACGGCCGCCACCATGGACGAGTTGGCCGCCACCGTGCGCAACAACGCCGACAACGCCCGCCAGGCCAACCAACTGGCCCTCTCCGCCTCCACCACGGCCCGCGAAGGCGGTCAGGTGGTGCAGGACGTGGTGGGCACCATGCGAGGCATCCAGACCTCGTCGGCCAAGATTTCCGAGATCATCGGCGTCATCGACGGCATCGCCTTCCAGACCAACATCCTGGCGTTGAATGCGGCCGTGGAAGCCGCCCGCGCCGGCGAGCAAGGCCGGGGCTTTGCGGTGGTGGCTGGCGAGGTGCGCAGCCTGGCCCAGCGCAGCGCCGAGGCGGCCAAGGAGATCAAGGGCTTGATCACGCAGAGCGTGGAGCAGGTTGAGCAAGGCACCAACCTGGTGGACCGTGCCGGCAGCACCATGGAGCAGATCGTCGCGGCCATCCAGCGCGTCAGCGACATCGTGGGCGAGATCTCCTCGGCCAGCTCCGAGCAGAGCCAGGGTGTGGCACAGATCGGCCAGGCCGTGCAGCAGATGGATCAGGGCACCCAGCAAAACGCCGCGCTGGTGGAGCAAAGCGCCGCCGCCGCCGAAAGCCTCAAGCGCCAGGCCCAGACGCTGGTGCAGACCGTGGCCGTGTTCCGGCTCGACGGCAGCCACAGCGCCCAGGCCACGGCGGCGCCGCAAACCAGCGCCAAGCCTGCTGCCGCTCCGATCGCCATCAAACCGGTGGTCAAGGCGGCCGCCAAACCGGCTGCCAAACCGGCCACCAAGCCGGCCGCCAAAGCCCCTGCGGCAGCGCCCGCCAAGGCACCCGTCAAGGCCGCCGCACCCGTTGCGGCCGGCGCCAGCGACGAGTGGGAGAGCTTCTGAGCGCCCCCAAGACTGCCACCGCGCGTCAGCCGCCCCGAGGGGGGTCAGAAAACTCGGGAGCGGCCCTTCGTTCCCTTGAGACCCCGGTCAGGCGCGCAGCGCATCGGCCAGGCTGAGCCGCTCCCACCCCAACTGGCGCCGCAACGGCGCCAGTTGCGTTTGGGGCGCCAGCAGCAGCGCGTCCGCCAGCGGTGCCAGCGGCGTGCCCGCCGGCTCCACCAGCAGCACCAGCCGCTGGTCGCCCTCCTCCTCCAGCCGCCCCACCCAGCGCAGCGCCGCCAACTCATGCAGCACCGGCTCGATCTGCAGCGGATCCAGCCGCAGCGTCGCCGCCATCTGCAACAGCGCCAGCCCGCCCTCGCCCCGCTGGCGCGCGCCGTCCAGCAGCGCCAGCAGCTGCAGCGCCAGCGCAAAGCGCATGCCCGGCACATCGGGCGGGCGGCGCACCTGCATCTGCAAACTGGGGGCGTAGGCTGCCACCACGGCGCCCAACAGCACGATGACCCAGGCCAGGTAGATCCAGAACAGCAGGATGGGCACGGCGGCAAACGCGCCATAGATGGTTGAGAAGCTGCCCACCTTGGTCATGTACCAGCCCAGGCCTTTTTGCGCCGCCCCCAGGCCCACCACCACGAACAGCGCACCCGCCAGCGCATGGCGCCAGCGCACATGGGTGTTGGGCACGTAACGGAACAGGCCGCACATGGTCAGCCCCAGCAGCAACACGTTCACCGCATCGAGCAGCCAGCGGGTGCTGCCCGGCATGGCGCCCACCCAGCCCGAGGACACCGTCAGCGCCTGGGCGGTACCCCACAGGCTCACGCCCACCATCAGCGGCCCCAGCGTCAGCGCGGCCCAGTAGACCAGCACCCGCTGCGCCATGGGCCGGGGCTCGCGCACGCGCCAGATGGCGCCCAGGGTGTGGTCGATGGTCAGCATCAGCGCCAACGCCGTCACCACCAGCACCACCAGGCCCAGCGCACCCAGGCGATGGGCCTGGCCGGCAAACTGGGTCAGCGTCTCCAGCACCGGCTGGGCGATGGCGCGCGGCACCAGCGCCCGCAAAAAGTACTGCTGCAGCGCGTCTTCAAAACGGCCAAACACCGGAAACGCGCTGAACAAGGCCAGCATCACCGTGACCAGCGGCACCAGCGCCATCAGCGTGGTAAAGGTCAGGCTGGACGCGGTCACACCCAGCCGGTCTTCGCGAAAGCGCTGCCGCAGGGTGACCAGCGTGTCGAACCAGGGCCAGTCGCGCAGTGCCAGCCACCAAGAAGAAACCATCATGCCGACTATGATGCCAGCCCCATGCCCGCCCCCGCCCTGCCCACACCTGCCGTGACCCGCCTGCGTCTCACGGCCCTGGTGGCCACCGCCATGCTGGCCTTGTTGTGCCTGGCCTGGGAGCTGTGGCTGGCGCCCACCGGCCAGCGCACGCTGGCCATCAAGGCACTGCCGCTGCTGGCCGCCCTGCCGGGCCTGGCGCGGCACCGGCTCTACACCTACCGCTGGCTGAGCCTGGCGGTCTGGCTGTATGCACTGGAAGGCGCGGTGCGTGGCTACGGCGACGCCGGCCTCACCGGCGCACTGGCCTGGGCCGAGGTGGTGCTGGCCGTGGCGGTATTCACCGCCTGCGGCCTCTACGTGCGAGCGCGGCTGCGCGCAGGCCAGCATGTCGCTGCGGGCTGAACTGACGGCGCTGGTGGGCGCCAACCACATGCTGACGGGCGAGCAACCCGCCTACACCGAGGATTGGCGTGGCCGCTACCACGGCCGGGCGCTGGCCGTGGTGCGCCCCGGCAGCACGGCCGAGGTGGCCGCCGTGGTGCGCGCCTGTGCGGCGCACGGTGCGGCCATCGTGCCGCAGGGTGGCAACACCGGCCTGGTGGGCGGCGGCGTGCCCGACGCCAGTGGCAGCCAGGTGCTGCTCAGCCTGACCCGGCTGACCGCCGTGCGCGCCATCGACGCGGCCAACCTCACCGTCACCGTCGAGGCGGGCTGCACGCTGGCGGCCCTGCACGACGCCGTGGCGGCCCAGGGCCTGCTCTACCCGCTGCGCCTGGCCAGCGAGGGCAGTTGCACCATCGGCGGCAACCTGGCCACCAACGCCGGCGGCACCCAGGTGCTGCGCTGGGGCAATGCGCGCGAGCTGTGCCTGGGCCTGGAGGCGGTGACGGCGCAGGGCGAAATCTGGGATGGCCTCTCAGGCCTGCGCAAGGACAACAGCGGCTATGCCCTGCGCGACCTGCTCATCGGCAGCGAGGGCACGCTGGCCATCCTCACGGCCGCCACGCTCAAGCTCTTTCCCATGCCCACCGCGCGCGCCACCGTGCTGGCCGCCTGCGCCAGCCTGGCCGACGCGGTGGCGCTGCTGCAGACCGCACGCGCCGGGCTCGACGCGGCGCTCACCGGCTTCGAGCTGATGAGTGGCCACGCCCTGGCGCTGGTGGCGCGCCACCAGCCCGACCTGCGGCAGCCTCTGCGCGCGCCCTGGCTGGCGCTGCTGCAGGCCGACGGCCCCGCCGAGGCGCCGCTGCTGGATGCGCTGGCCGGTGTGCTGGCGGATCGCGACGCGGTGGTGGCCGCCAACCTCCAGCAGGCGCAGCAGCTGTGGGCGCTGCGCGAAGCCATACCGCTGGCGCAAAGCCGCGAGGGGCTGAACATCAAGCACGACATCGCCCTGCCCATCTCGGCCATCCCGGCCTTTGTGGCCGAGGCCGACGCCGCCGTCCTGCAGGCCGCGCCCGGCGCCCGCCTGGTGACCTTCGGCCACCTGGGCGACGGCAACCTGCACTACAACGTGCAGGCGCCCGAGGGCATCGACGCGGCGGCCTTTCTGGCCGCGCACGAGGCCCCCATCAACCAATTGGTCTACGACACCGTGCAGCGCCATGGTGGCAGCTTCTCGGCCGAGCATGGCATCGGCGCACTCAAGGTGGCCGAGCTGGCCGCGCGCAAGCCGCCGGCCGCGCTGGCCATGATGCGGGCCATCAAGACCGCGCTGGACCCGCACGGCACCCTCAACCCTGGACGCCTGCTCTCATGACATCGCTTCGCCCCCTGCTGCTGGCTGCGCTGCTGGCGCCCGCTGGCGCCCACGCCGACACGCTGGCCGACCTGCGCACGGCCCTGACCCGTCTGCCCGCCAAGGCGCCACTGACGGCGCGCGTGCAGGTTCAGGGCGAGAGCCGCCAGGGCAACGACACCACACCCATTGCCGGCAGCGTGCTGGTGGACGATGGCGCGACCGGCCTGCGCCTGAGCTACGGCCCCGACCTCACCGCCCGCCTGGCCACCGAGGCCCGCACCGCCGCCGCCACGCCGCCCGAGCAAAGCCCGCCCGCCGGCCGCGCCAAGGCCACGCTGGCCCAGCTGGATCTGGAGTCGGTGCGCCTGCTGGCCAGCGCCGGCGAGGTGCTGGCGGCGCAACTGGACCGCGCCACCGCCTGCACCCCCGAAACCGACACCCAGCTGGGCGGCAAGCCCGCGCGCCTGCTCAGTTGCACCTTGCGCCGCCCCGCCATGACCGCGCGCGAGCGCGGCTACGTCAAGCAATACGACGGCAAGCTCGAGCTCTGGCTGGCGCCCGACGGCACACCGCTGGCCGCCAGGCGCAACGAGACCCTGTCGGGCCGCGCCATGGTGGTCATCAGCTTCGAGACGCAGTTTGCGGTGGAGACCAGCTATGCGGTGCTGGGCGACCGGCTGGTGGCCACGCGGCTGGAGTCGCGCCAAAGCGGCTCCGGTGCCGGCGAGCGCGGCGACAGCAAGCTGGTCTGGACGCTGACGCCGCGCTGAGGCGGGGCTCGGCCTCAGCGCTTGCGCAGCAGGTGGGTGGCCACGCCGCCCGCCTCGGTCTGGCTCAGCAGCCCGTGTCCGGTCTGGCGGCAAAAGGCCTGGAAATCCAGTACCGCATGGATGTCGGTGGTCTGCACGGCCAGCGTCTGGCCGCTGACCAGGCCCGCCAGCGCCCGCTTGGCGCGCAAGATGGGCAGGGGGCAGTTGAGGCCGCGTGCGTCGATTTCGGCGTCGGGTGGGGTCGCGCTCATACCGGAAACACCCCGGTGGAGAGGTAGCGGTCACCGCGGTCGCAGACCACGAACACAATCGTCGCGCCCTCCACCACCTGGGCCAGGCGCAGCGCCACGCTGCACGCACCGGCGGCCGAAATGCCGGCGAACAGCCCCTCTTCAGCGGCCAGTTGGCGGGCCATGTCTTCGGCCTCGGCCTGGCTGACCTCGGCCACCTCATCGACCAAGGCCGGCTCGAAAATCTTGGGCAGGTAGGCCTCGGGCCAGGCGCGGATGCCCGGGATGCGCGAGCCCGGCGCCGGCTGCGCGCCGATGATGCGCACCGCCGGATTCATGCCCTTCAGGTAGCGGCCCACGCCGGTGATGGTGCCGGTGGTGCCCATGGCGCTGACGAAATGGGTGATGCGCCCGCCGGTGTCCTGCCAGATCTCGGGGCCGGTGGTGGCCTCGTGCACGGCCGGGTTGTCGGGGTTGGCGAACTGGTCGAGCACGCGGCCCTTGCCGTCGCGCGCCATCTGTTCGGCCAGGTCGCGTGCCCACTCCATGCCGCCCGACTTGGGCGTCAGCACGATGTGGGCGCCATAGGCCTTCATGGTCTGCGCCCGCTCGATGGAGAGGTCTTCGGGCATGACCAGCACCATGCGGTAGCCCTTGATGGCTGCCGCCATGGCCAGCGCGATGCCGGTGTTGCCCGAGGTGGCCTCGATCAGCGTGTCGCCAGGCTTGATCTCGCCGCGCCGCTCGGCGCCCTCAATCATGGCCAGCGCCGGCCGGTCCTTGACCGAGCCGGCCGGGTTGTTGCCTTCGAGCTTGCCCAGGATGACGTTGCCGCGCGCGGCACACACGTCGGCGGCCAGCCGCTGCAGCCGCACCAGCGGCGTGCGGCCTATGGTGTCGGCCAGGGTGAGGTAGTCGGTGTGCGGGCTCATGGGCAGCGATTATCCGCGTGACATAATCGCCGGCTTCACGCGCTGTGCCCGAGTGGTGAAACAGGTAGACGCAGGGGACTCAAAATCCCCCGCCGCAAGGCGTGCCGGTTCGAGTCCGGCCTCGGGCACCAACAACTTCCACGGTCGCAACGGAGCGACGTGGCCAGTCTTGTCGGGCAACCCTCACCGCGCGTCGAAGCTCAGCACCACCTTGTCGGTCGTCGGGTGTGCCTGGCAGGTCAGCACGAAGCCCGCCGCCACCTCATCCTTGTCCAGCGCGAAGTTGCGCTCCATGCGCACCTCGCCCTCCAGCACCTTGGCGCGGCAGGTGCCGCAGACGCCGGAGGTGCAGGAGTAGGGCATCTCCAGCCCGGCGGCGCTGGCGCAGTCCAGGATGCTGGGCTGGTCTTTGCCGAAGACGATCTCGCGCGCCACGCCGTCGCGGATGATGGTGACGCGGGCGCCATCGGCATCCTCGGGGGCGCTGCGGTGCTGCACGGCCCCGCCGCCCTGCCCTGGCGCAATGCCAAAGCGCTCGATGTGGATGCGCTCTTCCGGCACGCCCGCCTCGGCGAGCGCCGCCTCGGCCTCGTCGTTCATCATGTAAGGGCCGCAGATGAAGACGTGGTCGATGCCCGCAGCGGGCACCAGCGCGCCCAGGAACTCAGCCACCTTCTCGCGGTTCATCAGCCCGCGCGCAATGGGCATGTCCACGTGCTCCTCGGAGAACACGTGGTGCAGCGCCAGCCGCGTCAGGTAGCGGTTCTTCAGGTCTTCCAAGGCCTCCTTGAACATGGTGGAGGCCACGCTGCGGTTGGCGTACAGCAGCGTGAAGCGGCTCATGGGCTCGCGCGCCAGCACCGTCTTCATGATGGAGAGGATGGGCGTGATGCCGCTGCCGCCGGCGATGCCCACGTAGTGGCGCCGCGCGCTGGCGTCGATGGGCACGTTGAACTTGCCCTGGGGCGCCATGACCTGCACGGTGTCGCCCGTCTGCAGGTGGTCGTTGACCCAGTTGGAGAACACGCCGCCCGCCACCTTGCGCACACCCACGCGCAGTTGGGCGTCATCGACACCGGCGCAGATGGAGTAGGAGCGACGCAAATCCTGTCCGTTGACGGTGTGGCGCAGCGTCAGGTACTGGCCCTGCGTGAAGGCAAAGGTCTCGCGCAGTTCGGGCGGCACGTCGAAGGTGACGACCATGGCCTCGGGGGTGTCGGGCTCGATGGCGCGCACGCGCAGGGGGTGAAAGAGTGTGCTCATAGGGCTTTGAATTGTTCAAAGGGCTCGCGGCAGGCCAGGCAGCGCCACAAGGCTTTGCAGGCCGTGGCGCCAAAGGCCGAGAGACGTTCGGTGTGGTCGCTGCCGCAGTGCGGACAGGCCACGCGCGGCGGCACGAAGCGCAGCGGCTGTTCGGCACCAGCGCAGCGGCCCGGCGGCGCAATGCCGTAGGCGCGCAGCTTCTCGCGGCCGGCGTCGCTGATCCAGTCGGTGGTCCAGGCGGGGTAGCGGCGGGTGACGGCGCGGGCCGGGATACCGGCGCGCGCCAGGGCTTCCAGCACGCTGGCCTCGATGACCTCGGTGGCCGGGCAGCCGCTGTAGGTGGGCGTCAACACCACCTCCAGCGGGCCGTCGGCGTGGGCGATGACCTCACGCACGATGCCCAGGTCGCAGACGGAGACCGCAGGCACCTCGGGGTCGGGCACCTCGTGCAACACCGCCCAGGCCTGTTCCAGGGTATTCATATCAACCGCGCCCCGCGTCACAAGCCGCAAGATGCAGTCCAACAGGGCAAACCCAGCGACCGCCGCGGATCCGGCTCTGCCGGTCCGCCAGCGGTGCCCCCTTGAGGGGGCGCGATCTGTGATCGCGTAGGGGGTGGGCCAGCCCCTTCACCAGACGCCCCCCGGGAAGCTGCGCTGCAGGTGTTGCATGGGCGTCAGCAGGTGGCCCAGGTGCTCGCTGTGCACGCCGCGCCGGCCGGTGGAGCGGAACGGCGACGCCGCCGGCACGGCCAGGCCGGCCTCGGCCATCAGCGCGCCCACGGCGGCGTCGAAAGGCGCCTGCAGTTCGCTGGCCATGGGCCCCCAGCCGCGCTCGCGGGCCTGCACATCGACGACATCGTCCTCGAACAGCTCGGCCAGGTAGCGCCACTGCCCATCCACCGCGGCCTGCATGCGCCGCAGGGACTCGGCCGTGCCATCGCCCAGGCGGATGACCCAGTCACCGAAGTGCTGCACGTGGTAGCGGGCCTCCTTCTCGGCCTTGGCGGCCACGGCCACCAGTTCGGCGTCCGAGGAAGTGGCCAGCCGTTGCCACGTCAGGTGCAGCCAGATGGCCACCAGCGCGTTGCGCAGCACGGCCTGGGCAAAATCGCCGCGCGGCAGCTCCACCAGCGTGGGGTTGAGGTAGTCGCGCTCCTCGCGCAGGAAGGCCAGTTGGTCTTCGGTCAGCGCCGGGCCGCCGGTGCGGCCGCTGAGCTGGCCGGCGTGGGTCAGCAGCGCCCGCGACTGGCCCAGCAGGTCCAGCGCCATGTTGGTCAGCGCAATGTCCTCTTCGAGGATGGGCGCATGGCCGCACCACTCCGAGAGGCGCTGGGCGTGGATCAGGCAGGCATCAGCCAGCCGCAGCACATAGCGCACCTGCGCGTCATGACTGGGAACAACAGATTGAACAGCACTCATATAAACGATAGGTAGGTACAGCGCCAACAAAACCCAGCCGTTTGCAAAGATCCGGCTTGGCCGGTCCGTCGCAAAGCCCCCTCGGGGGGTGGCGACCGGAAGGGAGCCTGGGGGCCTACATGTGGTCCACGGATTTGGGCAGTTGGTAGAAGGTGGGGTGGCGGTAGACCTTGTCCTCGGCCGGATCGAAATACATGTCTTTGTCGCCCGGGTCGCTGGCAATGATGTCGGCGGCGCGCACCACCCACACGCTGGTGCCTTCCTGGCGGCGGGTGTAGACCTCGCGCGCCATCTGCACGGCCATCGGGCCGTCGGGTGCGTGCAGGCTGCCGCAATGCTTGTGGTCGAGGCCGGCCTTGCTGCGCACGAACACCTCCCACAGCGGCCATTCATGCGGCAGCGGCGGTTGGACGGGGCTGGTCAGGGGGGTCACTTTGTCGGTCATGGATCGGTCTCTTTCTCAGTCAGGCGGCCAGCGGCTGGGCGGCCACTTTGGCAGCGTGGGCCAGCGCGGCCTCGCGCACCCAGGCGCCCTCTTCCCAGGCGTTGACGCGGGCGGCCAGGCGCTCGCGGTTGCAGGGGCCTTCGCCACCCACCACGCGCCAGAACTCGTCCCAGTCCAGGTGGCCGAAATCGTAGTGACCACGGGCCTCGTTCCAGTGCAGGTGGGGGTCGGGCAGGGTCACGCCCAGCACCTTGGCCTGCTCCACCGTGGCGTCGACGAACTTCTGGCGCAGGTCGTCGTTGCTGATGCGCTTGATGCCCCAGCGCATGCTCTGCGCGGTGTGGGTGCTCTCGGCATCGGGCGGGCCGAACATCATCAGGCAAGGCCACCACCAGCGGTTGACGGCGTCCTGCACCATGGCCCGCTGCTCGGGCGTGCCCTCTTGCATCATCACCAGCAAGCTGTCGTAGCCCTGGCGCTGGTGGAAGCTCTCTTCGCGGCAGATGCGGATCATGGCCCGCGCATAGGGCGCGTACGAGCAGCGGCAGATGGGCACCTGGTTCATGATGGCCGCACCGTCCACCAGCCAGCCTATGGTGCCGATGTCGGCCCAGGTCAGCGTGGGGTAGTTGAAGATGCTGCTGTACTTGGCCTTGCCGGTGTGCAATGCGTGCAGCAGCTGGTCGCGGCTGCTGCCCAGCGTCTCGGCGGCGGCGTAGAGGTAGAGGCCGTGGCCGCCCTCGTCCTGAATCTTGGCCAGCAAAATGGCCTTGCGCTTGAGCGAGGGCGCGCGCGTGACCCAGTTGCCCTCGGGCAGCATACCCACGATCTCCGAGTGCGCGTGCTGGCTGATCTGGCGCAGCAGCGTCTTGCGGTAGTGGTCGGGCATCCAGTCCTTGGCCTCGATGAAGTCGCCCGCATCGATGCGGGCATCGAAGCGCGCCTGCAACGCCTGCTGGTCGGCGGTTTGCAAGGCGGGCGCGTCGCCGTCCTTGCCCATGGTGTCCATGGCTTGGGTGTACATGGCAGACCCTTGTGTGGTGAGGACGGCGATTATGAGCTGGACTCCCTTACCATGCCGCCCCCATGACAAGCCGTATCGTCCCCTGGCTGCTGGCGCTGCTGGCCACCACCAGCCTTGCCGCCCCGCCCACCGCCATTCCCCAAGGCCCGGCGCCCCAACTCGACGGCGTGCTGGCGCCCGGCGAGTGGGAGGGCGGCGCCACCTGGACCACCTGGCTGCCCACCCGCACCCACGCCCCAGAAACTGCCGAGGCGGCCACGCGCCTCGCGGCCCGGCACGACGGCCAATGGCTGTACATCGCCTTTGATGCCCGCCAGCCCGCCGGTGCCCCGGTGCAGGCTCACAGCCTGCGCCGCGACGCCGAGTCCATTGCCGGCGACGACCACCTGGCCCTGGTGCTGGACCCGCAGGGCACCGGCCGCAACGGCTTCATGCTGATGGTGAACGCCCTGGGCGCGCGGCGCGACGGCATCGTCTTCGACGGCAACCAGCTCCACCCCGAATGGGACGCCAACTGGGTGGCCAAAACCCAGGTGCGCGCAGACGGCTGGAGCGCCGAGCTGGCCATTCCGCTGGCCGCGCTGGGCGCACCGGCCGGCACCCCCACCTGGGGCCTCAACGCCGAGCGCCGCATTGGCGCCATGGGCTTGTGGCTGCGGCTGGCTGCGGCCGACAGCGGGCGCACCGTGCTCACGCTGGCCGATGCCCTGCCTGTGCAAGGCCCCGCCCCCAGCCACGCCGGCTGGGGCTTGCGGCTGGAGCCGGCGCTGCGTGGGTCCATTGAACGTGGCCAGGGCACGCAGCGCGAACTCGCCCCCGCGCTGGACGCCTTCTGGCGCGCCACGCCCGGCGTCACCGTCAGCGCCACCTTCAACACCAATTTTGCGTATGCCCCGCTGGACGACCGCGTCATCAGCCTCTCGCGCTTCGAGATCTTCCGCCCCGACCGCCGCCCGTTCTTCACCCAGGACGCCGGCCGCTTCGCCTTTGGCGGGCTCGCCGACGGGGGCGACCCCAACCTGCTGCCCTTCTTCTCGCGCCGCGTGGGACTGGGCCGCACGCTGGACGCCGGGCTCAAGGTCTCGGGCACGGCAGGCCCGGTGGACTTCGGCGTGCTGGCCGTGCAGACCGAGCGCACAGGCGACGACGTGGCCACGCCGCGCGCGCTGGTGCTGCGCGCCACCACCCCATTGGGCGCCACGCAGCACGCCGGCCTGATCGCCACCCGCGGCAGCCCCGATGGCGCGCCGGGCAGCGCCCTCGTGGGCGTGGACCACCGCTGGCGCGACGACGTCTGGTTTGGCGGCGAGCCGGTGCAGACCGACCTGTGGTGGCTGCAATCCACCCACGCCGTCCTGGGCCAGGGCCAGGCCTGGGGCGGCCGCCTGCGCGCCGACGGCCTGGGGCCGGTGGCCACGCTGGGCTGGCAGCACATCGACGACGCCTTCGAGCCCGCGCTGGGTTATGTGATGCAGGCCGGCATCACGCGCGGCAACGCACTGGCCGGCTGGCGCGAGCGCACGGCCGCGGGCAGCACCTGGCAGGCCGCGCTGTCGGGCGAGGCCACGCGCCGGCTCGACGGCCGCGAGCACGACGTGATGGCCGGCCCCCAGGTGGAGTGGGAGAACACCCATGGCGACGGCGTATTCGCCCAGGTCTTTCATGAAGACGCCCGCTTCGACGAGGGCTATGCGCCGCTGCCCGGCCTGTGGGTGGCCCCCGGCCGCTACGACTGGACGGCGTTCATGCTGGAGGCCTGGAGCAGCACCGCCCGCCCGCTGTATGGCCACGCCTTCATGCGCCACGGCACCTGGCAGGGCGGCCACCTCACCGTGCTGGAGGCGGGCCTCACCTGGCAGCCCAATGCCCACTGGAGCGCCGGCCTCACGCTGACCCAGCAGGCCATCAGCCTGCCCGGCGGCAGCGGCCGGGGCCGCACCGCCAGCGCCACCGTCAGCCACACCCCCAGCACCGACGCCGAACTGGGCCTGGTCATGCAGTACGACAACATCAGCGGCCAATGGCTGGCCGGCTGGCGCACGCGCTGGGCCATGACCGAGCGGCTGGAATGGCGGCTGGCCATCGACCACGCCCGCGCCAGCCAGGTTGCGCAGTGGGCGCCGGGCTTTACCCGCGCCAGCCTGGCGCTGGTGGGGACGTGGAGCCTGTAAAGCCCCACGCCACATCGCCACCCCGCGCGCGCCGAGGCAGCAGCGTACAAGGCCGGCCTCATCTCGATAGAGGATGACGGCAGCCGCGCAGGCGCCGACAGTGTCCCCATCAACCCACGATGGAGGACACGACCATGACACGCCACACCCACTGGCCGCGCACGCGGCGCACCCTGGCTGCCTTGCCCCTGGCCGCGCTGGCGGCCTGCGGCAGCGGCGGGGACGACAACCCCACCGAGCCGCCGACGGCGATGACGATACAGGGCTTCGTGGCCCAAAGCGAAGCCCTGAGCGGCGCGGCCATCGAGGCCCGCTGCGCCACCGGCAGCGGGCAGGCCACGTCGAACGCCGATGGCTCCTACCAGCTCGCCGTCAGCGACGGCGCCGGGCCTTGCCTGGTGCGTGCCGCCACGCCGGACGGCGGCCACGTCTACGGCATGGCCGCCAGCGGCAGCTCGCCGCAGGTGCAGCTCAACTTCGTCACCACCCTGATCGTGGCGCAGATGACGGCCACCGACCCGGACACCTTCTGGTCGGCCATCCAGCCCGCCGCACTGAGCCAGGAAGCCGCCGCCGCCGGCAGCGCCGCCGTGCTGTCGCTGCTGGCCGATGGCGGCGCGCCGCTGACGCAGGTGGCTGACCCGCTCAACGGCGCCATTCAACCGCACCAGGGCAGCTCGGCGGGCGACAGCTACGGGGAGTATCTGTACACGCTGCCCACCACGCTGGCAACAGCCGGCACCACCCAGCCGGCGCTGGTCAGCGCGGTGGTCACGCTGGCCCAGGCCAGCACGCCAGCCGGCACCAGCCTGGTGCCGTCGCTGCCGCCTGCCCTGCTGCTGCGCGCGCCCGCAAGCGGCTGCGCCAGCCTGCGCACCGGCAGCTACCGGCTGGTGCTGGCCCACGACGGCACCAGCACCCCGGCCACCGAGCGCATCGCGGTGGACGCCGCCGCGATGACCCTGGTCAACGAGCGCGGCGACACGATGCCACTGACCGACCAGGGCGGCTGCCGCTTCACGGCGAATCAGGACGCCGGTCTGTCCGCCGAGCTGGCGGTGTCGGCCGCCGGCCTGGTGGCGGTGCGCTGGGGCACCCCGGTGGGCTTTCGCGCAGGCGTGATGCTGCCCGAGCAGACCATTGCCTTGGCCGATCTGGCCGGCGAGTGGAACAACATCGCCATGGACAGAACGGACGCCGACAACACACCGCATCTGACGCGCGTGACCATCACCCTGGACGCCGGCGGCCTGCTGACGACCCTGTCGCACTGCGACCCGATCAACGGCAGTTGCCTAAACATGCCGGGCGATGGCCCGGTGCCCTCCGTTGTCTACACCACCAACCCAGCGGGTGGTTTCGACGTGACGAACACCCCTGACGGCTGGGCCGACCGGGCATTTGCCTACCGCGCCGGTGGCGGCGAACTGGTGGCAGTCGGTTTGTCACCCTCCGGCCACCTGTCCCTCGCCACCCGCAAGGCCGACGTAGCACTGCCGGCCGTGGGTGCCGTGATCCAAGGCTGGGACGTGGCGGACGTGTTCGACCCGGTCACCGAGTGGTACACCGCGCCGGCCAGCATGGACTTTTTCCAACATTCCGTGACCGCAGTCGATGTGGGCGCTGACAGCTACATGCGGCTGAACAAGCAGCCCAGCGGCGCGTGGCGGCCAGAGCCGATTCTGAACAATCATCCGCAATCCGGCTATTGGCATCGCCTGGCCGGCTACGCCACCGACAGCCAAGGCGTCACCACCCCGTACGTCGAGTACATCACCTTGCAACTGCGCGGCATGGGCGCCAGTGTGACGGGCTTCCTGCCGACCCAGCAGCAGTTGCTGATCTCGGTGTACACGCCGCAGTAACCCCTCAGCCGCGCGCAATGTCGGGCGTGGGCACCCACACGCCCGCGCATTGCGCCCGGTGGCGCAGGGCGTGGTCCATCAGCACCAGCGCCAGCAGCGCCTCGGCAATGGGCACGGCGCGCAGGCCCACGCAGGGGTCGTGGCGGCCATGGGTGACCACCTCGGCCGGCTGGCCGTGCAGGTCGATGGAGCGGCGCGGGATGCGGATGGAGCTGGTGGGCTTGATGGCGATGCGCACCGTCACGTCCTGGCCGCTGGCAATGCCGCCCAGCACGCCGCCGGCGTGGTTGCTGGCAAAGCCCTGGGGGGTCAGCTCGTCGCCATGCTCGCTGCCCATCTGGCGGGCGCTGGCAAAGCCCGAGCCGATTTCCACGCCTTTGACGGCGTTGAGGCCCATCATGGCGTGGGCAATGTCGGCGTCCAGCTTGTCGAACACCGGCTCGCCCAGGCCCACGGGCACGCCGCCGGCCTCCACGTACACGGTGGCCCCCACCGAGTCGCCGGCCTTGCGCACGCCGTCCATATAGGCTTCCACCGCGTCCAGCCCCTGGGCGGTGGCGGCGAAGAAGGGGTTGGCGTGCACCTGGCTCCAGTCGTCCATGGCCAGCTCATGCGTGCCGATGGCGGTGACGCAGCCGCGCAGCCGCACGCCATGCTGGGCCGCCAGCCAGTGGCGGGCGACGGCACCGGCGGCCACGATGGGCGCGGTCAGCCGGGCCGACGAGCGGCCGCCGCCGCGCGGGTCGCGCACGCCGTATTTGTGCCAGTAGGTGTAGTCGGCGTGGCCAGGGCGGAAGGTCTCGTGCAGGTTGCCGTAGTCTTTGCTGCGCTGGTCGGTGTTGCGGATCAGCAGCGCAATCGGGGTGCCGGTGCTCACGCCCTGGTAGACGCCGGAGAGGATTTCCACCCGATCCGCCTCCTGGCGCTGGGTGACGTGGCGCGAGGTGCCGGGGCGGCGCCGATCCAGCTCGGGCTGGATGTCGGCCTCGGACAGCGGCAGCCCGGGCGGGCAGCCGTCGATCACGCAGCCGATGGCCGGCCCGTGGCTCTCGCCGAAGGTGGTGACGCGAAAGAGGTGACCCAGGGTATTACCAGACATAGCTGGTCGATTATGGCCTTCGAACAACGGCGGCATTGCCCGCCTATTTGGGCCGCTGTGGGCCGACACGGGCTGCGACAGTGGCTGCTACACCTGCTGTCCCCCCCGCATGACCATGCCCTGCTCCCGTCTTTGCAGATTGCTGCGCCACGCCGCCACCCTGGGGCTGGGCGGGAGCACGTCGCTGGCGCATGCGGCAAACGCCAACTGGCTGTACAAGGCCACCCCGGCGGTGGCCGCCACCCTGCTGGCTTTTGTCTTGCTGGCCCTGTTGCTGGTGCAACTGGGGCGCCAGACCCGCATGGCCGAGGCGGCCGACCGCCTGAGTCGCGCCATGCTGGACCACAGCCCGCAGCTCATCGCCCTGCTGGACGCCGATGGCCGCGTGCTGCGCATGAACAACGCCGCCAAACGCTGGGTGGGTGAGTCGGAGCGGGAGCTGATGGGCCAGCTGGCCTGGTTGCATCCGGCCTGGCAGCACGACATCCAGCAGGCCGAGCGGCTGCGCGAGGCCATCGCGCAGGCCGTCGAGGGTCAGCGCGTGCGCATGGAGGCCACGCTGGCCCTGGCCGGCAAGCCGGCCCGCCACGTCGAGATCGGCCTGCGCATCCTGCCCACGGACACGCCCAACAGGCGAGCCGACATCCTGCTGGAAGCCCGCGACGTGACCCAGCGCAAGCTGGTGGAAGACAAGCTGCGGCTGGCCGCCACCGTGCTGGACAACGCCCGCGAGGGCGTGCTGATCGCCGACGTCAAAGGCCAGGTGCTCAGCGTCAACAACGCATTCGCGCGCATCAGCGGCCATGCGCCGCACGAGCTGGTCGGCCAGCCCGCGCGCCGGCTCGCACCCCGCCTGCGCGACCGCCTGCAGCGCCGGCGCATCCTGAGCGCGCTGAGCCACGGCGGCGCCTGGGAAGGCGAGGTGGACTGCCTGCGCCCGAACGGCCATCCCTATACCGTCTGGATCTCGCTGACCATCGGCGCCAGCCACTCGGGTCAGGGCAGCTACCTGCTGGTGCTGATCAACGACATCACCGACTGGAAGCAGGCGCAGTCGCAAATCCGGCGCCAGGCGCGGTTCGATGCGCTGACCGACCTGCCCAACCGCGAGAGCTTTCTCGAGCGCCTGCAGTGGGCACTCTCAGGCACCAGCCCGCTGCCGCTGGCGGTGCTGCGGCTGAACCTCGATCAGTTTCATGCCATCGCCCACCATTTCAGCTACGAAACCGGCGATCGCGTGCTGATCGAGGTGGGCCGGCGCCTGCGCCTCGCACTGCGCGAGGCCGATACCGTGGCCCGCCTGGGTGCCGAGGAGTTCGCCGTGCTGCTGCCAGCCACCCAGGCCGAGGGCGCCTCGCAAGTGGCCAGCAAGCTGATGGACGCGGTGGCTCAGCCCTGCCACATCGACACCCACGACCTCGCCCTGACCCTGTCGGTCGGCATCGCGCTGGCACCGGCCGACGGCCACAGCGGCGAAGAGTTGATGCGCGCCGCCAACGCTGCCATCCAGCGCGCCCGCGAGGATGGCCAGGGCGGCTGCCGCTTCCACGACCCCGGCACCGAGCAGCGCTCGTTGCGCCACCTGGAGCTGGAGGCCGCACTGCGCAAGGCCATCCCGCGCGGCGAGTTGCTGCTGCACTACCAGCCTCAACTGATGGCCGGCAGCGAGCGCGTGGTGGGCGTGGAGGCGCTGGTGCGCTGGCGCCACCCCGAGCTGGGCATGATCTCGCCGGGCGAGTTCATTCCGCTGGCCGAGAACACCGGCCAGATTGCCGCCGTGGGCGACTGGGTGATGCGCGAGGCCGCACGCCAGATGGCCGACTGGATGGCGCAAGGCATGTCGCCGCTGGTGGTGGCCGTCAACCTGTCGGCCCTGCAATTCCGCGACCCGCAACTGATTGAGAAAGTCAGCGCCGTGCTGGAGGAGACCGGCCTGCCGCCGGGCTGTCTGGAATTGGAGTTGACCGAAAGCGTGGCCACGCAGAACCCGGCGGCGGCCGTGGCCATGATGGACGGCCTGCACGCCATGGGCGTGCGCCTGGCCATTGACGACTTCGGCACCGGCTACTCGTCGCTGTCCTACCTCAAGCGGTTTCGCATCCACACGCTGAAGATCGACCAGAGCTTTGTGCGCGACATCTCCAGCGGCGCCGACGACCGCGCCATCGTGCGCGCCATCATCGACATGTCCCGCGCGCTCAACCTGACCACCGTGGCCGAGGGCGTGGAAACCGACGCCCAGGCCGCCTTCCTGCGCGAAGGCGGCTGCACCGTGGTGCAGGGCTACCGCTACTGCCGGCCGCAGGATGCGGCCACCATCCGGCTGTGGCTGGAGCGCCACCTGATGCACGCGGCCCCGGCGCGGCTCCAGCAGGCCTGAGCGCAGCCGGACAATGCAGGGGCTCACCACCCGAGGCCCCTGCACATGAAGCCCATCCCCACGCTGGTTCTGAACGATGGTCACCACCTGCCTGCCCTGGGCCTGGGCACCTACAAACTCAAAGGCGCAGACGGCGTGCGCGCCCTCACCTCGGCCATGGCCAACGGCTACCGGCTGCTGGACTCGGCGTTCAACTACGAAAACGAAGGCACGCTGGGCGAAGCCGTGCGTGCGGCCGGCCTGGCGCGCGACGCGCTGCACCTGACCTCGAAACTGCCCGGCCGCCACCAGCGCTTTGACGCGGCGCTGGCCACCATCGAGGAGTCGCTGTACCGCGCCCGCATCGACCACTGGGACCTCTACCTGATCCACTGGCCCAACCCGGCGCGTGGGCTCTACGTGGAGGCCTGGCGCGCGCTGATCGAGGCCCGCCGGCGCGGCCTGGTGCGCTCCATCGGCGTGAGCAACTTTCTGCCCGAACACCTGAACACCCTGGGGCGCGAGACCGGTGTGTTGCCTGCCGTCAACCAGGTGGAGCTGCACCCGTATTTCCCACAAGCCGGGCAGCTTGCCTTCGACGGCGCGCACGGCATCGTCACCCAGGCCTGGAGCCCGCTGGGCCGGGCCAACGCCTTGCTGCAAGAGCCCATCTTGCAGGCCATCGCCCAGCGGCTGGGCCGCTCGGTGGCCCAGGTCATCCTGCGCTGGCAGGTGCAGCTGGGTGCGGTGCCGCTACCCAAGGCCAGCAGCGCCGCGCGGCAGGTGGAGAACCGCTCGGTGTTCGACTTCGCGCTGTCCGAGCAAGACCTGGCCGACATCGCCACGCTGGCGCGCGCCGATGGCCGGCTGGCCGGCCAGGATCCGGCGCACTACGAGGAGTTCTGAGCACCACCAAACCTGCCGCTGCGCGTCAGGCCCCTCGAGGGGGTCAAGAAAACCAGGATCCGGCGTCTTCCTGCGCCGCCGCGCACGCGGCCAGCGTCTGCGCCAGCGGCCTGGGCGCAAAGCCTGCGACGCGCGCCCGGGCGCAGTCCAGCGCCAGCAGCGCGTCGGCCGTGCCATCGGCGGGCAGCACCAGCGGCAAGTCTTCAGCGCCTGGCTCTGGCGGCAACGGCCGCGCCTGCGGCCAACTCGCCTGCCCCAGCGCAAACAAGGCCGCGAACGTGCCCCTCTCGCCCGCCACCTGCATGGTGCCGTGGGCCCCGGTGGCCAGGCCGTGGGCCACGAAGGCGCCCAGGTCGCGGGCGTCCAGCACCTGCAATGGCTGCGCCAGCCGGGGTGGCCCGGCGAACGGCGTGTTGCGGCGCATCGCCGCCACCCAATGGCCAAAGCGCCCGGTGGGGTCGTGCGGCCCCACCACCAGGCCTGGCCGCAACACCCAGGCGGCGTCGCCCCAGCCCTGGGCCACGGCGGCCTCGCAGCCGGCCTTGAGGCCGCCATAGGTTTCGGCGGTCACAGCCTGCGCGTCAAAGTCGGCCGGGGCCAGCGGTGAGTCCTCGGTGACGGGCGCCACCAGCGGCTCTGCGTAGACGGAGATGGTGGAGACGAACACCAGCCGGCCCGCCCGCCCGGCCAGCGCCGCATGGGCGCCGCGCACCTGGCGGGGGAAGTAGGCGCTGGTGTCGATGACCGCATCCCAGGTGCCCGCGCCCAGCGTGTCAAAACCCTGATCGCGGTCGCCCCGCACATGCCGGGCCGCCGGAAACAGATCGGGGCCGCTCTGGCCCCGGTGAAACAGCGTCAGCGCATGGCCTTGGGCCAGCAGCGCCTGGGCGATGTGGCGCCCGACGAAGCGGGTGCCACCCAGCATCAGGATGCGCAAGGGGTGCTCACAAGAAAACGCCGGGCCGCCCCAAGTTTTCTTGACCCCCTCGGGGGGCCTGACGCGCAGCGGCAGGTTTGGGGGCGCTCACTGCGCCCGGGTCTCGCCGCCGCCTTCTTCCTGGGGCCAGTCGCGGATGTAGGCCTTGAGCATGCGGTTCTCGAAGTCTTGCGACTCCACCACCGACTTGGCCACGTCGTAAAACGAGATCACGCCCATCAGCGTGCGGCCGTCAAGCACCGGCATGTAGCGCGCGTGGCGGCCCAGCATCATGCGGCGCACCTCGTCGATTTCGGTCATGGGCGTGCAGGTCAGCGGGCCGGTGTCCATCACGGCGCGCACCTGGCGGTCGCCCACCTTCATCTCGTTGCCCACCAGGGCGTTGATGATCTCGCGAAACGACAGCATGCCGACCAATTCGCCATGCGCCATCACCACCAGCGAACCGATGTCCGCGTCGGCCATCGTGGCGATGGCCCTGTCCAGCCGCTCTTCGGGAGAGACCGTGTAGAGCGTGTTGCCCTTGACGCGCAGGATGTCGCTGACTTTCATCTCTGGTGGCTCCTTGTGGTGTGGTGAAGAATGGTGCAGGCAACATAGCACACAATGCCCCGCACCGTCCTTGAGGATATCGCCATGCCCGGCCCTGCCGACCCCGCTTTCGACACCCTGGCGCTGCACGCCGGCGCCGCGCCCGATGCCGCCACCGGCGCCCGCGCGGTGCCGCTGCACCTGTCCACCTCCTTCGTTTTCGAGTCCACCGAGCACGCCGCCGCGCTGTTCAATCAGGCGCGCTCGGGGCATGTCTACAGCCGGCTGTCCAACCCCACCACGGCCGTCTTCGAAGAGCGCATGGCGGCGCTGGAGGGCGGCGTGGGCGCCATTGCCACCGCCAGCGGCCAGGCCGCGCTGCACCTGGCCATCACCACCATCGCCCCGGCCGGCGCCCACATCGTGGCCAGCAGCCAGCTCTACGGCGGCTCACACAACCTGCTGCACTACACGTTGCCGCGCTTCGGCATCGAGACCACCTTCGTCGAGCCGGGCGATCTGGACGCCTGGCGCGCCGCCATCCGCCCCAACACGCGGCTGCTGCTGGGCGAGACGCTGGGCAATCCCGGCCTGGCCGTGCTGGACGTCTCCGCCGTGGCCGCCATCGCCCATGCCGCCTACCTGCCGCTGCTGGTGGATGCCACGCTGACCACTCCCGCGCTGATGCAGCCGCTGGTGTTGGGGGCCGACCTGGTCATGCACTCGGCCACCAAGTTCCTGGGCGGCCATGGCACGGTGGTGGGCGGGGTGCTGATCGACGGCGGCCGTTTTGACTGGGCCGCCGCCCACGCGGTGCACGGGCATTTCAGCGAGCTGTGTACACCTTACGAGGGCTTTCACGGCATGGTCTTTGCCGAGGAAAGCACGGTGGCGGCCTTCCTGCTGCGCGCGCGCCGCGAGGGCTTGCGCGACTTCGGCGCCTGCATGAGTCCGCACACGGCCTGGCTGCTGCTGCAAGGCATAGAGACCCTGCCACTGCGCATGGCACGGCACAGCAGCAATGCGCGCGCGGTGGCCGAGTTCCTGGCCGCCCAGCCCTTCGTGGCCAGCGTGCGCTACCCCGGCCTCGCCGCGCCCGAGCCGCTGCTGCCGCGCGGCGCGGGCGGCGTGCTCAGCTTCGACATCGCCGGCACGCGAGCCCAGGGGCAAAAGCTGATCGAGTCGCTGCAGCTGTTCTCGCACCTGGCCAACGTGGGCGACGCGCGTTCGCTGGTCATCCATCCCGCCTCGACCACCCACTCGCGCATGGACGACACCGCGCTGGCCCAGGCCGGCATTGGCCCGGGCACCATCCGCCTCTCGGTGGGCCTGGAAGATGCGGCCGACCTGATCGCCGACCTGAAGACCGCGCTCAAGATCGCGGCCAAATGACCATGCAGATCAACGCCCACACCTATGCCTACACCGGCGGCAAGCCGTTTGACGCCGCGCTGCCCACCGTCGTTTTCCTGCACGGCGCCCTGCACGACCACAGCGTCTTCACGCTGCTGGCCCGCTGGCTGGCCCACCAGGGCCACAGCGTGCTGGCGCTGGATCTGCCCGGCCATGGCCGCTCGGCCGGCCCGGCGCTGGCCAGCATCCCCGCGCTGGCCACCTGGGCACTTGAGGCCCTGGATGCCGTGGGCGCCCAGCGGGCCGCCTGGGTGGGCCACAGCATGGGCTCGCTGATTGCGCTGGAGGCCGCCGCCCAGGCCCCGGCGCGCGCCACGCAGCTGGTGATGATTGGCACCGCCTTTCCCATGCGCGTGGCGCCGGCGCTGCTGCAAACCGCCGAGCAAGACCCCGAGGCTGCCATGCGCATGGTCAACACCTTCTCGCACAGCACCCAGGCCGCCAAGCCCGGCTACCCCGGCCCCGGTGCCTGGCTGCACGGCGGCAACCTGGCGCTGATGCGCCGCACCCAGACCGGCTACCGCCAGGGCAATTTGTTCGCGCTCGACTTCACGCTCTGCGACAGTTATGAAGGCGGGCTGGACGCCGCGGCCAAGGTCACCTGCCCGGTCACCTTCATCGCGGGCAGCCGCGACAGCATGACCCCACCCAAGGCCGCAGCCGCACTGGCCGCCGCACTCAAGCCCACGGTCCACACCCTGCCCACCGGCCACGCGCTGATGGCCGAAGACCCCGACGGCGTGCTGCGCGCGCTGCGCACCGCGCTGGCGGCCTGACGGTGGGCGCACCGCTGCTGCTCTACCTCCACGGCATCGGCCAGCAGCCCGCCGCCGATGCGCTCAAGGCGCATTGGGATCTGGCCGTGGCGGGGCGCGAGCTGGGCGCGCAAAGCGCCATGGTGTACTGGGCCGACCTGCTGCACGCGGCCCCACCCCGCCGCACGCGCGGCCAGACCACGGCCCGCGCCGACGAGCAGGCGTTCGCCGCTGCGCTGATGCAGCGCCTGACCGGCCACCCCGCGCCGCCGAATGCGCCCCGCGCCAAAGTGCTGCCGCTGCCACCCGCGCTGCGCAAGCCCATCACCCAGCTGTTTCTGACCGCCTTCGTGGCCGACGCGGCTGCCTATTTCTACCGCCCCGAGTTGCGCCGCGCCGTGCAACAGCGGCTGCGCGCCGCGTTGGCGGCCGCCAAAGGCCGGCCGGTGACGCTGGTGGCGCACAGCCTGGGCAGCGTCATCGCCTATGAGGTGCTGGCCACCCTCAAGGCAGCCGATGTCAACCTCACGGCCCTGGTCACGCTGGGCTCGCCGCTGGGCGTGGCCGAAATCCAGGATCTGCTGGAGCCGGCCGATGGCCGCATCCCCGCCGTGGTGCGCCGGTGGCACAACTTTGCCGACCCAGCCGATCCGGTGGCGCTGGCGCCGCAACTGGCCACCGACTTCCACGGCAGCCACACCGACATCTCGGACGAGTTGCTGATCGCCAGCGACACGCGCTGGCTCTGGGGCTTCAGCGCCCACGCCGCAGCCGGCTACCTGGCCCAGCCGCAGGTGCGCGCGGTGGTGACCGACGCCATGCGCATGGATCCCATGGCGCGCTTCGTCGTGGCACGCGACGTGGCCGAGCGGCTGGCTGCCGTGCCCACGGCCCGCCACCCGGTGCTGATCGAGGTGCTGGAGCCCGGCTACCCGGCGCTGGGCGCCGAGGCCGACGCCACGCCCGAGGTGCCGCAGGCCACGCGCATCGCGCAGGCGGCAGCCAGCCTGGCCGCGCTGGTCGATGACCCGCAGGCGGCCCGCATCGACCCGCTGCGTCGCTTCGTCGCCGCGCATCTGACGGCAGCCGAGATCGAGCGCGTGGCGGCCGCCCACCACGACTTGCGCGTCTACGCCGTCTGGGCCAGCTCGCGCAAGCGCAAACTGACCGATACCGCCGTGCGCGCCGCCACCAAGGTGGACGCCGCCAGCACCAGCTTTGGCGCCCGCGGCGCCGGCATCTGCTGGGCCGTGCTGGACACCGGCGTGCAGGCCGATCACCCCCATTTCAAGGGCCGCATCGAGGCCGTCTGGGACTGCACCGAACCCGGCCCGCCGCAGCGCATCACCCAGGCCAAAGACCCCGACGGCCACGGCACCCAGGTCGCCGGCCTGATCACCGGCCAGAGCAGCGAGGGCGACGGTGCCCGGCATCAAGGCCTGGCACCCGAGGCACGGGTGGTGGTCTACAAGGTGCTGCGCGACGATGGCGTGGGCGAGGACGCCTGGATCATCAAGGCGCTGGACCACATCGCCGCGCGCAACGCCGGGCGTGCTGGCAGCCTGGCCGTGCACGGCGTCAACCTCAGCCTGGGCGGCGGCTTCGACCACACCGTCTACGGCTGTGGCTTCTCACCCATCTGCACCGAGTTGCGGCGGCTGTGGCGCAACGGCGTGCTGGTGGTGGTGGCCTGCGGCAACGAGGGCAAGCTGCGCGTGGTGACACCGGACGGCGATGTGGAGGTCAACGCCACCATGTCGGTGGGCGATCCGGCCAACCTCGAGGAATGCATCGCCGTGGGCTCGGTCCACACGCAGCGGCCCCATTTGTACGGCGTCTCGCCGTTTTCCTCGCGCGGCCCCACGGCCGATGGCCGGGCCAAGCCCGACGTGGTGGCCCCCGGCGAGCGCGTGCCCTCGTGCAACGCCGCCTGGCGCGGCGGCCAGCCGCATTACCGCGAGGCCAGCGGCACCAGCCTGGCCGCCCCCCAGGTCTCGGGCCTGCTGGCGGCGTTTTTGAGCGCCCGTCCTGAATTCCAGGGCCGGCCCGACGAGGTCAAGGCCTTGCTGCTGGCCACCTGCTCCGACCTGGGCCGCGACCGCTACCACCAAGGCCGCGGCCTGCCCAATCTCATGGCCATGCTATTGGCGTAAATCCAAAGGACGATTGATGAACAAGACCTGCACCGCGCTGACCCTGCTGGCCCTGGCCGCCACGGCCCAGGCCCAGAACAAAACCTTGACCGAATGCCGGGCCATCGCCGACGCGACCCAGCGCCTGGCCTGCTACGACGCACTGGCGCTGCCGGCCGTGGTGGCGGCCCAGCGCTTTGGCCTGGAGGGCCAGCCCGACCCGGCCGCGCCCGACGAGGTGCGCTCCCAGATCATGGGCGCGTTTGAAGGCTGGGGGCCCACCACCATCTTCACGCTGGCCAACGGCCAGCGCTGGCGCGTCTCGGACGGCTCCAGCGCCTACTGGCGCGTGCAAGACCCCAAGGTCACCATCTCGCGCGGCATGCTGGGCGGCTTCAACTTCCAGATCGAGGGGCTGAACAAAACCGCCAAGGTCAGGCGGGTGAACTGACGATCTGGCGGTAATAGGCCCGCATGACCTCGATCTTGCGGTCCCAGTTGAAGTGGGTCTGCACGCGCTGGTGGCCGGCGCGGCCCAGCTCGGCCCGCCATGCCGGCTCTTGCGCCAGCTTCACCATGGCGGTCACGAAGCCACGGTGCAAGGTGGCCGCGTCGTCGGGCGCCACCAGCACGCCGCATTCGGGCGTCACATAGTCCAGCGGGCCGCCCCAGGCGGCCACCACGGTGGGCAGGCCGCAGGCCATGGCCTCCAGCACCACGGCCCCGCCGCATTCGCGCAGGCTGGGCAGCAGCAGCGCATCGGCCTCGCGCAGCCGCGCCGCGCACTCGGTTTGCGCCAGCCAGCCGGCAAACCACACTTTGCCCACCTGTCCCGGCGCCGTGGCCCGCACGCCGGCCGCCTCGGCCTGGGCCCGCAGCGCCGGCCCCAACGGGCCGTCGCCCAGCAGGGTCAGCGTCATCGGCGCCTGCTGGGCGGCATCGATGAAGGCCGCCACGGCCACGCCCGGCGCCTTGAAGTCGACCAGCCGGCCCATGAAGACGAAGTGGGTGACGCCACTCGGCGCACGCGGTGGCGGCGGCTGCCACAGCCCCATGTCCACCGCGTTCTCCACCAGCAGCGCGACCTGGCCTTGCGTGGCCGGCAGCGCAGCCTGCGTGCGTTCATTGGCCGCCAGCAGCAGCGCGGCGTGGCGCTTGCCGGGCAGCAGCCGGTTGAGCAGCCCGGAGGCGGCCCGGCCGGTGGCTTCCACCGCGTGCAGCGCCCATTCGCTGCGGCTGCGAAAAGCGCGTGGGTAGGTCATGCCGCCGTTCATGGGGCCGATGACCACCGGCACACCCAGGCCGTGCAGCACCGAGGGCTCTTTGGGTGACACCGGCATGGGCTGGTGCACCACCTGGATGCCGTGCTGGCCGATCAGGCGGCGGGCCAGCCGGCGCTGCAGCAACTGGGTGTGCAGCCGCGACACAAAGCCCAGCGTCACGTTGGACAGCCGCGCCGGCAGGTAGGCCGAGAGCCGGTCCATCAGCTTGTGCAGCGCATGGTCTTCGACGTAGTGGATGCGGTCGCCCGCATCGGGGAACAGCGCCGTCAGTTCATCGCGCACCCGCGCGTGGGTGACCAGCCACACGGGCTGGCCCAGCCCCAGCAGCAACCGGAAATAGTGCAGCGGCAGCACAGCCTCGCCGCCAAAACGGGCCGAAGCGTGTTCGGCGACGATGAGCACCCGCACGTCGTGCGCGGGTTCGGGGGTGGGCGGTGGCGGCAGGTCGATGGCGGTCATTGCCGCCATCATCCCTCAAGCCAGCGGCGTCAGCGGATGTCGCGCGCCCTGTCCGTGCGATCGTCACGGCTGGGTGCGGCCGGCGCCTCGCGCGTGATCACCTCGCGGTTGGGTGCCACCACGCGCGGCGCCTCCCGCTGGGGCGATTGCTGCAGCGGCGCGGTCAGCAGCGGCTGCTGGGCGGGGCTGATCATCCGCGCTGGTGGTGCCACCGGCGGGGTGTAAGGCCGGATCGAGCCCGGGTTGATGCCACCGTTGCTCAGGCCGCTTTGCGAGCCCGCAGCCGGTGTGGCTTCGATCAGCGCCCCAGGCCGCAGCGGATTGGGTCGGCCCGTCAGGGGGTTCTGGCGCGGCTGGGTCAGTGGCCGCGGATTGGCCACCACGCCGCCCAGGGCGCCCACCGCCGCACCGCCCAGCATGGGCGCGTTCAGGGTCCGCGTGTAGCCGCTGGAGGCGCGGTAGGCGGGCACATAGGTCTGCCCAGGCGCCAGCGGCCGCCAGACGCCCGAGGGGCGCGTGTTGGGCGAGTTGGCGAAGACGCCCGACATGGCGCCCACCAGTGCCGGGGCATAGGTGGGGCGCGGTGTGTAGGTGCCTGGCGTCCAGCCCCATTGGTTGTTGATCTGCACCCAACGGCCGTAGTGGAACGGCGCAAAGCCCCAGGGCATGGCGTCCACCCAGGTCCAGCCCCAGGGAGCCACCCAGGCCCATTGGCCCATGCTGTAAGGGGCCCAGCCCACGGCCACGCGGCTGGGGAACCAGATGCTGCCGTAGTCGTCGCTGTTGCGCCAACTGCCATAGCGGTTGAGGTCTTGCACACCGGTCATCTCGGGCGAGATCTCGGGGGCAAAGCTGGCGTCGCCGCTGCTGTACACCACGTCGCCCTCGCGCGCCCAGCGCTCAAACGTGTCGGCTGTGTGCGGCAGCGTGGCGGCCGCAATCTGTTCGCGGCCGGCCGCGTCGCGCCACAGCTCCAGGCGCTGGCCGGCGCCCAGCATCTGCCAGCCGCCCTGGGCGCCCTGCACCTGCCATTGGCCTTCGACCGCCCAGGCAAAGCTGCCGCGGCCAAAGCGGTCCACCCGCGCCAGGCCCGCGCCCTGGGGCGTCAGCACGGCGTCGGGGGTGCGCACCAGCACCTCGCGCGCCAGTTCGGGCTCGCGCACGCGCACGGCCAGGCTGCCGGCGGCGAGGTTGATTTCAATGTGGGTGTCGTCCAGCCGGGTGAAGGTGATGTCGCTGCGCTCGGCCAGCCGCAGCTCGGCCGAGCCGATCTGCACCGCCAGGCGCGCACCCACGTCGGTGCTCAGGCGGTCACCCTGGGTCAGCGGGCGGTTGACGGGTGCGCTGGCGCGCTCACCGCCGGCGGCCGTGCTCAGCCAGGCGTTGCCGGTGACTTCGGCCAGGCGGCCCACGCGGCCAGGGGGATCGGCAGCCCAGGCTGCCAGCGGCAGGGCCAGGCCAAGGGCGACGGACAACAGACGAGTGCGCATGACAGAAACCTCCTTCAGCTGGTTACAACGCGCCAGCAGCGCCTCAGGCCGACGCCAGCGCGTCCACAAAGCCCAGCCGCGTCAAATCAGTCATCCGGGTGGGATAGAGGCGGCCAATCAGGTGGTCGCACTCGTGCTGGACCACGCGGGCGTGAAAGCCGCTGGCCTCGCGGTCTATGGGCTGGCCGTCGGCGTCCACGCCCTGGTAGCGGATGCGCGCGTGGCGCGGCACCTCGCCGCGCAGGCCGGGCACCGAGAGGCAGCCTTCCCAGCCCGCCTCCCAGGTGTCGTCCAGCGGGGTGATGACGGGGTTGGCCAGCACCGTAAACGGCACGGGCGGGGCGTCTGGGTAGCGCGCGCTGTGCGCAAAGCCGAAGATGACCAACTGCCAGTCGATGCCGATCTGCGGCGCGGCCAGGCCGACGCCGCCGGCCGCCTCCATGGTCTCCAGCATGTCGGCCACCAGCGCATGCAGCGCGGGCGTGCCCAGCACGTGGGCGGGCACGGGCTGCGCCACGCGCAGCAGGCGGGCGTCGCCCATCTTCAAAATCTCATGAACGCTCATGGTGCACTCACCCGCATCGGTTTGACCCAGCCGGCCAGCTTGTGGCCTTTGCGCGCGCGCTGGCCTTGGTGGCCGGCCAGACCCGCGCCCTTGAGCACCTCGTCCTTGGGCTTGCCGCCCCGGCCGCTGCCCTGCACGCGCAAGGCTTCGGCGCAGGTGGCCACCGACACCAGCGGGTCTTTGGCATCGACCTGCATCAGCGTCAGACCCCGGCCACCGGCGCTCTGGCGCTTGAGGTCGGCCAGCGCAAAGACCAGCAGGCGGCCCGACAGGCTGAGGCAGGCCACCTGGTCATGGCCCTCGGCCAGCGGCGCGGGCGGCAGCGGCACATCGCCTTCGTCCAGGCTGAGGAAGGCCTTGCCGGCACGCTGGCGGCTGGCCAGGTCGCCCAGCTCCGCCAGCAGGCCAAAGCCGCCGGTGCCGGCCAGCAGCACGGCCTGCTCGGCGGCGCCGGCCATGTAGTGGGCGGCCCGGGTGCCGGGCTCCAGATCGATCAGGCTGGTGATGGGCTGGCCGTCGCCGCGCCCGCCGGGCAACAAGGCCACGGCCACGCTGTAGGCGCGGCCACGGCTGCCCAGCACGTAGAGCGCATCGATGCTGCGGCAGGCAAAGCAGCCGTAGAGGCCGTCGCCGGCCTTGAAGGTGAGGCTCTCGGGGGCGATTTCATGCCCTTTGAGCGCCCGCACCCAGCCGTTGAGGCTGACGACGACGGTGACGGGCTCGTCCAGCACCTTGTGCTCGGCCACGGCGCGCTCGGCCGGCTGGATCAGCGTGCGGCGGGCGTCGCCATGCTGTTTGGCGTCGGCCTCGATCTCCTTGATCAGCAGGCGCCTGAGGCTGGCCGGGCTGTCCAGCACGTCTTGCAGGCGCTGGGCGTCGGCGCGCAGCGCGGTCAGCTCCTGCTCGATCTTGATGGCTTCGAGCCGGGCCAGTTGGCGCAGCCGGATGTCGAGGATGTCGTCGGCCTGGCGCTCGCTGAGCGCAAAGCGGGCGATCAGCGCGGCGCGCGGCTCCTCGGCCGTGCGGATGATGTGGATGACCTCGTCGATGTTGAGCAACACCAACTGGCGGCCTTCCAGCACGTGGATGCGGTCCAGCACGCGGTCCAGCCGGTGCCGGGTGCGCCGCTGCACCGTGGTGTGGCGAAAGGCCAGCCACTCGGCGAGCATCTGGCGCAGGCTTTTCTGCGTGGGGCGGCCATCGAGGCCCACGCTGGTGAGGTTGATGCTGGCGCTGGTTTCCAGCCGGGTGTGGGCCAGCAGCAGTTGCGCAAACTCGGCCCGGTCCTGGGTGCGGCTCTTGGGCTCGAAGACCAGCCGCACGGCGGCGTCTTTGCTGGACTCGTCGCGCACCGCGTCCAGCACGGCCAGCAGCTTGGCCTTGAGCTGGGTCTGCTCGGCGCTGAGGGTTTTCTTGCCGGCCTTGAGCTTGGGGTTGGTCAGCTCTTCGATGTCCTCGAGCACGGCCTGGCTGCTGGTGCCAGGCGGCAACTCGTCCACGACGAGTTGCCACTGGCCGCGCGCCAGCTCTTCGATGCGCCAGCGCGCCCGCACCTTGAGCGAGCCCCGCCCGCTGGCGTAGGCGGCCTGGATGGCGCTGGCCGGCGAGATGATCTGCCCGCCACCGGGGTAGTCGGGGCCGGGGATGAGGGCGTAGAACTCGGTGTCGCTGAGCTTGTCGTTGCGGATCAGCGCCACGGCGGCAGCGGCCACCTCGGCCAGGTTGTGGCTGGGGATTTCGGTGGCCAGGCCCACGGCGATGCCACTGGCGCCGTTGAGCAGCGCAAACGGCAGGCGCGCCGGCAACTGGCGCGGCTCTTCGGTGGAGCCGTCGTAGTTGGGCACGAAATCCACGGTGCCCTCGTCGATTTCGTCGAGCAGCAGGCGGGCGATGGGCGCCAGGCGCGCCTCGGTGTAGCGCATGGCGGCGGCGCTGTCGCCGTCGCGGCTGCCGAAATTGCCCTGGCCGTCGATCAGCGGGTAGCGCTGGGCAAAGTCCTGCGCCATGCGCACCAGCGCGTCGTAGGCGGCCTGGTCGCCGTGCGGGTGGAAGCGGCCCAGCACATCGCCCACCACGCGGGCGCTTTTGACGGCCTTGGGCACCCCCGCCGCATGGCCCAGACCCATGCGCTGCATGGCATACAGGATGCGCCGCTGCACGGGTTTGGCGCCGTCGCAGACGTCGGGCAGCGCGCGGCCCTTGACCACGGAGAGGGCGTACTCCAGGTAAGCCCGCTCGGCGTACTGCGCCAGAGAGACGGCATCGGCCGGTTCGGGGGTGAGCAAAGACAGTTGATCGGACATAGGTCGGGCAGTTTAGCCAGCGGGCTCAGCGCAGACTGCGCAGATAGGTCAGCGCCTCGGCGCCGCTGGCCAGTGGCGCCATGGGCGGCAGCGCGGCCAGCAGGCGCGCGCCGTAGCGGGCGCTGCGCAGCCGGGTGTCGCCCAGCACCAGCAGGCCCTGGTCGGTCTCGCTGCGGATCAGCCGCCCCGCGCCCTGCTTGAGCGCGATGGCGGCCTCGGCCACGAAATAGGCGTCAAAGGCGTCGCGCCCCTGCGCCTTGAGCTGGCGCACGCGCGCCTGCACCAGCGGGTCGTGCGGTGGCGGAAAGGGCAGCTTGTCGATGAACACGCATTGCAGCGCCTCGCCGGGCATGTCGATGCCCTCCCAGAAACTGGCCGAGCCCACCAGCACGGCATCACCGCGTTCGAACTCGGCCAGCAGCGTGCGCTTGGCCGCCTTGCCCTGCACCAGCACACGCACGCCGCAGCCCAGGCGCGCCAGCTCGGCCGCCAGCGCCTCGGCCACCTGGGCCAGCGCGCGCAAGGTGGTGGTCAGCACAAAGGTGCGGCCACTGAGCGCCTGCGCGCAGTGCGCAGCGGCGCGGCCCACGGCGGCGGCATGGTTGGGGTCTTGCGGCGGCGGCAGCCGCGTGGGGACGTAGACGCGGGCATGGGCCGGGTAGTCGAACGGGCTGGCCAGGGTGAGCTTGGTGGCGTCCTCCAGCCCGGCGGCCTCGGCAAACCACGACAGCGCGGCGTCGTCACCCAGCGTGGCCGAGGTGAAGACCCAGGTGCGCGGGGTGGCGGCGCGCTGCTGGCTGAGCATGTCGCGGATGTCCAGCGGCGTTTCGGCCAGCCGCACCTGGTGGGTGCTCAGCTCGGCCCAGCGCACGCGGTCCACCGGCATGGGCTGCGCAAAGCGGGCGGCCAGCGCGGCCAGCTCGCGGGCGCGGGTGTCGAGGCGGGCAAAGTCGGGCGCGCTGGCCAGCACCGGCGCCAGCGCCTCGCTGACGGCACGCAGCGCAGTGCCCACGCCGGCCAGCTCGGCGCCCAGCGCCACCTCGTCCCAGTTGCGCTTGATGCTGGCCCGCACGTCGGGCAGGCCTTCGGCGGCGGTCAGGCGCAACTGGCGCGCGGCGGTCTCCACGCCAGCCGCCAGCTCGGCCCAGGGCGCCAGGCCGCGCGCGTGCTGCAGGCCGGCGGCCAGCAGGTCGCGGCCGTAGTCGATGAGCTGGTGGCTGCCCAGGTGATGGCCCAGGAACTGCACGCCGGCCTCCACCATCTGGTGGGCCTCATCGAAGACCACCACCTCGGCGGTGGGCAGCAGCTCGCCCACACCGCCCTCGCGCAGCGCCAGGTCGGCAAAGAACAGGTGGTGGTTGATGACCACCAGGTCGGCCGCCAGCGCCTCGCGGCGCGCGCGCATGACGTGGCACTCACCCCAGGCCGGGCAGTCGCTGCCCAGGCAGTTCTCGCGGGTAGAGGTCACCAGCGGGATCAGCGGCGAGCGCTCGTCCAGGCCGTCCAGTTCGGCCAGATCGCCGGTGAACGTGGCCTGGGCCCAGGTCTCGACGCGGGCCAGCGCGCGGGCGCTGGCGCGGTCGGGCAGCAGCATGCCTCCAGCGCCCGTGCGGGCCTGCTCCAGCCGGTACAGACACAGGTAGCTGGCGCGGCCCTTGAGCAGCGCGGTGGTGATGGGCACCTTGAGCGCGGCGCGCAGGCGCGGCAGATCGCGGCCAAAGAGCTGGTCTTGCAGCGCCTTGGTGGCGGTGGACACCAGCGCCTTGCGCCCCGCGAGCAACAGCGGCACGAGGTAGGCAAACGTCTTGCCCACGCCGGTGCCGGCCTCGACCACCAGCGCGCTTTGCGCGGCGATGGCCGTGGCCACGGCCTGGGCCATGTCGAGCTGGGCGTCGCGGCGGTGGAAGCTGGCCCCCTGGGCCAGCGGCCCGTCGGTGGCGAACGCGGCCGGCACGCGGGCGCGCCAGTCGGAAGGTGAGGTCATGCGAGAAAGCCTGAAAAACAGCGCCATTGCGCCCGGTTTGGCGCTGTGGCGCCGTTTATTATTGCCGGCCTACATGCCAGCAAAGACTCACGAACCGCACCGCCTTTGCGCCGCCACGGCCTTGCATCAGGGCGATCGCGCCACCCAGCAAGACCAGGTCAAGGTGCTGGCCCATCCGCGCCTGCGCGGCTGCGTGCTGGGGGTTCTGGCCGATGGCATGGGGGGCAAATCGGGTGGCCGCGCGGCGGCCAATCAGGTGGTGATGACGGCCGAGCAGGTGTTCGAGCGGTTCGATCCGAGTCAGGACACACCCGAGGAGATGCTGCGCCAGATGGCGTTCGAGGCCCACGCCATGATCCGGCTGACGGCCATCACCGCCGAGGCCGAACCGCACAGCACACTGGCTGCCTTTTTGCTGCTGCCGGGGCGCAAGGCCTATACGCTGCATGCGGGCGATTCGCGGGTGCTGCACTTTCACGGCGCCCAGCTGGCCAGCCGCACGCTGGACCACTCCTATGTCCAGCGGCTGGTCAGCGAAGGCCGGCTGACCGAGGAAGAGGCCCGCAACCACCCGCGCGCCAACCTGCTGCTGGGCTGCCTGGGCACCGAGGCCAAACCCCCGGCCGAGGTGCGTTTTCTGGGCCAGTTGGCGGTGGGCGACAGCCTGCTGGCCTGCTCGGATGGCCTGTGGCAGCACGTGAGCCCGGCCGAAATGAGCACCTTGCTGGAGCAGGCGCAGGATCCGGCCGAGGCGACGCAGCAGATGGTGGCGCTGGCGCGCGAGCGCGGCGCCCCAAGAGGTGACAACCTGTCGCTGGCGCTGGTGCGGTTGGTGCCGCGCCCGGCTACCCAGCCAGCCGCACTGGCCAGCGCTGCCGTCAAGTAAGGCCGGTGTCCACGCTGCGATGCGGCAGCGCCAAGAAAGACTCCGACTGCATCTCCACCAGCCGTGAGACGGTGCGCACGAACTCGTGCGCCAGCGGCCCCTCGGTGTAAAGCAACTCGGGCGCCACGGCGGCCGAGACGATGAACTTGACGCGGCGGTCGTAGAGCACGTCCACCAGCCAGGTGAAGCGCCGCGCGGCCGAGGCATCGCGCACCTCCATCTTGGGCACGCCCGACAGCAGCACGGTGTGGAACTGGGTGGCCAGCTCGATGTAGTCGTTCATCGAGCGCGGGCCGCCGCACAGCACGTCGAAGTCGAACCAGACCACACCGCCGGCACGGCGCCGGGCCACCAGCTCGCGCTGCTCGATGTACAGCTGCGGGGATTCGTCCCGGGCCTCGGCCAGGCGTTCGAAATCGGCGGCCATGGCGATGTCGGTCGCGGCCGTGATGGGGGTGCGGTACAGCGGCACCTGTTGCAGCGTCAGGCGGCGGTAGTCGATGCCGGCGTCCACGCTCAACACCTCCAGATGCGTCTTGAGCAGCTCGATGGCCGGCAGGATGCGGTCGCGGTGCAGGCCGTTGGGGTAGAGCGCGTCAGGGTGGAAGTTGGAGGTGGCCACCAGCGAGACGCGGTTGGCAAAAAGACCGGCCAGCAGCCGGTGCAGGATCATGGCGTCGGTGACGTCGGCGACGTGGAACTCGTCAAAGCAGATCAGCCGGTAGCGCCGCGCGATGCGTCGTGCCAGCTCGTCCAGCGGGTCGGCCTGGCCCTTGAGCTCCTGCAGCTCGCGGTGCACCTCGCGCATGAACTCGTGAAAGTGCAGCCGCGTCTTGCGCTTGAGCGGCACGGCCTGGAAGAAGCAGTCCATCAGAAAGCTCTTGCCCCGCCCCACGCCGCCGTACATGTAGACGCCGCGTGGAATGGGCGGGCGGCGGATCAGCCGCGTCAGCGCGCTGCTGCGCTGGGCCAGATAGTCTTGCCACTCGCGCTCGCAGCGTGACAGCGCTTCGACGGCACGCAGTTGGGCCGGATCACTCTGATAGCCGCGCGCAACCAACTCCTGCGCATACAACTCGGCAACGCGGCTCAAAAACACCCTCCCCGTGCAATGACGGCGGCCACCGCCCTGGGCGGGCGGCGGCACCCGATCAGAAGTTCAACGACCGCTTGTCCACCGCCAGCGCGGCTTCCTTGGTGGACTCACTCAGCGACGGGTGGGCGTGGCAGATGCGCGCGATGTCCTCGCTGCTGGCCTTGAAGGCCATGGCCACGCCGGCCTCGGCAATCAGCTCGGACGCATACGGCCCGATGATGTGCACGCCCAGGATTTCGTCGGTCTTGGCATCGGCCAGCATCTTGACGAAGCCGGTGGTGTCACCCAGCGCGCGCGCGCGGCCATTGGCCATGAAGGGGAACTGGCCGGCCCGGTAGGCCACGCCAGCCGCCTTGAGTTGCTGCTCGGTCTTGCCGACCCAGGCGATCTCGGGGCTGGTGTAGATGACCCAGGGCACGAGGTTGAAGTCCACATGCCCGTGCTGGCCGGCGATGCGCTCGGCCACAGCCACGCCCTCTTCCTCGGCCTTGTGCGCCAGCATGGGGCCGCGCACCACGTCGCCAATGGCCCAGACGCCGGGCAGGTTGGTCTTGCACTGGGCATCGACCAGCACGTCGCCGCGCTCACCCATCATCAGCCCCACGGCCTGACCGTTGAGACCCGCCGTGTACGGCAGGCGGCCGATGGAGACGATGAGCACGTCCACGTCGAGTTGCTGCGCACCGCCCTTGGCGTCGGTGTAGCTGACCTTGACGCCCTTTTTGTCTTTCTTGACGGCATCGATCTTGACGCCCAGCTCGATGGCCAGGCCCTGCTTCTTGAACGCCTTGGCGGCCTCTTTGGCAACTGCCTCGTCGGCAGCGCCCAGGAAGGCGGGCAGCGCTTCGAGGATGGTGACCTCGGCGCCCAGGCGGCGCCAGACCGAGCCCAGCTCGAGGCCGACGACGCCCGAGCCGATGACGCCCAGCTTGCGGGGCACGGCCTTCAGCCGCAGCGCGCCGTCGTTGGAGATGATGCGCTCTTCGTCAAACGGCGCGCCTGGCAGCTCGCGCGCGGCCGAGCCGGTGGCGATGATGACCTGCTTGGCGAAGAGGGTCTCGTCGCCGGCCTTGAGCTCGTAGCCGCCGTCCTTGGCGGCCACGAAGCTGCCCATGCCGTGGAAGAAGGTGACCTTGTTCTTCTTGAACAGGTAGAGGATGCCGTCGTTGTTCTGCTTGACCACGCCCACCTTGCGGGCCACCATTTTGGCCACGTCCATGGTGACCTCGCCGGTGGCAATGCCGTGATCGGCGAAGTGCAGACGGGCGTGCTCGAAGTTTTCGCTGGATTGCAGCAACGCCTTGCTGGGGATGCAGCCCACGTTGGTGCAGGTGCCGCCCGGCGCAGGGCCGCCGGCTTCATTGCTCCAGGCATCGATGCAGGCCGTGTTCAGGCCCAGTTGCGCGGCGCGGATGGCGGCGATGTAGCCACCCGGCCCGGCGCCGATGACGGCGACGTCGAAAGTCTTGCTCATGAGTCAGGTTCTTGCCGGTTAGAGGTTGAACAGCAGCCGCGCCGGGTCTTCCAGCGCTTCCTTCATGGCCACCAGGCCCAGCACGGCTTCACGGCCGTCGATGATGCGGTGGTCGTAGCTCATGGCCAGGTAGTTGATGGGGCGCACCACGACCTGGCCGTTCTCGACCACGGCGCGATCCTTGGTGGCGTGCACACCCAGGATGGCCGACTGCGGCGGGTTGATGATGGGCGTGGACAGCATGGAGCCGAAGGTGCCGCCGTTGCTGATGGAGAAGGTGCCACCGGTCAGCTCTTCCAGGCCCAGCTTGCCGTCCCGCGCCTTGGTGCCGTACTCGGCGATCTTCTTTTCGATGTCGGCAAAGCTCAGTTGGTCGGCGTCGCGGATGATGGGCACCACCAGACCACGCGGACTGCCGACGGCGATGCCAATGTCGAAGTAGCCGTGGTAGACGATGTCGTTGCCGTCCACGCTGGCGTTGAGGACGGGGTACTTCTTGAGCGCGTGCACCGCCGCCTTGACGAAGAAGCTCATGAAGCCCAGCTTGACGCCGTGCTCTTTCTCGAACTTCTCCTGGAAGCGCTTGCGCATCTCCATCACCGGGGCCATGTTGACCTCGTTGAAGGTGGTCAGGATGGCGTTGGTGGATTGCGACTGGATCAGGCGCTCGGCGATGCGGGCGCGCAGCCGGCTCATGGGCACGCGTTGCTCGGGGCGGTCACCCTGGCGGCGCATGAGGGGCGGCTTGACTTCGGGCAACGGCGCTTTGGCCGCCGGTGCGGCGGCCTGCGCGGGCGCGGGCTGGCCCTTGGCGGCAGCGGCCTGGGCATCGGCCTTGGTCACGCGGCCATCCTTGCCGGTGCCGGGCACGTCGGTGGCCTTGAGGCCGGCCTCGGCCAGCACCTTGGCGGCGGCCGGCATGGCGACGTCGCCCTTGCTGCCACCGCTCGCGGGCGCGGCCGCCGGGGCCGCCGGCACGGCCACGATCTGGCCAGGCAGGCGGTCCACGACCACCGCTTGCGGCGCGCCGGCAGCGGCGGCCACGCCCTCGGTGTCGATGGTGGCGATGACCTCGCCGCTGACACATTGCTCGCCGTCGTTCTTGACGATTTGCGCGATCACGCCGGCAGCGGGTGCGGGCACTTCCAGCACCACCTTGTCGGTTTCGATCTCGATGAGGATCTCATCGGTCGCCACCGCCTCGCCGGCGCGCTTCTTCCATTGCAGCAGCGTGGCCTCGGCCACCGATTCTGAGAGCTGCGGAACCTTGACTTCAATCAGAGCCATGATGGGTGTTCTTTCCTGCGTAGATTTATTTGGTCAGGGTGTAGCCCTTGAGGCGGCCGAAGGCCTGATCGAGCAGCGCCTTGAGCTGCTCCTGGTGCAGATGGGCATAGCCCACGGCCGGTGAGGCCGAGGCCGGCCGACCGGCAAAGCCCAGGCGCTGGCCTTCCTGCATGTTTTCGTGGATGTAGTGCTGCACGAAGAACCAGGCGCCCTGGTTCTGCGGCTCGTCCTGACACCAGATGATTTCCGTGGCGTTGCCGTACTTCCTGATCTCGGCCGCGAAGGCCTTGTGCGGGAAGGGGTAGAGCTGCTCGACGCGCAAGATGGCCACGTCCTGGTTTTTGCGCTCCTCGCGGCGCTTGACCAGGTCGTAATAGACCTTGCCCGAGCAGGCAATGACGCGCTTGACCTTGTCGGCCTGCACGGCGTCGCTCTGCTCGGCCAGCACGGTGCGGAACTCGCCCTTGGTGAACTCGTTGATGGGCGAGGTGGCGTCCTTGTTGCGCAGCAGGCTCTTGGGCGTCATGATGACCAGCGGCTTGCGGAACGGGCGCACCATCTGGCGGCGCAGCACGTGGAAGATCTGGCTGGCCGTGGTGGGCTGGACGATCTGCATGTTGTTGTCGGCCGCCAGCTGCATGAAGCGCTCCAGGCGCGCCGACGAGTGCTCGGGGCCCTGGCCTTCATAGCCGTGCGGCAGCATCAGCGTCAAGCCGTTGGCCCGGCCCCACTTGACCTCGCCCGAGGCCAGGAACTGGTCGATGACGACCTGCGCGCCGTTGACGAAGTCGCCGAACTGGGCCTCCCAGATCACCAAGGTGTTGGGGTCGGCGCTGGCATAGCCGTACTCGAAGCCCAGCACCGCCTCTTCGGAGAGGATGGAGTCGATGACGACGAACGGCGCCTGGTTGTCGCTGATGTTCTGCAGCGGTACGTAAGTGCCTTCGTCCCATTTCTCGCGCTTCTGGTCGTGCAGCACGGCGTGGCGGTGCACGAAGGTGCCGCGCCCGCTGTCTTCGCCCGACAGCCGCACGGGGTAGCCCGAGGCCACCAGCGAGGCATAGGCCAGCGTCTCACCCATGCCCCAGTCGAGGTTGGCCTCACCACGGCCCATCTTGGCGCGGTCGGCCAGCACCTTCTCGACCAGCGGATGCACCCGGAAGCCCTCGGGCACGGTGGTCAGCCTGTCGGCCAGGCGCTTGACCTCGACCAGCGGCAGCGCGGTGTCGGCGGCGTCCGTCCACTTCTTGCCCAGGAACATGGACCAATCGACCGCGTACTTGCTCTTGAAGTTGGTCAGCACCGGGTCGCGCGTGTGCTTGCCGGCCTCCATGGCGACGCGGAAGTCCTTGATCATCTGGTCGGGCACGTCGGCACCCACCACGCCCTGCGCCACCAGCTTGTCGCCATAGAGGCGCCGCGTGCCGGGATGCTGGCCGATCTTGCGGTACATCAGCGGCTGCGTCAGTGCCGGCGTGTCCTGCTCGTTGTGGCCCAGCTTGCGAAAGCAGATGATGTCCAGCACCACGTCTTTCTTGAACTGCTGGCGGTAGTCCATGACCAACTGGGTGCACCAGACCACGGCATCGGCGTCGTCGCCATTGACGTGCAGCACCGGTGCCTCAATCATCTTGACCACGTCGGTGCAGTACAGCGTGGAGCGCGCGTCGCGCGGGTCGCTGGTGGTGAAGCCGATCTGGTTGTTGATGACCAGGTGCACGGTGCCCCCGGTGAAGTAGCCGCGCGTCTGCGCCAGCGCCAGCGTCTCCATCACCACGCCCTGGCCGGCAAAGGCCGCATCGCCGTGAACCAGCACGGGCAGCACCGAGTCGCCCGCCTTGTCGCCGCGCCGGTCCAGCCGCGCCTTGACCGAGCCCTCGACCACCGGATTGACGATCTCCAGGTGCGAAGGGTTGAAGGCCAGCGACAGGTGGACCGCGCCGCCCGGCGTGGGCACGTCGCTGGAGAAGCCCTGGTGGTATTTCACATCGCCCGCGGGCAGTTCCTCGGGCGCGGTGTGGTCGAACTCGGAGAACAACTCCTTGGGTGATTTGCCCAGCGTGTTGACCAGCACGTTCAGCCGGCCACGGTGGGCCATGCCGATGACGATCTCCTGCACGCCTTTTTCACCGGCGCGCTGCACCAGCTCGTCCATGCAGGGAATGAAGCTCTCGCCGCCTTCGAGCGAAAAACGCTTCTGGCCCACGTACTTGGTGTGCAGGAAGCGCTCCAGCCCTTCGGCCGCCGTCAGCCGCTCGAGAATGTGGCGGCGCTGGTCGACCGTGAACTGCGGCGTGCTGCGGGAGCTCTCCAGCCGCTCCTGCCACCAGCGCTTTTCGGTCGGGTCGGTGCAGTGCATGTACTCGACACCGATGGAGCCGCAATACGTCTGCCGCAGCGCCTGCATGATCTCGCGCAGCGTCATGTGTTCGGCGCTGGTGAAATAGGTGTTGGCCGCGCTGAACGTGATGTCCATGTCCGATTCGGACAGGTCGTAGAACGCCGGCTCCAGCTCGGGAATCTTGGGCCGCTCGGTGCGCTTGAGCGGATCCAGGTCGGCCCAGCGCGAGCCCAGAAAACGGTAGGCCGCGATCAGCGACTGCACGTGCACCTGCTTGCGCGTGATGGCGAGCTCGTCGCCACTGACCTTGTTGGTCACGAAGGCATTGGCTTTGGCGCGCTGGGCAAACGATTCGATCACCGGCGCGTGCGCCACGTCGGGGCTGGTGCTGCCATCGGTGGCCGGCACGTTTTGCAAGGCGTCAAAGTACTCGCGCCACTTGTCTGGCACCGAGCCCGGGTTGTCGAGATAGGCCTCGTACAACTCCTCCACATACGGTGCGTTGCCGCCGAACAGATAGGAGTTCGACCGGTTTTGCTGCATCATTTCTCGCTCACCTCTACCCCTGGTTTCCAAGGGCTCGATGGGTTGAACCACCTTCCGCATCCCGGCTTCACCGGTTGGCGGACTAGCGTTGACCGTCCCGCAGCGCTGGCGCCGCGAGGGGACACAGAAGGACTGAAAATCCAAAGCGACCCTCACGGGCCGCCTGCATTCGCACTGTAGCACCGTCAGGCTGCCATCAAACTGACAAAAGAGCCTGTTGCGCTTGATTCCACATCGCATCATCCATCTGCGTGTTGACGCACCCGCCTTGCCGCCCTACGGCAGTCCCTGCACGGGCTGCGGCCTGTGCTGCGCCTGGGCGCCCTGCCCGGTGGGCGTGCTCATCAGCCGCCGTTGGCGCGGCCGCTGCCGGGCACTCGTCTGGCACCATGACCGCTACGTCTGCCGCGCCCTGGCCCAGCCCGAGCGCGTCTGGCCCTGGCTGCCCCGCGCAGCCCTACCTCTGGTGCGGCGCTGGCTGCGGCGCGCCATCGCAGCCGGCGCCGGCTGCGACGCCCATCTGGAGACCTTGCGCCCATGACTTCACCGCTGACCCTCATCACCGGCCACTCGCGCGGCCTGGGCCTGGCCATGACGCGCCAGTTGCTGGCCGCCGGCCACCAGGTGCTGGGCATCGCCCGCCACCCCTCGGGGCTCGCCCACCCGGCACTGACCGAGTGGCAGGCCGACCTGGCCGATGCCGCGCCGGTGGCCCATCGCCTGCGCGCCTGGCTGGCCACGCACCCGGCTGACGGCGGGAGCGCGCTCACCCTCATCAACAACGCCGGCACCCTCGGCGCGCTGCGCCCGCTGGCCGACAGCCCGCCCGAGGAGGTGGCCCGCGCGCTGCGCGTGGGGCTGGAGGCCGCGCTGCTGCTGACCGGCGCCTTCATTGCCGGCAGCCAGGGGCATGCCGGCCCCCGCCGCGTGCTCAACATCTCCTCGGGCCTGGGCCGGCGGGCCATGGCAGCCCAGGCGCCGTACTGCGCCGCCAAGGCAGGCATCGACCACATGAGCCGCGCGGTGGCGCTGGAGGCTCCTGGCGTGGCCGTCGTGGCGCTGGCGCCGGGCGTGTTCGACACCGACATGCAGCGCCAGCTGCGCGGTGCCGATCCCGCCGCCTTCCCCGATCAGCCGCAGTTCGCCCGCCTGGCGACCGAGGGCCAGTTGCTCAGCCCCGAGCAGGCCGCCGCGCGCGTGCTGGCCTACCTGGACCGGCCCGACTTCGGGCGTGAGCCGGTGGCCGACGTGCGCGATCAGCCCTGAGCGTGGGGCGTGGGCGGCGCCTCCGCGGCCACGTCACCCACCGCGTCACGGTAGGCGTGCCAGGAGGCATAGCCCAGCAGCGGTCCGGCCACCAGCAAGCCCAGCAACCAGGGCAGCATGGCCGCACCGATGATGACGGTGATCAAGGCGCCCCAGCACAGCATCACCAGCGGCTGCGTCAGCACCAGCCTGAGGCTGGTCAGGCCGGCCGTGATGGCATCGGTCTGGCGATCCAGAATCATGGGAATGGAGACCACGCTGATGGCAAAAATCAGCCCTGCAAACACCGCCCCAACCAACAGGTAGGTGACGATGAAGCCGAGGTTGTCGGGGCTGGCCAGCGCCGACAGCGAGCCCTGGAGGTCTGGCATGCCGTCGAAGCTGACCGCGAAAATCACCAGCGACGCGCGCGCCCACAGCATCTCCAGCACCAGCAGCACGAAGCCGAAGATGGCCAGCGCCGAGGCCTTGCGCTCCCAGGCCAGCAGCGAGTCGCCCAGGTCAGGCTGCTCGCCGCGCTCCAGGTGCCACGACGCCTGATACAAGCCCAGGCACATGAACGGCCCCACCAGCAAAAAGCCGGCCGACAGCGCCAGCACATAAGCCGGTGCGTGCTGGTAGACATACAGCAGCAGCCAGCCCATCAACACGAAGCAGGCGCCGTAAAAGAGGCCCACCGCAGGGCTGCGCATGAAGTCGCGCCAGCCCAGCCCCAGCCAGCGCAACGGGGCGCCCAGGGTCAGTTGACGCAGGGGAATGGAAAAAGCGCCGGGCGTGTCCTGGGCGCCGTCGGAGGCGGCTGGCGGGTCGGTGGGGGTCTGAGATTCCATGCGCGCGACGCTAGGCGCCCGCCATGCGCTTGTCCATGCGGGGCCACCCGCATCCCCCAAGGTACAGACCCAAAAAAGCCCACTCAAGGTGGGCTCAGATGGCGGAGACGAAGGGATTCGAACCCTTGATGGAGTTTTAAGCCCCATACTCCCTTAGCAGGGGAGCACCTTCGGCCACTCGGTCACGTCTCCGGGAAAGCTGCGCATTCTAGCCTGAAATCGGCGCCTCGCTGACGCCGCCCGGCTTGGCCACGTCGAGCTCGAACACCTTGTGCAGCGCGCGCACGGCCAGCTCCATGTACTTCTCGTCGATGACCACCGAGGTCTTGATCTCGCTGGTGGAAATCATCTGGATGTTGATGCCCTCTTCACTCAGCGTGCGGAACATGGCGCTGGCGATGCCGGCGTGGCTGCGCATGCCGATGCCCACGATGGAGACTTTGCAGATGCGCGCGTCGCCTTGCACCTCGGCCGCGCCGGTGGCGGGCTGAACCTTGTCCTTGATCAGCTCCATGGTGCGCGCATAGTCGTTGCGGTGCACGGTGAACGAGAAATCGGTGCGGCCATCGCGGGCGACGTTCTGGATGATCATGTCCACGTCGATGTTGGCGTCCGCCACGTCGCCCAGGATCTGGAACGCGATACCGGGTTTGTCGGGCACGCCCAGGACGGTGATCTTGGCCTCGTCGCGGTTGAACGCGATGCCGGCGACGATGGCTTGTTCCATGTGTTCGTCTTCCTCGAAGGTGATGAGCGTGCCCGAGACCGCCTCCTCGGCCAGCGGAATGTCCCAGGGCGTGAAGCTGGACAGCACGCGCAGCGGCACGCGGTATTTGCCGGCGAACTCCACCGAGCGAATCTGCAGCACCTTGGAGCCCAGCGAGGCCATCTCCAGCATCTCTTCAAACGAGATGGCCGCCATGCGCCGCGCCGTGGGCACGATGCGCGGGTCGGTGGTGTAGACGCCGTCCACGTCGGTGTAGATCAGGCATTCGTCGGCCTTGAGCGCCGCCGCCACCGCCACCGCCGAGGTGTCGGAGCCGCCGCGCCCCAGCGTGGTGATGTGACCGGCGTCGTCGATGCCCTGAAAGCCGGTGATGATGACCACGCGGCCGGCAGCCAGGTCGGCGCGCACGCGGTCGCCCTCGATGGACTGGATGCGCGCCTTGGTGTAGGCCGAATCGGTGCGCACCGGCACCTGCCAGCCGGTGTAGCTGATGGCCGGCACGCCCTCGGCCTGCAAGGCCAGCGCCAGCAAGCCCACCGACACCTGCTCGCCGGTGCTGGCAATCATGTCCAGCTCGCGCTGCACGGCGGCGTCCTCGCGTGCGGGCGCCAGCGTCTTGGCCAGCCCCAGCAGGCGGTTGGTCTCGCCGCTCATGGCCGAGGGCACGACCACCAGCTGGTGGCCGGCACGCACCCATTTGGCGACGCGCTTGGCAACGCTCTGGATGCGCTCGGTAGAGCCCATCGATGTGCCGCCGTATTTGTGAACAATCAGTGCCATGGCGCAAATTCTATGGTGCGGCGCAGCAGCCGACCTGACGGTGGGCTGACCATTGGCGCGGGCGCCACAGCCCTCACGGCGCGGCCTGGGCCGGCACCCAGCGCAGTGCCCACTGCACGGTGCCGGGTGGCGCCCAGGCGCGCGCATCCATACCCAGGCCGGGGGCGTACAGCAGCGCGCCGTCGGCGCCAAACACCAGCGGCCCGCTGCGCGCCCAGGCGGGCACCGCCTGGGTCTGGTACTGCTTTTTCAGGCTGCGCGGCGGGGCGCCCGCTGCGCATGCAAACCGCTCGCCCCCGCTGCGGGCGCGCAGCACGATGGGTGCGAGCCGGTCCGGTGCCACGCCGCCTTGCGCCGTGCGATCCACCCGCAACGCACCCGCCCAACCGGGCACCGCGTGGCTGCCGCATGCGGTCAGCGCCAGCGTCACCACCGGGCCTGTGCCGGGCGACGTCAACGGCTGCGGCGCCAACACGCCCCGGTACAGCGCCAGCACGGTGCCCGCATCCAGCGGCCAGGTGGCGCCGCTGCGCGCCGTCGGCAATTCATCCAGCAAGCGGGCCGTCAGGGCCGCCGTGGCCTGTGCGCCCAGCCAGGCATGCAGCGCGTTGGCACGGCGCGCGGGCGGCAACGCCAGCCAGCCGGCAAGGCGCAGGCCGCCTGCGTCGGCCGTGGTGGCCAGGTCGGTGGCGGCCACTTCACGGGCCAGCGCAGCGGCATGGGCGGCGTGCTGGGCAGACTGCGCCAGCACGCCCTCGGCGTCAGGAAACGCCGCCGTGAGCACGGGCCAGACGGCCAGGCGCAGGCGGTTGCGGGCGTGGCGCGGATCGGCGTTGCTGGGGTCGTCCACCCAGCTGAGTCGGTGCTGCCGGGCATAGGCCGCCACCGCCTCGGCCGGCTGGTGCAGCCAGGGCCGCACCCAGCGCAGGCCATCGCGCTCGGTCACGCGCGGCATGGCCGAAAGACCGGCCGGGCCGCCGCCGCGCAGCAGTTGCAGCATCACCGTCTCGGCCAGATCGCGGCGGTGGTGGGCCAGCCAGATTTCGGTCGCCCCCGCCTCGCGGGCCATCTCGGCCAGGGCAGCGTAGCGGCCGGCACGGGCCCAGGCCTCCACGCTCTCGCCTGCGGCGGGTGCACCGCTGAGGCGCCGCCACGCAAAGCCTGCGCCCCAGCGCCGGCATTGCGCCTGCACCCGCTGGCGCCAGGCGTCGGCCTGCGGGTGCAGCCCATGGTGCACGTGCAACGCCACCACCGTCACCTCTTGCGTCTGCCCGGCCCGCACGGCGGCATGCAGCAGCGCGGTGGAATCTCTGCCGCCGCTGACCGCGACGGCCAGCGTCATCTCGCTGCGGCTCGGGTCACGGTCGTGTCGGTGAAGCGGCCATAGCCTTTGAGGCGCTCGTAGCGGCGCTCCAGCAGCTCGGCGGTGGAGAGGTCGGCCACCTGGCGCAGCGCATCGTTGAGGCCGCGCTTGAGCTGGCTGGCCATTTGTTTGGGGTCGCGGTGGGCACCGCCGACGGGCTCGCTGACGATTTTGTCCACCAGCCCCAGCGCCTTGAGGCGGTGGGCGGTGACGCCCAGCGCCTCGGCCGCATCGGGGGCGCGCTCGGCGGTCTTCCACAGGATGGAGGCGCAGCCTTCGGGCGAGATGACCGAGTAGACCGAGAACTGCAGCATCAGCATCTGGTCGGCCACCGAGATGGCCAGCGCGCCGCCCGAGCCGCCCTCGCCGATGATGGTGGCGATGATGGGCACTTCGAGCTGGGCCATCTCGAAGATGTTGCGGCCGATGGCCTCGCTCTGGCCACGCTCCTCGGCGCCGATGCCGGGGTAGGCGCCGGGGGTGTCCACGAAGGTGAACACTGGCAGGCCGAATTTTTCGGCCGTCTGCATCAGCCGCAGCGCCTTGCGGTAGCCCTCGGGGCGCGGCATGCCGAAGTTGCGCGCGGCGCGCTCTTTGGTGTCGCGCCCTTTTTGCTGGCCGACGACCATGCAGGCCTGGCCGTTGAAGCGCGCCAGGCCGCCGACGATGGAGAGGTCATCGGCATAGGTGCGGTCGCCGTGCATCTCGTGAAAGTCGGTGAAGATCTCGGCGATGTAGTCCAGCGCATAAGGCCGCTGCGGATGGCGCGCGATCTGCGTGACCTGCCAGGGCGTCAGCTGGGTGTAGATGTCCTTGGTGAGCTGCTGGCTCTTTTTGGACAGGCGGTCGATCTCTTCGGAGATGTCCACTGCCGATTCGTTTTGCACGAAACGCAGCTCGTCGATCTTGCCTTCCAGATCGGCGATGGGTTGCTCGAAATCCAGGAAATGGCGTTTGGTCATGTCAACTCTCGGGGTGAGGGCCGCAGTAGAAATGGGATCAATCCAGGCTGCGCCAAAGGTACCACGTGGCCACCGAGCGATAAGGCGCCCAGCCCTCCCCCAACTCGCGGGCCTCGGCCCGCGAGACGGGCTCGCCGCTGAAGTACAACTGGCTGATGCCTTTGATGAGCCCCACATCGTCCAGCGGCAGCACGTTGGGGCGCATCAGGTAGAAGATGAGGAACATTTCGGCCGTCCAGCGGCCAATGCCGCGGATGGCCACCAGCTCGTCGATGATGGCCTCATCGTCCATGGCCTGCCACTGGGCCACGTGCACGGTGCCGTGCTGGAAATGGGCCGCCAGGTCAAGCAGGTATTCGGCCTTGCGCGCAGACAGGCCCAGGCTGCGCAGCGCCGCCGGCTCGGTCTGCGTCAGCCGGCCGGGCAGCAGCAGATAGTGGGTCTCGCCCAGGGCGCCGGCCAGCCGGCCCCACAGCGTCTGTGCGGCCTTGACCGAGATCTGCTGCCCCACCACCGAGCGGGCCAGCGTGGTGAAGGCATCGCCCCGGTTGACCAACCGCGCCTCGCCAAAGCGCGGGATCAGCTTCTTCATCACGCGGTCACGCCGCACCAGATGCTGGCAGGCATGCTCCCAGTAGTCGGGGGTGATGACGGTGGCGCACATGGACGTGGCCGGCCTCAGGCGCGCACCCAGGTCGTGCCTTGCGGGCCGTCCTTGAGCAAAATGCCGCGCGCCTGCAAGGCGGCACGGATGGTGTCGGCGGCCGCAAAGTCGCGGGCGGCCTTGGCGGCCTGGCGCTGGGCGATCAAGGCCTCGATGTCGGCCCCCTCGTCGGCCGCACCACCTTGCAGGTAGGCGGCAGGCGGCTGCTGCAGCAGCCCCAGCACACCACCCAAGGCCTTGAGCTGCGCGGCTGCGGCCGCGTCGCCCTTGTTGGCCTCGGTGGCCAGCTCGAACAGCACGGCCAGCGCGGCCGGCGTGTTGAAGTCGTCGTCCATCGCAGCCTTGAAGGCGCGGCCGGCCGGACTGGCCCAGTCGGGGGCCTGCTCGGCAACCGCCCCGGCGGCGTCCAGCGCGGTGTAGAGCCGGCGCAGCGCCACACGGGCGTCGGCCATCAGGCTGTCGGCGTAGTTGAACGGGCTGCGGTAATGGGTGCGCAGCATGAAAAAACGCACCGTCTCGCCGTCGAAGTGCTGCAGCACGTCGCGCACGGTGAAGAAGTTGCCCAGGCTTTTGGACATCTTCTCGCCATCGACGTTCAAGAAACCGTTGTGCAGCCAGATGTTGACGAAGGGATGGCCCAGCGCGCCTTCACTCTGGGCGATCTCGTTCTCGTGGTGCGGAAACTGCAAGTCGGAGCCGCCGCCGTGGATATCGAAGCGCTCGCCCAGCAGCGCGCAGCTCATGGCCGAGCACTCGATGTGCCAGCCCGGCCGGCCGGCTCCGTAGGTGCTGGCGAACTGGGCGTCGGCCGGCTCATCGGCCTTGGCGGCCTTCCACAGCACGAAGTCCAGCGGGTCTTGCTTGCCCTCGGCCACCGCCACGCGTTCGCCGGCGCGCAAGTCGTCGAGGCTTTTGCCCGAGAGCTTGCCGTAGCCGGGGAATTTGCGCACTGCAAAGTTCACGTCGCCACCGTCCGCGCGGTAGGCCAGGCCCTTGGCCTCCAGCGTGTCGATCATGGCCAGCATCTGCGGCACGTAGTCGGTGGCGCGCGGCTGATGGTCGGGCGGCTGCACGCCCAGCACGGCCAGGTCGGCCAGTTGGGCGGCAATCATCTCGTCGGTCAAAGCGCGAATGGTGACGCCGCGCTCCACCGCCCGGCGGATGATCTTGTCCTCGATGTCGGTGATGTTCTGCACATAGGTGACCCGCAGGCCGCTGGCCCGCAGCCAGCGCTGCACCACGTCAAACGCCATCATCATCCGGGCATGGCCCATGTGGATGTAGTCGTAGGTGGTCATGCCGCAGACGTACAGCCGCACGTGGCCGGGCTCGATGGGCACCAGCGGCTCAAGCCGACGGGTCAGGGTGTTGTGTAGATGCAGGGCCATGCAGGGGCTGGAATGCAAAAAGCGAGTCACGAGGTGGCTCGCCTAGAATCGTGGCATTCTAGCCAAGGAGCCTCGCCTGTGACCTTTTCTTACCGTCTGACTGCGGCCTTGGCTGCCGGTCTGCTGGCCCTGCCGGCACTGGCCCAGCAGGTCAAACTGGCCACCAGCCAGGGCGACATCGTGCTCCAGCTCAACGCCCAGAAGGCGCCCGCGACCGTGGCCAACTTCGTGCAGTACGTCAAGGCCGGCCACTACGACGGCGTCGTCTTTCACCGCGTCATCGACGGTTTCATGATCCAGACCGGTGGCTACACCGAGGGCTTGAAAGAGAAGCCCACGGGGAAGCCCATCAAGCTCGAAGCCAGCAACGGCCTGCTCAACACCCGCGGCAGCGTGGCCATGGCCCGCACGCCCGACCCCGACTCGGCCCGCGCCCAGTTTTTCATCAACGTGGCGGACAACGCCTTTCTGGACGCGGCCAATGCCCGTGACGGCAACGGCTATGCCGTGTTTGGCCAGGTGGTGCAAGGCATGGACGTGGTCGACCGCATCAAGGTCGTGCCCACCACGGCGCGCGGCGCCGCCTTCGCCAACCTGCCGGCCGACCCCATCGTGATTCGCAAAGCCACCCTCATCGAGGACAAGAAATGACCCAGACCATTGAAATCAAAACCTCCGCCGGCGACATCCGCATCGAACTGGACGACGCCAAGGCCCCCAAGACGGTGGCCAACTTCATTGCCTACGTCAACAGCGGCCATTTCGCCGACACCGTCTTTCACCGTGTCATCAAGGGCTTCATGATCCAGGGCGGCGGCTTGTCGGTGGACATGAAGGACAAGCCCACCGGCGCGCCCATTCAGAATGAGGCCGCCAACGGCCTGAAGAACGACAAGTACACCGTGGCCATGGCGCGCACCAACGCCCCGCATTCGGCCACCGCGCAGTTCTTCATCAACACCAAGGACAACGACTTCCTGAACTTCACCAGCGAGTCGCCCAGCGGCTGGGGCTATGCGGTGTTCGGCAAGGTCGTGGCCGGCCAGGACGTGGTGGACGCCATCGAGCGCGTGGCCACCGGCCGCAAAGGCTTCCACGACGACGTGCCGCTGGAGCCCATCACCATCCTCGAAGCCAAGGTGGTGTGAGGCTAGACGCCGCCGTGCAGGCGGTGGACTTCGTCTCCGACCTGCACCTGAGCGCGGCCATGCCGCGCACGACCGAGGCCTTCATGGCCTATCTGGCGCACACGCCAGCCGATGCCCTGGTGCTGCTGGGCGACGTGTTCGAGGCCTGGGTGGGCGACGACTTGCTCAGCCAGCCTTTCGAGGCCGAGGTGGCGGCGGCGCTGCATGCCGCCAGCCGTCGCATGCCTGTTGCGCTGATGGTGGGCAACCGCGACTTTCTGCTGGGGGCCGCCTTTCATGCCGCCGCCGGCACGCAGCCGCTGGCCGACCCCAGCGTGCTCGAGGCCTTTGGCCAGCGCGTGCTGCTGACGCATGGCGACGCCTTGTGCGTGGCCGATGCGCCCTACCAGCAGTTCCGCGCCCAGGTGCGCACGCCTGCCTGGCAGCAGGCCTTTTTGGCTCGCCCGCTGGCCGAGCGCCAGGCGCTGGCGCGTGGCATGCGCGACGCCAGCCAGGCCCACCAGCAAGGCCAGGTGGCCTACGCCGATGCCGACCCCGATCTGAGCGCCCAATGGCTGGCCGATGCCGGCGCCGCCGTGCTGATCCACGGCCACACCCATCGCCCCGGCAGCGGCCCGTTTGCCAGCGGCCAGCGCCACGTGCTCAGCGACTGGGATCTGGACCACGGCCAGCGCGCCGAGGTGCTGCGCTGGACGGCGGCCGGCCTGCAGCGCGTGCGGCCATGAACTGGCTCGCCCGCCTGCGCGCCTGGCACGAGGCCCGCACCGTCGCGCGTTTTGCCATCGCCGATCCGCTGTGGGCGGCGGTGGAGCGGCACTACCCCTTCATCGGCCAGCGCAGCGCGGCCGACCGGGCCGAGCTGCGCCGCCTGGTCAGCCTCTTTCTGGCGCGCAAGGAGTTCAGCGGCGCCCACGGCCTGGTGGTGACCGACGCCATGGCGGTGGCCATCGCCGCCCAGGCCTGCCTGCCCGTCCTGCATTTGGGCCTGTCGGCCTACGACGGCTTCGTCGGCATCGTGGTCCACCCGGGCGCGGCGGTGGCCCGGCGCGAGGTGCGCGATGAGGCCGGGCTGGTTCACCAGTACGATGAGCCGCTGGCCGGCGAGGCCATGGCAGGCGGGCCTGTGATGCTGAACTGGCCCGATGTGGCGGCGGCCGGCGCGTCGGCCGCCAACGGCTACAACGTGGTCATCCACGAGTTCGTCCATGTGCTGGACATGGCCCACGGCCTGGCCGACGGCTACCCCGTGGCCTTGCCGGCGGCCCAGCGCGCGCGTTGGGCCCAGGTCATGCGCCGCAGCTACGGCCGGCTGCGCCACATGGTCAACGCGGGGGTCGAGCCCTGGCTGGATGCCTACGGCGCGCAGGCGCCAGAAGAGTTTTTTGCGGTGGCAGCCGAGAGCTTCTTCGTCTCCCCGCACACCTTGCGGCACCACGATGAGGCGCTGTACGAGGTGCTGGCCGACTACTTCCAGCAAGACCCGGCCGCCGTGTTGACCTACGCAGTCTGACCCTGGGTCTGCAGCCGCGCCACCACCGGCCCGGTGATGCCATCGACGCCGCAGGCCCACAGCGCCTTGGCGTCTGCCGGGTCCACCACGCCCACGGCGAAGACCTGCAGGTCGATGCCCCGCAGCATGCGCACCGTGCCGGCCACATGCTGGGTACGCGCGGCGTCACCGGCCAGGCCTTCGGTGAGGCTGGCATCTAGCTTGATGAAGTCCAGCCCCACGGCCAGCAGTGTTTGCGTCTCGTTGAGCCGCTCGCCCGCGTGCTCCAGGCCGATGTGGGCGCCATGCGCATGGACCTCGCGCACCAACTCGCGCAAGGCGTCAAGCTGGCGCAGCGCGCCGTCCTCGGCGATCTCCAGCCACAGCCCTGGTGCATGGGCACCGGCGCCGGCCAACAGCGCGACCACCGCCGGCACAAAACCCTTGTCCTGCAGCGAAATGGCGCTGACGTTGATGGCCCGCGCCACGCCGTCCTCGGCAATGCGCGCCAGCGCCAGTTGCAGCGCCAGCAGGTCGATGCGCGGCATCAACTGGGTGCGCCGGGCCATGGGCAGCCACTGGCCAGCCGGCACCAGCGGGCCATCGGCCTCCAGCCGCAGCCGCAGCGGGCACTCGCGGTGCAGCACATCGCGGCTCTGCGCCACCAGCTCGAACTCCACCAGCTGGGCCCGACCCGCGTCCAGGGTCTGGGTCAGCCGTTCCGCCCAACCCTGTTCGCCCAGGGCCATGGCGTCGCCGGAGTCGTCAAGTTCCACGCTGAACGGGCCGCGCTGCTCGGCCCGGGCCAGCGCCTGGTCGGCAGCGGCCAGCAGCGCCGACAACGGCGCGTCGTGCCACCAGCGCACCGCACCCACCACGGCCGTGGCATGGGGGTCGTGCTGGCGCAGCACATTGCGCAGCCGCGCGGTCACATCCACCGCGGGCTCGCGCAGCGAGCCCGCGTCGGGCAGCACCATCGCGAAGTCGCGGCCATTGAGGCGGCCCAGTTCGTGCGAGCCGGCGCGCTCGGCGGCGCTGGCCAGCACGCCGGCCACGTCTTGCAGCAGTTTGTCGGTGCCTGCACGGCCCAGGCGCTGGTTGAGCACATCCAGGTCGGTCAGGCGCAGCAACACCAGGCCACCGCTGGCACTGCCCTCCTCGCCGCCCAGCCAGTGCTTCATGCGGCTCATGAAATGGGCTCGGCTGGACAGGCCCGTGGTGTCGTCGCAATGCGCCAGCCGGCGCAGCATTTCCACCTGCTGGGCCTGCTCGTTGAACAGCTTTTGCAACTGCCGCACCATGGCGTTCATGGCCCGTGTGACGTTGCGCAACTCGGGCACCCTAGGCTCGCTGACCAGCACGAAGCGCCGCTCGGTGATGGCCAACGCCTGGCCCACCACGGCATCCAGCGGCTTGCGCAGCCGTCCCACCAGCATATGCGCCAACGCCCCCAGCACCCCCGCCAGCAGCAGCAGCAGCGCCAAGGCGTACAAGGTGCCGCGCCACAAATCACTGTGGGCCTCGTCCACGTCGCTAACCACCTCGACCCTGCCGCCGCCGGGCACGGTGGCCACACCGACAGGCGGCGTCAGGCCCAGCCGGTCCACGAACCAGGCGGGCGCCGCGTCGGCCAACGGGGGTTCGCTGCGCTCGGCCAGCACGCGACCGTCGGCGGTCAGCACGCGCACCGAGTCATAACGGCCGGCCGTGAACAGCGCACCCAGTTCGCGGGCGAGTGCCGCCGAGCTGGTGGCGTCGGCGCCCAGCGCCAGCGCCAGGGTCTGGGCCGCGTCCTGGTTGCGGGCATCCAGCTGCTGGTGCAGATAGGCGCGAGCCAGGCCCAGTGACACACCGAATGCGCCGACAAACGCCAGCAGCAACGTGCCCATCACCAACCACCCGACCTGCCGGATCAACGACATCGACATCGCGCCCTCCCCTTTCGCCCCGCTTTATACCCCCTCGCCTGGCGGCGCAGTGCGCAGGAAATGGCTGCGATAGTGCAGCAATTCGTCGATGGATTCGTGGATGTCGGCCAGCGCCGTGTGCTTTTGCGCCTTCTTGAAACCCTCCATCACCTTGGGATTCCAGCGCCGCGCCAGCTCTTTGAGCGTGGAGACATCGAGATTGCGGTAGTGGAAAAACGCCTCCAGCGCCGGCATGGTGGCGGCCAGAAAACGCCGGTCCTGGCAGATGGAGTTGCCGCACATGGGGCTTTTGCCGCTGGGCACATACTGCTTCAGAAACGCCACCACCTGACGCTCGGCCTCGGCCTCGTCCACGGTGCTGGCCTTGACGCGGTCGATCAGGCCGCTGCGGCCGTGGGTGCCCTTGTTCCAGGCATCCATGCCGTCCAGCACGGCGTCGCTTTGGTGCAAGGCCAGCACCGGACCCTCCACGCGCTGTGTCAATTGCGCATCGGTGACCACCACGGCCACCTCGATGATGCGGTCGGTCAGCGGTGCCAGGCCGGTCATCTCCAGGTCGATCCAGATCAGGTTGTGTTCGTTCTTGGCAAGCTCGGTCATGGTGGGCACAGGCGTTGAAGGCAGCCGTTGATTGTGACCCCACTCGTTACACTGACCGAATGCCCGCCGACGCCGTGACCTGGATATTTTGTGCCGCCCTGCTGGCTTCGCTGCTTGTCAAGTACTGGTTGATGAACCGCCAGGCGCGCCACGTGCACGCCCACCGCAGCGCCGTACCGGCGCCGTTCGATGGCGTCATCGGCCTGACCGCCCACCAGCGTGCGGCCGACTACACGCTGGCCAAGCTGCGTCTGGGCCTGCTGGCCGAGGCCATGGCCACCGCCGTGCTGCTGGGCTGGACGCTGTTGGGCGGGCTGGACGCCCTCAACAGCTGGCTGCGCGAGGCCGTCGTCCCGCGCTGGGGCGCCATGGCTTACCAGCTGGCGCTGCTGGGGGCCTTCAGCGCCATCAGCGCGCTGCTGGACGCGCCGCTGTCGCTGTGGCGCACCTTTGTGCTGGAACAGCGCTTTGGCTTCAACCGCATGACGTGGGCGCTGTACCTGAAAGACACGCTGATGGGCACGCTGGTGACCCTGGCCGTGGCCACGCCGCTGGTGGCTGCCTTGCTGTGGCTGATGCAGGCCAGCGGCGGCTGGTGGTGGCTCTACGCCTGGGTCCTGCTGGTGGCCTTCATGCTGCTGATGCAGGTGGTGGTGCCCACCTGGATCGCGCCGCTGTTCAATCGCTTCACGCCGCTGGCCGACACGGCACTGGTGGAGCGGGTGGCTGCCTTGATGCAGCGCTGCGGTTTTCGCTCGGGCGGCCTGTTCGTGATGGACGGCAGCCGCCGCTCGGCCCATGGCAACGCGTATTTCACCGGCCTGGGCCGCGTCAAGCGCGTCGTCTTCTTCGACACCTTGCTGGCCAAGCTGGCACCGGCCGAGGTGGAGGCCGTGCTGGCGCACGAGCTGGGGCACTTCCACCACCGCCACGTGCGGCGGCGCCTGGTGGTGATGGTGGTGGTGCTGCTGGCCGGCCTGGCGCTGCTGGGCTGGCTGGCCCAGCAACCGGGCTTTTACCTGGGGCTGGGCGTCAAGCCCAACCTGATGGTGCCCAACGACGCGCTGGCGCTGCTGCTGTTCATGCTGGCCACGCCGCCACTGCTGTTCTTCGTGGCGCCGCTGCTGGCCTTCGACTCGCGCCGCGCAGAGTTTGAGGCCGACGCCTACGCCAGTGCGCACGCCGACGGCCGCGCCCTGCGCAGCGCACTGCTCAAGCTCTACGAGGACAACGCCGCCACCCTGACCCCAGACCCGCAGTACGTGCGCTGGCACTACTCGCATCCACCTGCGGCGCAGCGGCTGGCGGCGTTGCCGGCATGAGCGACGACGCCACGGCACTGGTCACCTCGGCCCATGGCCGCCACGTGCTCATCGAATGCGCGGACGGTCGCACCCTGCTGGCCCACCCGCGCGGCAAGAAGCTGGCCGCCGTGGTGGGTGACCACGTGCGCTGGCAGCGCGCCGGCGACGAGGCCGTGATCGACGCCGTGCTGCCCCGGCGCAACCTGCTGATGCGGCAAGACCTGTGGCGCAGCAAGTCGTTCGCCGCCAACCTCGATCAGTTGCTCATCGTGCTGGCCGGCGAGCCCATGTTCAGCGAGGCGCAGCTGACGCGCGCGCTGATTGCCGCCGAAGACGCAGGCATTGCCGCCACGCTGCTGCTGAACAAGACCGACCTGCCCAGCGCCGAGGCCGCGCGGGCCAAGCTGGCACCCTACGCCGCCATGGGCTACCCGGTGGTCGAGGTCTCGATCAAACGCCAGCCCGAAGCCGCGGTGGCGCTGCTGACGCCGCTGTTGGTGGGCCGCATCACCCTGGTGCTGGGCGCCAGCGGCATGGGCAAGAGCAGCCTGGTCAACCTGCTGGTGCCAAGCGCCGCCGCCGCCGTGGGCGAGATTTCCACCGCGCTGGCCGCCGGCCGCCACACCACCACCAGCACGCGCTGGTACTGGCTGGACGGCGCCGCCAAGACCAGCGCCCTGCTGGACTCGCCTGGATTCCAGGAGTTTGGCCTGATGCATATCGCGCCCACCGAACTGGCGCTGCGCATGCCCGATCTGGCCGCCCACCTGGGCGCCTGCCGCTTCGCCAATTGCAGCCATCGCCACGAACCCGGCTGCGGCGTGCGGGCCGCCGCCGCAGCTGGGGCCATCAGCCCGGTGCGGCTGCGCATCTACGAGCAGCTCTGGGCCGAATTGGAAGCCGGCCAGCGCAAGGGCTGAGGGCCCCCTCAGCCCAGCAGGTTGGCGATCTTGAGCAGCGCCAGCAGCAGCATCCACAGCACCATCGAGCGCCAGACCAGCCCCGCCACCCGGCCCAGATGGCCCAGTTGCGGCTCGTCGCCAGGCGTGTAGCCAAACGCGGCCGTCGCCGCGCCGCTGCTGTTCAGCGTCTGGGAGCGGTCGGGGGTAACGCCCGGCGCCGCCTCGCCGCCCAGGCGAATGCCCTCGGCCCCGGCCGCAGCGGCCAGGATGATGCCCTCGTTGGCATGTGCCCACAGCGCCGCATCGCGGCGCCAGCCGGCCACCGCATCCTCGAAGTTGCCCACCACGGCAAAACCGAACGCCGTCAGCCGTGCCGGCACATGGTCGATCAGCGCAAACAGCCGCAGCGACAGCGCGCACAGCTGTTCGTGCACCACCACGCCCAGGCGCCGGTTGCGAAACGCCCAGTAGCGGCTGGCGAACTCGGCCATGCGGTAGAACACCGCACCGGCCGGCCCCAGGCCTGCGGCCGCCAGCACCACGAACCAGAAGAAGACCCCAAACACATGCCGGTGCGCTGCCAGCAGCGCATGCTCAATCACGTGGCGCAGCAACTCGGTGCGAGGCAACTCGCTGGCGTCCAGATGCAGCCACTGCGTCAGCAGCGTGCGCGCATCGTCTTCCTCACCGCGCTCCAGCGCCTGGCGGATGTCGGTGAAATAGTGGCTGAACTGGCGAAACCCCAGCGTCAGGTACAGCACCAGCACGCTGAAGGCCAGCGCCAGCAGAAAACTGAAATGAGCCAGCAGCAGGTGCAGCCCCACGCACAGCAGCGTGGGCCCCAGCACCGACACCACCCAGACGATGCGCGCATGCAGCGGCGTGCCGGCGTCGAAGCTGCGCCCGCACCACGCCATCCAGCGGGTCATCAACTCATGCACCCAGTTGTCACGCGGCAGCGGCTTGACCTGCTCCAGCAGCAAGGCCAACAGGACGGCAAAGAAACTCATCGCCAGATGATAGCTACTGGTCTTGCAACACCAGATAGAGGTTGCGCAACATGGCCGCCGTAGCGCCCCAGATGAAGTAGGCCTCGGGCCCTTTGTCGGCCGCGCCGGCAGGCGGCGTCCAGGGCATGGAGTGGTAGTCGCGCGTCACGCCGCCTTGCGTCCACAGATGGCGGCGGTGGTTGGCCGGGTCCATCAAAAACGCCAGCGGCACCTCGAAGGCCTCGTCCACCTCACCCGCATGCAACACCAGCTTGGGGTCGCTCACCAGCCCCACCACCGGTGTCACCGCATAGCCGGTGACCGTGTGATAGGCCGGCAGGCTGCCCAGCACCTCCACCGACGCGGGCGCCAGACCGATCTCCTCCTGCGCCTCGCGCAGCGCCGTGGCCACCGCGTCGGCGTCGCCCGGGTCGCTGCGGCCACCCGGGAAGGCAATCTGCCCCGGGTGCTTGGCGAGGTGGGCCGCGCGGCGCGTCAGCAGCACCTGCAACCCATCCGGTCGGGGTACCAGCGGCACCAGCACGGCAGCCGGTGTCCACACTCCCGTTGGCCCCAGCAGCCCATCGCCGGGCCGCAGCGTGCGGGGCATTCGCTTCTGCCGCAGCCGCTCGCGCAGCGAGTCCGGATCCAGCCGCGCCGGGGCCAGCGCCGGCCCCAGCGGCGGCGCTGGCACCACGGGCACGGTTTCGGGGTCGAGAATCAGGGGTCGGGTCATGGCAGCATTGGCGTCCGCCCAGCGGCAGCAAGTGGATGATGCCGTCGATGGTCAGCAGAGCGGCGGTCAGGTGTTTCATGGAAGGTGCTCTTACGCTCACGAGCCGCAATCAAGGAGCGACAACCAACCGCTTCGATAGAGTTCATCACGCGGGAAATTTCGCCGTTTTATCGTCCACCAGCCGACTCCCGCAGCAGCACGTCTTGGACGACGAACGCACCCACGACAAAGAGTGTGACCATGAACCCGGCAACCGGCGTGTTGGGCCAATTTGCCGCCACATTGATAGCCGATCGAAAACTGCCAAGGATTTCTGAGCCCGTACAGGCAAACGCCTGCGTACACGCGGCCGCAACGACGTAACTGATCACGGGGTCAGCGATAGCCATACCAAAACCAACCATCAAGGCAACTGCAATGGTGATGACCATTTCCACCATTGAGCCAAAAAACCCTCGGCGGCGGCCGGTGCAACGAAGAATGAGGAAAGCCCCCGCACTCAGCACGCCCGCGTATGTCAGGGTGAGCAGCCCCAACACAAACACCCGAACATACCAGTCGAGGCCGAACGGCTCGCAGGCAGCGAGGAGGTTGGCGCCCTCGTCATAGGAAGCAAAGCCTGTACCGGCTGCGACGCCGACCACAGCGATCAGACGTGACCAGCGCATACGTTGAGGTCTCGTGTGTGCAATCCCATTTGCCTTTAGGCGAGCCCACGGGGCGGTGTTAGCCCACCACCGCCCAAGGCGCCATTCGACAACGGGGCACCCCACCCCTCACCTGCGCTGCGGCGGCAAATCCGTGCAACTGCCATGCGCCACCTCGGCGGCCATGCCGATGCTCTCGCCCAGCGTGGGGTGGGGGTGGATGGTCTTGCCGATGTCCACGGCGTCGGCGCCCATTTCAATGGCCAGGGCCACTTCGCCAATCATGTCGCCCGCATGGGTGCCGACGATGCCGCCGCCCACGATGCGGTGGGTCTGGGCGTCGAACAGCAACTTGGTGAAGCCCTCGTCACGGCCGTTGGCAATGGCGCGGCCGCTGGCGGCCCAGGGGAAGAGCCCCTTCTCGACCTTGATGCCCTGGGCCTTGGCCTGCTCTTCGGTCAGGCCCACCCAGGCGACTTCGGGGTCGGTGTAGGCCACGCTGGGGATGACGCGGGCGTCGAAGGCGGCGCGGGCCAGGTTGGCGTCGCCCTTGAGGGTGCCGGCGATGACTTCGGCCGCCACATGGCCCTCGTGCACGGCCTTGTGTGCCAGCATGGGCTGGCCCACCACGTCGCCGATGGCGAAGATGTGCGGCACGTTGGTGCGCTGCTGCGCGTCCACGGTGATGAAGCCCCGCTCGGTAACGGCCACGCCAGCCTTGTCGGCACCGCATTTGTTGCCGTTGGGGCTGCGGCCCACGGCTTGCAGCACCAGGTCGTAGAGGCCTTCGCTGCGGCTGCCGTCCTTGGCCTCGAAGCCGACCTTGATGCCCTCGGGCGTGGCCTCGGCCGACACCGTCTTGGTGCCCAGCATGATGCGGTCGAAGCGGCCCTGGTTCATCTTCTGCCAGACCTTGACGAGGTCGCGGTCGGCCCCTTGCATCAGGCCGTCGAGCATCTCCACCACGTCGAGCCGGGCGCCCAGCGTGCTGTAGACGGTGCCCATCTCCAGGCCGATGATGCCGCCGCCCACGATGAGCATGTTTTTGGGCACGCTCTTGAGTTGCAGCGCGCCGGTGGAGTCCACCACGCGCGGATCGTCCGGCATGAAAGGCAGCCGCATGGCCTGGGAGCCGTTGGCGATGATGGCGTGGCTGAACTGCACGACCTTGGTGGTGCCGGTCTTGTCCTGGGCGCCGCCGGTGGTTTCCTCCACGCGCAGGTGGTTGGGGCCTTCAAACGTGCCGTAGCCGCGCAGCACCTGCACCTTGCGCATCTTGGCCATGCCGCCCAGGCCGCCGGTCAGCTTGGCAACGACTTTTTCCTTGTGGCCGCGCAGCGTGTCGATGCTGACCTCGGGTGCGCCGAAGGCCACGCCCACGTCTTTGAGGTGGGCCACTTCGTCGATGACGGCGGCCACGTGCAGCAGCGCCTTGCTGGGGATGCAGCCCACGTTCAGGCAGACGCCGCCCAGCGTGGCGTAGCGCTCCACGATCACGACCTTGAGCCCCAGGTCGGCGGCGCGGAAGGCGGCGCTGTAGCCGCCGGGGCCGCCGCCCAGCACCAGCACATCGCACTGCACGTCGGCGGCGGGGCCGCTGTAGGCCGCCGCGGTGGGTTGCGGCGCCGGGGCGGTGGTCGCGGGCCCGGGGTGCGGCGGTGCAGGCGGCGGTGGCGGCGGCGGTGCGTCCTCGCCCACGGCCTCCAGCACCAGCAGGGGCGTGCCCTCGCTGACCTTGTCGCCCAGCGCCACCTTCAGCGCCGTGATGGTGCCGGCGTGGCTGGAGGGGATCTCCATGCTGGCCTTGTCGCTCTCGACGGTGATCAGGCTCTGCTCGACCTTGACGGTGTCGCCGACCTTGACCAGCAGCTCGATGATGGCCACGTCCTTGAAGTCACCGATGTCGGGGACTTTCACTTCAATTGCTGCCATGTCGGGCTCCGGTTACAGCGCGATGCGGCGGAAGTCCGCCAGCAGCGATGCGAAATACACGTTGAAGCGGGCAGCGGCCGCACCGTCGATGACGCGGTGATCCCAGCTCAGCGACAGCGGCAGCATCAGCCGCGGCTGGAAGGCCTTGCCGTCCCACACGGGCTCGATCTGGCTGCGGCACACGCCCATGATGGCCACCTCGGGCGCGTTGATGATGGGCGTGAAGTAGCGCCCGCCTATGCCGCCCAGGCTGCTGATGGAGAAGCAGCCCCCGGTCATGTCGGCCGGCCCCAGCTTGCCGTCGCGCGCCTTCTTGGCCAGCTCGCCCATCTCCTGGCTGATCTGGAAAATGCCTTTGGTGTCGGCGTTCTTGATGACGGGCACGACCAGGCCGTTGGGCGTGTCGGCCGCAAAGCCGATGTGGTAGTACTGCTTGTAGACCAGCTGGTCGCCATCGAGGCTGGCGTTGAATTCGGGGAATTTCTTCAGCGCCGCCACGGCCGCCTTGATCATGAAGGCCAGCATGGTCACCTTGATGCCGGCCTTCTCGTTTTCTTTGTTGAGTTGCAGGCGGAAGGCTTCCAGGTCGGTGATGTCGGCGTCGTCGTGGTTGGTGACGTGCGGGATCAGCACCCAGTTGCGGTGCAGGTTGGCGCCGCTGATTTTCTTGATGCGCGACAGCGGCTTGGCCTCTACCGGACCAAACTTGGCGAAGTCCACCTGCGGCCAGGGGATCAGCCCGAGGGCCTCGCCCCCACCGCCGCCGGCTGCAGCCGGCGCGCCGCGCTGGGCCAGCGCGCCCTTGACGAAGCCCTGCACGTCCTCCTGGGTGATACGGCCTTTGGGACCACTGCCTTTGACCTCGGCCAGCGGCACACCCAGCTCGCGGGCGAACTTGCGCACGCTGGGCGAGGCGTGGGGCTGGGCACCCGGGGCCGCAGGAGCCGCTGTCGCTACCGGCGCAGGCGCAGGCGCTGCGGCCTGGGCCGGGGCGGCCACGGGAGCCGCAACCGGCGCGGCAGCCGGGGTTGGCGTAGGCGCGGCAGCCGGCGCGGCCGCAGCGGCCTCGCCGGACGCCTCCACCAGCGCCAGCAGCGAGCCCTCGCCCACCCGGTCACCCAGCGCCACCTTCAGCTCCTTGATGGTGCCGGCGTGGCTGGAGGGGATCTCCATGCTGGCCTTGTCGCTCTCGACGGTGATCAGGCTTTGCTCCACCTTGACCACGTCGCCCACCTTGACCAGCAGCTCGATGACGGCCACGTCCTTGAAGTCGCCGATGTCGGGGACTTTGACTTCCACCAATGCCATGTTCGTCTCCTGCCTCAGGCGTACAGCGGGTTGATCTTGTCGGCGGCGATGCGGTATTTGGCAATCGCCTCACTGACCTTGGCCTGCGGCAGCACGCCCTCGCTGGCCAGCGCGTGCAGCGCAGCCACGACGATGTAGTGCCGGTTGACCTCGAAGTGCTTGCGCAGCTCGCTGCGGAAGTCGCTGCGGCCAAAGCCGTCGGTACCCAGCACCTTGTAGGTTCGGCCGGCCGGCACGAAGGGCCGGATCTGCTCGGCATAGGCCTTCATGTAGTCGGTGGACGCCACCACCGGGCCGCTGGTGCGGGCCAGTTGCTGCGCCACGAAGGACAGGCGCGGCGGCGCCTCGGGGTGCAGCAGGTTGTGGCGCTCGGCGTCCTGGCCGTCGCGCGCCAGCTCGTTGAAGCTGGGGCAGCTCCAGACGTGCGCGGCCACGCCCCAGTCCAGCGCCAGCAGGTCGCGTGCGGCCTGGGACTCGCGCAAGATGGTGCCGCTGCCCAACAGGTTGACCGTGGGTTGGCCTTCGGAGGCGCGGGCCTTGTCCAGCAGGTACATGCCCTTGAGGATTTCAGCCTCGCTGCCGGGCGTGAGGCCGGGCATGGGGTAGTTCTCGTTGAGCAGCGTCAGGTAGTAAAAGACGTTCTCCTGCTGCTCGACCATGCGGCGCAGGCCCTCGCGCATGATGACGGCCAGCTCGTGGGCAAACGTGGGGTCGTAGCTGACGCAGTTGGGAATGGTGCCGGCCAGGATGTGGCTGTGGCCATCCTCGTGCTGCAAGCCCTCGCCGTTGAGCGTGGTGCGCCCGGCGGTGCCGCCCAGCAGGAAGCCGCGCGCCTGCATGTCGCCCGCCGCCCAGGCCAGGTCGCCAATGCGCTGGAAGCCGAACATCGAGTAGTAGATGTAGAACGGCACCATGATGCGGTTGTTGGTCGCATACGAGGTGGCGGCCGCAATCCAGCTGGCCATGCCGCCGGCCTCGTTGATGCCCTCCTGTAGGATCTGACCGGCCTTGTCCTCCTTGTAGTACATGACCTGGTCTTTATCCACCGGGGTGTAGAGCTGGCCCTTGGGGTTGTAGATGCCGATCTGGCGAAAGAGCCCCTCCATGCCGAAGGTGCGCGCCTCGTCCACCAGGATGGGCACCACGCGCGGGCCCAGCGCCTGGTCGCGCAGCAGTTGGGTCAGGAAGCGCACGAAGGCCTGGGTGGTGCTGATCTCGCGCCCCTCGGCGGTGGGCTCCAGCACCGACTTGAAGGTCTCCAGCGCCGGCACCGTGAAGCTCTCCTCGGCCTGGGTGCGCCGCTTGGGCAGGTAGCCACCCAGGGCCTGACGGCGGGCGTGCAGGTATTGCATCTCCGGCGTGTCGTCGGCCGGCTTGTAAAACGGGATGCTGGGCAACTCGCTGTCGGGGATGGGGATGTTGAAGCGGTCGCGGAAGTAGCGGATGTCTTCGTCCGTCAGCTTCTTGGCCTGGTGGGCGGTGTTCTTGCCCTCACCGGCCTTGCCCATGCCCCAGCCCTTGACGGTCTTGACCAGCAGCACCGTGGGCTGGCCCTGGTGAGCGTTGGCGGCGTGGAAGGCGGCGTAGACCTTGCCCGCGTCGTGACCGCCGCGGCGCAACGCCCAGATGTCGTCGTCGCTCATGTTGGCCACCAGCTTGGCGGCCTCGGGGTCGCGCTCGAAGAAGCGTTTGCGCACGAAGGCGCCGTCGTTGGCCTTGAAGGCCTGGTAGTCGCCGTCCAGCGTGTCCATCATCACCTTGCGCAGCGCGCCGCTGGTGTCGCGGGCCAGCAGCGGATCCCAGCTGCTGCCCCAGATCAGCTTGATGACGTTCCAGCCCGAGCCGCGGAATTCGCCCTCCAGCTCCTGGATGATCTTGCCGTTGCCCCGCACCGGCCCGTCCAGGCGCTGGAGGTTGCAGTTGATGACGAAGATCAGGTTGTCGAGGTTCTCGCGCGCGGCCAGGCCGATGGCACCCAGGCTTTCGGGCTCGTCCATCTCACCGTCGCCGCAAAAGACCCAGACCTTGCGCTTGCTGGTGTCGGCGATGCCCCGCGCGTGCAGGTATTTGAGGAAGCGCGCCTGGTAGATGGCCATCAACGGCCCCAGGCCCATGCTGACCGTGGGGAACTGCCAGAACTCGGGCATCAGCTTGGGGTGCGGGTAGCTCGACAGCCCTTTGCCGGCCACCTCCTGGCGGAAGTTCAGCAACTGCTGCTCGCTCAGCCGGCCTTCCAGAAAGGCGCGGGCGTAGATGCCGGGCGCGCTGTGGCCCTGGATGTAGAGCAGGTCGCCGCCATGCTCGCCGTCATCGGCATGCCAGAAGTGGTTGAAGCCGGCCGCAAACATGTGGGCCAGCGAGGCAAAGCTGCTGATGTGGCCGCCCAGGTCGCCGCCATCGGCCGGGTCCAGCCGGTTGGCCTTGACCACCATGGCCATGGCGTTCCAGCGCATGTAGGCCCGCAGCCGCCCTTCCAGCTCCAGGTTGCCCGGCGAGCGCGCCTCCTGCTCGGGGCGGATGGTGTTGACGTAAGCGGTGTTGGCCGAGAACGGCATATCCACCCGGTGCTGGCGCGCCTCGTCCAGCAAGGCCTCTAACAAAGCGTGGGCACGCTCGGGGCCTTCGGCAGCCACCACGGCAGCCAGGGCATCGCGCCATTCACGGGTTTCTTGCGGATCGGTGTCAGGCTTGACGGACATCGGAGGCCTCCTCATGCGGTCTTGGGATGAGCACATGTTAGCCCTGCCGATAATCCGCTCTCATGCCTGATTCCCCCGATTCCCAACGCGATGGTCTTTCCCGCTTCGAGCGGGTGTTCGTGCGCTGGTGGCGGCGCCAATCGCCCACCCGGCAAGACCGCTACGCCACGGTGGCGCCGCTGCTGTCGGTGCTGCTGTTCCTGGCCGCCATTACGGCCTCGTTCTGGTATTTGCGCTCCGAAGAAATCGACCGCGTGCGCGACGGCCTGGCCCGCGACACCGAGATCGCCCAGCAGCAGATCCGGCTGCACCTGCTCGACAACCAGGAGCAACTCACCCGCCTGGCACGCGAGCTGGCCACGCGCACCCTGGACGAGGCGGCCTTTCTGCAGCAGAGCACGGCCTTCCAGGCCAACCGGCCCGAGTTGCGGCATCTGGTGTGGCTGGATGCCCAGCGCCGCGTGCGCACGCTGCAGTCGCACCTGATGGGCCCGCACGATGCGGTGGACTTCAGCCTGGAGACCGACCTGACGCTGCCCGACGAAGGCGCCCGCACGCCGACCGAGCTGGCGTTTCTGGCCGCCCGCGAGACGCGCCAGCCGGTGTATTCGGCGCCCTTCTTCGAGCGCGACGGCACCACCGTCTTCCAGCTCCAGGTGCCGCTGACCTACCGCGGCGCATTTGTCGGCGTGCTGCTGGCCGAGTACTCCATCGACGGCTTGCTGCGCCATGCCGTGCCGCCCGACGTGGCGCGCCGCCACAGCCTGGCCGTGCTGGGCCCGGCCGGCGAGGTGCTGGCGGCCACGGCCAACAAGGCGCCGGGCGCGCCCGCGCTGGTCTACCGCCTGCCGCTGGACCCGGTGGCCAACGGCCTGATGCTGCGCGGCCATGGCTGGCGCACCTCGGTGGGCCTGATCGGCAACACCTTGTTCTGGATGGTGGTGGCGCTGTCGGTGCTCACCGTCTGGATGCTGCTGGCCTCATGGCGCCACATGCGGCGCAAGAGCCAGGTGCAGCGCGCGCTGGTGGCCGAGATGAACTTCCGCCGCGCGATGGAGAACTCCATGCTCACCGGCATGCGCGCCATGGACATGGATGGCCGCGTCAGCTACGTCAACCCGGCCTTCTGCGCCATGACCGGCTTTGCCGAGGCCGAGTTGCTGGAGGGGCGCCCGCCCTTCCCCTACTGGCCGCGCGAGCGCATCGACGAGAACGCCCGCCTGCTGCAGCAGCAGCTCCAGGGCCGCAGCCCGGCCGGCGGCATCGAAGTCAAGGTACAGCGCAAAGACCACTCGATGTTCGACGCGCGCATGTACGTCTCGCCGCTGATCGACAGCGCCGGCGCGCAGACGGGCTGGATGACCTCGATGACCAACATCACCGAGGCCAAGCGCGTGCGCGACCAGCTCTCGGCCTCGCACGAGCGCTTCACCACCGTGCTGGAGGGACTGGACGCGCTGGTGTCGGTGCAGTCGGTGCAGCGCTACGACCTGCTGTTTGCCAACCGCTCCTACCGGCTGTGGTTTGGCAGCGATGCCGAGGGCCACATGCTGCTGGCCCAGGCCCCGACCCCGCTGCGCTTTGGCGAGGGTGGTGGCGCGGGTGACGATGACGACGACGCCCTGGCCGGCCTGCCGGCCCAGCCGCTGACCGAGGCCGGCGCGACACCGCGCGAGGTTTTCGTCGAGACGCTGCAGATGTGGTTCGACGTGCGCACCCGCTACCTGCAATGGACGGACGGCTCGCTGGCGCAGATGCTGGTGGCCACCGACGTGACCGCCCGCCGCCGCGCCGAAGACCAGGCCCGCGCCCAGGCCGAGCGGGCGCAAGAGACCAGCCGTCTGGTCACCATGGGCGAGATGGCCTCCAGCGTGGCGCATGAGCTCAACCAGCCGCTGACCGCCATCACCAACTACTGCATGGGCATGGTGGGCCGCGTGCAGGCCGGCAGCATTGGCCAGGACGACCTCGTGGCCGCGCTGCAGAAAACCGCGCGTCAGGCCGAACGGGCCGGGCAGATCATTCACCGCATCCGCGCCTTCGTGAAGCGCAGTGAGCCGCAGCGCCAGCTGGCCCAGGCCGCCGCCATCGTCGAGGACGCGGTGGAGCTGGCCGGCATCGAGGTGCGCCGCCGGGGTGTGGAGATCCACACCTACGTGGCCAACTACCTGCCGCCGCTGATGGTGGATCCCATCATGATCGAGCAGGTGCTGATGAACCTGCTCAAGAACGCCGCCGAGGCCATCGACCTGGCCAAGCTCCCGCCCTCGCGCCGGCACATCGAGCTGCGCGTGGTGCCGCGCCACACTGCCGACGAAGGCCCCGGCATCGAGTTCTCGGTCACCGACCGTGGCCCCGGCATCGCCTCCGAAATCCTGCCCCGGCTCTACGAGGCCTTCTTCTCCACCAAGTCCGATGGGCTGGGCATCGGGCTGTCGCTGTGCCGCTCCACCATCGAGTCGCACCGGGGACGGCTCAAAGCCGAGAACCTCTACAATGCAGGCCTCATCATCGGCTGCCGCTTTACCTTCACCTTGCCGGTGGATCTTGCCGCCGCCCCAACGCCGCAGGCCTCTGATTCATGAGTTTGATTCCCAAGAAAGGCACCATCTACGTCGTCGATGACGACGAAGCGGTGCGCGACTCCCTGCAGTGGTTGCTCGAAGGCAAGGACTACCGCGTCAAGTGCTTCGACTCCGCCGAATCCTTCCTCTCGCGCTTCGACCCCCGCGAAGTGGCCTGCCTGCTGTGCGACATCCGCATGGACGGCATGAGCGGGCTGGAACTGCAGGACAAGCTCGTCGAGCGCAAAAGCCCGCTGCCCGTGGTCTTCATCACCGGCCATGGCGACGTGCCCATGGCTGTGCAGACCATGAAAAAGGGCGCGATGGACTTCATCGAAAAACCCTTCAACGAATCGGCCCTGGTCAAGCTGGTCGAACGCATGCTCGAAGCGGCCCAGGGCTCGTTCTCGGCCTCGCAGGAGCAAGCCAGTCGCGACGCCCTGCTGGCCCGCCTGACCAGCCGCGAGCAACAGGTGCTGGAGCGCATCGTCGCCGGCCGGCTCAACAAGCAGATTGCCGACGACCTGGGGATCAGCATCAAGACGGTGGAGGCGCATCGCGCCAACATCATGGAAAAGCTCAACTCGTCCACCGTGGCCGATCTGCTCAAGATCGCGCTCGGCGCCAACGCGCCAAAGTAACCCAGCCGTGATCGTGCAACGGGGCTTCGGCCCCGTTTGTCTTTAGGAGCCCTCTCATGACCCAACCCACCCGAGGCCAGCGCATCGACGGCGTGGCCGTGGCCGCCACGCTGCGCGCCGAGGTGGCCCAGCGTGCCGCCGCCTACACCGCCGCCCAGGGCCACCCACCGGGCCTGGCCGTGCTGCTGGTGGGCGATGACCCCGCCTCCGCCGTCTACGTGCGCAACAAGGTCAGGGCCTGCGCCGAAGCGGGCATCGCCTCGTTTCTGGATCGCCTGCCGGCCCAGACCACCGAGGCCGAGGTGCTGGCCCGCGTCGCCGCGCTCAACACCGACGCCCGCGTGCACGGCATCCTGGTGCAGATGCCGCTGCCCCGCCACATCGACCCCGGCCGCGTCATCGCCGCCATAGACCCGCGCAAAGACGTGGACGGCTACACCGTCCAGGCTGCCGGCGAGTTGATGACCGGCCTGCCCGGCCTGCGCTCGTGCACCCCCGCCGGCTGCATGCGGCTGATCGCCCACACCGGCACCGCGCTGCGCGGCAAGCACGCCGTGGTGGTGGGCCGCAGCCACACCGTCGGCAAGCCCATGGCGCTGCTGCTCTTGCAAGCCGACGCCACCGTCACCATCTGCCATAGTGCCACCCCCGATCTGGGTGCCATGACCCGCCAGGCCGACGTGCTGGTGGCCGCCGTGGGCCGTGCAGACACCATCCGGGGCGACATGGTCAAACCCGGTGCCGTGGTCATCGACGTGGGCATCAACCGCGGCGCCGATGGCAAGCTCTGCGGTGACGTCAACTACGCCGAGGTGGCCCCCGTTGCCAGCTGGATCACCCCGGTGCCTGGCGGCGTGGGCCCTATGACCATTGCCATGCTTCTTTCCAACACGCTGGACGCTGCCGAACGATGAACAACCCGCTGCTCAACCCGGCCGATCTGGCCGCCTTCGACGCCATCCAGCCCGCGCACGTGGCGCCGGCCCTCGACGCCCTGCTGGCCGAGGCCGAGGCCGCGCTGGCAACCTGTGTCAGCGATGCCACGCCGGCCGACTACGACGCCATGGCACGCGTGCTGGATGTGGCCACCGAGCGCCTGGGCCGCGCCTGGGGCATCGTCAGCCACCTGACCGCCGTGGCCGACACACCCGAATTGCGTGCCGCCCACGAGGCCGCGTTGCCGCGCATCACCGAGTTCTTCACCCGCCTGGGCAGCGACGCCGCGCTCTACGCCAAGACCCGGACCGTGGCCGCGCAAGGTGGTCACCCGCCCGCACGCCAGCGCGTGCTTGAGCTGGCGCTGCAAGGCTTTCACCTCGGCGGCGCCGACCTGCAAGGCCAGGCCAAAACCCGCTTTGCCGCGCTGCACGAGCGCCTGGCGCAAGTCGCCCAGCAGTTCAGCAACCACGTGCTGGACGCCACCGACGCCTGGGCCGACTACGCCAGCGACGTCGAGATGGCCGGCGTGCCCGCCGACGTGCGCGCCGCCACCCGCGAGGCCGCCGTGGCCGAGGGCAAGGACGGCCACAAGCTGACGCTGCACATGCCCTGCTACCTGCCCATCATGCAGTACGCCGACGACCGCGCGCTGCGCGAGCGCCTCTACCACGCCTACGCCACCCGGGCCAGCGAGTTCGGCCCCGCCGAGCAGGACAACGGCCCGCTGATGGCCGAGATCATGGCCTTGCGCCAGGAGGAAGCCGAACTGCTGGGCTACCTCACCTCGGCCGAGGTCTCCCTCGCCCCCAAGATGGCCGACACCCCCCTGCAGGTGCTGGCCTTTTTGCGCGACCTGGCCCGCCGCGCCCGCCCGGCGGCCGAACGCGACATGGCCGAGCTGCGCGCGTTTGCGGCCGAGCACCTGGGCCTGGCCGATCTGCAGGCCTGGGACGTGCCCTACGCCAGCGAAAAACTCAAAGAGGCCCGCTATGCCTTCAGCGACGAAGAGGTCAAGGCCTACTTCCCGCTGCCACAGGTGCTCAAAGGCCTGCTGGGCATCATCGAGACGGTGTTCGAAGTGGCCATCCGCCCTGCCGCCGCGCCGGTGTGGCATGCCAGCGTGCAGTTCTACGAAATCCATCGCAGTGGCCAGTTGGTCGGCCGCTTCTACCTCGACCCCTGCGCGCGCAACGGCAAGCGCCCGGGGGCCTGGATGGACAACGCCCGGGGCCGCTGGCTGCGCCCCGACACCGGCACCCTGCAAACCCCGATGGCCTACCTGGTGTGCAACTTCGCCCCGCCCGTGGGTGACAAACCCTCGCTGCTGACCCACGACAACGTGACCACGCTCTTCCACGAGTTCGGCCACGGCCTGCACCACCTGCTGACCCAGGTCAATGAGCTGGCCGTCTCGGGCATCCACGGCGTCGAATGGGACGCGGTGGAGTTGCCCAGCCAGTTCATGGAGAACTACTGCTGGGAGTGGGAGGTGGTCAAACACCTGTCGGCTCACGTCGATACCGGCGCACCGCTGCCGCGCGCGCTCTTCGACAAGATGCTGGCCGCCAAGAACTTCCAGAGCGGCATGCAGACGCTGCGCCAGGTGGAGTTCGGCCTCTTCGACATGCGCATCCACACCGAGCCGGTGGCGCATCGCCTGCAGGCCGTGCTGGCCGAGGTGCGGCAAGAGGTGGCCGTGGTGCACCCACCCGCCTGGAACCGCATGGCCCACACCTTCAGCCACATCTTCAACGGCGGCTACAACGCCGGCTACTACAGCTACAAATGGGCCGAGGTGCTGTCGGCCGACGCCTGGAGCGCGTTCGAGGAAACCGGTCCGCTGGACGGCCCCACCGGCCAGCGCCTGCGCCGGGAGATCTTCGAGGTGGGTGGCAGCCGACCGGCCATCGACAGCTTCAAGGCCTTCCGGGGCCGCGAGCCCCGCATCGACGCCCTGCTGCGGCACCAGGGCATGACCTAAAGCTGCGGCCCGGGCCGCCGAAAGAGATGCGATGAACCGTCTCCTGCTTGCCATGCTGGCACTGGCTGCAGCCAGTGCTCAGGCCCAATACAAAGTCGTTGATCCCGACGGCCGGGTGACCTACACCGACCGACCGCCGGCCGATGCCAAGAGCGCGCAGCCGCTGGAATTGCGCGGCACCGGCGTACCCACCGCCACCTTGCCGGCCGAGCTGCGCGCGGCCGTGCAGCGGTTTCCGGTCACGCTGTATGCTGGGCCGCAATGCGCGCCCTGCGACGCCGGCCGTGACCTGCTGCGCGCGCGGGGTGTGCCGTTTGCCGAGAAGCGCGTCGAATCCAACGCCGACGTGGCCGCCTTGCAAACCCTGACCGGCGCGCGCAGCCTGCCCACCCTGGCCATTGGCGGCCAGCGCCTGCAAGGGCTGGTGGCCGCCAGCTGGCACAGCTACCTGGACGCGGCCGGCTACCCCAAGGCTGGCAAGCTGCCGGCCAACTACCAGGCCCCAGCCGCCACGCCACTGGCACCGCCACCTGCGCCCAAGACCCAGCCGGTGACCGAACCCCAGGCCGAGCCGGTGCCACCACCCAAACCGGGCAGCATCCGCTTCTAGGCCGCCACCTCGGCGCCCAGCCGCGCGGCTCGCGCCAGCGCCTGCACCGTGCGCGGCGCTTCGCTGCGCAGCCGGTGGTCCGACCACACCTGGCGCCAGCGCCGCGCCCCGGGCTGGCCGTTGCGCAGCCCCAGCGCATGGCGCATGGCCAGCGGCCAGGGCGTTCCGCTGGCGTGCAGGCGCTCCAGATAGGCCACCCAGGCGTCTTCCACCGCGTCGCGGTCGGCCTCGGGGCCCGCGGCGCCAAAGAAGCGCGCATCCCAGCCCGTCATCTGCCAGGGCTCGTGGTAGGCCTGCCGGCCCACCATCACCCCATCGACTGCGGTCAGGTGCTGGGCGATCTCGTCGTCGGTCTTGATGCCGCCGTTGATGGCCATGGTCAGCGCCGGAAAGTCGCGCTTGAGCTGGTGCACCAGCGCGTGGCGCAGCGGCGGCACGGTGCGGTTGTCCTTGGGTGAGAGGCCGTCCAGCCAGGCGCTGCGGGCGTGCACGATGAAGACGGTGCAGCCGGCCTCGGCCACGCGGCCGATGAAGTCGCGCACGAAGGACTCACTCTCGTTGCGGTCGATGCCGATGCGGTGCTTGACGGTGACCGGCAGCGCCGTGGCCGCGCGCATGGCCGCCACGCAGTCAGCCACCAGGTCGGGCTCGCCCATCAGACAGGCACCAAACGCCCCGCGCTGCACGCGCGGGCTGGGGCAGCCGCAGTTGAGGTTGACCTCGTCATAGCCCCAGCGCTCGGCCAGCCGCGCGCAGGCGGCCAGGTCGGCCGGATCGCTGCCACCCAGTTGCAGCGCCAGCGGGTGCTCGGCGGCGTCGAAGTCCAGATGCCGGCCCTGGTCACCGTGCAGCAGCGCACCGGTGGTCACCATCTCGGTGTAGAGGCGGGTGCGGCGCGTCAGCAGGCGGTAGAAGACCCGGCAATGGCGGTCGGTCCAGTCCAGCATGGGGGCGACAGACAGGCGCCAGGGGTTCCGGGCTGCGGACTCTTCAATGGAATGGGGCATTCTTGCGGGTTGGCAACGGCGTCGGATTTCCTGAGTTCCCCCGCAACTGCACTTCCTGCAACACGGATGCGCGAGCGCACCATGGCAAACACCTTGAGGGCACCGGGGACGAAGGGGCTGATTGTCCCGTGTCTCCTGAAGTCGCGGGCCTGAGCGGCCCTGCCGCCGACGCCGGCAGCGGCCGGCCATGCGCCGCCGCACCGCCTCGGCCCACGGCGCGCCGGGCCCTGCAGCGGGAGTCAGAAACGTCGGCGCCAGCGCAACGACGGCGCGTAGCCAAGCCCTCGGCGAGGTGGCAGCGAGGCTAGGCCGAGGCCGGCGTCGAGCGCGTCGGTCTGTGCGGCAAAGTCAGCGGGCGATGCTTGCGGAAGGCTTCCAGGTTGGACAGCGTCCACCGCAGGGCAGGCAGTTGGGCGGCATGCTGGCGCACCCAACGTCTTGCTATCCAGTGAGGCGGCCGGTCAGTCGAACGGGCTTGCGTGGAGTAGCGCGCCGGGAAGCGCGAGGTGCCGTTTCCGCCTTCGTGACCGCCCTCTCGGCGCCCCTGCTACCAGACGAAATGGCGCACGATGGCGGCGGCCCTGACCATCAGGAAAAGCTGTTCGCACGTGCTGCCGTCACCTTTGCGCTGATGAACGCATTGCTGCCGGAGGGTGCACTGTGAATGCCGCGTTCGCACTCATGCCCGTCTTTGATGGCCCCACCGTGTCGCAGGACCGCATCGCGCTGGCCAACCCGCATTCCGCTCCCTAGACCGTCGCCAGCCGCGCAGGCACCCGTTCCTCCTTGACAGGCAGGTTCACGAAGGCAGTGGCCAGCGCCAGCGCCGCGTCGGCCCACCACATCCATTCATAGCTGCCAGTGTTCACCACCGCAATGCCACCCAGCCACGCCCCCAGGAAGCCGCCGATCTGGTGGCTTAGCAGCGTCAGGCCGAACAGCGTTGCAAGGTATCTGGTGCCAAATAGCTTGCCGGTCAGCCCTGCGGTTGGCGGGACCGTGGCCAGCCAGGTTGCGCCGAGCACTGCGGCAAACATGTAGAAGGTCCACGGTTCTTTTGGTGCGGCCAGGTACAACAGGATCGCGACCGCACGCGATGCGTACATCCAGAACAGGATCATCTTCATGCGCACACGGCTGCCCAGCGCACCGGCGGCCAGACTGCCCGCGACGTTGGTCAAGCCGATGATGGCCAAAGATGTGGATGCCACCGTCACGCTCAGACCGCATAGCGCCACCTCGCCGGGCAGGTGCGTGACGAGGAATGCGATGTGAAACCCACAGGTGAAGAAGCCGGCATGCAGACACCAGTAGCTGCGGTCCCGGCACGCGATCTTGAGTTGCTCTCTCAGGGACATGCCGGCCTCTGGGGTGCCTTGCGCGGCTGCGGGTTTGCGCTCCCCACGCAGCCACCACGCCATGGGCGCCGTGGTCAGCGCGAGCACGGCCATCATCCACATGGCGTGCATCCAGCCGTAGGCGGACATGACTGCCTGATTGAGCGGCGCGAACACGAACTGCCCCATGCTGCCGCCGGCATTGATGACCCCTCCCGCAAAGGAACGGCGTTCAGCCGGGATGCGCTGTGCCGTCGCGCCGATGAGGATCGAAAAGCTCCCCGCTCCCGCTCCTGCCGCACTCAGCAGGCCGATGGCGAAGATCAGACCCCACTCGCTCGTGACCTGGGTGGTCAGGGCGGAACCGGCGGCCAGCAAAAAAGCCCCAAACACGATGACCCGGCCAGGGCCCCAGCGATCAGCCACGGCGCCGAGCACAGGTTGCACCGCGCCCCACACCAGTTGCGCGATGGCCATGGCGAAGCTGATGCTCGCGATGCCCAAGCCGGTGTGCGTGTTCAGCGGCGACAGGAACAGCCCCAAGGACTGCCGCGCGCCCATCGTGACCATCAGGATGGCCGACGCGACCAGCACGAAGACCCATGGCCCACGCTGCTTCATGGCCGCCCCACGGCCGATCCGAGCCGCGACAGCAGGTTGTCCACCTGGTGTTCGTCGGTGGCCCACGAGGTCACCAGACGGACTACCGAATGACCCGGCGAAGCCTTGCTCCAGACGTAGAAGGCGAAATGCGCCTGCAGGGCGGCGATGACCGGGTCCGGGAGGATCGGGAAAATCTGATTGGTCTCGACCTCGGCAGACAGGGCATAGCCCTTGGCTGCGATGCCCGAAGCCAGCTTGGACGCCATCGCGTTGGCGTGCCTGGCGTTGGCCGTGTACAGGTCGCGTTCCCCGAACAGCGCATTGAACTGGATGCCCAGCAGCCGGCCCTTGGCGAGCATGCCGCCGCGTTGTTTGATGTGGAAGGCAAAGTCTTGCGCCAATGCGGGGTTGCAGACCACGATGGCCTCACCCAGGAGTGCGCCTACCTTGGTGCCACCGATCCAAAACAGGTCCACCAGGGCGGCTATGTCCGCCAGCGTGGCGTCGTTCCTGTGCGAAGCCAGCGCGGCGCCCAGGCGCGCGCCATCGAGAAAGAACAGCAGTCCCCGCTGCCTGGCCAGAGCGGAGATCTCGCGCAGCTCGGCAAGTGTGTAGATGGTTCCGGTTTCGGTCGCGTTCGACACGTAGAGCAGCCGCGGCCTCGCCATGTGCGGGAAATGCCCATTGGCAGCAAGGGCCGCTTCGATGTGGGCGGGGGTCAGCTTGCCGTTGACGGCCGGCACCGTGATGAGCTTGTGCCCGGTGGCCTCGATGGCGCCGGCCTCGCGTACCACGATGTGCCCCGAGTCCACGGCGATGACCGCCTCGTGGGGTCGCAGGCAACTCGAAATGGACACGATGTTGGCCATCGTCCCGCCGGGGACGAAATGGACGTCGCCTTGGAAGCTCGCACCAAGGCGTGCCTTGATGCGCGTGGCGGCTTCGGCAGAGAACCTGTCGGTACCGTACGGCGCCTGCTGCGACAGGTTGGATTCGACCAGGGCGTCGAGAATCTCTGGGTGTGCCCCTTCGCTGTAGTCGTCGAGAAAGCTGTAGGGAGTCATGGAGGTCCTTTGGGCGGAAAAGACGGCGGTGCCGCCATGCCACGGACCTTATCGGGTAGCCCCGGGCTGGTCTTGTAAAAAATTGCCCCCCGTGCGCTAGAAGCTCGACGGCGTGATGCCGTACGCCTGCCGGAAGGCGCGCGTGAAGTGGCTTTGGTCAAAGAAGCCGACCGCATGGGCGACCTCGGCGATGGACCACCCACCTTTGGCCTTGATCATCTCGATGGCCTTTTCCAGCCGCAGGCGAACGAGCCAGGCGTGCGGTGTCATGCCGACCGTGCGCTTGAACAGCTTGAGGAAGCGAAATCGGTCCAGGTTCAGCGTGCGCGCCAGATCGTCCAGCACGATCTTGTCGGCAATGTGGGCCTCCATGAACTCGCGCAGCCGCCGCAGTTGGGGTTGCGACAAGGTGCCCGGAATATCGACCGGCGCGGGTCGCAGCAGGCGCGAGAACAGCGACTCGAACAGCTCCAGCACGCGGGTGTCGTTCACAAGCGGGTTGGCAGGTGAGGCTTCCAATGCGCGATGAATGGCGAGCAGCCTTTCCGCGAGGGCTTGGTCACGGACGACTGCCGGTGCGAGTGATGGGAGGGCGTGCTTGCCCGTGACCTCTTCGCCCAGGCCCTTGAGCAGGTCCGACGAGAGCCGGAACGTGCGCAGCGTGTAGGACTCGTCTGCCCCAGCGATCCCGTCGTGAACTTCCCCAGCCGGCATCAACTGGATGGTGCCCCTGCCCAGGACCAGCGACTCCCCGCGAAAGGACTGACGCTGGACGCCCTCTGCGATCAGGGCAATGTGGGAGTCCAGGTGGTAGTGCGGCTCGAATCGAAAGGCCGCGAACCGGGCCGTCCCCAGCACCAGGCCGGGGAAGTCATTGGCTCTGCTGTAGTGAACCTCTTCGGACAAAACCGGACTCCACAAGGTCAGGCGTGGGTCGTGGGTACACAACGAGGGGCCACCTCGAAAAACGCCGCTCAGCGAGCGGCGTTTGGGGCGGGCGCAGGGCAGCTTACAGCAGCTCGGCCGGGATGTTGCCGCCGTTGGCAGCGATCTTCTGCAGCACGGTTTTGTGCAGCCACATGTTCATCTGGGCCGAATCGCCCATCTTGTCGGCGGGGCAGCCCAGTTCGGTGGCCAGTTGCTTGCGGGCGCCAAAGCTGCTGTCCAGGCCCAGCAGCTTGAGCAGGTCGACGATGGAGGTGCGCCAGTTCAGCTTCTCGGGGTTGGCCTTGGCCATGACTTCAAGCTGGGCCACCACGTCGACCACGTCGATGGCCAGCGGTGCGGCGGGTGCGGGCGCCGCCGCAGGGGCCGCCGGTGCGGCAGCCACCGGTGCCGGCGCGGGGGCCGCCTCGGCCTTGTTGCCCAGGCCCAGTTTGGCGAGGATGTTGCTGAACAGGCTCATAAGGAACTCCGTTGATGACCGATGAATACAGCCGTCATTAGAACAGCCCACTGATGCGGCCGTCGTCATCCACGTCGATGTGCTCGGCAGCAGGCACCTTGGGCAGGCCGGGCATGGTCATGATGTCGCCGCAGATGGCGGTGACGAACTCGGCGCCGGCGTTGAGCCGCAGCTCGCGCACGGTGAGGGTGTGGCCGCTGACGGCACCAATCTGCTTGGCGTCGCCGCCGAACGAGTACGGCGTCTTGGCGATGCACACCGGGAAGTGGCCATAGCCACCCTCCTGCAACTCGGCCAACTGGCCGATGGCCTTGGGCTCGTACTGCACGCTGGCGGCCCGGTAGATGCGTGTGGCCACGGCGGCGATCTTGTCGGCCAGCGGCTTGGCGTCGTCGTACATGGGCGTGTAAGGCAGTGGCGGCTCGGCACAGGCGCGCACGACCTCACGCGCCAGCGCCTCGGCGCCGCGGCCACCCTCCGCCCAATGGGTGGCGGTGACGCAGGAGGCGCCCGCCGCCGCACAGGCCCGGGTGATGGTGGCCAGCTCTTCGCTGGTGTCGGCGTCGAAGCGGTTGATGCAGACGATGGGCACCAGGCCGTAGTGCAGCCGCACGTTCTCGATGTGGCGCAGCAGGTTGGGCAGGCCGGCCGTCAGGTCGCCATGGCCGTGGTAGCGCAGCGCCCGCACGGTGGCCACGATGACGGCGCAGGCGGCGCGCAGGCCCGTCTTGCGGCATTTGATGTTGACGAACTTCTCGGCGCCCAGGTCGGCGCCGAAGCCGGCCTCGGTCACCACGTAGTCGGCCAGCTTGAGCGCGGCGCGCGTGGCCATCACCGAGTTGCAGCCGTGGGCAATGTTGGCGAACGGCCCGCCATGCAGCAAGGCCGGCGTGCCCTCCAGCGTCTGCACCAGGTTGGGCATCAACGCGTCCTTGAGCAACGCGGCCATGGCGCCGTGCACCTTCAGGTCGGCCGCCGTCACCGCGTTCTTCTCCCGCGTATAGGCCACGACGATGCGGCCCAGCCGCGCCTTCAGATCGGCCAGCGAGGTGGCCAGGCACAGGATGGCCATGACCTCGGAGGCCACGACGATGTCGAAGCGGTCTTCACGTGGGTAGCCGTTGGCGGGGCCGCCCAGGCCGGCGGTGATGCGGCGCAGCGCACGGTCGTTCATGTCGACCACGCGGCCCCAGCTGACGCGGCGCACGTCGATGCCCAGGGCGTTGCCGTGGTGGACGTGGTTGTCCAGCGCGGCCGACAGCAGGTTGTGCGCCAATGCAATGGCGGCGAAGTCGCCGGTGAAATGCAGGTTGATGTCCTCCATGGGCACCACCTGGGCGTGGCCGCCGCCGGCTGCGCCACCTTTCATGCCGAACACCGGGCCCATCGAGGGCTCGCGCAGCGCGATGGCGGCGCGCTGGCCGATGCGGCCGAGGCCATCGCCCAGGCCCACGGTGGTGGTGGTCTTGCCCTCGCCGGCCGGCGTGGGGCTGATGGCGGTGACGAGGATGAGCTTGCCGTCGGGCCTGTCCTGCAGCCGGGCAATGGCCGCCAGCGTCAGCTTGGCCTTGGTGTGGCCATAGGGAATGAGGTCGTCGGCCGACAGGCCCAGCTTGCGTTCGGCCAGCGGCTGGATGCGCTCCAGTTTTGCCTGCTGGGCGATCTCGATGTCGGACAGTGCCATGGGAAACAGCCTTCTATGCAACGAAAAAGCCCCGCGGCTGCGGGGCTTGGGTCAGGTGATGATGGCTGAGATCAGCGCACCACGGCGATCTGCTCGCGGTTGCCACCCTTGTAGGTGTAGAGCGTCAGCGCACCGTTCTTGATGTCGCCATGCTCGTCGAACGCGATCTTGCCGGTCACGCCGTTGTAGTCGGTCTTGCCGACTTCGGGCAGGTAGGCAGCCGGATCGGCCGAGCCCGCACGCTTCATGGAGTCGACCAGGATCATGGTGGCGTCATAGACATAGGGCGCGTAGATCTGGACGTCCACACCGAACTTCTGCTTGAAGTCGGCCTTGAACTTGTCCATGCCCACTTTCTGCTCGCCTTCGACACCGCCCGCTTCGGCGCAGACCACCTGGTCATCGGCCATGGAGCCGGCGGCCAGCTTCGGCAGCTCGCCCGTGCAGACGCCGTCGCCACCCATGAACTTGGCCTTGATGCCCAGTTGCTTCATCTGGCGCAGCATGGGGCCGGCCACGGCGTCCATGCCGCCGTAGAACACCACGTCGGGCTTGCTGGCCTTGATGGTGGTCAGGATGGCGGTGAAGTCGGTGGCCTTGTCGTTGGTGAATTCGCGCTTGACGACCTTGCCGCCAGCGGCGTTGACGCCCTTCTCGAATTCGTCGGCCACACCCTGGCCGTAGGCCGTGCGGTCGTCGATGACGGCAATGGTCTTGCCGCCCAGCTTTTCGATGGCGTAGCGGCCCAGCGTGCCGCCCAGCTGGCCGTCGTTGGCCACCACGCGGAAGGTGGTCTTGTAGCCCTGCTGGGTGTACTTGGGGTTGGTCGCCGAGGGCGAGATCTGCGGGATGCCAGCGTCGCTGTAGACCTTGGAAGCCGGGATGGTGGTGCCGGAGTTCAGGTGGCCGACCACGCCGTTGACCTTGGCGTCAGCCAGCTTCTGAGCGGCCGCGGTGCCCTGCTTGGGGTCGCCCGCATCGTCTTCGGCCAGCAGCTCGAACTTGGCCTTGCGCCCACCGATCTCGACGCCCTGGGCGTTGAGGTCGTCGATGGCCATGCGCGCGCCCATCTCGTTGTCCTTGCCCAGGTGGGCAATGGCGCCACTGGTGGGGCCGACGTGGCCGATCTTGATGATCAGCTCGCTGGGGGCAGCGGCAGCCGGGGCCGAACCCGCCGCCGGAGCAGCTTCTTCTTTCTTGCCGCAAGCGGCCAGCAGAGCCACGGAAACGGCAGTCAGGGTCAGGAGAGTGGTACGCATCGGGTGAATCCTCTAGGATGGAAAAGCCGCGTGGATTGTAGGTCGGAAGCCAAAATTGACACTAGGTGAAACACTAGGTCGGCCGTGTGGGCGTGAGGCCCTGGGCCTGGTACCAGCGCCAGCGCTGGCGGCCCGCCGCCGTCGCTTCAGGGGCGGTGGCGACGAGTTCAATGATGCGGCTGTAGCCGGCCAGGTCGGCCACATCCGCGCCCAGGTTGAGCAGCAGCGTGGGCGCGTCGCCGGGCACCGGCCCGCTGCCCAGCCAGATCAGGGTGCGTGCCAGCCCGGGCGGGTAGCTGCCATCCTCGCGGGTGGTGGCATGGGCGATGAAGTCGCCGGGCTGGGCCGTCCAGAGCAGGCCGTCGAGCGCCGCCAGATCGGCCGCGCTGGCGGCCACCCGCACGCGCGCCCGGTGCGCGGCAGCCTGGCGCAGCCAGCCCGCCGCATAGGCCAGCCGGTCGGCCAGCCCGGTGCGGAACTCCACGGCCACCGCCATGGGCTTACTTGGCGCGGTTCAGCACGAAGTGCGTCAGCAGCCCCACCGGCCGGCCGGTGGCGCCTTTTTGCGCGCCACTCTTGTGCGAGACACCGGCGATGTCCAGGTGCGCCCAGGCGTAGCTGCCGGTGTAGCGCTGCAGGAACTTGGCGGCGGTGATGGAGCCGCCCGCGCGCGAGCCCACGTTGGCCATGTCGGCGAAGTTGCTCTTGAGCGCCTCGTCGTACTCTTCGTCCAGCGGCATGCGCCAGGCCGGATCCAGCGCCTCTTTGGAGGCGGCCAGCAAGTCGTCGGCCAGTTTGTCATCGCTGGCATAGAGACCCAGGTTGTGGTTGCCCAGGCCAATGATGATGGCGCCGGTCAGCGTGGCCACGTCGACCACGGCCTGCGGCTTGAATCGCTCGGCGTAGGTCAGCGCATCACACAGGATGAGGCGGCCTTCGGCATCGGTGTTGAGGACTTCGATGGTCTGACCCGACATGCTGGTGACCACGTCGCCCGGCTTGGTGGCCACGCCGCTGGGCATGTTCTCGCAGGTCGGCACCAGGGCCACCACGTTGACCTTGGGCTTGAGTTCGGCCACCGCCCGCATGGTGCCCAGCACGGCGGCGGCGCCGCACATGTCGAACTTCATTTCGTCCATGTCGGCACCGGGCTTGAGCGAGATGCCGCCGGTGTCGAAGGTGATGCCCTTGCCCACCAGCACCACGGGTGCGGCCTTGGCGCCAGCGCCCTGGTACTCCAGCACGATGAAGGCCGGCGGCTGCACCGAGCCGCGCGTGACCGACAGGAAGGAGCCCATGCCCAGCTTCTCGATCTCCTTGAGCCCCAGCACCTGGGCCTTCATGCCGCCCTCTTTGGCCAGGCGCTTGGCCTCGGTACCCAGGTAGGTGGGCGTGCAGAAGTTGGCCGGCATATTGCCCAGCGTGCGCGCCAGGCGCACGCCCTCGGCCACGCCCAGTCCTTGCTTGATGGCCGCGCGGGCACCAGCCAGGCCGGCCTTGTCGGTCAGCAGCGTGACCTTGGCCGGCGTGGCCACCACCTTGGCGCTGGGCTTGGTCTGGGTGTAGGTGTAGCTGGCCTGCTCCATGGCGCAGACCAGCGCCTCGGCATGGACGGCCGTGGGCGCGCCGCCCACCAGCGCCACCGCCAGGTGCTTGACGTTGCGGCCCTTGAGCCCGGCGAGGCCCGCGTCCAGCGCCTTGCGCACGGCCTTGCCGGCGAGGCTGGCCGCGCCCACCAGCAGCACGCGCGTGGCCTTGATGCCTTCGGCGCCCTGAAGGTAGAGCGCGCTGCCGGCCTTGCGCTCGAAATCGCCTTGTTTGACCACGCGCGCAATCAGCGCATCCAGCGCCGCGTCACCGGTCTTGGCCTCGCCGGCCGGCACCACCACCAGCAGGGCATCGGCGGCGGCAGCGCTGGCCGCATCGGCCGCGAGTGCAGAGATCTGAAAGTCCATAATGCGTCTCGGTTGGCTATCTGAAACGGTTGATGGTATTCGATTCGTCCGTGCGCAAAGAGCTGGCGCGCGCCTTCGGCGCGACGCTGGTCGTGGTGCTGACCATCGTCTGGACGATGATGCTGGTGCGCACGCTGAACATGGCCGCCAAGGGCAATGTGGCACCGCAGGACGTGGTGCTGCTGCTGTCGTATCTGGCGCTGGGCCAGATGCCCACCATGCTGGCGCTGTCGCTGTTCGTGGCCATCGTGGTCACGCTGGGGCGCATGTACCGCGGCAGCGAAATGGTGATCTGGTTTTCCAGCGGCGTGAGCCTGGCGCGTTTCGTGCGGCCCGTGCTGCGCATGGGGGCACCGGTGCTGGTGGTCATCGGCCTGCTGGCGCTGGTGGCCTGGCCCTGGACCAACCGCCAGACCGCCGAGCTGCGCACCCGCTACGAGCAGCGCACCGACGTGCTGCGCGTGGCACCCGGCCTGTTCCAAAGTTCCGGTGACGGCCGGCGCGTGTTCTTCATCGAGCGCGAGGCCGAGGGCGGCGTGGGCCGCAACGTCTTCCTGGTCGATCAGCAGCCGGGCCGCGAGTCGCTGACCACCGCCCGTGCCGGCCGCCTCGAAGCCGACGGCGACGAGCGCTGGGTGGTGCTGGACGAAGGCCACCGCACCGAGATCGATCCGCGCTCGGGCGCCGTCACGCGCACCCGCTTCGAGGTCTTTCGCATGTGGGTCGATCTGGGCATCGCTGCCAGCGGGGACGAGCCGGCGCCGCGCACGCTGGACAGCCTCACCTTGCTGCGTGACCCCAAGCCCACCCACCTGGGTGAGCTGACCTGGCGCCTGGGCCTGGCGCTGGCCGCCGCCAACATGCTGCTGCTGGGCATTGCCACCGCCGCCAGCAACCCGCGCCGAGCCAGCAACTGGAATCTGCTGGCCGCGCTGCTGGCCTTCGTCATCTACTACAACCTCATCAACCTCTCGCAGGCCTGGGTCACCGGCGGGCGCGTGGGCATGGGGCTGGCGCTGGTGATGCTGCACGGCGGCGTGTTCGTGCTGGCCTGCGCGGCCATCTGGTGGCGCACCCATGGCAGCGCGCTGAGCCTGCCGTGGCGGCGGAGTGCACGCGCATGAAGACGGTGCGCGCCTTGATCTATCGCGACGTGATCTGGTCGGTGGTGTTCGTCGTGGTCGCCTTCGCCTCGCTGTTCTTCTTCATCGACTTTCTGGAAGAGCTCAACCGCGTGGGCCGGGGCGGCGTGACCATCGTCGATGCCGTCATCAGCGCGCTGCTGGAGCTGCCCTACCGCTTCTACGAGATGTTCCCCATCGCCGCGCTGATTGGCACCATCTACGCCATGGCGCGGCTGGCGCAGTCCAGCGAGTTCACCATCTTGCGCGTGGCCGGCCTGGGGCCGCAGCGCGCGCTGCGGCTGCTGCTGACGCTGGGCGTGGGCATGGCGGCGGTGACGGCGCTGTTCGGCGAGGTGATGGCCCCGCTGGGCGAGGCCCAGGCCCAGCGCTACAAAGACAGCGTGGCCGCGCGTCAGGCCGCCGCCAGCGGCAAGCCCGCCGCCAAGGCCACGGCCGTGCCCGTGGCCTGGCTGCGCGAGCGCGTGGGCGAGGGGGCGACCGAGCGCCTGCGCGTGGTCAGCGTGGCCGCCACCGACGCGGGCGGCGCGCTGCAAGGCCTGCGCATCTACGAGATGGACAACGCCGGCCGCCTGCTGACCCGCATCGACGCCCAGCGCGCCCAGGTCCAACCCGGTGCCTGGCTGCTCAAAGAGGTGCACACCCTGGCCTGGCCCGACGCCCGCACCCAGACCCGCACCGACACCGCCACCCTCACCCTGCCCACCTCGCTGGATCAGCGCGTGGTGGCCGCCGCCGTCTCCTCCATCGACAGCATGACCACGCTGGAGCTGTGGCGCTACAGCCGCCACCTCGAAGGCCAGGCCCAGGCAGCGCAGCGCTATGAGCTTCAGTTCTGGAAGCGCGTGCTCTACCCGCTGGCCTGCGTCGTCATGGTCATGCTGGCGTTGCCGTTTGCCTACCTGCACGCCCGCAGCGGCGGCATCAGCTACAAAGTCTTTGGCGGCATCCTGCTGGGCATCAGCTTCGTGCTGCTCAACAACGTGGCCCAGCACATCGGCCTGCTGCGCGACTGGACGCCCTGGCTGGCCGCCGCCTGGCCCAGCGTGCTGTACCTGGGCCTGGCGCTGGGCGCTTTCTTCTGGGTGGTGCGCTACCGATGAAAGGCTTGCTTTTGCTGGCCCACGGTGCCCGCGATGCCGCCTGGGCCGAACCGCTGCGCGACACCGCACGCCAACTGGCCGCCCGCCAGCCTGCCGCGCAGGTGCGCCTGGCCTTCCTCGATCTGCAGCCGCCCTCGCTGGCCGAGGCCGGTGCCGAACTGGCCGCGCTGGGCTGCACCGAGGTGCACGTGCTGCCCCTCTTTCTGGGCGGCGGCGGCCATGTGCGTCAAGACGTGCCGCCGGCCGTGGCCGCCTTGCGCGCCGCCCATCCGGCCGTCACCTGGCGGCTCCACCCGGCAGCCGGCGCGGCGCCCACCCTCATCACCGCGCTGGCCGACTGGGCCGAAGCCGCCAGCCAGGCGCCCGCGCCATGAACCTGCACCAGTTCCGCTTCGTCCAGGAGGCCGTGCGCCGCAACCTCAACCTGACCGAAACCGCCAAAGCCCTCTCCACCTCGCAGCCCGGCGTCTCCAAAGCCATTCTGGAGCTGGAAGAAGAGCTGGGCGTGGACATCTTCGTGCGCCACGGCAAGCGCCTGACCCGCGTGACCGAGCCGGGGCAACTGGTGCTCCAGTCGGTGGACGTCATCCTGCGCGAGCTGGCCAACCTGCGCCGCATTGGCGACGAATACGCCAAACAGGACGGCGGCCGCCTGACCATTGCCACCACCCACACCCAGGCCCGCTACGTACTGCCCACGCCAGTGGCGCAGTGGCGCAAGCGCTTTCCCAAGGTGCAGATCAGCCTGCACCAGGGCACGCCGCAAGACGTGGCGCGCTGGCTGCTGAACGACGAAGCCGACATTGGCCTGGCCACCGAGGCGCTGGCCGAGCGGCCCGAGCTGGTCACCTTGCCCTGGTACGAGTGGCAGCACGTGGCCGTGATGGCCCCCGACCACCCGCTGGCCGGCGTGGAGCGGCTGACGCTGGAACACCTGGCCACCGAGCCGCTGATCACCTACCAGGCCGGCTTCAGTGGCCGCGCCCGCATCGACCAGGCGTTTGCCCGCCGGGGCCTCGCGCCCGAAGTCACGCTGGAGGCCATCGATGCCGACGTCATCCAGACCTATGCCGCCGCCGGCCTGGGCGTGGGTCTGGTGGCCGAAGTGGCCGTGCGCGAGAGCACCGGCCTCGTCGTGCGCCCGCTGGGCCACCTGTTTGGCCAGAACACCGCCCGCGTCGCCTTCCGCCGCGGTGCCTACCTGCGCGGCTACGTCTACGTGCTGGCCGAGTTGCTGTCCGACCGCCTGTCGCGCCCCTTGATCGAGCGCGCGCTGCTGGCCACCGGCGACAACTTCGACCTGTGACCCCCGTCCGAACTCGATCAAGGCATGCCATGACCTGTGAACTCTTCGCCACCCGTGAGGCCGGCGCGCTGGTGCTGACTTTTGCCGACACGGCCAGCCGCAACCGGCTGTCGGCCGAAGCCTGCGTGGCCGCCATCGAGGCGCTGAACACCGCCGACAGCGACGATGACGTGCGCGCCGTCATCGTGCGCGGCGATGGCAACCACTTCTGCAGCGGCGCCGAGGCCGATGCCGACACCGCCCGCGCACTGACCGATCTGCTGGCGGGCCTCGCCGCCTATCCCAAGCCCGTTCTAGCCGTCGTCGAAGGCCAGGCGAGCGGCGCCGGTTGGGCGCTGGCGCTGGCTTGCGACGCCATCGCTGCCGCCGAGGGCGCCGTCTTCAAGGCTGGCGAGCCCGTGTCGCCCGGCCTCGCGCGCGCCCTCGACCGCACCCTGCCCCGGCCGCTGGCCTGGGCTGCGCTGTGGCTGGGCCAGCCCGTCGAAGCGCGCACTCTGCACGCCGCCGGTCAGTTGACGCAACTGGTCGACAGTGGCCAGGCCCATGCCACCGCGCTGGCCTGGGCGCAGGCGCTGGCCGAACGCGATGCGGAGCCGCTGGGCGAGCTCAAGGCGGCCCTGGCCAGCGCAGCGGCCAAACCAGCGCGGGCATGAACCCGCTGGCCAACGTCGAGGCCGTCTGCTTCGACTGGGGCAACACCTTGATGTCGCAGGCCTGCCCTTAGGCCACCGCCGTTGCGGTCATGGCCATTGCCTGGCCGCATGCAGCAGACGCAGCACCCGCACCTGCTCGCCCTCCACGTCATAGACGAGGATGTAGTTCCGATGTGCAACCAACTCGCGGGTGCCCGCGATGCGACCACGCCGGCCAAGCTCTGGGTGATCGATCAGGTGGCTGGTTTTGGCTTCAAAAAGCTCATCAAGAGCTAACGCGGCGATGGGGTTGTCGGCCTCGATGTAGGCATAGATGGCTTCGCGATCCTGGATGGCCTCGGGCGTCCAGAGAACGTTCATCACTCGGACGCTTCAAGCCGGCGGCGCGTCGCGGCACGGCGGGCCGCAAACTGGGCCTCGACCTTGGCCGCCGGCACCCCGCGCCCGGCGTTGGCCGAGTCCAGGCCCGCCTGCACCTGGCGACGAAACCAGGCGTCATGATCGGCCGCTTCTTGTTGTTGCACGAATTCCCGCATGAAATCACGCAGCAACTGCGCACCCGTCCGGTCACGGGCCTTCGCTGCCGTCGCGAACTCATTCTTTAGCGCCTCATCGACCCGGAAGGTAAAGGTTGCTTCGCTCATGGTCTGATTTTCATGTGTTACGCAGTCAGTACAGACTAGCACATTGCCAACCATGCTGAACCCGCATGGGCAGACTGCACGCGCGTGTACTCGGCCCTACCCATGCATCCCCGCCCACGCCATCAGCCCGTAAAACAGCGCCGCCAGAAACACCGTCTCGGCCACCATCAGCGCCACCGGCTTCCAGCCCAGGGTGGCCAGATCCTTGAGTTGCGTCTTCATGCCGATGGCGGCCATGGCGGCCACCAAAAAGGCCTGTGAGGCCTGGGTGCCCGCCTGCGTCACGGCGGCGGGCAGCACGCCCAGGCTGTTCACGCCCACCAGCACCACGAAGACCACCACAAAACCCGGCAACAGCGGCGGGCGGGCATCGCCTGGCGCCTGATGCTGGCGCCGCGCCACGGCCGCCACCACGGCAATCACCGGCACCAGCATGGCCACCCGCATCAGCTTGACCACAGTGGCGGCATCGCCCGTCGTGTGGCCCAGGCTGTAGCCCGCGCCCACCACCTGGGCCACGTCGTGGATGGTGCCGCCCAGAAACAAGCCGGCATTCAGCGCGTCCAGCCCCAGCAGCCTGACCACCAGCGGGTACAGCACCATGGCCAGGGTGGACAGCGCCGACACCCCGATGACGGTGAACAGCGTGGCCTGCTCCTTGCGCGGGTGCGGCGGCAGCGTGGCCGCAATGGCCAGTGCCGCCGAGGCGCCGCAAATGCCCACCGCACCGCCCGTCAGCAGGCCGAAGCTGCGCTTGAAGCCCAGCAGCCGCGCCAGCCCTATGCCGAAGGCGATGGTGGCGGTTACGGTCACCCCCACCATGGCCACTGGCTGCCAGCCCAGCGCCACCACCTGGGCCGCACTGATGCGCAGGCCCAGCAGCGCCACGCCCCAGCGCAGCACCTGGCGCGCAGTGAACTCGATGCCGGGCTGGCTGCGCCCCTGCTGCGCCAGAAAACCCATGGCCATGCCCAGCAGCAGCGCAAACAGCATCACTGGCGCACCATAGTGGTCGGCCAGGAACATCGCCGCCAGCGCCGTGATGGCGGTGGCGGCCACGCCCGGCAGCAGCGGCGCGACGGCCGCGCGCAAGCCGCTCACGCCGACCGCAGCAGGTGGTCCGCGTAGCGTTCGCGCAGCACGTTCTTGAGCACCTTGCCGGTGGCCCCCAGCGGGATGGCGTCGACGAAGACCACGTCGTCAGGCAACCACCATTTGGCCACCTTGCCCTCGTAGAAGGCCAGCAACTCGTCGCGCGTCAGCTCGGCGCCGGGCTTCCTGACGACGATGAGCAGTGGCCGCTCGTCCCACTTGGGGTGGCGCGCGGCGATGCAGGCCGCCATGGCCACGGCCGGGTGGGCCATGGCGATGTGCTCCAGGTCGATGGAGCCTATCCACTCACCGCCCGACTTGATCACGTCCTTGACGCGGTCGGTGATGTTCATGAAGCCCTGGGCATCGATGGTGGCCACGTCGCCGGTGCCGAACCAGTCCAGCTCGGGCTGGGGCGCGCCCAGGTAGCCGGCCGCCACCCAGTGGCCGCGCACCATCAGCTCGCCGGCTGCCTGGCCATCCCAGGGCAGTTCGCTGCCGTCGGGATCGACGATCTTCATGTCGATGCCGAAGACCGAGCGCCCCTGCTTGGCCAGCACCGCGCGGCGGGCCTCGGCGGACCAGTCCCGCTGCGTGCCCTTGAGCACGCCCACGGTGCCCAGCGGGCTCAGCTCGGTCATGCCCCAGGCGTGGATCACCTGCACGCCCAGGCCGTCCTCGAAGGCGCGGATCATGGCCGGCGGTGCGGCTGCGCCGCCGATCACCGTGCGCTGCATGGTGGTAAAGCGCAAGTCGTTGCCCTGCACGTGGGCCAGCAGCCCCTGCCACACCGTGGGCACACCGGCCGACAGCGTCACGCCCTCGGCCTCGAACAACTCATGCAGCGATTTGCCGTCCAGCCCCGGCCCCGGCAACACCAGCTTGGCCCCCGCCAGGCAGGCCGCATAGGGAATGCCCCAGGCGTTGACGTGGAACATGGGCACCACCGGCAGCACCGCATCGCGGGCCGAGAGGTTGAACGCATCGGGCAGCGCCGCCGCAAACGCGTGCAGCAGCGTGGAGCGGTGGCTGTACAGCACCCCCTTGGGGTTGCCGGTGGTGCCGCTGGTGTAGCACAGGCTGCACGCGGCGTTCTCGTCCAGCCGGGGCCAGTCGTAGGCATCGCTCTGCGCCGCCAGCAACTCTTCGTAGCACAGCAGGTTGGGGATGGCCGTCTGCGCCGGCATGTGGGCGCGATCCGCCATCAGCACGAAGTGGCGCACGCCCGTCAGGCGCGGCGCCAGCGCCTCCACCAGTGGCAAAAACGTCAGGTCGAAGCACAACACCTGGTCCTCGGCGTGCTCGGCAATCCAGACGATCTGGTCACCGTGCAGACGCGGGTTCAGCGTGTGCAGCACGCTGCCCATGCCGCTGACGGCGTAGTACAGCTCCAGGTGGCGGTGACCGTTCCAGGCCAGCGTGCCCACGCGCTGGCCCGGCTGCACGCCCAGCGCCGCCATCGCCCGCGCCAGTTGGCGGGCGCGGGTGGCCAGCTCGCGGTAGCTCTGGCGATGGATGCCGCCCTCCACCAGCCGGGAGACCACCTGCTGCTCGCCATGGTGGCGCTCGGCGTGGCGCAACAGGGCCGAGATCAGCAGCGGCTCATGCATCATCAGTCCGTTCATGTCCAGGTCTCCTTGGGTTGGGGCAGATCATGGATTCTGAAACAACGACGGCGGCGGCGCGCCGAACCCCGCCAAACGGGGCTGTCAGAATCAGCAGGCCTCGTCACTCCCCGACCGCCATGCCCCTGCAACCTCCATCCATTGCCGCGCCCGGATGCTGACCGTGGTGCGCACCTTGCTGCTGGTTCTGGCCCTGCTCCTCGGGCTGCTGCTGGTCACGGCGCTGCTCTCCCGCCGCGCACTGCCGCCGCGCGGCCCTGTGGCCCAAAGCGAGGCCAGGACGGGCCTGGCCGACACCACGCTGGCGCGCTCGCTGGCCGCCGAGATCGCCGCCCACCCCGGCCTCTCGGGTATCCACCCGCTGGCCGACGGGCACGACGCGTTTGCCGCCCGCGCCGCGCTGGCCGATGCGGCCGAGCGCCGCATCGACGCCCAGTACTACATCTGGCACAACGACACCGCCGGCCGCCTGCTGCTGCAGCACCTGCGCCGCGCGGCCGACCGGGGCGTGCACGTGCGCCTGCTGCTGGACGACAACAACACCGCCGGCCTGGATCCGCTGCTGCGTGGGCTGGACGCCCACCCCCAGATCGAGGTGCGGCTGTTCAACCCGCTGATGCACCGGCGGCTGCGGGTGCTGAACTACCTGAGCGACTTCAACCGCGCGCACCGGCGCATGCACAACAAGTCGTTCACCGTCGATGGCCAGGTCACCGTGGTGGGCGGGCGCAACGTGGGCGACGAGTACTTCGGCGCTGGCGCGGGCGTGATGTTTGCCGACCTGGACGTCAGCGCCATCGGTCCGGTGGTGGCCGCCGTGGAGGCCGATTTCGAGCGCTACTGGACGAGCCCGTCGGCCTATCCGCTCACCGCCATCGTCACCGATCCCGAGCAGGTCGATGTGGGCACCGTGCCCGCCGACGACGCGGCCACGCAGCGCTACCGGGTCACCATCGCCAACTCCAGCCTGGTGCGGCATCTGCACGCCGGCAGCCTGCCCCTGGTCTGGGCCCCGACGCGGCTGGTCAGCGACGACCCGGCCAAGGTGCTGGGCCAGGTGGCCGACGACGACACCCTGATGGCGCCGCTGTTCCAGGCCATGGAGTCGGCACGCCACGAACTGACCATCATCTCGCCCTATTTCGTGCCTACCCAGGTCGGCACCGACGCCCTGACCCAGCTGGCCGCCAGCGGCGTCAAGGTGGAGGTGCTGACCAACGCCTTGTCGGCCACCGACGTGGCCGCCGTCCACACCGGCTATGCCCGCTACCGCGAGGCGCTGCTGCGCGGCGGCGTCAAGCTCTACGAGCTCAAGCGCAGCGCCACCGTGGTGGCCAGCGGCCATGGCGGCGTCACCGGCAGCAGCGGCGCCAGCCTGCACGCCAAGACCTTCACCGTCGATGGCCACCAGATCTTCGTCGGCTCGTTCAACATGGACCCGCGCTCGGCCCGGCTCAACACCGAAATGGGCTTGCTGATCGACAGTGCCGAGCTGGCCGACCAACTCCAGTCCGGCCTGGCCGCCATGGCCGGCACGGCCGCCTACGCCGTCACGCTGGAGCAGGGCCACCTGCGCTGGACCACACAGGAAGGCGGCCAGACCGTGACCGAGGACAGTGAGCCCCAGACCAGTTGGTGGCGCCACCTGTCGGTGCAGGTGATGAGCTGGCTGCCCATCGAATGGCTGCTCTGAATCCCCTTTGGTGACCTTGGAGCACGGATTTGAAGCACCTCCCACGTCTCATCCTTCTGGTGTCCAGCCTGGGCTTGATCCCCATTGCGCTGTCCTATGGCGTGAGCCCCAGGACGACGACGCCCATGCTGTTCGGGTTCAGCGCCGATGCCGTCGATGCGGCCCACATCCTGCGCGCCGTCATGGGGCTGTATCTGGCCATGGCTGCCTTGTGGCTGGCTGGGTGGTGGACGCCGCGCCTCAGGCCGGCTGCCCTGGTGTCACTGGCCACGTTCATGCTGGGCCTTGCAGGAGGCCGTCTGCTGAGTTTCGTGCTGGATGGCAGGCCGGCCCCGCTGTTGATCAGCTACTTCATGCTGGAGGTCAGCATCGGCGTCCTCGCGCTGTGGGCCTACCGGCAGGTGGCCGGCCCGGTGCGGTGATGCGCTTGGCGGCGGGCAGCGCCGCCAGCAGGCCAACCTACACCAGCACCCGCTCGATGCCCCCTTGGTTGGCCGCGTCCACGTAGGCGCGCATCCAGTTCTCGCCCAGCCGCTTGCGGGCCATCTCCACCACGATGTAGTCGGCCTCCAGCAGGCCGTTTTGCAGGTCGTCGCGGTAGCGCGACAGGCCTTGCAGGCAGCTCGGGCAGGAGGTGAGGATCTTCACGTCACCCGCAGCGCCCAGCTGGGCCACGTCGGCACGCAGCTCTTCGGTCTTGCGAAACCGCACCTGCGTGGAGATGTCGGGCCGCGTCACCGCCAGCGTGCCCGACTCGCCGCAGCAGCGCGCGCTCTGGCGCACGTTGCTGCCCAGCAAACCCTTGACCGTCTGCATGGGCTCACGCTGCTTCATCGGGCTGTGACAGGGGTCGTGGTAGAGGTAGGCGCCCGCCTCGCCCAGCGTGATGCCTTTTTCCAGCAGGTATTCATGGATGTCCACGATGCGGCTGCCAGGGAAGATGTCCTCAAAGCGGTAGCCGGCCAGCTGGTCGTAGCAGGTGCCGCAGGAGACCACCACCGTCTTGATATCGAGGTAGTTCAGCGTGTTGGCCACGCGGTGCAGCAGCACGCGGTTGGCGGTGATGACGCTTTCGGCCACGTCTAACTGGCCGGCCCCGCGCTGCGGGTAGCCGCAGCACAGATAGCCCGGCGGCAGCACCGTCTGCACGCCGGCATCCCACAGCATGGCCTGGGTGGCCAGGCCCACCTGCGAGAACAGCCGCTCGGAGCCGCAACCGGGGAAGTAGAAGACCGCCTCGCTGTCCACGCTGGTGGTGGCGGGGTTGCGGATCACCGGCACGTAGGCCCGGTCTTCAATGTCCAGCAGCGCCCGCGCGGTGCGCTTGGGCAGGCCGCCGGGCATGGGTTTGTTGATGAAGTGGATGACCTGCTCGCGCAGCGGCGCCGCGCCCACGGTGGGCGGCGGTGCCGCCGTCTGCGCGCGGCCGGCATGCGCCAGCAGCCGCTGCGCCGCACGCTGCATGGGCATGGCCAGCCCCACCACCGCCGTGCGCGTGGCCTTGATGGTGGCAGGGTCGGTGGCGTTGAGCAGCAGCATGGCGGCCGCCTGGCCGGGGCGGAAGCTCTTCTTGCCCATCTTGCGCAGCAGGTTGCGCATGGCCATGGACACATCGCCGTAGTCGATCTTGACCGGGCAAGGCGCCAGGCATTTGTGGCAGACGGTGCAGTGGTCGGCCACGTCCTCGAACGCGGCCCAATGGGCCAGCGAGACCCCGCGCCGCGTCTGCTCCTCGTACAGAAACGCCTCCACCAGCAGCGAGGTGGCCAGAATCTTGTTGCGCGGGCTGTACAGCAGGTTGGCGCGCGGCACGTGGGTGGCGCACACGGGTTTGCACTTGCCGCAGCGCAGGCAGTTCTTGACCGAGTCGGCAATGGCCCCGATGTCCGACTGCTGCATGATCAGCGATTCATGCCCCATCAGGCCGAAGCTGGGCGTGTAGGCCGCCGTCAGGTCGGCCGCGTGCGTATCGGCCGGCGCCTGGCGCAGCAGCTTGCCCTTGTTGAAGCGGCCCTCGGGGTCGATGCGCTGCTTGTAGGCGGCAAAGCCGGCCAGCTCGTCGTCGGTCAGGAACTGCAGCTTGGTGATGCCGATGCCATGCTCACCCGAGATCACGCCACCCAGCTCGCGCGCCAGCGCCATGATGCGGGCCACGGCCTCGTGCGCCGTCTGCAGCATGGCGTAGTCGCCCGAGTTGACGGGGATGTTGGTGTGCACGTTGCCGTCGCCCGCGTGCATGTGCAGCGCCACCCAGACGCGGCGGCGCAGCACCTGCTGGTGCACCTCGATGCAGGCGGCGATGACCGGCTCGAACGCCGCGCCGGCCAGCAGCGCACGCAGCGGCCCCAGCAGTTGCGCCTTCCACGACGCGCGCAGCGTATGGTCTTGCAGCGCCTCGAAGTGGCCCTCGATGCCGTCCAGCCAGCCCTGCCACTCGGCGCGCACGCCCTGCACCAGCTCCAGCGCCGCAAACAGGCGGCCGCGCCACAGCGTGGCGGGCGGCGCGTCCTCGGCCTGGGGCGGCGCCAGCGTGTCGCCCGCCAGCAGCGCAATCAGACGGTCAGCCAGCTCCAGCTTGTTGCGCAGGCTCAGCTCGATGTTGATGCGCTCGATGCCCAGCGTGTAGTCGGCCATGCGCGGCAGCGGGATGACCACGTCCTCGTTGATCTTGAAGGCGTTGGTGTGCTTGGCAATGGCCGCCGTGCGCTTGCGGTCGAGCCAGAACTGGGCCCGCGCCTCGGCCGAGGCGGCGGTAAAGCCCTCGCCGCCGCGCGCCTGCGCCAGCCGCACCACCTCGCTGGCGGCGCGGCCCACGGCATCGGCGTCCTCGCCCACGATGTCCCCCACCAGCACCATTTCGGGCAACTCGGCCCGGTGGCTTTTGGTGGCGTAGCCCACGGCGCGCAGGTAGCGTTTGTCCAGGTGCTCCAGCCCCGCCAGCGCCACCCCTGGCGCGGCAGCCAGATGGTCTTTGATCTCGACGATGGCCGGCACCGCCAGCCGTGGGTTGCCAAAGAACTCCAGGCAGACGGTGCGCGTGTGTGCATCGGCCTTGTGCAGCAGCCAGCGGGCGCTGGTGATGAGGCCGTCGCAGCCCTCTTTTTGCACCCCCGGCAGGCCGGCCAGGAATTTGTCGGTCACGTCCTTGCCCAGGCCCTCGCGGCGAAACGCCCGGCCGGGGATGGTGAGCGTCTCGGTGCGCAGCACGCGGCTGGCGCTGGCGTCCAGGTGGCGCAGCTCGAAGCGGACCTCGGGCGCGTCGTGGATCTTGCCCAGGTTGTGGTCCAGCCGCACCACCTCCAGCCAGGTGGCGTCGGGCGTCACCATGCGCCAGGAGACCAGGTTGTCCAGCGCCGTGCCCCAGCGCACCGCCTTCTTGCCGCCGGCATTCATGGCGATGTTGCCGCCCACGCAAGAGGCGTCGGCCGAGGTGGGATCGACGGCAAACACATAGCCCGCCGCATGCGCCGCATCGGCCACGCGCTGGGTGACCACGCCGGCGCCGGTGGCCACCGTGGGCTGAGGCGCCGCCACGCCGGGCAGCGCGGTCAGCTCCACCGCTCCCAGCTGGTCGAGTTTCTCGGTGTTGATGACGGCGCTCTTCCAGGTCAGCGGCACCGCGCCGCCCGTGTAGCCGGTGCCGCCCCCGCGCGGCACGATGGTCAGGCCCAGCTGCGTGCAGGCCTGCACCAGCCGCGCCATCTCGGCCTCGGTGTCGGGCGTGAGCACCACGAAGGGGTAGTCCACGCGCCAGTCGGTGGCGTCCGTCACATGGGCCACGCGGGCCATGCCGTCCATGCGGATGTTGCCCTTGGCGGTCACGCGCCCCAGCCGCTTGCGTGCCTCGCGGCGCAGCGCCGCCACGGCCTCGAACTGCGCGGCAAAGCGCTCGATGGCCGCGCGCGTGGCGTCCAGCAGCTCGCCCACCAGCGCGTCGCGCTGGCTGGCGCGGGTGTCGCTGGCGTCCTGGCGCGCCTCGCGGCGCTTGTCGATTTCGTGCAGCCGGTGGTGCAGCGCGTCGATCAGCGCCTGGCGGCGCTCGTCGCTGGCCAGCAGGTCGTCTTCCAGATAGGGGTTGCGCTGCACCACCCAGATGTCGCCCAGGATTTCATACAGCATGCGCGCCGAGCGGCCGGTGTGGCGCTCGCTGCGCAGCGCGCTGAGCACCGTCCAGGCGCGCTCGCCCAGCAGCCGCAGCACGATTTCGCGGTCGGACAGCGAGGTGTAGTTGTACGGAATCTCGCGCAGGCGCGCGGCCGGCGTCACAGGGGGCGCAGAATCAAGCTCAGACATGCCTGCCATCAGGGTAAGTACTGAATCATGCTAACCGACCCACCTTGCTCCAATCCCTGCTCGCCACGTTGGATAGGCCACCGCGGCGCCGGCAAGCTGGCGCCCGAGAACACGCTGCCGGCGTTTGCGCTGGGGCTGGCGCATGGCTTTACGGCCTTTGAATGCGACGTGCGGCTCTCAGCCGACGGCGTGCCTTTTTTGCTGCACGACGACCGGCTGGAGCGCACCACCAACGGCCACGGCCCGGCCGGTGCGCTGACCTGGGCCGAGCTGGCCCGGCTCGATGCCGGCGACGGCGCGCCGCTGCCCACGCTGGCGGCGCTGGCGGCCTGGGCGCGGGCCCATGGGGTGTGGCTCAACCTGGAGCTCAAGCCCAACCCCGGCGACGCCGCGCGCACCGGCCGCGTGGTGGCCACCGCGCTGGCCGGGCTGGGGCTGGCGGCGGACGGCGTGCTGCTGTCGTCCTTCGTGCCCGAGGCGCTGGCGGCGGCCCAGGCCGCAGCGCCCGACTGGCCGCGCGCGCTGCTGATCGACGCCAACGCCGCGCCCGACTGGTCCGCCGTGGCCCAGCGCCTGGGCTGCATGGCCATCGTGGCCCACCACCCGCTGGTCAGCGGCCCCGACTGGGTGGGGGCGCAGCAGGCGCGTGGCTGGCAGGTGCTGACCTACACCGTCAACGACGCCGCGCGGGCGCAGCAGTTGCTGGCCTGGGGCGTGGCCGGCCTCATCACCGACGCGGTGGACCGGCTGGGCGTCACTGGAGATCGAACTCCAGCGTGCTGACCACGCGCACGCGCTTGACGGGCGAGCTGGTGGGGCTGTAGGGCGAGGACTCGTCGCTGCCATCGGGTCCGAAGATCTGGATCACGCCCTGGTTGGCCGAGCGGATGGCGCCGATGCGGGCGCCGCCGTCGGCCGCAAACTGCTCGGCCGTGGTGCGGGCATTCCTGGTGGCGTCGGCCAGCAGGGCCGGGCGCAAGTCGTTGAAGCGCGACAGCACATAGCGCGGGTTGGCCGCCCCGCCCTCTTGCTGCGCGTCGAGCACGATGCCGGCCTGCAGCAGCGCGTCCACCTGGGCGATGGCGGCCTGCACCTTGGCCACGTCGGCGCTCTTGACCACCACCGCGCCGGTGGCGATGTAGCGCAGCGGGTTCTCGCCCGGGCCGCCGCCGTACTCGCGTGCCTGCTTGTCCAGCGTGCGCGTGGTCTCGCGCGTGACGTCGCCGTCGGCAATGCCTTGCCGTTTGAGAAAGGCCAGCGCCGCGTCGCGGTCGGTGGCCACGCGGGCCTGGGCCTCGCGCATGTCGTTGCTGGCGTGGCGAAAGGCCAGCCGCCACACCACCTGGTCGGCCTTGACCTCGCGCTCGGCCAGGCCTTTGACGGTGACGGTGCGCAGGTCGCCCTTGAACCGGGTGCCGCCTTTGCCGACGAAGTAGCCGGCCAGGGCCAGGCCGATGAGCAGGCAAAAGCCCACGATGAGACTGGAGAGGATGCGCATGGAAGTGGTCTGCATGAAAAACAGGATGGCCTGTCACAACGCCGCCCGGGCGCAGCGGCTTACAACGTGGCCCACGCTTCGGGCGTCAGCCGGGCCAGCACCTGGGGTTTGCCGCCCACGGCCTGGGTGATGGCCGCACCGCCGTCGCCCGGCCGATAGCCGGTGGCGGCGGCGACGTTGGACTGGTGGCTGACGACGATGCGGTTCTTGCCACCGGGCGCCACCTCGGCCGCCAGGGCCTGGATGTAGGCGCGGCGCGCCTCGGCGTCGCGGTCGTCCGACTCCAGGCCCAGCAACCGGGGCTCGGCCGTGACGCGGCCGAAGGCGATGCGCGCCGTGTCCAGGCAGCGGTGAAAAGGGCTGGCCAGCACCTCGCCCACGGGCAGCTCCAGCCGCGTGAAGGCCGCGCCGATCTGCCGCGCCTGGGCCTCACCCTGCGGCGTCAGCAGGCGCTGGCGCTCGCGCGGCCATTCAAGCTGGTCGTAGCCGCTCCAGGTGGTGGCGGCGTGGCGGATGAAGACGGTGAGCCCACCGGCTTTGAGCGCCGCGCGCAAGGCCTCGGGCGAGGCGGCCGGCGCCTGCGCGCGGCCCAGCAGCGGCACGGCGCCCAGCAACAGGATCAGGTGACGGCGGTGGCATCCGGTCATGGCGGCTCCTGGGGTTGACGCGCCATCCTATTCCTGACGCCTCAGCCGCTGGCGCACCAGCTCGGCAAAGTAGCGCGCGCCGATGGGCAGGATGCGGTCGTTGAAGTCGTATTGCGCGTTGTGCAGCGGCGTCGCGCCCGCCTCATTGCCGTCGCCATTGCCGATGAACACGAAGGCCCCGGGGATGGCCTGCAGGAAGCAGCCGAAGTCTTCCGAAATCATCATCGGCGGCGTGTCCGCATCCACCCGCTCGGGGCCCACGACGGCGCGGGCCGCCTGGACGGCGGCCTCGGCGCAGGCGGGCCAGTTCACGGTGGGCGCGAACGCATGGGTGTACTCGACCTGGCATTGCGCCCCATGCGCCTGGGCAATCCCCTCGCACAGCGCGCGCATGCGCGCCTCCAGCAAGGCCTGCACCTGCGGCGCGTAGCTGCGCGTGTCGCCCTCGATGACAACGTGCGTGGGGATGGCGTTGCGGATGCCGTCGGTGACGAAGGTGGTGCACGACACCACCGCCGGCTGCTGGGGGTCGATGGTGCGCGCCACCAGGGTTTGCAGCGCCAGCACGATTTCGGCGCCGATGACCAGCGGGTCGATGGCCATGTGTGGCCGCGCCGCATGGCCGCCGCGCCCGGTGAGGTGGATGGCGAAGTTGTCCTCGCTGGCCATGAGGCCGCCGGCGCGGGTGGCGATGTGGCCGGCCGGCATGCCCGGGATGTTGTGGGCGCCGTAGATCTCGTCCATGGGAAAGCGCGTCAGCAGCCCGTCGGCCAGCATGGCGGCGGCGCCACGGCCATGCTCCTCGGCGGGCTGGAAGATGAAGCGCACGGTGCCGTCGAAGTCGCGCCGCGTGCACAGCAGTTGCGCCGCCGCCAGCACCATGGCCATGTGCCCGTCGTGGCCGCAGCCGTGCATGCAGCCGGCCAGCTGCGAGCGGTGGGGTCGGCCCTCGGCGCCCTCGGCCATGGCCAGCGCGTCCATGTCGGCGCGCAGGCCGATGGTGCGGCCACCCGTGCCCACCGTCAGGCTGGCCACGATGCCGGTGCCGCCTATGCCCCGGTGCACCTCCAGGCCCATGGCCTGCAGGATGGCGGCCACGCGGTCGGCCGTGCGGTGCTCGTTGAAGCCGGTCTCGGGGAAGCGGTGGAAGTCGTGTCGCCAGCGCACCCAGTCGGGCTCGAAGTGGTGTTCGTCCATGGTGGGCTCCGGCTATTGAGATGACCACGCAGCCTGACGCTGGCGCACGGCCTGCGCCGACTCGCCCACCAGCTCGCGGTAGACCGCCGGGGCGGTGGCACCTTCGGTGTTGATGAGCAGCACGCGGGCATGGCCGTCCAGGTGCGTGGCCTGTGCGGCGGCCGGGTCGGCGTGCAGCGCCTGCAGCGCCGCCAGCCCCGCCGCGCCGGACTCGCCGGCCACGATGGGAATGTCCCCCGCCCCGCCCGCCGCCAGCGTTTGCATGGCCTGCACCGCCTGCGCGTCTTCAATCGTCATGAAGGCATCGACGCTGGGCTGCAGGAACCGCCAGGCCAGCGGTGAGGTCTCGCCGCAGGCCAGGCCCGCCATCACCGAGTCCACCGACCCCGTGGCCCGCGCCGGGCGGCCCTGGATGGCGCTTTGCAGCAGGCAATCCGCCTGCCGGGGTTCCACCACCAGCAGATGCGGCCGGGCCGCGCCCTGCTGCTCCCACAAGGCGCTGAACAGCCCGGCAGCCAGGCCGCCCACGCCGCCCTGGACGATGACGTGGGTGAACGGCGGCTGGCCGGCGGTCTGCTCGGCCACCTCCAGCGCCAGGATGGCGTAGCCCTGCATCACGTCGCGCGGGATGTCTTCGTAGCCGGCATACGAGGTGTCGGAGATCACCTGCCAGCCGTTGGCGCGGGCCAGCCGCGCGGCCTCTTCCACCGAGGCGTCGTAGTCGCCCGCAATGCGCACGATCTGCGCCCCGTAGGCGGCAATGGCCGCCTCGCGCTCGGCGCTGACCTGGGCGTGCAGCACGATGACGCAGCGGCAGCCCACGCTGCGGCAGGCCGCCGCCAGGCCGCGGCCGTGGTTGCCGTCGGTGGCGCTGATGGCGGTGTAGCCCTGCAAGGCCTCGCCGTAAGCCCCGGCCAGCAGCCGGGCCGGGTCGAACCCCGGGTGCAGCCGCAGCAGCTGCCGCACCAGCGCAATGGGGGCACCCAGCGCCTTGAAGCTGCCCAGCGGCGAGCGCACCGACTCGTCCTTGACGGCCAGCCGGGCCACGCCCAACTGCCGCGCCAGGCCGGGCAGGTCGCGCAGCGGTGTGGCGCCGGGCGTGAGGCCGTCCCAGCCGGCCAGCCAGCGGCGGCTCTGCTGGGCCTGCGCCAGGTTCAGCAGTGCCTTGAGGTCGTCGGGGTAGGCCGTGCGCACGGCACGGGGGTTGGTCATCAGCATGAGGGTCTCCAGGTGGGGTTGGGGTTCAGGCGGCAGCCAGGCGATGGCGGACCACGTCCAGCAGCACGTGCGCGCCCTGTATCAGTTGCGCGTCGTCGGTGTGCTCGCGCGGGTTGTGGCTGATGCCGCCGCGACTGGGCACGAAGATCATGGCCGTGGGCGCCAGGGTGGCCAGCATCTGGGCGTCGTGGCCGGCGCCCGAGGTCATGCGTTGGCAGCTCAGCCCCAGCCGGTGGGCGCTGGCCTCGATGGCGCGCACCAGGCCGGCGTCGAACACCACCGGCTCGGTGCGGGCCAGGCGGGTGACTTCTATGGTCACGCCTTCGCGCGCGGCGATGGCCGCCAGAAACTCGGCCAGCCGCCGCTCGGCGGCCCGCAGCCGCTGCGCGTCGGGGTCGCGCAAGTCCACGGTGAAGGTGGCGGTGGCCGGGATGACGTTGATGACGTCGGGCTCCAGGCGCAGCGAGCCGATGGTGGCCAGCGTGGTGCCGGGCGCGGCAGCGGCCAGTTGCTCGCGCGCAAAGGCCATGGTCGCCGCCGCCACATAGCCCGCGTCGTGGCGCAGCCGGGTGGGCGTGGTGCCGGCGTGGTTGGCGCTGCCGCGCACGGTGACCCGCTGCCACGAGATGCCTTGCAGGTTCTCCACCGCACCAATCTGCACGCCCTCGGCCTCCAGGATGGGGCCTTGCTCGATGTGCAGCTCCAGGTACTCGGCCGGCCGCAGCGCGCCGGGCGGCAGCGTGCCGGCATAGCCGATGCGCGCCAGCTCGTCGCCCAGCCGCGTGCCGTCGGTGCCCACGGTGTCCAGCGCCGTTTGCAGCGGCAGGCCGCCCGCATAGACCAGCGAGCCCATCATGTCGGGCTGATAGCGCGCGCCCTCTTCGTTGGTGAAGGCGGCCACCACCAGCGCGCGCGACGGCCGCACAGCGGCCTGGCGGTAGGCCCGGGCCACGGCCAACCCGGCCAGCACGCCGTAGCAGCCATCCAGCGCGCCCGCGTGGCGCACGGTGTCGATGTGCGAGCCCATCATCAGCGGCCGCGCATCGCCCTGCGCGGTGGCCGCGTGCAGGATGCCGAACACATTGCCGATGCCGTCCACGCGCACGTCCAGATCCAGCTCGCGCATCCAGGCCACCAGTTGGTCGCGGCCGGCCTGGTCGGCATCGGTCAGCGCGATGCGGGTGCGGCCGCCTGTGGCGGGGTCGAGCCCGATGGCGCCCAGCGCCGCAATCTGCCGCAGCAGCAGGTCTGTATCCAGGGCAATCGAGGTGGTCATGGCGGGCTCCAGTGGGTATGCTGGAATGCTATTCACCTCAGGCTCGGAAATTGTTCGAAAACCAACCTTGGTAGGTGAACGTCTTTCGAATTCAACCCATCTCAGCCCACACCATGACGCCAGACAAATACGACCTGACCCTGCTGGCCGCCCTGCAGCAAGACGGCCGCATGGCCCAGCGCGAGCTGGGCCAGCGTGCCAACCTCTCCACGGCGGCGGTCAACCGGCGGCTCCAGCTGCTGGCCCGCCACGGCGTCATCGAGCGCTACAGCGCCTGCCTCAACCCCCAAGCCCTGGGCTACGGCCTCACCGTGGTGGTGGAGATCCAGGTGGACAACGAGCGCGCCGACCTGCTGGACGCCATGCAGCGCACCTTCAAGGCCTGCCCCCAGGTGCAGCAGTGCTACTACGTGGCTGGCGAATGCGACTTCGTGCTCATCATGCTGGTGCGCTCGATGGAGCAGTACGTGACCCTGACCCGCGAGCTGTTCTTCGCAAGCGGCAACGTCAAGTCATTCAAGACGCTGGTGGCGATGGACAGGGTCAAGACGGGGGCGGGGGTGCCGGTGGAGGGGGGGTGAGGGTGATGCCCGCAGCAAGGGCTGGGCATCGCGCGAGCGCGACACCTTCCCGTCGGTCCATTGCTCTGGGAGTGCACGGACATCGAATATCTGCGTTGCGCCTTGTTCGATGGAGTATTCGTCCAGTATCACGCCTCCCGACCAATGATCTCGACGTACCCGATCAGCTCCGCCGAATAGCTGCCATCGCCATTTGCGGCCCCCTTGTGTTTCAGTTCCCGCTGCAGGGTCGGCTCAACGGCGTGGGTGAACAGGTCGTTCCGCTGCTCGGGCCGGAACTGCGGTGTGGCGGGCGGTGCTTGCAGGAATTTCTCGCACAGGCGCTCGACCGCCGGAACGCGCGTGCCGTCTTGCTTGACGGCGATGGGCTGCACCACCACGCGGCGTTCGCCCTTGCCAGCCGATGCCTCGACCTTCCACAACGACAGCAGCACCGGCTCGTCCACGTCGCCGGACACGGCGATGCCGACTTCCTCCGGCGGCACGTTGCGCCAGCGGTCCAACTCGTCCTGCACCAACGGGTGATCCAAGCCCATCAGTTGCAGATCGTCCTGATTGGTCGCGGCTTCGCGGTTCAGGGTGAAGCGGGCGCTGCGCGTGCCTTCGACGGTGACAAGATCGTAGGTCGCATCGTCCACCTTGACCAGCTTCTGCTGGCGATCCGCGACCGCCGCCGAGAGGAAGCGCTCCAGTCGGTCCAGGCTGGACGACACGTCCGAGAAGGGCTTGTAGTCGTCGAGGCTGAATCCGTCGAGGTCTTGGAACAGGTCGAACACCACCTGCTGCGCCTCGCGGGAGTTCGACAGTGCTGCCTCCAGCTCCACCTGCGTGCGTTTCAGCTCCGGGTCGGACAGCGCCTCCTGGTACAGGCGGTCGTAGTTCAAGCGTTCCGACAACTGCCCAAGAATCTGCGCACGCAGGTCTTCGGCCACATTGCCTTGGTCATCTACCTTGCCGACGGTGCGCGCGATCTCGGTCAGCTTCTCGTCGAGCAGCAGAAAGATGCGGCCTTCGATGGTGTCCGACAGCACGAGGTTGTAGACCTGCGCGGTATGGCTCTGGCCGTAGCGATGGATGCGCCCGATGCGCTGCTCCATGTCCATCGGATTCCACGGCAGGTCGAAATTGAACAGGACGCGCGCGAACTGCAGGTTGATGCCTTCGCGCCCGGCCGCCGTGCACACCAGCACGCGCGGGCCATCCTTCAGGCGGAAGCGCCGCTCTGCCGCCACCTTCGCACCGTGGTCACCGCCGCGTAGCACGGCAACACCCTGACCGGGGAAGGTCTGCTCGATCTCGCGGGCGATCATGTCCACCGTGCCGAGGTAGGTGGCGAAGATCACGATCTTCTCGTTGGGGTTCTGCCGCCACAGCGTGCCCAAGCCGTCGAGCAGCTTTTGCATCTTGGTTTCGCGCTCTGCCGGGAACACGCGCAGCAGGTCGCCGATGCGCAGGCGCTCCTCCGGCAGATGCAGGTCCACCACCGCCGACGCGGCTTCTTCAGCGTGCGTGGCCGAATACTCGCTTCCGTAAGGGTCGGAGGCCATCTCCAGCGCCTCTTCGTCCAGCTTCTTGACCAGCCGGTACTTCAGATCGGCCAGCACGCGATCCACCTCGCTGCGCCCGATGCTGTCGCGCGGCAGGCCGAACTCCTCGTGGATCAGCTCGCGCGCCTCCTCGGTCAGGCGCTCGCGGCCTTCGATGTCCAGTTCCTTGTCGCGCAGAAACGCTTCGTGCAGCGTCAGCATCAGCAGGCGGCGCTTGAGCGTGCGGCGCACGGCGGCAAAGCTCGATGCCGCGATCTTCTGGAAGATCGCCATCAGGAAGCCCAGCGCGCGCCCTTGGTTGCCTTGGCGGCGCGCGAGGTCGAAGCCGTCCTCCAGATACTCGCGCAGCTTCTCGTAAAACAGCCGCTCCGCTTGGTTCATCACGAACGATTCGGTGTGAACCCAGCGCCGCGCAAACAGCGGGGAGCCATCCGGCTGGCAGGCGTCCGCCTTGGTGCGGCGGAACATCACCGTGTTGAGCCGGTGCCGCTCCTCCAACATCTCCTCGGGGCTGCGGAACAGCGTCGGGTTCAGCAGTTGCGCCAGCATCCAGAACTGGAAGTGATTGCCCTGGTGCGGCGTGGCTGACAGCAGCACGAGGTCGCGCGAGTAATCCTTGAGCGCCTCGGCCAGCTTGTAGTTTTCGGTCTTGCGCACCTTGCCGCCGGTCTTGTAGGCAGTGAGGTGATGCGCTTCATCGAACACCACCAGATCCCAGCGCGGCGCATCCAGCAGGCGCTTGATGCGCGCCGGGCGCTTGAGGGTGTCGATGCTCGCGATCAGCCGGTCGTGCTTGGCGAAGGCATTGGTCTTGCGGTCGGTGATGTCGCCTTCGGAGCCGAACACCTCGAAGTCGAGATTGAACACCTCGTTCAGCTCGCGGTGCCAGTTGTTCACGAGGCCCGCAGGCACCACCATCAGCGCGCGGGTCAATTCGCCCCGGCTGGCCAGCTCGCGCAGGATCAGCGCGGTTTCGATGGTCTTGCCCAAGCCCACCTCGTCGGCGATCAGGTAGCGCCGGGGCGAGGCGGTGGCGATGCGGTGCGTCAGCACCACCTGATGCGGCAGCAGGTCGATCTTGGCCGAGGTCAGCGCCGAGGCGCTTTCCGTCACCGGCAGTGCGTGCGCCTCGTAGGACAGCCATGCCTTGCGCGAGCGCTCCGCGCCGCCATCCACGGCGCGCAGGATGCGCTCGGTGCGCGTGAGTTCGCGCCGCAGCGACGCCACCGGCACCCGGCGTTCGCCCACGCCGAAGAACGCGCGCAAATAGCCGTCACGCGCAGGGTCGAGGACGACACCCTGACCGTACTCGTGGTGGGTGATGCGCTCGCCGGGTTGGAACTGAATCTCTGCCGTCATTCAGTCGCCCTCAAGTAATCCGCAGGTGGAACAGGCCAGCGGGCCTGCCGCCGTCGCGCAGCAGAATCTCCTGCGGGTACTCGTTGGCTTGGCCCCACAAGATGCGGCCGAGGTCGATCTGGTGCCCGTGGGGTGCGTGACAGAGCCAGCCCACCTCATCGGTGGCGGCGTGCGCCCTGACGCGGTTGTGGCCGCCGGGCAGCCAGAACGCCAGCGCTGCATCGCCCTCGTACTCGTCCTGAAACGACAGGATGGCGGGCTTGATCGCATCGCTCAGCCACGCCTCAGCATCCGTCGGCGTCAGCAGATCGAGGCTGCCATCCAGCCCGGCCACCACCAGCGTCCTGCCGCCATTGCTTGGCAGGTCGTCCGGCCAATTTCCCTTCGCACGGAGGAACTGACGCAGGCTCCACACCTCGCTGGCCGCGCAGATCTGGTTACGGGCCTCTTCGTCCCAAACCCAACTGGTGCCGCGCCGCTGCCACACCGTGTCGCGCAGTTGTCTCATTGCTCGTACTCCCCATCGTCATCGAACAAGGAACCCTGTGCGGGCTGGGGTGCCTGGCTGGCGTGCCATGCGTTGTGGATGGACACCGCACGCGAGGCCGCGTTGCGCGTGGTCTGATCCGGGCCGTTGCGGTGCAGCCATTCCAGCAAGGGTTTCAGCGCGACGTGCGGCTTGAAGTTGTCGTTCTTCAGCGTGTCTGAGGCGTTGATGCCGCTGCCATCGAAGCACGCGCCGATCAGCACCAGCGCCTGATCCAGATCGGAGGTCAGCTTGCGGCGGTGCTTGCCCGACCACTCACGTGCGAACTCCAGCGCGTCGGTGCGGGTGAACACCTTGTTCTTCTCCGCGCACCAGCCACGTTGCACGAACTCGTCCGGCGTGGTGATCGAGCCTTTGAGGAACTTCTGCAACTGGTCGCGCTTCAGCTCAGGCGCGTTGCCGAAGGTGCGCAGGAACTGGCGCGTGATCGGTTCGGCGTTGACCGGCGGCGCTTCCTTGCCCTTGTCGGCGTCCTCGTCGATGAGCTGGTTGACACCCACCAGCGCATCGCGCACGGAGATGGTGCGGCCTTCGTCCACATAGACCTTGCCGTAGTGACGGGAGAAATACTCCAGCGCCTTGCCGCGCCGGATCACCTGGATGTCGGCGGCGGGGAGACCTTCTTTCGCGTGGTTCTCCAACATCGCCTGCAGTTGACGCACATCAGCCATCACTTCACGGCGCATCCGGCCCCAGCTCACTGGCTTGGGTTCTTCGGTGCGCTTGCGGCAGACGTGGATGATGTCGTACTCGATAGTCTGCGAGCCAAAGGTCCCGGGCTTCCCGCCTTCTCCCTTGGTCTCATCTGAGCGAATGGGGTACGTTGCTTCGAGGTAGTAGCCCGCGTCGAACAGCGATTCCAGCACTGCCACCCACGGCTCATCTTCGCTGTGGTGGAAGGTGAAGGCCAGGATGCCGCTGGGCTTGAGCGCACGATGCGCTTCGCGCCAGCATTGGGTGAGCAGCCGCTGATAAAACCCGTCCGGGTCTTCCGGTTCGCGCGCTTTGTTGGCCACAGCCTCCAGTGACTTTGGCGTGTAGTCGGCGGTGAAGTAGTCCGGGTACTTGTCCTTCAGCGCAAGACGCAACCAAACGTAGAAGAAGTCTGCAAGCTCCGAATAGTGCAGGAGGCCGCCGAAGGGCGGATCGGTGATGACCAGGTCGAGGCTGCCGGAATCAATGCTATCCAGCTCAGTGGAAGAACCCTGACGAACTGTCACGGCAAGAACTGGATCTCCAGTAAAGACTTTCTCGCTAGTTGACTTCTCAGCCCCGTCGCTACGAACGCTAGACACAAACTGGGGGCTAACGAGCTCATAAGGATTCACCCCCCATTCGAGCCCCTCCAAGACGCCATCTGCACAAGAAGACCAGCGCCCACTCCCCATGACACCAAAGCAAGATCCCTCGACTACGTTCGTCTTGGGGTGGTAGTTGTTATTGCTCATGTGGGGCACCAACTTGTCGTAGTTGATATCCCAGAAACAGAACATGTTCCGATAGCGGACGATCTGCTGGAATGCTCCTAGAAGCGCCTCTCTAACCCCCCAGGGATAGTCTCCAATAGTCAGAATTCCCTTCAGTATCTGCGCTTGCGCAAGCAACTGGCGGGGGTTAAACATAGTCCACCAATGGGTATAGCCGTGGTTTGGAATGCCGCCATTGTTCATGTGCGTCATGAATCCAAAAGGCACTTCTGAGCGCGGCCAATAGGCCTTTAGATCGTCATCCTTCCGCGCTTCCCACTCCGCGAATGCTGCCGCGCATTGCCTGGCGTGTGCCGCGTCATGGGCGGCGAAGAAGCGACCGCTGTAGGGTTTGCCCGCTTCATCTCGCTTCGGGGAGTAACCCTGCACCGCGTAGGCCGCCATCGGCCCCGTCTTGCCCGTCGCCTTGATGGTGCCCAGGACATCTTGCACGGTCCCGCACGCCGAGCAGGCGTAGTGCGACTTCTTCGGCACCGTGCCCTTTTTGGGTGCGAAGGAGACACTCGTATCCGGGTCGGTCACCTCATCCGGCAGCGCGCCGCGCACTTCCAGCAGACGAATCTTCGCAGCGCGTGCCGCATCCCAGCGCGTGGTCGTGGCCACATCGTCCTGCGCCGACCCGCCGTAGGGCTGGCCGTTGGCATCCTGCTTCGCCTCGCCCGCCAGCCATTGCGGATGCACCAGCAGGCTCAGTTCCACCTTCTTGTTCTTGCCCTTGCCCAAATTCACCATCGCGGTGTGGCCGCAGTGCGGGCATATCACCCCCTTCTTGCGGTCGAGCACGGAGTACGGCGGTTCACTTGGCGAGACGTAGAGGGGCGCATCGGGTGCCATGCGCGCGGCTTCTTCCTCCACGTCGAAGGCTTCGCCGCACTTGCCGCAGGTGTGTGCCCAATGCTTGACGGTGAGCGTCTTCACGGCCATCACCGGGCTGGTCATGATCGGCGTGCGGTGGCCGCAGCCCGTCACCTGACACGGCCCGTGCTTGGCCCAGAAGGTGTAGATGATCTCCGGGCCTTCGTAGCGGTAGTCCTTGCGCTCGTCACGCGGGATGGCGAGCGGGTCGAAGTCGGCAGGCATCGCCTTGTTCGTCGGCAGATGCGTCCACTTGCCTTTCTCACCCTGCGGGCCGTCGCAGTAGTAGTACGGCATGATCTGCGGCTTGACCTCGGCCTCGATGTCGGCCAGTAGCTGCTTCACTTGCTCCAGATCAACGTTGGCCAGTTCCTGCTTCACCACGAACCACGCGACCGGGTTGAGGTCGTTGCCGACCATCTGCATCCCGAGGCGCGAGCCTTCCACCAGCGTGGTACCGCCGCCCATGAAGATGTCGGCCACCTTCAGGTGCTTGAACGCGCCTTTCTTCTGGTGGTTGGCGTAGTAGTTGTCCCACACCAGCTTGGCCGCGTGCGAAGGGTCATCCGGCGCTTTGGTGGCCGCCGCGATCAGCATCGAGCGGAACACGCTGGAACGCCGCCGCGCCCACCACTTCGACATCTGGTAGATCGGCTTGCCCGCGTTGCCTTCGATGATCGCCACCTGATTGACCGGCAGGATCGGGAAATCGACTTCCAGGCAGGTCTTGGGGCGGTTCGGGTCGTTGAAGTCGACGGTTTCGAGCGCGACCGCCTTGCCTGCGCCGACGGCTTTGGCGACTTCTTGTTGGAGGTGTTCTTTCTTGGTGGCCATCAGCCGCAATCCTTACTTGGTGAGCTCGACGAAGGGCGACAGCACTTCCAGCAGCGACAAGCCGCCATGCGTGAGCGTCGGGTAGCCGCCCTGGCTGCGCCACTTCCTGCGGCCCAGAGCCAACAGGTGCGCGCCGTGAGGGCTGTTGATCTGCAATGCCACGGGCGGCACGAAGGGGCCGGTGTCGCCTGTGCCCGTCTTGTTACGCCCGCTGGAAAAGGTCTGCTTGAGGAACTGGCCGACTTCGCCATCGGCATCGGGAAAGTAGCCGGTGGCCGCGTAGCCGTGATCGGAGGTGATGACCAGCCGCCGCCCGGTGGCGAGGCGCTCGACGAAGGCCCAGAAGTCATCGCTGGACAACTGCTCGGCCACATCCTTGGTCAGCGGCTCCAGCCCCTGGCCGCTGCCTGCGCCGTCGTGCAGCTTGGCGTCGGGCCAGTGGTGCCAGAAGATCTGGTTCGGCGCGCTGCTGATCAGGGCTTGGCAGTCCTTCCACGGCAAGTCCACGGTTTCGGTGTTGGCAACTTGCAGCTTGTGCGCGAGGCCGCCGCCGTTGTTCTGGAGCTTGCTGCGGCTGGCGAAGCCGAGCGCGCGGGCAAATTCATCGGTTTCGCCGGGCAGCTCAGAGGCGCAGGCAGCGACCTCGTGCGTGGTGAAACCGCGCTCCTTCGCGCCCTGCAGCAACCACGGCAGTTCGCGCAGGGAAAGGCCGTCGAGGATCAGCACCGACTTGGCGCTGAAGGGTTCGGCCCACCAGCGCGTCAGGCGATCCGAGGTGCGCTCCACGCTGTCGCCGAAGGCTTGCCACAAGTCCCAGCCGCTGGAGGAGAGGAACAGATCCAGTGCGCCGATCTCGCGGTCGCGCCGGACGACCTCGCTGGGCGCATTGCCTGCGGCCAGCGGCATTCTGGCGATCTCGACGGCCTGATCGATGATGACGCGCCAAGCATCGGCGTCGGAGCCTTGGGTCAGGGCCTGCAAGGCGCTGGCGGTCAGTGCCATCAGTCGTCCCCCTTCTCAAGGTTCAGCTCGAAGCTCATGCCTTCGGGCAGCTTTTTGAGCAGTTCCTTGAGCTGCGCGCCGGTGGCGGCAGACACCTTGATGGACACCTCCGCGACCTTGGTGGCCGGGCCGATGCCCCAACCCTCGATCCTGCCGATCAGGTTGAGCGGCGATGTGGCCGGGCTCGACAGCGCCGTGCGCAGCTTGGTGGTGCCGCCACCATCGCCACCACTGGCGCCGAAGATGCCGCCCGGCGTGGGCCCTGGCGTGGGAGCGGGCGAACCACCCGGTGTGGGATCGGGCACGCCCGGCGTGGGGGCCGCGCCACCACCTGATGGCGCACCACTCGTCGACGGCGCGGGCAGCGTGGAGCCTCCCGTTGCGGGCACGGCCGAGGGCAGCATCACGAACACGGCGTCGAGGTGGCGGCCCGTGAGCGAGAGTTTGGGGCGCAGACGCCGCCACGCGGTGTCCTCGTCCTCGCCCGGGTTCGTTTGCAGGTACTCCATGCCGCGCACGTTGATGGCGACCTTGCCCTTGGCGCACAGGCGCAGCAGGCGTTCCTTCATCGCCGTTTCGCCCAGCCACGGGATGCAGTCCTGCCCGGCCGGGCGCGGCTCCTGCAGCTCGCGCAGCAGCTTGCCAACCGATTCGTTGTTGCTGGCGTATTCGAGCACCAGTTCTTCGAAGTCCTCAGGCACGAACAGGTCGCCGGTCAGCGCCTCTTCGATGGCTTCGGGAATCTGCGAACCCTGCTTGTCGAGACGCTCGACGCTGAATTTGCACTGCGTGGGGTCGGCGAAGTTCCAGCATTGCAGCACGGCGAAGCGGTCGAAGCGCTTCTTGAGGTTGTCGCGCAGGGTGTTCTCGAATTCCTTGTGCAGCTTCTTGTATTCGGGGTTCTGGCCGCCCCATTCCTGCGCCTTCATTTCGGCGCGGGCGAGGATGAGCAGGTCGCGATCCATGAAGGAGTTGGTACTGCCCGCGCGCGGCAGCAGGAAGCGCACGGTGTTGCGGCGCTTCTGCAACTGGTCTTTGAGCCAGCGGCCCAGCGTGGCGTCTAGCTTGTCGGCTTCCTCTGGCAGTACGAGGATGGGCAGACGGTCATCCCACTTGTCGGGCTGCTCGGCCTCATCGAGCGCCGTCCACGGATCGTTGACCCACGACTTGGGCAGGGCGATCACGCGGAAGGTCTTGGCGACCTCGTCGCTGCCGCCGATGACGTAGCGCACCTGCTTGGCGAGCTGCGCCTGATCCGCGCCGTCGGCGAACAGCTTGTCGTTGCGCGCGTAGGCCATGAGCTTGGCGCGCGGGTTCTCTTCCTCGCGGAACAGCAGCTTGGTGCCTTCCTGATGGATGTTGAAGCTGTTCTCGACGATGGTGGCCAGCTCGACCTGGAAGGCGTTGTCGTCCACCGGCTTGTCACGGGTGATGTCCAGTTGCAGCGTGGCGGGCTCGGCCCCGGCGAGGTTGCCTACGGCAATCGAGCGCAGCCACAGCGCGCCGATGATTTCCTGCAGGTGTGGCGCGACGCTGGCGTGGTCGTGCCGTGCCTCCTGCACCGAGATGATGTTCTGCTGCGCCTTCTCGCGCAGCGTGCGGTGGTGCTGGTTGGCGACGGCTTCGAGCAACGCGCCGATGCCCGAGGTGTCGTCGTCCAGCCGGAAGTCGGCGGCGGTGAGCACGGGCACCGCCTCGCCACGGCTCTTGTAGAGGTTGGCGAGGATGCGGATCAGGTCGCGCGTTTCCTGCGCGTCGGTGGCGATGAGCACCTGTTCTTCGAGCAGGCGCAGCAGGTGCGGCGCGTAGGGCCACGATTCGGTGAATTCCCGGCGCTTGCGCTCTTGCTCGGCGGACGGCACGTCGAGCAGACGGAAGGATTCGGCGACGTGCTGGGCTACCAGCGATTCGATGGTGCCGCTGGCGATCTGCAAGCGGTTGTCGAACAGGCGGTGCAGCAGCATCCGGCGGCGATCCTGCTGGATGCGCTCGGCGCTGCCGCCCGCCTTGAAGTCGATGGCGACCGGGTTGACACGATGCACCTGCTGGTAGGCGTCGCTGCCGCCGTTGCGCACCGAGATCACCAGCACCAGCAGGTCGGGGCGCTCCTTGGCGATCTCCGAAAGAATCTGGATGAAGTTGAACGCCCAGTTCTTCCAAGGGTACTGCTTGGTGTTGGTCAGGCCGTCGTACCACGTCTGGAACTCGTCCAGCAGCAGCATCGTCGGCTTGTTCTCCAGCAACTCGATGATGAGCTTATCAGACGGGATTTCGGTCTTGGACGCGCCCTGACCGTCCCACTTGCCCTTGACGAAGGTGCCGTGCGGATGGTTCTCGAACAGGACATCCCACAGGAATTTGTAGCGGTGGCGATGCAGGCTTTCGCCAATGACGTGCATCCCGTCGCGCAAGGCGATCTTGCCGATGCTGGCGTCGGCGAGCGTGGTTGCCCATGCATTGAGCCAGGAGCTTGTCGAGGACGGGTCGGTCACCGCGTGGTAGAGCGCGGCCATCAAGTGCGACTTGCCGAGGCCGCGTTCGCCGATCACGACCACGGGGCGACCCTGGCTGGGGCCGACGGCCTCGATGCCTTTCAGCAGGTCGTGCGTGGGATAGGTGATCTCCAGAAATTGCTTGGCTGCGATCTGGGTCGCGCCCGTGTGCTGGTCGTTGGACAGCTCGATGGCCGTGCCCTTGAGGCGCTTGCCCCGGAATTCTTCTCGTAGCGTCAGTCCAAGCATTACTTCCGATCCCCCTTGTTCGATGCCTTGCTCGCGGCGCGTTCGGGACTGCTCACCGATTGCCGCTTGATCCAGCTCTCGATGTCACTGCGCGAGAACCGCCACGTTCCGCCAACCTTGAAGGCGGGGATCTTCTTGGCTCCAGCGAGCCGGTAGATCGTCCGTTCCGTGACCTTCAGGTAGTCGGCGACCTCCTTAATGGTGAGGATCTCGCCTTCGCTGTTGTTCCTAGGCATGATGCTGGCCAATCCTGACAAACGACGACAGAATAGTACAGAATTTTCAGTGTTCAATAGCGTACTGGCTGTCTGGTCTGGTATTTTCAAGACTCCTACAGCCACTGGCTAGAACGCCCTGGTTGGGTTGCCCCCTCAGTCCATTCCCCCTTGAATCAGCCCAGCCTGACCAACCCAAGCCCCATCCAGTCACCCCCCTCTCCCCACCGCCAACGCCGCCGCCGCCGCCCGCGTCTCCACCCCCAGCTTCTCGAACAAGTGCTCCAGGTGCTTGCCCACCGTGCGCGGGCTGATGCCCAGGATGTCGGCGATGTCGCGGTTGGTTTTGCCCTTGGCGATCCAGCCCAGGATTTCGGCCTCGCGGGTGGTCAGCGGGGCGCCGCGCAGCGGCGCCCCGGCATCGGGCGCGGGCCGGCTCAGCCGGGCGTTGCGGGCGTGGGTGGCCAGCCGCGCCAGCACCTCGGCCACGCGCAGCGGTTTGGTCACGTAGTCCACGGCGCCGCAGGCAAAGGCCTCCAGCACGTGGGCAGTGTCGGCCAAGCCGGTCATGAAGATGACGGGCACGCCCGCCAGGCGCGGGTCGCCCTGGATGCGCTCGCAGACGGCAAAGCCCGAAAGGCCGGGCATGACGGCGTCGAGCAGCACGGCGTCGGGCGGCGCGTCGCGCAGTTCGCGCAGGGCGGCGGTGCCGCTGCTGGCGAAGCGCACCTGCCAGCCTTCGGTGGCCAGCGCATCGCACAGAAAGCCCAGGCTGGCGGGGGCGTCGTCCACCACCAGCACGGTGCGCAGCGCGGTCACTGCCATGGCAGCCCCAGCACCCGGCCCAGCGCGGCCAGCAGCTCGGCCTCGCGCACGGGCTTGGCCACAAAGGCCTGCACCGGTGGCGCCTCGGGCTGGGCCTCCATCAGGTAGGCCGAGACGACGACGATGGGCAGCGCGGTCAGCCCGGCGGCGCGGATGCGCTGGGCGGTCTGCCAGCCGTCCATGCCGTCCATGCCGATGTCCAGCAACACGGCGTCGGGCAGGCCGGTGGCCACGCCTTGCGCCAGCGCGCGCAGCGCGGCGGGGCCACTGGCGGCCTCGTCGATGGCAAAGCCCAGCGGCGCCAGCATGGCGCGCAGCAGGGTGCGCTGGTCGGCGTGGTCGTCCACCACCAGCAGGCGCCGGCGCGGGCCGGCGTAGCCGGTGATGCGCTGCGGCGGCGGGGCCTGGGCCTCGCCCGGGGCCAGCGCGGGCAGCGGCAGCGCCAGCGTGAAGCGGCTGCCCTGGCCGGGCTGGCTGTGGGCGTGCAGGCTGCCGCCCATGGCGCGCGCCAGGCGGTCGGAGATGGCCAGGCCCAGGCCGGCGCCGGGCTCACCCCGGCAGGGGCCGGTGGCGCCGCGCACAAAGGGCTCGAAGAGGCGCGGCAGGTCGGCCGCCGCAATGCCCACGCCGGTGTCGATGACGGCAAAGCGCAGCCAGCCGGGGGCGTCGCCGGGGGCGGCCTCCAGCCGCACGGCGCCGCCTTGTGGGGTGAAGCGCAGCGCGTTGCCAATGAGGTTGAGCAGCACCTGGCGCAGCCGCTGGGCGTCGGCGCGCACGCGCGGCGGCAGGCCGGGGTGGGGCACGCAGCTGAAGGTGAGCGCCAGCGCCTGGGCCTGCGGCGCCACCATGCGGGTGAGGTCGCGCAGGAAGGCGGCCAACTCCAGCGGTGCGGGCGCCAGCGGCAGGCGGTCGGCCTCGATGCGGGCCAGGTCCAGCAGCTCGTCCACCAGGCCGCGCAGGTGCTCGCCGCTCTGGGCGATGGTCTGCACGGCCTGGCGGGCCGGCACGGGCAGGCTGGTGTCGCGGCCCAGCAGCTCGGCATAGCCCAGCACGGCCGACAGCGGCGTGCGCAGCTCGTGCGAGAGGCCGGCGACGAAGCGCGTCTTGGCCCGGTTGGCGGCTTCGGCGGCTTCTTTGGCGCGCTGCAGCTCGGCATCGGTGCGCTGGTGGGCGGCAATCTCGCGCGTCAGCCGCTCGGTCTGGCGGTCGGACTCCTGCTGCGCCAGGCGCCGCGTCTGGCCGGCCAGCACCAGCCACCAACTGGCTACGGCCAGCGGCAGCAGCAGCAAGGCGCCGGCCTTGACGAAGGCGTCGTGCAACCGCAGGCGCTCGGCCGCGCCCACGCCGGTGGCCTCTTGCAGATAGACCAGCGCCAGCACCGCCGCCGCCAGCAGCGACAGCGCGCCAAAGACCAGCACGAAGCCACCCAGCCGCACGTGCATGCGCCGCGCCAGCCGCGCGGGCAGCAGCCGGCGCAAGACCTGCTGCAACTGCTCGTCGGCGCGCGAGCCGCGTTTGCAGCGGTCGTGGCAGCGCGCATCCAGCGTGCAGCACAGCGAACAGATGGGCGCGCCGTAAGCGGGGCAGTGGGCGGTGTCTTCAGCCTCGTAGGTGTTCTCGCACACGCTGCACACCACCGGCCGGCCGGGCGCGGCGGGGCGAATGGGCGGCCGCGCCAGGTAGGTGCGCCCGCGCGTGGCCCAGGCGATGGCGGGCGCCGCCGCAAACGCCAGGCCCAGCGCGATGAAGGGGGCAAACGCCTGCGCCGCCGGCCCCAGCACGCCGCTGAAGGCCACGCTGGCGGCCAGCGTGCCCAGGGCCATGGCGCCCAGGCCCACGGGGTTGAGGTCGTAGAGGTGGGCGCGCTTGAACTCGATGCCGGGCGGCGACAGGCCCAGCGGCTTGTTGACCACCAGGTCGGCCACCAGTGCGCCGATCCAGGCGGCGGCCACGTGGCTGTACAGGCCCAGCACGGTGTCCAGCGCGTCGAATACGCCCAGCGTCATCAGCAGCAGCGCAATGAGCACGTTGAACACCAGCCACACCACCCGCCCCGGGTGGCTGTGGGTGAGGCGGGCAAAGAAGTTGGACCAGGCCAGCGAGCCCGCGTAGGCGTTGGTGACGTTGATCTTGACCTGCGAGACGAGCACGAACACCAGCGTGGCCGCCAGCGCCAGCGCGGGCGTGTGCCACACGTGGCCATACGCCGCCAGGTACATGCGCGTGGGGTCCAGCGCCTCGGCCAGCGGCTGGCCGGTGGCCAGCATCAGTGTACGTTTGCAGCCGAATTTTCATGGATTTGCACGGGAATTTTCCTAAGAAACTGGGGTTAATCACAGTGCCTATGGGCGGTTTTTTAACCTGGTCAGATGAGGACGGCGGGGTCTTGGGTGGCGTCCCAGGACCAGATGACGAGCTCGCCGTGGGCGGTTTGTTTGGCGCCGCCGGCTACCGTGTAGTTGACCTCCAGGCGCTCCATGGGGAAATCCCTAAATACCCGGCGGATGTCGGGGTGGTCGTTGAGGCTGACCAGGGCCTTGCCTTTGAGGCCGGCCAGCGCTGCGGCCATCTGCTCGTACTGTTCAAAACCGAACTCGACGCCGTAGCCCTCGGTCTCCCAGTAGGGGGGATCAAGGTAGAAGAACGTGTGGCTGCGGTCGTAGGTGGCCAGGATGTGCCGCCAGGGGCGGCGCTCGATGTAGGTGCTGGTCAGGCGCAGGTGGGCGCTGCTGAGCTGCTCTTCGATGCGCAGCAGGTTGACGGGCGGGGCGGTGGTGGCAGTGCCCCAGGTCTGGCCGGCCACCTTGCCGCCGAACGCCTGCTGCTGTAGGTAGTAGAACCGCGCCGCGCGCTGGATGTCGGTCAGGGTCTCGGGCGGGGTGTCCTGCAGCCATTTGAATAACTCACGGCTGGATAACGCCCATTTGAATTGACGGACAAACTCTTCGAGGTGGTTTTGCACTACCCGGTAGAGATTCACCACGTCACCATTGATGTCGTTGATGACCTCAACTTCAGACGGGGGCTTGAGGAAATACAGGGCAGCGCCACCGGCAAATACCTCGCAATAGCAGCGGTGGCGAGGGAACAGAGGAAGCAGGCGGTCGGCCAGGCGGCGCTTGCCGCCGAGCCAGGGGATGATGGGGGTGGTCACGGTGTGGGCCTCGGTCTGTGTTAAAAACCGCCCCGCCTCCCGGGAGGTGGCAGGGCCCTGGACTGGGCCACAGGCGTCTGTGGGCTGGTGGCCGGCCAGGTGTTCGCGCACCTGGTCGGTCGCCCTGTCTTAGACGATGGGGTAGCTCTCCCCCATGATTTGGCTGGCCAGCCGCTTGGCGGCCCGCTCGGCGGTGACGGGGACGGCGGCGTCCACCGTGGCGACGACCACGCCGGCCGTGACGTTGTCCGGATTGAACCGGTAGTTGCCCGGCGCACGGTTGCGCATCACGCTGCCCCAGGTGCCGCCCGGCATGGCACCCAGCACCGACGCCGAGGTGGTGCTGGAGCGGCCGACTTGCAGGTATTTGTTGACGCCGCAGACCAGCGCCATCTGATTGCCGTTGACCGCCACGGCGCTGGGCTGCGGGGTGGTGTTGGGCATGCCCGCCAAATCGGCCTGGCTGGCATAGGGCACGTTGACGGCGTTGCTCAGGCCCTTGCTCCAGTCCACGATGCCGGCCACCTTGGTGCCGGGCGCCACGGTGCCGGTGCCGTCGGCATTGACCGCGCAACCGGTGGCGTCGCTGGGCAGGTAGTAGAGGTTGCAGCCATCAGCGGCGGCCTGCACGATGGCCGCGTGTTCGACGGCCGTGACCGGGCGCGTGATGGCTGCTGGCACGGTCAAAATCGATTTGAACCAGGCCAGGTACTTGAGGTAGGTGTTGGCATCACCCGGCCCCACGTTGGTGTTGATGGCGCACTGCGAGGCCTTGCCCGCCACCGTCATGGCCTCCAGCAACCACAGGCCGGCGTCCTGGTAGTGGACCTTGTCGGCCACCACCCCCGTGTTGTTGTACTCGGCCAGCGTCACCAGGCGATTGAGCCAGGTGTACTCATGCTCGTACATGATGAGGGCGCTGGTCTGCGTGCTCTTGGCCGCCGTGTAGATGGACGGCTGGGCAAAGATGCGCGGGTCATCGGGGTTGGCCGCCACGGCCGCGTTGTAGTCGGCCGGCACGATGGCTTTGCGCGCGAAACCCGGCTCGCCGGTGACCGGGTCATCGGCCGCCGAAAACAGCAGCTGGCCCTGCATGATGGCCACGGCCCGCAGCTGGCTGGACTGGCGCCCCTCATACGTGGTGGCATTGGGGTCCGCGCGGTCGGCCGTCAGCACCTGCAGCATCAGCAGGCTGCCGCGCGAGCGGCCCAGGCCCACGACGGCGCTGCGGTTGAGGTTGAGTGCCTGGTGCAGCGCCCGGATCATCTGCACGGCATAGGCCAGATCCCAGAACGGCGCCGGGGTGCCGGGCGCCAGCTCGGGCGTGGTCACCTGCGGGTGGGCGGAGTCGATGTTGACCCAGACGCCCACGTCAACCATCCAGCCATCGACAAACGCCCGCGCCGGCCGCCCCGGCTCCACCCAGTACTCGTAGTTGCTCATGGTGGTAGGGTGGGCGCCCGCGCAGACGGCATAGCCCTCGGGCGGGGCGTCGAAATTGGGCGTGCGAATGGTCATGCGCGTGCTGGCCGCGCCGCCCAGCGCCGGCTCGCTCCAACTGCGCGGCACACCGCCTTCGACGTTGTAGGGCACTACGAACACCGAATTTTTGATCTGCCCGATCGTGCCACTGACGCGGTAGGGCTCGATGTCGGCCAGCGTGTAGGGCTGCGGATCCTGGGCCGGCGGCGTGCCGCCCTGCTGGCTGAGCACCAGCTGCCACGCATCGTTGCCGGCGCCGGTGGGCTGGCAGGCCAGCGTGAGCTGGGTCAGGAACAGCTTGCCCTCGCGCATCGACTCGATGGCCGTGATGGCGGCCATGGGCACGAACAGCGTGATCTGCCCCCCACTGGCCGCGCCGTGCTTGAGGCCCACACTGGTGGTGGTGCCGGCATGCATGGCGGCGTGCAGCGCGGTCAGCGCGGCCGGCGCGATGTCGGCCGTCAGCGTCAGTGTCGGCGCCCAGTCGTAGATGCCAATCGACTCGGGGCCAGCCAGCTCCAGGTCGACCACGTCATTGCCGGCCTTGAGCGTCAGCTCGCGCAATGGATAGACGGCGCCGCCGGTGATGACCCCCCCGGTCAGCGCGCCACCCAGCACCACGCCGGCGCACGAGGCCGGGCCGAACGCCAGCGGCCGCGTCCAGGCCGCCAGGCTGGCCTGGGGCACCGCCTGGCTGGCCACTTGCGCCACCAGCGCCGTGTGGTCGACCTGGATGGTGGGCACCTCGCCCACCTTGAACGCCACCGTCAGATCGCCCGCCCCGTAGACACCCGCCCGCACCTGGCCGGCCACGTAGGCGTAGACGCTGGCCGACTTGAGCGCCGTGCTGGCCGGCGTGTAGGTCACCGTGCTGGCGGCCACCGCCTCGGCCACCGCGCAGCTGCGCAGCAGCGCCGCCCAGGCCGGGGCCGCGAGTGCGGCCGGCGCCGCCAGCGGCACCTTGAACGAGGTGCGCAGCCGGCGCGCGTAGGGCAGCTCGTCCTGCGCGCCGTAGCCGGTGCCCACCACCTCGTTGGTGGCACTGCGCTCTTCGATTTCGGCTGAAAAATCGTCCACCTGCATGGCTACGGCGTCAGCGCCTGGCGTGGGCGCCGCGTCGACGCCCGGCACGGCTTCGAGTTTGAGCAGGATGAGGCTGTTTTTAACTGAGGCTGCCATGGCTTGCGGCTCCGGTTTGGATGACGGCCAGCGCGGCCAGGGCGGCGGCCAGGGCGGCGGCCAGGGCCGCCTCGTCGGTGGCGGCGGCGCAGGCCAGCTTGCCGCGGCGGCGCTCGCACTCAATGGCCGGCGCCAGCTGGTCGGCCCACAGCGCGGCCGTGGTCACGATGCCTTGCGCGGCCAGCTCCGGCGTGGTGGCCAGCGCCTCGGCCTCGGCCGCCACGAACGGCGGCACCGAGGCGCTGGCGTCGGTGGCCAGCGCCGCCAGATAAGCGCTGGCCTGCTGCTCTTTGAGCAGATAGGTGCCCTGCTGACCCGGCACGTCGGTGATGTAAGCCAGGCGCGCCTGGCCCGCTGCCGCGTCGATGGCGATCGAGGCCTCATCGACGCGCACGGTCAGCGGCGGGCACCAGCACCAGGCACCCGCCTGCCAGCGCCACCAGGCGCCCGCCGGTGGCGGCTGGTGGGCCACTGCGGGCGCCTGGTCGGGCGGCAGCAGGCCCAGGTAGACGCCGGCCGCATCCACCGCATGCACCACCACCGCCTCGCAGCTTTGCACGGCCACGCGGCCGCCGCCCGGGGTGGTCATCCAGACCTCGGTCAAGATCGGCTCAGTAGTCAAGGCTCGCCTCGATTTCATACTGGCCGCTGGCGGCCACCACGCCGCTGCCGGCAAGGCCGATCTCCACCAGCAGCGCGCAGCTCTTGCTGCCCTGCTGACCACCCATGGACAGGCTCCAACTGCGCCCGTAGATCAGGCTCAGCCACGTGCCCAGCGGGTTGCCGGTGGGCGTGATGCCCCACAGTTTGGTGACACGGATGTCGTGGGCGGCGCCCACGTTGGCGGGGCCATTCAGATACCAGGCGGCCTTCCAGTCGAAATCACCCAGCGCCCACGCCGACCCATCGGGCCGGAACTCCCAGCTGGCCACGGCCACTTGCGGGTAGACCGCGGCCGAAAACGCCGTGCCACCAGGCAGTGGCACCAGCAGCCCGCTTCGCAACGCGAAAAAACCGAACGGCGCGCCGAACACGCTCATGGGATGGCCATCCAGGCGCCCTCAAACCGCGACGCCGCCGCGTTGAGGGTGATGTTGAGATAGCTGACCTTGCCGGCTCCCAGCGCCGGGCTGCCGGAGACGGCCGAGCTGCCCAGCGCCACCGTGCGGTTGCCCGTTCCGTCCTGCGTGAACCGGATGGTCAGAAACTGCCCCTCGGTGGCGTTGATCACCGTCAGATTGGTCACGTTGCCGGTCAGCGTGCCCACCAGGAACGTGTTGCTGTCCCGCGCGTCCAGCGTGATGGCCGCGCTGTAGGGCGCCACCTTGGGCACGCTGCGCGCGCCGCGGGTGACCTCCATCTGGGCCGTGCTCACGATCAGCCGCGTGACGTTGTCGACGATCAGCTTGATGGGGGCCGCGGTGTCAACGCCCAGGCGGACGTCCGACCCTGAGTTGAACTGCAGGTAGCCCGTCCGCACCGCGCCGGCGCTGTCGAACCCGCTGATGTAGGCCTGGCTGTTTTTTAGCCGCACCCCCTCAGCAACCCCCTCCACGGTCACCATGCCGGCCACCGTCCCCCCACTCAGTGGCAGCCGCGTGCCCACCGCCTGCTGCACAAACGCCGTGGTGGCCACGCTGGTGTCGTTGTCGCCCACGGCCGGCGTGGGTGCGATGGGGTTGCCCGTGAACGCCGGGCTGGCCAGCGGCGCCAGTGCAGCCGGGTTGAGGTTGCCGGCGTGCCAGACGGTCTGGCCACCCAGCGTCAGCGCCCCGTTTTCATCGAGCACCATGCGCTCCAGCGCATTGCCGCCGTTAGCGGCCTTGGTGCGAAAACGGATGGTGCTGGCGCCGTTGCTGCTGGTCATCACGATCTGCGCCGGCGCGCGGGCCGGGTCATAGACCTGCCAGCCGCCAGATTGGTACTGGTTGAGGCCGATGTAGTAGCTGCCGCCGTCGACCTCGTGCTGCGCGCGCAGCAGCTGGGCGGCGGTGGCGCAGACCTCCAGCGTGCCGCTGGCCTGCAGCACCGCCGCGTCCGGGTTGGTCTGCACGCCGGCGCCGAACTGGCCCAACGCGCGTTTGGCGTAGCCGGTGGGCAGCTCGACCCAGGACGAGCCATTGAACTGCTCCAGCACGCCGCCGCTCGTGATGCGTTTGGCGCCGATGGCCACCGCGCCGGCGTAGGTCACGTAGGTGGGGTCCAGCAGCATCGCAGCGCTCGCATCGGCGCCATTGATCTTGGGCACGATGCCCGTCGAGTAGTTGTCGGTGGTGGCCAGGCCAGCAAAATTGAACGTTGGCATGTCAATAACCTCGGGTTGCGTGCGAGCCCGAGCCCGTCACGCGGGCGCCGGCGGTGGTGTAGAGGTAGACGCGGAAACCCGTGGGGTTGGGCACGTCGGCGAAATCGACCACGCAGATCAGCGGCGTGGTGCCGTTGGCCTGGCAGACGGGCGTCGACGCGTCGATGAAGGGCACGCTGAACGGCACCCACACGCCGGCATTGGCGTCGGTGATCGTGAACTGACCCGAGTCGGTGCGCAGCTTGCTGCTGAGCTTGATGTTGAGCGAGGCCAGCCGCACCAGGCTGACCCCGGCCACGCAGCTCAGGCCCACCACCACGCGGGCGTAGCGAAATCCCTCGCGCAGCGCGCTCCAGCCGGGCGCCGCGGCCACCCAGGCGTCGGCCGCGTTGGCCTTGGTGTAGATCTGGCAGCCCACCGTCACCACGCCGGCCACCGCCTGGGTGCCGGCGGTCACCGTGATGGTGGTCGAGGGCAGCACCACGCCGTAATCAAACGACTCCTCGTAGCTGCCGCTGGCCAGGCCGGGCTGGGCGTAGATCGGGTAGCCAGCATCGATCTGCGCCTGCGGGCTGGCCCAGCCCGGCCCGCTGAAATGGCCAGCCCAGGTCTCGGTGGTGTCGCGCGGGCCGATCAGGCCGCCATCCTCCCGATAGAGGTTGGTCTTAGCGCCTGAGAAATCGCTGTCGATGCTGGTGCGCAGCACGTAGTCGGGCGGCTGGTTGATGGTGGCCGGGATGGCCGTGGCCGCACCCAGGTTGCCGGCCGTGTCCCAGGCCGCCACCCAGTAGATGTAGCTGCCCGCCTGCTGCTCAAAAATGGCCGTGAACGTAGAGTTGCCGTTGCTGCCCACCTCCACGCCCGCCGCCCAGGTGGCACCCTTGCGCACCTCGTAGCGCTCCACGGGCAGGCTGCCGGTGGCCGGCGCCGCCCAGTACAGCAACGCGTTGTTGTCGATGACTTCGACGCGCGGGCTGGTGGGCGCGCCCGGTGCGTCGATGCGCACATCCAGCGCCGTGGGCGTGGAGGGCCGGCCGGCCACGTCGATGCCGGCCACCCAGTAGCGGCGCGAGCCGACATAGTCGACCCGGTGCACCCACTCCGTGGCCTTGCCCTCCGTGGCCCGCACGGCCGTGGCCCAGGTGGCGCCGTAGCGCACCTCGTAATGATCCAGCGCAAAAAACACGCCCGGATCAAACGTCCAGCGCAGCACCTCGTTGGGCCCCTCTATGGCGTAGCTGACCACCGGCGCCGGCGGTGCGCCCACGTTGACCACGCAGCCCGCCGCATTGGCGCTGACGCGGCCGCTGTTGTCCAGCGCCTTGATCCATGCCGTGAACTGCGACTCAGCCGGGATGCCCAGCAGGTAGTCGGTGCCGGCCGCGCGCACCTCGTCGCCCGCCGCCTCCCAACTGCTGCCATTGGTGCGGATCAGGTAGCCCACCACATCACGGTCGGCCACTGCCGGCCACAGCAACCGCACACCGTATTGCTCGGTCCTGAATGCCAGCGAGGCCACGTCGCTGGGCGGCGCGCGCTTGCCCACCACGTCGTGGCTGATGTAGACCCAGCCGCTTTGCGCCCCCAGGCTGTTGACCAGGCGCACGCCGATGGTCAGCACGTCGCCGTCCACCGCGCCGTTGATCGGCGCCTGCGTGTCGCTGCCCAGCGCGCCCGTGCCGTGCCAGACGTTGACGTCATCGTGCAGCAGGCTGCGCCAGACCACCTCCACGCGGCCGCTGGTGACCACATAGCCGTCGGCGATGGGTTGCCACTGCACGACCACGCGCACATTGAGCGAGCCATCGCTGCGCACCTGCAGCCAGGCGTCGCCGCTGGCCGCCGTCACGCCCTGGGGCTGCGCCACCACCCACGGGTTGGGCAGGCCGGTGTTGGGCAGCTGCTCGGCGGTGGCGGCATCGGCCTGGTCCCAGATCTCGGCGCCATCCTCCTGCAGCGTCAACAGCACCGGCGCACCCACGCCGTATTGCCAGTCGGTCACCCGGAACACCTTGGCGCTCCAGCCGTATTCGCGGTTGGTCAGCCGCACGCGGTCATTGAACTCGAACGGCCAGGCCTTGAGCTTGCACGGCGCGCGCACCACCAGCGCGTCGCGGCTGGCCTCGACGCGAATGCGCGCCAGGTTGAGGCAGCGCGCGCGGCGATTGGTATAGGGCAGCGGCAGGTCATCCCACAGCTCGCGGCCGTCGGCCGCCAGCGCGGCGGCGCTCTGGTAGGCGTCGTAGTCGTCGGGCACGGCGCTGGCGCGCGGCACGTACTGGCCGCGCACGCCGTTGAGCACCTCGTCGTAGCCGGCCCCGGCCTGGATGATCTCGGCCTGGCCGACCAGGTCGTTGTCATCCAGGTCCATCACCGGCGGTGTCCAGACGCCGGCGTGGATGCTCCACTGCGCGCCGTGCAGGGCGGTGCCGGCCATGCTGGCCAGCAGCTCGTCGAGCACGCCGGCGCGGTCCTGGTCGGTGCTGAATGCGCCATTGCAGTCGTAGAGCGGCGCGAGGTAGCCCGCCTCGCCCTCGCGGAACGCATTGAGCTGGTCGCAGGCGTTGGCGGCGGCAATGGCGTGGGCTGTGTGCACGTCGGTCAGTGCCACGCCATAGCCCCATTCGGCCGTTAAAAAATCGTGCACCAACACGGCGTTGTTGGTGGTGTAGGCCACCAGGCCGGTGCGCACATCCAGTGCCTTGCGGCCGCGCTTGCGCCAGGTGAAGTTGGGCGGCCCGCCCTGGAATCGTGTCTGCTCCAGATCCAGCGTGACCACCGCATAGGCCAGGCCGGCCAGCAGATCGCTGGCGGCCCATTGGTTGGGCACCACGCTGCGCAGCCAGGCGTCGGCCTGCTGGCCGGGCGCGCCCAGGTGTTTGCTCCAGCGCACATAGGACTCGCCGCCGGTGTAGGTGACCGTGTAGCGGCCGATCTGGCTGCCGGTGTTGGTCAGCGTGCGGTCGCCGTTGGTCAGGCTGTAGGGCGCTGCGGGCGGGCGCTCCCAGGCCCGCAGCCCAAACGCAGCCACAGCCGAAGTCAGCACGCGCATCGGGTTGTTGAGCGTGATGTCCTCACCCGGCGCCAGCTCGTATTGGCAGTTGACCTGGCGCGAGCCGCCCACGAACTCGCCTTCAGTGGCCCAGCCGTTGGCGTCCAGCGGCCCCACGGCCACGCCGTCGATGTACATCTCGTCGATACCCTCGACCTCGTGCGCCGCCACCACGATGACCAGATGCTTGTAGCCATCGGGCTTGGTGTAGAGCTGGCCGTTGGTGCGCTGGCCTTGCTTGTCGCTGGTGAACATGGCCACGATGTCGCCTCCGTCCACGCATTCGCCGTAGACGATGCGCCAGGGCGGGTCGGCGCGCAGCAGCGTGACGCTGCGGTCGGTCAGGCTGGCGTTGTACGCGGCGCGGGAAGCGGCGGCGCGGGCAGCCGCCTTGCGGCGCGCCTCCAGGCTGCCGTAGGCGGTGGCGGCAATCATGATGACCGCGGCCACCGCATAGCTGATGACGCCGTACGACGCTGCTACGTAGGCCGCGATGACAATCACCGGCGCAGCCCAGGCCGCCGGCGCGGCGAGCAGCAGCACCAGGACCAGGGCCGCGCGCGCACCCCTCATGCGGCCACCTGCAGATGCCAGGCCACGAGGCCATCCAGCGTGGGCAGATGGACACAGGCGCCGGCCGCATCGATATAGGCCGTGGTGCGGCCGGCGCACAGGCCCAGCGCATGGGCGCCACCGCCCAGGCGCAGCAGCACCACGTCGCCCAGCCGGGCCAGGGCCGGCGCCACCGGCTCGCGGCCCAGTGCGTGCGTCACCGCCGCCACCCAGCCGCCGTGGTGCACCACCGCCCGCATGGCCGCCCGCGCGGTGGCGGGCTCGGGCAGCGCGGCCAGCAGCCGGCTGCCCTCGATGTGGTCGACCCAGCCGGCCGCGTGGTGCACGCAGTTGGCCGTCGCCCAATCAAACGGCTGCGTGCGCTGGCTCAGATAGAGACCCAGCTCGATGGCCAATGCGTTGGCGCTGCCCATGCCCATGGTCACTGCTCCTGAAACCGCTTGGACAGCCACAGCGAGGGCTGCTCGATGAGGGTGCGCATGTAGCGCAGCCCGGTGTCGCCGGGGTGGCGGCGCTGCTGCTGCGCATGCGTCAGCCGCAGACCCTGGTCGTTGCGGGCGCGGCTCATACCGGAGCGCGTGCAGTGCAGCTCGATGCGGCCACTGGCCTCGGCGCCAGGGCTATCCAGATCGGCTGCCTGACGCGTGATGACCACGCGCTCCATCACGCCGGCCCAGCGCCAGCGCACGCTGCCCACCGCCTGGAATGCCGCGTCCAGCAGCACCAGGCCCAGGCGCACGCTGCGGCCGCGGTAGTCGTCGACATTGCCCAGCGACGCCGCGAGCATGGCCGGATCAGCCAGCGACAGCGACAGCACCAGGCGCTCGGCTGAGGCCTGCGGGCTCTCGGTGACGGCGGGCACCTCGGCCAGGCTGCCCAGACCCTGGTAAGCCTGACCATCGACGGTCAGCGTCACCGGCGCGGTGGTCAGGCGCTGCAGGCCACCCTTGAACGACAGCTCAGCGACCCAGGCATCACCGGCCACTGCAGCCAGGTGCTGGGTGTTGCCGCCCATGTTGATCATGACCAGGTCTCCAGTAAATCAATGGCCATGCCGCGCACGGCGGTGCCGCGCTTGTCATAGGTCCAGCTGACGCCGCTGCCGCCTTGGCGGCGGAAATAGACGATGGGGTGATCCCAGGTCACCGGCGTGAACTTGGGCGCGCCTTGGCGCAGCGGCGGCTCGATGGCAAACGACAGCACGCCGCCGGGGCTGGCCGTGCCGTCGGCCATGGCCATCACGGTTTGCGAGGTGCCCAGGCCGCTGCCGATCTGGAACTGGTCGCCGGCCCGCACCGTGCCACTCGCCGTGCCGCCCGACAACGCCAGCGTGGTGGCGCCGGCCGCATGCACGGCGGCCAGCTGCAGGTTGCCGCGCAGCGTGCCCACCGGCTGGGTCTGGATGGGGTTGTAGGCCGCCAGCACGTTGACGCGGCCGCGCAGGCTCACCAGCAGCGCCTGCCAGCGGCCGGCCTCGCTGGCGCGCAGCAGCTCGGGCTGCCGGAGCGTCAGCGTCCAGCGCGCCGGCCCCGCCGGCCGCACCTGCTCGGTGCCGGTGGTTTCGCTGCCGCCCAGCAGGTCAAAGCTGCGCTGACCCCAGCCGCAATCTGCGGCCACCGGCAGGTCCAGGGGCATGGTGATGATCATCCGACAACCCCCAGCTCGCGCAGCTTTTTCCACATGCGCTTTTCCTGTGCGGCCTGGGCCTCGGACACGGCCTTGAACACCTGCGCCTGGTCGGTGCGGGCGTCGATGTGGATCTCGGCGCGAAAGTCCATGGCCAGGCTGGGCCGGGCGTTGGCGGAGCCGGCGGCAGGCGCCTGGGCCTGGGCCTGGGCCTGGGCCTCACGCAGGCTCTGGCCCGGCAGCGCGCCATCGGCAACGCCAAACACGCCGCCCAGCGCAAACGCCGCCGTGGCCTGGCCTGGTGCCATGCTGCGGGCCTCGCGCGCGCTGCGCGGCTGACGGCCCAGCGCCAGCGCCCTGACCGCGCTCAGGTCGATGCCCAGCACGCCGCCGCTGCCGCGCGACAGCGGCAGCACGCCACGGCCACCGCCATGCACCGTCACCCCCAGTTGGCCGCCCTGGCCCCGGCGCAGCGGCAGCGCGGCCTCGGGGCCGGCCTCGCCCGCCACACCGCGCCGCACGCGGGCGCCATCGCGAAAGTTAAAAGCGGTCGGCCCGGTGAGAATCTCGCCGCCACGCGCGAACGCGCCGCCCGTGGCGAACGGCGCCACCCCGTAGGTGGCGCCGCGGCGGGCAAACATCGCGGCCGCCCCGGCGATGCCCTGAGTCATGCTTTGCGAGCTCATCATGATCGCGGCATTGGCCAGCGCGGCCGCCGCGCCGGTGAGCGCCATGGCCGCGCCGGTCAGCGTGGCGCCGGCCGCCGTCTGCGCGGCCTGCGGCAGCAGCCAGCCCAGCGCGCTTTGCACCAGCTGCGCAGCCGCGCCGCCCAGCGCGCCGCTGCTGTCCTGAGCGGCGCCGCTGATGGCGGCCGCACTGCCGGTCAGGGCCTGGCTGGCCTCGTCGCTGCCGCCAGCACCCAGCCCGCCGCCCTGGCCACCGGGCTGGGTGGGCGCCGTCAGACCCAGCGCGCCCGCAGCCTGGCCGGCCAGTTGCTGGAACAGCCCCCGACCCAGCGTGTAGAGCATCTGCTGCGCCAGCTGCTGCAGGCTGACCTGCTGGCCGCTGACGAAGCGGCCGAACGCATCGGCCGCCCCATCGGTCATCTGGGTGATGGCGCCGTCCCAGGTCTGGCGCATCTGGCGCGTGGTGTCGGCCCAGTCGGTCAACAAGCGCCTGAATTCGGGCTGGGTCTCGTCGGCCAGGCGCAGGTGGATGGCGGCCTCGGTCTGCTGCTGACCGCTGCGCAGGCCAGCGATGGCGGCCTGGGCGTCGCCGATGTCCAGCGCGTTGTCGCCGCCGGCGGCGCGGAAGGCGGCGATGCGGGCCTCCAGCTGCATGATCTCGCGCTCGGTCTCCTCGCGGCTGCGCCGCACCTGCCAGGCCGCCAGCGCGGCCGCGCGGGCCACCGGGTCGGCGATGCGCTCGATGGCCAGCTGGGCGGTGGCGTCGCTGGTCTGCCGGATCTGGCCGCGCGCCTGGTCGACGGCCTGGCGCAGGCTGCCGGCCGCCTGCTCGAATGCGCGGGCAGCGTCGGCGTAGCCGTCCTCCACCGCCTTGGTTTCTGCCGCGATGGCCTCATCGGTGATGCGCCTGAATTCGCCGCGCAGCCGAGCCAGCTCGGCCATCTGGCGGGCGGTGTCGGCCGCATCCTTGGGCGCATGGGCCTGCGTCGCTTGCTGGGCGCGCTGGTTCTGCGCCAGTTGCTCAGCCTCGACCAGGCGCAGCAGGCGCACCTGCTCATCGGCCCACTGCTGGCCACTGAGCACGTCCTGCTCGCGCAGGCGGTCGGCGCTGGCCATTTGCACCGCCAGGCCGCGCAGCCGCGCGTCGCTGGCCGCCCGCTCCGTGGCCAGCGTGGCGTCGGCCCGGGCGCGGGCCAGCTGGGCCGCCTCGGCGGCGCCGGACTTGGCGGCGTCGAGCTGGGCTTTGCCGTATTTGTTGGCCAGCGCGGTGGCGTCGGCGGCCGGGTCGTAGCCGGGGTCGGCGGCCTGCAGGGCGGTGATGGCGGCCAGGCCTTTGAGGTAGTCCGTATTGACACCGACGGCCTTCTGGGTGGCGTCGGCTACCGCCTTGCGGGCGTTGGCCAACGTGTTGTCGGCGGCAGCAGCGGCCTCGCCGCGCCAACCCAGTTTGCGGTCACTGGCCGCCACGCCGTCGTCGCCCGCAATGGTTTGTTGCGCCTGGGTCAGGCCGGCCAGATCGGCTTTGGCCCGGCCCAGCTCGGCGTCTCGGTACGGGATGCGCACACCGTGGCTGGCCAGCCGGTCGGCCTCGGCCTGCAGATTGCTGACCAGGTCCGCCTTGGCCGCGATTTGCACATCCAGCGTCTGGCTGCCCTCGGTGCCCACAAACCGCCCGACTTGCTGACCCGCCAGCGCCGCCATCTGGCCCCAAAATCCAGCACCCTTTGCCTTGGCGATCTCCATCGCGTCGCCGGCGGCCCTGATCTCATAAGTCAGCGAGTTAAGGGACGACGTCGCCGCGTTCATCAGCCCCGAGTTCGCCAGCGTGGCCTTGAACTGATCCCACGCGCTGGCCATGCGGTTGGTGGCGGCCTCGAAACGGCTGCCCGCCTCCTCGGCCGCACCGCCTAGTTCTTGACGCAGTTGCTCCGCAAAGCGCGGCAGGAAGTCGGCGGCCATGATCTGGCCCTGCTCCAACATCTTGCCCAGCTCAGCCGTGGTGACACCCATCGAACGGGCCGCGATCTGGAATGCACCCGGCAGGCGCTCGCCGAGCTGGCCGCGCAACTCCTCGGCGCTGACCGTGCCTTTGCTGACCATCTGCTGAAGGGCCAGCAACACGCCACTCGTGTCGCCGGCCGACAGGCCCATGACGGCCGCCGCCTCGCTGACGGCCGTGAACACCTGTTTGGCCTGCTGCCCTTCCAGGCTGGTTCCGCGTGCGGCGGCGGCAAATTTGCCATAAGAGGCTGCCGTTTCGGTCAGGGACAAACCCAGCCGGTCGGACAACGCGCGCACATCAGCCAACGCCTGGGCGCTGCGGCCGGCGGTGGCGAAGTCGAGCAGCGTGCGCGTGCGTTGGGCCTGCTCGCCCGCCTGCCATAGCGCCGCGACCGCCGCCACGGTCGCGTCCTTGATCTGCCCCAACACCAGCAGCGCCGCGCCGCCGTGGCCCATCGTGCTGATCTTGGTCAGCGCGCGCTCGGCCGCGCTGCCCGTCTGGTCGAGTGCGCGGGTGGCCTCGCGGGCCTCGCGCGCGAGCGCCTGGCCGCCGCTGGTGGCCAATGCCCGCCCGGTGGATCGGCTGGCGGTGGTGGCGGCGGTGACCACGCCGCCCAGCGCCTGCTGGGCCTGCGTGGCGGCCTGCTTGAGCCCGCTGGCGTCGCCAGCGATCCGAACCTCAATGCGCGATGCCATACACTGACCCCATGAATACGCTGGTCGACGTCCTCATCGTCCTGGGCGCGGTGGCCGGCCTGGGCTGGGTCGCATGGGCGGCGCTGGGCGCCTTGGCCAGCCTGTTCGGCCTGACCCGGCTGCAACTGCTGGGCCTATCGGCGCTCATCGGCAGGCTGTAGCTCAGCCGCGCTGCTCGCGCGCCCAAGCCAAGGCCTCGGCCTCCATGACCAATACGCCCTCGAGCGCCCGCTTGAGGTGCCCGCCGCGCAGGCCCAGCTGGCGCGCAGCCACCGGCACCGCCGCATAGTCCAGCCCCATCAACCCGGCCATGCTGACGCGCCACTGCGTGAGCAGCAGCGCGAAGAGGCGAACGGGTTGGATGCTGTCGGGCCAGAGTGGGCATGTGGCGGGGTCGGTGGGCAGGTCGGTCAATTGGTCCGCCAGGCCCATGGCGGCCGCAGCGGCATGCAGGTCGTCAGAGGAGCCGCCGCCCTCCATCAGCCAGCGGGCGGCGGCCCTCAGTTTTTTGTGCGGCCCTCGGTCAGCGCCGCGACGTAGGTCTGCATCAGCAGACGTCCAGCAGGCGGGTAGTCGTTGAGCAACTGGTCGATGGCAGCCACGGTCAGCGGCGCGTCGGCGTCCCAACCGGCCATCGCGCTCGCGAAATGCGCGGCCTCCTCGGCGGGCTGCAGCGTGGCCAGGTGATCCAGCCAGGCGGTCAGCTGGCGACGGCCGGCGTGGCGCCAGGTGACGGCGATCGTCTTGACGCCGCCGTCGGCGGTGGGGATATCCGTGACGGCGTCAAACGTAGGGTTGGGCTCGAGTGTGAACATGGTGGGCGCGGTAGTCGTATGGGTTACAGATGGACCAGGCGCCAGGCGTCGTTGCCGGCGCTGGAGGGCTGGCAGGCGAGGCTCAGCTTTGTTAAAAACAACTTGCCTTCGCGCACGTCCTCAATGCCGGTGATGGCGCATTGGCCGGCATGGAACAGCAGCTTGCTGCCGGCCACGTTGCCGTGCTGCATGCCCACGCTGGTGAGGGTGCCGGCGTGCATGGCGGCATACAGCGCCGTCAAAGCAGCGGGGGCGATGTCGGCGGTCAGCGTGAGCTTGGGCGCCCAGTCATAGACACCGATGGACTCGGGGCCAGCCAGCTCCAGGTCCACGATGTCGTTGCCCATATCGAGCTCCAGGCTCTTGAGCGAGTAGAAGGTGCCGCCGGTGATGGCGCCGGCCGCATAGGTGCCGCCGAGGTTGACGCCGGCGCAGGTGGCGGGGCCGAATGCCAACGGCCGCTTCCAGCTTGTGAGGGTGGCGGCGGGCGTGGCCACATCGGTGACGCTGGTGACCAGGCCGGTTCCCTCCACGCCCAGCGTCGGCACCTTGCCCGCTTCCCACAGCATCTTGCCGTTGCCAACTGCGTACGCGAACTTGCCCAGCTCGCCGTTGACATAGGCCCATAGCGAGGTGGTCTTGAGGTTGGTGCTGGCCGGCATGTATTCCAGACGGGTGGGGCTGACGCCGGCCGTCTCGCTGACCGCACACATGCCCAGCAGCACATTCCAGGACGGTGGCGTGAGACCGCCCGAGCCGGCCAGCGGCACCTTGAATGCCACTTTGCCGCGGCGGGCATAGGGGATCATGTCCTGGCTGCCAAAGCCAGTGCCAACAGTCTCGTTCGTGGCCGAGCGCTGTTCAATTTGCGATGAGAAATCATCGACCTGCATACCGACGGCGTTGGCGGCCGGCGTGGGGCCCGAGTCGACACCGGGCGTGGCCTCGGTCTTGACCAGGATCAGGCTGTTTTTGACTGAGATGGGCATGGTGGCTCCGCTCGGGGGTCAGGGTTGGGCAGGCGCCCAGATCTGGGTGCTGGCCTCGTAGGTGTCCATCCACCAGAGGCGGCCGTTTTCGAACTGCATCAAACGGCCCTCGGCGAACGAGACGGTGGCGTCGGGGTCGGTGGGCAGCGTCCAGCCGGCCAGCGCGGTGCGCACCTGCTGGCGGCGCACCGCCAGCTCGGACTGCGCCGCGCCGCCGCGTGCGTCGCTGACGTTTTGCACGGCGATCAGCACGCCAAACGCCATGCGCAGTGGCTGGGCATGGACGCCCGCCAGGTAGCCGGGCTCGGCCGACTCGGCCAGCGGCAGCACATAGACCACCGGCGTGGTGGGCGCGGCGTCAATGGCGACGTCGAGGCCGGCGGCACCGCCGATGTCCACCCAGTCGGCGGGCAACTCGCTGCGCAGGCGCTGGACGATGGGGTTGATGTCCACGGCGATCAGCGGCCTGGCCAGGCCGGCGCGTAGACATCCAGCGCGGCGCCAAACTGAGGCGGCCGAGTGCGCACAGCCACGGCCACAGCGCCAGCGGCAGCGGTGGGCTGGGTGTCGGTGGCGGCCAGGCCCAGCTGAGCCGTGCCACCAGCCAGCGCCACCAGCAATTTGACGGCAGCGGCATAGCGCTCCTTGACGAGCTCGGGGGCGGCCTGGTCGTAGAGGCGGTAGCGGGCGATGTCGGCCGCCAGGCGGGCGAGCACCGGCGGCACGGTGGCCAGCGGCAGCGCGTAGCGCCCGGCCAGATAGGAGTCGATCTCGGCACTGGCGTCGGCCAGCGCGCGGTCGATCTCCACCGCGCCCAGCGCGCCACCCCCACCGGGGTTGCTCAGCTGGGCCAGCTCGGTGGCGCCGAATCGCTCGACCAGGTCGGCCTGGGTGGCGTACATCGCGAGCGATCAGCGGCGCGGCCGGCTGATGGTGGGCGGGGGCGCGGCGGGCTTGGGCGGCGGCACCGGCTTGGGCGCGGGCTCGGACGTGGGCTCGGGTTTTGCCTCGGGTACGGGCGGCGCGGGCGGCGGCTCGGGCGGCGGCGCGGCGGCCTCCACGGCGGCGCCCATGGCGACCAGGTCGCTGGCGTCGCGCTCGTCGAAGGCGCGCGGCGCGTCGCCGGGGTTCAGAAACTCGTTGTTGCCGCAGTTGATGCGCATCAATGCGGTGAGCCAGATGGTTTTGCTCATGGGGGCTTCCTTGGGTTACGCCGGGTTTTGGTTACGCCGGGTTTTGGATCAGGTAGCCGCAAGCGATGCCGGACAGCACCGGGGCGCGCTCGTAGGTGCAGCCGTAGACCCAGCTGCGGGCCGAGGCGTCCCAATACGGCTCCTCCACAAGGGGGTGTCCCTCGTAGGTGTAGGTGTAGCCATAGCTGGGCTCCTCCAGCGCGCTGGGCTGACTGGGCACGTAGGCCAGCACGGCGTTGTTGCCCCAGACGTCGGTGGAGACGCCGGCGTCGTTGAAATAGATGGCGCCGCCGATCACCACTTTTTCGACGTTGAACAGGCCGGCCAGCATCTGCGCGGTGATCTGCGCGGAGACCGGCGAAGACACGCCGTCATACTGAAACCGACTGATGACGTTGGGGTTGTTTTTGGCCGCGCTGAATCCGAGGGCCGACAGCACCAGCGTGTTGGGGTAGATGCCGCATTGCTGACGGATGGCCTCGCGGCCGGCATCGATGTCGGTCAGCGGCGTGCCGGTGGCCGCGCTCCATTTGCCCGCGCCAGCCAACGTCACCTTGTTGCTGGCTGCGTAGTTGGCCGCATTGGTGGCCATCAGGGCCTGGTCGATCTCCAGCCCCATGGCCAGGACGCGCATGCCCACGTTGATGGCACGTCGGCCCAGGTCGATGCCAGGCACGACCGAGGCGTCTTGCTGGTGTTCGCGCGGCACCGGCATGTCGGCCGCGTCGTTGGACAGCGCGAACGGCTTGCCGGCGTAGCCGAACTGGATGCGCGCCGCCGCGCCACCCGGCGCCCGGCGCGTGGCGTAGCGCATGAACGCCTCTTTGCCAAACTCGATGATCTGGCCGCCACGGGTGTTGACGGGCACGCGCGGAAACAGCGCGCCACCCACAAACTGCATGTTGGTGTAGCCCTGAGCCACATTGCTCAAGACCGGGTTGATGACGCGGACGCCGCTGTTGCTCACGGGCATGATGGGTGCTCCTGGTGGATCTGCGAATGGGGGTCAGTGCGTGATCAGCACTTCGATGTAGTTGCCCTGCCCTGCGCTACCTTGCAGGGCCATGCCCCACGAGTAGCCAGCCAGGTCGGCGCCGGTCAAGATGGCGCCGTTGGCGGCGGTGGAAGTGACGGCCACGCCGCCGGCGGCGATGCCGGCCACGGTGGCTTTGACGGCGCGGCCCTGGGCATCGCACTGCACCCGATCGCCCGGCAAGATGACGCCGGTGCCGGTCTCGCAGGCGGCGGTGCCGCAGCAGGTGATCTCGACCCCCTCGCCGTCGACGGCCGAGCGGCGGGCGATGCCGGTGATTTTTTGGGCGGTGGCCGAGGCTTGGATGCCGACCATGTTGATGCCGTCGGCGGCAGCGCCGACGAGCACGGCGCGGCCGTAGGTGATGGCGCCTTGGGCGATGACGCCCAGGTCGAGCAGCGAGCGGGCTTGCTGGGTCATGAGGAGGGGCTCCTGGTGGACGTGGGCGGGGCGGGGGTCAGGCCTGGACGTGGCCCAGCGCGGTGACGTAGTCGGTGCCCGGATGGGCACGCTGGTAGGCGATCACGCGCTGGTGCAGCGCCAGGCCCTCGGGGCTGACGACGGCGCCGATCGGCGCGGCAAAACTCACGCTGCCGGCGGCGTCGGCGGCACGCGCGCCGGTGGCAACCTCGCCAAATTCGACCTGCCGGGGCAGCGCGGCCAGCACGGTCTGCAGCGCCTCGGCAAGCGGCTGGCGGCTCTCGCCCTCGCCGAACTCGACGGGAGCGTCGCCGGCGGCCAGTGCGTCCAGCGTGGCGACGATGACGCCCTGATGGGCCACGGGCCAGCGGGCGCCAGCGGTCAGGCCCTCAGCAAACGCGAGATGCCGGGCATGCTGCTGCGCCAGCCGAACCTGCTGGGTCGCAGCGGTGGCGGTGGCCAGGCTGGTGGTGAGTTGCTCGACTTGGGCCTGCAGGGCCGCAATGCGTTCTTGGTCGGTCACGATGGATCCTTCGGAAAACGCCGGCACGGCGCCGGCTGTAGGGGTTTCGGCGGCAGCGGTTTCGCGCGCCGTGCGCAAGTCGTCTTGAGCGCCGGTTTCGACCTGGCCTACGGCGTAGCTGGGTAAGGCCTTGTCCGCCTCCTCGAGGCCGAATTTGGCGATGACCCATTCGCGCAGGCTGCGCCACAGGCTGGCACCGACGACGTCATCCCACTCACTGAACTCGATGACGCCCTCTTCGCCCTCGGCGAACTCCGGCGCGCGCAGGCCTTTGACGGCGGGCGGCTGAGCGCCGAGGAACCCGACATGACGCAGGTAATAGACGCCCGGCGACGGGTTGTTGGGCGCATCGGGGGCGTAGAAAGAGGCGCTGACCTTTTTGAAGCGCCCGGCGCGCACCATCTCGGCGAACGCCGGGTCCACCTGGCTGAGACGGGCCTCCAGCTGGCCGCTGCGCGACGTGAGGCCGGCCACCCAGCCGTAGGCCGGGGCGTCGGCGCTGGGGTGGCCCACCACCAGCGGCGCCTCATGGCGGCTGGGCGTGTAGGCCACGGCGGTCATCATCACGTCGCGCTGCGTGAAATCGATGGTCTGGCCACTCATGGCCGTGTGGCGGCCGGCGCTGAAGATGTGCAGCGGTTCGGGGGGCGTCGGGTCGGCGGCTTGGGGCATGGCCGCTACTCTGGCGGCCGGGGGTGGCAACGGTCAGGGCGTGGCGCCACGGTAGGGGCGCTGCGGGGCCGCGCGCGCAACGACCGCCCGCCGCCGCCAATCCGACCGCCCGCCCCACCCCAAAGTCGACGCTGGCCGCGTTAATTTCGCCTCAGTTACGTTAAAAACGGTTAGGCGGGGGGTAGGCGGCCCCTGGGCCTAAAAATCGCTCCTAGGCCCTAAAAATCGGTCGGCCCATTTTCAGGGCCGAATCAGGCTGCCGCCCGCCGTGGCCAGCCAGGCGTTGACCTCGGCCACCACGGCGGCCTGGTCGGCCGGGTAGAGGCTGCCGTCGGCCCGCGCCGGCAGGTAGGGCCGGGCGGGGATGCGCACCTGGTGGGCGCCCTGGGCAAACCAGCGCGCCTGGGCACGCTTGTGGCTGTCCTTGGCGAACACCAGGCCGGCGCCGCCCATGATGGCGCTGCGCAGCAGCTGGCCTTTGGCGTCGGTGCGGTGGCGCACCAGGCGGCTTTGGGCGCCTTTGCTGATGGTGCCGCCCCACTGATGGATGGCGGCGTAGGGCTGGTTGCTGCCCAGCCAGGCGGCGGTGGCGTTGGCGCCCCAGATGATGCCGGCGCGCAGGCGGCCGCTCTCCTGCAGCGTCAAAGGGCCGCGTTTGTGTTTGCGGGTGGCCGGCTTGAGCGGCGCCCAGGGCTGGCCATCGGGGCCGGCCTGGGCGCTGAAGCGGGCGTCGGTGCGGGCGTAGAGGCGCTCGGCGATCCGGGCCATCAGTGGCTGCGTGTGGCCGGCCTGCTGGGCCATGCGGGCCAGCGCGGCCTGCACGGCCTGGTGGTAGACGGTGATGGTGATCTGCATCAAAATAGCCCCCTAGGTGAGCCGTGACGCGCCGTGAGCCCGGCCCGTTATGAGCGTACAGGTGAGAGGGGCCGTGAGGCCTGCATGCACCACCGGGTCACGGCCCACCTGCCCCTCCCCCGTCTTTGGCCACCCGCCAGCGTTTGCCGGTGCGCACGTAGAGCGTGACCAGGCTGAGCGTGCGGCTCTTTGGCCCCGAGGACACCTCGAACACCCCCTCGAATTGCTCAGCCCCCACCTGGCGCGTGAGCACCAGCCGCGTGCCACTGCGGGCGGGCGCGGCGGTGGTGTCGGCGGCGTTGACCAGCGCGGCCACCTGCGCAAAGTCGGCGGCCACCACCGGGCGCTGGCCGTCGGCGTCGTCGGCGTGGCGGTTGACGGCGTGCAGCACGGCGTCGCTGCTGAGCACCAGCACGTGGTTGGCCAGATCGCGCCCGCCGGCGGCCGCCGCCAGGCGCTGGGGCCGCTCGACAAATCCGAGCCACAGCGCGGGCAGTTTGGTGCGGCGGTCGGCCAGCGCCTGCTCGGCGTAGGCGACGGGGTGGGTCTCGGTGTCGATGTAGCGGCCCAGCTCGGTTTTGAACACGGCGCGGATGGCGGGCGGGTAGGTGATGAGCTTGGCCTCGACCATCTCGCGCAGCGGCACGCCCACTTGCGCGCCGGGAGCGTAGCCCCAGCCCTCGTCCGCCCCGGCGCCCTGCTCCCAGCCGGCGGGTGGCGCGGTGGGGGCACCAGGCTCGGGCGCGGCCTGGGCAAACACCTTGCAGTGACAGCCCCAGCCGTTGGGCGGGAAGTGGGTGCGCCAGAACGGGTGGTCGGCGGGCAGCGTGAGGCCGTTCCAGGCCTGGTGCTGGGGACGCGGATGGATGACGCCGTCGGCGTGGCGGTAGCGCCACCAGGGCAGCGAGGTCTTGAGCGCTTGCAGCTGGCGCCAGCGGCCCGCCGCGTGGCTGGCGGCCAGGTTGGTGTCGTAGATGACGGCGGTGCGCCAGGCGCGGCCGGCTGCCGTGCTGCTGCCCGTCCAGCCGCTCCAGCCGCGGCGCATGGTGATGGCCTCGAACTCGCGCCGAAACGCGGCCAGGCCGCTGCCGGCGGCCGCGCGCTCCACGGCCAGGTGCAGGTCTTGCAGCAGGTCGGCCTTGAGGGCGCCGGCGACCACAAACGCACGGTCGTGGGCCGACTGCCAGATATCGTCCCAGCGCTCGGTGGGCACATTGAGCTTGCGGCGCAGGTAGGCCAGTTGCTCGTCGAACGGCGCGGGCTGTTCGGCTGCGGCCGCCGCCGCGTCAGGTGGGGCCAGCGTCGGCACGGGCCGCCTCCATGCCGCGCAGCTCGGCCAGCGCAAAGCCGGCCGCCATCAACTGCGCCAGCTGCTCGGTGGGCAGGTGGCCCCAGGCGCCCACCATGGCGGCCTGCAGCGCCGCAGGGGTTTCGGCCAGGTCGACCAGGCCGCGCAGTTGGGCCAGCCAGGCGTCGAGCTGGGGCTGGGTGGCGGCAGCCAGCTGCGCGGCCTCGGGGGCCCAGGGGGCGGGCTCGGCGGCCAGCGCGGCCTCGGCGAAGGCGGCAGCCGATGCACCTGGTGCATCAGGCGGCGCGGTGGCCGAGTGAGCCTCGGGCGCCAGATCCTCGGGCTTGTAGCCGTAGGCGTTGATCCAGTAGGCGTTGGTGTAGCGGGCGCCGGCGTCGTAGTTGGATTTGTCGCGCTCGGCCTGCAGGCGGTCTTGCTCCTCCTGGTCCCACATCTGGAACACAGGTGCCGGGCTGCCAGGGTAGTTGCGCTCCACCACCCACTGGATGAGCTGGTTGACGGTGGCGGTGACGATGGCGGCGTCGGCGTCGCGCAGCTCGTGGGCGACGTCCAGGCCGGCGTGGGCGCTGGCCTTGTTGCTGCTGGCCTCCATGGTCTGGTTGGTGCCGGTTTGCACAATGGAGATCTCGCCGCGGCAGTGCATGACCAGTGACTGGTAGAGGTCGGAGCTGGCGCTCTTGCCGGCGGACTCGATGATCTCGACGCTGCCGTCGTCAGGCACGGTGGCCACGGCGTCTTGCAGCAAGCCCTCGAGGGCGGTGAGCATCTCCTGGCGCTCGGCCGCCTGGGCGCTGCGCGGCAGCTTGCCGACGGCGAACGCGCCACCGTATTTTTCGGCAAACGTCAACCAGAACCGCAGGCCGCCTTTTTTGAACAACGCGGGCCAGTAGCACAGCGCCAGGTCGGGCTCGCCGTAGGGGTTGCGGTAACTGGCGTCTTGCCGGGGCAGCAGGAATTTGGCGGGCGGCAGCGGGATGCCCTCCAGCGGCTGCTCGCGGGTTCTGAAGCGCAGCTGGGACTCGGCATCAAAACAGAACCACTCGGGCGGCTTGGCCTCGACCACATCCACCCACAGGCCGCCGGTGCCGGGGCGCCAGCTGACCTCCAGCGGCTGGTAGCCGTATTGGCAGGCGTCCAGCGCCTGGCGGATGAGGCGCTCCGTATCGAGGTCGGCCAGCATGGCCTGCACGCTCTTGGTGGCGCGGCTGGCGGCGCGGCCGCGGTCGACGTCCCAGGACAGCGCCAGCACGGCCGCTTTGCGGCGGCGGACGCAGGCGCCGACGTGGGGGTCGCGGGCGATGTCGCGGTAGACCCGGATGTCTTGCCCCAGTTGCTTGAGCAGCGGGTCGGGGTTGGGCAACAGGTTGCCCATAACTGAAAAATCGAACGCCGCCATGCGGGTGGCGATTTCGGAGCGGATGGGGAGGATGGGGCGCATGGTTAACCGTAGCCTCTCATGTCAACGGTGGGCCTGGCCAGGCGCGGCCGGCTGGCGATGGCCAGCGTGCCCATGCCGCTGATGGCCAGCGCCCACAGCATGTGCAGTGCGTCGGGGCCGTCGTCGTGGTCGGCCATCGGGAAATGCACGAGCTGGTCCAGCAGCACGGTCTGGCTGGGGTGCAGGCGGATGAGGCCGTTTTTGATGTGGGGCTGGATGCTCTCGATGCGCAGCAGCTTGTCGGCAATAGGCTGCACGCCGCGGGCGGGCACGGGGATGCCGCGGGCCGCGCTGCGCTTGATGAGCTCGGTGCGTAAAAATTCCTGAAACTGCACCGTCTCGATGGACCAGACCACGCAGCGGTAGAGGCGCTGCAGATCGATGACGTCTTCGATGATGCGGTCGGGCAGGCGCTTGCGGATGGCGGCCTCCACCACATCGAGCACGCCGGTCTCGCGGTTGAGGCCGCCCACCAGCAGCGCCGACGGGTCGCGGCTTTTGCCGGCCTTGCCCAGGCTGGGGTCGCACGCGCCGAAAAAAATCCAGCTGGGCAGCCGGTTGACCCAAAACTGGATGATGCCGCCGGCAAATGGGGCGTTGTCGCCACTCACCGGGTCGTTCTGGTACTCGGAGTCGAACGTCAGGTAACCGTCCCGGGCGCGAATGGTCATCAGCGCCAGCAGCGGCCGCGCGGCCCAGCTGACGACGCTGCCTTCCAGCATGGTGGCCTCATGGGCGTCGTAATAGGCCTGGGCGGTCTCTGGGCCGTCGTTGCGCAGCAGCTCTTCCCAGCGCTGCCACAGATCCATGCGGTCGGGCCACTGCAGCAACGCTTTGAAGCGGGCAGTCTTCCATAGCGGGTTGGCCAGCGTGCGGCTGAGCACGCTGTCGTAGTGCAGGATGGTGCCGATGTAGATGACGTCGAACTTGGCGCCGGCACCGCCCAGCGGCAACACGGTTTTGGTCAGCCACTGCTGCAATTTGTCGCGCTGGTCGGGGCTGCGCACCTGCTCGTCGTTTTCGATGTCGTCGAGCACGGCCAGGTCGGGCCGGTAGGGGCCATGACGCAGGCCGCGCAGCTTTTTGCCGGAGCCCGCCACCTGCACCTTGGCGTCGCCGCGCGTGACGATGGTGCCGGCCTGCCAGACGCGGCCCTGGCCGGCCTGCTCGGCAAAGTCCAGCGCCAGGCGCGGATTGAACGCCAGCTCCGACTTGATGGCCTCCAGCATGGGGTAGGCCTGGTCGATGCTGTCCATGACGATGACGGCATAGCGCTTGCGGCCGGTGACCAGGCACCACAGCACGAACAGTTGGCTGACCAGCGTGCTCTTGGCCTCGCCGCGCGGGGCGGCGATGGCGTCCAGGCACGAGGCGGGGCTGGCCACGATCTCGGGCAGCCGCGTGAACAGGTACTCGTGCAGCCGGCTTTTGTGCGGGCTGCGGATGTAGTGCGGGAAATAGGTCCGGACGAAGTATTCGAAATCCACGTGCGCCCGCTGGCGCCGCGCGCGGCTGGCGGCCGCGTCGGGGCTGAACCCGCTGACCTCGGCCTCGATGCGCTGGCGCAGCTGGGCCGCATAGGCGGCCAGATCGGCGGCGGCCTGTTGGGCGGTGAGGCTGTTGGCGCGGGCCATGGCGGCAGCCCTAGCGCTGGCCCGAGGCGTAGGCCTCCATGGCGGCCACGGCCGGCTCGGCCGCACTGGGGGTGAGGCGCAGCAGCAGCTCGACAAAGCCCTTGATGGCGGCGGTCTCGATGGCCAGGCGGTCGGCCGCGGGCATCAGCGCCCGGGCGGCGGCCTTGGCCTTGCCCAGGCTGTCGGCCAGGCTGGCGATGGCTTTGGCGGTGTCGATGGGGTCGGGGGCGTTGCCCTCGGCATCGGCGGCCTGCTGCAGCTGCGCCATGACCGCCTCGGCGCGCAGCACCAGGGCGGCGGCGACGCGGCCCATGGCGGCTTCGATGCCGCCGCCAGCGACGATGAGGCTGGCCGCCTGGAACTTGTCCCAGTCGTCGCCCTGCAGCAAAGCATCAGCTTTCCATCGACGCGCGGTGCCCAGCGGCACGCCGGCTTTGTCGGCGGCCTGCTCGAGCGTGAGGCCGCCGAGAAACTCGCGGCGCACGGCGAGGCGGGCCTCTTTGGGGTGGGCCACGTCACCAGCTCCAGGCGGCCGCGCCACGGGCCACGTCGCGGCCGCGCTCGGTGAGCTGGGCCACGTCGTCATGCAGCGCCACCAGGCCTTGCTCTTGCAGCCAGGCCAGGTCGCCGCGCACCTGGTCGCGGCTGGTGGCGATGCTGTGCACGCGCTCCATGTCGCGGGCCAGGGCCAGGGCGGTGGCGGTGCTGGCCGGCGCGAAATACAGCGTGGCCAGCAGCGAGCGGCGGCGATCGGCGGGGTCGGTCATAGGGCGGCTACTCGTCCAGCAGCTTGTTGGTGATGAGGCGCAGGTTGTCGGTGATGCCGGTGAGCTGGCCTTGTACGGAGCTGACTTTTTCACGCACGGCGTTGACCTGCTCGTAGATCTGCGAGAGGTCGGAATGGCTGGGCATGCGGCTGATGTGGGTGTCGAGCCGCTCCAGGCGCATCGAGTGGCCGGTGACAGCCTCGCGCAGCTCGCGGCCCAGGCGGTCGAGCTTGGCCTCGACGTCGGTCTGCATGTCATCGAGGCGGGACGATGCCGCTTTGCTGCGGTTGCCCCAGAACACGGCGATCGTGATGCAGATGTTGACCACGGCGATGATGGCAATGATCAGTTCGTACCGTGACATGTCGTCTGGCGTCATGGGGCGGGCTCCTGGCCAGAGACGGCGCGGGCGTAGTCGGTCAACCCGGCGTGGCGGGCGCGGGCGGCTTCGTAGAGGGCGCCGGCCTGGATGGCCCATTGGCCGATGGCGGTGTCGGTGACGATGGCCTCGTCCTGCGCGTCGATGGGATCGGCGGCAGCGGTGGCAGCGGCTGCATCAGCGCCGCCGGCGGGGGCGGCGGCACCGGGCACAGCGGCGACGGTGAGGCCGGGGGCGCGGTTGAGCACGCGCACAGCAGCAGCGCCGAGGCAAGCGCGGCCAGTAGTGACGTTGGCGAGGGCATGGGCGGCCTCCTGTTTGAGTCGCTCGTTGGTGATCAGCAGGTCTGCCACCTGGGCGTTGGCGCGGTCGGCCGCGGCGCGCAGATGGGTGACCTGCGCGAGCCCGAGCCGGGCCCCCTCGAGCGAGGTCTGGGTGGCGGTCAGGCGCTGGGTGAGCTGGGTGTTGCGCTGGCTCTCGATGCGGGCGGTGAGCCAGGCGCCGCCGGTGGCCACCAGGCTGACGGCAACGGCCACCAGCGCGGCGACGATGGGGGCGCCGCCGCCGCGCAGCCAGGCGGCCGCAGACCCGGCGAGGCGAGAGAGGATGGGAGCGAGGGCCATGGCGTTTTAACCGGGCAGGGCCGCGCCCCACGTGGCGTAGCGGGGCGCGAGCACGCGGAGGATGCGGTGGGGGTAGCCGAGGTTTTCGGGGCAATGCAGGGCGGCGCGGCGGGCGCGGCCGCAGGCGGCGTCGACCTGCTGGCGCGTGGGTTGGGTCCGCCCGGTGGCGCGGGCCTCGGCCTGCCAGTGGCCCAGGCCGCCGTTGTAGGCGCGCAGGGCGACCCACAGGCGATCAGCCGGCGCGTAGTGGGCGGGGGTGCGTTGGTAGAGCCAATAGTCGTAGCCGACCAGGGCGCGCAGTGCCCAGGTGGGGTTGGTGGGCTGGCATTGGTCGGCCGTCTGGCCCTGGAGTCCGCACCACCAGGTCGCCGTCTGCGGCATGAACTGCGCCATGCCGGCGGCGCCCACGCGGCTGACGGCGCCCTCGCGCCAGCCGCTCTCCTGGTGCACCTGGGCGGCCAGCGCGGCGATGGGGGCGCCCAGGCCCCATTGGCTGTGGGCCGCACGCACCAGGTCGGCGCGGTGCCTCACGGCAGACTCGGGCACCTGGGCCTGGCAGACGGGCAGCAGCGCGGCCAGCAGCACCAGCAGGCAGGCGAGCCAGAACAGATCGATGAGGGAGCGGCGGCGGCGCATGGTCAGGCTCCGCTGCGCTCAATGCCGGCCGCCTTGCGGCGCCCCTTGGCCAGCATTGAGTCTTCTTGGCGCGTACCAGGGGCGGTGCGCTCTCGGGGGGGGTGTTTCATGCGCCCAGGCCCATGGCCAACATGGCGGCGGCGACGATGAGGGCGCGGCGCAACATGGCGGCAGCCAGCGCCAGGGTGCTGGGGCCCAGGGACTCCAGCAGGTCGTCGGGGCGGGCGTAGGGGAACAGGCTGCGGTCCAGCCAGTAGCCGAGCACGCCGGCCAGGGCGACCAGGCTGGCTTTGTAGACGGTGACCGGCAGCTGCTGCGGCGCCACCCACCAGACCAGGGCGGTGAGCAGAACGGCGGCGATCAGCCAGCCGATGAGACGCGGCGGACGCAGGGTGGGCAGGTTCATGGCAGGGCATCAGAACGTGGTGGGCCGCGCGATGGCGCGGGTGATGGCCATCAGGCCTTTTTGCAGGTCGGTCTGGCCGATGGCGAGCCAGCGGGCATCAATGCCAGGCAAAGCCTTGACCGCATCCACCAGCACAGCGAGGTTCTCGCCATGGGCCTTGACGGCGTTGATCTGGACAACCTCTTGCTCGGTCAGCGCGCGGTAGCCGGTGATGGGCGGCGGGGTGAAGGTTTTCATGGCGGCAGTGGCGGCAGGCGGTGGATGCAGTGCCGCGATGTTCCGCGCGCGCGCGGGCCTGCGTCAGGGCGTGGGGCCACGCCAGGCGGGCGTTAAAAAGCCCGCTCGGGGCGGGCTGGGTGGGGTGGTGACGGGCGCTAGGGGCGGGCACCGGGGGCCGCCTTGGCTTTGAGCCGGAACAGCTCCCAAAGCGCCGCACTCATGGCGTGGCGGCCGCCCTCCCAGTGCTGCCAGTTGCGCAGCGTCACCGGCAGCAGCTCGGCGGCCTGGGTCTGGGTGAGGCCCGCGCGGGTGCGGGCTTGTTTGATTTGGGCGGGGGTGGGGGTCATGCTGCTCCTACGGCTGAAGCAGACCGGCGTTGGACAATTTGGCAACAACCTCTTCGCTTTGAGCAAATGCCTTTCTGTTGGCGATGCCGTCGAGCCGGTTTCGCTTCAGTTGCCATGCCCAGGTCGGCAAAAAGGCGTCCAACCGCTCCTGCGTCCACTCACCCTTGGCGGGCGGATCTTGGATGACGGCCAGGTCTTGACTTTCCCCGTACAGTTCTCGGATGGTGCGCACGGCGGCGGAGGCCTCATCTGAGCTGTTGAACCGGAGCGCGTCGTCCAGGTTGGGCTTGCGAGAGTAGGCAACACCTTTGACGCCGTTGCCCGCGTCAACGTTGATTGCCGAAACCGGATGCATTGTTGGAAGGCCTTTGCCTTGCATCCAGAGGACGGCGTATTTGACTTCGTTCATGTCAATCTCCAAAGCCCCGACCCCGAGGCGCGGCGGGCGGCGAGCACCGCCCATGTCTCAGATGATACGAACAATGTTCGTATCGAGCAAGCCGTTTTTAACGCGACGCTTGACCGGCCCACACCGGCGGTTTCAAATGGCGCTGCCCTCAATAGAGGGGGCGTCATGGGAGGCCGCATGGGCGTTGGGCGTGTCATCGTGGGACTGGGGTCGCTGGTGGCCAGCGGCTGGTGTGTGGCCGCCGAGGGCGGCAGCGCGGTGCAGTTTCTGCCCGGCCTGGTGGCGCTGGTGCTGCTGCTGGGCCTGTACTTTTTGCCAACGTTCATTGCGCACCGGCGCCGGCACCGCAATGCACTGGCGCTGGGGGCGCTCAACCTGCTGCTGGGCTGGACGCTGTTGGGTTGGGTGGCGGCGTTGGTGTGGGCGCTGATGCATCAGCCGGCAGACCCGCGGCCGCTGTAGTTGGCGCGGCCGCCCAGTCGGCCCAGCGGTCGGCTCGCTCGCTGCGGATCCAGGCCTCCAGGCGGGCACCTGCGCGAGCCCGGGCCTGGCGCGCGCGGTGGACAAAGACGACGGTCAGCAGGCGCTCAAGAGCGGTCATGGGGTGGGCGCCTGGGGTGCGCTTTTGCTGGGGTGGCACCCTACGGGGGTGGTGATGTCCCAGAACCATTCGCGCTCGCTTGTGATGTACAGGCGGACGATGTCCTTTCTGACGCCACCGCCTCCCTGAGATGGCCACTCGATTAGAACGCGCCCCCGCACGTGCGCGGTGTTCCAGGCCGCCTCCCCCTCGTCCCTGGCCCATAGGGCTTTGGCCATCTCGATGCTGGCCGCCTCTAGCAGCATGCGGCTCACGAAGATGGCGTCATATGCATCGATGCAATGGGTGTCCTCAAGCAGCTTATGGATTGCTGCCGAGATGACCTGTTGGGCGTTTTCTACGAGGATCACCTGGGGCCTCCCGAGGCGGGGTTGTTTTGTGGCCGCCGCAGGCCAGCCGGCTGGTCCATCACCGCCCACACCAACGCCACCACCCAGCCCAGCAGCGTCCAGCCCAGCAGCAGGTTGAGCGCCACGATGGCGACCCTATGTTGGTGATCGAGTTGGTCGGCCGCGATGGATGGCAGCAGGTACAGGGCAAGCAGCGCCACCAGCGTCACCGTCACCAACAGGCCGGCCAGACCGCCCCACGCGGCCACCAGCAAGCCGGCCACCACCAAAACAGCCGACAGAGCGGCCCATCGTTGCGTCGTCATCAATGCACCTCCTGACTGGGCGCGGGACCGGTCTGTTTGGCCGCCTCGAACTGAGCCTCGGCCGCATAGCTATCGGCGTAGGTGCGCAAGACACCGGCCACCTCGTCGGCGCCCATCAGGTCGCGAATATAGGCGGCGGCGACGCTGATGTACACGCTGCACACAACGGCCACCTCGCCCTTGGTTTTGGCGCCCTGCGCCCTGACGTGGCGGCGCACGTCATCCAGGGCGCGCTCCACGACGGGGTCTGTGCTGGCGATCCACCTGGTGGCCATCAGTGCGTCTCCTGCGCTTGGGTTAAGACAGATAGAGGTGTGGCTTCGCACTTCGCGGCAAAGATGCGCAGCACTTTGGCGGCCTCGATGGGGCCAATATTCGCGAACAACCCCCTTGAGGCCAACGAGATGACCAGGACGAGAAGGCGCGTGAAGTCTTCTTTGCTGGTGGCGCCAGTCGAGTCGATTAGTCCACACAGCGCGTTGTCGGCGATTTTTTCAGCCTGGGCGTCTGGGATCATGGGGCTCCTCCTTCCGGGCTGAGGCCGGCCTGAGCGGCCATCTTTTTGCCCTGATCCGCCAGCATCCGCAGCAGCCGGTCAGCCGTCTCTTGGGAGTCGATTTTGGCGATGCTGTTGGCGGCGTGGGCGATGGTCATGCCGAGCAACAACAGCACCTCTGCTGTGTCGGCGGGTTGACACTTCTCGATGGTGTCGGCCATGGCCTGGGCAATGATCAGGCGGGCACCCTGGTCGGTGATCATGGCGCGTCTCCTGAAATCATCAAAGGGTCGGCCTTGCGCCCGGTGCGGGCGGGGGCCATGGGGGTGCCATCCAGCTGGTGGCTGCCGATGAAAACCAGTTGTAGTGCAACCGGCCCTTCGGCATACCAGATGGTGGCTTTGGTGCGCTCGTCGTAGCGGCTGTAACGGCAACGGATGGCCTTTCTGAGTAGGGCCGCGACCTTCATGGCGTCGGCAGCCGGCAGCGCGATGGTGACGTGGTCGATTTCGACCAGGCCGAGTTGGGTGGGGACGGCGGCCATGTCAGTGCGCCTCCTTTTGCGTTTCGTAGTTCAGCGCGGATTGCAGAAAATTCACCACGACATCAGAGCCACCCACGACTCGCACGCCAGCACTGACCATATGTTGGAGTTTGATGTGCAGGACGATGATGTCCTCCACCGACTGGCATTGCGCTTGCCGCAGCAGACCGGCGAAGGCGTCGTCGATGGCGGCATCCAGCGTTTTGAGGTCGATCATGGCGTCTCCCTCTGCCGCTCCAGCTCGTCGACCAGCTGGCTCATGGCGGCGGCCATGCTGCTGCCGATCTGGTCCAGCAGCACGGCGTAGCCCACCCACAGCCGGGTGAATGCGAAGGGGTCGGCGGGTTGGGCGGCAACGCTGCCTTGCAGGGCGGCAGCGAGGTCGCCGACGCTGTAGGGCTCGCGGGTGAGGCCGATGGCCAGGCCCATGGCCCGCATGTAGGGGTTGGCACTGCTGGCCTGGCTGATGAGGTAGGCCAGGGCATGGTGGGGGGCGCGCGGAATGGCATCCTCATCTGCCGGCCCTTCGTGGGTCTCTCTGGCGGCGACGGCCATGGCGCAGGTGATGAGGTCGACGTCGATGACGTGGTGGCGGGCGATGAGCAGCAGCGAGGCCATCAGGGCGGCGGTTTGGGTGACGGCGTCCTGCTGCGCGGCGGCGCTGAGGGGCTGGCTGGCGAGGATGGCGGTGAGTTCGGCGGCGCATCCCAGCGCCTCGTCCCAGTAAGGTTCGAACTGGTCGACGGCGAAACCGGGCGGCAGGAATCGGTTTTGGTAGGTGGCGAACATGGTGGGGTCAGTCCTCGTTGTCTTCGTGTTGCTCGGTGATGGCCATGGCGTGCAGGTCGCAAAAACTGGCCAGATCGCGCAAGGCGGCGCAGGCCTGTTCGGGCGTGCGCTGGTCGTTGTAGATGTAGTCCTCTATGTCGGACTTCAGCTCTTCGAGAGTGGTCATGGTGGTCTCCAGTGGGTTGGCGGTCAGGGGACGAGGTAGGCGGCAAGTGGGCCGCGGATGAGGTGGCGGTAGTCGGTGTCGGTGTAGGTGCGGGCGGGTTCGGGCGGCGGCTCGGGGTCGGGCTCGGGGTCGCTCTCGGGCGGCGGCCCGGGCCGGACGGGCGGGAGGTCGACGCGGGCGTGCAGCTGCGCGATGGCGCTTTTCAGGCGCCAGTAGATGGCCGAGGGGCTGGCGCCGCAGTCGGCGGCGATGGCGATGAGGCTGCGGCCACCGAGCAGCCGCCAGATGACGCGGCGGTGGTAGGGCGCCAGGGCGGCCAGGTCGCGCGGCAGGCGCCGCAGCAGCTGGGCGCGCTGGGCATCGGTTTCGGTTTGGTCGGCGGGGGTGGCGGGTTCGGCCGGGTGGGTCAGGTCGAGCCCGATGCGCAGCTGAGCGGCGCGGGCGTGGCGCTCGTGGGCGGCGATGGCCCGCAGCCTGGTGGTGCTGATGCCGAGTTGCTGCGCGATGTGACCCAGGCCGGCGTCGGGTTGCTGTTGGCCCAGGCGCTCGGCGCGCTGGAGCAGTTGGCGCTCGCCGCGGCTGAGCCAGTCGTCGCGGCGAGCCAGGTCGAGGATGGCGCCGCGGCCGGCCTTGAGGGCACGGCGGCGGGCGTGCTCGGGGCTGGCGGCGGGCTTGGCCAGACTGAGCCAGGCGGCGACGTGGGCCTCCTGGGCGTAGTCGTCGAGCTGGCTGAGGGTGCCGCTGCTGACCGCATAGCGGCGTGCCATGCGGCTGAGCACGGGCATGAGCTCGGCCAGCGTGGGCATGGCGGTGGCAGCGGCGGTGACGGCGGGTGCGGCGGACATGGCGGCGAGTTAACTGATGGGGTGGGTCTGGGCCAGGAAGCGGCGCAGCTGCTGGGTGTGGGCGGCGCTGAGGTGCAGCTGGCGGCCGCCGCGCACGATGAGCAGGCTGCCGTCCATCCACACGGCGACTTCGAGGGCGGGCGGGGGGCTGGCGGGTGCAGCCGGGGGCGTGGCGCCGAGCTGCTGCAGCATGGTGTCGAAGTGCGCGCTGGCGGCGGGCCAGCTGATGGCGCCGGCAGCCGCCAAGTGGGTGGCGTTGGTGGCGGCATCGGGGGCCTGGGCCTGGGCCTGGGCCGGCGGCGCGGCGGGCTCGGGGCGGTAGGCGGGCAACGGGTAGGCGGGCGTCCAGTAGAGGCCGCCGGGTGCGGCTGGCGGCTGGGGGTTGGGCGCGGCTTGGGGTTGCGGCTGCGGATCTCTCAGGTCGACGCCTTGAGGAATGCCGCTGGCAGCGCTGAAGATGCTGTTGAGTTGGAGGTTGGGGCCGACGGGCGGGCTGACGGGCGAGAACAGGCGGTCCTCGTAGGCGGCGTCGGATTCGCCCGAGCGCTGCGGTCCGACGAGTGGGTCTCTCGGTGCGTGTTTTTTCCCGGCGATGGTCTGCTTTTTGGCTGTCGCGGCGCCGCAAACGACTTGGCGGCCCAGGTCGGTCAGCACGTAGGTGGCAGGGTTGCCGTGGCCAGCGCGGCCACCGTTCGGGGTTTTTACTGTGACGCGCCCGTTGGCGATCAGGCTGCTCATGCAGGCAGCAAAGGGCCTCGATCCATCATAGCCAACAGCCCTAGCCAGCGCCTTGCTCCCCAGGCCCTTCCCAGCCGGCAGGCTGGCCAAGTGGGTCATCACCGGGATCACGATGCCTCCGCTGCGCGTGCGCAGCTTGCGCGGGGCGCTCATTGCAGCACCCCGTCGACAACGGTTTCGGAAGGCGAGACGATGAAGTCCTCAAGCCCTCGGTTGACCTTGATGGTGGCGGCCGTGGCCAGGGCAGCAGCCTTGCCGCGCAAGGTGGTGGCCGACTCGCTGTCGTCGGCGTCGTCGAGCCGCTCGAGGGCGCTGTGCAGGTCGAGGATGGCCTGTTTGTTGACCTCCTCGGTGGTGCGCACGAGGCTGGCCAGGCCGACCTGGTAGAGGTAGGTGACGGTGGTTTCGGCGTTGCGCACAGTGACGCTGGGCGGGCGTTGGCGCCAGCTGATTTCGCCGGTGATGAGGTTGACGGTTTTGGTTTTGTGGTTGCCCGTGAGCTCAGCGCGGTGGCCCTCGGCCCAGGTCTGGATGGCGTGGTGCAGGGCCTCGATCTGGCCGCCCAGGGCAGTGAGGGTGGGGGCCGCAGCTTGCTGCAGCTCGGCGATGGCGGCGTCGAGCTGGGCGAGGCGGGCGGCTTGGGCGCGCTGGAGATCGCCGAGCTGGCGCACGGCGGCGCTGGCCTGGTCGCGGTCAGCAGGCACGAGATGGGCGTGGGCGGCGGCGGTGGTTTTTTTGCGGGTGGCCATGGGGTGGTGGATGGTTAAACGTGGAGGGAGTCAGGCGACGTTGGCCCAGGGGCCGAGGTGGTAGACGGCGGCTTGCCATTTGGGGCGCATGACCTGGAGCCGGCCGTCGTGAGCCAGCCGGCGCAGGACGGGGCCGAGGGTGTCGATGCGGCCGTTTTCGGTGTAGATGTCGGCCAGCTCTTTGGCGGTGGCTGGGCCGTGGCGCTGGATGTGGTGGACGATGGCGCGACCGATGTCGATGTCGACGGCGTGGATGGCGGGGGTGGTCATGCGGCGGCCTCCTCATCGCCCCACAGCTGAGGCTGGTTGCTGGGTGGCTCGGGGGCGACATCGTCGGGGCCGATGTCGGTGCGGGTGAGGGCTTTTTCGATTTCGCGCGCCGTGAAGGGCTGGCCGCCGTGGGCCAGAGCGACGGCGAGTTGGTGGATGGCGGCGTTGGCGCTGAGCCGGGCGCCGTGCGGGCTGGTGAGCTGGTCGTAGCGGGCGCGCAGCCAGCGGTCGCGACGCTCAGCGACCAGGCGCTGGCACAGGGGGACGTCGAGCAGGCCGCCGCCCCACTGGGCTGCTGCGGCGGCGGTGGCGTCGTCGCCAATGAGGTAGGCGAGCGCGGCCCAGCGCTCGGCGCCGGCGGTGTTGGCGGCGCGGTGCAGCGGGATGCGCAGCTGGACGCCGGCGCGTTGGTTGATGAGGATGGCGGTGGCGTCGTCGCCCAACACGCGGCGCATGGTCTGGGCGGTGGGGGGCAGCAGGTGGCCCAGGGCGGCCAGGTCGGCGGCGCCGAGGCTGCGCGGGGGGGGCGGCAAGTGGGTCATGCGGCCGCCTTCCCCGCCTTGGCGCGCAGGGTGCGCGAGAGGGCGCCGACGAGGGCGTGGAGGTGGTCAGGGGTGCACAGGTCGGCGCAGCTGGCCCAGCGGTTGCGCTTGCAGACGGCGTCGGCGTAGGTCAGGGTGTGGGGCTGGCCGGTGGCGCGGCCGAGCTCGTCGAGCAAGGCGTGGACTTTGCCCATCATGTCGGCGCGCACGGCGTCGGGGCGGGGGCGGCGCAGGCGGGCTTCGCGGTCCTGGCGCAGCGGGTGGACGGCGCCGGCCTGGCGCAGGTGGTCGAGCACGGTTTTGTGCTCGGGCTCGGTCATGTCCTTGATGCTGCGTTTGCCGGTGAGGCGCACGAGCATGGCGCGGTAGGTGTCCTCGTCGAGGCCGAGCTGGCGGCGGGAGACCGAGATGGCCTGGATGCGGGTGCGGCGGCGCTGATCAGCGCGGGCCGTGGCGGTGATGACGGCCACGGCCTTGGGGGCGGTGGAGCTCACGGCGCGGCCTCCTGGCTGGCGGTGGCGGCTGGGATGAGCTCTGGGGTGCTGCCGGCGGGCACGGTGAGCAGCGGGGCGCAGGCGACGGCGATCTGGGTGAGCTCACGAAGAACGTGACGCTCTTGCTGGCGCGCATCGTCTTGCCAGCAGACGGTGAGGACAACGCCCAGGCCAAAGGCGGCGGCGACGAGGAGGGCGGTGCGCTCTGCGCGGCGCGAGCGGGTGGTGGTGAGGGTGGTCATGCGGGTTCCTTGGTGGTGGCGGCGGGCGGGGCTTTGACGGGACAGTGGCGACAGGCCTTCCAGTGCGGGGCCTCGAACTGGCTGCACTGGGCGTAGGTGCGGGCTGCGTAGGCGCGGCATTCGGCGACCTCGATGGGCCGCTGCAGGTGGGGGCACTGGATGCGCTGGTAGGCGGCGGCAACCCGGCGGATGAAGCGTGGGCTGGGGGTGGGGATGGAGCCGCTGAGGACGCGGGTGATGTAGGGCCGGCAGACGCCAACCTGGGCGGCAACGCCGGCCTGGCGCTCGGGGTGGGCGGCGATGGCGTCGACGAGGTATTGGCGCCAGCCGGGGAAAATGTTGTCGGCGCTCACGCGGCGGCTCCTGGGGCCGGGATGCGCCGGCCGGTGTTGGTGTCGATGAGGGGCTCGCCCTGGCGGCGCGGGTCGGTGGGGGCGCTGGGGCCGAGGTCGCGCACGAGGCGCCAGGTGCGCGGGCCGGCGGTTTTGAGGCCGCGCAGGATGCCGTGCCGCTCGAGCGTGCGCACGTAGCGGCGCAGGCTGGCGATGGCCTGGCGCTCGGAGCCGTCGGCAATGGTGAGCATCAGATCCTGCAAGGCAAAGACGCCTTGCTGGCGCATGAGCCACCAGGCGCGCACGCGCAGCGGCGGGCGCAGCAGGTAGGCGGTGTGGCGGTGGCGGGTGTGGCTCATGGCTCAGGCTCTGCGGGCCAGGCGGTCGTGGCTGGCGCGGTAGTCTTCGACGAGGACGGTTTTGCGCAGGTCGGCGGCAGCGACGGCTTTTTTGCCCAGGCCTTTGGCGGCCATTTCGATGCGGCTGATGGCGTTGAGGACGCCGCGCATGCGGCCCTTGGTGTCGGCGTGGATGCGGGCGACCAGGTCGGGGGCGATCTGCACGTCGGCGAGCTGATGGCAGGCCAGGCTGACGTCCTCGAGGGAGGCCGGCCGAAATTCGACCCAGTTGAAGATGCGACTGCTGATCTGCTCGCGGGCGCCGAATCGGTAGACGTCGCGCTCCATGCTGACGAGCAGAACGGGGGTGGCGGATTTGTCGGTGATGCCGCGCAGGCGCTCGAGGGCGGCGGCGTTGTCGGCGAGGAGGAACTGGGCCTCGTCGACGACGACGGGGGTGTCGGCCTCGAGGAGGCGGCCGCCGATGAGCGTGGCGAGGTCTCGCGCGGTGACGGACAGGCCCAGTCGCTCGCCGATGGCGGTGACGAGGCGGCCCGGGGTCATGCCCTGCGTGGCCGTGATGAACACGGCGCCGCTGGCGGCGCACCAGTTGTAGAGGGTGGTGGTTTTGCCCTCGCCGGGGCGGCCGGTGATGAGCATCCAGGCGGCCTCGCGGGCGCCGCGCTCGGTGAGCATTTGCACGCCTTCGCGCAGGCGGTTGGCGTTCTCGGTCTGGACAAAAGAGGCTTTCACGTACACTGGCTCCTGGTGATTGGGCTGTCGGTGTGGGTTGGCGCTTACCCGACGGCCTGGTTAAAAAAACGGGGTGGATCGACGCCCTCGCCTTCTTCGGCCGCTGCTTGTGCAGCGGCTTTTTTCATGGCGGATTCGATGGCGGTGAGGTCGGCCAGGCGGCGCTCGGCGTCCTCGCGCTCGCGCTCGATGAGGCGGCGCGAGAGGTACATGGCCACGGGGTCTTGGGCGTCGTCGTCGTCGGGCTCGGCGGCCTGCAGGGGCACGGCGTGGGCGGGCTGCGCGGCGGCGGGCCACTCGATGACGTCGGGCGAGCGGTGCTCGATGGCGACGACGTCGATGGGGGGTGGGGCGAGGCGGGCTTCGATGGCCGCGATCTGGTTTTCGCGGCGGCGGATTTGGGCTTCGGCGCGTTTGCGCTCGGCGTGTTCGGCCATGCTGGCGGTGCGGTAGCCGGTGGCCTCGACAAAGGCGGCGATGCACAGCAGCCGGCCCTGCAGGTCTTTGACCCAGATCTGGCTGGGGTCGCGCTCGTCGACTGCGACGATGACTTCGCAGCCCTCGTGGTGGGCCAGGTCGGGGTGGTGGTAGCGCTGACCGTTGTAGGGAGTGACGGTGCCGCGCCGAACCTTTTTGCGCAGGTGCGGAAGGAAGGCGTCGATGAGCTCGGCCTGGCTGAGGGCGACGGGTTGCCAGCCGCCGGCGCGGGCGGCCTCCAGGGCCTGGCGCGGGGTCTGGTGGACCATGCGGCCGGTGAGCGGGCAGCGCACTTTGGGCAGGCTGCGGTGGGGGCGGTCGTTCCACCGATCCTCAAGAGCGCGCAGCCAGGTGATGGCTTCGGTGTGGGTGTCGAAGACGATGCCCTTGCCGAGCCGGATGGCTTGCTGGCGCTGGCGCTCGCGCTCGGGCGTGCCGGGGCCGGCTTTGACCATGGCGCCGGTGAGGCGGCGCACTTTGGTGAAGGTGGCGCTGTCCATGCGGGCGGGGTGCTGGTAGGTGGCGAGCGAGCGCGCTTCTTTGTCCAGCCAGGTGTTGAAGTTCTCGGCGATGCCGTTGGCCTGGCTGTTGCCGACGGTTTGCGGGTGGACGATGCTGATGCCCAGGCGCTGGGCGAGGCTGGCCTGCAGGTCGCCCTCGACGCGGGCGTTTTTGACGCTGCGGGTGCTGTCGGTCTGCCAGATGGCGGGCACGCCGCCAAACTCGACGCAGGCGCGCAGGCCGGCCAGGATGACGTCGGTGTTTTCGGTCAGGCCGATGGACAGGGGCGTGAGGTAGCGCGTGGCCACGTCGTGGTAGTGCCAAACCTCGTAGGTGACGTACTCGCCGGTGACTGGGTGCGGGGCCGTGAAGTGGGTGGTCCACCCGTCCGCGTGCACCTCCTGGAACGGCCGCATGCCGGCGCTGCTGCGATGCTGGTAGAAGGTGAGCGCGCGCAGGGCGCTGCCGGTGTGCCGGCCCTTGAGCTGGTCGGTCTGGCTGAACTGCTCGCGGAAAAACCGGGCCACGGTGGCGTAGCTGGGCGCACGGCCCCAGGGGGTTTGCCAGTGGGTAAGCAGCTGCTCGTGCAGCCAGACCAGGGTGCTGCCCTGGGGGCGTTGGCGCAGCTCGATGGCCAGGGCGTGCCAGGGCTGGACGGCCAGGTCTGGCCCGGTGGCGCTGGGGGCGATGCTGCGGCCGCTGCTCTGCTGGCTGAGCCAGGCCTGCAGGGCGCGGGCGCTGGGCAGGCCGTTGGGCGAGGGGCGGCCGCGCGGGCTGCGGGCCTGGCGCAGCATGGTGACCAGGTCGGCCGAGGCCAGGCCGGCCGCGGCCTCGTCCAGCACGGCCTGGCAGGCGGCGCTGAGGGCCAGACCGCGGGTGGCGGCGAGGTTTTTAACGTGGGCCAGGACGATGCGCCGGCCGGTCAGCTGGGCGCGCTGCTCGGCGGTGAGGTCGGCCTCAGCCTGGTTTGACGGCGCAATCAAGGCGGGCCGCGGCTGCTCGGCCAAGGCCTGCGGCGCGGGGGCCGAGGCCGGCGACTGGGCGGCCAGGTGGGCGGCGACCAGGGCCAGCGCGGGCTGGTCGATGGGGTATTCACGGCGGGAGCCGCCCAAACCGATGACGGTGACATATCGCCAACCCTCGTCGGCGGCGAGCCGGTTGATTTGCCGCTTGGTGGGCGGCATACCCTGGATATTCAGGGCCAACAGCTCGGTGGCCGAGTATTGGCGCTTCACGCGCGACTCCGGCGCAGGGGGGTTTGGCGAGGTGCCCAAATCTGATCCACCGACCGGCCAATAGTGGCGGCGATGGCGTGCTTGACGCGGGCCGATTCGCTCCTGCTGTGGATGACGTGTGAGACGGCCATGTGCGAAACGCCCAGGTCGTCGGCGATCCGGGCCTGCGTCGTTCCGGCCATCCGGATGGCCGCTTTGATCTGCTCTGGATGCATCTGATTGGGGTTGCTAAACTGGATGACGTGACTCATTCTGCATCCGTTTGAATGCAGCAGTCAAGCAGTTCAGCATCTTTTTGGAGGCAGCATGAGCCAAGAGAGCACACACCGGCACCAGTCGCCGGGGGACAGACTGGTGACCGTCAGGGGGAAGCGGTCGCAGTTCGCCTTTGCCGAGGAACTCGGCATCAGCCGCAGCAGCCTCCAGCACTACGAGGCGGGTACGCGCAAGATGGACGCCGACCTGCTGGTGCGGCTGCGTGTGCTGTTAAAAATCGACCCGTTGTGGCTGTTGACGGGCGAGGATCGTGGGGGTTTGGAGCCTCAGGAGCGGGCCTTGTTGGATGCGTTCAAGTCGGCATCGGACGAGGGTCGCTGCCACCTGCTGACCGCGTCGCAGTGGGTGCCGAAAAGGTAGCCGAACCGCTTCCGAGCTCTGTCCCACTTCTGTCCCACTTTTTTTTCGGTGGATTCGGCGGGGTCGACCTAAGTAGTTGTCCTGTATAGGTATTTCGCCTGTCCCACTTTCGCAGAGCAATTTGCAAAAAAGTGGGCGCGTGTCCCACTTCGATCGGCGACCTCCGAGCGCGAGGGGTGGCGGTCGGATGACCGCGCCGGGGCCGCCACATGCCCCGCAGGGCCGTTTCTCCCTCTAGAGCGGCCTCCCGGCCACCTCCACCCATTCCCGCCACCAGGCGCCCGTTCTGGCCCGGTCCCTGTGCAAATTGGGTGCAAATTCGCCCGGTTTTGGAAAATTCCACCCATTCGGCGCCGACCCCACCCAACAGCCCGAAAACCCTTATGAATCAAAGGTTTGCGCCAATTTTTTCCCCCGCCCCCGCCGTGCTAATTCGAGTGCACCCCCACATCAGCCAGGCCAGAAAGGCGCCGCCCATCATCTTGAGCGCGCCGGGAATGATCCAGCCCGGCCCGGCCAGCACCACGGCGGCCCACCACGACCAGCGGTTGGCGCGCGTGCGCTCGGGCAGAAAGCGCAGGTAGTCCACCTGCTCGCCGATCTGCACCACCAAAGAGAAGGCCACGGTGGTGGCGCCGCCAAACAGCAGCATGTCCAGCCCGCCGCTGCGGCGCACCTCGGCGGCGAAGGCCGCATACAGCTGGGGCTCGTGCCAGGCCATGGCGGCAAACGGCAGCACCAGCAGCACCAGCCACAGCGGCTGCGTCCAGGCCTGCAGGCGCGAGATCAGCGTGACCCCACGCGCCACCAGCGGCACGATGGCCAGCGCGCAGACGATGTACAGCAGTGGCAATGGCAGCGGCAGCACCAGTTGCAGCGCGCTGGCCAGAATGGCCGTCTCCAGCGCAAAGAAGATGAAGGTGAAGCCGGCGTAGACCAGCGAGGTGAGCGTGGAGCCCATGTAGCCAAAGCCGGCGCCACGGGTCAGCAAGTCCATGTCCAGCTTGTAGCGGGCCGCGTAGTAGCTGATGGGCAGGCCGGTGACGAAGACGACCAGCGCCACGCAGGCAATGGCCGCCAGCGCGTTGGCAAAGCCGTACTTGAGGGCAATGGCCGCGCCAATGGCCTCCAGCGCCAGAAACGAGGCACCGCCAAACGCGGTGTGGCCCACGCGGGTGATGGACCACTTGCGAAAGCTGCGCGGCGCATAGCGCAGCGCGTAGTCCTCGCGGGTCTCGTCGGCCACCCACTCGTTGTACTCGCGGCGGATGCGGGATATCTGCTGCACGGCCATGCGCCCGAGTATGCAAAGCCGGCGCCGCCGCGCGATGGCGGGACAACCCCTACGCCGATTCGCGTATTGGCCGACGGCGCAGGCGCCCGCACCATGGGGCATCACCCACCGCACAGCCCCGGAGGAGCCCACCATGGCCGAGACCTTGATTCGCGTCGATCTGAACAAGCCCGCCCCCAGCAACCCGCAGGTGCACAACCGCTGGCACCCGGACATCCCCATGGCCGTCTGGGTCAACCCCGGTGACGAGTTCGTGCTGGAAACCTACGACTGGACCGGCGGCTACATCAAGAACAACGACAGCGCCGACGACGTGCGCGACATCGACCTGACCACCGTGCACTACCTGTCGGGCCCTGTGGGCGTCAAAGGCGCCGAGCCGGGCGACCTGCTGGTGGTGGACCTGCTGGACGTGGGCGCCAAGCCCGAAAGCCTGTGGGGCTTCAACGGCTTTTTCAGCAAGAAGAACGGCGGCGGCTTTCTGACCGACCACTTCCCGCAGGCGCAAAAGTCGATCTGGGACATCCACGGCCTGATGACCCGCTCGCGCCACGTGCCGGGCGTGGAGTTTGCCGGTCTGATCCACCCCGGCCTCATCGGCTGCCTGCCCAGCCGCAAGCTGCTGGACACCTGGAACCAGCGCGAGCTGGCCTTCATCGCCACCGACCCCGAGCGCGTGCCGCCGTTGGCCGCGCCGCCCTCGGCCGGCACCGCCCACATGGGCAAGATGACCGGTAGCGCGCGCGACAAGGCCGCCGCCGAAGGCGCCCGCACCGTGCCGCCGCGTGAGCACGGCGGCAACTGCGACATCAAAGACCTCTCGCGCGGCTCGAAGATCTTCTTCCCCGTCTACGTGGACGGCGCCGGCCTCTCGGTGGGCGACCTGCACTTCAGCCAGGGCGACGGCGAGATCACCTTCTGCGGCGCCATCGAGATGGCCGGCTGGGTGCACATGCGCGTCTCGCTGCTCAAGGGCGGCATGGCCAAGTACGGCATCAAGAACCCCATCTTCAAGCCCAGCCCCATCACGCCCAACTACAACGACTACCTGATCTTCGAAGGCATCTCGGTGGACGAGCACGGCAAACAGCATTACCTGGACGTGCACATCGCCTACCGGCAGGCCTGCCTCAACGCCATCGAGTACCTGACCAAGTTCGGTTACTCGCGGGCCCAGGCCCACTCCATCCTGGGCGTGGCGCCGGTGCAGGGCCACATCAGCGGCGTGGTGGACATCCCCAATGCCTGCGCCACGCTGTGGCTGCCGACCCAGATCTTCGGGTTCGACATCAACCCCAGCAACGCCGGCCCGAAGAAACACCTGGACGGCTCGGTGGACATGCCGCTGTCACCGGACAAGTGACATGCCGCTCTACGACTACCTGTGCCCCGCCTGCGGCCCGTTCGACGCGCGCCGCGCGGTGGCCGAGCGCGATGTGCCCCTGCCCTGCCCTCACTGCGCGGCGCCCGCCGTGCGGGCCTGGCTGAGCACGCCGCACCTGGCCACCATGCCCAGCGCGCGCCGCGCGGCCTTTGCCGTCAACGAGCGCTCGGCGCATGCGCCGCAGCATTCGGGCAGCTACCAGCGGCTGCGCCACCCGGCCGGCTGCGGTTGCTGCAAGCCGGGCGCAGGCAGCCGCACGGCCGTCAGCCCGGCGGGGGCCAAGAGCTTCCCCAGCGCGCGGCCCTGGATGATTTCGCATTAGATGAGATCACCCCCTACGCGATCGCAGATCGCGCCCCCTTCTGGGGGCACTGCTGGTGGACCGGCTAAGCCGGATCCACGGCAGTCGCTGGGTTGGGGGTGGTACTGCGACGGTTGTTGAGGAGAACGCCATGCTGTTAGGACTTGCGTTGTTGTGGGTGGGGGCTGTGTTGTGCCTCAACGGGTTGTGGCTGATGGGGCGCATTGGCGACAAGGAGATTGCAGTCGTCAACGTGTTCGTGGGCCTGGTCAGCGGGGCGGTGGCCTGGCATTCGGCTTTCGGGCCCACGGCCGATGCCGCCTCCATCAAAGGCGCGGCGCTGACGCTGCTGTTCACGCTGACCTACCTGTGGGTGGCGGCCAACCGCTACAACGGCGCCGATGGGCGCGGCCTGGGCTGGTTCAGCCTCTTCGTGGCGCTGACGGTGGTCCCGGTAGCGCTGGACAGCTTCCACGCCGCCACCACCACGGCCGACATCTGGCTGGCCTGGTGCTGGGCCGCCTGGGCGGTGCTGTGGCTGATGTTCTTCGTGCTGCTGACGCTGCAAAAACCCATCGCCAAACTCACCGGCGCCGTCACCCTGGCCCAGGGCGTGCTGACGGGATGGGTGCCGGGGTATTTGCTGCTGACGGGTGGGTTGGGGTAAGCATCAGATGCGCGATGCTGGACATCAACACTACAATGTCGGCATGCGCACCACCCTGACTCTAGACGACGACATCCTGCATGCTGCCCGCAGCCTTGCCGCACGGCAGGGTGCCAGCTTGGGTGAAATGGTGTCGCAACTGGCCCGCCGCGGCCTGCAGCGCGAAACCAATCCAGCAGCCACCCGCAACGGCGTGCCACTTTTGGTGAGACAAGACCCATCCACCACGCCGATCACGCTGGAGTTGGTGAACGCCCTGCGCGACGAATGAGGCCGTTCCTGCTGGATGTGAATGTGTTGATCGCGCTGGTGGACCCGACGCACGTGCATCACGACACCGCTCACCACTGGTTTGCCGACCTGGGCCACAAAGCCTGGGCCAGTTGCGCCCTGACCGAAATGGGCCTGCTGCGCATCGTGGGCAACCCTCGCTATCCGGGCTCGCCCGGCTCCCCCGTAGCGGTCATGCCCCTGCTGCGGCAACTGCGCGCACTGCCTGGTCATCGCTTCTGGACAGACCCGGTCAGCCTGGCCGATACCGAGCGCATCGATGCCGAGCGACTGCTGGACCACGCCCAACTCACCGACACCCATTTGTTGGCACTGGCGGTCGCACATGGCGGCATGCTGGCTACCTTCGATCGCAAGTTGTCGCCTCGCGCCGTGATGGGCGGCGAAGCGGCATTGCATCTGATCTGAGCCTACGTCAGCAACTCCTCCCCTACCGCCCCCGGCGGCGGCTCCGCCAGTTTGGGCAGGGTGCGCACGGCGTTCAGCACCGGGTGGCGCCAGGCTGCAAACGCCAGCAGCAGCGCCAGCACGGCAGCCACGCTCAGCGTGGTGCGCAGGCTCAGGTGCTCGCCGATCCAGCCGCCGCCCAATGCGCCGGGCGCAGCAGGCAGCAGGATGAGCCAGCGCATGGTGCTGGTCATGCGCCCCAGCAGATGAGGCGGCGTGACGGCCTGGCGCAGTGAGATGAAGTTGATGAAGAGCAGCACCGCGCCGGCGCCAAAGGCCAGCAGCATGAGGCCGAAGGCGGCCACCCCCGCCGGGCCGGCCGGCACGGCGGCGCCCACGCCCCAGCCCAGGCCCGTGAGGCCCATGCCCAGCGCCATGCAGGGGCCGGGGCCGATGCGGGCACTGAGGCGGTGGCCCAAGACGCTGGCGCCCACGGTGCCCACGCCCAGCGCCACGTAGGCCAGGCCCACGGCCTGCTCGCTCATGCCCAGGGTGCGGGTGGCAAAGAGGATTTGCACCACGGTGACGGCATGCCAGCACATCTGCCAGCCGCCGGCAAAGAGGGCCATGGTGACCAGCAGCGGCTCACCGCGCACAAAGGTCAGGCCGGCGCGCATGTCGCGCACAAAGCCGTGCCACAGCTTGCCAGGCGGGGGCAGGCCTTCCTCACGCACCCGCACGCCGCGCAAGATGGCGGCCGAAGCCAGCAGCAGCGCGGCGTCGATCAGCAGCGCCAGCGGCGCGCCCACCATTTTGATGAGGGCGCCGGCCAGGCCGGGGCCCGCCACCTCGGCGCCCGATGAGGCCAGCGCGTTCTTGGCGTGCGCCTCGACCAGCCGCTCGCGCGGCACCACCTGGGTGAGCACGATTTGCGCGGCCGAGCCCGAGAGGGTGTAGACGGTGCCGATCAACAGCGCCAGCACGTACAGCCACTCCATGTGCAGCCAGCCCAGCGCCCAGGCCAGCGGCACCGAGGCCACGCCCACGGCCAGCGCCAGTTCGCCAACGACGTAGACGGGCAGCTTGCGCACGCGGTCCAGCCACACGCCGCCGGGCAGCGAGAGCAGCAAGAACGGGGTCAGCTCCAGCGCCGTGAGCCAGCCCATCTGCGTGGGGCTGGCGTGCAGCAGCACGGCCGCCGTCAGCGGCAAGGCCAGCAAGGTGATCTGGCCACCCAGCGAGGAGATGAGGATGGACGTCCACAGCCGCCGGTAAATCGCATCGCGCAGCAGGCTGCCGGGCGCAAGGAGAGCTTTCATAATGGGGCGATGAATACGCCCGACCTTTCTTCTTCTATGGGTGCAGATGCCGAGAACCTGTCCGGCGTGCCGGTGGTGGGGGACGCGCTGCACGTGCCGTTTGGCATCGAGCCCCCGCTGCCCGGCAGCGAGGCGGGTGCCGCCGGCAGCCCGGCCGCGCAGACGCTGGTGCTGGATCCGCGCCGGCTCAATATTGTGAACCGGGTGGCCACCGGTTCTGAGCTGGCCGGCGACATCCAGTTCCGTGGTGGCGTGCTGCTGCAGGGCCGGCTGACCGGCAAGGGCGAGGTGGCCGGGCCGCTGGTGATCTGGGGCAGCGGCCAGCTCAGCGGCCACTGGCGGGTGCTGGGCGACGTCTACCTGCTGGGCCGCCTGGGCGACGACGCCGACCCGCGCGACACGGCCTCAACGCTGGAATGCCAGGGCACGGTGTTCATTGCCGCCAGCGGCATCTCCACCGGCACCTTGTTTGCCAGCAGGCTGCGCATGTCGGAGGGCGCCACGCTGCTGGGCCCGTTCCGCACCCTGCCCAACGGCCAGACGCTGCCGGTGCTGCAGCCCTCGGCCTGAAGCTGGCCGCGCTCAACTGCGGTAGTCGGCGTTGATGCGCACGTAGTCCAGCGAGAGGTCGCAGGTCCAGATGCTGCCGACCGCCTCGCCCCGGTTCAGTTGCACGCGGATGGTGATGTCGGCCTGCTGCATCACGCGCTGGCCATCGGCCTCCTGGTAGGCCGGGTGACGGCCACCGCCCTGCACCACGTGGACGTCGTCCAGATAGAGGTCCACGCGCGCCACGTCCAGGTCGGCGATGCCGGCATAGCCCACGGCGGCCAGGATGCGGCCCAGGTTGGGGTCGCTGGCAAAGAAGGCCGTCTTGACCAGCGGCGAGTGGGCGATGGCGTAGCCCACGGCCCGGCATTCGGCGTCGCTGGCGCCCCCCTCGACGCGCACGGTGATGAATTTGCTGGCACCTTCGCCGTCGCGCACGATGGCAAACGCCAGCTCCTGCGCCACCGCCTGCACCGCCGCACGCAATTGCAGGGCGCCCATGCTGTCCAGTGCGGTGATGGGCGGATGGGCGGCCTGGCCGGTGGCGACGAGGATCAGCGCGTCGTTGGTGGAGGTGTCACCATCCACGGTGATGCGGTTGAAGGTCTCGTCGGCCACGTCGCGCAGCAGCGGGTGCAGCAGCTCGGGCGCCACGACGGCGTCGGTGGCGATGAAACCCAGCATGGTGGCCATGTTGGGGCGGATCATGCCGGCGCCTTTGGCGATGCCGGTGACGGTGACGGGCACGCCGCCAATGACCACCTGACGCGAGGCGGCCTTGGGCCGGGTGTCGGTGGTCATGATGCCTTCGGCGGCGCGCAGCCAGTGGCCCGGCGCCAGGTCGGCCACGGCCGCCGGCAGGCCCGCTTCCACGCGATCGATGGGCAGCGGCTCCATGATGACGCCGGTAGAAAACGGCAGCACCGCACCAGCCGCCACGCCCAGCAGCGGTGCCAGCGCCGTGCACATGCGCTGGGCGTGCGCCAGGCCGCTGGCGCCGGTGCCGGCGTTGGCGTTGCCGGTGTTGATGACCAGCGCACGGATGGCGGTGGTGGCAGCCAGATGCGTGCGGCAGACCTGAATGGGGGCGGCGGCAAAGCGGTTTTGCGTGAACACGCCGGCCACGTGGCTGCCCGCATCCAGCGCCAGCACGACCAGGTCTTTGCGATTCGCCTTGCGGATACCGGCCTCGGCCACGCCCAGGCGCACGCCGGGCACGGGCAACAGGGTTTGGACGGGGTCGGTCATCGAGGAATCTCCGGTGGGGGCGCGAATCGGGCGCGGGCATAAAAAACGGCGGCTGGGGTCAGCCGCCGTAAAGACCTCGTGACAGGCACGAGGCCAACCGGATTTTAGGGCGTCAGTGCAGCCAGGCGTACCAGACGTAGGAGGCGGCCAGCGCGGCAAACGCCAGCAGCAGCGCGCCGTGGACGAGCCGGGTGGCGCTGCGGCGCAGGGATTCCATGTCGCGCTCGGCCGCTGTCATGGGCGGCGCCCAGACGGCCATTTCGGTCTGCAGCGTTTCAGCGAAGCGGGATGGGTGGAATTCAGTCATGACGAAGGCCTACTTTCAGGCGCCGATGTGGCGGACGAACAAGTCGCTAGGCAGCGACCGGCTGGCAGACTGAATGTTGCCAAATGCAGTTAAAACTGCATCACCTGAAAGGGGGAGCGCACCTCGATTGGCGCGCAATTCGTCACATATTCAGCGCAAACGGCCGTGGCACTGTTTGTACTTTTTGCCACTGCCACACGGGCAGGGGTCGTTGCGACCCACTTGCGGAATCTGGGTCGCCGGGTCTTGTTCCTGGCTGACGGAGCCGTCTTCGTTGGGGTGGGTGTAGGTGACGTTCTCGATGTGCTCAGCGCGCGCTTCGATGGCCTGGGCGGCCTGATCGGCCTCCTCGCGCGTCTGGATGCGCACGGCCAGCAGCACGCGCGTGACTTCCATCTTGACGGTGTCGAGCAGCTGACGGAACAGCTCGAAGGCCTCGCGCTTGTATTCCTGCTTGGGGTTCTTCTGCGCATAGCCGCGCAGATGAATGCCCTGGCGCAGGTAGTCCAGCGCGGCCAGGTGCTCACGCCACTGGGTGTCCAGCGACTGCAGCAGCACCATGCGCATGAAGGGCGCGAACTGGGCCTCGCCCACCAGGTCGAGCTTGTTCTGGAACAGCTCGTTGGCGGCCTGAACCACCCGCTGCAGCACCTCGTCGTCGGTGACGCTGTCGGCACCGCTGACCCAGTCCACCAGTTGCACGGGCAGCTGCCACTCGTCACGCAGCGAGGCCTCCAGGCCCGGCAAGTCCCACTGCTCTTCCAGGGTCTCGGCGGGCACGAAGTTGCGCACCACGTCGGCCATGGCGGACTCGCGCAGGTTGGTGATCTGCGCCGTCAGGGCGTCGGCTTCGAGGATGTCGTTGCGCTGCTGGTAGATGACCTTGCGCTGGTCATTGGCCACGTCGTCGTACTCGAGCAACTGCTTGCGGATATCGAAGTTGCGTGCCTCCACCTTGCGCTGGGCGGACTCGATGGCACGGGTGACGAGGCCAGCCTCCAGCGCCTCGCCCTCGGGCATCTTCAGGCGCTCCATGATGGCTTTGACGCGGTCGCCCGCGAAGATGCGCATCAAAGGGTCTTCGAGCGAGAGGTAAAAGCGCGACGCCCCGGGGTCGCCCTGGCGGCCCGAGCGGCCGCGCAGCTGGTTGTCGATGCGGCGGCTTTCGTGCCGCTCGCTGGCGATGATGCGCAGGCCGCCCTCGTCCTTGACCTTCTGGTGCAGGCCTGCCCATTCGTCGCGCAGGGTCTGGGTGCGCTGCGCCTTGGTGGCGTCGTCCAGCGCCGCATCGGCCGCAATGATGTCGATCTGCTTTTCGACGTTGCCGCCCAGCACGATGTCGGTGCCGCGGCCCGCCATGTTGGTGGCAATGGTGATGACGCCGGGCCGCCCGGCCTGGGCGACGATTTCGGCCTCGCGCGCGTGCTGCTTGGCGTTGAGCACCTGGTGCGGCAGCTTGTGCCGGGTCAGCAGCGTGGACAGCAGCTCGGAGTTCTCGATCGAGGTGGTGCCCACCAGCACCGGCTGGCCACGCTCGTGGCAGGCCTCTATGTCGGTGACGATGGCGTTGTTCTTCTCGGTCTCGGTCTTGTAGACCAGATCCAGCTCGTCCTTGCGGATGGTGGGCTTGTTGGGCGGAATGACCACGGTCTCCAGACCGTAGATTTCCTGGAACTCATAGGCCTCGGTGTCGGCCGTGCCGGTCATGCCGCCGAGCTTGGCGTACATGCGGAAGTAGTTCTGGAAGGTGATCGAGGCCAGCGTCTGGTTCTCGCTCTGGATCTGCACGCCTTCCTTGGCCTCGACGGCCTGGTGCAGGCCGTCGCTCCAGCGGCGGCCAGTCATCAGGCGACCGGTGAACTCATCGACGATAACCACCTCACCGTCCTGCACCACGTAGTGCGTGTCGCGCTGGTACAGGTGCTGGGCCCGCAGCGCCGCGTAGACGTGGTGCATCAGGGTGATGTTGGCCGGGTCGTAGAGGCTGGCCCCTTCGGCCAGCAAATTGGCTTCGGCCAACAGTTGCTCGGCGTGCTCGTGGCCTTGCTCGGTCAGGTAGATCTGGCGGCCCTTCTCATCGACGGTGAAGTCCCCTTCTTCCTCCACGCCCTCGCCGGTGCGCGGGTCGGCCTCGCCAATCTGCTTTTTCAGCGCCGGCACCACGGTGTTGATGCGCACATACAGGTCGGTGTGGTCTTCGGCCTGGCCCGAGATGATGAGCGGCGTGCGCGCCTCGTCGATGAGGATGGAGTCCACCTCATCGACGATGGCGAAGTTCAGGCCACGCGCCACGCGGTCGGCCACGTCGTGCACCATGTTGTCGCGCAGGTAGTCGAAACCGAATTCGTTGTTGGTGCCATAGGTGACATCGGCGGCAAACGCGGCCTGTTTCTCGGCGCGGTCCAGGCCGGGCACGTTGACGCCCACGGTCAGGCCCAGGAAGGTGTAGAGCCGCCCCATCCACTCGGCATCGCGCCGTGCCAGGTAGTCGTTGACGGTGACCAGATGCACGCCCTTGCCCTGCAGCGCGTTCAGATAGACCGCCAGCGTGGCCATCAACGTCTTGCCCTCGCCGGTGCGCATCTCGGCAATCTTGCCGTCGTGCAACGCCATGGCGCCAATCAACTGCACGTCGAAGTGCCGCATCTTCAGCACACGCTTGCCGGCCTCCCGCACGACGGCAAAGGCCTCGGGCAGCAGCGCGTCCAGGCTCTCGCCCTGTGCCAGCCGCTCGCGCAGGGCCGGTGTCTTGGCTTGCAGATCGGCGTCCGACAACGCCGCCAACTCCGTCTCCAGCGCATTGATCTTTTCCACCACGCGGCGGTACTGCTTGAGCAGCCGATCGTTGCGGCTGCCGAAAATCGAGGTCAGGACTTTGGGAAACATGAAGCGCTGGCTGATTTGTATAAACGGTTGATTTTAGCGTTTGGACTTCTGCGCCACCGGCTCACCAGGGCCGCCGGCCAAAAAGCGCTGAGGGTTCTGCGGCACGCCCTCGATCAGCACCTCGAAGTGCAGATGCGGCCCGGTGGAGCGGCCGGTGTTGCCCACCTGCGCCACGTTCTGGCCGCGCCGCACCAGCGCCCCCTGCCTGACCAGCGCGCGCGACAGGTGGGCGTAGCGCGTGACCAGCCCTTTGCCATGGTCGATCTCCAGCATCTGACCATACTGCGGATGCCACTCCACGGTCTGCACCATGCCATTGGCGGCGGCAAAAACCGGGGTGCCGGTATCGGCCGGAAAGTCCAGCCCGGTGTGCAGCGCCGAGCGGCCGGTGAACGGGTCGCTGCGAAACCCGAAGCCCGAGCCCACCATGCCGTCCACCGGCCGGGTACTGGGCACCATCAGGCTGTCGAGCCGGGACTCGAACAGGCGCGACTCGATCAGTGTCAACACGTCGGCCTGGTGCTCGGCCTCGATGTCCAGCGCGTCCACCGCCAGGTGCAGCCCGCCCAGCGTGGGCTGGTTCAGCGCCAACGGCGACACCCAGGGGCCACCCTTGCCGCCGCGCGCGGCGGCCGAGGCGCTGCTGCCTGGCGCCTGAGGCTCGATCTTCACGCCGGCCAGGCCGCCCAGGCGCTCGCCCTGGGACTCCAGGCGCAGCAGCCGGGCTTGCAACTGGCCCACGCGCTCGGCCATGGCATTGAGGTTCTCGCGCATGATGCGGTCGCGCTGGGCAAACTCATCCTGCACCACGGCCTGCAAAATGGGGCCGACCACGGGCCAGCCCTCGCGCGCCGCCTTCATGAACAGCAGGTGGTACAGCAGCCCCATCACCACCAGCAGCGCCACCAGCACGGCGGCAGCCAGCGCCGCAAGGCGACCCAGCCCCAGGTAATGGACACGGGTGGCGGCGCTTTCACCGGTGATGACGATCTGCATGACTACACTCCTGCTCCACGATGAGCCGAGAACCCCTGACCCGCCCGGTGCGCGAGGCGCTGGCCGCCAACGCGACCCTGGGCAGCCTGCTGACGCGGGTGCGCGAGTCGCGCGCCCGCCTGGCGGTGGTGCACCGGGCGCTGCCACCCGGCTTGCGTGCCCAGGTGCATGACGGCGTGCTGGACGAAACGGGCTGGCATCTGCTGGCCGGCAACACCGCCGTGGCTGCCAAGCTGCGCCTGCTGGTGCCCGACCTGCAATTGGCGCTGGCCTCGCAAGGTTTTGCCGAGGTGCCCATTCAGGTGCGGGTGCGACCCCGCCCGAGTTGATGGTGCCGGCTATCGGATTCGAACTGATGACCTACCGCTTACAAGGCGGTTGCTCTACCCCTGAGCTAAGCCGGCAACGGCGCGGGCCGGATTCTATTTGACCCGTTTGAGAGTCGGCCGGGTGCCGGCAGGTGGGCGCGGCGGAGGTGGTTCGTCGTCAGGTGCCTTGGGCGTCACGCTGGGCGCTGGCGCGGCCGTGCTGCCGTCCTCGGTGGCCAGGCGCAGACCGCCGCTGCGCGCAGGCGCACCGACACCAGCCCCGACCCCGATGGGTGTGCCGACGTCGGCGCCTTCGCTGCTGGGCGGCGGAAAGGCCATGCCCTGGCCGTTCTCGCGGGCGTAGATGGCCAGCACGTGGTCCACGGGCACGACGATGTCACGCACCACCCCGCCAAAGCGGGCCTTGAACTCCACGTACTCGTTGCCCAGCACCAGGCTGCCGGTGGCCTCGAAACCGACGTTGAGCACGATTTCGCTGTTCTTGACGTACTCCAGCGGCACCTGCACCTGGGCATCGACGAACACCGCCAGATACGGCGTGTAGCCGTTGTCCGTGCACCAGTCGTGCAGCGCCCGGATGAGGTAGGGCTTGGTGGAGGTGCTGCCCGGCGGCGACAGAGGCGTGACGCTCATGGCTTACTTGCGCATCACCTTCTCGGACGGCGTCAGCGCCTCGATGTAGGCCGGGCGCTGGAAGATCAGCTCGGCGTACTTCAAGAGCGGCGTGGCGTTCTTGGACAGCTCGATGCCGTAGTGGTCCAGGCGCCACAGCAGCGGCGCGATGGCCACGTCCAGCATGGAGAAATCGTCCCCCAGCATGTACTTGTTCTTCAGGAAGATGGGGGCCAGCTGCGTCAGGCGATCGCGGATCTGCGCGCGGGCTTTTTCAAGCTGCTTCTCGTTGGCCTTGATGCCGCCGCGTCCTTCGAGGATGTTGACGTTGGCGAACAGTTCTTTTTCAAAGTTGAAGAGGAACAGCCGCACGCGCGCACGCGCCACCGGGTCACCCGGCATCAACTGCGGGTGCGGGAAGCGCTCATCGATGTATTCGTTGATGATGTGCGACTCATACAGGATCAGGTCGCGCTCGACGAGGATGGGCACCTCGTTGTAAGGGTTCATCAGCGCGATGTCTTCAGGCTTGGCGAAGAGGTCCACATCGCGGATCTCGAAATCCATGCCCTTCTCAAACAGCACGAAACGGCAGCGATGCGAGTAAGGGCAAGTGGTTCCGGAGTAAAGCACCATCATGGCGGCGGCGTCCTAACAAACAGCAAAAAAACAAAAGGCGCAGCAGGCTGACAAACCGGCTGCGCGCGTGGGGCGGCGGCCCGACCTTACTTCACGTCCTTCCAGAACGCGGCGTTCAGGCGCCATGCGAAGACGGTCAGAACCAACAGGAACAGCAGCACCCCCACACCAAGGCGGAAACGGTGGTTCTGCGCCGGCTCGCCCATCCATTGCATGAAGGCCACCAGATCGGCGACCTCGGAGTTGAAGCCCTCGGCGTCGTACTTGCCCGGCGTCAGCTGGGTGAAGCCGGTCAGGCTCACCACTTTCTTGGCGGAGTCATGCGGATCGACCTCTTCGTGGAACACCGGTGCCCGCTGGCCTTGCAGCTCCCACAGCGGATTGGGCATGCCCACGCTGGGGAAGGCGGTGTTGTTCCAGCCGGTGGGCTTGGCGTCGTCACGATAGAAGCCGCGCAGGAAGGTGTAGAGGTAATCGGCCCCCGAGCCCTGAGCGCCGGCGCGCGAGCGTGCCACCAGGGCCAGGTCGGGCGGCGTGGCACCGAACCAGGTCTTGGCGTCCTTGGCCGACATGGAGATGGTCATCAGATCACCCACCTTGTCGCCCGCGAACATCAGGTTGTCCTTGATCTGCGCGTCGGTCAGGCCCAGTTCCTGCAGCTTGTTGTAGCGCACGAACGAGGCCGCATGGCAGTTCAGGCAGTAGTTGACGAACAGCTTGGCGCCGTTCTGCAGCGAGGCCAGATCGGAGACGCGCTCCTTGGGGAACTTGTCCCAAGGTGCGCCGCCTTCGGAGGCCAGCGCACCGCCAGCCAGGCACAGGGCCGCCAGGCAGCCCGCAATCAGTCGTTTGATCATCATGTGAATGCGCTCTCTTGTGGCTGCGGCGTCAATGGGCGTGGAAGGTCACGCGCTCGGGCGGCTGCTTGGCCTGGCCCAGACGGCTCCACCACGGCATCAGAAGGAAGAAGCCAAAGTAGAACAGCGTACCGATTTGCGAAACGATGGTGCCCAGGTCGAAGGGCGGCAGGATGCCCAGGTAGCCCAGCACCACGAAGAACACCACGAAGACCACGTAGAGCCACAGGTTCCAGCTCGGGCGGTAGCGGATGGACTTGACCGGTGCGTAATCCAGCCAGGGCAGGAAGAACAGGATGATGACCGCCCCACCCATGACGACCACGCCCCAGAACTTGGCATCGAAACCAGCCAGCAGCGCGCCCACCGGGCCGCCCACCGAGACGCCCATCCAGCCCAGCACCACGGCCGGCACACCGAACAGGAAGAACAGCGCCGCCATCAAACCCCAGTAGCCCGTCTTGATCATGGGGCACAGCGTGGAGCGGCGCACGGTCAGCACGCCCACGGCCACGAAGAACAGCCACAGGAAGGGCATCATCGTCGAGGTGGTGGCGCGCAGCATCGAGTAGAACGGCGTGAAGTACCACACCGGGGCAATGTGCAGCGGCGTCTTCAGCGGGTCGGCCGGGATGAAGTTGTTGTACTCCAGGAAGTAGCCGCCGAGCTCGGGCGTGAAGAACACGATGCTGCAGAACACCACCAGGAACAGCGACACCGCATAGATGTCGTGCACCGTGTAGTACGGGTGGAAGGGCACGCCGTCGGCGGGTGCGTCCTTGCCCCAGCGGTTGCCCTTGGGGCCTTTCTTGATCTCGACGCCGTCGGGGTTGTTGGAGCCCACGTCGTGCAGCGCCAGCAGGTGGGCGACGACCAGGCCGATCAGCACCAGCGGCACGGCGATGACGTGGAAGCTGAAGAAGCGGTTCAGCGTAGCGTCCCCCACCACATAGTCGCCACGGATCATCAGCGACAGGTCGGGTCCGATCAGCGGAATGGCCGAGAACAGGTTGACGATGACCTGCGCGCCCCAGTACGACATCTGGCCCCAGGGCAGCAAATAGCCCATGAAGGCCTCGGCCATCAGGCACAGGAAGATGGCGCAGCCGAAGATCCAGACCAGCTCGCGCGGCTTGCGGTACGAGCCGTAGATCAGCCCACGGAACATGTGCAGATAGACGACGACGAAGAACGCCGACGCGCCCGTGGAGTGCATGTAGCGGATCAGCCAGCCCCAGGGCACCTCGCGCATGATGTACTCGACCGAGGCAAACGCCACCGGCACACCCGCCGCGTTCAGCGAAGCGTCGGGCTTGTAATGCATCACCAGAAAGATGCCGGTGACGATCTGGATCACCAGCACCAGCAGCGCGAGCGAGCCAAACACGTACCACCAGTTGAAGTTCTTGGGCGCGTAGTACTCGGCCATGTGGACGCGGTAGGCGTCGAACATGGTGGGGAAACGGTTCTCCCACCAGACCCTGAACTTCTCGCCCGCCGGTGCGTCGGCCGCGACTTCTTTGAATTCAGCCATGCTGTGCTCCGTCAGGCTTTCTTGTCTTCACCGATCAGCAACTTGGCGTCGCTGAGGTACATGTGCGGCGGCACTTCGAGGTTGTCGGGTGCGGGCTTGTTCTTGAACACCCGGCCAGCCATGTCGAAGGTGGAGCCATGGCAAGGGCAGAAGAAGCCGCCCTTCCAGTCGTCGGGCAGTGAGGGCTGCGGACCGGGCTTGAACTTCTCTGACGGCGAGCAACCCAGGTGGGTGCAGATGCCCACCACGACCAGGTACTCGGGCTTGATGGAGCGCCACTCGTTCTTGGCGTACTCGGGTGTGGGGAAGGCCGTGCGGTGGGACTCGGGGTCGGCCAGTTGCGGGTCCAGCGCCTTGAGCTCCTCCAGCTCCTTGGGCGTGCGGCGCACCACCCACACCGGCTTGCCGCGCCACTCCACGGTCTTCATCTCGCCTGGCTGCAAGGCGCTGATGTCCACCTCGACGGCGGCACCGGCGGCCTTGGCGCGCTCAGAAGGCGCAAAACTGCTGACGAAAGGCACGGCAGCCGCCACGCCACCGACTGCCCCGGCGCAGCCCGTGGCGATCATCCACGTGCGCTTGCCTTGGTCCACCGCGTGTTCGCTCATGGGTTCCTCTTGTAGAAAGCCTGTTGCTCTTGGATAGCACTGCCCGCCTCAGGGGCAATCCTGCATTTTAGCGACACAAATGCACGCTGCTGATGCGTTGGCCCACCAACCACGTGGCTTCTGGGTGGCCTGCAACACGACTGGAGCACCACGCGTTGGCAAGCCGCGCGCAAGCACGCCATACTGCGCGCCGTGCATGGCTTGAGGGTCAAGCGCAACAAGACCCAATCAACCACATTCAAGGAGTTACCACATGGGGTTTGCCACCGAGTTCAAAGAGTTTGCCCTTAAAGGCAATGTGATGGATCTGGCCGTCGGCGTCATCATCGGCGGCGCGTTCGGCAAGATCGTCGATTCGCTGGTCGGTGACGTGATCATGCCCATCGTCAGCAAGATCTTCGGCGGGCTGGATTTCTCCAACTACTACATTGCCCTGGCCGGACAAACTGCCGGGCTGTCACTGGCCGAAGCCAAGAAAGCCGGCGCCGTGCTGGCCTACGGCAACTTCATCACCGTGGCGCTGAACTTCATCATCCTGGCCTTTGTCATCTTCATGATGGTCAAGCAGATCAACCGCCTGAAGCGCGAAGAGCCGGCAGTTGAAGCCGCGCCTGCCGAGCCGGCGGAAGACGTGCAACTGCTGCGCGAAATCCGCGACTCGCTCAAGCACCCAGGTGTAAGCGGCTGACCGCCCGCCTGGCCCTAACCGCTGCGGCCCTGGCCTGACGCCAAACGTCGAGCCAGGGCCGCAGCGTTTTGCAGGCTGCTTGCATCCGCGAGGCCGCGGCCGGCGATGTCGAATGCCGTGCCGTGGTCGGGGCTGGTGCGCACCCAGGGCAGACCCAGCGTCACGTTGACTCCATCGGCCACGCCCAGGTACTTGACCGGAATCAGGCCGTGGTCATGCGTCATCGCCACCACCACGTCGAACGCGCCGCGCCGCGCGCGCATGAAGATGGTGTCGGGCGGATAGGGGCCGCTGGCGTCCATGCCCTCGGCCCTCGCCTGGGCCACGGCCGGCGCGATGTGGTGGATTTCCTCGTCACCAAACAACCCGTCTTCGCCCGCATGCGGATTCAGCCCCGCCACCGCGATGCGCGGCGCGGCAATGCCCCATTGCCGCAGGGCCGCATGCGTGATGCGCAGCGTCTCCAACACGAGCGGCGCATCCAGCAGCGCAATGGCGCGCCGCAGCGACACGTGGATGGTGGCCAGCACCACGCGCAACTCGTCGTTGGCCAGCATCATGCGCACCGGCGCGGGCGGCTGCGTCATGGCCTGCAGCAACTCGGTGTGGCCGGGATAGGGCTCACCCGCCGCCGCCAGCGCCGCCTTGTGCAGCGGCGCCGTCACCAGCGCGCCCGCAGCGCCCTGCTGCACCAGAGCCACGGCGCCGCGCACGCAGGCCGCCGCCGCCGCGCCGGCCCGGGCGTGCACCTGGCCCAGCGGCAACTCGACCAAGCCCTCGGGCAGGCCCGGTGGGGCCCACACATGGGGAGGCGGTGGCAGATTCAGCGCCGCCGCCGCACGCGCCAGCACCGCCGCGTCGCCCACCACGATGGCCTCGCCCAGCTTGCCGCTGGCGGCTGCCCGCACGATGATTTCGGGCCCGATGCCGCAGGGGTCGCCCATGCTGACGGCCAGCCTCATGCCGGGTTCTCCACCTCGATGAACGCGTGCGCCACGCCGAAATGCGCGGCCAGATGTGCGCCCAGCGCCTGCACGCCATAGCGCTCGCTGGCGTGATGGCCGGCGGCGATGAAAGCCACGCCGGTCTCGCGCGCCAGATGCGCCTGCGGCTCGGAAATCTCGCCCGTCACATAGGCATCGGCGCCGGCCGCGATGGCGGCCTCGAAAAACCCCTGCGCGCCGCCCGTGCACCAGGCAATGCGCGCCAGTGGCCGGCCGTCACCGGCCACCACGGTGGGCGTGCGCCCCTGGGCCGCCTGCTGCACGGCGGCGGCCAATCGCGCCACATCCGCCAACGCCGCAGCCGGGCCCATGAAGCCCAAATCCTGCTCGCCAAAACGCCCGTCGGCCATCAGCCCCATGGCCCGTCCCCAGGCGGCGTTGTTGCCCCATTCGGGGTGAGCGTCCAGCGGCAGGTGGTAGGCCAGCAGGTTGAGGTTGTGCTGCATCAGCAGGCGCACACGCGCGGCCAGCCAGCCGGTCAGACGCCCGTCCTGCCCGCGCCAGAAGAGGCCATGGTGGACCAGCAGCGTGTCGGCGCCAGCCTGCACGGCCGCCTCGATGAAAGCCCGGCTCGCCGTCACGCCGCTGGCCACCTGGCCCACGGTGCGCGGGCCCTCGACCTGCAACCCGTTCGGCCCATAATCCTTGAACCGGCCGCAATCCAGGGCCTGCCACAGATGCTGCTCGACGTCCTCGCGCGCGACCTTCGCCATCCCATCTCCCTTCATGCGCAAACTCTGGCTCATTTTCTCGCAGGCCGTCACCGTGGGGGTGGCCGTGCTCTTTGTCGTGGCCACCTTCAAGCCGGAATGGCTGGCTCGCCCGCCCCACCGCTGGTTGCCGCTGCAGGGCGGCGCGCCGGCGGTCACGCTGCCCGTGACCACCACCACCGCGCCCGCGCCGCCCACGCAGGCCTTGAGCCAGGCGGCGCAGCGTGCCTCGCCGGCCGTGGTCAGCGTCACCTCCAACAAGGGCGGCGCCAGCGCCCAGCGGCAGAACGACCCCTGGCTGGACTTCTTCTTTGGCCGCCGCGGCGCCCAGCAGCCACCGGCGCAGACCGGCTTCGGCTCGGGTGTCATCGTCAGTGAGAGTGGCTACCTGCTGACCAACAACCACGTGGTGGCCGAGGCTGACGCCATCACCGTGCGCCTCTCCGATGGCCGCGAAGCCCAGGCCACCCTGATCGGCACCGACCCGGACACCGACCTGGCGGTGCTGAAGATCAACCTCGACCGCCTGCCCAGCGTGACGCTGGGCCAGATGGAGCAGTTGCACGTGGGCGACGCCGTGCTGGCCATCGGCAATCCGTTCAACTTCGGGCAGACGGTGACCTCGGGCATCGTCAGTGCGCTGGGACGCTCGGGCCTGGGCCTGTCCACATTCGAGAACTTCATCCAGACCGATGCCGCCATCAACCCCGGCAACTCGGGCGGCGCGCTGGTGGACGCCAGCGGCAACCTGGTGGGCATCAACACCGCCATCTACTCGCGCAGCGGCGGCAATCTGGGCATCGGTTTTGCCATTCCCATCGACGTGGCCCACCAGGTGATGGACGCACTGGTGCGCGACGGTCAGGTCACGCGCGGCTGGATCGGCGTGCAGCTGCGTGAGTTGAACCCCGATTTCGTCGAAGCCTTCAAACTGCCCGTCAGCGAGGGCGTGCTCATCACCGGTGTGCTGCAAGGCGGCCCCGCCGCCGCCGCACAGATGAAGCCCGGCGATGTGGTGGTGGCCGTGGCCGGCGCGCCGGTGCGCACGGTGGCGCAACTGCTGCGCGCCGTGGCCGCGCTGCCACCGGGCCAGCACGCCACGCTGGCCGTGCAGCGCGGCAACGACCGGCTGGACGTGCCGGTGGAGGTCGGCCGCCGGCCGCGTCAGGAAGCCCTGGATGAGTAGCCCAGCAGCCGCGCCGCCAACGCCAGATCGGCCGGGTAGGTGACCTTGAAATTCTCGGCGCTGGCGGCCACCAGCCGCGGCGCCAGCCCCAGGGCCTCCACGGCGCTGGCCTCGTCGGTCACGGCGGCATCGGCGCCGGCCAGTGCCCGCTCCAGCAAGGCCAGGCGGAACATCTGCGGCGTTTGCGCGGCCCACATGTGCTGGCGCGGTACCGTGGCCTGCACGCGGCCATCGGCCTCGCGCTTGAGCGTGTCGGCCAGGGGCTGAGCCAGCAGGCCACCCACGGGGTCATCCTGACAGGCGGCAATCAACTGCCCCACCCACTCGGGCCGCAGCAGGCAGCGCGCCGCGTCGTGCACCAGCACCCAGTCGCCGTCTCCGGCGCCATGCGCGCGCAGCGCGCTCAGGCCGGCGGCCACCGTCTCGGCGCGGCTGGCGCCGCCCACGAACGCCGTCCAGACGCCCTCGCCCGCCATACCCAGTTCGGCAAAGCGCGTGTCGCCCGGCGCCAGCACCACCAGCGTGGCGGTCAGCTCGGGCACCGCCGCCAGGGCCGCCAGCGTGTGCGCCATCAACGGGCGGCCGGCCAGCTCTTCATACTGTTTGGGGCCAGCGGTGCCGGCGCGGCTGCCGGTGCCGGCGGCGGGCACCAGCGCATAGAAACGGGGAGAGCTGGGGGTTGAGGTCATGGCCGATTTTAAAATCGGGCCGATGCAGCTTCCTTCCATTGCGCCGGGCAAACGCCACGCCATGGCGCGCCCCATCGGCAGTGCCGATGCGCTCTTGCTGGCGCGCTTTGCCAGCACCACGGCACCCACCCTGATCTTCACCGCCGACGCCGCCGACGCGCAGCGGCTGGCCGACGAGATACCGGTCTTTGCACCCGATCTGCGCGTGGCTCAGTTCCCCGACTGGGAAACCCTGCCCTACGACCGTTTCAGCCCGCACCAGGACTTGATCTCGGAGCGTCTGGCCACGCTGTGGCGGCTGCGCCAGCGCGACGTGGACGTGGTGCTGCTGCCCGCCGCCACGGCGCTGACCCGGCTGGCGCCGCCCGCCTTCATGGCCGGCCACACCTTTGTCTTTACGCAAGGCCAGCGGCTGGATGAAGCCGCCCTCAAAAGCCAGCTCACGCTGGCCGGCTACCAGCATGTCAGCCAGGTGGTGGCACCGGGCGAGTACGCGGTGCGCGGCGGTCTGATCGACCTCTTCCCCATGGGCGCCACCCTGCCCTTGCGGCTGGACTTGTTTGACGCCGAGATCGACTCCATCCGCACCTTCGATCCCGACACCCAGCGCAGCCTCTACCCGGTGCCCGAGGTGCGGCTGCTGCCGGGGCGCGAGTTCCCGCTGGACGACGCGGCGCGCACGGCCTTCCGCCAGCGCTGGCGCGAGCGCTTCGAGGGCGACCCCACCAAGTCGCGGCTCTACAAAGACATGGCGCAAGGCGTGGTGGCCGGCGGCATCGAGTACTACCTGCCGCTGTTCTTTGACGAGACCGCCAGCCTGCTGGACTACACCGGCCCCGAGGCGCGCGTGGTGCTGCATGGCGAGGTGGACGAGGCCTTGCAGCGCTTTGCCGCCGACACCCGCGAGCGCCACAAACTGGCCCAGCACGACCCCGAGCGCCCCGTGTTGCCGCCCGAGGCCTTGTTCCTCACCCCGCCCGAGTTCTTCACCCGCGTGGGCACGCACGCCCAGCTGGCCTTGCGCGGCGGCGGCGAGCTGGACTGGGCGCGCCCGCTGCCCGCCGTGGCCGCCGAGCGCGGCGCCACCGAGCCGCTGGCCGCGCTGGAGCGCCACCTGGCCGCCACCCCGCACCGCGTGCTGCTGGTGGCCGAGAGCGAGGGCCGCCGCGAGAGCCTGCTGGAGCTGCTGGGCGACCATGGCATCGCCGTGCCCAGCGTGGCCTCGGTGCAGGATTTCCTGGCCGGTGAGCAGCGCGTGGCCATGGCCGCCGCGCCGCTGGCGGCGGGCTTTTTCTGGCACGAGCCGGCGGCCGGCATTGCGGTGCAGTTCATCACCGAGACCGAGCTTTTTGCCGCCAGCCCCGGCGTGCGCCGCCGCCGCAAGCAAGAGCAGACCAGCAGCGTCGATGCGCTGATCAAAGACCTCTCGGAGCTCAAGGTAGGCGACCCGGTGGTGCACGCCGCCCACGGCATCGGCCGCTACCAGGGGCTGGTGAACCTGTCGCTGGGCGCGCCAGGCGAGGAGCCCTCAGAGTTCCTGCACCTGGAGTACGCCGACAAGGCCACGCTCTACGTGCCCGTCTCGCAGTTGCACCTGATCAGCCGCTACACCGGCGTCAGCGCCGAGGAGGCCCCGCTGCACAAGCTGGGCAGCACGCAATGGGACAAGGCCCGGCGCAAGGCCGCCGAGCAGGTGCGCGATGCCGCCGCCGAGCTGCTGGACCTCTACGCCCGCCGCGCCGCCCAGCAAGGCATGGCCCACCGCTTCTCGGCCCACGACTACGAGGCCTTCGCCGCCAGCTTCGGATTTGAGGAAACTGCCGACCAGCGCGCCGCCATCCACGCCGTCATCCAGGACATGATCTCGCCCCAGCCCATGGACCGGCTGGTCTGCGGCGACGTGGGCTTTGGCAAGACCGAGGTCGCGCTGCGCGCCGCCTTCGTCGCCGTGCACGCCGGCAAACAGGTGGCGCTGCTGGCGCCCACCACGCTGCTGGCCGAGCAGCACTACCAGACGCTGGCCGACCGCTTTGGCAAGTGGCCGGTCAAGGTGGCCGAGCTCAGCCGTTTTCGCACCGCCAAAGAGGTCAAGGAGGCGCTGGCCGGCATCGAGGCCGGCACGGTGGACATCGTCGTGGGCACCCACAAGCTGCTGTCCAAGGACGTGCGCTTCAAGCGCCTGGGCCTGCTCGTCATCGACGAGGAACACCGCTTCGGCGTGCGCCACAAAGAGGCCATCAAGGCCATGCGCGCCAACGTGGACGTGCTGACGCTGACCGCCACGCCCATCCCGCGCACGCTGGGCATGGCGCTGGAGGGCTTGCGCGACCTCTCGGTCATCGCCACCGCGCCGCAGCGCCGGCTGGCCATCAAGACGCTGGTGCGCTCGGAGAGCAAAGGCATCATCCGCGAGGCGGTGCTGCGCGAGCTCAAGCGCGGCGGCCAGGTCTATGTGCTGCACAACGAGGTCGAGACGATAGAAAACCGCCGCGCGCAGCTGGAGGAGCTGCTGCCCGAGGCCCGCATCGCCGTGGCCCACGGCCAGATGCCCGAGCGGGAGCTGGAGCGGGTGATGCGCGACTTCACCGCCCAGCGCCACAACCTGCTGCTGTGCTCCACCATCATCGAGACCGGCATCGACGTGCCCACGGCCAACACCATCGTCATCACCCGGGCCGACAAGTTCGGCCTGGCGCAACTGCACCAGTTGCGCGGCCGCGTGGGCCGCAGCCACCACCAGGCCTACGCCTACCTGCTGGTGCCTGACGTGGAAGGCCTGCCCAAGGCCGCCGGCCAGCGCCTGCAGGCCATTCAGGAGATGGAAGAACTGGGCTCGGGCTTCTACCTGGCCATGCACGATCTGGAAATCCGCGGCGCCGGCGAGGTGCTGGGCGAGAGCCAGAGCGGCAACATGATGGAAGTGGGCTTCCAGCTCTACAACGACATGCTGGCCGAGGCCGTGCGCGCGCTCAAGAACGGCGAGGAGCCCGACCTGCTGGGCCCGTCCAGCCCGGTGTTCGGCGGCGGCGCCACCGAGGTCAACCTGCACACACCGGCCCTGCTGCCCACCGCCTACTGCGGCGACGTGCAGGTGCGCCTGGCGCTGTACAAGCGGCTGGCCAGCGCCACCACGGCCGACCAGCTCACCGCGCTGCTCGAAGAAATCACCGACCGCTTCGGCAAGCTGCCGCCGCAGGGCGAAGCGCTGTTCGACGTGCACCGGCTGCGCATCGCCGCCAAGCCTTATGGCGTGACCAAGATCGACGCCGGCGCGCAGGTGATGAACATCCACTTCCGGCCCAACCCACCCATCGAGCCCATGCGCATCATCGAGCTGGTGCAGAAGAACCGGGCCATCAAGCTGGCCGGCAACGAGCGGCTGCGCATCGACCGCGCCATTGCCCAGCCCCATGAGCGCGCGCAGTACGTGCGCGACGTGCTGCGGGCACTCAAATAACCATAACCCACGCATAGATAAGGGGCAATTTGCCCACCGTGTTTGCGACAACGCGCGGGCGGCGGGTGCCGATCATCACGGCTCCAAAACAACACCCCAACTGAACCATGGCAACCACTGAGTTTCTTCGCCGCATCAGCCTGGCCGACCGCGTGACCTACGGCTATAGCGCCCTGTCCGTGGCCTGTCTGGTGCTGGCCGCCAGCGCCTGGCTGGAACTGCCCGAGTGGGAGCTGGCCCTGATGGGCGCCGCCGTAGGCTGCATCGGCCTGATCATGGGTTGGCTGATGCGCGCCAGCATCAAAGAGCCCGTGGAGGACACCGCCCGCGCGGTGATGCGCATTGCCAAGGGCGACCTCGACACCACGATCGACTCGCGGGGCCGAGACGAGCTGTCGTGGATCCGGCACGAGCTCGACGCCATGCGCAACAGGTTGCGCGAGACGGTGATCGGCGTGCGCGAGTCGGTCAACGTGGTGAACGCCACATCCGACGAAATTGCCCGCAGCAACGACGACTTGTCGCGGCGCACCGAAAGCCAGGCCGCCGCGCTGGAGGAGACCAGCAGCACCATGAACCTGCTGGCCGAAACCGTGTGCCGCCATGCGGCCAGCGCCACCGACGCCAGCCAGGAGATGGCCGAAGCGCGCGACGTGGCCGCCCGCGGCGGGCACATCATGGAGGAGGTGGTGGCACGCATGCAGGACATCGCCCTGAGCGCCCGCCGCATCAACGAGATCATCGGCGTGATCGACGGCATCGCCTTCCAGACCAACATCCTGGCGCTGAACGCCGCCGTGGAGGCCGCCCGTGCGGGCGAGCAAGGGCGCGGCTTTGCCGTGGTGGCCGCCGAGGTGCGTGGCCTGGCCCAGCGCAGCGCCACCGCCGCGCGCGAAATCAAAGGCCTGATCGAGCACTCCACCGAAAAAGTGGACGCTGGCAGCACCCTGGTCGGCCAGGCAGGTCAGACCATGCAGGACCTGCTCGCCCGCGTGGCCCGCGTGGCCGCGCTGGTGTCCGAGATGGCGGCCTCAGGCTCCACACAAAGCGCCGGCATCAGGGAAGCCCATGAGGCCATCGCCCAGATCGACAACGTGACGCAGCAAAACGCGGCACTGGTCGAGGAAATGGCGGCCGCCGCGCAATCGCTGCTAGGCCAGTCCGTTCACCTGACGCAGAACATGGACAAGTTCAAGATCTCGGCGTGAGGACAATGGGGGCATGACCGACGCTTTTGCCCCCCCGCCTGCCGGCCTGACCGTGCGCGGCGGCCCGTGGCGGCTGGCCGACTTCCGGCTGGCCGCATTCGACATGGACTCCACGCTGATCGACATGGAATGCGTGGACGAAATCGCCGCCGCCGTCGGCCGCAAGGCCGAGGTGGCCGCCATCACCGAGGCGGCCATGCGTGGCGAGATCGCCGACTACGCCACCTCGCTGCGCCAGCGCCTCGCCCTGCTGGCCGGCGTGCCCGAGGCGGCGTTGCATCAGCTGTACGACCAGCGCCTGCGCCTCAATCCGGGCGTGGAGACCTTCATCGCCGCTTGCCGTGCGGCCGGCCTCAAGACGCTGCTGGTCTCGGGCGGTTTCACCTTTTTCACCGAGCGGCTGCGCCAGCGGCTGGGGCTGGACTTTGCGCGTGGCAACCAGTTGGAGGTCGTCGATGGCCGTCTCAGCGGCCGCCTCGTGCCGCAAAGCTGGGGCGAGGTCGTCGATGGGGCCGAAAAGCGCCGCACCGTGCTGGAGGTGTGCAGCCTGCTGGGCATCTCACCGGCGCAGGCGCTGGCGGTGGGCGACGGCGCCAACGACTTGCCCATGATGCAGGCCGTGGGCCTGTCCATCGCCTTTCACGCCAAGCCCGCCGTGGCGGCCCAGGCGCAAATTGCGATTGCCCAGGGCGGCATGGACGGCGCGCTGGCGGTGCTCAGGCCGTAGGCCCCGCCCCACCGGGGCTTACTGGGTGATCTGCGCCCAGACCTTCTCCAGCCGCTTGACGCTGACGGGCTGCGGCGTGCGCAGCTCTTGCGCAAAGAGGCTGACGCGCAGCTCTTCGAGCTGCCAGCGGAATTCATCGAGCCGCGCATCGGCCGCGCCCTTGCGCTCGGCCACGCGGCGCAGCCAGCGCTGCTCCAGCGGGCGCAGCTCGGCCAGCAGCCGCGCATCGCGCTCGGGGTCGGTGCGCAGCTTGTCCAGCCGCGCAACCACGGCCTTCAGGTAGCGCGGCAGGTGCTGCAGCTGCGCGTACGGCGTGGCCTGCACGAAGCGCTTGGTCATCAGGCGCTCGAGTTGGGCCGTCACGTCCTGCTCCACCTCCTTGGGCGCACGGGCGTCGCGCAGCTTGCGCAGCGCGGCGGCGTAGTCGGCCAGCACCGTGCCCACGCTGCGGGCCACCTCTTGCGCAATCAGGTTGAGGCGCGGACGGCCTTCTTCCAGCCGGCGCGCAAAACCGGCCGCGTCGGTGGGCAGCGGAGCCTGCACAAAAGCGCGCGCCAGCGCCACCTGGACGATCTGCTCGCGCAGCTCCTCGGCCGTGCCCAGCGGCATATAGGCCACGGCCATGCGGGTCAGGTCGGGAATGTTCTTTTCCAGGTACTTGAGTGGCTCTTTGAGCTGCAGCGCCACCAGCCGCGTCAGGCCCGCCAGGTGTTTGGCGGCGGCCACGGCGGGGTCGTCGAACACCGCCAGCTCCACGTGGCTGCCCGCGTCGATCAGCGCCGGAAAGCCAATCAGCGTCTGGCTGCCCTTGCGGATTTCCATCAACTCGGGCAGCTCGCCAAACGTCCAGGCGGTGAGGCGCTCGCTGGCCTGGGGCGCGGGGACGGCCGGCGGAGCGGGCTGGGTCGTCAGGGCAGCCGTGGGCGGCGGCAACGGCGCGGCCACGGCCTGAACCTTGAGCGCGGCCAGCGCCTGGAAGGCCCCGCGCGCCTGGGCACCCCACTCGGCCTTGAGCGCCGCGAGCTGGCGGCCCATGCCCAGTTGGCGGCCATGCTCGTCCACCACGCGCAGGTTCATGAAGAGGTGGGGCGGCACCTGTTCGAGCTTGAAGTCGGCCCGCTGCACGGCCAACTGCGTGGCCTCGCGCACGCCCGCCAGCAGCGCATCCATCAGCGCGCCCTCGCCGAAGGGCACCAGCGCACACCACTCGGCGGCCCAGGCCGGCAGCGGCACCAGCCGGCTGCGCGGGCGCTGCGGCAGGCTTTTGATGAGGGCCAGCACCTTGGCCTCCAGCATGCCCGGCACCAGCCATTCGCAGCGCGCCTCGCTGACCTGGTTGAGCGCATAGATGGGCACGCTGACGGTCAGGCCGTCGCGCACGTCGCCGGGCTGGTGCAGGTAGCTGGCGGCACAGTCCACGCCGCCCAGGCGCACGGTGCGCGGGAAGGCGTCGGTGGTGATGCCGGCGGCCTCGTGGCGCATGAGCTCGTCGCGCGAGAGGTGCAGCAGCTTGGGGCTGCCTTTGCTGGCCTGGCGGTACCAGCGCTCCAAGGTGCTGCCGCTGTGAACTTCGGCCGGCAGATGGGCGTCGTAGTAGGCGTAGACCAGTTCGTCGTCCACCAGCACGTCTTGCCGGCGTGATTTGTGCTCCAGCTCTTCCACCTGGGCCACCATGCGGCGGTTGTGGGCCAGAAACGGCAGGCGCGTCTCCCACTGCCCTTCGACCAGCGCCTCGCGGATGAAAATCTCGCGCGCGGCGGCGGCGTCCACGCGGCCATAGTCCACGCGCCGCTGGTTGTAGATGACCAGGCCATAGAGCGTGGCGCGCTCCAGCGCCACCACCTGCGCGGCCTTTTTCTCCCAGTGCGGCTCCAGCAACTGTTTTTTCAGCAGATGGCCGGCCAGCGGCTCCAGCCAGGCGGGGTCGATGGCGGCCAGGCCACGGCCAAAGAGGCGCGTGGTGTCCACCAGTTCGGCGGCCACCAGCCAGCGCGCGGGCTTCTTGGACAGGTGGGCGCCAGGGTGGCGCCAGAACTTGATGCCGCGCGCGCCCAGGTACCAGTCCTGCTCGTCGCTCTTGACGCCGATGTTGCCCAGCAGGCCGGCCAGCATGGCCATGTGCAACTGCTCGTAGCTGGCCGGCGCGTCGTTGAGGCGCCAGCCGTGCTCGGCCACCACGGTGTGCAGCTGCGAGTGGATGTCGCGCCACTCGCGCACGCGCCGAGGGCTGATGAACTGCTCGCGCAGCCGCTGCTCCTGCTGGCGGTTGGAGAGCTTGTGCGTGTCGTGTCCGGTGCCACCGTGGGTGCCCCTGCCCGCCTCGATCCAGTCCCACAGCTTGAGGGTGCCGGTGAACTCGGAGCGCTCGTCGTCAAAGGGCTTGTGCTTGGCGTCGGCGGCGGCCTGGGCCTCCAGCGGGCGCTCGCGCACATCCTGCACGCTCAGCGCGGCGGCGATGATCAGCACCTCGCTGAGCGCGTGGCGCTCGCGCGCCTCCAGAATCATGCGGCCCACGCGCGGATCCAGCGGCAGGTGAGCCAGTTCGCGGCCAATGGCGGTCAGCTCGTTGGCGTCGTCCACCGCGCCCAGCTCGCTCAGCAGCGCGTAGCCGTCAGCAATGGCTTTGCCGGGCGGCGCTTCCAGGAAGGGGAAATCCTCCACCGCGCCCAGACGCAGCGCCTTCATGCGCAGGATCACACCGGCCAATGAGGAGCGCAGGATTTCCGGATCGGTGAAGCGCGAACGGCCGGCGAAGTCGGCCTCGTCGTAGAGCCGGATGCAGATGCCGTTGGCCACCCGGCCGCAGCGGCCCGCGCGCTGGTTGGCAGCGGCCTGGCTGATGGACTCGATCTGCAACTGCTCGACCTTGTTGCGCCACGAGTAGCGCTTGACGCGCGCCAGGCCGGTGTCGATCACGTAGCGGATGCCCGGCACCGTCAGCGAGGTCTCGGCCACGTTGGTGGCCAGCACGATGCGCCGCCCACCGCCGGTCTTGAAGACGCGGTCCTGCTCGGTGGCCGAGAGGCGGGCGAACAGCGGCAAGATGTCGGCCGTGCGGTGCACCGGATGATGGGCCAGGTGTTTGCGCAGGTGGTCGGCCGTCTCGCGGATCTCGCGCTCGCCAGGCAGAAAGACCAGGATGTCACCGCTGCCCTCGCGCCAGAGTTCGTCCACGGCTTCGGCGATAGCGTCGGCCTGATCGACGTCCTTGCGTTCCTCGAAGGGGCGCCAGCGCTGCTCCACCGGGAAGGTGCGGCCGCTGACGGTGAGCACCGGCGCACCCATGAAATGGCGCGAGAACCGCTCGGCGTCGATGGTGGCCGAGGTGACGATGACCTTGAGATCGGGCCGGCGCGGCAGGATCTGCCGGATGTAGCCCAGCAGGAAGTCGATGTTCAGGCTGCGCTCGTGGGCCTCGTCGATGATGAGGGTGTCGTAGGCCTTGAGCAGCGGGTCGCTCTGCGTCTCGGCCAAAAGGATGCCGTCGGTCATCAGCTTGACCGAGGCGCCACGCTGCAGCCGGTCGCCAAACCGCACCTTGTAGCCCACCACCTCGCCCAGCGGCGAGTTCAGCTCCTCGGCAATGCGCTTGGCCACCGAGCTGGCGGCAATGCGGCGCGGCTGGGTGTGGCCTATCAGCCCGCCGCCGTTGCCTCGCCCACGCCCCAGGGCCAGCGCGATCTTGGGCAGTTGCGTGGTCTTGCCCGAGCCGGTCTCGCCGCTGACGATGACCACCTGGTGCGCACGCAGCGCGGCCTCGATCTCATGACGACGCGCCGAAACGGGCAGCGCATCGGGGAAGGTGATGGGCGGGATGGGGTTCGCGGGAGGTCTCGCGGCGCGGTTCGCCGGCGGCGGCACGGGGGCAGGCATGGGAGCGGGATTATGGCAATGCGCGTTGCGTTGGTTGGGGGTGCTCTGCGCACCGCCCGCGCCAGCCGGCACCCGGCGGTGGCTCCTGCTGGGGCGGTCGGCGCTGCCGCGCCGACTCCGCTGTGATGCTCGCGTTGACGCCGTGCCGTGGAACTCGCTGCACGCGCTGGCGCGCGTTCCGCTCGGACAGCCACGGCAAGTCAGTCTACGAAGCGCGCTGCGCGCGCCGACGTCAACACTGCGCTTCTCGCCGCCCCAAAAGTCGCCGCCACCGGGTGCCGGCTGGCGCGTGCTGATGGGGTGGCCTGTCACCGCACCCAACAACCGTGGCATGCCTCCAACTCGGTGTCGGCATGGGGCAGCGGCCGCGCGGCCCGTTGACGCAGCCGAAGCGCGCAGCGGAGGATGCCCGCGCGCCGACGAGGCGCGCTTCGTGGTCTGACTCGGCGCCGCTGTCTGACCAGAGCGAGCACCGCGAGCGGCGGGAGTTCGGCGACGGGGCATCCGCAGCGAGCACTGGAGGGCACCCTGGGCGCAGCCCAGGGCCAGTCGTCGGGCCGCGCGGCCGCTGCCCCATGCCGGCACGGCGCGGTGAGCCACACAATGGCCTTCGTGCTGGATGCGCACACGACACGAGACAATGCGCACCAACCCTAGCCGGATTGCCTGATGGATTTCGTCTTCCCCCACACCTTTGTGCCCTGGTTTCGCGCCGTGGCGCCGCATATCCATGCCTATCGGGGCAAGACTTTTGTCGTGGGCATGACGGGCGAGATGATTGCGGCCGGGCGGCTGAATTCCGGCGTGCAGGATTTGGCCATCCTGCATGCGATGGGCGTGCGGCTGGTGCTGGTGCATGGGTTTCGGCCCCAGGTGACCGAGCAGTTGCTGGCCAAAGGGCATGCGGCGCAGTTTGCGCAAGGCCGGCGCATCACCGATTCGGTGGCGCTGGATTGCGCCCAGGAGGCGGCCGGGCAGTTGCGCTTCGAGATCGAGGCGGCGTTTTCGCAGGGACTGCCCAACACGCCCATGGCCAACTCCACGGTGCGTGTGGTGTCGGGCAATTTCCTGACGGCGCGGCCGGTAGGCATCGTCGACGGGGTGGACTTTCTCTCCAGCGGCCTGGTGCGGCGCGTGGACGCGGTGATGATCCGCCGGGTGATGGACATCGGCGCGCTGGTGCTGTTGTCGCCGTTCGGGTTTTCGCCCACCGGCGAGGCATTCAACCTCTCGATGGAAGACGTGGCCACGGCTGTGGCCGTGAGCTTGCAGGCCGACAAGCTGGTGTTTCTGACCGAGACGGCGGGCATGCGCGAGGATGCCAGCGACCCGGCCAGCCCCATCGACACCGAGATTGCGCTGGCCGATGCGCAGCGCATGCTGGCCGGCCTGCCGGCCGACTTGCCGCCGACCGACCCGGCCTTTTACCTGCGCCACTGCGTGGCGGCCTGCGAGGGCGGCGTGGAGCGCTCGCACATCCTGCCCTTTGCCACCGATGGCGCGCTGCTGCAGGAGATCTTCACCCACGACGGCATTGGCTCCATGGTGGTGGACGAAAAGCTCGAAAGCCTGCGCGAGGCCACAGTGGACGATGTGGGCGGCGTGCTGCAATTGATTGAGCCCTTCGAGCGCGACGGCACGCTGGTCAAGCGCGACCGCACCGAGATTGAGCGCGACATTGGCGCCTATACCGTCATCGAGCACGACGGCGTGATCTTTGGCTGCGCGGCGCTCTACCCCTACCCGGAAGCGCGCACGGGCGAGATGGCGGCGTTGACCGTTTCGCCCCAGGTGCAGAGCCAGGGCGATGGCGAGCGCATCCTCAAGCGCGTCGAGCAGCGTGCCCGAGCCAAGGGGCTGGAGAGCATTTTCGTGCTGACCACGCGCACCATGCACTGGTTCATCAAGCGCGGCTTTCGCGTGGTGGATGCCCAGTGGTTGCCCGAGGCGCGCAAACGCAAATACAACTGGGACCGGCGCTCACAGGTGCTGGTCAAAACACTGAACTGAAAGGACGACACGATGGCACGCATGATCCAGTGCACCTACCTGAAGAAAGAAGCCGAGGGCATGGACTACGCGCCCTACCCTGGCGAGCTGGGCGCACGCATTTACAACGAGATCAGCAAGGAGGCGTTCGAGCAATGGAAGCGCCACCAGACCATGCTGGTCAACGAGAACCGCTTGAATCTGGCCGATGCCCGCGCCCGCCAGTACCTGGCGCGGCAGATGGAGCAGTTTTTGTTCGGTGAGGGGGCGGACAAGCCTCAGGGCTATGTCCCGCCCAGCGCCTGAGCGAACAGGGCTGCGGTGCCGCGCATACACTGAGGCGCTTCCATATTGCTCATCGTGAGGTTTCCATGACTCGCACCGATACCCGGTCCTTCTTGAAGCTCTCCGCCGCGCTGGCTGCCGGCCTTGTCCTTGCAGCCTGCGGCAAGCAGGAGGCGCCCCCCGCAGCCGCCAGCGCCCCCGAGGCCGCCGCCGCCCCGGCGCCCAAGACCTATGTGGTGGGCACCGATGCCGCCTACGCCCCCTTCGAGTACCAGAACGACAAGGGCGAGATCGTCGGCTTCTCGGTCGATCTGCTCAACGCCGTGGCTGAAAAAGGCGGCTTCAAGATCGAGTTCAAGAACACGCCGTGGGAAGGCATCTTCAACGCGCTGCAACAGGGCGACCGCGATGTGCTGATTTCGTCGGTCACCATCACCGACGAGCGCAAGCAGACGATGGATTTCTCGGATCCGTACTTCGACGCCATCCAGCTCATCGCCGTCAAGGAAGGCTCCAAGGTGGCCAAGTTTGACGACCTGAAGAAGCTCAAGGTCGGCGTGCAGACGGGCACCACGGGCGACGAAGTGGTCAGCAAGCTGCTGGGCAAGACGTCCACCAGCGTCAAGCGCTTCGAGTCCACCCCGTTGGCGCTCAAAGAGCTGGAAGCCGGCGGTGTGGATGCCGTGGTGGCCGACAACGGCGTGGTGATCAACTACGTGGCCAACAACGCGGGCGCCAAGTTCAAGACCGTCGCCGACACCGCCTCGTTCGCGCCCGAGCAATACGGCATCCCGGTGCGCAAGGGCAACGCCGAACTGCTGGCCATGATCAACAAGGGTCTGGCGGCCATCAAGGCGGACGGCACGTACAACGCCATCTACAAGAAGACCTTCAACATCGACCCGCCCGCCCCGGCGCAGGCCGCTTCGAACTGACCCTAGCACGGGAGCGCCACCATGGATCTGCGCTGGAGCATTCTTGCCGAGTACTGGCCGCTGTTCATGGAGGGCCTGTGGACGACCATCCGCATCACGCTGGTGGCCATCGTCGCGGGGCTGGTGCTGGGGGCGCTGTTCGGCCTCATCAGCAGCTCGCGCGACGCGCCGCCGTCCAAGTCGCCGGCAGTGCGAGGGCTGCTGGCGGTGGCGCGGGTGGTCACCGGCGCGTACGTGACCTTCTTTCGAGGCACGCCGCTGTTTGTGCAGATCCTGCTGGTGCACTTTGCATTGATGCCGGTGCTGGTGCACCCCGAAGGCGGCCTGCTGCTGTCGGGTGAGGTCGCGCGCGACTTCCGCCAGAACCACGGCGCGTTCTTCTCCGGCGCGCTGGCGCTGTCGCTCAACGCGGGCGCCTATATCTCGGAGATCTTCCGCGCCGGCATCCAGAGCATCCACACCGGCCAGACCCAGGCCGCCTGGAGCCTGGGCCTGACGCACCCGCAGGCCATGCGCTTCGTCGTGTTGCCGCAGGCGTTCCGGCGCATGGTGCCGGCGCTGGTCAACGAGGGCGTGACGCTGATCAAGGACTCCTCGCTGGTGTCAGCCATCGGCCTGGCCGAACTGGCCTACGCGGCGCGCACCGTGGCCGGCGCTTACTCGCGCTACTGGGAACCTTACCTGTTCATCTCGGCGCTGTATCTGGTGCTGACCCTGACGCTGTCCGTGCTGGCCAAGCGGCTCGAAGCGCCGGCCCACCTCAGGGGCCGATGATTCAGGCGTTGAAGAAGTAGTTCTTCAGGCCCGCCAGAATCATCTCCACGGCAATGGCCGTCAGCACCAGGCCCATCAGTTTCTCCAACGCGGAGACCACCGGAGTGCCCAGCAGGCGACGGATGGGGTCGGCCAACAGCAGGATCACGCCGCTGATCAGCATGGCCAGCGTCAGCGCCCCCACCCACTGCCACATGGCCTCGGGCTGACGCGAGGCCAGCAACAACACCGTGGCCATGGCCGAGGGCCCAGCCAGCAGCGGGATGGCCAGCGGGAAGATCAGCGGCTCGCGGTCGCCCTCGGCGGCGTAGATCTCGGCCCCACTGGCAAACACCATGCGCATGGCGATGACCAGCAGGATGACGCCGCCCCCCACCTCGAGCGAGCGCTCCGAGAGGTGCATCAAATCCAGAAAGCCCTTGCCCGCAAACATGAAGGCCAGCAAGGCCGCAAAGGCAATCGACACCTCGCGCACCGCCACCAACCGCCGCCGCTCGGGCGCCACGCTGCGCATCACCGCAATGAAGATCGGTAGCGAACCCAGCGGATCCAGCACCAGCAGCAGCAGGACGAGGGCGGAAACGAATGTGTGATCCATGCCACGCATCTTAGTAAAGGCTTGTGGCGCAGGAGAGACAACCGGCCATACCCCTACTGTCGTAATCCTAGAATTTCGACTATTCCGACAAACCTGCGCTGCGGCGCCGCTGGAGAACCACCCATGAAACCCACTCTTGTATGCGCCGCGCTGACCGCCGCCTGTTTTGCTGCACCTGCCCTGGCCCAGAGCAGCGTCAATGTCTACGGCCGCCTGAACGTCACCGTCGAAAGCCAGAAGAATGGCGATCTGCGTGACGACGGCGTCTTCAACAACCGCTCGCACATCGGTTTCAAGGGCGTCGAAGACCTGGGCGGTGGGCTCAAGGCCGGCTTCGTGCTGGAAAACGAGTTCAACCCGGGCACGGGCAGCCAATCCAGCTCGCAATTCTGGAGCGGCCAGGCCGAGGTGCGCCTGGCCAGCCGGTATGGCATGGTGCGCCTGGGCCGCTTCAACCCCGAGTCCTATTACGCCGCCACCGACCTGACCAGCTTGCACAACCACAACGACGGTTCGTCGGCGGATCGCTTCTATTTCGATCCCAACATGCAGCTCAATGGCGTCAGCAACAAGATCGCCTACCGCACACCCACGATGCTGGGCGGCCTGTGGATTGAAGGCTCGGTGCAGGAAGCCGGTCTGATCGGTGAGCGCGGCTACGACCTGGCCATGCAGTACGTGCGCGGTGACCTGATCGTGGGCGGCGGCTACAGCGAGGCCGGTGACTTCAGCCAGTTCTCGATCAGCGCACAGTACAAGGTGATGCCCAACCTGCTGCTGGGCGGCTACTTCCAGCGCGCCGACATCGACCAGCAAGGCAACTACCGCCGCTACGCCGGCAAGCGCAACTCACTGCGCGCAGCCGTCATGTACACACGCGGCGCCACCGAGTTGCACGCCAACTTCGGTTATGCCGACAACATCGGCGGCCTGGACAAGACCAACTCCTACCAGTACACGCTGGCCGTCAACCAGAACCTGAGCAAGCGCACCAAGGTGTACGCCTTCTACACCCATGTGGGCAACGACGACATCCTGCAGGTTTACACCCGCAGCGAGTTCTCGTCGGTGGCGCTGGGCGTGCGACACGCTTTCTGAAGCGCCATCGTGTCTGATCCAGCCGGCCCAGTGCCGGCTTTTTTGCGCCCAGGGGAGTTGCGCAAAAAAGACACTCTCACAGTTTAATACGGGATATCCCTGGCTATTGGCCGGACCAAAGCTACACTTCTTCCGTGGTTTGTCCAACGTAGGATCACGATAAGAGCTCGGCTCTGGTCTGATTCTCCTTCTCCCAAATTGAGAGGTATCGAATGAAGAAAATCTTTGCCCTGGCCGTTGTGGCCGCCGCTGCCGCCCCCGCCTTCGCGCAAAGCAGCGTGACCATCTATGGTCGCCTGAACGTGACTGCCGAAAGCGTCAAGATTGGCAGCGCCAAAGAAGACAACATGCTGAACAACAACGCATCGCGTATCGGTTTCAAAGGCGTGGAAGACCTGGGCGGCGGCCTGAAGGCTGGCTTCCAGCTGGAGCACGGCCTGGATCCCACCGACGGCCAAGCCTCGGGCGGCAGCCGCTTCTGGAACCGCCATAGCGAGCTGTGGCTGGGTGGCAACTGGGGTACTGTGCGCATGGGTTACTGGTTTCCGGAAACCTACATGGCCACCGCTGACTACATCAGCATGCACAACCACGACACCGGTCGCTCGGCTGACCAGTTCTACGTAGGCACCTTCGCCACCAACCGCGTCGGCTACCGTACGCCCAAGTTCGGCGCCTTCCAGGCCGAGGTGGACGTGGCTGAAGGCAAGGTCTACAACCTGTCGGGTACGGCTTCGTTCGGTCGCTACGAGTTCGGCGCTGGCTACAGCCAGGCCGACGGCGCCGACAAGCAGTTCGCACTGCGCGGCAACGCCACCTTCGGCGCCTTCACTGTGGGCGCCTATTACCAGCGCGCCCAAGACTGGACGCTCCTGGGTGACCGTGACAGCTACCGCCTGGCGGGCATGTACACCATGGGTGCCTTTGAGTTCCACGCCAACGTGGGCTTTGCCGGCGAGTGGAGCAACGTGACCGACAGCGATGCCACGCAGTACACGCTGGGCGTGAACTACAACCTGAGCAAGCGCACCAAGGTCTACGGCTACTACTCCGAGGTCAACAACAAGGCGGCCGCTGCTTACCTGAGCGGCATCGCTGGCGCCGATTCCAAGAGCTTCGCCGTTGGCGTGCGTCACAACTTCTGATCGGGTCTCCCTTTCAGCACAAACCGGCCCCATGGGCCGGTTTTTTTATGTCTGCCCGCCGTGCAGGCCCCTCACCCACGCGGATGGTGCTGCGCATGCAGCGCCTTGAGCCGCTCGCGCGCCACGTGGGTGTAGATGGTGGTGGTCGAGATGTTGGCATGGCCCAGTAGCAGTTGCACGGCGCGCAAGTCCGCGCCATGGTTCAGCAGGTGGGTGGCAAAGGCGTGGCGCAGCGTGTGCGGGGACAGCGGGGTGGTGATGCCGGCGCGCCCGGCATGCTTCTTGACCAGTGTCCAGAACATCTGCCGCGTCATGGGCCCTCCACGGGCCGTGACGAATACGGCCGGGCTGTCCTGACCTGAAAGAATGGCCGCCCGGGCCTCGCGCAGATAGGTCAGCAGCGCCGCCTCGGCCAGCGCACCAAATGGCACCAACCTTTCTTTGGCACCTTTGCCCAGCACCCGCAGCACGCCATCGGCCAGGCTGACATGGGTGATATTGAGGGCCACCAGCTCGCTCACGCGCAGGCCGCTGGCATACAACAGCATCAGCATGGCCTGGTCGCGCAGGCCCAGCGGCGTGCCCGTATCGGGCGCAGCCAGCAACGCGTCCACCTGGGCTTCGCTCAGGGTTTTGGGCAGGCGCTGGGGCGTGCGGGCCGCCGCGATCTTCAAGGTGGGGTCCACCGCCGTCAGCCGCTCGCGCACTGCCCACTGGTAGAAGCGCCGCAGCACACTGCGGCGGCGATTGACGCTGCTGGTTCGGCTGCCCTCATGGCGCTGCGCCATGTAGGCGAGCAACTGCGCCTCGCTGGCACTGACCAGGGCGACGTCCGGATGCGCCTGCGCCAGCCAGCGGGCCCAAAGCGTCAGATCGCGGCGGTACGCCGCCAAGGTGTTGGCAGCCAGCCCGTCTTCCAGCCACAGGCTGTCGATGAAGGCATCGATGAGGTCGCTCATTGCGCCAGCGCCCAGTCGATGTGCGCCTGCACCAGAGGCGCCGCAGCCGGGCGGGCCCGCACCAGCGCGGCGCGCAGCGCCGCGTCCCCCGGTACCGCAGCCAGGCGGTTGCCGCTGACCACGGCCAGGTTGCGTTGCCAGCGCACGAAGCCGATGCGGCGCACCGCCGTGCCTTCGGTGTGCCGCAGGAACGCAGCCTCGTCCCAGGCCCACCAGGCCAGCAGCCCCGCATCCATGGCCTCGCGCGGCGCGAAATCGGCCACCATGGCGGGGCGCGCAAACTTGTTCCACGGACAAGCCAGTTGGCAATCATCACAACCATAGACGCGACTGCCGATGGCGCCGCGCAAGGCCTCGGGGATGGGGCCGTCGTGTTCGATGGTCAGGTAAGAGATGCAGCGCCGCGCGTCCACCCGGTAGGGGGCCACGATGGCCTGCGTGGGGCAGGCGTCGATGCAGGCGGTGCAGCTCCCACAGGCCGACGCCTCAGGTGGCGTGAGGGGCAGCGGCATGTCGATATAGATCTCGCCCAGAAAACCCATGGAGCCGCCCTCGCGGGTCAGCGCCAGTGTGTGCTTGCCACGCCAACCCAACCCGCTGCGGGTGGCCAGTTCCACCTCCAGCACCGGCGCCGAGTCGGTGAACACGCGATAGCCCAGCGGGCCCGCCAGCGCCGTCAGCACCTCGGCCAATTTTTGCAGCCGCTGGCGCAGCACTTTGTGATAGTCCCGCCCACGCGCATAGATGGACACCACCGCCTCGCCACGCGTGCGCAATCGACGCCACTCGCGAGCTTGCCAGTCGGGCGGCATGTCCGCCGGCAGGTAGTCCATGCGTGCGGTAACGACCCGCACCGTGCCCGGCACCAGCTCGGCGGGACGCGCCCGCTTGAGCCCATGGGCGGCCATATAGCCCATGCCGCCGTGGAATCCCGCGTCCAGCCAGGCCACAAGACCCGGCTCGGCATGGCGCAGATCCACATCGGCGACGCCAATTTGCGAGAATCCCAGATCATGAGCCGCCGCACGCAAACTGGCCAGCACCTGCGCACCGTTTGACAAACTTGCCTGATTCACACTGTCCCTTGACTGAACCGCTCTCGATTGTAGAAACCTGGGCCGACGAAGCCGCCTGCGCCGCACGCGCTGCCCGCTGGGCCCGATGCCCCGTTCTGGCCGACGCCACCCTCGCACTGGAAGGCGAGTTGGGGGCGGGCAAGACCACCTTCGTGCGCCACCTGCTGCAGGCGCTGGGCATCACGGGCCGCATCAAAAGCCCCACCTATGCGGTGATGGAGCCTTACACCGTGTCCGCTGGGCGCTGGCAAGGCCTGGCGGTGGCGCACTTTGATTTCTACCGTTTTGCCGACCCCCGCGAATGGGAGGACGCTGGTCTGCGCGACGTCTTTGCCGCACCGGGGCTGAAGGTGTGCGAGTGGACATCCCGCCTGGGCGACCGCGCGCCGCTGGCCACCGCCTCGCTGGACATCGCCATCGAGCCCGACGGCACACGCCGCGTGCACATCACGGCGCACACGCCTGGCGCCAGGGAATTGCTGGCGTGAGCGGGCTGACTCGCCGCACAGCCCTGCAGCGCACCGGCGGCCTGGTGCTGCTGCTGGGGGCGGCCGAACTGGCCCATGGCGCCACCGTACTGGCCGTGCGCATCTGGCCGTCGGACGAGTATTCGCGCGTGACGCTCGAGTCCGATCAACCGCTCATGGCCCAGCACTTCGTCACCACCGACCCCGATCGTCTGGTCATCGACATCCAGCAGATCGAGCTCAGCGCCGCCCTGCGCGAACTCGTTGGCAAGGTACGGCCCGATGATCCGTATATCGCCGCCGTGCGCGTTGGCCAGTACCAACCGCATGTGGTGCGCCTGGCCATCGATCTCAAACAGCCCGTGCGACCGCAGCAGTTGACGCTGAACCCGGTGGCCGCCTACCAGCACCGGCTGGTGCTGGACCTCTACCCCATGCAGGCCCCCGACCCGCTGCTGGCGCTGATGCGCGAAATCGAAGCCGGACCGAATGGCTCGGTGGCGATGCCGGAGGCGCCCGATCCCCTGGGCACACTGATCGAAGAGGTCGATCGCCCCCGCATCAGCACCGCCGCCCCGCCGCCCCCACCGCCGGTGGCCCGCGCCACCGAACCGGCGCCCGCCCACCGCGCCCCCGCTGGCGGTCGCTCGGCCCCCACCAGCCCCGCCACGCGGATGGACCGGCTCATCATCATTGCCCTGGATCCCGGTCATGGCGGAGAAGACCCCGGCGCCGTGGGCCCCAGCGGCCTGCGCGAGAAAGACGTGGTGCTGCAGGTGGCCCGCCAGCTGCGCGACGCCATCGACGCCCAGCAAGGCATGCGGGCCTTCATGACCCGCGACGGCGATTTCTTCGTACCCCTGCACGAGCGCGTGCGCAAGGCGCGCCGGGTGCAGGCCGATCTCTTCATCTCCATCCATGCCGATGCGTTCTTCACGCCCAAGGCACGCGGGGCCAGCGTGTTCGCCCTCAGCCAGGGCGGCGCCACCAGCGCCACCGCGCGCTGGATGGCCCGGCGCGAGAACGCCTCCGACGAAGTCGGTGGCATTGCCGCTGCCGGCAGCGACCGCGACCTGGTGCATGCCCTGCTGGACCTCTCCACCCGGGCTCAGATCCAGGACAGCCTCAAGCTCGGCAGCGAGGTGCTGCGACGCATAGGCAATGTGGGGCGGCTGCACAAGGCGCAGGTGGAGCAAGCCGGTTTTGCCGTGCTCAAGGCGCCGGACATTCCCTCCATCCTGGTTGAGACGGCCTTCATCTCCAACCCGGAGGAGGAAGCCAAGCTGCGCGACCCGGCCTATCAGGCGCGGCTGGTCACCGCCATCATGGGCGGCGTGGTGCGCTACTTTTCGCGCAATCCGCCACTGGCGCGGCGGCGCAGCGTGACCTGAAACACTTTGCCCCGAGTCTGGTCCAGTGACGTGACACCGCCGGCAACTGGGCGTTGCCACACGCGAAACAGACATCTCGATCGGAGCTTGGGGATTTCCCGAGGTCCCGAGGCCGGTTGCGACGCCCTAGCTGGCCCAACCAGGCCATGACGGAACCCGATTTACGGGTTAACCCCTGACTCAGCCCCCTCCCCAGGGCCGACCAAAGCCGTTACAAGGGAATGAGGCCGGGTAGCGCCACCGCAAGGGCATGGCACATCGGCCGCTCGGCCAGCCCGGGCACGCGAGTTGCGGGATATTCTCCCGCGCGGCAAGCGCAGGGGTTGGCCTCGACAGCGGGTGGTCGGGAGTCAGCCTTGCACACCCAGCCACCCCACATTCACCCTGTAGGCAAGGAGACACCATGAGGATTCACGGGCAACGCAAATCCATGCTCGCACCCTGCGCGGCCGCAGCGATGCTGGCTCTGCCGGGCTTGGCCAATGCCAATGCCGACGTTGAGAAGCACATCGCCAGCCCCGCCAACTGGGCCATGCAGGCGGGCGACATGTACAACCAGCGCTACAGCAAGCTCAAACAGATCAACAAGAGCAACGCCGGCAAGATGCAGGTGGCCTGGACGTTCTCCACGGGCGTGCTGCGCGGTCACGAAGGCTCGCCGCTGGTCATCGACGGCACCATGTATCTGCATACGCCGTTCCCCAACAAGGTCTTCGCCATTGACCTGGACACCCAGAAGATCAAGTGGAAGTACGAGCCCAAGCAAGACCCGCAAGTCATCCCCCAGATGTGCTGCGACACGGTGTACCGTGGCCTGGCCTACGCCGAAGGCAAGATCTTCCTGCAGCAGGCCGACTCCAACCTGGTGGCCCTGGATGCCAAGACCGGCAAGATGATCTGGACGGTCAAGAACGGCGATCCCAAGCTGGGCGCCGTCAACACCAACGCCCCACACGTCTTCAAAGACAAGGTCATCACCGGCATCTCGGGTGGCGAATGGGGTGTGCGTGGCTTCCTGGCTGCCTACGACATCAACACGGGCAAGCCCGCGTGGAAGGGCTACTCGGTGGGCCCCGACGCCGAAATGCTGATGGACCCCGACAAGTCCATGACCTGGACCGACGGCAAACTGGCCCCCGTGGGCAAGGACTCGTCGCTCAAGTCCTGGAAGGGCGATCAGTGGAAGATCGGCGGCGGCACCACCTGGGGCTGGTTCAGCTACGACAAGGCGCTGAACGCCGTCTTCTACGGCACCGGCAACCCCTCGACCTGGAACCCGGCTCAGCGGCCGGGCGACAACAAGTGGACGATGTCGATCTGGTCGCGCGACGTGGACACCGGCAAGGTCAACTGGGTCTACCAGATGACGCCGCACGACGAATGGGACTTTGACGGCATCAACGAGATGATCCTGGCCGACATCCCCGTCAAGGGCAAGCCCACCAAGGCGCTGGTGCACTTCGACCGCAACGGCTTTGGCTACACCATGGACCGCACCAACGGCGCGCTGCTGGTGGCCGAGAAGTTCGATCCGGTGGTCAATTGGGCCACCCACGTCGACATGAAGACCGGCCGCCCGCAAGTGGTGGACAAGTACTCCACCGCCAAGAACGGCCCCGACGTCAACACCAAGGGCGTCTGCCCGGCCGCGCTGGGCTCCAAAGACCAGCAGCCCGCGTCGTTCGACCCCGAGACGGGCCTCTTCTACGTGCCCACCAACCATGTGTGCATGGATTACGAGCCGTTCGCTGTCGAATACACCGCAGGCCAGCCGTACGTGGGTGCCACGCTGTCGATGTTCCCGGCCCCCAACAGCCATGGCGGCATGGGCAACTTCATCACCTGGAACGCCGGCACCGGCAAGATCGTCCAGTCCAAGCCTGAGAAGTTCTCGGTCTGGAGCGGCTCGCTGAACACCGCTGGCGGGCTGTCCTGCTACGGCACGCTGGAAGGCTTCTTCAAGTGTGTGGACAGCAAGGACATCACCAAGGAGCTGTACAAGTTCAAGACCCCGTCGGGCATCATCGGCAACGTCTTCAGCTACCAGCACAAAGGCAAGCAGTACATCGGCGTGTTCTCGGGTATCGGTGGCTGGGCCGGCATCGGCATGGCGGCTGGTCTTGAGAAAGACAACGACGGCCTGGGCGCCGTGGGTGGCTACCGTGAACTGGGTCAGTACACCGAACTCGGTGGCTCGCTGACCGTCTTTGCCCTGCCCAACTGAGTGCCGCACGCCTTGACGCAACCCCAATGGGGTGCGTCAAGGCCGCCCGGTGCTTTGCACAGAGTCAGGGTCATCCCTTGCTCATCAGGCGGGGCGTCATCGCAGCGGTGACGCCCCGCGTTTCGTTGACGCACTTTCGCAAGCTCACCACGTAGAGACATCCATGAAGAAGTTTCTCCAGGCCTTTGCTGCCCTCGCGCTGATCGCTGCCACCGCGCATGCCCAGGATGCCAAACCGCCGCTGTACACCGTGGTGGATGGCTACAAGGTCGATGCGGAAACCATGAAGGGCTTCCGGGCCTGGCGCACCGGTGCCTGTGACCGCTGCCACGGCGCCAATCAGGAAGGCATGGTTGGACCTTCGCTGGTCAACAGCCTCAAGACCCTGACCAAGGACGAATTCGTCAAAGTCGTGCGCGACGGCCGGCTCGACAAGGGGATGCAGAGCTTTGGCAGCAACACCGCCGTCATGAGCAACATCGACAACCTCTACGCCTATCTCAAAGGCCGCTCCGACGGCGCCATCACCCGGGCCCGGGTTGAAGAGGCCGGCAAGTGACGGTGAGCCTGCGCCGCAGCCTGGCCCTCGTCGCCCTGACCTGGGCCACCGCCGCCATGGCGCAGGACGGTGAGCCTGCGCGCAGTGCCTTCAAGGTCTGCGAAGACCCCAACAACATGCCGTTCTCGAACACCGCTGGGGAAGGCATCGAGAACAAACTGGCCACGCTGTTCGGCCAGGCACTGAACCTGCCGGTCACTTACTACCACTTTCCCCAGCGCATGGGCTTTGTGCGCAACACGCTGCGCTTCAAACTCCCGGGGCAGGACTACCCCTGCGACATCGTCATGGGCGTGCCCGTGGGATTCGAGCAGGTCTGGGCCACCAAGCCCTATTACCGCTCGACCTACGCGCTGGTCGTGGCCGAAGGCCGCGGGCTGGACGGTGTCAAGACCGTGGCCGATTTCCTGGCACTGGACAAAGCCCGGCAGGCCAAGCTGCGCATCGGCCTCTTTGACCGCTCGCCCGCGTCGCAATGGCTGGTCAAACACGACCTGGTCGATCAGGGCGTGCCCTACAAGATGCTGGACGCCGACCCCGCCCACTACCCGGGCGAGTTGATCGAGAAAGAGCTGGCGGCCGGCAAGATCGACGCCGCCATCGTCTGGGGGCCGCTGGCCGGCTATTACGTCAAGCGCGCCAGCAACCCCAAGATGCGCCTCATCCCCATGGCCTCGGAGCCGGGCGTGCGCTTCGACTACGCCATCGCCATGGGCGTGCGCCGGGGCGAGGCCGATTGGCGGGCGCAGATCGAACACCTGATCGACACCAAAGGCCCCGAGATCCGCGCCATCCTCACCGAGTTCGGCGTGCCGCTGGTGGACGAATGAACCGCGCCCTCGCCAGCCTGGTCTTGGGGGCAGCCGCTGCCGCAGCAAGTGCCCAAACCGGTTCGGCCCCCACCGGAGGCCCACCCCCTGACTACTCCACCGCCGAGCGCCTGCTCTTTCTGAGCAAGCAGATGGTGGACGTCAAACCGGGCGTGGCGCTGCACTATCGCTTCGAGCACAGTGGCAGCCGCGACGCGGCCTTTGGCGATGACGTGCAGATCATCCTGGCCCGGCGCGACGACGGCTCGTGCTGCGTGGGCCGGAGCGAATTCCTCACCGGCCCGCACCGCATCACCCTGCCCGACGTGGACGACCCCGACGGCAACCCGGTGGTGCTGCACTTTCTGGAGCGCGACATCCGGGACATGCAAAACGCCACCCAGGGTGCCGCCGCCTACTTCCGCAAGCGCATCCGCATGGCGCTCTACCAGGGTGCCAGCGTCCAGCCTGTCCATGCCCAGTACCAGGGCCGGCCGGTGGCCGCGCAGCAGATCGTGCTGACCCCTTATCAAGACGACCCGAATCGCGCCCGCTTCGAGTCCTATGTGCTCAAGCGCTATGTCTTCACCCTCTCGCCCGATGTGCCGGGCGGTGTGGTGCAGATGAGCGCCAGCGTCCCCGGCAGTGGCAGCGCGCCGCTGGTAGAGGACGTGCTCACTTTGCAAGGTGCCTCGCTGTGACCCGTATGACCACCGCCGCCCGCCTGTTGTGCACCGCCCTGCTGGCTGCCGGCGCAGCCCATGCTGCCGCCCGCGACAACGACTTCCCCACCAACGAGCGTGTGCAGTACGTGCTGGAGTGCATGGCCAACAACCCCGGCTCGCAGTTCGAGATGGTCAGCAAATGCTCGTGCGCGCTGGACAAGATGGCCGAGGAACTCAGCTACGAACAGTACCTGACCCTCTCCACCGAGTTCAAGGCCGCCACCATAGGCGGCGAGCGCGGGGCCGTGATCCGCGACAACAACACCGCGCAAAAAGATGCTCGTCGCTACCGCGACCTGCAAAAGAAGGTTCAGTCGGCCTGCTTCATCAACGCAAGATGACACATTGGCACGCGCCCGCCTGCGCAGCCGCGCTGCTGTGGGTGGCGCTGCATGCCACGGCGGCGGCGCCGCTGGCGCCGCTGACCACCGAGGAAGTCGCGCCGGGCATCCACGTCCACGTCGGCCGCATCGCCGACTGGGCCGAGGCGCCCGAGGGCGACGTCGCCAACCTGACCCTCATCGTCGGCTCGCGCTGCGCCGCCGTCATCGACACCGGCGGCACCCCGGCGCTGGGCCTGCGCTGGCGCGCCACCGTGCAGGCGCTGACCGACAAGCCCATCTGCCACGTCATCCACACCCACGTCCATCCTGACCACATCCTGGGTCGCGAAGCCTTCATGGCCGAGAACGCCACCCAATGGTCACACACCAATCTGCCCGGCGCGCTGGCCGCACGCGCACCTTATTACCGCGCCGCACTCACGCGCGAATTCGGCACGACCCTGCCCGACACCGCGCTGGCCGGCCCCTACAGCCCGGTGGTGCCCACACAGACCCGGATGCTGGATCTGGGCGGACGCAGCCTTGAGTTGCGCGCCTGGCCCACCGCCCACACCAACCACGACCTCACCGTCTGGGACGCCGCCACCCGCACCCTCATCACCGGCGACCTGCTGTTCATCACCCACCTGCCTGCGCTGGACGGCTCGCTGCGGGGCTGGATTGCCGTGACCGACACCCTGACCGGCCTGGGCGCCCGCACCATCGTGCCCGGCCATGGCGCCGTCAGCCACGACGCGGCCAGCGCCTTCTCCCCGCAAGCCGCCTACCTGGCCACGCTGGCCCGCGAAACCCGCGCCGCCATCGCCGCCCACCAGACCATCACCCAGGCGGTGGACAAGGTGGGGCAGCAGGCCGCATCATCGTGGCAACTGGTGGATGCCTTCCACCGCCGCAACGTCACCACCGCCTATGCCGAACTGGAGTGGGAGGATGAGTAGGCGCCAGGTGCCCAGCCCGTTGCGGCAAGAGCCTGCATTGAGGACACGACCATGATTCAGCGGCGCGTTTTTCTGGCGGCAACCGCCCTACCCACGCTGGCCTGGGCGCAGGCCAAGCCCGAGGACGACCCGGCGCGCAGCGAGCCCTGGCTCAAGGTGCGCGCGGCGCTGTTCGGCAGCCGGCCCATCACCCACGTGGACGATGGCCGCGTCACGCTCCAGGCCCCGGCCCGCGCCGAAGACGCCGCCGTGGTGCCCATCGCCCTCTCCGCCGCCATGCCCGTCAAGCGGATGTGGCTGGTGACCGACCACAACCCTTCGCCACTCTCCGCCACCTTCGTCTTTGGCCCCGCCACCGGGCCCGCGCAGATCGAAACCCGCGTGCGCGTGGACAGCTACACCGTCATGCGCGCCATCGCCGAAACCGAGACCGGCGAGCTGCTGATGACCACCCGCTTCGTCAAGGCCAGCGGCGGCTGCTCGGCCCCGCCGGGCAAAGACCCCGCCGCCGCACTGGCCACGCTGGGGCGCATGCGGCTGCGCGTGGAGGGCACGCCGCGCGCCGGCCAGCCCCTGCAAGCCCAGTTGATGATCTCCCACCCCAACCACTCAGGGCTGGCCATGGACCAGTTGACCCGCCAGTTCACGCCCGCCCACTTCGTGCGCGACATCGTCATCCGCTACGGCAACCAGGACGTGCTCACCGCCGACGTGGACTTCTCCATCTCCGAGAACCCCAACCTGCGCTTCTGGTTCACGCCGCGTGAACCCGGCGCACTGGCCGTGCACATCGAAGACAACCAGGGCCTGGCCTTCAACGCAACCCAAGCCGTCACGTTCTGAACCTAAACCCGGTAGTTAACCGCTTGCCGCCGCTGGAAACGCCAATGCCCTCGATCACTTGCGCTCACGGCCGCCGTCACCGTTTGAGTGGCAGCGCTACGCGCCCGATCAAGCCACCCTCGAACGCGCTGGCGGCATTGGTCGTCCTCGCGGGCACCAGCCCGCAGCGTCCTCACGCCTTGTCAGCCCGTCCGATGACGGCCTGCTCGGGCGCGTTCAACTGCCGGATTTAGGTTGAAGCGCCGCCACCTGCTTGCCGCCGCCCTGGCCGCGCCGCTGTCGCTGCGCGCGGGCGACGCCCACGCCTGGATCACCAACCAGGCCAGCCACAGCGTCAGCGTCATCCACGTGGCCAGCCGCCAGGTGGTGGCCACCGTGCCCGTGGGCCGCTCACCGGCCGGCGTGGTGGCGCTGGGTCGTCGGGTCTACGTCTCCTGCCCCGACAGCCGCGCCATCAGCGTCATCGACACCGCCACCCGGCAGGTGGCGCAAACCCTGCCCGCCGGCCAGGGCCCGGTCGGGCTGGCGGCCACCGAAGACGGCACCGTCTATGCCGCCGACTGGTATGCCAACCGCCTGCTGGTGCTGGGCGCCCGCACCGATGAGGCCGCCCTGGGCCGCGCCCCGGCCGGCGTGCTGGTGCACGCGGGCCGCGTCTATGTGGCCGAGCGCGACGACGACTGCGTGGCCGTGCTCGACGCCGCCACGCTGCGCGTGCAGGCCCGCGTGCCCGTGGGCAGCCACCCCTTTGCGCTGGCGCTGGATGCGCCGCGCGGCCGCCTCTTTGCGCTCAACGTGCAAAGCGACGACGCCAGCGTCATCGACCTGGCCACCCTCACCGTCACCCACCGTCTGCCCACCGGCGCCGCGCCCTATGGCGCCGCCGTCAGCCGCGATGGCCGCTGGCTCTACGTCACCAACCAGCATGCCGACAGCGTCAGCCAGTTCGACGCCCACAGCCTCGCCCCCTTGCGCACCCTGGACGGCTTCGGCTACCCCGAAGGCATCGCCGCCTGGGGTGACGAGATCTGGGTCGTCAACTGGATGGACGATGCCGTCAGCGTGCTCGACGCCGCCAGCGGCCGCGAACGCACCCGCATCCCCGTTGGCCGCAACCCGCGCGGCTTCGGCCCCTTCATCTCCCTCACCTGAAAGGAATGCCCATGCTCCGTCACCGCCGCCTCCTGCTGGCCAGTGCCCTCGCGCTGGCCGCCAGCAGCACCCTGGCCCACGGCCCCACGCGCCAGAAGGTCACCGAGACCATCACCGTCAACGCCCCCGCCGCCAAGGTCTGGGCCACCATCAAGGACTTCGACGCCCTGGCCACATGGCATCCGGTGGTGCAGGCCAGCCCGGCCGACAAGGGCAACACGGTGGGCTCGGTGCGTGAGCTGGCCATCAAAGGGGGCGGCACACTGACCGAAACCCTGCAAAGCTGGGACGATGCCGGCATGAAATACAGCTACCGCGCCAAGGACGGTGGGGCGCTGCCGGTGACCAACTACACGTCCACCATCCAGGTCACGCCCGATGGGGAAGGCAAGGCGCGGGTCGAATGGCGCGGCGCCTTCTACCGCGGCCATCCCAACAACGACCCGCCGCCCGAGCAGAACGACGAGGCCGCCGTCAAGGCCGTCACCGGCGTCTACCAGGCCGGCCTGGCCAATCTGAAGAAGATGGTCGAAGGCCAGTAAGTGGCCACCCGCCGCGCCTGCCTGGCCACGCTGGCGCTGACCGCCGCCGGCTGCGCCACGGGCGCGGGCCTGCCGGCCGGTATCGGCCAGCTGCCCGGCGCCCGCGGTGAAACCGGCCCGGCCAACCGGGGCCGCACCGCCAACCTGGGCTGGGTGACGGGCCGCCAGGGCGTGCTGGTGGTGGACAGCGGCGTCTCGGCCCGCCATGGTGCGGCACTGCATGGCGCCATCACCCGCACCACCCCATTGCCTCTGGCCGCCCTGGTGCTCACCCACACGCGGCAGGAGTTCGTCTTCGGCACCAGCAGCCTGGGTGCGCCCGTGTGGATGCACACCCACGCGGCGCGCCTGATGGCCGCGCGCTGCGACCGCTGCCTGACCAACCTGCGCACCGTGCTGGGCGAGGCCGAAATGCAAGGCAGCGTGCTCGCACGGCCCGCACACCTGTTTGCCGACCCGGCCGACGTGCCCGCCGTGGACCGCCCCGGCCTCGCGCTGCTCAGCTTCGGCCACAGCGCCAGCCCCGGCGCCGCCGTGGTCTGGGACGGCCAGACGCGCACGCTGTTTGCCGGCGCCCTGCTCGACAACCAGGTCATTCCCGACGTGCAGGACGCCGACCTGGCCGGCTGGCGCACCGCCTGGCGTGCGATGGCCGAGCTGGCACCGCAGCACATCATTCCCGGCCACGGACCTGCCGTCCACGGCCAGGCCGCCTGCCAGGCCTTGATTGCCACCAACGCCCGCTACCTGGCCCAACTGGAGGCGCGCACCGCCGCCCTGCTGCAAGCCGGCGCGCCGCTGAGCGAGGTGGCCGACCGCACCGCCCTGCCCGAGTTCGCTGGCTGGGATCAATACGACACCATCCACCGCCGCAACGCCTCCATCGTGTTCCTCAAACACGAGCGCGCACTGCTGCAAGGAGGCTCCCCATGACCCTGCACCGCCGCCGCCTGCTGGCCGCCTCGGCCGCCCTGCCCCTGCTGGCCCGCGCCGCACCGCAAGGCCTGCCCACCAACACCGGCCACCACGACCCCTCGCCCCATTGGGACACGCTGCGCCCCAAGCTGTTCGGCAAGCGGCCCATCGCCACCGAGGCCGCCAGCCAGATCCAGATCTACGTGCCGCTGCGCGCCGCCTACGGCGCCTCGGTGCCCATCAAGATCGCCGGCCAGCGCGGCACCGCCTGGCGCAAGCTGTGGCTGGTCATCGACAAAAACCCCTCGCCCATCGCCGCCGTGCTCACGCTGGGCCCGGCGCTGCCCAGGGCCGAGTTCGAGACCCGGCTGCGCGTGGACGAGTACAGCCACGTGCGCGCCATCGCCGAGGCCGCCAATGGTGATCTGCACATGGACTCGCGCTACGTCAAGGTCTCGGGCGGCTGCAGCGCCCCACCCAACCGCGACCACCCCGAACTGCTGGGCAAGACCCAGCTGCGCCTGCCCGAGCCCGGCTGGGCCGAGGTCAGCACCATCCACCCCAACGACACCGGCTTTGAACTGAACAACGTCACCGTCATGTTCATCCCGCCGCATTTCGTGCGCAGCGTGCGTGTGACGCTGGGCGAGGCGCTGGTTTTTGCCAGCGAGCAGGACTTCTCCATAGCCGAAAACCCCAGTTGGCGCTTCGCCTTCGACACGCCACCCGCCACCGGCCGGCTGCACGCCGAAGTCAGCGACAGCAAAGAGGGTCGCTATCAGGGCGAGTTGCAACTGCGTGACTGATGGCGGCCTCGCCATGATCCGCCTGCGCCACCAGCTCAGTCTGTTTTTGCCCGCGGCCCACGCGCTGACCCCGCGCATCGAAGCCGTGCGCCGGGTGGTGGATCCGGTGCAACACCACCTCATCGCCGCCCACGTCACGCTGTGCCGGGATGAAGACGGGCTTGACCTGCACGCCGTGGCGGAGCGCCTGGGCCGCCACCCGCCGGCAGCGCTGCGGCTGGGGTTCGGTCCGGCGCAGGTGTTTCAAGGCCATGGCCTGCTGCTGCCCTGCGTACGCGGGGGCGAGGCCTTTGCGGCCTTGCGCCGGCAGGCGCTGGCCGAGACTGGCGTGCGGGCACAGCAGCCACACCTCACCCTGGCCCATCCGCGCAACCCCCTGGCGCCGGGCAACCGCCGGGCCGCCACCACCGCCTTGCCCCAGACCTTCGACATCGACCTGGACCAGCTGCACCTGATCCGGCAGCAGGGCGATGCGCCCTGGACCGTGCTGCGCACCATCCGCTTGAGCGGCGCGCCCCGGCCCTGAAGGCGTGCTGCCTACACTGCGCCCATGCTGCCCCCCATCACCACCGCCGACGGCCTGGCCCTGCACACCCACCACTGGCCGGCCCAGGGCCAGCCGCGTGGCACGCTGCTCATCGTCCATGGCCTGGGCGAGCACGCCGGCCGCTATGCGCCGCACGTGGCGGCCCAGTTCGCCGCCGCCGGCTGGCAGGTGGTGGGCTACGACCAGCGCGGCCATGGTCGATCCGGCGGCCCGCGCGGCGACCTGCCCGCCGCGCCGCCTGCCGCGCAGTGGCTGCAACAAGACCTGGCCACCGTCATCGATGCCCTGCGGGCCGCCAGCCTGCCGCGCCCGCTGGTGCTGCTGGGCCACAGCATGGGCGGGCTGGTGGCGGCGCGCTTCGTCGCGGCCTTGCAGGAGACGCCGTGCCCTGCCTGGGTGCGCGACGTGGACGCCCTCATCCTCAGCGTCCCGGCACTGGACGCCGGCCTCTCGGCCTGGTCGCGGCTGCGCATCGCGCTGGGGCTGGCGCTGACGCCGCATCTGGCCGTGGGCAATGGCCTCTCGCCCGACGATTTGTGCAGCGTGCCCGAGGCCGTGGCCGCCTACCGGGCCGATCCGCTGGTGCACGACCGCATCACGCCCACGCTGGCCCAAATGTTCGCCCTCGACGGCCCCGCCACGCTGGCGCAGGCGCCGCATTGGCGTGTGCCCACCCTGGTGAGCTGGAGCGACGCCGACCGCTGCGTGGCCCCACGCGGCAGCGCCGCCTTTGCGAAGGCCGCGCCGGCCGCCGTGGTCACGGCCCAGCCGCAACACGGGCTGGGGCATGAGCTGTTCAACGAGGCCCAGGGCGCGGCCATCGTGGCGCAGTGGGTAGCGTGGCTGGGGGCGCGGGCCCTCAGCGCACACCCTCCCCCATCCGCCTGAGCTGCCCATCCTGCAGCCTGGACAGGCCAAGCAGCGCCGTCGTCGCCCCGATCAGCGCCATGAACATGTCCGACTGCGTGTCCCACGGGTCGCCCTGGGTGCCCAGGAAGGCATCGGCACCCTGGCCCAGCGCCAGGGCAGCGGCCCACTCGATGAGCTCGTAGCTGGCGCTGATGGCCAGCGCCACGCAGACCACCACAAAGGCCAGCATGCGGCGCCCTTGCACGTGCTGGCCCCGGATGAGGATCTCGCGCGCCACCAGCGCCGGCACGAAGCCCTGCATGAAGTGCCCGATCTTGTCGTAGGGGTTGCGCGAGAGGTCAAACGCCTGCTGAATCTCAAAACCCAGCGGCACCCGCGCATAGGTGTAGGCACCGCCCAGAATCAGCACCGCCGCGTGGATGAAGATGCAGGCGTAGAGCAGCGAGGTCAGCGGGTAGCGCGCGTAGGTCGCCCACAGCAGCGGCAGCGCAATGAGCACCGGCACCACCTCCATCAGCCAGGTGGCGCGGTCATAGGGCTGCCAGCCAGAGGCGATGAGAAGCATCACCGTCACGGCGGCGGCGGCGAGGAGCCAGGGGGTGCGCGATGAGGACATGGGAGCAAAACCGAAGGAAGGAGAACCGAGACATTGTGGATGCGCCGTCCTACACTCTTTGACTCTGCCCTGAGGAGATGGCCATGAACGCCCGCGACCCCCACGCCCCCCTGCCTGCCGACGCCGCCGCCCAACTCGCGGCCTACAGCGCCCGCCGCTGGGACGAAGCCCTGCTGCCCGAGCTGACCGACTACATCGCCATCCCGGCCAAGAGCCCCATGTTCGATGCCAACTGGGAGGCCAACGGCCACATCGACCGCGTGGTGCAGCGCGCCGCCGCCTGGGTCGAGGCGCGGCGCGTGGCGGGGCTGAAGCTGGAGGTCATCCGCCTGCCCGGCCGCACGCCGGTGATCTTCTTCGAGGTGCCCGCCACCAAACCCGGCAGCACGGGCACGGTGGTGCTCTACGGCCACCTGGACAAACAGCCCGAGTTCAACGGCTGGCGCGCCGACCTGGGGCCGTGGACGCCCAAGGTCGAGGACGGCAAGCTCTACGGCCGCGGCGGTGCCGACGACGGCTATGCCATCTACGCCGCCATCACCACCATCGAGGCGCTGGACGCGCAAGGCATAGGCCGGCCGCGCTGCGTGGGTTTGATTGAAACCTGCGAGGAAAGCGGCTCGTTCGACCTGCCGGCCTACCTGGATCTGCTCAAGCCACGGCTGGGCGAGGTGGCGCTGGTGGTCTGCCTGGACTCGGGTGCCGGCGACTACGAGCGGCTGTGGCTGACCACCTCGCTGCGCGGCAACGTCACCGGCACGCTGAAGGTGGAGGTGCTGACCGAGGGCGTGCATTCGGGCGACAACTCGGGCGTGGCGCCGTCGTCGTTCCGCGTCATGCGCATGGTGCTGGACCGGCTGGAAGACGCGCGCACGGGCCGGCTGCTGCCGGCCGACTTCCACTGCGAGATTCCGGCCGACCGGCTGGCCCAGGCGCGCGCCACGGCGGCGGTGCTGGGCGACGAGGTCTACAAGCGCCTGCCCTGGGCCTGCGGCGCCGACGGTGGCCCGGTGCTGCCGGTCACCCAGGACCCGGTGGAGGTGCTGCTCAACCGCAGCTGGCGCCCCACGCTCAGCGTCACCGGTGTCGATGGCATGCCCGACGTGGCCAACGCCGGCAACGTGCTGCGCCCCTATACGGCGTTCAAGCTCTCGCTGCGGCTGCCGCCGCTGATCGATGGCAACGCCGCCGCGCTCCAGCTCAAGGCGCTGCTGGAAGACAACGCACCCTACAACGCCCGCGTCAGCTTCGTGCCCGATGGCCGCGCCGGCGCCTATGGCGCCACGGGCTGGAACACGCCCGAGCTGGCCCCCTGGCTGTCGCAGGCCTTTGCCGAGGCCAGCCTGGCGCACTTTGGCCAGCCCGTGGGCTATATCGGCCAGGGCGGCACCATTCCGCTGATGAACATGCTGCAGCAGGGCTTTCCGCAGGCGCAGATGATGGTCTGCGGCGTGCTGGGCCCCAAGAGCAACGCCCATGGCCCCAACGAGTTCCTGCACATCGCCTACGGCAAGCGCATCACGGCGGCGGTGGCGCAGGTGATGGCGGCGGTGGGCTGAGCCCTGGGGGCACGCTCAGCCCCAGACGGCGGCCACCACCGAATTCAGCGCCACCACCAGCGGGTCGCTGGCGTGCTCGCTGGCGGTGCAGAAGTACAGCTGGGCGTCCACGCGGGCGTGGCCCCACACCAGCCATTCGCGCCGCTCGACGCCAGGCAACGCCACCTCTTCACGCAGCAGCGCGCAGCCGCTGCCGGCGCGCACGTAGTCTTCCAGCGCGCTGGTGTCTTCGCTGCGCAGCACCACGTTGGGGGTCAGGCCCTGCTGCTCGAACAGGCCGCGCAGCATCTGGTGGATGTGTGAGGCCACCGTACCGCTGACCCAGGGCAGCGCGGCCACGGCGCGCCAGCCGCCGCCCTGAATGGGCGCCGCCAGCGCCGGCGGGATGGCGATGCGGTAGCACACCGAGCGCAAGGCCTGCCATTGCAGGTCGCGCGGCGGGTTGACCCCGATGGCAAAGGCCGCCGTCAGCGTGCCGGCCCGCAACTGGTCGAGCAGCCCGCCCACGGCCGAGGTGTGGGTGTGCAGCCCCACCAGCGGCAGTTGGCGCTGCACCCCGGTGGCCAGTGGGCCCAGCCGCAGGAACTCGGTGGCCTCGGCCGGCAGGCCCAGCTCAATGTGGCCACCCAGCTCGCCCTGCATCTGACGCGCGGCGCCTTGCAGGTCCCGGGCGGCGGCCAGCAAGGCCTCGGCGCGGGGCAGCAACTGGTCGCCGGCCCGCGTCAACGTCAAACGCCCCGCCAGACGCTCGAACAGCGCCAGCCCCAGGCTGGATTCCAGCGCCTTGATCTGCGCGGTGACGGCGGGCTGGGTCACGCACAGCGCCTCGGCAGCCTTGGTCACGTGACCCAGACGGGCCACGGTGACGAAGGCGCGCACCTGGTACAACTCCATGCCGGGTCAGGTCAGGCCGCCAGCAACCGCACCTGCGTGGGCTCCAGCCCCAGCATCACGGCAGCACCCACGGCGAACTTGGTGAGCCCGGCGTAGTGCGGCTGGTCAACCGCCAGATTCTGCGCACCGACGCGGATGCGGTAGCGCGTGAACTCGCCCAGGAACTCGCTGGCTTCCACGGTGCCCGGCATCCAGATGTAGCGCGCATCGCGGGCCGCATCGGCCACCTCGATGCGCAGCGTGTGGGGCCTGAAGCTGACGACCACCCGCTCGCCCAGCGGCGGCTCGGCCGGCAGCGCGAAAGTCACGTCGCCCACGCCGTCCAGCTCCACCGCCAGGCTGTGACCCGAGCGGCCCCGCACGCGCCCGTTCAGCAGGTTCATGGTGCCGACGAAGTTGGCCACGAAGGTGTTGACCGGGTAGTCGTACAGCGTGGCGGGCGCGCCCACTTGCTGCACCACGCCCCGGTCGAGCACGGCCATGCGGTCGGCCGTGGTCATGGCCTCTTCCTGGTCGTGGGTGACGAAGACGGTGGTCAGGCCCAGCCGCCGCTGCATGGCCAGCAGCTCCTGGCGCATCTGCACACGCAGCGACTTGTCCAGGTTGGACAGCGGCTCGTCCAGCAGCAACACCTGCGGCTCGATGACGAAGGTGCGCGCCAGCGCCACGCGCTGCTGCTGGCCGCCCGAGAGCTGGTTGGGCTTGCGCCGGGCCAGCGTCGCCAGCCCCACCAACTCCAGTGCCTCGCTCACTTTGCGCTGGATGGTGGCCTTGTCCACCCGCCGCTCGACCAGGCCGAAGGCGACGTTGTCCCACACGCTCAGGTGCGGCCACAGCGCATAGCTCTGGAACACCATGCCCACCTGGCGCTGCCACGGCGGCTGCGCCGAGACGTCCACACCGTCGATCAGCAGCTCACCGCTCTGATGGCGGTTGAAGCCCGCAATCAGCCGCAGCAGCGTGCTCTTGCCCGAACCTGAGGGGCCCAGCAGCGCGAAGAACTCACCCGGCTCGATGTCCAGATTGACGTTCTTGAGCACCTCGACCGGCCCATAGGACAGCCGCACGTTGCGGCACTGCACACTGACTTTTTTCATGCCTCGGACTCCTGGCGTGCCGGCGCAAAGCGGCTTTGTGTTTTTTCGACAATCAGATGCGACACATAAGTGCCCAGCGCCACCACCACCATGGCCAGCACGCCCAGCGCGGCGCCCGGCCCACGCCCGGCCACGCTTTGCATGTACAGATAGATGCCGTAGCTCATGGGGGCCTGGCTTTCGGCCGAGGTCAGCAAGATGGTGGCCGACAGCTCCACGGCGGCGGTGATGAAGCTGGTGACGAAGCCGGCCAGGATGCCGCCCGCCATCAGCGGCACCACCACGCGGCGGATGGTGCGCAGCTTGGTCGCACCCAGGCTCTCGGCGGCCTCCTCCAGCGACTGGTGCACCTGCTGCAGCGCGGCCACGCAGCTGCGCAGCGCATAGGGCAGGCGGCGCACCGCATAGGCCAGCATGATGACCACCCAGGTGCTGGTCAGCAGCACGTCGGTGCCGGGCAGCACCACGCCTTTGTACAGCCGCAGGTAACCGATGGCCAGCACGATGCCCGGCACCGCCAGCGCCGCCGTGGCCATCCAGTCCAGCCACTGGCGGGCGGGCAGCCGGGTGCGCAGCATCAGGTAGGCGATGGTCACGCCCAGCACCACGTCCAGCGTGGCCGCCAGGCCGCAGTACAGCAGCGTGTTGCTGATCATGCCGCCGGCGTCTGCAAACACCGTCGCGTAGTGCGCACTGGTGTAGGCATCGGGCAGCGGCGAGAAGCTCCAGACCTGGGCCACGCTCAGCAGCAGCACACCCAGATGGGGCGACAGCACCACCAGCAGCACCACGGCGATCCAGCCATAGGCCAGCACGCGCTCCAGCGTGCCCAGCTGGCGCCGCTGGATGCTGCCACCGCCTTTTTGCGTGGTGGCGTAGTCCTTGCCCTTGAGCACGCTGGCCGACAGCGCCATGGCGGCAATGGAGAAGACGATCATGATGACGCTGATCACATAGCCCGACGGGTCTTCCAGCCCCACCTGCGTGATGCGCAGATAGGCCTGCGGCGCCAGCATGTTGGTCTGCCCCAGCACCAGCGGCGTGCCCAGGTCGTCAAAGACCTTGACGAACACCAGCGACGCACCGGCCACGAAACCCGGCAGCGCCAGCGGAAAGATCACGCGCCAGAACAGCCGCCAGCCTCGGCAACCCAGGTTCAGCGCGGCCTCTTCCATGGCGCCGTCGATGTTGCGCAGCGCCACCGTCAGGTTCATCAGGATGAACGGAAAGTAGTGGATGGCCTCGACGAAGACCACGCCGTTGAAGCCGTCCATGATGGGCAGCGTGAAGCCCAGGTGCTCTTGCAGCAGCAGGTTGACGGTGCCCGAGCGGCCGAAGATCAGCTGCATGGCCACCGCGCCGACGAAGGGCGGCATGATCAGCGGCAGCACGCCCAGCGTCTGGATCAGCAGCGCGCCGCGAAACTCGAAGCGCACCGTGAGATACGCCAGCGGCACCGCAATCAGCGCCGCCGCCGCCGTTGAGGCCAGCGCCACGTACAGGCTGTTGACGAACGACTCGGTCATCAAGTCCTGGGCAAAGAAGCCGGCGAAATGGGCCAGCGTCAGCCCCCCATCCGCATCGACGAAGGCGGTGTAGAACACCCGCCCCACCGGCAGCACCAGAAAGAGCAGCAAAAAGGCCAGCACCAGCGCGCCGGCCAGCCAGACGCCGGGGCGCAGATCGGCCAAGCCGCTGGCACGCCAGGCCGAGCCCGGCGAAACGGAGGAGAGGTTCATAACGGCTGCCGGGTGTCGTTACTTGGTCAGCGCCAGGGCCTGCTCGGCCAGGGAGCGAGCGCGGTCGTAGTTGACGCGCGCGGCGCTGTTCCAGCGGTTCTCCAGCGTGGTGATCTGCTTGCTGGTTTCGGCCGCCTTCTTGTCGGCCGAGAACACGGCCAGGAACCCCTTGTCGGCGGCTCGCCCTTCTTCCACCACCGGCGTGAAGGCCGCCTCGCGCGCCTGCTTGAGCAGCGCAGCGGCCTGCGGCACGGGCTTGCGCACCAGCGCCGCCTCGGCCGCGTGGATGGCCTTGGAGGCTGCCTGCAACTCCTTGAGCCGGAAGGTGATGGTCTGGTCGAACAGCGCCGAGACCAGGTTGTAGCGGCTCTCCGAGAGGTCGGAGTCGAAGCGCACCTTGGCGCGCGCGGCAATGGCAAACGGGTCGGGATAACCGGCCGGCGTCTTGCCGCCCATGGCCGACGGCGGCAGGATGGGCAGGCGCGACACCTTGGGGTCGTACAGCAGCTGCTGGCCCTGGGTGGAGACGGTGTAGGCGATGAAGCGCCGCGCCTCCTCAGGGTTTTTGCCGCCACTGACCTGGGCAATGTTGGCCGGGACGATGGCGGTGAGGTCGGGGTAGACGAAGTCCACCGGGAAGCCGCTGTAGCGGCCCGCCAGACCGAAGAAGTCGATCACCAGCCCGACGCCGAACTGGCCGTTGTTGACGCCGTCGGGCACGCCGAAGCTGCGCTCGGTGATGGCGGCGCTGTTGCCGGCAATCTGCAGCAACTGGCTCCAGCCCTTGATCCAGCCCTCGCCTTGCAAAATGGTCTCCACGGTCAGGTGGGTGGTGCCCGAGCGCGAGGGCGCACTCATGGCCACGTGGCCGTAGTACGGGGCCCGCGCCAGGTCGGCCCAGGTCTTGGGCAGCGGCAGCTTGTGGGCGGCCATGTAGCGGGTGTTCCACATCAACCCGTAGCCGGCCAGCGCCTGGCCCAGGTAGAGGCCATCGGGGTGGTTGATGGGGTAGCTGCCCACCTTGGCCGGTGCGGCCTTGTTGGCCAGCGCCGCCACGTTGTCGAACAGCTTGAGCCCGGCCATGACCTCGAAGGCATCGGGCGCCGAGGCCCAGAACACGTCGGGCCGCTGGCCCGCCGGCAGTTCGCGGATGTAGGCGATGCTCTGCACGGTGGACTTGTTCAGCACCTCGATCTTGATGGTCGGGTTGGCCTTCTCGAACGCCGTTTTATAGGCCTGGGTCAGCTCCTTGGGAAACGAGGTGACCACCGTCACGGTGCCGGCTGAGGCCGTGGCGGCCAACGTGCTGGCGGCCAGCAGCGCGGCCAGCGGGCGCAGGAAGGCCGTCGGCAGACGGGCGGGGCGATTCCTCATGAGCGAGTCTCCAGGTGGTCTGAGATGGGCGCCACCATAACGAGGCCCGCAGGCAGGGGCCAATCATTTTTTCTGATGCCGCGCATCAGGGCCACGCACCGCCTGGCCCTGGGGCGCCTTCAGACGTCCACTTCCACCGCATCGGCGTTGAGCTCCATCAGCTCGCGCCGGGCCTGGGCCTCGCCCTTGCCCATCAGGCGGGTGAACATGTCGGCGCTGCCCGCCGGGCCGGCCTCGCCATAGGCCACGCACAGCAGGCGCCGGGTGTCGGGGTTGAGTGTGGTGTCCCACAGCTGCTCGGCGTTCATCTCGCCCAGGCCTTTGAAGCGGCTGATGGTCCAGCCGCCCTCCCTGACGCCTTCTTTGCGCAGCTTGTCCAGCATGGCGCTGAGCTCGCCCTCATCCAGCGCGTAGAGCTTGGCCGCCGGCTTCTTGCCGCGCGCCGGCGCGTCCACGCGGAACAGCGGCGGGCGCGCGACGTGGATGTGACCGGCCTCGATCAGGCCCGGGAAGTGGCGCAGGAACAGCGTCAGCAGCAGCACCTGGATATGCGAGCCGTCCACGTCCGCGTCGCTGAGGATGCAGACCTTGCCGTAGCGCAGCCCGCTGAGATCGGCCACCGACGCGCTGGCGTGCGGATCGACACCGATGGCCACGGCGATGTCGTGGATCTCGTTGTTGGCAAACAGCCGGCCCTGCTCCACCTCCCAGGCATTGAGCACCTTGCCGCGCAGCGGCAGGATGGCCTGGGTTTCCTTGTCGCGGCCCATCTTGGCGCTGCCGCCGGCCGAGTCGCCCTCGACCAGGAACAGCTCGTTGACGGCCAGGTCGCGGCTTTCGCAGTCGGTCAGCTTGCCGGGCAGCACGGCCACGCCCGAGCCCTTGCGCTTTTCCACCTTCTGCGCCGCGCGCTGGCGCGTCTGCGCCTGGCGGATGGCCAGCTCGGCCAGCCGCTTGCCATGCTCCACGTGCTGCGACAACCACAGCTCCAGCGTCGGCCGCACCGCCGTGGCCACCAGCCGCAGCGCGTCGCGCGAGTTCAGCCGCTCCTTGGTCTGGCCCTGGAACTGCGGGTCCAGCACCTTGGCCGACAGCACGAAACTGGCGCGCGAGAACACGTCGTCGGGCATCAGCTTGACGCCCTTGGGCAGCAGGCTGTGCAGCTCGATAAAGCCTTTGACGGCCTGGAAGAGGCCATCGCGCAGCCCGGCTTCGTGCGTGCCACCGGCCACGGTGGGAATCAGGTTGACGTAACTCTCGCGCTGCGGCGCGCCGTCTTCGGTAAAGGCCAGCACCCAGTCGGCGCCCTCGCCCTCGGCAAAGTTCTCGGTCTCGCCCGTGCCGGCGGTGAAGCTGCCGGCGATCAGCGGCAGCAGCGGCTCGGCCGGCAGCGTCTGCGCCAGGTAATCCGCCAGGCCGCCTTTGTAGAGCCAGGTCTGGGTTTCACCGCTCTTCTCCTGCGTCAGCGTCACCGTCACGCCGGGCATCAGCACGGCCTTGCTGCGCAGCAGGTGCACCAGTTCGGCGCGGGGCAACTCGGCCGCATCGAAATAGCGCGCATCGGGCCAGACGCGCACCGCCGTGCCGCGCTTGCGCCCCCCGGTCTCGGTCACCTGCAGCGGCTCCACCACGTCGCCGCCTGCAAACGTCAGGCTGGCCTGCTGGCCGTCGCGCCAGACCTGCACTGTCAGCCGTTTGGCCAGCGCATTGGTGACCGACACGCCCACGCCATGCAGACCGCCCGAGAAGCTGTAGGCGCCGCCCGCGCCCTTGTCGAACTTGCCGCCTGCGTGCAGCCGGGTGAAGACGATCTCCACCACCGGCACACCCTCTTCGGGGTGCAGGCCAAAGGGAATGCCACGGCCGTCGTCCTCCACGCTGACCGAGCCATCGGCGTGCAAGGTCACGGCAATGCGCTTGCCGGCACCGGCCAGCGCCTCGTCGGCGGCGTTGTCGATGACCTCCTGCACCACGTGCAGCGGGTGCTCGGTGCGGGTGTACATGCCGGGCCGCTGCTTGACGGGCTCCAGGCCTTTGAGCACGCGGATGGCGGCTTCGGTGTAACTGCTGGGTGTACGGGTTGCCATGATGGGCATTCTAGGAACGGGCGCCGGCCCACCTAAGATGGCGCCCATGAGCGACTCCCCTGCCGCGCTGCGGCTTCCCCTGCGCCAGGTGCTGCTGTGCGGCGGCCTGATCGTCACGCTGTCCATGGGCATCCGCCACGGCTTTGGCCTGTGGCTGGGACCCATGACCATGGCCCATGGCTGGACGCGTGAGGATTTCGCGCTGGCGCTGGCGGTGCAGAACCTGGCCTGGGGACTGGCCGGCCCCATCGTGGGCTACTGGGCCGACGTGTACGGCGCCCGCCGCGTGCTGATCGTGGGCGCGCTGTGCTACGCGGTAGGCCTGGTGGGCATGGCGCTGGCCACCACGCCAATGGGTTTTTTGCTGGGTGCAGGGCTGATCGTGGGCGTGGCCCAGGCAGGCACCACCTACAGCGTGGTCTACGGCGTCATCGGCCGTCAGGTGCCCGCCGAGCAGCGCTCCTGGGCCATGGGCATGGCGGCCGCCGCCGGCTCGTTCGGCCAGTTCTTCATGGTGCCCGTGGAGAACGCGCTGATCGTCAACCTGGGCTGGCAGCAGGCGCTGCTGGTGCTCAGCGGCGCGGCGCTGCTCATCGTGCCGCTGGCCTTCGGGCTGCGCGAGCCGCGCCAGCCGCAAGGCACCGTCCAGCCGCCGCCCCACCTGGGCCAGACCCTGCGCGCGGCGCTGGCCGTGCCCAGCTTCCGCTGGCTGACGCTGGGCTATTTCGTCTGCGGCTTTCAGGTGGTGTTCATCGCCGTGCACATGCCGGCCTACCTGAAGGACAAGGGCTTGCCGCCCACGGTGGCGGCCACGTCGCTGGCGCTGATCGGGCTGCTCAACGTCTTCGGCACCTATCTGGCCGGCACGCTGGGCCAGCGCCTGCCCCGGCGCCACATCCTGTCGTTCATTTATGCGGCGCGCTCGCTGGCCATCGTGATCTTTCTGGCGGTGCCGCTGTCGGCCACCAGCGTTTACGTGTTCTCGGCCGTGATCGGCTTTCTGTGGCTGTCCACCGTGCCGCCCACCAACGCCATCGTGGCCCATATCTTCGGCGTGCGCACCATGTCCACGCTGGGCGGCGTGGTGTTCCTGGGCCACCAGGTGGGCTCGTTCATGGGCGTGTGGCTGGGTGGGGTGCTGTACGACGCCACCGGCAGTTACACCGTGGTGTGGTGGCTGGCGGTGGCGCTGGGCGTGATGGCGGCCCTCGTCAACCAGCCGGTGCGCGAGGAGCCGCTGCACCGGGAGGCGGTGGCCGCATGAAGCCCTCACGCCTGCTGTGGCTGGCCGCCGCCGGGCTGGCGCTGGCCCTGACATTTGCGGCCTACCTGAACCCGCATCTGGCCGTCGATCTGTCCAACCGGTTCTGGGCCTGTTTCTGAGTCAAAATCGCCGGCTTTGACGCTACGGACAGCCACGCCCATGAAACCCATCGCCGGCAGCATCGTCGCCCTGGTCACGCCATTGCATGACGACGGGCGCGTCGACTTCGATGGGCTCAAAGCGCTGATCGACTGGCACATCGCCGAAGGCACCGACGTCATCGGCGTGGTGGGCACCACGGGCGAGTCGGCCACCGTGTCGGTGGAAGAGCACTGCGAGGTGGTGCGGGTGGCCGTGGCCCACGTGGCCGGCCGCGTGCCGGTGATGGCCGGCGCCGGCGCCAACAGCACCGCCGAAGCCATCCATCTGTCGCGCTACGCCCAGCAGGTGGGCGCCGACTGCACGCTGTCGGTGGCACCCTACTACAACCGCCCGTCGCAAGAAGGCATGTACCAGCACTTCAAGGCCATCGCCGAGGCGGTGGACCTGCCGATGATGCTCTACAACGTGCCCACCCGCACCGCCAGCGACCTGCTGCCCGAGACGGTGCGGCGCCTGGCCGACGTACCGGGCATCTTCGGCATCAAGGACGCCACCGGCTCCATCGAGCGCGCGTCCTGGCTGATCAAGGACGCGCCCGAGGGCTTTGCCATTTATTCCGGCGACGACTCCACCGCCGTGGCCCTGATGCTGCTGGGCGGCCGTGGCCACGTCAGCGTCACCGCCAACGTGGCGCCGCGCGCCATGCACCAGATGTGCGCCGCCGCCCTGGCTGGCGATGTGACCCGCGCGCGTGCGCTGCACCTGCAACTGCTGGCGCTGCACCGCGACCTGTTCTGCGAGCCCAGCCCCGCCCCCACCAAGTGGGCGCTGGCGCAACTGGGCCGCTGCCGTGCAACCGTGCGCCTGCCGCTGGTGCCGCTGACCGACGCCGGCCAGCAGCGCATGCGCGCGGCGCTGGTCAGTGCCGGCATCCTCTGATTTGACCCTGGAGATGTATTTCGTGACCCCACGCCTGACCCGTACCGCGCTGGCCGCCGCCGGCTTCGCGGTTCTTGCCGCCGGCTGCTCGTCGCTGGACATCAGCGGCGACACCATCGACTACCGCAGCGGCGCCACCAAGACCAACCCGCTGGAAGTGCCGCCCAACCTGACCCCGCTGGTGCAGGACGCGCGCAACGCGCCGCAAGGCGGCGTCATCAGCGCCAGTTCGCTGAACCAGCCTGCCGCCACCCGCGCCGAAGGCAGCGGGCAGACGGTGGCCGTCCAGCAGTTGGCCGACATCCGCGTCGAGCGGGCCGGCGACGTGCGCTGGCTGGTCGTCAACCGCACGCCCGAACAGGTCTGGCCCATCGTGCGCCAGTTCTGGCTGGATCGCGGCTTTGCGCTGACCGTGGACAACCCCGCCGCCGGCGTCGTCGAGACCGACTGGGCCGAGAACCGCGCCAAGTTGCCGCAGGACGTGATCCGCAACACCCTGGGCCGCGTGCTGGATTCGTTCTACTCCACCGGCGAGCGCGACAAGTTCCGCACCCGGCTGGAGCGCACCGCCAGCGGCACCGAGATCTACGTCAGCCACCGTGGCCTGGAAGAGGTCTTCACCGACCGCTCCAGCGGCAGCACCGCCTGGACGGCCCGCGCCAGCGACCCGGCCCTGGAGGCCGAAATGCTGTCGCGCCTGATGGTCAGCCTGGGCAGCAAGACCGAGGCCGCGCACACCGCCGTGGCCGAGGTCGCCCCCGGCGTACCCGCACCCGCCCGTGCCCGCGTGATTGAAGGCGAGGCCGCCGCCACCTTGCAGATGGACGACGCGGTGGAGCGCGCCTGGCGCCGCGTGGGCCTGGCCCTGGATCGCACCGGCTTCACCGTCGAAGACCGCGACCAGACCCAGGGCCTGTACTTCGTGCGCTATGCGTCGCCCGAAGCGGCCAAGGACAGCAACTTCTTCACCCGCCTGTTCACCAGCGACTCGGCCGACAGCCAGAAGGCGCTGGACCGCTACCGCGTGCAGGTCAAGGCCGACGGCATGACCGCGTCACGCGTGACCGTGCTCAATGCCGACGGCGCGCCCGACCACTCGGTGGTGGCGCAGAAAATCGTCACCTTGCTGGTGGACGAGTTGAAGTAACCCTGGCCAATAGCCCCACCAAACCCGGCCTCGCGCCGGGTTTTTTTGTACCCGCAGATGTCCCGTGCGGGCACAAAAAAGCCGCCCTTGGGCGGCTTGACTGCAAGGCGGCGCCGCTGGTGCGGCGCCCAACCCTTGTATTACATCGAGGCGGCCGAAGCGGCGGCGTCCACGACGGCCGAGGCGGCCTCGGTGACTTGCGAGGCGGCTTCGGTCACGGTCGAAGCGGCTTCCATCACCTGCGAAGCGGCAGCCTCCATGGCGGGAGCGGCTTCTTCTTTCTTGCCGCAGGCGGCGAGGGCGAGGGAGGCGGCGGCGATCAGCGAAGCCAGCAGGAGCGACTTGTTCATGGATATTCCTCTGTATGTAAGGTCAAAAACGGGAGGCCCGACAGAAGGAGGCTACAGCTCCCTCATCTCGATTCAGACCAGGAATAACCGCAAACTACGGCAAACTATTCCTGCGCCCTACCCCGAATTATAAACGGGGCTAGGGAACTTCCCTGATACCCCGCCACCGGCGGCCATGCTTGTGGCAGCGGTCTGTTGTATGCACGCATCACCCTTGGGCGATACCGTGCAGCCAGCCCGCCAGACACCAGTCGTCCAGCAGCGCCCGTGCGCCCGCCGACAGCCTGCCCACATCGGCCGCGCCCAGCGCCCGCGCATCCGCCAGCTGGCGCATCAGCCGGGCATCGCGCCCACCGGCCATGAAGCCCTCGCCGTTGATGAACACCCGGGCGCTGTCGTACATCATCCGCGTGCGGGCGTCCAGTTGCACCCCCTGCCCAGCGACCAGCGGCGCACCGCCCTCGAACCACACCTTGGGCTTGGGTTCGGTCAGGCTCTCGCCCAGCGCCAGGGCCAGCGCCTCGCGATCATTGAGTGCGGCCACCACGGCCTGCTCGGCAAACGCCTGCAGCGCCGGCGGAATGGCCGCCGGCGTGGTGGTGGCACCTTGCTGGGGGTCCCGGTAATGGGGCTCATGGTCTGGCGCCTCCAGGCCGTCGAGCATGCGCTGCAACACGGCGCTGGCGGTGCTGGTGGGTGTGGGCGTCTGAAAGCCGATGGAGCAGGTCATGCAGTCGCCGTCCAGCGCCACCCCGTCGTGGCCCCAGCGCGGCGGCAGGTAAAGCATGTCGCCGGGCGCCAGGTCCCAGACCTCGGTGGGCTCGAACTGCGTGAGGATGCGCACCGGCAGCCCCGGCTCGAACGCCGGCTGCCGCACCGGCCCCACGCGCCAGCGGCGGCGGCCTTGCACCTGCAGCAAAAACACGTCGTACGAGTCGATGTGGGCCCCCACGCCGCCGCCCTCGCTGGCCCAACTGACCATCACGTCGTCCACGCGGGCATCGGGCACGAAGCGGAACTGGCGCAGCAGCGCATGGGCGGCCGGCACGTGCAGGTCCACGCCCTGCACCAGCAGCGTCCAGCCCGCCCGCGCCAGCGGCGGCAGCGCGCGGCGCGCCAGCGGCCCCTGGCGCAGCGTCCAGGGCGAGCGGGTGATGAGGCGGGATTCCACGTCGTCCCGCGCGGCCAGCGCAAACAACTCGCCGCGCGTGAGTGGCACAGGGCCGGCCCAGGCATTGCGGATCAGCAGCGGTTTTTTCTGCCAATGGCGGCGCATGAACTGCGCGGGTGTGAGGCCGCCCAGCAAGGGCAGCGCGGTGTCGGGAGCAGGATTCATGCGATGATTTTCCATGCTCATTGCCGCCCCCTGCGTCGTTACCCTCACCTGGACCCTGGCTGACGCCCAGGGCAACGCGCTCGACGCGCGCACCGAACCCACCCCGTATTTCTATGGCGGGGGCGATCTGCTGCCCAAGGTCGAAGAGGCCCTGGCCGGCCAGGGCGCCGGCCACGAAGCGCATCTGCATCTGGAGCCCGAGCATGCGTTTGGCGACTACCTGGCCGAGTTGGTCTGTTTCGAGCCACTCAGCGTGCTGCCCGAAGGGGTGGAGGTGGGCATGACCTTCGAAGGCCTGCCCCCAGGCGCCCACAGCACCCACATGCCGGCGGACCGGCTCTACACCGTCACCGAAATCTACCCCGAGCACGCGGTGCTGGATGGCAACCACCCGCTGGCCGGCATGGCGCTGCACCTGAGTCTGAAGGTGGTGGCGGTGCGCGCGGCCACACCGGAGGAGGTGGCCGCCGGCAGCGTGGGCGGCGAGGCCGCGCTGACCGTACTGGCCGGCGCGCCGGGCGACGCGCCGCTGCATTGACTCGCCGCGGCCTGGCGCCCGATTAGGCGCGCCCAGCCCCGCCATTTCAGGCCACTGCGGCCAGCGGCTTTGACGTGCAATGGGTGCCAAGAACCGCACCCATGCCACCCACGACCGCCCCCACTCCTGCTGCGCCCGCCAAGCCGGTGCGCATGTTTGCGTCCTACCAGTTGCTGCGGCTGCTGGGCAAAAGCAGGCGCAGCATGGCCTGGCTGGCCGAGGACACGCGCAACAACCAGACGGTGATGCTGGTGGTGGGGCGCCAGCAGTTGACCGACGAGCCCTACGAGGCCTGGCTGGCCCAGACGCAGCGCGCGGCGCGCCTCAAACACGCCAGCCTGGCCGAAGCCATTGACATCGGCCACTACGACCAATGGCCGTTTGCCGCCTACGACCGGGGCACCTATGCCACCTGGGCCGAGCGCGCCACGCCCCAGGGCCTGCCGCCGGCGCACGTGGCCGACTGGTGCCAGCAGGCCGCCGAGGCCATGACCGTCGCCCACGCGGCCGGCTGTGCCCACCACGACGTGCAGGGCTGGAACCTGCTGGTGGACGAGGCCGGCCACGTGGCCGTCATGGGCTGGGCGGTGGCGGCCCCCACCGAGCCCACCCCCGATCTGCAGGTCACGCGCGCCGCCGCCGTGGCCGACGTGCTGGCGTTAGGCCTGCTGCTGCATGCCGGCCTGGCCACCCAGCCGGCGCTGGACGAGCCGGACGTGGCCAAGGCCGCCGCCCGCCTGCCCCCGACGGGCCACGAGACCTTGCGCCTGCCGTGGCAGTTGCCTCGTCCGGTGCCCGAAGGCCTGCGCGCCATCGCCAACCGTGCCACCGATCGCCAGCCGCGTCAGCGCTACCTGGCGGCCCGCACGCTGGCGCAGGCGCTGGCCAACTGGCTGACCACCCATGCCGAAGGCGGCGGCCCGCTGACCTTGCTGGAGGGCAAGATCCAGGCGGCCGGTGTGCTGCCGGCGCAGGATGGCGTGGCCGAGCGCGTCGCCCGGCTGGCCCTGATGGACGATTGCCGCACCGCCGAGCTGGCCGAGGTGGTGCTGGAAGACCTGGCGCTGACCTTCGATCTGCTGCGCGTGGTCAACACCGCCCAGGTGCACGGTGAGCCCGTGGCCGCCGACGGCGCGGTGCTGATGGTGCGCCGCGCCATCGCCATGCTGGGCGTCAACGGCGTGCGCCGCTGTGCGCTGGCGCTGCGGCCCTGGCCCGGCCCCATGAGCCCGGTGGCCGCCGACGAAATGGCCCGCCTGATTCACCGGGTCAAGCGTGCCGCCCGGCTGGCCGTGGCCCTGGCCCCGGCCGGCTACGACGGCGAGGTGGTGGCGCTGATCACCCTGATGCAGAACCTGGGCCGGTTGGTGGTGCAGTACCACTTCCCGGACGAGGCGGCCCAGATTGCCCGCCTGATGCAGGCCGAAGACGGTGCGCCCGGCATGAATGCCCAGGCCGCCGCGCTGGCCGTGCTGGGGGTGGACATCGAGGCCGTGGGCGATGCCGTGGCGCGCTACTGGGGGCTGAGCGCTGACCTGCTGGCCATGGTGCGGCGCCATTCGGCCACCGGCCCCGTGCACCTGCCCGACGACGACGGCGGCATGCTGCGCACCTGCGCCAGCTGCGCCAACGAACTGGCCGACACCTGGTGGAGCGCACCGCCCAACCGCGTGGCGCAGCAGGTGACGGCCGTGGCCGTGCGCTATGCGCGCGCGCTGGGCAGCACCACCACGGCCCTGCAAGCCGACACCCAGCGCATCCTGGGCGAAGGCCAGACCGCCGCTGCGCCCGCCGTTGCCGCCGGCGTCGGCGTCGGCATGCCCGCCACCGCCTGATGACCGCCCTCGCCCCGCCGCTGTTCGTCACCCCGCAGCCGGGCGAAACGCTGGGGCGCTTCGTGCTGCGTCGCGTGCTGGGCCGCGGTGCCCAGGCCACCGTCTGGCTGGCCGAAGACCCGCATCTGCAGCGCGAGGTGGCGCTCAAGATCATGGACCCGGGCATGGCCCAGGATCAGGTCTCGCACTGGCTGCAAGAGGCCAGGCTGATGAGCACGCTCGCGCACCCCGGCATCCTCACCGTGCACGAGGCCGCCAGCGACGGCGCGCGCCACTACCTGGTGCTGGAGTACATCGAGGGCCAGTCCCTGTCCGAGCGACTCAAGCGCAAGGGCGCGCTGCCCGCGCGCGAGGCCGTGGAGCTGATGCGCAGCGTGGCCGACGCGCTGGCCTGTGCCCATGCGCGCGGCGTCATCCACCGCGACCTCAAGCCCTCCAACATCCTGGTGGGCACGGGCGGCGTGTGCAAGGTGATGGACTTCGGCATCGCCGCCCGCGTCAGCGGCGAGCACGATGGCCGCATCGTAGGCACGCCGGGCTACATCTCGCCCGAGGCCGCAGCCGGTGGCGCCCCCACGCCAGCCATGGACGTGTACGCAGCCGGCATGGTGCTGGGCCACCTGTTGCTGGGCCAGCCGCTGCTGCGCGACAAAGACCCCCTGCGCGCGCTGCGCCGCGCCATCGACGAGGACGTGCGCTGGCCCGACACCGACGCCGCCCGCGCCATCGACGACAACCTGCGCGCCATCGTCATGCAGGCCGTGGCGCGCGACCCCGCTGCCCGCCTGCCCAGCACCGAAGCCTTGCGCGACGCGTTGACGCGCTGGCTGACGCCGCCAGCCGCCGAGGTGGGCGACTTTGGCGCCACGCTGGAGTACCTGCTGCGGCGCATGCGCATGACGGGCGACTTCCCGGCCCTGTCCGACCAGGTCATGCGCATCCAGCGCGTCACCAGCGCCGACGACGCCGGCCTGCCCGAGCTGACCAGCGAAATCCAGAAAGACGTGGGCCTGACGCACAAGCTGCTGCGCATGGTCAATTCGGCCCAGTTCCGCGCGCGCGACGAAGGCGAGGTCAACTCGGTGGCGCGCGCCGCCTCGCTGGTGGGCTTTTCGGCCATCCGCAACATGGCGCTGTCGGTCAAGCTGCTGGAGCACATGAGCGACGCGGCCCATGCCGAGCACATGCGGGGCCTGTTCATGCGCGCCCTGCTCACCGCCAGCATCGCCGACGAACTCACCCCCGCCAACGCCCAGCGCGAGGACGCTTTTTTGCTGGGCATGCTCAGCCAGCTCGGCCGGCTGCTGGTGGCCTATTACTTCGCGGCCGAGGCCAGGCAGATCGCCCAGCGCCTGCCCGAGGGCGCCTCGCCCGAAGCCGAGGACGCCGTGGTGCGCGACGTGCTTGGGGCCAGCTACGAAGACCTGGGCCTGGGCGTGGCCAAGGCCTGGGGGCTGTCGGATCGGCTGCGCACCATGATGCGGCGCCCCACCGGCGACGCGCCCGGCCAGATGGTTGCCGACCCCACCGATCGCATGCGCTGGCGCCTGCGCCTGGCCGGCGAGATGGCCGAGCTGGTGCTGACCGAGCCCGCCGCCTCGCTGGAGCCCAAGGCCGATGCGCTGGCCAAGCGCTACGCGGCCGCCGTCGAGGCGCCGCCCGGCTTCATCCGCCAGGCCGTCAAGTCGGCCCAGTCCCATATCAAGGAGCTGGCCAGCCATTTCCGTTTCAAGCGCAAGCGCGATGACGAACCCAGCACCGGCACGCGGCTGTCCAGCGGCGTCACCACCCTGGCCTCGCGCACCACGGCCGTCAGCGCCGCGCACACCCGCAAGGTGCTGCAGACCTGCATCGCCGAGATCACCGCCACCGTGGCGCAGGACGAGTTCAAGCTCAACGACGTGCTGCACCAGGTCATGACGGCGCTGGAGCAGGCGCTGGCCTTGCAGCGCGTGATCTTTGCGCTGCGCGACCCCCGCAGCGGCCTGCTGATGGGCCGCCTGGGCGTGGGCCTGGATGCGCAGGACTGGTGCCGCCGGCTGGTGGTGGACTTGCGCGCCACCCCGCCCGCCGACCTGCTGGCCGCCGTCTGCCTCAAAGGCGTCGATACCTTGATCGCCGACGCCCGAGCCCCCAACCTGACCACCCGGCTGCCGGGCTGGCTGCGCCCCATGACGCCGCGCAGCCTGCTGCTGCTGCCGCTGGCAACCAAGGGTGCAACCTTCGGCCTGCTCTACGCAGACCGCGAACGCGAACCGGCACTGGCGCTGGCCGAGCGTGAGCTGGAGCTGGTGCGCACGCTGCGCAACCAGGTCGTGCTGGCCTTCAAGGCCAGGCGCTGACCACCCCCCAGGGTTAGGGGGATGCAAAGGGTTATCCCGCAACCCGAGCTAGGGGGGGCCCGTTGACCCTGATCAGCAGCTTTTCGACACTGCGGGCTCTTCAGTTTCTTTCTCTGTTGGAGCCTTGTTGATGAGCACGTTCATGACCAAAACCACCCAAGTCTGTGCCGCCGTTGGCCTTGCCATCGCCGCGCTGGGAGCCTCAGCCCAAACGGCCGACACCGACACCACGCGCGTGGTCGTGTCGTTCAAACCCGGCTCCAAGCTGGCGCATGACGCCCGCGCCCTGATGGCCAAGATGGGCGGCCAGGTGAAGGTGGAGCTGGCCGAGCAGGACGCCGTGGCCATCGTGCTGCCCAAGCGCATGCTGGCCCAGCTGCGCAAGCACGGCGCCGTGGCCTCGGTGGACGAAGACGCCAAGCGCTACCTGATTTCCGCCATGCCCAGCAGCGCGGCCGTGGCCGACGGCTGGGCCCAGGCCGGCGCCGGTGGCGTCGAGGCCCCCACGCCCAAGCGTGAGAACACGCCTTACGGCATCAAGATGGTGCAGGCGGGCAAGGTGCCGGCCTCCGGCAACGCCCCGCTCAAGGTCTGCATCATCGACTCGGGTCTGGATCGCGAGCACCCCGACATGATCGGCAACGAGATGACCGGCGAGTACGACAGCGTCGCCGGCAACTGGTACGACGTGGACCTGTCGCACGGCACGCACGTGGCCGGCACCATCGCCGCGCTGAAGAACGGCGCTGGTGTGGTGGGCGTCAACGGCGCCAACGAAGTCGCGCTGCACATCGTCAAGGTCTTCACCGCCGACGGCTGGACCTACTCCTCCACGCTGTCCGCTGCCGCCAACAAGTGCAAGGCGGCCGGTGCCAAGGTCATCAACATGTCGCTGGGCGGCCCGTTGAACAACCCGCTGGAAGAGCGCACCTTCAACAACCTGGAGAAGGCGGGCATCCTGAGCATCGCGGCGGCCGGCAACGACGGCAACACGGCCAAGAGCTACCCCGCCAGCTACGCCTCGGTGATGTCGGTGGCCGCCGTGGACAAGAACAAGGCCTGGGCTTCGTTCTCGCAGTACAACAACGCCGTCGAGATCGCCGGCCCTGGCGTGGCCGTGCTGTCGGACGTGGCGCGCGGCGATGGCCGTGACGCCAAGCTCAAGCAAGGCACCACCAAGTACGCCGTCACGCCCCTGAGCGGCTCGGCCACCACCACCGCGCCGGTCACCGCCGCGCTGTTCGACCTCGGTCTGGGCGACGCCACCAACACCGCTGCAGCCGGCAAGCACTGCCTGATCCAGCGCGGCAGCGTCAGCTTCGCGGACAAGGTCAAGAACTGCGAAGACAGCGGTGGCCTGGGCGCCATCATCTACAACAACGTCCCCGGCGGCTTCGCTGGCACGCTGGGTGGGCTGGCCACCACCATCCCCTCGGTCAGCGTCTCCGACACCGATGGCGCCGCGCTGATGGCCGTCGTGGGCCAGAACGCCACGATGTCGATGAAGCCCACCGACTACGAGCTGTACGACGGCACCTCCATGGCCACCCCGCACGTGGTGGGCGTGGCCGCCAAGGTGTGGCGCCACTTCCCGCAGTGCACGGGCAAGCAGATCCGCGACGCGCTGAACCAGTCGGCCCTGGACATCGGCGACGCCGGTCGCGACAACAAGACCGGCTACGGCCTGGTGCAGGCCCGCGCGGCCTACGACCGCCTGCTGGCCCAGGGCTGCGGCGCCTGATCGCCCACGGCTTCACGCCAAGCGCCCTTCGGGGCGCTTTTTTTTGCCCACCTGGCGGAGGTCACGCCCGCGTTTCTTAGGGGGCGTAGCGGCTACGCCCCCAAAGCCGAACTAGGGGGGTGGTGTTGACTCGGGGAGCCGACTTTCCAAAACTGGAAGTCCCTAATACCTACAAGGAGACTTGACCATGCGCACAGGCTTGATCCGCTTCACCCAGACCCTCACCGCCGTGGGCCTGGCCGTTGCCGCCGCCAGCGCCGCGGCCCAGCCAGCCCCAGCCGACCGCGACGCCGACACCATCCGCGTGGTGGTGTCGTTCAAGCCCGGCACCCGGCTGGCGCACGACGCCCGCGCGCTGATGGCCACCCTGGGCGGCCAGGTCAAGGTGGAGTTGCCCGCCCAGGACGCCGTCGCCATCGTGCTGCCCCAACGCGCGCTGGCCCGGTTGCGCCAGCATGCCGCCGTGGCCGGCGTGGAGGAAGATGCCAGGCGCTACCCGATCACCGTCATGCCCGGCCACCTGCCGGCTGCAGCCGACCGGGACGAAGTGCCCACGCCCAAGCGCGAGAACACGCCTTACGGCATCAAGAAGGTGCAGGCGCGCCTGGTGCCCGCATCGACCAACGCCCCGCTCAAGGTCTGCATCATCGACTCGGGTCTGGATCGCGAGCACCCCGACATGATCGGCAACGAGATGACCGGCGAGTACGACCGCGGCACCGGCAACTGGTACGACGTGGACGACCCCCACGGCACCCATGTGACGGGCACCATCGCCGCGCTGAAGAACGGCGTTGGCGTGGTGGGCGTCAACGCCGCCCATGAGGTCTCGCTGCACGTCGTCAAGGTCTTCACCAACGGGGGGTGGACGTACTCCTCCACGCTGGCCGACGCCGCCAACAAGTGCAAGGCGGCGGGCGCCAAAGTCATCAACATGTCGCTGGGCGGCGCCCTCTCCAGCCAGGCCGAGGAGCGCGCGTTCAACGATCTGGAGCAGGCCGGCATCCTGAGCATCGCCGCCGCCGGCAACGGCGCCATGACCGCCTATGAGTACCCGGCCAGCTACAACTCGGTGATGTCGGTGGCCGCCGTGGACCAGAACAACAACCGCACCTGGTTCTCGCAGTACAACGACCAGGTCGAAATCGCGGCGCCCGGCATGGGGGTGCTGTCGGACGTGCCGCGCGGCACGGGCCGCGACACCCGGCTGCGGCAAGGCAGCACCCCATACACCGCCTGGTCCGTGATCGGCTCGCCCACCACCGACAAAGCGGTCACCGCCGCGCTGTTCGATCTGGGCGATGGCAAGGTCATCAACCCTGCCGCCGCCGGCAAGCACTGCCTGATCAAATCGGCCCTCGCGGGCGTCGCCAAGCAGGTCAAGATCTGCGAGGACAGTGGCGGCGTGGGGGCCATCGTCTACAACCGCTTCTCGGGCGGCTTCATCGGTGGCCTGGGCAAGCTGGTCACCACCATCCCCTCGGTGACCCTCTCCGACACCGACGGTGCGGCGCTGCTGGCCGTCGTGGGTCAGAACGCCACCGTGTCGATCAAGGTCAACGACTACGACGCGTTCGACGGCACCTCCATGGCCACCCCGCACGTGGTGGGCGTGGCCGCCAAGGTCTGGCGCCACTTTCCGCAGTGCACGAACAAGCAGATCCGCAACGCGCTGAACCAGTCGGCCCTCGACCTGGACGCGCCCGGCCGCGACGTCTCGACCGGCTTTGGCCTGGTGCAGGCCCGCGCCGCCTACGACCGCCTGCTGGCCCAGGGCTGCGGCGCCTGACCACCCACCGCCTCATCCCAAGCGCCCTGCGGGGCGCTTTTTTGCACCCGCCTGACGGACGCCCCACCTGGTTCTAGGGGGTGTGGCGGGTATTCCCGCAAGCGGAACTAGGGGGCAGGTGTTGACCCCGTAAACCGACTTTCCAAAACTGAAATGCCCTATTAATTTCAAGGAGACTCGACCATGCACACACGCATGACCCGCCTCACCCAGACCCTCACCGCCGTGGGCCTGGCCGTTGCCGCCGCCAGCGCCGCGGCCCAGCCGGCCCCAGCCGACCGCGACGCCGACACCGTCCGCGTGGTGGTGTCGTTCAAGCCCGGCACCCGGCTGGCGCACGACGCCCGCGCGCTGATGGCCACCCTGGGCGGCCAGGTCAAGGTGGAGTTGCCCGCGCAGGACGCCGTCGCCATCGTGCTGCCCCAACACGCGCTGGCCCGGTTGCGCCAGCATGCCGCCGTGGCCGGCGTGGAGGAAGACGCCAAACGCTACCGGGGAATGGCCATGCCCGCCCGCGCGCCTGCGCAGGCCGACCGAGACGAGGTGCCCACGCCCAAGCGTGAGTACACGCCTTACGGCATCAAGAAGGTGCAGGCGCGCCTGGTGCCCGCATCGACCAACGCCCCAATCAAGGTCTGCATCATCGACTCGGGTCTGGATCGCGAGCACCCCGACATGATCGGCAACGAGATGACCGGCGAGTACGACCGCGGCACCGGCAACTGGTACGACGTGGACGACCCCCACGGCACCCACGTGGCCGGCACCATTGCCGCGTTGAAGAACGATGTCGGTGTGGTGGGCGTCAACGGCGCGCGCGAGGTCTCGCTGCACATCGTGCGGGTCTTCTCCGATTTGATCTGGACCTACTCCTCCACGCTGGCCGACGCCGCCAACAAGTGCAAGGCGGCGGGCGCCAAAGTCATCAACATGTCGCTGGGCGGCCCCGACGCCAGCGAGGTTGAGCAGCGCGCCTTTGACGATCTGGAGCAGGCCGGCATCCTGAGCATCGCCTCGGCCGGCAACGGGGCCTTGTCGGACTATCGTTACCCGGCCAGCTACAACTCGGTGATGTCGGTGGCCGCCGTGGATCAGAACAACAACCGCGGCTGGTTCTCGCAGTACAACGACCAGGTCGAGATCGCCGCCCCTGGCGTGGCCGTGCTGTCGGACGTGCCGCACGGCACGGGCCGCGACACCCGGCTGCGGCAGGGCGACACCAAGTACGCCGCCCGGCCCACGGCCGATTCACCCACCACCGCCAAGCCCGTCAAAGCCGCTCTGTACGACTTCGACGAAGGCAAGGTCATCGACCCGGCGGCGGCCGGCAAACACTGCCTGATCCGCACCAACCCCTTCGGCTTCGGCCTGGGCAAACGGATCAAGAACTGCGAAGACAGCGGCGGCGTGGGCGCCATCGCCTACAGCCTGAATCAGGAGCGCCATCCCAGCGAGCGGGACAAGGTGGTGGCCACCATCCCCTCGGTGGACGTCTCGGGCCCCGATGGCGTGGCGCTGCTGGCCGCCGTGGGCCAGAACGCCATCATCTCGATCACGGCCAACGACTACGACACGTTCAGCGGCACCTCCATGGCTGCGCCCCACGTGAGCGGCGTGGCCGCCAGGGTCTGGCGCCACTTCCCGCAGTGCACGGGCAAGCAGATCCGCAACGCACTGGATCAATCGGCCCTCGATCTGGACGCACCTGGCCGCGACAACCTGACCGGCTTTGGCCTGGTGCAGGCCCGCGCCGCCTATGACCGCCTGCTGGCCCAGGGCTGCGGCGCCTGATCAGAGCCCGCCATCGACCTGCCTCAAGCGCCCTGCGGGGCGCTTGAGGTTTCGCCTTAGCATGGGTCGATGAACACCCCCCAACACACCCCCCAACAAGTGGCCGAGGCTTCACGCGATGCCATGTGGGCCGAAGACCGCGCCTCGCAGAGCCTGGGCATGGCCGTCCAGGCCGTCGGCCCGGGCACCGCCACGCTGACCATGACGGTGCGCGCCGACATGCTCAACGGCCACAACAGCTGCCACGGCGGCTACGTGACGCTGCTGGCCGACAGCGCCTTCGCCTTTGCCTGCAATGCCTACAACGAGGTGACCGTGGCCTCGGGCCTGGACGTCAACTTCGCAGCGGCCGCCCATCTGGGCGACGTGCTGACGGCCCAGGCCCATGAGGTCAGCAAGGCCGGCCGCACCGGTGTCTACGACGTCATGGTGCGCAACCAGCACGGCCAGACCATTGCCGCCTTTCGCGGTCGCTCCTACACCTTGAAGGGCAAGGCCCTGGTGCCAGGACTGCCGGTGGGACCCCTGGGTACAAGGTAGGGATAGGAGCCCGGCACCCCGGGGTGCTACAAGGGAGCTCCACACAACCCATGGAGACCCATTTATGCATTCCTACAAAACCCTGGCCGCTGCAGCGCTGGCCGCGTGTTGCGGAGCCGCGAGCGCCGGCCCGCTGGTCTGGATCAGCCTGGACACCGACGCCTACGCCCTGCTGACCGAGCGCAACGCGCGCATGGCCAACGCCGAACATCTGCCCATGGTGGTGGCTGACCGTCAAACACAAGTGGTGCTGACCCAGGTTGATGCCGACGCGCTGGAGCAGCTCTCGGCCGACGTGCACGAACGCCTGCACCGCTGCGGTGGCTTCATCGTCCACGCCAACGCCGCCGAGGGTCGCCAGGCCGTGGCGCGCGCGCGCGCCGTGGCCCTCTCGCCCAACGGCCTGCTGGCCAACGCAGCCGCGCCCAGCTATGCGCTGGATGACGGCGCCGAAGTCAACGCCATGCTGCCGCTGGTGCAGGAGAGCGAGATCCGCGCCACCATCAACCAGCTGACCAGCTACAACAACCGCTACTACAAATCCAAGCCGGGCACCAAGGCGGCCACCGACCTGGCCACCCGTTGGCAACAGATGGCGGCCGGCCGCAGCGACATCACCGTCGAGACCGTCACCCATGTGGGCTATCCGCAGAAATCGGTGGTCATGACCGTGCGCGGCACCACCACGCCCGATGACATCGTGGTCATCGGCGGCCACCTGGATTCGGTCAACTGGCAAAGCCTCAATCAGAAGAAGGCCCGCGCCCCGGGTGCCGACGACAACGCCTCGGGCATCGCCACCCTGACCGAGGTCGCCCGCGTGATGCTGCAGTCGGGCTACCACCCCAAGCGCACGCTGCAGTTCATGGCCTACGCTGCCGAAGAGGTGGGCCTCAAGGGCTCGGCCGACATCGCCAACCAATGGCGCCTGGCGGGCAAGCAGGTGGTGGGCGTGATGCAACTGGACATGACCAACTTCCAGGGCAGCGCGTACGACATCAACCTGATCAACGACTACACCAACGCCGCCCAGAACACCTTCCTGTCCAACATCGCGACCACCTACCTGCCGACACTTTCGGTCACGCAAGGTGCATGTGGTTACGCCTGCTCCGACCACGCCTCGTGGACGTCCAACGGCTACGCCGCCTCGTTCCCGTTCGAGGCACCGATGGGTCAGGACAACCAGGCCATCCACACCAAGAACGACACCCTGGCCAAGTCGGGCGGCAACGCCGACCACGCCGCCAAATTCGCGCGCCTGGCCTTGGCCTACGCGATCGAACTGGGCAGCGATTGACCCATTGATCCACCGCTGCGGCCCCTCAAGCCGCAGGCGGGTCGGACGATCAGAAGGGCATCCACTGCCCCACCTCGTCCGGCCCGCACATGAGCACCTCTAGCCCTCCCCAACCCTGCATCCTGCGGCCCCACGGCGTCACGCCGCTGGGCGTGCCGCTGCAGTGGCTCTATCGCTTCCGTGACGGCATGGCCCGTCAGGGGCACACGGTGCGCGTCGCCCAGATGGCGTTCGACCGCATCTACGCACTCGAGCGCATCGCCAGCGGCCACGCCTCGGCCGACCCGGTGCTGCGCAAGCTGGCGCTCAAGCTGTTCTACGCCTACCAGGGCGAACGCGACCTGCACTCGGGCAACACGGCCTGACGCCGACCCCCCCTTTCTTCTTTTTTGACAACCGTCCTGTGACAGGAGGCATCATGCCCTCACGCCCTTCCTTTGCCCAATCGCGCCATCTGTTCGGGCTGATGTCGCTGCTCACGTTCACGGCGCTGCCGCTGAGCACCCCGGCGTATGCACAAGGTTGTCAGTGCGGCCCGGGGTCCCAGGCCAAAGTCCAGCCCGCCGTCCTGACCGACGCGGCCGAGTCGCAGGCGCCGGAAAAGATGAACATCCCCAGCACCGGCATCTACGTCAACGACCTGTATTTCACCGGTGCCAACAACATCCTGGTCAAGCGCACGCAGGTGGCCTATCTGGCGACCCCACGCGCGCAAAGCTGCCTGAGTGTGGGCAGCAAATCCTCCATGGGCCGCCAGGCCAAGCCAGAGTACTGCCAATACAGCTCGTCGCAGACGCAGGCCGAGGAAGAGACTCCGCGCACGCATCAGATCAACCCGCAGATGGATCTGTACTACTCCGATGCGCCGGCCTACGTGGCCAACCGCAAGCCGGTGGTGGTGCTGATCCACGGCGGCAACTTCCGCACCAACGATAAGCGCAACGCCATCAACCCGGCGCGCGACCCGTGGAAGGACAGTGGCGAGAGCTGCGACACGTTGAGCGCCGATCTGGCGCGAGGCGACCCCAACAGCTGGGCCCTGCATGCGCGCAGCTACGTCTGTGCCGGCTACATGGCGGTCAGCATCAACTACCGGATGCGTGACCTCACCGACCCGCCCTACCAGCCGGCCACCGACGTGGCCGACCGCGTGCTGCTCTACGCTGGCCGCCCCGGCGAGCGCTACGACGACCGCGAGTGGGCGGCCGCGCGCAACATGGGCATCAAGGACGCGCTGGACGACCTCTCTTCAGCCATCCGCTACCTCAAGGCCAACGCCGACAAACTGGGGATCGATCCCACGCGCATCGTCACGCTGGGCGGCTCGGCCGGCGGCGCGTTGTCGATGATGAATGCCATGCGCGCCAATCAGGCCGGCCCCGACGTCACCGGCTATGACGCCACCGTGCGCGCCGCCCTCTCCACCGGCGCCACACTGGCCGACGAGACCAACCGCCTGGTTGACCCGCAGTGGCAGATCACGCCCGACCAGGGCGACCCCGCCATCCAGCTCTACCACTCCAGCCCCTGCGACTGCGGCTCGGGCATGAGCTGGGAGGCCAACGTCCTGCCCACCAAGTCCTACATCGAGAGCCGGGGCGCCAACGGCAAGCGCCAGGGCCCGCCCTGCCGCGTCATCCCGCACAACATGACCGATGCCAACGGCAACCCGGTTTACCAGCACACCATCGCGCTGACGCTGCACGACGCGGCCACCGGTGAGCCCGGCTACGCCTTCGGCCTGCAGGCCAAGCGGGTGCGCAAGTTCCTCTACAAGCAGTTGCAGCTGTGCGAGTTGCGCGGCGAATCCTGCGGCGTCTGACGCGCCAAGCCCGGGGTGCGGCGGCCCCGTCTGCGTGCGACACTCGCCCGCATGAACGAGGCCGATATCGACACCCTGGAGGCGCTGTGTGAGCGCATGGCCGGCTTCGAGCCGGCCGTTTCTTTGGAGTGGCTGGACGGCTACCTGACCGCCCTGGCCGCCAGCCGCCGCCGCATCCCGCCCGAAGAATGGCTGCCCCGCATGGGCGACGGCGTCTTTGCCCGCACCTTTGCCGACCCGGCCGACGAGGCCGCCGCGCGCGTCCCCATCGAGCGGCGCTGGCGCGAGCTGCTGGCCCAACTCGACCCCGAGGCGCTGCTGGACGCGCCCGACGAGCTGCACCTGGCACCACTGATGATGGAGCTGCAGCCCGAGGACCTGGAGCGCCTGCGTGCCGAAGGCGTCAGCGAGGCCGACCTGGCCGACCTGGGACGCACCGGCGAGGTCTGGGCCGCCGGCTTTCTCGACGCCGTGAGCGACTTCGAGGCCGACTGGCCCGAGCCCGAGGACGAGGACGACGCCCAGGTGCTCGACGCCTGCCTGGGCCCCGTGGCCGCCCTGCTGCTGGACGAGGACGACCTGCGCGCCGAGTCCGAGCAGCACTACGAAGGCCAGACGCTGACGCGCGACCAGTGGATCGACGAGGCCATCATGGGCGTGCAGGACGCGCGCCTGTTCTGGCTCGACCACCCGCCACCCGCGCCGCCGCAGCGTCGCGTGGACAAAGTCGGCCGCAACGACCCCTGCCCCTGCGGCAGCGGCCAGAAGTACAAGAAATGCCATGGCGCGGCCGACGATGCCTGAGCTGGCCGGCAAACACATCCTCGTGGGCCTCACCGGCGGCGTGGCCGGCTACAAGGTGGCCGAGTTCGTGCGCGAGCTGGGCCGCGCCGGCGCCAGCGTGCAGGTGATGATGACCGAGGCCGCCGGCCAGTTCATCACCCCCGCCACGCTGCAAGCCCTCTCGGGCCGCCCGGTCTACACCAGCCAGTGGGACGCGCGGCCGGACAACCACATGGCCCACATCAACCTCACTCGCGAGGCCGACGCCATCGTCATCGCCCCCGCCAGCGCCGACTTCATCGCCAAGCTGGCGCAAGGCCGCGCCGACGAACTGGTCAGCCTGGCCTGCCTGGCGCGCCCGCAGGGGCGTGGCCCGTTGCTGGTGGCCCCGGCCATGAACCGTGAAATGTGGGCCCACCCCGCCACCCAGCGCAACGTGGCGCAACTGCGGGCCGACGGCGTGCAGATCATCGGCCCCGACACCGGCGACCAGGCCTGCGGCGAAGTGGGCGACGGCCGCATGCTGGAGCCGCTGGCGCTGGCCGAGGCCACCATCGGTGCGCTGCAGGCCAAGCTGCTGGCCGGCCGGCGCGTGCTGCTCACCGCCGGCCCCACCTTCGAGGCCATCGACCCCGTGCGGGGCCTGACCAACCACTCCAGCGGCAAGATGGGCTTTGCCATCGCCCGCGCCGCGCGCGATGCCGGCGCCGACGTCACGCTGGTGGCCGGCCCCGTCGCGCAGGCCACACCGCTGGGCGTGCGCCGTGTGGACGTGCAATCGGCCCGCGACATGCTGGCCGCCGTGCAGGCCCACGTCGCCGGCTGCGACCTCTTCATCGCCGCCGCCGCCGTGGCCGACTGGCGCCCCGCCGAAGTCGCCGAGCGCAAGCTCAAGAAAGACGGCAGTGGCCAGCCCCCGGCCCTCGATTTCGTCGAAAACCCCGACATCCTGGCCACCGTGGCCGCGCGGTCGGGCGCACCCTATTGCGTGGGCTTTGCCGCCGAAAGCCACGACGTCGAAGCCCACGCCCGCGCCAAGCGGCTGCGCAAGAACATCCCGCTCATCGTCGCCAACCACGGCCCCAGCACCTTTGGCGCCGACGACGGCAACCTGCTGCTCATCGACGCCAGCAGCACCCTGGCCCTGCCGCCCGCCGACAAGCTCACGCTGGCGCGCCGGCTGGTGGCCGAAATCGCCCGCCGCCTGCCCCCTCGCACCGCCTGACCATGCAGGCGTACTACGCCGCCCGCGCGCCCATTGACGACGCCGTACTGGCCCATGGCGGCACGAGCGAAGGCGAACCCGGCCTGCGCCCCCAGTACAGCCCCGATTTCTATGCCGCCTACGTGCGCGACCCCGACGGCCACAAGCTGGCGGCGGTGTGCCGGGGCTTTACCGAACGAACCCCATGAGAACCGTCCAGATCAAACGCCTCGACGCCCGCCTGACCGATGACCTGCTGCCCGCCTACGCCACGCCGGGCAGCGCGGGGCTGGACTTGCGCGCCTGCGTGGATGCGCCGCTGGTGCTGGCGCCCGGCCAGACCGAGCTGATTCCCACCGGCCTGGCGCTGCACCTGGGCGATGCGGGCCTGGCGGCGCTGATCCTGCCGCGCTCGGGGCTGGGCCACAAGAGCGGCATCGTGCTGGGCAATCTGGTGGGGCTGATCGACAGCGACTACCAGGGGCCGCTGATGGTCAGCTGCTGGAATCGCGGCAGCCAGCCCTTCACCATCGAGCCCATGGCGAGGCTGGCGCAACTGGTGGTGGTGCCCGTGGTGCAGGTGGCGTTCGAGACGGTGGACACGTTCGACGCCACCCCGCGCGGCGCGGGGGGTTTTGGCTCCACGGGGCACTGAGCCTGGGGCGTTTACAGCCCGCGACTGGCCGGCGCCGGTACCGGCGCGGGGGCCGGCTTGGCGGCGGCCTCGAACGGCATCAATTGACCAAAGCCGGTGGGCGAGGTGGGCGAAGCGATCTGCTCGCAACTGCCCTTGGGCACGGGCTTCCAGGCCGTGCCCTGGTGGTCGGCGGTGGCCATGCCGCCGCTGCACGCCGCACCGGCTGCGGCGTCGCAACGGCCCTCGCTTTGCAGCGCCACGCCATAGCACTTCTCCTGGTCGGCGGCGGGCACCGCAGGCATGTTCTGCGCACTGGCAGACCACGCGGCCAGCAGCAGGGTTGAAGCAGCGAGGGCCGTGCGGGCGAGGGTCTGGCGATGGGTCATGAAGCACTCCTTGGAGTCGTTGAACACAGGCTTCATGCTCGTCGCGAACGGTGTGACCGTCAGTCTGGTTTCGGTCTCAGTTGGTCTTGATGGGTAAGCAGCTGCTGCACCACGTCACACCAGTCGCCATCGGTGAGCGGATGCAAGCCACCGGCGTCCACCGCCTGCATCAGCCGCACCGCCGTGGCCTCGTGCGGCGTGACCACGCCGGCAAAGCGCGGCGTGCCCTGGGCATCCACCAGCACCAGCGTGGGGAAGTTCTCGACGTCCACGGCATCGACCAGGTCTTCGTGCGCCTCCACGTCCACCCAATGCGGCTGCCAGCCGGTGGTGGCGCAGGCGCTGGCCAGCACGGCCTCGTAGCCCCGGCAGGTGCCGCACCAGGCGGCGCACAGGCAAAAGGCCAGGCCGCTCATTGCAGGGTGCTGTTGCCCAGATGCACGGGCGTCACGGGCGCGAACAAGGCGGCCGCGTCCACGGCGTCGAAGCGGTAGGGCTGGCCGCAGAACTCGCAGCCCACGTCTACCGCGCCGCGCTCATCGATGAGGCCTTCGACCTCCTCGCGCCCCAGGCCTTGCAGCATGGCGGCCACGCGCTCGCGCGAGCAGGTGCAGGCAAAGCGCGGGGTCAGCGGCGCAAAGCGGGTCAGGCGCTCTTCCCAGAACAGGCGGTTGAGCACGGTCTCGGGCGGCAGCGTCAGCAGCTCATCGGCCGTCAGCGTGGCCACCAGATGGGCCAGGTGGTTGAAGTCCTCGGCGCCAGCCTCGCCGCCCAGGTTGCCCACGCCGGTCGTGGGCAGGCGCTGGATCAGCAGGCCGGCCGCCACGGTGTCGCTGGCGGCCAGCACCAGCTGCGTATCGACCTGCTCGCTCTGGCGCATGTAGTGGGCCAGGGCCTGGGCCAGGTCGGGCTCGCCGGTGAGCGAGACCACCCCTTGATAGGGCTGCTGGCCTTTGCCGGCGTCCAGCGTGAGGGCGCAGCGCGCACCGCCCTTGGGGTTGACCAGCGCCTGCCAGTCGGTGCCCGGCGCCACCGCGCCGATGACGGTGGCCGTGCTGCGCAGCGCCAGATCGGCCCGCGCCTCGGCCACCGCCAGCTTGACGGGGCCGTCGCCAGAGATCTGCAGCACCAGCGCGCCGTCGAAGGTGATGCCCGATTGCATCAGCGCTGCGGCGGCCGTCATCTGGCCCAGCAGCTGCTGCACCGGCTCGGGGTAGGCGCCGCTGGCCGCGCGGCGGGCCAGCATCTGCTGCCAGGCGCCTTCCAGGCGCACCAGACTGCCGCGCACGGCGCGGCCTTCGAACAGGAACTTGTGCAGTTGATCCATCAGAGCAGAACGTTGAGCAGGGCGTTGCCAATGCCCATCAAGGCAGCACCCGAGATGAGGCCGGCGCAGATGGGTTCAAGCCCTTCCACCCAGACCTTGTGGCCGTGGGTTTGCTCGCGGCCGCCGGCCTTGGGATGGCGCTTGCCCATGATGAAGAACAACAGCGCGCCCAGGAACATGGCCAGCGTGGCCTCGGGTGGCAGCACCACCCCCAGGCCGATGGAGACCGACGACAACGGGAAGCGCCCCTTGGTGACGATGCGCGCCACCTCGATGGCGGCGGCGCAGACCACGGCCACCGCCATGGCCACGATGGCCGAATGCGGCAAGCCGCCAAAGCCCGAAGCGATGATCTCGGCCACGCCCTTCCACTGGATGGCGCCGGGCATGGAGAACTGCTCGGTGATGATGTGCTCGGTGGTGCGCACGCCGTCGGCGTTCTTGGGCAGGAACAGCAGGAAGTACAGCGGCACGCACGACATCACCCCGGCAAACAGGCCAATCACATGGCCCATGGCCTGGTGGCGCGGCTTGCCGCCCAGCATGTAGCCGGGCTTGATGTCCGACAGCAGGTTGGCAGCGTTGCTGGCAATCTCGCTGGTCATGTTGGCCGGCAGCAGGTTGGACGCGGGATTGCCCCGATCGATCATGCCGATGGTGAACTGCGTGATCTTGGCCAGCGCCCCGGTGGGCGTCCACGAGGTCAGCGCCATGGCGTTGGTGCAGATCACCGTCAGCACGAAGATCAGCGGCAGCGACAGCAGCGCCAGGTACATGGGCACGCCGAAGAACAGGTGGGTGATGTAGGCGCCGATCAGGCTCATCACCGGCACGCCCACGTACGAGATCCACAGCGGCACCTCGATGTGCGCCAGCACGTCGGGGCCGGCGTTGGCGTCTTTCTTCTTGAAGGCCTTGAACGCGCTGGTGAACAGCTCGGGCTTGGCCAGCAGGCCCACCATGGAGCCGGACACCATCATGGCCACGCCCCACCACATCGACCACTGGTTGACGATCTCGGCGCGCGAGATGGGCACCACCTGGCCACTGGCCGTGGTGCGGGCCACGATGTCGCCGTGCTCGATCATGATGGGCGCCAGGATGGCGAAGTTGATGAAGCCGCCCAGCAGGCAGCTGGCGGCCACCGCCATGCCCATCAGGCCGCCCACGCCGATCATGGCCAGATCCAGCGTCAGCCGCAGGCCCAGCACGCGGATGTCGGTGCCCAGGATGGTGGGGATGTAGCCGCCCACCTTGGTGGCGAAGTCGTAGTAGTACTGGTCCAGCCGCTCATGGAAGGTCCAGGGCTCGGTCATGCCGGCCCACTTGTCCATCTGCAGGATCTTGAACTGGATCAGCTTCATCCAGCCGTCGCTGACCAGCGCCTGAAAGACGGCAGCCAGCACCGCCGCACGCGCCAGCAGCCGGGCCTGGAACATGCCCTGGCCTTCGGCGCCGTGGTAGAGCGTGTCCAGCACCACGCCGCAGGCCCGGCCTTCGGGGAAAGGCATCTGCTCTTCGTTGATGAAGCGCCGCTTCATCGGGAAGGCCAGCAGCACGCCGATGCACGAGATGCAGACCATCCAGATCATCAGCTGCCACCACGGCACCACGATGCCCGTGATCAGCATGTAGGCCGCCATGCCCGAGGTCAGCGGCGTGACCACGTAGCCGGCCGCCGTGGCGATGGACTGCGAACAGTTGTTCTCCAGGATGGTCAGGTCGTGCACCGCGCCCGACGTGGCCAGCACGCGGAAGATGGCAAACGCCAGAATCACCGCCGTCAGGCCCACGCCGATGGTGATGCCCGTCTTGGCCGCGATGTAGAGGCCCGTGGCCGACAGCACGCCGCCCAGCAAGAAACCCACCAGGCCCGAGCGCAGCGTGAGCTGCGCCATGTCGCCACGAAAGACGTTGTCCAGCCACCAGCGGTCTTTTTGCTCGCGGCTCCAGGTGCGGATCTGGTCATCGGTCAAATGCTGCAATGCCATGTAAGGCCTCCTCATCCATGCAAATGCGCCGCTCGTGGCGGCGCGCCGGGCATTGTCCGTGGCGCAGCAAGGGCCACCCTTGCAGGGAAAACCCCCGAATTGACGCATTGCAATTGCATCACAATCACAGCATGAAGACGGCCACCCTGCCCCCCATCCGCATCGCGCCCAGCTTGCGCGAACAAGTTGAAGCGTTGCTGGCCGACGGCGAAACCCTGTCGGCCTTCATCGAAACCGCCGTCCGTGATGCCGCCCAGCGCCGCCAGCACCAGAGCGAGTTCATCGCGCGCGGACTGGCCTCACGCGAGCAGGCGCTTGCCACTGGCGCCTATCTCAGCCTGGACGAGGCCATCCAGCGCCTGCGGGGGCGGCTGGATCGTGCGCGTGAGGCCCAACAGGCCTGAACCCGTGCAGCCCCGCTACACGGTGCAACTCACCTCTGAAGCCTATGCCGACCTGGAGCGCCTCTTTGACTTCGTGCTGACCCGCGAACTGACGCGTCCCGGAGGCGACCTTGACCTGGCCGCGCAAGCCCTGGACGCCATTCATCAGGGCTTTGCACTGTTGCAATACCACCCCTTCACCTGCCGCAAAGCAGGCACCAACCCCTTCCTGCGCGAACTGGTCATGCCATTCGGCCACACCGGCTACGTGGCCTTGTTTGAAGTGGTCGATGCCAACCTCGTGCGCGTCTACGCGGTGCGCCACCCGCGCGAGGACGACTACCACTGACCCCCTAGTTCGTGGCCCGTGCAATCCCTTAGCCGGCCGCTCCGCCGCGCTCACTAGAATGCCGGTCAACTCGCTGGCCTTCTGATGAAGCCCAGCGGTTTTTTGTTTGTTTGGTTGAGGGTGTGCCACATGGTGGGTACCAACACAGTGTGGAGCCTGCGGCGCTGGTGCCGCGCGGGCGCAATGACAGCGGCAACGCTGGGGCTGCTGATGGGCTGCGGCAACAGCCCCTGGCCACCGGGTGCAGAGGAAGACAACACCGTCTTCTCGGGGTTGATCGAGACCACGCCGCGCCACCTGGACCCCACGGCTTCGTACTGGAGCAACGACACCACCGTCACCTACCAGGTCTACGAGCCGCTCTACGGCTACCACCAGCTCAAGCGCCCGTTCGAGCTGGTGCCCAAGGCGGCCGAGCGCGTGGTGGCGCCGCACTACCTGGATAAAGACGGCAACGACCTGCCGCAGGACGCCCCGGCCGAGCAGATCGCCGAGAGCGTCTACGACATCCCCATCAGGAAGGGCATCCGCTTTGCCCCGCACCCGGCGTTTGCCAGGGACGCGCAAGGCCAGTACCTGTACCACCACATGAAGCCCGGCGAGCTGGGCGCGCGGCGCAAGCCCGGCGACTTCGAGCAGACCGGCTCGCGCGAGCTGGTGGCCGAGGACTTCGTCTACGCCCTCAAGCGTCACGCCACCACGCGCATCACCACGCCCATCTACGGCATCTTCTCGGAGTACATCCTGGGGCTCAAGGACTATGGCGCCCTGGTCAAGGCCGAGGACGCCAAGCTGCGCGCCGGGCTGGACGCGGCCGACCCCGACAAACCCTTCCTGGACTTCCGCCGCTGGCCGCTGGCCGGCGCCACGGCGCCCGAGCCGCATCTGCTGCGCATCCGCCTGCACGGCAAATACCCGCAGTGGAAGTACTGGATGGCCATGACCTTCCTGGCCCCCATTGCCTGGGAGGCCGACGCCTTCTACGCCCAGCCCGGCATGGTCTCGGCCGGGTTGACGCTGGACACCTTCCCCGTGGGCACCGGCCCCTTCATGCTGACCGAGTTCGCCAAGGACCGCGGCTTCACCCTGGTGCGCAACCCCAACTACCGGGGCGTGCCCTACCCCTGCGAGGGCGAGCCGGCCGACAAGGCCGCCGGGCTGCTGGCCGACTGCGGCAAGAAAACGCCCTTCATCGACAAGTTCGTGGCCACCGTGGAGCGCGAGGCCACGCCGCTGAAGAACAAGTTCCGCGATGGCTATTACGACTTCGAGGACTACTCGTTCACCAACCTGGGCACCTCGTACAACGTGGAGGCGCGCGACTCCGAGGCCGTGCGCCAGGTGTATGAAGAGCGTGGCTTCGTCTTCCCCGAGACGGTGGACGTCAACAGCTACTTCATCGCCTTCAACATGCTGGACCCCACCATAGGCTGGGGCGAGACGCCCGAGCTGCGGGCGCGCAACCGCAAGCTGCGCCAGGCCATCTCGATCGCCATCGACTGGGAGGAATACTCCAAGATCTTCCCCAAGAAGGCCGGCCAGACGGCGCAGACGCTGCTGCCGCCGGGCATCTTTGGCTCGCGCGAGGGCACCGAGGCCGGCGTCAACCCCATCACCCACGTCTGGAAAGACGGCCAGGCCGTGCGCCGCCCGCTGGAAGATGCGCTCAAGCTGATGGTGGAGGCCGGCTACCCGGGCGGGCGCGACGCCCAGAGTGGCCGCCCGCTGGTCATCAACTACGACTACTACGCCGTGCCCTCGCCCGAGCGCAAACCCGAAATCGACTGGGTGGTGCGCCAGTTCGGCAAGCTGGGCATCCAGGTGGAGGTGCGCGCCACCGACAACAGCCAGTTCCAGGACAAGGTGCGCAAGGGCAAACACCAGATGTTCTGGATAGGCTGGAACGCCGACTACCCCGACGCCGAGAACTTCTACTTCCTCTTTTACGGCCCCAACTCCAAGAGCATCTCGGACGGCGAGAACACCTCCAACTACCAGAACCCCGAGTTCGACAAGCTGTTTGCCCGCCTCAAGAGTCTGGACGACGGCCCCGAGAAGCAGGCCGTGGTGGACCAGTTGCAGGCCATGCTGCGTGAGGACGCGCCGCTGTCGTTCGGCTTTTACCCGTTTGCCGCCAACGCCAAGCAGGACTGGGTCAAGAACGGCAAGAACACCGTCATGCTGCGCGACCAGTTGCAGTACTACCGGCTGGACGTGGCGCAGCGCACGCGCAACCTGGCCGGCTGGAACCGCCCCGTCTACTGGCCGCTGGCCGCCATTGCGCTGGGCCTGCTGGGCCTGTGGTGGCTGGCCCGCCGCACGCTGGCCGTGCGCGAGCGCATGAACGCCCGTGGCGAGATGCTCACCTGACGGCGCAAAAGGAATACCCCCATGCTGGCTTACACCGTGCGCCGCCTGCTCTACGGCGTGCTCATCCTCATCGGCGTCAACTTCGCCACCTTCTTCCTGTTCTTCTCGGTCAACACGCCCGACGACATGGCGCGGCTGAACATCGGCGGCAAGCATGTGACGCAGGAAATCATCGACAAATGGAAGGCCGAGCGCGGCTACGACAAGCCGCTGTACGTCAACGACGCGCAGAGCGGCGGCGGGCGCTACACCGACACCATCTTCTGGGACCGCTCCATCTCGCTGTTCACGCTCAAGTTCGGCCGCTCGGACGCCGAGTCCGGCGGTGACCTGGGCGACGAGGTGGCCAAGCGCATGTGGGTCAGCATGAAGCTGGCCATTCCCATCTTCATCCTGCAGGTGATCGCCACCACCTCGTTCGGCCTGCTGCTGGTGATGTTCCGCGGCACCAAGCTCGATGTGTGGGGCGTGATCCTGTGCGTGCTGATGCTGTCGATCTCGGCGCTCTTTTACATCATCGTCGGCCAGTATCTGTTCTCGCGCGTGCTCAAGCTGGTGCCCATCTCCGGCTACACCGAGGGCTGGGGCGTGGTGCGTTTTCTGGTGCTGCCGGTCATCCTCTCGGCGCTGGCGCGACTGGGCGGCGAGGCGCGGCTGTACCGCGCCATGTTCCTCGAAGAAATCAGCAAGGACTACGTGCGCACCGCCCGCGCCAAGGGCTTGAGCGAGCGCGTGGTCATGTTCCGCCATGTGCTGCGCAACGCGCTGATTCCCATCATCACCAGCGCCGGCTCCTACTTGCCCTATGTGTTCATGGGCTCGCTGGTGTTCGAGAGCTTCTTCGGCATCCCGGGCCTGGGCGCCTACGTCATCGAGGCCATCAGCAAGCAGGACTTCGCCGTCGTGCGCACCATGGTCTTCGTGGGCTCGCTGCTGTACGTGCTGACCTTCATCCTGATCGACATCGCCTACACCTGGGCGGACCCGCGCGTGCGCCTGGGTTGAGCGGAGCGCCAAGACATGCCCCAATTTGTGCTCTTGTGGACCGACCTGGCCATCTGGTTCTTGATTCTGGCCATCGTCGGCTACACCGTCTGGGTGCGCCGTGACGCCGTGCTGCTGGGCAACTGGCGCAAGGTGTTTCACGAGCCGCCGGCCATGGCCTCCACCGTGGTGTTGCTGGCCTGCCTGCTGGTCAGCCTGCTGGACAGCATCCATCTGCGGCCCGTGCTGCCACCCGCGCCGGGCACGCCGCCCGGCGTGGTGCAGTACGACACCCAGGTGATCTCGGCGCTGGACGCGGCACTGGCCGGCCTGGTCGAGTCGCGCGAGGTCACCTACTCCCGCCCGCTGGCCTACGTCTCGTTCACCAAAGAGACGCTGGAGGTGAACGGCCAGCCGCAGCGCGTGGCGCCCCGCCTCACCTTTGGCGGCGCCCACCTCAGCGACCCCGATGCCCAGTGGGCTGGCGACGTGGCCGCCCGGGTGGTGGCCGGCGGACTGGCCGGCCTGGCGGCGACCGCCGTGGTGGCCGCCCTGCTGGTGGCCTGGCTGGCGCGCGGCATGCGGGCCGGCTTTGCGCAGGCGCTGGCACGCATCTGGGCCGGCGAGCCGCGCGTGGCCTGGCGCACGGCGCTGGCCAGCCTGCTGACGTTGGGCCTGCTGACCGGCATCGCCGTGGGCCTGGCACGCGGCTACCACGTACTGGGCACCGACATCACCGGCAACGACGTGCTCTACCAGGCGCTCAAGTCCATCCGCACGGCCTTCGTCATCGGCACCCTCTCCACACTGGCCACGCTGCCGCTGGCGGTGGTGCTGGGCATCATGGCCGGCTACTTCAAGGGCTGGGTCGATGAGGCCATCCAGTACGTCTACACCGTGCTGTCGTCCATTCCGTCCATCCTGCTGATCGCGGCCTGCGTGCTGATGGTGCAGGTCTACCTGGACAAACACCCCGAGCTGTTCGAGACCGCCGCCCAGCGCGCCGACCTCAAGCTCTTCCTGCTGTGCCTGGTGCTGGGCGCCACCGGCTGGCCCACGCTGTGCCGGCTGCTGCGCGGCGACACGCTCAAGCTGCGCGAGATGGAATACGTGCAGGCCGCCACCGCCTTTGGCGTCAGCCACTGGCGCATCATGGTGCGCCACATCTTCCCCAACGTGGTCCACCTCATCCTCATCGTCACGGTGCTGTCGTTCTCCGACCTCATCCTCTACGAAGCCGTGCTGTCCTATGTGGGCGTGGGGGTGGACCCGTCGATGAACAGCTTCGGCGGCATGATCAACCTGGCGCGCAACGAGATGGCGCGCGACCCCATCGTCTGGTGGAGTTTTGCCGCCGCCTTCGTGTTCATGGTGAGCCTGGTGCTGGCCGTCAACCTGTTTGCCGACGGCGTGCGCGACGCGTTCGATCCGCGTGCCCACGCCACCCGGCCGCGCCTGCTGCGCGCCAAGAAGAAAGGGGCCTGACGCCATGCTGGCCATCAAGGACATCAAGGTCGATCTCGACGCCGAGGTCGGCACCGTGCACGCCATCGACGGCATGCGGCTGGACATCCGCAAGGGCGAAACGCTGGCGCTGGTGGGCGAATCCGGCTGCGGCAAAAGCATGACGGCGCTGGCGCTGATGCGCCTGCTGCCCGAGAACGGCGCCATCGTGGAGGGCGACGTCCGCGTCGATGGCCAGGACGTGCTGGCCCTGCCCGAGCGCCAGATGCGCAGCGTGCGCGGCGGCCGGGTGGGCATGATCTTCCAGGAGCCCTCCACCAGCCTCAACCCCGTGCTCAAGGTGGGCCAGCAGATGCTGGAGACCATCTACGCCCACACCCCGCTGCGCGGCACCGCCGCGCGCGAGAAGGCCATCGACTGGCTGCGCAAGGTGGGCATCCCCGAGCCCGAGCGGCGCTTCGACGACTACCCCTTCCGCATGAGCGGTGGCCAGAAGCAGCGCGTGATGATTGCCATGACGCTGGCGGGCGAACCCGACTACATCGTGGCCGACGAGCCCACCACCGCGCTGGACGTGACCATCCAGGCCCAGGTGCTGGACTTGCTCAAGCAGTTGCAGGCCGAACACGGCCTGGGCCTGCTGCTCATCACCCACGACCTGGCCGTGGTCAGCGGCATGGCCCACCGCGTGGCGTTGATGTATGCCGGCCAGATCATCGAGACGGCCAGCGCCAAAGACTTCTTCAGCGCGCCGCTGCACCCCTACGCCGAAGCCTTGCTGGGCGCCCTGCCCGATGCCGCACTGCGCGGCAAGGCGCTGGCCGCCATCCCCGGCACCGTGCCCCCGCTGACCCAGACTTTTGCCGGCTGCCGCTTTGCACCGCGCTGCGAGCGCGCCACCGACTGGTGCCACGGCCATGCGCCCGAACTGTGGCCGCAGCCAGGCTCGGACCGCGCCGTGCGCTGCTGGCTGCACGCCCCCGAGCCCGTGGCCGCCATGCAGGCCGCCACGCCAGCCACCGCACCCGCGCCGGCCCCGGCGCCCGCGGCAGGCGCCCAGGTGGGCAACGTCCTGCTCAGCGTGCAGAACCTGGCCGTGCGCTTTCCCATCCGCAAAGGCATCCTGCAGCGCACCGTCGGGCATTTCAATGCCGTGGACGGCGTCAGCTACGACGTGCGGCGCGGCCAGACACTGGCGCTGGTAGGCGAATCCGGCTGTGGCAAGACCACCACCGGCAAGGCCATCGTGCAGTTGCTGCGCGGCGTGGCCACCATCGAGGGCCAGGCGGTGATGAACGGGCGCGACCTGTTCACGCTGCAGGGCGCCGAGTTGCAGACCGCGCGGCGCGAGGTGCAGATCATCTTCCAGGACCCGTTCTCGTCGCTCAACCCGCGCATGCGGGTGCAGGAGCTGCTTGAAGAAGGCCTGCGCGCGCTGCAACCCGACCTGGACGACAGCGCTCGCCGCGCCCGCATTGAGCGCCTGGCCGACCAGGTGGGCCTGCGCAAAGACGCGCTGGGCCGCTACCCGCATGAGTTCTCAGGCGGCCAGCGCCAGCGCATCGCCATCGCCCGCGCGCTGGCCGTGCAGCCGCAGCTCATCGTCTGCGACGAACCCACCTCGGCGCTGGACGTCTCGGTGCAGGCGCAAATCCTCAACCTGCTGCGCGAGCTGCAGACCGAGTTGGGCCTGGCCTACCTGTTCATCACGCACAACATCGGCGTCGTCGAATACATCGCCGATCACGTGGCCGTGATGCAGGCCGGCAAGATCGTCGAGCAAGGCCCCTCGGTGGACGTGCTGAGCCACCCGCGCGAGGCGTACACGCAAAAGCTGATCGACTCGGTGCCGCAGTTGGTGCGGTGAGCGGTCAGACCTCGCGCAAGTGCCCGGTCACGTATTTGTGCAGGACGCTGGCCATCAACGTCTGATAAGGCATGCCCTCCCGTAGTGCCCGGGCCTGCAGGCCCTGAAGGTCAGCCGCAGTCAGGCGGATGTTGACGCGCTTGTCTTTCAGACCAGTGGCGCGCGCTGCTGCACGCAACCGCTCCAACTCGTCCTTGCCGGGCAGCGGCGCCAGCACGCCCGCTTCGTATGCGGTCAGCAGTTCGGCTTCATAGATGTCCAGATCGGGCATGAGTCAGTCTCCTTGCTGGGCAGTGACGCACCCGTATCGCGCGTTCGACCCACCCTGCTCCAACCCCAACAACCACGTCTTGCGCTCCATCCCGCCCGCGTAGCCGGTCAGGCTGCCGTTGCTGCCCACCACGCGGTGGCAGGGGATGAGGATGGCGATGGGGTTGCGGCCGTTGGCGGCACCCACGGCGCGCGTGGCCGTGGGGCGGTTGATGGCGCGGGCCTGCTGGGCGTAGCTGCGCGTCTGGCCATAAGGGATGGCCACCAGCGCCGCCCAGGCCGCCTGCTGGAACGGGGTGCCGCGGGGTGCCAGCGGCACGCTGAAGGTGCGGCGCCGACCGGCGAAATAGTCGTCCAGCTCGCGCCGGGCCTGCACCAGGATGGGGTGATCGTCGGCGCGCACCCAGTCGGGCGCCACGGCGGGCACGTAGCGGCCGGCCGTCATGTGCAAGTCGGTCAGCGCTGTGCCGTCGGTGACGAGCAGCAACTCGCCGCAGGGGGAATCGCAGTTGGTGTAAATCATGGGGAAGCCTCCAGTTGACGCCAGGTGTGCAGCACGGCGTAGCTGCGCCAGGGCCGCCACGCCTCGGCGCGGGCCAGGCTCTCACGCTGGCCGGCTGCGGTGCGTGGCAAGCCCTGGGCGTTGAGCAAGGCCACGTCGGCGGGCAGCCAGGCGTCGGGCCAGGCCAGCGCGCGCATGGCGATGTAGTGCGCCGTCCAGGGGCCGATGCCGGGCACGGCTTGCAGCGCCGCCATGGTCTGGGCCGGGTCGGCGCCGGCATCCAGCCGCAACGTGTCGTCGGCCACGGCCCGCGCCAGCGCCAGGATGGCGTCGGCGCGCTGGGCCACGATGCCCAGCCGCGCCACCGCATCGCGGCCCTGGCGCGCCACGGTGTGGGCATCGGGGAACAACCCGTGCAGCGCCGCGTGGGGGGTGGCCAGCGGCGTGCCGAACGCCGCCGCGAAACGCGAGGCCAGCGTGCGCGCCGCCGCCACCGTCACCTGCTGGCCCAGCACGGCGCGCACGGCCAGCTCGAAGCCATCAAAGGCGCCCGGCAGCCGCAGCCCCTCAGCGCCTTCGGCCAGTGGCCCCAGCACGGCGGCAATGGCCTGGGGCTCGGCACCCACATCGAACTGGCGCCGCAGCCGCGCCAGCAGCGCGGCGGTGTGGGGCGCCAGGCCCGGTGCCACCATGACCCGCAGCGCCTGGCGCGCCGGCTCGTGCGCCACGGTCAACCAGCCGCTGGTGCGGCCGATGCGCACGGTGCGCTGGTAGGTGGCGGCTTCGCCCTCGCCCACGACGGCCTCCACACCGGGGATGGTGCGCCGGGCCAGAAAGCCCAGCAGGCGCGGCCAGTCGTACGGCGGCCGGTAGGCCAGGCGCAGCGTCAAGCCCTCGTCTTGCAGCGCGCTGCCGGTGCGGCGCAGCCGGCTGGGCGCCAGGCCATAGCGGCTCTGGAACAGCGCCTGCAAGCGCCGCGTGCTGGCAAAGCCGCTGGCCACGGCCACCTCGGCCACGGGCAGCGCCGTGTCGGTCAGCAGCCGCTTGGCCAGCAACAGCCGCTGGGTCTGCGCGTACTGCACCGGGGCGACGCCAAAGGCGTTGGCAAACAGGCGCCGCAGATGCCGCTCGGTCACGCCCACGCGGGTGGCGACATCGGGCAGCGCCCACCCTTCATCGATCAGCCGCGCCGCCGCCCGCGCCAACGCGTCGCCGGCTTCGGTCTGGCCAAAGCCGGGTGCCAGCTCGGGCCGGCATTTGAGGCAGGGTCGAAAGCCCGCCGCCTCGGCCGCTGCCGCGTGGGCGTGGAAGGTGCAATGCGCCGCCTTGGGCAGCCGCACACGGCAGACGGGCCGGCAGTAAATGCCGGTGGAGGTGACGCCCACGAAGAACCGCCCATCGAAGCGCGCATCGTGGGCGGCCAGGGCGGCGTAGCAGACGTGGGGGTCGAGTTCCATGGCCCCCACTGTAGCGGGCGAGGGGCCCGGCATGCGCCGTTTTCGGACCCCCGGTTGAACCGCGTCGCTACCAGGTCTTGCGCGCTTTCAAATGGTGGTCGGCACACAAAAAGGCATTGAATGCCTCGGCCAGGTCCGGCATGTCGCGGCGCACCTGCAGGGCCTGGCGTTGCAACTCGCCCAGCACCTCCACCCAGTGGCGGACGATCTGCAGCACGCTGAGTTGCCGATGAGGGGCCACCGCATTGGCCGCCGTGCCGTAGTCCGCGTCCATCAACTGGGGGCCGGCATCGGCGGTCTCGGCGTCCTGCAAGACCGTCGCTTCGGCGCCCATCAGGCGCGCCACCAGATCCGTGCTGTGGCGAATGGAGACCTGCTTGCGCGCGGACACCCGCTTCTGGAACAGCGGCACATCGACCAGGCGGATCCAGTCGGCCAGCGGGTCTGCGGTCACGGGAGCGGCCTGGACCTGGAGGTCGGCATAACGGTCGCTCTCAGCAAAGTCATGCAGGCAGCGCAACACGGTCAGGTGCATGGGGTCATCAAGGCGCTGGCGGAATTGCAGGCGCAACCCCCTGCGCAGCGCCAGGGCATCAATGCGCTCGTGAATCAGCAGCAGCCGATAGCCGACGTCCTGCTTGAGTTGCGCAAGCTCAGGCCAGTGGCCGTGTTGCAGCAGGTGGTCGAGCATCAGGCACAGCTTGCCCAGGCGATCCAGCCCTGTGGCGAGGCCCGTGAAGGCCAGAAAGTACGTGCCCTTCTCGGCGTAGTTGGCCCGGCGCAACTGGGTGGCCCCCGCGCCCAGGATGTCGCGGGTGAGCTGTGTCTCTTTGAGCAGTGCCGTGAAGGAAGGGGAAAAGGCGAGCGGCAACATGGCATCCGTCCTGTCAAACCAAACCCGTTGCAATGGCGGGCGGCTCAGCGGTTGCGGTTCCCAAACGAGTCCGGCGGCTGGCGTGGCACCCTGCGAACTGGGTCAGCCCGAATGTACCCATCAGGTCGCCGCCGCGAAAGACCACACCCCTAACTTGACATACCCAAATTCTGGGGGTTTCGTTACGGGTGTTCACTGACGGCCCATCGCGCGCCCATGACGCCACGCCGTCCCTGTCCTGCGCCACGTCTCACCGCGAAATCTTGCGCTCCACCTTGGTGACCATGCCGGCGCGCAAGGTCACCGTGGTCAGCGTCTGGGCATCCCCGGGCGCAGGGAAGTAGGTCCACGCCTTCTCTTCCGGCTGGTCTTTGACGATGCGGATGAAGGCCTCGTGGTCGGGCGGGCCTATCCGGTACACCACTTCGCCTTCGGTCATGCCGTCGCGGATGAACCGGCGCTCGGCGGCGTCGGCGGCCAGGGCCGATGCGCTGCACAGGGCGAAGGTAAGGGCAAGTGTCAGGGGCTGGATTCGCATGATGCGCAAGATTGTGGGGCAGGCGGCGCCACCACGCTCAGGCCTGCGCCCGCCCTTGCCGGTTGCGGCTTCAGACCGTCAACCGGCCCTGCGGCCACCAAGCAGCGGCACCACCTTGGCCTCCAGCAGCCTTACCAGCGCCGGGTCCATGTAGGCGTAGTCATCGGGAATGCCCAGCACGACCATGCGCTTGCCATGCAGATGCCGTTTGAACTTACGGGCGATCTTGCAGCGGTGGGCGGCCTCCATCACGAAGATGACGTCGGCCCAGGCAATCAGTTCAGGGTCCAGCGGCACATCCGCTGAGTCGTGCACACCGGCCGACGCGCAGGCCAGGCCCTCGTACCGCGAGAACACCGCCTCTGCTGTGGGGCTGCGCAGGCGGTTTTGCGAGCAGACGAAGAGCAGGTGCGTCAGGTGATTGTCGGAACCCCTACACACAATCGATTTTGTCCACTTGCTGCAGACAGGCCTGGCGCTTCACGGGCTCGTCCCACGATGGTGCGAGCCGAGCCGCCTCGGCAAAGTCCTGAATAGCGAGCGACCGAAAGTCCGCTGGCGCCGGCTTCTCGCGCTTGACCACGACGTCGTATGCCAATCCGCGCCGAAAGTACGCGTAGGCCGCCACGCCATGGGGGAATCTGAGACCCTGGTTCTGGTAGGAGAACAGCGCTTGCCCAATCACCTGCGTAGGCCCGGTATGTGGGACATCCGAGGCCAGGCCCGCCATCCTCAGCCGCTCCAACGCACGTGTGTAGACCGGTATGGCTTCCACGTTCCGACCGGAATCGGCCAGCGCATCCGCGAAACCAAGCGTGGCAAGGCCACTTTCGGGATCACGCTCAAGGGCCTGACGGAAGGTCGCCATCGCTTGCCCATAGTCGTTTCTGGCAATCCACCGGTAGCCACGCTCTACGTCGGATTGCTCGGTCGAGTAGAAGGGATTGCAACCCGAAAGCAGCACGGCAGTCGCCATGCCTGGTATCCATCGAGATCGTGTGCGATTCATGGGAACCAAGCGGTTGAGGTCAGGTTCAGGCGAGCGTCGCAGGCAGGCGTTGCAACTGGACCAGCTCAAGTGCCTCAGTGCCCACCACCCAGCGCCGCACCTCAACAAAGCCCATGCGCGCATAGAGCTGCAGCGCAGGCGCATTCTTCGCCCCCGTTTGCACGGTGAGGCCATCCGCACCGTGCCGCTGCAGCAACGCAACCAGCAACGCCGTCGCAATGCCGCGCCGCTGGCAGGCTGGTGCGACGGTCAGCGATGCGATGGCCATGCCACTACGCTCGGCGCAGGCCTCGACACTGGCAGAGCCAACCAGTTGGCCTTCAACGTACACGCCGAGAAAAGCCTCAGCGCTGGCGCGAATGTCGTCAACCGTACGGGCAAGCGGCGGGAACACGGCCACGCCGAGCAGGCGGGCTTCCTGGGCGTAGGCGCTCATCTGCACCGCATGGATCGCACGGGCAACAGCCTCGATTCGATGGTCGATGGACCACGCGCGCAGAGTGATTGCAGCGCCCTGCACACTGGTTTGCTCTGGCAGCGCCACCATCTTGACCAGTGGCCGGCCCGATTTGCTGATGACCACGGTCTCACCGCTGGCAGCCTCAGCCACCAATGCGGACAGATGGGTTCTGGCTGCGGACAAGGTGTAGGTTTTCATGGCTTGCGCCCGGCAACGGGCTTGCACTGCGGGACTGGTGGCGGTATGCAACCCACACCGTCCTGCCTCACCGGCATTGCCCCTGTGCAAACACCGCCACCGCCTCCGCCACCTGCGGCGCCAGCTCGCCGCCCACTTTCAGCGCGTGATCCATGCCGGCCACGCGCAGCGTCTGCGCGTCTGGCCGGGCCTGGGCCAGGGCGGTGAAGTCGGCCGCGCTCACCTGCGCGTCGGCCTCGCCCCAGACCACCAGCGCGGGTCCGCGCCAGCGGGCCAGGTCGGCGGCCGGATCCAGCGCCAGCCAGGAAGCCAGATAGGGCTGGACGCTGGGGCGCAGCAACGCCTCCAGACCCGGTGGCGTGGGCTGGCCCACCTCGCCCGCCGCAATGCGCGTCAGCGCCGCATCGGCCTGGGCGTAGAGCGCGGCCGGCAGCTGCGGCTGGAGCTGGGCGCGCACGAGCGCCAGCGCCGGCCGCCCGGCACCGGCCAGCAGCACCACGGCCCGCGCGCCACCGGCCTCGGCGGCGCGCACCGCAATCTGCGCGCCCTCGCTGTGACCGCCGGCCAGCACGGCGCAAAAGCGCGCGTCGCCCGCGTACTGGCGCAGCCAGCCGGCGGCGTCGTCCACATAGCCGCCAAAGCGCAACCCGGCCTCGGCCGGTGCAGCCGGCGCACTCTGGGCTATGCCGCGCTTGTCGATGCGCAGCGTGGCCACGCCGCGGGTGGCCAGGGCCTCGGCCAGCAGCTTGAGGCTGCCGGCATGGCCGGGCAGCAGCGGGTTGTTGCCGTCGCGGTCGGTGGGGCCGGAGCCGGGGTGGAGCAGCAGCAGCGGCGCGGGTTTGGGCTCGGCTGGCACCGTCAGCGTGCCGTGCAAGGTGCCGCTGGGCGTGGTGAGGGTGACGGGCTGGGCCTGGGCCAGCGTGGCCAGCAGCGCAGCGGCGGCGGCACAAAGCAAGTGTTTCATGGCTTGGGTTCCTCGTTGGTGGGCGTGGGTTTGGGCAGCGCCCCGCGCCGCGCCAGCGCCTCGCGCAGCAGGTATTCCACCTGGGCGTTGGCGCTGCGCAGCTCCTGGGCGGCCAGGCGTTCGATGACGGCCCACAGCGCGGGGTCGACGCGCAGCGGGTAGCTCTTCTTGCCGGGGCTGGCCATGCGGCGCTCAGCCTCAGTTGTAGAGCGTGCCGGTGTTGACCACCGGCTGGGCCTCGCGGTCGGCGCACAGCACCACCAGCAGGTTGCTGACCATGGCGGCCTTGCGCTCGTCGTCCAGCGCCACCAGGCCGCGCTCGGACAGGCCCAGCAGCGCCTGCTCGACCATGCCCACCGCGCCCTTGACGATCTTGGTGCGGGCACTGACCACGGCCTCGGCCTGCTGGCGGCGCAGCATCACCTGGGCGATTTCGGGCGCATAGGCCAGGTGCGACAGGCGGGCCTCGAGGGTTTGCACGCCAGCCCCGTCAAAGCGCGCCTGCAGCGCCTGCATCAACGCCAGGCCCACCTCGTCCTGGCTGCCGCGCAGCGTGGGCACGTCGGCACTGTCGTCGTCGCCGTGGTCGTAGGCGTACTGGCTGGCCAGCTCGCGCACGGCGGCCTCGGCCTGCACCTTGACGAACTGCTCGTAGGCGTCCACCTCGAACAGCGCCTGGGCCGTGTCCTGCACGCGCCAGACCACCACCGCGCCAATCTCGATGGGGTTGCCGCGCCGGTCATTGACCTTCAGCGGCGCGATGTTGAGGTTGCGCACGCGCAGGCTCACCCGCTGGCCCATCAGCCAGGGCCAGCGCCAGCGCAGGCCGGCGCTGCGGTCGGTGCCCCGGTAGGCGCCAAACAGCGTCAGCACGTAGCCGGTGTTGGGCTGGAGCATGTAGAGGCCGGCCGCCGCCAGCGCCGCCACCAGCACCAGGGCGGCAATCAGCGTCACCGTCCAGCCGCCCGCCCACAGGCGCCAGGACAGGCCCAGCCAGAAGGCGCCGCCGGTGGCCACCAGGGCCACGGCCAGCGCGGTGTAGCCGCTGGCGCCGCGATAGGGTTGCTCGTGCAGACGGGGGGTGGTGGACATGGATCACTCCTAGATCAAAGTGATATCACTTTAGACGGAGTCCCGGTTGTAGTCAATGGCTTTCTTATATGAGAATGATTCTCAATTACTATGTGGCCATGAACACCTCTGCCCTCCCCCGCGCTGCCGCCCTCGACCACGTCTGCCTGCTGCGCCAGTACGCACGGGTGCAGGCCCGCTGCACGGCCCAGATCACTGCGCAGGCGGCGCAGATCGAGCGGCTGGAGGCCCAGCAGATGCGCCTGCGCATGGCGCTGATGGTGAGCGTGACGGTGGCCGCCTGGGCGCAGCGCGATGAGCGGCTGCGCGGCCTGCTGGCCCTGACCCAATCTCAGGCGCTGCTGTGCCGCAGCAGCTGCATCGCCCACGGCTTTTCGGCCCGCGAGGGCGATACGTGCCGGCGCACGGGGTTGCCGTGTGTGGTCGACACGCCCTGACGCAAGGGCTGGACGCAGCCCGGACCCGGGGTCGCCCCCAGCCTCAGGCGCGCCGCTGCAGATGCCGGTACAGCGTGCTGCGGTGCACGCCTAGCCGGCGCGCGGCGGCGGCCACCGAGCCTGACTCCGCGGCCAGCGCCTGGGCCACCTCGGCCGCGCCCAGCGTGCGCGGCACGGCGGCGGTGGCGGCGGCGCCGCGCGGTGCTGCCATGTCCACCGCGCCGGCCGGCCGCACGGCGGCGGGCAAGTCGCTCACCTGCACCTCGCCGCCTTCGGGCGGAAACAGCGCCAGCGTGCGCAGCACGGCGCGCAGCTCGCGGTGGTTGCCGGGCCAGCGGTGGGCACACAGCGCCGCCAGCGCAGCCGGCGCCAGCCGCAGCGCGCCCTGGCTGTGGCCGGCCAGTTCGGTGGCGATGAAGGCCGGCAGGTCGGGCCGCTCGCGCAGCGGCGGCACGGCCACGGTGTAGTCCTGCAGCCGGTAATACAGATCGGCCCGGAAGACGCCGCCGGCCACCAGATCGGCCAGCGGGCGGTGGGTGGCGGCCAGCACGCCAAAGCGCACCGGGTATTCGCGCTCGCCGCCCAGCGGCTGCACGCGGCGCTCTTGCAATGCGCGCAGCAGCCGCGCCTGCAAGGCCAGCGGCATGTCGCCGATCTCGTCCAGAAACAGCACGCCGCCATCGGCCTCGCGCAGCCGGCCCTTGGCGCCGCCGCGCCGCGCACCGGTGAAGGCGCCGGGCTCGTGGCCAAACAGCTCGGCCTCGATCAGCGTTTCGGGCAGCGCCGTGCAGTTGATGGCCACGAAGGGGCCGCTGCCCCAGCCGCTGGCCGCATGCAGGTGGCGCGCCATCACCTCTTTGCCGGCGCCGGTCTCGCCCAGCAGCAACACCGACAGCTCGGCGTCCAGCGCCTTGGCGCCGCGCAGGCAGGCGGCGTGGGCGGCGGCATCGAGCCGGGGCAGGCTGCCGGGCTCGGCGGCCAAGGCAGCCATGGGGGCGGGCCTGGCGACAGGCTTGGCGGCCGGCAGCGGCGGGCGGCTGAGCGTGGCGCCCGGCACCACCAGGGGCCGCCCCCCCTGCCACTGGGCGAACAACGCTTGCCCGCGTGCACCGCGCGTGGCCTGGGCAGCGCCGCCCACGCTGCGCCAGTCGGCCAGCCAGCCGGTCAGGGGCTGGTCCAGCAATTCGTCCCAGCCGGTGTGCAGCAGCGCCAGCGCCATGTCGTTGGCGGCCACCACGCGGCCATCTTCTTCCACCACCAGCAGGCCGCGCTCGGCGCCGCCCAGCAAGGCAGCATCGCGCTGGATGACGAGCTGGCGGCGGCCGTGGCGCAGCGGTGCAGATTCGATCAGCCGGTTGCCCACCTGGCGCGCACACAGGCTGGCCAGGCCCAGCGCATAGGCGTGCAGCGCGCCGGCGTCGTTGGAGATGTCCAGCGCGCCCAGCACCTCGCCACGCGGCGAGCGGATGGGCGCGGCGTGGCACGAGAGCACGCGGTTGGCGCGCATGAAATGCTCCTGCCCGTGCACGCGCACGGCGGCGGCCTCGACCAGCGCGGTGCCGATGGCGTTGGTGCCCCGGTGGTCCTCGGCCCAGCTGACGCCGGGGCGCAGCGCCACCTGCTCGGCGCGTTGCAAAAAGTCGGTGCAGCCGGCGGCCTGCAAGATGGTGCCGCTGGCATCGGCCAGCAACACCACGCTGGAGGCGCGGCCCACCATGCCGGCCAGCATGTCCACCTCGGAGCGGGCGGCCTCCAGCAGCCGCTGGTGCGCCTCCATGCGCTCAGACAGATCGCCCCGGCCCAGCATGATGGGGTCCACCTCCAGCACATAGCTGCCGTCGCTGCGACAGCGGCGCCACGAGCGGGCAATGGCGTCCTCGGGCGCAGTGACCACGGGCGCTGCAGGGTCAGACATGGTGAGGCTCCTTGTCGCAAGCCGCCGACTGTCGCGTGTCGCGCGACCGCTGCGTGTGTCGCAAGCGCTGCGACATCGGCCCATTCTTGGCCGCATCCGGCCGGCGCAGGCATCGGGTTTACCCGAGATGGTACGGCGGTTGCAAACACCCTCCATGCGGCGTGCCGCCACGCCCGACCCCCAACCTAGGAGACTCTCGACATGGACCTGTTTGACCTCAAGCGCCACGGGCTGGACGTGGAATTCCCCTTCCGCAAGCAATACGGCAACTACATCGACGGCCGCTGGGTGGAGCCCGCCAGCGGCGACTACTTTGACAACGTCTCGCCCGTCACCGGCCAGGTGTTCTGCCGCGTGGCCCGCTCCAATGCCGCCGACGTGGATCTGGCCGTGGACGCCGCCCACCGCGCGCGCCGGGGCTGGGCCAAGACGGCCGTGGGCGAGCGCAGCAACGTGCTGCTGAAAATTGCCGACCGCATGGAGGCCAACCTCAAGACGCTGGCCGTGGCCGAAACCATCGACAACGGCAAGCCGCTGCGCGAGACCATGGCGGCCGACCTGCCGCTGGCCGTGGACCACTTCCGCTACTTCGCCGGCTGCATCCGCGCGCAAGAGGGCGGCATCTCGGAGATCGACGACAACACCGTGGCCTACCACTTCGATGAGCCCATCGGCGTGGTGGGGCAAATCATCCCGTGGAACTTCCCGCTGCTGATGGCGGCCTGGAAGCTGGCCCCCGCGCTGGCCGCCGGCTGCTGCGTGGTGATGAAGCCGGCCGAGCAGACGCCGGCCTCCATCCTGGTGTTGATGGAGATGATTGGCGACCTGCTGCCGCCCGGCGTGGTCAACATCGTCAGCGGTTTTGGCAAAGAGGCCGGCGAGGCGCTGGCCACGCACAAGCGCATTGCCAAGATTGCCTTCACCGGCTCCACCCCCGTGGGCAAGCGCATCCTGCACGCCGCCGCCGACAGCCTCATTCCCAGCACCGTGGAACTGGGCGGCAAGAGCCCCAACATCTTCTTTGCCGACGTGATGGACGCCGACGACGCCTTCCTGGACAAGGCGCTGGAAGGGCTGGCCATGTTTGCGCTCAACCAGGGCGAGGTCTGCACCTGCCCGTCGCGCGTGATGGTGCAGGAGTCCATCTACGAGCGCTTCATCGAGAAGGCCGTCAAGCGTGTGGAGGCCATCAAGATGGGCAACCCGCTGGACACCACCACCATGGTGGGCGCCCAGGCCTCGCAGCAGCAGCTCGACAAGATCCTGGGCTACTTCGACATCGGCAAGGCCGAGGGTGCGCTGACGCTGACCGGCGGTGAGCGCAACGTGCTGTCGGGCGGGCTGGACCAGGGCTTCTACATCAAGCCCACCATGCTGTTCGGCAAGAACGACATGCGCGTGTTCCAGGAGGAAATCTTCGGCCCCGTGGCCTCGGTGCAGACCTTCAAGGACGAGAAGGAAGCCATCGAGATCGCCAACGACACCTACTTCGGCCTGGGCGCCGGGGTGTGGAGCCGCAACGGCACACAGGCCTACCGCATGGGCCGCGAGATCGAGGCCGGCCGCGTCTGGACCAACTGCTACCACCTGTACCCGGCGCACGCCGCGTTTGGTGGCTACAAGCAGTCGGGCATCGGCCGCGAGACGCACCGCATGGCGCTGAAGAACTACCAGCAGACCAAGTGCCTGCTGGTCAGCTACAGCGCCAACGCGCTGGGTTTCTTCTGACCCCTGTGGTTCAGCGACGGCCCCGCTTCGGCGGGGCTTTTTTCTGGGCCGGGGTGGGCTGCTGGCGCTTGTGCGGCCGCGTCACGTCGGCAATGCGCAGCACGGCGGTGACCAGGTCTTCCACCGCCTCGGGCAGGTCGGTGGGCGGCTCGATCTGCTCGATCATGTCCACCAGCGCTTCGGCATCCTGCAGGTCGTCCGCGTCCAGCGCGCGGTAGATCAGCGCCAGCGGCTCCAGCAACTCGGGCCCGTCGTCCTGCATGGGACTGGGAAAGGCGTCCACGGCCAGCGCAAAGCCGGCCACCCAGGCGCCCAGTGCCTCCAGCGGGTCTTCGCCCTCTTCCAGCTCGAACACCCAGGGGTCGAACCACTGGCGCTTGTCGATGGCGGCGGCCAGCTCCTTGCGCCGGCGGATGGCCAGCTCGCGCAGCGGGCCCGCGTCATGGCCGGCCGGCAGCGGCCGGGCGTCCACGTCGATCACGTGCGGCCACCAGACACCGGGCGGCACGTCTTTGGGCAGCAGCGCCACCGCCGTCAGAAAGCCGTCCAGCATGGCCACGTCCAGCGGCTCCAGCGGCGCGGGGATGGCGTCCAGCAGCGCGGCCAGTTGGCGCAGGTCGGCGTCGGTCCAGTCGGGGATGGCTGCGGACATCGCAGCAGGCGGGGTGGAGGGTGCGGTGGTCATGACGCTATTTTGCCGGGGGCGCCAGCGCGAGCCACCTGCATTGCTTCGCGCGCGGCTCGCGCACCCGACAGCAAAGCGCCGTGGGCGACGGCAATCAGTAGTGATACCGCAACTGCGCCAACAGCAACGCATCCCCCTCCACCCGGTAAACCATCCGGTGCTCATCGGTGATCCGGCGGGACCAGAAGCCAGACAGCGCGTGTTTCAGCGGCTCCGGCTTGCCCACGCCGGCAAACGGCTCGCGCTGCGTTTCGCGGATCAGTTTGTTATGCGCTCGACCATGCGCCCGCCTTGCTTTTGCCAGTACAGATCGTCTTCCCATGCCTCGTCGGCAAAGACCAACCTCACCGGGTCAACTCCCGCTCCACACCTTGGCCGGGCTGCTCAGCAGGTAGGCGGTTTCTTCCAGGGCCTGGAAGTCCGCCAAAGAGAGCATCACCACCGGCTGCCCGCCATGGCGCGTGATGATCAATACCTCATGGTCGTTGCACACGCGGTTCATGGTGCTGGCCAGGTTGGCCCGTACGGCTGAGTAGGTGATGGCGTCCATCGTGGCGCTCCAAATAGGTACGCGGCATCGTACAAAAACCTACTTCGCCACCGGCATCACAAACTGCGCCCCTTCGCTGCCCTCGGGCCAGCGCTGCATCACGCTTTTCTGGCGGGTGTAGAAGCGCACGCCCTCTTCGCCGTAGGCGTGGGTGTCGCCAAAGAGGCTTTGCTTCCAGCCGCCAAAACCCATGGGCGCCATGGGCACGGGGATGGGCACGTTGATGCCCACCATGCCCACTTGCACGCGGCGGGCAAATTCGCGGGCCACGCCGCCGTCGCGGGTGTAGCAGGCCACGCCGTTGCCGTAGGCGTGGCGGTGAATGAGGTCCAGCGCGGCCGCGAGGTCGGGCACGCGCACGCAGGCCAGCACGGGGCCGAAGATTTCTTCCTGCCAGATGCGCATCTGCGGCGTGACGTGGTCGAACAGCGTGCCACCCACAAAGAAGCCGGCCTCATGGCCGGGCACAACCAGGCCGCGGCCATCGACGACCAGCCGGGCGCCCTCGGCCACGCCGGCCTCGATCAAACCCTCGATGCGGGCCTTGGCCTCGGCGGTGATGACGGGGCCCATCTCCACGCCGCCCTCCATGCCGTTGCCCACCTTGAGCGCGCGGGCACGCTGGGCCAGGCGCTCGACGACGGTGTCGGCCACATCGCCCACCAGCACGGCCACGCTGATGGCCATGCAGCGCTCGCCGGCCGAGCCGTAGGCAGCGCCGATCAGCGCATCGACGGCCTGATCCAGGTCGGCGTCGGGCATCACCACCAGGTGGTTCTTGGCTCCGCCCAGTGCCTGCACGCGCTTGCCATGGCGGGCGCCGGTCTCGTAGATGTGGCGGGCAATGGGCGTGGAGCCCACGAAGCTGACGGCCTGCACCTGCGGGTGGGTCAGCAGCGCGTCCACCACCGGCTTGCCGCCCTGCACCACGTTGAAGACGCCGTCCGGCAGACCGGCTTCCTGCAGCCAGTCGGCCATCAGCAGCGCGGCCGAGGGGTCACGCTCGCTGGGCTTGAGCACGAAGGTGTTGCCGCAGGCGATGGCCAGCGGAAACATCCAGCACGGCACCATGCAGGGGAAGTTGAACGGCGTGATGCCGGCCACCACGCCCAGCGGCTGGCGGGTGATCCAGTTGTCGATGCCGGTGGAGACCTGCTCGCACCAGTCACCCTTGAGCAGTTGCGGGATGCCGCAGGCAAACTCCACGATCTCGATGCCGCGCGTGACCTCGCCCAGCGCGTCGGACAGCACCTTGCCGTGCTCGCGCGTGATGGCCTCGGCCAGTTGGTGCTGGCGCGCGTTGAGCAGCGCCAGAAACTGCATCAACACCCGTGCGCGGCGCACCGGCGGGGTGTCGGCCCAGGCCGGGAAGGCCGCCGCCGCAGCGGCCACGGCCACGTCCACGCAGGCGGGCGTGCCCAGCACCACCTGGGCCTGCACGGCGCCAGTGGCAGGGTTGAAGACGGGCTGCACGGGCAGGCTGTCGGGGGCCAGGCGCTGACCGGCGATGTGGTGGGTCAAGGTGTTCATCGGCCGCAGTCTAGGCAGCGACGGCTGCCCAGGGAATCCCTTCACGGCAGACACATTGTTCGTAAAATTGAACAATGGCGCCGCTGCTCAATCACATCCACGCCCTGACCGTGCTGGCCGAGCGCGGCAGCTTCACGGCGGCGGCGCGGCACCTGGGCCTCTCAAAGGCCGCCATGAGCACCCGCGTGGCCGAGCTGGAGCGGGCGCTGGGCGTGGCGCTGGTGACCCGCACCACGCGCAGCGCGCGGCTGACCGACGCCGGCCGGCTGCTGGTGGCGCAGAGCGCGCCGGCGCTGGCGCAAATTGCGGCCGCCCAGGCCGCCGCGCAAGACCACGTGGCCACGCCGCGCGGCACGCTGCGCCTCACCGCGCCGGTGGCGCTGGGGCGTCAGCACGTGGTGCCGCACCTGGCCACTTTTTTGCAGGCCCACCCCGGCGTGCGGGTGGAGCTGGATCTGTCCGACCGGCTGGCCCCGCTGGCGCGCGAGGGGCTGGACCTGGCGGTGCGCCACACACCCCAGCCGCCCGACGACTGCGTGGCCTGGCGGCTGTGCGCCACACGCTCGCTGCTGGTGGCGGCGCCGGCCCTGCTGGCCGCGCGCCCTGCCCTCACCCACCCCGAGCAGTTGGCCGGCTGGCCCTGCCTGCACTATCTGCGGGCCGGCGAGGCGGCCGTCTGGCGCTTTGCCGGCCCCCGGCGCCAGGCGGCCCAGGTGGCGGTCAGCGGCCCATTTGCCGCCAACAACAGCGAGGCGCTGCGCACGGCGGCCGAGGCGGGGCTGGGCGTGGCGCTGCTGCCCGATTTTTCGGCCCAGGCCGCGCTGGTGGCCGGCCGGCTGGCCCCGGTGCTGCCCGGCTGGCAACCCAGCGGGGCGTTTGGCGATGCCCTTTACGCGCTGCGGCCCCATGCCAGCTACGTGCCGCTGGCGGTGCGGCTGCTGGTGGCCCATTTGCGCGCGGCGCTGGCGGCGGGCTTCGAAAAGGCCTGAACTGACGCCAGACGGGGGCGCTGTTCGCGCGCTGGGCCAAGGCCCCGCCGCCCTAGCATCGTGCATCCGCCCTCATGGAGTTTTGCGCCCATGCCCCATTGCGTCGTCTGCGGCCAGGACGTGGCCGCCTGGACCCCCCACCCCCACCAGCACCAACGCAGCGCCTTCATGCAGCGCATGCAGACGGTGGGCTCCGATCTGGCCGTCTTTGGCTGCCCAGCCTGCGGTTGCACCGACCGCGATCGCCACCTGTGGCTGTACCTGAACGCCGCCGGCCTGCCCCAGCAAATGCGTGGCGCGCGCATCCTGCACCTGGCGCCCGAGGCGAGGCTGGAGACCTTGATTGCCGCCTGCGAGCCGGCCACCTATGTGCGGGGCGATCTCAACCCCCAGCGTCCCCATCATCAACGGCTGGACGCGCAAGCGCTGCCGTTCGGCGACGGCACCTTCGATCTGGTCATCTGCAACCACGTGCTGGAGCACGTGCAGGACCCGGCCATCGCGCTGCGCGAGTGCCGCCGCGTGCTGGCCGAGGGCGGCATGCTGATTGCCCAGACGCCTTACTCGCCGCTGCTCAAACACACGTTCGAGCTGACCGAGTGGCCCGACGCGGCCTTCGCCACCTTGTTCTTCGGCCAGGCCGACCACGTGCGGCTGTTCGGCCAGGACATTGCCGGCTACTTCCACGCCGCCGGCTTCAAGGGCCAGCCCTATGCGCACGCCGAGCTGCTGCCGCAGGCCGACCCCGCCCAGCTGGGCGTGAACGCGCGCGAGCCGCTGTTTGCGTTCAGCGCCTGAGCAGCACGCCGGTAGGGTTGCTTTTCTGGCCAGGGTCAACGCAGTACGATACCGGGAGCGCGGGCGCACAAGGCAGGCCTCGCACCCCCTCCCAGCCCACGCCTCCAAGGCCAATGTGACGACGACACGGCGGCCATAAGAAGGCCCCACCGCTTCCAGCGCAAGGGCTGAGGAGCGCACATGAGCACCCATCGGGCGATGCCTGTCGGGACGCACGGCGGCCCGAAGGTTTTGGCCATTGTGTTGGCCATGGTGGGGTTGTCGCTGTTTGGCGGTGGCCTCTACCTGATTGACCTGGGCGGCAGCTGGTATTACGCCGTGGTGGGCGCGGGCTGGCTGGTGGCGGCCATCAGCCTGTGGCGCGGGAAGATGCTGGGTGTCTGGATTGGCCTGGCCAACCTGTTGTTGACCTTCACCTGGGCGTTGGCCGAAGCGGGGCTGGATTTCTGGGCACTCGAGGTGCGGCTGGTGACCCCCATCACCCTGACCGGCCTGGCGCTGGTGTTGGTGCCCACGCTGCCCGCCGCCAAGGGACGGCCCACCCGCAGCGCGCCGTACGTCGCAGGCGGCCTGGCCTTGCTGCTCGGGGGCTGCGGCTTCGTCGTGGCCATGTTCTTTCCCCATGGCGTGGTGTATCAGGCGCAGCCGCCCACCAAGGGGGTGGTGCGCGCAGCCACGGTGGCCATGGCCGGCGACTGGCGCTCGTACGGCCGCACCGGCGAGGCCACGCGCTATGCCCCCTTCGACCAGATCAATGTGGCCAATGTCGGCCGGTTGCGCCAGGTGTGGGCGGCCCACAGTGGTGACATCGCCGTGGGTACGGAAGGCAAGGAAGACCAGAACACGCCGCTGTATGCCGATGGCATCCTCTACCACTGCTCGCCCACCAACCGGGTGACCGCGCTGGACGGCGCCAGCGGCAGAATCCTGTGGCAGTTCGACCCCCAATCGGGTTTCGCTTTCTGGAAGCGCTGCCGCACGCTGGGCTACTACAGCCCGGGCGATCAGGCCACGCCGGCCCCGGATGGTGGCAACGCCGTCTGCGCCACGCGCCTCTTCGTGGCCACGCTCGATGCCCGCCTGATTGCGCTGGATGCCCTGTCAGGCCAGCCCTGCCCAGACTTCGGCCAGGGGGGCACCGTCGATCTGAAGGTGGGCATGGGTGAAATGCCACCGGGGTTCTACGCCCCCACCACGGGGCCCATCGTGGCCGGCACCCGCATCCTCATCGGCGGCTGGGTTGCCGACAACTACTCGGTGGCTGAGCCCTCGGGCGTGGTGCGCGCCTTCGACGTGCTGACGGGCGAGCTGGCCTGGGCCTGGGACCTGGGCAACCCCGGGTACAGCGGCGCCCCCGCGCCGGGCGCCACCTACACCCGGGGCACGCCCAACGTGTGGGCGCCCATGGCGTTCGATCTGGAACTGGGCATGGCCTACCTGCCGCTGGGCAATGCCACGCCCGATTACGCCGGCGCCCTGCGGCGGCCGTTCGACGACGAGTACAACGCCTCGGTGGTGGCGCTGGACCTGGCCACCGGCAAGGAGAAGTGGCATTACCGCACCGTCCACCACGACATCTGGGACTACGACGTACCGGCCCAGCCCGTGCTGATCGAGTTCCCCAACGGCAAGGGCGGCAGCACGCCGGCGCTGATTCAGGTCACCAAGCGAGGCCAGTTCTTCGTGCTGGACCGGCGCAGCGGCAGACCGCTGATCCAGGTGACCGAGAGAATCGTCGCCCAGGGCGACGGCTCGGCCATCAGCGAGACCTACAGCCGCACGCAGCCGTATGCGGCGGGCATGCCGTCGATTGGCACCGAGCCACTGAGCGAGGCACGCATGTGGGGCCTGACCCCCATCGACCAGATGATCTGCCGCATCCTGTTCCTGCGCCACCACTATGCGGGCGAGTTCACGCCGCAGTCCACCCACCCCATCCTGACCTACCCGGGCAGACTCGGCGGCCCGAGCTGGGGCGGCGTCAGCGTGGACGAGGAACGCAATATCCTGGTCGTGGCCGACACGCGCCTGCCCATGTCGGCCCAGTTGATCCCGCGTGACGACATTCCGCCCCAGGCGGACTACCAACCCGACCCGCATGGCAAGGTCTCGCCCCAGTTCGGCCTGCCGTTTGGCCAGCGCCTGACGCTCTTCACGTCGCCGCTGGGCTTGCCCTGCCTGGAGCCGCCGCTGGGCACGCTCTCGGCCATCGACCTGGGCAGCCGGCAGTTGCTGTGGCAGCGCCCGGCGGGCACCATGAAAGACGTGACGGTGGCCGGCATCCAGCCGCGCCTGGCGCTGTATCCGGGCATGCCCACCTTGGGCGGCGCCATGACCACACGCGGCGGCCTGAGCTTTTTCTCCGGCACCCAGGACTACTACCTGCGCGCCTATGCAACCACCACCGGCGAAGAGCTTTGGAAGGGCCGCCTGCCCTCGGGCTCGCAGGCCACGCCCATGACTTACCTCGATCGCGAAACGGGGCGTCAGTTCGTCGTGGTGACGGCGGGCGGGGCCCGCGACAACCCCAACGACCGGGGCGACTGGATCATTGCGTTTGCGCTGCCGTAGGCGCGCAGGGTCCGCATGCGTCTGGCCAACGCGGCAACGGCGCCTGGTGCCGTGCAGGCACCTGGTGCCTCCCCATCGGGCGGGCCGCACCGTCCGCCACCGCCCCTTCCCCGCGCCGCCCATGCGGTAGTAGGATGGCCCCAACAACCTGACGATCACACGTCGGCCATAAAGCCCCTGCCGCCCCGCGCGGACCGAGGGCGGAGGAGCACACATGGACAACCAACGGGTGCGCGTCGGCAACACGTCTGGCGGCTTGATGGCTTTCGCGGTGTTGCTGGCGCTGGTGGGGTTGTCGCTGCTGGGCGGCGGCATCTACCTGATCGGCCTGGGGGGCAGTTGGTATTACGCCTTGATCGGCGCGAGCTGGCTGGTGGCCGCCGTCAGTCTGTGGCGCAGGGAGATGCTGGGCGTCTGGGTCTGCCTGGCCAGCCTCGGCTTCACCCTCGTTTGGGCATTGGCCGAGGTCGGGTTGAATTTCTGGGCGCTCGAGGTGCGCCTGGTCGCACCCATCTTCCTGGCCGGCCTGGCGCTGGTGCTGGTGCCCGCCACCCACGCGGCCAAGGGACGACCGACCCACGCCACGCCCTATGTCTTTGGCGGCGTGGCCTTGCTGCTGTGCTTTTGCGGCTTCATCGTGGCCATGTTCTTTCCCCATGGCGTGGTGCTCCAGGCGCAGGCACCCACCAAAGGCATTGCGCGCCCGGCCACGGTGGCCATGGCGGGAGAGTGGCACTCCTATGGCCGCACCGGCGAGGCCACGCGCTATGCGCCCTTCGACCAGATCAACGTGACCAACGTCGGCCGGTTGCGCCAGGTGTGGGCCGCCCGCAGCGGCGACATCGCGGTGGGCGAAGAGGGCAAGGAGGACCAGAACACGCCGCTGTATGTGGACGGCATCCTCTACCACTGCTCACCCACCAACCGCGTGACCGCCATGGACGGCGCCAGCGGCAAGATCCTGTGGCAGTTCGACCCCCAATCGGCCTTCGCCTTCTGGAAGCGCTGCCGCGCGCTGGGCTACCACCACGCGCAGACGCAAACGCCCGCCGCCGCCCAGCCGGCGGCCGCATCGCACCAGGGGCAGGGCAGCGACGGCCCGTGTGCGGCACGCCTCTTCGTGGCCACCAACGATGCCCGGCTGATTGCGCTGGACGCCAAGACGGGCCAGATCTGCCCGGCCTTCGGCCAGCAGGGCACCGTCGATCTGAAAGTGGGCATGGGTGAAGTGCCGCCGGGGTTCTACGTGCCCACCACGGGGCCCATCGTGGCCGGCACCCGCATCCTCATCGGCGGCTGGGTTGCCGACAACTACTCGGTGGGCGAGCCCTCGGGCGTGGTGCGCGCCTTCGACGTGCTGACGGGCGAGCTGGCCTGGGCCTGGGACCTGGGCAACCCCGGGCACAGCGGCGCCCCCGCGTCGGGCGCCACCTACACCCGGGGCACGCCCAACGTGTGGGCGCCCATGGCGTTCGATCTGGAACTGGGCATGGCCTACCTGCCGCTGGGCAATGCCACGCCCGATTACTACGGCGGCCAGCGGCGAGCGTTCGACGACGAGTACAACGCCTCGGTGGTGGCGCTGGATCTGGCCACCGGCAAGGAGAAATGGCATTACCGCACCGTCCGCCACGACATCTGGGACTACGACCTGCCGGCACAGCCCACGCTGGTCAGCTTCCCCGACGGCAAGGGTGGCAGCACCCCGGCCTTGATCCAGACCACCAAGCGCGGGCAGTTCTTCGTGCTGGATCGGCGCACCGGCAAGCCGCTGATCCAGATTGCCGACAAGCCCGCCCCCCATGGCGATGGCACGGCCACGGGCGAGGTCTACAGCCCCACCCAACCCTATGCGGTGGGCATGGCCTCCATTGGCACCGAGCCGCTGACCGAGGCGCGCATGTGGGGCATGACACCCATTGACCAACTGGCCTGCCGCATCCTGTTTCGCCAGCATGCCTACGCAGGCGAGTTCACGCCGCAGTCCACCCGCCCCACCCTGACCTACCCGGGCAACAACGGCGGCCCCAACTGGGGCGGCATCAGCGTGGACGAGGAGCGCAACATCCTGGTGGTGGCCGACATGCGCATGCCCGTGTCGGCCCAACTGATTCCGCGCAAGGACCTGCCGTCGCAGGAGGACTACAAGCCCGACCCCCACGGCGCGGTCTCGCCCCAGTTCGGCCTGCCGTTCGGGCAGAAGGTGGTCAACTTCTTCTCTCCGCTGGGTGTGCCCTGCCTGGAGCCGCCCATCGGCACCCTGTCGGCCATCGACCTGGGCAGCCGCCAGCTGCGGTGGCAGCGCCCGGCCGGCACCATGAAGGACGTGACCGTGGCCGGCATCCAGCCGCGCCTGGCCATGTACGTGGGCATGCCTGCGCTGGGCGGGGCGGTGACCACGCGGGGTGGCCTGAGCTTTTACTCGGCCACACAGGACTACTACCTGCGCGCGCTCAGCACCGAAACCGGCGAGGAGCTGTGGAAGGCCCGCCTGCCCTCGGGCTCGCAAGCCACCCCCATGACCTACATCGACAAGCACACCGGCCGCCAGTTCGTGGTGGTGACGGCGGGCGGCGCCCGCTACAACCCCAACGACCGGGGCGACTGGATCATCGCGTTCGCGCTGCCGTAGGCATCAGCACAAGTCGTACTGCTGCAGCAGCCCGGCCACGGCCGACGCGTCATTGAACATCAGCACATCGATGATGCTCAGGAACGGCACCGGTGCATGGCCGGCGAACTGGGGGTAGGTGACGGGCCGCGCCTGCAAAAACGCCAGCTCGATGCCCGCCGCCGCGAATGCCGCGCGGTCGTAAAGCGCCTGTCCGCCGATGGGGTTGATGTAGTGGCTTGCACCCATCACCCGGCAAATTTCGAGGATGTGATCCTGCCCCTTCAGCCCGGCCGCCTTGCTCAATTCGGACGACCAGACCAGCGGCGTGTGGATGCCCAGATGCCCGGCTATCCATCGCAGCCCTTGTGCCACATACACCGCCACACCCGGACCCTGGGCTTGCACGCAGGCCTGCACCAGTGGCCACACCGCAGCGAACTGCGGTGCCTTGCGATAGGCGGCCTCAATCTGGCGCAGCAACCTCGCTTGATCCGCAGCAGCCACGCCGGGCCCCAGTGGCAGCGTGCGCTGGTTGATGGGCGCGCGCGCGGAGCCCTGGGCCACCGCACAACTCAGCCAATGCGGCTGGCCCTCCACCAGGATGCGGTTGCGGTTGATCCAGCTGCGCTGCATCCATTGCACGTCGTCATAGAGCACGAACGCATCGACCGCCCCCATCAACTGGAAGTAGCCGATATAGGGCAACCAGTACGGCTGCATGACGGCCAGCCTCACGTCGACGGGGCCTCTTGCCGACAGGCATCGGCCAGATCCAGCAGGCCCGCGGCCTCGGTATCGCAGGTGATGGCGGCGGCCACGTCGGGCGGCAGCAACATGGCGGCCTGCTGCGCGCGAAACACGCTGTAGGCATCGTCGTCGTGGCGGCTGCGGCTGGCGGTCAGAAAGGCCAGTTGCGCCGCATCCACCGGCAAATCCACAGCGGCAGCCAGGCGGGCCAACTCCTCGGCCGGCGCGGCCACCAGCCGCTCGTAGCGCAGCAGGTGCACCCGCCCCGGGTAGGCCGTGCGGGCCGCCAGCGCCAGCCGCATGGCGGTCTTCCAGCGCGCCAGGCCGTTGTACTCGCTGGGGTTGGTGTTCTTGTTGGGTGCATGCAGGTATTCGACGCGGATGTCCTGCCCGGCGCGGAACTCGCGCGGCGCCTGGTACCAGCTGTTGAGCACGGCCAGCGGCGCGCGGTACAGCCAGATCACGCCGTCCAATTCGCCCGTCTCCAGCAGCGGCTGCATCAGATGCAGATAGCGCACCTCTTTCCACACCAGGTGGCTGGGTGCACCGGCCTTGGCCGGACGCAAGTTCTGCAGCACGAAGTCGCTGTGCGCGCCCAGCAGCGCGGTGTGAAACGCCCGCACGCTGGCGGCGGTCACACCGTGCTGGCCAAACCAGTCCTTGAACTCGTAGGAAAACAAGGGCTGGTAGCGGTAGGCCACCCGGGGATGGGCATTGAACACCTGCCCCAGCCAACTGGTGCCGCTGCGCGGACAGCCCATCAGGGCGAGCGTGCGCATCACGTCGTCGCCAGTTGGGCGGTAGCGGTCTGCACGCGACCGCCGGCGGCCGCGTGGATCAGGCCGGCGATGCGCTGCACGTCGGCGTCGGCCAGGGCCGGATAGATGGGCAGGCACAGCACCTGGTCGGCCGTGCGGCGGGCCACGGGCAGCTGCGCCGGATCGGCGCTGGGCAATTGGCGGTACATCGGAAAGTCGGAAATCAGCGGATAGAAGTAGCGCCGCGCATGGATGCCATGGTCTTTCAGATGCTGATACAGCCCATCGCGCGTGAGCGCAAACTCGGGCTGCACCAGCACCGGGAAGTAGGAGTGGTTGGCCGTGGCCCGCAGCGGGCGCGACAGCAGGCGCAGCCCCGGCACACCCGCCAGCAACTCGCGGTACCGGGTGTCGATGGCGCGCCGCCGCGTCATGGCATGCTGGATGTGACGCAACTGCACCAAACCCAGCGCAGCGTTGAACTCGCTCATTTTGCCGTTAATACCCGTGGCCGCAACAGTGGTTTCGTTGACAAAGCCAAAATTTTTCAGGTGATCGATGCGTTGCTTGGTTTTGGCGTCGGGGCAGATGATGGCCCCGCCCTCGAAGGTGTTGAAGACCTTGGTGGCGTGGAAGCTCAGCACCGACAGATCGCCATGGTTGAGCACGCTGCGCCACTGGCCATCCACCTCGTGCTGCACGCCAAAGGCGTGGGCGGCGTCGTAGATGACCTTGAGGTCGTAGTCGTCGGCCACGCGCGCGATGGCGGCCACGTCGGCCGGCGTGCCGTAGCAGTGGATGGGCACGATGGCCGTGGTCTCGGGCGTGATGGCGGCCTCGATGAGGCGGGCATCCAGGTTCAGCGTCTCGGGGTCGATATCGACGAACACCGGCCGGATGCCGTTCCACAGCAGCGCATGGCCGGTGGCCACAAAGGAGTACGGCGTGGTGATGACCTCGCCGCCGATGCGCAGCGCCTGCAGCGCCGTCAGCAGCGCCAGCGTGGCGTTGGCAAACAGGCTGATGTGCGGCACGCCCAGGTGCTCGCACAGCGCGGCCTCCAGCTGGCGGTGGAAGGGCCCGCCGTTGGTCAGCACCTTGTTGGCCCAGATCTGCTCCAGATAGGGCGTCAGCTCGGCCAGCGGTGGCAGCTCGGGCTGGGTGACGTAAATGGGTTGGCTCTCAAGAAATTTGGGGGTACTCACAACAACTCCTCAAGCCATGGCGGCAACGGGGCGCGGCGCCACGACGGGCGCGGTGACAGGGTCGCTGGCCAGCAAGGCCAGCCAGAAGGGTTTGACGGCCGCATAAAGTGCACCCAGGTTGCCGCCCCGGTGCTGCACCAGATCCAGAAAGGTGTCGATCACCGGGTCGCCTTGCGGATACAGCCGCAGCAGCTCGCGCACGCACAGGCTCACGGCCTGCACCGCTTGCGCGTCGTTGATGCGCCGCTCGGCCCAGGCCTGCAGGCCGTAGATGGCCCAGGCCAGGTGGGAGACGCGGGCGCCGTGCTGGGCGCGCACGTGGGTGGTCTGCGCCGGGTGTTGGCGGAACACGCTGAGCCGCTCGTGGATGAAGGCCAGCGGCAGGTGCTGCACGGCGCTGAGCACAAAGCCCACGTCGGGCCAGCCGACGTAGTTGATCTCGTCGGCCTGGGTGCGCGGCCAATGGCGCGCACCCTCGGCGCTGATCACCATGTTGGTGAACTCGCCCACCCAGTTCCAGCCCGTGGGCACCATGGTCTGGAACATGCTCTGTGCGTCCACCGCCTGCACGCGCAGGTTGCCGGCGGCGATGGGCGCGGGGATGTCGTGGCATTCGGTGGGCGTGGTGTCCAGCTGCGACAGCCAGCGCATGCTGGCGCTGGCGCAGAAGCGCCCCTGCGCGTGGGCGGCCAGGTGGCTGCTGTAGAACTCTGGGTAGATCAGGTCGTCGTCCAGATGCAGGTGCGCATAGGGCGTGCTGCCTCCCCAGCGGTCGATCAGCGACGTCATGTTCAGCCGCGCGTGCCTGGGGCCGGTGACGATCTCGATGTCGAGCGCCGCCGCCGCCGCGCCGAAGTGGCCGGCGCGCAGCCGCGCGGTGATTTCCTCGCCGGGGCTGTCGTCCGAGACGACGACGCGAAACGCCTGGCAGCGCTGGCGGGCCAGGCCGTCGAACACCTCGGCCAGGTAGGTGGGTTTGTAGGCCGGAATCAGGGTGGTGATCAGCGTCATGGCCGGGCCAGTCTAGGGTTGGACCGACCGCCCAAGCGCGGGATGAGACGGGCCTTCAGGGCCTCTTTTCGCGCGCTGGGCGCGGGCGCGAGGCGGCTAGATTGGGCCACCTTCCGTCAACCCGCCCGCCTTGCCATGCGTGTCGCCGTCATCACCCCCTACCACCGCGAACCCGAGGCCTGGCTGCGCCGCTGCCTGGCCAGCGTGCGCAACCAGACGCTGGCCTGCGAGCACCTGGTCATTGCCGACGGCCACCCGCAGGACTGGCTGGACGGCGAAGGCGTGCGCCACATCCGGCTGGACCGCGCCCACCGCGATTACGGCAACACGCCGCGCGCCATCGGCGCGCTGCTGGCCATCAGCGAGGGGTTCGATGCGGTGACCTTCCTGGACGCCGACAACTGGTATGCCCCGGAGCACATCGCCACCTGCGTGCAGGTGGCCGCGCAGACCGGCTGCGACTACGTGACGGCCAGCCGCCACCTGTGCCGCGAGGACGGCTCCATCATGGCCGTGCACGCCAGCGACGACGGCGACTGGAGCCACGTGGACACCAACTGCTTTTTCCTGCTGGTGGGCGCCTTCCACAGCGTGGCGCGCTGGGCGCTGATGCCCAAGCCCATGGCGCTGCTGGGCGACCGCTTCTACCTGCAAGGCCTGCTGGCCGACGGCCTGCGCGCCGGGCGCAGCCCTGCGCGCACGGTGCACTACCTGTGCACCTGGAGCAGCTTCTACCGCGCGCTGGGCGAGCCGGTGCCGGCGTTTGCCAAAGAGAACATCGACGGCCAGCCGGTGCGCAACTGGCTGGCTCGGCTGCAGCCGGGCGATCTGGCGGTGGTGCGGCGGCTGACCGGCTGCGCGCTGGCGACCTGAGCAGCGCGGGGCGCAGGCGCGCTCAGCTCGCCAGCGCCATCAGCGCGGGGCTGGCCTGTACGTGCGACCAGAGCAACCAGCGCGCCTCGCCCTCGTTGCGCACGCGTGGGCGCGCCACCTGCATGACCTGATCCAGCAGCGTCAGCGCCTCGGCCTCGCCGCCGGCCAGGCGCAACTCCTGCCCATCCAGGGTCACGGCACTCCAGCACAGTTGCGGCATGCCCATCAAGCCATAGCGCGTCAGCAGCGCGCGCATCTCGTCGTGCGGCGAGCGGCCCTCGGCCACCAGGCGCTCGTAGTTGGGGCCGCCCACGGGGCGGGTGTGGCAGACCTGGGCGGCGTCGATGATGGCGCTGTCGCGCTGGGGCCGGTCCAGGTACTGCTGCCACAGCCAGTCGATGCCCCAGCCGCTGTCGTTGGCCACGAAGGTGGGCAGCACGCGCGCCAGCAGCTCGCGGCTGAAGACCGGGGCCATGGCCTCGACGAAGTTGGTGCGCCGCAGCTGGAAGCGCGGGTTGTGCACGGTGATGGCGTGGCTGATGTGGCTGTCTGCGGTGAGCGCGGGCTGGGCCAGCGCCAGCTCGTGCGCGCGCACCTGCGCGAACAGGGTCTCGAACACCTCGGGGCTGGCGGCCAGGTCGTCGTCGGGCAGACAGATGTAGTCGAAGTCCCACCAGTTGACGGCGCCGCTGGCCAGCAGCTCGTAGAGCCCGCGCCACTTGGGGCCGGCGCCGTCCAGCCGGGGGATGTCGGCGCGGCGGTAGCGGTCCGGGTCGCGGCCAAAGTAGCTGACCACCAGATCGAAGCTGCGCGGCGCATCGGGCGGCGGCAGCCAGCCCTCGTGCAGCGAGGCGTCGCCGGCGCGCACGATGATGAGGTGTTTGCGGGTGGGTTGGTCTTGCATGGACGTGACTCGGTCGGAATGGGGGCTCAGGCCACCGGGCAGGCCATGCCTGAGAGGCGCTGGGTGACCTCGCGCTCGCGCGGCGGCAGCCCGGCGTACCAGCGCGGCAGTTGCGCCAGCGGCAGCGGCTCCTTGGCAAAGGCCGGGGCCGGCTCGCCCACCTCGCGGTACAGGTGGGCCCAGGTGCACAGGTAGAGCACGCTGCGCTCTTCGGTGCAGGCGCTGCGCAGCCCCTCCTCGCGCAGCGAGGCCAGGTAGACGCGGTCGCCGTAGACGGCCATGGGCCGGGGCATCAGCGCCCAGCGCGCCAGCGTGTGCATGGCGCCGCGCAGCAGGAAAAAGCAGTTGGTGTCCACGTGGCTGTTGTCGTGGTCTTCGCGGATGCGCAGCGGGATGATGCTGCCGTCCTCGCGCACCATGTGGCGGCGCGTGGTGACGTAGTCCAGCAGCGGGTCGGCCGCCGCCAGCGCCACGCAGCTCTCGACGTGGGTGGGCGTCAAGGCGTTGTCGGCGTCCAGGAAGCACACGGCGTCGAAGCCCTCGCTGGCCGCCAGCATGGCGCCCACGGCGCGCGGGGTGTTGCCGTAGTCGCCGTGGGCCTGGTCCAGCTTGAGATGGCGCACGGGCAACTCGTCGATCCAGTCCTGCGGATGGCCGTCGGCCACGACGATGTGGGTGGCCGCATGGCGCTGGCCGGCCACGCTGAGCAGGCAGCGTTCCAGCCAGGTGCGGGGCTCTTTGTAGTAGGGGGTGATGACAGCGACTTTCATGCTGCCATGGTGGCGCCAGGCCGGCACCGCGATGGGCAGATAAGCCCAACCAATCGCGGTCAGACCACCGGAGCCGGCGCCAGCAGCCGCCGCGCCAGCGTCAGCGCGGCGGCGCAGACCTGGTCCATGTTGTAGTAGCGGTACTGGGCCAGGCGGCCGATGAAGTGCACCCCCTGCTCGGCGCTGGCCAGCTCGGCATAGCGCTGGTACAGCGCCTCGTTGGCGGGGTTGGGGATGGGGTAGTAGGGCTCGTTGGCCTCGGTGTGGGGCTCGGGGTATTCGCGCACCAGCGAGGTGCCGGTATGCACCTGCCCGGTCAGGTGGCGGAACTCGGTGCAGCGCGTGTAGGCGTGGTCGTTGGGGTAGTTGATGGTGCCCACGGCCTGCACCAGCCCGACGTGGGCACGGTGCTCGTGCGCAAAGCGCAGCGAGCGGTAGGGCAGGCGGCCAAAGCGGTGGCCGTAGTAGCTGTCGATGGGGCCGGTGAAGAGCGTGGCGGCGCGGTCGATCCGGGCGCCCACGTCTTCATAGGCCACCCCTGTGCGCACCTCGATCAGCGGGTGGTCCAGCATGCGCTCGAACAGCGCGGTATAGCCCTGCTGCGGCATGGCCTGGAAGCGGTCGCCGAAGTAGCGGTCGTCGTCGTTGGTGCGCGTGGGAATGCGGGCGGCCACGCCAGCGGCCAGCTCGTGCAGCTCCAGCCCCCATTGCTTGCGCGTGTAGCCGGCAAAGAAGCGATCGCACAGATCGCGCCCCACGCTGGCCAGCACCACGTCTTCGGAGGTGCGCAGCGGCTCGCGAGGCTCGCGCACGCGGGCCAGGTGCGCCGCCACACCGTCCTCGTCCAGATCGAGACCGTAGAGGGTGTTGATGGTGGTGCGGTTGATGGGGATGGGCAGCTCGTGCGCGCCGACCTGGGCGCGCACGCGGTGCGTGTAGGGGCGCCAGTCGGTGAAGCGCGACAGCCACTCGAACACGGCCTCGCTGTTGGTGTGGAAGATGTGCGGCCCATAGGCATGCACCAGCACGCCGTGTGCGTCCAGGTGGTCGTGAGCGTTGCCGCCGATGTGGGGGCGGCGGTCGATCACCAGGCAGCGCTTGCCGCCGTCGGCCAGGGTGCGGGCGCTGCAGGCGCCTGCGAAGCCGGCGCCAACGATGAGGTAGTCCATGTCCGCGCACTCTAGAGAGGGCAGCGCCCGAGACCCGCCGGATAAGCGGGGGTTTGGCCCCTCGAATCCGGGCTTTGTCAGGCAAATTCCTACACGCCCCTTGGCACAAACCAGACTCAAGCGCTGGAAACACCCCGATGTTTGCCAAACGTATCCGTGCCTACAGTCCATTCCATCGACCCACCCACAGGAGAAACCAGATGGAAGCAGCCCAGATCCTTGCCGAGATTCGTGAAGCCAACCTGTCGTACCTGATGCTGGCGCAGAGCCTGATCCGCGCCGACCGCGAACAGGCGCTGTATCGCCTGGGCGTATCCGAAGAGAGCGCCAACCTGATCGCCGCGCTGACGCCGGCCCAGATGATGAAGATTGCCTCGGGCAACACGCTGCTGTGCCATATGCGCGCCGACGACGAGATGGTCTGGGGCCTGCTGACCAACCGCAATCGCCCGGCCGCCAACGAAAGCGTCTCGCGCCTGCACGCCTCCATCCTGATGGCCGGCCGTCACCAGGAAGCCGCCTGAGCCGTTCACGGCCTTTTTCCCCTGACTACCCGAGAACCGACATGGCCCGCACCAAGAGCATCCTGACCGAAGCCAAGCAGATCGAACGCGCGGTGACGCTGATTCACCTGGGCGCGCGCCTGCAGGTGCTGGAGTCGGAGACCGACCTGTCCTACGAGCGCCTGCTGCGCCTCTACAAGGAAGTGGCCGGCCGCAGCCCGTCCAAAGGCCAGTTGCCGTTCTCCACCGACTGGTTCATGACCTGGCAGCCCAACATCCACGCCAGCCTGTTCCTCAACATCCACGAGTACCTGAACAAGACCTCGGAGCTCGAAGAGATCGACACCGTCATCAAGGCCTACCAGCTCTACCAGGAGCAGGTGCAGGCCCAGGGTCTGGAGGCGCTGCTGTCGGTTACCCGCGCCTGGCGTCTGGTCAAGTTCGTGGACAACGGCATGCTGACCATGACCAAGTGCACCAAGTGCAGCGGCCACTACGTGACCCACCCGCACGAGATTGCCCGCCATTACGTCTGCGGCCTGTGCAACCCCCCTGCCCGCGCCGGCAAGAGCCGCGCCAGCGGCAGCCTGCAAATGGGCGAGACCTGCGCCGCTTGAGTTTTCCGCCGCCGTGCCGATCAACGGCATGACGAGAGTCGCTGTCTTTGTTCTGTGATGTCTCCTCCTGGCACGCCCGACGTGCCATTGGGCGACCGGTGCAAACCGGTCGCCCTTTTCTTTGCTGGCGAACGGTGCCCGCCGGTCGCCCTTTTCTTTGCTGGCGAACGGTGCCCGCCGGTCGCCCTTTTCTTTTCTGGCGAGCGGCCACGTTTGCGCGCGTTTTGCCACCCAATACCACCGAGCACGCCACCTCAAGCTGCGTCACAGTGCTTCCGATAGGACAGTAGCTTTCGTCCGTCCGCAAAGGGTTCGCATGTTCGTCATCGTGGGTTGGCTGGTCGCCATCGGTTGCATCTTCGGGGTCTACATCGTCCACGGCGGCAACATTGGCGTCATCCTCAAGGCGTTGCCCTTCGAGATGATCACCATCTTTGGCGGCGCACTGGGCGCGTTCGTGGCCAACAACCAGCCCAAGGTGCTCAAGGCCACGATGCGGGGCCTGGGCAAGTGCTTCAAGGGCAGCAAATACTCCAAGGCGCGCGCCATGGAGCTGCTGGCCCTGCTCTACGACATCTTGCAAAAAGCCCGCAAGGAAGGGCTGATGTCCATCGAGAAAGACGTCGAGGACCCGCACAGCTCGCCGCTGTTCCAGAAATTCCCCACCGTGGGCAGCGACCACCACGTGACGGAATTCATCACCGACTACCTGCGCATGATGGTCTCGGGCAACCTCAACGCGCACGAGATCGAGTCGCTGATGGACACCGAGCTGGAAACCCACCACCACGAGGCCCACTCGGCCGCTGCCGCCATCGCGCGCCTGGCCGGCGCCCTGCCCGCCTTCGGCATCGTGGCCGCGGTGCTGGGCGTGGTCAACACCATGGGCTCGGTGGGCCAGCCGCCCGCCGTGCTGGGCGGCATGATCGGCTCGGCGCTGGTGGGCACCTTCCTGGGCATCTTGCTGGCCTATGGCTTTGCCGAACCCCTGGCCGGCCTGCTGGAGCAGAAGATCGACGAGGAAGGCAAGGAGTTGCAGTGCATCAAGACCACGCTGCTGGCCTCGATGCAGGGCTATGCGCCGCAGGTGGCCATCGAATTCGGCCGCAAGGTGCTGTATTCCACCGAACGCCCCACCTTCGGCGAGCTCGAAGGCCACGTCAAGAAGAAGTGATGCGACCCCACCCCGCACGCGCCCGCACGGCCCCAGGTCGTGCCGCCGGCATAGGAGCTCGAGATGGCGGGTGACGCCAAGAAACTCCAGCCCATCATCGTCAAGAAGGTCAAGAAGGGCGGTCACGGCGCGCATGGCGGGGCCTGGAAGATTGCCTACGCCGACTTCGTGACGGCCATGATGGCCTTCTTCCTGCTGATGTGGCTGCTGGGCTCCACCACCGACGGCGACAAGAAAGGGCTGGCCGACTACTTCGGCTCGCCACTGAAGATTGCCATGCAGGGCGGCTCCGGCGCGGGCGATGCCTCGCACGTCATCAAAGGCGGCGGCCAGGACTTCACCCGCAGCGCCGGCCAGGTCAAGCGCGGCGACGTGCCCGCGCCGCCACGCACGCTCAACCTGGCGGCGCTCAAGGCCGAGCAGCAGCGCGCCGAGGCGGCGCGGCTGCAAGACCTCAAGACCAGCATCGAGACGCAGCTGAGCAACGATGCCCGCATCAAGGATCTGGCCGGCCAGATCCGGCTGGACATGACGCGCGACGGGCTGCGCATCCAGATCGTCGATGAGGGCAACCGCCCGCTCTTCCCTTCGGGCAGCGCCCAGCCCCTGCCCTACACCCGCCACATCCTGCAGGCCATCGCCCCGGCACTGGCCGACGTGCCCAACCTGCTGACGCTGGAAGGCCACACCGACGCCACGCCGTTCTCGGCCGGTGAAGGTGGCTACAGCAACTGGGAGCTGTCGGCCGACCGCGCCAACGCCGCGCGCCGCGAACTGATGGCGGCCGGCGTGGCGCCCAAGCGCGTGCTGCGCGTGCAAGGCCTGGCCGACAGCCAGCCACTGGACAACGAGGCACCCGACGCCCCGCGCAACCGCCGCATCAGCATCGTGGTGATGAACCGCGACGCCGAAGACCGCGTATTTCGCACTGCGCCCGAGCCTCAAACCGAGTCGGCTGCGGCCGATAACGAACCAAGCCCATCGAAGGATCCTAGCCATGACCAACCCCGCTGACCTGAAGTTTTTGGTCGTTGACGACTTCTCGACCATGCGCCGCATCGTGCGCGGCCTGCTCAAGGAGATCGGCTGCAACAACTGCGAGGAGGCCGAAGACGGCCAGGTGGCGCTGAACATGCTCAAGACCGGCAAGTTCGATTTCGTCGTCAGCGACATCAACATGCCCAACATGAACGGCTTCGACCTGCTCAAGGCGGTCAAGGCCGACGCCAACCTCAAACACCTGCCGGTGCTGATGGTCACCGCCGAGGCGCGCAAGGAGGACATCGTCCTGGCCGCCCAGAGCGGCGCCGCCGGCTACGTCGTCAAGCCCTTCACCAAGGCCACCTTGGAAGAGAAGGTGCAAAAAATCATGCAGAAACTGGCCACCGCCTGACCACCCACAAGCACAAACAAAGGGACAACGCCATGAAGATGAACGACCTGGCCTCGCTGGACCCCCAAGCCCAACACAGCGTCTCGCCCGAGGTGTTTCAGCAACTGGGCATCCTCACCCGCGCCCTGCACGACACCATGCAGCAGTTGGGCGTCATGCCCAGCCTGCAAAACGCCGCCGACGGACTGCCCGATGCGCGCAGCCGCCTGACCTACATCGCCACCAAGACCGCCGACGCCGCCAACAAGGTGCTCAACTCGGTGGACGCGGCCAAGGCCGACCATGCCCACATCACCGCCGCCACCCAGGAGCTGGCTGCGGCGCTGGTGGCCGACCCCGTGCGGGCCGTGGCCAGCGGCGCCGTGCTGAACTTCGTGCGGGAGGTGGAGGTCAGCACCGGCCGCATCGACGCCCACCTGACCGACATCATGATGGCGCAGGACTTCCACGACCTCACCGGCCAGGTGGTGGCCAAAGTGGTCAAGCTGGCCAACGACCTCGAAGACGGTCTGGTCAAGCTGCTGGTGCAGGTGGTTCCGCCCGAGCAGCGCGAGAAAGTGGCCCCCGAACTGCTGCAAGGCCCCGTCGTCAACCCCGAAGGCCGCACCGACGTGGTGGCCGACCAGGGCGAGGTGGACGACTTGCTGGCCAGCCTGGGGTTCTGAGCGCCCCCAGCCCCCAGGAGATGGTCCGCCCCCCACCTGGGCGGCCAACCTTTCTGGAACCTTAAAAAGCCGGTGACCCAGGGTCAACCCGGCGTGCGCGGGTCACGTCACCTCCGCTAGCATCACAAATAGTTACATAACCCAGGAACCCGCTCATGATCCCTGCTCGATCAGTGCCGCGCCCGGCTTATCTGGCGACCTTGTGTCTCACGGCCGCGCTCGCGGCCTGCGGCGGCGGCGGCTCCAGCACCCCGGATCCGGGCACCGGGACCAATCCGCCACCGGCGCCATCGCCACCACCTCCCCCACCGCCGCCGCCGCCCCCACCCGGGTCGGTCGGCCGGGCCGACGGCGTGTTCGGCGGTCAGATCCACAACAGCCTGACCCCTGGCGTCAACGCCCACGTGATGATCGTGCTGGAGGACTTGAGCTACTGGACGCTGTACGGCAACCGCGGCGCCACCGATGGCTCGTTCACCTCGGCCGGCTTCGTTCAAGGTCAAGGCACGGTGAACGGCGACAACAGCGAGTTCACCAGCACCGACGCCCGTGACTTCAGCCCGCGCACCCGCACCGACGCCACCATCACGGCCACCTTCGTGCCCGACGTCTCGACCCAGGGCAGCATGACCAGCAGCGGCAGCACCGCCACCTTCGATGGCACCACGGCGGCCCTGGCCCCCTACCAGTACGCCACCCCGGCCACAGTCACCACCGTCATGGGCGACTGGGTCATCCAGAAGCTGGGCGGCGGCCCGGGCACCGCCCACGTCGGCGCGGACGGCAGCTTCAGCTGGCAGTCCAACGGCTGCACCGCCCAGGGCACGGCCACGCCCCGCGCGTCGGGCAAGAACGTCTATGACATTGCCTTGACCATCGGCCCGGCCCCGTGTGATGCCCCGGGCAGCGTGCAGCAAGGCGTGGGCATTGCCTTGCCGCTGGCTGGCGGCAAGCTGCAGTTCATCACCGCCACCGTGGACATCAGCCGCCAGGCCTGGTCGTACACCAGCGGGGTGCGCTAGCGGGCACAGGCGGCGGGCGCCTAACCTGACGCCCGCCGCCGCCGAGCACACCCCATGGCGACCCAGTATCTGGGTAGGTGGTGAATCGGCTCATCGATTGGAAAACCTACACCAAGCCCCACATCGCAGTTCAATTTGAACCCGTTTTACACGGTGGGGGTAGGCGCTGGCCTGGCGCCGACAGGGCGTCAGCGGCTCACCACCCGCACCCACGGGTGCTGGCCGGTGGCCAGCAGGTACAGCGCCATGGTCTGGCGTGACGGTGCGCCATGATTGCCGGACTCGATTCGCGCCACTGAGTTGGCCGTCAGGTCGCAGGCCCCGGCGGCCTGACGCTGGGTGTGGCCGGCCGCGAGCCGAATCGCGCGGAATTCGGCGCCTGTTGGCTCTGGGAGGTCGGCGAGGAGGTCGATCATGGGTCGCGCCATTTGGATGCCTCGGACAATAGTCGTTTGAGTCGGGCGTGCAGATCATGCATGGGGACGCCGCGCGCCAGTTCCCACGCCGACCAAGCCTCAGTCGTGGCGCCGATTGTCGTCCAGCCCAGTTGGTTGTCGTACTCGACGGCCAGACCGCTGTCGTGGACAAGCCTGGCGCCGTCACGGCGCCAGGCTTTGTGCCAGTTTCGATGTTTTCCGGTCACAAAACGACTTGGGCGGTGAACCTGCAGTTCAGCGCTTTGTCCACGCCATTGAACCAAGCGCCGGCGGTCTTGGCGATGAAGCCAGCGCGATCAGCCTTGGCGTACAAACCCAGCAACTGACGCTCGGTCGTTGCGGCCGAAGTGGCTTGGGTGCGGACGAGACAGAACATCGGGATCTCCTCAGAGAGTCCAGAACCGCCGGGCATCGGTAACGGCCCCTTTTTGGAGCCGGGCCGGGTTAGAGGAACAGCTTGGCGAGGGCAGCACCGAAGCCGACGACGGCGGCCAGCACCATCACGGGGTACCAGCGCGCTTCGCTGTTGATCTTGACAGTCTCGGCCATGATCTTGCTGATCTCGACCTTGACTTTTAGAGCGTCCATGTCGCGTTCCGTTTTCAATCTCCTCGGAGAGCCCCGCAACCGGGGGGCGTCGGTGGACTGCGTTTGCTGTCCATGGGGTCGATTGTATTTTTTGGGAATAGCTCATCTGCCACATCCCGGATGATCATAGGGACGCTTGTGGAACAGGTGAGGATGGGATTTGTACCAGTTCTTCATGGTCTGCATGGGCGTGAGGCTTTGCAGGGCAGATTGGGGTAGCTGGTGGTTGTACAGCGCCACATAGGGATGCAGCGTCTGGGTCAAGTCTTCGGCGCTGTTAAAGCGGTGCGTCTGGAGCACGTCGGCAATACGGCCGTTGAAGCGCTCGACCATCCCGCTGGTGCGCGGCGTCCTGGGTTTGGTCAGTCGGTGCTCGATTGCCAGCGCCTGGCAAAGGCGGTCAATCAACCCCACCGAGGCTACGGCCCGCTGGCCGCCAGCAGCCTTGGGCGCGCCTGCGTGGCGGTGCCAGCCTTGATCTGGGCGACGATGTAGCCCTCGATGCGCCCGAGCGCTCGCTCGGGTAGCGCGCACAGGGCTGCCAGGTCAGCGTCGATGGGCAGCTGGGTGCCAGCTAGGAGCCGGTGCAGCGGGCGCCTAACATAGCGTCCGATGACCCCCGCCGCCGCCGAACACACCCCCATGATGGCCCAGTATCTGGGCCTCAAAGCCGCCCATCCGGACACCTTGCTGTTCTACCGGATGGGCGATTTCTATGAGCTGTTCTACGACGACGCGCGCAAGGCCAACCGGCTGCTGGACATCACGCTGACCACGCGCGGCCAGAGCGCGGGCGAACCGGTGGTGATGGCCGGCGTGCCGGTGCATGCGGTGGAGACCTATCTGGCCCGGCTGCTCAAGCTGGGCGAGGCCGTGGCCGTGGCCGAGCAGGTGGGTGACGTGGCCACCGCCAAAGGGCCGGTGGCGCGCAAGGTGGTGCGCGTGGTCACCCCCGGCACGGTGACCGATGCCGAACTGCTGGACGAGCGCGCCGAGACGCTGCTGCTGGCGCTGCACCCGCTGGGCCGGCGCCAGCCGGTCTGGGGCCTGGCCTGGCTGTCGATGGCCGGCGGCCAGTTGGGCCTGGCCGAGTGCGGCGAGGCCGAACTGGCCGGCTGGCTGGCGCGGCTGGCGCCGGCCGAGATCCTGCTCAGCCAGGCCGTGGCCGATGCCGCCCTGCCCGCCGCGCTGCGCCAATGCCCTGCACCGCGCGCCGCCCGGCCGCCCTGGCAGTTTGAGTCGGCGCTGGGCCGCCGCCAGCTCTGCGCCCAGTTGGGCGTGGCCTCGCTGGCGGGCTGGCAGGCCGACGAGCTGGCCGCCGCCCATGCCGCTGGCGGGGCGCTGCTGACCTATGCCGAACACACCCAGGGCCGCGCGCTGACCCATGTGCACAGCCTGACCGTGGGCCGTGCCAGCGAGCTGATCGACCTGCCGCCCGCCACGCTGCGCAACCTGGAGCTGACGCAGACGCTGCGCGGCGAGCGCGCCCCCACGCTGCTGTCGCTGCTGGACACCTGCCGCACCGGCATGGGCAGCCGGGCGCTGCGCCACTGGCTGACCCAGCCGCTGCGCGAGCGCACGCTGGCCCAGGCGCGCCACGCCGCCATTGCCGAGTTGCACACGGCCGGCTTCGAGCCGCTGCGCACCGCGCTGCGCGGCGTGGCCGACGTGGAGCGCATCACCGCCCGCGTGGCGCTGCGCCAGGTGCGCCCGCGCGAGCTGGCCGGCCTGCGCGAGACGCTGGCCGCGCTGCCCGCCCTGGCCGCCACCGTGCCCACCGGCGCCCCGCTGCTGGCCCAGTGGCAGCTGCGGCTGGCGCCCGACGCGGCATTGGTTGAGTTGCTCAGCCGCGCCATTGCCACCGAGCCGGCCGCGCTGCTGCGCGACGGCGGCGTGCTGGCCCCGGGCTTCGATGCCGAGCTGGACGAGCTGCGCGGCATCGCCGCCCATTGCGACGACTTCCTGCTGGCGCTGGAGGCGCGTGAGCGCACACGCACGGCCATCCCCAATCTGCGCGTGCAGTACAACAAGGTGCACGGCTTCTATATTGAGGTGACCGCCTCGCACACCGGCAAAGTACCGGCCGACTACCAGCGCCGCCAGACGCTGAAGAACGCCGAGCGCTACATCACGCCCGAGCTCAAGGCCTTTGAGGACAAGGCGTTGTCGGCCCAGGAGCGCGCGCTGGCGCGCGAGAAGTGGCTGTACGAGCAGGTGCTGGACAGCCTGCAGGCCCATCTGGCCGCGCTGGCCGCACTGGCCGCCGCGCTGGCCGGGCTGGACGCCGTGGCCGCGCTGGCCGAGCGCGCGCAGACGCTGGACTGGTGCGCGCCCGAGTTCGTGCCCTACCCGGCCATCGACATCGAGGCCGGCCGCCACCCGGTGGTGCAGGCGCGCCTGACCGAGGCGGGCGGCGGCCCCTTCATCGCCAACGACTGCCGGCTGGACGCGCGCAGCCGGCTGGCCATCGTCACCGGCCCCAACATGGGCGGCAAGTCCACCTACATGCGGCAGGTGGCACTGATTGCGCTGCTGGCGGCCATGGGCGCCTACGTGCCGGCGCGGCGCTGCCGGCTGGGGCCGCTGGACGCCATCCACACCCGCATTGGCGCGGCCGACGACCTGGCCAACGCCCAGTCCACCTTCATGCTGGAGATGACCGAGGCCGCCGCCATCATCCACGCCGCCACCCCGCACAGCCTGGTGCTGATGGACGAGATCGGCCGCGGCACCAGCACCTACGACGGCCTGGCGCTGGCCGGCGCCATCGCCAGCCACCTGCACGACAAGAGCCGTGCCTTCACGCTGTTTGCCACCCACTACTTCGAGCTGACCGACTTCCCCACCCGCCATGCGCACGCGGTCAACCTGCACGTCTCGGCCGCCGAGCAGGGCGAGGACATCGTCTTTCTGCACGACATCCAGCCCGGCCCGGCCAGCCGCAGCTACGGCGTGCAGGTGGCGCGGCTGGCCGGCATGCCGTCGGCGCTGATCCGCCAGGCGCGCGCCACGCTGGAGGCGCTGGAGAGCAAGGCCAGCGCCGACGCGCCGCAGATCGACCTGTTTGCCGCGCCGCCGCCCGCGCCCGAGGCCTTGCCCGAGGTGCCATCGCCGCTGCTGGCCGCCTTGCGCGAGCTGGAGCCCGACGCCCTCAGCCCGCGCGAGGCGCTGGACGCGCTGTACCGGCTCAAGGCCCTGGGAGCCCAGGCATGAGGCGGCTGCTGGCGGCACTGGCCCTCGCGCTGCTCACCCCCCTGGCCGCCTCCGCCGCGACGCCCGGCGATCCCCCGGCCAGCGTGGCCCCCGCCATCGCCAAGGCCCGCGCCGCGCTGGACGGCGCGGCGCTGACGGAGACCCAGCGCGCCAGCGCCGTCAAGGCCCTGGACGCGGCCGCCCAGCTTGACGAGGCCGCGGAGGGCCTGGTCGGCCAGATCGCCCAGGTGCGCAGCGAAGCCACGCCCACCGCCGCCGCCCCGGCGGCGCCTTCGGCCGCCGACCGCCAACGCCAGTTGCAGCAGTGGATAGGCCGCCTGCCCGCCAGTGCCGACGTGACCGGGCTGGAGCGCCTGCTGGCCAGCGAGCACGCCATCGTGGCCGACACCCGCCACGCCATCGACGAGGCCTCGCAGCAGCTCACCGCGCTGATCTCCCGCCCCGCCACCGCGCCAGCCGCCGTGGCCGCGCTGCGCCAGCGCGCCGAGGCCCCGGCCCCCGCTGCGGCCGACGACGAGCCCGCCGCCCTGACCCAGGCCCGCCTGCTGCAACACGGGGCCGACCAACGCCAGGCGCTGGCCGACCTGGCCCTGCGCGAGGCCCAGCAGACCACGGCCCAGGCCCGTCAGGTTCGGCTGGAGCAGCAACTGCTCACGCTGCGCCAGCAGCTGGACGAGCACCTGCCCCGCATCAACTGGCTGGAGCAGCGCATCGCCACCGAGGGCCTGGCCTCGCTGACGGCCCAGGCCGACGATCTGGCCGCGCAGGCCGCCGCGCTGCCGGCCGGCAACGAGCGCGTGGTGGCCCAGGCCAACGCCGATCTGGCCGCCGAGTTGCTGACGCAAAGCACCGAGCTGAACACCGAGCGCCAGGCGCTCGCCGAACAGGAGCGCACGCGCGAGCTGATGACCAACGCGCTGCGCGACACCGAAGCGCGGCTGCGCGTGGGCGGGCGCGGCACCGCCATTGGCCAGTGGCTGTGGCAGCAGCGGCTGGCCACGCCCTCGCTGCCCACGCTGCGGCTGCAGCGCAAAGGCATACAGGAGCGCCTGGGCCAGTTGCGGCTGGCACTGTTCAACAACACCAAGGCACGCGACCTGCTGGCGCAGGGGCAGCAGGTCCAGTCCACCAGCCCGACGCCCAAGGTGCTGGGCGAAAGCGAACTGGCGCCGCCCGAGGCCGGCTCCATGCCCAGCCCGGCCGCCAGCCCCGACAGCGACGCCTTGCGCGCGCTGCGCGCCACCCAGGTCCAGCTGTACAACCAGCTCGACCCGCTGCTGCGCCGTCGCATCGACGTGCTGGAGCGGGCCGACGCCGCGCTGCAGACCATTGCCGATGCCGGTGGCCAGCTGCAAAGCCTGATGACGCGGCAACTGCTGTGGACACCCAGCCACCTGCCCATGGACTCGGCCTGGTTCAGCCGCTGGGCGCCGTCCGCACAAACCGATTGGGACGACGCGCCCGCCCGGCTCCTGATCAAGCGCAACCTGCAGCAACAGTGGGGCATCTGGGCCACGGTGGCGGTCCTGGTGGTGCTGGCCTTGCTGCTGCGCTGGCGCGGCATCCGCCGCCTGCGCGAGCTGGCGCAGGCCGTGGCCGACCCGGCGCGCGACCGCTTCCGCCTGACCCTGGCGGCGCTGGGCTGGAGCCTGCTCATCGCCACGCCCGCCGCGCTGGCGGTGTCGATGGTGGGCGCGCTGGTGCACGAGCTGAGCGTGGGCCAGAACCGGGGGCTGGAGGCGCTGGGTCAGGCCTTGCAGCAGCTCGGCGACGTGCTCTATTACCTGAGCCTGACGCTGGTGCTGCTGCGCCCCGACGGGCTGGCCGACAGCCATTTGCGCTGGCCACCCGAGCGCCTGCGGGTGCTCTACCAGGGCTGGCGCGTCATCCGGTGGCTGGCCGTGCCGTCGGGCTTCGCCGTGCTGCTGGCATTGCAAAGCGAGAACGCCGCCGCCATCGACACCTGGGCCCGCACGGCCGTCATCGTCTACGGCCTGGGCATGGCGGCGGCCACCTTCTGGGTGGCCTCGCACCTGCTGCCGCCGCGCACACCCGGCCAGCCGCGCACACTGGCACGCCGCGCGCCGTTGCTGCTGCTGCCGGCGGCCTTCGCCAGCACGGCGCTGATGGCCGTCACCGGCTACCTGTATTCGGGCATTCTGGTGCTGGACGCGCTGCAGAAATGCCTGGCCGTGCTGCTGGCCGTGGCGGTCATCGACGGGCTGCTGCGGCGCTGGCTGCTGCTGGGCGAGCAGCGGCTGGCCCAGCGCAACCGCGCCCAGGCGCCACCGGCCGACACCGGCGTGGCCGATGGCGCCGCGGCCGAAGACGATGGGGCGCTGACGCTGGTGGCCATCAGCGCGCAGTCGCGCCGGCTGCTGCGGCTGCTGCGCATCATGCTGGTCTTGCTGGGTCTGCTCTGGGCCGGTGCCGACGTGTTGCCGGCGCTGGCGCGCTTTGAGGACATCCGGCTGTGGAGCAGCGACGGCAATGCCGTCACCCTGATGAACGTGCTGGCCGCCCTGCTGCTGCTGGCCCTGGTGGCCAGCCTGGCGCGCAACCTGCCGGGCCTGATGGAGCTGGCGCTCACGCCCTACCCGCAGATCACCGCCGCCACCCGCTACACCACCACCACGCTGGCGCGCTACGCCATCGTGATTGCCGGTGTGCTGGTGGCCTTCAGCACCCTGGGCCTGCGCTGGGGCCAGTTGCAGTGGATGGCCGCCGCGCTCACCGTGGGCCTGGGCTTTGGCCTGCAGGAGATTTTCGCCAACTTCGTCTCGGGGCTGATCCTGCTGGTGGAGCGGCCGTTCCGCGTGGGCGACACCATCACCATTGGTGACCTGACCGGCACCGTCACGCGCATCCACACCCGGGCCACCACGGTGCTGGACTACGACAACAAAGAAATCGTCATCCCCAACAAGACCTTCATCACCGGCCAGGTGACCAACTGGACGCTGTCGGACGACGTCACCCGGCTGACGCTGAACGTGGGCGTGGCCTACGGCAGCCCGCCCGAGCAGGTGCGCGAGCTGCTGCTGCAGATTGCGCGCGAACACCCGCTGGTGCTGGCCGAGCCGCCGCCCAACTGCTGGTTCATGGACCTGGGCGCCAGCACGCTGGACTTCGAGCTGCGCCTGTACGTGGGCCACCTCGGCGATCGCCTGCTGACGCGCCACCAGATGCTGACCCGCATCACCGAGGTGTTTGCCGCCGAAGGCATCGACATCGCCTTCCCGCAGATGGACGTGCATGTGCGGGATTGGCCTGGGCATGGTGCCGCGCTGGTTCCGCCGGCTGCTGCAGAGCGCCCGGTGCCATGAATCACCTCGTCTTTGCCCACGCCAACGGCTTTCCCGCCGGCTGCTACCGCCTGCTGTTCGAACACTGGCGGGCGGCCGGCTGGCAGGTGCATGCGCTGGCGCGCATTGGCCACGATCCGCGCTACCCGGTCAGCAGCAACTGGCCCCATTTGCGCGATGAGCTGATTGCGTTTGCCCAGGCCCAGCTGCCGGCAGGCGAGCGGGCCGTTTTTGCCGGCCACTCGCTGGGCGGCATGCTGAGCTTTCTGGTGGCCTGCCGGCGGCCCGATCTGGCGCAAGGCCTGGTGATGCTGGACGCACCACTGGTGACCGGCTGGCGCGCACAGGCGGTGCGGCTGGCCAAGGCCACGCGGCTGATCGGCCGCGTCTCGCCGGGTCAGGTGTCACGCCGCCGCCGCGAGAGCTGGGACAGCGCCAGCACCCTGCACCAGCACTTCGCCGCCAAGCCCAAGTTTGCCGCCTGGGATGCGCGCGTGCTGGCCGACTATGTGGCCAGCGGCTTCGAGCCCGATGGCGCGGGCGACCGCCAGCGGCTGGCCTTCGCGCGCGACGTGGAGACGCGCATCTACGACACCTTGCCTCACCACGTGGGCCGCCTGCTCAAGCGCTACCCGCCGCAATGCCCGGTGGCGTTTCTGGCCGGCACCGACTCCGAGGAAATGCGCCAGGGTGGCAGCGCCGCCTCACGCGCGCTGGCCGGGCCGCGCTTTGCCACCATCGAGGGCTCGCACCTCTACCCGTTCGAGAAGCCGGACGAGACGGCGCGCTGGGTGCTCGATCAGATCCAGTCGATGGCAGCCTGACGCCCCGGCCGCGCACGGGGCTCGCCTGATCCCGCACGCCCGTGCGCCAGCACGGTGGCGGTGGTCATTCCGCCGGCGGCTTGACCAGCAGCACCGGCACCGGTGCGGCATGCACCAGCCTGGCGGCCGTCGAGCCTTCCAGCGCCGCGCGCAGCGGCCCCAGCGCCCGCGAGCCGATGACCACCAGATCGCAGCGGTGCACCTCGATCAGCTCCAGCATGGCCTGCACAGGCTCGCCGGTGACCACGGCGGTGGCAAAGGCCACTCCGGCATCCTCCAGCAGCCGTGCGGCCGGCGCGATCATGTCCTCGCCCGCCCCGCGCGCCACGCCGGCCAGCAGGGCCGCGTCGTTGCGGGCGGTGACGATTTCGTAGAACGAAGCCGGCTCCTGCACGTTGGCCAGCACGAACGAGGCGGCCAGCCCCTCACGCACCAGGCGCAGCGCAAAGTGGGTTTCGTGCAGCGACAGCTCCGAGCCGTCGACGGGCAGCAGGATGATCATGGTCATGGTCTCCTAGATGGCTTGAACCATTGTGCCCCGCTGCCGCCGACCTGCGCCTATGGGAATTCCATCCTCTTGCGCACCGCACCGGGTTATCGCACCAATGGGGGGGGTGGACGCGTCCGGTATTGCCTACAGTGGACGCATGGATATCTTGCTGATCGACGATCACCCCCTGTTCGGCGTCGGGCTGATGCATGCGCTGATGCAGGCCGACTCGGGCGTCTCGGTGCGGACGGCCCTCACCCTTGCCGACGGCCTGACCGCCGCCGCGCGGTACGAACCCGACATCGTGCTGATCGACTACCGGTTGGGCAGCAGCGCCGCCGAGAGTGGCATCGCGGGTCTTTTTCATTTCGGCGCACGCCATCCGCTGGTGGCGCGCGTGCTGATCTCGGGTGACGAAGGCCCGGATCTGGTGGCCCGGGCCCGCGTGACCGGGGCCAGCGGCTTCCTGGGCAAATCGCTGCCCCTGCCCGTGCTGCTGGCCGCCTTGCGGCATATTGCCGACGGCGGCACCGTGTTCGATGCCCGCAGACTGCCGACTGCCCCGGAGCCGATCCGTCCATGGCCGGCTGCCGATGGGATCCGCACCAACGATCCCACCCCGCGCCAGTTGGAAGTGCTGCAGCTGGTGGCCAAAGGGGAGCCCAACAAGCGCATCGCGCTTGAGCTGGGCATTGCCGAGCGCACGGTCAAGCTGCACATCACGGGCTTGCTGGACTCGCTGGGCGCACGCAACCGCACGCATCTGCTGGTGCGGGCACGCGAAACCGGCCTGCTGTGACCCAGGCCCACCCGCTGCGCACCTGGCTGACGCCTTGCAGGGCAGCCACCGAAGGCATCGAGCAGGATCAGTTCGATGGCCTGATGAAGGTCATCAACGACATCGTCGTGGGCACCACCTCCGGCGCGCTGTTCACCGTGATCGTGTTCCGCAACCACCCCAACGGCGCGGCGCTGAAGGTGTGGCTGGCCGTGTTTCTCCTCATCTCCCTGTGGCGGCTGGTGTGGCGCAGCCAGTACCTGCGCCGCCAGCCTCGCGGCGACGAGGCCCGGCGGCTGTGCGTGCGCAGCCTTCGGTTGGCACTGCTGCATGCGGCCATGTGGGGGCTGATCAGCGTGCTGCTGTGGCGGCCTGACGCACCGCTGGCCGAAACGGTGTTGCAGATCTCGGTGATCGCCATGTGCCTGGGCGCCAACATCCACCTCTCACCGTTCTATCCGGTGCTGCGCAACTACATCTTGCTGGCCATGGTGCCGCTGGTGGCGCGCAACGTGGCCATCGGCGGCGTGCTGCACCTGATCCTGGCCACGATGCTGAGCATCATTGCGTACTACTCGCTGCGCCTGGGCCGGGTGCAGCAGGCGATGACCCACGACGTCTACGACCAGCGGCGGCGCAATGCCGAACTGGCCTCGGCGCTGAAGGACGAGAACGCGGTGGCCGAGGCGGCACGCCAGCGCGCCGAAGAGGCCAGCGCCGCCCGCACCCGGCTGTTCGCGGCGGCCAACCACGACCTGCGCCAGCCGCTGTACGCCATTGGCCTGCTGGCGCAGACGCTGCAAAGCCCCTATGGCGCGGCGAACGCGACCACCCTGGGCGCGCGCCTGGTGGAAGGCGTGGACAGCCTGGGCCATCTGCTCGACGAGTTGATCGAGCTGTCGCGTGTGGACAGCGGCAGCCTGGAGGCCAGGCCGGCCCCCTTCGATCTGCAGGCGCTGCTGGCCGAGACCACGGCACTGTTTGAACCAGAGGCGCGCGCCAAAGGCCTGCGTCTGGTGCTGATCGCCCCGCCGGGGGTGGCCCTGGGCGATCGCGCGCTGATCGGGCGCGTGCTGTCCAACCTGGTGTCCAACGCCGTGCGCTACACCGCCAGGGGCCTGGTGACACTGCGCGCCACACCGCTGGCGGAAGGGGGCTGGACGGTGGCCGTCGAGGACACCGGCATTGGCCTGGCCGAGTCGGAGCAGGCGCGCATCTTCGAGGAGTTCTACCAGGTGGCCAACCCGGGGCGCGACCGCACGCTGGGTGTCGGCCTGGGCCTGGCCATCGTCAAGCGGCTGTCGGACATGCTGGGGCTGGACATTGCGGTGGCCTCCGTGGTGGGGCGGGGCAGCCGGTTCACCATCCGCTTGCCTGCGGCCACCTCCGAGCAGGCGGATGCCGCGCCACTGACACCGGCTGCGGACGATGCGCTGCGTGGCCTGCGCGTGCTGGTGGTGGAGGACGATGCCTTCGCGCGCACCGCCCTGGTGCAACTGCTGACATCCTGGGGTTGCCTCGTCGCAGAGGCCGCGAGCGCGAAGCAGGCCATCGCCCGGATCGACCCCCCGCACGTTGCCACACCGCCCGGCTGCGGCCTGATCGATCTGCGGCTGGCCGAGGGCCTGGCCAGCCGCGATGGCCTGGACGTATTGCAGCACCTGCGCCGGTCCCTGGGTGCGCAGTGGCCTGCCGCCATCGTCACCGGGGACGTCGGCTCAGCCCGCGCCCAGGAGGCCAGGCAGGCCGGCGTGGCCGTGCTGTACAAGCCGGTGCGCCCGATGCAACTGCGCGCCTTTCTGAGCAACGTGGCGGCGCAGCATCAGCCGAACTGAGCGCCCTGCCCTCTGTATGCGCCACTGCGGCCGGCCCCGGCGGCTCCCCGCCGTGGCCATGGGGCGAGACCCGGCGCAGGCCCCATACAATCCTGCTTTACCACCTTGGCGCACCCCGGCCTCAGGCTTGGCGGTGCTCGCTCCATGACCAAATACGTCTTTGTCACTGGCGGTGTGGTGTCCTCGCTTGGCAAGGGCATCGCGTCGGCCTCCTTGGCCGCCATCCTTGAGTCGCGCGGCCTGAAGGTCACCATCCTCAAGCTCGACCCCTATCTCAACGTGGACCCGGGCACCATGAGCCCGTTCCAGCATGGCGAAGTGTTCGTCACCGACGACGGTGCCGAAACCGACCTCGATCTGGGCCACTACGAGCGCTTCATCACCACGCGCATGACGCGGGGCAACAACTTCACCAGCGGCCAGGTCTACCGCAACGTGCTCGAAAAAGAGCGCCGCGGCGACTACCTGGGCAAGACGGTGCAGGTCATTCCCCACGTCACCGGTGAGATCCAGGAGCTGATCAAGCGCGGCGCCCAGGGCGTGGACGTGGCCATCGTCGAGATCGGCGGCACGGTGGGCGACATCGAGTCGCTGCCCTTTCTGGAGGCCGTGCGCCAGCTCAGCCTGCGCATGGGCCCGGGCAGCACGGCCTTCGTGCACCTGACCTATGTGCCCTGGATCAAGACGGCGGGCGAGCTCAAAACCAAGCCCACCCAGCACACGGTGCAAAAGCTGCGCGAAATCGGCATCCAGCCCGACGCGCTGATCTGCCGCGCCGACCGCGAGGTGCCGGCCGAGGAGCGCGAGAAGATTTCGCTCTTTACCAACGTGGCCTCGCACGGCGTCATCAGCATGTGGGACGTGGACACCATCTACAAGGTGCCACGCATGCTGCACGAGCAGCGGCTCGATGAGCTGGTCTGCATGAAGCTGCAGCTGCTGACCAAGCCCGCCAACCTGCGGGTCTGGGACAACCTGGTGCACGAGGTCGAGCACCCGCGCGGCGAGGTGCACGTGGCCATGTGTGGCAAGTACACCGACCTGTCGGACAGCTACAAGTCGCTCAACGAGGCGCTGCGCCACGCCGGCCTGCACAACCACGTGCGGGTGGTGCTGGAGTATGTGGACGCCGAGTCGCTGGAAGGCGGCCAGGCCGACACCTTGCTCAGCCGCTTTGACGCCATCCTGGTGCCCGGCGGCTTCGGCCAGCGCGGCGTGGAAGGCAAGATTGCCGCCGCCCGTTATGCCCGCCAGCACAGCGTGCCCTACCTGGGCATCTGCCTGGGCATGCAGGTGGCCACCATCGAGTACGCGCGGGACATGGCCGGGCTCGAAGGCGCCAACTCCACCGAGTTCGACGCCCACGCCAAACACCCGGTGATCGCGCTGATCGACGAGTGGCAGGACGCCGACGGCTCCATCCACACGCGCAGCGCCGACTCCGACCTGGGCGGCACCATGCGCCTGGGCGCCCAGAGCTCCGACGTGGTGCCCGGCACCCTGGCCTTCGAGATCTACGGCCCCGTGGTCACCGAGCGCCACCGCCACCGCTACGAAGCCAACGAGGCCTACCTCGACCGCCTGCGCGAGGCCGGCCTCGTGATCTCGGCCATCACCCAGCGCGAGAAGCTCACCGAAATCGTCGAGCTGCCGCGCGAGGCGCATCCGTGGTTCATGGGCGTGCAGTTCCACCCCGAGTTCAAGAGCACGCCGTGGAACGGCCACCCCCTGTTCAAGAGCTACATCAAGGCCGCACTGGCGCACCAGGCGCTGCGCGGCCAGGGTGAGGCCGCCAGCCTCAAAGCACACGCCTGATGCCCCTTCAACCCGTCCACGCGACCAACCTCTGCTGCTGCCATGAACCTCACCGGCTTTCCCATCGGGCTTGATCGGCCCTTCTTCCTCATCGCCGGCCCCTGCGTGGTCGAGAGCGAGCAGCTCCAGATGGACGTGGCCGGCCGGCTCAAGGAGATGACCGCCGAGCTGGGCATCCCCTTCATCTTCAAGAGCAGCTACGACAAGGCCAACCGCTCCAGCGGCACCAGCTTTCGCGGCCCGGGCATGGACAAGGGCCTGGACATCCTGGCCAAGGTGAAAAAAGAGCTGGCCCTGCCGGTGCTCACCGACGTGCACCACGAAGCCGAGGTGGCCCAGGTGGCCTCGGTGGTGGATGTGCTGCAGACGCCCGCCTTCCTGTGCCGCCAGACCGACTTCATCCGCGCGGTGGCGCAATCGGGCAAGCCGGTCAACATCAAGAAGGGCCAGTTCCTCGCCCCTGGCGACATGAAGAACGTGATCCAGAAGGCCCGCGACGCCGCCCGCGACGCCGGCCTGTCCGAAGACCGCTTCATGGCCTGCGAGCGCGGCGCCAGCTTTGGCTACAACAACCTCGTCTCCGACATGCGCAGCCTGGCCATCATGCGCGAGACCGGCGCGCCGGTGGTGTTCGACGTCACCCACTCGGTGCAACTGCCTGGCGGCCAGGGCACCAGCAGCGGCGGCCAGCGCGAGTTCGTGCCGGTGCTGGCGCGCGCCGGCGTGGCCGTGGGCGTGGCCGGCCTCTTCATGGAAACCCACCCCGACCCCGCGCACGCGCTGTCCGATGGCCCCAACGCCGTGCCCCTGCACAAGATGCGCCCACTGCTGGAGCAACTGCTGCAACTGGACCGCGTGGTCAAGGCGCAGCCGCTGCTGGAAACCGATTTTTCTTGATCTGGATTGACTTGGAGAGACCCTGACATGAGTGCCATCGTTGACATCGTCGGCCGCGAGATCCTGGACTCGCGCGGCAACCCCACCGTCGAGTGCGACGTGCTGCTGGAAAGCGGCACGCTGGGCCGCGCCGCCGTGCCCTCGGGTGCCTCCACCGGCTCGCGCGAGGCCATCGAGCTGCGCGACGGCGACAAAAGCCGCTACCTGGGCAAGGGCGTGCTCAAGGCCGTGCAGCACATCAACACCGAAATCTCCGAAGCCGTGCTGGGCCTGGACGCCACCGAGCAGGCCTTCCTCGACCGCACCATGATCGACCTGGACGGCACCGAGAACAAAAGCCGCCTGGGCGCCAACGCCATGCTGGCCGTTTCCATGGCCGTGGCCCGCGCCGCCGCCGAAGAAGCCGGCCTGCCGCTGTACCGCTACTTCGGCGGCATGGGCGGGGTGCAACTACCCGTGCCCATGATGAACGTCATCAACGGCGGCGCCCACGCCAACAACAACCTCGACCTGCAGGAGCTGATGATCATCCCTGTGGGGGCGCCCAGCTTCCGGGAGTCGCTGCGCTACGGTGCCGAGGTCTTTCACGCGCTCAAGAAAATCATCGACGCCAAAGGCATGAGCACGGCCGTGGGTGACGAGGGCGGCTTCGCCCCCAGCGTCGAGAGCCACGAGGCCGCCATCCAGCTCATCCTGGAGGCCATCGCCAAGGCCGGCTACACGCCCGGCGAACAAATCGCCATCGGCCTGGACTGCGCCGCCAGCGAGTTCTACAAAGACGGCAAATACCACCTGGCCGGCGAAGGCGGCCTGCAACTGACCGCCCCGCAGTGGACCGACATGCTGGCCACCTGGTGCGACAAATACCCCATCATCAGCATCGAAGACGGCATGCACGAAGGCGACTGGGAGGGCTGGAAGCACCTGACCGAGCGCCTGGGCAAAAAAGTGCAACTGGTGGGCGACGACCTCTTCGTCACCAACACCAAGATCCTGAAGCGCGGCATCGACGAAGGCATTGCCAACTCCATCCTCATCAAGATCAACCAGATCGGCACCTTGACCGAGACCTTTGCCGCCATCGAGATGGCCAAGCGCGCCGGCTACACCGCCGTGGTCAGCCACCGCTCGGGCGAGACCGAGGACGCCACCATTGCCGACATCGCCGTGGGCCTCAACGCCGGCCAGATCAAGACCGGCTCCATGAGCCGCAGCGACCGCATGGCCAAGTACAACCAGCTGCTGCGCATCGAGGAAGACCTGGGCGACGTGGCCGAATACCCCGGCCGCGCGGCTTTCTACAATCTGCGCTGAGCCTGCCGCCACGCCCCGTGAAAGCCCTGCCCTACATCCTCATCGCCCTGCTCGTGCTCGTGCAGGGCGCGCTGTGGCTGGGCAAGGGCGGCGTGCCGCACACGCGCGCGCTGCGCGCCGAACTGGCCGCCCAGGACGCCACCAACGAAGCCGCCCGCCAGCGCAACGAGCGCCTGGCGGCCGAGGTGGCCGACCTGCAATCCGGCACCGAAATCATCGAAGAGCGGGCCCGCACCGAGCTGTCGATGATCCGCGACGGCGAGTTGCTGGTGGTGGTCACACCCGCAGCCACTGGACGCTGACCCCCCGGCCTCTGGCCGGCCCTCCACCCTGAACCGAGCCTGCCATGCACATCCGCACCGACGCCCCCGACCTGGACCTGAACAACCTGGGTTTTGCCTACGTCAACACCGACTGGCGCTACCGCGCGCACTGGAAGGGCGGCGCCTGGGATGCCGGCACCATGACCGAGGACAACACGCTGCGCATCGCCGAGGGCGCCACCTCGCTGCACTACGGCCAGCAGTGCTTTGAGGGCCTCAAGGCCTACCGCTGCAAAGACGGCTCCATCAACCTCTTTCGGCCCGACGAAAACGCCAAGCGCATGGCGCGCTCCTGCGAGCGGCTGCTGATGCCCGAGGTCAGCGAGGCCCAGTTCATCGACGCCTGCAAGCAGGTGGTCAAGGCCAACGAGCGCTTCCTGCCGCCTTACGGCTCGGGTGGCAGCCTCTACCTGCGGCCCTTCGTCATCGGCGTGGGCGACAACATCGGCATCCGCACCGCGCCGGAGTTCATCTTCAGCGTGTTCTGCGTGCCCGTGGGGCCGTACTTCAAAGGCGGCCTCAAGCCCCAGAACTTCGTCACCACCCCCTACGACCGCGCCGCGCCGCAGGGCACCGGCGCCGCCAAGGTGGGCGGCAACTACGCGGCCAGCCTGATGCCCGGCATGGAGGCCAAGGGTAAGCACTTTGCCGACGCCATCTACCTGGACCCGGCCACCCACACCAAGATCGAGGAAGTCGGCGCCGCCAACCTCTTCGTCATCAGCAAGGACGGCAAGCGCTTCGTCACCCCGCGCTCACCCAGCATCCTGGCCAGCATCACCAAGCTCAGCCTGCTGTGGCTGGCCCAGCACCGGCTGGGCCTGGAGGCCATCGAGGGCGACGTGCCCATCGCCAGCCTGGCCGACTGGGCCGAAGCCGGCGCCTGCGGCACCGCCGCCGTCATCACCCCCATCGGCGGCATCCAGCACGGCGAGCACTTCCACATCTTCCACAGCGAGACCGACATCGGCCCCGTCACCCGCAAGCTCTACGACGAGCTGGTGGGCATCCAGTACGGCGACCGCGAGGCACCGGCGGGGTGGGTGGTCAAGGTGTGAGGCCTGGCGGCGGGCCTGGCCCGCCGCGAGACCTTATTTAACGGACACAGTATGGGTCGTCGGGTGTGTACGACCCTTGGGCATCGTAAACCTCATAAATTTTGGTCTGCACGTAGGGATCACGGTTAGTATGTTCATATTTATAAATCAACTTACCTGACATCCGACTGTCCGGATTTGTTAGCTCCAACCAGTAACTGCGTATATCCTCTGAATATTCGCGGGGAGTGTCGATTTCTTGTATCTCCTGAATCTGAACCGCGCCATGGAATTGCTGCCAGGAACCCATCACACTCGGCTCCGTGCCGTTATATGCCAACCCATTGCTGCCCAGTGTAAGAACCTGGGTTCGAACGATGGCGCCATTGGCGTCAAACCAGTTCACGGTATAGCAACCTGCCGCAGTGGGCCGGGCGTTTGCGCCCGATGAGACAAGGGCCACCAGCGCGATCAACACAGCGCCCTTCAATTGTTCGAATTTCATCGTCTATCCTTTCCTTATGGACTGAAGCTCAGAAATGACATTCATAATGGCTATTCTTGTAAACCATCATTGAGCCCATGCGGTGAGAAATCCATTCTTGGGGCTGGGCATCAATCAGGACTGCGCTCGCTGATCCCATACCATTGAAATATTCCTCTGGGGTGCCATCTTTTCGCTTTTTCTTGTCAATGATATAGGTTTGCATCTGTCTACCATATGGCGGACCCAAATCAGTGTAAACTATATCACCAAGGAGATAAACATACCGATCGTCTTCAGTCCATAGCCCCATTACGTAGGGAACATCTTCCCTCCAGTACTGCGCTTTGGCTTTCCATTGGCCATTAGCGTCGATTTCAATGCATCTTTTTGCGCGCTTGTCACCTTGCCGATCCCTCACGAGCCAATAACGACCGGGCTCCCAGCTAGAAAAGGCCGTCGGCTCTGGGTTTTGCGCCTGCGCCTGCGCCGACATTCCCAAGGACCCCAGCGCCGCCGCCAGCAGGGCTGGCCATATGGATTTCTTCATCGTCATCCTCCACATTCACGTTGGCTACACAGCCGGCTGAGCGAACCTGCTCCACCGGGTTGAAGCGTGGCGGCTAGGCCGCGCCACTTCTGAGCGAAACGTTACGAAACCGCACGACGGAGGGACATCCTCCTGAAGTAGGAAATTTGTGACAATTAACTAGGTATTTACGCTAGTTTTGAATTGCAAAACCCGCCTCGGGGTCCAGACCGGCGGGCTGGCTGCGGTCCGAGGGAGGCGGGGCGCCTACAGCACGACAATCTCGCCCGCCCCAGTCACGAACGCCGTACGCACCTCGGCCCCCGGCTCGGCCGCCTGGACCGCCGCGCGGTAGGTGGCCAACTGCGCGCAAAGCAGCGGGTTGTGCTGCGGAGCGTGATGCAGCTTGTGGTCCAGCACCCACCAGGTGTCGCCGCGCTTGAGCAGGCGGTCGATGCGCAGGCTCTGGCCTTGCCAGACGATGGGCACTTCGTCAGCCCGCCAGTCGGCGCCCTGCTCCAGCGCGGCCAGCGCCGGGCTGGCCAGCACGCGAACCGCCGCCGCCTGCGCCTGGGCGGCAGCGGTAGGGTCCAGCTCGAATGCCACCGCCGCTTGCGCCGCCGCCGCATCGTCCGCGCGGCCCCATTGCAGCAACCGATGAAAGGCTTCGCCCGTGCGGCCGATGGTGGAGGTGGACGCAGTCTCCAACGGCACAGCAGGTGGCGCGGCCAGCGCTCGCCAGTCGGGCAGTTCGGCCGGTGCGTCCGGCGCGGCGGCGGCGGGCGCGGCCTGCCAGGCCTCGGGCCAGGGCTGGGTCAGCGCCTCCAGCCGCTCCCACCAACTGGCGTCGGCGCTGGCGCGGCGGTGGGGTTGCACGGCGCTGACCACCAGCGCGCCGCGCGCGCGGGTCAGGGCCACGTAAAGCAGGTTGAGCTGCTCGCGCGCGGCCAGGGTGGCTTCGTCTTCGGCCAATGCCTGGAGGCTGGGCGGCACGGTGCCGGCGCCGGCCACGAAGGCGGCGCGCGCCGGGTGGGCGTGGGTCACGGGCCAGTCCACCAGCAACTCGGGCTGGGCGCCGCCGCGCGCGTTGGGGTGGGTGTCGGCCAGGAAGACCACGTCGGCCTCCAGGCCCTTGGCGCTGTGCACGGTCAGCAGTTGCACGGCACCCGGCGTGGGCACGGCGGGCAGTTTGTGCAGGCGCTTTTTCAGCGCCCGCACAAAGGCGTACAGCGTCAGGTAGCGGCCGCCGTCCAGCGCCAGCGTCTCTTCAATGAGGGCAGTGAGCGCGGCCTGGGCCTGGGCGCGCTCGGACGCGGCGCAGGCGGCCAGCAGGCGGGGCAGGCCGTCGCCCTCGTGCAGCAGGTGGTCCAGCACGTCGTGCGGCGGCCAGCGGCGGGCCAGCGCCGCCCAGCGCGGCAGCAGCTCGCCTGCACGCTTCAAGGGCGGGCTGGCCTGGCCCGCCAAGGCCTCCAGCCAGGTGGGTGCGCGGCGGGCGGCCAGGGCCATGAGGTCGGCGTCGCTGGCGCCAAAGAGCGGGCTTTTGAGCACCTGGGCCAGCGCGGCGTCGTGGCCGGGTGAGGCCAGCACGTCCAGCAGCGCCAGCACGTCGCGCACCTCGGCCACGTCGGTCAGCACCAGGTCGCTGGCCTGCACGTGGGGCACCTGCAGTGCGCGCAGCGCACGGCCCACCTCGGCAAGCACCAGGCGTCGGCGCGCCAGCACATGGATGGCACCGGGTGGCACGGCCGGGCGACCGTCTGCCGGCCGCACCAGGGCGGCCACGGCGTCGGCAATGCGGCGCGCTTCCTCGGCCAGCAGCGGCTCGCGCACCTCGTGGCGCGGCGTGGTCAGGCTGTCGCGCCAGGCGGCGGGGGCGTCGTCGGCCGCCACCCTGTCGGGGCGCGGCACCAGCGGCAGGTGGTAAATGCCTTGCAGGGCAGGCACCTCGGTGGCCCCGCTGGTGTGGGGCACGAAGCCGGCGTACTGGCCGGCGGCCTGGGCCTGCTCGAAGACGGCGTTGACGGTGTCCAGCACCGTTTGCGTGTTGCGCCGCGTGTGGTTGGCGGCCAGGCGCCGGCCGGCCAGCAGGGTGGCAACGAAATCCTGGGCGGCGGCAAACACGCGCGGCTCGGCGCGGCGGAAGCGGTAGATGCTCTGCTTGGGGTCGCCCACGATGAAGACGCTGAACGGCGCCCCGCCGCCTGCGCCGGCGTAGCCAGCCAGCCAGGGCGCGAGGGCCTGCCATTGCAGGGGACTGGTGTCCTGGAACTCGTCGAGCAACACGTGGCGAAAGCGCATGTCCAGCCGCTCGTGCAGCCAGGGCGCCCACTGGCTGTCGGCCAGCAGGGTGACGGCCAGGGTTTCCAGGTCGTTCATGTCCACCAGGCCGCGCTCGCGCTTGAGGGTGCGCCACTCGGCCAGCAGCAGGCGCGTCAAGGTCACCATGCGGCGGTGGTCGTCGTGGGCATCTTGCTGGGCCAGCGCGGTGGCCAGGGTGTCGAGCGCGTCGCAGCCTGCCACAAACTCGGGTGCGGGCTCCTGCGTCAGCTTGCGCGGGCCTTTGGCGGTGAACAAGGCCTCGCGGGCGGCGGCGTAGGCGGAGCGCGCATCGGGCAGGGCCAGCGCGGCCACCAGGGCGGCGGCGGCGTCCTGGCTCTTTTTACCCTTGGCGGCGCCCAGCGCGGCGGCCACCGTGGTCAGCAGCGGCACCAGTTGGGGCCAGCCGTCCAGCGGATGGGCCCAGGCGGTGGCAGGGGCCGGCACGGCGCCTTGCAGCGTGCCGGCGGCGTCGGCGCGCTCGATTTCGATGCGGCGGCTCCAGGCCTGTTCCAGCCACTTGCCCAGCGTGTCGCGGCCCACGCGCTGGCCCAGCGCCAGGTGGTCGGCGCTGGCCTGGGCGTCGGCCAGCACGGCGCGGGCAAAGCGCTGCATCAGCGGCGCGTGCAGCTCGCGCGTGTCCTCAATCAATGCCATACCCGGGTGCAGGCCCAGCTCCTCCAGCACGGCCAGCGGCGCCATGCGCAGCAACTGGCCAAACCAGGCGTGGAAGGTGCGCACCTGCACGCCGCTGCCGCTGGCCAGCAACTCGTCCCACAGCTGCGCCAGGCGCGGCGCGGCGGCCTCGGCGGCGGCGGCGTCCAGGCCGCGCAGGCGCAGCTCCTGCACGCGGGTGCCGTGATCGGCGGCGGCCCAACTGCGCAGCCATTGGTGCAGCCGCTGCTGCATCTCGCCGGCGGCCTTGCGGGTGAAGGTGATGGCCAGGATCTGGTTGGGCGCGGTGCCAGCCAGCAGCGCACGCACGATGCGCGAGACCAGCATCCAGGTCTTGCCCGCACCCGCGCAGGCCTCCACGACCACGCTTTGTGCGGGGTCGCAGGCCACGGCGTAGAACGCGGTGTCGCTGGCGGGGCGGCCGTCGATCTGGTAGTTCATTGCCCTACCCTGCGCACGGCGCGCTGCGGGATTCGCGTTTGGGAGCGGCCCGGCGCGCTCATGGCAACGGCGCCACGTCGTCGGCCCAGGCGTCGCGGCGACACAGGCCGCGTGCCAGGCAGTGGGTGCAGGTATCGCCCTGACCCAGTGCGCGCAGCGGCTCACCCGCCCGGCCCCGCGCCAGTTCGGCCGCCACCGCCGGCCACCAGAGGCTGAGCGCTTCGGCCACGTCGGGGTTGGGCAGCTCGGTCAGCGCGCCGCTGCGCTCGCCCAGCGGCAGGTAGGCGGCGGCCAGGCCATCGGCCACGGCATCGCCGCTTTGCAAGGCCAGCGCGGCATAGACCATCAACTGCGTGTCTTCGAGAGGCGCCTTGAGGCCGTCTTTCAACCGGCTGGCACTGCCGCTCTTGTAGTCCAGCAGTTGCACACGGCCGGCGGGGCCGGTGTCGATGCGGTCGATGCGCCCATGCAGGCCCGTGCCGCGCCGCGTGGCCTCGCTGTGCGCGACCCGCCAACCCTCTGCGTCGCGGGCGTGCAGCCAGTCCAGGTAACGCGGCACCAGCGAGTCGAACAGGGCGCGAAACGGCAGCAGCGCCGCATCGGTAAGGCCCAGGTCGGCCTGCGCCGTGCGGGCCGCGGCCCGCAATTCGGCCGCGTCGTCCATGCCGCTGCGGCTGGCATGAAAGCAATCCAGCGTGGCGTGCAGCCAGGAGCCGTGGTCGGCGCGGCTGCGGTCGGCCTCCAGCTCGGCGTCTTCGGCCAGACCCAGCAGCGTGCGGGCAAAAAACTGGTAAGGGCAGGCGCGCCAGGCGGCCAGTGCGCTGGCCGACAGCGAGGCCGGCCAGGCGGCGGCCGAGGCATCGGGCTGCGGCGGCGCGGACGGCGTGGCCGGCCAGGCGCGCTGCGGCGGGGCGGCATCCCAGGCGGGCAGCGCACCGCCGCCCTGCGCCAGTGCCAGCCGCTCCAGCAGCGGGCTGGGCGCCAGCGGCCGACCACCCTCGGCCTGGTGCCAGCTCAGCGCCAGGCGCGGCTGGCGCAACAGTTGGGCCAGCACCTGGGCCTCGCGCAGGCGCTGGGCATCGGGCGTGGGCAGGCCCAACCGCGCGGCCTGGGCCGGGGTGAGCAGGCCCGCGTCGGCAAGGCCTTGGCCCAGGCGCTGGGCATCGGCACCGGGCACCAGCACGGCGGCAAACGGCCGCAGCATGGCGCGCGCCAAGGGGGTGATGACCACCTGGGCCGCCGTGGTCAGCCGGGGCACATAGACGGCTTGCTCCAGCGCGGCATCCACCCAGGTGATGAAGGCGTCCAGCCGCAACGTGGCCACCAGCCCCGACGGCGCGGTGAGCGCCAGGGCCACGGCGGCGGCGGCGGGGTCGGCGGCGTCCGTCGGCACGGCCTGCGCCAGCAAGGCCAGCCAGTCGGCCAGCGGACGCTGGGGTTGGTCGTGCCAGGGTGCGAGGTGTGCGGCGGCCTCGGCCCACAGCGCCTCGGCCTGCTCCCGGCGGGCCAGGGCCAGCGAGCGGCCGCGCCAGGCGGATTCCAGGGCATCGACGGCAGCAGGCGCGGCCCAGTCGGTGTCTTTGAGCCAGGCCAGCCAGGCGTCGCGGCTGGCGGCGTCGGTGGCCTCAGGCCGCGCCCGGGCGGCGCGCAGCGCCTGCATCACCCGGGCGCCAGCCCGGGTGGTGGGCAGGCGCCAGCCGGTGTCGTCCTGCACCGCCGCGCCGGCCCGCGCCAGCAGCGCATGCACGCGGCGCACCACGCGCCGCTCCAGCGCCACCAGCGCCACCGGCTGGCCCTGGCGCAACTCGGTCAGCACGCGGGCGGCCACGGCCTGGGCCTCGGTCTCGGCGTCGGTGAACGCGGCCAGAGCCGGCGGAGCGGACGCCACGGTCCACCACGGCGTGCTGGCGGGCGCATCGGCCAGCAGGCGCAGCGCCGCAGCGCCGCGCGCGGCCTGGGCGGCCAGCAGGCGCTCGGTCAGGGCGTCGGCACCGCCGGCCTGCAACGCCACCAGCAAGCCGGGGCGCAGGTCGAACAGCACGTCGGTGGCCGCAGCGTCGTGCGCGGCCACCCAGTCGATGGCCAGCAACGCGAGCTGCCCTTCACGGTAGGCAGCCTGGGGCGCAAGCAGTTCACGCGCGGCCTGCCACCAGGCCGGCCGCTCGGCCGGCGCCAGCGTGGCGGCGTGGCTGGCCAGTGTGCGGGCGGTGGTCAGCAAGCTGGCCTGGGCAGCGTCGAACGCCCCGGCGTCGCGCTGCGCCCAGGTACGCCCCCAGGCGGTGGCACGCATCAGTTGGCGGGCACGCAACGTATCACGCCGGGCATCGCCGCTGTAGGCCCCGGGCGGCGTGGCCGGCGCAGGAGCCAGTTGGGCAGCCAGCGTCTGCGGGGTTTCGATGCGCGGCGGCCAGCCGCCCAGCTCGACCGTCGCCCGGCGCGCCAGCGGCAGCAAGGCCGCAAACGGCAACAGCCAGACGGCATCGCGCGCCAACGAACCCTGCGCCCGGGCGGCCTCCAGCACCGCCTGGGCCGCCGTGCGCCACCAGGCTGCGTCGGCGGGGCCTGGCGGCAGACCTCGGGTGGTGGGCGCGAGCGATGGGGCCATATGTCACAATCATTCTGCCCTGCCCGCGGTCAGCCGCCGGGCGCCTTTCTGCCAAGGATTCGCGATGAGCAGCCCCCTGATCAAACACATCACCGACGCTTCGTTTGAAGCCGACGTGCTGAATTCGCCCACCCCCGTGCTGGTGGACTATTGGGCCACCTGGTGTGGCCCGTGCAAGATGATTGCCCCGGTGCTGGACGAGCTGGCGCCGGTCTATGGCGACAAGCTCCAGATTGCCAAGCTGGACGTGGACGCCAACCGCGACGTGCCGGCCAAGTTCGGCATCCGCGGCATTCCCACGCTGATGCTGTTCAAGGGCGGCCAACCCGTGGCGACCAAAGTTGGCGCGGCCTCCAAGGCCCAGTTGACGCAGTTCATAGACGCCAATCTATAATCTCTTCCCAAGGCGGCCCGTGCCAAGCGCGCGGAGTCGCCCTGCGAGGCGCCTCTCCCCAGCGGATGCGGCGCCCGCCCGGCCAGCAAGCTGGCCGCCCCCTTCCCCTTCTTCCTCATGCTTCAGGACCACCTGCAACCAGGTGCCGTCGCCATGCATCTTGCCGAACTCAAAGCCCTGCACGTCTCTGCCCTGATTGAAATGGGCGAGGCGCTCGAAATCGAAAACGTCAGCCGCATGCGCAAGCAGGAGCTGATGTTCGCCATCATGAAAAAGCGCGCCAAGGCCGGCGAACAGGTGTTCGGCGACGGCGTGCTCGAGGTGCTGCCCGATGGTTTCGGGTTTCTGCGCTCCATCGACACCAGCTACATGGCGTCGACGGACGACATCTACCTCTCACCCAGCCAGGTGCGCCGCTTCAACCTGCACACCGGCGATCTGGTGGAAGGCGAGGTGCGCGTGCCCAAGGACGGCGAGCGTTACTTCGCGCTGGTCAAGGTGGACCGGGTCAACGGCCTGACGCCCGAGCAGAACAAGCACAAGATCATGTTCGAGAACCTGACGCCGCTCTTCCCGAAAGAGGCGTTCAGGCTGGAGCGTGAGAACTTCAAGGGCGACGAGAACATCACCGGCCGCATCATCGACCTGATCGCGCCCATCGGCAAAGGCCAGCGCGCGCTGCTGGTGGCCCAGCCCAAGACCGGCAAGACCGAGATGATGAAGTCCATCGCCCATGCGCTGGTGGCCAATCACCCCGAGATCCACCTCATCGTGCTGCTGGTCGATGAGCGCCCCGAAGAAGTGACCGAGATGCTGCGCACGGTGCGCGGCGAGGTCATCTCTTCCACCTTCGACGAGCCGGCCGCCCGCCACGTGCAGGTGGCCGAGATGGTCATCGAGCGCGCCAAGCGCCTGACCGAGCTGGGCAAGGACGTGGTCATCCTGCTGGACTCCATCACCCGCCTGGCCCGCGCCTACAACAACGTGCTGCCCAGTTCGGGCAAGGTGCTGACTGGCGGTGTGGACGCCAATGCGCTGCAACGCCCCAAGCGCTTCTTTGGCGCCGCCCGCAACGTGGAAGAAGGCGGCAGCCTGACCATCATCGGCACCGCGCTGATCGACACCGGATCCAAGATGGACGAGGTGATCTACGAAGAGTTCAAAGGCACCGGCAACTGCGAGATTCACCTCGACCGCCGCATGGCCGAAAAGCGCGTCTACCCCTCCATCCTCATCAACAAGAGCGGCACGCGCCGCGAAGAGCTGCTGCTCAAGCCCGAGATCCTGCAAAAAAGCTGGATCCTGCGCAAGCTGCTCTACAACATGGATGAGATCGAGGCGATGGAGTTCATCCTCGACAAGATGAAGGCCAGCAAGACCAACCTCGACTTCTTCGACATGATGCGAAGAGGCGGTTGACCCTGCGCCACGATCTGACCCGCACCGCGGGCCTGGCGCTGCCACTGGTGGGTGGCCATCTGGCCACCGGCCTCGTGGGCACGGTGGACGCCATCATCGCCGGCCAGCATGGCACGGCGACGTTGGCCGGCGTCTCGGTGGGCACGGCCATCTACTTTCTGCCGCTGCTGGTGGTGCTGGGCACGCTGATGGCGCTGCCGCCGTCGGTGTCGCAACTCGATGCCGCCGGCCGGCGCACCGAGATTGCGCCGCTGTTTCGCCAGGCCCTGTGGCTGGCCCTGGGCCTGGGCATGCTGATGGCGCTGCTGCTGACACTGGCGCCGCTGGGGCTGGGCCACCTGGGCATCGCGCCCGAGTTGCGCGCCGGCGCCACGGCGTTTTTGCACGGCATCCGCTGGGGCATGCCCGCGCTGACCGTCTACCTGACCATGCGCTACCTGTGCGACGGCCTGCACTGGTCCGTGCCCACGCTGGTGCTGGGCTTCGCCGGCCTGGCGCTGCTGGTGCCTCTTGGTTGGGCGCTGACGTTCGGCCGCCTGGGCCTGCCCGAAATGGGCGCGGGCGGCCTGGGCCTGGCGTCCAGCCTGATGATGTGGGCACAGGCACTGGGTTTCACGCTCTATCTGCGCCGCACACGGCGCTTTGCCGATCTGGGGCTGTTCGCCCACCTGGAGCCGCCCCGCTGGGCCGACCTGCGCAGCCTGCTGGCCACCGGCCTGCCCATTGGCGTGACGGTGACCATGGAGGGCGGCCTCTTCATCACCACCGCGCTGCTGATTGGCCGCCTGGGTGAGGTACCGGCGGCCGCCCACCAGATCGCCATCAACGTGGCCAGCCTGTGCTTCATGATTCCGTTCGGCATCGCCGAGGCCACCACCGTGCGCGTGGGTCATGCCGTGGGACGGGGCGACGCGCATGGCGTGCGCCAGGCGGCTCGCGCCGGGCTCACGCTGGCACTGGTCATGGCGACGGTGACCGGCCTGCTGCTGCTGTTCGGCCACAACGCCATCGTCGCCCGCTACACCCAGGACGCGGCCGTGGCCACGCTGGCCGCGCTGCTGCTGCTGCATGCGGCGGTGTTCCAGTTTCCCGACAGCATTCAGGTGCTGTTTGCCGGCGCGCTGCGCGGCCTCAAAGACACCCGCGTGCCCATGCTGCTGGCGGCGCTGGCCTACTGGGGCGTGGGTATGCCGGTGGGCGCGCTGCTGGGGCTGGGCCTGGGCTGGGGACCGCGTGGCATGTGGCTGGGCCTGATCGCAGGTCTCGTCTGCGCCGCCGTGTTGCTGGGCTGGCGCTTTCATCGCAGCGCGCAGCGACTGGCTCGTCAATAGCGCACCGACAGCCCCGCCGTCCAGCCGCTGTCCGCCGCGCTGGCCGTCAGCCCTTTGTAGAGGGCCACGTCGATCTGGACGGTGGGCGTCAGCAGGTAGATCAGGCCGCCATCCAGCAGCCACTCGTCGCCGCCATGGCGGCTGCCGGCCAGTTGCCCGGCAGCCACCTCGACAAAGCCCTTGAGGCGCGGTGTGAACGCGCGCCCCAACGCCACGGCCAGGATGCCGCCCACATACCGCGCGCCGGCCTCGTCGCGGGCGCTGAACACGCCGGGCATCACCGAGAGCGACCCACCCGCCGGCAACTCCCACTCGGCCACCACGCGCAGCGAGGGGCGCAAGCCGGGCGCACGAAAGGCCGCCGCGCCCGTGGTCAAGTCCAGATGCGCCAGCCAGGCCATGCTGGGGCGCCACGCCTCTTCGTCGCCGTCCTGACTGTGCCATTTGACGCCCAGCGACAGGTCGGCCCAGCCGTTGATGCCGCCCTCGCGCAGCCGACCATCCGTCTCCAGCCGCAGCTCCCAGTCTTCGGCCACGCCCAGGCGCAGCAGCGTGGGCGTGCTCTGGCGCGTGACCCTTCGGCCGTCGTCGGCCCTGACCCGCTCGGACATGACGCTGGTCTCAACCTGGAAATACCCGTCGCCCACCACCTCGGCCGACTCGGACTCGTCCGGTCGGTCGGCGTCGAAGGCCTCGGCGGCGTGGACGTTGACGGCCGCGAGCAGCGCCGCCGCGAACAAGACAGGGTGCATCATCGTGGCATTATGGCTATAATGCGCGGTTCCCCCCTAGTGGTGGCAAGTGCCTGGCATGGTGCCGGGTGGCTGCCGCAGCAACTCGCGAACACGCGAAAGAAGAGCGAAAGGCCAGGCCATGAAAGAAGGCATCCACCCCAACTACCGCGACGTCTGCTTCGTGGACCTCTCCAACGGTTTCAAGTTCGTCACGCGCTCGTGCGCGCAGGCCAAAGAGATGGTGAAGATGGATGACGGCCGCGAGTTGCCCCTCTTCAAGCTGGAAACCAGCAGCGAGTCGCACCCCTTCTACACCGGCCAGCAAAAGAGCGTGGACACGCTGGGCGGCCGCGTCGAGAAGTTCCGCAACAAGTTTGCCCACCTCAGCGGCAAGAAGTAAGCGGTTGCGAGCACATCACTCGCTATCATCAAAAAGGCAGCCCAGGCTGCCTTTTTTGTTGACCCCATGAGCAGCACCCAACCCTCCCCCGCCCTCGTCACCCAGCGCGCAGCCGCGCGCCTGCCGCGCTGGGCGCTGTGGTCGCTGATCGCCGCCTATGTGCTGCCGGGCGTGCTGGGGCGCGACCCCTGGCGCAACGCCGACCTGACGGCTTACGGCTACATGTGGTCGCTGGCCCATGGCCAGAGCCCATGGCTGGCGCCGACGCTGGGCGGCGCCCACCCCGATGCGGCGCTGCTGCCGCATTGGCTGGGCGCCGCAGCCATCTGGCTGACCACGCCCTGGCTGGACGCGGCGCTGGCGGTGCGGCTGCCGTTTGCGCTGCTGCTGGGCGCCTGCCTGGGCGGCGTCTGGTACGCCACCTACCACCTGGCGCGCACCGAGCCCGCGTTGCCGGTGGCGTTTGCCTTTGGCGGCGAGGCCAGCGAGGTCGACTACGCCCGCGCGCTGGCCGACGGTGCGCTGCTGGCGCTGATGGCCTCGCTGGGCCTGCTGGAGCTGGGCCACGAGACCACGCCCGAGTTGATGCAGTTGGCGCTGGTCACCGGGCTGATCTGGGCGCTGGCCGTGGTGCCCAAGCGGCCCAGTCTGGCCCGCACGGCGGTGCTGTTGCTGCTGCCCATGCTGGCCGCCAGCGGTGCACCTGCGCTGGCGCTGATGCTGGCGCTGACGGCGGCCGTGGTCTGCGCCCTGAGCAGCCACGCCACGGCCCGGGCGCTGGTGCCCTGGCTGGCTCTCGCCGCACTGGCCGCCGTGTTGGTGGCGTTGGGCCTGGGCGCCTGGCATTGGCGTCTGGTGGCGCCGGACGACGCCCGCACACTGCTGCAAATGGCCCGCGCCGGCATCTGGTTCACCTGGCCCGTCTGGCCGTTGGCGCTGTGGACGCTGTGGCGCTGGCGGCGCCAGCTGCGCAAGCGCCACATCTCGGTGCCACTGGCCACGTTGGCGGTGCTGGTGCCGGCCTGGCTGGCCATGGGTGGCTCCGACCGCGTGATGCTGCTGATGCTGCCCGGCCTGGCGGTGCTGGCAGCGTTTGCGCTGCCCACGTTTGCACGCGGCACCGGCGCCGCCATGGATTGGTTTTCGGTCTTTTTCTTCACGGCGGCGGCCATTGCCGTCTGGGTGGTGGCGGCCTCCATCTACCTGGGCGTGCCGGCGCAGCCGCTGGCCAACATCATGCGGCTGGCGCCCGGATTCAAGGCGCCGCAAACCATCTCGCTTTGGGTGCTGGTGCCCGCGCTGGCAGCCACCATCGCCTGGCTGGCCCTGGTGCGCTGGCGCACGGCCCGCCACCGCCACGCGCTGTGGAAGATGCTGGCGCTGCCGGCTGGCGGCGTGGCTCTGACCTGGCTGCTGGTGATGACGCTGCTGATGCCGCCGCTGAACTATGCCCGCAGCCTGGCGCCCTGGGTCAACCGGGTAGCACCGCATGTGCCGGCGGGGGCTTGCGTGCAGACAGGCCTGCCGCCCCCCTTCGTGGCGGCGCTGGTGACGGCCGACCGCTGGCAGGTGCATACCAAACTCGTGGCGCCGACGGACTGCGGTTTCTCGGTCAGCCGCTGGCGCATGGACCGAGCCCAACCGGTGCGTCCGGGCTGGCAGTTGGTGGCCTTGGTGCGCCAACCCACCGATCGTCAGTACATCACCGGGGTGTGGCGGCGCGAAGGCGGGTCGGCGGCAGCACCAAAGTAAAGGTGGAGCCGCGGCCCGGCAGGCTGTCGATGCGCAGCTCGCCACCATGGCGCTGGGCCACGTGCTTGACGATGGACAGGCCCAGCCCGGTGCCACCGGTTTCGCGCGAGCGGCTGCTGTCCACCCGGTAGAAGCGCTCGGTCAGCCGGGGCAGGTGCTCGGCCGCAATGCCGGGGCCGGTGTCGGTCACGGCGATGTGCAGCGCGCCGTCGTGGGCCCGCTGGGCCTTGATGCGCACCGTGCCACCGGCCGGGGTGTAGCGCACGGCGTTGTTGACCAGGTTGGCCAGGGCACTGGCCAGCTCGGCCTCGGCGCCGCCCACCTCCAGCGCCTCACCCCATTCGAAGCTGAGATGGTGGGCGCCGGCCGAAAGCCCGCGGGCCTCGGCCTCGACGGCCTGCCCCACGCGCGCCAAAGGCGCCCAGTCATCAACGGCCGGGCGCGGACTGCCTTCGAGCCGGGCCAGCGTCAGCAGGTCGCCCACCAGCGTCTGCATGCGCTGGGTCTGCTGGGACATGAGGACGAGCACGCGGTCGCGTTCAACCTCGGTCAGCGGCAGTGTGTGCATGGTCTCGACAAAACCGCTGAGCACGGTCAGCGGGGTGCGGATTTCGTGCGAGACGTTGGCCACGAAGTCGCGCCGCATGGCCTCCTGGCGCTCGCGCACGGTGACGTCCTGGACCAGCAGCAGACGCTGGCCCTCGGTGCCATAGCGGCGCAGCATCAGCGACAGCTGGCCATTGCCCTGCGGCGCCGGAATGACCACGGTCTGCTCCGGCCGGGGATCGGCCAGGTATTGCACGAAGGCCGGCGCCCGCACCAGGTTGGTGATGCGCTGCAACAGGTCGCGCTCCACCTGCAGGCCCAGGTGGTCGGCCGCCACGCGGCTGCACCAGGTGATGTGGTCGCCGGCATCGAGCAGCACCACGCCGTTGGGCGAGGCCTCGATGGCCTGCAAAAACTGGGTCAGGCGCTCGCGCTCTTGCGCGGTGTCGCGCTCGCGCGCCCGCAGGGCACGCTCGGCGCGCACGGCCAGGTCACCCCACAGGCCCAGGCTGCTCACCGGCGCCCCCCCCTCGGGCCGGCTCAGCCAGGCCGACAGGCGGCTGCCACGCCAGGCGTCCCGGGCCACGAACAGGCCCACGCCCAACGTGGCGCCCATCAGGGTGACAGGGATGGTGGGCAGCGCCCACTGGGTGGCCAGCCACTCGCCCAGCCAGCCGCCGAACAGGGCAGCCAGCATGGTCAGCAGCACGCGCGGGGCAAACCAGACCATGGCGTGCGGGAGGTCAGGCCGCCTGGGTGCTGGGTTTGGCCAGCCGGTAGCCGGCGCCGCGCACCGTCTCCAGCAGGTGGGCGCGGTCGCCCGGCGCCAGCGCCTCGCGCAGCCGCTTGATGTGCACGTCCACGGTGCGCTCTTCGATGAAGACGTGATCGCCCCAGACGCGGTCCAGCAACTGGGCGCGGCTGTGCACCCGTTCGGGGTGGGTCATCAAAAAGTGCAGCAGCTTGAACTCGGTGGGGCCCAGCTTGAGCTCCAGGTCGCCGCGCTGCACGCGGCGCGTGGCCGGGTCGAGCCGCAGGCCGTCGATCTCCACCGCCGTGTCCAGCGCCTGCGGCGCGCGGCGGCGCAGCACGGCCCTGATGCGCGCCAGCAGCTCCTGGGTGGAGAACGGTTTGGTCAGGTAGTCGTCGGCGCCGGCGTCCAGGCCGGTGATCTTGTCGCGCTCGTCGGCGCGGGCGGTCAGCATGATGAGGGGCACCTCACGGGTGCGCGCCTCGCCGCGCCACTGCTGGGCCAGCGACACGCCCGAGCGGCCGGGCAGCATCCAGTCCAGCAGCACCAGGTCGGGCAACACCGCGTCGATGGCGGCCTGGGCCTGGCCGGCGTCCTGCGCCAGCGTGACCTCGAAACCGGCATGGCGCAGGTTGATGGCAATCAGCTCGCCAATCGCCGTTTCGTCTTCAACAACCAATACGCGGGACATATCTGCTCAGCTTTCGGTGGTCACCGCCTATTTTTGGGTGGCAATAGTCTCGATGGTTTCCAGGGAGTTGTGGCGCACGTCGGTGCCCTTGACGATGTAGATGATCTGCTCGGCCAGGTTTTTGGCGTGGTCGCCCACGCGCTCGATGGCCTTGGCGACGAACACCAGGTCGATGGAGGCCGAGATGGTGCGCGGGTCTTCCATCATGTAGGTGATGAGCTTGCGCATCATGCCGTCGAACTCCTGGTCGATCTTGTTGTCGGCCCGGATGATTTCGGCGGCCTGCACGGCATCCAGCCGAGCAAACGCGTCCAGGGCCTTGCGCAGCTGCGCCGTGGCCAGTTCGGCCTCGAAGGCAATGTCGGAGACCGGCAGCCGCAGGCGGCTGAAGACACCGGTGTTGATCAACCGCTGCACGGTGCGCGCCACACGGGCAGCCTCGTCGCCCACGCGCTCGAGGTTGCCGGTGGTCTTGGACACGGCAATCAGCAGCCGCAGGTCGCGCGCCGTGGGCTGGCGGCGGGCGATGATGCTGGAGAGCTCGGCGTCGATCTCGACTTCCATCTGGTTGACGTGCTCTTCGGTGCGGATGACCTGGGTGGCCGTCTCGCCCGAGAAGTTGGTCAGCGCGTAGATGGCCTGGGCCACCTGGGCCTCGACCAGGCCGCCCATTTCGAGCACGCGGGTGGAGACGCCGGCAAGCTCGGCGTCGAACTGGGTGGAGAGGTGTTTGTCTGCCATGGCAAATCCTTAACCGAAGCGGCCGGTGATGTAGTCTTCGGTTTCTTTCTTGGTGGGTTTCATGAAGAGTTGGTTGGTTTTGCCGAACTCGATCAGATCGCCCAGGTACATGTAGGCGGTGTAGTCGGAGACGCGCGCCGCCTGCTGCATGTTGTGGGTGACGATGGCCACGGTGTACTCGCTCTTGAGCTCGTGGATCAACTCCTCGATTTTGCCGGTGGAGATGGGGTCCAGCGCCGAGCAGGGTTCGTCCAGCAGCAGCACCTCGGGCTTGATGGCCACGCCGCGCGCGATGCACAGCCGCTGCTGCTGGCCACCGGAGAGGCCCGAGCCGCTCTGGCCCAGCTTGTCCTTGACCTCGTTCCACAGCGCCGCTTTCTTGAGCGCCCACTCCACGCGCTCGTCCATCTCCACGCGCGAGAGGTTCTCGAACAGCCGCACGCCGAAGGCGATGTTGTCGTAGATGGACATCGGGAACGGCGTGGGTTTCTGGAACACCATGCCGATCTTGGCGCGCACCAGCGAAACGTCGTGGCGGCGATCCAGGATGTTCTGGCCATCAACGACGATCTGGCCGTCGGCACGCTGCTCGGGGTAGAGCTCGAACATGCGGTTGAAGGTGCGCAGCAGCGTGGACTTGCCGCAGCCCGAGGGGCCGATGAAGGCCGTGACCTTGTGCAGCGGCAGGTCCAGGTTGATGCGCTTGAGGGCGTGGAAGCCGCCGTAGTAGAAATCCAGGTCGCGCACCGAGACCTTGATGGTCTCGCCGGCCAGCACCGGGTGGGGAGAGGTCGTGGTCATGTAGGCCTTGCTCGTCAATGTTTGTTCTTGAACAGCACGCGCGCCAGGATGTTGAGCAGCAGCACGCCCATGGTGATGAGGAACACCCCTGCCCAGGCCAGTTGCTGCCAGTTTTCATAGGGGCTCATCGCGAACTTGAAGATGGTCACCGGCAGGCTGGCCATGGGGGCCGACAAGTCGGATGACCAGAACTGGTTGGACAGCGCCGTGAACAGCAGCGGCGCCGTCTCGCCGGCCACCCGCGCCAGCGCCAGCAGCACGCCGGTGATGACGCCGGCCCGCGCCGCCTTGAGCGTGATGCCGCCGATGACGCGCCACTTGGGCGTGCCCAGCGCGTAGGCGGCCTCGCGCAGCGCGTTGGGCACCAGCAGCAGCATGTTCTCGGTGGTGCGGATGACCACCGGGATGACGATCAGCGCCAGTGCCAGCACGCCAGCCCAGCCCGAGAAGGACTTGAACCGGGTCACCACCACCGCGTAGATGAACAGGCCAATGACGATGGAGGGCGCCGACAGCAGGATGTCGTTGATGAACCGCACCACGGTGCCCAGCCAGGTCTTCTGGCCGTACTCGGCCAGATAGACGCCGGCGAACACGCCCAGCGGCGTGCCGATGGCGGCGGCCGCCAGCACCATCACCAGCGAGCCGTAAATGGCGTTGGCCAGGCCACCCGTCTCGGCCATGGGGGGTGGCGTCATCTCGGTGAACACCGCCAGCGACAGGCCAGACAGGCCCAGGCTCAGCGTCACCCACAGAATCCACACCAGCCACACCAGGCCGAAGACCATGGCCGCCAGCGAGGCCACCAGGGCGATGGCGTTGACGCGCTTGCGGGCCTTGTGGCGCGCCAGCTTATGGGACGACATGGTCAAGCCAACGGCATTCATTGGACGACCCTCCGCACTGCGTGCTGCGGGATTCGAACTTGGGAGCGGCCCGGCGTGCTCATGCGTTTCTCCCCTCACCTTTTTTCATGCGCATCAGCAGCAGCTTGGAGCAGGCCAACACCACGAAGGTGATGAAGAACAGCACCAGGCCCAGGTACATCAGCGCCGCGCGATGCAAGCCCTCGCCCGCCTCGGCAAACTCGTTGGCCAGTGCCGAGGTGATGCTGTTGGCGGCCTGGAACAGCGACAGCGAGTCGAGCTGGTTGAAGTTGCCGATGACGAAGGTGACGGCCATGGTCTCGCCCAGTGCGCGGCCCAGGCCCAGCATGATGCCGCCGATGACGCCGATGCGCGAGTACGGCAACACCACCTTGTACATCACCTCCCAGGTGGTGGAGCCCAGGCCGTAGGCCGACTCCTTGAGCATGGGCGGGGTGGTTTCAAACACGTCGCGCATCACCGCCGCAATGAACGGAATGACCATGATGGCCAGGATGATGCCGGCCGAGAGGATGCCGATGCCCACCGGCGGGCCCGACACCAGGGCGCCCAGGTACGGCGTCTCGCCCACCAGCTCCTGCAGCGGCTGCTGCACATAGGTGGCCAGGATGGGGCCGAAGACCAGCAGGCCCCACATGCCGTAGACGATGGAGGGCACGGCAGCCAGCAACTCGATGGCCGTGCCCAGCGGACGCTTGAGCCACCGCGGCGACAGCTCGGTGAGGAACAAGGCAATGCCAAAGCTGACCGGCACGGCGATGATGAGGGCAATGGCCGAGGTCATCAGCGTGCCGTAAATCATCACCAGACCGCCGAACTTCTGCGTCACCGGATCCCAGTCGGTGGTCCAGAGGAAGGCCAGGCCGAACTCCTCGATGGCGGGCGCAGCGCCGACGACCAGCGAAACGATGATGGCCGCCAGCAGACCCAGGGTGATCCAGGCCGCCGCGTGCGCGGCGATGGCAAACAGCCGGTCCGGCCAGGGCGAGCGGGCCGAAGGCCTGCCGGGCGGACGCGATTGGGTGTGGGGCATGGCGGGTACGCGCGGGGCGTGCGTGGGGCTGGCCGGCAGTGTAGTGCTCACGGTGGGGGCTCCGGACGCGGCACGGCGGGCCGCGCACACCAGGTGCGCAGGCCCGCCAGGGCGCTCTCGTTAGGTCACTTGGTGGCGATGGGTTTGCCCGCGCCATCCTTGAGCTGGCTCGCCCACAGCTTGCGCACCAGGTCTTTGACCGAGGCGGGCAGCGGCACGTAGTCCAGATCGTCGGCCGACTTGTCACCGTTGGCGTAAGCCCAGTCGAAGAACTTCAGCGCGGCCGTGGCCTGCTCGGGCTTGCCCTGCACCTTGTGCATCAGGATGAAGGTGGCACCGGTGATGGGCCAGCTGTCCTTGCCGGGCTGGTCGGTCAGCACCTGATGGAAGCTCTTGGCCCAGTCGGCACCGGCCGCCGCAGCCTTGAAGGCCACGTCGGTGGGGTTGACGAACTGGCCGTCCTTGTTCTTGAGCTGGACGTGGCTCATCTTGTTTTGCTTGGCGTAGGCGTATTCCACGTAGCCGATGGCGCCGGGCAGCCGCATCACGTAGGCCGAGACGCCTTCGTTGCCCTTGCCACCCACGCCTGCGGGCCAGGACACGGCCGCGCCCTCACCCACCTTGCTCTTCCACTCGGCGTTGACCTTGGAGAGGTAGTTGGTGAAGATGAAGCTGGTGCCCGAACCGTCGGCGCGGCGCACCGGCGCGATGGCGGCGTTGGGCAAGGCCAGGCCGGGGTTGAGCGTGGCGATGGCCGGCTCGTTCCACTTCTTGATCTTGCCCAGGTAGATGTCGGCCAGCACCGCACCCGTGAGCTTGAGTTGGCCCGGGGCAACGCCCTTGATGTTGACCACCGGCACCACCCCGCCGATGACGGTGGGGAACTCGATCAGGCCGTCGGCGGCCAGTTGCTCGTCCTTGAGCGGGGCATCGGAGGCACCAAAGTCCACCGTCTTGGCCTTGGCCTGGCTGATGCCGGCGCTGGAGCCCACCGACTGGTAGTTGATGCGCGCACCCGTGGCCTTGTTGTAGGCATCGGCCCACTTGGCATAGATGGGCGCCGGGAAGGAGGCGCCGGCACCGGTGACGGTCTGGGCCTGCACGCCAGTGGCCACGGCCAGGGTGGCGAGGGCGAGCGAGGCGGCACGAAGCGGGGTGATCTGCATGGCTGCGGTTTCCTGTGTCAAACCTGGGGATGTGCGCACTGTAAAAACCGCCTGTGACAGGATCGTGACAATCCCTTGGCCGTCAGATGACCGCCTTGGTGGCCAATTCCTCGGCGCACGCCCGCGCCTGCCCGGCATCCAGCGCCTCGACCATGACACGCAGCACCGGCTCGGTGCCCGAGGGGCGGATCAGCACCCGCCCGCCACCGCCCAGTCGCCGCTCGACGGCGGCGCAGGCCGCCACCAGGGCCGTGTTGTCCTGCCAGCGGCCCGGCTCGCTCACCCGCACGTTGAGCAGCACCTGGGGCGACAGCGTCACGCCGGCCAGCAGCTCGGGCAGGGCCTTGTCCTGGCGCCGCATGGCCTGCAGCACCTGCAGGGCGCTGACGATGCCATCGCCGGTGGTGTGCTTGTCCAGCACCAGCAAATGGCCCGAGCCCTCGCCGCCCAGCGCCCAGTCGCGCTTGGCCAGCTCTTCCAGCACGTAGCGGTCACCCACCTTGGCGCGCACCAGCGGCACCCCTCGCTCGCGCAGCGCCAGCTCCACGCCCAGATTGGTCATCAGCGTGCCCACCACGCCGGGCACCTCCTGCCCGGCGGCCAGTCGGTCGGCGGCCAGCACGTAGAGCAGTTCGTCGCCGTTGTAGAGGCGGCCACTCGCGTCCACCAGTTGCACCCGGTCGGCGTCGCCGTCGAGCGCAATGCCCAGGTCGGCGCCATGGGCGCGCACGGCTTCCACCAGCGCTTGCGGCGCGGTGGCGCCGACGCCGTCGTTGATGTTGAGCCCGTCGGGGCCACAGCCCACGGTGACCACGTCGGCACCCAGCTCGTGAAACACGTCGGGCGCCACGTGATAGGCCGCGCCATGGGCGGCATCGACCACCAGCTTCATGCCCTTGAGCGAGAGATCACCCCCTACCGTGCTCTTGCAGAACTCCACGTAGCGGCCCTGGGCGTCGTTGATGCGCCAGGCGCGGCCCACATGGGCGCCTTGTGCCCACTGCGGCGGCTCGTCCAGCATGGCCTCGACAGCCAGCTCCCAGTCATCAGGCAGCTTCTGGCCGCTGGCCGAGAAGAACTTGACGCCGTTGTCGGCATAGGGGTTGTGCGAGGCGCTGATGACCACGCCCAGGTCGAGCCGGAAGGCGCGCGTCAGGTAGGCAACGCCCGGTGTGGGCAGCGGTCCGGTCTGGCGCACGTTGACGCCGGCCGAGTTGAAGCCGGCTTGCAGCGCCGACTCCAGCATGTAGCCCGAGACGCGCGTGTCCTTGCCGATCAGCACGGTGGGGTGGCGGTCGCCCCGCTGGCGCACCAACTGCCGCCCCACTGCATGGCCCAGGCGCAGCACGAAGTCGGCCGTCATCGGGCCCTGGCCCACGGTGCCACGCACGCCGTCGGTGCCGAAATAGCGTCTTGTCATCTGTTGTCCTCTCCTGTTGGGTTGCCCAGACCGGCAGCGGCCCAGATTGTCAGCGCGTCCACGGTCTCGGCCACGTCGTGCACGCGCACGATGCGCGCGCCGCGCTGCACCGCCGCCAGTGCCGCCGCCACGCTGGCCACCAACCGCTGCCCAGGCGGACGCCCGGTGAGCTGACCCAGCATGCCTTTGCGCGACCAGCCCACCAGCAGCGGCTGGCCCAGCGTCAGCAACGCCTGCTGGTGAGCGAACAGCGTCAGGTGGTGATCCAGCGTTTTGCCGAAGCCGTAGCCGGGGTCCAGCGCGATGCGGTTGCGGGTCACGCCCTGGGCCACCAGCGCCTGCACGCGGGTGGCCAGGAAGTCGCGCACCTCGGCCACCACGTCGGTGTAGTGCGGATCCAGCTGCATGGTGGCCGGCTGGCCTTGCATGTGCATCAGGCACACGCCGCAGCGGCCATGGCCGGCCACCACGTCCAGCGCACCGGGCAGCGTCAGCGCGCGCACGTCGTTGACGATGTCGGCGCCCAGATCCAGCGCGGCCTGCATGACCTCGGGCCGGCTGGTGTCCACCGACACCGGCAGGCCCAGCGTCACGGCGTGGCGCACCACGGGCAGCACGCGGGCCAGCTCCTTGTGCAGCGGCGGCGGCTGCGCGCCCGGGCGGGTGGATTCACCGCCGATGTCCAGGATGTCCGCCCCTTCTGCCACCAACTGGTCGCAATGCGCCTCAGGCCGGTAGCGCCCGCCATCCGAGAACGAGTCGGGCGTGGCGTTGACGATGCCCATCACGCGCGGGCGCGCGAGGTCGATCTCGAAGCGGGTGGTGGACCAGGTGCTCATGCGGAGAAAGCCATAAATGCCCGAGGGCGGCCAGGGCCGCCCTCGGGGAATTCAACTCAGCCGGTGCGCCTCACACCGTTGCCGGTGCGCTGTCCGGGTTGACGGGCGGTTGCGGCGTGTCGTCGCCGCGCCGGTTGGCAGGCGGCACCCAGTCCTTGGGCGGGCGCGGCGCCTTGCCGGCCATGATGTCGTCGAGCTGCTCGCTGTCGATGGTTTCCCATTCGAGCATGGCGTTGGCCATGGCGTGCATCTTGTCCTGGTTGTCCTCGATCAGACGGCGCGCCAGCGCGTACTGCTCGTCGATGATGCGACGCACCTCGGCGTCCACCTTCTGCATGGTCTCTTCGCTGATGTTGGTGGTCTTGGTCACCGAGCGACCCAGGAACACCTCGCCCTCATTTTCGGCATACACCATGGGGCCCAGCGCCTCGGTCATGCCGTAGCGCATGACCATGTCGCGCGCGATGTGGGTGGCGCGCTCGAAGTCGTTGCTGGCACCGGTGGTCATCTGGTTCATGAAGACTTCTTCGGCGATGCGGCCCCCGAACAGCAGCGCGATCTGGTTGAGCATGTACTCCTTGTCGTAGGAGTAGCGGTCCTTCTCGGGCAGGCTCAGCGTCACGCCCAGCGCACGGCCACGCGGGATGATGGTGACCTTGTGCACCGGGTCGGTCTTGGGCAGCAGGCGCCCGATCAATGCGTGACCGGCCTCGTGGTAGGCGGTGTTGCGGCGCTCTTCCTCGGGCATGACCATGCTGCGCCGCTCGGGGCCCATGAAGATCTTGTCCTTGGCCTTCTCGAAGTCCTGCATCTCGACCACGCGGGCATTGCGCCGCGCGGCCATCAGCGCCGCCTCGTTGCACAGGTTGGCCAGATCGGCGCCGCTCATGCCTGGCGTGCCACGGGCGATGATGTTGGCGTTGACGTCCTGCCCCAGCGGGATTTTGCGCATGTGCACGCCCAGGATCTGCTCGCGGCCCCGGATGTCGGGCAGCGTCACATAGACCTGGCGGTCGAAACGGCCAGGGCGCAGCAGCGCGGCGTCCAGGATGTCGGGGCGGTTGGTGGCGGCCACGACGATGACGCCCAGATTGGTCTCGAAGCCGTCCATCTCGACCAGCATCTGGTTCAGCGTCTGCTCGCGCTCGTCGTTGCCGCCGCCCAGGCCGGCGCCACGCTGGCGGCCCACGGCGTCGATTTCATCGATGAAGATGATGCAGGGCGCGTTCTTCTTGGCGTTCTCGAACATGTCGCGCACACGAGCCGCACCCACGCCGACGAACATTTCCACGAAGTCGGAGCCCGAGATGCTGAAGAACGGCACCTTGGCCTCGCCGGCAATGGATTTGGCCAGCAGCGTCTTGCCGGTGCCCGGGGGGCCCACCAGCAGCAGGCCGCGCGGAATGCGGCCACCCAGTTTCTGGAACTTCTGTGGGTCTTTGAGGAAGTCCACCACCTCCTTGACCTCTTCCTTGGCCTCGTCGCAACCGGCCACGTCGGCAAAGGTGACAGAGTTGTTGTTCTCATCGAGCATGCGCGCCTTGCTCTTGCCGAAGCTGAAGGCGCCGCCCTTGCCGCCACCCTGCATCTGGCGCATGAAGTAAATCCACACGCCGATCAGCAGCAGCATGGGGCCCCAGGAGATCAGCAGCGATTGCAGCAGCGAGCCCTCTTCACGCGGACGCACGTCGAACTTGACGCCGTTGGCGATCAGGTCGCCCGAGAGGCCGCGGTCCAGGTAGGTGCCGGTGGTGCGGATGCGCGTGCCGTCGTTCATCTCGGCCGTGATGTCCACATTACCCGGCCCCTCCTGGATGGTCACGTTCTTGACGCGCTTGCTGCGCACATCTTCCAGAAAGTCCGAGTAGCCGACCTGCTTGCCCGGTGCCTGCGGGCCATCGAACCGCTTGAAGACCACCATGAGCACGAGGCCGATCACCAACCATATGGCGATTTTCGACATCCACTGATTGTTCACCGCGTATCCTTTTGCTTGGAGCCTTGCATTCGGCCCATGTGAGGGTGATTTTAGGTCAGGCAACCCCATCGGGCGCATGTTTCAACCCGATACCGACCAGATAGGTTTCCGCCGACTTGCCCCGCGAGGCCTTGGGCTTGATCACCTTGGCGACGCGAAACTGCTGCCTGAACAAGGCCACCAGCTCGTCATAACCGGCGCCATGGAACACCTTGGCCACCAGCGCGCCCTGCGGGCGCAGGTGTTGGACGGCAAAGTCCACCGCCAGTTCCACCAGATGGCTGATGCGCGCCGCGTCGGTGGCGGCAATGCCCGACAGGTTGGGCGCCATGTCGGAAACCACCACGTCCACCGGGCGGCCAGCCAGCGCGGCCTGCACCTCGGCCAGCACCGCGTCCTCGCGAAAATCGCCCTGGATGAAGTGCACGCCGGCCACCGGCTCCATGGGCAGCAAGTCCACCGCCACCACGGCCACCTCGCCCTGGCGGCGCAGGTACTGGCTCCAGGCGCCCGGGGCCGAGCCCAGATCGACCACCACCTGAGTCGGCCTGACCAGACGCAACTGCTCGTCTATCTCTTTGAGTTTGTAGGCAGCCCGGGCGCGGTAGCCATCCCGCTGGGCCGCCTTCACATAGGGATCGTTCAGGTGGCTGGCCATCCAGGCCTTGTTGACCTTTTTGCTTTGCGTGTGGATCTTCATCGGATAATTCGCGCCATGCCTGCAATTGAACTGTCTGTGGCCGACCGCAAGGCCCACCGCGCCGAAGCCCACCATCTGGAACCCGTGGTCATGATAGGCGCGGCCGGCCTGACCGACGCCATCGTCAAGGCCACCGATGCCGCGCTGACCGCCCACGGTCTCATCAAGATCCGCGTGCTGGACGGCGACCGCGAGGCCCGCGCCAGCATGCTGGCCGACCTGACCGACCGCCTGTCGGCTGCGCCGATACAGCACATCGGCAAACTGCTGGTGTTGTGGCGGGCACAGCCCGAGAAGGCCGAAAAAGCCGCACCCGCGTCGCGTGAGGGCAGAGGCAAGGGCTCGCGCCAGGTCAAGCTGGTCAACTTCACCAAGGCCGGCAGCCGCCCCAACATCACGACCGTGACCGTGCACGGCAACCAGCGCGTGACGGCCGGCGGCCAGATCAAACGCGCCCGCCCCAAAGCCGTCAGCCCGAAGAAGCGCGCAGGCTGAGCGCCGCCACCAGCAAGGCCTTGATGCCGTAGAGCGTCAGGCTGAGGGCATGCAACTGCCCAAACGACAGCGCCCCGCCCTGCCCCAGCCGTGCCGCTTCCATGGCCGGCTGCAAGCCGTAGTAGCCCATCACCGTGCACAGCATGGCGCCGGCCACCAGCATCATGTTGGCGCTGAACTGGCTGCCCCCGCTGCGTGCGGCCACACGGCGCTCCAGCATCAACAGCAACACCCCCAGCATCAGGCTGGTGGCCGCCTCACGCCCGAACAGCGCACGCACAAAGGCGCCTGCCTGCTCGCGGGCCAGGGCCTCGAACGCAGCCGGCGCGGCCAACAGGCCCACCGTCAACACCACCCCCAGCCAGATGCCCGGCGCCCAGCGGCGCAGCTTCTCGGCCCAGGCCGGCATCACTGGTAGCGCACCGCGACGATGTCGTAGCAGCGCAAGCCGCCCGGCGCCTGCACCTCGGCCACATCACCGGCCTCTTTGCCAATCATGGCGCGGGCAATGGGCGACGAGATGGAGATGCGACCCTCTTTCAGGTCGGCCTCGTCGTCCCCCACGATCTGGTAGGTCACGGGCGTGCCGGAATCGGCATCTTCCAGATCGACGGTAGCGCCGAACACCACGCGCCCGTCCGCATTCAGCGTGGCGGGGTCGATGATTTGCGCCGCCGCCAGCTTGCCTTCCAACTCCAGAATGCGCCCCTCGATGAAGCCTTGTTTGTCCTTGGCGGCCTCGTACTCGGCGTTCTCGGACAGATCACCCTGGGCGCGCGCCTCGGCAATGGCCTGGATGACGGCGTGGCGCTCCACGGTCTTGAGGCGCTGCAGTTCGGCCTTGAGGCGCTCGGCGCCGCGCGTGGTGATGGGAATGGTGGCCATGGCAAGTCGGTTCCTAAAAGCAAACCGCCGAGTGCGATGGCCTCGGCGGTGGTGGGGCTGGATTATGCCAAGAGTCGGCCGCCGCACCACCCCGTCCGATTGCGGCGCCAAGCCAGCCTGGGGGCACCCACAATCGCACCATGCCCTTGCCCAGCCTCATCCGCCTGTTGCTGCTTGCCGCCCTTTGGGGCGCGAGCTTTCTGTTCATGCGCATCACCGCCCCGGTGCTGGGCGCCGTGCCCACGGCCTTTGGCCGTGTGGTGCTGGCCGCACTGGGGCTGGTGCTGCTGCTGGCCTTGCTGCGCACGCCCTGGCGCTACGACGGCAAGCTGCGCGCCACGCTGCTGCTGGGTGCCATCAATTCGGGCGTGCCGTTCCTGATGTACGCGCTGGCGGCACGTGTGCTGCCCGCCGGCTACAGCGCCATCCTCAACGCCACCACGCCGCTGATGGGCGTGCTGATCGGCGCGGCGCTGTTTGGCGAGCGCCTGACCCCCGCCAAGCTGGCCAGCGTGCTGCTGGGCCTGGCCGGCGTGGCCCTGCTCACGCGCACCGGCCCGGCCGAGGTCAACGCCGCGCTGCTGGGCGGCGTGGCCGCCTGCCTGGTGGCCACCGCCTGCTACGGCCTGGCCGGCTACCTGACCCGGCGCTGGATCGGCGACAAGGGCGGCCTGGACAGCCGCCTCGTCGCGCTGGGCAGCCAGGTTGGCGCCGTGCTGCTGTTGGCGCCCTTCATGGCCTGGGATGCCAGTGTGCACGCACCCGATTGGGCCACCGTCACGCCCACCGTATGGCTGGCGCTGCTGGCCCTGGGTTTGCTGTGCACCTCGCTGGCCTACATCCTCTACTTTCAGCTGATTGCCGATGTGGGGCCGCTGAAGGCGCTGACGGTGACCTTCGTGGTTCCCCTCTTTGCCGTCCTGTGGGGCTGGCTGCTGTTGGGCGAGCCGGTGACCTGGGCCCACGCAGCGGGCGGCGGCTTGATTGGCGCGGCCTTGGTGCTGGCGATGCGGCCCGCGGGGCGAGGGTGAGGCGTCTCGGGCTTGCAAGCGAGCTTCATGGCACCATGTTCGCTACGGACGCACCCCTCGCGGTGCGGGTTGTGCGACGTGTTCCCAGATGATTGCCATGAGCGATACGAACAAGGAGCAGACGCTCCAGATGGCTTTGGATCTGTTGCAGCCGGTTCTTAGGCTGGCCGTGCGCGAAGGTGTGCTGCTGACCGACATGAGCGAGTTGCTCAAGCGGGCCTACATCGAGCAGGCTGTCCAACACCTGAATGGCGAGAAGCGGCGCGTCACCGACGCGGCCGTGAGCACGTTGACAGGGGTCCATCGCAAAGACGTCAAGCGCATCGGCAGCGAGGATCCACTGGCCCATTTCGTGCGCCCGGGCAAGAGCCTGGTCTCCCGGGTCATGGAGTTGTGGAGCGGTGACCCCCGCTACCTGACCAAATCGGGCTCGCCCCGGCCGCTGGCCAAGCGCAGCTCGGGCTGCGCGCCGGGTGAGGAGTCATTCGAAGACCTGATTCAGGAGGTCACCAAAGGCGTCCCCCCCAAGGCGCTGCTGGACGCCTGGCTGGCGCAAGGCGCGGTGATGCTGGATGACGCGGGACGCGTCTGCCGCGCCAACCCCGACCGGGCGGCCGGCGAAGAGTTGCAGAGCTACCGCCGCACCGTCGGCATCGCCGCAGACCGCATGCATGCGGCCTGGGCCAATTTCCATACCGAGGCCGAAGGCAAGCCGCATCTGCTGCACTCGATCACCGGCAAAGGTCTTTTGCAGGACGACGTGCATGAGTTGACGGCACTGGCAAAGCGCTGCTCGTCACGCTACAGCGGGATGCTCAATCGCCAGGTGGCCTACGCGGAGGCACGCGGACAGCAGCAAGGCGGCACGATCCGGTTCAGCTTCGGGCTGCAAAGCTATTTCGAACCTGTCGATCGGCCGCAGGATGAAGACCGCCCAACCACATCGGGTGGCTGAGGGCGCGTGAGCGCCGAGCTGCCTTCAGAACTCGTACGAGGCCGTCAGCGACAGGTAGCGCCCCAGCGCATTGGCTACCGCGCTGTTCACCCCGATTTCCGTTTCGTTCGGATCCAGCGGCGGCTTCGCGCCCGTCAGGTTGCGCACCGTGGCACTGAGTTTGACGCCCGCAAAGCCCGTGTAGCTGACCGACAGATCGACGGTCTTCCATGCGCTGATGCGGCACAGGTTCTCGTAGCCCGCCTTGACCAGGGTGGCGTCGCAGGTGTTGCCGGCGTCAAAGCTCTGAAAGCCGCTCTGGTAGTTCAGGGCCAGCGAGTTGGACCAGTCGCCCACCGTCCAGTTGGCGCCCGCGCGGAACTTGTTGCGCGGCACCAGGTAGTAGCCGACGGTTTGCCGCGTCGGCTGGCCCGCCTCGGTCTGGCGCTTGCGAGAGAACATGTAGGTGCCACTGACGCTCAGCCGCAGGCGGCCCAGCTCGTCGTCCAGCTTGAAGCGCTGGCTCAACTCATAGTCCACCCCGGTGGTCGCGGACTTGGCCAGGTTCAGGTAGGAGCGCCGCACCTGGTAGACCTGCCCGCTGTCCAGCCGCAGCACCGCGCCGGGGAACTCGTCCTGGCGGTTGAGCACCTCCTGGGAGCTGAGGCGGTCGATCTCGCCGCGGCGCTCGATGTACCAGGCATCCAGCACGATCTCGCTTTCGGGTGTCGGCTGGATCAGCATGCCCAGGGTGTAGGCGTCGGACTTCTCGGGCTTCAGGTTGGGGTTGGACAGCGACACGGTGGAGATGCTCAACGCGCAGTTGACGTTGGTGCGGTCATAGACCGGGCACAGCTTGGGGTCGCGCAGGCCCGAGCTGAACGCAAACACGGTGGAGTCCGTGCTCTGCGACAACGAAGGCGCCCGAAAGCCGTTGGCCCAGGAGCCGCGCAGCGCAACGACCGAGCTCAGGTTGTACTTGGCCCCCAGCTTGGCGGTGATGGCGCTGCCGAAGTCGGTGTAGCGCTCGACGCGCAATGCGGACTGCGTCTCCAGGCCTTGGATCAGTGGCAACTGCAACTCGGCATAGGCCGCCGCAATGTTGCGGCTGCCGTTGGCCTCGGCAATGCCGCGGCCAATGATGTCGCCGGCTGCGGTGCGGCTATCCGCATCCACCTCGAAGCCCTCATGGCGCAGCTCGGCGCCCAGGCCCAGCATGGCCGCACCACCGGCCAGCTGGCCAATCTGACGCGAGCCGCGCAGATCCGCCGACGAGGTCGTCGAGACGCCCGAGTCGCTCACCATCGGCGAGATCTGCGCCAGCACCTCGGGGCTGTTGTTGCCGCCAAAGCGGTAGCTGCCATCGGCCAGCGCCTGGTTGAGCCCGGACAGGCTGAGACGGCCGCCCAGCCGCTTGGAGTTGCGCTGGTAGTGGTGCAGCAGGCCGGCGTCGATATCCCACTCGCCCAGCGTGGTGGTACCGCTCAGCACGGCCCGCAGGTTCTCGGCCTTGGTGTGGTAGCTGTAAGGGATGTCGGCGAACCGGTAGCGCAACCCCAGCACCGTGGGCTGCGTATAAGTGACCATGCCGCCGCTGGAGTTGGGCAACTGGACCGGATTGGAGACGCTGGCCAGGCGGGTGGGGTTGTCCGGATGGGTGGCCGGCAGCGCCAGACCGTTGAAGCGGATGGTGTTGCCCTCGGCATCGCCCCAGGCGGTCACCATTTCGGTGCGGCTCGATGGCGCGCCGTCGTAGTCGTTGGTGGTGGTGGATGCCATCAGCTCGGCATTGAGCGTGGTGTCGCCGCTGAGCGCATAGCTGCCCCGCACGAAGACCGAGCCACGCTCCTGCGCCCCCGTGTACTGCGCAAACCGGGTGGAGTCCCACAGGCAGGTCGGCGTGGACACCGTGGCCGAATAAGGCCCCGGGGTGGCGCAGTTGGGCGACAGCATGCCCCGAAAGCTGCCCGAGCTGCCGTTGTTGTAGGTGTAGAGGTTGCCCGGGTAGGAGGAGCTTGAGCTGGGCGTCAGCCGGCTGTACAGCGACGACAGCAGACCCGACTGCACCAGATCGGGCGCCTCGGTGATGCCCACGCCATCGCGCTTGAACAGCTCCACGCCGACGAACACGTTGTAGCCGTCCTCGCCGAAATCGCCCACACCCCAGACGCCGTTGGCGGTGTGACTCTTGAACAGGCCGTCGAAGCGCTGCTTGGCGTTCAGCTCGATCAGCTTGCCGGTGTAGTTGTTGCGCAGGATCACGTTGACGACCCCCGCCAGCGCATCGGAGCCGTACAAGGACGAGGCGCCGGACTTGAGAATTTCAATGCGCTCGATCGCCGACATCGGGATGGAGTTGACGTTGAAGATGGTGGACTGGCCGCTGTTGACGTCCACCACCGCCGCTGGCGAGATGCGGCGGCCGTTGACCAGCACCAGCGTGGCAGCCGAGCCCATGCCGCGCATGGAGATCGAGGCCGTGCCTGCGGAGAAGCCGCTGCCCGTGCCCATGTCGTCCAGGCCGCCGGCACCGGTGGAGGGATCCATGCGCAACAGCTCGTCCACCGTGGTCGCGCCGGAGCGCAGGATGTCGTCCCGCTTGAGCACCTTGACCGGCGCGGGAGTTTCCGAGTCGATCCGCTTGATCATGGTGCCGGTGATCTCCACGCGCTGCGGCTTGGGCTCGTCTGCGGCGGGGGTGTCCGCGAGGGCCGGCAGGGCGAGGCTGGCACAGGCCAGGGCGATCAGGTTGAGGCGGTAGGTCACATCTACTCCAGTGGGTGGGCTATTTGGCGGGGGCCGGGATAGTGGACGAGGCGGAAGCGGGGGCGGAGGCAGCAGCAGGGGGCGAAGCCGTCAGCTCGGCCTTGGCCAGTTCCAGGTCACGCTGGAACTCGGCGTGGCGATCCAGTTGCGCAACCACGGCCGTGGCCATCTGCCGGCCCGCCTCGACGTCGCTGGGGAAATGCACGCCGCAAACCACCCGGCTCTCCGCATAGGTCTGCGCACGGCTCAGCAGCGCCTCGGCACGTGCCGGGGCGACCCGCGCCAACACCAGGCCGACCGCCCAGCCGTAGGCGGCGTGGCCTGAGGGGTAGGAGGTGCGCATGTCGGCGTCGGCGTCGTCCACGCCGTCCGCTGCGCGTCCGCAAACCTGCGCCAGCTTCATGCGCTGATAGGGGCGCGCGCGCTGATGCACCGCTTTGGCCGCAAAAGTAGGCCCCCCCACTTGCTTGAGCGTACGGCTCAACAACGTCACCAGGGCAGGCCGCGCGTCGCCGCGAATAGGCCCCTGGCCAAAGGCTTGCTCGAACCGGTCGAACAGCCACCGGGCATCTTCTCCCGCCTCTTTGCGGCGCGCAGCGTCTACCGCCTGGAACGCCACCACGGTGGCCACGTCGCGCTGATCCAGCAGCGAATCGACGGCCGGCGGCGGTGGTAACTCCTGGCTGTGCAGGCTGGTGCTGTCGAAATAGGGCTTGACGCCCTTGCTGCTGACCGGCGGGTTTTGCCACTGCGGCGACGCCGCGCCTGCCTCCTGGACGGTCAGCAGTCCAAGCGCCAAAAATCCAATCAGAGCCCTTGCAGCCATGGTGTCGCGCGATCCGGAAGTGGTGATGGCGCATTGTATTTATGCGAAAAAATCGCACAAATTGGTGACAACCCTAGGTCTACACACCCAGGTCCGCCTGCGCCGTCCGTGGGACTCGGGCGGTGGCGCATGCGGCAGCGCATGCCGGCACTCCAGGGCCGGGCAAGACTGGGTGGGGTCGAGCGCGGGGCGTGGGGCGCGCTAGCGCCTCACGCCCACCGTCAGCCCACGGCGCGCTGTCAGCTCAACGCGGTGTGCAATTCCTGCACGGCGCGCACGGCGATCTGGTCGCCGTGCTTGAGCGCCTCGGTGACGGCCTCGCTGCCGGCCATGGTGGTGGAGTAGCTGACGCGGTGCGCCAGCGCGGCCGTGCGGATGTAGCGGCTGTCGGCAATGGCCGTGCGGGTTTCGTCCACCGTGGTGAAGACGAGTTGCACCTCGCCGGCCTTGATGAGGTCGGCGATGTGGGGGCGGCCGTCCTTGACCTTGTTGACGCGGCGCACCGGGATGCCGGCCGCCTCGAAGGCAGCGGCCGTGCCACTGGTGCCGGCCACGGTAAAGCCCAGTTTGACGAGATCGGCCGCCACGGCGGTGGCACGCGCCTTGTCGGCGTTCTTGACCGAGATGACGACCATGCCGCCTTCAGGCAGCACGGCGCTGGCGCCCAGCTGGGCCTTGGACATGGCCTCACCGAAGGTGCTGCCCACGCCCATGACTTCACCGGTGGAGCGCATTTCCGGGCCGAGGATGGGATCGACGCCAGGGAATTTGTTGAACGGGAACACCGCTTCCTTGACGCTGAAGTAAGGCGGCACCACCTCGCGCGGCGGCTGGCCGTCCTTGCCGCGCTGGTCGGCCAGCTTGATGCCGGCCATGCAGCGCGCGGCGATCTTGGCCAGCGGCTGGCCGGTGGCCTTGGAGACGAAGGGCACGGTGCGCGAGGCGCGGGGGTTGACCTCCAGCACGTAGACGGTGGCGTCATCGCCCTCGCCCTGGATGGCGTACTGCACGTTCATCAGGCCGCAGACCTTGAGCGCCCGGGCCATCAGCGCCGTCTGGCGGCGCAGCTCGTCCTGCAAGGCTGCACTCAGTGTGTACGGTGGCAGCGAGCAGGCCGAATCGCCGGAGTGGATGCCGGCGGCCTCGATGTGCTCCATGATGCTGCCGATCATCACCTGCTCGCCGTCGCTGATGCAGTCCACGTCCACCTCCACCGCGTCTTCGAGGAAGCGGTCGAGCAGCACGGGGGATTTTTCAGACACGCGCACGGCCTCGCGCATGTAGCGTTCCAGGTCTTTGTCGCCATGGACGATTTCCATGGCCCGGCCGCCCAGCACGTAGCTGGGGCGCACCACCAGCGGATAGCCGATCTCGCGCGCCTGCGCCAACGCGGCCTCTTCGGTGCGCGCGGTGCGGTTGGGCGGCTGCTGGAGGTTGAGCGTGCGCAGCAGGCGCTGGAAGCGCTCACGGTCTTCGGCCACGTCGATGGAGTCGGGGCTGGTGCCGATGATGGGCACGCCGGCGCGCTCCAGATCGAGCGCGAGCTTGAGCGGCGTCTGGCCGCCGTACTGGACGATGACGCCCACCGGCTGCTCGACCGCGACGATCTCCAGCACGTCTTCCAGCGTCACCGGCTCGAAGTAGAGGCGGTCGGAGGTGTCGTAGTCGGTGGAGACGGTCTCGGGGTTGCAGTTGACCATGATGGTCTCGAACCCGTCCTCGCGCAGCGCCATGGCGGCGTGCACACAGCAGTAGTCGAACTCGATGCCCTGGCCGATGCGGTTGGGGCCACCACCCAGCACCATGATCTTGCGCCGGTCGCTGGGCTGGGCCTCGCACTCGGCCTCGTAGGTGGAGTAGAGGTAGGCCGTCTGCGTGGCGAACTCGGCCGCACAGGTGTCCACGCGCTTGTAGACGGGCCGCACACCCAGTTCGTGGCGGCGCGCGCGCACGGCATGCTGGTGCGTGCTCATCAGCGTGCCCAGTCGCTTGTCCGAGAAACCCATGCGCTTGAGGTGGCGCAACTCGGCCGCCGTGAGGCTGTCCAGCGCCCGCGCCTGCACCTGCCCCTCGGCCTGGACGATGGCTTCGATCTGGTCGAGGAACCAGGGGTCGATGGCGGTCTCGGCGAAGATCTCGTCCAGCGTCAGGCCGATGCGCATCGCGTCGGCCAGGTAGAGGATGCGCTCGGGGCCGGGGTTGCCGATGGCTTGCAGGATGTCCTCGCGGTCGTCGCTGCGGGGGGTCAGGCCGTCGATGCCGGTCTCCAGGCCGCGCAGCGCCTTCTGGAAGCTCTCCTGGAAGGTGCGGCCCATGGCCATGACCTCGCCCACCGATTTCATCTGCGTGGTCAGGCGCGGATCGGCCGCCGGGAATTTCTCGAACGCAAAGCGCGGGATCTTGGTCACCACGTAGTCGATGCTGGGCTCGAAGCTGGCGGGCGTGGTGCCACCGGTGATGTCGTTCCTCAGCTCGTCGAGCGTGTAGCCCACGGCCAGCTTGGCGGCGATCTTGGCAATGGGGAAACCCGTGGCCTTGGACGCCAGCGCCGAGGAGCGCGACACGCGCGGGTTCATCTCGATGACGATCAGCCGGCCGTTCTGGGGATTGATCGAGAACTGCACGTTGGAGCCGCCGGTGTCCACGCCAATCTCACGCAGGATGGCGATGGAGGCGTTGCGCAGCAGCTGGTACTCGCGGTCGGTCAGGGTCTGGGCCGGCGCCACGGTGATGGAGTCGCCGGTGTGGATGCCCATGGGATCGAGGTTCTCGATGGAGCAGACGATGATGCAGTTGTCGGCGCGGTCGCGCACCACCTCCATCTCGTACTCTTTCCAGCCGATCAGCGACTCCTCGATGAGCAGTTCGCTGGTGGGCGAGAGGTCGATGCCGCGCTTGCAGATTTCCTCGAATTCCTCGGGGTTGTAGGCAATGCCACCGCCGGTGCCACCCAGCGTGAAGCTGGGGCGGATGACCATGGGAAAGCCCGTGCCACCGATCTCTTCCTGGATGCGCTTTTGCACGGCCAGCGCCTCCTCCATCGTGTGCGCGATGCCGCTCTTGGCGGAATCGAGCCCGATCTTGGTCATGGCGTCCTTGAACTTCAGGCGGTCCTCGGCCTTTTCGATGGCGGCCTCGTTGGCGCCAATCATCTCCACATCCCATTTGGCCAGCACGCCGTGGCGGTGCAGGTCCAGCGCGCAGTTCAGCGCCGTCTGGCCACCCATGGTGGGCAGCACCGCCATCTTCTCGTGGGGGCGCGCCGTGCGCTCCTTGGCGATGATTTCTTCGACCACACGCCAGGTGATGGGCTCGATGTAGGTGGCATCGGCCATCTCCGGGTCGGTCATGATGGTGGCCGGGTTGGAGTTGACCAGGACGACGCGGTAGCCCTCCTCGCGCAGCGCCTTGCAGGCCTGTGCGCCGGAGTAGTCGAACTCGCAGGCCTGGCCGATGACGATGGGGCCGGCGCCGATGATGAGGATGGTGTGCAGGTCGGAACGTTTGGGCATGTCAGTGTGGTTTTACGACGCGGTGGCGGCCGCCAGCTTGGCGCCGAAGCCGAGGAACAGGCTGCCGACGCCGGCGTTGGCGGCGCTGGTGAGCCGTCGGCGCGAGCGGAAGGCCGTGGCCAGCCGCGCGCCGCCGAAGATCAGGGTTGAGAGGTAGAGGAAGCTGAAAAACTGGATGATGGCGCCCAGCAGCAAAAACGTCAGGGCCGGGTAGGCATAGTGCGGATCGACGAACTGCACGAAGAACGACAGCAGGAACAGGATGGCTTTGGGGTTGAGCAGGCTGATCAGCAGCGCCTTGCGAAACGGCTGGCGCGCGTCCACCGGCCGGGCCGGCGCCGGCTGCGCCATCGGCTGGCGCCAGCCGCGCCACGCCGCCAGCAGCAACTGCAGGCCGAGCCAGCCCAGGTACAGCGCGCCCACCACTTTGACGGCCAGAAACAGCGCGGGGCTGGAGTTGAGCAGCGAGGCCCCACCCAGCGCCGCCACCAGCATCAGCACCGTGTCGCCCACGAACACCCCGCAGGCCGCCGCATAGCCGGGGCGCACGCCGCGCTGGGCCGCCACCGACAGCACGTACAGCGAGTTGGGGCCGGGCAGCAGCACGATGAAGATCACGCCGGCAACGTAAGTGCCCAGATCGGTGATGCCGAACATGGTGTCAATCCTTGCGCATCAGCGCCACGAAGCGGTCGAACAGATAGGCCACGTCGTGCGGGCCCGGGCTGGCTTCTGGGTGGCCCTGGAAGCTGAAGGCCGGCTTGTCGGTGCGGGCCATGCCTTGCAGCGTGCCATCGAAGAGGCTGACGTGGGTGGCGCGCAGATGCGCCGGCAGCGAGTCCATGGCCACCGCAAAGCCATGGTTCTGGCTGGTGATGACCACGCGGCCGCTGTCCAGGTCTTTGACGGGGTGGTTGGCACCATGGTGGCCAAACTTCATCTTGAAGGTCTTGGCGCCCGAGGCCAACGCCAGGATCTGATGCCCCAGGCAGATGCCGAACAGCGGCACGTTGGCCGCCATCACGGCCTGCGCAGCGGCGATCGCGTAGTCGCAAGGCTCGGGATCGCCCGGCCCGTTGGCCAGAAAGACGCCGTCGGGCCGCATGGCCAGCACCTCGGCCGCTGGCGTCTCGGCCGGCACCACGGTGAGGCGGCAGCCGCGCTGGGCCAGCATGCGCAAGATGTTGCGCTTGACGCCGTAGTCGTAGGCCACGACGTGAAAGCGCTGCGGCGGCGTCTCGTCAAAGCCCAGCGGGCTCAGCCGCCACTCGCCCTGCGTCCAGACATAGGGTGTGCGGGTGGACACTTCGCGGGCCAGGTCCAGCCCGGCCATGCTGGGCGCGGCTCGCGCCGCCGCCTGCGCGGCGGCAACGTCGGCCTCGCTGACCGTATGGCCGGCGGCAAAGGTGGCGATGCAGCCGTTTTCCGCCCCATGCAGGCGCAGATGGCGGGTGAGTTGGCGCGTGTCCAGGCCGGCGATGGCCACCGTGCCCTGCTCGGCCAGGTAGCCGGGCAGATCCTGCGTGGCGCGGAAGTTGGAGAGGCGCCGGGGCACATCGCGCACCACCAGGCCGGCGGCCTGCACGCGATCCGATTCGGCGTCTGCGGGGTTGACGCCCACGTTGCCTATGTGCGGATAGGTCAGTGTGACGATCTGGCGGGCATAGCTGGGGTCGGTCAGGATTTCCTGGTAGCCGGTCAGTGCGGTGTTGAACACCACTTCGCCCGTGGTCTGGCCGGCGGCGCCAATCGAGATGCCGTGAAACACCGTGCCGTCTGCAAGCGCAAGCACGGCGGGGGGCAATTGGGGTAGCAAGGGCAACTCCGTAGAAAGACGTGCCCAGCCCCGCCCCTTGCGCGTGCGAAGAGGCAACCACCTGGGCAGCGCAAGGTGATGAGGTCAGACCGGGATTATAGGGAACTAAAATGTGACGACGTATTCCAACCGGCCTCACACTCAGGAGAAACCAAGCCTTATGAACGATCGCGCGCAGACCTACGGCGGCCTGGCCGCAGGCCAGAGCGGCCCCATCTCGCAAACCGAGCAGCAGCGCGTCTTGCGCAACACCTACATGCTGCTGGCCCTGTCCATGGTGCCTACCGTGCTGGGCGCCTGGATCGGGGTGGCCACCGGCGTGATGGCAGCCATGAGCCCCGGCGTCAGCATGGTGGTGTTCCTCGTCGGCGCCTTCGGCCTGATGTTTGCCGTCGAAAAGACCAAGCACTCGGCCACCGGCGTGGCGGTGTTGCTGGCCTTCACCTTCTTCATGGGCCTGATGCTGTCGCGCATGCTGGCGGCCGTCCTGGGCTTTTCCAACGGCGCCAGCCTCATCATGATGGCCTTCGGCGGCACCGCCCTGGTGTTCTTCTCCATGGCGGCGCTGGCCGGCGTCATCAAGCGCGACCTGTCGGGCATGGGCAAGTTCCTGATGGTCGGCGCCATCATGCTGTTCGTGGCCTTCATCGTGAACTTCTTCGTGCAGTCCAGCGCGATGATGGTGGCGCTGTCGGTGATCTGCGTGGGCCTGTTCTCGGCCTTCATGCTCTACGACATCAAGCGCGTGATCGACGGCGGCGAGACCAACTACATCAGCGCCACGCTGGCCATCTACCTGGACATCTACAACGTGTTCCAGAGCCTGCTGGCCCTGCTGGGCATCTTCGGCGGCGAGCGCGACTGACGACTAGGCCGCCCTCCACCACGAAAGCCGCCTGTTCAGGCGGCTTTTTTGCTTTCCATATCAACCTAGGGGTGGCAATTTATCGAACCTCCGCGTCTGATGCGAGGGCAGCAATTCGCTGCATCCATCTACAACGAGGAGATACCGATGAAACTGGCACCAACCTGCCTGCTTGGCCTGCTGACCCTGAGCGCCACCTGCGCCATGGCAGGCGCACCGGAAATCGTCGGCGGCAAACCCGCCCCAGACGGCCGCTACCCCTGGATGGTGCCGCTGCTGATTTCGAACGTGGCCGACAACTTCAAGGCCCAGTGGTGCGGTGGCTCGCTGGTCAGCCCCACCAAGGTGCTGACGGCCGCCCATTGCATCGGGCAGCAATTCGACATCCTGATCGGCTCGCAGGATCTCAAGAGCGGCGAGGGCCGCCGCGTCCGCGTTGCCTCTGCCACCAAGCACCCGCAATACCGCAGCCGTGACGACAGCTACGATCTGGCCGTCCTGACGCTGACCGAGCCGGTCTACGACGTGACGCCGGTGCGCTTCATCAGCACCATTGAGGAAGAGGCGCAGTACATGCCCGATGACCGCAGGCTCGTGGTGGTGGGCTATGGCAACACCCGCTCGGGTGGCAATCCCTCCAGCATCCTGCGCCAGGTCAAGGTGCCGGTGGTCAATCGCGACACCTGCAACCAGGCGCCGATGTACGCCAACCAGATTGGCAACACCGAGTTCTGCGCCGGCTATGTCGAGGGCGGCAAAGACTCCTGCCAGGGCGATTCGGGCGGCCCCATCTTCCGCCGCGGCAAGACGGCCCAGGACGATGTGCAGGTGGGCATCGTCAGTTGGGGCTTCGGCTGCGCCGTGGCCAACAAGCCTGGGGTCTATGACCGCCTGGGCGTGACCGGGCAGTGGGTCAAAGACCAGATCGCCCTGCCCTGAAGCGCTCGCTCAGGCGCGATCGAAGACCGCCATGCTCTCCACGTGCGCCGTGTGCGGGAACATGTTGACCACACCAGCGTGCGTGCAGCGGTAGCCGGCCACATGCACCAGCAGGCCGGCGTCGCGCGCCAGCGTGGCGGGGTTGCAACTGACATAGACGATGCGCGCCGGCGGCTGCCAGTCGGCGCGCGGCGCGGCGTGCAAGTCGCCCAGCGCCTTGGCCAGGGCGAATGCACCCTCGCGCGGCGGGTCGACCAGCCATTTGTCTGCCGCGCCATAGCCGGCCACATCATCGGGGCCGATCTCGAACAGGTTGCGAGCCTCGAACCGCGTGCGGCTGGCCAGCCCGTTGTGCGCCGCGTTCTCACGTGAGCGGGCCACCAGCGCCTCGCTGCCCTCCACACCCAGCACCTCACGCGCCCGCGTCGCCAGCGGCAGCGTGAAGTTGCCCAGGCCGCAGAACCAGTCGATGACGCGCTCGGCGGGCTGCACGGCCAGCCTATCCAGCGCCGTGCGCACCAGCACCTGGTTGATGTGCGGGTTGACCTGGGTGAAGTCGGTGGGCTTGAACGGCATGGTGAGGCCAAACTCGGCCAGCCGGTAGTGCAGCGGCGGCCCGTCGGCGTCCAGCAGGTGCACCGTGTCGGGGCCTTTGGGCTGCAGCCACCACTGCACGCCATGCTGGGCCGCAAATGCGCGCAGCCTGGCCAGGTCAGCCTCGATCAGCGGCTCCAGGTGGCGCAGCACCAGCGCCGTGACCCCTTCGCCCAGCGCCACCTCGATCTGCGGCAGGCGGTCGCGCTGCGCCATGGCGCCAATCAGCTCACGCAGCGGCAGCAGCAAGGCGCTCATCTGCGGCGGCAGCACGTGGCACTCGCGCATGTCGGCCACGTAGCGGCTCTTGCGCTCGTGGAAGCCCACCAGCACCACGCCCTTCTTGGTCACGTGGCGCACCGACAACCGGGCCCGCCAGCGGTAGCCCCAGGCCGGGCCTTCAATCGGGCGCAGCACCTGCTCGGGCCGCACCTTGCCCAGGTGCCAGAGCTGGTCTTCGAGCGCCCGCTGCTTGACCGCCACCTGCGCCGCCGGGTGCAGATGCTGCATCTTGCAGCCACCACAGGCGCCCGCGTGCAGGCCAAAGTGCGGACAGGCCGGTTTCACGCGCAGGCTGCTTTCGCGCGCCAGCGCCGTCATCTGGCCTTGTTCCCATTGGTTCTTGCGCCGCGCAATCTGCACCTGCACGCGCTCGCCCGGCAGGGCACCCTCGATGAACACCACCTTGCCATCGGCGCGGTGCGCCACCCCCTGGGCGTCGAGATCCAGCGATTCGACGTCCAGCCATTCAGCCGGCGCCGTCATCGCGGTGGCAACACGCTCGCGGGGTTGATGGGCTTGCCCTGGCGGCGCACCTCGAAATGCAGCTGCACCCGATCGGCGTCCGATGAGCCCATCTCGGCAATCTTCTGGCCGCGTTTGACCGTCTGGTCTTCCTTGACCAGCAGCGTCTGGTTGTGGGCGTACACCGACAGCAGGTTGCTGTTGTGCTTGACGATGATGAGGTTGCCGTAGCCGCGCAGGCCGGAGTTGGCGTAGATGACGCGGCCATCGGCCGCCGCATACACCGGCTCGCCCACCTTGCCGGCAATGGCCAGCCCCTTGTTGCGCGACTCGTCGAACGGCGTGGTCACGGCCCCAGCGGCCGGCCAGGCCCATTGGACGTCCTCACCAGCCACGGCAGCGGCCGGTTGCGGCGCCGGCGCTGGCGCTGGCACCGGTGACGCCGAAGCGGCCGGCAGCGGCGCCGATGCGGCCGCTTTGGGCTCGGCCGGTTTGACGGCCACGGGTGGCCGTGCCGCCACCGGCGTGGTCACCGCCTCGCCCTCGGGCGGGAGGATGCGCAGCACCTGATTGACTTCGATGAGGTTGGGGTTGTCCAACTTGTTCCAGCGCGCCAGGTCGCGCCAGCTCTGGCCGGCGTCCAGCGCGATGCGCATCAAGGTGTCGCCGGGCTTGACCACATAGGTCAGGGCCCGGCCATCGGGGCCGTATTGCACCTCAGGCGGCTTGGGCGCAGGCGCTGAGGCGGCAGCGGCAACACCTGCGGCGGCGCGCTCTTCAACCGGGGCGGGGCCGTGGGTGGCGGCACAGCCGGCCAGGGTCAGCATGGCGGCGGCGGCCAGCGGCGCAGCCATCCGGCGCCCAACGGATACAAAGGCGGAAATCGTCATATGCGGCCAGATTTTAAAGGGACGAACTGCACGGCCTCGCCCAGGCTGCGGCGCAATCCCTCGGCCGTGCGATCGACGACCACCAGCACCTGGCCACCACCCGGTGCGCGCGCCGGGGCCACCAGCCGGCCGCCCACGGCCAGTTGCGTCAACCAGGCCTCGGGGACGTCGTCACCCCCAGCGGCGGCAATGATGCTGTCGTAGGGCGCCGAAGGCGCATGGCCCGCCATGCCGTCGGCATACAGCAGGCGGCTGTGCAGCACGGCCTGCGCGGTCAGATGGCGCCGCGCGGCGTCATGCAGACCTTGCACTCGCTCAATGGACACCACCTGACGCGCCAGCGCGGCCAGCAGCGCCGTCTGATAGCCGCAGCCCGTGCCAATCTCAAGCACCCGGCCCAGATGGCCGCTGGCGCGGGCCGTGGTGCCCAGAAACAGCCACTCCAGCATGCGCGCCACCACCGAAGGCTTGGAGATGGTCTGGCCAAAACCGATGGGCAGGCTGGTGTCTTCGTAGGCCTGGGCGGCCAGTGCCGAATCGACAAAGCGATGGCGTGGCACCTCGGCCATGGCCTGCCAGACCGGTTCGCAACCAGCGCCTTCGGCGCGCAGCCGCGCCACCATGCGCTGGCGCATGGCAGCCGAGTCCAGGCCCAGCCCCGTAGGTGTGTGGCGGCGCGCCGCGTCGCGAGCGGCCTGGGCCAGCAGCGCCTGCGGGCGCAGCGGCTCCTTGGGGCGAGGCGGTGCGCTCACCCAGCGAAGGACTGGCGCCAGCCGGACAGGCCAGCATGGTCGGTCAGGTCCACCTGCAGCGGCGTGATGGAGACGGCCCCCTGCGCCACGGCGTGGAAGTCGGTGCCCGCCCCCGCCTCGCGCGCGTCGCCGGCCGGCCCTATCCAGTAGATGGTGTCGCCACGCGGGCTTTGCTGGCGAATCACCGGCTCGCTGGCGTGGCGGCGGCCCAGCCGCGTGACCTGCCAAGGCAGCGTGTCGGCATCGGCGCGGTTGGGGATGTTGACGTTGAGCAGCCAAGGCGCCACCGGCGCGCCCGCAGGCGGCCACTGCGCCAGCACGCGCTCGACCACGCGCCGCGCCGTGCGCGCGGCAGCATCCAGATGCGTCCAGCCCTTGTCCACCTGCGAGAACGCAATGGCTGGCACGCCGAAGAGGTAACCCTCCATGGCCGCCGCCACCGTGCCCGAATACAGTGTGTCGTCGCCCATGTTGGCGCCCTGGTTGATGCCCGAAAGCACCAGATCGGGCCGGTGCGTCAGCACCCCGGTGAGCGCCACGTGCACCGCATCCGACGGCGTGCCGTTGACGTAGCGCACGCCCGGCCGCGCCGCGTCGAACACCTGCAGCGGCCGGTTCAAGGTGAGGGCATTGGACGTGCCGCTGGCGTTCTGTTCGGGCGCCATCACGTCGATGTCACCCAGGCCCTTGCAGGCCTCCATCAAGGCGGCAATGCCGGGGGCCAGATAGCCGTCGTCGTTGGCGATGAGGATGCGCATGGGCGGTGATTCTAGAATTTGCCTTTGACCTCACGTGGAGCGCGCAGATGGCCGTCAAGGTGCTGATCCTGGAAGACAACCCCGTGGCTCGTGAGTTTCTCGCCGGCGTGGTGCGTGAGAGCTTCACCGGTGATATTGCCATCACCGAAGCGGGCGATCTGGAGACGGCCCGCCGCCACATCGCCCTGACCGGTCCTGGCGGCCTGCACGGAGCCGACCCGTTCAAGCTGATGCTGCTCGATCTGGAGTTGCCCGATGGCGACGGGCTGGACCTGCTCAAGGAACTGGCCGGCTACCCGGCGACCAAGATCATCACCACCCTGTACTCCGACGACGAGCACCTGTTTCCGGCGCTGCAGCATGGTGCCGACGGCTACCTGCTCAAGGAGGACCGCGCCGAGGTGCTGGTGGATGAGTTGCGCAAGATCGCTGACGGCCAGCCCCCGTTGTCGCCGGCCATCGCGCGGCGGCTGCTGGGCCATTTCCGGCAAGGCGTCGCGCCGGCGGCCGAAAGACCCGCCACCGGCCTGGCCGCTGCCCCTGCCAAAGAGGGCGGCGGCGCCGTGCAGATCGCGCCCGCCAGGTCCGACCTGCCTCACCTGACGCCGCGCGAGGTCGAGGTGCTGCAGTACCTGAGCAAGGGCTTCACCATCAAGGAGATTGGTGAGCTGATGGGCATCAAGTGGTTCACGGTCAACGACTACATCAAAGCCATCTACCGCAAGCTCAACGTCTCCAGTCGTGCCGAGGCGGCCGTCCTGGCCACCAAGCAAGGCCTGGTGTGACCCACACCGCCGGCCACAAGCGGCTGGTGCTGCTGGTGCTGGTCGTGATGGGCTGCCTGGCGGTGTTTGCGCTGGCCCGTTGGATGGCCGCCCAGCCGCACGTGGAATTGAGCTGGGACCATGCGGCCGATGGCCACGGTGCCATCGCCCCTCCGTCGGCGGCTGAGCTGGAGGCCACGCTGAACGCCCATGTGGTGGCCTTGCTGGGCACTGATGGACGCCCCGTGCCCTGGCCCGTGGACGCCGCCGCCGACTCGTTGCGCTGGGTCACCAGCGACGACACGCGCCGCCAGACTGCAGCCGCCTGGGCCGCAGCCAACGCCGCACTGGCACACGGCGAGGTGGTGTTCGATCTGGAGGGCGGCCAGCAGGTGACGGCAAGGGCCGTCCCGCGCGGTTATGCCCATCTGGGCCTGGGTTTCTGGCTGCTGGCCAGCTATGCCCTCGTGCTGTGGCTGGTGGGTGGGCTGGTGGTGCTGCTGCGGCCGCAGTGGCGCAATGGCGTCTACCTGGTCATGGCGCTGGCGCAGTCTGCGCAACTCGCGGCGGCCGCCGTGGCGGCCGTGCCGGCGCTGGCCCCGCCTGGCCCGATGGCGGACTGGGGCGTGACGCTGAGCACGAGCATGGAGTTGATCACCTGCGCGGCGCTGCTGCACGCCGCCGCCGTGTACCCGCGAGCGTTGCCTGGGCATCGGCTGTTTGTCGCGACTGGCTGGCTGGCGACCCTGGCCTGGCTGATGCTCACCCTGGCCGGCGTGCTGCCCCATGCCTGGTGGTGGACCCAGGGCCTGGTGCTGGTCATGGGCGCCGCGGCGCTGGCCTTGCTGACACGCACCCTGCACCAGGAGCCGCACCCGTTCGTGTTCGTCATGCGGCGCATCGGCCTGCTGCTGTGGGCCACTATGGTGTTGCTGGTGCTGACGGTGGCGCTGCGGCAGAACACCCAGGGCGACCCGCTGCCGCTGATCCAGGCCACCGATCTGGTGTGGAACGTCTTCACCGCATCCGTCATCCTGCTGGTGCCCTTCCTGGCCCACTCGGGGCGGCTGATGCGCGAGGTGCCCATCGTCGTCGGCACCACGGCGCTGGCCGTGCTGGCCAACCTGGCCTTCGTCGCCGTGTTCGGGCTGGGGCCGCTGACGGCCATGGTGGCCGCGCTGCTGCTGGCAGTGACCACCTATGCCGCCATCGCGCAATGGCTGCTGCACCATGCCGCCGCCAGCCGGGCTGCCGCCACCGAACGCATGTTTGCGCAGCTCTACAGCGTGGCGCGCGAGGTTGAAACCCGGCCCGAGCGCGCGGGCCTGCGCATGACCGAATTGCTGGAGCACGTGTTCGAGCCCCTGGAGGCGCGGGCCACCACCGCCCATGGCAAGCGCAGCCAGTTGAGCAGCAACGGCGCGGTGTTGCTGGTGCCCATGCCCGGCCTGTTGGCCGGTGGCGACGAGGGCGCCATGCTGGCGCTGCGGGGCGCCGACCGCGGCCGCCGCCTGTTCTCCCCCGGCGACACCCGGCTGGCCGACCGCATCGTCGAGCAGTTGATGCGCGCGGTGGCGCAGGACCGCGCCGTCGAGCGCGGCCGCAGCGAGGAGCGCATGCGCATCGCCCAGGACCTGCACGACGACATCGGCGCACGCCTGCTGACGCTGCTGTACAAGGCCCCGTCGCGTGAGATGGAAAACTACGTGCGCCACACGTTGCAAGACCTGAAGACCTTGACGCGAGGCCTGGCGGCGCAAAGCCAGCCGCTGGAACTGGCGGCGGCCGAATGGAAGCGCGACCTGACCGACCGGGCCTCGCTGGCAGGCTGCGCCCTGAACTGGACCAGCACCTTCGACCGCGAGGTCACGCTGACCACGGTGGAGTGGTCGTCGCTGACGCGCATCGTGCGCGAACTGGTCAGCAACGTCATCGCCCACGCCAAGGCCAGCCAGGCCCACATCTACCTGCGGCTGGAAGAGGGTCAGCTCTTCATCAGCTGCACCGACGACGGCCAGGGCAAGGATCCGTCCACCTGGTCACGCGGCCTGGGCGTGGGCGGCATCCGCAAGCGCGTGCGGCTGCTGGGCGGCGAAGTACAGTGGCGCGAGCACACGCCGCAAGGCATCGTCTGCGACGTCTACATCCCCCGCTTGGCCGGATGCATAGCCCCGCCCCCTTGACCCGGCTGAACCCCTTGCAGCCCAAAAAAAAGCGTGCCTGAGCACGCTATCGGGTCGATGCCGATCAGGCGCTCAGTCGGCCTTCTTCTTGGCCGCCTTGCGCGCGGCCTTTTTGGCGGCGCGGGCCTCGGGGTCAACCTTGGCGACCTTCTCGTCCGCTGCCTTGGCGGCCATGAACAGCACCTTGCGCTTGCCTTCAGCGTCCGCCTCTTTGGCGTTCTCACGGATGGTGAAGCGGCCCAGGCTGGACACCACCACGCGGCCCGGAGCCGCCTCGGCGATGCTGTCGCGCACCACGCCCAGCGTGGCCACCACCAGCTTCTTGACGGCCGTATCGGTCAGACCTTCCACCACTTCGGGCGCCTTGGCGCGCAATGCGGCAACGATTTCTGCGGTATTCACTCTCACACTCTCCTGCGATGGCGGATATCAAAGGCCGTCCGCCGTCAGCCGTTCATTGCAGCGGCACCCCGGTCTTGGCCTGCACCTCGTCGCGGGTGACGCCCGGCGCCAGCTCAACCAGGCGCAAGCCATGCGGCGTCACGTCCAGCACGCACAGGTCGGTGATGATGCGATCGACCACGCCCACCCCCGTCAGCGGCAGCGTGCAGGCAGGCAGGATCTTGATGTCGGTGGAGCCGTCTTTCTTGGTGGCCACGTGTTCCATCAGCACCACCACGCTCTTGACGCCGGCCACCAGATCCATGGCGCCGCCCATGCCTTTGACCATCTTGCCGGGAATCATCCAGTTGGCCAGATCGCCACTGGCGCTGACCTGCATGGCGCCCAGGATGGCCAGGTTGATCTTGCCGCCACGGATCATGCCGAAGCTGTCGGCGCTGCTGAAGATGGAAGAGCCCGGCAGCGTGGTGATGGTCTGCTTGCCGGCGTTGATCATGTCGGCATCGACCTGATCCTCGGTGGGGAACGGGCCTATGCCCAGCAGGCCGTTTTCGCTTTGCAGCCAGACCTCCATGCCGTCGGGCACGTGGTTGGCCACCAGCGTGGGCAGGCCAATGCCCAGGTTGACGTAAAAGCCGTCGGCCAACTCCTTGGCGGCGCGCTGCGCCATTTCATCGCGGGTCCATGCCATGGTGGTGTGCTCCTTCAGGCCTTGCGCACAGTGCGCTGCTCAATGCGTTTTTCGGGGTTGGCGTTGACGACGATGCGGTGCACGAAGATGCCCGGCAGGTGCACGTCATCGGGGTCGATCTCGCCCAGCGCCACCACGCGCTCGACCTCCACCACCGTCACCCGGCCGGCCATGGCCACGTTGGGGTTGAAGTTGCGCGCGGTGCGACGAAAACGCAGATTGCCGCTGGTGTCGGCCACGTCGGCCTTGATCAGCGACACCTCGGGGTTGAGGGCAGCCTCCAGCACGTGGGGGTGGCCGTTGAACTCGCGCACCTCCTTGCCCTCGGCCACGATGGTGCCCACGCCGGTGCGGGTGAAAAAGGCCGGAATGCCGGCACCACCAGCGCGCAGCTTCTCGGCCAGCGTGCCCTGCGGCGTGAACTCCAGCTCCAGCTCGCCCGCCAGGTACTGGCGCTCGAACTCCTTGTTCTCGCCCACGTAGCTGGAAATCATCTTCTTGACTTGACGGGTGTTGAGCAGCTTGCCCAGACCGAACCCATCGACGCCGGCGTTGTTGGAGATGACCGTCAGATCCTTCTTGCCGCTGGCCTGCAGCGCGTCGATCAGCGCCTCGGGAATGCCGCACAGGCCGAAGCCGCCCACCGCGATCAACTGCCCGTCGCGCACGATGCCTTCCAGCGCCGCTGCCGCGCTGGGATAGATTTTGTTCATGCCTCTCGCTCCATCGAAACAAACCGGCGCGCAGATTACCGCACATTGGCTGCCGCGCCGCCCCGGTCGAGCTAGGGGGATGTTTCGATCTCTTGCAAACGCTGCGCGGTGGCCAGTGCGGCGCGCTGGCGCACGCGCACCAGCACGCCGGCATCGGGCACAGGCACAGGCTGGGTCGGGAAGCGCGCCAGCAGCCGGCGCACGCTGTCGTCGTCGGTCAGGCGCAGCAGGTCGGCGCACAACTCGCCCGCAAACCCCATGGGCTGGCCGCGTTGGCCCCGGTGCTCGGGGTAGACCATGGGCGCCTCATGCGCCTCTTGCACCGCCTGCGCCAGCCTGCGCAGCGTATCCGGCGCGACGGCGGGCATGTCGGCCGGCAACACCAGCCAGCCCGCCACATTGGGCCGGTTGGTGACACCGGCCGCAATGGCCAACCCCAGCGCCGCCTGTTCTGGCGCCAACGTGACGAGTTCGTTCAGCGCCACCCCCTCGCGCAGCAATTCGGCCCGCCAGACGGCGTCCGCCACCATGGTCAGCGGCAGGCCGCTGGCGCGCACGTGGCGCAGCGTGGTGGTCAGCACGGTGCCCTGGGCCATGGGCTCGGCCAGCAACGCCTTGCCGTCGGCGGCGCGCTCGCGCGCGACCGCCAGCACAATCACGGCAACCTGAGCCTCGGCCAAGGCCGGGGACGACGACGACATGCCTGTTTTCTCCCTTGCACGCCTCAGATCGCCGCATGATGGCGGCCCGTGCTGCACCGCGCCATAGGGCTCTACACTGAGACCGCATGAATACTGACCTTGCCGCCTTGCGCAAAAGTTACGAACGCGCCGCGCTGGACGAAACCGCCTCGGCTGCCGACCCCATGGTGCAGTTCGAGCGCTGGCTGCAAGAGGCCCTGGCCGCACGCTTGCCCGAGCCCAACGCCATGACGCTGGCCACCGTGGGCGCCAACGGACGGCCTTCGACGCGCATCGTGCTCATCAAAGGCTGCGACGCGCGCGGCCTGGTCTGGTACACCAACTACGGCAGCCGCAAGGGGCAGGATCTGGCCCACCTGCCTTACGCCGCGTTGCAATTTCACTGGGTGGAACTGGAGCGCGTGGTGCGCATCGAGGGCAAGGTGGAGAAGGTGTCTGACGCCGAGTCGGACGCCTACTATGCCTCGCGCCCACTGGACTCCCGGCTGGGGGCCTGGGCCTCGCCGCAAAGCCAGGTCATCGCCTCGCGGGCGGTGCTGGTGGCGGCCGCAGCCGAGGCCGCCGCACGCCACCTGCTGGCACCGCCAAGGCCGCCCCACTGGGGAGGCTACCGGCTGGCGCCCGACCGCTGGGAGTTCTGGCAGGGCCGGCCCTCGCGGCTGCACGACCGGCTGCGCTACCGGCTGGACGAGGCCGGCGCCTGGGTGCGCGAGCGCCTGGCGCCATAAGCCAGGGCATCACCAACGCAACTGCGCCCCCGCCGACAGGCTGCGCGCCGGCAACGGCGCGAGCTCACGCGCCGTGCGCAGGCTGCTGGCGCTGTAGGCCAGCGCATCGAAGGCGTTGTCCAGCCGGGCAAACAGCGTGGCCTCGCCGCCCGACCAGCGCAGCGTGCGGTTGACCCAGAGGTTGACCAGGGTGTAGCCCGGCGTGGCCACGTCGGTTGTGGGCACGCGCGTTTGCGCCATGGCACGCGTCAAGCTGGCGCCCAGGCGCCAGTCGTCGGTCTCGGCCTCCAGCCCCAGGCGCCACCGCAGCGGCGCCAGACGCGGCAGCGGCTCACCCGTGGCCCTGTTTTCGCCGCGCGTGGCGTCCATGCCCGCCGTGGCGTCCAGCGCCCAGCCCGCCACAGTGAAGCGCTGACGGCCTTCCAGCTCGACGCCCCACAGCCGCGCCGGCACGCCCGCGAACCGGTAGACCGGCGCCTCGTCCTGGATGGCGCCGGTGGCGTCCAGGGCGATGTACTGACCGAACCGCATGGCATAGACGTTGGCACGCAGGCTGCGGCCCTCACCCTGCCATTGCACGCCCGCGTCCAGGCTGTGGCTGCGCTCCACCGCCAGGCTGGGATCGCCTTGCTCATACGAACCGGTGGCCACATGCAGCCCGTCGGCGTACAGCTCGTAGTAGGCCGGTGCGCGCTCGGTATGGGCCAGGGCGCCACTCAGGCTCACGCCATGACCCAACGCCCAGACCGCGCCCAATGAGGCGCTGTGGGGCGTAAAACGGCGCTCGGTGGGGACGTCGCCCGCCGCCGCCACCCGCGCGCGCTCCAGCCGCAGGCCGCCCGACAGTGTCAGCGCGCCCAGTTGCACCTCCTCCAGCGCGAACAGCGCGGCGGCCCGCGTGCGCGTATCGGGCACAAAGGCCTCTTCGCCCAGGGCCGAGAAGTCCAGCGCCTCGGCCTGCACGCCGACCAGCCCTTTGAACGCGCCCAGCGGGCGGTGATGCAACTCCAGCCTGGCGTCGCGGCCATCGCTCTTGAACGTGGTGCCTACCTCCGTGCCCTCCAGTTCCTGATGCTGGTAGCGGGTGGCGGCGGCACGGGCGGTGACTTTGCTGAAGAAGCCATCGAGCTCGCGCTCGCCGGCCAACGTCAACCGATCGCGACGCATCTGAATGGTCACCTCGGGCTCGACCACGATGCCGTAGTCGCTGCGATAGGCATCCACCGACGCCCCCACGTAGCCGCGCGCGTCGGCCCAGGAGGCGCCTACCGCACCGCCATGCGCCTGGGCCGCCGAGTTGGCCACCCGGGTGGTGGGCACGCTGTCTTCGCCAGGCGGCGTGAAGCGCGGCACCGTCAGGTCGTCGGTGCGGCGGGTAAAGCCATCGATATGCCAGGACAGGCCGCCCTCACCGCCCTCGAGCAGACCCGAGAGGCTGCGTGCACGCGCGGCGCCGCCCAGGCGAGCCTCGGCCCGGCCAGCCAGTTCGGACAGCGCCGCACGCGGAATGCGGTTGTCGATGGTATTGACCACACCGCCCAGCGCGCTGCCGCCGTAGAGCAATGCGGCCGGGCCGCGCAGCACCTCGATGCGCTCGGCCACCAGCGGGTCTTGCGCCACGGCGTGGTCAAAGCTGAGGCTGGACGCATCGACGCTGGCGCCGGCGTTGTCCAGCACGCGCACGCGGTCGCCGTCCAGGCCACGGATGACCGGGCGGTTGGCGTTGGGGCCGAACCAGGTGGCGGCCACGCCAGGCAGGCCATCCAGGGTCTCGCCCAGCGTGGCGGCGCGGCGGGTCAGCAGCGCGTCGCCCGTCAACACACTGGCCGGCTGGGCCAGGGTGTCCTGTGCCAAGGGGTTGCCGGTGATGAGGACGGTCTGGGTGGGCGCGCCACTCTGGGCGCCAGCGGATGTGGCGGCCAACAGCGCAGCCACCAGGGGAGTGAATCGAAATGCGGTCATGAACGTGCACCATGCAGCGGCCACGGCGAGGCCGCCGTGGCCGCATCAAACGAAAACGAATAGGGGGAGGATTGCGGACGTCAGGCTTGCGCCGGAGGCGCACGCGCCGCATAGGGCCGAGCGGCCCGCAATTGCGGTGTCGAGGCCGCGCGCCAGATCGGCGCGGCCTCGCTGGCCACCGGGGCGGTGGCCAGTTGGGGCGGCGTGGACGGCAGCCCGCTCGCCAGCGCCAGATGATCCAGCAGATGGCACAGCACCGAGCCCGGCAGGTGGCCGCTGCCATCGTCGGCTGCCACGGCACTGGCCGCGGGCGTGCCGTGCAACACGGCATGGCGCAGGCCCACCACCTGGCTGGCCAGCAAGGCCAGCGCCAGCAGCAGCGCACCAAGCCCGCGGCGGCACATCATTTCAGGTGCTTGGCGAAAGCCTGTTCGAGCTTGGCGACTTTGGGCCGGACCACGTAAGCGCAGTAGCCCGCGTCGGGATTGCGGTCGTAGTAGCGTGCATGCTCGGGCTCGGCCGGCGTGAAGCTGCGCAGCGGCTCCACCTCGGTGACCACAGGCCGCACACCCGCGGCCTCCACCTCACCGATCACCTCACGTGCCACCACCTCCTGGGCCGGCGTCTGCCAGTAGATGCCCGAGCGGTACTGGGTGCCCTTGTCGGCACCCTGGCGGTTGAGCGTGGTGGGGTCGTGGATGCCGAAGTAGATGCGCAGCACGTCGGCCAGCGCGATGCGCTCGGCATCGAAGCGCAACTGCACCACCTCGGCATGGCCGGTGGTGCCCGAACAGACCTCGCGGTAACTGGGGTTGGCGGTATGGCCGTTGGCATAGCCGGACTGCACGGCCAGCACGCCATCGACACGGGTGAACACGGCCTCCAGGCACCAGAAGCAGCCGCCGGCCAGGGTGATGGTTTCTTCACGCATGGGGCGGAATGATAGAGAGTTCGGCCACCAGCGCATCGGCCCGTGCCTGCACGTCGGGCGTCATGACGATGGGCCGGCCCCACTCGCGGCTGGTCTCGCCCGGCCATTTGTGGGTGGCATCCAGCCCCATCTTGCCGCCCAGGCCGCTGACGGGCGAGGCGAAATCCAGGTAGTCGATGGGGGTGTGGTCCACCAGCACGGTGTCGCGCACCGGATCCATGCGCGTGGTGATGGCCCAGACGACCTCCTTCCAGTCGCGCACATCGATGTCGTCATCGACCACGATGATGAACTTGGTGTACATGAACTGACGCAGGTAGCTCCACACGCCCATCAGCACCCGCTTGGCATGACCGGCGTAGCTTTTCTTCATGGCCACCACCGCCATGCGGTAGCTGCAGCCCTCGGGCGGCAGGTAAAAGTCGGTAATCTCCGGAAACTGCTTCTGGATCAGCGGCACGAAGACCTCGTTCAGCGCCACGCCCAGCACGGCCGGCTCGTCGGGCGGCTTGCCGGTGTAGGTGGAGTGGTAAATGGGCTCGCGGCGGTGGGTCAACCGCTCGATGCGCAGCACCGGGAACCACTCCTGCTCGTTGTAGTAACCGGTGTGGTCGCCGTAAGGCCCCTCCAGCGCATGCAGGTAGCCGCCCTGCTCCCGCAGCGGCACGCCGTGAGCGCTTTCGCCCACGAAGCCGGCGGGTGCGGTGGGAATGTGCCCCTCCAGCACCATCTCGGCGTGGGCCGGCACCTGCAGCTTGAGATCCCCCTCGCCCACACTGGCATCGGCCAATTCGGTGCGGCTGCCGCGCAGCAGGCCGGCAAACTGGTACTCGCCCAGGCTGTCGGGCACCGGCGTGACCGCGCCCAGCGTGGTGGCGGGGTCGGCGCCCAGCGCCACCGCAATGGGAAAGGGCTGGCCGGGGTTGGCCTGCGCAAACGCCCGAAAGTCCAGCGCGCCGCCCCGGTGCGCCAGCCAGCGCATGATGACCTCACGCGGCCCGATGACCTGCTGGCGGTAGATGCCCAGGTTCTGCCGCCGCCGTGGCCGGGGCACCGATTGCGGCCCTCGCGTGATGACCAGGCCCCAGGTCACCAGCGGCGCCACGTCATCCGGCCAGCACCACTGAATGGGCCAGCGCGCCAGGTCAATGGCCTCACCGGTCAGCACCACCTGCTGGCAGGGCGGCTGGCGCACCGTGGCGGGCTTCATGGCCCACAGCGCCCGCCCCAGCTCCAACAACCGACCGGCATCTTTCAGGCCCGCAGGAGGCTCAGGCTCTTTCAAACCAGCCAGCACGTGGCCAATCTGGCGCAGATCGGCCAGCGTCTCGCCCCCCATGGCCCAGGCCACGCGGCGCGGGGTGCCAAACAAGTTGGCCAGCACCGGCACGGTATGGCCGCTGGGCTGGGTGAACAGCAGCGCCGGCCCGCCCGCGCGCAGCACGCGGTCGGCCACCGCCGTCATCTCCAGCCGGGGCGACACCGGCTGGCTGATGCGGCGCAACTCGCCCTGGGCTTCCAGCGCGGCCAGGAATTCGCGCAAATCGCGGTACTTCATGTGTTGCAAATTATATAAACGAAGTTCTTTATGGTTGACTGGTTATAAAAAGCCCCTCAGAATCGCGCCATTCCTCAGTGACCAAGGGATAACCCTTGGTCATGCGCTTCACGCTTGGCGCGCAGCATACAAGCGTTCCCTATCTCGCTGCAGCCACCTTGAGCTGCGCCGGGCGCCCCGCAGGTGGGCCCCGAAGAACGACCTGTTAGGAGTAGAAATCATGTCTGACGCATCTGCGAGTGCGCGCCCGATGGCGCCACTTGAACGCATGGCGCGCGTCGTTGTCGCCGATGTGGGCCAGGGCCTGGTGGCCGTGAGCCACAACGCACTGGCCTTGCTGGGCTTGCTGGTGGTGGTGCTGGGTCTGTATCTGGTGGACCACAAGGAGCTTCGCCATCAGGCCGAGCGCACCGCATTGGGCTGGCTGCAAGACCGCCACGGTGACCAGTTGCTGGCCGAGGCCGCCGCCGAGGACGACGCGCTGGTGGCCGACGCCGGTGCGGATCCGGGTGACCCGCTGGCCAACCCACTGGCGGCCGATCCGGCCACGCTGAACCGCCAGCAGGCCGCCGTGGCCTCCTGGCTGTCGCGCCGCTACAAGGTGGCGCAAGAGCCCATCGCGCGGCTGGTGCACGAGGCCTGGGCCGTGGGCAAGGCGGCGGGGCTGGATCCCACGCTGATCCTATCCATCATGGCCATCGAATCGAGCTTCAACCCGTTTGCCCAGAGCGCGGTGGGCGCGCAAGGCCTGATGCAGGTGATGACCCGCGTGCACAACGACAAGTACCAGCCGTTTGGTGGGGTGCTGACGGCGTTCGACCCGGTGACCAATCTGCGCGTGGGCGTGCAGGTGCTCAAGGAGTGCATCACCCGCGCCGGCAGCCTGGAAGCGGGCCTGCGCTACTACGTGGGCGCGGCCAATCTGGAAAACGACAACGGCTACGCCGGCAAGGTGCTGGCCGAGCAAGCCCATCTGCGCCGGGTGGCAGCGGGTCAAAAAGTGCCGGTCAATGCCGTGAGCGCCCCCCGCCCGGCGCCCGTGCCGGCATCGGCGGCGGCGCCGGCCGCCTCCGCGCCCACGGCCGAGGTGGGGCAGCAACTGGCGCTGGCGGTGGTGCGGTAAGCTGCGCGGCTTGCCACACCAACCCACCGCCCGCCCATGTTCAACCGCCAGACTTCCACCCTCGCCCTCGTCGATCCCGATCTGAACGCCGCCATCCTGGCCGAAAACCAGCGCCAGGAAACGCACATCGAGCTGATCGCCTCCGAGAACTACACCTCGCCGGCCGTGATGGCGGCGCAGGGCTCGCAGCTGACCAACAAATACGCCGAGGGCTACCCCGGTCGGCGCTATTACGGTGGCTGCGAGTACGTGGACGTGGTCGAGCAACTGGCCATCGACCGCCTCAAGCAATTGTTTGGCGCCGGCTTTGCCAACGTGCAGGCCAACTCCGGCTCGCAGGCCAATCAGGCCGTGCTGCTGGGCCTGCTGACGCCCGGTGACACCATCATGGGCATGAGCCTGGCCGAAGGCGGCCACCTGACCCATGGCATGGCGCTGAACATGAGCGGCAAGTGGTTCAAGGTGGTCAGCTACGGTCTCAACGCCCAGGAAGAGATCGACTACGACGCCATGGAGCGTCTGGCCCACGAGACCCGGCCCAAGCTCATCATTGCCGGCGCCTCGGCCTACAGCCTGCGCATCGACTTTGCGCGCTTCGCCCAGGTGGCCAAGGCCGTGGGCGCCTACTTCATGGTGGACATGGCGCACTACGCCGGCCTGATTGCCGCTGGCGTCTACCCCAACCCCGTGCCGCATGCCGATGTGGTGACCAGCACCACGCACAAGAGCCTGCGCGGCCCGCGCGGCGGCATCATCGTGACCAACCACGAAGAGATCGCCAAGAAAATGAACTCGGCCGTGTTCCCGGGCCTGCAGGGCGGGCCGCTGATGCACGTGATCGCCGGCAAGGCGGTGGCGTTCAAGGAGGCGCTGACGCCCGAGTTCAAGGCCTACCAGCAGCAGGTGGCCAAGAACGCGGTCGTCATGGCCGACACCTTGATGGCGCGCGGCCTGCGCATCGTTTCGGGTCGCACTGAAAGCCACCTGATGCTGGTCGATCTGCGACCCAAGAACCTGACCGGCAAAGAGGCCGAGGCCGTCCTGGGCGCCGCGCACATGACGTGCAACAAGAACGGCATCCCCAACGACCCGCAAAAGCCCATGGTCACCAGCGGCATCCGGCTGGGCACGCCCGCGCTGACCACACGCGGCTTCAAAGAGGACGAGACCCGTCTGACGGCCAACCTGATTGCCGACGTGCTGGACAAGCCGCACGATGAGGCCAATCTGGCCGCCGTGCGCGAGAAGGTGGCGACCCTGACCGCGCGCCTGCCGGTCTACGGCTGAGCCGACCCATGCGCTGCCCCTTCTGCGGCCACGACGACACCCTGGTGGTGGAGACGCGCGCCTCGGACGAGGGCGACACCATGCGCCGCCGCCGCCGCTGCACGGCCTGCGACAAGCGCTTCACCACCTATGAGCGCGCCGAAATCGCCATGCCGGCCATCGTCAAGCGCAGCGGCGCGCGGGTGGAGTTCGACGCGGCCAAGCTGCGCGCCTCGATGACGCTGGCGCTGCGCAAGCGCCAGGTCAGCATCGAGCAGGTGGACGGGGCCCTGGAGCGCATCGAGGACCAACTGCGGGCCAGCGGGCTGCGTGAGGTGCCCTCGACCCGCATTGGCGAGCTGGTGATGCGCGAGCTGAAAAAACTCGACAAGGTGGCCTACGTGCGCTTTGCCTCGGTCTACCGCAGCTTCGAGGACGTGGACGAGTTCAGCCGCCTGATCCAGGAAATCTAGCCCGCCGTCAACGCCAGCATTCGGCCACGGTACCGGTGGCGGTCGCGCTGATGCCTTTCTGGCCTTTGTCGTTGTAGGTCAGGTTGCCGCAGAGCGCATCGGTTTGCTCCGGGGTGGCGGTCAGTGTGTAGGTTTGCTCTTGCGAGGACACGCTGATGCCGTAGCTCTTGGTGCCTTGCGCCGGCGCCACCTTCAGCCCATTGGGCAACTCAGCGTCCTTGTAGGTGTTCTTGGCGGCGTAGTAGCGCTGCATGTACTGCGCCGCCTGCAGCAGCACCACCTCGGCATCGGCACGCTTGCCGCGCAGCACGTGGGCGGTGTAGCTGGGGTAAGCCACCGAGGCCAGGATGGCGACGATGGCCACCGCGATCATCAGCTCGATCAGGGTAAAGCCGCGCGCCCGGCGCGATGAGGAGGTCGGGATAGGCATGTCAGTCCACGTTCTTTTCGGGGGTGGGTGGTGTCATCAGCTGCTGCCAGACGCGGTCACGCGCAGTCGGCGTGAACGGCAGGCATTGCTTGATGGCCTCGCCAGCGGTGTGGATCACCACCAGGCAGGTGTTGGGTACTGGGCAGAACGGCGGTTTGCTCTCATCGGGCAGGCAGGACTGCTGGCGCACTTCGCCGCCGTCGTCGCTGCCGCTGCCCAGGATGTCGCCTGTAGCGGCCTGCACGCCATCCCGACCGTCGCCGCCCGAGACAAAACCGGCTGCCGCAGCCGTGTCGCTGCTGTCGACCTTGTTGTCGCCATTGGTGTCGAAGATGGGCGTGGCCGGCCGGGCGCCGCTGAGCAGTTGCACGATGAAGCCATAGCCTTTGCCGCTGCTACTCTCGCAGGCCTGCGGTGCGGCGCCAGGCACCACGGCGTCGATATAGGTGTAGGACAGCACCCGCTTGGGCGAGACGATGACCCGCGTGCCGTTGTCCAGGCCGCTGTCCAGGCCGCCCAGGTCCATGTACCAGCCCTTCTTGGTCTTCCAATCGACGGCGTTGCCGGTGATGTCGAAGTAGCCGGCCACGCTGCTGGGCGTGATGGTCTGCACCTGCAACTCGATCTTGCCGTTGCCGCTGCTCAGGTAGGCCAGGAAGGGGCTGTCGGCGTTGGCCGACGACTCGTTGGTCAGCGTCGGATCCCGCACGCCAAACACCGACTGCAACTGGGTGTCGGTGGTGTCGCCGACATCGATCAGACGACCGGTTCCGGCCACGACGACGGTGCCCCCCTCGGGATGGGCGCCATAGATGGGCGGGGCAGTGATGGGCTGCGGCGTGAGGCCGGCACCGGTGACGGCCCGGAACAGCGGCTTGCCTTTGAAGCCCACCTGCCATTTGGCGACGTCGGTGGCGCTCTCGAAGTCAAAGCGCCAGAGGTTGCCCTTGAGGTCGCCGGCATAGGCGGCATAGACCTCCTGCTTGTCGTTGAGCACCAGGCGCACGCCCATCAGGCCATTGCCGCCACTGCTGTCGACGGTGATCTTCTTTTCCACCGCCCCGGTGGCCAGATTGACCACCAGCAGCGTCGCGCTGCCATCGCTGCTGTAGACGCCATTGCCCACGAACACCTTCCAGCCTTCGCCCAGCCCGGCGCCCTTGAGCTTGCCCACGCGCGCATCGGCCAGCATATAGCCCATGGCCGAATCGGCCACTTCCCACATCACCGAACTGGCGTCCAGTGCGGTGGGGTCGCCACGGCCGGCCTCCAGCGCGAACAAGGCCTTGCCACCCCCACCCAGGCTGCTCAGCAGCACGTTGCGCCAGGCGGCCGGGCTGCTGCTGCGCGCGATCAAGGCGTCGTGCTCCGACAGCGGGCCGTCCACGAACAGGCGGTGCGGCGTGGTCGCCGTGCCATAGTTTTGCTTGGACAGATCGATCAGGCCCGGCAACGTGGTGCGCGGAAGGAAACCGAACACCTCTTCGCCCGAGCCGGCGTCGAACGCATGCAACATGCCGCCGTTGCCCCCGATGAACAGCGCGCCCTTGCTGCGGTTTTGCTTGGCCGTCAAGTAGGCGTTGTAGGTCGGGCCATCGAGCGGCAGCAGGTCATAGGCGCCTGCCGAGCGGTTGCGAACCAGAATGGGCGGTGAGTTGAGAAAGTCTGGCAACTTGCCCAGGTCGCCGCGCAGCCGGTAGGGCTTGGCCGGGTCGCTGCCGTCGCCCTCTTTGCTGGCGTCGCCGCGCAAATAGTTGATCAGCTCTGCCCGCCCCGTGGCCGTCGTGCTGATCAGGTTCTTGGTTGCCGCATCCATGGCCTTGTTGGTAAAGGCCACGCCGCCGGCCGGGCTGACGCCCCAGGTGTAGAGGTTGCGCTCATCGGCGTCCGGGCGTTTTGCGGACGCCGTCCAGCGCACCACCTTGTTGCCACCGGCATCGACCCTGACGTCGTGCGTGGCGTCATCGATCTCGTAGGCCTGCACGTCGCCAAACCACTGGCCCGAGCGGTAGGAGGGCACGAACAGCAGGCTGTCGGCCACGAAGGCATTGCTGCTCAGGCTGACCCCCGCCTCGGCCCGGCCGGCGGCGCTGGCCCGGCCGACGGCACTGACCAGGGCGGTGGTCATCTCGCTGGCGTTGTTGGCCTGGAAGTAGTCGCCCCGCGTGCTGACGGCGGCATGGAACATGTCGTCGATCTTTTGCGGGTTGCCAATGGCGGGGTTGGGCCATGCCAGAGAACCGGAGCGGATGGCCGCCAGCGTGGCAATGCGCTCGGCGGGCGTGCTGGCCGCCAGCGTGCCCGACACGCCCAGGCCCACCGAGAACTGGCTCAGGTGCTGCCAATAGGCCGGGTCGGACAACTCGCCGGTCACCGGCTGCACCTTGTTGTCGAGGCTGGGCTGCAAGTCGTTGACGTAGTACTGCATGGCCACGTCGGCCAGCGTGCTGCTGTAGTTGTCCGAGAACGGCCGCGCGGGTGTGTAGTGGTTGGGCGGCACGGGGGTCAGGTCGGGGATGCCCAGCGCGTGCGTGGGCCCGATGGTGTTGTCCACGTTGCCGGCGTCGTTGGTGGCATCGTTGTAATAGCCATCCGTCATCAGAATGTGGTACGAGCGCCGGCAGGCCAGCACGGGCGAGCCCGAGCGGCCGGGGTCGCTGGCCCAGGGGTTGCCCGTGCTGCCGCTGCGGCTGAAGTAGTCACCCACGGCCATCACGGCCGGGCGCAGCGGCGTGCCGCCCCCCGCTTTCATGGATTGGATGTCGGTGATCAGCGTGGTGCGATGCGCCAGCGCATATTCACGCGTGGGCACGCGCACCACGCGGGTGGAGTCGCCATCCACGGTCATCATCGGGCTGTTGATGGAGCCAAAACCAAAGCGCGGCGCGCTGCTCTGGCTGTTGATCACCACCTCGACCAACGCGCCCTTGGCCAGCAGCATGCGTGAGCGGTAGTACTGGAACCAATTGGCAAAGTTCTGCCGCTCCTCCGCCTGCGTGCAGCGCGCGGCACTGCCGACGCAATCCAACCGGCCCGGCGGCTTGATCGGCAGCGAATACGGCAGCGTCACACTCTTGCCACCCCACAGCACCGTGCTGCCATTGATGTTGTAGACCGCATAGTTGTTCAGGTTGTTCGGATCCGAGCCCGGCTTGAGCACCGTGTAGATGCCGGCCCACCAGCGCCGGTCCAGGTTATCCCCGCAGTTGGTGATGGTGGCGCACCAGCGGGTGCGTATCGTGGTGTTGGCCTGGGTGGTGTTGTAGGCGCCAAAGCCCGGGATCATCGGATCCCAAAGGGGCGCGGCCGGGCTGGCCGGGGCCATGCGCGTGGCGTCTGGCCGGAACCAAGGCAGGTAGCGCACCGTGGGGTCGTAGTAAATGCGGTTGACCGAAGACGAAAACGTCTGCGCGGCGAACAGGCTGATGTCGAATACGTTGCTGTTGTTGCTGGAACTCAGCTGCGGCAAAAAGCGGCGATTGGCCGGGCTGATGGCGTTGATCGAGGGATCCAGCGGCGTCACCAGCACCCAGTTGTTCGCAGGGAACGACACCACCTGCCCATTGACCGTGAACGTGCCTTCCGGCACTGATTGCCCACCCATGGAGCCGGAGTCGTCCAGCGTGATCATCACGTTGGGGTTGGGCGGCGGCGCGCTCTGGCTGAGCAGTGGCACCTGGGCCGGCTTGGGCTGGGCCAGCGCTGCGCCAGCCAGGGCCAGCAGCGCGAAACCAGAGAGGTGGGTGCGGGTCATGTCATAGCCTCCTTACATGGCCACGATGGATTGCAGCCAGACCACCGAGCCACTGGCGGTGTGGCCCTTTTCGTCCTCGCTGTAGTCGGGGCTGAAGCCACGGGCGGTGACCACATAGACACCGGCCAGACTCAAATTCCCCTCGATCAGGCACTGCGGCGCCTTGGCCGGCTGGAACTCGGCATCGGCGGACTGCCAAGTGTCAGGCACATCGTCAGCCACCAGCGCGGCCCCGTGCCAGGACGGGAACTTCTTCCACTGGTAGCTGGCCTCGTCGGCCGGTTTGCTGTAGATGATGACTTTGGCCGCATCGCGCACGGCCGGGGTGGCGCTGATCATGGACTCGCAGTAGCGCAGTCCCAGCTGCGCCTGCTGCATGGCGAAGTTCTGCACCCGCAGGTTGTTGGCCACGGTCTCGCCGGTCAGCGCACCGCGCATCACGGCGGCCGACATGAAGCCGATGATGACCAGCATCACCAGGGCCACGATCAGCGTGATGCCGCGCTGGCGGCGGTTGGAAGCAAGCGACTTCATGGCGACGGGGCGTCCAGCGGCAGACGGTTGTTCAGGGCAATGGTGGTGGTGAAGGCGCGGTAGGCACGCTTGTCATCGGGCGTGACCGTGTCGCTGTAGTTGGCCGGGAAGCAGCCGGTGTAGGGCGTGGTGGCGTCCACCACGTTGTCGCTGTCGCTTTGCATCACCACGCAGATGCGCACCGAGCCCACCCGGTCCCACAGCCCCCCATCGGTCACCTTGGCCGCATCGGTGTAATAGACCACCCACTTCTTGACGTCGGACTGCACGCCGTACTGAATCTGCAGGTCTTTGACGTTCTCGGCCAGGGGCTGGGCGGGGTTGTTCACATTGCCCCGGCACATCAGGTTGGTGCCGTCCAGGTAAAAGCGGCTGTAGGCCAGGTCGTAGGTGGGCAAACCACCGGCGGCGGGTATGTTCTGCACTGCGTTGCCCAGGCAATCCAGCGGCCTGGCCGGGGTGCCAACGGACATCGCACTGTTGCCTGCGTTGGCCTCGTAGGCCACAGCGACACTGTCGGGCTGGGAGGCGCTATTAGCTGGACAGGCCGCAGCCAAGGCGCCAATGGCCGCCGCCGTGTCGTCGAAGGCGCTCCCTTGGCAGCCGGCCAGATAGGGTTCAGACAACAGCAATTTGAACCGCTGGCCATTGGCGGAGAACCCCACCGGCCGCGAAAACCCGGCCATGGCCAGATTGGCACGCAATACCGCCAGGGCCGACGTGGCGTCTTCGGTCATCTGGGCAATGGCGCGGCTGTGGCGCGTGCTCTGGGTGGCGGCCACGTAGGCGACGAACACGGCACCCATGACCACCATGCCGATGGTCAGCGCAATCATCAACTCCACCAGCGAGAACCCCCGCTGGCGGCAGCGTGGGGCCTGCAATGCGCGGTAGCCCATCACCGCCCCACCCGGAAGTACATGCACGAGGCCTTCTCGGTCTCAGCCATCTGGGATGAACACATGTTGACGCCAATCTTCTCGTTGGAGCGGTCTTCGGCCGACGGGTCGCGCCACATGACCCAGACGTCGGCCCAGTGGTTGGTGGCGTCGTAATCGACGGCGCCCGTGCCCTGGGGCAGGTTGGCGTAGAGCGCGGCCTGCCAGTCGGCCACGTCCTTGGCGGCCAGTTGCTCCGGCGTGCAAGCTGTGGCATCGCACGTCGGCGTGACAGCTTTGGGAAAGCCGGTCGCCAGCGCGGTGGGAGTCAGGTCGTATTTCTCATTGCGTGCACCTTCGACGTTCGCCCGAATGCGGTCCGCGATGTCCGCCGCCAACAAGCTGGCAGCGCCCCTGAACTCGGCTGTCTTGCCCAACGTGGAGGCCCGCACCAGCAAACCCGACAGCGCCAGGATGCCCAGCGAGACGATGAGGATGGAGACCAGCACCTCGATCATCGAGAAGCCGTGGTCATGGCGCCGCCTCATGTGCAAGCCTCCTTCTGCGTCTTGACCCGGCCCGATTTGGCCAGGCACACATAGCGCACATCGGTGCCAGACGCCGGCGACAGCGAGAACTTGAACGATTCATTGACGATGCCGGTGGCCTGGAACCGCACCGTGGTGGCATTGTTGGTGGCCGAACCGCTGGCGGTACCCACCGACTGCAGCGCGTCCTGCACCTTAATGAGCTCGGCGTCTGCCAAGGCCCCATCGCCATTGACGTCGGCGTACATCAGCCAACCGTTCTTCCAGTTGGTGCCGGTGTCACACGTATTGGCGGTGGCGTTCTTGGCGCACAACAGCACCGGCGCACCGCGCCGCATCGCCTCGCTGCGCCCCTGGCGCAAATCGTTGGCCAGCATATTGGCCTGGTTCTCCACGGCCTGGCTCTGCACGGTGGTGGCCAGCTGCGGCACGGCCACGGCGGCCAGAATGCCCACCACGGCAATCACCACCAGCAGCTCAACCAGCGTCAGACCCAACGGTTTTCGTCTCATGCGGCCATGATCGACGGCCTGCGGCCCGACTTGAGCCGATGGCCGACGGATGGTGCGGTTGAGCCGATGAACGGTCTGTGGGTCAGCAGACCACGCCCCGCGCCACCCGCGCCCGGCCCGGCTTGGCCACGCAGACCACCAGCGGATCGGCGCCTGGCGCCACCAGGTTGAACCGCGCCGAGAAGCCCGACTGCACCCCTGTGCCGTGGAACGACAGCTTGGGCCAGGAGCCCGTCAACGCAACCCGGTTGGCGGGCAGCGCCTGCACCTGGATGCGCAGATCGCCCTCGTCCAGCAGGCCGCGCCGACCCCGGTCCACGAAGACCATCCAGCCCGCGCTCCAGTCGGTGCGGCCGGGTGAGTCGGCATCGCAAGTGGGCTCGCTGGCGCCGGTTTGCAGGGCGCACACCGTCACCAGTTCATCTCGCCGCAGCGCCTCGGAGCGTGCCAGCCGCAGCGTGCCGGCCAGCAGCGCCGCCTCGTCCTGCACCTGCCGCGACGCCTGCAACGCCGACAGGTTGGGCAGCGCCGTGGCGGTCAACACCCCGGCAACGCTCAACGTCACGGCCGTTTCGGCCAGCGTGAAACCCAAAGACTTGCGGCGGTTCATCGGCACGACTCCCTACAACTCAACTGTCGATGTCGTGATTGTTTTGGCCATGCACCGCCGCGTCATTCCCCCTGACGGGTGTGAGGGTTGACCCGGATCAGGCCGGCACCGTGACCCGGACCGACAGGCCGGGCCTGGCGTTGCGCACCTCGAACGTGCCACCGTGCGCCTGCGCGATCAGGCGGCACAGGTACAGCCCCAGGCCCACGCCGCCGGCCGCACGTGTGCGGGCGCTGTCGGGTCGGTAGAACGGCTGGGCCAGCTGCCCCAGTTGCGGCTCGGGAACGCCGGGGCCGTGGTCGCGCACGTCGATCGCCACGCCGCCATCGCTGGTCCGCCGCAAGCGCACCTCGGGCGGCTGGTCCCCCGCGGCACCATGGCGCAAGGCGTTGTCCAGCAGGTTGCGCAGCAGCAGCCGCATGCGGCCGGGATCCAGCGCCAACTGCGGCAGATCGGCATCGGCCTGAATGCGGATCTGCGGGGCCACCGCATGCCGCACGGCCAGCTCCTGCACCACCGCCGCAACCAGGGCTGCCATATCAGTGGGCTCGCGCTGCAGGGCCGCATGGCGCCCCGCCAGGCGCTCGCTTTCCAGCAAGTCGCTGATCAGCGCGGCCATCTCCTGCAGATCGCGCAGCAAGGCGTCGCGCTGCGGGCGCACGTCGGCGGTTTCGGGCAGCAGCTCGGCATGCAGCCGCGCCCGGGTCAGCGGACTGCGCAGTTCGTGGCTGATGGCGAGCAACAGCGCGCGCTTGGCTTCGAGCATCTGGTGGATGTCCCGCCCCATGGTGTTGAGGGTGGCCGCCAGCTCGCCCAACTCGCCGGCGCGCGCCACGCTGCGGGCAGGGATGGGTGTGGAGAAATCGCCCGCACCGAAACGCCGGGCACCGGCGCCAATGGCGTCCAGCGGCTTGAGCAGACGGCGCACGTAGAGCCAGACCAGCAAGGTCAACAGCAGCAGCGCGGCCAGCGCATAGCCGAGTTGTCGTGGGCGGCGCTCGAAGGCCTCTGCGTCGATGCCGAAGGCCAGGATGTGGCCATCGGCGGTGGTGCGCTGGAGGAGCGGCGCCCAATCCGGCCCCTCGTGGCCCGGCCTCGGCAAGGCCTGACCGGAATGCGAAGACCAATTGACGGCCGGGCCGCTGATGCGCACGGTCAGCGGCAGCCGCTCAACCAGCGCCTGCGCGCGTGCCACGCTGGGCGGGCCGTTGCCGGCGATGTCGGCCGTCAGGCGATCCACGTAGTCGGTGAGCAACGGGCGCGCCGCGTCGCGCCACCCCACGGAAAACGCCCGCTGGGCGCCCACCATGAACACCACGGTCAACGCAGCGGCCAGAAACAGAAAGACCAGCACCATCCGCAGCTTGATCGAGTGCATGACGCGCCGGCGGATGTGCGCGAGGCGTGCCGCAAGGGGCAGGCCGGTGGTCATGCCGGCGCCTGCCTGTGCAGCGCCAGCGCGTAGCCCGCATTGCGCAGGGTTTTGATGCAGTCCAGTGGCTCGAGCTTCTTGCGCAGGCGGCTGACCACAATGTCCACCGCCCGGGTGTAGAGCTCGGCCTCCTGACCGCGCAAGCGATTGAGGATGTCGTCGCGGCTGAACACGCGGCCGGGCTCGCGCGCCAGCAGCAGCAGCAACTCGTACTCGGTGCCGGTGAGGTCCACCGCATCCCCGAGCCGGGACACGCTGCGGCGGGCCGTATCGATGGACAGCCCCTCGAACACCAGCGTCGGCGGCAGGCCACCTGCCACCACCGCCTCCACCGGACGCGAGGGCTTGAAGCGCCGCAAGACGGTCTGCAGCCGCGCCACCAGTTCGCGCGGCTCGAACGGCTTGGGCAGGTAGTCGTCGGCGCCCAGCTCAAGCCCCACCACCCGGTCCATCACCTCACCGCGGGCGGTCAGCATGATGATGGGAACCTCGTTGTCGCGGCGGATCGCACGGCACACCTCGAAGCCATCCATCTCGGGCAGCATCACATCCAGAATGACGGCATCCCAGCCCCCTTGACGCAGGCGCGCCAGGCCCTCGGTCGGCGTGACCGCCTGCATCAGCCGCAGATCGAAGCGTTCAAAGTAAGTGGCCAGCGGCGGGCCGAGTTGGGCGTCATCGTCAATCAGCAGGATGTGTTGCATACGCGGGGTGGCCCCAACGGTCAGAAGCCAGGGCCGTGCCAGCGCCCACCGTCACCGCGCTGGTCGAGGCGCTCGCGAACCTGCTGCTGCTGCGTCGGTGTCAGGCTGTCATAGAAGTCGGCCAGCGCCGTCACCACCTTGGGCGCCTGCTGCTGCACGGCGGCGGTCTTCTGGTCCAGCAGCGCCTGCGCCTTGCTGCGGTCGAATCGGTCGCCCGCAATCAAGGCCTTGATGTCGTCACGCGGACTGGCGCCGTCACCGCGCAATGCCTTGCGCTGAGCGTCCATCTCGGTGGCCACGACTTCGAGCCGTTGCTTCTGCTCGGCATTGAGCGCCAGCTTGTCGCTGATGCGCTCGACCATCTTGCCGCGCATCTCGGTGATGCGCGCTTCGCTCCAATCGTGCGATCCACGCACGCCGCAGGCGACCAGACCGCCGATCAACAGGGTGGCACTGGCCAGGACAATGACCATGCGTTTGCGGGTGATCTTCATGGGGATCCTCCTTGTTATGGAAGGGAGTTGAACATGACCCTCATGGTGCCGCTCACCGCGTCGCGCCGCATCTCAGGCCGGTCGCGTTTTATTTCGCTTTGTTTCACCCGTAAAAAAACAGCCCCTGGCTGGTTTTGATTGGAGCGGGTGAAGGGAATGCCGGCGGCTACGCCGCCGTCCTGGCCCTGGCGGGCCAGACCGAACCGAGCGATGGGTTCGCTCCCCTTCACCCGTAAAAAAACCAGCCCCTGGCTGGTTTTGATTGGAGCGGGTGAAGGGAATGCCGGCGGCTACGCCGCCGTCCTGGCCCTGGCGGGCCAGACCGAACCGAGCGATGGGTTCGCTCCCCTTCACCCGTAAAAAAACCAGCCCCTGGCTGGTTTTGATTGGAGCGGGTGAAGGGAATCGAACCCTCGTATGAAGCTTGGGAAGCTGCCGTTCTACCATTGAACTACACCCGCTGTGCAGCCTCTGAGTGTAGCTCGAATGCCGCACAATGCGGCGCCATGCAGGCCCCCTCACCCGAAACCCCAAATGCCCCCCACCCCCACCGGCCCGTGCGCAGCTATGTGCTGCGCGCCGGGCGCATGGGCACAGGGCAGCAGCGGGCACTGGCCGAGCTGGCGCCGCATTGGGTGTTGCCGTTTACCGAAACTCCGCCTGACTGGGATGCCGTCTTCGGCCGCCGCGCGCCACGGGTGATGGAGGTGGGCTTCGGCATGGGCCTGGCCACGGCCGCCATCGCTGCGGCCCACCCCGGTGTGGACTTCATCGGCGTGGAGGTGCATGTGCCCGGCGTGGGGGCGCTGCTGCAGCGCATTGATGAGATGGGCCTGCGCAACCTGCGCATCGTCCAGCACGATGCCGTGCAGGTGCTGACGCAGATGGTGGCGCCTGCCTCACTGGCGGGGCTGAACCTGTTCTTCCCCGACCCCTGGCCCAAGAAGCGCCACCACAAGCGGCGCATCCTGCAGCCCGACTGGGTGGCGCTGGTGGCCTCGCGGCTGGCGGCTGGCGGGGTGCTGCATGCCGCCACCGACTGGCAGGACTACGCCGACCACATGCTGGCCGTGCTCCAGGCCGAGCCGTTGCTGGCCAACCGGGCCGATGGCTTTGCGCCGCGCCCGGCGCACCGGCCCGAGACCAAGTTCGAGGCGCGCGGGCTCAAGCTGGGCCACGGCGTCTGGGACTTGCTGTTCACCCGAAGGGAGACCTGACCATGCATGTGGGCGTGCTCACCGGCGGCGGCGACTGCCCCGGCCTCAATGCGGTGATCCGCGCAGTCACCCTCTCGCTGATTCACGAGGCCGGCGCGCGCGTCACTGGCATCGAGCAAGGGTTTCTGGGTCTGGTGGAGCGCCGCGCGCGGCCGCTGGACGTGCCGGCGGTGATGGACATCGTCAACCTGGGCGGCACCATCCTGGGCACGCACAACCGCGCCAACCCGTTCGCCTACTTCGATGCAGGCGGCGCCGACGTGTCGGCCGCCGTGATGGACTATGTGCGCGAACTGGGACTGGATGCGCTGGTGGTCATCGGCGGCGACGGCACTATGACGATTGCCCACAAGCTGGGCGCCCTGGGCCTGCCCATCGTGGGCGTGCCCAAGACCATCGATAACGACTTGATGGCCAGCGACCGCAGCTTCGGCTTCGACAGCGCCGTGGCCGTGGTGGCCGAGGCCATCATGCGGCTGGAAACCACGGCGCAAAGCCACCGCCGCGTGATGCTGGTGGAGACCATGGGCCGCTACGCCGGCTGGATTGCGCTGGAGGCGGGCCTGGCTGGCGGTGCCGACGTCATCCTCATCCCCGAGGTGCCCTACGACGTGGCCACCGTGGTGGCCCGCTGCCGCGCCCACCAGCGCAGCGCCGGCAGCACGCTGATCTGCGTGGCCGAGGGGGCTGCGCCGGTGGGCGGCCAGATGACCGTCGAGCGGCGCATCGCCGGCAGCCCCGATCCGCTGCGCCTGGGCGGCGTGGTGCAGACGCTGCGCGCCGAGCTGGAGCAGCACCTGGACAGCGAGGTGCGTGCCACCGTCCTGGGCCATGTGCAGCGCGGTGGCCCGCCCACCGCGTTCGACCGCGTGCTGGCCACGCGGCTGGGCTGTCACGCCGCCGAGCTGGTGCGGGCGCGGCAGTTCGGCGTCATGGTGGCCTTGCAGGGCGATGCCATGGCCAGCGTGCCGCTGGCGGCCGTGGCCGGCGCCTGCCGCACGGTGCCGCCCGATCACGAGCTGATCCGCGCGGCGCGGGCGCTGGGCGTGGTGCTGGGCGACCAGTAACCCGTCAGGCGTGCCAGTCCACGATGCCGAAATAAGCCGTCACCAGCACGATGACCCCGAACGCGATGCGGTACCAGGCAAACGGCACGAAGCTGTGGCTGGCGATGTAGCGCAGCAGCCAGCGCACACAGACCCAGGCGGCCAGGAAGGAAAACACCAGGCCCACCGCAAACATGGGCGCGTCGGCCCACGCCAGGCGGCCCCACTCCTTGTAGAGGCTGTACGCGCCCGCGCCCACCAGCGTGGGGATGGCCAGAAAGAACGAGAAGTCCGTCGCGGCCTTGCGTGACAGGCCCAGCAGCATGCCGCCGATGATGGTGGCACCCGAGCGACTGGTGCCCGGAATCATGCCCAGGCACTGCACCAGCCCCACCTTGAGCGCATCCAGCGGCGTCATGTCGTCCACCTCGGCAATGCGCGGCGTGGGCTTGGCCACCTTCTCCACCCACAGGATGATGAAGGCGCCGACGATGAAGGCCGTGGCCACCGTGGGCGCGTTGAACAGATGCGCCTTGATGGCCTTGTACGCCACCAACCCCACCAGCGCCGCCGGCAGGAAGCCGATCAGCACGTTGAGCACGAAGCGCCGCGCCCGCGGATCGCTGCCCAGGCCGGCCACCACCTGGGCCAGCCGCTGCCAGTAGACGATGACCACCGCCAGGATGGCGCCGGTCTGGATGGCGATGTCGAACACCTTGGCCTTCTCGTCCGTCAGGCCCAGCAGCGTGCCCGTCAGAATCAGGTGGCCGGTGCTGGAGATGGGCAGGAACTCCGTCAGCCCCTCGACGATGCCCATCACCGCCGCCTTGAGCAGCACCATCACGTTCACATCCACCACATCCACCTTTGGCCGATCCAAAGCCCGGCATCATAGACACCCGCCCTAGAATCTGACGCTTCACCCAGCCCTACCCTGCACCATGAACACCCGACAAGCGCGTTTCAACATGATTGAGCAGCAAATCCGCCCCTGGGACGTGCTCGACCCCGAGGTGCTCAAGCTGCTGGCCCACGTGCGCCGCGAGGATTTCGTGCCGGCTGCCTACAAAGGCCTGGCCTTCATGGACGTGGAGGTGCCGCTGCCCCACGGTCAATGCATGCTGGCCCCGCGCGTGGAAGCGCGCATCCTGCAGGCCCTGGCGCTGCGCGGCCGCGAGCAGGTGCTCGAAGTGGGCACGGGCTCGGGCTTCATGGCGGCGTTGCTGGGCCACCGCGCCCGCCTGGTCACCACGTTGGAGATCCACCCCGAACTGGCCGAGCTGGCCGCACGCAACCTGCATCAGGCGGGCCTGAACAACGTGGCCGTGGTGGCGGCCGACGGGCGCAACGGCCGTGCCGTGGCCGGCCCGTTCGACGCCATCGTGCTGTCGGGTTCGGTGGCCGAGTTGCCGCACACTCTGCTCGATCAGCTCGCCGTCGGCGGTCGGCTGGTGGCCATCGAGGGCGACGAGCCGGCCATGCGCGCCACGCTCTACCAGCGCGAAACCCCCGAGCGCCTGCACAGCCAGGTGCTGTTCGAGACGGTGGCACCGCGCCTCATCGGCTTCGAGCCGGCCAGCCGCTTTCGCTTCTAGGCACTCCGTCTGTCCGCGGCGGCTGCCATCGGCACGCCGCCGGGCGCCGTTCGTCGCAAACCCCCTGACGCCCGTGCCGCCGCCTGTTACAAACCCGCGTTGCCTGTTTTCGCGAAAGACCTGCTCATGATGCGTCCCCGCCACCTTGCCCTTGCCGCCGTGCTGGCTGCCACGCTGGCCCCCGCCCACGCTGAGCACCTGCGCGAACTGTTCGATGCCGCCCTGGGCTACGACGCCACCTACCTGGCCCAACTGGCGGCCAGCGACGCGGCCGAGCCCCGCGCCGCCCAGGCCCGCGCGCTGCGCCTGCCCACCGTGGGCCTGCAAGGCGGCGTCACCACCACCGACACCCGCATCCTCGATGCGGCCCAGGTCAGCGCCCTGCGCACCACCGTCACCCAGGCCGGCATCACGGCCCAGCAGTCGCTGTTCAACGCCGCCAACGGGGCCACCATCAGCCAGGCCGAACGCGGCGTGGCGGTGGCCGAGGCCCAGCGCACCGCCGCCCGCCAAGACCTCATCGTGCGGCTGGCGGCCGCCTATTTCGACGTGCTGGCCGCGCGCGACGCGCTGAACGCCGTGCAGGTGGGCCGCAAGGCCATCGCCGAACAACTGGCTGCCGCCCAGCGCGCCTTCGAGGTCGGCACCGCCACCATCATCGACACCCGCGAGGCCCAGGCCCGCTTCGACCTCAACACCGCCCAGGAAGTGGCCGCCGCCAACGACTTGCACGTCAAGCAGCTGGCGCTGGAGCAACTGGTGGGCAAGGCCGGCGTGCAGTTGCTGTCGCTGGCCCCGCCCGCCACCCTGCCCGAGCTGCGCCCCAGCAACATGGACGACTGGCTGGGCCTGGCCGAGGCCGGCAACACCCAGATCGCCCAGGCGCGGCTGGGGCTGGAAGTGGCCCAGCTTGAAACCGAGAAGGCCAAGGCCGGCCACCTGCCCACCGTGGCCTTGTCGGGCAGCTACGGCCGCACCCACACCAGCGGCAACATGACGCCGGCTTCCGGTGGTCAGGTGCCCTACACCAGCAACGGCAACGTCAACCGGGCCAGCGTGGGGGTCACCGTCAACGTGCCGCTGTTCGCCGGCTTTGCCATCGAGAACCGCGTGCGCGAAACCACGCTGCTGGAAGACCAGGCGCGCCAGCAACTCGAAGCCGCCCGCCGCGGCGTGGCCCAGGGCACCCGCGCGGCCTTCCTCGGCGTGCAGGCGGGCCGCTCCACCATCAAGGCCCTGGAGGCCGCCGAAGGCTCCAGCAAGCTGGCGCTGGAGTCCACCCGGCTGGGCTACGAGGTGGGCGTGCGCGTCAACCTCGACGTGCTCGATGCCCAGGCCCAGTACCTGCGCAACCAGGTCAACCTGGCCAAGGCGCGCTACGACGTGCTGGTGGGCGACCTGCGGCTGCGCCAGGCGGCCGGCACGCTGGTGGCGGATGACCTGAACGCCGTTGACGCGCTGCTGAAATAGCCTAGCCCACCAACCCGGCGATGCGCGCCGCCATGCGCGCAGCCGCCCCCTGGTGCGCGGCGGCAAACCGCAGCGCATGGGCGCCCGCGTCGGCACGGCGCGGCGCGTCGGCCAGCAAGACGCCGGTCAGCGCCAACGCCGCCGGCCAGTCGGCCACGCGCCAGGCCGCGCCTGCCGCCACGGCATCCTCGGCGGCCTGCGCAAAATTGAAGGTCGAAGGCCCCATGATCAGCGGGCAGCCGCAGGCCGCCGCCTCGATCAGGTTCTGGCCACCGTGTAGCGCAAAGCTGCCACCCAGCAAGGCCACCTCGGCCAGCGCATACCAGGCCACCAGCTCACCCACCGTGTCGCCCAGCCAGACGTCGGTATCCGCCCCAGGCACTTCGCCCAGGCTGCGGCGCGCCAGGGTAAAACCCGCCGCCTCGATCTGCGCCGCCACTGCGTCGAACCGAGGTGGATGGCGCGGCACGACGACCAACAAAGGCGCCCGTTGGCCTCCCCCGTGCGCCGCCCGCCAGGCGGCCAGCAACGCCACCTCTTCATCGGGCGTGCCCTCGCGGGTGCTGGCGGCCAGCACCACCGGGCGGCCCAGTTGCGCCCGCCACTGCCGGCCCAGGGCCAGCTTGGCGGGGTCGGGCGTGAGGTCGAACTTCAGGTTGCCCGCCACCTCGACGGGGTCAGCCCCCAGCGCACGCAGGCGCCGGGCATCGGCCTCGGTCTGCGCCAGCGTCAGGGTCAGCGCCCGGGCGGCCGGGCGCAGCAGCCGCCCCAACCGCGCCCCCTTGCGCGCGCTGCGCGCCGACAGGCGGGCGCTGGCCAGCACCATGGGCAGGCCCGCGCGCTGCGCCTCGTGCAACAGCACGGGCCAGACCTCGGTCTCCATCAGCACACCCACCGCCGGTCGCTGGGCGCGCACAAAGCGCCGCACCGCACCGGGCGTGTCGTAAGGCACCCAGCTGTGGCGGTCACCCGGTGCCAGCAGCGCCTGGGCCGCCGTCCAGCCGGTGGCCGTGGTGCTGGTCAGCAGCAGCGGCCGGCCGGGCAACGTGCGCCGCAGCGCCGCCACCAACGGCGCGGCCGCGCGCGTCTCACCCAGCGAGACGGCGTGCACCCAGATGGCACCGGGCGGCTGAGGCGCCAGGCCCAGACCCAGGCGCTGCGCCATCGCGTGGCGGTACAGCGGCTCGCGCCGGCCGCGCCACCACAGCCGCGCCAGATAGGCCGGCGTCAGCAGCCACAGCAGCGCGGCATAGAGTCGCCTCAATGGGCGGCGGCCTGAATGGTGGCGTCGGGCTTGGCGCGGCGCAGCGCCGCCATCATGGTGGCCTCGATGCGCGCCAGCGCCGCCTCGCTCTGGCCCTCGAAGCGCAGCACCAGCACCGGCGTGGTGTTGGAGGCGCGGATCAGGCCAAAGCCGTCGGCCCAGTCCACGCGCAGGCCGTCGGTGGTGGTGATCTCGGCGCCGGGGAAATCGGCCTCTGCCTGCAGGCGTTCGACCACCTGATGCGGTTCGCCCTCGGCGCAGCCCACGTTGAGCTCGGGCGTGCTGAACGAGGTGGGCAAGGCGTTGAGCACGGCGCTGGGGTCGGCGTGGCGCGAGAGGATTTCCAGCAGCCGCGCCGCCGTGTAGCTGGCGTCGTCAAAGCCGTACCAGCGCTCGGCAAAAAAGATGTGGCCGCTCATCTCACCGGCAATGGGCGCACCCGTCTCCTTGAGCTTGGCCTTGACCAGCGAGTGGCCGGTCTTCCACATCAGCGGCTGGCCGCCTGCGGCGCGGATGGCCGGCGCCAGCTGCTGCGTGCACTTGACGTCGTAGATGATGGTGCCGCCCTTGACGCGCTTGAGGATGTCGCGTGCAAACAGCACCAGCTGGCGGTCGGGGAAGATGACCTGGCCGTCGCGCGTGACCACGCCCAGGCGGTCGCCGTCGCCGTCAAAGGCCAGGCCCAGCTCGGCCTCGGTGGCGTGCACCACCTTGATCAGGTCTTCGAGGTTTTCCAGCTTGGACGGGTCGGGATGGTGGTTGGGAAAATCGCCGTCCACGCGCGAATACAGCTCGATCACCTCGCAGCCCAGCGCACGCAGCAGCGCCGGCGCGCTGGCGCCGGGGATGCCGTTGCCCGAATCGACCACGACTTTCATGGGCCGCGCCAGCTTGCAGTCGCGCACGATGCGCGCGGTGTACTCGGGCACGATGTCCATGGCCGCGATGCGACCCTTGCCCCGGGTGTAGTCCTCGGCCTCGATGCGCCGACGCAGGCCCTGGATCTCATCGCCATAGATGGCGCGGCCGGCCAGCACCATCTTGAAGCCGTTGTAGTTCTTGGGGTTGTGGCTGCCGGTGACCTGGATGCCACTGCGGCAGCCATGCTTGGCACGGGTGGCGGCCACGTAATAGACCATGGGGGTGGTGACCGCGCCCAGATCCACCACGTCCAGCCCCGTGGAGGCCAGACCGCGCATCAGCGCCGCCGCGAGGCCGGGGCCCGAAAGCCGCCCGTCGCGGCCCACGGCCACGGCGCGCTCGCCGGCCGCCCGGGCCTCGGTGCCAAAGGCACGCCCCAGGTGCTCGGCCACGGCCTCGTCGAGGGTTTGATCGACGATGCCGCGAATGTCATAGGCTTTGAAGATGGAGGCGCTGACTTGCATGTGGTGACGGAGGCGAGTGGTGGGAAGCCGCCTATTTTGGCCCCTGCGGGGGCAGCGCCAGGGTGACCAGGACCACGCTGTCCGCCAGCGCCGCCACGCTGTGACGCATCGCACGGCCCAGGTACAGCATCTGGCCGGCCGCCAGTTCGCGCGTGCCCTCGGCCAAACCCACCGCCAGCCGCCCTTGCAGGCACAACAGCGTGGCCTCGGTCGGTGCTGCATGCTCGGGCAGGTTGCTGCCGGCCGGCAGCACCAGCCGCATCACTTCGAGGTCAATCCCCTTGAACAGCGCCTGGGCGCGCGCCGACTGCGCCGCGTCCAGCACGGGGGCGACCTCACCGGGTTGCAGATGGGGCGTGCTCATGGGGCACCATCGTACGCCCCGCCAGCACCACCAGCGCCATCAACCACAGCGGTGCGCCCGGCGCCACCTGTGCGGCCAACCAGCCAAACAGCAGCGGCATGAACAGCGTGGTGGCATTGACCATCAGCATGCGCAGCCCCAGCGCCTGGCCGTGGCGCGCAGCCGGCGTGACCTGGTGCAGCAGCGAGAGGATCATGGGCTGCACCGAGCCCAGGGCCAGCCCCAGCACCGCCGCCCCGGCCGCCAGGCCAGCCACCCCCGGCAGCGCCGCATAGGCCAGCGCGCCGGCAGCCGCCACCAGCATGGCCGCACGCAGCGCCACCCGCTCGGACAGCCGCTCGGCCCAACGCGCAATGACCAGCCGCACCAGCGTGGCCGCCACCGCAAAGCTGCCCAAAATGAGCCCGATGGCCGCCGCCGAATAGCCGCGCGCATGGCCCAGCACCGGCGCCACCAGCGAGTGGGCGTCCCAGCAACTGGACAGCGCCAGATTCACCAGCAGCAGCCGGCGCAGCAGCGGACTGCGCAGCAGCGACCAGGCCGGTGGCGGTGGTTCACTGGCCGCCGCCGGCGCCCGGGTCGGCAGGTTGCGCGTCAGCAGCCAGGCCCACACGGGCATGGCCAGCGCCAGCGCAAACGCCCAGCCATAGCCGGCGTGGTCGATGAGCAAGCCCACCAGGGGCGGCACCGCCGCATTGGACAGCCCCGGCCCCAGTGCCACCCAGCTGAACACGCGCCGCAGATCGCCCCCCTCGCCGGCCAGGTGCCCGGCCTCACGCTGGATGGCAACGATCGCCACGGCCAGGCCGCCGCCGCAGGCCAGCGCCGCCACGGCCAGGCTCGCCAGATTGGGGTGGATCCATGCCGCCGCCGCCCCCAGCACCCCCAGGCCCATGGCCACGCGCAGGGGCCGCTGCAGGCCATGGCGGTCGGCCTGCCGGCCCGCCCACAGCGCCAGCAGCAGCGGCCCCAGGCCGAAGAGGCCCAGCAGCGCACCGACCCAGATTTCCGCATAGCCGTTTTGCAGCAGCCACAGCGTGGCCGCCACCCGCGTGGCCGCCATGTTGGCGTGCATGCACACCAGCGCCGCCACCAGCGCGGCCAGCGACTGTGGCAGGCGTGGCGGTGCCATCAGCCCGCCAGTTCGCGCATCTTGCGCCGCAGCGCCCCCGCCAGCGGCAGGCGGGCGGACGCCGCCAGATGGTTGGAATCGGTCATGCGGGCATTGTCCGCCCCGGGTTTTTCAGGTCTCGTCGCCCAGCCGCTCCTGGGCCTGCTCGCCCGGCAGCGCCTCGACGCCGCGCAGCGCGCGGGTCATGACCCGCGTGCGCACCTGGGCCTTCTCGATGGAGCCGGTGGCCTCCTGGAGTTTCTTGTGCGTATGGGCCAGCGCGTCGCCAAACTTGACGAACTCGGTCTTGACCGCGCCCAGCACCTCCCAGACCTCGGCGCTGCGCTGCTCCAGCGCCAGCGTGCGAAACCCCATTTGCACGCTGCTGAGGATGGCGTGCAGCGTGGTGGGGCCGGCGAGCATGACGTGGTGCTCGCGCTGCAGGTCTTCGACCAGGCCGGGGCGGCGCAGCACCTCGGCATACAGGCCCTCGCTGGGCACGAAGAGGATGGCGAAATCGGTGGTGTGGGGCGGCGCCACGTATTTGGCGCGGATGCTCTTGGCCTCATCGCGCAGCCGCCGCTCCAGCGCCTGCGCGGCGGCGGCTGCGGCCTCGCGCTCGGCGGCCTCTTGCGCAGCCAGCAGGCGCTCATAGTCCTCGCGCGGGAACTTGGCGTCGATGGGCAGCCACAGCGCGGTGTCCTCGCCGCCCCGCCCGGGCAGGCGGATGGCGAAGTCCACGCGCTCGGCCCGGCCCGGCACCACGGCGACGTTGGCCGCGTACTGGTCGGGCGTGAACACGGCCTCCAGCAGCGCGGCCAGTTGCGTCTCGCCAAACAGGCCGCGCGTCTTGACACCCGTCAGCGTGCGGTTGAGCGAGCCCACGTCGCGCGCCAGCGCCTGCATCTCGCCCAGGCCTTTGTGCACCCACTCCAGGCGCTCGGCCACCTGCTTGAAGCTCTCGGCCAGCCGCGTCTCCAGCGTGGCGTGCAGCTTCTCGTCCACCACGGCGCGCATCTGATCGAGCTTTTTCTCGTTGCCCTCCTGCAGCGTGGCCAGGCGCCGTTCGGTGGTTTCGGCCACGGCACGCAACTGTTCCTGCAACTGCATCGCCAGCCGGCCCAGCGCCTGCGTCTGCACGTCGGAGGCCGCCGCCAGCGACTGCGCCAATTGCTGCTGCATGGCGGCCAGTTGCACGCGGAAGGAATCGATCTGCTCGTTTTGCGTGCGGGCCACGTCGCCGCTCTGGGCCAGCAGCGTCTGCTGCAACAGGGCCAGCGCCTGGGCCTGCTCGCCGCGCCCGTCGCGGGCGCTGGCGTGCACGGCATCGCGCAGTTCGCGCAGGTCGCTGGATGTGGCCGTCTCGCGCGCGCCGCGCCGCCATGCTGCCAGCAACAGCACCACCACGCCCAGCAACAGGCCCAGAGCCAGTGCCATCCAGAGCCAGACTGATCCTTCATTCATCGCCGGCATTGTCGCAAGCCCATCCGGCTAGGTACCACCACCATGAGGGTATGCCCGGTAGGCAATGACGTGTAACAGGACTAAAGTGGATTGGCGCCGTCTGTAACACAAGCATTTCCAACACGGCGCATTCGTTTGATGTCTCAACCGGTTTTTTGGAGGAAACCATGCAGATCATCCGTACCCTCGTCGCCGTTGCCGCGTTTGCCGGCGCCACCGCTGCCCAAGCCATGCCCAGCGCCATCGTCTTTGATGGCTATTGCGATGGCGTCAGCAACATCATGATGAATGCCAACGGTACCGTCACCGGCACCTGGAGCAACAACGATTGCGCGGGCGGCAGTTCGCCCGCCATTGGCCAGCGCGCCAACGTTTCCGGCACGGGCATGGGCCAGACCGGCCACTACGTAGCTGACTTTGCCCTGTTCATCCTCGTGCGCATCAACGACAACGGCACCTGGACGTATTACGACCAGGACGGCAACTATTTCAACTCCGGCACCTGGAGCGACGCCTCGCTGACCCGTGCGGCGCCCGGCAATCGGTCTTCGCTGCACCCCTGAGTGTTGCGCCACTGGGGGCTCAGCCCCAACCCAAGCGCCCGCACAGGGCGCTTTTTTTATGGTTGCACCGGCGTGCGGGCGGCCTGGCCCGCCAGCACCGCCAGCAGGTTGTCCGCCGCCAGCGCCGCCATGGCCGTGCGCGTGGCGCGGCTGGCGCTGGCGATGTGCGGCGTCAGCGTGCAGCGCGGCGCCGTCAGCAACTCGGGATGGACGCGCGGCTCACCTTCGAAGACGTCCAGCGCGGCACCGGCCAGCCGCCCCTGGCGCAGCGCACAGGCCAGCGCTGCGTCATCGACCACACCGCCGCGTGCCAGGTTGACCAGCGTGGCATGCGGCGGCATCAGCGCCAGCTCGCGCGCGCCAATCAGGTGGTGGGTGGTGGCGCTGTAGGGCACGGTCAGCAGCACGTGGTCGGCCTCTTGCAGCAGCGCGTCCAGCGGCCGCCACTGGGCACCCAGCGGCGTGGCCACTGCAGGTGGCAGTTCGCGGCGGTTGGCGTAGCGCAGCCGCATGCCAAAGCCGTGCACGGCGCGCCGCGCAATGGCCTGGCCGATGCGGCCCATGCCCACGATGCCCAGCACCGCGCCGTGCACATCCGCACCCGCATGGTGGCCCACGGCCCAACCACGCCAGTTGCCGGTGCGCAGCTCGCGCTCGGCCGTGCTGAGGTTGCGCGCAGCGGCCAGCAGCAAGGCCAGGCCCAGGTCGGCGGTGGTCTCGGTCAGCACGTCGGGCGCGTTGGTGACGGTGATGCCGCGCTGGGCGCAGGCGGCCAGGTCGATGTTGTTGGTGCCCACGGCCAGGCTGGCCACGATGCGCAACCGGGGGCAGGCGGCCACCAGCGCCGCGTCCACCCGCTCGGTGGGGCCCACCAGCAGGCCGTCGGCATGGGCACAGCGTGCGGCCAGCGGCTGCAGGCCGGCCGCGTCCACGTCGAACGCCGCTTGCAGGCGCGCCAGCACCTCGGGGGCGATGGCGGGCGCCACCACCACGTGCGGCCGCGCTGCCATGCTCAGTCCCAGTAGGTGGTGAAGCCGGCCGCCGGCTCGCGCTCGGTGATCAGCGTGTTCTCGCGCGCGTGCGGGTCGGCGTGGCCCAGCGCCATGCCGCAGACCACCATCTGCTCGGGTGGCAGGTTCAGCTCCTGGGCGATGAGCTGCGGCATTTCAATGAAGGCCGCCTGCGGGCAGGTGTCCAGCCCACGTCCGCGTGCGGCCACCATGATGCTTTGCAGGAACATGCCGTAGTCCACCCACGAGCCCTGAGCCATCACCCGGTCAATGGTGAAGATCATGCCTACCGGCGCGTCGAAGAACAGGTAGTTGCGGGCGTGCTGCTGGGCCATCCGCACCTTGTCGGTCTTGCCGATTTCGAGCAGGCCGTACAAATCCCAGCCCACTTTGCGGCGCCGGTCGATGAAGGGGCTGCGCCACTCCAGCGGGTAGTAGGCGTACTCGGGCTTTTGCGTGGCCATCTGGGCCGGGTCCAGGTAGGCCGCATGCAGCTTGGCCGTGAAGTCACGCAGCTTGGCGCCCGTCAGCACGTGCACCTGCCAGGGCTGGGTGTTGGTGCCCGACGGCGCACGCGCCGCCACGTCCAGCAGGTGCTCGATGGTGGTGCGCGGCACCGGCGTGGGCAGGAACGCGCGCACCGAATGGCGGCCACGAATGGCGGCATCGACAGCCGCAGTGAGGTCAGGTTTGTGCATCGCGTCATTGTGCAGGAGGTGCCGGATTGCAACAATTTGCTGCGCCGCAACATTTTTCTTGCCAAGCGACACAAAGTCTGTAGAATTCAGTTTTGTTGCAGTGCACAAATTGCATGTACCTTGTGGCTGCGCACCCTCCAACTGAAACTGAAAGGAAGCAACCATGATGACCACCGACCAACTGCTGGCCAACCACAAAGCCAACGTCGAGAGCCTGTTCGACCTGACCCAGAAGGCATTCGAAGGCGTGGAAAAGCTGGTCGAGCTGAACCTGCAAGTGGCCAAGGCCACCATGGGCGAGACCGCCGACACCGTGCGTGCCGCCCTGTCGGCCAAGGACGCCCAAGAGCTGATGTCCCTGCAAGCCAGCCTGCTGCAGCCGGCCGCCGAGAAGGCCGCTGCCTACAGCCGTCACCTGTATGACATCGCCACCGCCACCACGGCCTCGATCTCCAAGCAAGTCGAAGAGCAGATGGGCGAAGCCCAGAAGGCCCTGATGGCCAACGTGGAAACCGCCGTCAAGAACGCCCCGGCCGGTAGCGAGAACGTGGCCGCCCTGATGAAGTCGGCCGTGACCGCCGCCAACAACGCCTACGAAAGCGCCCAGAAGGCCGCCAAGCAGGCTGCTGAAGTGGCCGAAGCCAACATGCAAGCCATGACGGCCAACGTGGCCAAGGTTGCCCCCAAGGCTGCCCGCCGCACCGCCGCCTAAGCCTCGCGCTGGCGAATTTGTAACAACGCCCGATTCAGGGGAACTCTGGCTCTGCCAGGCGGCTCTATCCTTCAGCCAGTGCATTTTTTGTGCTGGCTGAGTGGAAGCCTCTCCTGCGATTGGTTCGGCCCGTGCGAGCGGGCTTGAGCGTTCCGAGCCCGGTTGTGCGCAAGCACCACCGGGCTTCTTTTCTTTTCAGGAGCCACCCATGCCGTCATCCCCCTCCCCCACCCATGACGAAGTCGTCCTCGTGCTCCAGGGTGGCGGCGCATTGGGCGCCTACCAGGGCGGTGTCATGGATGCGCTGGCCGCCCATGACATGCCGCTGCACGGGGTGGCGGGGATCTCCATCGGCGCCATCAACGCGGCGCTGATCGCCGGCAACCCGCCGGCCCAGCGCGTGGCGCGGCTGCGGGCGTTCTGGGACAAGGTCTCGGCCACCCTGCCGGCCCCGGCGCCCGCGTTCTGGACGCCGGCCCGCGACCTGTTCAACGAAGCCGCTGCGGCGCAGGCGCTGTGGTTTGGCATCCCTGGGTTTTTCCGCCCCCGCGTGCCGCCAGCCGTCTTCCAGGCGCCGGGCACGCCCGGTGCCATCAGCCACTACGACACCACGCCGCTGGCCGAAACGCTGCGCGAGCTGGTGGACTTCGACCTGCTCAACGACGGCCCGATGCGCCTGGCCGTGGGGGCGGTCGATGTCGAGAGCGGCAACTTCAAGTACTTCGACACCGCCCATCAGCGCATCGACGAGCGCCACATCATGGCCAGCGGCGCGCTGCCGCCCGCCTTCGCGCCGGTGGAGATCGACGGCCGCTACTACTGGGATGGCGGCATCGTCTCCAACACGCCGCTGCAATACGTGCTGGATCAGCCCGCCCAGGGCCACCGGCTGATCTTCCAGGTGGACTTGTTCCCGGCTCGCGGCAAGCTGCCGCGCAACCTGGACGAGGCCGCCGAGCGGCTCAAGGACATCCGCTACTCCAGCCGCACCCGCCTGAACACCACCATGGAGCTGAACCTGTATGAGCGGGCCCAGGCCGCGCAGCGTCTGCGCGAGAAGCTCCCCGCAGCGATGCAGGCCGACCCCGATCTGGCCTATCTCATCAGTGGGTTGCCGTCGCATGCCGTGGACGTGGTGGAGCTGATCTACCGCACCAAGCACGACGAAAGCCAGGCCAAGGACTATGAGTTCTCGCGCACCTCGGTGCTGGAGCGCTGGGCCGCCGGCCACGCCGACATGATGAAGGCGCTGCGCCACGGCGACTGGCAAGTCCATTGCGGCAAGACCCGCGCTGACCGCTGCGGCGTGCGCACGTTCGATTTCGGGCGCGGGTAAAGGGGCACCCAAAGCGCCTCACAAGAAAACGACGGGCCGCCCCAAGTTATCTTGTCCCCCGCGGGGGGCCTGACGCGCAGCGGCAGGTTTGGGGGCGCTCTCAACGCAGGCGGGCTCGGGCTTCCTGTGCCACCACGTACAGGCGCGCTGGCTGCGTCAAGTCCTCCTCTTCCTTGAGTGCGAGAAGCGCCACGTCCAGGGTCTGCTTCGCGGCTGCGGTTTCGCCCCGAAGTTGAAGCGCCATGCCCCGCAGCAAATCTATGGTGGCGGGCCACTGTCCCGTGGCGCGGCCGGACTCGAGCACGGCCGCGTCGAGCTGATCGATCAGCGGCTGCGCACGCCGGGCATCACCGAGTTCAAGCTCAAGCTGTGCGAGCACGAACGCTGCATCCTGGGTTTGCGGCGAACCGGGCCCAACGAGCTGGTGAAGATGCTCATAGGCGGTGCGCGCCTTGCCCACAGCCTCTTTGGCCTTTCCCGCTTCATCCAGGGCGCGCGCCCAGTTCACGAGGCTGACGTAAGTCAGCACGTGGGCGTCGCCTAGCTTGGCCCGCACGCGCTCGTGCACCATCTGGGCATAGTGAATGGCCTTGGGCCAGTCGCCGCTCCTGAAGGCCACGCCCAGCAGTTCACCAAGCAGTTGCAGGTGCCTCGAGTGGTTGTCCCCCAGCCGGGCCATGATCACCGGCTGCGCCTCCAGCAGCAGCTTCTCGGCGGCCGCATGGTCTTCGCCCAGCGCGCGCACCTGCGCCAGGCGCGCCAGCGCCACCAGCAAGCTGCTGTCTTCCTTGCGCGCCTGGGCGTCTGCAATGAGCTTGCGGCCTTCGTCCAATGCCTGCTGGTCCTGCCCGGCCTGCGTGAGGGATGCGATGAGGTCCAGCCGCAGCGAGTCGCGCAGCGCGGTGCTGGCGGGGTCGCTGGGGCCAAGCCCGTCGACCGCCGCCCGCAACTGGACCGCCGCCTGGTCAAACTCGCCCCGTGCCATGTGCAACATGCTGCGCGCTGCGGCAAGGTGCGTTTGGGCCCGCGGGTTCTGGGTGTGTGCGCTCTGCTGCTTCAGCGCCTCGAGCTGCTGGGCCGCGTCATCGAATCGGCCCATCCGCGAGAGCACGCGCACCAGCACTGCCCGGGCCTGGAATGTCGTCTCGTCATCGCCGACGCCATCTCGCTCCAGCAGATCAAGCGCTTGCCGCGCCTGCGCCTCGGCCTCGGGAAAGAGATCGACGGCGTTGAACAAGCTGGCCAGGCTGCCATGAAGGGTGGCTGCGGTCTGCGGCTGGCTGGCAAAGCGTGCCGGCACGCGGTCGCGCGCGGTCAGCAGCAACTCACGCAGCGTGACGTCAGGGCCTTTGGCCTGCACCAGCGGATTGGAGCGGCCAATCAGGTCCTCGTTCAGAAAACGGGCCAGCACGTTGGCGCGGTCCAGCTGCGCGCGAGCCTGATTGCGTGCCGAGACCGCCTGCTGCTGCAGCCACAGCGAGATCGCGATGCCCACTGCCAGCACGCCAAACAACGCATACGCGATCGGCTTGCGTGCCTGCGCGCGCGCCAGGGCCTCGCGATCGCGGCGCACGTCCTCCTGGACGTGCCGTTGGCGTGTCGCCTCGGCGCGGCGCGGCTCCAGGTTGCGCAGCCGATTGGCCAACTCAGCCGCCGTGGCCAATCGGTGCTCGGGTTGGCCGTCGGTCGCCAGTCGCAGGTCTTCGCGCAGACGCTCGTCGTCCACGTCTTTTTCCCATCCAGAGGCCATGGGTTGACCGATGCGCCCGCAAAGCAGCTGGTACAGCAGCACGCCGAGCGCAAAGACGTCTCCTTTGACCGTGGGTGCATGACCCACGAAGAGTTCGGGCGCGAGGTAGATGGGGGTGCCCGACGTGGAGTCGCTGCCCACGCCCTCCTCAAGGGTCAAACCCATGCGCGTGATGCCAAGCTGCGCCAGGCGGTCGGGCTCCATCAGGCGGCCGCTGCCAAAGTCGGTCAAGCGCACGTGCGGGTGGTGGGCGTCGCCGGTCACCAGCACGTTCGCCGGCTTGATGTCCTTGTGCAGCACGCCCACCGCGTGCGCGGCGGCCACGGCATCGGCAATCTGCAGGAACAACGCAATGCGCGCCGGCACGTCCAGCGTCGCCAGGTGCTCGGCCGCCCAATCGGCAAGCGTCGGTCCGGCGTAACGGTATTCCATGAAAAACGGCGGCTGCTCGAAGCTCCAGTCCAGCAACTCGACCACATGGCCCGTGTCGTCCAGCCCTTCCTGCAGCACCCGCAGCAGCGTCACCTCGCGCTTGAGCGCGCGCAACTGGTCGGCATCGACCGCAAACTTGTAGACGCGCGGCTCGCGCGTCTTTTGATGCTCGGCCAACCAGACTTCGGCCTGCCCCCCCAAACCGAGCTGGCGCTGCAGCACGAAACTGGCCCGACCCGGCACCGGCTGGCCCGCGCTCAAGGCGAGCGGGCTGACCTGCTGCCGGCTCACCGCGATCCGCGAGACGACGCCATCGAGGCGGTAACCGATCCGGGCCTGGGTGGAAATATGACTGGCATTCGTCTCACCCAGGGCGCGCCGCAATTTGTTGATCGCATTGGGCAGCACTTTGTCCACCGTAATGCGCCCGGCCCAAACCTCGCGCAACAGCTCGTCCTTGGTCACCACCTCGCCCGCGTGACGCAGCAAGTAAATCAGTACTTCAAGGGCCCGACGCTCAACGTCCACTGGCAGATCGGCCACACGAAGCTCGAAGCGTGATTCATCGAATTCCGCCGTACCAAATCGGTATCTGAAGGTCGCGCTTTCCATCGGCACGAATTTAATGGAGGGAGACGCCGGTTCGCGCACCACCTACCCGTGAGGGCACAGTGGCGCCGTTACCGATCCGTTACCGCGCCGTGGACATGGCGTGCCGACAGGGAACGCCCCTCAGGTCAGCATCGTGCGGTCACAGGGCCGCGTTGGGCGCCCCAAGTGAAACGCAATTGAATCAAAGGGGGTTGTGATGAAAATGAAAGCAAGCATGTCCTGGCAGTCGGGTTGGCCATGGATGGCAGCGGTGGCGATGGCCTTGGCCCTCGCCGGTTGCGGTGGCGACGACGTAGATACACCTCAACCAGGATCTGGGCATACCTTATCGGTAACCAAATCCAGCGGAGGCTCTGTCAGTTCCACCCCCGCCGGCATCATCAGTTGTGGCACGAGCTGCACCGCTGAGTTGGTCGCCGCCACGACGGTGCAACTGACCGCCACGCCCGAGACGGGTTACCAGTTTGCGGGCTGGGGCGGTGCCTGCACGGGCACCACCAGCTGCACGGTGACGATGGATCAGGATCGCACGGTCAGTGCTTCCTTCACACCGGTGGCTGGCAACACATTGGCCCTCAGCGTGACCGTCACGGGCAACGGCAGTGTGCAATCGGAGCCGGCTGGCATCGACTGCGGCACCACCTGCACGGCCAACTACCCGACCCACACGTCGGTCACCCTGACCGCAACGCCTGCCGCTGGCCAATCCCTTCAGGGTTGGAGCGGTGCCTGTTCGGGTCAGGCCACGACCTGCACCGTGACCATGGATGCCGCGCAGTCCGTTGACGTGACCTTTGTTCCGACGCCGCCCACCAGCTTCGCGTTGGCCGTCGCCGTCACGGGCAGCGGCACGATCCGCTCGGCGCCGGTAGGCATCGATTGCGGCACCGCCTGCAACGCCAACTTTGCACAGTCCACCTCGGTGGCGCTGACCGCCACGCCAGCTCAGGGGCAGGTGCTGCAAGCCTGGGGCGGCGCATGCGCCGGATCGGCGCCGAGTTGCACGCTCACGATGAGTGCCGCACAAAGCGTCACGGCCACCTTCGTGATCGACGCAGCACCTGCGCCAGCCTGGAGCACTGCCGCGCTGCTTGAGAGCAGCAACGATTTCAATGTCGCCGACAACGACAGGCTTAGCAGCTCAACTGCGGTCTCCGCTATCGATGCAGATGGCAACGCTCTCGTTCTGTGGGAGCAATCCGATGGCGTACCCAACGGCAGCACCATGAAAGTCTATTCACGCCGGTACGTGGCGGGGCAAGGCTGGGCGGCCGCCGTGGTGGTTCCCGGTGTGACCCGCGGCCCGTTCGATCAGTCCTACGTGTCAGGCCGGCTCCTGATGGATGCCAACGGCGGCGCGACATGGATCCGCCGCGACCAGGAGACGCGCCGTTACAACCCGGCTTCCGGCTGGTCAGCTACGACCTTCGAGCCTCCCAGCGGCGGCGCAGGGGTGTCGGATGCCAAGATGGATGCCGCCGGTAACATCCATATGCTCAGCGGGTACCGCAGCGTGCTGTACAGCCGACTGGACGCCGGCGCCACCCAATGGACGCCCTGGGCCGACGTCAGCCAGAGCACCTTGAATCCGGAGTCGCCCCGGTTGGCGCTGGGCAGCGCGGGCAGCTTGATTGCCATCTGGAGCGAGCGCAATCCGGGGGACACCTACTACAGCATGAAGGCCAACCGCACCGTCGGCGGCACTTGGCAAACGCCAGTTCGCCTCGAAGAAGCGCTCTCCAACGTGCATGACTCGTCGCCCGGCCTGGCCAGCGACGCGAATGGCAACGCCATTGCCGCCTGGTCCCAAGGCACTTCGGTGTTCGTCAGCCGTTTCAATGCGACGGCGAGCGCCTGGAGCTCGCCGTCCGAAGTGGACGCCGGCAAGGTAGGTGAGTTGTTCGCTGCACCGATACAGGTTTCAATGGCAGCGGATGGGCGCGCGGCCATCGGCTGGTACTCCGGCGGCTTCGCGTTCAAGGCGATGACTTACGACCCAAGTAGCGGCTATTCGCCACCCGCCGAGTTGGACAGCCTCAGCAGCGATGCCTTCCTGAGCATCGACGACGATGGCCGTGCACTGGCTGTTTATCGTACCAACGGCCAATGGCCTCCCACGAGCCTGATACGAAACGTGTTCTCGCGCGAGTTGGCCTGGGGGGGCACATGGAGCACGGCTGCGCTGATCGAAACAGGCGCTGGAGACGTGAAGGGCGGCGTGCGTTGCGCCATGAACAAGGCAGGCCAAGCCGTGTGCGCTTGGGCGCAAGATGACTTGCCCGATAACGCCATCCGCAACAGTCTGTGGGCCAATCTGCGTCGCTAGCGATACCGGTGCGCGCCCACGCGGCGTGCACCGGTAAGCACATGGCGTCCGGGGTCGCAGCCCTTCTCCCTGCCCCACCCGCGCTCGGCCCACGGCAGCACCGACAATGCCCCCATGTCCCTGCTGCCCTACGCCCTTGCCCGCACCGCCCTCTTCACCCTGGATGCCGAGGCCGCCCATGACGTGACGCTGGCCCAGCTCGCCCGCCTGCAGAACACCCCGCTGCAATGCCTGTGGGCGCAGCTGCGGGTGGATGCCCCCGTCACCGTGGCCGGCCTGAAGTTCCCCAACCGCGTCGGCCTGGCCGCCGGGCTGGACAAGAACGGCCGCTGCATCGATGGCCTGGGCGCCATGGGCTTTGGCTTCATCGAGGTGGGCACCGTCACGCCGCGCCCGCAGCCGGGCAACCCCAAGCCGCGCATGTTCCGCCTGCCCGAGCGCGGGGCGCTGATCAACCGGCTGGGCTTCAACAACGCCGGGCTGGAGGCCTTCATCGCCAACGTGCGCACCTCGCGCACCTTCCGCGCCGGCGGCGGCGTGCTGGGCCTGAACATCGGCAAGAACGCCACCACACCGGTGGAAGACGCCGCCAGCGACTACCTGGCCGGCCTGGCGGGCGTCTACCCCCACGCCGACTACGTCACCGTCAACATCAGCAGCCCCAACACGCAGAACCTGCGGGCGCTGCAGGACGAGGCGGCGCTGGATGCGCTGCTGGCCGCTTTGGTGCAACGCAAGGCGGCGCTGCAAGGCGAACATGGCCGCACAGTGCCGCTGTTCGTCAAGATTGCGCCCGACCTGGATGAGGCGCAGATCCGTGCCATTGCCGCCACCGTGCGCCGCCACGGCGTGGACGGCGTGGTGGCCACCAACACCACCATTGCCCGCGACGCGGTGGCGGGCCTGGCCCACGCCGACGAGACCGGCGGCCTCTCGGGCCCGCCCGTGCTGGCGGCCAGCAACCGCGTGATTGCGGCGCTGCGCGCCGAGCTGGGTGCGGGCGTGCCCATCATCGGCGTGGGCGGCATCGCCAGCGGCGCCGATGCCCGCACCAAGATCGCCGCCGGAGCCGACCTGGTGCAAATCTATACGGGCCTGATCTACCAAGGCCCGGCGCTGGTGCGCCAGGTGGGCCAAGCGCTGGCCACCGTTTGAATTTCACGCGCTTTTTGCGGCACTGAAGGCGCGGCCCGCGCCCTAGCATCTCCCCACAGCACCCGTCGCGTCCGCTCGTGCGACGCGGGGTTTGCGTGCGCCGCCGCCATGTCCGACCTCTCCGCCTTGCCCATCGCCGTCAGGGACGCCCTGGCGTCTGCCCCCATGCCGGCTCACGTCAAGCTGAGCTGGCCCGATTCACCCGTGCCCGGCTACCCACCGTTCCAGGCCGACGGCGTACCCGAGGCCTGCGTGGTGGAAAGCCTGGCCGGCAAGACCCGCCAGTTGCTGCTGGCCGGCGTCGATTGGGACAAAGGTCTGGCCTATGTGATGGTGCCGCCCGCGCGCGAGACCATGCCGCTGGGGCTGGCGCAATGCCGCCGCCTGACGCTGTCGGCGCCGCTGCGCCCGCTGGCCGCCACCCCGGTGGCCCAGCCGTTCGAGGTCGAGCTCAAGGGCGACGGCCGCCTGCGCGGCGAGACCATGGGCCACGTGGCCAACCAGGCCGGCCTGTATCTGTTCGTCAAGATCGATGCCACCGGCGGCGTGCGCCGGGTTTTCCTTCCCGGCTGCGGCATCGTGCAGGCCACGGTCGACGGCCAGCCCCTGCACACCTGGCGCGAGGCGCTGCCGGCCGAGGCTGCACTGGAGCCCAACCTGGTCACGCGAGCCATCTACAGCGTGAGCCAGTTGACGGCGGCCCTGGCCGCGCAGTCCAGGATGCCCATGGTGCGCATCGGCGAGGCGCTGATCGGCCTGTCCCTGATCACCCCTGAGCAGCTCAACGCCGCCATTGCCCAGCAACAGAGCGAACGCGGCGTGCCGCTGGGTGAGTTGCTGGTGCGCGCGGGCCACATCACCCGCAACGACTTGCGGGTGGCGCTGGCGCGCAAGATGGGCTATCCGGTGGTCGACCTGGAGGCCTTCCCCGTCGATGTCGAGGCGCTGCGCGCCATACCGCATGCCACCGCCAGGCGCCTGAGCGTGCTGCCGCTGTGCCAACTGGACGGCAAGACGGTCATCGCCATTGAAGACCCTTCACGCCGGGCCGCGCTCGACGAGTTGCAGTTCCTCTGCCAGACCAAAGTCCTGCCGGTGATTCCGGCCACCGAGAACCTGGAGGCCGCCCTGCAGACGGCCTACGCCCGGCATGGCCTGGACGAAAGTGCCAGCGCCGCCAATCCCAATGGCGCGCGGGCGCTGGCCGAAGGCGGCACCGAGCATTTGCTGGCCCAGCTCGAAGAGCAGTACGCCGATCTGGAGATCAACACCAGCGACGAAGCCTCCATCGAGCAGGCCGACAACTCGCTGGTGCGCCTCATCAACACCATGATCGTCAAGGCCCATGGTCAGGGCGTATCGGACATCCACATCGAAACCCAGCCCGGGCGCGAGCGGGTGTTGATCCGCTTTCGCCGCGACGGCGTACTCAAGCCCTATCTGGAGCTGCCCCACACCTACCGCAGCGCGCTGGTGGCGCGCATCAAGATCATGTGCGACCTCGACATCTCCGAGCGTCGCCGGCCGCAGGACGGCAAGATCAACTTCGCGCGCTTCGTGCCCGGCTGCAACATCGAGCTGCGCGTGGCCACCATTCCCACCAGCAACAACCTCGAAGACGTGGTGATGCGCATCCTGGCCTCTGCCAAGCCCATCCCGCTGGACAACCTGGGCCTGTCGCCGCGCAACCTGGAGGCGCTCAAATACGCCATCCAGCGCCCCTACGGCATGGTGCTGTGCGTGGGCCCCACCGGCTCGGGCAAGACCACCACGCTGCACTCGGCACTGTCCTTCATCAACACCCCCGACCGCAAGATCTGGACGGCCGAAGACCCGGTCGAAATCACCCAGGTCGGGCTGCGTCAGGTGCAGGTCAACCCCAAGATCGACTGGACCTTCGCCAAGGCGCTGCGGGCCTTCCTGCGCGCCGACCCCGACGTCATCATGGTGGGTGAAATCCGCGACGAGGAGACCGCCGAGATTGCCGTCGAATCCAGCCTCACCGGCCACCTCGTGCTCTCCACGCTGCACACCAACAGCGCGCCCGAGACCGTCACCCGGCTGCTCGACATGGGGATGGACCCGTTCAACTTCGCCGACTCGCTGCTGGCCATCCTGGCCCAGCGCCTGGTGCGGCGCCTGTGCAGTGGCTGCCGCACCAGCCAGCCGCTGAGCGACGAGGCCACCGAAGAGCTGCTCACCGACTACCTGAAGGTCTGGGCCGACCCCACCCAGGCCCCCGAGCGTGGCGCGCTGCGGACCGAATGGCGCCAGCGCTTCGGCAAAGACGGCCAGTTGCAGGCCTGGCACGCGCCGGGTTGCGACAAATGCGAAGGCAGCGGCGTCAAAGGCCGCGCCGGCCTGCACGAGCTGCTGGCCATGTCGCGCGAACTGCGCGCCGCCATCCAGGGCGGCGCCCGGGCCGAGGAAATCCAGCGCCTGGCCCTCTCTCAAGGCATGCGCACGCTGCGCCAGGACGGCATCGAGAAAGTGCTGGCCGGCATCACCTCCATCGAAGAGGTACGGGCGACCAGCAACACCTAAGGGTCAGGCCCACCCCCTACGCGATCACAGATCGACCTTGCAGGCCGCGCCGCCGCGGGGACGCTGCGGCTCTTCGCCAGACATTCCTTGTCCACAGGGACAAGGAATGTCCGGGCTCAGCCCCCTCAAGGGGGCACTGCCAGTGGACCGGCCAAGCCGGATCCACGGCAGTCGCCTGGTTAGGTGGTGGCGTGCGCAGGCTGTTGACCACACCCCACGCGACCCGGGCATGGCCTTGCAGGCCGCAGCGGCGCAAATGGCAGCACACCCTGTGGCGCACGGGCGCATGCTGTAATCCCCTTCATGAGCGCCACCTTGCACCGCGCCGTGGACGCCCTCGCGGCGCTGCCCGGCATCCACCACTGGCGCCAGCAGCGCTACAACGCCGCCTTTGACGCTGGCCACCATGTGGGTGGTTTTCGCGGCGTGTTCGCCACGGCGGCTCAGGCTGCTGCCAGCGCCCCACCCGCGCAGGCCACCGGCTACGACCAGCCCGAGGCCGCCGCCATGTACCGCGACCGCATCGGTCGCCTCTACCCTAGCGACTACCCGGCCATGCTGTGGCTGCGTCGGGCCATGGACGACGGCGCGCGCCGCGTGCTGGACCTGGGCGGCCACGTGGGCATTGCGTTTCACAGCTACCAAAAAGCCATGCCCTACCCCGAGGGGCTGGACTGGCTGGTCTGCGACGTGCCCGCCGTGGCCCGCGCGGGCACCGAACTGGCCGAGGTCATGCGCCGCCCCGCCGGCACCCAACTGGCCTTCACCAGCGACTGGGGCGAGGCCGATGGCCGCGAGCTGCTGTTCTCGGCCGGCTGCCTGCAGTACCTGGAAGAGACGCTGGGCCAGCGCCTGGCCGCCCTGACCCGGCGCCCACGCTGGCTGGTCGTCAACCTGCTGCCGCTGCACGAGCACGAGGCCTACTGGACGCTGCAGCACATCGGCGCGGCCTGTTGCCCTTACCGCATCCAGCGCCGCGCCGCGTTTTTCGACGAGTTGCAGGCGCTGGGCTACCAGGTGCTCGACACCTGGGACAACCTTGAAAAGCGCTGCGACGTGGCCTTCCGCCCCGATCTCAGCCTGGACCACTACGTGGGCGCGGCGCTGCGCCTGGCTTAGGGTCAATGGCCGCCAGAGTGGTCTCGGTCGTGCCGTTTGACCCCTCGTGGGCCGGCCATTTCGAGGCTGAGCGGCTGGCGCTTGCCGCGCGGCTGGGCGCGCAGGCGCAGATCCATCACATCGGCAGCACCGCCGTACCCGGGCTGTGTGCCAAGCCCATCATCGACATCGTGGTCGAGGTGCCCGACGTGGCGCAGCTGGATGCCTTGCAGGATGCGTTGCGCGCACTGGGCTACCAGGCCCGCGGCGAAAACGGCATCGAGAGCCGCCGCTATTTCGTCAAGGGCGTGCCGCAGCGCACCCACCACCTTCATGCGTTCACGGCGGGCTCGCCCCACGTCGTGTGCCACCTGGCACTGCGCGACTGGCTGCGGCGGGACCCCGAAGCGCGCGCGACCTATGCGGCGACCAAGCAGCGGGTCGCCGCCGCGTGTGGCGGCGACCCCCACCGCTACGTGGCCCTCAAGGACGATGCGGTGAAGGTGCTGGTAGCCAGCGCGCTGGCCGCATCTGCCACTGGGTGGCATGGCGGCTGATGCGCGTTGCGTACACTCAGGCAGCCCCCACGCCCCCTGCCGCATGCTGAACGTCTCGCACCTGACCAAACGCTACGGCGCGCGCACCGCGCTGGATGACCTCTCGCTCAGCCTGCCCGCCGGCCAGTTCACCGCGCTGCTGGGGCCCAACGGCGCGGGCAAGTCCACGCTGTTCCAGATCCTCACCGGTCTCTTCGTGGCCGATGCCGGCGAGGTCAGCGTCGCCGGCGAAGACCTGGCCCGCCACGCGGTGCGGGCGCTGCAGCACATCGGCGTGGTGTTCCAGCAGATGTCGCTGGACCTGGACCTCTCGGTGCGGCGCAACCTGTTGTTCCACACCGACCTGCATGGCCTGCCGCGCGCCGTGGCGCGCGAGCGCATCGCCGCGCTGAGCGCCCAACTGGGCATCGCGGCCGACCTGGATCGCAGCGTGCGCGAGCTCTCGGGCGGCAACCGCCGCAAGGTGGAGCTGGTGCGCGCGCTCACGCACCAGCCTGCCGTCCTGCTGATGGACGAGCCCACCGTGGGCCTGGACCCGCAATCGCGCCGCGACCTGCTGGCCGCCGTGCGCGCCGACGTGGCCACGCGGGCCACCGCCGTGCTGTGGGCCACCCACCTGGTTGAAGAAGCCGAGGCCGCCGACGCCGTGCTGGTGCTGCACCAGGGCCGGCTGCTGGCCCAGGGCACGCCGGCCGAGGTCACGGCCGCGCTGGGCGGCACGCAGCTGGAGGACGCCTTCATTGCCGCCACACGCGGCAAGCCCACGCCGGCATGACGCCCATCCTGCTGCTCGAAGACGACGCCGCGATTGCCGCCACCATCGCCTACGCGCTGGCCCGCGAGGGCTACGCCGTCACCCAGGCCATGCTGGTGCGCGAGGCCGAGCAGCGGCTGGCCGCCACCCCGCCCGCGCTGGCCATCTTCGACGTGGGCCTGCCCGACGGCAGCGGGCTGGACCTGCTGCGCCGCCTGCGCGAGCAGGGCAGCCGGCTGCCGGTGCTGATGCTCACCGCCCGGGCCGAGGAGTTCGACCGCGTGCTGGGGCTGGAACTGGGCGCGGACGACTACCTGACCAAGCCCTTCAGCCCGCGCGAGCTGGTGGCCCGCGTGCGCGCGCTGCTGCGCCGCGCCGCCCACACGCCCCCGGTGGCGCCCAGCGCCTTCGAACTGGACGAGGCGGGCCAGCGCATCCGCTATGCGGGCACCTGGCTGACGCTGACGCGGCTGGAGTACGGCCTGCTGCGCACGCTGCTGCGCGCACCCATGCGCATCCACAGCCGCGATGCGCTGCTCGATGCCGCCTGGGGCCACCAGGCCGAGTCGGTGGACCGCACCGTGGACACCCACATCAAGACCTTGCGCGCCAAGCTGCGCCACTGCACCCCTGGCCACGACCCCATCGTCACCCACCGTGGCATGGGCTACAGCCTCACCGCCTGAACCACGTCATGCGCCTGGGCCTGCGCCTGTTCTTTGCCTTCTTCGTCGTCGCCGGCATTGCGGCCTACTTCGTGCTGCGGGTGTTCGCCACCGAGATCAAGCCCAGCGTGCGTGAGGTGATGGAAGATGTGCTGATCGACAGCGCCAACCTGCTGGCCGAGCAGGCCCGCGCCGACCTGCGCGCCATGCCGCCCGGCGGCACGCTGGCCGGCACGCCACTGGCCCAGGCCGTGGCGGCCTACACCACGCGCCCGGTGGACGCCACCATCTGGGGCCTGCGCAAGCAGCGGCTGGACATCCGCGTCTACGTCACCGACGCCAGTGGCCGCGTGGTGCTGGACAGCGGCACGCCCACCGCCGTGGGGCAGGACTACTCGCGCTGGCTGGACGTGGCCCGCACGCTGCGTGGCGAGTACGGCGCCCGCGTCACCCGCGACCAGCCCGACGACACCCGCACCAGCGTGATGTACGTGGCCGCGCCCATCCAGGACGGCGAGCGCCTGCTGGGCGTGCTCACGCTGGCCAAGCCGCAGGCCACGGCGGCGCCCTTCATCGCCCGCGCCGAGGCCAAGGTGCTCAAGGCCGGCGCCTGGATGCTGGCCGCCTCTCTGGCCGTGGGCCTGGCCGCCACGGCCTGGCTGGTGCACGCCACGCGGCGACTGCGCCACTACGCCGAGCGCGCCCGGGCCGGCCACCGCGAGCCCCCGCCGCGCCTGCCTGGCGAACTGGGCGACCTGGCCCTGGCCGTGGGCGAGATGCGCGAGCGGCTGGAGGGCCGCGCCGAGGTCGAGCAGGCCATGCGCGCGCTGACGCACGAGCTCAAGAGTCCGCTGGCCGCCATCGCCGCCGCCGCCGAGCTGCTGCAAGACCCGCTGCCCGCAGCCGAGCGCCAGCGCTTCGCCGCCCAGGTGGCGACCCAGGTCGAGCGCCTGCGTGGCCTGGCCGACCGGCTGCTGGAGCTGTCCAGGCTGGAATCCCTGCGCGCGCTGGATGCCCCGGCGCCGGTGGCGCTGGCCGCACTGACCGACGCCGTGCTCGACGCCCATGCCGCCACGCTGGCCCAGCGCCATCTGCAGGTGCAGTGGCTGCGCCGCGAGCCGCTCACGGTCGCGGGCGACGCCGAGCGGCTGGCGCTGGCGCTGTCCAACCTGCTGGCCAACGCGCTGGCGTTCGCGCCGCCCGGCAGCCCGCTGGAGCTGGCACTGTGGCGCGAGGGCGCACAGGTGCACTGGTCGCTGCGCGATCACGGCCCTGGCGTGCCCGACTATGCGTGGCCGCAGCTGGGCCAGCGGTTTTTCTCGCTGCCCGCGCCGGGCCGAACCGATCGCGGCAGCGGCCTGGGTCTGGCCATCGTGCAGCAGGTGATGGCGCTGCACGTTGGCCGGCTCGCGTTGACGCCTGCTGCGCCGGGGCTGCGGGCCACCTTGACGTTCTAGCGATCCGGAGCACCCGGCCTTTTTCCGCACCCGTGCGTCATACGTAACTTGCTATTTACGGGCGGCGTCCAACTCACGACACTAGGTCAGTCGGGTATGTGCCGCGAAGCCTTGCTAAAGTGCTTCGATGTGCTTCGATGTGCTTTGATGTGCTTTGATTCTGCGCCGCCAACCCAGGCGGGCAGTTCGCATGGAGCCATTGTGTCAGCCCAATATAGACGCTGGAACAGGGCCAGCGCTGATGCGGCAGCGGAGTTGCCGCCAAGCGTGGATCTGGACATGCCGCTGCAGCGGCTGCGGCGCGGCTATTTCCTGGCGCTGCTGATTCTGGCGCTGGTCGCCTGCGGCAGCTACCTGATCATCGACGCCATGCAGCGCGCGCAGAGTCATGCGGTGAAGCTGACCGAGATTGCCGCCAGCCAGCGCAGCAATCTGCGCCGCGTGGCGCAGATCGTCGAGCTGATCCTGCGCACCCAGGACCAGAACCCGGGCGGCCAACGCTGGCTGGCGGCCACGCATCAGGAACTGGCGGCATTGGCGGATGACATCAGCACCACCAGACTGGCCTTCGATGCCGAACTGGCGCGCATGCACGACCCGCTGTCGCGTCCGTTCATCCGGCCCTTGATCAGCACGCAGCGGGCGCAGCGCTTCTCGGCCATGACCGAGGCCGCAGCCGAGCAGACGCGCAAGTTCGCCGCCCTTGATCCCAATCAGGTGGAGTGGCGCTTTTCGGTATGGGCGCCCATCGAGCTGGAGCTGGCCGCCGAGGGGGCGCTGATGGTCGAGGCCACAGCCATCGCCGGTGAGCTCAATGCCTTGGCGATGGAGAACAGCGCGAGTTTCCGGCGCGTGCACATGCTGCTGGCCGTCGTGACGCTGCTGACCCTGCTGGCCGAGTACCTGCTGATCTTCCACCCCATGCTGGAGCAGTTGCGACTGCGCCACGACAAGCTCGCGCGGGTCACCAGCAAGCTGCGCCATCTGGCCAGCCACGACCTGTTGACCGGGGTCGGCAACCGACTGCTGCTGCGCCAGCAACTGCTAACCATGCAGGCCAACGAGATCGCGCCGGAACACGCCGTGCTGCTGGTTGATATCGACGATTTCAAGAACGTCAACGACATCTTCGGCCATGCCGCCGGTGACCACATCCTGGGCCAGATCGCCCATCGTCTGCACGCCCGGCTGAAGCGGGGGGATGCGTTGTTCCGCACCGGCAGCGACGAGTTCACGGTGCTGATACACGGCGAGCTCCATCTATCGGGCCTGGTGGTGCTGGCCAACCGGCTCTGCGAGACAGTCAGCAAGCCCATGCAGTACGAGGGCAAGGAATTCCTGGTGCGTGCCTGCGTTGGCGCGGCAGCGCACTCGGCCGCCGACCCGATCACTGCGGACGAGCTGCTCAAGCGCGCCGACTTCGCCCTGCGCACCGCCAAGCTGAAAGGGCCGGGCCATATCCGCATCTTCGACAAATGCGACCAGGGCCTGGCTGCGGCACGTGACCTGCTTGGCCATCGTCTGGGCGAGGCGCTGGCCCAGGGGCGCATCCGCCCTTGCTACCAACCCATTTATGACATCCGCAGCCGGCGCATTGTGGGCGTGGAGGCCTTGGCGCGCTGGCATACCGAAGACGGCGAGGTGCTGACACCGACGCACTTCCTGCCCACGCTGCAGGAATACGGCATGCTGGACCAGCTCAGCGACGCCATGCTGCGCGGTGTCGCCAGGGATCGTCAACAGTGGCTCGAGCGGGGGCTGATGCCCGACTATGTGAGCATCAATTTTTCCGAATCGACCCTGGCCGACAAGCGCCTGCCGCAGCGCCTGCAAGCCTTGTTCGGCCCCGGGGACCTGCATTGGCTGCATGTGGAAGTGGTCGAGACCGCGCTGCTCAATCAGGGCGGCGGGCTGATCGAAAGCAATTTGCGCCATCTGATGCGCCAGGGCGTGCGCGTGGCGCTCGATGACTTTGGCACGGGCTACGCCTCGTTGACGCATTTGCGCGGCTTTCCCTGCAGCGTCATCAAGATCGACCAGAGCTTTGTGTCCGCCATGCTCAAGGACGCAGGCACCCTGCTGATCGTGCGCGGCATCATCGACATCGCCGTGGGCCTGGGCATCGAGGTCATCGCCGAGGGCATAGAGACGGCGGCGCAGTGCGAGGTGTTCCAGCCCTGGCCGCAGATTGCCGGCCAGGGCTACTTCTTCTCCAGGCCGCTCAGCCCCGAGGCCCTGCTGAGCCTGCTGGCCGAGGCTGCCGAGCTGCACACGGCATCGCAAAGAGGCCTGTCATGAAGCGACTCCGACCGCTCGGCGCGTTGCTGCTGGGTCTGGCCTGGGTCTGGCCGACCCAGGCCCAGACGCCGGGGCCACCGCCGGTGTCGGCACCGGCATCGGCGCCCGCTGCGGCACAGGCCCCGCGCCTGGACTTCGCCCATTTCTGGATCTCGGCCAGCGAGCGCGCCGGCCTGGATGTGATTGCGCGCCAGTTTCGCAACCGGGGCGGCGTCTGGACCGAATCGCAGTCGCTGGACTATGAGTTCATGAAGCGTGACAGCGTCATGCGCTATGCCGCCGGCTTTCCGCCCGGCGCCCTGTGGGCCGGCGCCGAGGACATCGCCATCATGGGCAGTCTGGGCATGATCCGCCCGCTCGATGCGATGGCGGCGCAGGATCAGTGGGCTGGCTATCTGTATGACTTCATCTGGCCCATCCTGCGCCACAAGGAGGAGGTGCTGGCCCTGCCGCTGACCCTGCACAACGAAAACTGGGCCTGGTACAACGCCAAGCTGTACCGGCGGCTGCAACTGCCGCTGCCGCGCAGCTGGGACCAGGTGCTGGCACAGGCCCCCGTGTTCCGGCGCGCCGGTGTGATGCCGCTGGCGATCAGCGATCAGCCCTGGAATGTGCGTCTGCTGTTCTCCACCATGATGGCCGGCGCGGCGGGGCCGCAGCTCTATCGGCGCCTGTATGAGAACGAAGACCCGGCCGTGTTCGATCACCCGCGCGTCATCCGCGTGCTGAACCTGCTGGGCCGACTGCGCGCCTATCGGCCCGCCCCCGCCACGGTCAAGACCTGGGATGCCGCCACCGCCCTGGTGGTGGGCGACAAGGCCGCCATGCAGGTGATGGGCGACTGGGCCAAGGGCGAGTTCAAGCAGATCGGTGTGTCGGCTCAGCTGGACTACGTCTGCGCCCCGGCGCCCGAGGCCGACGGTGTGTTCGTGGTCGCGCTCGACATGGTGGGGTTTCCACGCCAGCGCCAGGGCGCCCAGCAGGCCGGCCAGCGCCTGCTGGCCAAGCTGCTGCTTGAACGCGACCTGCAGCTCGAATTTGCACGCCGCAAAGGCTCGCTGCCGGTGCGGCGCGATGTCGATGCCACCGAGCTGGATGCCTGCGCCAGCGCCAGCCTGCCGCGCCTGGCCGATGCCGCCCATCGCCTCACCAGCCCGCGCACCACCATGAAGGAGTCGATCCGCATCGCCCTGCAAGCCCATCTGTTCGACTTCTGGAGCCGTCCCGACATGACCGTGGATGAACTGCGCCCCCTGCTCAAGGCGGCGCTGCGCAAGTAAGGCCGCAGCGACCCCGAGCCGCCTTGCGGCTTCACGCCGCCTTCACCCAGCCCATCACCGCTTCACCGGCCCGCCCGACCATGACGGCATCGTTGTCACCCACCATGCCTCATGAAACTCGCCCCCCTGACCACCAAAGTCCTGTCGCTGCTGCTGGTGTTGCTGCTGCTGCAGTTGCTGCTGCTGCGCATCGGCATGCTGGTGGATGAACGCAGCGCCCGCCAGCAGGAAGCTGCTCAGGGCGTGGCCCAGGCGCTGGCCGGCGCCCAGACACTGACCGGTCCGTTGCTGACCCAGGCCTGCACCGAAACCTGGACGGTGCCCGCCACCAAAGACACCCCGGCCGCCCCCGCGCAGGCCACCCAGGTGCGCACCCACACGCCGCAAACCCTGCGCGCCACCACGCAAGCCCCCATCGAGGTGCGCACACGCGGGCTGTTCAGGATCAACACCTACACGGCCGACACCGTGCTGGACGCCCAGTGGGCGGCGCCCCCGCCACCGCCCGTGCCCCTGCACAAAGACGGCCAGGTGGCCTGCGAGCCCTTTGCGCTGACGCTGGCCGTCAGCGACCCACGCGGCATCCGCAGTGCCACCGTGCACGTGGCCGCGCAGCCGCTGGCCGTGCAGCCCGGCAGCCGCCACCCAGGCGCGGACAGCGGTTTTCATGCCCAGCTGCCCGCCACCGCCTGGGCCGCTGACCAGACGCTGCAGGCCCGGGTGACCCTGCAACTGGCCGGCACCGAGCGCCTGGCACTGGCGCCCGCCGCCCAGCAGACCGACTGGACGCTGCGCTCGCCCTGGCCGCATCCCTCGTTCGGTGGCCGCTTTCTGCCCACCACGCGCGAGGTGGATGCACGCGGCTTTGCCGCCACCTGGACCGTCAGCGCGCTGGCCAGCAACGCCGCCCAGCGCGTGGCCGCCGGCCATGCGGCCTGCCCCATCCTGGCCGAGGGCGAGGCCGCGCCCGAGGGCTGCGCCGACACGCTGGGCGTGGCCTTCATCGACCCGGTCAACCCCTATGTGCTGGCGGACCGCGCCACCAAGTACGCGCTGCTGTTCGTGGTGTTGACGCTGGGCTGCGTGGCGCTGGTCGAGGTGCTGGGCCAGCGCCGCGTGCACCCGGTGCAGTACGCGCTGGTGGGCGCCGCGCTGGCCAGCTTCTTTCTGCTGCTGCTCAGCCTCTCGGAGCACCTGGTGTTCGACGCCGCCTACGCCCTGGCCGCCAGCGCCTGCGCGCTGCTGCTGGCCTGGTACGCCAGCCACGCCCTGGGCAGCCGGCGAGCCGGCCTGGCCTTTGGCGGCGGCGTCGCGCTGCTCTATGCGCTGCTGTGGACGCTGCTGAAGATGGAGCAGGCCGCGCTGGCACTGGGCTCTGTGCTGCTGTTTGCAGCCCTGGCGGCGGTGATGGCGGTGACGCGCCGGGTGGACTGGTATGCGCTGGGGCGAGGCTGATGGCCGCCGCCTGCGCCATCATGCAAGCCATGCCCACCGACACCGCCCTGCCGTCATTGGCCGACGTGCGCCTGCACACCCCCCGCCTGAGGCTGCGTCCGATGCACCCCGACGATGCGCCCGCACTCTTTGCCATGCACGCCGACGCCCAGTTCATGCGCTACTGGAGCGGCCCACCGTGGACAGATCTGCGCCAGGCCCAGGCGCAGATCGAGGCCGATGCGCCCGCGCTGGCGGCGGGCATCCACCTGCGGCTGGCCATCGAGGCCGAGGCGGGCTTCGTCGGCACCTGCTCGCTGTTTCACCTACACCGGGCCAGCCGCCGCGCCGAGCTGGGCTACGGCATCGCCCGCCCGCACTGGCGGCGCGGCTATATGCGCGAGGCGGTGGGCGCGCTGCTGGCGTTCGCCTTCGGGCCGCTGGCGCTCAACCGCGTCGAGGCCGATGCGGACCCGCGCAACCTCGCCTCCTGCCGGGCGCTGGAGCAGTTGGGCTTTGTGCGCGAGGGCCTGCTGCGCCAGCGCTGGATCGTGGGCGACGAGGTCAGCGACACCGCCTTCTACGGCCTGCTGGCGGCCGACTACAAGCCCTTGGTCACACCCGCATGACCGCGTTGCTCATCGCGCGCGCCGACCCGGGCGAGCCCGAGGCGCTGGCCTTGCAGGCTGCGCTGTCGGCCACGTTGGCGGCACTGACCGGCGACGGTGGCCAAGCCTCTTTCAAGGCCGATGACGTGCGCGGCCCTCGGGCCGCCTTCGCGCTGGCGCGCACGGCCGCTGGCCAGGCGGTGGGCTGTGGCGCGCTGCGCCCGCTGCAAGGCCACGTGGCCGAACTCAAGCGCATGTATGCCCAGCCCGGCACGCGCGGCGTGGGCGCGGCGCTGCTGGCGCACCTGGAGGGCGAGGCCCGCACCCTGGGCTACACGGCGCTGTGGCTGTCCACCCGCCGCGTCAATACCAGGGCACTGGCCTTCTACGCCCGCCACGGCTACGTGACCGTACCGCCCTGGGGACACTATGCGCAGCGGCCCGCGTCGGTCTGCCTGGGCAAAACCCTCGGGAACCCCACCCACCCGAATGCGCTCACAATGGGTTGACCCCATCGCCCGAGGAGAACCCACCCGATGCGCAAGCTGCTGCCGCTGGCTTTGTTGGCCCTGACCACCCTGCCCGCCCACGCCCAGGGCGTGGCCTGGGTGACGAGTGAGAAGGACGATGCGATCACGCTGATCGACATGGACAAGCTGGCGGTGATCGGCGTGGTGCCCACCTGCAAGCGGCCGCGCCACATCGCGGTGCTGCCCGGCGGCAAGCGGCTGATGACGGCCTGTGGCGACTCGCATCAGGGCGACGTGATCGATATCGCCACGCGCAAGTCGGTGGCCCGCGTGCCCATGGGGGACGACCCCGAAGCGTTCTCGCTCTCGCCGGACGGCAAGCTGATGTACGTCAGCAGCGAAGAGGAAGGCGAGCTGCTGGTGCTGGAGGCCGCCACCGGCAAGCAGGTCCGCGCCGTCAAGGTGGGCGAGGAGCCCGAGGGCGTGCTGGCCGCGCCCGATGGCAAGACGGTCTGGGTCACCTCCGAGGTGGCCAACCTGGTGCACGTGGTGGACCCCGTTGCCGGCAAGGTTGCCAAGAACGTGGCCGTGGGCCAGCGCCCGCGCCGCTTTGCGCTGACGCCTGACGGCCAGCAACTGTGGGTGACCAATGAGCTGGGCGCCAGCGTCACCGTGCTGGCCACCAAAGACTACCGCACGCTGGCCACCATTCCGTTCGCGCTCAAAGGCATGCGCGCCACCGACATCACGCCCGTGGGCATCACCATGACGCGCGACGGCAAGACCGCCTTCGTTGCGTTAGGCCAGGCCAACCACGTGGCTTTTGTGGACGTGGCCACGCGCAAGGTGACGCAGCAGGTGCTGGTGGGCAAGCGCGCCTGGAACGTGCACCTCAACAAGGGCGAAGACCGGCTCTGGGTCATCAACGGCCTGTCGGACGACGTGACCGTGGTGGACGTCAAGGCCGCCAAGGCGCTCAAGAGCATCCCCGTGGGCCGCGTGCCCTATGGCGCGGTGCTGGTGGAATGAGGGCCGCTGCACGCATCGCACTCGCCGCGCTGCTGGCCTGCGCCGGCGCCCAGGCCGCCACCTTCAACGCCGTGCTGATCCAGCGCGACTATGACCCGCGCCTGGAGCGCAACCGCGTCGAGCGCGCCTACCTGGGCCACCCCACCGGCCGCGCCGCCGACGGCGTGCAGATGGCGCTCAAGGATGGCGCGCTGAACCTGGACGCGGTGGGCGCCAGGATCAACCTCAGCGTGGTGGATGCGGCCAGCCCCGCCGCCGCCGCCCAGGCCGCCAAGGCGGCGGGCCTGGCCGCCGTCATCACCGACCTGCCCGCTGACTGGACGCGCGCCGTGGCCGGCGCCACCCAGTTGCCCGTGCTCAACGTGGGCAGCGCCGACGACGCCTTGCGGGGCCCCGCTTGCGCGGCCCACCTGTGGCATGTGCTGCCCAGCGAGCGCATGCGCGCCGACGCGCTGGCGCAGACGCTGGCTGCCGCGCGCTGGGGCAGCGTGCTGCTGCTGACCGGCCCCAGCGCCGACGACGCGCGCCGCGCGGCGGTGGCGCAGGCGGCCATCCGCCGCTACGGGCTCAAGCTGGCCGGCAGCAAGCCGTTCAAGCTCTCGGCCGACCCGCGCGAGCGCGACCTGGCCAACCTGCGCCTGTTGACCAGCGGCAGCTACGACGTGGTCTGGGTGGTGGACAGCGACGGCGAGTTTGCCCGCAGCCTGCCCTACCGCACGGTGCTGCCGCGCCCGGTGGTGGGCGATGGGGGCCTGGCAGCGCTGGCCTGGCATGCGCAGTTCGAGCGCTTTGGCGCACCCCAGGTCACGCGCCGCTTTGCCCGCAACGCCAGCGGCCGCGCCATGACCGATGGGGACTGGGCCGGCTGGATGGCCGGCAAGGCCTTGGTGGCGGCGGCCGTGGCCCAGCCCAAGGGCAGCGCCGCCGCGTTTGCGCAGGCGCTGGCCCAGGTGGAGCTGGACGGCTCCAAGGGCGTGGCCATGCAGTTCCGCCCCTGGGACGGGCAGTTGCGCCAGCGCCTGCTGCTGACCGACGGCCAGGGCGTGGTGGGCTGGGCGCCGGCCGACGGCGTGCTGCATCCGCGCAATGTGCTCGATACCCTGGGTGCCGATGCGCCCGAAAAACTCTGTAAAGGGCGGAGCCCCTGATGCGTCACGCCCTGCAAGCCTGGTGGGCCATCGTGCAGCGCGAGCTGTTCAAGTTCGCGCGCCAGTACGGGCGGCTGGCGTCGGCGCTGGTGCGGCCGCTGCTGTGGCTGGCGGTGTTTGCGGCGGGCTTTCGCAATGTGTTTGGCGTGGCCATCAGCGAGCCCTACGACACCTACATCCCCTACGAGGTCTACATCGCGCCGGGCCTGGTGGGCATGGTGCTGCTGTTCAACGGCATGCAGTCCAGCCTGGCCATGGTCTACGACCGCGAGATGGGGCTGATGCGGCTGCTGCTGACGGCGCCGCTGCCGCGCTGGTGGATTCTGGCCGCCAAGCTGTCGGCCACGGCCGTGCTGTCGCTGCTGCAGGCGGCGGCCTTTCTGGCCGTGGCGCTGCTGCTGGGCACCGACCTGCCGCTGTTCAGTGCCACGCTGCCGGGCTTTGCGCTGGCCGCCACCGCCAGCGCGCTGATGCTGGGCGCGCTGGGGTTGCTGCTGTCGGTGCACATCCGGCAGTTGGAGAACTTTGCCGGCACCATGAACTTCGTCATCTTCCCCATGTACTTCATGTCCACCGCGCTCTATCCGCTGTGGAAGCTGGAGGAGTCGGGCGCCGAATGGGTGTTCTGGCTGGCCCGTGCCAACCCCTTCACCTATGCGGTGGAGTGGATGCGCTATGCGCTCTACGGCAAAGACCCGGGCCTGGCGCCCTGGGTGGTTTTGGGCACGCTGCTTGCATGCTTTGGCCTGGCGGTCTGGGGCTACGACCCGCAGCGGGGGTTTGGTGCCCTCGCCAAGCGCGGGGGCCCGGCCACCGCATGAAAGGACGCCCGCCGTGATCTCCCGCCGTACCCTGCTCGCAGCCACCGCTGCGCTGCCGCTGGCCGCGCACGCCAGCGCCGCCTTCCCCACCAAACCCATCAGCCTGTGGGTGCCCTGGCCGGCCGGCGGCGCCACCGACCTGACGCTGCGCCTGCTGGCTGAGCTGGCCGGCAAACAGCTGGGCCAGAAGGTGTTGATCGAGAACCGCGCCGGCGCCGGCGGCACGCTGGCCATGCCGGTGCTGCAACAGGCTGTGCCCGACGGCTACACCATCGCCCAGTTGCCGCAGACCGCGCTGCGCATGCCCTGGACGCAGAAGGTGAGCTGGGACCCGATCCGCGACACCACCCCCATCCTGCAGCTGTCGGGCGTCACCTTCGGCCTCGTCGTGCCCGCCGCCAGCCCGGTGCGCAGCCTGGACGAGCTGTTTGCGCTGATGAAGGCCAAGCCCGGCGCCGTCACCGTTGCCACCAACGGCGTGGGCACCACGCCGCATCTGGTCATGGACGAGCTGACCGGCGCGCGCGGCCTGACCTATGTGCACGTGCCGTTCAAGGGCACGGCCGAGCAGATGCTGGCCGTGGCCTCGGGCCAGGTCATGGCCGGCGTCAACTCCAACGGCTTCGCGCCCTTTGTGCAAAGCGGCAAGCTGCGCCTCATCGCCACCACCGGTGCGCAGCGCAGCCGGCACTGGCCCGAGGTGCCCACGCTCAAGGAGCTGGGCTTTCCCATCGTGGCCACCTCGCCCTATGGCCTGGTGGCCCCGCGCGGCCTGCCTGCGCCCATCCTGCAAGCCCTGCACGACGCCTTCAAGGCGGCGCTGCTGGATCCGCAGCACGTGGCCGAACTGGCCAAGTACGAGCAGGACCCCCTGTACCTGGACAGCGCCGCCTATGGCGCCGCGCTGAAGACGGCTTACGCAGCCGAGGGCGCGGCGATGAAGCGGCTGGGGTTGGCGCGGGCGGCGTGACGTGACGCTCAGCGCCGTGGGCCAAAACCCATGCGCGCCAGCAGGTGGTCGCGGCGCACCCATTGGTGGTAGAGGGCGGCGGCCACGTGCAGCACGATCAGCAACACCAGCAGGCTGGCCACCAGGCCGTGAACCGCCCGCGCGGGCAGGTGGTGGAAATCGGCCGGCAACTGACCCACGCCCTGGAACACGATTTGCGGCAGGCCGGCGCCCACTGCCATGGCGATGCCGCTGCCGGCCATGGCGAAGACGCCCAGGTACAGCGCGCCATGCGCCAGCGGCCCCAGCCGGTCGGCCCAGGCCATGCCGGTCTGGGCGGGTGGCGGGTGCGCCGTCACGGCGCGCACCACCAGCCTGACCGTCATCAACAGCAGGATGGTGATGCCCGCCACCATATGGCCTTTGAGCGCATCGACCTTGGCGGGCGAGCTGTTGGGCGTGGCGCTGAGGCTGAACATGCCCATGCCCAGCGCGATGCAGATCAGCACCGCCAGCAGCCAGTGCAACGTGACCAGAACCAGGTGGTAGCGCGTGACGGGGGACGCAGGCGACATGACGGGCTCCTTTCGCATCGGGATGGGTGGCCAGACAGTCTAGGCGCGCGCCCCAGGTGGGTACTCAGTACCCGCTGAACGCCTCGGCGCGCACCTGCGCCGGGTTGATGCCGGCCTGGGCCAGCACATCCTGCATGGCGGCCACCATGGCAGGCGGTCCGGCCAGGTAGTAGATGGGGGCGGCCGGGTCGTCCACATGCCTGGCCATCAGCTCGGCCGTGATGCGACCCCGCTCCCCCGCGCCCGGCGGCAGCGCCGCGTCGGTAAACGTGGCGATCAGCGTGAACTGGGGATGCTGGTGCGCCAGCGCCTGCAACTCGGCCAGGAAGGCGGCATCCTCGGGCCTGCGGTTGCTGTAGAACAGGTAGAGCCGCTGCGGCAGCGCCCGGTGGAGGGCGTCCAGGATCATGCTGCGAATCGGCGTGATGCCGATGCCGCCCGCCAGGAAGACCGCCGGCCGCGCCGCGTCGTCATGCAGCGTCAGGTCGCCATAAGGGCCTTCGATCTGGATGGGCTCGCCGATGGCGGCGGCTGCGAGATGGTGTTTGAGTCGACTGTCCGTCAGCCGGGTGGCCAGGGTCAACTCGGCCTCATGCGGTGCGCTGGCGATGGAGAAGGTGCGCACGCGCCCCTTGGCATCGGCCTGAGTCAGACCGGGCAGCGAGAGGTACACCGCCTGGCCGGCCTTGAAGCCAAAGCCTTGCGGCTTGCTCACGCGCAGCGCCAGCGTGCCCTGGGCCACCTCGCCCCGGCCCGTCAGTTGGGCCGAGCCCACGGTGGCCGCCCCCAGGGCGCTGCGGCGGCGCCACTGCGTCAGCGCCAGGCCGTCGCGCATGTTCAGGCCCAGCAAGGTCAGGTTCACGGCGCCGGCCACCAGCTCCAACACCTGCACGGTATAGAACGTGGCATCGAACGCGCCGGCGCGGGCCTTGGCGGCCAGGAACAGCGCCACCGGAATCAGCACCAGCACGCCGTTGGCGGCAATGAAGGGCATGCGCTTTTGCTTGGTGCCGACCAACCCGCTGCGCTGCCCCTTGGCCAGCGCAAAACCGCTGCCGCCCGTGGCCGCCAGGGCTGGCACCAGCAGCAGAAAACCCCAGGGAATGGCCGTCTTGACGGCGACCACCGTGGCTTGGGAGGCGAACAGCTCAGACAGCGCCGTCGAGAGCCAGAACGTGGCGATGGTGAGCATGGCAACCGCGCCCGCGATGGGGTGGATGAGTCGGGGCAGCAGGGCTTTGGGAGGAAGCGACACGGGGGTCTCCTGTTGTGGAATGGGTGGTGTGGACATCAAGCCTGGGGCGCTTTTTCATGTGCGTGGCCCAGCGCCGTCAGCACCTGGGCCGTCGCATTCAGCTCGGCGGCCGTGAACGCGGCAGCCAGGCCCTGCACATGCGCCTGCCAGCGCGCGCTCAGCGCCTGGTAAGCCGTCTGGCCCCGGGGCGTCAGCACATACAGCGGCGAGCGCTTGTGCAGCGGATTGGGCAGCGCCTGCACCAACCCCTCATCCACCAGCAGGTTGATTTGCTTGAGCACGCCTTGCCGGCTGACGCCCATGGCAGCGCCAATCTGCGGCATGCTGGGCGGCTGCGGCGCCAGGGCGATGGCGCCCAGCATCTGCCAGCGCGCGCTGGTCAGCCCATGCGGCTTGGCAAATTGATTGCCCCATTCGATGAGCTGGCCGTTGAGCTTGAAGACGGCCAGCGCGATGGCGGTCAGGCGGTCGGCTTTGGTGGCTTGCATGTTGATCTCCATATTTGACAACTAGTTTACTTATAAGAAAACCAGTTGTCAATAAGCTCAAGCTGATCGCCAGCTTGGTCTCCGCATGGCAAGCGGAGGTTGCACTTGCCTCTTGCGACCCATTCACGCACGCCACCACCCAGGCCGGTCCACTGCCCCAGCCCCTGGGATGGGGTGAGCCCGCACCCCCGTCAGCGCACTGCGCGCGGACGGGTGGATGGCGAACGCCGCTGGGCTTGCGCTAGGTTTCCCGCTGCCCGAACACCGCCTCGCGTCCGCGCGCCAGGCGCGGCCAGGCCGCCAGCAGCAGCAGCGCCACCGTCAAGGCCAGGATGCCGCCCGACAGCGGCCGGGTGACAAACACCGCCCAGTCGCCACCAGCGATCAGCAGCGCCTGGCGCAGCTTTTCTTCGAGCATGGGCCCCAGGATGTAGCCCAGCAGCAGCGGCGCGGGCTCGCAGCCCAGCCGGTTCAGCGCATAGCCCAGCAGGCCGAAGGCCGCCGCCAGATAGAGGTTGAAGGGGTTGCTCTCCAGCGCAAACAGGCCAATGCAGCAGACGGCCAGGATGGTGGGCGCCAGCACGCGGTAAGGCACGCGCAGCAGCCGCACCCACAGGCCGACCATGGGCAGGTTGAGCACCACCAGCATCAGGTTGCCCACCCACATGGAGGCGATCAGGCCCCAGAACAGCGCCGGGTTGGCGGCCATCACCTGCGGCCCGGGCTGGATGCCTTTGAGGGTGAGTGCGCCCAGCATCAGCGCCATCACCGCGTTGGACGGCAAACCCAGCGTCAGCATGGGGATGAAGCTGGTCTGCGCGCCGGCGTTGTTGGCGCTTTCGGGCGCGGCCACGCCGCGGATATTGCCCTGCCCCAGCGGCACCTCGCCTGGGGCCAGGCGCAGCCGCTTTTCGGCCACGTAGGCGGCAAACGAGGCCAGCAGCGCGCCGCCCCCCGGCAACACGCCCAGCACCGAGCCGATGACGGTGCCGCGCAGCACGGCCGGTGCGGCGGCGCGCGCCTCGGCCCGGGTCAGCACGGCGCGCTGCATCGGCATCGCGTCGGCGGCGCCGACGTCGGGCCGGGCCAGGTTGACCACCAGGTCGGTGAAGGCGAAAACGCCCATGGCGATGGCAACAAAGCCGATGCCGTCGGTCAGCTCCGGCACGCCCAGCGTGTAGCGCGGCACGCCGGACATCACGTCGATGCCCACCAGCCCCAGCAGCACGCCCAGCACCACCATGGCCAGTGCCTTGAGCACCGAGCCCGAGGCCAGCATGACGGCCCCGGCCAGGCCCAGCAGCATCAGCGCCACGTAGTCGGCCGGGCCAAAGGCAAACGCCAGTTCGGTCAGCGGCGGTGCGGCCAGCGCAATGACGGCGGTGGCCACGCAGCCCGCGAAGAACGAGCCCAGGGCCGCCACGGCCAGCGCGGCGCCGGCCCGGCCCTGGCGGGCCATGGCGTGGCCGTCCAGCGTGGTGACCAGCGCGCTGGCCTCGCCCGGCACGTTGAGCAAGATGGAGGTGGTGGAGCCGCCGTACTGCGCGCCGTAGTAGATGCCGGCCAGCATGATCAGCGCCGACAGCGGATCCAGCGCATAGATGGACGGCATCAGCATGGCCATGGTGGTCAGCGGCCCCAGCCCGGGCAGCACGCCCACCAGCGTGCCCAGCACGGCACCGGCCAGCGCATACAGCAAATGGGTGGCCGAGAGCGCCTCGGCAAACCCCAGCAGCAGCCCGTCCAGACCCGCCACCGTCAGCCCCACCAGCGCAGGTTCAGGCCCAGGCCGTGGATGAAGACGCCGCCGCAAGCCAGCGTGAGCAGCAGCGCCGTCAGCGCCACCTCACGCCAGCGGGCACCGGGGCGGGCCAGCGCCGAGGCCAGCACCAGCGGCGGCAGCGCCACCACCAGCCCCGCGCGCGGCAGCAGCAGCGCGAACAGCAGCACGCCGCCCAGCACGGCCAGCAAGGGGCGCAGCGCCAGGCGCGGCAGCGGCAGGCCGGCCCGTGTCAGTCCGCGCACCAGCAGCGCCAGGCCAATGGCCGCCAGCGCGAGGCTCAGCCCCAGTGGCAGGTAGCCCGGACCGGGCGCGGCGGCGCTGCCCAGGTGGTAGCCGCGCGCCCCCCAGCCAAACGCAGCGCCCAGCAGCAGCAGCAGCAGGCCTGTCAGCGCATCCTGATTGAGCGCTCGCCTCATCGGGCCGCTGAGGCCGGCGGGACCGCTGAGGCCGGCGCCACCAGTGGGCCACCTTGCATGGCCCACTCGTTCATGCCGCCTTGCACATAGCGCAGGTGGGCATAGCCGCCCTTGGCGCGCAACTGATTGAGCACGGCCTGCGAGCGGTTCTGCGTGCGGCAGATCAGCAGCACGGGCGTGGCCGGATCGGAGGGCACCTCGCGCCAGCGGCTCTCCAGCTGGCTCATGGGCAGCAACCGGGCGCCCGGGGCCACGCCCGAGAGGTGCTCTTTGGGCTCGCGCACGTCGATCAACACGGCGCCGCCCTGCGCCAGCAAGGCCTGGGCTTCCTGGACGGTGACGGCGTCCGCGCCCTGCGCGCCGGCCACGGTGGTGGCGGCGAGCAAGGTCAGACCCAGCCAGAAGCGAAGAAACGAAATCATGGCGACTCCTGCAGGTGAGGCAAGGTCGCCATCGTATTACCTGATATTCAGGAACACGCCCGTCATGGGCCCCCAGGTCTGGCTGGCGTCGCGGGCACGCACGAAGACCATGTGCTGGCCGCGCGCCAGGCCGGTGGTGTCGAGCCGGCCCTTGAGGCCTTCGGTGGTGGCGTCAAACTGGCCATCGGCCGCCTTGAGCTTGATGGCCTTGGCGCCAGGCAGCCAGGGCGGCACGTCGATGTAGGCCTCGGCTGCCACGATGGCCTGCTGGGGTTCGGTGCCTTTCTTGGCGCTGAAGCGGGTGTCGGTGGCCGAGGCGGTCAGCCTCACCCGCTTGCCCGCCGCCACGGCCTGGGTGGGCAGGGTGGCGGCGGTCACGTCGGGGCCACCAGGCGTGACGTAGGGCTCACGCACCACCTTGGCGGCGTACATCAGCGTGGCCACGTTGTCGGGGCCGGTCTTGGCGGTGTAGTCGCTGCACTTCTCGAAGAAGGTCTTGTCCAGCTCGATGGTGTAGCTGGGCACGCCCAGCTCGCCATACGGCGGGCCGTCGCTGGTGCCGTCGGTGGGGTAGAGGCCGATGGACACCTCGGGCGTGTAGCCGCTGTACCAGGCCATGCGCCGCCCCAGGGTCTGGAAGGCGGTGGCGTTGCCCGAGGGGGTCTTGGTCTCGCCCCAGGGCCACAGCACCAGCGAGGCGGCGCTGTGCATGTCGATGTGCAGGCCGGTGGTGGAGAGGTTGGCCGGATCGGTCATGCCGGGGCCGCGGTTGTCGGGCCACAGCGCGCGCACGTAGTGGGCCAGCGCCTGGGTCTCGGGCTCGGACTCGGCGCTGGGGCCACGGTAGGTCTCGTCGCACTGGGCGCCGCTGGAGCCGCCCCGCACGCTGTTCCAGCTGAAGCCGAAGTTGCGGTTGAGATCCACGCCCTGGGCGTTGGGCCTGGCCGTGCAAACGGTGGTGTTGCCGTTCTTGCGCCACATCACGCCGGCCTCGGCGTGCTTGCGGCCGTCGGGGTTGGTCTGCAGCAGCAGGTGCACCTCGTGGTGGTCGAGGATCCAGGTGGCATCGGCGTCGGTGCCGTAGCCGGTCAGCAGCTTGTTCGCAAAATCGGTGCCCACGGCCACCGGCGCCAGCTCGCGGGCATGCAGGCCGGTGTTGACCAGCAGCGCGGGCTTGAAGCCGCCGTGGCGCTGGCTGGTGAGCTTGAGCACGACCAGGTCGTAGCCACCACTCCCCTGGGTCTTGGCCCAGGAGTCACCGATGTCGATCAGCGTGACCAGTTGCGGGTATTGGGTGGCCCAGCCCTGGATGCGGGCCAGCGTCTCTTCGACGGTGTCGTAGCAGGGGAAGTTGGGGATGGCCTCGGTGCCGCCCTCGGCCTGGCGGCCCAGCAGCGAGGCGCCCTGGGCGCGCGCCAGGATGCCGTCGATCTGGGCCTGGCGCTGGGCCAGCCAGGCGGTGGCCGGGGCGGTGGTGAAGCCCTTGGCCTCGATGCGCTGGCGCTCGGCGGCCGGCAGGCGGGCGACGAAGGCCAGGCCGGCTTCGTCGTAGTCCAGCATCTGGTCGTGGTAGGTGACGGCGGCGCGGCGCAGCAGCTCGGCGCTGGGGGCCTGCACGCGCACCACGTCGGCCACGTCGGCGCGCTCCAGTTGCAGCAGGTGGGCGCGATCGGCCTGGCGGGCCGTCTCGTTGGTGGGCGCGGCCAGGGCCAGCGTGGCGGTCAGCAGGCTGGCGCAGGCCAGGGCCAGTGGGGTGCGGGTCATGCGAGGGGCTCCGAAGTGGTGTCGAACGAGCCAGTGTGCGCGCGCCCCCGGCCGGTCACGCCCTATGAACGTGGGGGATCACGGGGCGCGCAGGTGCTCGGCCAGAAAGCGCTCCACGCGTTCGTAGTACTGCTGCTCGTCCTTGCTGTAGAAAAAGCCGTGCCCGGCATCGTCGAACCAGTACCAGCTCAGGTTCACGCCCGCCCGCTTGGCGGCGTCGCGGAACTTGGTCGCATGCACCAGCGGCACGCGGCGGTCCAGTACGCCATGCAACAGCAGCACGGGCACCTTGATCTCGGCCACGCGCTTGATGGGCGAGTGAGCAGCCAGCAGGGCGGCGTCGGCATCGGGCGAGCCCATCAGCACCGGATAGGAGTAGCGCTTGGCGGCATCCGAGATGTCGCTCCAGTTGACGCTGTACATCAGGTCGATGTCGGTCACGCCGGCAAAGCTGATGGCACAGCGGAACACGCCCGGCGTGGCGATGGGCGCCATCAGCGCCGCGTAGCCGCCATAGCTGCCGCCCATCACGCAGGCGCGTTTGGCGTTGGACAGGCCTTGCGCAGACGCCCATTGCAGCGCATCGACCAGGTCGGTCTGCATGGTCTGGCCCCACTGCTTCCAGCCCGCACGGAACCAGGCGGCGCCATAGCCCTCGCTGCCCCGGAATTCGGGCTCGATGACGCGGTAGCCGCGCGAGGCCAGAAACTGCGGCTCTTCCCGCCACGCCAGCGACGCCCCGCGCACCCAAGGCCCGCCATGCACCAACACCACCGTGGGCAGCGGCTGCTTGGGGTCACTACCCGCAGGGTGAGTGACATAGACCGGCATGCGCAGGCCGTCGCGGGTGGTCACCCAATGCAGCGTGCGCCGGCCTTGTTGCTCCTCACGAATCCAGGGTCGCAGTGCGCTCAGCGGGCTGATCTTGCTGGCCTCGCGGTCGTACAGCCAGTATTCGCCCGGGTGGCGATCGGAGCGGGAAAACACCACGATGTGCCGGCTGTCGCACGCGGCGCACTGCAAGGTGTTGAAGCGATCTTTGGGCAATGCCGCATCGATGGCCGCCTGCAGCTGCTGCACCTTCTCGTCGAACCAGTAGGTCATGGGCGCATCGGCCACGAAGCGCAACCCCATCAGTTCGTGGCGATCCTGCGTCACGACGGACAAGGCATCAAGATCGAAACCCTTGACCGCCACCAACGGCTGTTCATCGAGCTTCCCGGTCTTGGGATCGAGGTTGTAGAGCGCCGCGTAGCCGGTGCCGCGCTGGGTGCGCACGATGAGTTCGTTCCCCGCGCCCAGGTACCAGGGCTCCAGGGCCTCCGGCTTGAGTGGATCGAAGCGGGCAATCTCGCGCCACTCGGTGTCGCGCTCGCCGCGCCACATCAGGCGGCTCTGTGCACGATCGCGCGCCACCGCCGCGCGCGGCTGACCGTTGGCGTCCAGCAACCAGTCCACGGTTTGGCTCGGCAGGCTCACCTCCAGGCTGCGCAACCGGCTGCTGCGGGTATCCAGCCGGGCCAGCTTCAATTGCTTGAAGTCGCCGAAGTTGTCGCGCTGAGTCTGCTGCACCAGCACCTCGTCGCCCTGCTCATCCCAGGGGCGCAGGACGTCCCAGCCATAGGGCAACATGCGTGATTTGATGTTGGTAAACGCCCCTTGGGTGTCGCGAACCCAGGAAATCAGTTGCCGTTCATCGCCACCATCCACATCCACGGCGAACGTACCCGCGCCGCCGGCCTTGATCTCGGCACCATCCATGAAGGCTTCGTAGATCAGCCGCTTGTTGTTGATCCAGCGCACCCGGGTCACGTTGGCGTCGGCGAAGCTGGCCAGCGCCTTGATCTCGCCCAGCGGCGCCAGCGGCATGACACCCAGTACGTCTCGGCCTTTGTCGTGGCGCACGATGACCGCCATATGCAGGCCATCAGGCGAGACCGCCACCTGCTTGAAGCGAGCCGCGCGGGCATAGTCCTCTGCCGTGGGAGGCTCGCCTGTCGTAGCCTGCTCCGCTGCCCAGACGCCCACCGCCGCCAATGCCATCACCAGGCCACCAGCCACCCGCGCCAACCACGCTCCCATCGCCTTCTCCTTGAGGTTGTGCCATCCAGTCTACCGTTGACCCTCCCGTAAGGCAGGTCATCCACCGCAGCCGGCAGTTCATCGCACCAACCGGCTTCCCACCCTGGCGGCCGTGCTGCAATGCGCCCTCCCGCAGCCACCCCACCGAGCCGCCCCATGCTCCATTTGCACCACGTCAGCCACACCTACCCCAACGGCACCCGCGCGCTGGACGCCATCACGCTGACCGTCCCCAAAGGCATGTTCGGCCTGCTGGGCCCCAACGGGGCGGGCAAGAGCAGCTTGATGCGCTGCATCGCCACGCTGCAAACCCCCACCGAGGGGCAGATCACCTTCGGCGACATCGACGTGGCCAAGGCGCCCGAGCGGCTGCGTGCCGTGCTGGGCTACCTGCCGCAGGATTTCGGTGTCTACCCGCGCGTGTCGGCGCAAGACCTGCTTGGCCACCTGGCCGTGCTCAAAGGCATCACCGGTGCGGGCGAGCGGCGCGACACCGTGCAGGCGCTGCTGCAGCAGGTCAACCTGTGGGACGTGCGCAAGAAGGCCGTCGCCGGTTTCTCGGGCGGCATGCGCCAGCGCTTCGGCATCGCGCAGGCGCTGATCGGCCAGCCGCAACTCATCATCGTGGACGAGCCCACCGCCGGGCTGGACCCGGAGGAGCGCCACCGCTTCAACAACCTGCTGAGCGAAATCGGCGAGCAGGTGGTGGTCATCCTCTCCACCCACATCGTCGAGGACGTGGCCGATCTGTGCGAGCGCCTGGCCATCATGATGCAGGGTCGCATCGTGCGCGTGGGCGAGCCCGCCGAGCTGACACAGCGCCTGGCCGGCCAGCTCTGGCGCAAGCTGGTGGCCAAGGACGAGGTGGCGGCGCACCAGGCCCGCATGAATGTGATCTCCACCCGGCTGCGCGGCGGCCGCACGCTGCTGCACGTGCAGGCGCCCGCCGCGCCGGAAGCCGGCTTCGAGCCCGCCGTGCCCACGCTGGAAGACGTCTACTTCGCCGAGATGGCCGCCGCCCGCGCTGCGGCCGTGGCCGCTTGAGCCGCAGCACCGCCATGCTCAAGACCATCGCCGCCTTCGAGGCCAAGTACCAACTGCGCAGCCCGCTGGCCGCCGCCACCGCGCTGATCTTCTTTTTGCTGGCCTTCAGCGCCACCACCATCGACCAGATCCAGATCGGCTCGGGCAGCAACGTCCACGTCAACTCGCCGCGCGCGCTGCTGGAGGTGGTGGGCATCCTCAACATCTTCGGCCTCTTCGCCATCACGGCCTTCGTGGCCAACGTCGTCATCCGCGACGACGAGACCGGCTTCGCCCCCATCATCCGCGCCACCCGCATCACCAAACCAGCCTACCTGCTGGGCCGCTTTGCCGGCGCGTTTGCGGTGGCCTTCGTGGTCATGCTGGCCGTGCCACTGGGCGTGCTGGTGGGCAGCTGGATGCCGTGGGTGGACCCAGCCAAGCTGGGGCCTTTCGTGGCCACGCACTACTTCTATGCGGTGTTCGTGATGGGCCTGCCCACGCTGCTGGTCATGGCCACCGCCTTCTTCGCCGTGGCCACGGCCACGCGCTCCATGCTGTGGACTTACCTCGGCGTGGTGGCCTTTCTGGTGCTCTTCGTGGTCACCCGGGTGCTGCTGCGCGATCCGGCCAACGACGTGCTGGCGGCGCTGACCGACCCCTTCGGCATGTCGCCCCTCACCCGCGCCACCCGCTACTGGACGGCCACCGAGCGCAACACCTTGCTGCCCCCGCTCGAAGGGCTGCTGCTGGCCAACCGGCTGATCTGGCTGGGCATCTCGGCGGCGCTGTTCGCGCTGGCCTATGCGCTGTTCCGCGTCGATGGCCAGCCGCTGTTCAAACGCCGCGCCAAGCCCGCAGCACCGGCCGCCGAAGCCCCGCCGCCGCCACGCCACGCCGCCCTGCCCGCCGCACGCAGCGGCATGGGCTGGGCGCAGTTGCTGGCGCTGACGCGCTTCGACATGGCCTATGTGTTCAAGAGCCCCGCCTTCTTCGTGCTGCTGGCCCTGGGCCTGTTCAACAGCTGGGGCAACCTCTCCACCGTGGCCGAGCTGCGCGGCGTGCCCTACTTCCCCGTCACCCGCGCGGTGGTGCAGGCACTGGAGGGCGCGTTCACGATCATCCCCTTCATCGTCGCCCTCTTCTATGCCGGCGAGCTGATCTGGCGCGACCGCCAGCAGCGCATGCATGAGCTGATCGACTCGGCGCCGGTGCCCGCCTGGGCGCATCTGGCGCCCAAGGTGCTGGCACTGACCGGCGTGCTGCTGGCCACCTACCTGGCCGCCGTGCTGATGGGTGTGGGCTACCAACTGGCCCACGGCTACACGCAGCTGGAGCTGGGCCACTACCTGCTGTGGCTGGTGCTGCCCGGGCTGGTGGGCTCGGTGCTGCTGGCGGTGCTGGCGCTGGTGCTGCAAGTCATCGCGCCCAGCAAACCCATAGGCTGGGGGCTGACGCTGCTGGTGCTGGTGGCCGGCATGGCGCTCAATCTGGCCGGCTGGTCGCACCCGCTGTACAACTATGGCGCCACCCCGCCGGTGCCGCTGTCCGACATGAACGGCATGGGCCGCTTCTGGATCGGCCGGGCCTGGCTGCAGGCCTACTGGCTGGCCTTTGCCGGCCTGCTGCTGGTGCTGGCCTATGGCCTGTGGAAGCGCGGCACGCAGGACGCGCTGCGGCCCCGCCTGGCCCAACTGGGCGCCCGGCTGGCCGGCTGGCCCACGGCCTTGCTCGCCGCCTTCGGCCTGCTGTGGCTGGCCATCGGCGCCTGGGTGTTCTACAACACCAACGTGCTCAACACCTACAAGAGCAGCACCGCGCGAGAGCGCGAGCTGGCCGCCTACGAGCAGGCGCTGCTGGGCTATGCCGCACGGCCCCAGCCCACCATCACCCACGTCAGGCTGAACGTGGCGCTCTACCCGCGCGAGGTGCGCGCCGTGACCCAGGGCGAATACCGGCTGGAGAACCGCACCGGCGCCCCGCTGACCGAGGTGCACGTGCGCTGGCTGGAGCCGTTGCAGATGACCACGCTGGAGCTGCAGGGCGCCACGCTGGCCAAAGACCATGGCGACTTCAACTACCGCATCTACCACCTGGCCACCCCCATGCAGCCGGGCGAGCAGCGCACGCTGCGCTTTGCGAGCGTGCTGGCCCAGCAAGGCTTCGCGGCCGAGGAGCAACTGACCAGCCTGGTGGCCAACGGCAGCTTCGTCAACAACATGCAGATCAGCCCCCTACTGGGCATGGACCGCAGCGGCCTGCTGCAGGACCGCCACAAACGCCGCAAGTACGGGCTGGAGCCCGAACTGCGCATGGCCAAGCTGGAGGACGACGCCGCCCGCGCCCACCACTACCTGCGCAAGGACAGCGACTGGGTGACGGCCGACCTCACCGTGCAGACCGATGCCGACCAGACTCCGGTGGTGCCCGGCAACCTGGTCAGCGACACCACGGCCGCCGGCCGGCGCACGCTGCACACGCGCAGCGAGGTGCCCATCCAGCACTTCTTCTCCATGCAGTCGGCGCGCTACGCCGAGGGCAAGGCCAGCTGGACCAGCCCCGCCGGCGAGACCGTGCCCATCGCCGTCTACCACCACCCGGCGCACGCCCACAACGTGCCGCTGATGCTGGCGGCGGTGCAGGAGTCGCTGACGCTGTTCAGCCGCCTCTACAGCCCCTATCAGTTCCACCAGGCCCGCATCATCGAGTTCCCGGCCTATGCCGGCTTTGCGCAGGCGTTTGCCGCCACCGTGCCGTACTCGGAGGGCATCGGCTTCATCCAGAACCAGCAGCCCGGCAGCGACCGCATCGACCTCGTCACCTACGTGACCGCGCACGAGTTTGCCCACCAGTGGTGGGCCCACCAGGTCATCGGCGCCGACATGCAGGGCAGCACCTTGCTGTCGGAGACTTTTGCCCAGTACAGCGCGCTGCGCGTGATGGAGCAGCAGCACGGGCCGGCCATGATGCGCCAGTTCCTCAAGTACGAACTGGACAGCTACCTGCGCGCGCGCGGCAGCGAGGTGCTGGAAGAGCTGCCGCTGGCGCGGGTGGAGAACCAACCCTACATCCACTACCGCAAGGGCGCGCTGGTGATGTGGACGGCCAAGGAGCTGCTGGGCGCCGACGTGGTGGACGCCGCGCTGCGCCGCCTCATCCAGCGCTTTGCCTTCCAGGCCGCGCCTTACCCGCGTTCCAGCGACTTCATTGCCCTGCTGCGCGAAGAAGCCGGCCCCGATGCCCGGCGCCAGCAACTCATCACCGACCTGTTCGAGAAGATCACGCTGGTGGACATGCGGGCCGAAAACCCCAGCGCCAAGAAGCTGGCTGACGGCCGCTGGGAGGTGCGCTTCACCGTCAACGGCCGCAAGCTCTATGCCGACGGCCAGGGCAAGGAGACCGAGGCCCCGCTGGACGAGCCCTTCGACATCGGCGTGTTCTCGGCCGAGCCCGGCAAACCCGGCTTCAAGCCGACCGACGTGCTGCACAGCGAGCGCCGGGTCTTCAAGACCGGCGCCGCCGAGGTGGTGCTGGTGGTCAAGGCCAGGCCCACCCACGTCGGCGTGGACCCGCAGAACACCCGCATCGACCGCAACTCGGCCGACAACGTGATCGAGCTGCCTTAACCACCCCCCCGGGTTCTCCCCGTTGCGCTGGAGCGGCTGCAGTGGCAAACCTTGCGGCACAACAGACGCCACGAGGAGGGAGCCATGAGCGGCAACCGGGCACGCACCGTGCGCCAGCAGGTCCGCGAGCGCCGGCTCGCGCTGGGTCAGGACGACACCCAGCCGCTGTGGGGGCTGGCGCTGTCGGGCGGCGGCATCCGCAGCGCCACCTTCGGCCTGGGCTTGATCAGTGCGCTGGCGCATGGCGAGGTGCTGGCCCGCATCGACCTGCTGTCCACCGTCTCGGGCGGCGGCTACATCGGCGGCTTTCTGGGCCGGCTCTACAGCCGGCTGGATGGGGCGCACCAGGCCGAGGACGTGCAGCGCGCGCTGGCCAAACCCGACAGCGCGGCCTTCATGCGCTGGCTGCGTGCCAACGGCCGCTACCTGATGCCACGCGGCGCCAGCGACCGCAGCTACGTGCTCACGCTGTACCTGCGCAACCTGGTGGCCGTGCATCTGGAGCTGGGTGTGCTGGCCATGCTGCTGGGCGCCGCGCTGGTGGCCCTCAACATGGTGGTCTGGCTGGGCCTGGCCTGGACAGGCCTGTACTGGGACGAGGCCGTGTTCACCGTGCTGCGCTGGGTGCCCGGCTGGTTGCCGCCGGTGGTGCTGTTGGTGGTGCCCTTTGTGGCGCTGGCAGGGCTGTTTCTGACCATGGCCTACTGGATGCTGGGGGTGCTGGTGACCTCGCGCCGCAGTGGCCACCAGCTGCGTGCGGCGCCATGGGCGGCGCTGCGGCTCAGCGCCGCGGCCTTCGTCGCCGCAGCCGCGCTGCTGTGGCTGCGCGAGCCGCTGGTGCAGGCCACCAGTCCGCTGGGCCATCTGCTGCGCCAGGTGCTGTGGGCCGGCTGCCTGAGCCTGATGGTGGCGGTGGGGGTGGCCACCCTGGGCAACGTGCTCAAGCTGCTGCCCGGCATGCAGGCGGCCGCCCCACCGGCCGGGCTGACCCATCTGCTGAACACCACCCGCTCGTCGCTCACCCACGGGTTGGCGTGGTGCGTCAAGGCCGCGCTGGCCGCAGGCCTGCTGGGCCTGCTCGACCGCCTGGCCTGGCTGCTGGCCTTTGGCGAGCGCAACGTGGGTGCGCTGGGGCTGGCACTGGTGGTGGCCTCGGCCGTGATTCGGGCGATGCTGCCGCTGCTGACCGCCGCTGCACCGCGCCTGCGCCTGAACCACCTGCTGACGCCGCTGGGCCAGTTGCTGGGCTATGTGCTGACCTTCGGCCTGACGGCCTGGTGGGTGTCGCTGGTCTACCGCGCCATCGTTGGCGCGCTGTGGGGCGGCACGGCGCTGGATATGACGGCGGCCGGCTGGGTGGTGGCGGTGCTGGCGCTGGGCCTGCTGGGCTATGTGGCGCTGACCGCCCGCCATGCCGGCTTTCTGAACAACTCGTCGCTGCACCGCTTCTACCGTGGCCGGCTGGCCCGCAGCTACCTGGGTGCCACCAACCCCGCGCGCGTGGGCGAGGCCGGCCCGCTGGCGCCCCCGCCCGTGACCACTGCAGCCGTGGCCCCGCGGCCTGCGGGGCCACGGCCAGACCAGTCGGTGAGCGACCACGAGGAGAACGACGACCTGTCCATGGCGGCCTACCGCCCCCACCTCAACGGCGGCCCTGTGCACCTGCTCAACGTCTGCGTCAACGAGAGCCGTGACCCCCATGGCGGCCTCTTCAACCAGGACCGCCGGGGCCGGCTGATGACGGTGTGCGACGGCGGCCTGGCCCAGGTGCCCGGCCGCGGCTGGGTGCGGCTGCTGCCCGAGCAGGCCAAGTCGCTGGCCACCTGGATGGCCGTCTCGGGCGGCGCGGTGGCGCCGACCATGGGCGCCATCACGCGCGGCGGGCTGGCGCCGTTGATGGCGTTTACCGGCCTGCGCCTGGGTTATTGGTGGCCAGCCGTGCTCACACCCCAGGGCCTGGCGCCCTGGAGCCGTTCGGTCTGGCAGGACGCCAAGTCGCGCCTGCTGCTGCGCGAGACCTTTGGCATGGACCTGGCGCTGACCCACCGCCGCTGGCTGTTGACCGACGGCGGTCATTTTGAGAACACCGGCGCCTATGCGCTGCTGCAACAGCACGCCGAGCTGGTGGTGCTGGCCGACTGCGGGGCCGACCCCACCTACCGCTTTGGCGATCTGGAGAACCTGGTGCGCAAAGCGCGCATCGACCTCAACACCGACATCGAGATGCTGCGGCCCTGCGCCCACCCTGCCCATCAGAAGGCGCGCAAGAAGCTGAGCCGCTTCGGCTCGCTGGACCAGTTGGTCTCGCCGCAAGGCACGGCCTGCCTGGCCGTGGGCCGCATCCGTTACCCCGGCGACCACCCGCCCGGCGTGCTGGTGCTGGTCAAGCCCAACACCAGCGACGCCTTGCCGGTGGACCTGGCCAACTTCAAGGCCAACCATCCGCGCTTTCCGCAGGAAACCACGGCCGATCAGTTCTTCTCCGAGGCGCAGTGGGAGAGCTACTTCCGCCTGGGCCAGAGCCTGGGCGAGCCGCTGACGCTGGATTTTCTCAGTTGGCTGGTGGCCCATGTGAACACCTGGTTCGAGCCCGACCACACCGAGCAGTTGGGCCGCGCCAGCGCCGTGCCGACGCCGGGCCGCCTGCCCTCGCGGCTGAGCACGGCCACCGCCGCCGTGGGCGTGGGCGCGCTGGGCCTGAGCGCACTGGCACCCGTGGCCGTGATCGCCTGGGACGCCATCAGCACCGCCCGCCGCAACAGTGCCGCCGTCGCCGACGCCTCGCCCGCCACGCTGACCGACCTCAGTCTGCTGTGGGCCAAGGCCCAGGCATCCGGCAACCCGCCGGCCGCCGAACCGCTCAACGCGCTGGCCGCCCACATCACCCAGCACGCCGAGACGCAATGCGCCGGCCAATGGGACGGCCCCTACAGCGCCGCCGCCAGCGACCCCACCGCGCGCCTGATCGCGCTGGACGCACTGGCCGCCTGCAACCGGCTCAGCGGGGTGCACCAGACCCCGTCGTGCATGCAACTGATGCAGATGGCCCAGCCGCCCAGCCACGCCGACGAGACACCCGCCAACTGCCTGGCCGCCCTGACGGCCGCGCGCTGCCCGCTGCCGCGCTACGGCCTCTACGACTACACCCGCACCGCCCGCCCTGAAGAGGCCCACCCCAACGACCCCGATCTGGACCCCAACACGGTGCCGCTGCCCTTTGCGCCGGACTGCGCGCGGCCGCTGCACCCCATGCGCTTTCGCTGACGGCACCAGCCGGCCGCCACTGGCGCGGCCCCGCCGCCAGCCGTCGCACGATACTGGCGGGCGGCGCGCGCCCTGGGCACACTGCCTTCATCGCAACCCGCTACCGAGACCCATCACCATGAGCGACGAAGTCTTTATCCCCCCCGGCGCCAACGCCCGCGAGATCGCCATCCGCCGGCGCGTCCACGCCCAGGCCGAGTTCTACCGCCACCTGATGGTGTACGTCGGCGTCATCACCATGTTGTGGCTCATCAACCTGACGATGAGAGGCATGCCCACGGCGGGCTCGTCCGTCTGGCGCTATTGGGCCATCTGGCCCACGCTGGGCTGGGGCATCGGCATCATCGTGCACGGCGTCACCGCCTTGTCCAGCTTCGGCTTTCTGAGCCGCGACTGGGAAGAGCGCAAGGTGCGTGAGCTGCTGGACAAGCCGTGACGGCGCGGCCCGCCGTCCTGGACGCGGCCTATGACGCCGCACTGGCCCATGCCCGCAAACAGGTGCAGGAGATCCGCGGCTTCTACACCCATGCCGGCATCTATGTGCTGGTCATCACCGGCCTGTGGGTGCTCAACGCACTGACCGGCGGCGAGTGGTGGGTGCAGTGGCCCATGGTGGGCTGGGGCATCGGCGTGGCCTGCCACGGCTTTTCGGTGTTTGCCGGCCGCACTTTTTTTGGCCCCGAATGGGAAGCGCGCAAGGTGGCCGAGCTGATGGCGCGCGAGAACCTGCGCCTGGTCACCACCGAAAAAGAGTTGATGCATGCCCAGTTGCGGCTGCTGCAGGCGCAGATCGAGCCGCACTTCCTCTTCAACACCCTGGCCAACGTGCAAAGCCTGATCGCGCGCCAGCCGCGCGAGGCCACGGCCATGCTCGACCACTTCATCACCTACCTGCGCGAGTCGCTGGCCGCCAGCCGCGCCCAGACCGGCACGCTGGCGCAGGAGTTCGCACTGCTGCGCCATTACCTGGAGCTGATCCAGATCCGCATGGGCCCGCGCCTGGCCTTCGAGCTGGACCTGCCGCCCGACCTGGCCCACCAGCCGCTGGCGCCCATGCTGTTGCAGCCGCTGGTGGAAAACGCCATCCGCCACGGCCTGGAGCCCAAGGTCGAGGGCGGTCGCCTCACCGTGCAGGCCCGCCGTGGCGACACGCAGGTGCACCTGACGGTGGCCGACGACGGCCTGGGCTTTGGCATCCATGCCGACTCGGCCGGCACCGGCCTGGGCCTGGCCCACACCCGCGAGCGCCTGGCCATGCTCTACGATGGCCGCGCCACCCTCAGCGTGACCGACGCGCAGCCGGGTACGCGGGTGACGATGACCTTGCCCCTGACCACCGCATGACCACTGCCCTGATCGCCGACGACGAGCCCCATCTGCGTGCTCACCTGCGCGAGCTGCTGGCCGAGGTCTGGCCCGAATTGCGCGTGGTGGCCGAGTGCGAGAACGGCTTGCAGGCGGCTGAGCGCATCGCCGCGCTGGCGCCGGATGTGGCCTTCCTCGACATCAAGATGCCGGGCCTGACCGGCCTGGAGGTGGCGCAAGGCATCGAGGGCACGACGCGGGTGGTCTTCGTCACCGCCTACGACAGCTACGCGGTGCAGGCCTTCGAGCGCGCCGCCGTGGACTACCTGCTCAAGCCCACCTCGGCCGAGCGGCTGGCGCGCGCGGTGGCGCGCGTGCAGGCCGCGCTGGCGCAGCCGCGCGACGACGGCGCGCTGGCCGCGCTGCTGGCGCAGCTGACGCAGGCGCAAGGCGCCACCAAACCCACGCCGCTGCGCTGGATCCGCGCCAGCCGGGGCGACACCACCTACCAGATTGCCGTGGAAGAGGTGCTGTACTTCCAGAGCGACGACAAGTACACGCTGGTCATCACCCGCGAGGGCGAGCACCTGATCCGCACCTCGCTGGCCGAGCTGGCGCAGCAACTGCCGCCCGAGCAGTTCTGGCAGGTGCACCGCAGCACCGTGGTGGGCGTGGCCCACGTGGCCAGCACCCGCCGCGAGGGCGATCGCATGACGCTGCACGTCAAAGGCCACGAGCGGCCACTGGCCGTGTCGCGGGCGTACCAGCATCTGTTCAAGCAGATGTAGTCAGCTTGGCGCTTCGTGCCATCGGGCCGGGATGTCACGCGCCATGTGCAGCACCCGCCACACGTCGATGTGATCAAGCCGCTCCATGTAAAACACCAGGTACGGATAGCGCGTCAACGGCCACATGCGCAGACCCGGCAGGTCCAGCTCATGCGCGTAACGGGTAGACCCTGTGACCGGGCTGCGGCCGATGTGGGTGTAAGCGCTGGCCAGCGCATCAATGAAGCCCAACGCCGCCTGGGGTGCTGCCTCGCGCAGATGGTGGGTCAGGATGCCTTCGATGTCCTGGTCGGCCGCCTCGCGCGGCACCACAGGTTTGGCTGTCATCCGCGTTGCACCTTGGCGCGCAGCGCCTCGAAATAGGCCTCATCCACTGCGCGCGTGGGCGCTGACGCCGCCCCTGCCAGCAGCAGCCCGCGCAGGTGCTGCCTATCCTGGTCGCGGCGAATCAGCTCGCGCACGTACTCGCTGCTGGTGCCATAGCCGCGCTGTCCCACCTGTTCATCGACAAAAGCCTTGAGCGCCAGGGGCAGTGAGATGTTCATCGTGGTCATGCGCGTTGCTTTCTAACCGGTGTCGTCGTGATGTGCATGCTATCCAAGTTGGCAAAATTTGCCAACGTCCCCCTCACCCCGCCCGCCGCAGCGTGAAGTTGAGCCGCTGTGCCCCCAGCAGCGGATGCGCCGGCCCCGCCAACGGCGCCACGCCGTGGTAGGTATAGCGGCTGGCCCCACCCCAGACCACCACATCGCCATGGTGCAGCGCCAGCCGCCGCACGGGGGCGCGGCGCGTGAGGCCGCCCCAGAGGAAGGTGGCCGTCATGCCCAGCGAGACGGAGACGATGGGCCAGCGGCGGTCGCGCTCGTCGCGGTCCTGGTGCAGGCCCATGCGCGCGCCGGGCGCGTAGCGGTTGACCAGGCAGGCATCGGGCTCGAAGCCGGGGTAGCCTGCGGCGGCCGCCGCCTCGCGCGCCAGCGCCAGCACCGCAGCCGGCAGCGCCGGCCACGGCTGGCCGGTGAGCGGATCCACCGCGCTGTAGCGGTAGCCGCCTGCATCGGCCACCCAGCCCAGCGGGCCCAGCGCCGCCATGGCCACCGACATGCGCCCGCCGCCGGGCACCTGGTAGTGCCGCCAGACGGCCGGCGCCACGGCGTCCAGCAAGGCCGGCGCTGCACCCAGCGCCAGGCCCGGCAGCAGCCAGGCGCCGTCGGCAATCGGGGTGGCGTCAGCAAACAGCGGGGCCTGCATGTCTACACTGGTCGTTGCTTTGTTTGTTTGACGGATGCTGCCATGACTGCCGACGCCCCCAACCGCCGCTCGCGCCACATCACCGAAGGCGTGGCCCGCGCGCCCAACCGCTCCATGTACTACGGCATGGGCTACCAGCCCGAGGACTTCGCCAAGCCCATGATCGGCGTGGCCAACGGCCACTCCACCATCACGCCCTGCAACTCGGGCCTGCAGGTGCTGGCCGACGCGGCGGTGGACGCGCTCAAGGCGGCCGGCGCCAACCCCCAGCTCTTTGGCACGCCCACCATCTCCGACGGCATGGCCATGGGTACCGAGGGCATGAAGTACAGCCTGGTCTCGCGCGAGGTGATTGCCGACTGCGTGGAGACCTGCGTCGGCGGCCAGTGGCTGGACGGCGTGCTGGTCATTGGGGGCTGCGACAAGAACATGCCCGGCGGCATGATGGGCATGCTGCGCGCCAACGTGCCGGCCATCTACGTCTACGGCGGCACCATCCTGCCCGGTCGCTACAAGGGCGAGGACCTGAACATCGTCAGCGTGTTCGAGGCCGTGGGCCAGTTCTCGGCCGGCAAGATGAGCGAGGAAGACTTCTGCCAGATCGAGCGCCGCGCCATCCCCGGCTCGGGCTCCTGCGGCGGCATGTACACGGCCAACACCATGAGCAGCGCCTTCGAGGCGCTGGGCATGAGCCTGCCCTACTCGTCCACCATGGCCAACGTGGAGGGCGAGAAAGCCACCTCCACCGCCGAGTCGGCCCGCGTGCTGGTGCAGGCCGTGCAGCGCAACCTCAAACCGCGCGACATCGTCACCCGCGAGGCCATCGAGAACGCCGTGGCCGTCATCATGGCCATCGGCGGCTCCACCAACGCGGTGCTGCACTTCCTGGCCATTGCGCATGCGGCCGATGTGGTGTGGACGCTGGACGACTTCGAGCGGGTGCGCCGCCGGGTGCCGGTGCTGTGCGACCTCAAGCCCAGCGGCCGCTACATGGCCATCGACCTGCACCGTGCCGGCGGCATCCCGCAGGTGATGAAGCTGCTGCTGAACGCCGGCCTGCTGTACGGCGAGTGCCTGACCATCACCGGCCAGACCGTGGCCCAGAGCCTGGCCGACGTGCCCGACGTGCCGCCCGCCGGGCAGGACGTGATCCGCGCCGTTGGCACCCCCATCTACGCCCAGGGCCACCTGGCCATCCTGCGCGGCAACCTGGCGCCCGAGGGCAGCGTGGCCAAGATCACCGGCCTCAAAAACCCCGCCATCACCGGCCCTGCGCGCGTCTTCGACGACGAGCAGTCGGCGCTGGCCGCCATCATGGCCGGCCGCATCCAGGCCGGCGACGTGATGGTGTTGCGCTACCTGGGCCCCAAGGGCGGCCCCGGCATGCCCGAAATGCTGGCCCCCACCGGCGCGCTGATCGGCCAGGGCCTGGGCGAAAGCGTGGGCCTGGTCACCGACGGCCGTTTCTCGGGCGGTACCTGGGGCATGGTGGTGGGCCACGTGGCGCCCGAGGCCCATGCCGGCGGCGCCATCGCGCTGGTGCACGAGGGCGACACCATCACCATCGACGCCCACACGCTGGCGCTGACCCTGCACGTGGATGAAGCCGAGCTGGCCCGCCGCCGCGCCGCCTGGGTGCAACCGCCGCCGCGCTACACGCGGGGCGTGCTGGCCAAGTTTGCGAAGAACGCGTCCAGTGCGAGCACGGGGGCGGTGCTGGATGGGGAGTGAGGGCGCAGGGCGGGCGCTATGAACGCGTCCCTGGCCGCTCCCGCACCAGCACCCCCGCCGCCACCCAGCCCGCCCCCAGCGCCCAGCCGGCCAGCACGTCGGATGGCCAGTGCACGCCCAGCACGGCGCGGCTGGCGCCGATGCCGCCTATTGCCCCCACGGCCAGCACCAACGCCAGCGCGCGCGGCCAGCCGGGCCGCAGGTGGGGCCAGACCAGCACCAGCAGCCCACCAAAGACCACCATGCTGCCCATGGAATGCCCGCTGGGGAAGCTGGCGCCGCTGGTGACCATGGGCAGGTCGTGCCAGGGCTGGGGCCGCACGCGGTCGAACACCTGCTTGAGGCCTTGTATCCACAACCCACCAGTGGCACACAGCAGGGCGTAGCCCAGCGCGGGCCGCCAGCCCAGCCGCTTGCCCAGCCACAGCGTGGCCACGGTGGCCAACGCCCATTGGGTGGCGGTGTCGCCCAGGTGGGTGAAGGTGGCCCAGGCCGGCAGCGTGGCGGGGTTGATGTGGGCCGCGATGGCTTGCGCGATGCAGGCATCCAGCGCGGGCACCGGGCCGCCAGGCTGAATGCCCCAGGCCAGTGCGGCGAACAAGGCCAGGCCCAGCAGGGCCACGGCCCAGGCGATGCGGTTCATGGTCGCTCCAATGCCAGCTCGGTCTGCTGCACGCAGCCGAAATCACCGGCGGTGTAATCCCAGCGCTCGGCCCGCAGTGCGTAGCCCAGGTGGCGGTAGACGTTGAATGAATTGCCCGCCGCATGGCGCACGCGCCGGCTGACGGCCGAGCCGGCCTGGGCCACGGCCAGCGGGCGCGCGAGGCCAGCCAGCGGCAGCACATAAGGCAGGTGGATGTGGCCGCCGACGACGGCGTCGGCGCCGGCCTCGGCCCAGCGGGCCAGCGCCAGCTCGCGCGGGCCGCGCAGCAGGTGGCCGTGCTCGTTGGCCGCCGGCGCGGCCAGCGGCTGGTGCACCACCACCAGCCGCGCCTGCTCGGGCGTGGCACGGCGCAGCGCGGCGGCCACGCGGTGGATCTGTGCGGGGCTGAGCTGGCCTTGCTGGTGGCGCCAGCGCCGGGTGGTGTTGACGGTGGTGACCTGCCAGTGCGGCGAGGCCCAGGTGCGCTCGATGGCGCCCCAGCGGCCGAAGGCGCGGATGAAGGCGGCATACGGTTGCAGCAGGCGCTCGGCCAGGTTGAACAGCGCGATGTCGTGGTTGCCCGGCACGATGAGCAGCGGCACGGCCGGCAAGGCCTCGAAGAAGGCCCGCGCCGCCGCGAACTGGCTGCGGCGCGCGCGCTGGGTCACGTCGCCCGAGACGATGATGGCCTCGGGCGCAAGGCGGTGGGCCACGGCCAGCAACGCCTGCACCACGGCGGGTTGCTCGGTGCCGAAGTGCAGGTCCGACAGGTGCAGCAGCGGCCCACTCACTGGTCAGCCTTGAGGATCCACAGCGGCGTGGGCGAGACGCGAAACACCAGCGGCGCGCGCAGGCGCAGCACCTCGCCGTCCATGGCCACTTTCACCGTGCGGCGCTTGCGGCGCGGCTGGACGTGCACGGTCTGGAAGGTGGCGCGCATCAAGTCGTCGGCCTCGCCCAGCCGGCCCAGGGCGCCGCGCGCCATCAGGCCCAGCATGCGCCAGGTGCCCACCGGCTTGAGCAGCAGGCCGGCCAGCCAGCCTTCGCCCACCCGCTCGGGCTCGGGCAGGCCCAGTTGGGCGCACTGCAGCGGGTTGTTGCCCACGAACAGGGTCAGCGCCATGAGGTCGGCCGCACCACGCGGTGAGGTCAGGTGCAGCCGCATGGGCCGGTGCAGGCTCAGCAGCGAGGCGGCGGCCGCGCCCAGCGCCACCAGCTGGCTGCGGCCCAGGCGCGCCTTCCAGGCCTCGCGGTCTTCCAGCAGCTGCGGATACAGCCCCAGGCTGGCATTGACCAGAAAGGCGCGCTCGCCCACCAGCCCCACCTGCACCGGCTGCGGCCGGCCGGTCACCAGCAACCGCGCGGCCGCCTGGGGGTCGGCGGGTACACCGTGGGTGCGGGCAAAGTAGTTGAACGTGCCCTGCGGCAGCACGCCCATCACGCAGCGGCCCAGGGCAGCATTGGCCACGGCGTTCTGGGTGCCGTCGCCGCCGGCGGCCACCACCACGCCGCCTGCGGCCTGGGCACGGGCCACGGCCTCGGCGGCACGGGCGGGCACCTCGGCGCCACGGGCGGCCAGCACGAAGTAATGCTCGCGGCCGGCCGCCGTGAGCACGGCAGCCGTGGCGGCACGGCGGGCCGCAGCGTCCTCATGGCCCGAGCCCTGGTTCTGGACGATGAACAGCGGCGGCGGCCGCTCTGGGGTAAGGTCAGGGCTCCACATGACTGGCCGCAAGCGTACATGAAGCCCTGGACGATTTACCACAACTCCAGCTGCAGCAATGCGCGCGGTGCGCTGGCGCTGCTGCGCGCGCACGGCATCGAGCCGCACATCGTCGAGTACAAGCAAACGCCGCTGACGGCGCCTGAGCTGCGCGCCCTGCTGGCGCAACTGGGCGTGCCGGTGCGCGCGCTGCTGCGCAGCAAGGAGGCGGCTTACGCCGAATTGAATTTGGCCGATGCGGCCAAGGACGAGGATGAGCTGATTGCCGCGCTGGCGGCGCACCCCGAACTGATGCAGCGCCCCGTGGTGGTGGCGCCGTCGGGGCGGGCGGCCATCTGCCGGCCACCCGAGGTGGTGCTTACTTTGATTGCGGCGGCTTGATCGTCACGATCTGCTTGCGCCGGCGCGCGTCCACCTTCTCGCGCTCATGTTCCATCACCAGCCGGCGCGTGCGGCCACTGGCGTCCGACCACGCCCACCAGGCCAGCGCGGCCACGAACGGGGCGACGAACTTCCACAGATCGCCGGCCACCTCGAAGTTCCACTGTGCCGGTGGGCCCAGGCCCGCAAAATGCAGGGCCAGCAACAACACGCCCAGAATGACAAACCCCATGGCTCAGCTCCTTGTGCGCGGGTCAACCAATATCCCTAAAATGCCGTTGGACTCCCGCTCGCCAGAGCCTAGCATCGCAACCAGAGGAAGCAAGCCATGAAATCGTCCGTGTTTTTCGCACTGATCGCTGCCGGCGTCGTCGCCACGCCCGCGTTCGCCAGCCTGGAGTTGGCACAGAAGAAAAACTGCATGGCCTGCCACGCCATCGACAAAAAGGTGGTGGGGCCGTCGTACAAAGACGTGGCCGCCAAGTTTGCCAAGGACAAGAACGCCATCCCCATGCTGGCCGAGAAGATTCAAAAAGGCAGCTCCGGCGTCTGGGGCCCGGTGCCCATGCCCCCCAACCAAGTCACGGCCGACGAGGCCAAGACGCTGGCCACCTGGGTGATGAGCCTGAAGTAAACCCGGCGCCCGCCCTGTGACCAAGCCCGCTTCAAGCGGGCTTTTTTGCGCCTGCGGCAACCCCGGATGCGCCGGGAAACGAGATCGGCTACCGTGGGGCGCATCCGCCTCACCCTACCGGAGTCCGCCGATGACCCGCCTGTTTTGCACCCTCGCCCTGCTGCTGGGCACCCTGAGCGCCCACGCCGCCGACATCGAGACCGCGCCGCTGCGCATCATGTGCATCGGCGACTCCATCACCGAGGGCAGCGACGGTGGCTACCGTCTGCCGCTTTACCAGAAGCTCACCGCGCTGTGGGGCATGCCCAATATGGTGGGCCATCGCAACAGCCGCACGAGTGACCCCGCCGCGTTCACCGACAACGACCACGACGGCTACAGCGCCTACCGCATTGAGCAGATCACCAGCGGCAAGGGGTTCTGGCGCGCGCCCAGCATCGAGCGCCGGCTGGCCGATTGGGAGCCGGCCATCGTGACCATCCACGCCGGCACCAACGACGCGCAGCAGAACTACTACTTCGACGGCGATGCGGCGCAGGGCATTGCGCCCGTGATCGACCGGCTGGACGATCTGGTCGGCCGCATCGTGGCCTACAACCCGGACATCGAGGTCTTTGTGGCCACCATCATTCCGGCCAACGCACCGGCCAGCGAGCAGACCATCGCCTACGTGCAGCGCTTCAACGCGCTGGTGCCGGGCCTGGTGGCGCGGCATCAGGCCCTGGGGCATCGCGTGCACCTGGTCGATCAGTACACCCCCATGCTGGCCTACCCCAACCCGGACGGCATCCATCCCAGCGCCGAGGGCGCCCAGCGCATGGCCGAGGTCTGGTTCGAGGCGTTGGCCGCACTGGGCGCGGCGCCGGTCAACTTCGACCCCGGCCGCCACTGGGGCGTGCGGCAGACCGACTACTGGAGCCGCACCCGCATCACCCCGTGGACGCTGGTGCCCAGCCTGGTGCGCGAAGGCAGCGCCACGCTGGCCGCCACCGATTGGGTGCAATACGGTGGCCGGCGGCCTGTGGCGGTGCTCAACGACGGGCAGTTGCGCCGCTACGCCACCGATGGCGACAACCAATGGGCCGTGCAGTACACGCTGAACACCGAGGCGGCGCCGCAGGGCTACGACATCACGCAGTTGCGCAGTGCAGCGGGGCTGCCGCCTGCGGCCAACGGGGATGAACAGGCGCACCAGGCCTTCGGCATCTGGGTGGCCACGGTGGATGCACCGCAGCGCTTCGTGCGCCTGGGGGTGTTCCACCACATCATGGTCAGCCGCGATGAGCTGGGCTCGCAGGTGGTCATCGACCGGACCGACGGGCAGCCGCTGGCGCGGCGGGTGGCGGCGGTGCAGTGGCGGTTCACCACGCCGCCGAGGCGGCAGATGGGGGTGTTCGGGATCACCAACCCGGCGCTGTATCGGGAGGTGGAGGTGGTGGGGGGCGTGTCGGACTGAGTGGGTGGGTGTCCGCGCTTTGCGCGGATGCTGCGCCCTGGGGGCGGCAGGTCTTTTTGGTGGCGTACTGCTGCCAGGATTTTGCCGTTGCTCACATCGCCTGCGGCGATATGAGCAACGTCAAACCCAGCCACCGCGCTGCGCGCGGCTGCGCCCCGGACGGGGCGCAGGCCTGAATCAATTGTTTTCAGACAATTGATTCAGGATGGCTGGGTTTTCCAACGTACTGGTGTCCTGGGTGATTTCTTCGCCCTTGGCCACCGAGCGCAACAGCCGGCGCATGATCTTGCCGCTGCGGGTCTTGGGCAGGTTGTCGCCAAAACGGATGTCCTTGGGCTTGGCGATGGGGCCGATGTAGCTGCCGACGTGGTCGCGCAAGGCCTTGGCGATCTGCTTGGCTTCGTCGCCCGTGGGACGCGAGCGCTTCAGGACGACGAAGGCGCAGATGGCCTCGCCCGTGGTGTCGTCCGGCCGGCCCACCACCGCCGCCTCGGCCACCAGGTCGGTGAACGCCACCAAGGCCGATTCGATCTCCATGGTGCCCATGCGGTGGCCCGAGACGTTGAGCACGTCGTCGATGCGGCCGGTGATGGTGAAGTAGCCCGTCTCGGCGTCGCGGATGGCGCCGTCGCCGGCCAGGTAGAGGCCGCCCAGTTCGTCAGGAAAGTAGCCGGCCTGGTAGCGCTCGGGGTTGTTCCACACGGTGCGGATCATGCTGGGCCAGGGCTTCTTGGCCACCAGGATGCCGCCCTGGCCGTTGGGCATGTCGTTGCCGGCCTCGTCGACCACGGCCATCTGGATGCCCGGGAAGGGCAGCGTGCACGAACCCGGCACCAGCGGCGTGGCCCCCGGCATGGGGGTGATCATGTGGGCGCCAGTCTCGGTCTGCCAGAAGGTGTCCACGATGGGGCAACGGCCACCGCCCACGTGCTGGTGATACCACTCCCAGGCGGCGGGGTTGATGGGCTCGCCCACCGAGCCCAGGATGCGCAGCGAGCCCAGGTCGTATTGCTTGGGGTGCACGTTGGCATCGCCCTCGGCCGCCTTGATGAGGGAACGAATGGCCGTGGGCGCGGTGTAGAAGATGGTGACCTTGTGCTTTTGCACCATGTCCCAGAAGCGGCCGGCGTTGGGGTAGGTGGGCACGCCCTCGAAGACGATTTGCGTGGCACCCATGGCCAGCGGGCCGTAGGCGATGTAGCTGTGGCCGGTGATCCAGCCGATGTCGGCCGTGCACCAGAAGATGTCGTCGTCGCGCAGGTCGAACGTCCATTTGCATGACAGCGCCGTTTGCAGCAGGTAGCCGCCGGTGCTGTGCTGCACGCCCTTGGGCGTGCCGGTGGAGCCCGAGGTGTAGAGGATGAACAGCGGGTGCTCAGCACCCACCCACTCGGGCTCGCAGGTGTCGGCCTGGTCTTTGACCAGGTCGTGCAGGTACACGTCGCGACCGGCCTTCATGGTGACGTTGCCGCCGGTGCGACGCACCACCACCACGTGCTGGACGCTGGCGGCGTCAGGGCTCTCCAGCGCCTCATCGACGATGGCCTTGAGCGGCAGGTGCTTGCCGCCGCGCAGTTGCTCGTCGGCGGTGATGACGGCCTTGGCGCCGCTGTCGCGGATGCGGTCCACCAGGCTGTGCGCCGAGAAGCCGCCAAACACCACCGAGTGCGTCAGCCCAAGGCGGGCGCAGGCCTGCATGGCCGCCACGCCTTCGATGGACATGGAGATGTAGATGACCACGCGGTCACCTTTTTTGAGCCCCAGCGACTTCAGGCCGTTGGCGATGCGGCAGGTGCGCGCCAGCAGGTCGCGGTAGCTGACGCGGGTGACAGCGCCGTCGTCGGCCTCGAAGATCAGCGCCGTCTTGTCGCCCCGGCCGGCCTCGACGTGACGGTCCAGGCAGTTGTAGGAGGCGTTGAGCGTGCCGTCGGCAAACCAGGTGAAGAACGGCGCGCGGCTGGCATCCAGGCCTTGGGTGAAGGGCGTCTTCCAGCTCAGATACTCGCGCGCCAGACGCGACCAGTAGCCGTCGTAGTCGGCTTCGGCCTCCTTGCACAGCGCCTCGTAGGCGGCCATGCCGCTGACGTGGGCGCGGGCGGCAAGATCGGCGGGCGGGGGGTACAGCTTGGCGGTCATGCGATGTCTCCTTGGTGCGCGGGTTTGACTCCAAACTGTGACGTTACGGTCTGACGAAGGCCTTACGTGTCGCCATCCGTAAAATCGCGCCTCCGGATTTACCCTCAATCACCGCCATGTCGGACACCCCGCAAAAACCCGCCGCCCTGCGCGCCCTGCCCAACCTGATCTTCGCCAGCCGCTGGCTGCAACTGCCGCTGTACCTGGGCCTGATCCTGGCGCAGGCCGTTTACGTGTTCCATTTCTGGGTCGAACTGGTGCACCTGATCGAAGCAGCGTTCGGCAACCAGCAGGCGCTGGCCATGCTGATCGAGAACCTGGGCTACAAGGGCGCCCCCATCCTGGACGCTGCCGGCAAGACCATAGGCTACCAACCCATCAAGGCCCTGACCGAGACCATCATCATGCTGGTGGTGCTGGGCCTGATCGACGTGGTGATGATCTCCAACCTGCTCATCATGGTCATCGTCGGCGGCTACGAGACCTTCGTCTCGCGCCTCAATCTCGAAGGCCACCCCGACCAGCCCGAATGGCTGAGCCACGTCAACGCCTCGGTGCTCAAGGTCAAGCTGGCCACGGCCATCATCGGCATCAGCTCCATCCACCTGCTCAAATCGTTCATCAACGCCTCGAACTACAGCGAGCACACGCTGATGTGGCAGACCATCATCCATGTGACCTTCCTGCTGTCGGCGCTGGCCATCGCGCTGTCCGACCGACTGATGAGCCACCCGGCCGACCGCGAGCCGGCCGCCGCCGACCATTGATTCCCGCCCCGGAGAGCCACGCCATGACCGCCATCCGCCAAGCCGATCTGATCGACTCCATCGCCGCCGCGCTGCAGTACATCAGCTACTACCACCCGGCCGACTACATCGCCCACCTGGCGCGCGCCTACGAGCGGGAGCAAAGCCCGGCCGCCAAAGACGCCATCGCGCAAATCCTCACCAACAGCCGCATGAGCGCCGAGGGCCGCCGCCCCATCTGCCAGGACACCGGCATCGTCAACGTCTTTCTCAAAGTGGGCATGGACGTGCGCTGGGAGGGCTTTACCGGCAGCCTGGAGGACGCCGTCAACGAGGGCGTGCGCCGCGGCTACCTCAACCCCGACAACGTGTTGCGCGCCTCGGTGCTGGACGATCCGCTCTTTGCGCGCAAGAACACGCGCGACAACACCCCCGCCGTCATCCACGTGCAGATCGTGCCGGGCCATACCGTGGACGTGACCGTGGCCGCCAAGGGCGGTGGCTCCGAGAACAAGAGCAAGTTCGTGATGATGAACCCCAGCGACAACCTGGTGGACTGGGTGCTCAAGACCGTGCCCACCATGGGCGCCGGCTGGTGCCCGCCGGGCATGCTGGGCATCGGCGTGGGCGGCACCGCCGAGAAGGCCATGCTGCTGGCCAAAGAGGTGTTGATGGACGACATCGACATGCACGAACTGCTGGAGCGCGGGCCGCAGAACAAGCTGGAGGAGTTGCGCATCGAGCTGTACGAAAAAATCAACGCCCTGGGCATAGGCGCGCAAGGCCTGGGCGGCATGACCACCGTGCTGGACGTCAAGATCAAGACCTACCCCACCCACGCCGCCAGCAAGCCGGTGGCCATGATCCCCAACTGCGCCGCCACCCGCCACGCCCACTTCGTGCTGGACGGCAGCGGCCCGGCCTACCTGGAGGCGCCCAGCCTCGACCTCTGGCCCGACGTGCACTGGGCGCCCGACTACAACAAGAGCCGGCGCGTCGATCTGAACACCTTGACCAAGGCCGAGATCGCCACCTGGAAGGCCGGCGACACGCTGCTGCTGTCGGGCAAGATGCTGACCGGCCGCGACGCCGCGCACAAGCGCATCGCCGACATGCTGGCCAAGGGCGAGAAGCTGCCGGTGGACTTCACTGGCCGCGTCATCTATTACGTGGGCCCGGTGGATCCGGTGCGCGACGAAGCCGTCGGCCCGGCCGGCCCCACCACCGCCACGCGCATGGACAAGTTCACCGAGACCATGCTGGCGCAGACCGGCCTCATCGCCATGATCGGCAAGGCCGAACGCGGCCCGGTGGCCATCGAGTCCATCAAGCGCCACGGCAGCACCTACCTGATGGCCGTGGGCGGCGCGGCCTACCTGGTGGCCAAGGCCATCAAGACGGCCCGCGTGGTGGGCTTTGAAGACCTGGGCATGGAAGCCATCTACGAGTTCGACGTCACCGACATGCCGGTGACCGTGGCCGTCGATGCCAGCGGCACCAGTGCCCACATCGAAGGCCCCAAGACCTGGGCCATCCAGATCGCGGCCATGCCGGCCGAGGTGCTGGCGCAGGCTTGAGGTGCAGGAGGCGGGCGGGGCCCGCCTCCTGCACTCAGGGCTTGACCTTCAGGGTCGTGGTGGGGAACAAGGTGGTGAAGTCGGTGTTGCCACCGTAGGCGCGGCTGGTCAGGAAGGTCTGGTTGCCGGCCTGATCGAGCAGCGACACCTCGCGGATTTCGTAGGTGCCTGCCAGTTGCCGCCAGGGCAGTTGGTTGGCGATGACAAGGGTGGCCGCCCCGCTACCGCGCTCACCGCTGGCCTCACCGCGCAGGTACATGTTGTAGTAGCAATCGCGGTCACCGACGATGCATAGCTGCACAGAAGCCTCGCGCAGCCCCGCAACCCCCAGGTCCTGGGCATCCAGATCGACGCGCACGAACTGCGCGTCCCCGTCAGATCCTGGGACCGTTCGCGTGAGCGACAAACTCGGTGACATGATCCGCCCGGCCAACAATTGCGGCCCCTGGCGATCACCATCTGGGCCAGTCACTGTGATGCGCGTGTTACCCAACTTGGCCAACTGCGTCTCGTCATAGGTCGTCATGTTGCCGTTGTAGTCCACGACCAAAAGCCAGTCGACACGCCAAACGCCTGACTCGACACCAACATCCGGCTGCCAAACCAGGGCGCCTGACCATTGGGTTGGCGCGGGCAGCGTCGATGAGTTCCACAAGTAAGTTGTCTCACCAGAAGGCCCAACAAGGCGGGCCTGCACCGAATTCAATCCCACGAGATCATCGGTTGCCGACACCTGAATCAGCAATTGATTTAGGCCATTGCCAACCGTCAGTTGCTTGCCAGCTCTGAATTGCGTGAGTGTCGGAGGTGTTCCATCGATGGTTGTGGCTGGAGCGATCGCGCCCTTCTGACTCCATTTCGGTAGCACCCGCTGGCTCGCTAGTTGCGCGGCTTTGGTGTGAGTCTGGGCGGCGGTGATCTGTGTATCCGGTGTCGTCGCCTGAGCGCCAATTCCGGTGACGACCAGCGCGACGGCCAGCCACATGCGTTGCTTCAACATCTGAAAACTCCTGTTGCTACCCGCCGCCTCACGGGGTCAAGGTGATGGTGGTGGAGGGGAACATGGTGCTGAAGTCGGTTTCCCCCCCCATGGACGTGCCAGTCAACAAAATCTGATTGCCGGCCCGATCAACCAGCATGACTTTGACCAACTCATACCTTCCCAAGGTCAGGTAGGCGTTGTCGTGGAAAGGCGCACCAGACGTGTTCAGCGTGTACTGCCCGGTTCGTCGCCAACCCACACTCCCCTCCAACGTGAATTGGTTGTACCAATTGCAACCCGATGGCAGCGCGGTCTGTTCGCAAAACGTCAGCTCCGCACTGTTCACGCCTGACGCGATGTAGCCCCGCTGAACACGATCCCGCACCACCAGATCTGCCTGGATGTACACCGGGAGCCAGGAATAGCCACCTGGTAACGTGGCCGTCTGCGACAGCGTCTCGTTCAGAAGCAACCCCGACACCAATTTGGGTGCCGCTGCATCCTTGGCGGCATTGCGCACGGTCAAAGTTGAACTGCCCAGACCGGCCAGTGCCGTCTCGTCGTACCGGGCGGTGTTGCCATTGAGGTCTGTCAGCTGCACCTCTGTCAGGCGCCATGCACCGGGCACCGTGTCGGTATTGGGCGTCCAGACCACACGACCCTGCCAAGAAGCGACAGGCGCACTTAACGAGCGGCTGGCAAAAGCAATAGCCGTATAACCGTCAGGACCCTCGGGGCCGGTGAACTGCAAGTAAATGCTGCGCAATCCCGTCAAGTTGTCTGTCGCCGACAGATCGACCAACACCTGATTGCCTTCTGATGCCAGCACGTCAACAACCGGCGATACCTGCACAGACGTCAACTGAGGCGCCGTCTGGTCATACCCTGGTGCAGGCGCTGCCAAAGCGGCACCACCACCGCCCCCCAAGGCGACCCCAACCAGGCCGCCAACACACTGCTTCCATCTCATCGGTGAACTCCCATTCAAAAACACAAGAATGTGTAATTAAATGTGAACCCTCCGAATGCCGCAAGCCAGCGCACACCGGGGGAAACGCCAATGGACGAAAGAGCCCCTTGTCAGGCCAGGGCCAACCGATCGCGCCCTACGCGGCGCCCCGCCCTCAGTCCAACGCCAACTGCCGCCGCCGCTTCTGCGTCTGGTCGATGTAGCGCTGCAGCGTGCGCTGCTGGTCGGCGTCCAGGTACAGCAGTTCGCAGCCCAGGCGCACGCCCTGGGCCTGGGGCTGGATGGAGGTCAGGTGATGCACCAGCAGGGCGCAGGTGAAGACGGTGTCCTGGTCCAGCTGCACGCGCACGCCGTTGAGGGTGACGCCGGGATCGATGGGCGGCACGTCGTGGGGCATGTACAGCGCGCAGCCGCCGGCGCTGAGGTCCAGCACGCGCAGGTCCAGCAGCACGTCGGGCATGCCCGGGTGGCGCAGGGTCACGGTGGGTGCCACGCGCTCCAGCGTGCGCACGCGGTAGCTGCTGCGGCGCTGGAAGCGGTAGATCACGGTGGGCAGTTGGGCCTGCAGCACGCAGCTGTGGGCGCCATGCACCAGCAGGCGGTGGGTCAGGTCGAACTCGAGCTTGACCTGATCCAGGTAGCACACGGCGGTGACGTCCTCGGTTTCGACGAGGCGATGCACGGCCGGTGAAAGCACGTCGGCGGTGAAGGCCATCCGGCGCTGGGCCACGTCCAGCGTCCACAGCGTGCTGCCGTACACCGTGCCGTCCGAGCCCAGCAAGGTGACGGGCACACCGCGGGCCAGCACGGTGCGCAGCAACTGGACGATCTCCACCGGGTTGGTGACACCCAGTTCATTGGGTCGGGTGTGCTCCAGCGGGGCGGACGAGGGCATGGCAACGGGCATGGGCGGGCCTTGGTTTTTTTAATGTAGCGTGCGCGGGGTGCCAATCATCAGTTGGCCCAGGTCGTCCAGCCAGGGCTCGGCCAGATGGCGGATCTCGGCGTCGTTGAGCAGGATGCGGCGCATGATGTGCGCCTTGGTTTTGATGGCCTGGGGCGTGAGGGCGCGGCTCTGGGCCGCCTGCTTGAGCTGCGAGATCAGCACGGCGCAAGCGCCCTCGAGCTTGACCACGCGATCCCAGTCGCCCTCGCGGGCGGCGCTGAGCATGTCGGCGCTGGCACGCTCGATGGCCTCGTAGTAGTCCAGCAGCGGCGCCGCTTCGGCCGACGCGGTTTGGGGCAAGGTCATCAAGCTCATTGCAGCGCCCCCTCTTCGACCTGCGGGCGGATGTCGGCCCAGGCCTCCTGCAGCGGGGCGATCAGGCGCTGGCATTCGTCGAGCATGCTCATGTCGTTGCGCACGTTGGCCAGCGTGAGGCGCACGGTGACGTAGGCGTAGAGGTCGTGCAGGTCCTGGGCCAGCGTGCCACCGTCCTTGAGGTTGAGGGCGGCCTTGAGCCCTTCCTCGATGATGCGCGCCGCCTTGCCGATGAGCTTGCCCTTGCTCTCCAGCTGGCCGTTGGCGTAGGCCCCCCGGGCACGGGTCAGCGCCTCCATATAGCCCTCGAACAGCAGGGCGACCAGCCGGTGGCGCGAGGCGCCTTCGACGCCGGTCAGCACACCCACCTGGGTGTAGGCCATGGCCAGATGACGGCGGGATTGGAAGGGAGAGGACTGCAACTGCATCATGGTGTGGTGTGTCGTTCAGTAACCAATGCTGTTTTATCGTCCGCGCGCGGTGCCAGCTTGATGGGCCACTGCACGGTGTTTGTCACGCTGTTCGCGTTACCCGTTGGCGTTGAGCATGGCCATCTGCTGCACCACGTAGGACGACAGCGAGTTGAGGCTGGCCATGGATTTGTCCAGCGCCTGGTATTGGGCCCGCAGCCGCGCCTCGGTCTGGTCCAGCCGCACCTGCAGCGAGGCCTGGCGGTTGGTGGCGTTCTTGATGCGCTCCTGGATGCTCTGCTCCTTGACCTCCAGGCTGCCATCGCTGGCCAGCACGCGGCTGCCCAGGTCGCGAAAGCGATCCATGAAGCCCGAGGCGCCGGTGGTGGTGCCGTCGTTGCCCATCAGCTTGCGCACCTCATCGGGGTTTTTCATGGCCTCGGCCAGCTTGGCGCTGTCCACCTTGAGCGAGCCGTCCTGCTGCATGGTGATGCCCACTTGCGAGAGCATGGACCACTGGCTGGACGCCGAGCTGGGCTCGTTGATGACGCCGCGCAACTGGCTGGCCAGGCTGATCATGGTGGCATCGCCCTGCAGCGGGCCGGCGGTCTTGGTGGCCTCGTCGTATTTGGTCTGCGTGCGCAGGTAGCTGTTCATCGCGTTGTACGCGGTGATGAAGTCGTTGACGGCGGTGGTCACGGCCGAGTTGTCGGCGTTGACGCTGAGGTTGACCGGCGTGGTGCTGACCTTGTTCACAGTGACGGTCAGGCCGTCCGAGACGCCTTCAAACACATTGCTGGCGGATTCCACGGCGATGCCGTTGATGGAGGCCCGCGCGTTGGCCGACCACTGCGTGATGCTGCTGGGCGCCCCGCTTTGGGTGGCGTCTACGGCCAGGGCCGACAGGCCCGTGGCGGGGTTGCCGTCGTCTGCCGTCTCGGTGGCGCTGATGCGAAAGCCGTTGACGGCGCCGCTGTTGGTCGATTGCAGCGACAGCCGCGCGCCGCTGGCGTCGTTGACGATGGTGGCGGTGACGCCGGCGTTGGCGGCGTTGATCTTGTCGCGCACGCCGGCCAGCGAGGTGTCGCCCGAGATGTCCACCTCAATGGCCGAGCTGCCGGGCTTGCCGGTGAAGGCGGTGGCGGGCGGCCCGTCCCACGAGCCCATCTCGATGGTGAGCTTGCCGGCGCCCACCTCGGCGGCGCTGCTGGCAAACGTACCGCTGACCGCCGTCTGACGCGCCGCCAGCTGCTGCACGGTGATGGCGTAGTTGCCGGCCACGGCGCTGGGGGTGCCGGTACCCGTCACCACGGCAGCGTCGGCCGTGGTCACGGCCTTGGCGCCCCAGACGCTGGGGTTGGTCAGCGCCTGGGCCTTGTCGCGCATGGTGGCCACCAGGTTTTGCATCTGGCCCACGCTGGACAGCTGGGTCTTGTAGCTGCTGATCTCGGTGGTCATCCGGTTGTACGGAAGGTATTCCACCGCCATCAGCTTGGTCATGATGGCGTTGACATCCAGCCCACTGCCGACGCCGGTCGAGGATAGGGTGGGGCCGCTGACTGACATGGTGATCTCCTGGGGCTCTTACGGGCCTCTTCGGCCTTGTCGGCGCCAACTTGAGAAAAAAATGGCGGCCCAGGCCGCCAGATCGCGCGCGGGCGCCGTCAGCCTTGCAGCAGCCGCATCACCTGTTGGGGCAGTTGGTTGGCCTGGGCCACCATGGCGGTGCCGGCCTGCTGGAGGATTTGCGAGCGGCTCATGTTGGCCGTCTCCGCCGCAAAGTCCGCGTCCATGATGCGGCTGCGCGCCGCAGCCTGGTTCTCCACCGACTGCTGCAGGTTGGAGATGATGGCGTCGAAGCGGCTTTGCGTGGCACCAAAGGTGGCACGGGTGTTGTTGGCCAGGTTCAGCGCGTCGTCGATGGCGTTGATCACGTTGTCGATGGCCCCGTTGGAGGCCGCCGAGCCAATGCTGGCCGTGGCCGACGAGGTCACCAGCGAGATGGTGGCGTCGGTGACCAGGTTGGTGGTGGACACCGCAATCACGTCGTCGGCCGTGGTGTTGGCGCCGATCTGGAACTCCAGCGACGTGGCCTCGTTGCCCAGGATGTGCTTGCCGTTGAAGGTGGTGCCGCCCAGCACGCGGGTGATTTCCTGCTGCAGCTGGTTGAACTCCTTGTTCAGCGAGTCCTTGTCCGAGTCCGAGTTGGTGGCGTTGCGCGACTGGATGGCCAGCTCGCGCATGCGCTGCAGTGCATCGCCCACCTTGGACAGCGCGCCCTCGGCCGTCTGCGCCAGCGAGATGCCATCGTTGGCGTTGCGGATGGCCACGTTCATGCCCCGCACCTGCGCGTTCATGCGCTCGGCAATCGCCAGCCCTGCCGCGTCGTCCTTGGCCGAGTTGACGCGCAGGCCGCTGGAGAGGCGCTGCATCGACGTCGCCAGTGACGACTGCGATGCATTGAGGTTGCGCTGCGCGTTGAGCGAGGCGATGTTGGTGTTGATGATCTGAGGCACGGCTAGGCTCCTTCAGCGGGGCGTTCGATGGCTTGCATTCTGAGCAAGCCTGCGCCGGGGCTAAAGCGCAAAAACGGCGGCCACTGGCCGCCATTTCTGCTGTGAGCACCTGCCTTGCGTCAGCCTTGCAGCAGCCGCAGCGCCTGCTGCGGCAACTGGTTGGCCTGGGCCACCATGGCGGTGCCGGCCTGCTGCAGGATCTGCGCGCGGCTCATGTTGGCCGTCTCCTGCGCAAAGTCGGCGTCCATGATGCGGCTGCGCGCGGCCGCCTGGTTCTCCACCGACTGCTGCAGGTTGGAGATCACCGCCTCGAAGCGGCTTTGCGCCGCACCGAAGTCCGCCCGCTGGTCGTTGACCTTGGACAGCGCCGTGTCGATGTTGTTGATCACCGTGTCGATGGCACCGCCCGTGGCCGTCGAGCCGATGGAGGCGGTGGCGTTGGAGTTCACGTTGGTGATCTCGCTGAGCACCGTCATGTTGTTGGTCGAGACGCTGATGCGGTCGTCCACCGTGGTGTTGGCCCCGATCTGGAACTCCATCGTCGTGGCGCCCGAGCCCAGGATGGACTTGCCGTTGAACTTGGTGCCACCCAGCACCCGGGTGATTTCGTCCTGCAGTTGCTTGAACTCCTTGTTCAGCGACTCCTTGTCCGAATCCGAGTTGGTGGCGTTGCGCGACTGGATGGCCAGCTCCCGCATGCGCTGCAGCGAGTCGCCCACCTTGGACAGCGCGCCTTCGGCCGTCTGCGCCAGCGAAATGCCGTCGTTGGCGTTGCGCACCGCCACGTTCATGCCGCGCACCTGGGTGTTCATGCGCTCGGCAATCGCCAGGCCGGCCGCGTCGTCCTTGGCCGAGTTGATGCGCAGGCCGCTGGAGAGGCGCTGCATCGAGGTGGCCAGCGACGACTGCGAACCGTTGAGGTTGCGCTGGGCGTTGAGCGAGCCGATGTTGGTGTTGATGATCATGGCCATGAGAGGCTCCTGGTAGTGGTTGCAAAGGCCAGAGCTCGGATAAAGGCGGCCCTGTTGTTTTGCTTATCGGTAGCCCCCAAACCAAGCTTGAGGGTGGCCCAACGTGAAAAAAGGCACGCTTCCCGAAGGAGGCGTGCCAACCACTACAAGAAACCGGGGTGCGGCATCAGCCCAGCAGCGACAGCACCTGGCGCGGCAACTGGTTGGCCTGGGCCACCATGGCGGTGCCGGCCTGCTGCAGGATCTGCGCGCGGCTCATGTTGGCCGTCTCCTGCGCAAAGTCGGCGTCCATGATGCGGCTGCGTGCCGAGGCCTGGTTCTCCACCGACTGCTGCAGGTTGGAGATCACCGCCTCGAAGCGGCTCTGCACCGCACCGAAGTCCGCCCGCTGGTCGTTGACCTTGGACAGCGCCGTGTCGATGTTGTTGATCACCGTGTCGATGGCACCGCCCGTGGCCGTCGAGCCGATGGAGGCCGTGGCGTTGGAGTTCACGTTGGTGATCTCGCTGAGCGCCGTCATGTTGTTGGTCGAGACGCTGATGCGGTCGTCCACCGTGGTGTTGGCGCCGATCTGGAACTCCATCGTCGTGGCGCCCGAGCCCAGGATGGACTTGCCGTTGAACTTGGTGCCACCCAGCACGCGGGTGATTTCGTCCTGCAGCTGCTTGAACTCCTTGTTCAGCGACTCCTTGTCCGAATCCGAGTTGGTGGCGTTGCGCGACTGGATGGCCAGCTCACGCATGCGCTGCAGCGAATCGCCCACCTTGGACAGCGCGCCTTCGGCCGTCTGCGACAGCGAAATGCCGTCGTTGGCATTGCGCACCGCCACGTTCATGCCGCGCACCTGGGTGTTCATGCGCTCGGCAATCGCCAGGCCGGCCGCGTCGTCCTTGGCCGAGTTGATGCGCAGGCCGCTGGAGAGGCGCTGCATCGAGGTGGCCAGCGACGACTGCGAACCGTTGAGGTTGCGCTGTGCGTTCATCGAGCCGACGTTGGTGTTGATGATCATTGCCATGGAAAGTACTCCTTAGGGTCCACAAGAAAGGTTCATGGCGAACCGGCTGCGTCCCCCGCTGTCGTTCCTGGTTGGCAGGGGCTGTGAGTGGGTTGTCGGAAGGGCCGCAGCACAACTTGAGGGCCGTTCACCCCCTTTTTTTTCGTTTCGGCGTGCAGGTGACGCGGGCACCCTTGCCGACATCCGCACCAAGGCCACGGTGCACCTCTTGCCATTTGGAATCCCACCCGTGAGCACCACCGCCGAACACCACCGCCAGAACGGCCTGCATGCCGCCCAGCAAGGCCATTGGGAAGCCGCCCGCCGCGCCTTCGAGCGTGCCACCCGCGCCGCGCCGCGCGACGCCCTGGCCTGGATGAACCTGGCCCGCGCCCAGGCGCGCTCGCAGCAACTGCCCGCCGCCATTGCCAGCACCCGACGCGCCATCGCCCTGGAGCCGCAAGGCCCGCTGGGCTACCTGATGTGCAGCGAGTACCAGCTGCAAAGCGGCGACGCTCGCGCCGCCGCCCAGACCCTGACCGAGGCCCCCGCCAGCGTGCCGCGCGACCACGACTGGTACGCCGGCCTGGGCGTGGCGCTGTTCCAGTCCCAGCGCCTGAGCGAGGCCGTCACCGCCCACCTGCAGGCCCTGGCCTTGAAGATAGACGCGCCCCTGCTGCACTACCGCCTGGGCCTGATCTTCAAAGACCTGGGCCTGGCCAGCGAGGCCGCCGAATGCCTGCGCACCGCCACCTTGCTGGACGACGATCACGTGCGCACGCTGGCCCTGTCGCACCTGGTGCTGGCCGCGCGGCAATCGTGCGACTGGGCCAGGCTCGACGCCGACACCGCCGATCTGCTGGCCTTGATCGACGAAGTGCGACCCGGCGCCCATGCCCACCTGCTGGCCCCCTTTGTGCTGCTGGCCGCCCCGGCCACCACCGCCCAGCAATGGCGCATTGGCGCACTGCGCACCGATGGCCTCACGCGCGGCATCACGCCGCTGCCCCCACCGCCGTCGCAGCGGCGCCCCGGGCGCATCCGCATCGGCTACCTCTCCAGCGACTTCCTGCACCACGCCACCGCCATGCTGCTGACCGAGCTGCTGGAATGCCACGACCGCAGCCGCTTCGAAGTCTTCTGCTACTCGCACGGCCACGACGACGGCAGCGCCAGCCGCCAGCGCATCGTCGCCGCGCCCGAGCATTTCATCAACGTGCGCGGCGTGCAGGGCGACGCCGTGGCCCGCCGCATGCGTGCCGACGCCATCGACATCGCCATCGACCTCAAAGGCCACACCCGCGACAGCCGCTTTGAAATCCTGGCCTACCGCCCCGCTCCCGTACAGATCGCCTTTCTGGGCTACCCCGCCACCAGCGGCGCGCCGTTTCTCGACTACTTCGTGGGCGATCCCATCAGCACCCCGCTGGCCCACGCCACCCACTTCAGCGAGAAGCTGGCCCAACTGCCGCACAGCTACCAGCCCAACGACCGCCAGCGCCCCTGCCCGCCCACCCCCAGCCGCAAGAAACTGGGCCTGCCCCAGCAGGCCGTGGTGCTGGCCTGCTTCAACCAGACCTACAAGTTCTCGCCGCAGATGATCGACCTGTGGGCCCACATCCTGCGCGGCGCCCCTGCGGCCGTGCTGTGGCTGCTGGAGTGGACGCACAGCGCCCGCACCAACCTCGCGCGCGAGTTCGCGGCCCGGGGCATCGGCGCCGAGCGCCTGCTGTGGGCCCCGGCCGAACACCTGGCGCCCCACATCGCCCGCATGGGTGCGGCCGACCTCTTTCTCGACACCTGGCCCTGCAACGCCCACACCACCGCCAGCGAGGCGCTGTGGGCCGGCGTGCCCGTGCTCACCTGCCCCGGTGAGACCTTTGCCTCGCGCGTGGGCGCCAGCCTGGTGGCTGCCTGCGAGCTGCCCCAGCGCCTCATCGCCACCACCCCGGCCGACTACGTGCGCACCGCCATCCAACTGGCCAACGCGCCCACCGAACTAGCGGCACTCAAGCAGCACCTGCGCGGCCGCCACGCCGACCTGCCCCTGTTTGACACCCCGCGCTACACCCGCGACTTCGAAGCGCTGCTCACCCGCATGTTCGAGCGCCGCCAGCGCGGCGAAGCGCCCGACCACCTGCCTGCCGCCCCGCTGAAGCCCGCTGCCGAAGGCGAGCGGGCCTCTCGCTTGCACGCCCTGGAATCGCCCTGCTAGAATCCGCCGTTCGCGTGGGGGGGTAGCTCAGCTGGGAGAGCGTCGCGTTCGCAATGCGAAGGTCGGGAGTTCGATCCTCCTCCTCTCCACCACCAACACCCAAGGGGTTGCGCCAAACCGGCGGCAACCCTTTGTTTTTTCTGGGCTCCTGGGTCGCCCGGCGCGTGTCTTGAGGTAGGCGCAAGGTTTTCGACGCGACGCTCGCAGCGGCTTTTCGCGTTCTGCGCCCCGTTTGCGTGTGTTTGCGCGTGTTTGCACCCTAAGCCCGGCAGTAGACCGCTTGCCGCCGCAGCAGACGCCTATGCCTGCAAGCACTTGCGTCCACGGGGGCAGTTCAGTCGCTGGCTGGCGGGGTGCGCTTGCGGCTCGGCTTCTTGCGCGTGGCGGACGGTTCGGCGGACAGCGCCGCCAGCCAGGCCTCGATCTGGTCGATTTCCTGGCGGATGAAGACCTCGTCCTGGAAGGCATTGGCCAGCACGGCGATGCCCTGGCTGCGCGACAGCAGGTGCATGGCCAGCGCATCGGCCTGGGCCGCGTGGCCCAGCGCGGTGAACTGCTCGCGCAACCAGGCGCGGAACTGGCCGAAGATCATGCCGGCATCGCCCTGGGCCGGGTGGGCCGAGCGGGCCAGCTCGGCGCACAGCATGCCCACCGGGCAGCCGTAGCGCAGGAGGTTGTGGCGGTTGTGGATCATCATCTCCACAAAGCAATGCAGCCGCGCGGCCGGTGTGGTCGCACTGCCCGTCCAGGCCTTGAGCTGCGCCTGCGTGCGGGTGGCGCGCAGCGCGATCACGGCGGCGAGGATGTCGTCCTTGGTCTTGAAGTGGTAGTAAAAGTTGCCGCGCGAGAGCTGGACCTGATCGGCGATGTCGGCGAACGACGTCTTCTCGAAGCCACGCTGGTAGAACAGTACGTCGGCGGCCTCGACGATGCGCTCCGGCGTGCTGAGTTCGGCGATGGTGGCTGCGGCCCGGGTCATGGCTCTGGGTCTCTCATGGGCTGGTAGGCGGGGTAGTCGGTGTAGCCGCGCTGCGCGCCTACATGGTAGGTCTCGGGATCGGACGCGTTCAGGGGCCAGTCGTGGCGCAGCCGCTCGACGAGGTCGGGGTTGGCGATGAAGGCAGCGCCAAACGCCACCAGGTCGGCCGCGCCGCTGCGCAGGGCGACGATGGCGCGCGCCCTATCGTAGCCGTTGTTGGCCATGTAGAAGCCGTCAAAGCGGTTGCGCAGTTCACGGTAGTCCATCCTGGCAACAGGTGCCACCGTGTCGCCCTCCAGCACGTGCAGGTAGGCCAGCCGCTCGCGGCCCAGCTCGGCGGCAAAGTAGCTGAAGTGGCGCGCGGGGTCGCTGTCTGCCATGTCGTTGAAGCGGTTCTGCGGGCTCAGCCGCACGCCGATGCGGTCGCGTGACCAGACCTCGGCCACGGCGTGGACGATCTCCAGCAGCAAGGCCAGCCGCCGCACGGGGGTGCCGCCGTAGGTGTCCATGCGCTGGTTGCTGCCGTCGCGCAGGAACTGGTCGATCAGGTAGCCGTTGGCGCCATGGATTTCCACGCCGTCGAAGCCGGCTGCCCGAGCCAGCCGGGCAGCGTCCTGAAACTGCTCCACCACGGCCGCAATGTCGTCGATGCTCAGCGCACGCGGCGTCATGAACTCCTGCATGCCGGTGGGGGTCACCACCAGGCCTCGCGGCCGCACGGCCGAAGGTGCAACGGGCACCGCCTCATGCGGCTGAAGGCTGGGGTGCGAGATCCGGCCGCAGTGCTGCAACTGGGCAAAAATGCTGCCGCCCCGCGCTTGGACGGCCCGCGTCACCAGCTGCCAGCCGGCCACCTGCGCTGCATTGAAGAGGCCCGGCGTGCAGGGATACCCGACGGCCTGCGGTGACACCGGTATCGACTCGGACACCACCAGCCCCGCGCCCGCACGCTGCCCGTAATAGGCCGCCATCAGCGCCGTGGCCACGCCGTCGGCGTCCGCCCGGTTGCGGGTCATGGGCGCCATGACGATGCGGCTGGCCAAGTTCAGGCCCGAGAGAACCAGGGGGGAGAACAGGTCGGTCATGAATGCCGCCTCCATCGATTAGGTCAATTGTCCTAATCAATGTAGGGCAGCCATCCTACACGGTCAATCCCATGCGAACCCTAGGGTTCTTGTGGCGTCTGGCGGGCGGCCCGGCCCGGCCCTCACCGCATCAGCGCAAACCCCAGCTCAGGCACCCGCCCCGCCATCAACTCGGCCAGCGCCTTGCCCGAGCCGGCGCCGTGCGTCCAGCCCAGGGTGCCGTGGCCGGTGTTGAGCCACAGGTTGGCAAAGCCTTTGGCGCGGCCGATGTAGGGCAGGTTGTTGGGCGTGCTGGGGCGCAGGCCGGCCCAAAAGCGCGGCTGGCTCAGGTCGGCCACGCCCGGGAAGAGCTGCTCGTAGCGGTCCACCAGTTGCTGGCCGCGCACGCGGGCGGTGGGGGTGTCCAGCCGCGTGTCGTAGCCGGCCATTTCGGCGGTGCCGGCGATGCGAATGTCGTCGCCCAGCCTCGAGATGGCCGTCTTGCGCGCATCGTCCATCAGACTGGCGGTGCTGGCCGCCTCGGGGCGCAGCAGCCGCAGGGTGACCGAATAGCCTTTGGTGGGGTAGATGGCCAGCCGCAGGCCCAGCGGCGCCAGCAGCGGGGCGCTGTAGCTGCCCAGGGCCACCACCACCTGGTCGGTGGTCAGACGCTTGGGCTGGCCGTCGGCCTCGGCCAGCAGCACGGCGTTCACGCGCCCGCCCTGGGCCTCCAGCCCCGTCACCTGGGTGTTCCAGATGAACTGCACGCCGCGCGCCTGGGCCAGCCGCGCCAGCGCCTGGGTAAAGACGTGCGCGTCGCCCGACTCATCGCTGGCGGTGTAGGTGCCGCCATGGATGTGCGCGGCATACGAGGCCAGCGCGGGCTCCACGGCCAGCACCTCGTCGCGGCTGAGCAGGCGCCGGTCCACGCCGAAGCTGCGCATCAGCTCGGCCGCCTTGGCCCCTGCGGCCAGCCCCTGGCTGCTGGAGAAGAAGTGCAGGATGCCGCGCTCCAGCCGGTTGTATTCGATGCCCGTCTCGGCCACCAAGGCCTTGAGCGCGGTGTGGCTGTAGGCGCCCAGCGCCACCAGCTGGCGCACGTTGTGCGCAAAGGCGGCGCTGGTGCATTGGGTCAGAAATTCCAGCCCCCAGCGCCACTGGGCCGGGTCGAGCCGGGGCCTAAACAGCAATGGGGAGTCGTCGGCCAGCAGCCAGCCGGCCACCTTCAGCGGCACACCGGCATTGGCCCAGGGTTCGCAGAAGCTGACCGAGATTTGCGCCCCGTTGGCGAAGCTGGTTTCCAGCGCGGCAGCGGGCTGGCGGTCGATGACGGTGACCGCATGGCCTTGCTCGGCCAGGTACCAGGCGGTGCAGACGCCCAGAATGCCGGCGCCCAGGATGGTGATCTGCATGGGGAGGTACTCACAAGTTCACGACTGGCAGGCTTTGCTGCCGCGTTTCCAACTGTATGCGGGCCGGCAGCGGACGAACAATGATCCACCCACCTGGCCTAGGAAGAAGATCATGTCCGCCCACGCTCACCGCACATCCTGGTTTGCCCGCCTGCTGGGCTTGCGCGCCGTCCACGAGCCCGAATACGACCCGGCCGACATGGGCACGGCCATTGCCATGGACTACCTGCTCGACCAGCAGCCCACCCAGACGCCCGCCGCCGGCAGCCCGCCTCCCCCAGGTGAGTGGCGGTTCGGCGCGCCGGCTCAGACCTCCAGCACGCACCAGGGTCGGTAGCCGTCGGCCTCGCCCTTGCGCGCCAGGCCGCGCGGATGCGCCACCACGCGGCAGCGTCCCACCCGGTAGTCGTGCCGCACGTGCACGTGGCCGTGCAGCCAGAGGTCGGCCGCGTCCAGCAAGTCGTCGTCGGCGTTGCAAAAACTGGCCGTGGTGGGTTGGTTGCCGTAGCGCGGATCGGCTGAGCGCAGGCTGGGCGCAAAGTGCGTCACCGCCACGGTGGCGCGCCAGTCGCCGCTGCGGGCCAGCTCGCCGGCCAGCAAGGCCCGGCAGCGCAGCGCCTCCTCGCGCACGGCCGGCGCATCAAACGGCTGGCCGTCCACGGTGGCCTGCATCACCTTCTGGAAATACGCCCCGGCGCGCAGCGCACGCGGGCGCTGCGCCTGGCCAAACACGTCGAAATCGCTCCAGCGCGTGGTGCCCACGAACCGCACGCCCTGGTGCACCCAGACGGCGCACTCGAGGAAGATGAAGCCCAGCTGCGTGCAATGGGCGGCCAGCTCGGCGCGGGCGGCCGGCAGGTCGCGGCGCTCGTACTCGTGGTTGCCGGCCACGAACAGCACCGGCACCGGCCAGCCGGCAAAGTCGGCCAGCCGGCGCCAGGTGGTGTCGATGTCACCGGCCAACACCAGCACCTCGGCCTCGGGGGCCGGGGTGGGGGTGAAGGACTCGGATTCGAGGTGCAGGTCGGACAGCAGTTGAATGCGCATGGCGGCGGGATGATGCCACTCACGCCGCCCTGCCACCGTTCAAACCTCGCCAGCCGCCACTCGTCGCCGGCCCGTGTGTGAGCCGTAACAAAAAAGGTACGCTCGCGCCTTCGCTGTGTTCCTTCGCCTGCGCCATGCCCAAGTCACGTCCTGTTCTCTACGCTCTTACCGTGTTGCTGGCCGCCGCCCTGGCCGCCTGTGGCGGTGCGGCGGCGCCCGGTGGCCCGGTCGCTGCGGCCAGCGCCCCGGCGGCCTTGCTGCTCAGCCCCGCCGACGTCATCACCCTGGCGCCCAGCAGCCTGGCCACCGGACCGGTGCTGACCGGTTCGCTGCAACCCGAGCGGCGCGCCGACCTGCGCGCCGAGATCAGCGCCGTGGTGCTGGAGGTGCGCCGCGACAACGGCGACGCCGTGGCCGCCGGTGACGTGCTGGTGCGGCTGGATGACACGGCCATTCGCGACAGCCTGAATGCGGCCAACGAGGCCGTGCGCGTGGCCCAGGCCGCGCTGGCGCAGACCGACCGCCTGCTGACGCGCCAGCAGACACTGGCCAGCCAGGGCATGGTCTCGGCCCAGGCGCTGGACGATGCGCAACTGCGCCGCGTCAACGCCGCCAACGAGCTGGTGGCCGCCCGTGCCCGCGCGGCGCAAGCGCTGCAGCAGCAGGCCCGCACCCAGGTGCGCGCGCCGTTTGCCGGCGTGGTCAGTGAGCGCCAGGTGTCGGCCGGCGACACGGCCAGCGTGGGCAAGGCGCTGCTCAAGGTGATCGACCCGGCCAGCCTGCGCTTCGAGGCCCTGGTCAGCGCCGACGATGCGGCCCAACTGCGGGTGGGGCAGAAGGCGGTGTTTCGCGTCAACGGCATGGGCGAGGCGCGCTTTGACGGCACGCTCAAGCGCATCGACGCGGCGGCCAACGCCACCACACGCCAGGTGGCGGTGGTGGTGACGTTCGACGACGCCGCCGCCGCACCGCGTGTGGCCGGCCTGTTTGCCGAGGGCCACGTGCTGACCGCCAGCCGCGAGGTGTTGATGCTGCCGCCCGGCGCCATCGTGCGCAGCGGCGACCGCGCTGAAGTCTGGCGCCTGCACGGTGGCAAGCTGGACAAGGTGGCGGTGCAACTGGGTGAGCGCGATGCGCGCAGCGGCGACTGGCCGGTGCGCAGCGGCCTGACGGCCGGCGAGCAGGTGCTGCGCAACCCAGGCAGCAACTTGACGGTGGGCCAGGCCGCTGCGTTCGGCACGGCCGCCAAGCCGGCTGCGGCCGCCAGCGGAAAGTAAGCCACCATGTTGCTGTCCAACTTCAGCGTCAAGCGCCCGGTGGCCATGGTGGTCATCATCATCGGCCTGATGGCGCTGGGCCTGCTGGCCCTGTCCAAGCTGCGCGTCAACCAGATTCCCGACGTGGAGGCCCCGGTGCTGGTGGTGGGCATCACCTACCCCGGCGCCTCGCCCGAGACGGTGGAGCGCGAGGTCATCAACCGGGTGGAGAAATCGCTGCAAGGCATCTCCGGCGTCAACCGCACACGCGCCACCGCCAGCGAGGGCTATGCCCAGCTGGTGCTGGAGTTCCACTTCAACAAAGACCTGATCGAGGCCAGCGACGACGTGCGCAACGCCATCGCGACGGTGCGCTACAAGCTGCCCATCGAGATGCGCGAGCCGGTGATCCAGCGCGTGGACCCTGCGGCCCAGCCCATCATGCAGATGGCGCTGTCCAGCACGGCGCAGAGCCACGTCGCCATCTCACGGCTGGCCGAGGACGAGCTGGCCGACCGCTTTCGCGCCATTCCGGGCGTGGCCACGGTCAGCGTCAACGGGGCGCTCAAGCGCGAGCTGACGGTGCTGCTGCGGGCCGACAAGCTGCGTGAGTTCGAGGTCTCCACCAGCGAGGTGGTGGCCGCACTGCGCGCGCAAAACGCCACCGCGCCGGTGGGCAAGGTGCGCGGTGCGCTGGAAGACCAGAGCATCCGCCTGGTGGGCCGCATCGAGCGACCCGAAGACTTCAAGCAGGTGGTGGTCAAGCGCCGGGGCACCGAGTGGGTGCGCCTGGGCCAGGTGGCCGAGGTGCTGGACGGCGTGGCCGAGCCCACCAGCCAGTCGCTGCGCAACGCCAGCCCCAACGTGGGCATCTCGGTCACCCGCACGCGCGACGCCAGCACGGTGACGGTGGCCAACGAGGTGCGCAAGCTGGTGCACGAGATCGATGCCGGCCTGCCCAAAGGCACGCGCATCGAGGTCACGCAGGACGGCGGCGAGAACGCCAGCAACAGCCTCAACAACGTGGTGCATGCGCTGGTCTTCGGCGCCGGTCTGACGGTGTTCATCGTCTACCTGTTCCTCAACTCCTGGCGCTCCACCCTCATCACCGCGCTGTCGCTGCCCACCTCGGTGCTGGCGGCCTTCATCGCTGTCTGGCTGGCGGGCTTCACGCTCAACTTCATGAGCCTGCTGGGGCTGGCGCTGGCCATCGGCGTGCTGATCGACGACGCCATCGTGGTGCGCGAGAACATCGTGCGCCACCTGGAGATGGGCAAGGACCGCCGCACCGCCGCGCTGGACGGCACCTCAGAAATCGGCCTGGCGGTGGCGGCCACCACCTTCTCCATCGTGGCGGTGTTCATCCCCGTGGCCTTCATGCCGGGCGTCTCGGGCGAGTGGTTCCGCCCGTTCGGCGTCACGGTGGTGGCCTCGGTGCTGGTCAGCCTGTTCATCGCCTTCACGCTGGACCCCATGCTGTCGGCCTACTGGGGCGACCCGCCCGGCTACCACCGCGCCGAAAAGCGCGGCATCGCCCGCCAGCTTGACCGCTTCAACCACTGGTTCGACGCCCAGACGGTGCGCTACGGCCGCGTGGTGGACTGGGCGCTGCACCACCGCCGCTGGATGGCGGTGCTGGCGGTGGCCAGCTTTGTGGCGGCGCTGGGCTTGCAAGTCAAGTTCGGGGGCTCCAGCTTCCTGCCCTCGGGCGACGCCGGCATGGTGGCGGTGGACGTGCGCACGCCATCGGGCTCCAGCCTGGCCTACAACCGCGAGAAGGTGGAGGCCGCCGCCCTGCTGGCCCGTGCGCTGCCCGAGACCAAGGCGGCCAACAGCATGATCCACAGCAGCGGCGGGCGCATCTACGTGGACATCGGCAAGAGCACCGAGCGCAAACGCAGCGCCAAGGCGGTGGCCGAAGACCTGCGCCCGCAGATCCAGCGCCTGGTGGGCGCCGAGTACACCGTCATCGACGACCTGAACATGGGGGTGCAAAAGCCGGTGCAGATCCGCTTCAACGGACCGGACGCGCGCCAGTTGCTGGCCATCGCCAACGACTTCATGGACAAGCTGCGCCAGGTGCCCGGCGCGGTGGACGTGGGCCTCTCGGAGCAGGCGCCGCAGCGCGAGATCCAGATCGAGCTGGACCGCGGGCTGGCCAACACCCTGGGCATCTCGGCTGCCGACGCCGCCCAGGCGCTGCGCGTGGCCTTTGCCGGCGTGGAGGCCGGCGACTGGATCGACCCCACCGGCGAGGCCCGCGACGTGGCCGTGCGCCTGCACCCCGACGACCGCGTGGACGCCGCCAGCATCGAGCGCCTGCCGGTGGCCGTCACCGGCACCGGCCAGATGGTGCCGCTGGAGCAGATCGCCCGCATCAGCATGGGCACCGGCCCCTCGCAGATCCAGCATGCCGACGGCAAACGCACCGTGGCCGTGGCCGCCAATGCGCAAGGCCGCTCGCCCGGCGAGGTGACGGCCGACGCGCTCAAGATTGCCCGCGCCATGCCCTTCCCGCCCGGCTACGGGCTGGAGCTGGCCGGCGCCTCGCGCGACCAGCAAGAGGTGTTCGGCGCCATGCTGGTGGCGCTGCTCTCGGGCATCGGCCTGATGTACCTGATCCTGGTCATGCAGTTCGGCTCGTTCACCGCGCCGCTGGCGGTGATGCTGTCGCTGCCGCTGTCGCTGATCGGCGTGGTGGCCGCGCTGCTGCTGACCGGCGGCACGCTGAACCTGATGAGCCTGATCGGCGTCATCATGCTGATGGGCCTGGTGGCCAAGAACGCCATCCTGCTGCTGGACGCCGCGCGGGTGCGCGAGGCCGAGGGCATGGACCGCGAAGAGGCGCTGCGCCTGGCCGGCCAGAAGCGGCTGCGGCCCATCCTGATGACCACCTTTGCGCTGGTGGCCGGCATGATGCCGGTGGCCATCGGCGTGGGCGAGGGCGGCGAGTTCTACCGCCCCATGGCGGTGGCCATCATCGGCGGCGTGATCACCAGCACGCTGCTGACGCTGCTGGTCATCCCCAGCTTCTACGACAGCATCGAGACCAGCCGCGACCGCATGCTGGCCAAGTTCCACCGGCGCGACGCGCGCATGCATGTGGTGTGGGCGTTTGCGCTGACCTTTCTCGAAGCCGTGGTCACGCTGCTGGGCCTGCGGGCACTGTGGCGGGGTGTCATGCGACTCATGGGGCGACGACCGGCTACGGCCTAGAACCATCTGCCTTCACATCAACAAACTTGAATCGAATTCTACAAAATATGTAGAATTCGATTCATGAGTAACTGGCTGACTCTCGTCACCAGCCTGCCGACGGAGAACGCCACCATCCGTCAGCGGGCCTGGCGTGCGCTCAAGGCGTCGGGTGCTGCCGTGTTGCGCGATGGCGTCTACCTGATGCCGGATCGACCGCCCTGCCGCCTCACCCTCGATGGCCTGGCCGCCGATGTGCAAAGCGGTGGCGGCACCGCGCTGGTGCTGCAGGTGGAAGAGCCGGCTGGCGCCGACTTCAGCCGTCTGTTCGACCGCAGCGACGACTACGCCGCCCTGCTCAAAGAGGTGTCCGACGCCCGGGCGGTGCTGACGATGGACACAGCGGCCGACACAACCAAGGCCGCCCGCAAACTGCGTAAAACCTTCGCGGCCATCGGCGAGGTGGATTTCTTTCCGGCCGAGGCCCAGCGTCAGGCCGAGGCGGCGCTGCAGGATCTGGAGTTGGCGCTGGCCCGGGCACAGTCGCCCGATGAGCCGCACACCGTGGCAGGGGATGTGCCAACGCTGGCCCTCGCCCCCTATCAGCGGCGGGTCTGGGCCACCCGGCGCCGGCCCTGGGTGGACCGGCTGGCCAGCGCATGGTTGATCCGCCGCTTCATCGACCCCGAGGCGCACATCCTCTGGCTCGCCGCCCCGGGCGACTGCCCGCCCGATGCGCTGGGTTTCGACTTCGATGGCGCCCGCTTCAGTCATGTCGGCAGCCGGGTGACCTTCGAGGTGCTGGCCGCCAGCTTTGGCCTGCACCAACCGGCGCTGATGCGGTTGGGGCAACTCGTGCACTACCTCGACGTAGGCGGCGTGCAGCCTGCCGAGGCGGCTGGCGTGGAAAGCGTGCTGGCCGGCCTGCGCGAGGCCCTCACCGATGACGACGACCTGCTCGCCAGCGCCAGCAACGTATTTGACGGGCTGCTCGCGGCCTTCAACAAAACCGGAGATCCCGCATGAATCAGATGACCACGCCAGCTGCGGCTGACGATCAGGCGCCATCCTCGCCGCCGCAGCGGGTGAATTTTTGGCAGGCCTTCGCGTTCTGGCTCAAGCTGGGCTTCATCAGCTTTGGCGGCCCGGCCGGGCAGATCGCCATCATGCACACCGAGTTGGTGGAGCGCCGCCGCTGGATCAGCGAGAAGCGCTTTTTGCACGCGCTGAACTACTGCATGCTGCTGCCCGGCCCGGAAGCCCAGCAACTGGCCACCTACATCGGCTGGCTGATGCACCGCACCTGGGGTGGCGTCGTGGCAGGCGCCATGTTCGTGCTGCCCTCGCTGTTCATCTTGATCGCGCTGTCGTGGGTCTACATCGCCTATGGCGACGTGCCGCTGGTGTCGGGCCTGTTCTACGGCATCAAGCCCGCCGTGACGGCCATCGTGGTGCAGGCGGCCCACCGCATCGGCTCGCGGGCGCTGAAGAACAACTGGCTGTGGGGCATTGCGGCAGCCGCCTTCGTGGCCATCTTCGCGTTGAACGTCCCCTTCCCTGCCATCGTGGCGGGCGCCGCCCTGATCGGCTACGTGGGGGGCCGGGTGGCGCCTGCGGTGTTCAAGGCTGGTGGCGGCCACGGCAAGGCCGGCTCGTCCTATGGCCGGGCACTGATCGACGACGACATGCCCACCCCCGCGCACGCCCGCTTCCACTGGGGCCGGCTGGCCCTGGTGGTTGCTGCCGGCGCGGTGCTGTGGTGCATCCCCATGGGCTTGCTGGCCGCCGGCCTGGGCTGGGACCACACGCTGACGCAGATGGGTTGGTTCTTCACCAAGGCGGCACTGCTGACCTTTGGCGGTGCCTACGCGGTGCTGCCCTATGTCTACCAGGGCGCCGTGGGCCACTATGGCTGGCTCACGCCCACGCAGATGATCGACGGGCTGGCGCTGGGCGAAACCACGCCCGGCCCGCTGATCATGGTGGTGGCCTTCGTCGGCTTCGTCGGCGGCTACGTCAAGGCCGTGTTCGGCCCCGACGCCCTGTTTCTGGCGGGCGCCGTGGCGGCCACGCTGGTCACCTGGTTCACCTTCCTGCCGTCCTTCGTGTTCATCCTGGCCGGCGGCCCGCTGGTGGAGTCCACCCACGACGACATCAAGTTCACCGCGCCGCTGACCGCCATCACCGCCGCCGTCGTCGGCGTGGTGCTGAACCTGGCGCTGTTCTTCGGTTACCACGTGCTGTGGCCCCAGGGCTTTGGCGGCCGCTTCGACTGGGTGTCCGCACTGATCGCGCTGGGCGCGGCCGTGGCGCTGTTCCGCTACAAGCGCAACGTCATCCACGTCATCGCGGTTTGTGCCCTCGTCGGCCTGGTTGTGAAAGCCCTGGTTCTGTAGGAAGACACCGGCAATCTCAAGGAGCGCTCTCATGCAGTGGATTACGCGCGAACGCCCGAAGACCGATCGCATCGCCTGCCCCTGGCTGGTGGCCCGCTTCATCGACAAGGAGGCCAAGTTTCTCTACGTGCCTGCAGGCGACGTGCTGCGCGTGGCGCACAAGACCGGCGCCATCCCCTAGGACATTCCTGGTGTGGAGCTGAGCCACGTGGGCGAGTGGTGCAGCTTCGATGCCTTCCTGGACAAATATGGACTGGACGAGCCGGCGCTCCAGCAACTGGCGGCCATCGTGCGTGGTGCCGACACCGCCCGGCTCGACCTCACGCCGCAGTCAGCAGGCCTGTAGGCACTGTCGCTGGGTTTGTCGCGCACCTTCGCCGACGACCACGCGATGCTCCAGCAGGGGATGGTGATGTACGACGCGCTCTACGCCTGGTGCCAGCACGGCCAGGGCGAGACGCACAACTGGCCGCCTGCGACATAACCACGTGTGGTGCCGAAGGGGCAGAAAAAAACCAACCGCAAGCGGTTGGTTTTTGAATTGGTGGAGCCGGGGGGAATTGAACCCCCGTCCGCAAGCCATCACCGGGTAGATCTACATGCTTAGCGAGCTGATTTGATTCTCACCTGTTGCGCCGCGCAGTCGCACGCTTCGCCGCAAGCCAGCCACTTGATCTTGCACCCCGGCCCGTGGCCAACCGGGGCGCCAGCCTATGAGAATGACCTCTCAGTTCTTGTCTTGCGACTCAAACACGGCCCATAGGCCAACCGTCGAGAGGCTCACCGGTGTTAAGCGGCGAGGGCGAAACGTTCTTCGTTCGCAGTTGGTTTGTTCCAGTGGTTTTACGAGCGAACTGGTGCTCGGCATGCCCTATCCCGACTCCGCACCCACGTCGAAACCAGGTCGGCCCCAGGAAAAGAAGGTTTGGATTCTATATGAGGGCCAGAAGTTCCTCGGGCCCTTGCAGCAAGGCATCGGCCTGCCAGTCGGCCAGCCGAATGGCCGCGTCGATATAGCCCCAGGCCGCCACCGCCGTGCGCATGCCGGCGGCGCGGCCCGCGATCACGTCGCGTTCGTCGTCGCCCACATACCAACAGGCCTCGGGCGCCACACCGATGCGCCGGGCCGCTTCCAGCAGCGGCGCGGGATGGGGTTTGGCTTGGGCCAGGGTGTCGCCGCACACCAGCACCCGGCTGGTCACCAGACCCGGCAGACCCGCCACCACGGGCTGGGCGTAGCGGCTGTGTTTGTTGGTGACGATGCCCCAAGGCAGGCCCCGCCCGTCGAGCGCACCCAGCACCGGCTGCATCGCCGAAAAAACCGCCGTGTGCTGGAGCAGGCCTTGCTCGTAGTGGGTCAGAAAGCGCACGACCAGGGATTCGAACCGGGCGTCACCCGGCACCACGCCGAAAGCGGCCCCAATCATGCCGCGCCCGCCCTTGCCCACGTGGGGCCGCAGATCGGCCAGCGGCAGGGCTGCCAGCCCTTCTTCCGCGCGCACGGCGTTGGCGGCGGCGGCCAGGTCTGGCGCGCTGTCGATCAGTGTGCCGTCAAGGTCAAAGAGGATGGCTTGAGGTGGTGCGGTGCGTGCTATTTCCGGCATGCCAGCAGGTAATTGACGCCGGTGTCGGCGGTGAGGGTGAAGCGCTGGGTCAGCGGGTTGTAGGCCATGCCGTCGGCACCCAGAGTCTGCAGGCCCGCCTCGCGGGCAAACCGCGCCAGTTCGCTGGGGCGGATGAAGCGGGCATGGTCATGGGTGCCACGCGGCAACAGCCGCAGCACCTGTTCGGCGGCCACGATGGCCAGCAGGTACGACCGGGTATTGCGGTTGAGGGTGGAAAAAAGCACATGCCCGCCTGGCTTGACCAGCGCGGCGCAGGCACGCACCACCGAGGCCGGGTCGGGGACGTGTTCCAGCATTTCCATGCAGGTCACGACGTCGAATGCGGCCGGTTGCTCGGCCGCCAAGGCCTCGACGGCCACCTCGCGGTAGCTGACACCGGCCACGCCCTGCTCCAGCGCATGCAATTCAGCCACCGCCAACGGCTTGGGCGAGAGATCGATGCCCAGCACCTGGGCACCCTCGCGCGCCATGGCCTCGGCCAGGATGCCGCCGCCACAGCCCACGTCCAGCACGCGCGCGCCGCGCAGCGCCGCATGACTGGCTATCCATTGCAACCGCAAGGGATTCATTTGGTGCAACGGACGAAATTCGCCCTGCGGATCCCACCAATGGTGGGCAATCTCGCCAAACTTGGCGAGTTCCTGCGGGTCGGCATTGGGGCTGGTCGCGGTCATGGTGGGCAATTCAAGATGGGATACCAAACAGAAAGAGAGATACCCACAAAGAAAAAACCCCGCCGAAGCGGGGTGTTCTCGACGTCAGCGGGCAGCTTACTGCTTGGCGACGTTGCGCGTGCCGACCACTTCGATCTCAACGCGGCGGTTCTTGGCACGGCCGGCCGAGGTCTTGTTGTCAGCCACCGGCTGGGCTTCGCCCTTGCCTTCGGTGTACACGCGGCTGGCTTCGACGCCCTTGGACACGATGTAGGCCTTGACGGCTTCAGCGCGACGCACCGACAGCTTCTGGTTGTAGGCTTCGCTACCCACCGAGTCGGTGTGACCGACGGCGATGATGACTTCCAGGTTCATGCCCTGGGTCTTGGCCAGCACGTCGTCGATCTTGGCCTTGCCTTCTGCCTTCAGCAGCGACTTGTCGAAGTCGAAGAACGCGTCAGCGGCGTAGGTCACCTTCTCGCTGACCGGCGCCGGGGGAGCCGGCGGCGGGGGCGGGGGCGGGGGCGGGGTCACCACGGCCGGAGCCGGTGCCGGGGGAGGCGGCGGCTTGATCGCGCCATCGCACTCTTCAGCGGCCGTGGCCGGGGTCCAGTAGTTGTTGCGCCAGCACAGCTCGTTGGTGCCGTTCTTCCAAACCAGACCATCCGAATTGCGCCAGTTGTCGATGGTCTTCTGGGCGAAGGCACTCGACAGCGGGGCAGCCAGCGCGGCAGCTGCAAACAGCACCGCGACGTTGTTCAATTTCTTCATGATTCTCCTCTCAAGGAAAGCCGCAGAGGCCTGCGATACGTCCAAATCGGAAGCGAGAAAACCTGGCAAACACCCGGTCCTTGCGAGCGCTCACCACCGACAACGCATTGTGCCATAGGGTTTTCCGCCATCCTGGATTTGCCGGGCGGGGCGACATTGGGTTTCCGATCTGTTGCAGGGGCGCGACAGTCATCCCCTCGTAAAATCGCGCGCTTACGCCCATCTGCGGGCCACACACGGACCACGAATCCGGCTGCTACATGACGTCTTTCGCCAAAGAAACCCTGCCCATCAGCCTCGAAGAGGAGATGCGCCGCTCCTATCTTGACTACGCGATGAGCGTGATCGTGGGCCGCGCGCTGCCCGACGCCCGCGACGGCCTCAAGCCTGTGCACCGGCGTGTGCTCTTTGCCATGCACGAACTCAACAACGACTGGAATCGGCCGTATAAAAAGAGTGCCCGTATTGTCGGCGACGTCATTGGTAAATACCACCCGCACGGCGACACCGCGGTGTACGACACCATCGTGCGCATGGCCCAGGATTTCTCGCTGCGCCACATGCTGGTGGACGGCCAGGGCAACTTCGGCTCGGTGGACGGCGACAACGCCGCCGCCATGCGCTACACCGAAATCCGCCTGGCCAAGATCGCCCACGAGATGCTGGCCGACATCGACAAGGAGACGGTGGACTTCGGCCCCAACTACGACGGCTCCGAGAAAGAGCCGCTGGTGCTGCCCAGCCGCCTGCCCAACCTGCTGGTCAACGGCTCAGCCGGCATTGCCGTGGGCATGGCCACCAACATCCCGCCGCACAACCTCAACGAGGTGGTGGACGCCTGCCTGCACCTGCTGGCGGCACCCGAGGCCACGCTGGAAGAGCTGATGGAGATCGTGCCGGCACCGGACTTTCCCACCGGCGGCATCATCTACGGCGTCAACGGCGTGCGCGAGGGCTACCGCACCGGGCGCGGCAAGGTCATCATGCGCGCCAAAGTGCATTTCGAGGACATCGACCGCGGCCAGCGCCAGTCCATCATCGTTGACGAGCTGCCCTACCAGGTCAACAAGAAGACGCTGCAAGAGCGCATGGCCGAGCTGGTGCACGAGAAAAAGCTCGAAGGCATCAGCCACATCCAGGATGAGAGCGACAAGTCCGGCATGCGGCTGGTGATCGAGCTCAAGCGCGGCGAAGTGCCCGAGGTGGTGCTGAACAACCTGTACAAGCAGACCCAGCTGCAGGACACCTTCGGCATCAACATGGTGGCGCTGGTGGATGGCCAGCCGCGGCTGTGCAACCTCAAGCAACTGCTGGATATCTTCCTGGAGCACCGGCGCGAAGTGGTGACGCGGCGCACCGTGTTCGAGCTGCGCAAGGCGCGCGAGCGCGGCCACGTGCTCGAAGGCCTGGCCGTGGCGCTGGCCAACATCGACGACTTCATCACCCTCATCAAGAACTCGCCCACCCCGCCGCTGGCCAAGGCCGCCTTGATGGAGCGCGGCTGGGACTCGTCCATGGTGCGCGACATGCTGGCCCGCGCCGAGGGCGACACGCCGGGCGGCCGCGCCGCCTACCGCCCCGAGGGGCTGTCCGAGCAGTTCGGCCTGCAGGCCGATGGCAGCTACCGCCTCTCTGACGCCCAGGCCGGCGAAATTCTGCAGATGCGCCTGCAGCGCCTGACGGGCCTGGAGCAGGACAAGATCCTGGGTGAATACAAAGACGTGATGGCCCAGATCGCCGATCTGCTCCACATCCTGGCCACACCGGCCCGCGTCACCACCATCATCGGCGGCGAGCTGACCGCGCTCAAGGCCGAGTTCGGCCAAACCAAGGTGGGCGCCCGCCGCAGCACCATCGAGCACAACGTGCAGGAGCTGGGCACCGAAGACCTCATCACCCCCACCGACATGGTGGTGACGCTCTCGCACACCGGCTACATCAAGAGCCAGGCCCTGTCCGAGTACCGCGCCCAAAAGCGCGGCGGGCGCGGCAAGCAGGCCACCGCCACCAAGGAAGACGACTGGATCGACCAGCTCTTCATTGCCAACACCCACGACTGGATGCTGTGCTTCTCCAACCGCGGCCGCGTCTACTGGCTCAAGGTCTGGGAGGTGCCGCAGGGCGGACGCGCCTCACGCGGCAAGCCCATCGTCAACATGTTCCCCTTGCAGCCCGAAGAGAAGATCACCGTCGTGCTGCCGCTCACGGGCGAGTTCCGCACCTTCCCTGAGGACCACACCATCTTCATGTGCACCGCGCTGGGCACGGTCAAGAAGACGGCACTGCCCGAGTTCAGCAACCCGCGCAAGGCCGGCATCATCGCCGTGGACCTGGACGAGGGCGATCACCTGATCGGCGCCGCGCTGACCGATGGCCACCACGACGTGATGCTGTTCTCCGACGGCGGCAAGGCCGTGCGCTTCGACGAAGACGACGTGCGCGCCATGGGCCGCCAGGCGCGCGGCGTGCGCGGCATGCAGCTTGAGCCCGGCCAGCAGGTCATCGCCATGCTGGTGGCCGAGGACGAGACGCAAAGCGTGCTCACCGCCACCGAGAACGGCTACGGCAAGCGCACCGCCATTGCCGAGTACACCCGCCATGGCCGCGGCACCAAGGGCATGATTGCCATCCAGCAGTCCGAGCGCAACGGCAAGGTCGTCGCCGCCACGCTGGTGCGCCCCGAGGACGAAATCATGCTCATCACCGACAAGGGCGTACTGGTGCGCACCCGCGTCTCCGAGATCCGCGAGATGGGCCGCGCCACCCAGGGCGTGACGCTGATCGCCCTGGACGACGGCGCCCAGCTCTCGGGCCTGCAGCGCATTGCCGAGAACGACGGCGACAGCGATGGCAGCGACACCGCCGAGGACGGCGAACCCACGCCCGCATAAGTCCACCATGGCGCGTCCCTACAACTTCTGCGCCGGCCCCGCCACACTGCCCGAGCCCGTGCTGGCGCAGGCCGCCGCCGAGATGCTGGACTGGCATGGCCAGGGCCTGTCGGTGATGGAGATGAGCCACCGCAGCGAGGCCTTCGGACAGATCCACCATGCGGCGCTGGCGCGACTGCGCGAGTTGCTGGCGGTGCCGCCCGAGTTCCGCATCCTCTTCATGCAGGGGGGCGGCCTGGGGCACAACGCCATCGTGCCCTTGAACATCGGGCGCGGCGGCAAAGTGGACGTGGTGGTCACCGGCGCCTGGAGCGCCAAATCGCTGGCCGAGGCGCGCCGCTATGCCGATGCCCAGGCCGCCACCGACACCGGCCCTGGCTACACCAGCCTGCCCGACGCGGCGAGCTGGCGGCTGCGCGAGGACGCCGCCTATGTCCACGTGTGCAGCAACGAGACCATCCACGGCGTGGAGATGGCCAGCCTGCCGGCCGTTGATCGGCCCCTGGTGGTCGACGCCTCCTCCCACATCCTCTCGCGCCCCGTGGACTGGTCGCGTGTGGGCTTGCTGTTTGCGGGCGCCCAGAAGAACGTCGGCATCGCCGGCCTGACGCTGGTCTTCGTGCGCGAAGACCTGCTGGGCCAGGCCCTGCCCATCTGCCCCAGCGCCTTCAACTACACCCTGGTGGCCGAGGCCAATTCGCTCTACAACACGCCGCCGGCCTACGCCATCTACATCGCCGGCCTGGTGTTCGACTGGCTGGTGGCCCAGGGCGGCGTGGCCGCCATGGACGCGGCGGCGGCGCGCAAGTCGCAAGCCCTTTATGCCGCCATCGATGCCAGCGGCGGCTTTTACGCCAACCGCGTGGACACCGCCGCCCGTTCGCGGACGAACGTGCCGTTCTTCATCCACGACGAGCGCCTGACCGCCCCCTTCCTGGCCGGCGCCAAAGCCGCCGGTCTGCTGCAGCTCAAAGGCCACGCCAGCGTGGGCGGGCTGCGCGCCTCGCTCTACAACGCCCTGCCCGAGCCGGCCGTGGCCGCCCTCATCAGCTACCTGCACCACTTCCAGCGCCACCATGGATGACGACGCCGCCCAACTCGATGCGCTCAGGCGCCAGATCGACAGCCTGGACGACCGGCTGCTGAACCTGCTCAACGAGCGCGCCCACGTGGCCGAGCGCATTGGCGAGGTCAAGAAGCAGCACGGCACGCCGCTGTTCCGCCCCGATCGCGTGGCCCAGGTCATCGACAAGATGCAGACGGCCAACCCCGGCCCGCTCAAAGGCGCCCACGTGGCCGCCATCTGGCGCGAAATCACCTCGGCCTGCCTGGCGCTGGAGTCGCCCCAGCGCGTGGCCGTGCTGGGGCCCGAGGGCACGTTCTGCGAGCAGGCTGCCATCCAGTACTTCGGCGGCGCCGCCGACCTGATGTACTGCGCCAACTTCGACGAGGTTTTCCACGCCACCGCCGCCGGCAGCGCGCAGTTCGGCGTGGTGGGCGTCGAGAACTCCACCGAAGGCGCGGTGGCGCGCACGCTGGATCTGTTTCTGCACACGCCCACCCACATCGTGGGCGAGGTCAGCCTGCTGGTGCGGCACAACCTGATGCGGCTGTCCAACTCGGTGGACGGCATCGAGGCCGTGCTGGCCCACCCGCAGGCGCTGGCGCAATGCCAGTCGTGGTTGACCAAATTCCTGCCCTATGCCGAACGCCGGCCCGTCTCCAGCAACGCCGAGGGCGCACGCCTGGCCGCCACCCACCCGGCCTGGGCGGCGCTGGCCAGCGAACGCGCGGCCGCCCAGTTCGGCCTGCACATCGTGGCCCATGCCATTCAGGACGAGGCCTACAACCGCACCCGCTTTGCCGTCATCTGCCTGCCCCACACGCTGGCCACGCCCGCGCCCTCGGGGCACGACTGCACCAGCCTGGTGGTGTCGGTGCCCAACCGTCCCGGCGCCATGCACGACCTGCTGGTGCCGCTCAAGACGCACGGCGTCTCCATGACCCGCTTCGAATCCCGCCCCGCCCGCACCGGGCAGTGGGAGTACTACTTCTACGTCGACATCGACGGCCACCCGGCCCAGGCCAACGTCGCACAGGCCTTGCGCGAATTGCAGGCGCTGGCGTCGTTCTACAAGGTGCTGGGCACGTATCCGGTGACGCCATGATCCAGCAGTTGGGCCTTATCGGCTGCGGTCTGATCGGCGGCAGCGTGGCGCTGGCGCTGAAGGCCGCCGGCACCGTGCGCCATGTCGTGGGCTACAGCCCTTCGCCCACCACCACCGAGCGGGCGCGGGCGCTGGGCGTCATCGACACCGCAGCCGAATCGGCGCTGCGCGCCATCTCGGGGGCCGACGTGGTGCTCATCGCCGTGCCTGTGGCCGCCACCGAGCGCACCTTCAAGACCATCCGCGAGTTGCTGCCCCCCGGCGTGCTGGTGATGGACGTGGGCAGCACCAAGCGCGACGTGGTGGATGCGGCGCGCCGCGTGCTGCGCGAGCGCGTGACCCAGTTCGTACCCGCCCACCCGATTGCCGGCAAGGAGCTGTCGGGCGTCGAGCACGCCGACGCGCTGCTGTTCCAGGGCAAGCGCGCCATCCTCACGCCGCTGCCGCAAACCGATGCCACGCTGCTGACCAAGGCCGAGGCCATCTGGCGCGCCTGTGGCGCCGAGGTCAGGCGCATGACGCCCGAGGCCCACGACGACGCCTTCGCCGCCGTCAGCCACCTGCCGCACCTGATTGCGTTTGCCTACTTCGCCAGCATCCTGCAGCAGAAAGAAGCCGATGAATTCCTTGCCCTGGCCGGCCCCGGTTTTCGCGACTTCACCCGCATTGCCGCCAGCGACCCCGCCATCTGGCGTGACATCCTGGTGAGCAACCGCGAGCAGGTGCTGGCGCAAAGCACCCGCTTTCGCGGCGCGCTGGACGTGCTGGAGCGCACCATGCGCGACACCCAGGGCGAGGCGCTGGAGGCCCTGATCAGCGGCGTCTCCCAGGCCCGCTCGCACTGGCGACTGAACAAGCGGTAGGTTGGCGATGTACAGCACCTCTTTTCTCGACCTCCCCCCCATTGCCCACGCCCAAGGCACGGTGCGGCTGCCCGGCTCCAAGAGCATCTCCAACCGCGTGCTGCTGCTGGCCGGCATGGCGGCAGGCGCAACCCGCATTGAAGGCCTGCTCGAGGCCGACGACACCCAGGTCATGCGCGATGCGCTGCTGGCGCTGGGCTGCCGGCTGCAGCAGGACGGCGAGGCGCTGGTCATCGAGGGGCTGGCCGGCACGCTGCCGGTGCACACGGCCGAGCTGTTTCTGGGCAACGCCGGCACGGCCATGCGCCCGCTGGCCGCGGCCCTGGCGGTGCTGGCCACGCGCCACGGCGGCGCCTTCACGCTGGCGGGCACGCCGCGCATGCACGAGCGCCCCATTGCCGACCTGCTGGCCGCGCTGCGCCCGCTGGGCTGCCCCATTGCCGAGCTGGGTACGCCCGGCTACCCGCCGCTGCGCGTGGGCGACGGCGCGCCGCACCCGCTGGATCTGGCGCGCCCCATCCGGGTGCGCGGCGACGTCTCCAGCCAGTTCCTCACCGCCTTGCTGATGGCACTGCCGCTGGCCGGCAGCGCGCAGCCGGTGGTCATCGAGGTGGATGGCCCGCTGATCTCGGCGCCCTATATCGACATCACGCTGGCGCTGATGGCGCGCTTTGGCGTCTCCGTCGAAGCTCAGGGCCACGCGCGCTTCGTGCTGCCGGCAGGCGCCCGCTACACCGCGCCCGGCCGGCTGCACGTGGAAGGTGACGCCTCGGGCGCGTCGTACTTCATGGCGCTGGGCGCCATCGCCGGTGGGCCCGTGCGCATCGAAGGGCTGGGGTTGAACGCACTGCAAGGCGACATCCGCTTCGTGGACACCTTGCGCGCCATGGGCGCCATCGTCGAAGGCGGCCAAGACTGGCTGGCCGTGCGCCGCGGCGCGTGGCCGCTGCGCGCGGTCACGCTGGACGCCGACCGCCTGCCCGACGCCGCGATGACGCTGGCCCCGCTGGCCCTGTTCGCCGACGGCCCCTGCCGCCTCACCGGCATAGCCTCCTGGCGCGTCAAGGAAACCGACCGCATCGCCGCCATGGCCACCGAGTTGCGCAAGGTGGGCGCCGGCGTGGCGGAGGGCCCGGATTGGCTCACCATCACCCCACCGCGCCAATGGCAGGCCGCCCGTCTGGCCACCTACGACGACCACCGCATGGCCATGTGCCTGGCGCTGGCGGCCTGCAACCCGGCCGGCCTGCCCATGCGCATCGAAGACCCGCGCTGCGTGGGCAAGACCTTCCCCGACTATTTCGAGACCTTGTTCGCCCTGACCACGCCGGTGGCGGACAGCGTGCCGGTGCTCACCGTCGATGGCCCCACCGCCTCCGGCAAGGGCACGCTGGCCGCCGCGCTGGCGGCCACGCTGGGCTACCACCTGCTGGACTCGGGCGCGCTCTACCGCGCCACCGCGCTGGCCGCCCACCAGGCCGGCGTGGCCCTCAGCGACGGCGAGGCCGTGGCCCGCATCGCCGCCACCTTGCCGCTGCGCTTCGACGGCGAGCGCGTCTGGCTGGCGGGTGCCGACGTGACCCACGCCTTGCGGCTGGAAACCACGGGCGAGTTGGCCTCGCAGGTGTCAGTCCACCCGCCGGTGCGCGCCGCGCTGACCGCGTTGCAACTGAGCTTTCGGCGTGCGCCCGGACTGGTGGCCGACGGCCGCGACATGGGCACGGTGATTTTTCCGGGCGCCACACTCAAGGTGTTTCTGACCGCCGGCAGCCGCGAGCGGGCGCTACGCCGCCAGGCCCAGTTGCAGGCCCGGGGCGTGCACGCTAGAATCGAAGACCTTCACGCCGACATTGAGGCGCGTGACGCGCGGGATCGCAGCCGCGCCAGCGCACCCCTCAAGCCGGCCGAAGACGCCCTGCTGCTCGACAACTCGGCGCTTGGCGTCACCGAATCGGTGGCGCAGGTGCTGGACTGGTGGCAACAGCGGCGGCCCTTCGCGGCGTAGGCAACCGCAAGGGGTTTTTCCCCGCCCACCGCCCTTCCCTCCTGGCACGCAAAGTGCCGCCGAGGGCGGTGAACGTGCAACGCAACCCCGTGGTGCGCCCGCGCCACAACGACTGGAAACACACCTCTCATGTCCGACTCCCAAACCACGTTCGGTGGCGACTCCTTTGCCGCGCTCTTTGAAGAATCGCTGCAGAAAAGCGAAATGCGCGCCGGTGAAGTCATCACCGCCGAGGTCGTGCGCATCGAGCACAGCTTCGTCGTCGTCAACGCCGGCCTCAAGTCCGAAGCCTATGTGCCCATCGACGAGTTCAAGAACGACCAGGGCGAAGTTGAAGTCCAGGTCGGCGACTTCGTCGCCGTGGCCATCGACGCCGTGGAAAACGGCTATGGCGACACCATCCTCTCGCGCGACAAGGCCAAGCGCCTGGCCTCGTGGCTGAGCCTGGAGACCGCGCTGGAGTCCGGCGACTTCGTCACCGGCACCGTCAGCGGCAAGGTCAAGGGCGGCCTCACGGTGCTGGTCAACGGCATCCGCGCCTTCCTGCCCGGCTCGCTGCTCGACACCCGCCCGGTCAAGGACATGACGCCCTTCGAGGGCAAGACCATGGAGTTCAAGGTCATCAAGCTGGACCGCAAGCGCAACAACGTCGTGTTGTCGCGCCGCGCCGTGGTTGAGGCCTCGATGGGCGAAGAGCGCGCCAAGCTGCTCGAAACCCTGCACGAAGGCGCCATCGTCGACGGCGTGGTCAAGAACATCACCGAATACGGTGCGTTCGTCGACCTGGGCGGCATCGACGGCCTGCTGCACATCACCGACATGGCCTGGCGCCGCGTGCGCCACCCCAGCGAGGTGGTCACCGTGGGTCAGGAGCTGCAAGCCAAAGTGCTCAAGTTCGACGCCGAGAAGAACCGCGTCAGCCTGGGCCTCAAGCAACTGGGCGACGACCCCTGGCTGGGCGTGGCCCGCCGCTATCCCAGCAGCACCCGCCTGTTCGGCAAGGTCACCAACATCGCCGACTACGGCGCGTTCGTCGAGATCGAACCCGGCATCGAAGGCCTGGTGCACGTCTCCGAGATGGACTGGACCAACAAGAACGTCGCCCCCTCCAAGGTCGTCACCCTGGGCGAAGAGGTCGAAGTCATGGTGCTGGAGATCGACGAGGACAAGCGCCGCATCAGCCTGGGCATGAAGCAGTGCAAGGCCAACCCCTGGGAAGAGTTCAGCGCCACCGTCAAGCGCGGCGACCGCGTCAAAGGCCCCATCAAGTCCATCACCGACTTTGGCGTCTTCGTGGGTCTGGCCGCCGGCATCGACGGCCTGGTGCACCTGTCGGACCTGTCCTGGCACGAGCCGGGCGAGACCGCCGTGCGCAACTACAAGAAGGGTCAGGAAGTCGAGGCCATCGTGTTGGGCGTGGACGTCGAGCGCGAGCGCATCTCGCTGGGCATCAAGCAGCTGGACGGCGACCCGTTTGCCACCTTCACCTCGGTCAATGACCGCGGCATGCTCGTCAACGGCATCGTCAAGACCGTCGATCCCAAGGGCGCCGAAGTGCAATTGGCCGACGACGTTCTGGGCTATCTGCGCGCCAGCGAGATCAGCCGCGACCGCGTCGAAGACGCCCGCAACGTGCTCAAGGAAGGCGATGAGGTCTCGGTGATGATCGTCAACATCGACCGCAAGACGCGCAACATCCAGCTGTCGATCAAGGCCAAGGATCAGGCCGACCAGCAGGAAGCCATGACCCGCCTGTCGCGCACCAACGAGCGCGAAAACGCCGGCACCACCAGCCTGGGCGCCCTGCTGCGCGCCAAGCTGGACCAGGGCAACAACTAAGCCCCCAAGGACGGCGACGGTTGAAGCACGATGACGCGCTCTGATCTGGTGGCTCAGTTGGCCGAGCGTTTTGCGCACCTGACGCAGCGCGACGCCGAGTTCGCCGTCAAGACCATGCTCGATGCGATGAGCGACGCCCTGGCGCGGGGCCATCGCATCGAGATCCGGGGCTTCGGCAGCTTTTCCATCAGCCGGCGCCCGCCGCGCGTGGGCCGCAACCCACGCAGCGGCGAACAAGTCACCATCCCTGAAAAGCTGGTGCCCCACTTCAAGCCCGGCAAGGCACTGCGCGAGACCATCAACCAGTAAGGCCGCGCCCGCGCGCCGTCCCGCCCAGCCCGCCTCGCGCGGGCTTTTTTCTGGCCGTCATCGTCGGCGAGAATCCAGGCCATGCGCATCCTCGCCTGGCTGGTTCGCGGCCTCGTCTTTTTCCTGCTGTTCGCCTTCGCGCTGAACAACCAGCACCTGATCACCGTGCACGGCTTCTGGGGTCATGCCTGGCAAGGGCCGTTGGTCGTGGCGCTGCTGGTGGCTTTTGGCGGTGGCATCGCGCTGGGCATTGCGGCCATGGCACCGCACTGGTGGCGGCGCGGCCGGTCGCAGCCGCAGCCGGCCCAGGCCGATGCCGCACTGGCCGGCCCGCCCACCGCCGCGCGCCCGCCCGTGGTGGACGGAGTGCCCGATGCCTATTGATGGCCTGACCTGGCTGCTGGTCGCCCTGCCCCTGGTTTTCGCCCTGGGCTGGTTGGCCGCGCGCATGGACTGGCGCCAGTTGCGCCGCGAGCAGCGCGACGGCTCGCGCGCCTACTACAAAGGCCTCAACCTGCTGCTCAACGAGCAACAGGACAAGGCCATCGATGCCTTCATCGAAGCCGTGCAGGCCGACCCCGACACCACCGAGCTGCACTTCGGCCTGGGCAACCTGTTCCGTCGCCGCGGCGAGTTCGAGCGTGCCGTGCGCGTGCACCAGCACCTGCTGGCCCGGGCCGACCTGCCGGCCACCGAGCACGACCGCGCCCAGCACGCGCTGGCCCAGGACTTCATGAAGGCCGGCCTGTTCGACCGCGCCGAAGCCGCCTACCGCGCGCTGCTGGGCACCGCCTTCGACACCGAGGCCCGGCTGGCGCTGCTGGGCGTGCACGAGCGCGCCCACGACTGGGCCGCCGCCATCACCACCGCCAGCGAACTCGAGCGCGCGGGCGTGGGCTCGTTCGCCGGGCGGCTGGCCCACTACCACTGCGAGTTGGCCCTGGAGGCCGACGCCCGCGGCGACGCCGCCACGGCCGAGGCCGAGCTGGCCCGTGCCCTCGAGGCGGCGCCGCAGGCGTCCCGCCCCTGGTTGCTGCGCGGCGAGCGCGCGGCCAACGCCGGTGATGCCGAAGGTGCCTGGCGCGCCTGGGATGTGGTGCGCCAGCGCAGCCCCGAGCATTTCCTGCTCGTGGCCCAGGCCTATGCCGACAGCGCCCGCGCCAGCGGGCACACCGACGAAGCCCTGGCACGGCTGCGCGAGGCCTATGCCAATGCCCCGGCACTGGCCTTGCTGAGCGCCAGTGCCACGCTGGAAGACATCACGCTGGCCACCCAACCCGCGCTGGTGGCCGAACTCAACCGCCGCCCCACGCTGGGGGCGGCCGAGGTGTTGCTGACGGCCCCCGCCGCCGCATGGCCCGAGGGCGCCCAGGCGGCTCTGGCCCAGGCCGTAACCCGCGCTGGACAGCCGCTGCACCGCCACCGCTGCGTGGCCTGCGGCTTCGAGTCGGCACGCTACTTCTGGCAATGCCCCGGCTGCCTGAGCTGGGACAGCATGCCGGCACGGCAGATCGATGCACTCTGAACCCGACGCCGCGCCACAGCCGGCCCGGCCGCTGCGCATCCTGATGACGCCGGGCGGTGCCCGGCCGCTGTTCAACGCCCTGCTGACCGCCGTGCCCGGCAGCCAGCCGGTGTGGACGCTGCCCTGGTCCTGGCGCGGCTACCCCGAGACCGCTGGCGTGGCCCAGCGCGCCTGGGCCACCTTTCAGCAGACGGCCCGCCGCAGCAGCTGGCGCCGCTGGCTGCCGCGCCCCTGGGCTCAAACCCTGATCGGCTGGCAGTACAACGGCATGCGCCGGCGCTTCGAGCGCGAACCCGGCAGCCTGGGCGTGTGCTGGAACGGCTTCGATCGCAACCGGCTGGTGTTTCGCCTCGCCGCCCGCGATGCGGGCCACGGCTGCCTGTGCGCCGAGCTGGCGCCGCTGCCGGGCGTGGTGACGCTGGACGCCCAAGGCGTCAACGACGCCAACAGCGTCCCCCGCGACCCGGCGTTCTACCCGGCGTGGGCCGCCGCACACCCGGCACCGTTCGACTGGCGCGCCATCGGCGCCAACCTGACTGCCCGCAAGCCGCGCAGTGCCAGCGCCGCAGCAGCAGCCGGACCCTCCGAAGATGAATTGGCGGCGCAGCCCTATCTGTTCCTGCCGCTGCAGGTGCCAGGCGACTCCCAGGTGCGCTACTTTGGCGACTGGATCGCCTCCATCGAGCAGTTGATCGAAGCGGTGGAACAGGCTGCGCGCCACCTGCCGGTCGGCTGGCACCTGCGCATCAAAGAGCACCCGTCGTCGCGCATCCGGCTTGGCCACCTCGTCGGTCAGCAGCCGGACAGCCGCTGCCGACTGGACAACGCCTCGGACACCTTCACGCTGGTGCGCCACAGCCGGGGCGTGGTGACCATCAACTCCTCGGTGGGCCTGCAGAGCTTCTTCTTCGATCAGCCGGTCATCGTGCTGGGCCGCGCCTTCTATGGCTTCGAGCCACTGGTCCAGCGCGCCCGCAGCGTGGCCGAGCTGGGTGCGCTGTTCGGCGCGGCCGCCTCGCTGACGGTGGATGCCCGGCTGCGCGAGCAGTTCATGCGCTACCTGCAGCAAGATTACTTCCTCCCTTACGACCTCAAGGCCGGCGGCCCGCTGACGGCGGCAGCCCGGCAACACCTCGCCCGCCTGATGGCACAGCCCTGACGCAGTCCTGCCAACCTCTGGGCGTCGGCGAGAATCCAGCATGAGCAACCGCATCATCCTGTGCATGAAGTGGGGCACCAAATACGGCCCCGAGTACGTCAACCGGCTCTACGCCATGGTGGCGCGGCACCTGCGCGGGTCGTTCGAGTTCGTCTGCCTGACCGACCGCAGCGAGGGCATCCGCAGCGAGGTGCACTGCCTGCCCATCCCCGACCTCGCGCTGCCCGAAGGCCTGCCCGAGCGGGGCTGGAAGAAACTCACCACGTTTGAGGCCGACCTGTACGGCCTGGCCGGCACCGCGCTGTTTCTCGATCTGGACGTGGTCATCGTCGACGACATCACGCCCTTCTTCGAGGAATCCGGTCGCTTTCGCATCATCCACGACTGGAAGCGGCCCTGGCGCGTCACCGGCAACTCCTCCGTCTACCGCTTCGAGATCGGCGCCCATGCCGACATCCTGGCCAAATTCCGGCTCGAGTTCGAAGCCATACGCCAGCAGTTCCGCAATGAACAGGCCTACCTCTCCGACGAAATGCACCGCCAGGGCCTGCTGCAGTACTGGGATGCCCGCTGGTGCGCCAGCTACAAATACCACTGCATCCCGCGCTGGCCGCTGAACCTGGTGCGCGCCCCTCGCATCCCGCAGGGCGCACGCATCCTGATCTTCCATGGCGTGGTCAATCCACCCGACGCACTGGCCGGACGCAGCAACGGCAACTGGCGCAAGCCGTTGCCTGCGCCCTGGATCGCCGAGCATTGGCGGGAGTAAACCCTAGGATGGGCGCTTGACGGCGGCCAGCGCCAGCGCCACCGCAATGAACAGGCTGCCGAACGCCCGCTCCACCCAACGCATGGCCTGGGGGCCGCGCAGCAGCCGCAGCATCTGGGTGGCCAGCAGCGTGTAGCCGCTCATCACCACCAGTTCGGTCAACCCCAACGTGGCACCGATCACCAGGTACTGCGGCCCCAACGCCGCCGCCGGGTTCACGAACTGCGGCACCACGGCCAGCAGAAACAGCGTGCCCTTGGGGTTGACGGCATTGACCGCCCAGCCGCGCCACATCAGCGCCCGGGGAGACGCGGGCCCGCCATCCACCTGCAGCCGCAGCGCACCCGCCTTGTTGCGCCAGGCCTGGATGCCCAACCACAGCAGATAGGCCACGCCCACCCATTTGACGGCAGCAAACGCCAGCTCGGAGGCCGCCAGCAGCGCGCCCAGCCCCAGCCCCACCACCAGCACCTGCGTCCACAGGCCCAGCACCAGCCCCACCGTATGGTGCGTGGCCCGGGCAAACCCATGGCTGGCGCCTGCCGACATGGCCGCCACGGCGCCCGAGCCGGGTGAGAGGCTGATCAACCATGCAGCGACAAACAGCGTCAGCCAAACATTCAGTGCCATACCTGCCTCATCCCGAATCAAGCCAGTGCCAGCCGCTGCGCCAGTCGCTGGCGGGCCGCCACCAGCACCGGCGCCACGTCCAGCCACTCGGGCCAGCGCCGCAACACCTGCACCGAAGGCCCCCAGGGCGCATCGCAGACCGCTTCGCCCGGCCCCAATACGCTCAGCAGCGGCGCGCCCACGGCAGCGGCCAGATGGCCCAGCCCACCGTCGGCGGCGACCACCAGCTCGGCCTGTGCCAACAGGGCTGTGCTGGCAGCCCAACCCATGCCCTCAACGACCAGCGCATCGGGGTAGTCCCTGCGCGCCGCATCGACCTCGCCTGGTGCAGCACAGACCAGCAGCGCCACCCCCTGCCGGGCCAGCTCTGGCGCCCATTCGCGCGCAAGCGCGGCGAAGTGCGGCCAAATCACGCCTTGTTCGCCGTCGGTCCCGTAGGGGCACAGCACCACGAACGGCCGCTGCGTCAGGCCACGCGAGCCCAGCAGATTGACGGCCGCCTGTGCCGCCGCCGGTCCCATCTGCCAGCCCAGGCGGGCCGGTGGCGCCAAGTCTTCGTCCAGCATCATGCAGGCCAGATGCCACAGGCGCTGCACCGCGTGCGGCTGACCGTCCGGCAGCGGCCAGGCCCGGTGCAGCAGCCAGGCGCGACCGCCGCCGGTGTAGCCATGGCCTTGCCATCCGCCCAGGCGGGCGGCGACCGCACTGGCACGGTCGCCGTGCATCAGCAGCGCCGGCAGCACCCCGCTGGGCGCGCCCAGCCGCTCCCGCAACCCTCGCCAGGCCGCAGCGGCGTCGCGCCACCCTGCGGGCAATACATGACAAGGCCAGGCTTCACCCGCCAGCACATCGGCCGCCCAGCGCGGCCCCCATACCTGCAGGCCGTAGCCCCGCTGGGCCAGCAGCCGCAGCGCAGGCAGCGCCATCACGGCGTCCCCCACCGCATCGGGCAGACGCACGCCCAGGGGGCCTAGTGATGCAGGTGCGGCGCTGGACGGTGGCAAGGCAGACTTCATGGGGCCCGCCATTGTGCCCGCAACAGGCTGGTAAAACAGGGCATTTCAAGCGATAATAGGAGATCGCCCCGGAGTCGCACCCCTACTGCGCGACATAAGGCGGCATCACGCAAAGGAAGGAGCTTTTGTTGGCCAAGGACGATCCCAAGACCGCCATCGAACCCGGTGGCCTGCGTTACCGCTCCAAAGTAGCGGGTTCCCCGTTTTCAGCGACCGGCGCGTTTGGCGCCGCCACCATGTCGTGCTTTCTGTGCGGCAAGCACCGCCCGCGCGCGCAACTGAAGTCGCGCAAGCTGCTGGGCAAGGCGCAGGCCGTCTGCTCGCCGTCGTGCAAAGAACTCGACGCCATGCAGGGCAAGTAACCCGCTACTGGTGACCTCATTCGCCCGGCCATGTGCCGGGCGTTTGTTTTTGTGCGCCCCCAAACCTGCCGCTGCGCGTCAGGCCCCCGAGGGGGTCAAGAAAACTCGGGAGCGGCCCTTCGTTTTCTTGTGGACCGCCGCTACGGCCGGTAGGGCCACATGAAGCGCTGACCCTGGAAGCGCAATTGGGCGGCATGCTCGCCAATGCGCTCCACCACCACGGCCCCGCCGGCCAGGGTGCCCCCCTCGTGCACGGCCTGGCCGCTGATGACCACCATCCGGGCCTTGGCATCGCTGGAGTACATGGAGCCGCCAAAACTGAGCGGTGGCAGCTGCGCCCGCAGCGTGGGCGGCACGCGGGCCCAGGGCAGCACGGCATCGGCCTGGGGTACAGGGGTCGGTGCCGGGGCGGGTGCGGGAGGCGCCGGCGGCGGTGGCCGGCGCAGTGGCGGCGGCGTGGTGGGCGCGGGTGTCTGTGGCGTTGGCGTGGCCACCACGGGTGGCGGCCGCGTCTGGATAGGGGGCGTCGGTGCCGGTGCCTGTGCCAGCGGCGCAGGGGGTACCGGATCCGGCGGCGGCGCGGTGGGCCGCAGCCACCAGCCCAGGGCGGCGGCCAGCACCACCAGCGCCGCAGCCGCCCCCCACCAGCCCATGGCCGCGCTGCGGCCTGGGGGCGCAGCCGCCATCGGCGTGGCCGGTGCCGGGCTGTTCAAGTCGGGGACATGGCCGCGCTGGCGCTCGGCATCGGCTTTGCGCAAGGCGTCGAGGATGTAAGACATGGGCGCGACGCCTTCAGGGATTGAGGCGCGGCTCGCTCGCGCCGGTGGCGCGGGCAAGCAGCATCCAGGTGGTGGGGCCGGCCAGGCCATCGGCGCGCAGGCCCTGGGCGGCCTGGAAGGCGCGCACCCGCGCGCGCAGCTCGGCGTCCAGCACGGCGGGCGCGGGCGTGGCGGCGCTGCCCTCCCAAGCCTGCAAGGCGGCGTGCAGCGCGGTCACGGCCGGATCGGCCACGCCGGCGCGCAGCACGTTGGGCTGCTCGGGCCTGGCCCGCCACAACGTGGTGAATGAGCCGTCCCACGCGCGGGCAAAGCGGGCCGCAGGCCAGGACACCACGGCGCCGCCCTGCAGCAGCAGGCCGACCTGATCGGGTGCCCAGGCCCGCACCACGGCCCAACCACTGGCACCGCCGGGTGCGTCCTCATGCAGCCGCACCAGCGCCGGGCGGCCCAGGCGCTGGAGCAGGTCGGCGCCCTCGCCATCAAAACAGCGCAGGCCTTGGGGTGCAAGTTGCTCGCAGGCCGGGCTGCCGCCATCCAGCGCTGCCCCCCACAGGCCGGCCAGCAGCATGGCGGCCGCGTGGGCATCGGGCAGCAAGGAGGCAGCGACGGCCGGCGCGGCGACGGCAGCTGGCGCCGATGCCGCCGATGCCGGCACGGCCACCGGCGCCGGCCGCACCACCGGGGCAGAGGCCACTGGCAAGGTGGCTGCCACGTGATCGGCAGGCCCCCAGACCTGCCAGGCACGCCAGCCGCCCCAGGCCAGCACAGCGGCCAGCAAACCCCACGCCCCCCAGAGGGCCAGGTGGTGCGTATCGGTGCGGCGCACGCGGGCCGGAGGTTTGCCCAGCACCTCGGCTGCGGCGCGGCGGGCCATGGGCTCACTGACCTGGCGCACCCCCTGGGCGTAAGCCCCCAGCAGGGCGCGGTCGGCCAGCAGGTTGATGCGGCGGGGCACACCGCGGCTGATGTCGGCGATGGCGGCCACAGCGCCGGCGTCGAACAGGGCCGGCCCTTGCCAGCCGGCCACGGCCAGCCGGTGCTGGAGGTATTGCCCCACCTCGTGGGGCGACAGCGGCTCCAGGTGGTAGCGCGCGATGACGCGCTGGGCCAGTTGCTCCAGTTGGGGCGAGGCCAGCAGGGTGCGCAGCTCGGGCTGGCCGATGAGCATGATCTGCAGCAGCTTGCGCTCGGCGGTCTCCAGGTTGGTCAGCAGGCGCAACTGCTCCAGCACCTCTGCCGCCAGCATCTGCGCCTCGTCGATGATGAGCACGCAGGATTCACCCGCCGCATGGCGCGCCAGCAGGAAGGCGTTGAGCAGGTCCACGTGGGCCTTGATGCCCGCGCGCGGCGGCACGGGGATGTGGAACTCGTCGCAGATGGTCTGCAGCAGCTCGGCCACCGTGAGCTTGGGGTTGAAGATGTAGGCCACGCGGCTGGTGGCGGGCACCTGTTCCAGAAAGCAGCGGCAGACGGTGGTCTTGCCCGCGCCGATGGCACCGGTGAGCACGACGAAGCCGCCGCCGGCGTCGATGCCGTAGAGCAGATGCGCCAGCGCCTCGCGGTGGCGCTCGCTCATGTAGAGCATGTGCGGGTCGGGCGCAATGGAGAACGGCGGCTGCGTCAGGCCGAAGTAGGCGGTGTAGAGGCTGGCGGTCATCGCTCGAACTTGAAAACGGCCACACTGGCCAACGCATTGGGCCAGCGGCGCACGGGCTTGCCTGCATGCAGGCCCAGGCTGTCCAGGATGGTCAGGCCGTTCTTGCGCGCCAGCACCTCGAAGTCGGCAAACGTGCCCACGCGGATGTTGGGCGTGTCGTACCACTCATAGGGCAGCGTGCGCGTCACCGGCATGCGCCCGCGCAGCACGGCCAGCCGGTTGGCCCAGTGCGCAAAGTTGGGGAAGCTGACGATGCCCATGCGACCCACGCGCGCCGTCTCGCGCAACATGTCTTCGGCGTTGCGCAGGTGCTGGAAGGTCTCCATCTGCAGCACCACGTCGAAGCTCTGGTCATCAAAGGCCGCCAGGCCGTCTTCGAGGTTGGCCTGCAGCACGTTGACGCCGCGCTGGACGCAGGCCAGCACGTTGGCGTCGGCAATGTCCACGCCATAGCCGGTGCAGCCGCGGTGGGCCTGCAAATGGGCCAGCAGCTCGCCGCGGCCACAGCCCAGATCCAGCACCCGCGAGCCCTCGGGCACCAGGCTGGCGATGGTCAGCAGTTCCTGGTTGTCGGTCATGTCAGCACCGCCCAGCCGTTCCGAAGGTGTCGACAGCCCCCGCGCGGGGCAGCGAGCGAAGTGAGCGTGGGGGGTTGTTTCATGCCAGTTGCCCCGCCACGCGCTCGAAGTAGGCCCGCATCACACCGTGGTAGCGGGCGTCGTCCAGCAAAAAGGCGTCGTGGCCATGCGGGGCGTCGATCTCGGCGTAGCTGACGCGGGCGTGGTTGTCCACCAGCGCCTTGACGATCTCGCGCGAGCGCAGCGGCGAGAACCGCCAGTCGGTGGAGAAACTCACCACCAGAAACTCCACGCCCCGGGCTTGTGCATAGGCCCGCGCCAGCGAGCCGCCATGCGCGCGCGCCGGGTCGAAGTAGTCCAGCGCGCGGGTGATGAGCAGATAGGTGTTGGCGTCAAAGTAGCCGGCGAACTTTTCGCCCTGGTGGCGCAGGTAGCTCTCGACCTGGAACTCGATGTTCTGCGTGCTGTAGCCGGGCTCCTGCGCGCCTTGAAACGCGCGGCCGAACTTGGCCTCCATGGCGTCGTCGGAGAGGTAGGTGATGTGGCCGATCATCCGCGCCACGCGCAACCCGCGCGCCGGCACCACGCCATGGGCATAGAAGTGGCCGTCATGGAAGTCGGGGTCGGTGACGATGGCGCGCCGCGCCACCTCGTTGAAGGCAATGTTCTGTGTGGAAAGGTGGGGCGCCGAGGCCACCACCACGCAGTGCGCGACGCGCTCGGGATGGGCCAGCGCCCAGGCCTGGGCCTGCATGCCACCCAGGCTGCCGCCCAGCACGGCGGCCAGCCGGGTGATGCCCAGGTGGTCGATGAGCCGCGCCTGGGCGGCCACCCAGTCTTCCACCGTCACCACCGGGAAGTCCGCGCCCCACGGCTGGCCGGTGGCGGGGTTGGTGTGGGTGGGCCCGGTGGAGCCAAAGCACGAGCCCAGGTTGTTGACGCCGATGACGAAGAAGCGGTCGGTGTCCAGCGGCTTGCCGGGGCCGACGAGGTTGTCCCACCAGCCCACGTTGTCCGGCGCATCGGCATAACGGCCCGCCACATGGTGGGAGGCGTTGAGCGCATGGCAGACCAGCACGGCGTTGCTGCGTGCGGCGTTGAGCTGGCCGTAGGTTTCGTAGACCAGGGTATAGGGCCCCAGTTGGGCGCCGCTGCGCAGATGCAGCGGCGCCTCAAAAGTGGCGCGCTGCACTATGACGGATTGAAGCAAATCAGGACGGTCTGGCACGCGGCGAGGATAGCAGCCGGCCCCGCGTCAATGCGGGCGCACCGGCGTTCAGGGGCCAGCAGCCGCCTCCGTCTCGGCCTGGGTCAGCGCCAGGTACAGGCCCTCCCGGTCGTTCACACTGGCAGCCTTGGCAAGCAAGCCCTTGAGGATGGTCACATAGGCCACGCTGCGCGCCCGGCTCGCCGCCACCGGCACATCGGGCTGAACTCCCACATGCTCCCAGTTGGTGTGGGTGATGGGGTTGATCGAGCGGCCGGTCGGAATGAAGGCGGTCAAACCGTGACCCAGCGCAAAGCGCTGACCGGGATTGGCGCCGCCACCGGTCGCCTCTCCCACCACAGTGGCTCGTTGTTGCGTTTGCAGGTCATAGGCGCATTCTTCGCCACCCGAGAACGTCTGCCCGGAAGTCAATACAAAAATGGGTTTGAGGTAGCGCGGCATCACTGCCGTGTGGGTCCAGAACTGCTGGGTCCGGTCGTCTTTGCGGCTGTAGATGCTGTTGAGATGGCGCTCGTCACCCAACGCAAAGAAATGGCTGAGCAGATAGACAACCGAGCGCGGTGATCCGCCCCGGTTGCGGCGCAAGTCAAGGATGAGGGCATCGGTGCCATGCAGCAGCAGCATGGCCGCCGACAGGGCGGGAGCAACTACTTCGGTCGGCCCAAAGCCACGCACTTCCAGATAGCCCACATTGCCCGGCAGTCGCTGCACGGCCTCCACGCCGTAGCCAATGGCGGCCATGGACTCGACCGCCTGCGGGTCCAGCACCGTGTCGATCGGGGTTTCCTCAATGGCCGGCGCAGGCTTGAATTCGGGATCAAACCGAACCACCAGGTGCAGATCCTCACCTTGTGTTTGCAAATCATCACTGAGGGCCTTGGCCAACGCCACGGTGTCGTGGACGGCGGCGTAGCCGCCGTTGGCCTCTTTGTCCATCAGCGCCGCACCCAGCTGTTTGGCGCGGTCAGGAAAGACATAGTGGTCGACCAACTGCTGGTTCAACTGGGCAATGACCGCTTGGCGCTCGGCTACGCCAAGTGACTGGGGTGGCATCGGGGGCAGAACCCGCTGCGCATGCGCATGGAGTTGCAAGGCGGCGAGCAACGCGGCCAGCGTGAGGGCAATGGGCTTCATATCGGTCCTTTCTGGATGTGAATGGCTGCCAGCGTGGGTCTACTAACATATTAGTAATTTGGCGCCAAAAAAACGAAAGAGAGACTTCAGTGCTCGGGAGCGTTGGCGATAGGTGGCTACACCGCTGCAGATTCAGGTACCGCGATCATCCTGGGCGGTTTGGGCGGTTTGGGCAGTTCCGGCAAAGGCAATGGCCTGGATAGACGATGCAAGCGGGGTGGGCTAGGCGGCTTGGGCAACGTCGTTGACTCAGGTGGTTTGGGCAAATTGGGCAGAGCGTGGATGCCGGCATGACGCTGGGCGCCGGCAAGGCCGACCGGAGTGGCGACCAGCACCCCACCAACCAACACAGCACCCAATGCCACGCAACCAAACCCTCCTTCAGGCACCGAGGGCACGGTGAGCAGGCGGGCAATGCGTTTGACCAATAGACCGCCGTGAGCGGCCAGTACCAAGCTGGGCGCCGGACACCGGGACACCACCGTCGCCAGGGCCTCGGCCAATGCGATGGCGTCGCCGCAAGCCGCCACGGCCAAATCATCTGCAGCGTGCTCACGCTCCTGTCGGATGCGCCGCCCCAGCCACCATGCGGCCGGATGGAAGAACAGCAGTGCTTCGCACAGACACTGCAAGCCGTTCCACAGCCAGTCCTTGCGTGCGATATGGGCCAACTCGTGCGCGAGCAGTGCTTCCAGCTGCGCGGAAGGCATGCGTGCCAACAGGCTTGCTGGCAGCCAGATCACCGGCCGCACCAGTCGTGCCGTACACGGCACCAACACCTCGCGCGAGACCTGCACCACAACGCGTTGCGTCACCCCCAGCACCACGCGCAGCTTGCACACCCGTGCCTGCCAATGCGGTGGCAGCACGTCATGCGGCGCACGCACCATCTGAGCCACTGTGTACAAACCTGCCATGTGACATAGCAACATCAGGGCCGCACCCAGCAGCCAAAGCAGCACGATGGCATCAGGGAAAGGCGCAGCCCGTGTGATCCAGTAGATGGGCATCTGAAACAGCGCCTCCCACCGCCCGGTCGTCGCCCCCGGCAGCCACGTTTGCTGAAACTGCTGAAGCTGTTCGATGGACAGGGAACAGACCGACACAACCCCCAAGACGGGCGAAATCACCATCGCCAACAGAAATGCCAGCGCCACACCATGGCGGCGGGCCGCGCTGCTCTGTGCCATGAGCCCCAGCGCACACCTGGCCACCAAACCCAGCAGCGCGGCCTGCCACAGCGAATGCAACAAGGCCAAAGCCAGAGCGGACACCAGCCCGGGTGGATAGGAGGCCGCCGGATCCATCAGTTCCCCCCGTCCCGGCGCCTTGCCTTGGCCTCGTCAATGAGCTTGGCGATTTGCCCCAGTTCGGCCTCGCTGGCCACGTCATCGGCCAGTGCCCGCTGCACCAACATCAGCGCCGAACCCGAGAACGCCTTGCGCGTCAGCTCTTTGAGCAACGATGCCTGCACTGTGGGCTCCTCCTGGAGCGCCTGATAGCGGTGACTGCGCTGGGACTCGTCGCGGCGGACGAGGCCTTTGTCCGCCATGATGGTCAGCATCTTGAGCACCGTGGTGTAGGCCGTGTCCTTGCTGCGCACCAGCACGTCATGCACCTCGCGCACCGTCATGGGCCCACGATGTGCCCACAACACGCGCAGGATGGCCAATTCACCGTCGGTGGGGTTGGGCACGGGGTGGTGCTTGCGCATGATTCGTCTTTCAATACGATGGGGTATTTTTACTAAATATTTAGTACTAAGTCAAGTGGAGTTTTATCCCAAAAAAGCGGCCTCTGAAGGCCGCTGCGATGTTCGAGCCTGAATGCCGCTCAGCGCTGCGCCAGCGGCGGCACGTCGCGGCGCGTGGCACCGATGTAGAGCTGGCGCGGGCGGCCGATCTTGTACTCGGGGTCGGCAATCATCTCGTTGAGCTGGGCGATCCAGCCCACGGTGCGGGCCAGCGCAAAGATGGCGGTGAACAGCGGCACGGGGATGCCGATGGCGCGCTGCACGATGCCCGAGTAGAAGTCCACGTTGGGGTAGAGCTTGCGGCTGACGAAGTAGTCGTCCTCCAGCGCGATCTTCTCCAGTGCCATGGCCAGCTTGAACAGCGGGTCGTTTTGCAGGCCCAGTTCGTTGAGCACCTCGTAGCAGGTCTCGCGCATCAGCTTGGCGCGCGGGTCGTAGTTCTTGTAGACGCGGTGACCGAAGCCCATCAGCTTGACGTGGCTGTTCTTGTCCTTGACCTGGGCGATGAACTCGCCGATCTTCTCCACGCCGCCGTTGCGCTGGATGTCTTCCAGCATGTTCAGCGCCGCTTCGTTGGCCCCGCCGTGCGAGGGGCCCCACAGGCAGGCCACGCCGGCCGCGATGGCGGCGAACGGGTTGGTGCCCGACGAGCCGCACAGCCGCACCGTGGAGGTGGAGGCGTTCTGCTCGTGGTCGGCGTGCAGGATGAAGATGCGGTCCATGGCCCGCACCAGCACGTCGTTGGGCTTGTACTCGGACGTGGGCGTGGCGAACATCATGCGCATGAAGTTCGCGGCGTAGGACAGGTCGTTGTGCGGGTAGATGTAGGGCTGGCCCACCGTGTACTTGTAGGCCATGGACACCAGCGTGGGCATCTTGGCGATCAGGCGGATGGCGGCAATGTGACGGTGCACCGGGTTGTTGATGTCGATGCTGTCGTGATAGAAGGCCGACATGCCACCCACCAGACCCGTCAGCACGGCCATGGGGTGGGCGTCACGACGAAAGCCGCGCAGGAAGAACTGCATCTGCTCATGCACCATGGTGTGCTGGGTGACGCGGTTGTCGAAGTCGGCCTTCTGCGCGGCGTTGGGCAACTCGCCGTTGAGCAGCAGGTAGCAGGTCTCCAGGTAGTCGCACTTGACCGCCAACTGCTCGATGGGGTAGCCGCGATAAAGCAGTTCACCCTTGTCGCCGTCGATGTAGGTGATGGCCGACTGACAGGCCGCCGTGGACAGAAAGCCCGTGTCGTAGGTGAACTTGTCGGTGGTGGCGTAGAGCTTGCGGATGTCGAGCACATCGGGCCCCATGGTGCCCTTGTAAATGGGCAGATCCATTGCCGGGCTGCCATCGGAAAACGACAAGGTGGCTTTGACGTCAGAGGGGATCATCTCGTGGGGTCCTTTCGGTTTCCGGTCATGCAAAGGTCAGGGTTGACGCAGCAGGCCGAGCAGGGCCTGCACGTCGGGGGTGGCGAGGTCACCATCGGGCTCGCGGCGGGCCAGCAGCAGCTCAAGCAGGTCGGGGTCCGACAAGTCCATCAACTGCGCCAACGCCGCGCCCTGGTCGGCCGTCAGGCCGTCGCCATGGCGCCTGAAAAAGCGCGCCAGCACCAGGTCGTTCTCCAGCAAGCCGCGCCGGCACCGCCATTGCAGGCGGCCGAGTTCAGCGGTGGAGAGGGCCTGGTCCATGGGTTCAGACGGCCCTTCTGACCATCAGCTCTTTGATCTTGCCGATGGCCTTGGTGGGGTTGAGCCCCTTGGGGCAGACGTCCACGCAGTTCATGATGGTGTGGCAGCGGAACAGCCGGTAGGGGTCTTCCAGGTTGTCCAGCCGGGCGCCGGTGGCGTGGTCGCGGCTGTCCGCGATGAAGCGGTAGGCCTGCAACAGACCGGCCGGGCCGACGAACTTGTCGGGGTTCCACCAGAAGCTGGGGCAGCTGGTGGAGCAGCTGGCACAGAGGATGCACTCGTAGAGGCCATCGAGCTCCTCGCGCTGCTCGGGCGACTGCAGGCGCTCTTTCTCGGGCGGCGGCGTGTCGTTGATCAGGTAGGGCGTGATCGAGTGGTACTGCGTGAAGAACTGCGTCATGTCGACGATCAGGTCGCGCACCACCGGCAGGCCGGGCAGCGGACGCAGCGTGATGGTCTGCGGCAGCGTGCGCATATTGGTCAGGCAGGCCAGGCCGTTCTTGCCGTTGATGTTCATCGCGTCCGAGCCGCAGACGCCCTCGCGGCAGGAGCGGCGGAACGACAGCGTGGGATCGACGGCCTTGAGCTTGAGCAGCGCGTCGAGCAGCATGCGCTCGTGCCCATCGAGCTCGATCTCGATGGTCTGCATGTAAGGCTTGGCGTCCTTGTCCGGGTCGTAGCGGTAGACCTTGAAAGTGCGTTTGTCACTCATCTGGGGTGTCCTTTTGTACCTGCTGCGCTTAGAAGGTGCGTTCTTTGGGCGGCACGGACGCCACCGTCATCGGCTGGAGATTGACCGATTTGTAGGCCAGCCGGTTGTTTTCTGCGTACCAAAGCGTGTGTTTGAGCCAATTGACGTCATCGCGCTGGGGATGGTCGTCGTGGGCATGGGCGCCGCGGCTCTCGGTGCGGGCCGCTGCCGAGATCATGGTGGCCTTGGCGGCCTCGATGAGGTTGTCCACCTCGAGGGCCTCGCCGCGTGCGGTGTTGAAGACCTTGGAGTTGTCGGCCAGGCCGACGTTCTTGGCCCGCTCGGCCACCTCCAGGATGCGGCTCACGCCCTCATCCATCAGCGCCTGGGTGCGGAACACCCCGGCGTGGGCCTGCATCACGCTGCGGATGTCGCCTGCCACGTCTTGCGCGTACTCGCCCTTGGTGTTGGCGTCCAGCCGCGCCAGACGGGCCAGCGTGCGGTCGGCAGCGTCTTTGGGCAGCGGCTTGTGGGCCTTGTCCTTGAGGCCGGCGGCCACGATGTGGTTGCCCGCCGCGCGGCCAAAGACCAGCAGGTCGAGCAGCGAGTTGGTGCCCAGCCGGTTGGCGCCGTGCACGCTGACGCACGAGCACTCGCCCACGGCATAGAGGCCGCCCACGATGCTGCGGTCGTCGCCGCCCTTGGGCGCCACCACCTGGCCATGGACGTTGGTGGGCACGCCGCCCATCTGGTAGTGGATGGTGGGCACCACCGGGATGGGCTCTTTGGTGATGTCCACGTTGGCGAAGTTGTGGCCGATCTCGAACACGCTGGGCAGGCGCTTCATGATGGTTTCCACGCCCAGGTGGGTCATGTCCAGCACCACGTAGTCCTTGTTGGGGCCGCAGCCCCGGCCTTCCTTGATCTCCTGGTCCATGGAGCGCGAGACGAAGTCGCGTGGCGCCAGGTCCTTCAAGGTGGGCGCGTAGCGCTCCATGAAGCGCTCGCCGGCGGCGTTGCGCAGGATGGCCCCTTCACCGCGGCAGCCTTCGGTCAGCAGCACGCCCGCGCCGGCCACGCCGGTGGGGTGAAACTGCCAGAACTCCATGTCTTGCAGCGGCAGCCCGGCCCGCGCCGCCAGGCCCAGGCCGTCACCGGTGTTGATGAAGGCGTTGGTGCTGGCCGCAAAGATGCGGCCGGCGCCGCCCGTGGCCAGCAACACCACCTTGGCCTGGAGCACGTGCACGTCGCCCGTTTCCATCTCCAGCGCAATGACCCCGACCACGTCGCCCTCGGCGTCGCGGATCAGGTCCAGCGCCATCCACTCGACAAAGAACTGGGTGCGCGCGCGCACGTTCTGCTGGTACAGCGTGTGCAGCATGGCGTGGCCGGTGCGGTCGGCTGCGGCGCAGGCGCGCTGCACGGGCTTCTCGCCGTAGTTGGCGGTATGGCCGCCGAACGGGCGCTGGTAAATGGTGCCGTCCGCATTGCGGTCGAACGGCATGCCGAAGTGCTCCAGCTCATAGACCACGTTGGGCGCCTCGCGGCACATGAACTCGATGGCGTCCTGGTCGCCCAGCCAGTCCGAGCCCTTGATGGTGTCGTAGAAGTGGTAGTGCCAGTTGTCCTCGCTCATATTGCCCAGCGAGGCACCGATGCCGCCCTGAGCGGCCACCGTGTGCGAGCGCGTGGGGAAGACCTTGGACAGCACGGCCACGTTCAGGCCGGCCAGCGCCAGTTGCAGCGAGGCCCGCATGCCGGAGCCGCCAGCACCGATGATGACGACGTCGAATTTGCGCGTCGGTAGGGATGCAGATGACGACATGGTTTCAGAGCCTCCAGAGCACTTGCGTGGCCCAGCCGGCACAGCCGACCAGCCAGACGATGGACAACACGTGCAGCACCATGCGCACGCCAACCGGTTTGACGTAGTCCATCCAGATGTCCCGCGCGCCCACCCAGGCGTGCCAGGCCAGGCCCACGATGACAGCGAAGGTCAGCGCCTTCATCCAGGCCGACGAAAAGATGGCGGCCCAGCGGTCGTAGCCCATCTCGCCGGGCAGCAGCACCTGCACCAGCACCACCAGCGTGAACACCGCCATCAGCACCGCGGTGGCGCGCTGCATCATCCAGTCGCGCAGGCCGTAATGGGCGCCCACGACGAGGCGTTTGGATCCGTGATTGATTGCCATGTTGCGCTCCCTCAGTACAGGCCGAACAGCTTGGCGCCCAGCAGCGCCGTCAGCGTCAGGCTGATGACCAGCACCACGACCGCCGAGTTGCGGCCGTCTTCTTTGCTCACCGTGTGGCACACGTCCATCCAGACGTGGCGCACGCCGGCCGTCAGATGGTGCAAAAAGGCCCAGATCAGGCCCAGCACCACCAGCTTGAACGCCCAGGCAGGCACAAAACCGATGCCGGCCGCAAACGCGCTGCGAAAGCTCTCGAACGCCACCTCGGAGGTCACGCTCTTGTCGAAGAGCCAGACCACCAGCGGCAGCAGCAGCAGCATCAGCAACCCGCTGATGCGGTGCAGGATGGAGACGATGGAGGCCAGGGGCATCCGGTAGTGCGGAAGGTCGGAAAGCGCATTGATGTTGCGGAATTCCGGGCGGGGCTTGGCTTGATTGAGCGTGTCTGCCATAACGGTCCTCGGGTGGTGTTCGCTCGCTGCGATGACGTGACGCCTGGGCGTCACCGGTAGCCGGGCATTTTATTGCGACGCAGCATAGGGGTGCCGACTGTCGCCAGGCTTGCAATCCTCATGACAAGCCATTGCGGTAATGGTGGGCGGTGGTGACGTAGAGGCCGCGCCGCAGCTCCACCGGGCGGTCGCCATAGGTGTGGGCGATGCGCTCCACGCTCATCAGCGGCGCGCCTTGGGCCACCTCCAGCAGCGCCGCCGACGCGGCATCGGCCGCCACGGCACGGATTTTTTCTTCGGCGCGGATCATGTGCACGCCGAATTCGGCCTCAAAGAGCCCGTACATGGGCCCCGCATACTGTGCCAGCCGCTGCGCCGACAGGCCTTTGAACAGCTCGGCCGGCAACCAGATGTCGTCCAGCACCACCGGCCGGCCATGGCGCGACAGCGTGCGCCGCACGAAGACCACCGCCTCGCCCGCCTTGAGCGCCAGCGCCCGCGCCACGTCGGCGGGCGCCCGCAGCCGCTTGCAGTCCAGCACGTGGCGCGCCATGGGGCCGGCCTCGGCGGCATCGTCCGGCGTCAGGCGCAAAAACCGGTATTGCGTGTGCCGCTCGGCATGGGTGGCCACGAAGGTGCCCCGGCCCTGGCGGCGCACCACGCGGTTGTCGGCCGCCAGCTCGTCGATGGCCTTGCGCACCGTGCCCTGGCTGACCCGAAAGCGCGCCGCCAGCTCCATCTCGCTGGGGATGGCCTCGCCCGGCTTCCACTCGCCCTGGTGCAGGCTCTCGGTCAGCCGCGCCTTGATCTGCTGGTACAGCGGGCTGAACGCCAGCGCACTCTCGGCGGCCAGCGCGGGCGCCGCAGCGGCAGAGGGATCGGGCGTCGGGACAGGCGTGGGGCTGGACTTCAGCGAAGACGGCATGTGCAGTAATGTAAAAGATGTCTTATAAATGACTGGGGCCATTGTCAGCCATGCGTCAAACCGGCCGGTAAACTGAGCGTTTACCCTGATGCCCTTCACGGAGCCCCCTTTATGAGCAAGAAACCCGTTCGCGTCGCCGTCACCGGCGCTGCCGGCCAGATCGGCTATGCCCTGCTGTTCCGCATCGCCTCCGGCGAAATGCTGGGCAAGGACCAGCCCGTCATCCTGCAGCTGCTGGAAATCCCCGACGAAAAGGCCCAGAAAGCGCTCAAGGGCGTGATGATGGAGCTGGAAGACTGCGCCTTCCCGCTGCTGGCCGGCATGGAAGCGCACAGCGACCCCATGACCGCCTTCAAGGACACCGATTACGCCCTGCTGGTGGGTGCCCGCCCGCGCGGCCCCGGCATGGAGCGCGCCGACCTGCTGGCCGCCAACGCCCAGATCTTCACCGCCCAGGGCAAGGCGCTGAACGCCGTGGCCTCGCGGGGCGTCAAGGTGCTGGTGGTGGGCAACCCGGCCAACACCAACGCCTACATCGCCATGAAGTCGGCCCCCGACCTGCCGGCCGAGAACTTCACCGCCATGCTGCGCCTGGACCACAACCGCGCCGCCAGCCAGATTGCCGCCAAGACCGGCAAGGCCGTCAAAGACATCAGGAAGCTCACCGTCTGGGGCAACCACTCGCCCACCATGTACGCCGACTACCGCTTTGCCACCATCGATGGCGCCAGCGTCAAGGACCTGATCAACGACCAGGACTGGAACGCCAACGTCTTCCTGCCCACCGTGGGCAAGCGCGGCGCCGCCATCATCGACGCGCGGGGCCTGTCCAGCGCGGCCAGCGCGGCCAACGCCGCCATCGACCACATGCGCGACTGGGCGCTGGGCAGCGGCGGCGAGTGGGTGACCATGGGCGTGGCCAGCAAGGGCTGGTACGGCATCCCCGAGGGCGTGATGTTCGGCTTCCCGGTGACCACCGAGGGCGGCAGCTACAAAGTCGTCGAGGGCCTGCCCATCGACGCCTTCAGCAAGCAGTGCATCGACAAGACCCTGGCCGAGCTCGAAGGCGAGCGCGACGCGGTCAAGCACCTGCTGTAAGCGCAGGGCAGCGCGCCCCCCAGCCATCGGGGGGCCGCGCGGGCGGGGTCAGCCCGCCCGCAGCGCCGCAGGGTCCACCCCAGCGGCCTCGCAATAGCGACGGTAGTCGGCGATGCGGTCGGCGGTCGAGATGCGGCGCGTCACGCGCCCCTGGGCGTCGAGGTATTCGACCTCCCCCATGACCACGACGAAGACCACCAGCGGGCCATCGCCCACTGCCCCCCAGGTGTCGGCGCTGCCGGCCAGCTCGTGCACATAGCCACCTGGCCCCACGAGCTCGCCGGTGCCCAGCCGCCGGTGCCCCTGGAGGTTGAGCGCGTGCACGTCGCCGGTGTGCCGATGCAGGCCCAGCGTCACGCCCGGCTCCAGCCGCATCAGCTCCACCCAGCCCCGCCCATCGTCCAGAAAGCGCAGCGGCCGCGACCACTTGCCCGGCCCCTCGGCCATCCACAGCGCTTCGTCGTCCAGCGGGTCATTGCCCGCCACGAACTGCAGGGTCTGCATCATGGTGCGGTGCCTCCAAACAAATGCTGCCGCGCCTGGCTCGACAGGGGCGCCGCCGCTGGCGCATAGGGATCAGCCACGTCCGCGTAGGCGCGCACGGTGGCCGGCCGCAGGGCGATGTGATCCAGCCAGCGCTTCACGTGAGGCCGATCGGTCAGGTCCTGCCCAAGCCCGGCATGCACCGCGACCCAGGGGTAGCAGGCGATGTCGGCGATGGAATACGCCCCCGCAATGAACTCGCGCCCGGCCAGGCGTGCATCCAGCACGCCGTAGAGCCGGGCCACCTCGCGCGTGTAGCGCTCAATCGCATACGGCACCCCCTCGGGCGCATAGCGGCGAAAGTGCCCGGCCTGCCCCGACATGGGGCCCAGCCCCGCCATCTGCCAGAACAGCCACTGCATGGCCTCCAGCCGGCCGCGCGGGTCGGCTGGCAGCAGGCGGCCAGTCTTGTCGGCCAGGTACATCAGCATCGCGCCCGACTCGAACACAGCCAGCGGCCCGCCGCCATCGGCCGGCGCGTGATCCACCAGCGCCGGCATCTTCTGGTTGGGCGAAATCGCCGTGAACGCGGGCGTGAACTGCTCGCCCTCGCTCAAGGCCATCCGAACGAGCCGGTAGGGCAGCGCCAGCTCTTCGAGGGCCATCCGCAACTTGCTGCCATTGGGAGTGGGGGCGTAGTAGAGGTCAATCATGGGCGTTCCGATGCAACAGGGGGTAGCGACATCGCTAATATAGGCAGCCATGCGGACCCTGAACAGTGCCGCTTTAGCCCATTTTTATGGAACCACTTCTGCCACTGGATCTGCGCCTGCCCCCGGCGGGCTCGCGCACCCGCGCGCAAGCCCTGCACGGCGCGCTGCGGTCGGCCATCCTGGACGGCCGGCTCGCCCCGGGGCTGCGCCTGCCCTCTACACGGGCACTCGCGGCGTCGCTGGGCGTGGGCCGCAACACCGTGATTGCGGCCTATGGCTGGTTGCTGGGCGAGGCCTACATAGAGGCCCGGCCCGGATCGGGGCACCAGGTGAGCGCACTGGCCAGCCGCACGCCACCCGCAGCGCGCCGGCCGGCCAGCCGGACGTCCGACGACCCGCGCCTGGCCCCGCTCTACCGCGGCCTGGGCGCCGAGGCCGCGCGAGCACCAGAGCGTGCGTGGGCCTACGACTTCCGCCTGGGCGTGCCGGATGCGGCGCAACTGCCGCAGGATCTGTGGCGGCGCCTGTCGGCGCGCAGCCTGCGCGCGCTGGCCCGGCGTGACGCGGGCTATGCCAGCGCCCAGGGCCAGCCCGCCCTGCGCGAGGCCATTGCCGCCCACGTGTCGCTGACGCGGGCCGTCTCCTGCGGCGCCGACGACATCCTCGTCACGTCGGGCGCGCAGCAGGCCTTCGATCTGTTGGCGCGGGTGCTGGTGACGGCCGGCCAGACGGTGGTTGCCGTCGAGCATCCGGGCTATCCGCCGACCTGCCGCGCCTTCGAGGCGGCGGGTGCGCGCATCGTGCGCGTGCCGGTGGACGACGAAGGCCTGGTGGTCGAGCGGTTGCCACCGCAGGCGCGCGTGATCTGCGTGACGCCATCGCACCAGTTCCCGCTGGGCTGCGTCATGTCACCTCGCCGCCGCGCCGACCTGCTGGCCTTTGCACAACGTCATCACGCGGTCATCGTCGAGGACGACTACGACGCCGAGTTCCGCTATGCGGGCCGGCCCCTGGACGCCTTGCAGACGCTGGATGGCAGCGGCACGGTGTGCTACGTCGGCACCTTCTCCAAAAGCCTGTTCCCGGCCCTGCGGCTGGGCTTTGTCGTCGCCCCGCCCTGGGCGCTGGCGCCGCTGGTGGCGGCCCGGGAGCGTGCCGACTGGCACGGCAACCTGCTGGTCCAGCAGACGCTGGCCGCCTTCATGGCCGAGGGCCACCTGGCGCGGCACGTGCGCAAGATGCGCGGGCTGTACGCGCAGCGGCGTGCCGCACTGCTGCAAGGCCTGGCCAGCGACTGTGGCGCCTGGCTCAGCGCCCTGCCCGGTGAAGCGGGGCTGCACCTGGCGGCGCGCACGGCGCCGCAGGTGGATGCCGACCGCCTCGTCGAGCGCGCCCGCGCCGAGGGAATCGGCGTGTCGTCGATTGCCCGGTATGGCACGGCACCGCAAGTGCCCGCCGGCCTGCTGTTCGGGTTTGGCGCCATCACGCCAGCGGCGATTCGCGCCGGGCTGGCGCGGCTGGCCGACCTGGCCTGACGCCAGTCCGTTGGCGATGGGCGCACCTAAATGCAGGTTCAAAGGTCGCGCTGCTGCTGGCGGCCCGTCGCGGCCGGCATGCCGATGGCCACGGCGTAAAGCACCGCTTCCTGCGCGACGGGCAGGCCCAGCAGGCCGGCCAGTTCGTCGTCAAAGAAGCCGCCGATGTTGCACGAGCCCAGGCCCAGCGAGGTGCAGGCCAGGTTGAGGTTCTGCATGACGTGGCCTGCTTCGAGCAGGATGTAGCGGTAGCCACGGTCGCCGTACTTCTTCATCGTGCGCCCGAATGCCGCCGACAGCACCCCCAGCACCGGCGCCTGCGTCAACTGCGACTGCCCCATGAACAGATAGGTCAGAAAGGCCGCTGGCACCACCACGGCCTTGACGCATTCCAGCGCGTGCAGGCCCGGCAGGTAGTGGTAGACGCCGCTGGCCAGCCCCTCGACCTGGCGGCAGATCAGCGTCAGCTCCAGCGGATACAGCGCACCGCCCGAGGGCACCGTGCGGGTCGTGAAGTCCAGCCGCCCATACGCCTCCTGGCGCGCCACGCCGTAGGCGGCTTGCAACACGCTGGCCAGCGCCGCCAGCGGCAGCGTCCCGGCCGTGAACTGGCGGCAGGAGCAGCGGCTGTGCAGCAGCTCGTCCAGCGTCATCGTCAGCACCGGCCCCGTGGGCAGCGGGGTCAGCGGCAACTCGGGCGCCTCGCGCGCCGGGTCGGGCCAGACGTCCTCGGGCGGTGGCTCGGCGTTGTGGGCAAAGCGCGCCGTGTTGGCGTGAAAAGCCCAGCTCAGGGGGTGGGCGTCGCGAAAAGCAGAAGTCGTCATGCCAGCGGATGGGGGTTGGGGTTGATGGTCACGTCCAGACCATGGCGCGCGGCCAGTTGGGCCAGGCGGCGATGGGCCAGGCGCCGCTCCTGCTGGCCGAAATAGATGGGCTGGAAATCCGGCACGAAGGCGCGCACGGCAAAGACGCCCAATGCGGCCAGGTCGGGCGGGGTGAGGTTGACCAGCACCAACTCGCTGCCTTGGGCTGCCACGTCGTCGGCCAGGGCCCGCACTGCGGCTTCACCCTCCACCACGGCGGGCGCCCGCCAGTCCGGCGTCACGAACGGCGCGCTGCGCATGAAATCGAATGCGGCCAGCGTGTCGTGGCCGGCGTAGTAGAGGTCATGGTCCTCCAGCGTCTTGAGCAGTTTGGTGTGCTCCAGCATGGCCGCACGCTGGGCCTGCACCTGCGGATCCTTGAGCCGGTAGGCCAGGCCGGGCCGCACCTGGCCAATCTCCAGCGCGGCAGAGGCGGCCGCGCGCACCGGATCCAGATCGGCCCCCAGCCCCACCACCACGGCCGGCAGCACCGCCGCCTGCAGCGCAACGCCCAGGCCGACGAAACAGTGCACCGGCCCACGCGGAAACAGGCGGTACAGCTCCAGTTGCACCCCCCGCCGTGCATAGGCCGCCGCCAGCTGGCGCACGCCCGCGTCCGGCACGCTGGCGGGATCGACCCGCTCGCATGGCAGGCGCAACAGCCAGGTGGCCACGAAGGCATCGCGCTCCAGCACCTCCAGCGCCGCCCGCAGCGCAGCCTGGGCCAGCGTGGGCCCGGCGGCCAGGCCATTGGAGGTGACCTGGCACAGGTCGGGCTCGGCCGGTGCGGGTGTGTAGGCCATCAGCGTGGGCTGCGCGGGCACCCAGATCGGCTGCCCCGAAGGCAGGGTGCGCCCCGGCAGCCAGCCCAGCACGCTGTCCGGCAGCAGTGGGGCATAGGGCAGGTTCGCGTACTGCGCCTGGCCGTACAGCACCAGCCGCTGCGGGTCCAGGGCGAGGCCCGGCAGGTCGCCGCGCGGGCAGCGCCGAATATCCTCGCCGGGCCAGGCCATGCCGGCGTAGCGCTCCACCGCCTCGCCCAGGGCGCTGACCTGCGCCGCGTCGTCATCCATCCCCTTGCCGGAGGCGACCTGGAAGGCCTCGGCCTTGTCGGACAGAAACCGGCTGTTGGCCAGCTCGGCCCGGTAGATCAGCGGCCAGGGCGGCTCAGCGGGTGGCTTGTGAAACAGCGTCAGCGACCGCACCAGCCCCGCGTGGCGGCCGACCAGCACGGGCGCCAGGTCGCGCAGCGGCGGTGTGTCTGGCCTTGGCGCGCTCAGATCCAGGTCGGGATGGGCGCTTTTTTTTTTGCGCAGACCGGGCACGCCGGCTGCCGCAAGATGGTGTGCGCGCCGGGCTCGCCGCGCAAGCCGTTCCACTCCAGCACGCGGCCGGCCGCCGCATGCCGCCCGGCAGCGGTGAAGGTCTTGGCCAACTCCATGGCCAGCATGCCGGCGGCCACCGAGGCCAGCGGCATCAGCGTGGGCTCGCGCGGGCCGCGCGGGCTCCTGTCCTTGTCCCGGCGCTCCTCGAAGGCCATGGCGGCGGCGTAGTCGTCCTCGCAGGCAATGGCGCGCATGCGGTAGCACATGTAGCAGGCCGTCTCGTCGGGAAAGACGATGGGGCCAATCCAGGCCGAATCGCCCTCCAGCGTGCAGAACGCGGCCACCTTGCGCTGTGCCACCGCCGCCTTGTTGACCCATTGGGCCAGCACGGCGAACTCCCGGTCGGCAGCGGCGATGGCCACATCGACATCGGCCACGGCGGCCTCCACGGCCGCCGCGCTCCAGGCGGCCACCGGGGTCTGCACGTCCAGTGCCGGGTGGCGGTGGCGCAACTCGGCGGCCAGCAAGGCCTGGCGGCTGGCCGTGGGGTCGCCCGCCAGATCGGCAGGGTCATCGGGCTGATGGGGCGAGGGATCGGCCAGCAACAACTGCCGCACGCCCCAGCGCGCGAACTCGCGCGCCAGCTGCGCGCCCGCCGACTCCAGGCCAAACACGGCCACCCGCTGCCCGCTGAGGCGGTTTCGCAACTGCTCGGGCGCTCGCCCTTCGGTGGCCAGGTGGCTGACCAGGGGCGCCAGGTAGTCGCCCGACTGCCCCCCCACGTCGGGCTCGATCAGGCCCGCATCGGCCAAGGCCTTCAGATGGGCCAGCAAGGCCTCGATCGGCACCTCGACGCTGGCGGCCGCCAGCTCCCGCAAGCTGTGACGGCCATCCAGCAGCGGCACGACCGCCGCCACAAAGGCGCCGACCGCTTCGCCGCTCAACGTGGCCTGGCTGCGCAGCGAGCGGAAGATGGCCGAGCTGTCATCCACGGCCACCCATTCGGTGCCGGGCACCAGCCGATAGGCCTTCGCGGCGGCGCCGCCCTCAGTCACCCAAGCCTCTGAAGCGGCCACCCAACCCACCAAAGCTGCACGGGCCGCAGACGCATTCAAAGTCGCACACGCGGCACACCCGGCAGACCTGACAGATCGAACACACGCGGCAACTGGTGACCGAGCACTTGAAGCACTCGTTGATGCCGCAGACGTGGTCGGGATCGAAGGCCATGACGTCACGCACCTTCTTGTAGATTGCCATGTCCTCTGCCGACAACTCCGTCACAGAGGGCTTGCGGCTCAAGCTTTCCAGCGTCTTTTCAATCGCGGTCAGACGGGCGTTGAGATTGCTGAGATCGTTTTCGTTGGACATGATCTCCTCCTCAAAGGTTGTGGCGACGGATGACCCGTCTGGTGTGCACACTAGGACTGCAACAGGTGGCTGTCAACCGGGCCCGAGACCCCCAAAAGGGGGACGCCCCACCCGGGGCTTCTAGACTCCCCCATTTGCCGCCCGTCACACACCCGCCATGCCCCACGCCAAGCCCCCCGAACGCCACGCCGTGCAGCGCACCGGCTGGCTGCGCGCCGCCGTGCTGGGCGCCAACGACGGCATCGTCTCCACCGCCAGCCTGATCGCCGGTCTGGCCGCCTCGTCGGCCGACAAGCCGGCCCTGGTGCTGGCCGGGCTGGCCGCATGGGTGGCCGGCGCCATGTCGATGGCGGCGGGCGAGTACGTCTCGGTCAGCTCGCAGGCCGACACCGAGGCCGCCGACCTGGCGCTGGAGCGGCGCGAACTGGCCGACATGCCCGACCACGAGCTGCGCGAGCTGGCCGCCATCTACCGCCGCCGGGGCCTGGACGAGACCACCGCCCTGGCGGTGGCCCAGCAACTCACCGCCCACGATGCGCTGGACGCCCACGCGCGCGACGAACTGGGCATCACGCCCGGACAACGGGCGCAGCCCTTGCTGGCCGCCGCCACCTCGGCCGCCACCTTCACGGCCGGCGCGCTGGCGCCGTTGGTGGTGACCTGGCTGGTGCCGCGCGAGCAGGTGGTGATGGCCGTCTCCGTCGCGTCGCTGGTCTACCTGGCCATGCTGGGCATCGTCAGTGCCCGCGCGGGCGGCTCGCCCTGGCTGCGGCCCACGCTGCGTGTGGTGTTCTGGGGCGCGGCGGCCATTGCCGTCACCGTGGCCATCGGCAACCTCTTCGGCACCCTGACTGGTTAAGAGCGCCCGCGTTCAGCGTCACCCTTTGGGGGGACAGCGCCTCTGCCCCGCGCTTGGCAGACTGGGGCGTCGCGCCTCGGCGCTCTGGCTGGAGTTTGGACATGACTGCGATTCGCCCCGGCGCATGGGTCTGGCTGGCAGCGGCGGCAGCGCCCGCGCTGGCCGCCCCCGCTTTTGCCCCCACCGGCGCGCCCGCCGTGCTCACCGTGGAGTACAGCTACGTGGCCGACGGCAAGACGCAGACCAAGTACGACTTGCACGAATGGCGTGTGCGCCGCAGCGCCACCCTTGAAGCGCGGCTGGCGGCCAAGGCGCCCACCAGCCTGCCCGCCATGCACAGCCTGGACGCCGGGCAGAAGGCCGACATGGCCAGCAAGCAGGCCCGTGGCCAGGCCGCAGCCAAAGACATGGCGCCCATGATGGCCAGCGCCGAGCAGGTCATGGCCCAGTGCGGTGAGGACGAAGCCTGCATCGAACGCGAGGTGCGCAAGATGGGCGCCGCCATGGCCGGCACGCCCCAACTGGACAAGGCCAGGCAAACGGCCAGCGAGGCCAGGTCGTTGGGTGACGCCGGGCCGCTGCGCTACCAGTACTTCCAGGGCGTCAGCCAGAAAGGCCGCTACGCCATCGAGGAGCGCATCCACATGCTGCACGGCGACCCCATCTGCCGCGCCTTGCCGGGCGCCCGCTGCACGCACGATGTGAGCCGCCAGGGCAGCGGTGAGGTCAAGCCCGCGCCCGAAGCCAAACCCGGTGCGTCACCCACCACGGCCATGCTCGAATTCGATCGACAACAGAACACCTTGCGGCTGAACCTGCCCATCCCGCTGAACGTGCTGGCCTACACCGAAACCGTCACCACCGACGAGCCAACCGGCACCCACGAGGTGCCGGCGCCCAAAGGCCCGCAGCCGCGCAGCCTGGCCTTTCCCAAGGCCCAGCCGGACATGCTGTCCGTGCCACTGCAAGGTGCCTGGCGCAGCCAGCGCGGCGAGCAGCGCATTCCCACCAAGGGCGAGGGCGGCGAGGGCGGCGTGCTGACGGTGCGCTGGACGCTGACCGTGCCCTGACCTATCCGCCACCGCGCAGCCGCCGCGCCCAGTCCTCGGCCTCGCCACGCGCCAGCCGCTGTGCAAACAGCCGCTGCCAACTGGGCGGCAGTGGCAGGGCCAGCACCGGCGCCAGCCGGGCGGGGTCGCAGACGCGGTCGCGGATCAGTGCCAGCAGCGCGGCCACGCTGGCCTCGGGGTGGGGCCGCGCCAGCCGCAAGATGGCGTCACCCGCCTGCACGGTGCCGGGCCGCTCCACCCGCAGGTACCAGCCGGCGCGCAGGCTGTCCTGCACGCGGGCGGCCATGTCGGCCACGCCAAAGCGGCGGTTGAGCTTGAAGCAGGGCTGCCGGCCCTGACTGACGCGCAGCTCGGCTCGGCCCACGCGCCACAGGTCGCCCAGGCACACGCCCTGCTCGTCCACGCCCTCGACACTGAGGTTTTCGCCAAACGCGCCCGCCTGCCACGGCACGGCCACCGCGCCCAGCTCAGCCTGCCAGGCGGCGTAGTGGCCGGCGGCATAGGCGTGCACGGCCTTGTCGATGCCGCCATGCACGCGGCGGTCGGCCTGCTCGTCGCCGGCCAGGCCCAGGCTGCTGACCCAGGCCGGGCCGGCCACCGGCTGCTTGGCGATGGCGCTGGTGAGGCCGCCCGCGCCCAGCGGCGCCGCGCGGCCCGCCAGCACGGCGCCCACGCGGCCGATCACCGCCATTCAGAAATCGCCATCACGCACATAGGGGTAGCTCCACAAAATGGTCTGCATCAGCACCGACTTGACCCAGGCCGCATGCATGGCCTCCACCTGCTCGGGTGTGGCGCCTTGCCTGGCGAGAAAGGGCTTGAGCGTGGTGGTCACGGGAATGGTCAGCGCACTGAGGTAGCGGTAGTTGACCAGCGCGCTGCTGTGCGCGCCGTCGGTCTGGTTTTTCTTGGCCCGATGATGCCGCAGACCGATTTCGTACTGCCAGTCCAGCCAGGCCTGGTCGTAGCGCGCATCGGCGGTGTTCAGAATCCAGCGCGCGAAGCGCCGGCGCACGGCAGCCAGGTACTCGCCATCGGGCTTGCCGGTGCGCGTGTCGGTGAAGAACACCAGCAACTCGGGCGTGGCGGCCACGAAGCCGTACCAGACGTCCAGGATGGCGTCGGTCTGGCCTTCGAGGATGGGCTTGCTGCGGCGCAGCGCCTGCACGTCGGCCTCGGTGAACAGCAGCGCTTTTTGCAGTGCCGCCAGGTCGGCCACCGTGTAGGGTGCGGGCGCCAGGGTGGCCGCGCCATGGGCGTAGCCGGGGATGGCGGGCGGCGCGGCCGCGCCGGTGCTCGCGACGACGCCCAGCGCGGTGGCGCTCAACAAGTGGCGAAGCAGGCTCATGTTCATCTCCTTCATGGGGGGTGGTCGGGCTTGCAGTGTGGGCGCCGCAGTCGCATCATGGGCGTCATGTCGTCCGTAAAACATGTCCCATCGTCCAAACCCGCGGCCCCAGGGATCGACCGCCTCTCGGCGCTGCTGAGCCGCTTTCGGGTGCGCACCCACTTGTTCTTCAGCGGCTCGCTGTGCGGCCTCACCCCGTTCGAGGCCCAGCCCGGACGGGCTTTTTTGCACGTGTTGCGCGCGGGCACGCTGGAGGTCAGCCACCCGCAGCGGCTGCAAGGGCTGCCGCGCCGCCTGCGCGTGAGCGAGCCCATGCTGCTGTTCTACCCGCGCGCCGTGACGCACCGCTTTCACAATCCGCCGCGCGAGGGCTCGGCGTTCAGCTGTGCCACGCTGGATTTCGAGGGCGGCGCCCACAACCCGCTGGTGGCGGCCCTGCCGCCGCTCATTGCCCTGCCGCTGCGCGAGGCCGACGGCCTGCAGGCCACGCTGGACGTGCTCTTTGCCGAAACCGACCGCGTGCGCTGCGGCTCGCGGCTGCTGGCTGATCGCCTATTCGAGGTGGTGCTGATCCAGCTGCTGCGCTGGCTGCTCGACCACCCGGCCCAGGCCGGCATCCGCTCGGGCCTGATCCTGGGCCTGGCCGATCCCCATCTGGCCCGCGCGCTGGTGGCCGTGCACGCCGAGCCCGGGGCGGCATGGACGCTGCCCCGGCTGGCCGAGGCAGCCGCCCTCTCGCGCACCACGTTTGCCGCGCGCTTTCGGCAGACCGTGGGCACCACGCCCATGGACTACGTGGCCGACTGGCGCATCACGCTGGCCTGTGCCGGCCTGCGCGAGGGCCGCGCCGTCAAGGCGCTGGCCGCCGAATTGGGCTATGGCAGCGCGGCGGCGCTGTCCAAGGCCTTCAAGCAGCGGCAGGGCGTGGCGCCGCGCGCATGGCCGGCCCGCGAGGCGCCAGCGTGAAAGAATCCCGCCCATGCTGCTTGAATCCCTGCTCGCCTATCTGCACCTGTCGGCCCTGCTCGCCGTGGTGGTGTTCATCTCCAGCCAGGCTGCGCTGTGCCGGCCCGAGTGGATCAATGCCGCTGCCGTCAAGCGGCTGCAGCGGCTGGACCTGATTTACCTGATCGCCGCCATGGCGCTGCTGGCCACCGGCCTGGCGCGCGCCTGGTGGGGCATCAAGGGCAATGGCTGGTACTGGAGCCAGCCGCTGCTGCACATCAAGCTGACGGCTTACCTGGTCATCGGCGGCCTGTCGCTGATCCCCACGCTGGCCTTTCGCCGCTGGGCGCGCGCCTTGCCCACGCTGCCCGAGCCCGCCGAGGTGCGCCGCGTGCGGCGCTGGATCATGATCGAGGCCCACCTGCTGATGCTGGTGCCGATAGCCGCCGTGCTGCTGGCGCGGGGCGTCGGTACCCGGTGAGCACGGTGCTGCACCCCAGCGCGGTGCTGCACCCCAGCGCGGTGCTGTTCGCCGAGGGCGAGCACGCGCGCGAGCTGCCGGTGGTGGACCACTACAGCGGCCGCGAGACCTTGATGCGCAAAAGCCTGGCCAAGCAGGCCGAGCTGGGCCCGCTGTTCGACGTGACGCTGGACTGCGAGGACGGCGCCGAGGCGGGCCGCGAGGCCGCGCACGCGCGGCTGGTGGCGGCGCTGGTCAACGACCCCGATCTCAACCGCCATGGCCGCGTGGGCGCCCGCGCCCACCCGGTGGACCACCCGGCCTTTGCCGACGACGTGGCCACGCTGGTGGGCGGCGCGGGCGCGCGGCTGGCCTATCTGATGGTGCCCAAGGTGCGTGGCCTGGCCGACGTGCAGCGCGCCGCCGATGCGGTGGACGCGGCCGCCGCGCGCGCGGGTGTGCCGCCGCCGCCGCTGCAGGCGCTGATCGAAACCCACGGCGGCCTGCGCGAGGTGTTCGCCATCGCCGCCCATCCGCGCATCGAGTCGCTCTCCTTTGGCCTGATGGACTTCGTCTCGGCTCACGGCGGCGCCATCCCGGACACCGCCATGCAGGCCCAGGGCCAGTTCAGCCACCCGCTGGTGGTGCGCGCCAAAGTGGAGATCGCTGCCGCCTGCCACGCGGCCGGCATCGTGCCCTCGCACTGCGTGGTGACCGAGTTCAAGGACACGGCGGCGCTGACCGCCGCCGCCCGCCGCGCCGCGCAGGAGTTCGGCTACACGCGGATGTGGAGCATCCACCCGGCCCAGATCGAACCCATCCTGGCCGCCTTCGCCCCGGCGGCGGCGGAAATCGACACCGCCGCCGCCGTGTTGCTGGCGGCCCAGGCCGCCGGCTGGGGCCCCATCAGCCACGCCGACGCGCTGCACGACCGCGCCAGCTACCGCTATTACTGGCAGGTGCTGGTGCGGGCTGCCCGCACCGGCCAGCCCCTGCCCGAAGCCGCGCGCGCCGCGTTTTTCCCGAGCGGCGAAAATGCCGCCCATCACGACTGATGTTTGACTGGAGATCCCCCCGCATGACGCGCCCCTCCCTTGCCTGGGCCTGCACCGCCCTGCTGCTGAGCCTGGCTGCCGCCAGCGCCAGCGCACAGACCCCGAGCCAACCCGCTGCGCCCAGTGGCGCCCAGAAGGCGCCGGCCAAGAAAGCCCCCGCCAAGAAGGCCGCCTCAACCAAGAAAGCCGCGGCCAAGAAGGCGCCCGAGCCCGAACCCGAGGTGCCGCCGCCGCCGGCCGACGACGCCCAGCGCGCCGCCGCCGCGCTGGTCTACACCGGCCCCTACGCCTGCGAGCTGAACAAGACGCTGTCGGTCACGCCCGATGCCCAGCACGAGGCCTATATGGACGTGCTGTTCGGCAAGACCCGCTACCTGGTCAAGCCCGTGCTCTCCACCACCGGCGCGGTGCGGCTGGAAGACGTCAAAGGCCAGGCCTTGATGGTGCAGATCGCGCAGAAGTCCATGCTGCTGGACGTGAAAGTGGGCCAGCGCCTGGCCGACGACTGCGTCAGCGAAAAGCAGGCCGAAACCCGCCGCGCCGTGGCCGCCGCCGAGCAGGAGGCCGCCGCCAAGGCTGCGGCTGAAGCCGCTGCCGAAGCAGAGGCAAAAGCCAAGGCTGCTGCTGCCGCCACCGCCGCCGCGCAAGCCGGCTCCAGCGCCCCCGTACCGCCCGCCCCCGCCGCCAGCGGCGCCATCCAGGGCTGATCCACCGGCGCCGCAGGCCGCCTACAGACGCCACCGCCAGCCGGTGGCGTCTTTTTTTGTGCACCGCAACACTTGCCAAGTCTTATATAAGACTTAAAATGCCCGCCGATCAGACGAGTATCCGTTCAAGGAGCCCCACCCGATGCTGCAAGCCTATCGCCAACATGTCGCCGAACGCGCCGCGCTCGGTATCCCGCCGCTGGCCCTGGATGCCAAACAAACGGCCGAGCTGATCGAGCTCATCAAGGCCCCGCCGGCCGGCGAGAACGCCGCCGAGCTGGTGGAGTTGCTGACCCACCGCGTGCCACCCGGCGTGGACGACGCGGCCAAGGTCAAGGCCAGTTTTCTGTCGGCCGTGGGGCATGGCGACGTGAAGGTGGCGGCGCTCAGCGCCCAGCGCGCCACCGAGTTGCTGGGCACCATGGTGGGCGGCTACAACGTCAAGCCCATGGTGGACTTGCTGGCCAGCGCCGACGCGGCGGTGGCCGATGCGGCGGCCGAGGGCCTGAAGAAAACCCTGCTGATGTTCGACGCCTTCCACGACGTGGCCGAGTTGGCGAGGCAGGGCAACGCCCGCGCCCGGGCCGTGATGCAAAGCTGGGCCGACGCCGAGTGGTTCACCTCGCGCCCCGAAGTGGCCCAAAAGATCACCGTCACCGTCTTCAAGGTGCCCGGCGAGACCAACACCGACGACCTCTCGCCCGCCCCCGACGCCTGGAGCCGCCCGGACATTCCGCTGCACTACCTGGCCATGCTGAAGAACACCCGCGAGGGCGCGGCCTTCAAGCCGGAAGAAGACGGCAAGCGCGGCCCCATCGCCTTCATCGAAGACCTCAAGAAGAAAGGCCATCTGGTGGCCTATGTGGGCGACGTGGTGGGCACCGGCTCCAGCCGCAAGAGCGCCACCAACTCGGTCATCTGGGCCACCGGGCAAGACATCCCCTTCGTGCCCAACAAGCGCTTTGGCGGCGTGACGCTGGGCGGCAAGATCGCGCCCATCTTCTTCAACACGCAAGAAGATTCGGGCTCGCTGCCCATCGAGGTCGACGTGGCCAAGATGGAGATGGGCGACGTGCTGGACGTCTACCCCTACGAGGGCAAGGTCGAGAAGAACGGCGCCGTGCTGGAGACCTTTGCACTCAAGAGCGACGTGCTGCTTGATGAGGTGCGTGCCGGCGGCCGCATCAACCTCATCATCGGCCGCAGCCTGACCGGCAAGGCGCGCGAGGCCCTGGGCCTGCCCGCCAGCACCGTGTTCCGCCTGCCGCAGGCGCCCAAAGACACTGGCAAGGGCTACACGTTGGCGCAGAAGATGGTGGGCCGCGCCTGCGGCCTGCCCGAGGGCCAGGGCATCCGCCCCGGCACCTATTGCGAACCCAGGATGACCACCGTGGGCAGCCAGGACACCACCGGCCCCATGACGCGCGACGAGCTCAAAGACCTGGCCTGCCTGGGCTTCAGCGCCGACCTGGTGATGCAGAGCTTCTGCCACACCGCCGCCTACCCCAAGAAGGTGGACGTCAAGATGCACCACGAGCTGCCGACGTTCATCAGCACGCGCGGCGGCGTCAGCCTGCGCCCCGGCGACGGCGTCATCCACTCCTGGCTCAACCGCCTGCTGCTGCCCGACACCGTGGGCACCGGCGGCGACTCGCACACGCGCTTCCCCATCGGCATCTCCTTCCCGGCCGGCTCGGGCCTGGTGGCCTTCGGCGCTGCCACCGGCGTGATGCCGCTGGACATGCCCGAATCGGTGCTGGTGCGCTTCAAAGGCCAGATGCAGCCCGGCGTCACGCTGCGCGACCTGGTGCACGCCATCCCGCTCTATGCCATCAAGCAAGGGCTGCTGACGGTGGCCAAGCAGGGCAAGAAAAACATCTTCTCGGGCCGCATCCTGGAGATCGAAGGTCTGCCCGACCTGAAGGTGGAGCAGGCGTTCGAGCTCTCCGACGCCTCGGCCGAGCGCAGCGCCGCCGGCTGCACCATCAAGCTCAACCAGGCCCCCATCACCGAGTACCTGCGCAGCAACGTGGTGCTGATGAAGAACATGATTGCCGACGGCTACGCGGACCAGCGCACGCTGGCGCGTCGCATCGCCGCGGTGGAAGCCTGGCTGGCCCAGCCGCAGCTGCTGGAGGCCGACAAGGATGCCGAGTACGCAGCCGTCATCGAGATCGACCTGAACCAGCTCAGCGAGCCCGTGGTCTGCTGCCCCAACGACCCGGACGACGCCAAGCTGCTGTCCGACGTGGCGGGCCAGGCCATCGACGAGGTCTTCATCGGCTCGTGCATGACCAACATCGGCCACTTCCGCGCGGCGGCCAAGCTGCTGGAAGGCAAGCGCGACATCCCGGTCAAGCTGTGGATTGCGCCGCCCACCAAGATGGACGAAAGCGAGCTGACCGAGGAAGGCCATTACGCCACCTTCGGCGCCGCCGGTGCGCGCACCGAAATGCCTGGCTGCAGCCTGTGCATGGGCAACCAGGCCCAGGTGCGCGAGGGCGCCACCGTCATGTCCACCAGCACGCGCAACTTCCCCAACCGCCTGGGCAAGAACACCAACGTCTACCTGGGCAGCGCCGAGCTGGCCGCCATCTGCTCCAAGCTGGGTCGTATCCCCACCGTGGCCGAGTACCACGCCGAGATGCAGAACGTGAACAGCGAGGCCACGAAGATCTACCGCTACATGAACTTCGACCAACTGCCTGAGTACGTGGAAAAGGCCAAGGCTGTGGTGGCCTGAGCGAGCGGCTCTTGGCCACACCAACCCGCCATGATCCGGCGGGTTTTTTTGTTTTATACGCCGAGGTCTTTATGAAACCTGACTTGGCTGCCTCGATGGGCCATCAGGCAATGGTCGTCGAGTGCAGGCTGCATCGCACCTGCCCCGCATCGTCACCTCACCCAGGATACACACTACACGACTGATCGCCACCGCCCAAAATAGTTTGGCGGACTTCTAGTTCACGACACTAGAGCAGAACCCAGCCCACCACACAGTCACCAGCGCACGACTTCAAAGCCGCGCTGCCGCATCAGCATGTCTGCTTCGGTGAAAGGATTCGGGCCGTCCAGGAAAGGCACTTTAGCCGGCTTGCCCACCTCGTATGCCGGATGACGCTTTGGAACGGGCATGGGTGCAGTCGCCCCGGCACGCTGTGCCGCGCTGGCCAGGTCCATCGCCTCGACCGCCTGCTGCGCCTTACCTCCCCACAGCATCAACAGCAGCGGGCGGTTGATGCGACTGGCCAAATGTATGAGGATGGCACGGATCACTGGCGTCCACATCGCCATATGCGCGGCCTGTGCTGGTCGGCGCGGCGGCGAATATTTCCTCTTGTCGAATCGCGACAACGTGAGGCCCAGATTGATGCACAACACGCCCTCTCGAGCCCAATGCTCGAAGAGTTCAGGCGGCGTCTGCATCGGCACCACTGCGTCCCTGAACGCAGCCCGCCACTGCGGCCACTCGGCATCCGACGTGCCCCATCCGCGCACGCCCCATCGATGGTCGGCCAACACCTGCACCACTCGCCGCAAGCTCAGCGCCACATGATCCTGGTGCCAGTCGTTCAGTCCCCCTTGCTGGAACGAAATGCCGGTGGCATCGCGGATGTCCGGATAAGGATCCTGTCCAAGAAGCACCGCACGGACCTGGTCCGGTGACACTGTGTCCAAGGCCTTGAAGATGTGGCTACCCGGCGGTGCGCCACCGTGCGGATGACCGCGACGCAGCGGAATGATTTTTTCGTCCGGCTCCAAGGTCAGATCGGCGGGGATCGCTGAAAAGTCCGGCTCCACACCTTTGAACACCGGCTGCCAGATGGATGCCACATCATCACGCCAGTTGCGCAGATGCTGCTCAAGCGCCTTTCTGAGGAGCGGCGCCATGCATCAGTCCTGCTTGAAATAGAGGCTGCTGCCGTCGATGACCTTGAAGCCCGACGTGGACTTCAACGATGCACGCTCCGCCTGGTACCAGGCAATCTGCGGCGCAACGTCGAACAAGCCCGTCAGCGCCACTTCGACGGCCGCCCTATCCAAGCCACCATCTGATGCGATCCATAGCAGGGTGTAGCGGTCTTCGATCAGGAAGACCATCTCGCCTCCGATCTTTTGCAACGCCGAAAGCACGCCGACCGCGTCCTTTGCATGAGCCTTCGACAACACTGCCAGTTCCAGAACGCACTTATCGGACTCCAAAGCCTCGGTACCTGAAACAGCAGCGCGATGCACCGGTGTGCCGTACTTCGCTCGCACCTCCCCCACGTCGACCGCGATGCCACTGCGGGAACGCTGCGGGCCCTTCGGGAAACCGAAAATGTCGGCATGGCTTGCGCTATAAGCGATTCCTTCGGGATCTTGCTTGTGCTCAAGGTACGCTGCTTCGCTTGAGTAGATCAGCAGGGCCACCTCTTCAGGCAGACCGTCAACCATCGGTTGCAGCACCGTTGGCGAATACACCTGCAGGCCGAAACGCGTCATTACCTTCCACGTCTGCGGGATGAATTGACTGCCCAGGCGGTCGAGAAAAGTCTTCCAGTCAGCCGCATCAGCGAGGGGGTCCCTGCGCCACCCTTGCCAGACACGGATCATGCGCGGATCGCTCAATTTAGGAACTCCTGTGGCACGGGTTGCAGTTCGGTATGCATATCCAGGAACCAACGGATGACTCGACGCACTCGCGCCGGCATGCGATGGTCACGCCGGCGGACGATCCAGATCTGCTGCCTCACCGCACGCTCTGGCTCTGCGTCCTGCGGCTGTACCAGCCTAATTCCTCCGGACGCCAACTGCGCCGCCACCACGTGTCGAGGAAGTACGGAAAATCCCATGCCACCCTCAATCATCGCCAGTACGCCTCTGAGGTCATTGAACTGGCCGCTGACTCGCAACGCCAGTGGACTCAGCGCATCGCTTTCGCCGAAGTAGCCGGTGACCCAGCGGTTCAGCCCGTTGATCATGTCGGGGTAGGTGACAAACGGCAGCGCAAGCAGTTCGTCAAGGTTGGCCAGAGGTGAAGGTGCGCAGGCGCCCGCCGGACCGACCAGCACATACTCCACGGTACAGAACGGGTAGGCCTGCATCGATACCGCGTCGCACGGCAACATGCTGAAGCCAAAGTCGATGACGCCGCTTTGAACGTCGTCCAACACATCCGACGACGGCTTGAGTTCGATACTCAGCAACAACTCCGGATATTCCAGCCGGCGTTGCAGAAGCCAGCCGAAATGAGGTGCATGGACGCAACTCTCTGGCATGGCGTACGACACCTGTCCGCGCATGGATTCGAATTCCTCATTGAGCGACTCGAGGAATGCAGATGTGTGCTCCATGTAGGCACGCGCATGTGCCGCGAGCAACTGACCGCCTGGCGTCGTCACGATGCGCTGCCCCGCGCGAACAAATAGCTGGGTGTGCAAACGGTCTTCCAGCTTGGCAATCTGCTGGCTGATCGCCCCCTGCGTCAACGACGCCTCCTGTGCCGCGGCCGAAAAACTCTCTGTCCTGACGACTGCGAGAAATGACCGAAACAGGCGGGGGTCAAGCCGCTCGAAATCACTTGCAATCCAACGCAGCATCATTTCTTGTCCCTCCCTACAACGGCAAGCAGGTCACGATCGGCGCCAGAGGCTGAAGCGGTGAAACACGATGTGGTTCATCGGCGCAACGGTCAGATGTTCGGCGTGCTTGACCCAGTGTTTGCCCACCAGCCTCAGATACACGCCATCCTTCAAGGCAGCAGCCTGTGCGTTGTGCCGGCCCACCAGTTCCCAGGGCTCGTCAGCCGCCCGGCGCCGCCAAGCAGACCAGTGGACACCGCCCTCACGCACCAGCCGCAACTCCCCGCTCGCCGGCCCAACCGGCTTGGGGCCGCTGTTCTTGCCATACACGTTGTTGCGTGTGTCCGCGATGACCTCACCACTGGCCAGCGTCTGAAACGCCGGCAGTTGCTCATTCCAACTGATCCTCCAGCCGTCCTCTTCGTCAAATTCGCTGCTGACGAAGGGCGGCTCGCCATGCACGTTGAACACCAGGGAGCAATCCTGTGGCTCCTTCGGCGAAAGCACGGTCCGAGTCGGCGGCGTCACCGTGACAGCCGCCAGTTCAAACGTCGCTCCGGGGGCCGGCGCTTGCACGCTGAAAACCAAGTCAGCCCGGAAGTCGCCGGTCAGAGCACGCCGCAGGACGACGCCGGCCGATGCGTACTCTTTTCCCTCCACAAACTCCAGTCGAACCCCATGATCGATGCTGAGAGCGCACTCCGCACTGACATTGAGGTGTCCGGCCACCCACCGCGTGTCCATGGACTCAACGCTCTGGAACTCCTCTTTCCACTTGAGATTCCAATCATCAGGCATTTGAACGCTCCAGACTTCTGACCTATGAATGACACGTTCCAGGCCAATGTGACAGCACCAGCCACGCTAATGACCGCTATTAGCAGGCATCGCTTGATCGACGTCGCAATATCTCGCAAAGTCTGCCATCGGCACCTGACTGGCGTAAGGAGTCGATCAAAAAACTAAGGGAGAAAAACATGCACGGCCTGACCACCACAGGGCTGCCCTCTATTGACAACGACGCTACGGCAGCACAAGCAGCACTGGAGACGATCGGATGGAGCGTGATGGTGCTCGATGCGGATGCGGCAATTCACTATGCGAATCTTGCGGCGCGCAACGAGTTGCGCGATGGTAGCACCTTTCGGCTGAACGGTTGCAATCTGGTGACGGTACATGGCGAGCACACCCAGGAGTTGCGGCGCGCGTTGACGGGCGCACAGCACGGGAAACGCTCAATGCTGAAGATAGGTTTCGGACCGACAGCTCGTATGCTCTCCTTTGTTCCCCTCGCTGGGGTGGCCAACACGACAACGCCTCCGGCGGTCAACTCACAACGCATCTTGGTGATATGGGCGACAGATAACAAACCCTTGCGTTCAACACTCTGCCTATTTGCAATGGCGACGGGGTTAACGAGTTCCGAACGAGAAGTGCTGGAAGAGTTGTGCATGGGCAGACAGGCGCAGGCGATCGCATTCCAGCGTGACGTCAAGCTCGCAACGGTGCGCAGCCAGATCGGCAGCATTCGAAGCAAGCTGGGAGCACACTCCGTTCACGAGGTGATCGCTGGCGCATTGACCATGCCGCCGCTCAATCCCCGCGTGCTTGCCTAAATGTCCCATCCCGGATGATCATAAGGACGCTTATGAACCCTTCGGGGAAACCTGCCGACGACGTTCGGAAGGCCGTTGAAGCGCGAACGGCGCTGATGAAGGCGGAGCTCAAGGAATATTTGGCGGGAAAGCGCGAGCGGGCTGACTTGTAGCGAGCTGACCAGCACGCGGACACACCTACGCCCGAGGCGGCTTGGCGTTGCCTGCAGCACCCATTTCGGGTCATGCTGGATCAGGTTCAGCAGCACCAGGGCTGGGCCTTGCGGGCGGCGGTCGCCACGCTCCCAATGCCTTAGCGTAGCCACCGACACACCGAACCGCGCCGCAAACTGGCTCTGCGACAAACCCACTCGCGCCCGCAACCCGGCCACGTCGATGGGCTCGGGCCGGTACACCTTGACCCCCTCGACCCGCCCGCCCGCGTGGATGATGGCCTCTTGCAGACCTTGTTTGATGCTCTCGAACGCCTTGCTCATCACGACTCCTTGTCCAGCCACAGCCCCACCAGCACACGCACCAGGCCCGCCAACTCGTTGCGCTGGGCATGCGTCAGGTTGGACTTGATATCCAACGTCCTGGAACGACAAAGCCCCGGCATGCGGGGCTTTGCAGTTTGCGGTGCGCACCGGCACGCTCAACGGGATGCGCACACAGCGAGCCCTGGCGGGAAGGGGGGGATTCGAACCCCCGGTACGGGGTTACCGTACGCCTGATTTCGAGTCAGGTACATTCAACCACTCTGCCACCTTCCCGGGTCGCGGTGAACCAGGGATTCTAGCGCAGGATTTCAACCCCACCCAGGTAAGGCCGCAGCGCGGCGGGCACACGGATGCCGCCGCCTGGCAACTGGTGATTCTCCAGCACGGCCACCAGGGTGCGGCCCACGGCCAGGCCCGAGCCGTTCAAGGTGTGCACGAACTCGGTCTTGCCGGTGCCGCCCTTGTAGCGCGCCATCATGCGCCGCGCCTGGAAGGCCTCGCAGTTGCTGCACGAGCTGATCTCGCGGTAGGTGCCCTGCGCCGGCAGCCACACTTCGAGGTCGTAGGTCTTGGCGGCGCCAAAACCCATGTCGCCGGTGCACAGCATCACCACGCGGTAGGGCAGCTCCAGCCGCTGCAAGATGGCCTCGGCGTGGCCGACCATCTGCGCCAGCGCGGCATCGGAGTCTTCGGGCCGGGTGATCTGCACCATCTCCACCTTGTCGAACTGGTGCTGGCGGATCAGGCCGCGCACGTCGCGCCCGCCGCTGCCGGCCTCGGAGCGAAAACAGGGGCTGTGGGCGGTCAGCCGCAGCGGCAGGTCGGCCTCGGCCAGGATTTGCTCGCGCACGCTGTTGGTCAGCGAAATCTCGGCGGTGGAAATCAGGTACTGCTCGCGCGCCGTCTCGTCGCCGCCGCGCGTGACCCAGAACATCTGGTCTTTGAACTTGGGCAACTGGTTGGTGCCTTCCAGCACCTCGGGGTTGACGATGTAAGGGGTGTAGCACTCGGTGTAGCCATGCTCGCCGGTGTGCACGTCCAGCATGAACTGCGCCAGCGCCCGGTGCAACCGCGCGATGGGGCCGCGCAGGAACGCAAAGCGCGCGCCCGAGAGCTTGGCCGCGGTATCGAAATCCAGCCCCAGGCCGGCGCCCACGTCCACGTGGTCGCGCGGCGGCACATCGAAGGTGGGCGGCGTGCCCCAGCGGCGCACTTCGACGTTGCCCGTCTCGTCGGCACCGGCTGGCACGTCGGCCTGCGGCGTGTTGGGCAGGCTCATCAAGATGCCGCGCAATTCGTCCTGGATGGCTTGCAGGCGCTGGGCGCCGTCGGCCTGGCGGGTGGCAATCTGGCTCACTTCGGCCATCAGGTCGGCGGCATCCTCGCCCTTGGCCTTGGCCTGGCCGATTTGTTTGGACAGGGCGTTGCGCCGGGCCTGGCCCTCTTCGGTGGCCACTTGCAGCGCCTTGCGCTCGGCCTCCAGCGCGGTGAAGCGCGCCACGTCCAGAAAGGGCTGCGGGCACTGGCGGCGTTCGAGCTGGGCGATGACGCCGGTCAGGTCTTTGCGCAGCAATGCGATGTCAAGCATGGATATCTTTCATGGATTTGTCGCCCAGCCCCTTGGGCAGTGGAAAGTGAATGGTTTCTTGCACGCCGTCCATGCGCCGCACGCCCACCGCGCCCAATGCCTTGAGGCGGGCGATGACTTGCTGCACCAGCACGTCGGGCGCCGAGGCGCCGGCCGTCAGGCCCACGCGGCTGCGGCCCTGCAGCCAGGCGGTCTGCACGTCGTCGGCGCTGTCCACCATGTGCGCGGGGGTGCCCAGGCGCTGGGCCAGCTCGCGCAGGCGGTTGCTGTTGGAGCTGGTGGGGCTGCCCACCACGATGACCACGTCCACCTGCGGAGCCATGACCTTGACCGCGTCCTGGCGGTTCTGCGTGGCGTAGCAGATGTCTTGCTGCTTGGGCTCGCGCACCAGCGGGAAGCGCGCCTTGACGGCGGCCAGGATCTCGGCCGCATCGTCCACCGACAGCGTGGTCTGCGTGACCACGGCCAGCCGGTCGGGCCGGGTCACCGGCACGCGGGCCACGTCGGCCAGATCTTCCACCAGGAAGATGCCCTCGCGCAGCTGGCCCATGGTGCCTTCCACCTCGGGGTGGCCTTTGTGGCCGATCATGATGAATTCGTAGCCCTCTTTGGCCAGCTTGGCCACCTCCACGTGCACCTTGGTCACCAGCGGGCAGGTGGCATCGAAGACGGCAAAGCCGCGCTCGGCCGCCTCGGCGCGCACCGCCTTGGACACGCCGTGGGCCGAGAACACCAGCGTGGCGCCAGGCGGCACCTCGGTCAGGTCTTCGATGAAGATGGCGCCCTTGGCCTTGAGGTCGGCCACCACATAGGTGTTGTGCACGATTTCGTGGCGCACATAGATGGGCGCGCCAAACTTCTTGAGCGCACGCTCGACGATTTCAATGGCCCGGTCCACCCCCGCGCAAAAACCACGCGGCTCGGCCAGCAAGACCTCACCGTCCTGCACCGCATCAGCCATCACATCACCCCGATCACGTGAACCTCGAACCCCACCGGCTGGCTGGCCAGCGGGTGGTTGAAGTCGAACAGCACGCTGTCCTCACCCAGTTCGCGCACCACGCCGGCCACGCGGCCCACGCCGTCGGGGGCGGGGAACTCCACCGCATCGCCCACCGCCAGCACCTCTTGCGGGTCGCTGTGGCGGGCCAGCAGGGCGCGGCTGACGCGCTGGATCATGGCCGGCTCGCGCTCGCCGAACGCCTCACCGGCCGGCAGCTCGAAGCGCGCGCGGGCGCCTTCGGCCAGGCCCAGCAGCCGCGCCTCCAGCGCCGGCGTGAGCTGGCCCGTGCCCAGCGTCAGCGTGGCCGGGCTGGCGGCGAAGGTGGAGACCACGTCGGCGCCATCGGGCCCGATCAGGCGGTAATGCAGGGTGAGGAAGGAGCCGGGTTGGACGGTGGACATGGCGCGCAAGGGGAACTGGTACGCTGGCATTTTACGAAGCCCCCACCCATGGACTTGAAACGACTGCCCGCCGACCAGCGGCCGCGTGAGCGCCTGCTGGCTCAGGGGCCGGCCGCATTGACCGACGCCGAGTTGCTGGCCCTGCTGCTGCGCACCGGCCTGCCCGGCCAGGGCGTGCTGGTGCTGGCGCAGGCCGTGCTGGATGGCTGCGGCGGCTTTGCCGGCCTCGTGCGCCAGCGGCCACAGGAGCTGGCCCGCATCAAAGGCCTGGGGCCGGCCAAGCGGGCCGAGCTGGCGGCGGTGGCCGAAATCGCCCGCCGCGCACTGGCCCAACAGCTGCGCGCCCAGCCCGTGCTGGAGACGCCGGCCCAGGTGGCCGACTACCTGGGCCTGCTGCTGGCCGGGCAGGCGCGCGAGGTGTTCGTCGTGCTCTACCTGGACGCCCAGCACCGGCTGGTAGGGCAGCAGCGCTTCGAGGGCAGCATCCGCCACACCGATGTGCCACCGCGCGAGGTGGTGCGCGAGGCGCTGGCCCTGAACGCCGCCGCCGCCCTTTGCGCCCACAACCACCCCTCCGGCATGGCCGAACCCTCGGGCGCCGACGTGGCGCTGACGCACACACTGCGCCAGGCGCTGGCGCTGGTGGATGTGCGGCTGCTCGACCACCTCATCATTGGCCAGGGCTGCCATGTCAGCCTGGCCGAACGCGGGCTGGTGTGAAAGCGGATCTCGCGGCCATCAAAGCCGAGCTGGCCCGGCGCCAGGCCGCCGAGGCCGAACGCGCTGCGGCGGCAGCGGCGGCTGCGGCGACCGCCGCGCGCGAGCGCCAGCTTTTCGCGCACAGCGTGGGCCCGGTGGCGGCGCTGAAAGCCCCGCCCAAGGCCCAGCAGGCCCGCACCCCGGTAGCGCCCGAGCCGCGCCAGCGCCAGCAGGACGAGGCGGCCGCGCTGCGTGAGGCCTTGTCCGACGATGTGGACGTGGCCTCGCTGCTGCTGACCGACGACGGCCTGGCCTGGCGGCGCAGCGCCGTGCCGGCCGACGTGGTGGTGAGGCTGCGGCGTGGCCAGTGGAGTGTGCAGGCCGAATTGGATTTGCACGGTCTGCGCCGCGACGCCGCGCGCGACGCCCTGGCCACCTTCATCCGCCAGGCTCGCCAGCAAGGTCAGCGCTGCGTGCGCGTGGTGCACGGCAAAGGCCACGGCTCGCCGGGCCGCCAGCCGGTGCTCAAAGACAAGGTGCAGCGCTGGCTGGCGCAAAGCGCCGCCGTCATGGCCTTCACCCAGGCGCCACGCGCCCAGGGTGGCGCGGGTGCGTTGGTGGTGCTGCTGGATGGCACCCCCAAGTCCTAGGGGGGGCGGTGAAAACCCTCTGCTCGGGTGCGTGCCCGCTTCGCACAATGCCCGAGTAGTTCGCTGGGTGCGGCTGTCCAGCTCGCGCCCCTTGCTTTTCACCTTGATCGATACACCATGAATGCACTGACCACCCTGGCCGCAGCCGCGCTGCTGGCCTGCACCCTAGCCGCCCCGGCCTCGGCCGCCCCCAGCGTCGAGGCGCTGGACCGCATGGCCCAGGACGAGATCGCCGGCAACCCCATCTACCGCGTCTACTTCCCCGATGCCGACATGGCCGCCAAGGCCGCCATCAGCTTCGGCGGCGCGGTGCTGGAGTCCAACTACGACAAGCTCTACCTGGTGATGGACCTCTCACCGGCCGAGATCAAGAAACTGCAGGCGCTGAACCTGCGCGTCGAGCCCGACACCGCCTTCATGGCCAGGCGCGACGCCATGCTGAACGCGCTGCGCCGCGCCGGCATGCCCAGCATCCTGGGCAAGGCCGCCCAGGAGCGACTGGCCATCCAGGGCGCAGACGCCGAGGCCATCCCTGGCTACGCCTGCTACGAAACGGTGGAAGAGACCTTCGCCGCCGCCCAGGGCTTTACCGTCAGCCACCCGCAACTGGCCGACTGGATCGACGCCGGCAACTCCTGGCAAAAAGCCAATGGCGGCGCCGGCTACGACCTGATGGTGCTCAAGCTCACCAACAAGAACACCACCGGTGTGGGCGGCAGCGACAAGCCCCGCCTGCTGATCAATGCCGCCATCCACGCCCGCGAGTACGCCACCGCCCCGCTGGCGCTGGCGCTGGCGCGCAAGCTGCTTGACGGCTATGGCAGCGATGCCGATGCCACCTGGATCCTCGACCACCACGAGGTACACCTGCTGCTGCAAACCAACCCCGATGGCCGCAAGATCGCCGAAAGCGGCCTGCTCAAGCGCAAGAACCACGACACCACCGCCTGCGGCGGCGGCAGCCAGAACGCCATCGGCGTGGACCTGAACCGCAACTTCTCGTTCAGCTGGAACGTCACCAACGGCCAGGGCTCCAGCGGCCAGCCCTGCGCCGAAACCTACCGCGGCAGCAGCGCCGGCTCCGAGCCCGAGGTGGACACCATCGAGGAGTACGCCAAGGTGCTGTGGCCCGACCGCCGTGGCCCGGCCAAGACCGATGCCGCCCCCGCCGACACCAGCGGCATCCACATCGACCTGCACAGCTACAGCCAGCTCGTGCTGTGGCCCTGGGGCGACACCAACGGGCAGGCGCCCAACGGCCCGGCGCTGCAGACGCTGGGCCGCAAGTTCGCCTACTTCAACAACTACAAGCCACAGCAGTCCGTCGGCCTGTACCCCACCGACGGCACCTCGGATGGCGCCTCGTATGGCGAGCTGGGCGTGGCCGCCTACACCTTTGAGCTGGGCACCAGCTTCTTCCAGAGCTGCTCGGCCTACGACAACACCATCAAGCCGCAGAACCTGGATGCGCTGATGTACGCCGCCAAGGTGGTGCGCACGCCCTACCAGACCCCGGCCGGCCCCGACACGCTGAACGTGGCGCTGGGCAGGAAGGCCGCCGCCAACGGTGTGCCCGCCGGCAAGCGCGTGCAGATCACCGCCCAGGCCAACGACACACGCTACGGCACCAAAGGCGGCACCGAGCCCAGCCAGCTCATCGCCGGCGCCGAGGCCTACATCGACACCCCGCCCTGGGTGCCTGGTGCCAACGCCGTGACGCTCAATGCCACCGACGGCGCCTACGACGCCAGCACCGAAGGCCTGAAGGGCCGCCTGCCTACCGCCGGCCTCAGCACGGGCAACCACATCGTCTACGTGCGGGCCCGTGACGCCGCCGGCAACTGGGGCGCCGTCAGCGCGGTGTTCCTGAAGATCAACTGACGCCGGTCACACCGCCCACGAAAAAGGCCGCACACCGTGCGGCCTTTTTTTCTTGGCGGGTGGCGAGGTCAGAAGTGGCGCCGCCAACTGGCGGGCGCACTCATTCTTCTTCGTCTTCGCCGTCCTGCATCATGTCCGGATCGGGCTGCGGCGGCGCCACCATCTGCTGCTGGTGCACGGCGGCAGGGCCCAGCGGGCGCATCGGCGGCGAAGGCGCCACCCTGGGCGCGCCCGGAGCCACGACGGGCGCCGCGTGCGAGGCGGTGGTGGGGTCAGGCAGATTCAGCGCCACCGTCGCCGGGCCGCCGCGCGGGCCCAACTGCGCGGCGCGCCGCTCCACCGCCAGCAGCACCGTCTCGCCATCGACCACCGCCCCCGTGCGCACCGCGCGCGGCGGCTGGCCATCGACGGCAATCAAGGCCACGCCCTGGCTGGACTGGGCCGCACCTTGCGGCGCCACCACCCCCAGCAACTGGAACCGGCTGTCGTCGGCCATGGCCGGCTCGTCGTCATCGTCGGCCACAGGGGCCGCGCCCAGCACCTGCGACCAACCGCCGCCGCCCATCGAGTCGGGCGCCGGCAACCGCGCGCCATCCGGCAGCGGCGTGCGCGGCCCGGCCACGGTGAAGCCCCAATAGACCAGGCTGGCCGCGACGGCCGCCCACACACCGAAACTCGCAAGTCGAGATTGCATCGGCCGATTATCATCCAAGGCTCCCATGCTGAGACAGACGGATATGACCTTGCACGCCCGCCCACTTCGCGCCGCCCAGCGCGGCTTCACGCTGATTGAAATCATGGTGGTGATGGTCATCATCGGCATCATGGGCGCCCTGGTCGTGCCCGCCGTGCTGGAGCGCCAGGCCGAGGCCAAGGTCACCGCAGCCAAGGCCGACATCGGCAGCCTGATGCAGGCGCTCAAGCTCTACAAGCTGGACAACAACCGCTTCCCCACCGCCGAGCAAGGGCTGGATGCATTGACCGCCAAGCCCACCACCGGCCCCATCCCGCCCAACTGGAAGCCGTATCTGGACAAACGCCTGCCCGCCGACCCCTGGGGCACGCCCTACCAGTACGCCAACCCCGGTCTGCACGGCGAGGTCGATCTCTTCAGTCTGGGCGCCGACGGCCAACCCGGCGGCGAAGGCAAGGATGCCGACATCGGCTCGTGGCAATAAGCCGGCGCGGGGCTTCACGCTGATCGAGGTGATGGTCGTCATGACCATCATCGCCATCGGCGTGGGCCTGGCCACCGTGGCCTTGCGCGACCGCGCCAGCAGCCGGCTGGAGCACGAGGCCGTGCGCCTCGCGGCCCTGCTCGACGGCGCCCGCGCCGAGTCGCGCGTGCTGGGCATCGACGTACGCTGGCTGCCGCGCCGCCAACCCACCGCCGACAGCCCCCAGCCCGGCTTCCTGTTCGAGGGCCTGCCACCGCGCACCGAGCCCCGCCCCAGCCACTGGCTGGAGCCCGAGGTGCAGGCCGAGGTCGTGGGCGCGCCGCTGCTGCGCCTGGGCCCCGAGCCCATCATCGGCGCCCAACGCGTGGTGCTGCGGCTCGATGGCCAGCAGATCACCATCGGCACCGACGGGCTGGCCCCCTTCCACATCCTGCCGGCTGCCGCCGCCGACGCGCCATGAAGTCCGCGCGCGGCTTCACCCTGGTCGAGGTGCTGGTCGCGCTGGCGCTGATTGCGCTGGCGCTGGGTGCGGGCAGCCGCGCCGCCGGCGGCCTGATCGGTAACGCCGAGCGCCTGGCCGACGTCACCGCCGCCCAATGGTGTGCCGACAACCACCTGACCAACCTCAAGCTGGCGCGCCAGTTTCCCGACGTGGGCGAGACCAGCAGCGAATGCCACCAGCTGGGCCAGGTCTACCGGCTCACCGTCAGCGTGCGACCCTCGTTCAACCCCAACTTCCGCCTCGTCGATGCCGCCGTGGCGCGGGCCGACGCCACCCCGCTGGTGCGCCTGTCGGCCATCATGCCGCGCTTTTGATGATGCGCAGCACACGGACGCAGGCCGCCTTCACCCTGGTCGAGGTCATCGTCGCGCTGGCCATCATGGCCATCATGGCCGTCATGGCCTGGCGCGGCGTGGATGCGCTGGTGCGCGCCCGCGACGGGGGCCAGGCCGCCACCGAACGCACGCTCAAGCTGCAGACCGCGCTGGCCCAGTGGGAGCAAGACCTGGCCCAGCTCCAGGCCACGCCCGACACGCCCACGCTGCGCTTTGACGGCGCCGCGCTGCGGCTGACCCGGCGCACGGCGGACGGCCTGCAAATCGTCGTCTGGACGCGCCAGGACGGTGCGCTGCAGCGCTGGGCCACGCCGCCCCTCACCCGCGCCGAGGCCTTGCAGGAGTGGTGGCTGCGCAGCCTGCAATGGCCGGCCATCCAGGCCGACGCGCTGCGCCTCGTCGAGGACGTGATCGACTGGCAGGTGTATTACTTCCAGCCCGGCGACGTGACCTGGAGCAATGCGATGTCCAGCGGCAACGTGGCCCGCCAGCCGCAGCGGCCGCCACCGGCGCCCACCACCCCAAAGACGCCACCTCCCTCTGAGAAGGAGGAAGGCGGTGGTAGCGACACTGGCGGCGGCAGCGGCGGCAGCGGCGGCGGTGGTGGCGGCGGCGACAAGCCCATCACCGTCCAGGACGTGGAAACCGACACCCTGCCCATCGGCGTGCGGGTGGTGCTGACGCTGCCCTCCGGCCAACTGGTTCGTGACGTGCGCGTCACGCCGGCGCTGTGAGCCCCCGCCGCGCCCACGGCCAGCGCGGCGCCGCGTTGCTGCTGGCCATGCTCATCCTCACGCTGGTGGCCACGTTTGCCGCCGCCATGCTGTGGCAGCAGTGGCGAGCCATTGAAGTCGAAGGCGCCGAGCGCGCCCGCGCCCAGGCCGCCTGGTTGATCGAGGGCACCAGCGACTGGGCCCGCATCATCTTGCGCGAAGACGCCCGCAGCGCCAGCGGCAAGCCGCCCGTGGACAGCAGCGACGAGAACTGGGCCATCCCGCTGCGCGACGCCAAGCTGTCGGACTTCCTGGCCACCGACCGCAACCAAACCGATCTGGGCGGCATCGAGGCCACGCTCTCGGGCCAGATCGTGGACGCCCAGAGCCGCTTCAACCTGCGCAACCTGGTGCCTGAAGACGCCACCGAGGAGGAGGAGGACGAAACCCAGACGCCCGAGCAGATCAAGGCGGCCAAGGAGCGGCGCGAAGCCCCGCTGCGTGCGCTGCGCCGCCTGTGCAGCCAACTGGGCCTGGCCGAAGAGGTGGCCGACCGCATCAACACCGCCATGCAAGGCCTGGCCGCGCGGCCCCGCAACGCCCAGGGCGGCATCAGCAGCGCCGCCACCGGCGCCGTCGCGCCGCAGCGCCCGGCCCAACTGGCCTGGCTGGGGCTGGACGCCGCCACCGTGCAGCGCCTGACCCCTTACGTGGTCGTGCTGCCCACGCGCACGCCGGTCAACGTCAACACCACCAGCGCCGAGGTGCTGGCCGCCGTCTTCGACGGGCTGGACCGAGGCAGCGCCGAGCGCGTGCTGCGGGGTCGCCCGGCCGGCGGCTACCCCTCGCTGGACGCCGTCAAGCAGCAACTGGGCGGCAACCTGACCCCCAACGCCACCGCGCTGGCCGTCAGCAGCTCGTTCTTTGAGATCGTGGGCGAGTTGCGCTACGACCGCTACGTGCTGCGTGAACAAACCCTGGTGCAGCGCCGCGCGCAAGACGTGGTGGTGCTGCGTCGCGAGCGATTACCCCTCGAATGAGGGTCAGACCTTTGGCTTGCCCCGGGTGAGGCAGGCCACAATACCGCCCCAACCATGTCCATCCTCATCGTCACCCTGCCCTCGCCCCCGCGCCTGGCCGCCCAGCCACCGGACGCGGCCGTGCAGCCCACCGCCGGTGAATGGGCCTACCTGTACAGCGAGGACGGTCGCCAGCTCACCCGCCATGGCCGGGCCGAGCCCGCCCAATGGCCGCCCATAAGCGCCCAGACCCAGGTGGTGGCGCTGGTCAGCCCGGCCGACGTGGTCTGGCACCGCGCCACCCTGCCCAAAGCCAGCGGCCCCAAACTGCGTGCGGCGCTGTTCGGCCTGCTGGAAGACGATTTGCTGGACGAGTCCGCCGCCCTGCACCTGGCCGTGCAGCCCGAGGCCAAGGCGGGCGAGTCGGCCTGGGTGGCCGCGCTGCCCAAACCCTGGCTCACCGCCCAACTGGCTGCCATGGCCGCCGCCGGCTGCCCGGCCGACCGCATCGTGCCCTTGTGGACGCCCGACGAGCGCCCGGCCGGCCACGTCTTTCGCCCCGCGCCGCAAAGCGACGCCGCCGCCGCTGCACCCTGGCTGGCCTGGCGCGATGCCCAGGGCCCCATCGCCATGCCGCTGGACAGCGATGCCGCCCGCGCCCTGGTGGCCCGGGTGCCGCCCGACATGCCGGTGCGCTGGACGGCCGATGCCGACAGCGCCGACGCCGCCACGCACTGGCTGGCCCAGCTGCCCGACCTCAGTGCCGGCGCCACCGTGGCCGCCCTCTCGCCCGGCCAGCAGATGCTGGCCGCTGCCGCCCAGCCCTGGAACCTGCGCCAGTTCGACCTGGCCGGCCGACCGCGCCGGGGCGGGCGGCTGGGCCAGCTGTGGCAACGCTTCGCCCACGAGCCTGGCTGGCGCCCGGTGCGCTGGGGACTGGCGACGCTGGCCGTGGTCCAGGTGGTGGGCCTCAATCTCTACGCCTGGCAACTCAACCGCGAGGCCAAGGCCCAGCGCACGGCCCAGATCCAGCTGCTGCAAGCCACCTTCCCACAGGTGCGGGCCATTCAGGACCCGGTGCTGCAAATGCAGCGCGAGGTGGACATGCTGCGCGCCGCAGCCGGCCGCCCGGGCCCGGGCGACCTGGAGACCTTGCTGAGCGCCGCCCAGCGCGCCTGGCCTCCTGGCCGTCCGGCGGCCAGCGGCCTGACCTTCGCGCCCGGCCAGTTGACGCTGACACCGCCCTGGCCACCCGCCGAGGTGGGCGCCGCGCAGGCGCGGCTGCAAGCCCAGGGTTTTGATGCCCAAAGCGGTGCGGCCGGCGTGGCCATCAGCCCCTGGCGCCCGCGACCCGGCAGCGCGCCACCACCCCCGCCACCGCAGACCGCGCCCGTGGTGGCCCCCACGGTGCAGCCCCAGGCCGCCCTGTCCGACGACGCCGAAGCCGAGGAGACGCCCGGCGGCGCCAACCCCGCACCCCGCCCGGCCTGGCAACCACCAGCGCCACCGCCGATGCAGCCCTTGCAACCGCTGCGGCCCACCCTGCCCCAGCAGACCCAGCCACCCGCTCACGCCCCGACGGGCACCGTTGCCCAATGAACGCCACCACCCAAGCCCAACTTGCCGCGCTGCGCGCCCGCTGGGCCGGCCTGGCCCCGCGCGAGCGCCATCTGCTGCTGGCAGCCGGTGCGGCGCTGGCCGCCCTGCTGCTGTGGCTGGCGTTGCTGGGCCCCGCCATCTCGGTGCTGCGCAGCGCGCCCAACCGCATCCAGGCCCAGGCGGTGGAGCTGGCCACCATGCGCCAGTTGGCCGAAGAGGCCAAGGCGCTCAAGGGCGCCAGCCCGGTGGGCGGCCCGGAGGCCGCCGCTGCCCTCAAGGCCGCCACGGGCCGCCTGGGCGAGCACGCCACGCTGACCGTCACCGGTGGCCGCGCCACACTGGCGCTGCAGGGCGTGGCGCCCGACGCCTTGCAGGCCTGGCTGGCTGAGGCCCGGGCCGGCGCCCGCGCCCGGCCGCTGGAAGCCCAGTTGCAACAGACGCCTACCGGCTGGCAAGGCCAACTGGTGCTGGGGCTGGGCGGACCATGACCGTGGCCATGGGCTTTGCAGGCCAGCACCGACGCCCGCGCGGCGGCGGCGCCAGCGTGCCACCGCGCCCGGCCCAGCGCCTGCGCCGCTGGGCGCTGGGCGGTGTGCTGATGGGGCTGGCGCTGGCCGTGCTGCTGTGGGCACCGGCTGGCTGGCTGGCCAGCGGCGTGGCCAGTGCCACCGGCGGCCGCGTGCTGCTGGCCGATGCGCGCGGCACCATCTGGCGCGGCGATGCGCTGCTGGTGCTGACCGGCGGGGCCGGCAGCCGTGATGCCGTCTGGCTGCCCGAGCGTCTGGCCTGGCGCCTGTCGCCCACCTGGCTGGGGGCGGCCTTGACCCTGAGCCAGCCCGGTGCCATGCCGGGCGAGGTCACGCTGCGCTGGCTGCCCGGCTGGCGCGAAACGCGGCTGCAGGTGCAGACCACCGCGCCCGACGGCACGCTGGCCGTCTGGCCCGCGGCCGTGCTTGAAGGCCTGGGCGCGCCGCTGAACACCTTGCGCCCGCAGGGCCAACTGCTGCTGCAAGCGCATGACCTGGCGCTGACACGCAGCCAGGGCCCCTGGCAGCTCAGCGGCCGTGCCGTGTTCCGGGTGCTGGACGCCGCCTCGCTGGTGGCGGTGGTCTCGCCGCTGGGCAGCTACGAAGCCACGCTGCAAGGCACACCCGGCGCAGCGCCCACGCTGGCGCTGCGCACGCTCGGCGGCGCGCTGCTGCTCAATGGCCAGGGGCAGATCACCCCGCGCGGCCTGCGTTTCACCGCCCAGGCCAGCGCGGCACCGGGCCAGGAGGCCGCACTGGCCAATTTGCTGAACATCATCGGACGCCGCCAGGGTGCGGTGTCCCTCATCTCGATCGGTTCGCCATGACGACTCACCCGCTCCAACGCTTCGCCCTCTCGTCGCTCGCGCTTGCCCTGGCGTTGACCGGCGCGCCGCTGGCCGCGCAAGACCTGCCCATGCCGGCCAGCAAACGCCATGCGCCGGTGACGCTGAACTTCGTCAATGCCGACATCGAGATGGTCACCCGCGCCATCGGCGCCATGCTGGATCGGCAAATCCTGGTCGATCCCCGCGTGCGTGGCCAGATCACGCTGACCAACGAGCGCGCCCAGCCACCGCAAGAGGCCTGGCGCAGCTACCTGGCGTCGCTGCGCGGCCTGGGCTTCACGGTGGTGGACGTGGGCGGCCTGCTCAAGGTGGTGCCCGAGGCCGAGGCCAAGTTCCAGGCGGGCACCGTGGTCATCGGCACCCCGTCGCAGCGCGGTGATCTGGTGGTGACGCAGATCTTCCGCCTCAACCACGAGAACCCCAACAACCTGATCCCCATCCTGCGGCCGATGATTTCGGCCAACAACGTCATCAACGCCAACCCGGCCACCAGCTCGCTGATCATCACCGACTACGCCGACAACCTGCAGCGCATCGCCCAGGTGATCAGCGCGCTGGATCAGCCGGTGGCGTCGGACGTGGAGGTCATCACGCTGGAGCACGCGCTGGCGTCGGATGTGGCGCCGTTGGTGCAGCGGCTGTCGGACGGCGGCACGGGCATCACCGTGCCCGGCGCGGCACCGGGCACGGGCAATGCCACCACCATCATGATCGATCCGCGCAGCAACTCGCTGATCGTGCGGGCGGCCAACCCCACGCGCATGGCCGCCGTGCGCTCGCTGGTGAGCAAGCTCGACCGCCCGGTGGAAGGCAGTGGCCCGGCCGGGCGCATCTGGGTGGTCTATCTGCGCAACGCCGATGCGGTCAAGCTGGCCGAAGTGCTGCGGGCCACGCTGGCCAGCGGTCTGGCGGGCGGTGGCGCCGCCGGTGCCGGTGGCCCGTCGCCCATCAGCACCACGCCGCAGCGGCCCGCGCCGCAGCAGCCCATGGGCGGCGTCGCCGGCGCCACCGCCAGCGCCTCGGGCGGCACCAGCGCGGCCGCCACCACGCCGGTGTCGCAGTCGGCCGGCCCCTCTACCGGCGGCCAGATCCAGGCCGACCCGTCCAGCAACTCGCTGATCATCTCGGCCCCCGAGCCCGTCTACCGGCAACTGCGCCAGGTCATCGACCAGCTCGACACGCGGCGGGCGCAGATTTACGTCGAATCGCTGATCGTCAAGGTGGACGCCCAGCGCGCGGCCGAGATGGGCATCCAGTGGCAGGGCCTGCTGGCCAACAACGCCAACACGGCGGGCCTGATTGCCGGCACCAACTTCGGCACCCAGGGCGACAACATCCTGAGCCTGGCGCTCAGCGGCGCGGGCGGCACCACCGGCAGCCTGCAAGTGCCCGGCAACGGCCTCAACCTGGGCCTGGTGCAGAAGATCCAGGGCATCTACACGCTGACCGGGCTGGCGCGCTTCCTGGAGAACACCACCGGCGCCAACGTGCTGTCCACGCCCACGCTGATGGCGCTGGACAACGAAGAGGCCAAGATCGTCGTGGGCCAGAACGTGCCCTTCGTCACCGGCTCCTACACCAACACCGGCGCCGCCGCCGGCTCGACCAACCCCTTCCAGACCATCGAACGCAAGGACGTGGGCCTGACGCTGCGCGTCAAGAGCCAGGTGGGCGAAGGCGGCACGGTGCGCATGACCATCTACCAGGAGAACTCCAACGTCTCGGGCAGCGCCGGCAACCAGGGCCTGATCACCGACAAGAGCGCGGTGGAGACCACCGTGGTGGTCAACGACGGCCAGATGCTGGTGCTGGGCGGGCTGATGCGCGACGAGTACACCGACGGCGAAGACCGCGTGCCGGGCCTGGCCTCGATTCCGCTGGTGGGCAACCTGTTCAAGAACCAGAGCCGCAAGCGCATCAAGAGCAACCTGATGGTGTTCCTGCGCCCGGTGGTGATGCGCGACCAGATGGCCAGCGACCGCCTGACGGTGGACCGCTACGACGCCATCCGCGCCATCCAGCAAAGCCAGCAGCCCGAAGAGAGCGTGCTGAACCCCGTCAACGAGGCGCCGGTGGCGCCCGAGCTGCCGCCCTCGATGCAGCCGGCGCGGCCCCAGCCGGTGCCGCCGCCGACCCCTGAGCCGCAGCCCCTGCCGCCCACCGACACCCCGCCGCAGGGGCAGTGACATGGCGCAGCGCCACCCCCTGCCCTACGCCTTTGCCAAGGCCCACACGCTGCTGCTGGAAAACGACGGCCAGCAGATGCTGCTGCGAAGCAGCGAGGCCACGTCGCGCGCGGCGCTGGCCGAGGTGTTGCGGCTCTACCAGGTGGACCGCGTGGACACCGAGGCCGGCCCCGCGCTGGCCCAGCGCATTGCCGAAGCCTATGCCGGCGGCGAGTCCAACGCCGCCGCCGTGGTGGGCGAGGTGGAGAGCGCGGTCGATCTCTCGCGCATGATGCAGGAGCTGCCGGCCGTCGAAGACCTGCTCGAAGCGGCCAACGACGCGCCCATCATCCGCATGCTCAACGCCTTGCTGACGCAGGCCGCGCGTGACGGCGCCAGCGACATCCACATCGAGCCCTATGAGCGCGCCTCCAGCGTGCGTTTTCGCGTGGACGGCACGCTGCGCGAGGTGGTGCAGCCCAACCGGGCGCTGCACGCGGCACTGATCTCGCGGCTGAAGATCATGGCCGAGCTGGACATTGCCGAAAAACGCCTGCCGCAGGATGGCCGCATCTCGCTGCGCATTGGCGGGCGCGCCATCGACGTGCGCGTCTCCACCCTGCCCTCGGCCCACGGCGAGCGCGCGGTGCTGCGCCTGCTGGACAAGACCGATGCCCGCTTCTCGCTCGAAGGCCTGGGCATGAGCGGCGACGTGCTGGCCGCCTTTTCGCGCCTGGTGCAGCAGCCGCACGGCATCGTGCTGGTCACCGGCCCCACGGGCTCGGGCAAGACGACCACGCTCTACGCCTCGCTGTCCAAGCTCGACCACACCACCACCAACATCCTGACCATTGAAGACCCGGTCGAATACGAGCTGCCGGGCATCAGCCAGACCCAGGTCAACACCAAGATCGAGCTGACGTTTGCCAAGGCGCTGCGCGCCTTTTTGCGCCAGGACCCGGACGTCATCATGGTGGGCGAAATCCGCGACGGCGAGACCGCGCAGATCGCCATCCAGGCCTCGCTGACCGGCCACCTGGTGCTTGCCACCGTGCACACCAACGACGCGCCCTCCACCGTGGCGCGGCTGATCGACATGGGGGTCGAGCCCTTCCTGCTGTCCAGCAGCCTGCTGGGCGTGCTGGCACAGCGGCTGGTGCGCAAGCTGTGCACCGACTGCAAGCGTCAGGGCGACGACGGCCACTGGCACCCGGTGGGCTGCCCTGCGTGCAGCCACACCGGCTACAAAGGCCGCACGGGCGTCTATGAGCTGGCGGTGGTGGACGATGCCGTGCAGCAGCTGATCCACGCCTCGGCCAGCGAGGCCGACATCACCGCCGCCGCACGCAAAGGCGGCTGGCGCCCGATGCGCGAGGATGGCGAGCGCCTGGTGCGCGACGGCATCACCTCGTTTGAAGAGGTGCTGCGCGTGACGCGCGAGTAAGCCATGCCCGCCTTCAAATACGAAGCCCTGGACGCCGCCGGCAAGACCCGCACCGGTCTGGTTGAGGCCGACCATGCCAAGGCCGCGCGGGCGGCGGTGCGCGGCCAGGGGCTGACGCCGCTGGCCGTGACGGCCGTGGCGCCCGCCGCCACGGGTGGCGCACGCGCCTCGTTCTCGCGCCGTGCGTTCAGCAGCAACGGCCTGGCCGTCTGGACGCGCCAACTGGCCGGCCTGGTGGGCTCGGGCCTGCCGCTGGAGCGGGCACTCACCGCGCTGGCCGACGAGGCCGAAACCCCCAAACAGCGCGAGCTGGTGGCTCACCTCAAGAGCGAGGTCAACGCCGGCCACCCGTTTGCCCGCGCCATGGCCAGCGCACCGCGCGAGTTCGACGACGTCTACCGCGCGGTGGTGTCGGCCGGCGAGCAAAGCGGCGCCCTGGGCGCCGTGCTGGACAAGCTGGCCGACGACCTGGAGGCGCGTCAGGCGCTCAAGGCCAAGGTGCTGGGTGCCATGCTCTACCCGGCCATCGTCACCGTCATTGCGGTGATCATCGTCACCTTCTTGCTGGCCTATGTGGTGCCGCAGGTGGCCTCGGTGTTTGCCAGCACCAAGCAGGCGCTGCCCATGCTGACGCAGGTGATGCTGGGCCTGTCGGCGCTGATCCGCAGCTGGGGCTGGCTGGTGGCGCTGGTGCTGGTGGTGGGCGGCGTGGCGCTGCGCCAGGCGCTGAAGTCACCGGCCTTTCGCGAGCGCTTCGATGCCGGCGTGCTGCGGCTGCCGCTGATCGGGCGACTGGCCCGCGGCTACAACGCGGCCCGCTTTGCCGGCACGCTGGCCATGCTGGCCAGCTCGGGCGTGCCCATCCTCAAGGCCTTGCAGGCCGCCGCCGAGACGCTGGCCAACCAGGCCATGCGCGCCGATGCCATGGACGCGCTGGTGCAGGTGCGCGAGGGTGCGCCACTGGCCTCGGCCATGGCCGCCAAGAAGCGCTTTCCGGGTCTGCTGGCCATGTTCGCCCGGCTGGGTGAACAGACCGGCCGCCTGCCCGAGATGCTGGACCGTGCCGCGCGCCAACTGGCCAGCGAGGTGCAGCGCCGCGCCATGGCCGTGGCCACGCTGCTGGAGCCGCTGCTCATCGTCGCCATGGGGGTGATGGTGCTGCTCATCGTGCTGGCGGTGCTGATGCCCATCATCCAGATGAACAACCTGGCCCGATGACCGCGGCGGCCCGGGCGTAGCCCCGGGGCTGTCAGGGAAGACCCAGACAGTCGACCGCCTGCGGGAACCTTGTCGCCTCGGATCGACTCAGTCCTGGCGCCTGCAACCAACGCCACGCCAGCCTATACCCTGTGACCACCGCTGCCGCCGTCTTTCTCGCCATTGCCCTACAGCAACTCGTTTTCGCCGGCATGTGGCTGGTCCTGGCCTGGCAGCGGCTGGCCCGGCGTGCGAGCCTGGTGTGGTCGGTCACGTCGCTGCTGATCGCCATGGGCATCACGCTGATTGCGCTGCGCGGCCAGATTCACCCCTGGGTGAGTTTCGTGGCCGCCAACACCCTCATGCTGCTGGCCTTTCTGATGCTGCGCCATGGTGTGCTGCGGTTCGTGCGACGGCCCACCAACAGTCGGCGCCTGCCCTGGCTGGTGCTGGTCTTCCTGGCCACGATGACGGCGCTGGAGCGCAACGGGCACCACACGCTGCTCGCGTCCAGCTGCGCGCTGCTGTGGGGGGTCATCCTGCTGCACCTGGCCTGGATCATTGCGCGCGATCTGCGCATCGAGTTCAGCCCCTGGCTGGCGCGCGTGTGTGCGCTGCCGCTGGTGGGCGTGGCCTTGTCGTTCGCGCCGCGTGCCCTGGTGCTGGCCAACGACGACAGCCTGCAGGTCTCGCCCGGCGGCGGCCTGGCCGGCGCGTTGGTGATGTGCGCCACCATGCTGGCGCTGAATCTGAGCCTGGTGGGCCTGATGGTGGCGCGCATCGTGCTGCGGCTGCGCCACCACAGCGACCACGATCCGCTGACGGGCCTGCTCAACCGCCGCTCCATGCAGACGCGGATGACGAGCGAAACCACGCGGGTTGCCCGCTATGGCGGCCAGTTCGCGCTGCTGTCCATCGACATTGACCACTTCAAGCACGTCAACGACACCCGGGGCCACCCGGCCGGCGACCGCGTGCTGTGCGAGGTGGCCTCCACGCTGCGCCAATTGGTGCGCCAGGTGGACAGCGTGGCGCGGGTGGGCGGTGAAGAGTTCTGGGTGCTGCTGCCGGCCACCGATGCCCAGGGCGCCATGCACATGGCGCAGCGCATGCGCATGGCGGTGCGCGAGGGGCCGCAAGGGGTGACCGTCAGCATCGGCGTCGCCACGGCGCCGGTGCCGACCAGCCTGGAGACGGTGGAGGCCTTGCTGCACCGGCTGGACGATGCGCTCTACCGCGCCAAGCGCGAGGGACGCGACCGCGTGATCCTGGCACCGGCGCCGCAAGAGGAAGCCACCGTCTAGGCGCGGCCCGACCGCAGGCCGGAGGGCCGCGGTGCCGATGAGGGCCGCACCGGCTCAGCGGCCTCCAGCGTGGCGATGATGGGGCAATCGGGCCGGTCGTCACCGTGGCAGCACTGCACCAGATGGGCCAGCGTGGCCTTCATGGCGGCCAGCTCGGTGAGCTTGGCATCCAGCTCTTCGATATGGGCCTGCGCCAGCGCCTTGACCTGCCGGCTGGGGCGCTTGCGGTTGTGCCACAGGCTGAGCAGTTCGCGGATCTGCTCGATGGAAAAACCCAGGTCGCGCGACTGGCGGATGAAGCGCAGCGTGCCGATGGCGCTGTCCCCATACTGGCGGTAGCCGGCCTCGGTGCGCGCGGTTTCGGGCAGCAGGCCCACGCTTTCGTAGTGGCGGATCATCTTGGCCGACACGCCGCTGGCCTTGGCGGCCTGGCCAATGTTCATGGGTGGGTTCATGGCGGGCTCAGGCCGCTTTGGGCTGTGTGGCGGGTTGGGTGGGGACGCGAGGCGGCGCGGGCGGGTTGGCGGGTCCATCCGCCGCACCTTTCCAGCGCCGCAGCAGCAGCGCGTTGCTGACCACACTCAAGCTGCTGAAGGCCATGGCCGCACCGGCGATGACCGGGTTCAGCAAGCCCAGCGCCGCCAGCGGAATGCCCAGCACGTTGTAGGCAAAGGCCCAGAACAGGCCTTGCTTGATCTTGGCGTAGGTGCGCCGCGAGACGTCCAGCGCGTCGGCCACCAGCCGCAGGTCGCCCCGCATCAGCGTGACGCCGGCCGTCTCGGTGGCCACGTCGGCACCGCCGGCCATGGCCAGGCCCACCGAGGCGGCGGCCAGCGCCGGGCCGTCGTTGAGGCCGTCGCCCACGAAGGCCACCACCTCGCCTGCCGCCCGCAGCTGCTGCACGGCGGCGGCCTTGTCGCCGGGCAGCACCTCGGCACGCACGTCGGTGATGCCCAGCTCGTTGGCCACGGCCCGCGCCGCGCCCTGGTTGTCGCCGGTCAGCATCACGGTGCGGATGCCCAGCGCCTGCAGGCGGGCGATGGCCGGCCGCGCCGAGGCTTTCAGCGTGTCGCCAAAGGCCAGCAGGCCCAGCACCCGGGCGCGCCCGTCCTCAATGCGCAGCAGCCAGGAGATGGTCTTGCCCTCGGCCGCCAGGCGCTCGGCCTCGGGCGCCAGCGCGCCGGCCTCGCCGCCCAGCTCCTCGCGCAACCGGCTGCTGCCCAGTTGCAGCACCTCGCCAGCGACCACCCCTTCTACGCCGCGGCCGGGCAGCGCACGGGCATCCACCACCGCCAGCGCGGCCACGCCGTCGGCCTCGGCACGGGCCAGCACGGCCAGCGCCAGCGGATGGCTGCTGCTGCGCTGCAGCGCGGCCGCACGGGCCAGCACGTCGGCCGGCGCCATGCCGGGCGCGGCCTGCACGGCGGCCAGCGCCGGCTTGCCTTCTGTCAGCGTGCCGGTCTTGTCGAAGGCCACCACGGTGACCGCGTGGGCCACCTCCAGCGCCTCGGCGTCTTTGATCAGGATGCCGTGGCGTGCGGCCACCCCCGTGCCGGCCATGATGGCGGTGGGCGTGGCCAGCCCCAGTGCGCAGGGGCAGGCGATGACCAGCACCGAGACGGCGTTGATGAGTGCGCGCTCCCAGTCGCCACTGGCCGCGAACCAGCCCAGCAGCGTGAGCAGCGCCAGGCCCAGCACCACGGGCACGAAGACGGCACTGACGCGATCGACGATGCGCTGGATGGGCGCCTTGGCCGCCTGCGCCGACTCCACCATGCGGATGATGCGGGCCAGCGTGGTTTCGGCGCCCACGGCCGTGGTGCGCACCACCAGCCGCCCCTCGGCGTTGATGGCGCCGCCGGTGACGCGGTCGCCCTCGGCCTTGGCCACCGGCAGGCTCTCACCGGTGAGCAGCGACTCGTCCAGGTGGCTGCGCCCTTCGATGACCTCACCATCCACCGCCACCCGGTCGCCCGGCCGCACCACCACCGCATCGCCCACCTGCACGGCCTCCACCGGCACCTCCACCTCCACGCTGCCTTGCAGCACGCGCGCGGTGGTGGGGCGCAGCGCGTTGAGCGCACGGATGGCATCGGCCGTCTGCCGCTTGGCGCGCGCCTCCAGCCATTTGCCCAACAGCACCAGCGTGATGATGGCCGCCGAGCCCTCGAAGTACAGGTGCGGCTCGCCCCCATGGCCGCCATGCGCCAGCAGCAGGTACAGCGAGAGGCCGTAGGCCGCCGACGTGCCCAGCGCCACCAGCAAATCCATGTTGCCGGTGCCGGCCCGCACCGCCCGCCAGCCCGCGCGGTAGAAGCGCCAACCCAGCCAGAACTGCACCGGGGTGGCCAGCAGCCATTGCACCCAGCCCGGCGGCATCCAGTGCACGCCAAACGGCAGCAGCAGCATGGGCGCCACCAGCGGCAGCGTCAGCAGCACGGCCACCGCCACCGGCCACCAGTCGGGCAGGCGGGACGGCGAGCCGGCGGGCTCGCTGGCCACGTCGCGGGCCGTATAGCCCGCCTGCGCGATGGCTTGCGTGAGCCTGGCCACCGCCACCGTGGGCAGCACCTGCACGGTGGCCTGCTCGGTCGCCAGGTTGACGCTGGCGCCGACCACGCCCGGCACCTTGGCCAGCGCCTTTTCCACCCGCCCCACGCAGGAGGCGCAACTCATACCCTCGATGGCCAGCGTCACGGATTGGGTGGGTACGTCATAGCCAGCCTTGCGCACGGCGGCCACCAGGGCCGCCGTGGCCACTGGCGCCTCGGCATCGACCGTCACCTGGTCGGTGGCCAGGTTGACGCTGGCGCTGGCCACGCCGGGTACGGCCCGCAGCGCCTTCTCGACCCGGCCGGCGCAGGACGCGCAGGTCATGCCGCTGACGGCCAGCGAGAGTTGAAAAGACGGCGAAGATGCTGAAGCATTCATGGCGAGCGTGGGCATGCTGATTCGACAGCACCGCATGCTGAAGGTTCCCACCATGGTAAGGTCAAGCGCAAAACCCTCTTGTTTGGCATGATTTCAAGCAGGCGCTTGACATTGCCATGGTGGCAAGGTTCACAGTCACCCCATCGCAACCGCTCTGAAGGAGCCCCCCCCAATGATTGCCTTTGAAGTCAAGGACATGACCTGCGGCCACTGCGCCGGCACCATCACCAAGGCGGTGGCCGCCGCCGACCCCAAGGCGGTGGTGCAGATCGACCTGCCGACGCACCGCGTGCAGATCCAGCCCGGTACGGCCGACGCAAGTGCACTGGCCCGCGTGATTGAAGAGGCGGGTTACACCCCGGTGGCGCTGGCGGGCTGAGCCGCTCCGGCAACGAGCGGATCTGCGGGTTGACAGGCCCAGGCGCCCCGCAGAAGATCGGATCAGGTTGCACGGCTTGCAACCCTTTTTTTGTTCGAGACACATCAACCACGGAGGTACCCATGAAGATATCCGACCTGCTGACGTCACTTGCCGGGAGTGCAAAAAACCTCGAGACCCAAATGGACGAATGGAACAAAAGCCTCTCGGCCCAGGGTGACCAGGCGCTGGCGAAAGTCAAGGAATGGCAACAGGCCGCCGAGCGCCGCGATGAAGAGTGGAAGGCACAGTTCAAGGTCTATGCCAACGACGTCGACGAGGGCTTGAAAAAGCAGTGGACCGACCTTCAGACCGGGTTCGACACCCACATGGAGGCGGCGCGCAAACAGGCCGCAGCCTGGCGTGCCGAAGCCGAGCACAAGGACGCGGACACCCGGGCCAATTGGTATGAGGCGTATGCCGCGAACATGGTCTCCATCGCCAAGCGCACCGAGCAGGAAGCCACGGCCGCCATTGCCGCAGCGGCCGAAGCCCGAGCCAAAGCCACCAAAGCCTGAGACCGCCCTCTGCGAGACAGCTGTTTCGTTGAAGCGGTGAACCTGTCAGCCGTCCGACGGACGGCGGCAAGCCTCGTTGTGGGAGATGGACAAGGTGGGTTGGTGGAGCCGCTTCTTCGTACGCTGCCTGTGGATTGCCTGCGCATTGAGTGGGTCTGCGGCCATGGGGCAAGATGCCACCGAAGCCCGCCACAACTCGGATCTCGCGGTGGCGGTGAAGGTTTCGCCGCCATTTGCATACAAATCCTCTGATGGCAGTTGGGTCGGTCTCAGCGTCGAACTCTGGCAGAAACTGGCCGACCGTGCCGGACTGACCTTTCACTTTGTCGAGGCGAAAACGGTTGCCGAGCAAATTGACGGCGTGGCGAAGGGTCGATTCGATTTCGCCGTGTCCGCCATCACGGTGACCGCCGAACGAGAAAGAAAAATAGAGTTTTCTCAGCCCTACTACCGCAGCGGGTTCGGCGTGGCGGTCCAGCGGAACAACCAACCTTCATGGCGCCCCTTGCTCGATGCCCTGACGTCGTTTGGGCTGCTGCAGGCCATAGTGGCGCTGACCGGTATCGCCTTGCTGGTCGGGTTGTGTGTCTGGTTCGTTGAGCGCGCACACAACGAGCAGTTCGGTGGCAATCGAATGACCGGCTTGCTGACGGGCATCTGGTGGTCGACGACGACCGCCACACAATCCAGCACAGGCAACATCAGCCCCCGGACGGGGCCAGGGCGCATCGTCGGCGTCGTCTGGATGTTCGCTTCGGTGATCACCGTCGCCGTTTTCACGGCCAGTGTGACCTCGTCGCTGACCGTGACCAAGCTGCAAGGGGACGTCCGCGACGAAGCCGATCTGCGAAGAGTCAAGGTCGGTGTGGTCAAAGACACCTCCACCACCCTCTACCTCGACCTCATCAAGGCGTCGTACACCGCGTATCCGACGCTGGACGAGGGCCTGGAGGCGCTGCGAAACGGCAAGATCGGCGCATTTGTATACGACAAGCCCATTCTGGACTGGACGGTCGGCCGGCATTACTCAGGCTCCATCGAGGTTCTTGATGCCGACTACAACCTTCAGGCCTACGCCATTGCCATGGCAGACGGCAACCCGCATCGAAGGGCCGTCAACGTCGCGCTCCTGGAGACGATCGAAAGCGACTGGTGGTCAGACGCGGTCTACAAATACCTGGGCGAGAAATAGCCGCCGGCCCGCCCGGCTCAGATCAAGGGGACCATGGTCGTGAAGGCGTTGTGCCAGATCCGCTTCCAGACCGGCCAGCCCGCAATATCCTGGGTATCCACCCGCGTGGAATCGGCCAGGTAGTCCATCTGCCGGGCGCGAATCGCCTGGGTGAGCTGCCGGTCTCTGAGCAGGATGTCGTTTTCGAAGTTCAGGTCGAAGCTGCGGTAGTCGATGTTGGTCGCCCCCAGGAAGGTCATCTCGCCATCGACGGTCAGGGTTTTCGCATGCATCAGCCCGCCGTTGAACTCCGCGATCTCCACACCGGCCTCGGCCAGTAGCGGGTAGTAGGCGCGGCTCGCGGGGCCGACGAAACCGGAGTCGTTGCGGCGCGGCACGATCAGGATGACGCGAACGCCTGCAACCGCCGCGCCCATGATCGCGTCGGCCACCACGTCTCCCGGCGCAAAGTAAGGCGTCGTGATGATGAGCTCCCGCCGCGCTTCCCCAATGAGCCGCGCAATCAACTGGGCCGTGACGCCTTTTTGAAGGGTGGGCCCGGTGCCCACCACCTGGGCGGCGATGCCGTCCTCAAAGCCCTGGGTCTCGTAAGTCCACGGCGCGAGGTCGATGGGCTTGTCCTCGAACCAGCACTGCGCGAACAGCAAGTCCATCTGCCGGGCAACCGGCCCCTCGAACCGCACCATGATGTCGACCCAGGGCGCGTAAGCCGCTTTGACGCGGAACTCCGGGTCGGCGCAGTTCTGGCTGCCACAGTGGCAGATGCGCCCGTCGATGACGGTGATCTTGCGGTGGTTGCGCAGGTCGGGCCGCCGGGTGTAGATGGTGACGAAGGGGTTGCCCAGCGGCAACGCCACCTGCGTCTGGACGCCGGCGTCTTTCATGTCCTGCCAGGTCTGCGACCCCAGGAAGTCGCGCGAACCCACCGCGTCGACGCCGGCACGGACCGTGACACCTCGCCTCGCGGCGCGCATCAGGGCGGCAGCCACGCTGCGGCCGGTCTCGTCATCGAGCCAGATGTAGTAGAAGACGTTGATGAACCGCGTGGCCGCGTCGAAGTCGGCAATCATGCGCTCGCGTTGCACATGGGGGCTTGCCAGCAGTTCCGCCCGGTTGCCCTGGGTCACGCCAAAGCCGTTGATCATGGTGGCAAAGCCGCTGGCCGGCCCCTGCCGGACCAGGTCGTGCGCCTCGCCGCTGGCCACCGCCAAGGGCTGAGTCACCGCTTCGGCGGCCCGGTGCGCCCGCCCCCTGGCGCCATTGAAGCGGATTTCTCCGAATATGAAGTAGAGCAGGATGCCCACGACGGGCAGGATGAACAGCACCAGCACCCAGGCGATGCGGGTGGTTGAGTTGACGTCTGGCCGTGCCAGCGCGTGCAGCGTCATCACCAGAAAGATGGCCACGTGGACGGCCGTCAGCATCACCATCATCGTCATGCCTTTCGGCTCAGCCTGCAGCGGCAACCGCAGACACGAAGCCCAAACGTAAAAACCCGCCGGGCGGTAGCACCGGCGGGTCTCTGAAAGTGGTTGCGGGGGCAGGATTTGAACCTGCGACCTTTGGGTTATGAGCCCAACGAGCTACCAGACTGCTCCACCCCGCGACTGAAGGATTGGATTATGGCACAGCCCATCAATCCAACACAAGCACTTTTGTACGCGCCACAAGAAAATGCCAGGGCACCCCCAGTTTTCTTTATCGCGCAGGGGCAGGCGGGACAACGCCCTGACCAGGGGTGCTTCTCAACACACGGCCCACGTCGTGCCGGCTTCTGTCATGATGGCCCTTCACATCACATAGACCGGGTTGACGGCGCACGCAAAGGTGCGGCCGTCTTGGGGGGACTGCAATGGACACCTACAAGGTGCTGTTGGTGGACGACCACGAATTGGTGCGCCAAGGCATGAAGGCGGCGTACCCGGACGTGGCGGGTACGCCGCTCGAATGGCTGGAGGCCTCGACGCTGGACGAGGGCTTGCGCATCTACCAGGCTCACAAGCCCATCGATGCCGTTCTGCTGGATCTGAACCTGCCGGACGCCAAAGGCCTGCAAGGCCTGCGCACCTTTTTGCACGCCCATGCCGACGCCCGGGTGGCCGTGCTCAGCGGCGCGCAGGACGAGTTCGTCATGCGCCAGGCCCGACTGCTTGGCGCCCAGGCCTACATCTGCAAAAGCGGCCAGGCCCAAGCCGTGCAGACCACCCTGGAGGCCATGCTGGCACCCCAGGTGCCCGCCCGCGCCGCCGTGCTGGCCAGCGCCTCGCTGTTCCCCCGCATGCCGCAGTCGGCCGTCTACGACCGCGTCTCGGAGCTGGGGCCGCGCCACCTGGAGATTCTGGAGCTGGTGCTGTCGGGCTGCACCAATCAAGAGATCAGCAGCGCCACGCGGCTGTCGCTGGGCACCGTGAAGAACTATGTGTCGTCGCTGCTGCTGGCGCTGGACGTGCGATCGCGCTCGCACATGATCAGCCTGTTCCGCTGACACCGGCGCACGGCGTGAGCCCGCTCTACGCGCCCACGGCCCGGTATGTGCTGGAGCCATCGGCCGTGCGCGCCGGCCAGTCCTTGCCCGTCGGCGCCCGCCAGCGCGCCCGGACGCTGGACCTGGCCGCGCGCAAGACGGCGGCGGCCCAGAAGCACCTGTTGGGGCTGGCGCTGCTGGCGCCGCTGTTCGGCGTGCTGGCCTTGTTCGCCGCGGTGGGCGCCCCGCCGCTGCGCAGCGGTCTGCTGGCGCCCTGGCTGCCGCTGGCGGGTTGGGCCGTGGCCTGCGGCGTCACCTCGGCCTCGCTGCTGCACCACCGCAACCGGCGGCGCGCGCGCGGCCTGGGGCTGGCGGTGGCCTGGTCGGTGCTGCTCACCGCCGCGCCGCCCTGGCTGTGGCCAGGCCCCTGGCCACAGGCGCTGACGGTCTGGGTCATGCTGGCCGCCGGCGCCGGCGCCTGGGCCATGGTCGCCTCGCCCGCCGCCTTCGTGCCCTGGGCGTTGGTGCCGGCACTGTCCAGCCTGCCGCTGGTCTGGCGCGCGGACGACGTGGATGCCGGCTGGCTGCTGACCGGCCTGGGCGCCAGCCTGCTGCTGCTGTCCACCACCTGGGCGCAACACCGGGCCTGGCGGCGCGACCGCTGGGCGCACATCCTGCAGCAGGCGCGCCTCAAGCGCCGCACGGCCGAACGCGATGCGGCCTGGCGCACCGACCGCGAGAAAAGCCGCTTCCTGGCCATCGCCAGCCACGACCTGCGTCAGCCCGTGCACGCGTTGGGCCTGTTCGCCGCCACCTTGCGACGGCGTCTCAAGGACACCCCCGACGAGCCGCTGGCGCGCAACCTGATGCGCGCCATCACCGGGCTGGAGCGCTCGTTCACCGCACTGCTGGACATCTCCCGGCTCGACAGCGGCGGCATGGCCACCCACCCCGAAACCTTCACCTTGCGCGACATGTTCCGCCGCCTGCAAATGCAGTACGGCGGCCGCGCCGAATTCGCCGGCCTGGGCTTGCGCTTTTCGCCGGGTGGCAAATCGGTGATCAGCGACCCGGCGCTGCTGGAGCGCATCGTCGGCAACCTGGTGCAAAACGCGCTCAAGTACACCGAACAAGGCGGCGTGGTGGTGGTGGCGCGCAGCACCAGCACCTGCGTCAACATCGAGGTCTGGGACACCGGAAAAGGCATGTTCGCCGCCGACTTGCCGCGCATCTTCGACGAGTTCTATCAGGTGGGCCGCAATGAACGCGACCGGGCCCACGGCCTGGGCATGGGCCTGGCCATCGTCAAGCGCCTGGCCGCCCTGCTGGACCACCGGCTCGAAGTCGTCTCGCGGCCGGGCCGCGGCACCCTTTTTCGCGTCAGCGTGCCGCTGGGCAGCCTGCCGGGCATCGAAGACGACCTGGCCCCCAGCGACACCATGCCCATCACGCTGTGCCGCCCGTGCATGGTGCTGGTGGTGGACGACGAAGAGCCCATCCGCGAGGGCCTGCGGCTGCTCCTGCAGGAGTGGGGCCTGCAGGCCATCACCGCCGGCGATGCAGACCAGGCCGACCAGGCCGTGGTGGCGCTGGAAGGCCACATCGATCTGATCATCACCGACCTGCACCTGGGCCCCGGCGACGACGGCACCGCCGTGGTGCGCCGCGTGCGCCACGGCTGCGGCCACCGGGTGCCGGCGCTGCTCATCACCGGCGACACCTTGACCGGCGCCAACGTGCGCGAGCCCGACATGACCGTGCTGATGAAGCCGGTGCAGCCGCGCCACCTGCTGGACGCGCTGCATGCGCTGCTCGACGAAGGGCGGGCGAGATGACTTTCGACTACTGACCCGGCGCGGGCCGACTTCTATAGTGGATTGAACCCCGATCCACGCGTCCCGCGCCCCATGTCCGCCGCCCTCGCCCTCGACATCGACCGCCTGCTCCTACCGCTGGACGCCGCCGCGCCCTGCGGGCCGGACCTGTCTTACGACGCGGCCTTCATGGCCGCCGAACAGACCGCCCTGGGCAAGCCCGAGCGCCAGTATGGCGACACCGTCATCGCCGCCGAGCCACCCGACTGGCGCAGCCTGCACGATGAGGCGCAGGCCTTGTGCGAGCGCACCCGCGACCTGCGCGCTGGCGTGTGGTTGCTGCGCAGCGCCACCCGGCTGCACGGCCTGGCCGGTGCCGAAGCCGGGCTGCGCCTGCTCGACGGCTGGCTCACCCAGTGGTGGGACACCTTGCACCCCGAGCTGGACGCCAGCGACGACAACGACCCCACCATGCGCCTGAATGCACTGGCCGCGCTGGTGGCCGGCGACGGCCTGGCGGTCGACCTCGATGGCGCCGCCCTCAGCAACACGCGCGGCAGCCTCACCGTGCGGGAGTGGGAGCTGGCATTGGGCAAGGCCAACGCGCGGGACGGCGAGGCCGTGCCCAACCTGGCCGCCGTGCAGCAGGCGCTGGCCGCGCTTTGCGCCGCCGACGCCGGCCTGGTCGCCCGGGCCCGGGCCGCCGCAGCCCACGCCGAGCACATCGACCAATGGCTGACCGACCGCCTGCCGGGCCAGGGGCCCGAGCTGGCCCCGCTGCGGCGGCGCCTGCGCGCGCTGGCCCAGGCCGTCCAGGCCGCGGCCGGCGTGCCCGAGGAGGCCGCAGCCCCGGGCGAGGCGGCCACCGATGCGGGCGACGCCCCGGCCGCCGGCGTGCGCAGCGGTGGCATCGCCAACCGCGCCGATGCCGCGCGCGAGATCGAGCGCGTCTGCGTCTGGCTCGAAACCCACGAGCCCAGCAACCCCGCCCCCCTGCTGCTGCGCCGCGCGCTGCGGCTGATGGACCTGGGCTTCATCGACCTGCTGCGTGACCTGGCCCCCGACGGCCTGACCCAGTTGCGCGTGATCGCCGGCGAGCCGACCGCATAGCCCCACACCCCACCCCAGGAGACCCACCATGGCCCAGAGCAGTCAGAAGTTCATTGCCCGCAACCGGGCGCCGCGCGTGCAGATCGAATACGACGTCGAGCTCTATGGCGCCGAGAAAAAGGTGCAACTGCCCTTCGTCATGGGCGTGCTCTCCGACCTCTCGGGCAAGCCCACCGAGCCACTGCCCCCGGTGGCCGACCGCCAGTTCCTTGAAGTGGACGTCGACAACTTCGATGCCCGCATGAAGAAGATGAAGCCCCGCGTCGCCTTCCAGGTGCCCAACCACCTGACCGGCGAGGGCAACATCGCCGTGGACATCACCTTCGAGTCCATGGACGACTTCTCGCCCGCCGCCGTCGCCGCCAAGGTCGATGGCCTCAAGCAGTTGCTCGAAGCGCGCCAGCAACTGGCCAACCTCGTCACCTACATGGACGGCAAGACCGGCGCCGAAGAGCTGCTGGCCAAGGTCATCAAGGACGAGGCCCTGCTCAAGTCCCTGGCCGACGCCGCCAAGCCGGCCGCCAACTGACCCCTTCTGTCGCCCAGTCACCACGCGGAGACCCACCATGGCCGAAGCCACCACATCCCCCAGCCCGGCATCACTGGGCGGCGTCACCTTCCAGGAGGACGACTTTGCCGCGCTGCTGAACAAGGAGTTCAAGCCCAAGAGCGACGAGGCCAAGTCCGCCGTCGAACAGGCCGTGCTCACGCTGGCCCAGCAGGCACTGGCCAACACCACGCTCATCAGCAGCGACGTCGTGGGCTCCATCGAAGCCATGATTGCCGCGCTGGACGCCAAGCTCTCCGAGCAGGTCAATGCCATCCTGCACCACGCCGACTTTCAGCGACTGGAGAGCGCCTGGCGCGGCCTGCACTACCTGGTCAACAACACCGAGACCGACGAGCTGCTCAAGATCCGCGTGATGAACATCTCCAAGGCCGAGGTGGGCAAGACGCTCAAGAAGTTCAAGGGCACGGCCTGGGATCAGAGCCCGCTGTTCAAGAAGGTCTACGAAGAGGAATACGGCCAGTTCGGCGGCGAGCCCTTCGGCTGCCTGGTGGGCGACTACTACTTCGACCACACCCCGCCCGACGTGGAATGGCTGGGCGAGATGGCCAAGGTGGCCGCCTCGGCGCACGCCCCGTTCATCGCCGCCACCAGCCCCACGCTGATGCAGATGGGCTCATGGCAGGAGCTGGCCAACCCGCGCGACCTGACCAAGATCTTCACCACCCCCGAATACGCGGGCTGGCGCTCGCTGCGCGAGTCGGAGGACGCGCGCTACGTCGGCCTGGCCATGCCGCGCTTTCTGTCGCGCCAGCCCTATGGCGCCAAGACCAACCCCGTCGAGGCCTTTGACTTCGAGGAAGACACCGCCAGCGCCGACCACAGCAAATACACCTGGGCCAACTCAGCCTATGCCATGGCCGTCAACATCAACCGCTCGTTCAAGGAATACGGCTGGTGCTCGCGCATCCGGGGCATCGAGTCGGGCGGTGCCGTCGAGGGCCTGCCCACCCACACCTTCCCCACCGACGACGGCGGGGTGGACATGAAGTGCCCCACCGAGATCGCCATCTCCGACCGCCGCGAGGCCGAGCTGGCCAAGAACGGCTTCATGCCGCTGGTGCACCGCAAGAACAGCGACTTCGCGGCCTTCATTGGCGCGCAGTCGCTGCAAAAGCCGGCCGAATACGACGACCCCGACGCCACCGCCAACGCCAACCTGGCGGCGCGCCTGCCCTACCTGTTCGCCACCAACCGCTTCGCCCACTACCTCAAGTGCATCGTGCGCGACAAGGTCGGCTCGTTCAAGGAGCGCACCGACATGGAGCGCTGGCTCAACGACTGGATCATGAACTACGTCGACGGCGACCCCGCCCACTCCTCCGAGCAGACCAAGGCCCGCCGCCCGCTGGCCGCCGCCGAGGTGGTGGTGGAGGAAATCCCCGGCAACCCCGGCTACTACAGCTCCAAGTTCTTCCTGCGCCCGCACTACCAACTGGAGGGGCTGACCGTCTCGTTGCGGCTGGTCTCCAAGCTGCCGTCGCAGAAAGCCGCCTGATTCACGCCGGCGACGTGGCTGCGCCCACCCCCGCAGTCGCGTCGCAACCCACCGGCACCGCAACCCCAGGGGGCAAACCCGTTCACACTCAAGGAGAACCATCATGGCCGTGGACATGTTCATCAAGATCGGCGACATCAGTGGCGAGTCGCAGGACGACAAACACGCCAAGGAGATCGACGTGCTGGCCTGGAGCTGGGGCCTGTCGCAGTCGGGTACCGCCCACGTTGGCGGCGGCGCCGGTGCCGGCAAGGTCAACATCCAGGACCTCTCGCTGACCAAATGGGTGGACACCGCCTCCACCGCCCTCATCGTCGCCTGCTGCAAGGGCACCCACATCAAAGAGGCCAAGCTCGTCGTGCGCAAGGCCGGCGACTCGCCGCTGGAATACATCAAGATCACCATGGAAGAGGTGATCGTCTCCTCGGTGCAGACCGGTGGTTCGGGCGGCGAAGACCGCCTGACCGAAAACGTGGTGCTCAACTTTGGCAAGGTCAAGGTCGAGTACACCGCCCAGAAGAAAGAGGGCGGCGCCGACGCCACCTCCACCGCCGCCTGGGACATTCCGGCCAACAAATCGTTCGGCTGACGCACCGGCAGGCGCGCACCATGTCGCAGCTCAACAGCTACCTGAAGATCGAGGGCGCACGTCAGGGCCCCATCAAGGGCGAGGCCAGCGAGCCCGGCCATCTCGACGACATCGAGCTGACCGGCTGGAGCTGGGGCATGGACGCAACGACCGCCGCCTACGCCAAGGGCGCCGTCAACACCAGCCTGCGCGAAATGGTGCTGCACAAGCGCACCGACCGCGCCACCACCGCGCTGATGGCCGCGCTGCGCAACAACGAGCCGCTCAAGCGCGTCACCCTCACCGGCCGCAAGGCCGGGGGGGGCGACACCGCGCTGGACTTTCTCAAGATCGTGCTCGAACAGGCCCGCCTCACCGCCCACAGCCTCACCGCCACGCCGGGCAGCGACGCCTACGAGGAAGTCTTTCACCTCAGTTTCCTCAAGGTCAGCGTCACCTACCTGCCCCAGGCCGACACCGGCAGCGGTGCCGGCGCCACCACGTTCGAGACCGAAGTCACCCCCGCCTGACCCCATGGACGCCACCGCCACCGCCGAACACGCCCTGCGCGAGGGCGATCTGGCCCGCGCCCTGCAGCAGTTGCAGGCCGGCGTGCGCGCCCAACCCGCCGACGTGCGGTTGCGCATCTTCCTGTTCCAGCTGCTGTGCGTGCAACAGCAATGGGGCCGTGCCCTGGCCCAGCTCAAGGTCTGCGGCGAGCTGTCCGCCGCCACCCTGCCCATGGTCAACACCTACCGCGAGGCCATCGCCTGCGAGGCCGTGCGCGAAGCCGTCTTTCAGGGCCGCACCACGCCGCTGGTGCTGGGCCAGCCACAGCCCTGGGTGGCCCATCTGGTGCAAGCCCTCGCCGCCGATGCCCAGGGCCAGGCCGGGCAGGCCACCCGGTTGCGGGCCGAAGCCCTCACCGCCGCCCCCGCCAGCACCGGCAGCCTCAACGGCCAGCCCATGGCCTGGCTGGCCGATGCCGACTCGCGCCTGGGCCCGCTGCTGGAGGTCATCGTCGCCGGCCGCTATGGCTGGCTGCCCCTGACCCACCTGGCGCGCCTGGTCACCGAGCCACCGGCCGACCTGCGCGACCTGGTGTGGCAGCCGGCCACGCTCACCTTCGCCAATGGCGGCCAGACCGTGGCCTTGATGCCCAGCCGCTACGCCCCCCTGCCGCCCGACGCCGACCCCATGCTGCTGCTGGCCCGACGCACCGAGTGGCTGCCGCTGGCCGACGGCCAGTACCGGGGCCTGGGCCAGCGGCAATGGGTCACCGACCAAACCGAGCTGGGCCAGCTGGCGCTGCGCGAGCTGGCGCTCGAAGCACCCTGACGCGAGCCCATCATGGCCGCCAGCGACCCGCGCGCCCGCCTCCAACCGGCCTTGCTCGATCGCCTGTGCGACGACCAGCCCGACATCGCCCGTGACCCCGACGACCACCGCGGCCTGGACAAGACCCAGTTGCGCGCCGCCGTGCTGCGCGACCTGACCTGGCTGCTCAACACCGTGCAGCCGCTGCGCCCCGCCGAGGCCGCCGCCGCGCCGCTGGCTGCCCGCTCCACGCTGAACTACGGCCTTCCCGCGTTGTCGGGCCAACTGGCCACGCAGATCGATCTGGGCCAGCTCGCGGCGGCGCTGCGCGAGGCCATCGTGCGCTACGAGCCGCGCATCCTGGCCGACACCTTGACCGTCGGCGTGCGCGAAGACCAGTTCCTGCTCGACGCCCACAACGTCATCGAGTTCGACATCCGGGGCCACCTGTGGGCCCAACCCATCCCGCTGGAGCTGCTGCTGCGCACCGCGTTCGATCTGGAGGCCGGCCAGGTCCAGGTGCGTGACGCCGCGCCCGCCCCCCTGGCCTCAGGACGCCGCTGATGGACCCCGGCCTGCTCGCCCGCTACAACCAGGAACTGGCCCATCTGCGCGAGGTCGGTGCCGAGTTCGCCCAGGCCTTCCCCAAGATCGCCGGGCGCCTGACCATGGACGGCCTGGAGGTGGCCGACCCTTATGTCGAGCGCCTGCTGGAAGGCTTTGCCTTCATGGCCGCGCGCACCCAGCTCAAGCTCGACGCCGAATACCCGCGCTTCGTGCAAAGCCTGCTGGCCGCCGTGGCGCCCAACTTCCTGGCCCCCGTGCCCGCCATGCTGGTGGCCCGGCTGCAACCCGACTGGATGGACCCGGCGCTGGCCCAGGGCGTCACGCTGCCACGCGGCGCCAGCCTCACCAGCCAGCTCGCGCGCGGCCAGGGCACGCATTGCGAATTCCGCACCGGCCACGCCGTCACCCTGTGGCCGCTGGAGCTGACCGGCGTGCGCTACCTGAACCACGCCACCGACCTGCCGCTGGCCCTGCTGCCCCAGGCCCACCCCGCGCACCAGACCCGCGCCGTGCTGCGCCTGTCGCTGCGTGTGCACGGCGGCCTGGCCGCGCGCGCGCTGCCGCTGGACCGACTGCCCTTCTACCTGGCCGCCCCCGACGACACCGCGCTGCGCCTGTTCGAGCTGCTGGCCACCGCCACCCTTGGCACCTTCGTGCCCACCGCCACCGCGCCGGCCGGGCAGTGGGCCGATGCCGCCAGCCTGGCCCAGCAAGGCTTTGACGACGACCAGGCTTTGCTGCCCGAAACCCCCACCGGCTTCTCGGGCCATCGGCTGCTGCAGGAGTACGCCGCCATGCCGCAGCGGCTGATGGGCTTCGAGTTGCGTGGTCTGGCGCCGCGCCTGCGCGCGGTGGCGGGCGATCGCCTGGACATCGTCATCGCCCTGGCGCGCGAAGACGCCGCGCTGGAGGCACTGGTCGATGCCCACAGCCTGGCGCTGTACTGCACGCCCGCCATCAACCTGTTCGCCAAGCGGCTGGATCGCGTCAGCCTGGTCGGCGCCAACACCGGCGGCGGCCTGGGCACGCCCGCCCACGAACACCACCTGGTGCCCGACCGCACCCGGCCCATGGACTTTGAAGTCCACACCGTTACCGCCGTCACCGGCCACGGCACCGGCGCGGTGGCCGAGCAGACCTTCGCCCCGCTCTACACCGCCCACCACACCGAAGGCCCGCAGCACCGCGCCTACTACACGCTGCGCCGCGAGCCGCGCCTGGCCTCACAGCAGCAGCGCGACCAGGGCACGCGCTCGGCCTACGTGGGCAGCGAAGTGTTCATCGCGCTGGTCGACCCGGCGCACGCGCCCTACGGTGCCGACCTGCGCCAGCTGGCCGTCCAGGCCCTGGTCAGCAACCGCGACCTGCCCATGCTGCTGCCCGGTGCCGGCCAGCAAGGCGCGGGCGGCGCCGCCCGCGCCAACTGGACGCTGGACGCCACCGCCCCGGTGGCCGCCGTGCAGGTGCTGCGCGGCCCCACGCCCGTGGTGCCACGGCTGCCGCGCGGCGACGAGGGCTGGGCGCTGGTCAGCCAGTTGACGCTCAACCACCTCAGCATCGCCGGCGAAGACCCCGCCCGGGCCGCCGCCGCGCTGCGCAGCCTGCTGCTGCTGCACGGCCACCCGGCCGACGCCGGTTGGCGCAAGCAGGTGGAGAGCCTGCATGGCGTCAGCGCCCAGACCGTCACCCGCCGCTTGCCCGGCGCCGGACGGCTGGCATTCGGCAGCGGCGTGCGCATCCGCATCGAGGTGGACGAGCTGGGCCTGCACGGCAGCGCCGCCGCCCTGCTGGGCAGCGTGCTCGAGCGCTGGTTTGCCCGCCACGCCGCCGTCAACAGCTTCACCGAGACCGAGCTGCACAGCGCCACGCGCGGCCTCATCATGGCCTGGCCACCGCGCCTGGGCCAGGGGCCGCTGCTGTGAGCCCCGCCGACCGCCCCGCCGACCTCACCGCCGACCGCCAGCGGCTGTGGGCCGCGCTGGCCGCCCAGCCCCACGCCCACGACCTGCTGGCGCTGCTGCGCCGCATCCAGGCCCTGCACCCCGAGCTGCCCCGGCTGGGTCAGGCGCTGCGCCCGCGCGACGAGCCGCTGCGCCTGGGCCAGGACGCCGAGCTGGACTTTGCCCCCGCCACCGTGCACAGCGTCACCCTGGGCGCCGGTGCTCCCCGCATCGGCCAGCGCGCACTGGGCCTCTTCGGCCCCATGGGCGCGCTGCCGCTGCACCTGACCGAGTACGCGCGCAGCCGGGCCCAGCACGCGGGCGACCCCACGCTGGCCCGCTTTGCCGACGTCTTCCACCACCGCGCGCTGCTGCTGTTCTTTCGGGCCTGGGCCCAGGCCCGCCCCGAGGTGCACCACGACCGCCCCGCGGACGACGCCCACGCCCGCTGGCTGGCCAGCCTCTACGGCCAGGGCGGCTCCGCGTTTGTGCAGCGCAGCCGGGTGGCCGACAACGCCAAGCGCCTGCACGCCGGCTGGCTGGCGCGCGGGCCACGCAGCGCCGAAGGCCTGGCCAAGTTCGTGGGCCACTACCTGGGCCTGCCGGTGCGCGTGCAGCCTTGCGCCGGCCACTGGCTGGCGCTGGACGCGGCCGACCGCAGCCGCCTGGGCCGCGCCCACGCCGGCCTGGGCGGTGGCGCCACGCTGGGCAGCCGGGTGTGGGACCGGCAGTCGCACACGCGGCTGCACATCGGGCCGCTGGCACTGCCCGAGTGGCTGCGCCTGTTGCCGGGCCAGCCCACGCGGCTGGCGCTGCGCGATGCCGTGCACGAAATCCTGGGCCTGGCCGTGGCCGTGGACGCGCGCGTCACGCTGCGCGGCAGCGCGGTGCCGCGCCTGCACCTGGGCCGCCAGCGCCCACATGGCCGCCTCGGCCGCCTGGGCCAGACCGCCTGGCTGGGCCGCCGCCAGCCCCACCCCGACAGCGCAGCCCTGCACCTGCGCCTCACCTGAAGGAGCCCTTGCCATGGCCGAAATCAGCCGCACCGCCCTCTTTGGCAAGCTGGGTCCGCTGGCCTACAAGGCCATCGAGGGCGCCACCGTGCTGTGCAAGCTGCGCGGCAACCCCTATGTGGAGTTGCAGCACTGGCTGCAGCAAATCCTGAACACGGCCGACTCCGACCTGCACCGCATCGCCCGCCACTACGAGCTGGACGCCTCGCTGCTGGCCGCCGACTTGACCACCGCGCTGGACCGGCTGCCGCGCGGCGCCAGCAGCGTGACCGACCTCTCTACGCTGGTGGAGACCGCCGTCGAGCGCGGCTGGGTCTATGGCACGCTGATGTTCGGCGACCGCCAGGTGCGCACCGGCTACCTGCTGGTGGGCCTGCTCAAGACACCCACGCTGCGCCACGCGCTGCTGGCCATCTCGCGCCAGTTCGAGCGCGTCAAGCTCGACGACCTGAGCGACCGCTTTGACGACCTGCTGGGCGGCTCACCCGAGGCCGGCCAGGCCGCCAGCGACGGCAGCGCGGCCCCGGGCGAGGCCAGCGGCGCCATCGCCCCCGCCGCCATGGGCAAGCAAGAGGCCTTGCAGCGCTACACCACCGACCTGACCGACGCCGCGCGCAGCGGCAAGATGGACCCCATCGTGGGCCGCGACGACGAGATCCGCCAGGTGGTGGACATCTTGATGCGGCGCCGCCAGAACAACCCCATCCTGATCGGCGAGGCCGGCGTGGGCAAGACCGCCGTGGTGGAGGGTTTTGCCCAGCGCATCGCGCGCGGCGACGTGCCGCCCACGCTCAAGGACGTGAGCCTGCGCGCGCTGGACGTGGGCCTGCTGCAGGCCGGCGCCAGCATGAAGGGCGAGTTCGAGCAGCGGCTGCGCGCCGTCATCGACGAGGTGCAGGCCAGCCCCAAGCCCATCATCTTGTTCATTGACGAAACCCACACGCTGGTGGGCGCGGGCGGCGCCGCCGGCACCGGCGACGCCGCCAACCTGCTCAAGCCCGCGCTGGCGCGCGGCGAGCTGCGCACCATCGGCGCCACCACGTTTGCCGAGTACAAAAAGCACATCGAGAAAGACCCGGCGCTGACGCGGCGCTTCCAGAGCGTGCAGGTGGACGAGCCCGACGAGGCCAAGGCCATCCTGATGCTGCGCGGCGTGGCCAGCACCATGGAGCGCCACCACCGGGTGCAAATCCTCGACGAGGCGCTGGAGGCCGCCGTGCGCCTCAGCCACCGCTACATCCCGGCCCGCCAGTTGCCCGACAAGGCCGTCAGCCTGCTGGACACCGCCTGCGCCCGCGTGGCCGTCAGCCTGCACGCCACCCCGGCGGCGGTGGACGACAACCGCCAGCGCATCGCTGGTCTGGAGACCGAGGCCGGCATCATCGCCCGCGAGGCCGCCATCGGCCTGGCCACCGGCGAGCGTGCGGCCGCCGTGGCCGCACAACTGACCGACGAGCAGGCGCGCCTGGCCGTGCTGGACGCGCGCTGGCAGCAAGAGAAGGCGCTGGTGGACCGCCTGCTGGCGCTGCGCGCCAGGCTGCGCGCGGGCCTGGCGCCCGTGGAGGGCACGGCCAGCGCACTGGAAACCCAGGCTGCAGCCGGCGCCGGCGCCCTGCCCCCGCCGCTGACCGAGGGCGAGCGCACCGACGCGCTGGCCGAGTTGCAACAGGTGCAGGCCGAGCTGACCGCACTGCAAGGCGAGGCGCCGCTGATCCTGCCCACCGTGGACCACCAGGCCGTGGCCACCGTGGTGGGCGACTGGACGGGCATCCCCGTGGGCCGCATGGCGGCCAACGAGATCGAGACCCTGCTCAACCTGCCGCAGTTGCTGGCCCAGCGCGTGATAGGCCAGGACCACGCGATGGAGATGATTGCCCGCCGCATCCAGACCTCGCGCGCCGGGCTGGACAACCCGCAAAAGCCCATTGGCGTCTTTTTGCTGGCCGGCACCTCGGGCGTGGGCAAGACCGAAACCGCGCTGGCGCTGGCCGAGGCGATGTACGGCGGCGAGCACAACCTCATCACCATCAACATGAGCGAGTACCAGGAGGCGCACACCGTCAGCTCGCTCAAGGGCGCACCGCCCGGCTACGTGGGCTACGGCGAAGGCGGCGTGCTCACCGAAGCCGTGCGCCGCAAGCCCTACAGCGTGGTGCTGCTGGACGAGGTGGAAAAAGCCCACCCCGACGTGCACGAGCTGTTCTTCCAGGTGTTTGACAAGGGCTGGATGGAAGACGGCGAGGGCCGCGTCATCGACTTCAAGAACACGCTGATTTTGCTGACCACCAACGCCGGCACCGAGCTGATCGCCGGCCTGTGCGCCGACCCCGACCTGCTGCCTGACCCCGAGGCGCTGAACAAGGCGCTGCGCGAGCCGCTGCTCAAGGTCTTTCCGCCCGCGCTGCTAGGCCGGCTGGTGTCCATCCCCTACTACCCACTGACCGACGCCATGCTGGGTCAGATCGTGCGGCTGCAGCTGGAGCGCATCAAGAAGCGGGTGGAGGGGCGCTACCAGGTGCCGTTCAGCTACTCGGACGAGGTGGTGCGGCTGGTGGTGTCGCGCTGTACCGAGGGGGAGAGTGGGGGGCGGATGATTGATGCGATCTTGACCAACACCATGTTGCCGGAGGTCTCAAGGGCATTTCTGGAGCGAATGCTCAAGGGGGAGGCGATTGAGGGGGTTCAGGTGGGGGTGACCAAGGACACTTTTGGGTATGGGTTTGGAAGAGTAGAAACTGTAATTTCAGATTTCAATGCCTGAATTGTAGAAAATTTAAATTAACTTGGAAGGAGAATTAAATGCCTCGCCCATTGTATCTTCACCCCTTTCACGAAAATTTGCATTACATTGGCGTTGGGCCAAAATCAATATTTACTCGTTCAGCAAAGGTCTCGCTTCACGGTATTTCACCCACAATCACAAGCGAAAGAGCCAGATACAAATATCTATCCAAGATGGAACCAGGTGGCCATGCGGTCCATTCCGCACTATTTAATGGTTACACTCATGTTGACCATAGAATATATGTTATGGGACATGGCGCAGCTGGCGACCACATCATTTACACAGAATCTGGAAATCCAATTCACAACTCATGCACCGCCATTGAGCTTGGGGGCATCTTCGAGCGCCACGGCCTCCCACACGCCTCACAGGTCACAATTCGCATTCACGCATGCCATAGCGCCATGCCGTCAGTGGCAGGGGCAAATGATAGTTTTGCCCATAATTTCAGGGATGATATGGTGGCAAGAGGGTATCACAACCTGACCATTCAAGGATATACAGTTGGAGTCGGCATGTATTTATTTTTCCGTTGGGGGGAGAATTTTTTTAGCAAAGCAAACAGCAATCGAGTGACAGTATAAAGATTCCGCCATAGGATCTGCGAAAACTATATAAATAAATAGACAATATGCTCGTGATTTGAGATAATTGGAAGTGTCACTTCAATTTCTCACATGGGCATCAATCGAATTGACTACTGCCAGTTTCTTCTTTCCACTCAAACCAATTACACGATGACCCGCTTCGCTGATCACGCCCAAGGCGTCAGCCACGACGCAGTGAATCGACTGCTGCGTCGCGACAAGCTGACAGGGCAGATCATTTGGGAACACGTCAAAGGCGATATCGTGGCCTCGCCTCGCGGTTGCCTGGTTTTTGATGACTCGATTCTGGACAAGAGTCATTCACATTGCATGGATCTGGTTCGTCTGCAATACAGTGGCAATGCGCATGGGGTGATCAAGGGCATTGGCATGGTCAATTGCCTGGACGTCAATCCCCAGACGGGGCAGTATTGGATCGTGGACTACCGCCTCTTTGACCCCGGTGGCGATGGCAAGACCAAGCTGGATCATGTGCACGAGATGCTGGTGGCGGCCATCGCCAGCAAAGCGCTGACACTCTCCCATGTGCTCTTCGATACGTGGTACGCCACCAAAGACTTGATGCTGTTCGCCGAGTCGCTGGGCAAGCGCCACTGCTGCCCGCTCAAAAGCAACCGCCAAGTCGACGACAGCGGCAGCGAGCGCGCTTATCGGCGGGTGGACAGCCTGGATTGGAACGCGCCTGAGCTTGAGCATGGCAAGACCATCAAAATCAAGGGTTTTCCCAAAGCACACAAGGTGAAATTATTCCGGGTCGTGGTTTCAACCAACCGCACGGATTGGGTCGTCACCAACGACCTTGGTCAGCAGTCGACACAGGACGTACAAGATGCGTGCGCCTTGCGTTGGAAGATTGAACAGTTTCATCGAGAACTCAAACAATTGACTGGCGTGGAGAAATACCAATGCCGCAAGGCCAGGATTCAAATAAATCACATCGCACGCGCCGTCTTGGTTTAGGTACGGCTGAAGGCCTTGGCCAAAACAGCCTGCATCGCGGTGTACAAACTCAAACACGACATACTCTCGAACTACCTGCGTCAGGAGCTGCGTAGTCTGTCTGTTCGGATGGCTTTTGCGTAAGTCCTAAATTTACCAGAATGGAGTTGACCTATGACCTTCTATTACCAAGATGTCGTTGATTGCAATCGGGATATAACCGGAACCGGGACGCTCAGCGCCAGTAGAAGGGGCCAAACAAGGCTCTCAACATACTGCGAGGGCGGAATATCATCAACTATTTACAATATCTGCCATGCCGCACACTCCGTAGTCACCAACCAATACTTCCAGGACGGCAATCATCGCACCGGAGTACTGCTAATATACAAAATTCTAATTAGAGATGCATTGCTCGTCTCACGAAAGAGGGCATACCAGCTCTATGCGTATCTTGATGAGGGTTTCCATCGTTTCCAAACTGGTGAGCAGAGCAATGTTGAAGCACTTTGCGATTTTGTCGGCAACGGCGGATTCATGAAACTCACCAAAAGGCCAGAATTGGCACAAGAGTACATAGGACGGACGAAAGCCGAAGTACTCGCTGTAGAGGAAGTATTGAAGAACGTAGCAAAAGCACCCGCCAAACCAAGGGAAGGGGTGCCGTTCACGACAGAAATGCAGCAACAACTTAGAGCACAAAACTTCGAACTTCGCGCATGGAGGGAGAAACGAAGAATATTCATGCGCATCAAGGGCGGAACAGCCTCTCACTCGTCTGAACAATAGTCGGCCGCTTATCTGGTTCCGAGGTTGCGCGAGGGGTCATGCGCTAGGCAATGCTCCGAACTTAAGCTTGCATCTGCCGTAAGTTATTTATATCATTGGATTTTCTGAGTTCATTAAGGGCCATGAACTCAATACTGTGAATTTATCCAGTCGTATTTGCTGGATCTGTCCGCCACCCTCGCATCGGACACCTTCGCGCAGCGTGCGCGCCATCCCGATTTCCCCACCGCCTTCACACGCCGGCGCAGTTTGCCGCTGGCGGCCCTGGTGGCGGCCTTGCTGAGCGCCAAGGCCTGCTCGCAGCAGATCATGCTCGATGCGTTCTACGGCGCGCTCAGCGGTGAGGCAGGCCTGAGGCGGGGCGTCTCGGATCGCGCCTTTGCCAAGGCCCGCTCGCACCTGCAAGCACCGGCATTGGCGCGACTCAATGACGAGTTGTCGGCCCGTGCCGATGGGGCTGGGCTGGTGCCACGCTGGCAGGGCTTGCGCCTGGTCGCAGGCGATGCCTCGGTGTTGCGACCGGCCATTCGGGCGTGCCGGCGCACGCGCGGCCTGGCCCAGGCCGATCAGCGGCAGTTTGCGCTGTACCTGCCGGGCGCGGAGTCGACGCTGCACGCGGCGGTGCATGCGGCGGCCGAGTCCGAGCGGGCGATGCTGGCCGAGGCGCTGGACAAGCTGGGGCCTGATGACGTGCCGCTGCTGGATCGCGGCTATCCGGCGGCTTGGCTGGTGCATCTGCTGACCACGCGCGGCGTGCGTTTCGTGATGTGCTGCGACACCACGGCCAGCACCTGGGCCGCGCTGCACGCGTTCATGCGCGGCGATGCGCCCGAGGCGCAGGTGCAGCTGTCGCCGCCCAAGGCGCAGGATGTGCGGGATTGGGGCTGCTCGGCCCAGGCACCTGGGGTGCGCCTGGTGCGCCATGTCGCGCCCAATGGTCAGGTGCGTGTGTTGATGACCAACCTCCTGCCCACGCAGGCGCCGGCCGCCGCGTTTGGCGATCTGTACCACAGGCGCTGGCGCATCGAGGAGGCGTTCAAGCGGCTCAAGCATCGGCTGCACATCGAGGCCGTCTCGGGGCTGAGCCAGCAGGCGCTGCTGGTGGATGTGGCGGCCAAGACGTTGGCCGACAACCTCGCGGCGCTGCTGTGTGCGGTCGCCCAGCCTGCGCCGGATAAGCCGACTCCGCCACTCAGGCTCTGCCAGCGCGCCTACGCGGCTCAATTGCTGCCGCGCTGGCTGCCCCGGGTGTTGATGGCCACGGACAACGTCCTGGCTCTGATCAAGCAGGCCTTGGCCCTTGTGGCTCGGTCCGCTCGCCGCCGCCCCCCAGACCGATCCGCCCCTCGTCTCAGCCATCGTGTCAAACCCCATCCTCATCTGGCGTACAAGGGGTGAGATTGGCTAAAGTTCGCAGCATTGGCACCGCTTGGGGCTGCAACTTTTCAAAAGCGGTGAATTTCCGCCAACAAAACAGGACAAATCCTGGACTTGGCTCACGGGCGCCCATAAGTCACTAGATTATTCCTTGCACCAAAGATTTCGCAGCATTTACCAAAAGGCGGCCTAATCAAATGCCATTAGATCAGTCACCCCTGCAATTTTCTTGCGACCCGCATCAATGCTTAATTTCAGGCGTGATTTGCTGGATGTATTTCGTGAAATCAATATCAAATATATTCGATTTCTGAGGGATTTGCCGCATGTCCACTCCCGAATTTTTGCGCGCCTGCCTTGGCCAGATGATCGGCTTGCGGCATCCGCTGGCGATGTCTACGCGGCTCTCATGGGCATCAACCTAACCGCGTCCTTGCGTTCAGGGCGCCCGCAGCAAGCGTCATGGCCACGATAGAGTGACGCCATCATGCGCATCACCATCGACCTTCCTGCCGACCTCCACCACGCCATATCGCCCATCGCTGCCCATGCCCGTAAGAGCATGAACCAGACGGGGGCCGAGTTGAGGCTCAACAACGAGCCCGCATCGGCCACCGGGATCACCGGCAGCAAGCTGAAGATGGACTCGCGCACCGGCTTGCCGGCGATTCGCTCACCCAGCCCGGTGTCTGTGGAGGACGTACGGGCGCTGGAGGATGAGTGACCCTGAGTCCGGCAGTTGACCGCTTGCCACCCCAGGTGACCAACGACACCTGCCTCCCGCCGCCCACCCGGCATACCCTGGCGGCTCGCCATGGACACCCTCACCGACCTCAGCCTGGATGACGCCCTGCGCATGGCCATGGCCATGCACCGTGAGGATCAGATCGAAGGCGCCGCCCAGCTCTACGAGCGCATCCTGGCCGCCGCGCCGGGCCACCCGGACGCGCTGAACCTGCTGGGCATGGCCCGCCACCAGATGGGCCGCAGCGACGAGGGCGTGGCGCTGATCGAGCAGGCCGTGGCCGCGCAGCCGGGCTTCGCCGGCTTTCACAACAACCTGGGCAACGTACAGATGCAGCGCGGCGCGCTGGACGCGGCGGCGGTGGCCTATGAGCGGGCCATTGCACTGGCGCCCACCGACGCCGACGCGCACAGCAACCTGGGCGCGCTGTACAAGGCACTGGAGCGGCCCGCCGAGGCCCAGGCGGCGCTGGTGCGCGCCATCGAACTGAACCCACACCACATCAGCGCCATCAACAACCTGGGCCTGCTCTACGCCAAGCTGGGCGAGCGCGAGGGCGCCATCCGCTGCTACCTGCGCGCGCTGGAGCTGATGCCCAGCCACCGCCACGCGCGCAAGCTGCTGGGCACCACCTACTACACGCTGGGCCGCATTGCGGACGCGGCCGAGGTCTACCGCCAGTGGCTGGAGCTGGAGCCCACCAACCCGCAGGCGCGCCACCTGCTGGCGGCCTGCACGGGCCAGGCGGTGCCGGCGCGGGCCGACGATGATTTTGTGGAGCAGACCTTCGACGGCTTTGCCGCCAGCTTCGAGCAGGTGCTGGGCGAGCGCCTGGGCTACCAGGCGCCGCAGCTGTGCGCCGGGCTGCTGGCGCGGCTGCTGCCGCCGCCGGCCCGCCAGTTCACGGTGCTGGACGCGGGCGTGGGCACAGGCCTGTGCGGCCCCTTGCTGGCGCCCTGGGCCCGGCATCTGGCGGGGGTGGATCTGTCGCGCAACATGCTGGGCGTGGCCCGCGCCAAAGGCGTCTATGACGAGCTGCACAAGGCCGAGCTGACGGCGTTTCTGGGTGCCGCGCCCAACCCGTGGCAGCTCATGGTCTCGGCCGACACGCTGTGCTATTTCGGTGACCTGCACGCCGTGCTGGCGGCGGCCGCGGGCGCGCTGGCGCCCGGCGGCACGCTGGTCTTCACGGTGGAGGCGCTGGGCGACGACGACCCCCTGCCCCACCAGTTGCAGCCCCACGGCCGCTACGCCCACCACGCCCGCCACATCGAGGCGGCCCTGGCGGCGGCCGGCCTGGCCCCGCTGGCGCGCGAGGCGGTGGTGCTGCGGCAAGAGGGCGGCAAGCCGGTGGCGGGTTGGCTGGTGGGGGCGCAGCACCGGCAGCCGCCATGGCGCCGCGCCGGATGACTTTGGTCGCTTTGCCCCCGCCTGCCACTGGGTTCCACTGCCACCATGCCTGCCGCGCTGACCCTCGCCTCTGCGTTGCCGCCCGATGAGCTGTTCATCGAGGCGCTGACGGTGGACGAGGGCCTGAGCCGGCTGGGCCGCATCCACCTGGACCTGCTCAGCCCCCGGCTGGACGTGGCGGCCGGCGACTTGCTGGGCCAGCCCGTGGGCGTGTGCCTGGAGGACGGCGAAGGGCTCAAGCGCTGGTTTCACGGCCACGTGACGCGCTTTGGCCATGGCGCGGCGCGCGGGCGCTTTCATGCCTACCACGCCGAGGTGCGGCCCTGGCCGTGGTTCATGACCCGCACGGCGGACAGCCGCATCTTTCAGGACATGACCGTGCCCGAGATCGTGCGCAAGGTCTGTGACGACCACGCCGGCGTGGCCCAGCTCAGCCTCAAGCTGATGCGCAGCTACCGCAAGCGCACGTATTGCGTGCAGTACCGCGAGACGGATTTCGACTTCATCAGCCGGCTGCTGGAACTGGAGGGCATCTACTGGTACACGGCGCATGAGGACGGGCGGCACACGCTGACGCTGGTGGACGACCACAGCGCCCACGACCCGGTGGCGGGCGAGTCCGAGGTGCGCCACATCGAGGACACCGCCACGGCGGCGCCGGGCCAGCAATACGTCTCGGCCTGGCGGCACGACGCCCACATCCAGACCGAGCAGGTGGCGCTGACCAGCTACGACTTCGAGCGCCCCTCGGCCTCGCTGCGGGTGACGGCGCAGGTCAGCCGCTCGCACCCGCAGGCGGGCGCCGAGCGCTTCGACATGCAGGGCGACTACCTGCAAAAAGCCGACGGCCAGCAACTGGCCGACGACTGGCTGGACGCCGCCCAGACGCGCCACCTGCGCCACGGCGGCCAGAGCAACGTCATGCATCTGGAGGCCGGCCGCACCTTCACGCTCACGGGCCACCCGCGCGACGACCAGAACGCCAGCTACCTGCTGACGCGGGTGCAGATCCAGGCCCAGGTGGCGGTGTTCGACGGCGGCGCGGCCGGGGCGGGTTTTGCCGCCCAGTTCGAGGCCATACCGGCCGGGCAGCAGTTCCGCCCGCCGCGCGCCACGGCCAAGCCCTGCGTGCACGGGCCGCAGACGGCCGTGGTCACCGGCCCCGCCGGCGACGAGCTGTTCACCGACAAATACGGCCGCGTGAAGGTGCAGTTCCACTGGGACCGGCTGGGCCAGCGCGACGACAAGTCCTCGTGCTGGGTGCGGGTCTCGCAGCCCTGGGCGGGCAAGAACTACGGCGCCATCGACATCCCGCGCATAGGCCAGGAGGTGGTGGTCAGCTTTCTGGAAGGCGACCCGGATCAGCCGCTGATCACCGGCCGCGTCTACAACGCCGAGCAGATGCCGCCCTGGGACTTGCCGGCCAATGCCACGCAAAGCGGCATCCTCACCCGCTCCAGCAAGGGCGGCGCCTACGGCAACGCCAATGCGCTGCGCTTTGAAGACAAGCAGGGCGCCGAGGAGCTGTGGCTGCACGCCGAGAAAGACCAGCGCATCGAGGTCGAGAACGACGAGTCCCACTGGGTGGGCCACGACCGCAGCAAGACCGTGGATCATGACGAGACCACCCACGTCAAGCACGACCGCACCGAGACGGTGGACAACAACGAGACCATCACCATTGGTGTGGATCGCACCGAGAGCGTGGGCAACAACGAGTCCATCTCCATTGGCGTCAACCGCACCGAGACCGTGGGCAGCAACGAGTCCATCACCATCGGTGCCAACCGCACCGAGACCGTGGGCGCCAACGAGAGCATCACCATCGGCGCCAACCGCAGCATCACCGTGGGCGCGAGCGAGACGGCCACCGTGGCCTTGCAGCGCACGCACACCGTGGGCGTCAACGAGACCATCGCCATCGGCGCCGCACAAGAGGTGGCCATCGGCGCCGCCCAGGTGGTGGCGGTGGGCGCCAGCCAATCCACCAGCGTGGGGGCCAACCAGTCGTGGGATGTGGGCTCCGACCGAAGCGCCCAGGTGGGCGGCAGTGACACGCTGAACGTGGGCAAGGCCTTGACCATCGAGGCCGGCGACAGCATCACCCTCAAGACCGGCAGCGCCAGCCTCACGATGAAAAGCGACGGCACCATCGTCCTGGACGGCAAGGACATCGCGCTCAAGGGCTCGGGCAAGATCAACGTCAAGGCCTCGAGCGACGTGGTGATCAAGGGCGCCAAGACCGGCATCAACTAAGAAGAGGCCCCCCATGACCGCGCGCGACCCCTTCCAGCCCCTGCCCGGCCCTGCCACCAGCGGCCACGCCCTGCTGCACGGCCCGGCCACGCTGGCGCCGCCCGCGCCGGCCGCCACGGCCGTCCTGGCCCGGCTGCACGGGTTCGACCTGCTGGAGCAGCCGCTGGTCACCGGCCTGGCGCCGCACCCGCACCAGGTGCTGGCCGCGCGCAGCACGGTGGCGCTGCGCCGCGAGCAGGTGGGGCGCGAGGTGCTGCTGGTCTGGGCCGGCGACGTGGCCGTCATCACCGGTGTGCTGGAGCCCCACCCGCTGCACCCGGCGCCGGGCCGCCCGCCCGTGCGCGTGCAGGCCGATGAAGCCCGGCACGTCATCGAGGCCGACCGCGAAATCGTGCTGCGCTGCGGCGACGCCAGCATCACGCTGACCCGCGCCGGCAAAGTCCTCATCAAAGGCAGCTACATCTTGAGCCGCGCCAGCGGCTACAACAAGATCAAGGGCGCCGCCATCGACATCAACTGACGGTGCGGCCATGTGGCAGGTGGACAACCGCACCCCGTTTGCCGCCGAGCGCGGCTGGGTGCGCGACCGCGACGGCACCGAGATCTGGCTGGTGGCCGTCAAGGCCAGCTTCGACATCCATCCGGACGGCCACCTCAGCGTGGCCGCCGAGCAGCCCCCGGTGCTGCGCCTGCCCGAGCACCACGGCGAGCCCGGCCACAGCAGCATCAAATACGACGCCGACCTGGTGCTGACCAAGGCCACCACCGACGTCATCGTGGTGGGCCACGCCCATGCACCGCCCGGCAAGGCCGTCACCCACCTGGACTGCGGCTTTCGCGTGGGGCCGGTGCAAAAAGTGCTGCGCGTGGTGGGCGACCGCCGTTGGGGCAGCCTGGGCGCCAGCGCGCCCCAGCCGTTTGAGCGCATGCCGCTGGTCTGGGAGCGCGCCTTTGGTGGCACCGATCCCCAGTCCCCCACGCCCGAGACCGACTGGGACTGGCGCAATCCCGTGGGCACCGGTTTTGCCACCACCGCCGCGCACGCCCTGGGCCTGGCCCTGCCCAACCTCGAAGACCCCGCCCACCCCATCACCACCTGGCGCGACCGCCCCGAGCCGGCCGGCTTTGGCGCCATCGCCAGCCACTGGCAGACCCGCGCGGCGCTGGCCGGCACCTACGACGACCACTGGATGCAGACCCGCGCACCGCTGCTGGCAGCGGACCTGGACGACCGCCACTTCCAGTGCGCCCCGGCCGACCAGCAGGCGCCGCAATGGCTGTTGGGCGGCGAGCCCGTGGTGCTGCTCAAGCTCACACCGGGGCAAGACCTGCGCTTCACCCTGCCGCGCCTGCACCTGGGCTTCGAGACCCGCTTCTACGACGGCAGCCGCGAGCGGCACACCCACCGCCACCTGCACACCGTCATCCTCGAGCCCGACCTGCCGCGCGTCTCGCTGGTGTGGCACAGCCGCCTGCCCTGCCACTTCAAGACGCACAAGCTGGAGCGCACGGTGGTCACGCTCAAGACCGACGTGGGCACGAACGCGGCCCGCGCCGACGCCCGCACCGAGGAGCCCGCCTGATGGCCAGCGCACTGGAGCCCGTCTGCATCGTGGGCCTGGGCGCCCGCACCGCCGTGGGCCGAAGCAGTTGGGCCAGCGCCGCCGCCGTGCGCGCCGGCCTCAGCGGCTTCACGCAACACCCTTACATGATCGACACCGCCGGCGAGCCCATGCGTGCGGCCATCGCGCCCTGGCTGGCCATCGATTTGCAAGGTGCGGACCGCCTGGAGGCCTTGCTGCTGCCGGCGCTGGATGAGGCGCTGGCCGCGCTGGGCGAGCAGCCGCTGGACGCCAGCCGCTGGGCGCTGGCGCTGGGCCTGCCCAGCGCACGCCCCGGTCTGCCGCCCGACCTGGCGCGCCAGATGCTGGTGCGCGTCAAGCGCCACGCGGGCCAGCGCCTGGCCAGCGCCGCCACCTTTGAAAACGGCCACGCTGGCGGCCTGATGGCCTTGCACGCCGCGCTGGCCAAGCTGCGCGCGGGCGGGCTGGACGGCTGCGTGGTGGCCGGCGTGGACAGCTGGCTGGAGCCCGAAACGCTGGAATGGCTGGAGGCGTGCGACCAGCTCCACGGCGCCGGCCCGCTGAACAACGCCTGGGGCTTCATCCCCGGCGAGGCGGCCGGTGCGCTGCTGCTGGTGCGCGAGACCGTGGCCCGGCAACTGCGCCTCGCCCCGCTGGCCACCGTGCTGGCCGTGGGCAGCGCGCTGGAAGCCAAGCGCATCAAGACCGAGACGGTCTGCATTGGCGAGGGCTTGACGGCGGCGTTTCACGCCGCGCTGACCGCGCTGCCGGCGGGCGTGCAGGTCAGCGACCTCTACGGCGACATGAACGGCGAGCCCTACCGCGCCGACGAATTCGGCTTCACCGCCCTGCGCACCAAGGCGCAATTTGAGGCGCTCAGCGACTTTCACGCCCCCGCCGACTGCTGGGGCGACGTGGGCGCGGCCGGTGGCCCGCTGCACCTGCTGCTGGCCTGCGTGGCCGCGCACAAGCAGTACGCGCGCGGCGGCCACGCCCTGGCCTGGGCCAGCGCCGAGGCGGGCGAGCGCGCGGCCGCGCTGCTGGCCTGCGCGCCACCCGCCAGGCCTGCGGGCGGGGGGGCCTGACCATGCCGGTCACCATCAAGGTCAATGGGGTCTGCAACTCGCTGGTGCACAAAGGCAGCAACGGCATCTCGGCGGCCACCATCCCCGACGTGTGCAAGACCCCGTCGCCGGGCGGGCCCGTACCCATCCCCTACCCCAACATCTCGCAATCCATCACCCTGGCCAAGGGCACCACCACCGTCAAGGCCGATGGCGGCATGATGATCGCCAACCAGGGCAGCGAGTTCTCACTCTCCAACGGCGACAACGCCGGCGTGGCCGGCGGCGTCAAGTCATCCACCTTCATGAAGGAAAGCACCTGGATCCTGTACTCGTTCGATGTCAAGATGCAGGGCAAAGGGGCATGCCGGCTGACGGACAAGAAGTTTCAGAATCATGAGAATACAGTGGATGCGATGGGTACGATTCAGGGAACGGTAGTAATACCACCGGTCTTGACGTTCACGCGGGCTGAATTTCCTGAGAAGGCCGGGGTTATGGAGGAAGGCATGGATGGCAAGAGCGAAATGACGCTCCATCGTCAAACTGGACGCTCAAAGATCAGGCGAACCCGACGCCAGGCCACAAAGGGAAAAACCAAGGGTCCGCCCGGCACGTCCTTAGACGAATTTCCTTTCGCATCAACCTATGAGGGTGGGGTGGGCGCCGCCGTCCGCCCAATATCAGTTAACGAGCAATGCCGACAAGGCGGAAAGATGTCCGCTTTTTATCGCGAACACAAACTGGGCGATGGTGATGCTTTTGTCGTGAATATTGGATAATTTATGACTTCTTTCCATCACACCCTGGATCGACTTGAAATCGAATTGAAACGCCTGCGATTGCCCGCTGCCGAACGTCTTCGTGCTGCGCTGCCATACGAGCAGTGGAAAGCCCTCGCTGCCTCTCTACCGTTCAAAATACCTAGTGAACTAGAACAGCTTTACCGCTGGCGAGACGGCGTCAATGCACACACCGGTGATCTACTCACCGATTTACAGATCTTCCCTGGTTTTCACCTGTTACCCATGCAGGAGGCTGTGCAAACCTACCACGAACGTGAACATGCACCACAGTGGGAGCCAGGGTGGTTTGCATTTGCAGCAGATGGCGCGGGAGATTTTTATATCCTTCCTTGTAGCGTGCCACAACCAGCCAACGTCATCGGCTTCATCCATGGTGAACCGGAACAGGTTGTTGAGTATCTCAGCATTCATGCGATGATGCAGACATTAGTGACCGCTTACCAACAAGGTGCCATTTTTATCGATCCTCTAGGCGATCTTGAGTTCGATGATGACGCCTACCAATTGATAGCTCGTAAACACAACCCTGGCATTGACATATGGCGAGACTGAAAGGACAGGATGCCGCCCAAGCGCTGGCATTAGCTGGACACATCGAGGATGCCGAGATTGCTCTACACAGATTGCTTGATCTAGGGCAGTCCTCAGCCCATGCCTCCCTTGCTGAGATCGCCGCCTATCGGGGGCAATGGCGGCTAGTGTTCGAGCATGCGCAACACATGCTGGTTCATCCTCAAACGGTCGCCACCCGCAATGTCTACGTGGATATGGCCGCCCTGTTGGCCCGATGCGGGCCGCAACTGGAGGCTTGGCATGACGTTCGTCGCATCGCGACCATTGCCGTTAAGCAACTACACGACAGCACACTGCAACGCGCCTACGGCAATACAGCCGCCCGTTTGCTTACGTATGCACAGAGCGAAGGCGCGCACTCGGACGAGTTGCGTCTTACGGCAAGCGCGAAAGCCGCGCTCGACGCCCGCCGGCATGCCTATCGCGTCGACCTCAACGCCATGCAGGCGCATGCGGCAGCGGCTGCATCGCAGGATCCGATCCAGGCACAGTTTGCCCTGGCCTACATACACCGCGTAAGTGCTGAGGCCGTGGCCTTATTTGATCGTACACAAGTAGCGCCACATCTCTTTCACACCGCTGCCTTTCTCGCCGAAGCGTTGATGCGGGATGGTCGTGAAGACGATGCTTGGACCCTCCTCCAGGCCGTACTGCCAAGATGGTGGCCGGTGGAGAACACGCAGGTCGCACCGGTTGAACTGGTCACTGAGCACGGCCTAGATGCGTTGATGACACCCGAACGCCGTATCGATGTGCTGCGTACACCGCGTGGGCCTCAGGCCTCACCATGACTTCATTCCTCGTTGCCCGCCAGTACATCGAAGAAGCCGCCTCCCTGCGCCACACCCGCACCGTGTTGCTGCGCGCACCCCATGTGGACCTGCCCGCCCTGGCCCGCGAGGACCAGCGCCTGGTCGCCCATCTGGACGGTGCGCAGGTGGCCGGCGACGCGGGCTGGCAGCTGGCCCTGGCGGCACTGGCCGAAGAGCCGGGCGTAGGCCCGGCCTTCACTGCCGCCGTGCTGGCCCTGCAGCGTGGTGACGCGGCGGCGCTGGACGCGCTGGTGGATGCGCCGCCTGATGCCGCCGCCCAACGCGGCCTAGTCTCGGCGCTAGGCTGGCTCAGCGCGGGTGCGCTCAAGGGGTTGATCGTTGGCTGGCTTGAAGCCAGCCAGCCCACCGACGCCCACGCCCGCCGCCACCGGCTGGCACTGGCCACCTGCGACAGCCACCGACTCGACCCCGGCGCAGCCTGGATCTCGCCCGCCACACTGGCCGCGCAGCCGGGCACCACCCGCACCGCCGCCCGCCTGGGTCGCACCGACCTGCTGCCCGCCGTGTACGCGGCCGGCGATGCCCAGGCCGCCGTGCTGCTGGGCGACCGTGGCGCGGCGCTGGCGCAGTTGCGCGAGCAGATCCACCAGCCCGCCGCCCTGCAACTGCACCAACTCGCCGCCCCACCCGACGCCGCCCGCGCCCTGGTGCGCAGCCTGGCCACCGCGCCGGATGCCGACCTGCGCCTCGCCATCCGGGCCGCCGCCTATGCCGGCGACACCCAGGCCCTCCCCTGGCTGATCCAGCAGATGGAAGACCCCCAACGCGCCCGCCTGGCCGGCGAGGCCTTCACCTGGATCACCGGCGCCGAGCTGGACCGGCTGCAACTGGAGCGCCTGCCCACCGAGGCCGAGCTGGCCGACCCGCGTGAAGACCCGGCCAATGACGACGTGAGCCTGGACGAGGACGACGGCCTGCCCTGGCCCGACGCGCCCCGCGTTCACGCCTGGTGGCAGGCCCATCGCGACCGCCTGCCCGGCCCCGGCCAGCGCTGCTTCATGGGCGCACCGGCCACCGACGTGGCCAACTTGCAGCAGGTGCTGCGTCATGGCCGCCAGCGCCAGCGCCATGGTGCCGCGCTGCTGCTGACACTCAACCGGCCGGGCACGCCGCTGTTCAACGTGGCCATGCCGGCCTGGCGTCAGCAGCGGCTGTTAGGCCTGCCCATCACGCGGCGCTGACCATGAACCTCGCCTCCTGGCTGCAACCCGTCCACCTGTTCCCGTGGCTGGCGCTGTTGTTCGCACTGCTGGCGCTGGCGCGCCGCCGCAGCCCGGCCGCACGCACCTGGTGGCTGCTGGCACTGATCTTCGGCGCGGTGGCGGCCTGGCTGCGCTGGGGCGCCTGACCCCGCAGCGCGCAATGTGACCTTGGTTCATTGCCCGCCATGGCCGTGCGGGCAACCATAGGGTGACCCACTGTCATCACCCTATGCCATGAGTCCGGTGCCTCCTCCTTCTGCGCAGCCTGCCACCTTGCCGGGCGGTGACGAAACCGTCATCGTGCCGGCCACGCTGCCGCCATCTCAAGAAAACGCCGGGCCGCCCCAAGGTTTCTTGACCCCTGCGGGGGGCGGACTGGGCGAAGCCCGGGCCCGGGGGGGCTCACAATCCGCCGCCCCGCCCCAGGGCGGCGATGAGACGGTCATCGTGCCGCCGCCCACGTTTGCGGGCGACGAGACGGTCGTCGTCGCCGGCACGCCCACCACCGCGCCCGCCACGCTGGGCGCCCTGGGCACGTTGACGGGCCTGCCCGCGCGCACGCTGCCGCCGCAGGCAACGGGGGCCGCCGATGCGGGCGTGGTCAAGCAGGTGGGCCGCTACCTGGTGCAGGGCCGGCTGGGGCGCGGCGGCATGGCCACCGTTTACCGCGCCACCGACCCCTCCATCGGGCGCGACGTGGCCATCAAGTTCCTGCACGCCTCGCTGGCCGAGGATGCCGAATGCCATGCCCGCTTTCTGCGCGAGGCGCGGGCGGCCGGCGGGCTCTCGCACCCCCACATTGCGGTGGTCCACGACGTGGGCGAGATCGGCGGGCGGCCGTACATGGCCATGGAGCTGATCGACGGCCAGACCCTGGGCGAGGCGCTGGACAAAAAGCCCGCCATGCCCATCCGCGATGCCGTGGCCATCGGCATCCAGCTGGCCCGGGCGCTGGACTACGCCCATGCGCGCGGCGTCGTCCACCGCGACATCAAGCCCGGCAACATCATGCTGCTGGCCGACGGCAAAACCGTCAAGGTGACCGACTTCGGGATCGCCCACATGGACGAGGGCGACAACCAGCGCACCCAGGTGGGCGCCGTCATCGGCACGCCGCAGTACATGTCGCCCGAGCAGACGCGTGGCGACAAGCTCGACGGCCGCTCGGATCTGTTCTCGGCCGGCGTGGTGCTCTACCAGATGGTCACCGGCGAGCGCCCGTTCAAGGGCGAGAGCCTGGTCGCCGTGGCCACCCGGATCGCCACCGAGCAGCCACCGCCCGTCACCCAGGCGCGGCCCGACGCACCGGCGGCGCTGCGCCGCGTGATCGAGCGCTGCCTGGCCAAGCCGCCGGGCCAGCGCTACCAGAGCGGCGAAGAGCTGGCCGAGGCCTTGACCGCCGTGCTGGCCGAAATCGATGCCAAGGCGGCGCGCGCCCACGCGCCGCGCATCGTCTCGTTGCGCGTGCGCTGGGCGCTGGCCATGGCTTGCGTGGTGGCGGTGGTCATGGGCATCACCGCCACCCTCATCAACCAGCGCCAGTACGCCGCGCTGATGGGCCAGGCCACCGACTACGGCGCCTCGCTGGCGCGCTTCATCGCGCGGCAGAACGCGGCCGAGGCCTTGCGCGAGGAGTGGGAGGTGGTGGGCGTCGCCGTGGACGACATGATGCTCACCGGCAACTTCGAGCGCATCGTCGTCATCGACGCCAAGGGCACCGTGCGCGCCAGCAGCATCCCGGCGCTGGTCGGCAAGCCCTACCAGGCGGCCGGCACGGAGTCGCTGGGCAAGCTGGCCGGCGACACCCAGGCCGTGCGCTACGCGGTGCAGGGCGAGCCCGTGCTGGGCTTCGAGGCCCCCATCGAGTTCCAGGACCACGAGGTGGGCCGGGTGGCACTGGGCATCCCCGAGAAACCACTGACCCAGGTCGCGCGGCTGGCCGTCACGCTGATGGTGGTGCTGGTGCTGGTCACCATTGCCGCCGTGGGCGTGGCCATGTTCGTGCTGGGAGACCGCTTTGCCAAACCCATCCGCCTGGTGCGCCACGCCATGGGTCAGATTGCGGCCGGCGGACTGTCGGTGCGCATCGCCGAGGCGCGCAAGGATGAGTTCGGCCTGCTGTTCAATGCCTTCGACCAGATGGCCAACACCTTGCAGCGGCGCGAGGCCGAGCAGGCCACCGAGATCGCCGCCCTCAAGCGCCAGATCAAGGCCGAGCCCATGGGCACCCACCCGGCTGACGCGCCAACCGACCCCCCTGCCGCACCGGCACCCACCGCATGAACGTCCGACCGGCGCCCCTGCCGCCGGCCGCGGCCGGCTGGCTCGTGGCGGCGCTGGCGGCCGTGCTGGCCGGCTGCGCCAGCCCACCCGTGGCGCCACCCGTTCCCCCGGCCGCCACGCCCCTGCCGCCCGCGACCGGCAGCGTGCTGGGCCGCAGCGCGCGCATGCTGGTCTACCTGCCCCATGCCGACGAAGGCTGGAACGCCATCGCCGCCCGGTTCCTGGGCCAGGCCCGCGAGGGCTGGCAGGTCGCCCAGGCCAACCCCGGCCTCGACCGGCCCCAGGCGGGTCAGCCCGTGGTGGTGCCGCTGGTGCCCCCCAACCCGCTGGGCGTCACCGCGGCCGGCGCCCAGGGCATCACCATCCTGTGCTACCACCGCGTGGGGTTGGCCGTCTCGCGCATGGAGATCACCCCCGCCCGCTTCGAGGCCCAGATGCAGTGGCTGGCCGATGCGGGCTACCGCGTGGTCTCGCTGGCCGAGGTGGCCGGGTTCCTCGCCGGCCGCCGTGCGCTGCCACCACGCAGCGTGGCCATCACCTTCGACGACGGCTACCAGTCGGTTTTTCGCCACGCCTTTCCGGTGCTGCAACGCCTGGGCTACCCGGCCACGCTGTTCGTCTACACCGACTTTCTGGGCTCGCGCGATGCGGTCACGCCGGCACAGATGCGTCAGATGGCCGCCTCGGGCCTGATGGACGTGCAGGCCCACGGCAAAAGCCACGCCAACCTGATCGAGCGCCTGGAGGGCGAGGCCGACAGCGCCTACCGCCACCGCATCGACCGCGAGCTGCTGGTGCCGCGGGCCGTGCTGGAGCGCAACCAGGCCCAGGATGGCGGCCCGGCCAGCCCCGTGCGTCACCTGGCCTACCCCTACGGAGACGCCAACGACACCGTTCTGGCTGCCATGACGCGCAACGACTACGAGCTGGGCCTCACCGTCGACCCAGGCACCAACCGCTTCTATGCCGCGCCGCTGTTGCTGCGGCGGGTCATGATTTATGGCGACCGCGACCTGGCCGACTTCCAGGCCCGCGTGCAAGGCCAGACCCCCGGCACCCGCCGCGAGGCCAAGCCATGACCGGGCGCCGTCCGGCCTGCGGGGCCCGCGCGAATGCGGGGCTGGCCGTGCTCGCCACGCTGGCCGGCTGCGCCACCCCCCCGGCGCCGGTGGCCCCGGGCACCCCGGCCGTGGCCGCCCCGGTGGACGTGGTCTCGGCCTGGCAGCAGCGGCAGCGCCAGACCGCCCAGGCCGCCCAGGCCGCCCAGCAATGGGCACAGGCGCTGTGGGCTTGGGACGTGGTGCTGACCCTGAGCCCCGACGACGCCGACGCGCAGCGCCATCGCCTGGACACGCTCCAGCGCCAGCAAGCGGCCCTGGCCACCCAACTGACGCAGGCGCGCGCCGCCGCCGCCCGGGGCAACGCCGACGCGGCGCAGGCCGCCTACCTGCAGGCCCTGGTCATCGACCCCGCAGCAACCGCCCCGGCCGACGCGCTGCGCGAGGCCGAAGCCCGCCGCACCCGGCAGGGCAACGCCCGCGGGCCACGCGCCATGACGCCACCGGCTGCCGAGGCGCTGGCCGATGCCCCCGCCGATGGCCAGGCCAGTGCGCCGGCCACCCGCCGCGCCACCCGCCGCACCGAGCCCTCGGCGCCCACCCCCCAGCCGGCCAACGCCGCCCGCGAACACGCCGCGATGCTGGCCCGCCAGGACGACGACCTGGATGCCGCCATTGCCGAGCTGCGTGGCGCCCTGGCCCGCGCCAGCGGCGACGACCCGCGCCGCCTGCGCGCGGATCTGGCCGAGCTGTACTTTCAGCAGGCCACGCGGCAGGCACAGGCCGGCCAACCCATTGCGGCGCGGGCCGCACTGGCCGAATGCCTGAAGCTCAGCCCCGCCCACGCCCGCGCCCGCGCGCTGACGCGCCAGTTGGCGGGGCGCTGAGGCGTCGGGTCCACATCAGCGGTGGCGCGTGCTCAGGCTGTACCCGCCAGGCGGGTCAGCACTTGGCATCGGGCAGACGCTTCTTGAGGTCCAGCGCCCGGTCACGCTCCAGCGTGGCGGTGCGGTTGCCTGGCTCCAGGCGCAGCACCTCGTCCCAGCCGGCAATGGCGCCGCAGACGTCTTGCCGCGCCAGCGCGGCGCGCGCGCGACGAGAGGCGGCCGTCACCTTCGCCTGGGTCTGCGCGGCCGTGGGCGGCGGCGGCGCCGGTGCGGGTGCGGGCGCAATGGCCGCGGCCGGGGTTGGCGCCGGCTCGGGAGCGGGGGCGGGCGGCGGCATCACGCGCGGCGCCGTGCCGGGGATGCGGATGGTCTGGCCCACCGCCAACTGGCGCGGCGAGCGGATGCCGTTGTAGCGCGCCAGGCCATAGAACTGGTCGCGGTCGCCCATGAAGCGCTGGGCGATGAGCGCCAGCCCGTCGCCCGCCACCACGCGGTAGGGGAACGATGCCGTGCCGTACAGCGCTTGCGGGTCGTCCTGAATCTGGCGCTGTAGGGTCAGCGCCACCTTGTGCTCGGGGTCGGACGCCAGCACCTTGTCGACCTCGGTCAGCGCGGCGTCTTCCTGGCCCAGGTCCAACGCATTGCGCGCCGCGTCCAGGAACTGGCGGATTTCGGCGTCGGTGCGCGGCACCAGTTTGGGCGGTGGTGGCGGCGGCGGTGGGGGCGACGGCGCCACCGGTTTGTGCACCGCCGCCGGCGCGGGCGCGGGCACCGAATCCTGGGGCGGCGTCTGGCACGCTTGCAGCGCCAGCAACACCAGCACAGGGCTCCACCGCAGCAGAGGGTGCGCTGTCAAACGCCCCCAGGTCCGGGCTGCGCCCGGCCCGCCCCCCAAAGGGGACAAGAAACCTTGGGGCGGCCCGGCGGTTTCTTGAGAACGCCCCCAGGTCCGGGCTGCACCCGGCCCGCCCCCCGAGGGGGACAAGAAAACTTGGGACGGCCCGGCGTTTTCTTGAGAACGCCCCCAGGTCCGGGCTGCGCCCGGCCCGCCCCCCGAGGGGGACAAGAAAACTTGGGACGGCCCGGCGTTTTCTTGAAAGGATGGGTGCAAGGCGGGGAGCATCTTCATGACAGGCCTCGATGCAGACACACGGCGAACAAGGGCAGCCCACCGGCAACGCCGTGCAAGCTGCAGAAATTGTGCGCGCCCCGCCCTGGCGGCGGGTATGACTTTCGGCGCTAGGCGCTGGCACCGCCCCGGCCCACCATCAGGCGGCACGTGGCTTTTTTGCCTGGCCCAACATGACCGTCCCCAGCCTGACACTCGTCGCCATCTCGCTCGACGAACAGCCCCTCTCGCAACCCATCACCGCCGTGTTCGACGCTCGCGGCGGCACCATAGGCCGTGCCGATCACAACACCATGGCACTGCCCGATCCGCGCCGGCACATCTCGCGCCAGCAGGCCGAGGTGCATCTGAGCGGCGAGACCTACATGCTGCGCAACGTGGGGGCGGCCAACCCCATCGCCATGGGCGAGCGCATGCTGCAGCCCGGTGAGATGGCCGCGCTGGACGCCAGCGTGCACAGCCTGCGCATCGGTGGCTATGCGCTGCAGGTGCGCTTTGGCGTGGTGGCCGCCACGGCCCTGCGCATGCCGCCGCCCGTCACCGCGTCGGCCGCGCACGATCCGTTTGCCGATCTGTTCGCCCCGCCGGCCGGGATCGCCCCCGACTCCGGCGCGCTGACGCCGCCGCCGCCCGTCATGGCGGCGCCACCCAACCGGCTGCCCGACGATTTCGACCCCTTTGAGCCCCCACGGCCGCCCGCCGCCAGCCCGTCCCCCTTGCGCGACACCGACCCCTTCGCCGACCTGCTGCCTGCGGCCGGCTCCGCCACGCTGGATCAATGGTTTGGGCTGGCGCCTGAATCCGCATCGGCGCCCGGCACTGCGGCCACCAGCGACCCTCTGGCGGCCTTTGTGCAGGGCGGCAGCGCGGCGGCCACCGCCGAGCTGCCCGCCACCGACCCCCTGGCCTTGTTCGCGCCGCCAGCACCCAGGGCTGCAGTGCCATCACCGACGCAGTCCGACCATGTCTCGGCCCTGCACGCGGCATTGACCCCGCCCCGACCCCAGGCGGCCAGGGCCGCGCCCGCCACGCCGCCCGCCGTGGCGCCCACACCCCCCGTGTCGCCGCTGGCGCCGACGCCCTCCCTGGATGGCGCCGAGGCCGCATGGCGCGCCTTCTGCGCCGGCGCGGGCCTGCCCGCCGACACTCCGGGCGGCACACCCGTCGAGCGCCTGCATCGGGCCGGCCTGCTGCTGCGCGAGGCCATGGCGGGCACGCTGCAGTTGATTGCTGTGCGGGCCAGCACCAAGCACGAGTTGCGCGCCGGGGTGACGGTGATCCAGGTGCGCGAGAACAACCCGCTGAAGTTCTCACCCGACGCGAGCTCGGCGTTGGCCCAGGTGCTGCAGCCCCCGCTGCCCGGGTTTCTGGATGGCCCGCAGGCCATGACCGAGGCCATGCACGATCTGGTGGGCCACACCATCGGCACCGTGGCCGGCATGCGCGCCGCCGCCGACGGCATGCTGTCGCGTTTCGACCCGCCGGTGCTGGAGGCCAAGCTGATGGGCGGCGGCATGCTGGACAACCTGTTGCCCATGAGCCGCAAGGCGCGGCTGTGGGATTTGTACCTGCGCCACCACGCCGACATCCGCGAGGAGGCGCAGGAGGATTTCCACAACCTGTTCGGCAAGGCCTTCCTCAGCGCCTATGACCAGCAGATCGAGCGGCTCAATCAGGGCACGCCCCTCGCGCCATGACGGCGCTGATCCGCACGGCCGCCGCCAGCGAGCAGGGCGCGCGCAACTCCAACGAAGACGCCGTGGCCGTGGGCCGCGCCGGGCTGGGCCATTACGCCGTGCTGGCCGACGGTGCCGGCGGCCACCAGCGCGGGGCCGAGGCCGCCGAGCGGGCCGTGGCCTGCATGGTGCGGTTGCTGGAGGATGCGGCCGCAGACTTCTCGCCCGACCGCCTGACGCAGATGGTGCACCAGACCCAGGCCGAGTTGCTTCGGCACCAGGCGAGCGCAGGGCTGCAAGGGCGGATGCACTGCACGCTGGTGGCGCTGTGGCTGGCACCCGGCAGCGGCCACGTGCTGTGGACCCACGTGGGCGACTCGCGCCTCTACCGCTTCCGCCATGGCCATGCCGACATGGTGACGCTGGACGACAGCGTGGTGCAGCAGATGGTGCAGGCGGGCCTGATCAACCCCGAGCAGGCGCGCCACCACCCGCAGAAGAACCAGCTCACCGCCGCCCTGGGCATGGACGGCGAGATCACGCCGCACACAGTGGTGCGGCCGGTGGAGGTGCTCCCGGGCGACGCCTTTTTGCTGTGCAGCGACGGCTGGTGGGGCGATCTGACGCTGGACGAGCTGGCCACCAGCCTGGACCAGACGCTGGACCCGGCGCATTGGCTGGACACCTTGCGCAGGCGCATCACCGCGCTGGCCCGCCCGCGCCAGGACAACTTCAGCGCCGTGGCGCTGTGGGTGGGTGACCCGGCCGAGCTGGCCCGGCCGGGCAGCGACGACACCCAACCGGGACAGCAACTGGCGCCACTGGGTTGACCGGCCGTCGATAGCCCCTCACCACTGGGCCGTCCACAGCGCCGCGAAGTCCTCGGCCTGCGGCAACCCGGCGGTCAGGGTGCACACCGTCCCGGGCAGCCACCAGAGGCTGCAGCCGAGCAGCCGCTGCGCCAGCGCATGCCGCCCCAGCAGGCCAAACAGCTCACCCGTCCCGGTCAGCAGCAGGCGTTCACGGCCGGGCAGCACCTGCGTCACCAGCGGCGGCGCGGCATCTGCTGGCCAGGGCGGCAAGGCGGCCAGCGCGGCCTCGAAGTCGTCCACGCTGGCGCCGTGGGTCAGGGTGGCCTGGGTGGCCTGGGTCAATGCCGCCCACCAGGCATCGAGCGCGGCGCCGTCGGCGGGCAGCGCCGGCGCCGATTGGGCAACCAGCAGCGGGAAGTAGCGCCCGGCGTTGTCGCAACTGGGCATGAGCACGCCCAGCCACCACTGCGCATCCAGCACGCCGGGCGCCATCGCAAAGCGCCAGGTGGGTGCACCCAGGTAGTGCGCCAGCCACTGCTCGCCCAACATCAGGCGGCTGGCGCGGAGTCCGCCGCTGACCCAGTCGTCCATGCGCGCCACCCAGTCCGGCTCCAGCCGCCGGCTGGCAAAGTCGCCCAGCACGGCCAACTTGCCCCACCAGCCTGGCGGTTGCATGTCAGTGGCGCCCGAAGCCGCGGGGCGCCCCCTTGGGGGACCGCGAGCACGGCGTGCGTTGGGGGTGATCCACCTCAAAGACCTCCGGGGCACGAGAAGCTGCGCAACTCGGGCAGGCGCAGCGGGTTGCGCACGCTGGCGGCGGTGACCTCGAACACCACTTTGCGGCCGTCGATGGCGAACGTGGCGCGGAATTTCTCGGGTGCGGCCAATGGCTCGATGCCCACACGGTCAAACAGGCGCAGCAATGCCCACGGGCCTTCTTCGACCATGCCGGTGCCGGTGGGCTGGACCATGACGCGCACGGTGCCCTGGCCGCGCGGGCCGGGCCAGCGCACGGGCTGAATCAGTTGCGGGCCATGGTCGTAGCGCACGATCTGGCCGTCGACGTCGAGCACGAACTCGCGCAGCGCCGCATCCATCTCCAGCGGCTTGAAGCTCAGCGCAAACGCCGGCCCGCTGCCCGCGCCGAAGAAGGTTTCGCGGATGACCTGGCCGCGCTGGAACTGCGGCAGGCTGCCGGCATCGGTGCCCAGCGGCACGCCGTCGACGGCGCGAAAACTCCAGGGCCGGGTGCTGGTGTCGATGTAGGTGCCCAGCTTCTGCTGCATCTGGTCCAGCCGCCCGCCGGGGCCGAAGATGGCCGCGAAGTCGGCCGGCGTGACGTCGCGCGTGGCGCCGGGGCTGAACGGGTAGCGCCCGGCGATGGCCTGCTGGCACAGCTCGCCCACCTGCGAGCGCACGTCGCGCGCCAGACTCTCCCGCAACTGCATCTGGGCCACCCGGGCACTGGTCGCGCCCAGGGTGTCGAGCAGCGAGCGCACGGGCTCGGGACTCATGGCGGCTTCGGCGCGGATCTGGTTGGGCAGGGGCGAGGGCTGGGGTGCGCTACCCCCCTTGAGGGCCGCATCGACGGCCACCAGTTGCACCTGCAGCTCGGCCAGCCGGGCCACGACAGCGTCGACGGCGGACTTGCCGCCCGGCGGGGCGCTCACCTGGTTGCGCAGGTCGGTGAATTCGTCATCGACGAGGTGTTCGATGGCGGGGCCACCGCCCGCCGGCACGGCGCCGGCGTCCAGGGCGCCGACGACGCGACTTCGGGCTGCATCGACGGCGGCATCGACGGCCGCCTCGATGCGCCGTGTGGCGCGGCCGACGGCCTCGCCCTGGCCTTCGGGCTCGGCCAGCAAGGTGGTTTCGTGCGACATGGCCTTGAGCAGCGGCGGCAGTGGCGAGTCGGACGCCGCCAACACGCGGGTGCGGTCCAGCGCCTGGGTGATGCTGGCGGGCGGGATGAGCTTGATGTCGGCGATCAGGTCTTTCCAGGTGTCGCGGTAGTCGATGAGGTAGGCGCGGCGCACGGCATCGACGAGTTCGGCCTCGGGCAGCGCGGGGGTGGCCTGGGTGGCGTTGCCCAGCACCCAGCCCTGCTCGGCGGCCAGCTCACGCGCGGCCTGGCCCACCTGAGGCTGGAAGCCCTGGTGATAGCCCTTGTAGGTGTAGAGCCCGGACACGCCCTCGGTCAGCGGCTTGCCGCTGGCGCGGGCGAAGACCAGCGGCGTCTTGGGCCCGCCGGCCTGGGCCGGCGAGAAGGCGGCAAAGCCCTCACCCAGGCCGCGCTGGCGCAGGCGCTGGTAGACACGCTGCGGCAGCGGCACGCGGACCAGCGTGGCGCGCGCGCCGTCCACCAGCGCCGCGTCTTCGGGCTGCGGCGAGACGACCGGCCCCAGGGCCAGCAGCGCCTCCAGATGGCCGCCGAGGGCGCGACGCTGCTCAGGGGCGATCTGGCGGCTGTAGAGCCTGTCCCAATCGGCATCGACATGGCTGCGCAGCGCGGCCGCATCGAAGTGCGTGGGGTCGTGCAGCATCAGGTAGGCCTTGAGCACCTCGTACTGCGAGTCTGCCTGGTCTTGCGCCCGCAACTGGCCTTCCAGGCGGGTGGCCAGGCGCGGTGGCAGGGCATCGCGCAGCATCTGCTCGTAGGCCGTGCGGGCGGCGCCGCCCAGCTTGTCGCCCTGGTAGAGGCCAAAGCCCATGCGCCAGGGCCGGCCACCCTCGGTCTCGGCCAGCGCCAGGTCACGCGTGGCGTTGAGTGCGGGCAACAAGGCCACCACGTCGGCATCGGGGCGGTTGGGCGCCTGACGCACCTGCTCGCGCACGGCCTGGGTGCGGGTGGCCACGGTTTCGATGTAAGTGGCGTTGGCACGCCAGCTCACCCACCAGGCGGCGATGGCGGCGACGCCGACCACGCCCAGGGCGCCATAGCCGGCGGCCACCAGCAGGCCGCGGCGGCGCTCCCAGGCGCGGCGGGTGCCGGCCAGCCCCTGTTCGGCGAACACGACTTCGGTCAGCAGCCGCTGCAGAAAGTAGCTGCGGCCGCTGGCGCGTTGCGGCGGCAGCACCATGTGTTCGAGCTGGTAGCGCCGGGCCACGCTGCCCAGCACGCGGTCGATGGGGGTGCCCTCCTGGGTGCCGCTGATGAAGTAGGCGCCGCGCAGCAGCGGCTGGGCCTCGAAGGCCGAGGGCGCGAACACGGCCTGGGCAAACTCGGCCAGTGGCGCGCGCAGCGATGCCATCTGGTGGCCAAAGCCGTAGATGCGCTGGCGGCGCTGCGGATCGGCCTCGGCCTGCAGGCGATCGACGAGGCCATCGTCCAGCCGTTTGAGGAGGGCCTCGAACTCGGCGTCCAGCAGTTGGGCGCGGGCTGCCGCGTCACCGCCCGCCACCGGGAACGTGAACCCCCACGGCGTGGCGCGCTGGGCCTTGTCCAGACCGGCAAAGGTGTCGGTGAAGCCGGCCATCAGGTCGCTCTTGGTGACCAGCAGGTAGAGGGGCAGACGCTCGCCGAGCTGCTCGTAGAGCTCTTGCACGCGGGCGCGCACGGTCTGCGCGTGGCGCAGCCGCTCGGCTGGGCCTTTGGTCAACAGGTCGGGCACGGCCACGGTGATGAGCACGCCGTTGAGCGGCTGACGCGGGCGCGCGCGCCGCAGCAGGCCCAGAAAGCCCGCCCACGTGGCCTTGTCGTTGGCGGCGTCGCTGTCTTGCGTGGTGAAGCGCCCGGCGGTGTCGATGAGCACGGCCTGGTCGGTGAACCACCAGTCGCAGTCGCGCGTGCCCCCCACGCCGCGCACCGAGGGGTCGGCGACCTGCCCGGCCAGCGGAAACCGCAGGCCCGCATTGACCAGGGCAGTGGTCTTGCCCGAGCCGGGCGCGCCGATGATGAGGTACCAGGGCAGCTCGTAGAGGAAGCGGCCGAAGAAGCGCTGCTCGATGCGCTGCCACCAGCGGCGCGGCGCGGCGACGCTGCCCTGGGGGCTGAAGCGGGCGTGGCGCAAGGTTTTGAGGGCCTGGGCGAAGCGCTCGCGCACGGCCAGCAGGTCGGCGCTTTCGGCGGCGGCCTCGGGCGCGGATGCCGCCAGTTGCTGGACCACCTGCTCGTTGCCCCGGCGCGCGCGCCACAGCCGCCAGCCGACCACGAGGGCGATGAGCAGCAGCAGCACGCCCAGGGTGAGCCAGCGCGCACGCGCGGTGTCCAGCGGGCGCCAGTCGCCCACGGCCACCAGCGGGCCGACCCAGAAGATCAGCAGCGCCAGCACCAGCACCGCAAGCCCCAGCAGCAGCCAGCGGTTGAAGACCAGACCGAGCAGCTTTTTCATGGCAGGGCTCCCGATGCCGCCGGGGTCGTTGGCGCCGGCTGGGTGAGCCGCGCGTCGCCACCGGTCAGCGTGATGACGACGCGACGGTTCTGCGCCCGGCCGGTCGGGGTATCGTTGCGCTGCACGGGCTCGGCGTCGGCGCGGCCCTCGGCTTGCACGCGCGCGGCGGGCAGGCCCGCCTGCAGCATCAGCGCACGCACGGTCTGGGCACGCTCCTGCGACAGGTGCCAGTTGGAGGGGAAGCGCGCGCTGCGCATGGGGGTGTTGTCGGTGTGGCCGGTGACCAGCACGGGGCCACCGACCTGGCGCAGCGCCTCGGCGATGCGTTGCACCAGGGCTTCGCGCTCGGGCAGGATGCTGGCGCTGCCGCTGGCGAACAGGCCGTCGCCCTGGATGGTGATGACGCTGCGGTCGATCTGGTCGCTGACGGTGACGAGACCGGCGCGCACGTCCGGGGCCAGGAACAGCGCCAGCCGGGGCTTGGGCGCGGGCTGCACCACAGGCGTCAGGGGCGGCGGCAGGCGCAGCGACAACATGTCGCCGTAGACCGGGTCGGCGCGGTCGGCCAGCGACCAGCTCAAGGCCGCATACACCCCGCCCAGCACCAGCAGCACGGCCCCGGCGGTGAGCGCAAGCGGCAGCCAGGACAGCAGCTTGCGCTCGGGCGCCGGCTGGGCGGCCCAGTGGTCGGCCAGCGCAGCGGGGTAGGCACCGCGCTGGGTGCGGATGATCTGGGCCAGCCGGGCGCGCACGGCTTCGAGCTGGGCACGCCCGTTGTCGATGACGCGGTAGCGGCCCTCGAACCCCAGCGCCAGTGCGGCGTAGATCAGCTCCAGCAGGTCGAGGTTGGCGTCGGGTTTCTCGGCCAGGCGGGCCATCAGTTGGAAGACTTTTTCGCCGCCAAACGCCTCGTTGTGAAACTCGGCCAGCAGGCTGTGGCGAGCCCAGACGCCGGTGCCGCCCCAGGGGGTGTCGGCCGCGGCCTCGTCGAGCATGGTGCACAGCACGTAGCGGGCGGCCATGACGCGCTCGGGCGGGATGCCGCCGGCCTGGGCGTTGGCGGCGAACTCGCGCACGGCATGGACCAGCGTGGCGCGCAGCGCCAGCGGGTCGGCGACATGACGGGTCTGGCGCAGTTGCGGCGCGAGCATCAGCAGGCGGTTGGCCTGGGCCAGCAGCGGGTTGAGGCCGTGCTCGGGCGGGGCGGCCTCGGCCGGCGCTTGCTGCGTGTCGTCGGCGGGCGCACGGCTGCCGCCAGCCCAGGCACCCGGGTTGGGGCGCACAAAGGTGCGCTGGTCGTCAAACGCGCCAAAGGGGTCGCCGGCGGGGTCGCTGCTCATGGCTGTTGCTCCCTCGGTTCAGGGCCGGATGGCCCACAGCTCCAACTCCAGGCCCGGAAAATCCCCGGCCACGTGCAAGGCCAGCGCGCCGCTGCGCTGGAGCTGTTGCCACAACTCACCCTGGCGTTCGATCTCGAAGTAGAGGCTGCCGGCGTGGTAAGGCAGTTGGCGCGGCGCCACGGCCAGGTTGTGCAGTGGCAGGCCGGGCAGTTGCAGGTTGACCAGGTCGCGCAGGCGCTCGCTGGGGCCCAGCTTGGCGTGGGCGACAAAACGCTGGCGCAACTGCTCGGTGGGCAGTTGCGCCCGAACGGCCAGCACCAGACCGGCGCTGCGCAGCAGTTCGGCGTCGGCGATGACGGCCGTGCGCACGCCATGGCTGCGATCGGTCAGCTCAATGGCCTCGGCATGGCGCTGGGTCACGGTGGACAGCAAGTCGCGCAGGCCCTGCACCAGCGGGCTGAAGACGGCTTGGAGGTCGTCGTGGCGATAGAGCGGGTAGGCGGGCGGCACGCGGCTGGTACCCAGGTAGGTGGTCAGCTCGCCAGCCAATGCCAGCAGCACCTGGTGCAGGTACCAGGGGTGGACGGCGGGGACACCCGCCAGTTGCGCGAGCACGGGCTCGCTGCGGTTGAGCAGCTGCAGGGTGAGCATGTCCATCACTTCGGAGACGCCGTGGCCGGGTTGACCCATCTGCGCGGCCAGCGCCTGGGCACGCTGCTGCACCAGGCCATGCAGCAGCGCGGTGCTGACCGACAACTGGGCACTGGCGTCGAGGCGGACTTGCGGGGCGATGTAGTGGCGGTCCAGCACCACCTGGCCGTCGGCACGGCGCTCCACGATGCGCGCCACGCCCAGCGCCGCATGGGCGGCGGCAAGGGTGGCCGGCCGCGCCAGGCGCAGTTGCGGTGCGGCCAGTTGCACGGGCTCGGGTTCGTCGGCAGCCTGGGTCTCGTCCCGCAGGGCGGTCTCCACCACGCTGTAACGCAGCGCGCCGGTGGCCACACCGGCGTCCAGCGCGACCTGAGTGACGCCAACCTGGGCCAGCGGCAACGCCAGCGCGATGACCTCGCCCTGCACGTCGGCGCCCAGCTCCAGTGGCGGCGGTGGCGCGTCGACGTCGGGGATGGAGAACACGGTGCCGTCGGGCAGCACACCCCGCGCGCGCGTGAGTGCCAGGCGACCCAGGGCGAGCTGGGCCTCGTCCAGCACCAGCGACTCGAACCCCCAGGCGTAGGGATGGGCAGCCTGAATGCGCGCGTCCAGCAGGTGCTCCAGATGGCGCGTCTCCTGCTGAAAGTGGTGCGGCTGCAGAAACAGGCCCTGCGACCAGATGATCCGATGCGGAGGGCTCACGGTCCGGGCCTGTCCATCAAGCCAGGGTGAGGGAGACCGCCAGTCGCCGGGCGTGCAGCGTCAGCTCGTGGGCCTTGCTGGGCACCACGGGGGCGAATGCGCGCCAGGTGGCGTGCTCCAGGTCGCGGTACAGCGCGACCACGGCCACGAAGCGGGTCTCGGCGCTCAGCACCTTCAACGCATAGGGCCGGGTCTCACCGGGGTTGAGCATCAGCTCTTCGCGGCCCAGCAGATCGGCGCCCAGGGTGGTCTGGTCTTGCTGGTAAAGAGCCATGAAGTCGGCCTGCTGGAAGGCGGCCACGGTGCGCAGCTCATACAGCCGCAGACGCAGCGGCGAGGGCCGGTCGCTGGTGCTGGGGTTGAGGTCGGCGGCGCCGATCAAGCTGCCCGACAGGCGGGCCGGCGGAGGCGGCGGTGGGGGACCCTTGAGGCCGCAGGCGGTCAGCCCAGGCAGCAAAACCCCACTCAGGGCCAGACGCAGGACGCCTCTTCGGGTGGCCTGACGGGCCTGGTCTGCGCCGGTTGCTGACACGTTCTGCCTCCTGGGTTGCTGCGCCCAAGCATAGTCAGCGGGGCAGCAAAGGCAGCGTGACTAACGTCATCAGCGCACCCCAGGGTCTCTGGGGCGCGAGGCCTACAGGCCCGCTGCGGCCAGTGAGGCGGTGAAGGTCTTGGCGTCCTGGAAACCGACGACGCGCACGGCGGTGTTCTCGCGCCCCTGGGCGTCGAAGAACAGGGTGCCGGGCGGGCCGAAGAGGCCAAAGCGCTTGAGCAGCGCCTTGTCGTCGGCGTTGTTGGCGGTGACGTCGGCCTTGAGCAGCACGGCGCCGGCCAGTTTGGCCTGCACGGTGGGGTCGGTGAAGGTGAAGCGCTCCATTTCCTTGCACGAGACGCACCAGTCGGCATAGAAGTCCAGCATCACCGGGCGGCCGGCGCTTTGCAGCCGCGCGTCCAGCTCGGCCACCGAGCGCACGTATTCGAACGGCAGGTTGGCCGAGGCCTCGGCACGCGCGCCGCCAGCCCCGCCGGCCAGGTGCGCCAGCGGCTGGAGCGCGTCGCGCCCGCCTGAGAGTGCGCCCAGCAGCTGGGCCGAGCCCAGCAGCAGCGCCGCAGCCCCGCTGGCGCGGCGCAGCCATTGGCCGGCGCCGGGCTCGCCCTGGGCGGCGAAGGGGTCCAGCATGAAGCCGGCCAGCAGCAGCAAGGCGCCCCAGCCGGCCAGCGCCACGCCGGCGGGCAGCAGCGGCTGCACGATCCACCAGGCCACGCCCAGCAGCAGCACGCCAAACAGGCCTTTGACGGTGTTCATCCAGGCGCCGCTTCGGGGCAGCCAGGCGCCGGCCGACGCACCCAGCAGCAGCAGCGGCACGCTCATGCCCCAGGCCATGGCAAACAGGGCGGAGCCGCCCAGGGCCACGTCGCCGGTTTTGCTCAGGAACACCAGCGCGCCGGCCAGGGGGGCGCTGACGCAGGGGCTGACGACGACGGCCGAGAGGCCGCCCATCAGGAAGACGCCGGCGAACTGGCCGCCTGGCAGTTTGCGCGAGGCGCCGTCGAGTCGGCTGGTGAGCCCGGAAGGCAGCCGCAGCTCGTAGGCACCGAACATCGAAAGCGACAGCAGCGCCAGCAGCAGCGCAAAGGTGATGAGCACCCAGGGCTTTTGCAGCGCGCCGGCCAGCCCCTCGCCGGCCAGGCCCGCCGCCACGCCCAGCAAGGTGTAGACCAGCGACATGCCCAGCGCGTAGACAAAGGCCAGCATGAAGCCGCGCTGGCGCGTGACGGCACCGCTGCCGGCGATGATGGACGAGAGGATGGGCAGCATGGGCAGCACGCAGGGCGTGAATGCCAGCAGCAGGCCCATGACGAAGAAGGCGCCAATGACACCCCACCATGAGCCGCCGGCCAGCACTTGGGTGATGCGGTCGGTGTCGTTGGACGTGGTGGCCGGCGCGGCGGTGGACGGCAGCGCGGTGGCGGGCGGCGTGGCCTGGGCGATGGCGCCGGCGATGAGGCCGCCGCCCGCAGCCGTGCCACCGCCGGCATCGGCGCTGCCACCCACCGGGGTGATGCGCAACTCGGCCGTCTGCGGTGGATAGCACAGGCCGGCGTCGGCGCAGCCCTGGCTGGTGACCTCTAGTGTGAAGGGGGCGTTCGCCTGGCTGTAGGCGACGGTGAAGCGCACCTCGCCGCGGTAGGTCTCGACCTCTTTGTTGAAGTTGGGGTCGAACTTGACGTGGCCGGCCGGCAGTTGCGGCGCGCCCAGCGTGGCCCCGCGCGCGGCGACCTTGAACTTGTCGCGGTACATGTAGTACTCGGGCGCGATGGTGTAGTGGACCTCCACGGTCTGCGCATCCTGCGCCTGGGCGCTGGCGACGAAGGCCTTTTCGGGGTCGAGGAAGTCATCGGCGCGCACGCCCAGCGCCGTGAGCATCAACAGGGCCGGCAGCAGCCAGCGAACGATTCGCGTCATGTGTGCAAGGTTCCCAAAAAGCAAAAGGCCAGCGGATGGCTGGCCTTGTGCATGGCGGCAATGTGGGTGCCGGCTTACTCCGTCGTGTCTTCGACTGCGGTGGTGGTGTCGGGCCTATCCACCAGTTCGACGAAGGCCATGGGGGCATTGTCGCCGACGCGGAAACCCATCTTCAGAATGCGGGTGTAGCCGCCCGGACGGGTCTGGTAGCGCTGGCCCAGCTCGTTGAACAGCTTGGTGACCACGTCGCGGTCACGCAGGCGGGCAAAGGCCAGGCGGCGGTTGGCCACCGAGTCGGTCTTGGCCAGGGTGATCAGCGGCTCGACGACGCGGCGCAGTTCCTTGGCCTTGGGCACGGTGGTCTTGATGGCCTCGTGCGTGAGCAGCGAGACCGACATGTTGCGCAGCATGGCAGCGCGGTGGGCGCTGGTGCGGTTGAGCTTGCGTAGGCCGTTACGGTGGCGCATGGTGCATGGTCCTTTCGTTTAATTGGCCGCCAGCCGGATCAGGTACTGGCGGGGGCACCGGTGTGAATTCAATCAGCGTTTGTCGAGGCCTTGCGGCGGCCAGCTCTCCAGCCGGGCACCCAGGGTCAGGCCGCGTGCGGCCAGCACTTCCTTGATCTCGTTGAGGCTCTTGCGACCCAGGTTGGGGGTCTTGAGCAACTCGGTCTCGGTGCGCTGGATCAGATCGCCGATGTAGTAGATGTTCTCGGCCTTCAGGCAGTTGGCCGAGCGCACGGTCAGCTCCAGCTCGTCCACGGGGCGCAGCAGGATGGGATCGAACGCGGTGGCCGGCTTGGACGCGCCTTCGTAGACGGCGGTGATGTCACCGGCGTCGAGTTGGGCGAAGGCCGCCAGTTGCTCGACCAGGATCTTGGCCGAGGCACGGATGGCTTCCTCGGGCGAGATGGCGCCGTTGGTCTCGATCTCCATGACCAGCTTGTCCAGGTCGGTGCGCTGCTCGACGCGGGCGTTCTCGACGGCGTAGCTGACGCGGCGCACGGGCGAGAACGAGGCATCGAGCACGATGCGGCCGATGGCCTTGGTGGGCTCGTCGGCGTAGCGGCGCAGCGTGCCGGGCACGTAGCCGCGGCCCTTCTCGACCTTGATCTGCATGTCGATCTTGCCGCCCTGGGCCAGGTTGGCAATGATGTGCTCGGGGTTGACCAGTTCCACGTCGTGCGGGGTCTGGATGTCGGCCGCCGTGACCGGGCCTTCGCCCTCTTTGCGCAGCACAAGCGTGACCTCGTCGCGGCTGTGCAGACGGAACACCACACCCTTGAGGTTCAGCATGATCTGCACCACGTCTTCGGCCACGCCGTCGAGCGTGGAGTACTCGTGCAGCACACCGGCAATGGTCACCTCGGTGGGCGCAAAGCCGACCATGGACGACAGCAGCACGCGACGCAGCGCGTTGCCCAGCGTGTGACCGTAGCCGCGCTCAAAGGGCTCAAGCGTGACCTTGGCACGGTTGCCGCCCAGCGACTCGGCCACGATGGATTTGGGTTTCAGCAGATTGGTTTGCATGGATGTCCTGTTGCTTTCGCTCTCAATACCCTCGGCTCGTTACACCGATAAGGCTGATGGGGGCCGGGCCGCGCGCCGTGCGCGCCCGGTGCGTCGGCATCAACGCGAATACAGTTCGACGATCAGCGACTCGTTGATCTCGGCGCCAAATTCGTCGCGGTCAGGCGCCTTCTTGAAGGTGCCTTCCATCTTGGTGGCATCGACGGCGACCCAGGCCGGCAGGCCGATGGACTCGGCCAGCTTCAACGCTTCCTGGACGCGGACCTGCTTCTTTTTGGTCTCGCGGATGGCGACCACGTCGCCGACCTTGACCTGGTACGACGGAATGTTGACCACGATGCCGTTGACCGTCAGCGCCTTGTGCGACACCAACTGGCGCGCTTCGGCACGGGTGGAGCCGAAGCCCATGCGATAGACGACGTTGTCCAGACGGGTTTCCAGCAGGCCCAGCAGGTTGGCACCGGTGTTGCCCTTGCGGCGGGTGGCCTCGGCGAAGTAGCGGCGGAACTGCTTTTCAAGCACGCCGTACATGCGCTTGACCTTCTGCTTTTCACGCAGTTGCAGGCCGAAGTCGCTGGTGCGCGAGCCCGAGGTGCGGCCATGCTGACCGGGTTTGGATTCGAGTTTGACCTTGTCGCCAATGGCGCGTCGGGCGCTCTTGAGGAACAGGTCGGTGCCTTCACGGCGGGTGAGTTTGCCCTTGGGGCCAAGATAACGTGCCACGGATGAATCCTTGTGATGTCTGACGCGCGCCGCAGCAAGGGCACGCGCAAGTCTGCTCAATGGAGAGGTCGGCAGACGGTGGGCTTGGGAAGAACCCGCACGCCGCGACGGCACGGAAGTGCAGACGCGGCAGTTAGGGAACCGGCTAGTGTATCAGGGTTTTACCCCCATGCCCGGCCGGTCGGGCACATGCAGGCGGGACGACCGGCGTCCCGCCGTCACATTACATGCGGCGACGCTTGGGCGGGCGGCAGCCGTTGTGCGGCACGGGCGTGACATCCGAGATCGAGTTGATGCGGATGCCCAGCGAAGCCAGCGCGCGCACCGACGACTCGCGGCCGGGGCCGGGGCCTTTGATGCGCACATCCAGGTTCTTGATGCCTTGTTCTTGCGCCGCGCGGCCCGCCACTTCGGCTGCCACCTGGGCAGCAAACGGCGTGCTCTTGCGCGAGCCCTTGAAGCCCTGGCCGCCCGAAGACGCCCAGGCCAGCGCACCACCCGCACGGTCGGTGATGGTGATGATGGTGTTGTTGAACGAGGCGTGCACGTGGGCGATGCCGTCGGCGATGTTCTTGCGAACCTTCTTGCTGACGCGACGCGCGGCGTTATTGGCAGGGGATTTGGCCATGTGTCAATTGCTCTCTTGCAGTGCAGCTTACTTCTTGCCGACGATGGGGCCCTTCTTCGGGCCTTTGCGGGTGCGGGCGTTGGTGCGGGTGCGCTGACCACGCATCGGCAGACCGCGGCGATGACGGAAGCCGCGGTAGCAGCCCAGGTCCATCAGGCGCTTGATGTTCATCGAGGTCTCGCGACGCAGGTCGCCCTCAATGGTCAGCTTGCCCACCTCGTCACGGATCTTTTCCAGATCCGCGTCGGTCAGGTCCTTGATCTTCTTGGAATGGGCAATCCCCACCGCGTCGCAGATCTTCTGCGCGGTCGTGCGGCCGATCCCGAAGATGTGGGTCAGGCCGATTTCCGCATGTTTGTGCGGGGGGATGTTGATGCCAGCAATACGTGCCATGGGGTTTCCTTATACGCTCTCAGGTGCCAACGCCGGGGGCTCAGCCCTGACGCTGCTTGTGACGCGGATCGGTACAAATCACGCGCACGACGCCGTTGCGGCGAATGACCTTGCAATGACGGCACATCTTCTTGACCGAAGCTGCAACTTTCATGATCTTCTCCTAGACCTACTTTTCTATCGCCGCGTCACTTGGCGCGGAACACGATGCGCGCACGGCTCAAGTCGTACGGCGTCAATTCAACGGTGACCTTGTCACCCGGCAGGATACGGATGTAGTGCATCCGCATCTTGCCCGAGATATGGCCGAGCACGACGTGTCCGTTTTCCAGCTTGACGCGGAAGGTGGCGTTGGGCAGGTTCTCGAGCACCTCGCCCTGCATCTGGATGACGTCGTCTTTTGCCATTCGTTTGGTTGGTTTCTCTTGGGTCGAGCCTTGCGGGCTCAGCTGGGTTTGAAATTGGCCTTCTTCAGCAGCGATTCGTACTGCTGGCTCATCACGTACGACTGCACCTGAGCCCAGAAGTCCATGGTCACCACCACGATGATGAGCAGCGAGGTGCCCCCAAAGTAGAACGGCACGTTGTACTGCAGATGCAGGAACTCGGGCAGCAGACACACCGCCGTGATGTAGACCGCACCGGCCAGCGTCAGGCGAGCCAGGATCTTGTCGATGTAGCGGGCCGTCTGGTCACCCGGACGGATGCCGGGAATGAAGGCGCCGCTCTTCTTCAGGTTGTCCGCCGTCTCACGGCTGTTGAACACCAGCGCCGTGTAGAAGAAGCAAAAGAAGATGATCATCGCCGCGTACAGCATCACGTAGATGGGCTGACCCGGCGACAGGGCGGCCGAGAGGTCACGCAGCCAGCGCATGTGCTCGCCGGTGGCAAACCAGCCCACCGCCGTGGCCGGCAGCAAGATGATGGACGACGCAAAGATCGGCGGAATCACACCCGACATGTTCAGCTTCAAGGGCAGGTGCGACGACTGGCCACCATAGACCTTGTTGCCCACCTGCCGCTTGGCGTAGTTGACCAGGATCTTGCGCTGACCCCGCTCGACAAACACCACCGCATAGGTCACGGCCACCACCAGCACGATGACGAACAAGGCCACGATGATGCTCATCGCACCGGTGCGCACCAGCTCGAACAGACCACCAATGGCGCTGGGCAGTCCGGCCACGATGCCGGCGAAGATCAGGATGGAGATGCCGTTGCCCAGACCACGCTCAGTGATCTGCTCACCCAGCCACATCAGGAACATGGTGCCCGCCACCAGGCTGACCACCGCCGTGAAGCGGAAACCGAAGCCCGGTGCAATCACGAGGCCGGGCGAACCTTCCAGCGCCATGGCAATGCCCAGCGACTGGAACAGCGCCAGCAGCAACGTGCCATAGCGGGTGTACTTGGTGATGACGCGGCGACCCGCCTCGCCCTCTTTCTTCAGCGCTTCCAGGCTGGGCACCACATGCGTCATCAACTGCATGATGATGGACGCCGAGATGTAGGGCATGATGCCCAGCGCAAACACCGTGAAGCGCGACAGTGCACCACCCGAGAACATGTTGAACAGGTTCAGGATGCCGCCCTGCTGGCCCTGGAACAGCTGCTGGAGCTGGTCCGGATTGATGCCAGGCACAGGGATGTGCGCACCGATGCGGTAAACCACCAGCGCCATCAGCAGGAAAACCAGCCGACGACGCAAGTCGCCGAATTTGCCGCTGCGTGCCAGTTGTTGAGGGGAAGTCGCCACGTGAGGGGGTCGCTTTTTCTAGACGAGGTGGTGGGTCAGGCTGCTTGCTCGACTTGGCCACCGGCGGCCTCGATGGCCGCCTTGGCACCCGCCGTGGCACCGATGCCGCGCAGTTGAACCTTGGCGCTCAACTCGCCCGACTTGATGACCTTGACGTTGCGCGTCATCTGCGAGACCAGACCCGCCGACTTCAGTGCCAGCAGGTCCACCTCGGCCAGACCCAGCGCGCCCAGTTCGGTCAGCGTGATCTCGGCGTTGTACTTGAGCTTGGCCGACTTGAAGCCACGCTTGGGCAGACGGCGATGCATGGGCATCTGGCCGCCTTCAAAGCCCACCTTGTGGTAGCCGCCCGCACGGGACTTCTGGCCTTTGTGGCCGCGGCCGCAGGTCTTGCCCAGGCCGGAGCCAATGCCCCGTCCCACGCGGCGCTTGGCGTGCTTGGCGCCCGTTGCCGGCTTGAGGTTGTTCAGTTCCATGAGGTCTTCCTTGCCGTCTTCAGAGCACCCGAACCAGGTACGGAACGGTATTGATCATGCCGCGCACGGACGGGGTGTCTTCCAGCTCGCGCACGCTGTTCACGCCGCGCAGGCCCAGGCCGCGCACGGTGTCGCGGTGCGACTGCTTGCAGCCAATGGGGCTGCGCACCAGCTTGACGGTCAGAGTTTTCTTTGCTTGGGTCATTGCCTGATCTCCTTGGCTGCTCAGTTGAAGATCTCTTCAACCGACTTGCCGCGCTTGGACGCCACTTCAGCGGGCGTCGTGCAGCGGCGCAGCGCGTCCAGCGTGGCGCGCACCATGTTGTAGGCGTTCGACGTGCCGTGGCTCTTGGCCACGATGTCGGTCACGCCCAGCACCTCGAAGACGGCGCGCATCGGGCCACCGGCAATGATGCCCGTACCCGCCGGCGCCGGCATCATCAGCACACGTGCGGCGCCGTGCTGGCCCTCGACACGGTGGTGGATGGTGCCATTCTTCAGGCTGACCTTGACCATGTTGCGGCGCGCCGCTTCCATGGCCTTCTGCACCGACACCGGCACTTCCTTGGCCTTGCCCTTGCCCATGCCGACGCGGCCATCGCCGTCACCGACCACGGTCAACGCGGCGAACGACAGCGTGCGACCGCCCTTGACCACTTTGGTCACGCGGTTCACGGCGATCATCTTTTCCTTCAGGCCGTCGTCATTGCCTTCGGTCTGGGCGCGTGCTTGAAACTTTGCCATTTGCGTATCCTTTGCCTGCCGCGATCAGAACTGCAGACCGGCTTCGCGAGCCGCGTCCGCCAGCGCCTTGACGCGACCGTGATAAGCGAAGCCAGCGCGATCGAACGCCACCTTCTCGATGCCAGCCGCCTTGGCCTTCTCGGCCACGCGCTTGCCCACCAGGGCGGCGGCGGCGACATCGCTGCCTTTGCCGTTCAACTCGCCACGCACGTCTTTCTCGACGGTGGAGGCCGAGGCCACCACCTTCTGGCCGCAGCCGGAGATGACGCTGGCGTAGATGTGGGCGTTGGAGCGGAACACCGTCAACCGGGCCACGCCCTGGTTGGCGATGCGCTGGCGCGTCTGGCGCGAGCGGCGCAGCCGCTGTTCTTTCTTGTTCAACATGGCCGTGCTCCTTACTTCTTCTTCGTCTCTTTGATGACCACGCGCTCATCGGCGTAGCGGATACCCTTGCCCTTGTAGGGCTCGGGCGGACGGAAGGCGCGCACCTCGGCGGCCAGCTGACCGACGACCTGACGGTCGGCACCCTTGATCAGGATTTCGGTCGGCGTGGGCGTGGTCACCGTGATGCCGGCAGGCATCTCTTTGACCACAGGGTGCGAAAACCCGATCTGCAGGTTCAGCTTCTGACCCTGGGCCTGAGCGCGAAAGCCCACGCCGACCAGGTTGAGCTTCTTCTCGAAGCCCTTGCTGACACCACCCACCATATTGGCCAGGTTGGCACGCATGGTGCCGCTCATGGCGTTGGCTTCGGGGGTCTCGCTCGTCGGCGCCACGCTGAGCACGGCACCTTCTTGCTTGACGGTGACCAGGCTGTGCAGCGCGCGCGTCAGCGTGCCGCCACTGCCTTTGACGGTGATATCGGTCGCGCCAATCTTGACTTCCACGCCCTGCGGCACGGAGATCGGCATTTTTCCAACTCGGGACATGCTTTGCTCTCCTTCCTTAGGCCACGTAGCACAGCACTTCGCCACCCACGCCATCGGCGCGGGCCTTGCGATCGGTCATCACACCCTTGGGCGTGGTGACGATGGCAACACCCAGGCCGTTCATGACCTGTGGGATGGCGGAAGAACCGCGGTAGATGCGCAGGCCGGGACGGCTGACGCGCTCGATGCGCTCAATCACCGGACGCCCAGCGTAGTACTTGAGCGCGATATCCAGCTCGCGCTTGCTGCCGTCTTGCTTGATGGAGAAGGCGTCGATATAGCCCTCGTCCTTCAGCACCTGGGCGATCGCGACCTTGAGCTTGGACGCCGGCATCTGCACCGAGGCCTTCTCGACGGCCTGGGCGTTGCGGATGCGGGTCAGCATATCGGCGATGGGATCACTCATGCTCATCGTGTTTCTCCTTCGCTTACCAGCTGGCCTTGATGACGCCGGGGATGTCGCCCTTGAAGGCGAGATCACGGATCTTGCTGCGGCCCAGGCCGAATTGGCGGAACGTGCCGCGCGCGCGGCCGGTCAACTCGCAGCGATTGCGCAGGCGCGTGGGGTTGGCGTTGCGCGGCAGCTTCTGCAGCTCCAGGCGAGCCAGGTAGCGCTCTTCGTCGGACTTCTTGGCGTCGTCGATGATGGCCTTGAGTTCGCTGTATTTCTTGGCGTACTTGGCCACCAGGCGCTCGCGCTTGGCTTCGCGTTCAATGAGGGAAAGTTTGGCCACGGGGCACCTCAGTTCTTGAAGGGGAAGCGGAACGCAGCCAGCAAGGCCTTGCACTCGTCGTCCGTCTTCGCGGTGGTCGTGAAGGAGATGTTCATCCCGCGGATCGCGTCGATCTTGTCGTACTCGATTTCCGGAAAGATGATCTGCTCTTTCACACCGATGTTGTAGTTGCCACGACCATCGAACGAGCGGCCCGAGATACCCCGGAAGTCGCGCACGCGCGGCAGGGCCACGGTCACAAAACGGTCCAGGAATTCGAACATACGCGCGCCGCGCAGCGTCACCATGCAACCAATGGGCACGTTGTCACGGATCTTGAAGCCGGCAATCGCCTTGCGGCTCTTGGTGATCACGGGCTTCTGGCCAGCGATCTTGGTCAGGTCGCTGACGGCGTGGTCCATGACCTTCTTGTCGGCCACCGCCTCGCTGACACCCATGTTCAACGTGATCTTGGTCAGGCGCGGCACCTGCATCACCGATTGGTAGCCGAACTTGGCCACCATGTCGGGCACCACTTTTTCGCGGTAGAACTGCTGCAGGCGCGCCAATTGCGCTTGTTGCTGGGCCATGGTCACGCTCCCGCCTTGACTTCTTCGCCACTGGACTTGAAGACGCGGACCTTCTTGCCATCGGTCAGCACCTTGATGCCGACGCGATCGCCCTTGCCCGCGGCCGCATTCCAGATGGCCACGTTGGATTGGTGAATGGGCATGGCCTTGGTCACCACGCCGCCGGTCACGCCCGTCATCGGGTTGGGCTTGACGTGCTTCTTGACCAGGTTGATGCCCTCGACCAGCAGGTGGTCGGCATCGACGCGCGCCGTCACGGTGCCACGCTTGCCTTTGTCACGGCCGGTCAGCACGACGATCTGGTCGCCTTTGCGAATCTTGTTCATCGCTGGATTCCTTTGCCGCGTTAGAGCACTTCGGGGGCGAGCGAGACGATCTTCATGAACCGCTCCGAGCGCAGCTCGCGCGTGACCGGGCCGAAGATGCGGGTGCCAATGGGCTCAAGCTTGGCGTTGAGCAGCACGGCGGCATTGCCGTCGAACTTGACCAGCGAGCCATCCTGGCGGCGCACACCCTTGGCGGTACGCACGACGACGGCCGAATAGACCTCGCCCTTCTTGACGCGACCACGCGGCGCAGCTTCTTTGATGCTGACCTTGATGATGTCGCCAATGCCGGCATACCGACGCTTGGAGCCGCCGAGCACCTTGATGCACATGACGGATTTCGCGCCCGTGTTGTCCGCGACATCAAGCCGCGATTGCATTTGGATCATGAATATTCCCCAACTTGCTCCCGCTGCACCGTGAGATGGCCTGCGGTCAGTATTGGTCTCGTTGTGGCCCGGCACGCAAGCGCCAGACCTGAGGCTGAATTCACCGCACCGCGCAGCACTGCAAACAGCACTGCGCTTTGCGTTTGGTGAAGCCCACTATTATGGTGAGCCTCAAACAGAAAGTCAAGCCCTTGCGACGTTGCCGAGCAACGCGGCAAGGGCCTGGGCGCCGGCCGTCAGACCAGGCGCGCTTTTTCCACCAGACGGGTGACGACCCAGCTCTTGGTTTTGGAGATGGGACGGCCCTCGGCGATCTCGACGGTATCGCCCAGCTTGTACTCGCCCTGTTCGTCATGGGCCTGGTACTTGCGCGAGCGGGCGACGATCTTGCCGTACAGCTCGTGCTTGACGCGGCGCTCGACCAGCACGGTGACGGTCTTGTTGCGCTTGTCGCTGACCACGCGGCCCACCAGGGTGCGCGTGTTCTTGACGGCTTGTTCTTGCGCGTCGCTCATTGCTGCGACTCCTTCTTCTTTTGCGCCAGGATGGTCTTGGCGCGCGCGATGTCACGGCGTGCGTCACCCAGCGCGGCGGTGTTGGACAGCTGCTGGGTGCCTTTTTGCATGCGCAGGTTGAAGTGCGCCTTGAGCAGCTCGTTCACTTCTTTTTCCAGCGCGGCCACGTCTTTGGCGCGCAGTTCAGATGCTTTCATGTGTTGCCTTCCTCGTCTCAGGCGCCAATCTGGCGGGTGACGAACGTGCAGCGCAGCGGCAGCTTGGCGGCCGCCAGCGTGAACGCTTCGCGGGCCAGTTCCTCGGGCACACCGTTGATCTCGTACAGCACCTTGCCGGGCTGAATCTCGGCCACGTAGTACTCGGGGTTGCCTTTGCCGTTACCCATACGCACTTCGGCCGGTTTTTGCGAAATCGGCTTGTCCGGGAAGATGCGGATGAAGATGCGGCCACCGCGCTTGATGTGGCGCGAGATGGCGCGACGCGCGGCTTCGATCTGGCGGGCCGTGATGCGGCCGCGCTCGGTGGCCTTGAGGCCGAAATCGCCGAACGACACCTGGGCGCCACGGGTGGCGACGCCGGTGTTGCGGCCTTTCTGCTCCTTGCGGTACTTGCGACGTGCAGGTTGCAGCATGGTTACTCTCCTTTGCCTTGAGCGGCGGCGGGCGCAGCGGGGGCGGCTGCCACCTTGCGCACGACGCCCGCGCGCTTGGCGGGTGCGCCAGCGTCGGGACGGGCGTCGCCACGCGGGGCGCCGCGGTCACCCGGGCGGCCACGGCGGTCGCCGGGCGCGCCGGGGCGCGGGCCACGGCGGTTGCGGCGATCGTCTTCGGCACCGGGCGGGGTCTGGATCACGGGCGCCTCGCCATTGGCCAGGCGGTCACCGCGGTAGACCCAGACCTTGACGCCGATGACGCCGTAGGTGGTCTTGGCTTCCGAGAAACCGTAGTCGATGTCGGCCTTGAGGGTGTGCAGGGGCACACGGCCCTCGCGGTACCACTCGGTACGGGCGATCTCGATGCCGTTCAGACGGCCAGCGCTCATGATCTTGATGCCTTGGGCACCCAGACGCATGGCGTTCTGCATCGCACGCTTCATGGCGCGACGGAACTGGATGCGCTTTTCCAGCTGCTGGGTGATGGAGTCGGCAATCAGCTGCGCATCGACTTCGGGCTTGCGCACCTCTTCGATGTTCACGGCCACCGGCACGCCCAGACGCTTGGTCAGCTCGGCCTTGAGGTTCTCGATGTCCTCGCCTTTCTTGCCGATCACCACGCCCGGACGCGCCGAGTAGATGGTGATGCGGGCGTTCTTGGCGGGGCGCTCGATCAGGATGCGCGAGACGGCGGCGTTCTTCAGCTTGGTCTTCAGATACTCACGCACGTCCAGGTCTTCGGCCAGCATGCCGGCGAAGTTGCGCTGGTTGGCATACCAGCGCGACGACCAGGCGCGCGTGACGGGCAGACGGAAGCCGGTCGGATGGATTTTTTGTCCCATGGTCTTCCTCTTAGTTGCCCACGGTCACATAGATGTGACAGGTCGGCTTGCTGATGCGGTTGCCCCGGCCCTTGGCGCGCGCCGAGAACCGCTTGAGCGTGGTGCCCTGCTCGACGTAGATCGAGGTGACCTTGAGCTCGTCGATGTCCGCGCCGTCGTTGTGCTCGGCATTGGCGATGGCGCTCTCGAGTGCCTTCTTGACGATGCCGGCGGCCTTCTTTTGCGTGAAGGCCAGCGTGTTCAGCGCCTGAGCCACGCTCTGGCCACGGATCAGGTCGGCCACGAGGCGGCCTTTGTCCACGGACAGGCGCACGCCGCGAACGCTTGCTTTGGTTTCCATATGCGCGGCTCCTTACTTCTTGGCTTTCTTGTCCGCCGGGTGACCCTTGAACGTACGGGTCAGGGCGAACTCGCCGAGTTTGTGACCCACCATCTGGTCGGTCACATACACCGGCACGTGCTGCTTGCCGTTGTGCACGGCAATGGTCAGGCCGATGAAGTCGGGCAGGATGGTGGAGCGGCGCGACCAGGTCTTGATCGGCTTCTTGTCCTTGTTGACCGTGGCCTTTTCGACCTTGATCATCAGGTGGTGGTCCACGAACGGACCTTTTTTCAGTGAACGTGCCATGTTCTAGGCCTCACTTCTTGCGACGCGAGACGATGAACGTCTGCGTGCGCTTGTTGCTGCGCGTGCGGTAGCCCTTGGTCAGGGTGTTCCACGGCGACACGGGTGCCTGGCCTTCGCCGGTGCGGCCTTCGCCACCACCGTGCGGGTGGTCCACCGGGTTCATGGCCACACCACGCACGGTCGGACGGATGCCGCGCCAGCGCATGGCGCCGGCCTTGCCGTATTGCGCCAGGTTGTGCTCTTCGTTGCTCACTTCACCGATGGTGGCGCGGCAGTCGATGTGCACCTTGCGCACCTCGCCCGAACGCAGACGAATCTGCGCGTAGGCACCGTCACGGGCCATCAGCGTCACCGAGGTGCCAGCCGAGCGGGCGATCTGCGCACCCTTGCCGGGCAGCAGCTCCACGCAGTGGATGGTCGAGCCCACGGGGATGTTGCGGATGGGCAGCGTGTTGCCGGCCTTGATCGGCGCCTCGGCACCGCTCATCAGCGTGGCACCGGCTTCCAGGCCGCGCGGGGCGATCACGTAGCGGCGCTCGCCATCGGCGTAGCAGACCAGCGCGATGTGGGCCGAGCGGTTGGGGTCGTACTCGATGCGCTCAACCTTGGCCGGAATACCGTCCTTGTTGCGCTTGAAGTCGACCACGCGGTAGTGGTGCTTGTGACCCCCACCCTTGTGGCGGATGGTGATGTGGCCGTTGTTGTTGCGGCCGGCATTCTGCTTCTGGGGCTCGAGCAGCGACGCTTCGGGCTTGCCCTTGTGCAGATGCTTGTGCACCACCTTGACGACGGCACGGCGGCCGGCCGAAGTGGGTTTGACTTTAACGACAGCCATGATTACGCAGCCTCCCCGGAGAAGTTCAGCTCCTGGCCCGCCTTGAGCGAGACATAGGCCTTCTTGACGTGGTCGCGGCGGCCGATGCGGCCACCGAAGCGCTTGACCTTGCCCTTGGTGTTGACCACGGACACGGCGGCGACTTCGACCTTGAACAGCAGCTCCACGGCCGCCTTGATCTCGGGCTTGGTCGCGTCGCGCAGCACCTTGAACAGCACCTGGTTGTTCTGCTCGCCGACCTGGGTGGCCTTCTCGGAGATCACCGGCGCCACCAGCACCTGGGCCAGACGGCCCTCGTTGAATTGCGTGCTCATGCGAACATCTCCTTGAGCTGCTCGATGGCGGCCTTGGTCACCAGCACCTTCTTGTAGAAGACCAGCGACATCGGATCGACGTAACGCGGCTCGATGATCAGCGCACCCTTGAGGTTGCGCGAAGCCAGCAGCAGGTTGTCGTCGATCTGATCGGCAATGACCATCACCGAATCCAGGCCCATGGCCTTGAGTTTGTCGGCCAGCAGCTTGGTCTTGGGCGCATCGACCGTGATGGAGTCCACCACCGCGAGACGGCCGTCACGGGCCAGCTGCGAGAGGATGGTGGCCATACCGGCGCGGTACATCTTCTTGTTGACCTTGTGCGAGAAGTTCTCGTCCGGCGTGTTCGGGAAGATGCGACCACCCCCACGCCACAGCGGCGAGGAGGTCATACCGGCGCGAGCGCGGCCGGTGCCCTTCTGGCGGAACGGCTTCTTGGTCGAGTGGTGCACTTCGGCGCGCGTCAACTGCTTGCGCGTGCCTTGACGGGCGTTGGCCTGGTAGGCCACGACGATCTGGTGCACCAGCGCCTCGTTGTAATCACGGGCGAACACGGTGTCGGGCGCGTCCACCTTCGCGGTGGCCTGGCCTTGTTCATTGAGGAGCTCGAGTTGCATCAGTTGGCTCCTTTCGCAGCGCGGGCCTTGACGGCCGGACGCACGACCACATGGCCGTTTTTGCTGCCCGGGACGGCGCCGCGCACCAGCAGCAGCTGGCGGGCTTCGTCCACGCGCACGATGTCCAGGTTCTGCGTGGTGACGGTTTCGTCGCCCATGTGACCGGTCATCTTCTTGCCCGGGAACACACGGCCCGGGTCCTGCGCCATGGAGATCGAGCCCGGCACGTTGTGCGAACGGCTGTTGCCGTGCGACGCGCGCTGCGAGCTGAAGTTGTGGCGCTTGATGGTGCCGGCAAAGCCTTTACCGATGGAGGTGCCCTGCACGTCCACCTTCTGGCCCACGGCAAACAGCGTCACCGGCACGGTGGCGCCGGTAGCGTACTGACCAGCCACGTCGGCATCGACGCGGAATTCCTTGAGGATGGTGCCGGCTTCCACGCCGGCCTTGGCCAGGTGACCCGCTTCGGGCTTGGTGACACGGGACGCCTTGCGCGTACCGAACGCCACTTGAAGGGCGCTGTAGCCGTCGGTTTCAACGGTCTTGACCTGGGTCACGCGGTTGTTGGACACGTCCAGCACGGTCACGGGAATGGCGTCGCCATCGTCCGTGAACACGCGCATCATGCCAACTTTGCGGCCCAGCAATCCGAGGCGATTGCTAAGACTCATGATGTGCTCCGCTTCTCATCCAGGGGCGAGAAGCAATCGTTGACGTCGCCCGGCATCGATTGGCCGGGTGCGGTTTTCTCCGCCTAGGGTTGACCCAATGGCGGAAAAGCTATTGATCATAGCAGCTTCACAGCGAACTGCCAAGCTGGACTGCACGGCGATGTGCCGTGCCGCCGACAGCCGGCCTGTTTTAGGCCGGCTGTCGGTGGACCGGGTTGGTGTCAGGCGCGCACAGCGGCCAGCGCGGCGTTCAGCGTGGTGCTGGGCCGCATCACGGCCTTGACCTTGGCATCGTCGGCCTTGTAGTAGCCACCAATGTCCACCGGCTTGCCCTGCACCGCGGCCAGTTCGGCCACGATCTGGGCCTCGCCGGCGGTCAGCGCCTGGGCCAGCGGCGCAAAGCGAGTGGCCAGTTCGGCGTCTTCGGTTTGCGCGGCCAGCGCCTGGGCCCAGTACAGCGCCAGGTAGAACTGGCTGCCGCGGTTATCCAGTTCACCCGTCTTGGGGCTGGGGTTCTTGCGGTTGTCCAGCAGCTTGCCGGTGGCGGCGTCCAGCGTGGTGGCCAGCAGGGTGGCGCGCGCATTGCCGGTTTTCAAACCCAGGTCTTCGAGGCTGACGGCCAGCGCCAGAAACTCGCCCAGCGAGTCCCAGCGCAGGTGGTTCTCTTCCACCAGTTGCTGCACATGCTTGGGTGCCGAGCCGCCGGCGCCGGTCTCGTACATGCCGCCGCCGGCCATCAGCGGCACGATGGACAGCATCTTGGCGCTGGTGCCCAGCTCCATGATGGGGAAAAGGTCGGTCAGGTAGTCGCGCAAGATGTTGCCGGTGACCGAGATGGTGTCGAAGCCGCGCACCACACGCTCCAGCGTGAAGCGCATGGCCCGCACCTGGCTCATGATCTGGATATCCAGGCCCGTGGTGTCGTGGTCCTGGAGGTAGAGGTTGACCTTTTTGATCAGCTCGTTCTCGTGCGGGCGGTAGGGATCCAGCCAGAACACGGCCGGCATGCCGGAGTTGCGTGCGCGGGTGACGGCCAGCTTGACCCAGTCGCGGATGGGGGCGTCCTTGACCTGGCACATGCGCCAGATGTCGCCGGCCTCGACCTGCTGGCTCATCAGCACCTCGCCGGTGGCCAGGTCGGTGATGTTGGCCACGCCGTCCTCGGCGATCTCGAAGGTCTTGTCGTGCGAGCCGTACTCCTCGGCCTGCTGGGCCATCAAGCCCACGTTGGGCACTGTGCCCATGGTCTTGGGGTCGAACGCGCCATGCCATTTGCAGAAGTTGATCATCTCCTGGTAGATGCGCGCAAACGTGCTTTCGGGCATCACGGCCTTGACGTCCTTGAGCCGGCCATCGGCGCCGTACATCTTGCCGCCGTTGCGGATCATGGCCGGCATGGAGGCATCGACGATGACGTCGTTGGGCGAGTGGAAGTTGGTGATGCCCTTGGCCGAGTCCACCATGGCCAGCTCGGGCCGGTGCTCGTGGCAGGCGTGCAGATCGGCCATCACCTCCTCGCGCTGGCTCTCGGGCAGCGTGGCCAGCTTGTCCAGCAGGTTGACCATGCCGTTGTTGACGTTGACGCCCAGTTGCTCGAACAGCTTGGCGTGTTTCTCGAACGCCTCTTTGTAGAAGATGCGCACGCAGTGGCCAAAGACGATGGGGTGCGAGACCTTCATCATCGTGGCCTTGACGTGCAGCGAGAACATCACGCCATGCTTGCGTGCGTCCTCGATCTCACGCTCATAAAAGGCCAGCAGCGCCTTCTTGCTCATGAACATGGAGTCGATGACCTCGCCAGCCTGCAACGCCACCTTGGGCTTGAGCACCACGGCCTTGCCGCTGGCGGTGATGAGCTCCATCTTGACGTCGCGGGCGCGATCCAGCGTCATCGACTTTTCACCGTGATAGAAATCGCCGCCGTGCATGTGCGAGACGTGGCTGCGCGAGGCCTGCGCCCACTCGGCCATGCTGTGCGGGTTCTTGCGCGCATAGGCCTTGACGGCGCGCGGCGCGCGGCGGTCGGAGTTGCCCTCCCGCAGCACCGGGTTGACGGCGCTGCCTATGCATTTGCCGTAGCGCGCCTTGATCTGCTTGTCGGCGTCGGTCTGCGGTGCCTCGGGGTAGTCGGGCAGCGCATAGCCTTTGGCTTGCAACTCCTTGATCGCCGCCTGCAGCTGCGCCACCGAGGCCGAGATGTTGGGCAGCTTGATGATGTTGGCATCGGGCTCCAGCGTCTTCTTGCCCAGCTCGGCCAGCGTGTTGGGCACGCGCTGCTCGGGCGTCAGGAACTCCGGGAACTCGGCCAGGATGCGCGCCGCCACCGAGATGTCGCTCTTGGCGATGTGGATGCCGGCGGGCTGGGTGAAGGCACGGACGATGGGCAGGAAGGCGCAGGTGGCCAGCAGCGGCGCTTCGTCGGTCAGCGTATAGATGATGGTGGGTGGTGTGCTCATGCGGCATTGTCCTTGAAAGCCGGTGTAGGGGGCGGCGCCAGGCGGGCAACCGATGGACTGTCGCCAGTCACGATGACGCTGCGCTGACGGGTGGCTTGGCCAGCGCCGCAGCCAGGCTTGCGAGCACGGCGCCCGCCGGCGCCGCCAGCTTCAGCGCCAGCAGGTCATCGGCACGCGTGCGGCCCTGGTTGAGGGCCGCCACCGGCTGCCCGGCCTGGGCGGCGGCATGGACGAAGCGGTAACCCGACCAGACCATCAGCGACGAACCCACCACCAGCACCGCATCGGCTGCGGCCAGCGCCTCGAACGCCTGGTGCACGCGCTCGCGCGGCACCTGCTCGCCAAAGAACACCACGTCGGGCTTGAGCAGACCGCCGCAGCGTGCGCAGGGCGGCACCGCAAAGCCGGCGGTATCGGTATCGGTCAGCTCGGCATCGCCATCGGGCGCAATGGCCACCACCCGCGCCACCCAACCCGGGTTGGCCGCCGCCAGCCGCTCCTGCAGCGCCGCTCGCGGCGTGCGCTCACCGCAGGCCAGGCAGACCACGGTATCGATGCGGCCGTGCAAGTCGATCACGCCCTGGCTGTCGGCGGCCTCGTGCATGCCGTCCACGTTCTGGGTCACCAAAGCCGCGACCCAACCCTGGCGCTGCAACTGCGCCAACGCATGGTGGGCGGTATTGGGCTGCGCCCGGCCCATCACCGTCCAGCCGGCAAAGCTGCGCGCCCAATAGCGGCGGCGGGCCGCCTCGGTGGCCAAAAAGGCCTGCAGCGTCATCGGCGGCGGGCGCTTCCACTGCCCGCCCTCGTCGCGGTAGTCGGGAATGCCCGACGCGGTGCTGACGCCCGCGCCCGTCAACACGAACAGGCGTGGGTGGCGGCGAACGAAGGCCTCCAGGGCAGCGAGCGGGGCGTCGGACATGGGCGCACAGTGTCGCGCACAAGAAAAAAGGGCGCCCTGATGGGCGCCCTCTTGTGGGCTGTCGCAGGAGCCGCTTACTGCAGCTTGATCTCCACGTCGACGCCGGCCGGCAGGTCGAGCTTCATCAGCGCGTCCACGGTCTTGTCGGTGGGGTCCACGATGTCCATCAGACGCTGGTGGGTGCGGATCTCGAACTGGTCGCGGCTGGTCTTGTTGACGTGCGGCGAGCGCAGGATGTCAAAACGCTGCATGCGCGTCGGCAGGGGCACGGGGCCCTTGACGATGGCGCCGGTGCGCTTGGCGGTGTCCACGATCTCCAGCGCCGATTGGTCGATCAGCTTGTAGTCGAAGGCCTTGAGGCGGATGCGGATTTTTTGCTTGGACATAACCGGTCTGCCTTACGCGATGATCTTGGCCACGACGCCGGCGCCGACGGTGCGGCCGCCCTCACGGATGGCGAAGCGCAGGCCTTCTTCCATGGCGATGGGGGCGATCAGCTTGACGGTGATGCTGACGTTGTCGCCGGGCATGACCATTTCCTTGTCCTGCGGCAGCTCCACCGCGCCGGTCACGTCCGTGGTGCGGAAGTAGAACTGGGGGCGGTAGTTGTTGAAGAACGGGGTGTGACGCCCGCCCTCTTCCTTGCTCAGCACGTACACCTCAGCCGTGAAGTGGGTGTGCGGCTTGATGCTGCCGGGCTTGCACAGCACCTGGCCGCGCTCGACGTCTTCGCGCTTGGTGCCGCGCAGCAGGATGCCGACGTTGTCGCCCGCCTGGCCCTGGTCCAGCAGCTTGCGGAACATTTCCACGCCGGTGACGGTGGTCTTTTGCGTGTTGCGGATGCCGACGACTTCGATTTCTTCGCCCACTTTGACCACGCCGCGCTCGATACGGCCGGTGACCACGGTGCCGCGGCCGGAGATGGAGAAGACGTCTTCGACGGGCATCAGGAAGGTGCCGTCCACCGCGCGCTCGGGCGTGGGGATGTAGCTGTCCAGCGCTTCGGCCAGCTTGAGGATGGCTTCTTCGCCCAGTTCGCCCTTGTCGCCTTCGAGGGCGAGCTTGGCCGAGCCTTTGACGATGGGGGTGTCGTCGCCGGGGAAGTCGTATTTGCTGAGCAGCTCGCGCACTTCCATTTCCACCAGCTCGAGCAGTTCGGCGTCGTCCACCATGTCGGCCTTGTTCAGGAAGACGATGATGTAGGGCACGCCGACCTGGCGCGACAGCAGGATGTGCTCGCGGGTCTGGGGCATGGGGCCGTCAGCGGCCGAGACGACCAGGATGGCGCCGTCCATTTGCGCCGCGCCGGTGATCATGTTCTTGACGTAGTCGGCGTGCCCGGGGCAGTCGACGTGCGCGTAGTGGCGGTTGGCCGTTTCGTACTCGACGTGGGCGGTGTTGATGGTGATGCCGCGCGCCTTTTCTTCGGGCGCCGCGTCGATCTGGTCGTAGGCCTTGGCTTCGCCGCCAAACTTCTGCGACAGGATGGTCGTGATGGCCGCCGTCAGCGTCGTCTTGCCATGGTCCACGTGGCCAATCGTGCCCACGTTCACGTGCGGCTTGGTCCGCTCAAATTTGCCTTTTGCCATTTCAAATTCTCCAGAAAAGAACAATCGCCCGTGTGGGTTTTAGGTCTCCAGCACTGGCTGCCACGGGCAGCACACCAACCTCATCTACGAGGCGCCAAAGACCAGAAATACGCATCACCCCAACCCAGCAGCCGCCGCGGATCCGGCTCTGCCGGTCCGCCAGCGGTGCCCCCTTGAGGGGGCGCGATCTGCGATCGCGTAGGGGGTGGGCTCCTTACTTCGCCCGAGCGGTGATGATCGCGTCCGCCACGTTCTTCGGGGCTTCTGCGTAGTGCTTGAACTCCATCGTGTACGTGGCACGGCCTTGCGTGGCCGAACGCAGCGAGGTGGAGTAGCCGAACATCTCCGACAGCGGCACTTCGGCCTTGATGACCTTGCCGCCACCGACCATGTCGTCCATGCCCTGCACCATGCCGCGACGGCTGGACAAGTCGCCCATCACCGTGCCGGCGTAGTCTTCAGGCGTTTCCACCTCAACGGCCATCATGGGCTCCAGAATCACCGGGCTGGCCTTGCGGCAGGCGTCCTTGAAGCCCATCGAGGCGGCCATCTTGAAGGCGTTCTCGTTGGAGTCCACGTCGTGGTACGAACCGAAGGTCAGCGTGACCTTGACGTCCACCACCGGGTAGCCGGCCAGCACGCCGTTGGGCAGGGTGTCGATGACGCCTTTTTCCACCGCCGGGATGTACTCGCGCGGCACCACGCCGCCCTTGATGGCGTCAACGAACTCGAAGCCCTTGCCCGGCTCCTGCGGTTCGACGGTCAGCACCACGTGGCCGTACTGACCCTTGCCGCCCGACTGGCGCACGAACTTGCCTTCCACATCGCTGACGCTCTTGCGGATGGTTTCGCGGTAGGCCACTTGCGGCTTGCCCACGTTGGCTTCCACGCCGAATTCGCGCTTCATGCGGTCGACCAGAATCTCCAGGTGCAGCTCGCCCATGCCGGAGATGATGGTCTGGCCACTTTCTTCGTCGGTGCGCACGCGGAAGGACGGATCTTCTGCAGCCAGGCGGCCCAGCGCGATACCCATCTTCTCCTGGTCGGCCTTGGTCTTGGGCTCCACGGCCTGCGAGATCACGGGCTCGGGGAAGACCATCTTTTCCAGCGTGATGATGGCGTCGGGGTCGCACAGGGTTTCGCCCGTGGTGACTTCCTTCAGGCCCACGCAGGCGGCGATGTCGCCGGCCAGAATTTCCTTGATCTCTTCACGCTGGTTGGCGTGCATCTGCAGAATTCGGCCGATGCGCTCCTTCTTGCCCTTGATGGGGTTGTACACGGTGGAGCCCGAGTGCAGCACACCCGAGTACACGCGCACGAAGGTCAACTGGCCCACGAAGGGGTCGGTCATCAGCTTGAACGCCAGCGCCGAGAACTTCTCGGCGTCGTCGGCCTTGCGCACGACTTCCTTGTCGTCCTCATCGGTGCCGCCCACGGGCGGGATGTCCACCGGGCTGGGCAGGAAGTCGATCACCGCGTCCAGCATGCGCTGCACACCCTTGTTCTTGAACGCGGTGCCGCACAGCATGGGCTGGATTTCGGTGGCGATGGTGCGCGTGCGCAGGCCGAGCTTGATCTCTTCCTCGGACAGCTCACCGTCCTCGAGGTATTTGTTCATCAGCTCTTCGCTGGCCTCGGCCGCCGCCTCGACCATCTTCTCGCGCCACTCCTTGGCCGTCTCGAGCAGATCAGCCGGGACGTCCTGGTAGTCGAACTTCATGCCCTGCGAGGCCTCGTCCCAGATGATGGCTTTCATCTTGAGCAGATCGACCACGCCCTTGAAGTGCTCTTCCGCACCGATGGGGATGACGATGGGCACGGGGTTGGCCTTCAGGCGCAGCTTCATCTGGTCGTGGACCTTGAAGAAGTTGGCGCCGGTGCGGTCCATCTTGTTGACGAACGCCAGGCGGGGCACCTTGTACTTGTTGGCCTGACGCCAGACCGTCTCGGACTGCGGCTGCACGCCGCCCACGGCGCAATAGACCATGCAGGCGCCGTCCAGCACGCGCATGGAGCGCTCGACCTCGATGGTGAAGTCCACGTGCCCGGGGGTGTCGATGATGTTGAAGCGGTGCTCGGGGTAGGACAGATCCATCCCCTTCCAGAACGCCGTGGTGGCGGCGGAGGTGATGGTGATGCCCCGCTCCTGCTCCTGCTCCATCCAGTCCATCGTGGCGGCGCCATCGTGCACTTCGCCGATCTTGTGGTTGACGCCGGTGTAGAACAGGATGCGCTCGGTGGTCGTCGTCTTGCCGGCGTCGATGTGCGCCGAGATACCGATGTTGCGGTAACGCTCGATGGGAGTTTTGCGGGCCATGATGGGAATTCCAGAAAGGGTCAAGGCCGCTGGTCCCGGGTTAACCCGGATGCTGCGGCCTGAGGATCGAGGCGGCCCGAGGGCCGCTTGACAACCGTTTAGAAGCGGAAGTGCGAGAAGGCCTTGTTGGCCTCGGCCATGCGGTGGACTTCGTCGCGCTTCTTCATCGCGCCGCCACGGCCTTCGCTGGCCTCCAGCAACTCGTTGGCCAGGCGCTGGGCCATGGACTTCTCACCACGCTTGCGCGCCGATTCCTTGAGCCAGCGCATGGCCAGAGCCATGCGGCGAACGGGGCGAACTTCCACGGGAACTTGGTAGTTCGCACCGCCAACGCGGCGGCTCTTGACCTCGACCATCGGCTTGATGTTGTTCAGCGCGGTCATGAACACCTCCAGCGGGTCCTTGGCGGCCTTCTTCTCGACCTGCTCCAGCGCACCATAGATGATGCGCTCGGCCACGGCCTTCTTGCCGGACTCCATGATGACGTTCATGAACTTGGACAGATCGACCGAGCCGAACTTCGGGTCGGGCAGGATCTCGCGCTTGGGGACTTCGCGACGACGCGGCATGATGATTTCCTTTGCTCTTCAGTTGGCGCCGCAACTGCTGCGGGCGCCGCGACCGGCCACGACGGACGGGCCAGCCACTTACTGCGGTGCGTGCACCGCAAATGGGGGGATGGGTTCTTAGGCCTTCTTGGGGCGCTTGGCACCGTACTTGGAGCGCGACTGCTTGCGGTCTTTGACGCCTTGCAGGTCGAGCGAGCCACGCACGATGTGGTAGCGCACGCCGGGCAGGTCCTTGACCCGGCCGCCGCGCACCAGCACCACGCTGTGCTCTTGCAGGTTGTGGCCTTCACCGCCGATGTAGGAGATGACCTCGAAACCGTTGGTCAGGCGCACCTTGGCCACCTTGCGCAGCGCCGAGTTCGGCTTCTTGGGCGTGGTGGTGTAGACGCGGGTGCAGACGCCGCGGCGCTGCGGACAATCCTGCATCGCAGGCGACTTGGACTTCGTGACTTCGACCTGACGGCCTTGGCGCACGAGCTGGTTGATGGTTGGCATGGGTAACTTGTTCCCGTTTGAAGTTACGTGATAAGCGCCGAGGGCACCGCCTTGAGCGCCCACGGCAAAGACCAGCCCAAAGGCTGGAAAGCCTTCCATTATATTCACGGCCCGATGAACGCACAAGCCACCCCAGGCACGGCCCCCATTCCCCTGCTGATCCTGGACAGCAACACCCTCTTTGACTGGTTGGTGTTTGCCGAGCCCGCCGCCTGTGCCGTGGGGGCTGCCGCTCAGGCTGGCACCGTACGGTGGCTGTGCAGCGAGCCGCTGTGGGCCGAATGGGTCTACACGCTGGCGCGACCGATTGCGGCCCGCTGGGAGCCGGCGCGCCAGTTGGCGCTCGCCAACCTGGACACCCCCCGCCGCTGGGCGACTTTTGCGGCCCAGCCCGCCCCGGCTCCCCTGCGCTGCCTCGACGGCGACGACCAGAAATTCCTCGACCTGGCCCTGGCCCATCCCGGCAGTGCGTTGCTCACCCGCGACAAGGCACTGCTCAGGCTGGCGCGCCGCGCGGCCTTGCACGGGGTGCGCATCACCTCGGCGACCACGTGGGTGCGGGAATGTCCTCACTGACGGCGTAGAAGGACAAGCGTCCAATTGGCTGAAAACAGCCACTCCAGGAGATTGCCATGTCCCGTTTCACCCGGCGCCTGCGCCGCCTTGCCGGTCCGCTGGCAGCCACCACCTTGCTGGCCGCGTGTATCGGCCTGGGGGTCGAGTTGGGCGAGCCCGTCGCCGTCACCACCTCGCCCCAGGTCGGCGCCATGGGGGTGGCCGATGCCACCGCCCCGCTGACGCGCCCGCCCGTTACCCCTTGCACGGTCTCGCTGTATGAGAGCGAGCCCTTCATCGACTGGCGCGAGCACCCGTTCAGCTACACCCCCGATGCCGCCTGCGCCGGCCCCTGGGCCAAGGTCGTGCTGGAAGCCGACTTTGACGTCACCATGGGCCGCCAGTTCGACCGCACCGCGCTGATCTCCATCGGCGGCGCCAACCTGTATTTCGGCACCACCCAGGAGCCCGCCGGCCTGGTGGCGCCCCGCTGGCGCGTCGAGCGCGACGTCACCGAGTACGCCAACCTCTTCAACCAGGCCCAGCCCGGCATGGTGCATCTGGGCACCATCGTGGACGACACCTACACCGGCATCATCACCAGCAGCGCCCGCCTGGTGTTCTACCCGGCCCTGGAGCCGCAGGCGCCCGCCGCCACCCAGGTGGCCGACCGCGTGGTGGCCCTGTCGGGCGATCCCATCAAGGGCGGGCCGTACTTCCTGTCCGATGGCAATGCCAAGCTGGCCATCAGGGTCACGCTGCCGCGCAACGTCGAGCGCATCTACGCCGACGTCATCGCCCAGCCCCAGTCCAGCGACGAGTTCTTCTGGAGCTGCGTGCCCGACAGCCTGGCCACCATCCTGCAAAACTGCGGCGGCGGCACCTGGCGCGAGGCCTGGCTGACCATCGACGGCGAGCCGGCTGGCGTTGCGCCGGCCTACCCCTGGCTGTTCACCGGCGCCATCGATCCCGGTGCCTGGCGCCCCACCCCCGGCGTGCAGGCCCTGAACTTCATGCCCTACCGGCTGGACCTGACGCCGTTTGCGGCGCGCCTGGGTGACGGCCGGGCGCATGAAATCGCCATCAGCGTGCCCGGCGCGCGCAGCGGCTTCTCGGTCAGCGGCAACATGCTGGTCTACCTCGACGCCGGCAGCATCGCCACCTCGGGCAAGCTGCTGAAGAACACCCTCAAGGGGCAGGTAGGCGGCGGCGAGCAGGACAGCAACACCATCGTCGTCGATGCCGACGGCAAAGTCAGTGGTGACGTCAACATGAAGGCGCAGCGCCAGTACCAGATCGCCGGCGTGCTGATGACCTCGCGTGGCCCCGTCACCACCACCGTGCAGCAGGACGTGGCTTTCCGCAACGACCAGCACTACGTCGTCGACGCCACGCGCTGGGCGCAGGACGTGGACACCATGACCGACGTCACCCAGACCACGACCACCACCAGCAAGCGTGGCCAGACCGTGGATCGCTGGGTCATGCACTACCCGCTGACCATGACCTACAACTGGGACAACGTCGCCAGCACGCAGACCCTGCACATCGCGCACGCACTGGACCGCGACGCCCAGCGCGAGGTCACCCGCAAGGGCGTGGCCTTCGAGAGCCAGCACCGCAACCGCCACGAGGCCGACGCCAAGCTCCAGTTCAACGCCGACGGCACCGTCACGCGCCTGTCCAGCAGCGTCAGCCAGCACCTGCGCCACACCGACAGCGAGGGCACCTGCTTCGACCGTGCGACCACCGCCGCCCTCAGCACCCTGACGGGCATCACCAACGGCACCGACTGCAACGGCGGCAACCAGATCAACTGGGTCAGCCTGCCCGACGCGGCGCCTGACTCGGGGCTGATGAACGCCATCGTGTCGGCCTGGTGACCCCAGGCGGGTTTGGCGCCACTGTGCGCCACCAACAAAACGGCGGCCCACGGGCCGCCGTTTTTCATGCTGAGCCGGAGGAACCCGGCTCACGGCGCAGGGTTCACCCCTGCGACTGCGAGGGCTCCGAAGCGGCGTCCAGCTGGGCCAGTTGCGCCGCCGCCAGTTCCTCGGCCTCGGCGATGGCGATGGCGCGGCGTTCGCCCTCGTCCATCTCTTCCTTGGCCTTGCGCGCCTGGTGGAAGGCCATGCCGGTGCCCGCGGGGATCAGGCGGCCGACGATGACGTTTTCCTTCAGGCCGCGCAGCTCGTCGCGCTTGCCCATGATGGCGGCTTCGGTCAGCACGCGCGTGGTCTCCTGGAAGGAGGCGGCGGAGATGAAGCTGTCGGTGGACAGGCTGGCCTTGGTGATGCCCAGCAGCACGTCGGCGTAGGTGGCCGGCACCTTGCCGTCGGCCCGCAGGGCTTCGTTGGTGCCCAGCAGTTCGCTGCGCTCGACCTGCTCGCCAGCGATGTAGCCGGAGTCGCCCGAGTTGGTGATCTGCACGCGGCGCAGCATCTGGCGAACGATCACCTCGATGTGCTTGTCGTTGATCTTCACACCTTGCAAGCGGTAGACGTCCTGCACCTCATCGACGATGTAGCGCGCCAGCTCTTCGACACCCAGCAGGCGCAGGATGTCTTGCGGGTCGGCAGCGCCATCGACGATGAGCTCGCCCTTGTTGACCACCTGGCCTTCGTGCACCAGGATGTTCTTCTCCTTGGGCACCAGCACCTCGTGCTTGTGGCCTTCGGGGTCGGTGATCTCCAGGCGCACCTTGCCCTTGGTCTCCTTGCCGAAGCTGACCGTGCCGGTCTGCTCGGCCAGGGTGCCGGCGTCCTTGGGCGAGCGGGCTTCGAACAGCTCGGCCACGCGCGGCAGGCCGCCCGTGATGTCGCGCGTCTTCTGCCCTTCGACCGGGATGCGGGCCAGCACTTCACCGGGGGCCAGGTCCTGGCCGTCGCGGATCTGGATCAGCGCACCAACCTGGAAGCCGATGGTCACCGAGTGGTCGGTGCCGGGGATCTTGACCTCGTTGCCACCGGCGTCCAGCAGCTTGACCTGCGGGCGCACGACCTTGGCCGCGCCGCGACGCTTGGGGTCGATCACGACCAGCGTCGAGAGGCCCGTCACCTCGTCCATCTGCCGGGCCACGGTCACGCCTTCTTCGACGTTCTCGAAGCGGGCCTGGCCGGCAAACTCGGTGATGATGGGGCGGGTCAGCGGATCCCAGGTGCCCAGCACGGTGCCGGCCTTGATGGACTGGTCGGCCTTGACGTTGAGCGTGGCGCCATACGGCACCTTGTGGCGCTCGCGCTCGCGGCCATGCGGGTCGGCAATGATGATTTCGCCCGACCGCGAGATGACCACCAGTTCGCCCTTGCCGTTGGTGACGTAGCGCATGGTGGCGTTGAAGCCAATCAGGCCGTCGCTCTTGGCTTCGACGCTGTTGGCCACGGCCGCACGCGAGGCCGCACCACCGATGTGGAAGGTGCGCATGGTCAGCTGGGTGCCAGGCTCGCCGATGGACTGGGCGGCGATGACGCCGACGGCCTCACCGACGTTGACCAGGCCACCACGGCCCAGGTCGCGGCCATAGCACTTGGCGCACAGGCCGAAGCGGGTGGCGCAGGTCAGCGGCGTGCGCACCTTGACTTCGTCCACGCCAGCGGCTTCGAGCACATCCAGCACGTCTTCGTCCAGCATGGTGCCGGCGGGCACCAGCAAGGCCTGGGTTTCGGGGTCCAGCACCTCGATGGCGGCCACGCGGCCCAGGATGCGGTCGCGCAGCGACTCGATCACCTCACCGCCTTCGACCAGGGCGCGGGTGGCAAAGCCGTTCTCGGTGCCGCAATCGTCTTCGGTAACCACCAGATCCTGCGTCACGTCCACCAGGCGGCGGGTCAGGTAGCCGGAGTTGGCGGTCTTGAGCGCCGTGTCGGCCAGGCCTTTGCGGGCGCCGTGGGTGGAGATGAAGTACTGCAGCACGTTCAGCCCCTCGCGGAAGTTCGCGGTGATGGGCGTCTCGATGATGGAGCCGTCGGGCTTGGCCATCAGGCCGCGCATGCCGGCCAGCTGGCGGATCTGCGCGGCAGAGCCACGCGCGCCGGAGTCGGCCATCATGTAGATGGAGTTGAACGACTCCTGATCGACTTCCTTGCCGTGGCGGTCGGTGACTTTTTGCTTGGAGAGCTGGGCCATCATGACCTTGCCCACCTCGTCACCGGTCTTGCCCCAGATGTCCACCACCTTGTTGTAGCGCTCACCAGCGGTGACCAGGCCCGAGGTGTACTGCTGCTCGATCTCCTTGACCTCTTTTTCGGCACGCTCGATCAGCCCGTGCTTCTGCTCGGGCACCAGCATGTCGTCGATGGCAATGGAGATGCCGGCGCGGGTGGCCAGGCGGAAGCCCGACTGCAGCAGCTTGTCGGCAAAGACCACGGTTTCCTTCAGGCCGCACTTGCGGAAGGAGGTGTTGATCAGCTTGCTGATCTCCTTCTTCTTGAGCGCCTTGTTGATGTGCGCGAACGGCAGGCCCTTGGGCAGGATTTCGGACAGCAGCGCGCGGCCGACGGTGGTCTCGACGATTTTGGTGCTGGGCTGGAATTCGCCCGCTTCGTCTTTTTCCCACTCGGTCAGGCGCACGTTGACCTTGGCGGTGATTTCCACCACATCGTTGTCGAGCGCGCGCTGCAGCTCGATGGTGTCGGCAAAGATCATGCCCTCGCCGCGCCCGTTGGTGCGCTCGCGGGTGGCGTAATACAGGCCCAGCACCACGTCTTGCGACGGCACGATGGAGGGCTCGCCCGAGGCCGGGAACAGCACGTTGTTGGAGGCCAGCATCAGGGCGCGGGCTTCCATCTGCGCCTCGATCGAGAGGGGCACGTGCACGGCCATCTGGTCGCCGTCGAAGTCGGCGTTGAACGCCGCGCAGACCAGCGGGTGCAGCTGGATGGCCTTGCCCTCGATCAGCACGGGCTCAAAGGCCTGGATGCCCAGCCGGTGCAGCGTGGGCGCCCGGTTGAGCATGACCGGGTGCTCTTTGATGACCTCTTCAAGGATGTCCCAGACCACCGGGGTACCGGACTCGACCTCTTTTTTCGCCGCCTTGATGGTGGTGGCGATGCCCATGGCTTCGAGGCGGCTGAAGATGAAGGGCTTGAACAGCTCCAGCGCCATCTGCTTGGGCAGACCGCACTGGTGCAGCTTGAGCGTGGGGCCCACGGTGATGACCGAGCGGCCCGAGTAGTCGACGCGCTTGCCCAGCAGGTTCTGGCGGAAGCGGCCGCCCTTGCCCTTGATCATGTCGGCCAGCGACTTGAGCGCGCGCTTGTTGGCGCCCGTCATGGCCTTGCCGCGACGGCCGTTGTCCAGCAGGCTGTCCACGGCCTCCTGCAGCATGCGCTTTTCGTTGCGCACGATGATTTCCGGGGCCTTCAACTCCAGCAGCCGCGCCAGGCGGTTGTTGCGGTTGATGACGCGGCGGTAGAGGTCGTTCAGATCGGACGTGGCGAAGCGGCCACCGTCCAGCGGCACCAGCGGGCGCAGATCGGGCGGCAGCACCGGCAGCACGTTCATCACCATCCACTGGGGCTTGATGCCGGACTTCTTGAACGCTTCCATCACCTTGAGGCGCTTGGCGTTCTTCTTGATCTTGAGCTCGGAGCCGGTCATGTCGTTGCGGATCTTCTCGATCTCAACGTCCAGGTCCATCTCGGCCAACAGCTGTTGCACGCCCTCGGCGCCCATCAGCGCGATGAACTCGTCGCCGAATTCGGCCCGCTTGGCTTCGTAGTCGTCCTCGGTCAGGATGCCGAACTTCTTGAGCGGCGTCATGCCCGGGTCCACGACCACGTAGGCTTCAAAGTACAGCACGCGCTCGATGTCGCGCAGCGTCATGTCCAGCACCAGGCCCAGGCGCGAAGGCAGGCTCTTGAGGAACCAGATGTGCGCGCAAGGGGCGGCCAGGTCGATGTGGCCCATGCGCTCGCGGCGCACCTTGGTCTGGGTGACTTCGACGCCGCACTTCTCGCAGATCACGCCGCGGTGCTTGAGGCGCTTGTACTTGCCGCACAGGCACTCGTAGTCCTTGATGGGGCCGAAGATCTTGGCGCAAAAGAGACCGTCACGCTCGGGCTTGAACGTGCGGTAGTTGATCGTCTCGGGCTTCTTCACTTCGCCGAACGACCACGAGCGGATTTTCTCGGGCGAGGCCAGCCCGATCTTGATCGCGTCGAAGTGTTCGTCGGGGGTGAATTGCTTGAAAAGGTCCAGCAAGCCTTTCATGGCTGACTCCTAGTTGGGTATCGGTTGGATGCGAGAACGTGGGCGGGTGGGCGCGTCAGTTCTTCTCCAACTCAATATCGATACCGAGCGAACGAATTTCCTTGACCAGCACGTTGAACGACTCGGGCATGCCCGCGTCGATGGCGTGCTCGCCCTTGACGATGTTTTCGTAGACCTTGGTGCGGCCGTTGACGTCGTCGGACTTGACGGTCAGCATCTCCTGCAGCACGTAGGCGGCGCCGTAAGCTTCCAGCGCCCAGACCTCCATCTCACCGAAGCGCTGGCCACCGAACTGGGCCTTGCCGCCCAGCGGCTGCTGGGTCACCAGGCTGTAGGGGCCGGTGGAGCGCGCGTGCATCTTGTCGTCCACCAGGTGGTGGAGTTTGAGCACGTGCATATAGCCCACGGTGGTCGGGCGCTCAAAGCGCTCGCCGGTGCGGCCATCGTTCAGCCAGGCCTGGGTGCGGGTGTCGGTCAGGCCTTTGCGCTGGGCAATGTCCTGCGGGTAGGCCAGCGCCAGCATGGCGCGGATTTCCTCTTCCTTGGCACCGTCGAACACGGGCGTGGCAAAGGGCACGCCCTTGGTCAGCTCGCGCGCCATGTCCATCACCTCGGCGTCGGTCAGGGCCGTGATCTGCTCGGGCTTGCCGTTGCTGTTGTAGAGCGTTTCGAGGAACTTGCGCACCTCGGCCACGCGGGCCTCTTGCTGCAGCATGTCGCCGATGCGCTGGCCAATGCCCTTGCCGGCCCAGCCCAGATGCACTTCCAGCACCTGGCCGACGTTCATCCGCGAGGGCACGCCCAGCGGGTTGAGCACGATGTCGGCCGGGGTGCCGTCGGCCATGTAAGGCATGTCTTCGACGGGCACGATCTTGGAGACCACACCCTTGTTGCCGTGACGGCCGGCCATCTTGTCGCCGGGTTGCAGGCGGCGCTTGACGGCCAGGTAGACCTTGACCATCTTGAGCACGCCGGCGGGCAACTCGTCGCCCTGGGTGAGCTTCTTGCGCTTTTCTTCAAAAGCCAGGTCAAAGCCGTGGCGCGTCTGCTCCAGCGCGTTCTTGATGCTCTCGAGCTGGTTGGCCACGTCCTCGTCGGCCGGGCGCACGTCGAACCAGTGGTGGCGGTCGAAACCGGCCAGGTAGTCCTTGGTGATGGCGCTGCCCTTGGCCAGCTTCTGCGGGCCGCCGTTGGCGATCTTGCCCACCAGCAGCTTGGCAATCCGGTCGAAGGCGTCGGCCTCGACGATGCGCAGCTGGTCGTTCAGATCGAGGCGGAAGCGCTTGAGCTCGTCGTCAATGATCTGCTGGGCCCGCTTGTCGCGGGTGATGCCTTCGCGGGTGAAGACCTGCACGTCGATGACGGTACCGGCCGTGCCCTGGTCCACCCGCAGCGAGGTGTCCTTCACGTCGGACGCCTTCTCACCGAAGATGGCGCGCAGCAGCTTCTCTTCGGGCGTCAGCGTGGTCTCGCCCTTGGGCGTGACCTTGCCCACCAGCACGTCGCCGGGGTTGACCTCGGCACCGATGTAGACGATGCCCGATTCATCGAGCCGCGCCAGCTGGTTTTCCGACAGGTTGGGGATGTCGCGGGTGATTTCCTCGCTGCCCAGCTTGGTGTCGCGGGCCATGACCACCAGCTCCTCGATGTGGATCGAGGTGTAGCGGTCTTCGGCGACGACGCGCTCGGAGATGAGGATGGAGTCCTCAAAGTTGTAGCCGTTCCAGGGCATGAAGGCCACCAGCATGTTCTGGCCCAGGGCCAGCTCACCCAGGTCGGTGGAGGCGCCGTCGGCAATGATGTCCTCGGCCGCCACCTTGTCGCCGCGCTGGACGATGGGACGCTGGTGGATGTTGGTGTTGGGGTTGGAGCGGCGGTACTTGGTGAGGTTGTAGATGTCCACGCCCACTTCACCGGCCACCGTCTCGTTGTCGTTGACGCGGATGACGATGCGGTTGGTGTCGACGTAGTCGACCACACCACCCCGGCGGGCGGCCACCACAGTGCCCGAGTCCTTGGCGGCGACGCGCTCGACGCCGGTGCCGACAAAGGCTTTTTCAGGGCGCAGCACGGGCACGGCCTGGCGCTGCATGTTGGCGCCCATCAGCGCGCGGTTGGCGTCGTCGTGCTCGAGGAAAGGCACCAGCGAGGCGGCCACCGACATGATCTGCGTGGGGGCCACGTCCATGTACTGCACGCGCTCGGGCGAGACGAACATGGATTCGCCGCTTTCACGCGCCGACACCAGCTCGTCGGTCAGGTTGCCGTCCTTGTCCAGCGCCGCGTTGGCCTGGGCGATGACGTACTTGCCTTCCTCGATGGCCGACAGGTAGTCGATCTGGTCGCTGACCTTGCCGCCCTCGACGCGGCGATAAGGCGTTTCCAGGAAGCCGTACTCGTTGAGCTGGGCGTACAGCGCCAGCGAGTTGATCAGGCCGATGTTGGGGCCTTCCGGCGTCTCGATGGGGCAGACGCGGCCGTAGTGCGTGACGTGCACGTCGCGCACCTCGAAGCCGGCGCGCTCGCGGGTCAGACCGCCCGGGCCCAGGGCCGAGACGCGCCGCTTGTGCGTGATCTCGGACAGCGGGTTGGTCTGGTCCATGAACTGCGACAGCTGGCTGGCACCGAAGAACTCCTTGAGCGCCGCCGAAATGGGCTTGGAGTTGATCAGGTCGTGAGGCATCAAGGCCTCGGTCTCGGCCTGGCCCAGACGCTCCTTGACGGCTTTCTCGATGCGGGCCAGACCCGAGCGGTACTGGTTCTCGGCCAGTTCGCCCACGCAACGCACACGGCGGTTGCCCAGGTGGTCGATGTCATCGACCTGGCCACGGCCGTTGCGCAACTCGACGAGGATCTTGACCACGGCCAGGATGTCGTCGTTGGACAGCACCATGGCGCCTTCCGGCGTGTCGCGGCCCACGCGGGCGTTGAACTTCATGCGGCCCACGCGCGAGAGGTCGTAGGTGTCGGCGTTGTAGAACAGGCGCTGGAACAGCGCTTCCACGGCGTCTTCGGTCGGCGGCTCGCCGGGGCGCATCATGCGGTAGATGGCCACGCGGGCGGCGAACTGGTCGGCCGTCTCGTCCTGGGCCAGCGTCTGGCTGATGTAGGCGCCCTGATCCAGCTCGTTGGTGAACAGGCACTCGATGTCTTTGATGCCGGCGGCGCGCAGCTTCTTGAGCAGCGCCTCGGTCAGCTCGTCGTTGGCCTTGGCGATGACCTCGCCGGTGTCGCCATCGATCATGTCCTTGGCCAGCACGCGGCCGACGAGGAAGTCCTCGGGCACGGCAATGGTGGGCGCACCGGATTGCTCCAGCTGGCGCACGTGGCGGGCGGTGATGCGCTTGTCTTTTTCGATGACGACGTTGCCGGCCTTGTCGGTGATGTCAAAGCGCGCGATCTCGCCCTTCATGCGCTCAGGCGTGAAGGACATTTGCGCACCGGTGTCCATCAGCTTGAAGCGGTCGCTCTCGAAGAAGGTGGACAGGATCTGCTCGGGGTTCATCCCGATGGCCTTGAGCAGAATCGTCACCGGCATCTTGCGCCGACGGTCCACGCGGAAGTAGAGGATGTCCTTGGGGTCGAACTCGAAGTCCAGCCACGAGCCGCGATACGGGATGATGCGGGCGCTGAACAGCAGCTTGCCCGACGAGTGCGTCTTGCCCTTGTCGTGCTCGAAGAACACGCCCGGCGAGCGGTGCAGCTGGCTGACGATGACGCGCTCGGTGCCGTTGATGATGAACGAGCCGTTGTCGGTCATCAGGGGCACCTCGCCCATGTAGACCTCTTGCTCCTTGATCTCCTTGACCACCTTGGCGGGATGCGACTCGCGGTCGTAGATGATCATGCGCAGCCGCGCCCGCACAGCGGCCGCATAGGTCATGCCGCGCTGCTGGCACTCGCGCATGTCGAACGCGGGTTTGGCCATGTGGTAGTCGAGAAACTGCATCTCGACAAAGCCGTTGTGCGACACGATGGGGAAGGCGGCAAGGAATGCCGCCTGCAAGCCCTCGGGCTTGCGCTGCCCGGGTGGGACGTCTTTTTGCAGGAAGGCGACGTAAGAGTCGCGCTGCATCGACAGCAGATAGGGCACACCGAGCACGCTCTCGCGTTTGCCAAAGCTTTTGCGAATCCGCTTGCGCTCGGTGAAGGTGTAGGGGGTTGCTTGCGCCATGGAACACTCCGTATCGACGGGGTGGCCGGGCCCAGGCACACCCCTCGTCGGCGACTGGCGATTTGGGCGCCCCACAAGACGGCTGCTGCGCAGCCACCACCCCCAAAGAGGGCTGATCGACGCGGGCGAAGGACCCGTCATCGACCTTGGGTAGGCACCCGAATGCTTGGTGACAGGCCACTACCTGCCGCTGGCGGACAACCCTGGCGTTGCACCAGGGTCCGACCAAACCGGCTCTCTGCAGTCGGATCAGAGAACACTGCAAAACCCGCTTGGCGGGCTTTGCGCTGCTCTCACAGCGCGCGACCCACCCAAAGGCAGGCCGCTGCGGATGAATTACTTCATCTCTGCTTTGGCGCCGGCCTCGACCAGCTTCTTCACAGCGGCTTCGGCGTCGGCCTTGGCCACGGCTTCCTTGACGGCCTTGGGCGCGCCATCGACCATGTCCTTGGCTTCTTTCAGGCCCAGACCGGTCAGCTCGCGCACGGCCTTGATGACCGACACCTTGTTGGCGCCGGCTTCCAGCAGCATCACGTTGAATTCGGTCTTCTCTTCGACGGCGGCTGCGCCACCGCCGGCGGCGCCACCGGCAGCCGGAGCGGCCATGGAGGCGGCGGACACGCCGAACTTCTCTTCAATTGCCTTGACCAGGTCGTTGAGTTCCATCACGGACATGCTGTCCAGGGCGGTCAGGAAGGCGTCTTTATCGAAAGCCATTTTGGTTTTCCTCTAGAAGGTTTGTATGCGTTGACAGGGTTCAGGCGGCGGCGGCCGGCGCTTCTTCAGCGCTGCCACCCTTGCTCTCGGCCAGGGCCGCCAGCACGCCAGCCATACGCTGGACGGGCGACAGCAGCAGACCGGCGATCTGGGCCAGCAGGACTTCGCGGCTGGGCACGGCCGCCAGCACCTTGACGCCAGCGGCGTCGAGCGCCTTGCCGTCGTAGGCGCCGGCCTTGATGACCAGCTTGTCGTTGCCTTTGGCAAAGTCGGCGATGACTTTGGCCGCGGCGACGGCGTCCTCTGAAAAGCCATAGATCAGCGGGCCGACCATGTGCTCCGAAGCGACCTCAAACGACGTGCCCGCGAGGGCACGGCGCGCCAGCGTGTTCTTCAGCACGTGAAGGTACACACCTTTGCTGCGCGCATCCACGCGCAGCTTGTTCAGGTCAGCGACGGTGAGGCCACGGTACTCGGCCAGCGCCAGGGTCACGGACTTGGCGGCTTGCGCCGACACGTCCTCGATCACGGCCGCCTTTTCGTTGCGGTTGAGACTCAAGGTCTGTTCCTCACTAGTTCGCGAAGCGCCGGGTGTTGCCACCCATTGCCCCGCACCACGTTGCAGCGACCTTACCGATCACGCGCGATGGCCTCGTTGCCGAAGCCCTCGCAACCTTCACGGCGGGGACGCCATCTGCGCTGGCCATTAAGGCGTGTGGGGTACACGCCACCAGCGGTCTTGGACGGCCCGTGCGGTGCTTGCGCCCCGCACGGCCCACCAATTCTTCAAACCCCGTTGGCTCAGGCCGCCGCAGCAGCCTGCGTCACCGAAGCGATATCCACCCGCGCGCCCACACCCATGGTGGACGACACCGCCACCTTGCGCAGGTACACGCCTTTGCTCGACGCCGGCTTGGCCTTGTTCAGCGCATCCAGCAGCGCGGCCAGGTTGCCCACCAGCTTGTCGTCGTCGAACGAGCGACGGCCGATGGTGCCGTGGATGATGCCGCCCTTGTCGACGCGGAACTGCACCTGGCCGGCCTTGGCGTTCTTCACCGCCGTGGCCACGTCCGGCGTCACCGTGCCGACCTTGGGGTTGGGCATCAGGCCGCGCGGGCCCAGGATCTGGCCCAGCGTACCGACCACACGCATGGTGTCGGGCGAGGCGATGACCACGTCGAACGGCATGTCGCCGGCCTTGACGCGCTCGGCCAGGTCTTCCATGCCCACGATGTCGGCGCCGGCAGCCTTGGCTTCCTCGGCCTTGGCGCCCTGAGCGAACACGGCCACGCGCTTGGTCTTGCCGGTGCCGTTGGGCATCACGACGGCGCCACGCACCACCTGATCCGACTTCTTGGCATCCACGCCCAGTTGCACAGCCACGTCGATGGACTCATCGAACTTGGCGGTGGCGAACTGCTTGACCAGCGCCAGGGCTTCACCGATGGGGTACAGCTTGAGGCTGTCGACCGCGCCGGACTGGGTTTTTTCTTTCTTGGTCAGCTTGGCCATCTCACACGCCCTCCACGATGACGCCCATCGAGCGGGCAGAACCGGCAATGGTCTTGACCGCCGCGTCCAGATCGGCCGCCGTCAGGTCTTTTTCCTTGGCCTTGGCGATCTCTTCGAGCTGGGCCCGGGTGATCTTGCCGACCTTGGTCAGGTGGGGCTTGTCCGAGCCCTTGCCCAGGCCGATGGCCTTCTTGATCAGCACCGTGGCGGGCGGCGACTTGAGCTCAAACGTGAACGACTTGTCGGCAAACGCCGTGATGACCACCGGCAGCATCAGCCCCGGCTCCATGCTCTGCGTGCGCGCGTTGAACGCCTTGCAGAACTCCATGATGTTCAGACCACGCTGACCCAGCGCCGGACCCACCGGGGGCGACGGGTTGGCCTTACCGGCCGGGATCTGCAGCTTGATCAAGCCGACGATTTTCTTTGCCATGGGGCAACTCCTATCGAGTTCAAACGCCGGCCTGGCGGCCAGCTCCTCGCACCTCAGCCCTGGAGTGACACGGCGCGCCGGGGCTGCGGCGGCGCGCCGTCAAAAACTCAGACCTTCTCGACCTGCGCGAAATCGAGTTCCACCGGGGTCGCCCGGCCGAAGATGGTGACGGACACCCGCACCTTGGACTTCTCGTAGTTGACTTCCTCGACGGCGCCGTTGAAGTCGGTGAACGGGCCGTCCTTGACGCGCACCAGCTCGCCCACCTGCCACTCCACCTTGGGCCGGGGCTTCTCCACGCCCTCTTGCATCTGGTTGACGATCTTCATCACCTCGGCCTCGGAAATCGGGGCCGGGCGGTTGCGCGCGCCGCCCACGAAGCCGGTGACCTTGCTGGTGTGCTTGACCAGGTGCCAGGACTCGTCGTCCAGCAGCATCTCCACCAGCACATAGCCCGGGAAGAAACGGCGCTCGGTGACCGTCTTCTTGCCGTTCTTGATCTCGACCACCTCTTCGGTGGGCACCAGGATGCGGCCGAACTTGGCCTGCATGCCGGCGCGGTCGATGCGCTCGCGCAGGTTGCGCTCAACGGCTTTCTCCATGCCGGAGTAGGCGTGCACCACATACCAGCGCAGGGCGGGCGTGGCGGCGGTGTCGGTGATTGCGGTGTCGCTCATATCAATCTCACTTGCGCCAGCCCAGGACCAGGTCGTACAGCACCCATTCCAGCGTCTTGTCGGTCAGCCACAGAAAGAGCGCCATGGCCACGACGAAGGCGAACACATAGAGCGTCATCTGGCCGGCTTCCTTGCGCGTGGGCCAGACCACCTTGCCCACCTCGCGCCAGGAGTCGCGGCTGAAGGCGATCAGGCGCTTGCCCGTATGCGAGGTGAAAAATGCCACCAGCGACAGCACGATGCCCGCCGCCAGCGCACCCAGCCGTGCCGGCAGGCCCTGGTCTTGCAGCAGGTAATAGCCCGCGACACCAGCCACCAGCAACAGGGCCGCCGCCGCCAGCAAGGCCTTCTCGGCACCCGTGGCCACGGTTTCGACTTGGGGGGATGAGGACATGTTCTTTCTTCAAAACGGCAACGCCCGCAGGGCCATCAGGTGGCCACGGCGGGCTGCCGCACCGGCAAAGCTAGTGATTATAGCGCAAAAATTCAAGCCACCCGGTGGGTGGCAGGGGCAGTAGGAATCGAACCTACAACCTCCGGTTTTGGAGACCGGCGCTCTGCCAATTGAGCTATACCCCTATCGATCACCTCGCCCGCTCACCGCCCAACCCGATCCCGGTTGCTCGGTGCGCAGCCAAGGCGCCTTCAAACTTTGCCTAACCCGCTTACGCGATGATCTTGGCCACGACGCCGGCGCCGACGGTGCGGCCGCCCTCACGGATGGCGAAGCGCAGGCCTTCTTCCATGGCGATGGGGGCGATCAGCTTGACGGTGATGCTGACGTTGTCGCCGGGCATGACCATTTCCTTGTCCTGCGGCAGCTCCACCGCGCCGGTCACGTCCGTGGTGCGGAAGTAGAACTGGGGGCGGTAGTTGTTGAAGAACGGGGTGTGACGCCCGCCCTCTTCCTTGCTCAGCACGTACACCTCAGCCGTGAAGTGGGTGTGCGGCTTGATGCTGCCGGGCTTGCACAGCACCTGGCCGCGCTCGACGTCTTCGCGCTTGGTGCCGCGCAGCAGGATGCCGACGTTGTCGCCCGCCTGGCCCTGGTCCAGCAGCTTGCGGAACATTTCCACGCCGGTGACGGTGGTCTTTTGCGTGTTGCGGATGCCGACGACTTCGATTTCTTCGCCCACTTTGACCACGCCGCGCTCGATACGGCCGGTGACCACGGTGCCGCGGCCGGAGATGGAGAAGACGTCTTCGACGGGCATCAGGAAGGTGCCGTCCACCGCGCGCTCGGGCGTGGGGATGTAGCTGTCCAGCGCTTCGGCCAGCTTGAGGATGGCTTCTTCGCCCAGTTCGCCCTTGTCGCCTTCGAGGGCGAGCTTGGCCGAGCCTTTGACGATGGGGGTGTCGTCGCCGGGGAAGTCGTATTTGCTGAGCAGCTCGCGCACTTCCATTTCCACCAGCTCGAGCAGTTCGGCGTCGTCCACCATGTCGGCCTTGTTCAGGAAGACGATGATGTAGGGCACGCCGACCTGGCGCGACAGCAGGATGTGCTCGCGGGTCTGGGGCATGGGGCCGTCAGCGGCCGAGACGACCAGGATGGCGCCGTCCATTTGCGCCGCGCCGGTGATCATGTTCTTGACGTAGTCGGCGTGCCCGGGGCAGTCGACGTGCGCGTAGTGGCGGTTGGCCGTTTCGTACTCGACGTGGGCGGTGTTGATGGTGATGCCGCGCGCCTTTTCTTCGGGCGCCGCGTCGATCTGGTCGTAGGCCTTGGCTTCGCCGCCAAACTTCTGCGACAGGATGGTCGTGATGGCCGCCGTCAGCGTCGTCTTGCCATGGTCCACGTGGCCAATCGTGCCCACGTTCACGTGCGGCTTGGTCCGCTCAAATTTGCCTTTTGCCATTGTGTTGCTCCTCTAGGGGATCGAATGGGAAAGAAAAGAGGTGGTGCCCATGGGCAGGATCGAACTGCCGACCTCCCCCTTACCAAGGGGGTGCTCTACCACTGAGCCACATGGGCATCGACACAGCATTGGGCACCACACGGATGCCCAGTGCTGTAGCGACGACGGCCTGATCCAACTGGAGCGGGAGACGGGAATCGAACCCGCGTCATCAGCTTGGAAGGCTGAGGTTCTACCATTGAACTACTCCCGCCCGGGCATGCCAGGAATCGTTCGAAAAAGGTCTCGCTGGTGGAGGAGGCTGGATTCGAACCAGCGTAGGCGTAAGCCAACAGATTTACAGTCTGCCCCCTTTAGCCACTCGGGCACCCCTCCGCAGCGAAGCCGCTCACTATAGCAGTATTTTTGAAGGCGGCAAGCATCTGACGGTGGGTGCGCTGCACATTTACGCCTGCACCTTGCCCCGCCCTGCCTTGACCTCGCCGCGCTGCGCCTTGGCCTTGAGACGGCGCTGGCGGGCGCCATAGGTGGGCTGGGTGGGTCGGCGCTTGCGCGGCACCTGCGAAGCCTCGGCCACCATCTCGGCCAGCCGCGCCAGCGCCTCGGCGCGGTTTTGCTGCTGACTGCGCGTGGTCTGGGCCTTGATGACGATGACACCGTCCTTGGTGACACGCTGGTCGGCCAGCGCCAGCAGCCGCGCTTTCACCTCGGGCGGCAGCGACGAGGCGCGGATGTCGAAGCGCAGCTGCACCGCGCTGGCCACCTTGTGCACGTTCTGCCCGCCCGGCCCCTGGGCCAGGATGGCGGTGAACTCGACCTCGTCTTCCAGCACGTCAGCACCGCCCGGCCGTTCCGAAGGTGCTGACAGCCCCCATGGGGGCAGCGAGCGAAGCGAGCGTGGGGGGCCGTTTCACGTCAGGCCTCCAGGCCCCAATGCCAGGCCACGCCGCGCGCGTCCAGCCAGCGCTGCGCCTGGCCGAAGTGGCCGCAGCCGATGAAGGGTTGCGGCCCCCGCGTGGCCGACAGCGGCGAGGGATGGTTGGCCGTCAGCAGCAGGTGGTGCGGGCCGATGCGCGCTGCCTTCTTCTGTGCATGCGCGCCCCACAGCATGAAGACCACCGGCTGCGGCAGGTCGGCGCAGTGGGCTATCAGCGCGTCGGTCAGCACCTCCCAGCCGCGCCCCGCGTGGCTGGCGGGCTGGCCGTCCTCCACGGTGAGCACGGTATTGAGCAGCAGCACGCCGCGCGCGGCCCAGGCAGTCAGACTGCCGCTGGCCGGCACCGGCTGACCCAGGTCGCGCGCCAGCTCCTTGAAGAGGTTGCGCAGGCTGGGCGGTGGCCTGACGCCCGGCGGCACCGAGAACGCCAACCCTTCGGCCTGGCCAGGGCCGTGATAAGGGTCCTGCCCCAGGATGACCACGCGCACCGCTTCGGGCGGTGTCAGCTGCAGCGCGCGCAGCGGTTCGGGCGGGTAGATGACGGCACCGGCCGCGCGGCGCTGGGCCAGGAAGGCGTGCAGCGCCTGCCCTTCGGGCGAGGCCTCAAACGCCGCCAGCAGGGGATTCCAGTTCACCGGAACAGCTCGCGCAGCGCCTCACCCGGATCGGCGGCGCGCATGAAGGCCTCGCCCACCAGAAAGGCGTGCACGTCGGCTGCGCGCAGCCGTGCCACGTCGGCCGGGGCCAGCACGCCGGATTCGGTCACCAGCAGCCGCCCGGCCGGCACGTCGGCACGCAGCGCCAGCGTGGTCTCCAGCGTGACCTCGAAGGTGCGCAGGTTGCGGTTGTTGATGCCGATCAGCGGCGTGGCCAGGCGCAGCGCGCGCTCAAGCTCCGGCGCGTCGTGCACCTCCACCAGCACGTCCAGCCCCAATGCCACGGCCTCGGCCTCGAAGTCGGCCAGTTGCGCGTCATCCAGGCTCGCTGCAATCAGCAGGATGGCATCGGCGCCCATGGCCCGGGCCTCGGCGATCTGGTAGGCATCGACGATGAAGTCCTTGCGCAGCACCGGCAGCGCACAGGCCGCGCGGGCCGCCTCAAGGTAAGCGGCACTGCCCTGGAAGAAGCGCTCGTCGGTGAGCACGCTCAGGCAGGCGGCGCCATGGCGGGCGTAGCTGGCGGCAATGGCGGGCGGATCGAAGGTCTCGCGCAGCACGCCTTTGCTGGGGCTGGCTTTTTTGATCTCGGCAATCACCGCGCTGGCACCGGCCGCGACCTTGGTCTGCAACGCCGCGGCAAAGCCCCGCGTGTCGCGCCGCGCCTCGGCCTGGGCGCGCACGGCCGTGTAGGGCCGCGCGCTGCGGGCAGCGGCCACTTCCTCGTGCTTGACGGCCTCGATGCGGCGCAGGATGTCGCTGCTCATGCCTGGGTGGCCTTCACGAACGCATCCAGCCGGGCCCGCGCCGCGCCGCTGGCCACGGCCGCGCGCGCGGCCGCAAGGCCTTCGGCAATGCCGGGCACCACATTGGCCGCATACAGCGTGGCGCCTGCGTTGAGCAACACCGTGTCCAGCGCCGGGCCGGCCTGCCCCGCCAGCACGCCCAGCAGCATGGCCTTGGACGCCTCGGGCCCGTCCACGCGCAGGCTGCGGTTGCTGGCCATGGCCAGGCCAAAGTCCTCGGGGTGGATTTCGTACTCGCGCACCTGGCCGTCCTTGAGTTCGCCCACCAGCGTGGCGGCGCCCAGCGAGATCTCGTCCATGCCGTCCTTGCCGTAGACCACCAGTGCATGCTGGGCGCCCAGGCTTTGCAGCACGCGCACCTGGATGCCCACCAGGTCGGGGTGGAAGACGCCCATCAAGATGTTGGGCGCACCGGCCGGGTTGGTCAGCGGGCCCAGGATGTTGAACAGCGTGCGCACGCCCAGCTCGCGCCGCACAGGCGCGATGTGCTTCATGGCCGGGTGGTGGTTGGGCGCGAACATGAAGCCGATGCCCACCTCGCTCACGCAGCGCGCAATGGCCTCGGGCGTCAGCATGATGTTGGCGCCCAGGCTCTCCAGCACGTCGGCGCTGCCGGTCTTGCTGGAGACGCTGCGCCCGCCATGCTTGGCCACCTGCGCACCGGCGGCGGCGGCCACGAACATCGAACAGGTGGAGATGTTGAACGTGTGTGCGCCATCGCCCCCGGTGCCCACCACGTCCACCAGATGCGGCAGCGGCGGCAGCGCCACCTTCAGTGACAGCTCGCGCATCACCTCGGCGGCGGCGCTGATCTCGCCTATGGTCTCTTTCTTCACACGCAGCCCGATCAGCAGCGCCGCCGCGATGACCGGCGACATCTCGCCCGTCATGATGCGGCGCACCAGGCCCACCATCTCGTCGTGGAAGATCTCGCGGTGCTCGATGACGCGGGTCAGCGCGTCGGCGTCGGTGATGGACATGGCATTACTCCTCGAACGTGGTCAATGGCCGCTGCATGAACACCCAGTGCGGCTGGTAGGCGGGGGGAATTTCGCTTTCGGCATAGGGCGCCGTGGGCTCGAAGCCGTGAGCGCGGTACATGGCATGCGCGGCGGTCATGAAGCGCGCGCTGTCCAGCCGCACCGTGCGGTAGCCGGCCTGCTGAGCCCGCGCCAGCAGCGCCTGCACCAGGGCCGCGCCCACACCCTGGCCGCGCGCCGCCGGCCGCACGTAAAAGCGCTTGAACTCGCCCGCGCCGGGTGCGCTGGCGCGCAAGGCGGCGCAGCCCACCAGCGCCCCCGCATCGTCCTGCGCCAGCAGCAGCGCGCCCAGCGGCGGCGCATAGGCCTCCAGGTGGGCCAGGTCGGCCGCCACAGTGGTGGCCGCGTCGCCCAGGCGCAGGCCGCAGGCGGCCTCCAGCGCGTCGTTGGCCCAGCCCAGGTATTCCAGCCACAGCGCCGCCAGCGCCGCCCGGTCGGCCTCGTGATCGGCCAGGCGCAGCCTCATGCCGCCACGGTGCCCATGGCCAAAAAGTTCTTCAGCATCGCGTGGCCGTGCTCAGACAGGATGGACTCGGGGTGGAACTGCACCCCCTCCACCGGCGTGGCCGTACCCACATAGGCGCGGTGGCGCACGGCCATGATGAGGCCATCCTCGCTGCGCGCCGTCACCGTCAGCTCGGCCGGCAACGTGGCCTCCTCGATCACCAGCGAGTGGTAGCGCACCACCGTCATCGGCGAGGGCAGGCCGGCAAACACGCCTTGCCCGTCGTGCGTCAACGTGCTGGTCTTGCCGTGCATGGGCGCCGGCGCCCGCACGATGCGCCCGCCCAGCGCCGCCCCCATGCTCTGGTGGCCGAGGCACACGCCCAGTATGGGCAACTGCCCCATGAAGCGCTGCAGCGCCGGCACGCACACGCCGGCCTCGTTGGGCGTACACGGCCCGGGCGACAGCATCAGGTGCGAGGGCCGCAGCGCCGCAATTTCATCCAGCGTGATGGCGTCGTTGCGCACCACCTTGACCTCGGCGCCCAGCTCGCTGGCGTATTGCACGAGGTTGTAGGTGAAGCTGTCGTAGTTGTCGATCATCAGCAGCATGGGTGCGCTTTCCGGTTGAATCCATGAGGCCACATCAGGCCATTCAGAGGGCGCCCGCTGCATCAGCCGCTGGCGCGGTGGGCGGGGGAGCTTGGGGCGCCCGGGCCACAGAGGGGCGGGCGCAAAAAGAGGCCGTCAGATCGATGGCTTGCGCCAACGCCAACCCAAGCGCGCTGCGGTGATCGGGGGGGTCGCAGACATGGTGGGCATTATGGCTGGGCTTCACCGCGCCAGCAGGTCCACATAAGCTTGGTAGCTGTAGGTGCGGTTCTTCTTTTGCCCCGTCAGCTCGACCACGACTGCCAGCGCCTCAAGCAACCTCACCGCCGCCGTGGCCGTAGGGAAGGTGGTGTCCAGCCGCTGCCGAACCTGCTCGATGGTGAAGCGCGGCATCACCGGCAGCAGTTCAAACAGCCGCAGCGCAATCGCGCCGACACGGGGTGCCGCCAGCAACCGCCGACGGTCGGCCGCCACCAGACTGGCCACGGCCACGATGCCCCGCTCCGCCTCGCTGGCCGAGGCCTCGACGGCCTCCAGGAAGAAGCGCAGCCAGCCCTCCCAATCGCCGTCGGTGCGCACGGCGGACAACCGGCGGTAGTACTCACGCTGATGCGCCTTCAGTGCCCGGCTCAGATACATCAACGGCTCGGGCAGCAGGCTCCACTGCTCCATCAGCGCCGCGATCAACAAGCGCCCGATCCGGCCATTGCCGTCGAGAAAAGGGTGGATGGTTTCGAACTGCGCGTGCACCAGCGCCACCCGCACCAGCGCCGGCAACTGGGGGTCGGGGTCGTGAATGAACCGCTCCAGATCGGCCAGCAACCCCGGCACCCGCTCGGGCGGCGGCGGCACGAAGGCCGCGTTGCCGGGCCGCGTGCCGCCGATCCAGTTCTGCGAGCGGCGCAGCTCGCCGGGCTGCTTACCGGCGCCACGCGCCCCCGCCAGCAACAACGCATGGGCCTCGCACAGCAGGCGCACCGAGATCGGCAGCCCACGCGGGCTGCGCAGTTGCTCGCGCACGCAACGGAAGGCGCGCAGGTAGTTGGTGACCTCCGCCACGTCGTCGGTGTTGGCCACGGCCAGGCCAGCTTCGTCGTCGAACAAGTCGGTCAGCGTGGCCTGCGTGCCCTCGATCTGCGAGGTCAGCAGTGCCTCTTTGCGGATGGCGCTGTACAGCAACCACTCCACCGACGGCACCAGCCCGGCGACACCCGACAGGCGCGCCAGCGCCAGTTCGGCCGCGCGCACGCCCGCTTCATAGGAGGCCGCAGCCAGCACAGGCCGCGAAGGCGGCAGTGCGTACGGCACAAAAGCGCGCACCGACTCGCCCAGGGTGGTCGTCGTGACGATGGTGCCGGTGCTGCGCATGGTTTGAAAAGCGGCTTGAATGGCGCACCATCATACTAAAGATTACTTTAATTTGAATCGGCGGATTGAAAGCCCGCTTTCAACACCCCGCCGCCCTCACCCCTCCTGCCCCTTGGCCGGCGCCAGATGCCATTGCTCGGGTGGCACCATCTTGGCCTGGTCCGGGTCACCCACGTAGTGGGGCGACATGATGGCCACGCCATAGGTGTTGAAGACGTCCTGGATCTCGGCGTGCAGCGCCGAGAGGACATCGGCGCGGGTGGCGGGCGGTGCGGGCTGGGCCTGGGCCACCAGTCGGTAGGCCGGGTAGAAGTCGGACAGCTCGGTCTGCAACACCATGGGCGCCGGCTGGGTCAGGATGCCGGGCGTGCGCGCGGCCGCCTCCAGCAGCATGGCCTGCACCTGGCGCCACGGCGTGTCGTAGCCGATGGTGACGGTGGTCTCCACCAGGTAGCCGGCGCCCCGGCGCGAGTAGTTCTTGGTGACGCCGCCGGTGATCAGCGAGTTGGGCAGCGTCAACTCCTCGCCCACGCCGGTGCGCAGCCGGGTGGTGAACATGCCCGTCTCGATCACCGTGCCCTCGTGGTCGCCCACGCGCACGTAGTCGCCTTTGCGCAGCGTGCGCGAGTAGGTCAGGATGAGGCCGGCCGCGCCCTGGCCCACCACGCTGGATGCCCCCAGCGACACCATCAGGCCGATCAGCACCGACAGCCCTTTGAAGGCATCGGTCTGCGCGCCGGGCAGGTAGGGGTAGGCCATGGCGATGGCGAACAGCCAGACGCCGATGCTGAACAGCCGCCGCGTGGTCGGCATGGTGTCCGGGTTCAGCCAGCCCACGGCATCCCGGGCACTCGACAGGCGCTTGAAGAAGCGGCCCGACAGGCCGATGAAGAGCCGCGCCAGCACGAAGATGACCAGCGCCACACCCACCCCAGGCAGGGCGTCCACCACGGCGGTGAACAGGCTGCTGGCCAGCCGCAGCAGGTAGCCGTTCAACTGCTCGCCCCAGGGCCGGGTGTACGGAAAGCGCGAGAGCACGAAACTGACCCATTCATAGCTCAGCACCAGGATGAGCAGCCAGCGCAGCCCCAGCAGCAGGCGGCCGATGAGCTGCGCCAGGTGCTCGCTCTCCACCACCTGCAGGCTGCCCAGCCGCAGGTTGGCGGCCTTGCGCTCGGCCAGCCGGGTCAGCACCCGCACCAGCGCCGCCCGCAGCCAGCCCAGCCCCCACAGCAGCAGCCCGAACACCAGCGTGGCCACGGCCGTGGCGGCCAGCGCGTGGAGCAGCGCCCGTGTGTCGCGCGACTCGCGGGTGTCGGCAATGACCCGCTCCAGCCGGGCGGCGGCCTCGTGCGCCACAGCCTGCGGCGTCTGGCCGGCCAGCGCATCCACATCGCCCGGCGCAACGACGAACAGCAGCCGCCCGTCGAGCAGCACCAACTGCCCCTCGGCATGGGACCGCACGGTCACCGCCAGCGGGCCGCCTTGCTGCACGATGTCGTCGAACAAGGCCTGCGTGCGCAACGCCCGGGTCTGGGCCGAGACGCCGAAGAAGGGGGTCCGAAACCGCATCACCGGCCGGTTGAACAGCCGCAACTCGCCCGCCTGGTCATCGGCCACCGCAGCCGGCGCGGCGGCCGGGGCTGGCGGATCGATGGCGTGCGCTGGCGGGGCGGCCAACAAGCTGGTGGCAAGCAACCAGGCCAGGGTCAAGGTGCGCAGAATCGCCATGGCAACGCATCCTTCGGGCAGGAGTTGGGGGCGCGCTGCATTGTGGCGCAGCGCCGGGGGCCACAGGCCCGGCGTCAGAACCCTTCTTCCACCCGATCGGCCGCGTGCAGCAGCGCCCGCGCCTTGGCCTCGGTCTCCTGCCATTCCAGTTCGGGCACCGAGTCGGCCACGATGCCGGCCGCCGCCTGCACGTACAGCATGCCGTCCTTGACGATGCCGGTGCGAATCGCGATGGCCAGATCCATGTCGCCCGCAAAACTCAGGTAGCCGCAGGCGCCGCCGTAGACGCCGCGCTGCACGGGCTCCAGCTCGTCGATCAGCTCCATCGCCCGCACCTTGGGCGCGCCGGTCAGGGTGCCGGCCGGGAACGTGGCCTTGAACACGTCAAGCTGCCCCACTTCGGGGCGCAACACGCCTTCCACGTTGGAGACGATGTGCATGACGTGCGAGTAACGCTCCACCGCAAACGCCTGCGTCACCGCCACGCTGCCTGCGCGGGCGATGCGGCCGATGTCGTTGCGCGCCAGGTCGATCAGCATCAGGTGCTCGGCGCGCTCCTTGGGGTCGGCGGTGAGTTCGGCCTCCAGCGCCGCGTCCTGCTGCGGCGTGGTGCCGCGCGGCCGGGTGCCGGCCAGCGGGCGGATGGTGACCTTGCGGCTGCCGTCGCCCGCATGCTCCTCGCGCACCAGGATTTCGGGGCTGGCGCCCACCACCTGGAAGTCGCCCAAATCGTAGAAGTACATGTAGGGGCTGGGGTTCAGTGCCCGCAGCGCGCGGTACAGCGCCAGCGGCTCGGCCGCATAGGGCTTGGCCAGGCGCTGGCCGATGACCACCTGCATCACGTCGCCGGCGGCGATGTAGTCCTTGGCCCGCGCCACGGCCGCCAGGTAGTCGGCCTTGGCGTAGGCGCGCTGCACCGGCTGCGGCTCGCGCCGCGCCACCGGGGGCGCCACCACCGGCCGCGTCAGCCGCTGGCCCAGCTCGGCCAGGCGGGCCTGGGCGCGCGCATAGGCGCCCGCCTCGCGCGGGTCGGCCCAGACGATGAGGTAGAGCCGCCCCGAGAGGTTGTCGATGACCGCCACCTCCTCGGCCAGCAGCAGCAGGATGTCCGGCGTGCCCAGGCCACCGCTCTTGGGCGCGGCCGCCAGCCGCCCCTCGATGGCGCGCACGGCCTCGTAGCCGAAGTAGCCGGCCAGGCCGCCGCAAAAACGCGGCAGGCCGGCCGGAATGCTGGGCTTGATGCGCTCCTGGTAGGCCGCGATGAAGTCCAGCGGATTGCCCTCGTGGCGCTCCACCACCACGCCATCGGTGACCACCTCGCACACCGTGCCGGTGGCCCGCACCAGCGTGCGCGCCGGCAGGCCGATGAACGAGTAGCGCCCAAAGCGCTCGCCGCCCACCACGGACTCCAGCAAAAAGCTGTTGGCGCCCGCGCCGGCGCAGAGCTTGAGGTACAGCGAGAGGGGGGTGTCGAGATCGGCGAGGGTCTCGCTGATCAGGGGGATGCGGTTGCAGCCCTGGGCTGCAAGGCGTTGGAATTCGGCTTCGGTGATCACGGCAGTCCTGGCAACGACATGACGGAGGCGGCGCCCACGCGCCGCCACGGCTTCAGGCAGTGAAGCCGCGTCGCCAGGGCCAGGCTCCCTGGCCTTGTGACCGATGCGCGGGTGCGGTAAACATGGCGCGGGCAGTGTAGCCCACAGGGTCAGGGGCCTGCGCCGGGGCCGCGCCGCGTGGCGGAGCGGTTGCCGCGCGCCAGCTGGCTGGCCAGCAGGCCCACCAGCGCCGTCTGCACCGCCGGCTGCGTCAGTTGAGCCAGCGCCCAGCGCGAGGCCTTGCGCGGCGCCGCCTTCAGCGGCCCGGCCAGCCAGCGCCAGGGCCGCAGCGCCACCAGCAGCGCACCAGCGCCAGCAGCCACCGCCACGGCCGTCACCGGATGGCGGCGCACCACGGGCGCCACCGCCTGCTCGACCTCGGCCAGCGTGGCCTCACTGCTGGCGCGCAGCGGATGCGCCGACCAGTAGCCACCCAGCGCATCCAGCGCCGTGCGCACCAGGGGCCACTGCGACAGGTACTCGCGCAGCGCCGCCAGCCAGGCGGTGGGGTCCAGCCCGTTCGCGCCCTGCGCCGCGCTGACGCTGGCAAAGCTGCGGTGCGGCACCGGGGTCATGGCGATCTGCAACTGCGAGCGGCTGGCCGCCAGCCGCAGCATGGCCGCACGCATGGGGTCGCGCGAGGTGACGGCGGGCGCGGCCCGGCCGGCCGGCCGGCCGTTCGCGGTTTCTTCGCTCATGGCTTGGCCCCCAGGTCACGGAACAGGGCCGCATCCAGCGCCACCTGCTCGCGCAATGCATCCATCGGCATCATCAGCGGCCGCTGCTTGAGCAACACCAGGCACACCAGCGCACCCAGCAGGGGCACCAGCGGCGTCAGCCACAGCAGCCAGGGCATGGGCATCTGGGCCACCGGAATGGCCCCCACCAGCAACAGCGCCGCGCCGCCCAGCAGGGTGGCCAGCAGCAGCAGCCCCGCAAAACAGCCCACCAGGGCGGCGCGCGCCAGCACGATGCCCAGCGTCAGCTGCAACTGGGCGGCCGCCAGGTCGGCGTAGCCGCCCAGGTGCTCCAGCAGCAGTTGCGGCCGCGTCGCCAGCAGCCGGTAGAACGGATGGATCATGGCCACCCGTCCCGCCTCAGCGGTCCGAACGCGAGCGGGCCAGCAGGCTGGCCACCGTGGCGATGGCCGCGCCCACCGCCGCCGCAATCAGCACCGACTTGACGGGCTCGTCGCGGATGTAGGTCACCGTGCTGTCACCGGCGCGGTGGGCGCGTTCGCGCACGTCGTGGCCGAACTCGCGGGCGCGATGGATGCCGTCGCGGGCCAGCTCTTCCATGCGATGGGCCGCGTCGGAGAAGGCCTCGGGCACGCGGGTGCGGGCGGAATCCAGCGCCTCTTGTGCGCGCCCCATGGCATCGCCGGCCGCACGCCGGGTCGCGTCCAGGGCTTGCTCGGCCTTGTCGGCAACCTCTTGGGTTTTGGCTTGAACGTTGGGGGTGGTGGGTTGCTGCATGGGGAACCTCCTGAATGAAATGGATGGGCAAGGACACGGTTGCCGCCAGGCCCCACGTCCGTGCCCTTGGGCACGGGCGGCCTGGCGCCCCGTCATTGCCGAGCCTACCGCATCACGCTGCATGGCGGCGCGTGCCCCATCAAAGCCCTGTGGATTCTCGGCCCGCCCGCCCCCGATGCGAGCCCACCGTGCGCGCCCACACCGCCGTGAATTCAGCCCCCAACAGAAAGATCTGCGCCGAGTAATACACCCACACCAGCACCGCCACCAGCGAGCCCGCCGCGCCATAGCCCGAGGCCACCGCCGCATGGCCCAGGTAAAAGCTGATGCCCCAGCGCCCCAGCGTCAGCAGCACCGCCGTCACCAGCGCCCCCACCCACACGTCGCGCCAGCCCAACTGCACGCGCGGCATGACCTTGTAGATCAGCGCGAACAGCAGCGTCATCAGCCCCAGACCCAACACCAGGTCCAGCACCTGATGCACCCAGACCCAGCCCGCCAGATGGGGCATCCACCACTTTTGCAGCATGGCCACCAGCGCACCCAGCGCCAGCGACACCACCAGCAAAAAACCCAGCCCCAGAATCAGCCCGAACGACAGCACCCGAGCCCGCAGCAGCGACCACAGGCTGGTGGCCTTGGGCGGCGGCGCGCGCCAGATGAGGTCCAGTGTGGCCTGCAACTCGGCAAACACCGTGGTGGCCCCCACCAGCATCAGCACCAGGCCCACCAGCGTGGCCACCACACCGTCTTCAGGCCGGCTCACGCTGCGCAGCGCCCCCTCCACCGCCAGGGCAGCGGGCTCACCCGCCATGTCGCGCACCTGGGCGAACACCTCGCCGCGCGCCGCCTCCGGCCCCAGCCACAGGCCCGCCACGGCCACCACGATGAGCAACAGCGGCGCCATCGAGAACAGCGTGTAATAGGCCAGCGCCGCGCCGCGGCTGGGTGCTTTGTCATCAACCCAGGCGCGCACCGTTTGCGCCACCAGTGCGCCAAGGCCAGAGAGCTTCATGCCGCCAGTGTCGCCCCATGCGCCAACAGCGCCGCGCGCCAGGCCGCCTGCTTGTCGGCCAGCGTGCGCGCCGCATGGGCCGGGCTGGTCGAGGGCAGCACGGCCGTGGCCAGCCCCAGCGCCGCCAGTTGCGGCGCCACCCGCGCCGAGGCCTGGCCGTTGTGCAGCGCCGCCGCCCATTGCGGCGCCAGCGCGCGCAGCCGCGCAAAGTCCTGCCACTGCGGCGCGCGGATGGCGGCGTCCAGGCTGCCCACCCGCTCGCAGCTGGCGTACACGTCCCACAGCCCGATGCCGTGCGCCAGCAGCGCCGCCAGCCGCTGGGCATAGGGCAGCGCCGGCAGGTCCTCCCCCAGCACGCCGCCCAGCAGCGGCCAGAACTGGTTGCGGGGGTGGGCGTAGTACTGCCGCGCCGCCAGCGAGGCGGCGCCCGGGAAGCTGCCCAGCACCACCACGCGGGTGCGGGCATCGGCGACCGGAGGCAGGCCGTGCAGGCGCATGGGCCGGTGGCAGCGCCTACATCTTGCCGTCGTGCTGGGCGCCGCCCGACAGGTCGGTCAGCTCGGGCGTGATGGCGTCATAGGCCAGCACGCGGCCGCCCTGCTCGGCCGCAAAGGCCTTGGCGGCGGCCTCGGTGGCAAAGCTGGCCGCCGTGGGGCCCATGGAGCCATGGCGTTTGCTGCCCAGCACGTACCAGGCGGTGCGCGCATCGATCCAGTGGCCGTGCGGCCGCGCCCAGTCGGTCTGGGCCATGTCCTGCACGTAGGCGGCGCGCACGACGCGGACCTGCTCGGGCTTCTTGAGCATGGCCAGCACCTCCAGCGTGTCGCACAGCCAGTGCGGCTGGACGTCGTCCTTGTAGTGGATCTGGCCTTTGGGGCCGGGGTAGTCGGCCAGCAGCATGCCGTCCAGGTCGCAGGTGCTGCCGGCGGCAATCTCCAGCGGCGCGGGCGGGGCCTCGGGCGCCTGGCCGCAGGCGGCCAGGGCCAGGGCGACAAGCATTGTGTAGCGGGCAGTCATCGGGCGCGAAACCTCCAGGCGGCAACGACCAGCGGCAGCACGATCCAGCCCACCATGGCGCCACCCATCAGCCACAGGTTGCCCAGGGCCGGCGGCACGATGCGGGCCAGGCCGTAGAGGCTGCGCACGTCGTCCAGTGAAAACACGTTGAGGATACGGAAGATGTCGGTGGGGTTGGCCAGCAGCGCATAGGCCAGCAGGTCGCCGCCAAAGGCGCCGCCGCTGGCCACCAGCAGCCCCAGCAGCAGCAGGTCGAACACCAGCACCAGCGCAAACCACAGCGCGATGGCCAGGCCCGAGGCCCGCGTGCGGTCGCGCGCCAGCACCGAGATCAGCACCGCCAGGCTCAAAAACGCCAGCCCCAGCAGGCTGGCGCTGAGCACGAAACCGCCGTAGTGGTAGAGCGCCGCACCGCCAAAGCGCTGGGCCAGCAGCGCGCCGGCCAGTGCAAAACCGGCCAGCGTGGACAGCAGCAGCGCGCCGGCCAGCCCCAGGTATTTGCCCAGCAGCAGTTCGGTGCGGGTGATGGGCAGGGCCAGCAGCAAGTCCAGCGAGCCCCGCTCGCGCTCGCCGACGATGGCGTCAAACCCCAGCAGCAGCGCAATCAGCGGAATCAGGTAGATGACCAGGCTGACCAGGCTGGTGACGGTGAACTCGATGGAGCGCGGCCCCAACTGCCCTTGCGCAGCGCCGCCGAACCAGGTGATGGCCAGCGAGAACACGGTGAACACCACGGCCACGGCCAGCACCCAGCGGTTGCGCAGGCGGTCGCGAAACTCCTTGCCGGCCACGGCGGCCACCTGGCGCGGCTCGATCATGCGGCGCCCTCCAGGCCAAAGAACAGGTCTTCCAGTGTGGGCTCCTGCACCTGCACGTCGGCGACGCCCGGCACGGCCGCCAGCGCGGCCAGCAGCGCCAGCTTGGCCTCGGGCACGCAGGTCAGGCGCGCACCCTGCGGTGTGGGCGTCAAATCGGGCGCCACCGCGCGCAGCGCGGCCAGCACGCTGGCGGGCGCGGTGACGGTCAGTGTCAGCGGCAGCCGGGCGCGGGCACGCAGCGCGGCCACGCTGCCCTCGGCCACCACCTTGCCGCTGGCCATGATGGCCAGCCGATCCACCCGCGCCTGCAGCTCGGCCAGCACGTGGGAGGTGACGATGAGCGTCACGCCCTGGGCGCGCAAGCCATCCAGCAGCACGTAGAAGTCGCGCGTGGCGGTGGGGTCCAGCCCGGTGGTGGGCTCGTCCAGAAAGAGCAGCTGGGGCTGCCCCAGCAGCGCCTGCGCAAAGCCCAGCCGCTGGCGCATGCCTTTGGAGTATTCGCGCACGGCGCGGTCTGCGGCGGCCGTCAGCCCCACGCGCGCCAGCAGCGGCGCGCACTGCGCCGCGTCGGCGCCCTTGAGGCGGGCAAAAAAGCGCAGCGTCTCCAGGCCGCTGAGGTTGTCGTAGAGCACCAGGTTTTCGGGCAGGTAGCCGATGCGCCGCCGCGCGGCGCGAAACGCCGGGCCGCGCACCGGGCCACCGGCCACGCGCAGGCTGCCCTGGGTGGGCGCGATCAGGCCCAGCATCAGCTTGAACAGCGTGCTCTTGCCCGCGCCGTTGTGACCGATGAGGCCAAACAGCTCGCCGCGCGCCACGCGCAGGCTCACGCCGTCCACGGCGCGCACGGCACCATAGTGTTTGTGCAGCCCGTCGAGCACCAGCGGGTCGTCAGCGTCGCTCAAGCCAGCGGCTCCAGTCCGTGTGTTGGGGGCGCATCTGCGGGTGCTCGTCCACCACAGTGGGCACGCGCAGCAGCGGAAACTGCTGGGCCACCAGTCGCAGCGCCTGCACCGCCGGGCTGCCCAGCAGCAGCGCCATGGCCGGATGTTGCCATTGCAGCCGGTCCACCACGTCGTTGGCCTCGTAGGGCACGTCGCCCACGCCGTCGCCGTCACGGTCCCAGCCCTGGTAGTTGCTCCAGTGGTTGCCCTGGCCGGGTGCGCCACCCCAGTGTTCTTCGCGCGAGCCCAGGTAGCGGATCTGCTCGCGGTTGGCGATGAAGTCGTTGCCCTGCACCACGTTGCGGGTGGAGCCCGCCGCCAGGTGCACGCCGACCTGATTGCCCACCACGAGGTTGCGCCGCAGGGTGGCGTACTCCACGTCGTAGATGAAGAAGCCGCGCGCGCTGCCGGCCACCACGTTGTCCTCGACCACCGAGTCCTGCAGCGTGCGCAGCATGATGCCGTGGTCGGCATTGCCCCAGGTGCGGTTGCCGCGCACCGTCTGCTCGCGCACCTCCATCAGCGCCAGGCCGCCCCGGTTGGCCCAGGCGTCGTTGTCCTCCCACAGGTTGTAGTAGGAGTTCATGTAGTGCGTGCCGTAGCGGCTGTGGTGCAACTGGTTGCCCTTGAAGACGGCGTGGTGAGAGACGTCCACGTAAAGCGCGTCGCGCACAAAGCCGATGCGGTTGCCCAGGATGCGCGCGCCTTTGGTGTTGTAGAGCTGGATGCCGTTGCCGCGCTGGGACGACAGGTAGTCGCGCTTGCCGGTGATGAGGTTGGCCTCGACGACCACGTCGTCGGCCTTCTCGATCCACAGGCCGAAGAGGTTGTAGGTCAGGTCGCAGCGGCGCACCTGGGCGCGGTGAGAGCCGGGCTGGATGTAGATGCCGGCGTGCTGGTCTTTGAGGCTGTCGCCCGAGTCGCGCACGATCAACCCCTCGATGACCACGTCGGGTGCGGCCACGCGGATCACGTCGCCGGCCAGCGCCCCGTCCACCGTGGGCCGGCCCTCGCCAATGAGGCGCAGCGGCTTGGCGATGCGCAGCGCGCCCAGGTAGTGGCCGCGCGCCACCGCCACCGTGTCGCCGGGCGCGGCGGCGTCGATGGCGGCCTGGATGGACTCGCCCGGCTGCACGCGCAGCACCGCCGCCGGCGCCCCCAGCGCCAGCACCAACGCCCCCAGCCCCAGCCAATGCCTCAAGCCAGCACTCCCAGTGCCTTGAGCAGCAGGAACAGGGTGGCGCCAATCAGCAAGTTCTTGAATCCCACGTAGCTGAGCATATCCATGGCCGTGGCGACCCGGTAGTGCGACTGCCACCACGGGCCATCCTTGACGTGGCGCTTGCCGGCCATGCGGATCAGCACCTCATAGACGCTCCAGCCAAACCACCAGCCGATGAGCGCCATGGCCGACAGCGTACCCTGCGCCGCCAGCAGCCAGGCCAGCGTGGCCGCCGCCGCCAGGCCAATGCCCGCCGCCTGCAGGCCACGCGCGCTGCGCCAGCCGGCCGCACTCCAGGGCCACAGGTGATCCCACAGCTGGGCCAGCCAGCCGCGCGGCGCCGTCACCGGGTCGGTGGGCATGCGCGGATCGGGGCCGCTCATCACCTTGGCATTGATGTGGGCGGGCTCGGCCGCCGGCAGCAGCGGGATGTAGTAGCCGTTGGCGCCGATGGGCGTGATCAGCAGCCCGTCCTTGGCGCGCCGCTTGCGCTCCAGGGCCAGCGGCGGGCAGCCTTTCTCGTCGGTGTAGAGAATCATGCAGTCCAGGCAGTGCAGGCACTCGCGGTGGTCGATGCGGCCATCGGCATCGATGGCCAGCGAGCCGCAGCCCTTGGCGCAGGCCTTGCAGCTGTTGCAGTCCTGCTTGCGCTTGAGCCCCCACCAGCGGAAGGTGCTGGGCATGGCCAGCGCGGCGCCCAGCGGGCACAGGTATTTGCAGTACGGCCGCTCGATGAAGATGGACACGCCCAGGATGGCCGCGACGAAGAGGCCATAGGGCCAGGCGCGGTTGGTCACGCCCACCAGGAAGGTGGTCTTGAACGGCTCCACCTCGGCCAGCTTCTCGGCCAGCCCCATGGAGAACAGCGACACCGCCAGCAGGCCCACGAAGACCGCGTACTTGACCCACTTGAGCCGGTGGTGCCAGGCCAGTGGCAAGTGACCCTGGAAGCGCGCCAGCCCCAGGTGGCCGGCCACTTTGTAGATGGCCTCCGACAGCGAGCCGAACGGGCACAGCCAGCCGCAGAACAGGCCGCGCCCGAACAGGAACACGGTGACGATGATGAAGACCCAGAACAGGAAGATGAAGGGGTCGGAGAGGAACAGCGACCACGTCCACTGGAACAGCAGCGCGTGGAACCAGGTCAGCACCTGGGTGATGGAGGGCTGGGCCATCAGGCCAAAGCCCACCCAGACGACGGCCAGCGCCCAGGCCGTGTACTTGAAGCCCTCCACCGGCCACTTGTTCTTGTGCGTGGCCAGCCGCGTCAGCCGCTCGCGCAGCGCATAGACCACGCCCACCGTCACCAGCAGCAACGCAAACAGCGCAATGGGCACGGCGCGTTGCTGCCAGACTTTCTTCCACGGTGCGTCGGGCTTGACCACCTTGGGCCGCCCGCCTTCGAGCAGCGCGGCGGGCAGCCAGTACTCGGCATCGAAGTTGGCAAAGCTGCGCGCGCCGGTGGCCGCGTCGATGCGGTTGCCCAGGAACTGCAGGCGCCACGGATAGGCCGCCGAGAAGCCTTTGTTGCGGATGATGAAGAGGGCCGATTCGGTCACGGCCGGCGCACCCGCTGCCTCCAGCCCGTAGAGGTTGAGGTAGTCGAGGTCGCGGAAGGTGTAGCCCTCATCGGCCTGTTTGACCTGCACGCGGTCGTAGATGCCGCCGCGCACAAAGCCCGAGCCCTTGAACGACTCGCTGCCCGCCGTGCGCACCACGAAAAGCGCACTCTCGCCCGGCTGCAGCCGGCTGTGCAGGCTGTCGTAGCCGGCCTGGCCCAGCACGCTGGCGCCCACGTCGGGGTGGTTGAGGTCACCGAACCACAGCTCGATGAACGGCCCCTGCCCCCTGGGCAAGCCCACCTGCTCGGGCTTGACCAGCAGGCGCTGGACCAGTCCCTGATCCACCAGCTGGGCCCAGCTCCAGCGCTGGCCCGTGACCTTGAAGCGCGCCGGCTCGCGCACGGCAGGCGCGATGATGCCCACCTGGCGCGCCACCGCGCTGCCCGCCAGGTGCATGACCTGGTTTTGCGCAATCACCGTCACCGTGGCGCCCGAGATGGCGTCCACGCCCAGCACACCCTCGTCGGGCCGCGCCGGGCCCACCTCGATGGCGTCCTTGACCGACTTGCCCAGGTACTGGTTGTTGAAGGCAATCAGCGCCGACTCGGGAATGCCCAGCAGCAGGATGGGCTCCGAGTGCTTGAGCACCTTGACGCCCACATAGGTGCCGCTGGCGTCCATGCCGATCAGCGTGACCACCGGTTTGCCGGAGTAGGCCGGCGTGTCGGTGATGTCGGTGGAGAGCATCACATAGCCCAGCACCTGGCCGGCCGCGTCCAGCGCCTGCACGTAGGGCGGCTGGCCCATGCGCTCGGAAAACCGCGCGGCGCCGGGGAAGACCTCGGCGCAGGGCAGCAGCGCACACATGTCTTTGGTGGCGGCCAGCTCGGCCGGCAACTCGGCCTCGTAAGCGCCGGTGGCGGCCTGGGCGGCAGGGGCCAGCAGCAGGGCCAGCCAGAAGAGGAGGTTGCGAAGCGACATGCACAAGTCAATCAAGGAAAAAGCCGCCCACGGCGCATCGGACCTGGCGCCGTGGGCGGCAAGGCTTTACGCCTCAACAATCATGCGCGAGCGCATCTCCAGGTGCAGGGCATGGCAGAAGTGGGTGCAGTAGCACCAGTACACCCCTGGCCGGTCGGCGATGAAGGTCACCGACTGCGTCTCCTGCGGGTTGACGATGAAGTTGACGTTGTATTTGGGGATGGCAAAGCCGTGCGTCAGGTCTTCCACCTTGTCCAGGTTGGTCAGGATGATGGTGACCTCGTCGCCCTTCTTGACCGTGAACTCGCGCGGTGAGAAGGCCGGCGCCTGCGAGGCGATGCGCACCGTCACCTTCTTGCCGTTGCGGGTCACGCCGGCCTCTTTGGCATCCTTGAGCGCCAACGGGAAGTCATCGAGCTGATAGACCTGCTTGGGGTGCACCAGGTCGCGCTTGAAGATGATGAAATCGTGCGGCTCGCCGCGCACCGGGTGGTCGGCCACCAGCACCATCTTCTCGCCACTGATGTCGATGATCTGTTCGTTCTCGGGGTGCAGCGGGCCCACCGGCAGGAAGCGGTCCTTGGAGAACTTGCAGCCCACGCAGAGGAACTGGCCGTTGGCCGCCGTGGTCTCGGACTGGGTGGCGTTCAGGTGGCCGGGCTGGTAGCTGACGTCCAGGCGGTCCACCACGTACTGGGCGTTCTTGTCGCCGCCGGTGAACTTGATGGCCGCGTCGATGTTCCACTTGACCACCTGGCTGTCGAGGAACAGCGTGGTGAAGGCGTTGCCGCGCCCGTCGAAGGCCGTGTGCAGCGGGCCCAGGCCCAGCTCCACCTCGGCCACGATGGCCGCATCGGCCTTGTCCAGCTTGCCGTCGAACCACTCCAGCACCTTGGCGAGATCGATCACGGTGGCCGTGGGCGAGAGTTTGCCCGAGCAGATGAAGTACTTGCCGTCGGGCGAGGCGTTGACGCCGTGCGGGTTCTTGGGCACCGAGACATAGCAGGTCAGCGCCGTCTTCGGGTCCTGGTTGGCGGCCTTGGTGCCATCCACCACGGGCACCTTGGAGTCGCCATAGGTCTTGAACTTGCCGTCCTTGACCGCCTGCTCGATGCGGGCGATGTTGTAGAACAGGCAGGCGTCGCGCTCGGCGGACATCATGTCCTCGTAGTGCACGCCCATCTCGGTGTTGTACTGGTTGGTGGCCGCCAGCTTGCCGTCGAACGAGGTGGCCAGCAGGTCGCAGTTGCCGTCGATCACGATCTGCCAGCGCACGTCCATGGTCTCGGCGTCCACGCAGGTCATCACCGAGTGGTAGGTCTCGGGCTTGTCGGCGTTGACGCCGTTGTTGGGCAGCGGAATGGCGAACTCGGTGCCGCAGAACACGCGCGTGGTGTAGTTGATGGCCGGATCCACCGGGTCGCGCTTGTCGGGGAAGATGCCGTGAAAGCCCTGCACGTTGGGCAGCTCGGTGATCTTGTCGCAGACGAAATAGTCGAGCCGCACGCGGGCCAGGCGGCTGTTGATCTTGTCGTTGACCCAGGCGTAGCGGCCGTCGTAGTTGCCATCCTTGTAGCTGGCGTGCACGTGGTGGGTGTCGCCCACGGTGTAGCGCAGCGAGCCGTCGGCCTTGGTGCCCATCACGGCCTTGGACTCATTGGTGATGCCCCAGCCCACCAGCGCATCGGGCACGAAGCACGGGATGCGCAGCAGCTCGCGCCCCGAGGGCATGCCCAGCACGCGCATGTCGCCGGTGTGGCCACCACTCCACAGCCCGTAGTAGCTGTCCAGCTCACCGGGCTTGAGGTGGACGTGCAGGTTGCTGTCCCCGGCCGCGGCCGGCGCACTGCCGGCGGCAGCGGCGGCCGGGCTGCCCTTGTCGCTGCAGGCCGCCACACCCAGCGTCAGGCCGGCCAGTGCGGTGCTGTTGATGAAACGGCGGCGACCCAGTTGCAGGGGCGCTTCAGGAGTGGTCTTGTCGTTCATGGCGAAACCTCAGGGTTCGAAGGAGAAAACAATGGGCGGACCGCGCGCCAGCGACCAGGCCGCCGCCCGCACCGGCGCCAGCAAGGCCGTGGCGACGGGCAGGCGCACGTGGCGCAGTTCGTGGCGCAGCGCAGGCACATAGGCGGCCGGTGGCATCAGCGCGGCCGGCAGGCAGTCGGGGCAATGGGGCACCATCGCCTGCGCCGGCAGCGTGGCATCCAGACTGGCGGTACAGATGTCGGCCAGCCAGGGTATCTGCGGCGCACGGGCCGGCAGGCCCACCAGCAGCATCGCCGCCGCAAACGCCAGCATCAGCGTCAGGCGCAAGTGGCGGAGCGTGAGGGCGGCTGGCATGGCCCCGGCATGTTCGGCAGCGTGGCGGGCGCGAGCCATGATCCAGTTCAAGTTCTGCCCTGCTGACGCGCTTGGGCCACGTTCGGCTTGCGCCCGGCGGGCGCGTCTTCAACAATGGCCTGCTGTCATAGCCACTGGAGCGCTCCCCCATGCCCACCTCCCGCCAACTGACCCTGGCCACCCTGGCCGCCTGCACCCTGGTGCTTGCCGCCTGCGGCAAAAAAGACGAGGCGCCCGCGCCCGCACCCACGCCGGCTCCGGCCGCCACCCCGGCCCCCGCGCCGACCCCCACCCCCTCGCCCACGGCCGATGCCGGCAAGGCCATCTACAACAAGACCTGCGCGCTGTGCCACAGCGCCGGCGTGGGCGGCGCCCCCAAGAGCGGCGACAAGGCCGATTGGGCACCGCGCATTGCCCAGGGCAAGGACGTGCTCTACAAACACGCCATCGAGGGCTATACCGGCGCCAAGGGCATGATGCCCGCGCGCGGCGGCAACACCTCGCTGTCGGACGACGAGGTCAAGATGGCCGTCGATTACCAGGTCTCCATCAACCAGTGATCGCCATGTTGCGCCGTCGCCATCTGCTGGCGGGCGGGCTGGTGGTCACCGCCCTGCCCCAGGCCCTGCGGGCCGCCCCCGGCGTGCAGCGCGACAGCCGGGTGCTGATGGGTACGCGCGTGGACATCACGCTGGACGAGCCCGACCCGGGGCGCCGCCTGGCCGCGCTGGGCGCCGCCTGGGCCGAGATGCAGCGACTCGAAGCCCTGCTCAGCCGCTACCGCGCCGGCAACCCGGTGGCCGCGCTGGCCCATGCGGCCGGCGGTGCGCCGCTGGCCGTGCCGCCCGAGCTGCACGCCGTGTTGAGCGCCGCCCAGGCCATGGCCCGGCGCAGCGACGGCGCGTTCGACGTCACCGTGGGTGCACTGGACGGCTGGGACTTCGACCCCGGCCATCCGCGCGCACCCAGCCGCGCCGACGTCGCCCGCGCCCTGACGCTGGTGGGCCACGACGACCTGCATCTGGCCCCGGGCACGGCGCAACTGCGCAAGCGCGGCATGAAGCTGGATCTGGGCGGCATCGCCAAGCTGCCCATCCTGGCCGCCGGACTGGCCACGCTGCAAGCGCATGGCGTGCGCCACGCCATGCTCAACGGCGGCGGCGACGTGCTGGTGGCCGGGCAGTTGCAGGGCCGCCCCTGGCGCATCGGCGTGCGCGATGCGCGCGCGCCCGCACGGCTGGCCGGCACGCTGGCGCTGACCGAAGGTTTCGTCGCCTCGTCGGGCGATTACGAGCGCTGCTTCGAGTTGAACGGCCAGCGCTACCACCACATCCTGAACCCACGCACCGGTCAGCCCACCGCCGGGCCGCATGGCGTGGCGCTGGTGGGGCGCGACCTGGCGGCGCTCAACGGCCTGGGCGCCGCGCTGATGGTGACGGGCAGCCGCCACGGCCGCAGCCTCATGGTCCCCGGTGTCGATGCGCTGGTCTTTGAGCGCGACGCCGCGCCCTGGGCCACGCCAGGCATGCAGCGCCAGCTAGGCTGACGCCTCGCCGCCGCCCTCATTCAACTGCGCCCGCACCTGCGCCAGCGCGCTGGTCAGCGCCGACGCGGCGAGGCCGGCCAGCGGCGCCACCCGGTCGGCCGTCAGGCTCGCGCCCTCGGCGCACGCCTCGTCCACCACCGCGCCCACGCACAGCAGCTCGCGCACCGACTGCGGGCGCGCGGTCCAGCGGCTCTCGAACGGGCGCTCGCGCACGCAATCGGCCACGTCGGCCGCCAGCCCCCAGGCGCGGCACAGCGCCGCGCCCAGCACCGCGTGGTCCACGCCAAAGCTGCGGGCCTCGTCCTGGGCCTGCACATGCGCCGGCGTACCCGGCGGCCAACCGGCCTCCAGTGCGGCAAACGAGGCGCGGTCGTGCAAAAACAGCACCGCCTGGCCCGTCTGCGCAAAGAGGCCTGCCGAGTGCGCGCGCCAGGCGTGCAGGCCCAGGCGCGCGGCCACCCGCCCCATCAGCAGGCCGCGCACGCGCGCGGCGTCCCACAGCGCATCGAGCAGTGGGTCGGCCGGGAAGCGGGTGCGCAGCCCCATCTCGAAGGTGATGGCGGCCACCTCGCGCAGGCCCAGGTACTGCACTGCCTCGGTCACCGTTTCCACGCGGCGCAACAGGCCGAACATGGCCGAGTTGACGGTGCGCACCACGGCCGAGGCCAGCGCCATGTCGCTCTCGACCACCGCCGCCAGCTGGGCCACGCTGGCGTCTTCATCGGCCATCACGGCGCCCAGCCGCGCCAGCGCCGCCGGGCTGGCCGGCAGGTCGATGTCGAGCGCGCGCAGCGCCGGATCCGGGTTCACGGTCAGGCGTGGCTGCCGTCGTGCATCCACTGGGCGTGGGTGGGCGCCCGCTTGGTGCGCGCCCACTCGTCCAGCATCTCCCACTTGACCTCGTCCAGCCGCCGGTTCATGTCGGGCGTGGCGGTGTTGACGGCCAGCTCGATGCGGTGGCCGCTGGGGTCGCGAAAGTAGATGGACTTGAAGATGGTGTGGTTGGTGGGCCCCAGCACCTCGATGCCATCAGCCTCCAGCCGCGCCTTGGCGGCCAGCATGGTCTCCATGGAGTCCACCTCCAGCGCCAGGTGCTGCACCCAGGCGGGGGTCTGGCGGTCGCGGTCCATCTCGGGGCTGCCCGGCAGCTCGAAAAAGGCCAGCACGTTGCCCTGGCCCGCGTCCAGGAAGATGTGCATGTACGGATCGGGTTCTTTGGTAGAGGGCACTTCGTTCTCGGCAATGGCCAGGACAAAGCCCATGTCCAGGTATTTGCCGTACCACTCCACCGTCTGCTTGGCGTCTTTGCAGCGGTAGGCCACGTGGTGGATTTTGCGAATCAGGCTCATGCATGGTCTCCTTGGTCTTCAGATGAATCGGGGCCCTGGAAGCCGCCGGCGCGGTAGGTCAGCACCAGCGTATCGCGGTGGCCGGCGCCTTCGGCGGCGGGCTGGATGGGGGTGGTTTCGTGAATCATGCGCTCGTCGTCCAGCACCAGCGTACTGCCTGGCGCCACCAGGGTAAAGCGCTGACCATGCGGACTGGCCGCCTCGAAGACGCGGGTCTCGCCGCCCTGCACGTGCTGGCGGTCCATCAGCGTGACCACCACCAGCTGCACGCCGTCGCGGTGAGCACCCTCGGGCGTGGGGCGGCCGATGCCGTGGGCGGTGTCGATGCGAAACGGGTGGGCTTCGACGTACCACGGCCGCTCGCCGTGCAGCGCGCTGGCGCAGCGGCCCCAGGCAGCCAGCCACTGCGCCCACGCGGCGTCCTGCCGCAAGGCGGCAGGCAGCGGCTCGTAGTGGCGCAGGATGCCGCCGTGCAGCGCGTTGTAGCTGGTGGGCTGCCAATGCGGGCGCTGCGGCACCAGGCGCACCGAGTCGCCCTCGACGACGAAGCTGCCGTGGCGGCGGTAGCGGTAGCGCCCACCATCGCGCAGATAGCCATCGGGCGGCAGTTGTGCCCACAGCGGCGCCCAGCGGGCCAGCGGCAGCGGCGCGGGCAGCGCGTCCGGCGCCAGCACGGCAAAACCGTGGGCGCGCAGTGCGGCATCGCGCTGCCCGGGTGGGGTGTAGGGTGGGCTCCAGCGGTCAGACATGGGGGGTCTCGGTGGCGGTCAGAAACGGTGCTGCGCGCACGCGCAGCGCCTGCCAGGTGGCGTCGGCCTCGGCCCAGCCGGCGTCGCGCGGCAAGCCATCCAGCGTGCGGCGCAGCGCCGCCAGCGCCAGTGGGTCGGGCGCGTCGGCCTGGGCGGCCAGCCACAGCGCCACGTCGGCCAGCGTGGCCGGCTGCCAGTGGCAATCGAACAGCGGCACTGGCGAGGCGTCGCCGCCAGGCAGCAGCAACAGCCGAACCTGGGCGGGCGGCCCGGCCATGCGCCAGAAAAAGCGCGCCGCGTCGGCGTTGCCGCTGTCGGCAAAGCGCGTGCGCATGCGCGGCGAGGGCAGGCGCCAGGTCACCGGCGGCAGCGGGCGGCCCTGGCCGTCCTGGGCCACCAGCTGCGCCGGGGCCGCGTCGCTGCGGGTGACCACCACGCCGCCCAGCCGGGTCAGGTCGGTGGGGCCAAAGGCCTGGGGCCAGGTGTCGATGACGGCGTGCATCACGTCGCACGACGGCGGCAGCGGCAAGGCCGTGACACGCAGCGCGCGCCAGACCGAAGCCGGCGCGAAGTGCGCCACACCCACCGCCGCGCCGTCGCCCGCCACCGGCTGCGCGGCCTGCACCCGCGCCGCCCAGGCCTTGTCGGCCGCCGTGGCTGCCGGCAGGCCCAGCCGCGCCAGCACGGGCCGCAGCGCCGCCACGGCATCGGCCGGCTTGGCCTGGCACACCGCCTCCACGGTCAGCGCCAGCGGCTGCGTGCCGGCCGCCACCAGCGCGTCCCAGACCGTCTGCAGACGCACCTCGCCGCCTTGCGTGTGCTCGACCAGGCGGGCCCGCTCGGGGGCCTCTGCACCCAGCGCCGCCTGCAAGCCCTGCATGCGCGCGGCCGCGTCCTGCGGATACCAGAACAGGTGCACGTACCCCGCCGCCGTGCTGTGCGCCAGCAGCGCGGCCGTCACCGGCCAGGGCACGGCATCCAGGGGGTGAACGATGACGCCTGGCTGCGCGCACAGCGACGCCACGCCCGCCTGCAGCGTCGCCGCGTCGTGCCGCCGCAGCCAGTGCAGCGTGGTGGCCCCCTGGCTGCCGCCCGGCGCCAGCGAACGGGCCGGCTGCGCCGGCAGCCCCGCGCGCGCATGCAGGCCCGCCACCAGCGGCACCGCCCCCGCGCGCAGCACGGTCCAGACCACCAGGCGCAGCGGGGTTGGCAACAAAGTGGCGTGAGATGACATGGGCAGGGCAGGAAAGCGCGCATTGTGTCCCGCCGCCCCTCGGGTCAGGGCCGCGCCTCACCCCGGCGTTGATCCAGATCAACCTCAGTGGTCGCTGGTGCGATGGCCACCGTGCAGGTAGGCTTGCGACATGCCCACCCGCCTGCTCGATCTCGGCGACGCCGCCTGCACCCTGGAGTTCGGCCACACCATAGCCCCCGCGCTGGTCGCCCGCGTGGCCGCTGCCGCCACCGCGCTGCACGAGGCCCAGGCCCAGGGCGCGCTGCCCGGCGTGACCGACGTGGTGCCCACGCTGCGCTCGCTGACCGTGTGCTTCGACCCGCTGACCACCGACCGCGACGCCCTGGCCGCCCTTCTGCTGGCGCTGGACGCCGCGCCCGCCGAGGCCGCGCCGCCCACCCGCCGCTGGCGGTTGCCGGCTTGCTACGACGCCCAGCTGGGCGCCGACCTGGCCGAGGTGGCCCGCGCACTGGACGCCAGCACCGACGACGTGGTGCGGCTGCACAGCGGCAGCGACCTGCGCGTGGCCATGCTGGGCTTTCTGCCCGGCTTTGCGTTTCTCACGGGCCTGGCGCCCGCGCTGCACCTGCCGCGCCGCCGCGAGCCGCGCCTGCGCGTGCCGCCCGGCAGCGTGGCCGTGGCCGGCGGCATGAGCGCCGTCTACCCCTGGGCCAGCCCCGGCGGCTGGCACCTGCTGGGCAACTGCCCGCTGCCGCTGTTCAACCCCGCGCTCACCCCGCCCAGCCTGCTGGCGCCGGGCGATGCCGTGCGCTTCGACCCCATCAGTCCCGGTGAACACGCCGCCCTGCTGGCCGCCGTGGCGCGTGGCGAGGTGGATGCGCAAACCTATGCCGAGGCGCCATGAGCCAGGCGGTGCTGCACATCCTCCAGCCCGGCGCCTTTGCCAGCGTGCAAGACCTGGGGCGCCCCGGCTGGCGCGGCCAGGGCGTGCCGGCCAGCGGCGCCCTGCATCCGCCAGGCCTGCAGGCGGCCAACGTGCTGGCCGGCCAGCCACCTGGCGCGCCAGCCATCGAGCTGATCGGCGGCGGCCTGGTGGCCGAGGCGCGCGGCGCCCCGCTGCGGCTGGCCGTGGCCGGCCCCTGCACGATGGAGCTGCTGGCCGAGGGCCAACCGCCGCGCCGGCTCGCCCCCTGGCGCAGCCTCACCCTCTACCCCGGCCAGCGGCTGCGGCTGGCTGCCCCCGCCGTGGGCCGCGTGGCCTACCTGGCCGCGGCCGGGCTCGCCCTGCCCGCCATGCTGGGCAGCGCCAGCACCTGCCTGCGCGCCGGCTTTGGCGGCCATGTGCCGCAGGAAGGCCGCCTGCTGCGCGCGGGCGACACCCTGCCCGCGCTGGCCGCCGATGCCCGCGCCGGCCTGCAGGCGCTGGCCGCGCCGCCCGAGGCTGCCGAATGGGATGCCACCGCCGCCCCCATCCGCGCCGTGCCCGGCCCCCAGGCCGACCACTTCGCGCCTGACCAGCAGGCCGCGTTCTGGGCCGCCGCCTGGACGCTGACCCGCGACGCCGACCGCATGGGCTTGCGGCTGGCCGGCCCGGTGCTGGCCCACCGCCAGGACGATCCGCACAAAGGGGCGGAGATCGTCACCGACGCCACCGTGCCCGGCGCCATCCAGGTGCCCGGCCACGGCCAGCCCATCGTGCTGCTGGCCGACGGCCACACGGCGGGCGGTTACCCCAAGATCGCCACCGTCTGCACCGCCGACCTGCCCCGTCTGGCCGTGGCCGCGCCAGGCGCCGTACTGCGCTTTGCGCCCGTCACCGCCGCCGCCGCACAGGCCTTGGCGCGAGAGGCGGCGCAGGCCTGGCTGGCCCGGCTCGCGGCCCTGACCCCGCTGCCGCCCATGCCGCCCGATGCGCCCGCGCTGGATGAGGCGGCGCTGTATGGCGGCAATCTGGTCAGCGGCGTGGTCAACGCGCGGCAACCCTGAGGTCCGTCGCGGGGGGTTGCCGCCGCACGCAGCCAAAGCCGCTACCCTTGCGCATCCCCACCCCACAGGAGTCCGGCATGGCGCGCGTCACAGGCATAGGCGGCATCTTCTTTCACGCCCGCGACCCGGTGGCGCTGCGGGCCTGGTACCAGCGGCACCTGGGCATCGATGTGCAGGCCTGGGGCGGCGCCGCGTTCAGCTGGGCCGATGCCGCCGGCCAGCCGACGGCGGGCACCACCGTCTGGTCCATCGGCGCGGCCGACAACGGCCTCTTTGCCCCCAGCACGGCGCCCTTCATGATCAACTACCGCGTCGCCGACCTGGCGGCCTTGATGCAGACCTTGCGCGACGAGGGCTGCGAGGTGCTGGAGATGACCGACGACCCCACGCTGGGCCGCTTCGGCTGGGTGATGGACCCCGAGGGCAACAAGGTCGAGCTCTGGCAGCCGCCGCCGGGGCAGTGACCCTCAGCCCATGGCGCGAGCCGCCGCCCTGTAGGCCACCAGCGGGTCTGCCGCCTGGGTGATTGAGCGCCCCATGACGATGTGCGTGGCCCCGTTCTGCCTGGCCTGCCCAGGCGTGGCCACACGCACCTGATCGGGCGGTGCGCCGTCACCGAGTTGGATGCCCGGCGTCACGATGAGCGCATCGCGAGGCAGCATGGGCTTGAGGAAGGCGGCCTCCTGAGCCGAGGCCACGACCCCGTGGCAGCCACAAGCTGCCGCCAGCAGGGCCAGCCGCTCGACCTGCGCCCGCACCGAGGGGGCCAGGCCGATTTCCGGCAAATCGTCATCCGCCAGGCTGGTGATGACGGTCAGGGCCAGCACCCGCAATTGAGGATAGGGCTGGGCGGCCTCGACGGCCGCCCGCAGCACCGCCGAGCCCCCGCTGGCGTGCACGGTCACCATGCAGGCACCCAGCTTGCCCGCCGCGTGCACGGCGCCCATCACGGAGTGGGGAATTTCGTGGGTCTTGAGGTCGAGGAACACCTGTTTGCCGCGCCCCACCAACTCGCGCACCACGGCGGGGCCGGCCTCGGTCAGCAGTTGCAGCCCGACCTTGTAGAAGCCAGCCTCGGCACCCAGCCGGTCCACGAGCGCCAGGGCCTCGTCCTGCGAAGCGAAATCCAGCGCGATGATGACGGGTGATGGCATGGGAGCGTCCTCGGGTTGGCCGTGCGGAGGGGCACGCTAGCACGCACGGCCACCGACGATGCCGCCACGTCAGCGCTTCGCCTCGATCGCCGTCACCGTGATGGCGCCGCCCACGCGGCTGGCCTGGAAGCGCAGCGCGTCGCCGACCTTCAGGCCGTCCAGCAGCTTGGGGTCGGCCACGCGAAAGACCATGGTCATGTTGCCCATGCCCAGGTTGGGGATGGGGCCGTGGCGCAGCGTGAGGCGGCCTAGTTCGGTATCGACTTTGCGCACCTCCCCATCGACCCAGGTGGCGGCAGCGGCCGAGGCGGCGGGTGCCGCGTGGGCGCTGTGATCGGCCTGGGCCATGGTGCTGGTGCCGAGGACGAGGGCGGTGGCAAGCAAGACGAACGATTTCATGGTGGGGGCTGCTTTCAAGGCTTGGGGTAAGAGGCAAACACGGTGGCACGGCCTTGTTTGTCCACCAGGAACACATCGTAGGGGTCGCGGCGATCGCCCATTTCCATGCCCGGTGAGCCGGGTGGCATGCTGGGCACGGCCAGGCCGATGGCGGCCGGGCGGCTGGCCAGCAGACGCTTGACTTCGGCGGCCGGCACATGGCCTTCGATGGCGTAGCCGCCGACCAGCGCGGTGTGGCAGCTGCCCAGGCGGTCGGGCAGGCCCATGCGCTTGCGCAAGGCGGTGGTGTCCTGCACATAGGTGATCTTGACGGGGAAGCCGGCCGCGCGCATGTGGTCGGCCCAGGCGCTGCAGCAGCCGCAAGTGGGGCTGGCGTGCACGTCAACGGGCGGCAGCGGGTCGGCGGCCCAAGCCGGCAGCGCGGTGCTGCCGGCCAGCAAGGCCAGGCGCGTCAGCCAGTGGCGGCGGCTCTGGGCCGTGGTGGGGGTGCAGGACATGAGGGTCTCCTTCAATGGCCGGTGTGGCCGTGGGGTTTGCGCACCTGGACGGTGGCGGCGTCGGCGGCGGGCGCACCCGCGCGCGACTCGGGGGGCAGCTCGGCGGTGTACTCGCTGGACAGTTCGCTGGCCAGGGTGCCAGCGGGATGGCGGTACCAGCCGGGGTCGCGCCAGTCGCCGCGCGCGAGGTCGTCGCGCACCTTGACCACGCTGAACATGCCGCCCATGGCGATGGGGCCGAACGGGCCCTGGCCGGTCATCATGGGCAAGGTGTTGTCGGGCAACGGCATCTCCATTTCGGCCATGTCGTGCATGCCGCGGTCGCCCATGACCATGTAGTCGGGCACCAGCTCGTGGATGCGGCGCACGAGGTCGTGCTGCTCGACGCCAATCATGGTGGGCACGCCGTGGCCCATGGCGTTCATGGTGTGGTGGCTTTTGTGACAGTGGATGGCCCAGTCGCCGGCCAGGGCGTCGAACTCGAACGCCCGCATCTGGCCCACCGCGATGTCGGTGGTGACCTCGGGCCAGCGCGCGCTCCTGGGCACCCAGCCGCCGTCGGTGCCGGTGACCTCGAAGTGCGGGCCGTGCATGTGGATGGGGTGGTTGGTCATGGTGAGGTTGCCCACGCGGATGCGCACGCGCTCGCCGGTGCGGGCGACGAAGGGATCGATGCCCGGAAAGGCCCGGCTGTTCCACGTCCACAGGTTGAAGTCGGTCATGGTGTTGACGCGGGGCGTGGCGGCACCGGGCTCGATGTCGTAGGCGTTGAGGATGAAGCCGTAGTCGCGATCCACCCGGTGCTGGCGGGGGTCTTTGGGATGGACGATGAACAAGCCCATCATGCCCATGGCCATCTGCACCATTTCGTCGGCATGCGGGTGGTACATGAAGGTGCCCGAGCGCTGGAGCTGGAACTCGTAGACGAAGGTCTTGCCCACGGCGATGGGCGGCTGGGTCAGCCCCATGACGCCGTCCATGCCCGAGGGCAGCAAGATGCCGTGCCAGTGCACCGAGGTGACCTCGGGCAGTTTGTTGGTGACGAAGATGCGGATGCGGTCGCCCTCGACGGCCTCGATGGTGGGGCCGGGGCTGGCGCCGTTGTAGCCCCAGAGGTTGGCCTTCATGCCGGGGGCGATTTCGCGCACCACGGGCTCGGCAACGAGGTGGAATTCCTTGACACCCGCCTTCATGCGCCAGGGCAGCGACCAGCCGTTGAGGGTGACCAGCGGCTGGAACGGCCGGCCATTGGGCGGCGGCGACGGGGGCAAGGTGGCGGGCGAGGTCTGCTGGGCGGCCTCGGGCAGCAGCGCGGCGCCGGCGCGGCTGACGGCGGCGGCGCCAAGAAAGGTGGCTCCGGCGGCCTTGAAGAACGTGCGGCGGGGGTTGTCCATGATGAGGGTCTCTTTCAGTGGCCGCCGCTGGGGCTGCTGGTAGGGGTCAGGGCCGGCGCCGATGCGCCGCCACCGCCGGGCACCCGGCCCGCCAGCGCGGCTTGCAGCCGGGTCTGGGCCTGCCAGTGGTCGCGCAGCGCCTCGACGGCGCCGGCCACGGCCGAGACCTGCTCGCGCGCATCGGCCAGCAGGTCGAAGACGCTGACGAACATGCCGTTGTAGCGCAGCAGGTTTTCGTCCGAGATGCGCTTGCGCAGCGGCACCACCTCGTCGCGGTAGTGGCGGGCGATGTCGTAGGCGCTGCGGTAGGCGGCATGGGCCTCGCGCACTTCGGAGCGGGCCTGCACAGCCACGGCGGCCGTGCGGTGCACGCTGGCCAGGTAGCTGGCCTCGGCGCGGGCGACGCGGGCGCCGCCGAAGTCGAACAGCGGCAGCTCCAGCTCGATCTCGTAGCCGTTGGCGCGCGACTCGCCGGTGGCGCTGCTGTTCTGGTAGCCCAGGTGCAGCACGTTGACCATGCGCGTGGTCTGGGTCAGGCCCAGCGCCCGCGCCGTGGCCTCGGTGGTGCGTTTGGCGCGCTGCACGTCCAGCCGCCGGTCCATGGCGGTCTGCTCGGCGTCCTGCACCGCCAGCGGCGCGGCGGGCAGGTCGGGCAGGCGCTCGGGCAGGCGCAGCGCGGCCGGGTCTTGCGCCAGGCCCAGCGCCCGCGCCAGCCGCTCGCGCGCCGCCAGCGCCTGCTGCTGGGCGCGCGCCAGCCGGGCGGTGGCATCGGCCTGGAAGGCCTGCTCGCGCAGCTGGTCGAGGCGGTTGAAGTTGCCGGCGGCGGCCATGCGCCGCGCCAGCTCGCCAGCGGTGTCGGCGGCGGCCTTGACCTGGCCGTGGTAGGTGAGCAGCTGCGCCGCCGCCACGGCGTCGAAGTAGGCCATGCGTGCCTCGGTGGCCAGCGCCACGGTGGCCTCGGCGGCGGCGATCTGGGCCTGCTCGAACTGCTGCGTGGCGACCTGCTGCGCCAGCGGCAGCGTCAGCAGCGACAGCAGGTTGAAGGTCAGGCTGCGGTCGATGTCCACGGCACCGTCGCTGTGCTTGCGGCCGAAGCTGAAGGTGGGGTTGGCCAGCCGCCCCGCGCGCACGCGGTCGGCCTCGGCCACACCCAGCTCGGCATAGCCGGCTTGCAGCGCAGGGTTGCCCAGCAAGGCCATCTCGACGGCGCTTTCGGCCGTCAGCGGCTGGGCCAGCAGCTCGGCGATGCGGGCCTGGGCGCTGTCCGTTTGCCCGGCGGTGCGCAAGTGGGTGGGGGCCTGGCCGATGCGCTCGCGGCTGAGCTGGGCGACGGTGCCGAAGCCACCATCGTCCGAGAAGCTGGCGCAGCCGCTGAGCGCCAGCGTGGCCAGGGTGAGCGTGGCCAGGCGCCGCCGCGCCGGCCAGGGGTGGTGGGATTGGTTCATTGCCTGCTGTGGGTGTGCGCCCGGGCCGAAGGCCAAGGGCCATGCCCGCGCGCCGCGCGCACGGGGCCAGCGGCCTGCCTCAGCAGGCCGTCAAGGGTCAGCAGCTTCGGGGTGGGCGCTCGAGCCCGCCCGACTCGTAGTGCGGCGCCGTCGCGTGCAGCCGGGCAAAGGCGGCGTCGGCCACCTGGGGCGATGCGACCACGCCCGGCACGTCGGCCGGCATGGGGGTGAGCGAGCACAAGGCGGCGCAGAGGTGGCAGCTGCCATGGTGCGGCTGGCCCGTAGTATCTGCCGGCGCATCCGCTGCAGGCTCGGCGGCCATGGTGTGACAGCCCGCCATCTGGGCCGTGGCCTCTGGCGCCACCATGGCCACGTGGCCACCGCCGTCCGCCGCAGGCGCGCAGGCCATGGCCACCGCCAGCGCCCCCCGCACGGGGAGCAGCACGGCCAACAGCAGCAGCAAGGCAAGGCGCAGCGTCTTCACGGGGCGCAAGCGTACCAGAGCGGGGCCGGCATCCGGCCGCCTCGGTAGCATCGGGCGTTTCGACCTCATCCCGCTGGCCATGCAGATCAACCTCAACGCCGACCTCGGCGAATCCTTCGGCGCCTGGCGCATGGGCGACGACGCCGCGTTGCTGCAGGTGGTGAACAGCGCCAACCTGGCCTGTGGCTTTCACGCGGGCGATCCGCTGGTGATGACCCAGACCGTGCGTGCCGCCGTCGCCGCCAGGGTGGAGGTGGGCGCCCACCCTGCCCTGCCCGATCTGCAGGGCTTTGGCCGGCGCGTGATGCACCTGGCCCCGGCGGAGCTGCGCGCCGCCGTGCTTTATCAGATCGGTGCGCTGGCCGCCATCGCCGCCAGCGAGGGCGCGCGCGTGGCCCACGTCAAACCGCATGGGGCGCTGTCGCACCTGAGCTGGCGCGACGCGGCCACGGCGCGGGTCATCGCCGAGGCGGTGCGCGACACGGGTGCGGGCCTCATCCTGCTGGCGCCGGCACGCTCGGCGCTGGCCGAGGCCGGCCAGGCAGCGGGCCTGCCCGTGGCGCTGGAGGCGTTTGCCGACCGCGCCTATGCGGCCGACGGCACGCTGGCCCCACGCGACCAGCCCGGCGCCGTGCTGACGGACACGGCCGCCTGCATTGCCCAGGCCCGCGCCATGCTGGCGCGCGGCGGGCTGCTGACGGCGCAGGGCGAGTGCCTGCCCACGCCCATCCACAGCCTGTGCGTGCATGGCGACACGCCGCATGCGGCGGCCACGGCGCGGGCGCTGCGCGAGGCGCTGGTGGCCGACGGGTGGCGGCCGGCCGGTTTGGCCGCGGTGCTGGCCACCGGATGAAGCAAAAAAGGCCACCCACCGCTGCCGGTGGGTGGCACGACGGGTCAGTCCGTCATTCGTCGGCGTCGATGTAGGCGTAGCCGCCATGGCCGCTGAGCGCGCAATCGGCGGCCTCGACCTTGACCACCACGGTCTCGCCATGCAGCCGCTCCAGCCCGAGCAGGTTCACCGGCTGCCAGTCAATGACCTTCCATTGGCCGCCCTGGAACGATTGCCAGCCGGGATAGGCCGGATCGTTGGAGTAGTAGCGGCGGGCGTACAGCACCTCACCCGTGCTCTTGACGGTCACGCTGATGTCCACATACGGCTGGTCGTCGGGGTCGTGCTGCGGATCCTCCAGCACGGCGGCCCAGTTGAACGAGAGCGCAAACGCGGTGGCGTCGGAGGGCACTTGCACTTCGCGCGTCAGGCGGCTGATGTGCAGGTTGTTGTCCTGGTTGTTGACGCGCGCCGCGTACTGGCCAAACAACACCATCGGAATCGAGCTGGCGATGGGATCCTGCCCCGGCGTAACGATCACGCTCTTGTCGGATGGCGTGACCTGACCGGAGCCGCCCCACAGAAAGCGGATGGAATCCCAGAGGTTGAACGTGCCCTCTTCAAAACCCCAGTTCTGCAGCGCCGTCCCGGTGCGAATCTTGAAGCGCGAGAACGTGCCGTAGAGGCTCTTGGTGCGGCGCGTGAAGAAGATGCCTGAGGTTTCCTCGCGGCGCGCCACCAGCTGGATGTCCGAGGTCACGCCATCGGCCAGTTCGGGCAGCATGAAGTCGAACCCACCAGCGGCCGTCAGCGGCTGGGTGTTCACCTTGGCGCCCGCGACGAACACGTCCATCACGTTGGGCTCTTTGCCGGCCTGCCCACCCACGGACACCACGGTGCCGGCGAGCTTGACGTTCGCGCGGTCGGTCACGCGCACCGACCGGGTGGCGCTGTCGATGGTCAGGCTGGTGATGTCGATGCGGCCGAACTGACCCTCGCTCCAGCCCGCCGCCGCGCCGTCGAACAGCGCCTTCATGTCGGCCGGGCCGTAGATGCTGTTGAGCGAGTCGAAACCAAACACCTCGGGCTCGGTGGGCAGGCTGCCCTGTTTGAGCAGGGTGCCAAAGCCGCTGCCCGGTGCATAGCGCACACCGGCCGAGTCATCGCCGCGGATGTTGGGGTCGTAGAACGCGAAGGCCCCGGCGGTGGCGTCGTACTTGTAGGCCACCACGGCATGACCCCAGCTGGACTTGCCTTGTACGTACTGCTGCCACCAGTTCGGGTTGCCCCACATCAGGAACAACTGCGGCTGACCGGTGAGCTTCATGGCCTGGATCAGGGAGATGGCCACCTGGTCGTCGGTCAAGCCCGTGTTGGCCTGCATCTGGCGCCGCCCCCACTCCTGGCTGGCGGCGGCGTGCGCACGCACGATCAGTTCCTCGGCGATCAGGTCATCGTTGGGCTGCGTGGCATCGCCTTCCAGGTAGGTCTGAAACAACCCCTTGCCGGCGTTGAGCGGGCTCTTGGCCTGCTCATAGAACCAGTCGGAGTAGGACGCCATGCCCAGGCAATTGCCACCCGGCGCGGAGTAGCTGCCGCTGTTGGTGCGAAAGAAGCTGTCCGCCGAAGGCCGCATTGCCGTGTCCACATCCAGCGCCGTCACCGGTGACGCCGACGCGGTGGTGGCCAACGCCCCCAGCCCCGGAATCACCGCCACCACGAAGCGCGAAAAGTGCACCGTGTTGAAGGTGACCGTCTTGGCGGCAGTGTCAAAGCGATCCACCGGCATGGCCTGGTAGGCCGCTGCCGTCTCATTCCAGTACAGCACCGTGGGCACGTCGCCGGCTTGCAGCTTGCTGGCATCGAATGGCATGGTGACCTTGACGGGGGCATCGAAAGTCACCGTGCCCGTCTGGTTGTGGGTGAGCACCAGGGTCTTGCTGATGAACACGCCCCCCGCCGCCACAGCCTGTGCCGGCAGCGGCCCCGGCGGCGCGTCTTCGCCCTTGATGGAGACGATCAGCTTGCCGCCGGCAAACGCGTCAGCCGTGAACGCCACGCTGGCGCCGTGCATGGACGAAGTGGCATCGCTCAGTGTCACCGTGTGCGCGATGCCGGCCGAGACCTCGTTGGGATCGGTGACGACGACGGGTGGCTCGCCCACCGTGTTGTCGTCGTCGCCCGACCAGCATCCACCTAACAGCAACACGCCACTGGCCGCAATCACGGCCAGCAATCGGGTAGGGGTCAACATGTGATTCCTCCTTGTGGTTACGCCCGCTGACACGCGGGTCGTCAAACCACTGTAGGAAGGGGGCAGGCGAGCAGCTATCCCACCTTGGCGGGATGGCCATCGCGCCGCGTGGCCCTCGGCGGACCTGCTGCCCGGCGGCGATGCGGCTCGTGCAGAGGGAGCGCGCCCCTATCAGCCCGGCGCCTTGCCGATGGGAGGGGGCCGACTCCCGCCGATGGGCCCTGCCCGAGAGGGCAGGGTCGCAGCACGGACCGACCCTGACGAATGCCCGTCGTTTGAGTGGTTCGATCACGCAAGGAGGCCGCCGTCATCATCCAGGCCTGACGGCGGCACGGCAACGTGGAGCATCCCGACCGCAGCCCAAACCAGGGGCGCATACCGCCATGGACGGCGCCAACCTGCAAACGATTCCATGGACCCCGACATCCCGCCACGACGGGTGGGTGTCTCCCGATTGGCGATGGGGTCATGCGGTGGCTACCATCGCGCGCTTCCGATCTGTTTTGGAGTGTTCAGATGCGCTTTCACCCTCGCCTCGTACGGCCCATGCTGGCCGCCGCCTTGTTGGCGGGCGGCCTGGTCGCCCACGCCAAGGTCACCCGCACTGCATATTTCATCGATGAGCAAACGTTTGCCGGCTACGGCATGCTGGTGGCCTGGGACGACAGCCGCTGGCGGGCCAACCTGACCGATGCCAGTGGCAACCACGACGGCAGCTACAGCCAGAGTGGCCTGCGGCGGGTATTCACCTACGACACGCCGCAGGTGAGCGAGCGCACCGATTGGGACGACGACTGTGCCGATCTTCTGCAAATTCGCCGCCAGATCACGCAGGCCGTCGAAACCCGGCTCAGCGGCACGCCCCGCAAGGGCAGCAGCAACTGGGTCAGCCTGGGCACCGACACCGTGCTCAACGGCTGCAAGGCCGGTCAGGTGACCTCTGTGGGCGACCCCGATGAGCCGGGTATCTCCCCCTGGACGCACGTCAACCTGGGCGCCACACCGCCGCCGCGCCCGCTGGTGGCGGGCGAAGGCTGGGCCGGTTTGATCGAGGCCCCGCGCGATTTGGTGGGGGAGCCCGACCATGCCCACCACATTGCCCAGGACGTGGCCAAGGTCGATGCGACCGGCACCGCCTTCGTCATGGGCACCACCGGCTCCGTGCTGCCCGCCACGCTGGGAGGCGACGGCTGGCTGACCACGACACTGCCCAGCGGCACCCAGCGCGCCTACAAGCGCGTAGCCATGGACACCCGCAGCGGGGCCGAGACCTGGCTGGCCGGCGACCGCGTGCAGGGCCGCCTGCTGTGGGTAGATGCCTGGCGCATGGTCAAGCCGCAGCCAGGGGCCAACTTTGCCAACCTGCGGGCGGCGGCCCGCGTCTGGCGCAAGGCCGATTTCACGTACAGCCGCGAGTACCACCTCTACCGCGATCTGACGGGTTGGCTGGTGGACGACAACGTCCTGCCCGAGCCCGTCCATTCCGAATGGCCGGTGACCTGGCGTTACGCCCCGGAGGCCCTGCACATCGATCGCACCAATGTCAGCTTCCTTCGCGATCGACTGTGGGTGCCGCTGGCGCGCTACGGCGCCCAGCAATGGGTGATGGAGTCCGAGTTGCAGATCGACGTCCCGACAGGCGGTGTGACGCAGCTCATCGCCCCTCGCGTCGCCTGGTACACCGACATGGGCCGCGCCGTGCCCCCCACCACCCGCCGGCCTAGCGCAACCCCCGAAACCGCCCGCCGTGAAACACCAGCGGCGGCAGGTCTGCGTCGGTGAAGCGCTGCACCTCGCCCACGAACAGCAGGTGATCGCCCAGGGCCTGGTGCTGCACGGGCACGCATTCGAAGACGGCCGTGGCGCCGGTCAACACCGGTGCGCCATCGGGCTTGCAGTGCCAGTCGCCTTCGGCAAAGCGGTCGGCCACCGGGCCGGCAAATCGCGTGGCCAGCGCCTGCTGCGATTCGGCCAGCACGTTGACCGCAAAGTGCGTGGCCTGCGTGAACGCCGGCACCAGGTGGCTGACCCGGCGCAGCGCCCACAGCACCAGCGGCGGCTCCAGTGACAAGGCGTTGAACGAGTTCATCGTCAAGCCCTCGAAGCGGCCATCGGGCCCGCGGCAGGTGACGATGGTGACGCCGGTGGCAAACCGCCCCAGCGCGTGGCGCAACGCAAGCGTATCCATCAACCCAACCCCTTGGCCGCCAGCCAGGCACCCAGCGCCGCACAGGCCAGTGCGCCCAGCACATGCGCCGCTGTGTGCAGCAGTGCCGCCGCGGGCCGCCCCGCTTGCAGCAGTGCGAGCGATTCGGCCGAAAAGGTGGAAAACGTGGTCAGCCCGCCCAGAAAGCCGGTCACCAGCAGCAGCCGCAAGCCCTCGCTGGGATGCTGGGTCAACCGCCAGACCAGCGCCCCCACCAGCAAGCCGCCCACGCAGTTGACGGCCAGCGTGCCCAGTGGCAGCGCCGTGCTGCCAAGCGGGTTGAGCGCCAGGCTGACGCGCCAGCGCGCCAGCGCGCCCAGCGCGCCGCCCAGGGCCACGGCCAGCCAGGCGGTCACGGCTGGCCCCCTGCGGCATTGGCCGAGGCCACGCCCCAGCGCGCCAGTGCGGCGTCGTCGGTGGCACTGGCGGTCACCCATTGCGCCCCGGTGGCGGTATGCGCCCGCTTCCAGAACGGCGCCTGGGTCTTGAGGTAGTCCATCAGAAACGCGCAGGCCTCGAACGCCGCCTGGCGGTGGCCGCTGGCGGTGGCCACCAGCACGATGTGCGCGCCCACCGCCAACGTGCCCACGCGGTGAACCACGGTGGCGCCCGTCAGCGCAAAGCGGCTGCGGGCCTCGTCCAGCATGGCGCCAATGGCGCGCTCGGTCATGCCGGGGTAGTGTTCCAGGTGCAACGCCTCAAGCGGTGCACCGTCCTGCTCGGCCCGCACGGTGCCCACGAAGGAGGCCAGCGCGCCCACCGTGGGGCCATGCAGCCGCGCCAACTCGGCGCCCACGTCGAAGTCGGCGGTCTGCACCCGTACGGTGAAGGGCTCAGCCACCGGTGACGGGCGGGAAAAACGCCAGTTCGTCGCCCGGCCGCAAGGTGGCCTGCTCTCCGCACAGCGCCTGGTTCAGCGCGGTGCGTGTGCCGCGGGCCGCGTCCAGCAGCGTGGCCCAGGGTTCGCCCCGGGCACGCAGCGCGGTGCGCACGTCGGCCACAGTGGTGCCGGGCGCAATCTCATGCGCCAGCTCGGCGCCCAATTGCTCGCGCAGTGCGGCAAAAAAAAGAATGCGGATGGTGGACATGGGGTGGCACTGTACGCGATGGCGCCCCGCGAGGAACGCCGGAAATGGGCTCAATCGGGGCCTTGCCAGGCCAGCGCGGTGAGGCACCAGCGGCCGTCGCGGCAAAGCAGTTGCAGCGCCAGGGTGCTGCGGCCGTGCAGGCGGCGCTGGGCCAGCGCGCCGTGGCGCCAGCCGCTGCGGGTCAGGTCAGTGGCCTGAAAACCGGCCAGTCCGTCGCCGCAGGCCAGATGCGCCATCAGCCCACGCGGGTCGGTGGTGGTCACGGCTCCGTCAGCGGCGATCAGGTGGATGGCCGCCTCGGGCGTGAAGAAAAACGGCAGCGCCGTCACATGATGAACCAGGGCATGAGCGCAGCGTGTCACCAGCGCGTCGATGGCGGCGTCGTCATCGGCCGGGGCGGGCCAGGTGATCTCGAACACCCGCGTCGGTCGCGGCTCGCCCACGGAGGCCAGCACCCGGGTGTCCACGTGGCGCAGGCCGCAGGCCTCCAGCACCCGGGCCGAGGCGGCGTTGTCCACGTCGGTGACGGCCAGCAGCCGTGCCACACCCAGCACGTCGCGCGCATAGGCCACGCAGGCCGCCGTGGCCTCTTGCGCCAGGCCCTGGCCGCGCCAGGCGGGCAGCAGCGCGTAACCGACGTCCAGCGCGGGCAGGCTGTCGCGCTTGAAGAGGCCGCACAAGCCCACCAGCGCGCCGCTGGCGCGGTGCTGCACGGCCCAAAAGCCATGGCCTTGCGTGCCGTAGGGCGCCAGCAGGCGGCCCTCCATCCAGCTGCGGGCGGCGGCCTCGTCGCGCACGCCGGGGTCGCTGACGTAGCGGCGCCAGGCGGGGTCGTTGACCAGTTGCAGCACGAAGCCCGCGTCGGCCAACGTGAACCAGCGCAGCCGCAGGCGCGGCGTGTGCAGCACGTCCATCAGGTGGCCAGCAGGTCCGCCATGCTCAGAAAGCGCACCGCATCGCCACGGGCGATGGCCTGGCCGGGCGGTACGTCCACCAGGCCGTCGGCCCAGACGGCCGAGGTGAGCACGCCCGAGCCCTGGTGCGGGAACAGCGCCACCGCGCCGTCGGCATCGACGCGCACGCGCAAAAACTCGCGCCGGGCGTCGGGGCGCGGCCAGTCGAAGGCAGCGCGCAGCGGCAGTGAGCGCACGGTGCGCTGGGTCATGCCTTGCAGCGCCCGCAGCACGGGCGCCACCACCACGAGGAAGGTGGCAAAGCTGGCCGCCGGATTGCCGGGCAGGCCAAAGTACAGCGCCGCGCCCACCTGCCCCACGGCCAGCGGTTTGCCCGGCTTGATGGCCAGCTTCCACAGGTGCAGGCGGCCCAGCTGCTGCACGGCCGGACGCAGGTGGTCGGCATCGCCCACGCTGACACCGCCCGAGGTGACGATGACGTCGCAGGCCGAGGCCTCACGCAGCGCGGCGAGGGTGGCGGGCAGGTCGTCGGGCACGTTGCCCAGGTCGGAGACCTCGCAGCCAGCGGTCTCCAGCAGCGCGCGCAAGGTGTAGCGGTTGGAGTTGTAGATGGCGCCGGGCGCCAGCGGCTCGCCGGGCTGGGTAAGTTCGTCGCCGGTGCACAGCAGCGCCACGCGCAGGCGCCGGCGCACGGCCAGCGTGGCAGCGCCCACCGAGGCAGCCACGCCCAGGCCGGCCGGCGTGAGGCGGGCACCGGCGGCCAGCACGGTCTGGCCGGGCGCAATGTCTTCGCCGGCGCGGCGGATGTGGCGGTCGGCCTGCGCGTCTTGCGTGAAGGTGACGGTGGCGTCGCCGGCCACGGTGTGCTCTTGCATGACCACGGTGTCGGCACCAGCCGGAATGGGGGCTCCGGTGAAGATGCGCGCGGCCGTGCCAGGGAGTAGTTCGGTGCCCACGTGGCCGGCGGCGATGCGCTGGGACACGGGCAGCACGGCGCCGGCCCGCGCCTCGGCCGCGCGCACGGCATAGCCGTCCATGGCCGAGTTGTCGGCAGGCGGCACGGCCAGCGCGGAGACCAGGTCTGCCGCCAGCACGCGGTGGCGGGCGGCCAGCGTGGGCACGGTCTCTACGGCCAGCGGCGGTTGCGCAGCGGCCAGCGTGAAGAGCTCGGTCAACGCGGCGTCCAGCGCCAGCAACTCAGCCATGGTCGTGGGCCTCGATGTACTGGCGCAGCAGGGCCACGTCGGGCGGGATGACCTGCACGCGCGGCGGCGCGGCCAGCAGCGCCTGCAGGGCCGGCGGCAGCGGGGGCTCGAACCCCAGGGCTTCCTGGACGGTGGCGCCGAACTTGGCGGCCTTGGCGGTCTCCAGCACGATCATGGGTACGCCATCGCGCGCATGCTGGGCGGCCACGTGCAGGCCGGCTGCGGTGTGGGGGTCGATCACTTCCTGCCACTCGGCCCAGGCCCAGCGCATGGCGGCCAGCCGCTCGGCGTGGGTGGAGCGGCCCGAGGCGAAACCGTGGCGCTGGTGCACCCGCGCCATCTGGTCTGGCGTGAGGGTGAACTCGGGCGCCGCAAACAGCCGTGCGACCTGGGCACCGTCGCGCTCCAGCAGGTCGGCAATGAAGCGCTCGAAGTTGCTGGCCTTGGCAATGTCCATCGACGGGCTGGAGGTCTCCAGCGTCTGGCTGGCCGGCCGCACGCGGTAGGTGCCGGTGCGGAAGAACTCGTCGAGCACGTCGTTCTCGTTGGTGGCGACGACGAGCTGGTCTATGGGCAAGCCCATCATGCGCGCCACATGGCCGGCGCAGACGTTGCCGAAATTGCCCGAGGGCACGGTGAAGCTGACCGGCTCACCCAGCTTGCGTTCGGCCTGCAGGTAGCCGGCGAAGTAATACACCACCTGCGCCAGCAGCCGCGCCCAGTTGATGGAGTTGACGGCACCGATGGCGTGGGCGCGCTTGAACGCCAGATCCCCGGCCACGGCCTTGACCATGTCCTGCGCCTCGTCAAAGACGCCCTGGACGGCCAGGTTGTGGATGTGGGCGTCCTGCAGGCCGTACATCTGCGCCTGCTGCACCGGACTCATGCGGCCATGCGGGCTGAGCATGAAGACCTGCACGCCGCGTTTGCCCTGCAAGGCCACTTCGGCCGCACTGCCGGTGTCGCCCGAGGTGGCGCCGACGATGTTGAGGCGCTGGCCGCGCCGGCCCAGTTCGTATTCGAACAGCCGGCCCAGCAGCTGCATGGCCATGTCCTTGAAGGCCAGCGTCGGGCCTTCGGACAGGCGCTGCAGCATCAGGCCGCTGCGGCCCAGTGGCAACACGGGGGTGATGGCCGCGCTGCCAAACACCTCGGCGGTGTAGGTGCGGGCAGCCAGTTCGCACAGGTCGGCGTGGGGGATGTCGTCGATGTAGAGCGCAAGGATTTCGTGCGCCAGCTCGGCATAGGACAGCCTGGCCCAGCGGGTCAGCGTGCCGGCATCGACCTGGGGGTAGCGCTCGGGCAGAAACAGCCCGCCATCCGGCGCCAGGCCCTCAAGCAGGATGTCGGTGAAGCGCTGCGGCGCGGCCTGGCCGCGGGTGGAGAGGTAGTTCATACAGGGGCCAGCGCCCAGCCTCAGGGCTTGGTGTCGTCGTCTTCTTCGTCGTCATCGTCGGTATGGAAGACCATGGGCACACCGACGTCGATCTGCGCCATCACCGAGTCGCGGCGCGACTGGTAGAACTGCCGCATCTGTTCGTTGTCGGTGCGGCGCATCAAGTCGTCGAACAGCACGTCCACCTGGGCCACCGCCGCCAGCCGGCGCTCGGTATCGGGCTCGCGGGTGGCCAGCCGCTGCAGCGTGAGCACGATGTCTTCCAGCACCTGGCGGTCGTCGCCCATGATTTCGCGCGTCCGCAACCGCACCTGCAAGGCCTCGTTGGCGGCGGACAGCCCTTGCGTCACCAACCCCAGGTCGTGCCGCGTATCGGCCAGCTTGTCCAGCAGGCCGGCCACGCCGCGCAACACCAGCGGCGTGTCGCCATGGCGCTCGCGCAGGCGCCGCATGACGGCCAGCGCATCGCGGTAGGACTCCTGCGCCAGATCCAGCAGGTCGAGTTCGCGCCGCATGTCGCCCAGCTTGGTGATGGCCATGACCAGGTCGCGCGCGGCAGCCAGGCTGTTGCGCCGGGCGTCGCGAAGCTCTTTGCGCACCTCGACGGCCTGCTCATAGGCCGCCATGGCGCCCTCGCTCTGGCCCGCCGCACGGCGGGCATCGCCCAGGCGCAGCAACAGCACCGACATGTCCCGCAAGGTGGTGGGGCTGGGGCCGAACTGGTCGCGCAGCTTGATGAAATACTCCAGCGCCAGCTCGAACGAGGCCACGGCTGTTTCGTACTGGCCCAGCGAGCGCTGGGCAAAGCCCACCCGGCCGTGCACCGAGGCCGAGCCTTGCAGCACCTGGGGCACCTCGCCCAGCAACTCCAGCGCGCGGTTGGCCACCGGTATGCAGGCTTCGTAGTAGGTCAGCGCGGTGCTGAAGTCACCCTGGCCACACAGCGAGTCACCCAGCTTGCCGCGGGCCATCACCAGGTCGCGGATGACCTGGGCGCTTTCGCCCTGCGTCGCATAAAGCTCTTCGCGCAACGCCAGCGCCAGTTGGTAATTGGTCACCGCATCCAGATGGCGCTCCAGCGTGCGATAGACGTTGGCCAGCTTTTCGTAGGCACTGGCCAGATCGGACAGCACGGCGGCACCATCGCCCACCACCTCGCGCACACATTGGCGCAGCTTCAGGCACTCGGTAAAGCTCTCCAGCGCCGCCTGCTTCTTGCCGCCAGCCAGTTGCACCGTGCCCATGCGGTTCAGCGCCACCGAAAAGTCACGCATCATCTGCGGGCTGTCGGCCTTCTCTTCAAAGATGGCACGGAAGATGGCCACCGACTGTTCAGCATGGCTGATGCCATACAGAAACCGCTTGGCATCGAACTCGGCCTGGGCCAGGTTGCCCAGCGCCGCGCCGAACTCGCGGTAGGTGGCGGCGCCAGGATCGGCCGTATAGGCGTTGTGGGCCTTGATGGCGCGGCGAGTGGCCACGCGCACACCCGTGACCTGGCCTTTGCTCAGCGGCTCGCCGCCCTGGGTTTTCTGCACCGTGATGTCGTCGGTGCGCACGGCCCACAGCATGGGCGCCAGCGTCTCGACGCGCGTGCTCCAGGCCTCGGGCAGCGAGATGATCAGGGGCCGGGCCAGATCGGTATCCAGCCAGTCGACCAGGCCATCGAGTTCCACCAGCGCCGTCTGCCGGGCCTCCTCCCAGGTGGGCGGGGGCACCTCGGCGGGGGTATCGCCATCCTCGTCGTGCGCATCACGGGCACTGGGCTCCTCCACCCGGTGGGGCAGGTCCGCCACCGCCAGGTCCAGCCACACCGGCACCTCGCTGCTGCCCTTCTGAGCTTCCAGGCCAGCGCGCATGTCGCCCACCACATGGGCCGTGCGCAGCGGATAGACCAGCCCCATGGGCACCGACGCTTCGCTCTGGTTCTGGAAGAACTCATGCGCATTGCGATGCACCTGCTCCAGGGTTTCCTGCTTGTCGACGAAGAGCACGAACAGCGGCTGGCGGCCAGAGGCGCCCAGGTTTTGACGAAGTTCGGTCCAGGCTTTGTCGGGTCTGACGGGGCTGCTCATGGGGAATGCGGAAATGGAAAGCGGCGATTTTAGAGTGGCGCCCTGGCCACAGTTCTCGGTGTTAGTCCGCAAAAAACGGCACCCGTCACCCCGCCTTCGCGGCATCCCGCACCTGCCAGATCGCAGGTCCGCACCCGCCCAGCCGCCGGCCCAAGAAAAAAGGACTTGGCGCTTTTGGCGCCAAGTCCTTGATTTTGTTGGTGCGGCTGGCAGGATTCGAACCCACGACCCCTTGGTTCGTAGCCAAGTACTCTATCCAACTGAGCTACAGCCGCTGAAGGATCGAACTATACAGCATGTTTTGCTGCATCCGCAAGTGAAACCAGAGGTGTCAGTCCTCGCCCATATGGGCGATGGCCTGCTCGTGCATCAAGGCCGAGGCCTCATCGCCGGCAGCCCGGGCCATGGCCGCCAGGGTGCGCAGGGCGCGCTGGCGCACCGGGCTGGGCAGGGCCTGGGACTTGGCGGCCCGCTCCAGCGGCCGCCGTGCCTTGCCCCAGAGCTGGCGCTGCGCAAACGCCATGCCGGCCGCCGCCACCACGGTGTCGTCGGCGCCCGCCCGCGCCAGCGCCGTCTCCACGCGGGCCAGCCAGCCGGTGCCGCTGACCACGGGCAGGCCGCCCGCGCAGTCGATCAGGGCCAGCGCCAACTCGCGGCGCATGTCGGGCTCGGCGTCGGCCAGGTGGTCCCAGTGCGGCGCCAGCCATTCACACCCCAGCACCATTTCACCCAGGCGGGCCGCGCGCCGTGCGGCGCGGGCGGCCACCCAGCCATCGCGGCGGTCTGTGGCCTCCAGCTGTGCCCAGACCGCGCGCAACTGCTCGCCGTCAAAGGCGCCGTCCAGCGCCTCGAACGCCAGCGAGCGCAGCAGTGCCTGCGCACCCACCGCAGAAAACGCCTGGTGCTTGGCCAGCAGGCGCGCCGTTTGCAACGCCTCCAGCGGACGGCCTTGCTGGCGACTGGCTTGCAGCCGCAGGCGCAGCGCCTGCGTGCGGCGCGCCACGCCGGGCGGCAGTTCGGCCAGCGCAGCCAGCGCGCGCGTGGCGTCGCGGTCATCGAGCCGCCATTCGGCCTGCATCAACTGCACCCCATCGCGCAGCAAGGCATCGTCCTTGGCGGCGGCCTGGGCGGCCACCAGCCGCTGGTCGCGGCCGGCGCGGTCCTGCAGGCGATGGGCACTGCTGGCGGCCAGCAGGTGTGCCTGGACGGCAAACGTGGCATTGCCGCGCAACTCGGGCACGTCGTCCTGCAGGTCGAGCGCGATCTGCGCGGCCCGCTGGGCGCGGGCATAGCGCGCGGCAAAGAACTCGGCCAGCGCCTGGCGCAGCGCCGCACCGGCCGCCCGCTCACGCTTGAGATTGCGCCAGGCCAGCGCATGCTCGGGCAGCGCCAGCAGCGCGCTCACGGTGCGCAGGCCCACATACAGCAGCAGCACGGCAGCCAGCAGCAGCACCAGCGCCAGATTCAGCGACACGTCCACGCGCTGGCCGGCATAGAACACCGACACCAGCCCATCGTTGCCGCCCAGCAGCGTGGCCGCCACCGTGGCCGCAATGCCGATCAACAGCAGCCAGATGAGGGCGCGCATCACTTGGTCATGGTGGCCAGGGCGGCCAGGGTGTCATCGGGGCGGGGGGTAGGCCGCTGCTGGGCCACCTGCCGCGTGGCCTGGGCCAGCGCGTCCAGGCTGGCGGCGACGCGGCGCTGGCCGGGATCGAAGTAGCGCTGCATGGCGGCATGGGCGGCGGCCAGCTCGCGCTGGGCCACGTCGCCCTGGCGCGACAGCAACGCCAGGCGCGCGTTCAGCAACCGCAGCTTGACGTTCTCACGCAGGAAGTAGCCCTGCTCGGGCGCAATCAGCATGGCCTCGGGCGAGGCGATGCGCGTGACGCGCACCAGGCTGCGGGCTTCCTGCCAGACCTGGGCGGCGGCGTGGCCCAAATGCACCCGCCAGGCCGGCTGGCTGGCGGCTGCGGCCGGCACTGGCGGGGCAGCCGGCGCGGCCTTGGCCTTGGCCGCCACCCGGGCCGGCGTGGCCAGCAGCGCCATGTCGTCCACGTCGCGGCTGATTTCATCGAGGCGCACCGACAGCGCCGGCACGTCCAGCACCTGGGCGGCGCGCAGGCGCTCGGTGTCGCGGGCAATGGCCCGGCGCACGCGCTCCAGGCGGGGCTGGTTGATGTGGGCCAGGCGCTCGTCGGCCTGGCGCAGCGTGGCCAGCAGCGGCTCGGGGCTGCCCGTCAGCTCGCTTTGCTGCTGCGCCACACGCAGTGCGGCCTCGATGTCGGCCAGCGCGTTTTCGTCGCGGCTGCGCGAGAACGAGCGCAGCAACTCGTCGATCTGGTCACGCTGCAGCGCCGATTCGGCCACGCGGGCTTCGAGCAGCGCCTGTTTGGCGGCCGCGTCGGCGGCCACGTCGCTGGCCTGCCTGGCCAGCAGCCGGGCCTCGGTGGCGGCATCCTGGCTGGTCTGCTGGCGGCGCACCAGCTCGGACTCCAGCACGCGCACCCGCTGCTGGGTCTGCCAGACCAGCACCAGGCTGACCACACAGGCCAGCGCCAGCACGGCCGCCAGCACCGGCAACCAGGGCAGGCCCGGGGGCTTGGCGGCGGTCGGTGCGGGCTGTGGCGTGGGGGCTGCGGCTTCAGGCGCTGTCATGGTCATGCATTGTAGGTAGCGCGTCGCGCACGGCGGCCAGCTCTGGCGGCACCACGCGCACCCGCCCAAAGCCTGCGGCCCGGGCCGCCTGGGCGATGCGCGCATGGGAGGCGATGGCCTGGCTGGCGGCCCAGTCGGTGCCGGGCAGCAGCCGCGCCAGCGCACCCACCGCCTCGCTGCTGGACAGCAGCCAGCAGTGCGCGGCCGGTGCGGCCAGCGCCGCCTGCGCGCAGGCCCGCTGGGCGTCCGACCAGACCGGATCGCCCCGGCCATAGGCCTGCACCGCCTGCACGGCCGCGCCGGCCGCCCGCAACTGCTCGCCCAGCCACTCGCGACCGCCGTCGCCACGCACGATCAGCGCGGTGCGCCCGGCCCAGGTCTGGCCCGCCAGCAGCGCCCACAGCGACTCGGATTCATAGGGCGGCGCGACGGGCGCCGTGATGGCCGCCGCCGGCACTCCGGCTGCCTGCAGCGCCGCCACCGTGCCGGGCCCCACGGCCGCCGCGCGCAGGCCCGCCGGCCAGGCCCAGCCGGGCGCGCAGGCCAGCGCCTGGGCCACGGCGTTGGGGCTGACAAACACGACCAGCGCCTGGGCCGGCAACCGGCTCAGCGCGGCACGCACGGCTGCCGCTTCGGGCGCAGGGGCGATGGCCAGCAGCGGCAGCGCCTCGGCGGCCAGGCCCTCGGCACGCAACCGCGCGGCCCATGCGTCGGCCTGAGGCTGCGGGCGGGTGACCAGCGCCGTGGGCGTCACATGCAGGCGGCCAGGTAGGTCGCGCCACCCTGCGCGCGCAGCGCGTCTGCAGCCGTCTGGCCCAGCGCCTCGGCGGCGGCGGTGTCCGGCGCCGGTCCGCTGGCCTGGGCGCGCAGCAGCGGCGCGCGCACGTCGGCCGGGTGGCCCAGCGCGGCGGTCACGGTCAGCACGCCGTCCGCCAGCGTGGCATAGGCCGCCAGCGGCACGCTGCACGAGCCGCCCAGCGCACGCGAAACCGCCCGCTCGGCGTGGGTGGCCAGCCAGGTGGCCGGGTGGGTGAAGGCGGCCAGCCGTGCGGCCAGCATCGGCGCATCGGCCCGCACCTCGATGCCCAGCGCGCCCTGGCCGGCGGAGGGCAGCATGTCGGCCACCGCAAAGTGGCTGCGGATGCGATCGGCCAGCCCCAGCCGCGTCAGGCCGGCGGCGGCCAGCACGATGGCGTCGTAGCCGCCGTCGTCCAGCTTGCGCAGCCGGGTGTCGAGGTTGCCGCGCAGCGGCTCGATGCGCAAATCCGGCCGCAGCGCCAGCAGCTGCACCTGGCGGCGCAGGCTGGAGGTGCCCACGCAAGCACCCGGTGGCAGCTCAGCCAGGCTGGCGTGGCGCGGCGAGACAAAGGCGTCGCGCGGGTCTTCGCGCGCCAGCACGGCAGCCAGCGCAAAGCCTTCGGGCAGCGTCATCGGCACGTCTTTGAGCGAATGCACGGCCAGGTGGGCGCTGCCATCGGCCAGCGCCGCTTCCAGCTCTTTGACGAACAGGCCTTTGCCCCCCACCTTGGCCAGCGAGCGATCCAGGATCTGGTCGCCCCGCGTGGTCATGCCCAACAGGTCGGCGGTTAAACCCAGGTCGCTGGCCAGGAGGGCCTGGACATGGCGCGCCTGCCACAGCGCCAGGCGGCTTTCGCGCGTGGCAATGACCAGCGGCGCGGGCAATTCGGTGATCTGCATGGGTTTGGATTATCTGTTCTCGCCACCGCCCCACCCCTGCGCGCCTTAGGCTGGCGGGATGAGTTCGACCCATGCCGTTTTCCTGCTGATCGGCTTGCAGCAGGCGGTGTTCTGCCTGATGTGGTCGGCGCTGGCCTGGTTCGGCCTGTCCCGCCGCGCGAGCACGACCTGGGCCGTGACCGCACTGGTCGTGACGGTCGGCGTGATGCTGATCGCCCAGCGCGGCCACATCCATTCCTGGTTGACCTATGTGCTGGGCAACGCCGCGCTGCTGGCCGGCATCCTGCTGCTGCGCCATGGCGTACAGCGCTTTGCCCACGTGGGCTCCAGTTGGCGCCGCGATGTGCTCATCCTGACCGTGGTAATGGCGGTGTTGACCGCGCTGCGGGATATGGGGCGCTACGACCTCATCGTGTTGACGGGCTCCACCCTGCTGGGCCTGGCCATGCTCCATGTGGGCTGGGTGGTGGCGCGCAGCCTGCGCGAGGAGCTGGGCAACCGGTTGGCGCTGGCCTGCGCCCTGCCCGTCACCCTGCTGGGCTTGGCCTTCATAGGGCGGGCCGCCTTGCTGTCCCAGGCGCTGGACCCAGCGGGCGCGTCCATCAATGCCAGCAGCGCCGCCAGCGTCACCATCGGCACCGGCTTTTTCGTGGGCTTGCTGGCGCTCAACCTCAACGTGCTGGCGCTGGTCATTGCCCGCCTGGTGCAGCGGCTGCACCACCTCAGCGCCCACGACGGCCTGACGGGGCTTTACAACCGCCGCACCATCGAGCAGCAACTGACCGAGCAGGACCGGCTGCTGCAGCGCCACGGCACGCCCTACGCGCTGCTGTCGGTGGACATCGACCATTTCAAGCAAGTCAACGACCGCCACGGCCACCCTGCCGGCGACGCGGTGTTGCGCACCGTGGCCAGCACCTTGCGCGGCGCCCTGCATGCACCCCAGGTGGCCGCCCGGGCGGGCGGCGAGGAGTTCTGGCTGCTGCTGCCCCACACCGGCCACAGCAGCGCCATGGCGCTGGCCCAGCATCTGCTGGCCGAAGTCCGGGCCCAGCCCACCGTCACCCAAGGCACCGCCGTGCGGGTCACGGTCAGCATCGGCGTGGCCATGGCCGATGATGCGCAGGAGTCGCAAGAGGCCTTGATGCAGCGGCTGGATGCCGCCCTCTATGCCGCCAAGCTACAGGGGCGCGACCGCGCCGTCTGGGCGCCGCCACCGCACCAGCGCGGCGCCACCATCACCCCACCGGCGCCGCCAACGCCGCCCGCACTGCCACCACCTGCCGCCGCGACACCGGTAGCCACTCATCCGCTGCCGTAAGCCGCACCGCCCAGGTCTCGGCCGCCGGCGCGCCGTCCTCGCCGGGCAGCACGCGCCGGGCCAGCTCGCGCACCGCCGCCCGCGCCACCAGCGCGTTGCGGTGGATGCGCAGCACGCCGGCCCCCAGCCTCGGCTCCAGCTCGGCCAGCGACTCGTCCAGCACCAGGGCGCGTGTGGTGGTGCGCAGCGTCACGTACTTCAGCTCGGCCTTCAGGTAGACGATGTCGGCCAGCGGCACCAGCACCAGCCGGCCCCGGTCGTGCACGGTGAGCATGGGTGGCACCGGGGCCGGGGCGCGGCGCTGCGTGGCGCGGCTCAGCGCCTCCAGCAGGCGCTCGCGGCGCACGGGCTTGGTCAGGTAGTCGGCGGCGTCCACCTCGAACGCGTCCAGCGCATGCCCCGTGTGGGCGGTGACGAAGACCACCGCCGGTGCCGCCGCCGGTGCGGCGCGCCATTGCCGCGCCAGCGTCAGGCCGTCGCAGCCGGGCATCTGGATGTCCAGCAACACCACGTCACCCGGCCCTGCCGCGCGCGCCGCATCCGCATCGGCCGCCAGCCGCAGCTCGGCGCCAGCCAGCGCCGGCAGTTGCACCAGCAGCTCCTGCACCAGCGCCTTCAGCCGCTGGCGCGCCAGCGGCTCGTCATCGACGATCCAGACCACGCTCACAGCGGCACCCCGATGGCCACACGCCAGCGGCCATCGGCCGTGGGGCCCAGGCGCAGGTCGGCCTCCAGGTCGTGCAGCAGGCGCAGACGCTCACGCACGCTGGCCAGGCCCAGGCCGTGGCCACCCGGCGCGGGTATCGCGTCGGCCGGCACGGTGTTGGTCACGCTGACCAGCGCGCGCTCGCCAAGGCGGCGCGTGCGCACCTCGATGCGCACCGGCTCGCGGCTGGCCTCCACGCCGTGGCGCACCGCGTTTTCCACCAGCGGCTGCAAGGCCAGCGGCGGCAGGCGCGCGGCGCCAACCGACTCGTCCACATCCCAGCTCACCTGCAGCCGCTCGCCAAAGCGCAACTGCTCGATGGCCAGGTAGCGCCGCGCCAGCGCGATCTCCTCGCCCAGCGTCGAGGGGCCATCCAGCGCCCCCAGCGCCGCGCGGAACAGCTCGGACAAATCCTCCAGCACGCGCTCGGCCTGGCGCGGCTCGTCCTGCACCAGCGCCATGGCGGTGTTCAGCGTGTTGAACAGAAAGTGCGGCCGGATGCGGGTGCGCAGGTCGGCCAGTTGCGCCGCCGCCGCCGCCGGCCACGCCGCGCGGGCGCGGTTGCGCTCGAATGCATAGAACGCCCCTGCCAGCGCCGCCGCCACCAGCCCCGGCCCCGCAGCGCCGGCCACGCCATCCACCCGCAAACCCAGCCAGCGCGCCTGCGCCGACGCCAGCACCACCGTCAGTGCCAGCGCGTACACCGACACGGCCAGGGTTTGCAGCGGCGGCCCCAGCCGCGCCAGATGACCGCGTGCCGCGCACATGCCCAGCATCCAGGTCAGCGTCACCGGCACCGCCAGCCACGCCGCCTCGGCCAGCGCCAGCACCCAGGCCGTCAGGCTGCTCGCGCCCGCAAGCAGGGCCACGGCCAGCGCGCCATGCACCAGCGCCAGTGCCCGCAGCACTGCGCTGGCGCTGCATAAGTTGGGAACGGTGTGGAGGCGCACGCCGCATCCTAAACTGATGGTCATGAACCAGAACCAGTTTGACAACAAGGCGCAGGCATGGTCGGCGCTGTTCAGCGAGCCCATGAGCGCGCTGGTGCAGCGCTACACCACCAGCGTGCGCTTCGATCAGCGGCTTGCGCAGGCCGACATCGAGGGCAGCCTGGCCCATGCCGAGATGCTGCATGCGCAAGGGCTGATCGGTGCGCCCGACTGGGCGGCCATCCAGCGCGGCATGGCGCAGATCAAGGCCGAGATCGAGGCCGGCACCTTCGTCTGGCAGGACGCGCTGGAAGACGTGCACCTGAACCTGGAGGCCCGCCTCACCGCGCTGGTGGGCGATGCCGGCAAGCGGCTGCACACCGGCCGCTCGCGCAACGACCAGGTGGCCACCGACGTGCGGCTGTGGCTGCGCGGCGAGATCGACGCCATTGCCGAGCTGCTGCGCCAGATGCAGCGCGCGCTGGTGGATCTGGCCGCCCAGCACACCGAGACGGTGATGCCCGGTTTCACCCATCTGCAGGTGGCACAGCCGGTGAGCTTTGCCCACCACCTGCTGGCCTATGTGGAGATGTTTGCCCGCGACGGCGAGCGCCTGGCCGACGTGCGCAAGCGCGTCAACCGCCTGCCGCTGGGCGCCGCCGCACTGGCGGGCACCAGCTACCCGCTGGATCGGGCGCGCGTGGCGCGCACGCTGGGCTTCGAGGGCCTGTGCCAGAACAGCCTGGATGCGGTCAGCGACCGGGACTTCGCCATCGAGTTCAGCGCCTTCGCCGCGCTGGTGATGGTGCACGTCTCGCGCCTGGCGGAAGAGATCGTGCTGTGGATGAGCCAGCCCTTCGGCTTCATCGACCTGGCCGACCGCTACTGCACTGGCTCATCCATCATGCCGCAGAAGCGCAACCCCGACGTGGCCGAGCTGGCGCGCGGCAAGAGCGGCCGCGTGGTGGGCCACCTGATGGGCCTGATCACGCTGATGAAGGGCCAGCCGCTGGCCTACAACAAGGACAACCAGGAGGACAAGGAGCCGCTGTTCGACACCGTGGACACGGTCAAGGACACGCTGCGCATCCTGGCCGAGATGGCCGGCGGCATCCGCGTCAAGGCGCCCGCCATGCGCGCCGCCGCGCAGCGCGGCTACGCCACCGCCACCGACCTGGCCGACTACCTGGTCAAGAAAGGCCTGCCCTTCCGCGACGCCCACGAAGTGGTGGCCCATGCCGTCAAGCAGGCGCTGGGCCGCGGCGTCGATCTGTCCGAGTTGCCGCTGGCCGAGCTCAAGGCGCTGCACCCGCTGATCGGCGACGACGCGCCGGGTGTGCTGACGCTGGACGGCTCGCTGGCCGCACGCGATCTGGTGGGTGGCACCGCGCCCGCGCAAGCCCGCGCGCAGATCGCGCGCCACCGCGAGCGACTGGGCTGAGGTCTGGCTGGCCGTGGCAGGTAACAGGTGGCACTTCGATCTGAGTGGCATGAAACCGGGCGAGCGCCTGCGGCCGGCGCGGTTTGCTCCGTGTCCCCCAGGCTGACACGCCCTTTGGGCGAATCAGCCTTCCTCCTTGACCTGCGCAATCCACACCGGCCGCAAGCACTCGCCCTGGACGCCGGGCTTTGCAAAAAGGTGACGCGCCACCGCCGTTGGGGCCCAGGGTTGCGCATGGCCTGTTGCGAAGGTCAAGGAGGAGGGCTGATTGGCGCGCGGCGCCTGTCAGTCCGGGGGACACGCAGCAACAGGCCATGCGCAACCCTTGGCGCGCTCAATGACCGCATGAGGTACGCAAAGGCATGAGGCGCTGGATCGCCCACCTGGACATGGACGCCTTCTATGCGTCCGTGGAGTTGCTGCGCTACCCGCAACTGCGCGGCGAGGCCGTGGTTATCGGCGGACGGCGCGACAGCACCCCCCGGTTGATGCCCGACGGCAGCCTGCGCTGTGCGCGGCTGCGCGACTACAGCGGACGCGGCGTCATCACCACCGCCACCTACGCCGCCCGGGCCTACGGCGTCAACTCCGGCATGGGCCTGATGAAAGCCGCCCAACTGGCACCGGACGCGGTGCTGCTGCCGGTGGACTTTGCGCAATACCGCCTCTACTCGCGCCGCTTCAAGGCCGCCGTGGCCGAGCTGGCGCCGGTGATCGAAGACCGCGGCATCGACGAGATCTACATCGACCTGACCGAGGTGCCCGGCGCCCAGGACGCCGTGGGCCACGACGCCCATGGCGGTGTGCGCGCGCTGGCACTGGAGATCAAGAACAACGTGCGCGAACGCACGGGCCTGACCTGCTCCATCGGCGTCACGCCCAACAAGCTGCTCTCGAAAATCGCTTCCGACCTGGACAAGCCCGACGGGCTGACGCTGCTGACCGAGGCCGACATCGCCACCCACATCTGGCCGCTGCCGGTGCGGCGCATCAACGGCATCGGCCCCAAGATGGGCGCCAGGCTGGCGGGCCTGGACGTGACCACGATTGCCGAGCTGGCCGCGCGCGAGCCGGCCTGGCTCATTGGGCATTTCGGCCCCACCCATGGCGCCTGGCTGCACGCCGCCAGCCATGGCCGCGACAACCGGCCCGTGGTCACCCACAGCGAGCCGGTCAGCCTCAGCCGCGAAACCACCTTCGAGCGTGACCTGCACCCCCGACGCGACCGCGCGGCGCTGACCACCGCCTTCGACCAGCTGTGCGAACAGCTGGTGGACGACCTGGCGCGCAAACACCTGGCCGGCCGCACCGTGGGCATCAAGCTGCGCGACGACCGCTTTCGCACCGCCACGCGCGAGTTGACGCTGCCAGCGGCGGTCAACACCCTGGCGCCGCTGCGGCGCGCCGCCATCCAGTGTCTGCGCCGCGCGCCGCTGGAGCGGCCGCTGCGGCTGCTGGGCGTGCGGGTGGCCGCGCTGACGCCCTCGCCCTAGCGCAGCGGCATGGCCACATCCAGCGGCACCGGCACGGCCGTGACGCTGTTCTGGGGCGAGCCTTCGATGACACGGTCGGAGTAGGTCAGGTAGACCAGGGTGTGGCGCTTGGCATCCACCATGCGCACCACCTGCAGGCGCTTGAAGACCAGCGAGATGCGCTCGCTGTAGACCTCTTCCTGCTGGCGCAGCGGCTTGGCAATGACGATGGGGCCGGTCTGGCGGCAGGCGATGGAGGCCTCGGACTTGTCCTCGGCCACGCCCAGCGCGCCGCTGACGCCACCGGTCTTGGCGCGCGAGACGTAACAGGTCACGCCCTGCACGCCGGGGTCGTCGTAGGCGTCGACGATGATTTTGTCGTTGGGCCCCCAGAACTTGAACACGGTGCTGACCTCGCCGATGGACTGGGCCAGGGCGGGGGTGGCGATGAGGGCGGCGGCGAGCAGGGCAAGGTGGCGCATGGGGAGGACTCCAATCATTCGGTGGGGTGGGCGGCCGCGACCACGGCCAATGCCGCCGGCTGTACGCGCACCTGCAGGCGACGCGAGGCGGCGATGGGCTCGCCATCCAGCGCCAGCGGCAGCGCGGTGTCGGCCTCCAGCAGCAGTTCACGGTAACGGGCCAGGGTGACGCGGGGGTGCAGCCCGTGCCAACCGGCCATCAGCAGCGGCATCATGGCCAGCGCGCCCAGCCGGCCGAACCGGCCGGCGATGACCAGATCCAGCCAGCCGTCATCGGGCCGGGCCGCCGGCGCGGCGCGCATGCCGCTGGCGTAGGTGGGGGTGTTGAGCGTGGAGGCCAGCAAGGCCTGGGTCTCGTGCACGGGGCCGTCGTCGGCCTGCCAGCGCACACGGTGGCTGGGCAGGGACACCAGCTCGCGCAGCGCGGCCAGGGTGTAGCGGGGCATGCCGCGCAGCCAGCGCGGGGCCTCGTGGGCGCGCGCGCCCACGGCGGCATCGAAGCCCACGGTGAGGCTGGAGAGAAACGGCTGCGGACCATGGCCGGCATCGACCAGGCCGACGTCGAGTGGGCGCGTGGGCGCCGTCAGCGCCCGGGTCAGTGCATCACGCCAGTCCAGCCCGCGCAAACCCAGGGCGCGCGCCAGGTCGTTGCCGGTGCCGGTGGGCAGCAAGGCCAGCCGATGGCCATGGGCCAGCAGCGCGGGCAGCACCTGTTGCACGGTGCCGTCGCCGCCGGCCACGATGACGCGGCTGCCGGGCGGCAAGGCAGCCAGTTGCGCCTGCGCGGCGGCCACCGTCTCGGGCACCACAAGGCCGATCTGCCGCTGCGCCAGCACCATGCCCAGCGGCTCGCGCAGCGCGGCACTGCGCCCCCCGGCGGCGCGGGGGTTGAACAGGCAGACGGTGGTGGTCATGGGTTGGCGGTGTCCGGGCTGGTGCCACTGCGCGCGCGGCCAATGCCGCTGCGGCCCGGGCCGGCCGGTGGCAGCGCGAGGTCGGCCGGCAGGGCGTCGAGCTTGAGCAGCAGGCGCAGCTCGGCGCGCAGGTTGGCTATCAGCGGTTGCAGGTCGGGCACCTGCCCTTCCTGCAACGTGCGCACGGCCTGGGCGGCCAGTTGCACCTGCTGCAGGTTGCCAAAGACGATGAGGTCGGCCAGGGCTTCTTCGATCTGCGCAGCGTGGCGCATCTGCGCCGGGGTGAACGAGCCGGCCAGTGCCCGGTAGATGGCCAGCAGCGCGCGGGTGCGCTCGCTGGTCTGGCGCAGCTCGGTCTGGCGGCGGGTGAACAGCCGCTGCAGGATGAGGATGCGCACGACCAGCAGCAGCATGGCCAGCGCCACCGTGGCCAGAATGGTCAGCGGGATGGCGTCGGATTCAAACCAGCCAAAGTGCCTCACGTCAGCCACCCCACCGAACATCTCGCGGCCAACTTGGCAGGAGCCAAGCAAAGCCCAGCGACCGCCGCGGAACCGGCTTTGCCGGGCCGCTGGCGGTGCCCCCTTTGAGGGGGCTGAGCCCGGACTTGCCCTGTCCCTGCGGACAGGACATGCCTGACGAAGAGCCGCAGCGTCCCCGCTGCGGCGCGGCCTGCAAGGCCGATCCGTGATCGCGTAGGGGGTGGTTCATCGTCAGCGTTGGGAGAGCGCGTTGCCCACCAGCCGGGCAGTGATGTCCACGATCTGGACGACGCGCTCGTACGGCATGCGGGTGGGGCCGATGACGCCCAGCGTGCCCACCACCTGGCCGTCGATCTCGTACGGGGCCGAAACCACCGACAGCGTCTCGTGCGGCACCACGCCGCTCTCGCCGCCGATGTAGATGCGCACGCCCTCGGCGCGGCTGGAGGTGTCCAGCAGCCGCATCAGCTGCGTCTTTTGCTCGAACAGATCGAACAGCTGGCGCAGCGTGCTCATGTCCTGGCCGAAGTCCTGCACGCCCAGCAGGTTGCGCTCGCCACTGACCACGACCTGCTCGGCACTGTCCTGCATGGCCTCGCTGCCCACTTGCACGGCCGCCTGCATCAGCACCGCAATGTCGCCGCGCAACACGTCGATCTCGCCCTTGAGGCGCTCGCGCACGGTGTCGATGGACAGGCCGCCGTAGTGGGCGTTGAGGTAGTTGGCGGCCTCCACCAGCTCGGCCTGGCTGTGGTCCTGCGCGGTGAGGAGCACGCGGTTTTGCACGTCGCCGCCCGGCGCCACCAGGATGACCAGCACCCGCCGCTCGCCCAGGCGCAGAAACTCGATCTGGCGAAACACATTGGTCTGCCGGGGCGCGGTGACCACGCCCACGAAGTGCGAGAGGTTGGACAGCAGGTGCGCGGCCTGGGCAATGACGCGGCGCGGCTGATCGGGGTGCAGCGGCTGCGCCAGCTCGGGCGGCGTGGCCGCGTCGCTGCGCGCGGTCAGCATGGCATCGACGAACACCCGGTAACCCTGCGGCGTGGGGATGCGGCCGGCCGAGGTGTGGGGGCTGACGATGAGACGCTGCTCCTCCAGGTCGGCCATGACGTTGCGGATGGTGGCCGCCGACAGATCCAGCCCCGAGGCCTTGGACAGCGTGCGCGAGCCCACCGGCTGGCCATCGGCGATGTACCGCTCGACCAGGGCGGTGAGTAGGGTGCGCGAGCGCTCGTCCAGCATGAGGCCATTGTAGGGAGCCGCCATGGTGTAATTCTTTGCACCATGCCCGCCCGCTTTCGCCACGCCGCGCTGATCGGCAAGCACCAATTGCCCGGCCCGCAGCCGCTGCTGACGGAGATTGCCGCCTTTTTGCGCGAGCAGGGTCTGCGGGTGTCGCTGGACCACGCCGCCGCCGCACAGACCGGAGCCGACCCGGCGGCAGCGCTGAGCCTGGCCGAGATTGGCGCGCAATGCGACATCGCCGTGGTGGTGGGCGGCGACGGCACCATGCTGGGCATTGCCCGCGCGCTGGCGCCGTTCGACGTGGCGCTGGTGGGCATCAACCAGGGCCGGCTGGGCTTCATCACCGACGTGCGAGCCGCCGAGTGGCACGAGGCGCTGGGCACCATCATCATGGGCGACTTCGAGGAAGAGCGTCGCAGCCTGATCGAGGGCGGCATCTGGCGGGGTGGCCAGCGCGCCGAGGAAGGGCTGGCGCTGAACGACGTGGTGGTCGGCCGCGGCGCCACGGCCAGCATGATCGAGGTGCGCGTGGACGTGGGCGAGGAGTTCGTCGCCAACATGCGCGCCGACGGCATCATCATCGCCACGCCCACCGGCTCCACGGCCTATGCGCTGTCGGCGGGCGGGCCCATCCTGCACCCGGCCATCGGCGGCTGGGTGCTGGTGCCCATCGCCTCGCACACGCTGTCCAACCGCCCCATCGTGCTGCCGGACGGCAAGCCCGTGGTGCTGACCATCGTCAGCGATGCCGACGTCAGCGCCAACTTCGACATGCACGGCATCACCGCATTGGGGCCGGGCGATCAGGTGCGCGTCTGGCGCTCGGACCTCAGCGCGCGCTTCGTCCACCCCCACGGCTGGAGCTATTACGCCACGCTGCGGCGCAAGCTGCGCTGGTACGAGGGCACCACGTCGTGATCCGGCATCTGGCGCTGCGCGACTTCGTCATCGTCACCGACCTGGAGCTGGCGCTGGGCGCCGGCTTCACGGCGCTGACCGGCGAGACGGGGGCCGGCAAGTCCATCCTCATCGACGCGCTGCAACTGGCGCTGGGCGCGCGTGCCGAGGCGCTGGTGGTGCGTGAAGGCGCGGCGCGCGCCGAGATCGCCGCCACCTTCGACACCCCGCCCGCACTGCGCGGCTGGCTGGACGCGGCCGGGTTTGCCGTTGACGACGAGCTGCTGCTGCGCCGCGTGGTCGATGCGGGCGGCAAGAGCCGCGCCTACATCAACGGCAGCCCGGCCACGGCCGCGCAGCTGCGCGAGGCGGCCGAGCACCTGGTGGACATCCACGGCCAGCATGCCTGGCAAGGCCTGACCCGGCCGGCCCAGGCGCGGGCGCTGCTGGATGCGCAGGCCGGCGGCGACGCGGCGGCCGTGGCCCAGGCCTTTGCCCAGTGGCGGGCCGCCCGCGACGCGCTGGATGAGGCCCGCGCGCAGCAAGGCCAGGTGGCCGTCGAGCGTGAGCGGCTGCTGTGGCAGATTGGCGAGGTGGAGCGGCTGGCGCCCGGCGCCGACGAGTGGCCGGCGCTGAACGCCGAGCACCAGGTGCTGGCCCACGGCCAGGCGCTGCTGGACGGTACCGCCGAGGCCAGCCGCAGCCTGGACGACGAGGCCACGCGCGCACTGGCCCGCGCCGCACAGGCGCTGCAGGCGGTGGTGGATTACGACGCCCGGCTGGCCGCCACGCTGGAGGCCGTGCACGCTGCCCAAACCCAGGTGGACGACGCCGCGCGCGAGCTGCACGGCTACCTGGCCCGCAGCGAGCCCGACCCGGCGCGGCTGGCCGAGGTGGATCAGCGCCTGTCGGCCTGGGTGGGTCTGGCACGGCGTTTTCGCCAGCCGCCCGAGCACCTGCCGGCGCTGCTGGCCGATTGGCAGGCGGCGCTGCGCCAACTGGATGCCCAGACCGATCTGGACGCGCTGCAAGCGCAGGCCGACGCGGCGCTGGCCACGTGGCGTGCGGCGGCCACGGCGCTGTCCAAGGCCCGCCGCCGCACCGCGCCCAGGCTGGCCGCGCGCATCACCGAGGCCATGCAGCAACTGGGCATGGCCGGCGGGCGGTTCGACATCGGCTGGGTGGCGCAGGACGCGCCGCAGGCCTTCGGGCTGGAGAGCGTGGAGTTTCTGGTCGCCGGCCATGCCGGCAGCGCGCCGCGACCGCTGGCCAAGGTGGCCTCGGGCGGCGAGTTGTCGCGGCTGGCGCTGGCCATTGCCGTCACCACGGCCGAGGCGGCCGGCGATGGCGCCCCGGCCACGCTGATCTTCGACGAGATCGACAGCGGCATCGGCGGCGACGTGGCCGACGCCGTGGGCCGGCTGCTGCGCCGCCTGGGCGGGCCGCAGCAGGTGCTGGCCGTCACCCACCTGCCGCAGGTGGCCGCCAGCGCCCACCAGCATCTGGTGGTCAGCAAGCAGGCCGCCGATGGCCAGACCACGAGCCAGGTGGCACCGGCCACCGCCGAGGCACGTGTCACCGAAATCGCCCGCATGCTGGCGGGCCATGCCCACAGCGCCACCGGCCGCGCCCATGCCAGAGAGTTGATCGCGAGACACGCCGCATGACCACCACCCCCGCACCGCAACCGACCATGGACATCGTGCTGGTCACCGGCATCTCGGGCTCCGGCAAAAGCGTGGCCATGGACGCGCTGGAAGACGCCGGCTACTACTGTGTGGACAACCTGCCGCCCGAGCTGTTGCCCGAGCTGATCCGCATCGAGCAGGCCCGCGGCGTGCGCCGACTGAGCGCCGCCGTCGATGTGCGCAGCGGCGCCACCTCGCTGACGCTGCTGACCATGCTGGCCGCGCTGCGCACCCAGGGCCACCGGGTGCGCAGCATCTTCCTCAACGCCACCACCCCGGTGCTGATCAAGCGGTTTTCAGAGACGCGCCGCCCGCATCCGCTGTCCAAGCCCGGCGCCAGCAGCGATGGGCATCGCCAGCTCTTCGACGCCATCGAACTCGAGCGGGCGCTGGTGGCCGATCTGCGCGAAGGCTCGACCGAGCTGGACACCAGCCAGTTGCGTGCCGTGCAGTTGCGCCAGTGGCTGCGCGACCTGGTGGGCGCCACCGACAGTGCACTGACGCTGGTGTTCCAGTCCTTCGCCTTCAAGCATGGGGTGCCGCTGGACGCCGATTTCGTCTTCGACGTGCGCATGCTGCCCAACCCGCACTACGAGCCGGCCTTGCGTCCCCTCACCGGCCGCGACGCGCCGGTGGCCGCCTACCTGCAGGCCCAGAGCGAGGTGGGCGACATGCTGGACCAGATCGACGCGTTTCTGCGCCACTGGCTGCCGTCCATGGAGAACGATCAGCGCAGCTACGTCACCGTCTGCATCGGCTGCACCGGCGGTCAGCACCGCTCGGTCTATCTGGTGGAGCAACTGGCGGCCCGCTTTGCCGCCCAGGTCACCACGCTCAAGCGGCACCGGGAGTTGGCGTCGGAGGGCAGTCCGCCAACGTCTTACGCAGCGCTGCCGGCAACCCCAGCCCGCCCAGCGCCTGCACGCTGACCCATTGCCCCTGCGTGCCGCCGCCCAGCGGCGGATCGGCCATGCCTGGCCACGGAGCCCGCATGGGGTGCAGGTGCAGCTCCAGGTGGGTCAGCGCATGGCTGAACGTGGGCGCCAACAGCAAGGGCAGGTCGGGTGGGCAATCGGCACGCAGCGCGGCCTCGCTGGGCCATTGCGGCAGGCTCCACAGCCCGCCCCAGACGCCCGGTGCGGGGCGGCGCACCAGCCACAGCGCGCCGTCCGCACGCTGGGCGTGCAGCCACCATACGGCCTGGGCGCGGCGGGCGATGCGGCGGGTCTTGACGGGCAAGGCCAGCTCGCGGCCCTGGGCATGCGCCGTGCAGTCGCCGCGCAGCGGGCAGGCCGCGCAGCGCGGCGCGCGGGTGGTGCAGACGGTGGCACCCAGATCCATCAAACCCTGGGTGTAGGCCGGCATGTCGGGGCTGGCGGGCAGCAGCGCCTGGGCCTGGGCCCACAGCGCCCGCTTGGGTGCGGCCTGGCTCAGATCGCCCTCGAAGCCCAGCGCGCGGGCCAGCACGCGCTGCACGTTGCCGTCCAGGATGGCGGCGCGCTCACCAAAGCAGAAGGCGGCGATGGCGGCGGCGGTGGACGGGCCAATGCCGGGAAGCTCGGCCAGGCCGGCGGCGCTGCGCGGGAAGGCACCGCCATGCTGGGCCATCACCTGCTGGGCGCAGCGGTGCAGGTTGCGCGCACGGCTGTAGTAGCCCAGGCCGTCCCAGAGGGCCAGCACGTCGTCCAGCGGCGCGGCGGCCAAGGCGGCCACGTCGGGGCAGCGGGCCAGAAAGCGCGGGTAATAGCCCAGCACGGTGGCCACCTGGGTTTGCTGCAGCATGATTTCGGACAACCACACCCGGTAGGGCTCGCGGCTGTGCTGCCAGGGCAGGTCGTGGCGGCCCTGCGTGCGCTGCCAGGCCACGACGCGCGCGGCCAGGGCCTGGGTCGCAGCCGTCACGCGGCGGCGTCCTGCAGTTCGCTGGCGGCGGGCTCGGCGCGATCGGGGCTTTGTTGGGCGGCGGCGCGCAAGGCGGTGGCCAGCCGCTGGCCTTGTTCGGCCTGGGCCAGCAGCAACTCGTCCTGACGCACCAGTTCGGTCAGGCTGTGCAGCAACTCGGCGCGGGCGCTCTGCGCACGGGCCAGGGTTTCGCGGCGGCGCGCCAGATAGGTTTCGCGCTGCGCCAGCGGCTCTTCCAGCGGCTCCAGCGTGGCGCGGCTCCACAGCTTGATCTGGTGGATGGCGTGCTCGAACACGCTGCGCATCCGCGAGGTCAGCATGCGGCGGAACTGCTCGACGAACTGCGGCACCGTCATGCGCGCCATCTGCCGCACGCCAAAGTAGCGCGCGTAGCCGCCCTGGATCTGCGCGAGGTCGCTGCGCAACCGGGCCAGATCGGGCGGCTGGGTCGGCACGTACGGCATGGGGTCGCCGGTCTCGATGTCGGCCAACTGGCGGGCAAGGTCTTCGGCCATGGCCTGCAGCGCGGCTTCCAGGTCATCGACGCGCTGCTGCAGGCCGTCGAACAGCTGGGCAAACGCGGTGGCGGAGCGGGGCAGGTACCAGGGGCCGGCCAGAATGGCCGCCAACTGCCCATCCACCTCGCGCCACAGCGCGTCGCTCAGTGGGGCCAGCACCTGGGTCAGTTGCTGGGTGTGGTCGGCCTGCAAGGCCTGCACGCGCTCGCTGTGCACGGCAAACTCGGCCTCCTCGCGCGCCAGGCGCTGGCCGATCTGGTCGGCCCGGCTGCCGGTCTTGGCTTCCAGCGCGCGCAACTCCAGCATCTGCTGGGCGTGGCTGCGGCGCAGCTCGCGCACGTGGCGGGTGAGCTGGCCTTGCAGCGACTGGGTGAAGCTGGCCACCGCCAGCGTCAGCAGTTGTTGGCGCTGCGGCAGCAACTGCTCAATGATGGCGCTCTTCAACGGCAGCACACCGCTGGCCGTCAGCCGCTCCTGGCGCACCGCGCCGCTGTCGCCCAGCCCCGCCGTCAAGGCCTCCCGGGCGGAGACGGCAAACACCTGCGACTGGGGCACGCCCAACGTGCGCGCCACCTGGGTGCATTGGTCCTGGATCAGCATGGCCTGCTCGGCCGGCGTGCTCAGCGGATCGGCCAGCAGATCGAGCTTGGACAGCACGACGAAGCGCGACAGCGCCGGGTCGGCCAGATGGGTTTGCCACAGATCCAGATCGCCGCGCGAAACGCCACGCGACGCATCAATGACGAAGAACACCGCCGCCGCCGCCGGCAACAGGCCCAGCGTCAGGCCGGGCTCGACGCCGATGGCGCCCAGGCCCGGCGTGTCCACCACCACCAACCCACTGGCCAGCAGCGGGTGGGGCATGTTGAGCAGTGCATGGCGCCAGGCGGGCACGGCCACACGGTCGCGGCCGGCACCCGCCGCTGGCGTCAGGCCCCAGGCGCGCGCCTGCTCGCGCGTGACCTGGCGGGTCTGGGTCACGGCCTGCAAGGCATCGGCCATGGCGCGTGGCTGGTCGACCTCCAGCGGCAGGCCGTGCCAGGCTTCGGGGCGCTCGCGCCACTGCGCCAGGGTCAGCGGCTCGCCATGGGTTTCAATGGGCAACAAGGCCAGCTGGGCCGGCAGCCGCGCATCCCAGCCCAGTTCCACCGGACACATGGTGGTGGCACCCGGCGCGGCGGGCAGCAGGCGGCAGCCGGCGTCGGGAAACAGCAAGGCATTGAGCAGTTCGGACTTGCCGGCCGAGAACTCGGCCACGCAGACCAGCACCAGCGGGTCATTGGCCAATCGGCCCTGCAGCGCTTCGCAGGCCAGTTGCTGGTCGCGCATCAGCAGCCCCGCCTCGCCCAGGTGCTGCTGCAACTGAGTCAATTCCCCCGCCAACTGGGCACGCCATTGCGCCAGCGCATCCAGCCTGGGCATGAGCCTGGGGACGGACGCGGAGGCAAGCGATGACAGCGAAACGGCATCCACCAAAGAGTGGCCAGTCTGTAGTTGGTTGGACGTGTTGGCGGAACGCTATCAGAACACGAGCCGCGCCCGCTGCTGCGACGATCTGTAACAACACCGGCGGGCGCTAGCCGCGTTGGCAAACGGGGCAATGGAAGGTGGCCCGCTGCGCCTGCACGGTGCGACGAATGGCCGTCCCGCAGCGCAGGCAGGGCTGGCCCTCGCGGCCATAGACCTGCGCCAGCCACTGGAAACGGCCCGCCTCACCGGCACCACTGCGGTAGTTGCGCAAGGTGGAGCCCCCTGCGGCGATGGCGTCGCCCAGCACCTCGCGCACGGCCGCCAGCAGGCGTGCTGCGCGCACCGGGCCAATGCGCATGCAAGGCGTGGTGGGCGCAATGCCGGCCCGAAACAGCGCCTCGCTGGCGTAGATGTTGCCGGCCCCCACCACCAACTCGCCGCCCATCAGCGCCACCTTGACGGCGGTGCGCCTGCCCTTCAGGGCGGTGTGAAAGCGTGCGGGCGTCAACAAGGGGTCGAAGGGCTCGGGCCCCAGGCGCGCCAGCAGCGTACCGGCCACCCCGGCGTCCATGGCCGGCGACCAGATCACCGCCCCGAATCGGCGCGGATCGGTCAGTCGCAGCGTGCCCAGGTCGGTGACCAGATCGGCATGGTCGTGCGGGCCGGCCGGCGCCAGGGCGCCGGCCGCAGGATGAAAGACCAGCGCCCCCGACATGCCCAGATGCCACAGCAGGCCGCCAGCCGCACCGCTCAGCGGCAGCCACAGGTATTTGCCACGCCGCAGGGGTGCGGCCACCTCGGCACCGGCCAGTCGCTCGGGCGCCACGCCCAGCGGCCAGCGTAAGGGCTTGCCCAGATGCAGCCCCTGCACCCGTGCCCCTTGCAGCGGCGCCAGGCTGCGGCAGGTGACCTCGATTTCGGGCAGTTCAGGCATCAAACCATTGTGCTGCCAGAATCGACATCACCATGCCTGTTCGCCCTGCTCTCCGTCTGGCCACCCTCGGCCTCGGCCTCGCCCTTGCCGCCACCCTGGCCCACGCCGAGCCGACTGCGCCTGCGCAGTCGGCCCTGGATGCGCCGCTGTTCTACGAAATTCTGGCCGGCGAAGTGCTGGCCCGCGAAGGCGCTGCGCTGGAGGCCGTGCAGGCGCTGCTGGCGGCGGCCGAGCGCTCGCGCGACCCCGCGCTGTACCAGCGGGCCGTCGAGGTGGCCGCGCAAGCCCACCGGGGCGATCTGGCGCGTGCCGTGGCGCAGGCCTGGCAGCGCACCTTGCCTCATGACGTGGACGCCGACCGCACGCTGCTGCAATTGGCCGTGGCGCTGCGCGAACCCCAGGCCGTGGCGGCACCGCTGGCGCGATTGATCGAGGGGCTGCCCCTGCCCGAGCGGGCCGGCGTGATTGCCAGCGTGCCGCGCTTTCTGGCCGGTCTGACCGACAAATCCGCCGCCTACGCAGCCGCCCGCACGGCGTTGGAGCCCCAGGCCGCCACCACCGGCCTGATGGTGCCGGTGGAAGTCAGCCTGGGCCGGCTGGCCCTGGCCGCCGGCGACACCATCGCCGCCGCACGCCGAGCGCAGCGCGCGGCGGCGGCCGACCCCGACGCCCCCGGCCCGGCGCTGCTGGCGCTGGAGCTGCTGGAGACGACACCGGCCGTGCAACCGCTGCTGGACGCCTACCTGGCACGCCCCAACGCGGCGGCCCAGGTGCGCCTGGCCTACGCCCGCGTGCTGGCCGACCAGAACCTGCTGGCGCCCGCGGCCGCACAAGCCCAGCGCGCGGCAGAAACCGACCCTGCCCTGGGCACCGCCTGGCTGACGCTGGCCGCCTACCGGGTGGAGTTGCGCGAGCCCGCCGCCACGCTGGCCGCCCTGGCGCGCTGGCGGGCGTTGCCGCCCGAAGGGGATGCGGCTGCGCTGGCCCAGGCCCGGCGCTTTGCCGATCTGCTGGCGGCCCAGGCGGCCTTCCATCAAGGTGACCTGGCCGCCACGGCCCAATCGCTGCAGGCCATTCCGCCTGAGGAGGCCAGCCTCAGCGTGCTGCTGCTGCGCGCGCGGCTGCTGGCGCGCGAAGGCCGCCTTGCCGAGGCCCGCAGCCTGCTGCAGTCGGGCGCCGCCGCCGACAACCCCACGCCGCTGACCCGCGCCCGCGCCGAGGTGCAGCTGCTGAGTGACGAACGCCAATGGCGTGCGGCGCTGCAGGTGCTGGACGCCGCCCGCGCGCGCTTCCCCGACAGCCAGGATCTGGTGCTGGAATGGGCCCGGGTGGCTGAGCAACTCGGCCGCTACGACGACGCGGAGCGTGAACTGCGCGCCCTGCTGGCCAAGTCGCCCAACGATGCCCACCTGCGCAACGCGCTGGGCTATGCGCTGGCCGATCGCGGCGTGCACCTGACCGAGGCGCAGGACTTGCTGCGCAGCGCCCACACCAGCCGCCCGAGCAATCCCTACATCACCGACAGCGTGGGCTGGCTGGCCTACCGCCAGGGCCGCCCCGCCGAGGCGCTGCCGCTGCTGCAGGCCTCGTTCGACGCCCATCCTCACGCCGAGGTGGCCGCCCACCTGGGCGAGGTGTTGTGGGTGCTGGGGCGCCAGGACGAGGCACGCGCCATCTTGCGCGATGGCCTGGCGCGCGATGCGGGCAACACCGTGCTGACGGAAACGCTCAGGCGCCTGGGGATCGGTCTGTGAAGCAACTGGCGGCCGCGCTGGCCGCCGCGTTGCTGTCGGCCTGCGCCACGCTGCCGCCCATGGCACCGGGTGAGGGCTGGCAAGGCCGGCTGGCGGTGCGCGTGGCCGCCACCGAGGCCCAACCGGCGGAATCCTTCAGTGCCAGCTTTGAGCTGCGCGGCGATGGCGATGCGGGCGAACTGGTGCTGACCACCCCGCTGGGCACGCGTGCCGGCGTGGCGCGCTGGAGCCCGGCCGGCGCCGAACTGGACGACGGCCAGGGCGCACGGCGCTACGCCACGCTGGACGCGCTGGCGCGCGATGTCTTCAAGCAAGACCTGCCACTGGCTGCCCTGCCCTCATGGCTGGCTGGCAGGCCTTGGCCTGCCGCCCCGGCCCTGGCCACCGGGCAGGGGTTTGACCAACTGGGCTGGGCAGTGGACCTGACCCGCCACGCCGAGGGTGAGCTGCGTGCCACCCGCGCCGCGCCGCCCGCGCTCAGCCTGTCGGTGCGGCTGGATCGGCCATGACGCTCAACGACCTGCCGGCACCGGCCAAGCTGAATCTGTTTTTGCACGTGGTGGGCCGCCGTCCCGACGGCTACCACCTGCTGCAGTCGGTATTCGTGCTGGTCGACTGGGCCGACACCTTGCATCTGACGCGCCGCGCCGACGGCCACATCGCGCGCCATGACCTCACGGCCGCCCTGCCCGCCGACGACTTGTGCCTGCGCGCCGCCCGCGCCCTGCAGGCGGCCAGCGGCACCGCGTGGGGCGTGGACATCGCCATCGACAAGCAGGTGCCCTGGGGCGCCGGCCTGGGCGGCGGCAGCTCCGACGCCGCCACGGTGCTGCTGGGCCTGAACCGCCTGTGGGGCCTGGACTGGCCCCGCGCACGGCTGCTGGAGCTGGGCCTGACGCTGGGCGCCGACGTGCCGTTCTTCCTCTTTGGCCGCAACGCGCTGGTGCAGGGCGTGGGCGAGCAACTCACGGCGCTGGACGTGCCGCCGCAGTGGTTCGCCGTGGTCAAACCCCCGGCGCCGCTGCCCACGGCGCAGATTTTCCAAAGCCCGCTGCTGGTGCGTGATACAAAACCTGTTATAGTCACAGGCTCGCTTGCGACGCACCACGCGCTAGAGCACCTGATGACTGAAGCCGGCATTGCGCCGCGCAACGACCTTCAGGGCGCCGCCCAAGCCCTCTGCCCCGATGTGGCGCAGGTGGCCCGGTGGCTCCAGGACCGCTACGGCAACAGCCGGATGACGGGCTCGGGCAGCGCGGTGTTTGCAAGCCTCGGCACAGAGGGCCCTTTGGCGCCCGAGCTGCCGGCGGCGCAACTGGCTCTTGCCAGCGCGCTGCCGACGGGTTGGGTTGGTCGCCTGTGTCGAAGCTGGTCCGGTCATCCTTTGCATGGCTGGGCAGGCTGAATGTGTTTTCAGGGCTGCGGCGCAAGCGGCAGTCCGGTGTAGGGGAGTCGCCAAGTTGGTCAAGGCATCGGATTTTGATTCCGACATGCGAGGGTTCGAGTCCTTCCTCCCCTGCCACCACCCATCTGCAGTCTGTCCCTAGCCCGTCGGGAAGCTACCGTGCTGTTCAACACCGTTCTCTTCACCGGCAATGCGAATCCGGTGCTGGCTCAGGAAATCGCCACCCACTTGAATGCCGAGTTGGGCAAGGCCAAGGTCAGCCGTTTCTCGGATGGCGAGTGCGACATCGAGATCTACCAGAACGTGCGGGCCCGCGACGTCTTCATCGTCCAGCCCACCTGCGCGCCGACCAACGAGCACCTGATGGAGTTGCTCATCATGGTCGATGCCTTGAAGCGCGCCAGCGCCCGCCGCATCAGCGCCGTCATTCCCTACTTCGGCTACGCCCGGCAAGACCGCCGCTCGCGCTCCACGCGCGTGCCCATCTCGGCCAAGGTGGCGGCCAACCTGCTGGAGACCGTGGGCGTCGAGCGCGTGCTGACCATGGACTTGCACGCCGACCAGATCCAGGGCTTTTTCGACATCCCGGTTGACAACATCTTTGCCTCGCCGGTGCTGCTGACCGACGTCAAGGCCAAGCGCTACCAGAACCTGATGGTGGTCAGCCCGGACGTGGGCGGTGTGGTGCGGGCCCGGGCGCTGGCCAAGCAACTGGACTGCGATCTGGCCATCATCGACAAGCGCCGGCCCAAGGCCAACGTGTCGGAGGTGATGCATGTCATCGGCGACATCGAGGGCCGCAACTGCGTCATCATGGACGACATGATCGACACCGCCGGCACGCTGGTCAAAGCCGCCGAGGTGCTCAAGGACCGCGGCGCCCAGCGCGTCTATGCCTATTGCACCCACCCGGTGTTCTCGGGCGCGGCGGTGGACCGCATCGCCGCCTCGCAGCTCGACGAGGTGGTGGTCACCAACACCATCCCGCTGTCGGCCGCCGGCCAGGCCTGCGGCAAGATCCGCCAGTTGTCGGTGGCCTTTTTGTTTGCCGAGACCATCCGCCGCATCTCGGACGGCGAGTCGGTCACATCCTTGTTCGCGGAGCAGAACAGCAACTTCTGATCCGCGTGCTGCAGGGCGCACGGCATGGGGCCGCGCGCCCGTTTTCTTGGGGTCGCCTGGTCGCGGGCAACCCCCACTTGTTTGGAGAGTGCCATGAAATTCGTCGCCTTTGAGCGCACCCTGCAGGGGACCGGAGCGAGCCGCCGCCTGCGCAATGCCGGCAAAGTGCCCGGTATCGTGTTTGGCGCGGGCGAGCCCGCCATGATCGAGCTCGATCACAACGCCCTGTTCTTCGCACTGAAGAAAGAAGCCTTCCACTCGTCCATCCTGGACATGGAGCTGGGCGGCGCCACGCAGCAGGTGCTGCTGCGTGACTACCAGATGCACCCCTGGAAGCAGATCGTGCTGCACGTGGACTTCCAGCGCATCGACGACACCACCCGCCTGCGCAAGAAAGTGCCGCTGCACTTCAAGGGCGAGGAAGAGTCCGTTGCCGTCAAGACCGACAAGTGCATCGTCTCGCACGTGGCCAACGAGCTGGAAATCGAATGCCTGGCCCGCCGCCTGCCCGAGTTCATCGAGGTGGATCTGTCGGGTCTGGAGCGCGGCCAGTCGCTGCACGCCTCGGACATCAAGCTGCCTGATGGCGTCAAGCGCGTCAAGCACGGCACCATCAACCCGGTGGTGGTCTCGGTGGCCGAGCCCAAGGCCGAAGAAGAAATCGCCGCGCCCGTGGCCGCCCCGGCCGACGACAAGAAAAAGGGCAAGGGCAAGAAGTAAGCCCCTGCTTCGCGCGGCCGCCGTGGCGGCCCACACCAGCCAGTCCGCTGCATGCCGACTGGCTTTTTTTCAGCCCAGCATGGCCTCCAGCCCCTCGCTGAGTTCGGCCAGCGGCGGCATGGTCTGCGACCGGCCGCCGCTGGCGACCGTCAGCGTCCGGGCCTGGCCGTCCCAGGTCAGCGTCAGGCCCAGGCTGGCGGCCACGGCCTGCGGCGGATCGGCTTCCACCTCGGCGGCCTCTTCGACGCGGGCGCGCCAGGCCGCCAGGTGGATCAAGGCCGCCATGGCTTCGCCCCCCGGCGCCGGCACGCAGGCCAGCGGAGCCGACAGCTCGGCGGGGAACTGCCATTGGCGCGCCAGCTCGGCGCCCACTTCGGCATGGTCGTAGCCCAGGGCGGCGCGCTCGGCGGCGGCGCGCTGCGGCGACAGCAAGGGCACGCGGGCATCCAGCGCCGCCAGGCCGTCTGGCGCCGCCGCGTGCATGACCAGATGCCCCAGGCCATGCATCAGCCCGATGACAAACGCCACATCACCCGACTGGCCTGCCTGCGGCGCCAGCCAGCGGGCCGCCACGGCGGTGTGCAGGCTGTGCTGCCAGAACGCCGGCAGATCCACCCCTTGCAGGCCTTTGAATGCCGCGGTCATGCTGCAGCCGGCCACCAGGTTGCGCACCATGGCAAAGCCCAGCATCTGCAGCGCATCGTCCACGCTGGCAATGCGGCGCGAGACGCGGAAGTAAGCCGAATTGGCCAGCCGCAGCGTCTTGGCGGCCAGCACCGGCTCGGCCGCCAGTTGAGGGGCAATGTCGGCCACGGCCACGTCGTCGCGGCCGAAACTGGCCAGCACCTGCTGCACCACCTTGGGCATGGTGGGCAGCGCAGCGGGTTGGGCAAACAAGGCTTGGATGGCAGATGCGCTCACGGCAGGCTCAGGTTGTGGCGGGGCGTCTTTCGGGCTATCGGCCCTGAAAGGCCGCCGCTGTAGCCCAGCCGCATGGCCTCTGATTTTTTTGCGGCCTTGCGGGCAAACCCCCTCAATCGCCGCCGATGGCGGCCGATGCCCCGAAGGCGTGCACTCCCTGCCGCCTCAACGGCCCCCCCACCATGACCCACACTGCCCCCGCCTCCGCTGCATCCAACGCCCTGGCCACCGACTGGGCAGCCTTCATGCCCACGGCCCTGACCACCGCCATGGCGGCCGGCTGGCGCGACGCCTTCGAGCGCCACGTGCTGTTTGCCGACGCGCTGCGCCAGCGCGGCAACCTCTACCGCGACCACCGCGACGCCGGCAATCCGGCGCTGCTGAAGTTCGCCCACGAGCTGGTGCTGGACGGGCGCGACCTGCCCCAGCCTTGCAACTACGCGCTGCTGCGCATCCTGCCGCCAGCCGACTGCGCTGCGCCCAAGGCGTGGGCCCGGCCGCTGGTGGTGGTGGATCCGCGCGCCGGCCATGGCCCGGGCATCGGTGGCTTCAAGCGCGACTCCGAGGTGGGCGTGGCGCTGCGCGCCGGCCACCCGGTGTACTTCGTCACCTTCCGCCCCGAGCCCGAAGAGGGCCAGACGCTGTTCGACGTGATGCGGGCCGAAATCCGCTTTCTGGAGGAGGTGGTGGCCCGCCACCCCCAGGCCAGCGGCAAGCCCATGGTGATTGGCAACTGCCAGGCCGGCTGGGCCAGCGCGCTGCTGGCCGCCGCCCGGCCTGATCTGGTGGGCACGCTGATGGTGGTGGGCTCGCCGCTGTCGTACTGGGCGGGCTCGTCCACCATGAACCCCATGCGCTACAGCGGCGCCACGCTGGGCGGCGCCTGGCTGGCCGAGTTCACCGCCGACATGGCGGGCGGGCGCTTCGACGGCGCGCATCTGGTGGAGAACTTCGAGCGGCTGAACCCCGCCAACACCTGGTGGAGCCGCTACCAGCGCCTGTGGGCCAACGTGGACACCGAGGCCGAACGCTTTCTTGAGTTCGAGCGCTGGTGGGGTGGCTACTTCCGCATGACGGGCGACGAGATCGGCACCATCGTGGACAAGCTGTTCGTGGGCAACCAGCTGGCGCGCGGCGAGGTGGCCACCGACGAGGGCCAGCGGCTCGATCTGCGCGCCATCACCGCGCCCGTGGTGGTGTTTGCCTCCTGGGGCGACAACATCACCCCGCCGCCGCAGGCGCTGAACTGGATCATCGACACCTGGGGCGACGAGCGCGCCATTGCGGCCGCCGGCCGCACCGTCGTCTACGTGCTGCACGAACACGTGGGCCACCTGGGCATCTTCGTGGGCGCCGACATCGCGCGCAAGGAGCACGACCAGATCGTCACCTCAATGGACGTCATCAACCACCTGCCACCCGGCCTCTACGAGATGAACGTGCAGCTCAAGGACGGCAGCACGCCCGCCCGCTGGGACGACCTGGAGCCCGGCAGCTACACGGTGCAGTTCCTGCACCGCACCATGGACGATCTGCGTGCCATCAACCCCGAAGGCCGTGAGGAAGAGCAGCTGTTTGCCACCGTGGCCCAGGTGTCCGAGCAGGGCTTGCAGGCCTACCGCAGCGGCGTGCAGCCCTGGCTCAAGGCCATGCAGCCCATGCTGCGCGCCTGGGGCGATGCCGCGCTGGCCTGGCACCCGCTGCGGTTGCAGCGCAGCGTGTTCTCGGACGACCATCCGGCCGCCCCCTGGGTGGCGCAGGCCGCCGAGCACATCCGCGCCCACCGCCACGCGCTGCCCGCCGACCACCCGCAGCGCAGCTGGGAAGCGGCGCTGAACACCTGGGTGGAGTCCCACTTGAACCTGGCCCGCGACCTGCGCGACCGCCAGGTGGTGCAATGGAGTCGCCTGGCCTTCGGGCCGCTGGGTTGGGGCGCCTGGTTCCCCCCGCAGCCCAGCGACGAAACCCGTGCTCAGGCCCGCGCGCAGACGCAGCTGACCGACGCGCGCAAGGCGGTGCTGGCCACGCTGGCCGAGGGCGGCTTCGAGCAGGCCGTCTGCCGCATCGTGGTGGCCGGCATGGTGTCCATCGGCGCCTTTGAGCGCCGCAGCCTGCGATTAGCCCGCTTGCTGGCCGAGCTGCCACTGGGCGAGTTGCCGCGCGGCCAGGCGCGCGGCGATCTGTCGGTGGACGAGTGGCAGGCGCGGCTCAAGGCCGAAGCCCGCATCGCCGCCGTGGCGCCCGTGGAAGCGCTGTCGGCGCTGGCCCAGATGCTGCCCAGCCACGCCGACCGGGAGCACGCACTGGCCGTGGCCGCCGCCGTGCTGATGATCGAGCCCACGCTGCACAACCCGCGCTCCGAGATCATCGAGCTGCTGATCCCCATGCTGGATCTGGCACCGGATGGCGTGATCGAACTGGCCCGCCGCCTGACCGCTCAGGTGGGCGCCGACAAGCCCGCGCCGCCCAAAGCCACCGTCAAGCCCCGGGCCTCACGGCCACCGCGCGGCCAACCACCCGCAGCCGCGCGGGCCAAGGCCGCCCCCCCGGATGCGCACCGGCCGGCCACCGCCCTGAATCCGGCGCGTTGATTCAACCGGCACCCCGCCGGCCCATCAATCGCACCAATCCAGCATGTGGCTCTTGTCGGTGGCCTTGGGCCCGCAGGCCGCGGGCGTCAGCAGCCACACCGGCTTGGGGCCGTCGTTGCCCCGGGTGGACAGCGTCAGCGACGCGGTGCTGCCGCTGATGGGCACCTGATGCAACTCGCCCGCGACCTGCACCTGCAGCGCCTGCCCGTCGTGGCTGGCATCGGCCAGAAACGCCCGCAGATGCAGCTTGTCGTTGCCGCACCAGGCCTGGTAGCGCAGGATGTCATGGCAGGCCGGCCCCGGCGCCGGCATGGCGCCGCCCACCTGCACCAACGCCGCCTGGAAGTCGGGCTGGGTGACCAGCGTGCCCACGTTGGCCCCATCACCATCGGCATCGCAGCCGCTCTGGGTGTGGATGGCCACCAGTCGGCCATCGCGAACCACCGGTGCACCCCAGTCGCCGCCCTGCTCGCTGGTGTCCAGTGCGTAGCGCAGCACGTGGCGCTCGGGCAGGACGGCGTGCACCGGCCCGATGCTGCGGTGCTGGACCTGGTTTTCGCGCCCCTGATCCACGCCGAATCCCTTGAGCGCCACCCACTGGCTGACCTCGGGCGGCGTACCCAGCGACAGCGCCATGTGCTGGCGTGCCTGCAGCGGGTTCAGGCCGGTTTCGCTGTTGGGGTGGGTGGTGAACACGCCCCAGTTGTCGCCACGCCCGTTGCGGGCCCATCGCATCTGATCGGTCACCACGTACTGCTGTGACGGTGGCGGGTGGTTGACCGTGCCATCGGGCGCGGAAGCCGGCACGTCGAACTCCACCACGCGCACCTGGCCGGGTTGCTCCAGGCACTGGCCAGCGGTGGCAAATGCGCCGTTGGCCATCAAGGCGGCCGTGCAGCCGGGTGCCTGATCGGAAGCGAGCAGCCGGGCATTGAAGGTCCAGCTGCCCAGCTCGCTGGGCTGCCATGCATCGTTGCCACGGCAGGCGCTCTCGGGCCGGGCTTGCGCCGCGGTGCGGCCGGCCATCACCTGGTCGATGACGAAGCGGCTGCGGCTGCGCTCGCCCAGCAACTCGACCCGCACCGCCGGGCCGTTGAAGTAGGCCGACGTGGACTGCCACTGCATCAGCGACGTGGCATCCAGATGCTGCACCGCGCCGTCCTGCAGCGAGGTGATGCGCAGGCGATCGCCCGGTGCCAGATGCACCTGTTTGAAGATCAGCCGCAGCCACGGCGCGCCGGCCACGCGCACGTCATGGCGCACGTCGGGGCCAGCCGGTGCCGTGGCGGAGTCGAAGCGGTCGGCGCGCCGCAAGTGGTCGGCCGCAGCCAGCGCGGGTACCGTGCCCGCAAGTGCCAATACAACCGTCAGGGTTTTGCCAAATGGGGCCATGGAGCGGTTTCTTTCCACGCTGAAATGGGAGCCGACACCTTACACGGAATCACCCGCACAAAGCCTTACAAGTGCACCCCCGCAGACAAAAAAAACCCCGCCGCAGCGGGGTGGGGTCGGCGCGTTCGGGGCCCGCTCAGTCGCAGGTCACCGTGCGCGCCGGATAGCACTCGGCCGGCTCGGCCAGCGTGACGGTGTGCGCGCCAGCAGTCTGGTCGGCCAGGGTCAGCACGGCCCTGCCGTTGACGATGGGCGTGTCGTGCAGCAGGCCATCCACGTTGATCATCACGCTCTGGCCGTCGTGGCTGGCGTCGTTCATCACCACGCGCACCTTGAGGGTGCCGGCCTTGCACGAGCGGCCAAACTTGGTGATGTCGGCGCAGGTCGGGCCGGCTGGCGGCTCAGAGCCGCAGACTTCCTCGTAGGCGGTCTGGAAGGCGGCGTTGGAGATCAGCGTGCCCTGGTTGGCACCACCCGTGCGGGTGCAGCCGGCGTTGGTGTGGATGGCCACCATCTGGCCATTGACCAGCACGGCCGAGCCGCTGTTGCCGCCTTCGGTGTCGGCACGGTACCTCAGGCGGGTGGCCGCCGCATTGACCTCGGTGATGGGGCCGCTGTTGACTTGCAGCGTCTGGTTGGCCGTGCCGCTGTCCACACCATAGCCGTCGATCTGCGCGGTGTCGCCCACGGCCGGGCTGGGACCGAAGGTCAGGCTGGCGCCCTGGGCTTGCAGTGCGGTCAGGCCGGTTTCGCTGTTGGGGTTGGTGGTGAACGCGCCCCAATCGTTGCCGATCACGGTCTGCACGAACTTGCGGTTGTTGGTCAGCGTGTACTGATCCTTGGGCGCCGGGTGCACCACGTTGCCGTTGGCCTGTGACGGCGGCACATTGAACTCCACCACCTTGGCGCTGGAGGCCGACGTCATGCAGTGGCCTGCGGTGGTGAAGCAGCCCGTGTTCATCAGGTTGGCCGTACAACCCACGCTCATCAGGCGAGCGCTGTAGCGCACGATGGAGGGCACGCGGTCGTCGGTGGTGCCGCATTGGCTCTCGGTGTCGTTTTGCCGAGCCGCCTCGGCGCGCGCGGCGGCCAGCTCGGCGCCCGTCTTGCCCACCATCACCTTGCCGATGGCAAAGCGGCTGCCCTTGGCATTGCCCAGCACCTCGACCTTGACGGCCGAGCCGTTGAAGTAGGCCGACGACCATTGCCACTGGCGCAGGCTGGCGGCGTCCAGGTGCTGCACCGCGCCGTCCTGCAGCGAGGTGATGCGCAGCTTGGCGCCAGGTGCCAGCTCCACCTGTTTGAACAACAGGCGCACCCAGGGTGCACCCTCCAGCCGCACGACGTGGCCGGCGGCCGCCTCGCTGCGAGCGGTGGCCGAGTCGAACGCATAGTCGCGCAGCACGAATTCGTCGGAAGCCGTCTGGGCCAGGGCAGAAGCGCCCAGCACGAGGCCGGCAGCAAGGGCAAGCAGGTGGCGATGCATGAGAGTGATTCCTTGCGGGATGTTGAAGCGCTGCACTGTGCCAGTCTGCACACCAGCTGTGGCCTGGGGGATGTGCCCCCCTAGTTCTTGGGGGGCGCGGTTGATGCGCTATTCTTCAAATGTCCGGCACCCCACGATGGGTGCCGCCAACATCCCCCTCCATGCCCGACCTGCCCGCTTCTCCCCGCGCCCACTGCCGGCCGACGCCCTGATGGATGCGCCGCCCGATATCCAGCTGACCCCCGTCGACGGCCCGGCCGATCTCGATGGCGCGCGCGAGTTGATGCTGGAGTACGCCAGGCTGCTGGGGGTGGATTTGTGCTTCCAGGACTTTGACCGCGAACTGGGTGCGCTGCCCGGCGCCTACGCCGCGCCCGGTGGGCTGCTGCTGCTGGCGCGCATCGACGGCCAACTGGCGGGTTGCGGCGGGTTTCGACCGCTCGAAGACACCGACTACGCCAACGCCTGCGAAATGAAGCGCCTGTACGTGCGGCCCGCGTTTCGCAGCCTGGGCCTGGGCCGGCTGCTGACGCAAGCCCTGCTGGACGGCGCCCGCCTGGCCGGCTACAGCGAGATGCTGCTCGACACCCTGGACGAGATGGAGGCCGCCCGCACGCTGTACGCGGAGTTGGGCTTCATCGAAGTGCCACCCTATTACTTCAACCCACTGCCCGGTGCCCACTACCTGAAAGTGGATCTGCGCTAGCCAAGGAAACCCATGTCCACCGATCTCGACACCACCTTCCAGGCCGCCGTGGCCCAGAGCACCTCGCTGCCCGAAAAGCCCGCCAACCTGACGCTGCTGCGCCTTTACGCGCTGTACAAGCAGGCCACCCAGGGCGACGCCAGCGGCGAGCGTCCCGGCATGACCGACTTTGTGGGCCGCGCCAAATACGACGCCTGGGCCGCGCTGGCGGGCCTGGCCAGCGACGAGGCCAAGCAGAACTACATCGACTTGATCGAATCGCTGCGGTAGGCGCCGGCGCGCTGCGCCAGCCAGCCGTCGCGCGCGGCCATCAACGCCTGCGTCAGCATGGCGCTGATGACAATGGCGCCCAGCCCTTCGGTCAGCGCGTCCAGCGGCGGCCACAAATGCAGCAGCCACAGCGCCAGCGGGTGCAACAGGTAGATGCCGATGGCCAGCGCCGACAGCGGCAGCGCAGGTGCCTGCATCGGCAGCCGCAGCGCCGCCAGGAACACCACCGGTGCGGCCACCAGCGCAAACAGCGGGTTGTCGATCTGCGTGGCGGCCGGCGTCAGGCGCACGTTGATCATGGCCTCGCCCAGCAAGCCCACCAGGGCCAGCCCGAACAGCGCGGCCACCACGCCGCCCGGCAGCCGCTCGGGCACGCGATGGGCCCGCAACAGATAGCCCATGCAAAAGTACGGAAACGACAGCAGCAGCCCGTTGCGGTAGCTGTGCACGCTGGTCAGCATGCGCGCTGCCAGCGACGCCTCGCCGGCCCACTGATAGGCCGCCGCGTACTGCAACACCACGCCGGCCAGCCACAGCCCCGACGCCAGCGCCACCAGCCGGCGAGCGGGCCAGCGGCGCAGCGCCACCAGCAGCAGCGCCGCCAGCAGCAGCCCGGCCAGGTACCACAGGTGGGCAAAGCCCAGCAGCCAGCGCCCCACGAACACCGCCGCCCCCATGGGCCCCGCCGGCAGCCCGCCCAGCCAGAACGGCAGGTACAGCACCATGCACAGGCCGTAGAGCGCCGCCACCCAGGTCAGCCAGGCGCGGTGCGCCCCCCGCGCCAGCTGGGGCTGGAAGAAATAGCCGTTGATGAGCAGAAACACCGGCACCACGATGCGGCCAAAACCTTTGTCCGCCAGCAGCGCCAGCTCAGGGCTGATGGCGGCCAGTGCCTGGGCGTGAAACAGCGTGACCAGCACGGCCAACAGCAGTTTCAGCGCGTCCAGGGCGTGGTGGCGTGGCATGGCGGCGTCAGGCAAAAAGGGCCGCGTGCTGCTCGCGCAGCCGGTTTTTCTGCACCTTGCCCATCACGTTGCGGGGCAGCTCGGTGGCCAGCGCCAGGTGCTTGGGCAGCTTGTAGGCGGCCAGCCGGGGCTTGAGCGCGGCCAGCAGCGCGGCCGCCTCCAGCCGCGCACCGGGCGCGGGAACGACCACCGCCACCACCGCCTCGCCCCAGTCGGCATGGGGCACGCCGATGACGGCACTCTCGACCACGCCAGGCAGGTTGTTCAGCACGTCCTCGACCTCGGCCGGATAGACGTTGTAGCCGCCACTGATGATCAGGTCTTTGCTGCGGCCCACCAGCGTCAGATAGCCCTGGGCGTCCAGATGCCCCACGTCGCCGGTGCGGAACCAGTCGTCCGGCGTGAAGGCCTCGGCGGTCTTGTCGGTCAGCCGCCAGTAGCCGCTGCACACGCTGGGCCCGCGCACCTGCACGTCGCCGGTCTGGCCCTGCGCCAGCACCGCCTCATCCGCGCCAACGATGCGCAGCCCGGTGCCGGGCAACGCCGGGCCCACGGTGCCGATGCGGCGCGGGCCATCGGCCGGCCGGCAGGGGTTGGAGGTCAGCATCAGCGTCTCGCTCATGCCGTAGCGCTCCAGCATGGTCTGGCCCGTGCGGGCGCGCCAGGCCTCGTGCGTGGCCACCAGCATGGGCGCCGAGCCGCTGATGGCCACGCGCAGCCGGGCGCAGGCCGCAGCCGTCAGCGCCGGCTCGGCCAGCAGCCGCGTGTACATGGTGGGCACACCCATGATGACCGTGGCCTCGGGCAGCCGCGCCAGCACGGCGCGCGGCTCAAAGCGATCGAACCACAGCATCCGCGCCCCAGCCCTGAGCGCGCCATGGCAGGCCACGAACAGGCCGTGCACGTGGAAGATGGGCAGCGCATGCAGCAGCACGTCGTCGGCGCGCCAGTCCCAATAGGCATGCAGCACGTCGGCGTTGGATGCCAGGTTGCCATGCGTCAGCAGCGCGCCCTTGCTGCGGCCGGTGGTGCCGCTGGTGTAGAGGATGGCGGCCAGGTCGTCGGGGCTGCGTGGCACAGGCTGCTGGGCATCGGCATGAAAGGCCGCGCGGTCCAGCAGCGTGCCGGTGCGGTCGCTCTCCAGCGTGTACACATGGCCCACGCCCTGCTTGAACGCCAGCTTGGACAGCCACGGGAAGGCCGCGCCCGTGCAGACCACCACCGCCGGCTCGGCATCGGCAATGAAATAGGCCAGCTCATCGGCCGTGTAGGCCGTGTTCAGCGGCAAAAACACATGGCCGGCGCGCAGCACGGCCAGGTACAGCAGCAGCGCCTCCACGCTTTTGTCCACCTGCGCCGCCACACGGCTGGCGGGTGGCAGCGCCAGGCTGTGCAGCAGGTTGGCCATGCGGGCGCTGGCGCGGTCCACGTCCGCCCAGCTGTAGGCCAGGCCGGTGGCCGTCTCGATGGCGATGCCGTCTTTCTGAAAGTGCGGCTGCAGGTGGGCGTACAGGTTCATGGCGGATCGAATCGGGGTGGGCGTTTGGCGAGGAAGGCCGCGATCCCTTCGCGGTGTTCGGCGCTGTCGGCATAGGCATAGAACGGTTCGCGCTGCGCCCGCGTGCCGAGTTGGTCCTCGACCTGCGCGCGCAGGGTGCGTTTGTTCAACCGAGCGGCCTGAGGCGCCAGCGCCGCCATGCGATGCGCAGCGGTCAACACCTCGGCGGCCACATCGGCGTCTGCCACCACGCGGCTGACGATGCCACGGCTGGCGGCCTCGTGCGCAGACCAGAGCCGGCCTTCCAGTAATAGTTCACGCAACATCTTGATACCAATGGCGCGGGCGACCCGATCGACCTCGCGCGGGGCCATGGCAAAGCCCAGCCGGCCGATGGGCACGCCCAGCCGCGCGCTGGCGCCGGCGATGCGCAGATCGCACAACGCCGCGATCTCCAGCCCACCACCGATGCAGTCGCCCTCGATCTGGGCGATCAACGGCAGCTCGCATTGCCACAGCGCATCCAGCGCCGGCGCCACTTCGTCCTCATGAAACGCGGCCAACGTCTGGGTGTGGAAGCGAAACGCGGTGAACTCCTCGATATCGCCCCCCGCCACGAACGTGCCGCCGGCACCGGCCAGCACCACCACCCGCGCCGGCCCGGCCTGCAGGGCGGCCACATGGGCCCGCAGCGCGCGCCACATGGCCACGTTCAATGCGTTGCGCTTGCCCGGATGGTCAAAGACCAGGCGGGCGATGCCGTTGGCATCCGGGGGCAGGCAATGGACGTGACTCACGCAGGGGGTTCTCCAGGACAACGTAACTTTACGTGACAGCACCTGCATTCCCGGTTGTGACAACATGGACGGTTGCCCCTCAGCCCACACCCTCCATGTCCGCCACCGGCCTCATCCGCATTCGCGGCGCCCGCCAGCACAACCTGCAGAACCTGGATATCGACCTGCGCACCGGCGAGTTGACTGTGGTCACCGGCCCCAGCGGCTGCGGCAAGTCCAGCCTGGTGTTCGACACGCTGTACGCCGAAGGCCAGCGCCGCTACGTCGAGACCTTCAGCGCCTACGCGCGCCAGTTCCTCGACCGCATGGACCGCCCGGCCGTGGACGAGGTGGACGGCGTGCCGCCGGCCATCGCCATCGACCAGACCAACCCGGTGCGCACCAGCCGCTCCACCGTGGGCACCATGACGGAGCTCAACGATCACCTGAAGCTGCTGTTCGCCCGCGCGGCGCAGCTGTTCGACCGCCAGACCGCGCAGCCGGTGCGCCACGACACGGCGCAGCGCATTGCCACCGACCTGCGCGCGCGTGCCGCCGCTGCGGGCGACCCCCGCCTGGCCATCACCTTCCCGGCCACGCTGCCGGCCGACATCAGCGACCAGCAGCAGGCCCAGTGGCTGGCGGCCAGCGGCTTCACGCGGGTGATGGGCGAGCAGGTGCAGGGCGCGCAGAAAGTCATCGCCGTGGTGGCCGACCGCCTGCGCGCCGCCAGCGCCGAGCCCGCGCGGCTGGCCGAGGCCGTGGAGGTGGCGCTCAAGCACGGCGGCGGCCACCTGAGCGCCCACGTGCTGGGCGACGACGGCAACAGCCAGGCCGTCTGGCCTTACGCCACCGGCCTGCACTGCCCCGAAAGCGGCATCACCTATACCGAGCCACAGCCACCGCTGTTCTCGTTCAACTCCGCGCTGGGTGCCTGCGAGACCTGCCGCGGCTTTGGCCGCGTCATCGGCGTCGATCTGGGCCTGGTCATCCCCGATGGCCACAAGACGCTGCGCAGCGGCGCCATCAAGCCCATGCAGACGCCGGCCTGGAAGGAGTGCCAGGACGACTTGCTCAGGTACGCGGGTGACGCCGGCATCCCCCGCGACACCGCCTGGAACCAGCTCTCCGAGGCCCAGCGCACCTGGGTCATCGAGGGCGCGCCCGACTGGCGCGGCAACTGGAACAAGCAGTGGTACGGCGTGCGCCGCTTCTTCGACTACCTGGAGAGCAAGGCGTACAAGATGCACATCCGCGTGCTGCTGTCCAAGTACCGCAGCTACACGCCCTGCCCCACCTGCCTGGGCGCGCGGCTCAAGACCGACGCGCTGCTGTGGCGCATCGGCAGCCAGGCCGATGCCGACGCCGTGCTGCCCCCGGTGCAACGCTTTCTGCCGGCCGGCGTGGCCTGGACGCGCAGCCAGCTCGAAGCCCTGCCCGGCCTGTGCCTGCACGACGTGATGCAACTGCCCATAGACCGGCTGGCGCGCTTTTTTGCCCAGCTCACGCTACCCGCCGACGTGGCGGCCGAGCCGCTGGCGCTGCTGCTGGGCGAGATCCGCGCGCGCCTGGGCTACCTGGGCGACGTGGGCCTGGGCTACCTGACGCTGGATAGGCAGAGTCGCACCCTCTCGGGCGGCGAGGTGCAGCGCATCAACCTGACCACCGCGCTGGGCACCTCGCTGGTGGGCACGCTGTTCGTGCTGGACGAGCCCAGCATCGGCCTGCACCCGCGTGACATGGGCCGCATCGTGCAGGCCATGCAGCGGCTGCGCGACGCCGGCAACACGCTGGTGGTGGTGGAGCACGACCCCGCCGTGATGCTGGCCGCCGACCGCCTGATCGACATGGGCCCCGGCCCCGGCGCGGCTGGCGGGCGCATCGTCTTCGACGGCACGCCGCAGGCCGCCCGCGCGGCCGACACGCTGACCGGCGCCTACCTGGGCGGCCGCCGCCGGGTGGACGCGGGCCGCCGCCGCGCCATCACCGCCGGCACGCCGCGCCTGGTGCTGCAAGGGGCGCGCGAGCACAACCTCAAAGACCTCAGCGTCGAGATTCCGCTCACCGCCCTCACCGTGGTCACCGGCGTCTCGGGCTCGGGCAAATCCACGCTGGTGCAGGACGTGCTGGTGCCCGCGCTGGCGCGCCATTTCGGCCAGGCCACCGAGGCACCGGGCGCCCACGACGCGCTGCTGGGCATGGACCACCTGGCCGGCGCGGTGTTCGTGGACCAGTCGCCCATCGGCAAGACCGCGCGCTCCAACCCGGCCAGCTACGTGGGCGCGTTCGACGCCATCCGCAAGCTGTTTGCCACCACGCCCGAAGCCCAGGCCCGCCACTACACCGCCGGCACCTTTAGCTTCAACGCGGGCGACGGCCGCTGCCCCACCTGCGGCGGCTCGGGCTTCGAGCACGTGGAGATGCAGTTCCTCTCCGACGTCTACCTGCGCTGCCCCGATTGCGACGGCAAGCGGTTTCGCGCCGCCGTGCTGGACGTCAAGCTCGAGCGCGGTGGCCGCGCCCTCAGCGTGGCCGATGTGCTGGAGCTGACCGTGGCCGAGGCCATGGCCGCCTTCGAGCGCGACAGCGAGGTGCGCCGCACGCTGGCACCGCTGATCGACGTGGGCCTGGCCTATTTGCGGCTGGGCCAGCCGGTGCCCACCCTCTCGGGCGGCGAGGCGCAGCGGCTCAAGCTGGCCGGCTTTCTGGCCGAGGCCGCCGGCGGCCCGCGCCAGCCGGCCGCCCGCAAAGGCGTGCTCTACATCTTTGATGAGCCCACCACCGGCCTGCACTTTGACGACATCGCGCAGCTGATGCGCGCCTTCAGAAAACTGATGGACGCCGGCCACTCGCTGCTGGTCATTGAGCACAACCTCGATGTGATTGCCGCCGCCGACTGGCTGCTCGACCTGGGCCCCGAAGGCGGCGAGGCGGGCGGCCTGCTGGTGGCCCAGGGCACGCCCGACGACTTGCGCGACCATGCCAGCTCGCACACCGGCGCCGCGCTGCGCGACTGGGACGCGGCGCTGCGCCAGCCGCATCGGGTGGAAGAAGGCGCGGGGCGCTACCTGGCCCACGCCATCAAAGGCAGCGAGGCCATCGCCATCGTCCACGCCCGCGAGCACAACCTCAAAAACCTCAGCGTGCAGATTCCGCGCGGCCGCTTCACCGCCATCACCGGCGTCTCGGGCTCGGGCAAGAGCACGCTGGCCTTCGACATCTTGTTTGGCGAGGGCCAGCGGCGCTACCTCGAATCGCTCAACGCCTACGCCCGCGCCATCGTGCAGCCGGCCGGCCGGCCCGACGTGGATGCCGTCTGGGGCGTGCCGCCCACGGTGGCCATCGAGCAGCGGCTCTCGCGCGGCGGGCGCAAGAGCACCGTCGCCACCGTGACCGAGATCTGGCACTTTCTGCGCCTGCTGTGGGTCAAGCTGGGCATCACCCACTGCATCAACGACGGCACGCCGGTGCAGCCGCAATCGGCCGCGCGCATTGCCGAGCTGCTGCTGCGCGAGCACGAGGGCCGCCACATCGGCCTGCTGGCGCCGCTGGTGGTGGGCCGCAAAGGCATTTACCCCGAACTGGCCAAATGGGCCGCCGGCAAAGGCCACACCCATTTGCGCGTGGACGGCGCCTTCGTGCCCGTGGCGCCCTGGCCCAAGCTGGACCGCTACCAGGAGCACACCATCGAGCTGCCGGTGGCCGATCTCATCGTCTCGCGCCAGCACGAGGGCCGGCTGCGCGAGGCGCTGGACGCCGCGCTGCAGGCCGGCAAGGGGGTGGTCCACGTCCTCGCGCCGCTGGACGGTCTGGCCGAGGCCCTGGCCGACGGCCTCCCCACGCTGGGGCTGGGCACGGTGCAGGTGTTTTCCACCCAGCGCGCCTGCCCCGTCTGCGCCACCAGCTACGCCGAGCCCGACCCGCGCCTGTTCTCGTACAACAGCAAGCACGGCTGGTGCCCCACCTGTGTGGGCACCGGGCTGGCCCTGACGCGCGAGCAGCGCCAGGCCTTTGACGACACCCGACAGGAAGACAACCAGGGCCGCGCCCGCGCGCTGGACGGCGAGCCCGACGTGGAGGGCGTGGGCGAAGCGCCCTGCCCCGATTGCGGCGGCGCCCGCCTCAATGCGCTGGCGCGCGGCGTGCGGTTTGCGGACCGCGCCATCCACGACGTGGCCCAGTTGCCGGTGGGCGCCGTGCGCGCCTGGCTGCAAGGCCTGGCGCTGACGGGCCGCGACGCCGACATCGCCAGCGGCGTGGTGGCCGAAATCGACAGCCGGCTGTCCTTCCTCGAAGACGTGGGCCTGGCCTACCTGACGCTGGAGCGCGCCGCGCCCACGCTCAGCGGCGGCGAGGCCCAGCGCATCCGCCTGGCGGCGCAACTGGGCAGCCACCTGCAAGGCGTGTGCTACGTGCTGGACGAGCCCACCATCGGCCTGCACCCGCGCGACAACCAGGTGCTGCTGGGTGCGCTGAACAAGCTGGCCCAGAGCGGCAACACGCTGGTGGTGGTGGAGCACGACGAAGACACCATCCGCCGCGCCGACCACATCATCGACATCGGCCCCGGCGCCGGCCAGCAGGGCGGCACGCTGGTGGCCGAGGGCACGGTGGCCGACCTGATGGCTGCGCCCGACTCCGCCACCGGCCGCTGCCTGGCCCAGCCGCTGCGCCACCCCACCCGGCCGCGCCGACCGGTCACGCCCGAGACGCCCGCGCTGGAGGTGCAGGGCGCCAGCCTGCACAACCTGCAGGCCGTGGACGCCCGCGTGCCGCTGGGCCGCTGGGTGGCCGTCACCGGCGTCTCGGGCTCGGGCAAGAGCACGCTGGCGCGCGACGTGCTGCTGGCCAACGTGGCCGCCCGCGTGGCCCAGCGCGAGGCGCCGCTGCTGGGCTGCACCGACCTCAGCGGCTGGGGCCACGTGGCCCGCGTGCTGGAGGTGGACCAGACCCCCATCGGCAAGACCCCGCGCTCCTGCCCCGCCACCTATGTGGGCGTCTGGGACGCCATCCGCCGCCTGTTTGCCGACACGCTGGAGGCCAGGGCGCGCGGCTACACGGCGGCGCGCTTCTCGTTCAACACCGGCGACGGCCGCTGCCCCGCCTGCGAAGGCCAGGGCATGCGCACCGTGGCCATGAGTTTTCTGCCCGACGTGAAAGTGCCTTGCGAGGTCTGCCGCGGCCAGCGCTTCAACCGCGCCACGCTGGAGGTGACCTGGCGCGGCAAGCACGTGGGCGACGTGCTGACCATGCCGGTGGACGAGGCCGTCGAGTTCTTTGCCAGCATGCCGCGCATCGCCCACCCCATCCAGCTGATGCAGGACGTGGGCCTGGGCTACCTGACGCTGGGCCAGCCCAGCCCCACGCTCAGCGGCGGCGAGGCGCAGCGGCTCAAGCTGGTGACCGAGCTGGCCAAGATCCGCGACGACGTGGGCTCGCGCGGCCAGCGCTCGCCCCACACCTTGTACGTGCTGGACGAACCCACCGTGGGCCTGCACATGGCCGACGTGGCACGGCTGATCGCCGTGCTGCACCGGCTGGTGGACGGCGGCCACAGCGTCGTGGTCATCGAACACGACCTGCACATCGTCGCCGAGGCCGACTGGGTGCTGGACCTGGGCCCCGAGGGCGGCAGCGGCGGCGGCCGGCTGGTGGCCGAAGGCCCGCCCGAAGCCATCGTGGCCGCCGGCACGCACACGGGTGTGGCGCTGGCGGGCGTGCTGCGGCCTTTGCCCCTACTCACCGTGGCCTGAGGCCCGCGCGCCGACGACGCGGTGGGCGGTGGTACAACGCAATCACAACCCAACCAACCCGAGGAGATCGCCATGGCCGCTGCCGAAACCCGTCTTGCCGCCCTGTTTGCCGACACCTGGTGGCTGCTGCTGCTGCGCGGCGTGCTGGCCATTGCCTTCGGGGTGTTGACCTGGATCCAGCCCGGCCTGTCGCTGGTGGCGCTGGTGCTGGTGTTTGGCGCCTATTCGCTGGCCGACGGCGTGCTGGGCGTCTGGGCCGCCTTCAAGGGGCGCCAGCAGGACGACCATTGGTGGGTGCTGCTGATCTGGGGCCTGGCCAGCATCGTCGTGGGCGTGCTGACGCTGATGGTGCCGGGCATCACCACGCTGGTGCTGCTGTTCTACATCGCCGCCTGGGCCATGGTCACCGGCGCCATGCAAATCGTCGCCGCCATCCGGCTGCGCAAAGAGATCACCGGCGAATGGTGGCTGGTGCTGGGCGGCGTGCTGTCGGTGGCGTTCGGCGTGCTGCTGCTGGCCCAGCCGGGCGCGGGCGCGCTGGCGCTGTTGTGGCTGATTGCCACCTATGCGGTGCTGTTCGGCGCGCTGATGGTGTTTCTGGCGTTCAAGGTGCGGGGGGTGGTCAAGGCCGTTGCGGCCTGAGTCGGGGGGCGGTCAACCGACCCTGGCAGCCCGTGCCATGACCGGGGTGCGCGGGCCAATCTCCCCTTGGCACGCATTCCACCGCTCGCATGCGCGGTCGACGCCTGGTTCAGTTCGGCGCAGTTTTGCCGGCCTCGGCCCTCGCCAAAACGCTTGCCATAGATGCAGGCTCGGTGGATAAACGTGATGGGACAGTTAGGCCTCGGAATCCACATGTGTCCGCTCGCACTTTCCGTTGAAACACAACTCGGCAAACAGAGGGCCGTGTTTGAGGTGCCGTTGCCCAGCCAACCACCGGTCTACATGTCGTGGATGATTGGTGCCGACCCTGAGCCAGGGCGTGCCGCGGTCGTAGTCGACGCCGCGAAGTTTCTGGGTCTGTGGCAGGCGGAGCCATACCCAATTCATCAAGACTTGGCGTTTGGAAACCCTGTCACATGGAAAGCGGACAGGAAATTTGGATGGGCAGAACGCGGCTTTTCAGAGGGAAGAGCCAACCCTGTTCCTCTGGCGTATGTTAGCTTTGGAATAGATGAGCAATTCGAAATTTCGTACCGGTTTTTATGGTTTGGGAAGCAGATCCGTAGAATTTTTGCCGCGCACGTCCGATTTACGAACGGCATAACTCGGACCATCTGGCTACTGAGCAACGGTTGCAGCGCTTTCCCTATCGAGTCCGATCTCGCGGGAGCACATAAAATCCTTGAGCATGCAGGCGCTCCCGGTTCGTGCGTTCTCACCCGTTCTACGCTGTTAGCATATGCGCCCGAGACCTAACACCTCGCTGAGTCCTGACCCGCCACTACTGGCAACGTAAACCTGCCGGGCGGAATTATTTCGTTAAGCCGCATGACGATCAAAACTGCATCCGAACGCTGTATGTCAATATCATGGACCTCATCGTTAATGACATAGTCTGGTGGAAGATATCTCTTGAGAGCGTTGTAAACGCTTGGATTCCAGGCATTGCTACGTTCTTCCTTGGAATGCGACTATCGAAACTCGATGATCATAGAAAACTTAAGCAGAAGCTAAAGAATGATCTTCTCGAAATATTTATCCCAACATTTAACTCAGGTCAGTCCATATCAATCACTGACGCGGAGAGTGCCGTCAAGAAAATGCGTGATACGTTCAATACCTATAGAAGAATTTATCCCAGCATCTTCCGCAAAGATGCAGCAGAGAAGTTGAACAATATCCTTTCGGAGGGCTTCATTGCAGGCAACGCGGTAAACAAGGCATTCGAGGAACCACATATATTGCAGGATCTAATCAAAGAACTCTGAACCACGAACAAAACCCAACAATTGATCCAAGCGGACATCCAGCAATCTTGGACGCTCCGAAGTATATCGAATTTAAACCGTGGAACGCCCAAAGCCATCGGGGGCCGCCTAGTTGAAAAAATAAAACGCGCCACACGCAACGCCCCCTCGTGGAACCGCCCAACCTGGCTTAGCCATCGCCGGCATTCACATAGATGGTGCGGAAAGTGATAGTGTGTTTAGGCTGAACAATGGTGTCGTTGCCTGCGCTGTGGCGCGCGGGGCCGACTTCCAGGAGGCTGGATCGGCGGTATATACCCTGACGTCGCGTCATTCGCAATTTTACTTTCGTACCGACATTGGAAAGGATGTGGTTCCACCTTCCAAGTATGTCGCCGCAGCTGACATTCGGGCGAGCGGCATTTTTCGTGCGACGGACTAGGCTGAGTTCGCGACCGTCGATGGAATGTGAGTTCCCATGTATGACAGCTTTCATTGCTTGCTGTCTAGTCACTATGGATAGGCAACCACTTTGTGTTCGAAGGGAGAGGCGCAGTAGCGCCAAGGGAATGACATGCTAATAAAGACGATTTTGATCGACGCTGACGGCGTGATTCAGTACGCTTCTGAGGATTGGGAAGTTGCGTTCGCTCGCTGTTTGAATAGTGATGACGCGGCACAAGCGCGCAATTTTACCGCGGACATCTACGATGCCGAAACTGCGTGCCTGTCTCGTGCCGAAGGCTTCGACGAAGAACTGCGGGATGTTTTGAGGAATTGGGGCAAACTGGAACACAAATCTGCCGTCCTCCAGGCGATGCTGGCTATTTGTCCACACAACGATGTGCAGGACGTGATCAGGGCTGTGAGGGCGGGTGGAGTCAAATGCTATGTCGCAAGCAACCAGCAGGCGCAGCGGGCGAAATACATGTCCACCGAGCTTGGCTACGCATCGTTATTCGACGGCGAACTCTATTCGTGTGCCTTGGGCGCAGCGAAGCCTAGTAAGCGCTATTTTCAGTTAGCATTGACGGCAATTGGTGCCGACGGGGCGTCAACATTATTCATCGACGATCGACCTGAAAATGTGAAGGGTGCTAAGCAGGCTGGGCTTCACGCCTTTGTTTACTGTCCCATCCCGGATGATCATAAGGACGCTTATGGAACAGGTGAGGATGGGATTTGTACCAGTTCTTCCTGGTCTGGATGGGCGTAAGGCTTTGCAGGGCTGACTGAGGCAGCTGATGGTTGTAGAGCTGCACATAGCGATGCAAGGTCTGTTGCAAGTCCTCGGCGCTGTTGAAGCGGTGCGTCTTGAGCACATC